>Ga0315298_1000001_pt1 | contig 1126568 bp, 1058 predicted proteins | sample WHS_1_MG_FD_203077 | JGI IMG/M metagenome (GOLD analysis project Ga0315298, IMG submission 203077) | Extremophilic microbial mat communities from Washburn Hot Springs, YNP, Wyoming, USA - WHS_1_MG | ecosystem: Environmental > Aquatic > Thermal springs > Hot (42-90C) | place: USA: Wyoming... | reverse complement strand
TTCCGGAATTACTTACACGGAAGCCGTCTCACACAATTATGACATCCCTGTCCTGGAAATATGTTCGCTGCCCCATAAATCTGATGTTATCCGCTTTCTCCGAATCGATCGACCCCATATTTATTATTATGATGCTATCTGTATGATGATTTATTTCTTCCTCCAAGTCGTTAATCATCAATTCATATTCGGTCGAAGACAAATTGCAAATAAATACTGAGTATTGAAGTGGATCTCCATATCCACGCATTATTTTATATATAGCTCTCAATCTTTTGGGATCCCTTATATCATAACAAACGATATAACGGTTTCTCATAATATCATCTGGTTAGAAAGATAGGATATTCAGAGATTTCTCCATTCAGATATCTGCCCAATAGCCTGGCCTGAACCTCGAAGACCCTTCGATAACTAATTGTATATTCAAAAATCGGATGCTGGATTAAAGTATCTAAACGCCGCTCATATGCTCGAATCACTTTCTTTTTCCCGTCCTCAGTTAATGCAACAGCTCCGGCTCGATAAATGAAATCGTTTTCGGAAATTTCGTTATTATTAACAAGAGTTAGTACCACAGAATCAGCAACAATTGGTCGAAATTCTTCCATTAAATCGAGCGCTAGAGATGGTCGACCAAATCTCGGCTGATGGAAAAAGCCAAAGTATGGATCAAATCCAACCGAGAATAGACATACAGTCATAGACCTTGTCAATAATGCATAAGCAAATGATAGTAGGGCATTTATTGGATCTTTTGGCGGTCGGCGATTCCTTTCCTTGAAATCGAACTTTATTTTATTCGTAGTAACCTTTATCATATCGGTAAAATGCGAAAAATACACTCTACTTGCTGCTCCTTCAACTCCATAGAGAGCCTCAAGGGAATCCTGTCTTTCCGCGACTTTTGCAAGCCTTGATAATTCGTTAAGAGCTGCGCGTGAAATATTGTCTGAATTCCTACGTAATATCGTTCGACAATTCTTAATTTTCCCTATTACGAATCTCTTTGCAATTTCTCTGCATTTATCTCGATCCAAGCCAGTTCTATATTGATTCAATCGCAATTCTATATTTTTCTTAAACAATCCATGTGTTATAGCATAAAACCAACCACCATATGTGAAATAACAAATAGGTATTTCATAATCACATAATTCTCTTATTGCCTGAGTTGTTATCTGCACATTGCCAAATATATTAAGTGTTGAAATTTCAAGCAATCTAACGGTCTGAATGGATTTACCTTCAACGCGAATATCTAATTCATTTCCCTTTTTTGTTATAATAGCTCCTTGATCCAAAATATATACCGGTAACGTATCAGCCCTTGCTGGCAATAATCTTCTTACTTCTGTATCACTACCAATATTTTCGGAATAGTTTTGTCGAAGCAATAGATTTGTCTCATCAGGCAGGCAAATGCCCACAAGCGAACATCTTGGGCACTTGCTACTATCTATCAATGGAGGTGGGATTTTGCCAGATTTTGAAATTTCTTTCGCCTTTTTAATCATTTCTTTCGTTTGATTTATTAGATTGTCATCAATTTTTATTTCGACTCTCTTTTTATTGCCATCATAGTATATAAATCCCTCTTCACATTGATAATTGTTCTCCCTCAATATCAATACTTGAGCGCATACCTGAATGCGATCAGCATACCAAACCCCATCCTCAGTGTCAGGAGAACTTCCTTTTTTATAATCGATCGGAATTAATTTGTCTTTTTCTTTTTCAATTAAATCTATTCTTGCAATAATTCCCAATTTCTCAGAAGATAGCAAGACTGATTGTGCCCTTATTTTTCTTTCATCACATGATTTTATCTTATAATCGATATCACCTTTCTCTTCAGAGATTCTTTTGTGAATCCGTTGGCCTACAATAGTATCTTCTGAGTCTTCAAATTCTCCCTGCACCCATTCAAGATAAAATAATCGAGGACAATAAATAAACTCATTAAGCATTCTAACTGGTAATAATGGTTCATTTTCTATTTTTGGAATAGCTGAATTCATTTGGATATCATCTCTGTTTATCTAATTGTTCATTCGACATTTTTTAGATATTTTGTGTGATGATAATATTTTCGCACATTACTGTTTTGATGAAATAATTTTTGGACACGATTGCCTTCAAAAAGGATTAAAATGCTAATCTATGTAAAATCGATTAGGCACAATTTTACAAATTAAGCATCCAACCGCAGAGGTAGATAATAAAATAACGTCGAAATAAAAAATAACGACGATTATCTCAACGACATGCAAATAATTTCCAATTCGTACGGATTATTAGAATAGAAGAACAAATTCAATGTCAAATATAATTTGCATATGAAATATATTTATTTTGGTTAATGCAAACTCATTGATATCAAAATTGATAAGAACCCAGTCATTCTTTACAGTGATTTTCTGATCATTTCACATTTTGCGATATTTTGAAAAGAATAAAATATCTATGTTGCACTACAGTTGGAATACAAATTGGGAGGATCGAAAGCGTGGTGATTGCCCTATCGGCGAAATGATAGCGGCATTCGATTTTTTTCCGTGAGCACAGAAAGGGAAGGGGGGATATTCTTGTTGAATCTGATGATAGTCGATGATGAGCAATCAATCCTCGACCTGTTCGATATGACGCAGGAGATTTACAATTTCCGGGTTGTCGCGACCGCAAAGGACGGCGAAGAAGCACTCCTCAAATATCCCAGGGTAATCCCGAGACCTGACATAGTTCTAATGGATCAGCACATGCCGAAGATGACCGGGATAGAATGCATGAGAAAGATTCTCCAGATAGATCCCAAGGCGAATATAGTGTTCCTTTCAGTTGACGATAGTATGAAGGAGGAAGCGCTCAAGCTCGGGGCGATAGATTTCGTGAAGAAGCCCTTCCATATGAAGGATCTCATTCATCATCTGTCCCTCATCGTTGAAGCGATGAGATAGACTCAGCAAACGATTTTATTGCCTTTTTCCTCGAAATCGACGTGTTCCAAAAAGTCCAAATGCGAATTTATAATAGCACGTTGCAAAAAATTCGTGCCGAAAAGTGTGCGGATGCAAAGATAAATTCGCAATATTGTGAAAATTCTGGATTCATATATGGCACTTGGTCTGGCTTCACGTAATAACGCCTATCTAAAAGCCTATATTAAAGCTAATTATTTTAAATAATTAACACACAAAAATCAATCATGATTCCGATAGAAGACGCATTGCCAACTGCAAAAGGCCAGCGCTCAGAATCTTTTCATGGGATCCCTATAGTTAAGGGAAGCGCTCTGGTAAAGCGCGGTTTTGCTCATATGCAGAAACACGGTGTCATCATGGATGTAACGAGTGTTGAGCAGGCTCAAATAGCAGAGGAGGCTGGCGCGGTTGCCATAATGGTATTGGATAAGCTGCCCTATGATGTCAGAAAGGAAAGCGGCGTCGCGAGGACGGCCGGAATGTCCATCATCGAGGAAATCCTCGATCATGTGACAATCCCGGTTATGGCTAAATGCAGAATCGGCCACACTTATGAAGCGCGTGTGCTGCAAGAAATGGGAGTCGATATGATCGATGAATCCGAAGTTCTGACGCCTGCGGACGAAGAGAGGCATATCTGGAAATGGGACTTCACAACTCCTTTCGTCTGCGGAGCGAGAAACCTCGGCGAGGCTCTTAGACGAATAGAAGAAGGGGCTGCGATGATAAGGACGAAAGGCGAGCCCGGAACAGGAAATGTGGCCGAGGCTATCAGACATATGAAAACAGTCAATGCAGAAATTCATCGCATACGGGCGATCTACGAAGCCGGGGATGAGCAGGAATTGATCAAAGTTACGAGAGAACTGAATGCATCATATCAGCTTGTGGTTGAAACTGCACGGCTGGGCAGGCTTCCAGTGGTGAACTTTGCAGCAGGAGGGATTGCGACTCCAGCTGATGCTGCACAAATGATGATGATGGGATGCGATGGCATATTCGTGGGTTCGGGAATCTTCAAATCTTCAGACCCGAAGCAAAGGGCCAGGGCGATCATTCTGGCCACTGCTTTCTATGACGATCCCTCAGTGGTGTCTGAAGCGCAGAAGATGGTGGATGAGAGAAAATCCATGGCTGGATTAGATGTCAGGACTCTGGAATTGAAAATGCAGGAGAGGGGAGTGGATTGATGAAGCCAAATATCGGCGTTCTCGGATTTCAGGGCGATATAGAGGAGCACGTTTCCGCCACAAGAGTTGCGCTAAGAGAACTCGATCTTAAAGGCAAGGTGACAATTGTAAAGAATGTCGAAGAATTGAAACTCATTGATGGTCTGATTATACCTGGCGGAGAAAGCACGGTAATGGGCAGATTGGCAAACTTCAATCGGACTATCGAAATAATCTCGGCAAGGGCCAGGGCAGGCTTGCCAATATTCGGTACCTGCAGCGGTCTCATAATGCTTGCAAGAAAGGTCTATGATAAGGTGGTGGGCGAGACCGACCAGCCGGTTCTTGGGATTCTGGATGCAACGGTCGAAAGAAATGCCTTCGGAAGACAAAGGGAATCATTTGAATCGGATTTGGATATACCAATCCTCGGGAAAGAGAAATTCAGAGGAATATTTATCCGGGCGCCTGTCGTCAAGGAAGTCGGTCCTGAAGTAGAGGTGCTCTCGAAATTGAACGAATCGATTGTAGCGGTTCAGCAGGGCACCGTCCTCGGGACGGCATTTCATCCTGAGCTGACAACTGACACGAGGGTTCATCGATATTTTATTGAAATGGTAATGAGATCTTTGCCGAGTAATTGAAACACAGAATCGGAATAGAAGCTGTGAGCACATCTTTTGTGTCGTCATTCGAGTGTGTTCGAGCGATTTCGATGATGCAAGATTGAATCGATTCATTTTCAAACATATTTAGAAAGATGAGTGAAATAAAACTTCTATTTCTAGAATTATGTATCAGAATTCACTAAATAATCCCAATTTAAAATTCAAGCTGACTGCGCATGCTCTTCGGGTTCCATCTCATTTCTCGAGTTTTTCTTTGGCCACCAGGGCACTTCGGATCCTCTCCAAAGAGATCGCTGATGTGCAAGAGCGCAATCTTTACCGTTGCTCTAGATGAACGTGGCTTTATTTTTTAATAGAAGGCTTCGCCACGATGAGATTAGTTATGCGACCAAGAACAATCCAATGAAATAAAGATGATTCGGAAGTGAAATAGAGAGAGCCGATTTGAGTGGAAGATCACACGATGATTGGAACGCCTTAGGAAAGATTTTAGGGGTACGTATCAAGATGGGAGAAATATGACACATCATCAACAGAACATCTGGTAGTGTGTGATCGAATTGGAAAATGAGAAAAGTGACGAAAATCTGGATCTATTAATCCTCGGGATCGTATTCTTGCTGATTCCTGGTATTGGCCCACCAATAGCGCTTATATTTTTCATTGCCTACATTCTCGAAAATCTGGAAAAGCGGTGAGATTCGGCATTGTTTATGATTCCACTAATTCGACGAAATTTAACCATGCCTGCTTGGAACTGTAACTGTATATTAATCCCCGTATGTTGATGTTAGAATCGTGCTCCCAATCCCTACTAAAGTAAAAGCCTTTAGCCAAAAAGGCAGGATTCCGAGATATTAAGAGTCTATTGAGAATAAAAAAATAAAATCAGAAAATTCCAAAAACAAGAGGGTAAAGGAACAGCCGAGCCTTTGACTGCCTATCTTCTTATCGATAATAATTGATACCTAAAGGTCAGCAATAAAAGGGTTACAAAAGCGTCACAGAGTCAGCAAAACCCTTGATATAAATCAACTGGAAGATTGTGCCTGAGGGGTACATTGCCTTATCGAGGGTAAAATAATCGCCAATATCCAAGAGATCGTTTCTCGTCATATCATAGTATGTCGCACCGTTGACCGACACTCCCGATATGAAGGTGCTTAGCTGCTTATACATTGCCTGCGTACCGTTCGAATATGTTATTTTCACATACAGATCAGACTTTGGGACGATTCCATCCACACTTGTGACGGAGATAACCCATTTCTCGGCGCCCTCAAATGCATATAATGTGTAATGCGGAGGTCCCTCCCAGCCCCCCGTGACCCCTTTTGCTATTAAAATTACGAATGCTGCAAGAAGAAGTATAATTATGATAAACAAAATTATAGCTATAATACTCAGAACTTTATCGGATTTTTCGATCTTGATGAAATTTTCCCGTATTTTTGCGCTCATATTTCCCACATTCCTATTCTCTTTCTGAGGTGCAATATTATGTCATTACTGTGAGATACAAAGACAAGAAGATTGAGAGGCATGCAAAAACATAGACTTCAATTGTGACCAACCATCTGAGGCTGCTTCGCAATTGTCCACATAGTATCATCATTATTATCATCCCAAACAATCCGACCACTGGTGAGAAAAAAATAAAAATTATAAAGGCAATAGGAAGAATAGAAGATATATCATACAATGTGTATAAATAATTGTTAAAGAAACCAAATGTTATTAATGGAATACTAAGTCCCACAAAGACAGGAATAATTGCAATCAATAAGAATGCGAACCATAGGCCCTCACAGAATCTTTTCCAATTCCTTCCCGATTCCTTTCCTTTTTCAGATTCAGATATAATTGACTGCTTTTCCTCCTTCTTTTCCTGCCCAAATTTCTCTGGTTCGGTTAATATAGAGAACTTCTTAAGTCTCCTTAGGAGTAAGATTATAATGGCTATTGGAATCGATATGAAAATGGCCGCAATTATTATTGTCCATATAAACGAATAATCCACGATTCCTTCTAATTCTTGCACATCGAATATCCCCTAAACCTCCGCAAGGTAAATTCCAAAGCCTATGTTCTTTTCTACTTCCATATAATTTCACGTTTTCCTTTCGATTCAATGTCTAGATGTATTTCGCAGTAAAATATATTTCCCGGTTTCCATCCCCGATATCATCTCTTGCGTCGCTCCAGACGATTGCCACTTTCCCTGTGATCTTATTCACGCACATCGATGAGTAGAGAGAATCCCCAGCAGCAGTTGTCAGACGTGTCTGAGTCGACCATGAAGTGTATTCTCCAGGTGCGATGACCCTGCTCTTTGTGTAGTACAGTTCATATTGGCCATTTCTTAGATCAGACCAGACGATGTACGTTGTTCCATCAGAAGCGATTCCCACGCTCGGCATAATCGCATCGGTAGGAGTCTCAAGTATGATACAGTGTGGGACTAGCACAGTGTTCGCATCCCGGTTCATTTATACCGCAAGGTCGACGTCGTAAGTATCGTGGGGGGTTATCGGGGCTTTTCCCGCGGTCGCGCAGCTGATACTCTTAGCGGCTCGAAACAAATTTTGATGACAAGCTGATTGTTATCTGCCGTTGACGAAATATGAGAAATGAAAATGAAAAGGGTTTTAAGGGGCAGGCGAGCCTTCGACTGCAGCGATATCCCTATTGGCCAGGAGTTTATATCCAACCTTTTTCGGTTACGAAATTCTTTTATGGCATCCCGAATCGACCGACTGCATTCCAGTTTCCGGATATTCCCAGCATTTGTCAGACATTATAATTAACGCGATTTAGACGGTTTCAGCGCGAGCATCATATAATTCAAACGCAGATGTGTTTTGCGCTTTAACGCATAAGCCAGTGAGCAAATTTTTCATAATTTTTCCTGCAAGACGACATTTCAGATATCTATATATATGCATGATTAAATTAAGCCCCTTCGCGGCTGACAAAATGTCAGACGCAAGGGATGGGATGACCGTGTGGTCAAGGCGAAAGAGAAATCCGGCCGTTTCAACGGCTGAGATTATCCAGTGGATGCAGAAGCACACAATTAGAGACCTGAAAGAAATAGCCGCAGAAACAGAGAAAAGCGGAGGGGATGCCAGTTCTCTTAGGCGTCTCCTCACAGACCTACAAAGCCTGAACAATGGACAGGTCGAACTGAACGAGGAAGAATACCACATGTTGCCAAAGTGAAGGTATAGTAAGCAACACGAAGGAGTGATTGAAATGAAACCAAAGAAGAAGAGCGAGATTGAGGCATATCGAGGACACGCGATAGAGAGAATGGATTACACTACGAGGGCGAGATCGAGGAAATACCCGAGGAGCACGGCACCAACACGTTCTATGAATGTGGTGTTGCCATCCTCCAAGACAAGGAAGAGGTGCCTCAATAGCCAAATCAGAATTACCTACTAACCCCCCCAAAAAACCCCAGGTTGGAAGAAGGTCAACGGCCAAATGCATTATGAAGTGCAGGTGCCGGGATTCGAACCCGGGTTGTTGGCTTTCTTCCAGCCATCTCAAGTTTTTTTGAGATCTTCGTTGGAAGGCCAAAATCCTAACCAGCTAGATTACACCTGCTCTTTATATCCGACCCCAGTAAAGATTGATACTAAAATAGATTTCCCTGTCTCATCGGGTGGGCCCGGATTGTCTCAGCTTTTTCTCATATTCCCTCACGATGCCGAGCTTCTCGATCACCTTCGTGGCCGATTCCTGGTCATCGACTTCCTGCAAGACCCCTTCGAGGATGTCGGTCATACCAGTTACCCTTCCCATGAAATTCTCTAATCTATTGCGGGCGTTTGCAATGCTGTCTATGTGCCTGACCGAATAATTAGAGTATGTCTTCTGCAGTTTCATAACGGCATCGTTCACCTCATCCCAGGATTTCACGATCTTCCCGGTCGATTCTATCAATATATCTGCTGTCTTCGAGATATTGTCTATTCGTGACCTGCTGTCGGGGTTCCTCGATAGATACCTACCTTGTCTCAGTGCCAGCCTTATCAACGCCTGCGTCTCGGAGTTCTCTATCGAATTGAAGTTATTCAAGGCACGCGTAAGCCTATATTCGGTTGCGGCAATTTCTTCCTCTTCCATCGGGTGGATGATTGCCTAGACATTAAATTAAAGTTTCATAGAAAAGAAGAAAGGGGATGAACGCCCGAAGGACGCTCATCCGGATGGGTGCGCAAGACGGACCGACAAGCTCTCGGGAAGCGCGGTCTATCCGTCTCACTCCGAATCATCATCAATCTTATCGTCGAGATACTTGCAGCCGAGCAAGGAGTACACTTCCTCCCAGCTATAATGATCGAAATCGATCCCTGACATCCCTGACATCCTCAGGATGACATACGATATTGGGGGATATAGGTATGACAGGGAGGGGTCGGCGAAACTGTCGTCCAGAATCATATATGATGGCGAATATGCACCGCTTCTCCCCGGTCCATCGATATCATCTCAAGGCTATTCATCCTGGCGGTACCGACGGCCCTCACTTCTCCGGCATGATGGACGTACACCTCGTCCCCGATTCTTATTTCCGGGCTAGCATCCGTTACACCTATGGCGAAGATATTGCCCTTGGGTATGAAATCCTCGATCTCTACGCCGTAACTCCCGGATTTTGCCAGCGCTTTTCCGCCGTCGAGGGTCAGCGAGAGCCCGCCCTTCTCGGGGACATACGCGCATAACTGTGTGTCGCCTCGCATCACTCTTATGTTCGGATATGCGCCCTTTATCACCGCATCATCCATCAGAGTCGGCCAAGCATCGCCGAACTGGTAAGAGCAAAGCGCCTTTATGTCATCATAGGTGCGTATCGCCCACGAAGGTTTCTCTATCGAATCCTTCAGTTCTGTCAGGCAATCCCTCAGGCGGGCGAGGCTTTCCCTGCTATTCACATTCTCGCCTCCTGTGTGCTTGAGCTCATACTCCTCGAGTATGTCTGACAAGAACTCGAATTCTATGTCGAGATGAGCGATTATCACCTCGTACCTCTTGCGGGAAAGCAGCTCGCTCAGCAATCTTCTCGCGATGCTCTTCTCATCCTCGTCCCAGTGACCGGTGACAGGTATATCGTACTGCTGTGCAGGATAGACGGTCTCCAGTTCCCGGGGTACTATGCCGAGCGGGGAGGTCACGATGACCTCATGCACTGCAGAAGCCATCCCGGAATCCCGGATGGCTTCTTTGAACGCGCGATGGCTCTTCGATTTGGAATAAGGCTTCTTCGCAGAGCATGGCAGGAGCACGAGTATCCTCGGTGAGTTCGGTATCTCGTACCTCTTAGAAAGTCTCTCGCGATATCTCCGTATATCCGGTCTCCATAGGGATTCCTTCGCGTTGGCGACGAACGCGCCTCCGCATACCGGGGTCCATTCCTCGAAATTCCGGTATTCCTCGAGATCCCCGAACCTGAGCGCTTCGATCATCCAGGGAGCGTGTCTCGCCCTTAGCTCGACAAGCTGTCTCAGCGTGCCTGCGCGTATCGCCTCGCGGACGACCACAAGTTCGTGTTCCAGCTGTCGGTAATTGTGTTGCAGGATATCTTCGAATGAGGGGTTCGCGCCAATGCCAGATATCCTCTCAAGATCCTTCGAACCGGAGGGTATCACCCGGCCATGGAGGATCACCTGGCCGAGGGAGGATCTCACGACTGTCCCGAGGGAATCGAAAAGATCTATTCCAAAATAGCACAGCAGTGAAAGGTTGAACGGATCTGCAATCCCCGGTGCGTATATCAACCTCCTCGGAGTGACCGTCTTCCTCAGCCCGGAGAAAAATCTCGCGAATTCCCTCGGCCTTTTCACAAGTTGCGCCGCGTCTGCGATAGTGACGATGCTCCCTGTGCATTTCGTCAGGTCCCCGCTCGAGTAGCAGACCGAGACGGGGCCGAAGGCGCTTTCGAAAAGCGAATCACCTCCACGAAACAGCGGATCGACGGCGAGTCCCGGCGGTTCCTTTCCATCCGGGAAGAATCTCGAGCGGAGCATTTTGAGGGCATTCGGCGAATCGGTGCTGTTATCAAAATCGACAATCGTAGCTCTCGCATATGGAGGCGGCCTGATGCTCCGGGTAGATATATAAAGGATCTCCGGGGTGCTCAGATTCATGCCTTCGGAATGGTATTCAGCTATCCTTGCGAGCCAGTTCTCGGCGAGTATCTCCAACATGCAATCCGGGGGTATGCGTTAGTCTATCAATAAACCTCTCCCAGATTTGACCCAGAAGGGATGATGATGTCTATCGTCGCAACACGCGTAAGTGCGACCAACAACATAACGTCGGAAAAGGGAAAAGTAGTAATACGAATCATGAGTAGCACATTTTACTGCGACCTAGAGAATGAGGGTATGATATGAGAACGTCAGTCGCGAAAATCATGGCAGGAGAAGGCACTTGCAGGGACGTCCTCAGATGCCTCTTCGGTCTTGGTGATTTCGAAATGGCGGTCTATAAGAACCTATTGAGGACCGGGCCATCGAGGGCGGATCAGCTCTCTCCTGTACTGAAGCGCGACAAGAGCACGGTCTATAGGGCGCTCCAGAAGCTCGTATCCGCGGGGCTCGTTATGAAGGAAGCTGAAACGCTGAAGCGTGGCGGGCATTTTCATAAATATACAGCCGTGCCGCCAGAAAAGATACGCGAGAGGATCAAGACGTGCATCGACGAATGGTTCATGCACGTTCAGGAAGCGTTCAACAGGTTCGACATCCCCTGACCGCCAGCGGCGTATCCGACCCGAGAATGTATTTATTCCCCTAGCGGATTACATGGATGATGTCCCATCAGTTCAAGGGTTGTGACCTCGTCGCGATTCGGGATTTTTCGAAAGAGCAGATCGAGCATATCATGAATGTGGCCGAGAAGATGGTCCCGATAGCTCTCGGTCAGGAAAGGAGCAACATCCTATCAGGATATGTCCAGGGATCCTTATTCTTTGAACCATCCACGAGAACCCGGCTGTCGTTCGCGTCCGCGATGGCAAGGCTCGGAGGAACCACTCTGGGATTCGACCAGCCAGGTGGCTCATCTGTCCAGAAGGGTGAGACGCTCGCCGACACGATACGGATGGTCGAATCGTATTCCGACATCATCGTGCTGAGGCATTATGCGGAGGGCTCCGCGCGGCTCGCCGCGCACTTCTCGGAAAAACCCGTCATAAATGCGGGAGACGGGGCCGGCCAACATCCGACGCAGACGATACTCGATCTCTTCACGATCCGGAAGGCGAAAGGCAGGATCGAGGACGTCAACGTCGCGCTCGTCGGGGATTTGAAATACGGCAGGACAGTGCATTCGTTGGCCGAGGCGCTGGCACTCTTCGGAGCGAACCTCATGTTCGTGGCACCCCCGACCCTTCAGATGCCGAAGGAGACCATACGAGCGGTTGAGAAGATGGGGGTCAAGCCCAAGACAATGACCTCGATCGAACAGGCGCTCCCGGAAGCGGATATCCTGTACGTCACGAGGATACAGAAGGAGAGATTCCCGGATCTCGCGGAGTACCAGAAGGTTGCCGGCTCTTACAAGATCGACAACAAGCTGCTCAAGGATGCCAAGCCCGACCTGTACATCATGCATCCTTTGCCAAGGGTCGATGAGATCTCGCCCGAGGTCGACAGCTCCCCGCACGCCCTCTACTTCCAGCAGGCTTTCAACGGCGTCCCTGTCCGGATGGCGATACTCGCGTTGCTGCTCGGGGTGATCGAATGATCGAGTTCAAGGTGACCCCTATCAGGAATGGCACGGTCATAGATCACATCACCGTTGGCATGGCATTGAACGTCCTGAAGATAATTGGCCTGAAAGGACCGAACGTGCAGAGCACCGTCAGCGTCCTGATGCACGTACCGAGCAAGAAGGCCGGCTGGAAGGATATCGTGAAGATCGAGGACAGGGAGCTCGATCCGAAAGAGCTGGACAAGATAGCGCTTATCTCCCCGAACGCCACGATAAACATCATCAGGGATTACAACGTCGCCGAGAAGTTCATAGTGGAAGTTCCGGATGTCGTAAAGGGGATCGTCAGGTGCCAAAACCCCGGTTGCATAACGAACATGCACGAGCCGATCGAGCCTGAGTTCGTTGTGGAATCGAAGAGGCCGTTGCTCCTGCGATGCATCTACTGCGACAGGATAATGACGGACGTTTCGGACTATATCATCTGATATCCTGGGCATAAGCTTGCGCTTGCAAATGAGGGCTGCACAATGGCCGCTATAACCTACAGACCGGAAAGATGCATCGGATGCGCCGGGTGCGAGGAGGTCTGCGCACTTAGACGGGATGGCCTTATCTCAACGATGACATCGAGCATAATATTCCATGTCGAAGAGGAGAAAGGATATTTCGGGATAATCCTGAAGAGAGCCGGGGGAGAGCTTCTCCTGGGCAGGCCGGAAGGCGTCGAGCTCAAGAAGCCCGGGGAGGTGTCCGGAGGCGGCGTGTCCGCAAAGCCGATCGCGATGAGGCCAGCATGCGACCTCTGCAACGGTGATCCGAAATGCGTCAAGTATTGCCCGACCGGAGCCTTGGAGGTCGAATAGGGATGCCATCCATGTTTTTCGGGAAGGCGTTGAAGGTGGATCTGTCAGGAGCGAAGCTCGAGGAGATCCAGCTGGAGGATTCGCTCTACCACGAGCGGATCGGCGGAGCGGGCATCATCGCATCCCTACTCGAGGACGTGCGCGAGGATGTCATAGCCTTAGGGGTCGGTCCGCTGACCGGGACTCCATGCCCGGCGGGCTCAGCTGCGATAGCCTGCGTTGCCGACAAGGACGGGAAGAAAAGGTACGCCCCGATATTGCTGAACGGAGGGCTGGAGCTCAGGCTGACAGGTTTCGATTTCATCATTATCTCTGGCGTCTCGCCCGAGCCGTCCTATCTCTGGGTCCGGGACATGATCGCGGATCTCCTGCCTTTCCCGAGCGACTCCGCATCGGACTGTTGGGCCAGCTGCAGTCGGATAAGGAAGGACCAAGGGGACCCGAGGATCCAGGTAATATCCTGCTCGGAGGGCGATAGTGCGTCTCTGAACTTCACATCTGGCTGGGACGGGATAGGCCTCGGGGCAAGAATGCGCAATATGAATCTGAGGGCGATCGCATTCCGAGGCATGGCGGAGATCGAATTGCACGACCCGGAAAAGTTCCTCGAGAAATCCTCCGAGATGATGAGAGCTTTCCCGGGGTCGATCAATGGTAAGATCGGGCTCGAGAGTCTGATGGGCGAAGCCCCCCTTAAGATAGCAGGACTGAGGCGTTCTCGGGCATGCTTCTCTTGCACCTTCCCGTGCTTGTCATATGCGGAGAGCAGGGATCCGGCATACCCGCAGTTCCTCGTGCTCGACCAGAGAGGGATCGCGGCGCTTTCCAGGCAGGGGCTCCCGGTCGACAGGATCCTGGGACATCTCTCATCGGAGCACAGAAAGGGCAACGCAATGTCATCGGATATCAGAGTGTTCGATACGATCACCGAAGGCTTGCATGAGTCCGAGCGGATTGCAGCTGCCTACATTCTCGGGCTTTGTCCAAGATACATCGGTACGTTGAAACCCAGGTTCGACGAGTACTGCGAATTGCTCAGCATAGGCAGAGGCGAGAGGGTAACCGAGCATCAGGTGCTTCAGGTTGCTGGTTCACTGATGAGGGCATGATGGGATGACAGAGGAGGAGAAGGTACGACTAATTCTTCTGACCGGTATGCCGGGTTCTGGCAAGGAAGAGTTCCTGAAGATATGCATGAACCGCGGCTTGAGGATACTCCGCATGGGCGATTTCGTGAGGAGCGAGGCGGTATCGAGGGGTTTGGAGCTCACCGATGAGAACGTAGGTAGCCTGGCACAAAGCATGAGAGAGTCCGAGGGGTTCGATTATTGGGCGAAAAAGACGGTCGAGGCGCTGGACGATAGGCTCACCCTCGTTGACGGTGTCCGCGGCAGGGCGGAGGTCGCCTTTTTCAGGAGAGCCGTCAAGGGCAGGATCGTCGTCGTCGCTGTTCATGCCTCTCCGATGACCAGGTATCAGCGATTGCTGGCCCGTGCGAGAAGCGACGCCCCCAGGTCCTGGGAGGAGTTCGAGAGAAGGGACCAGAGAGAGCTCAGATGGGGTCTCGGAGATGTCATCGCGCGCGCTGACTACATAATACCGAACGAGGGCTCGTTAGAGGATCTCAGAAAAAGAGTGGAGGCGGTACTGGACGAAATCATCCGATAGCAGGAACCGCGAGTTCTTAACGGTGAAACCGTGCGGCCCGGAGCTGTACGAACTCATCCCGAAGAGGAATATCAGGATCGATATCGCTGCGGCCGCGCGCGTCCTGGAGAGAGAAGGGTTTCAGATAATCGAGCGATCGGATCTCGTGCTACATGTAAGGGATGAGCACGAGATCAGCATCTATCCGAGCGGGAAGATACTCGTGTTCCCAGCGAAGGGCGCAGAGGCGGCCGCGTCTGTCGGCCGCAGAATGATGGCGATTCTCGAAAAAATCTGAAGATCGGCCTTGAAAATGTGCTGGATGAAAGGGTTGGATATATTGCGCTTTTTCCTTTTTCATGCAAAGCGATAAATATGATACGGCTCTCAGCATGCCTGAAAGACAGCGAAAGGAGCGTTCGATGACCGCGGATATCATCATTCACATCGAGGGCCTGACGAAGGATTTCGGGATAGTCAGGGCAGTAGACAACTTGAATCTGGACATCAGGAAAGGAACCGCCGTGGGATTCCTTGGGCCGAACGGCGCCGGGAAGACGACGACCATCAAGATCTTGACGAACCTCATCAAGGCCACTTCGGGAAGAGCCTATTTGAACGGGATAGACGTGACGAAGGATCCGCGCAGGGCACTCTCCTGCGTCGGATCGGTCGTGGAAACACCCGAGTTCTACCCGTTCCTGACGCCCCTGGAATCGCTGGCATACCTGGGCAGGATAAGGGGCATGTCGCAGGGCGAAATCGAGAGGCGCAGCAAGGAGTTACTCGTAACCGTTAAGCTCGATAAATGGATGGACAAGCGAATAGGTAAGTTCTCCAAGGGGATGAAACAACGGCTGGCGGTTGCCCAGGCACTATTGCACGAGCCCGAAATTTTAATACTCGACGAGCCCACCACTGGGCTCGACCCTCGGGGCATGGTCGAGATCAGGGAGATATTGAAAGGCCTCAGGAGCGAAGGATATACCATATTCATGAGCTCGCATCTCTTGCCAGAGGTGCAAGAGACCTGCGACTATGTCGCGATGATAGACTACGGCAGACTGTTAGTATACGACTCCGTCGAGAGGCTCTCGACGATGGCAAATATGAACAAGATCGAGGTGGATCTGGCCGAGGCCCCCTCCAAGGAGGCACTGGAACGGATCGGTTCGTTTGCTGGGGTCAAGGGCATTGAGCGCGTCACGCCATTGAGGCTCTATATCGAATATTCCGCGGAGCCGAGCACGAGATACCTGCTACTGAAGGAGATGCTGGATGCTGGCCTGAAGGTGAACTCGTTCAATCCAAAGGGCCTGGCGTTGGAGAATCTCTACATGCAGATGATCCAGGAGTCGAGGTGATTCGGATGACAAGTACTGGTCCGTGTTCAAGATCGCTACCATCCGACATCCAGCAGGCCCTCATAGTCGCCAGATACGAACTCCTAAAATATCTGCGGAGCAGGCGACTCATAGGGACGATACTGATAGTGGCTCTCATACTCGCCCTGATATACGAGCTTCCGCCGGCCCTCGGGTCGCCGCACGCCGGGCATGTCGAAGAGGAGCTCATCTTGCAGCCTGTGCCGGCATATTTCGGCATGTCGATGTTCCCGAACGCTACCTACGGGAATTTGAGCAGAGGGGGCGTACTTCCGGATTCCATCAATGTCACGGTGGACGGTACACCTCTGCCTAAGGATATGTGGACCTACAGGAGCGATCTCCGGGCCGTGATATTCTTCCAGAACTACAGCTCGAACGAGGTCATCGTGAGCTACGACTTCAAGCGGAGCACGAACAGCTTCACGGAGAACTTCCTGCAGTTCGGATCGATCCTGGTCATAATCTGTTCGATATTCTTCGGAGCAGATTCGATAGTCAGTGAATACCAGAACAAGACGGCCTATCTCATATTTCCGAACCCTATGAGGCGCGAGGTGCTCTTCGCGGGGAAAATGATTGCGAGCTTCCTCGCCGGTCTTCTGATGGTCACGATATTCTATATCGCAATTCTTGTTCTCTCGTATGTGACCCTCGGAGAGTCCGCAAAGTATCTCTACTTGTCCTTCATGTATGCCACGCTTTTCCTGCTGGGATGCCTGGGGGTCGCCTACTTCATAAGCTCCGTTATGAAAGGCTCGACGGGAGCGATAATATTGACCTTCTTCATCCTGACCATGATATCGCAGATAATAACCGGCGTCGGTTCCCTGGCAGGCGTCAAGATGTGGTTCATGCTCACGTTTGCCGGCGACACGATAGTCGAGTCGATAAATGCGGATAACTACCCGACCGATTCGAGCTACGAGCTGGGCGGCTTCGGGACGATCTATAATTTCTACCCGGAACTCGGGACGAGCGCGATAGTGATGGCCGCGTATTTCCTCGTGTTCTCGATCATTAGCGTCGTGCTCTTCAAGCGGAAGCAGCTGCTGGGATGATAAATTGCCGGGCGTTCACGACGTCGAGCGCGAAGACCTGTCTGATAATCTGGTCGAAAATAATAATATGAGCCAAGAGTATCCGACTGGCCAAGAGGATGGGATGCAGTGGTGTGCTGCCGTTTTTCGCCCCACGGCAATCAATGCCGATTCAGACACGCTCGAATGACGGAAGGTGAGTGATTGCTGGCACTCTGGGAGATCATCCTCTACATCGATATCTGCGTAGGTCTTTCGGTGTTCGCCTATTACAGGAATATACTCGATCTCAAGGGCTCAATGCTAGCATTCGTTGTCGGCGTGATAATCAGCGTGATGGGAAGCATACTCTGGCTAATCATGCTGCTGCTGTTCCTCCTGACGAGCTTTGCGTTCACCAGATATAGATTCGAGATTAAGAAGATGAAGGGCCTGCACGAGGGGACGAGGGGCGAGCGCGGCTACAGAAACGTCGCCGCGAACGGTCTGGTGATGACCATCATCGCAATACTCGCGTTCGCAGGTGTTCCAACGATCGATCTCGGTACGGCCAGTTTCATGTTCGTCTCAGCGCTCGCCGTTGCGGCTGCGGACACCGCCGCGAGCGAGATAGGGGTGTTCGACCCGAAACCTGTATTGATCACAACACTGAAGCCGGTGCCCCCTGGGACGAACGGGGGAGTCTCCTTGACGGGCCAGCTGGCCGCATTCTTCTCCGCGGCGGTCACCAGCGCCATCGCCTACTTGCTTTTCTCGTTGAACTCTCAGATGGTCGTGGGCGCCTACACATTTCTCATACCCACGCTTTGCGGTTTCTTCGGATGCCAGATCGATAGCCTTATAGGCGCAACGATAGAACAGAAGGGAAAGATAGGTAAGTTGGGGAACAACTTCCTGTCGATTGCATCCGGAGCGATGCTCGCATGGGTATTGTCTCTGCTCTTCTGATCACAGAATCTCTTGCAGCTCGGCCAGGGAACGGATGATCCCATCATCACTCCGCGAGTCTCTGTGAGCATCAACCAGAAGAGCGTTCATTCCGGCGTTTAACGCACCTGCAAGATCCGCTTCCGGGTCGTCTCCGATGTGCAGCGTCAGCCTCGGAAGTGTGTTCAGTCCTTTGACCGTGTGCAGGAATATCTGCTTCTCAGGTTTTCTCACGAGAACCTCGTTAGAGAATGTCATGACATCGAAATATCGCGCGATCCCGAGCTGGTCGAGCAGCCGTCTCAGGACCTCTCCTGGGGTTCTGCCAGTATTGGATATCAGACCTATTCTGTATCCTCTATCGGCGAGATATTCCAGGGCCTCCCGCGCATGAGGGAGCAGGACAGGAGGCATCTGCATTATTGCCTCTGCATAGTATTTCCTCAGTCTACCGAGATCTTCCCGCTTCAATTTCCAGGGCAGCCTCGAGTCGATGCATGAGAGCATGAACAGGAAATGGTCGTCGAGAGGCATGTCCCTACGCCTCTTCCAGACCTCATCGCAGAATTCCTCGGATTGGGCATACGCCCTTTCGATCCTCCCGGAATCGTATTTGAATCCGAGCATCTCCAGTTCGCGTTGTATCAGCTCGATCCGATACTTGCGCAATCCGGGGTTCTTGCGGGGCACCTCGGTTATCAGCGTGTCCCAGAGATCCAATGTCACAGCTGACAGGCGAGGCATCTTTCTTCTCTCATCTCGGATAATTTGACGGCCTTCTTGAACCTAGCTGTGCTGGTCTGCAGTATGGTAGCACCAGGATTGCTGAGGAAGAGCCATCGGATCCACCGTTGTAATCTTTATATACCTCCTCCTGATTAGAACGCCTTAGAGTGCGTGACGGCCAAAGCGGCGAGGTCACACCTGGTCTCATTCCGAACCCAGAAGTTAAGCTCGCCCACGTTCTCTGCAGTACTGTGGTGCGCGAGCCCACGGGAAGCTCAAGGCGACCTTCGGGGAGCCTCGTGCTCGTTTGGCCTAGGTGTACCAGCCCGATATCTTCGGATACAGGGTCAACTGCACCGCTTGAAAGCCAGACGTGCGCGGAACGCTGTCACGCACTCTATAATTTCCTTTCCGAAAAACGGTGGTCCTGAGTTTTTCTCGACAATTAAAGGGAAGAATATATATCGATAATTCGTGCTGGTTATACTTCGGTCGGTACCCTTATGGATGATACGGAGAAGGCTGTTCTCATTGCGATCCTGGCGGTCATCGCCGGCTTAGTGATGTATTTCGAATTGCGATTCATGCGTAGCAAGGGGTTCGGCAAAAGGCTCGTCGAGAACGCCGCAAAGAAGGACAGGGCGTTCAATGCGCTTCTAACAACCAAGGCCGTCAGGAACAAGCTCCGATCGCAGAACTATAACACGATGAAGGCGGACTACATAATTCAGAAGGCTCAGGAGGCGAACGAATCCGGGGATTACGATTCATGCATCGATGCGTGTGCGCGGGCGCGAGAGGAGCTGATGAGATGCAAGCAAGAGGGGGAGATGGCATTGGCCTCTTCTGGGCCGACCGATGAGGCCATGGGGACTATCGTTGAAGACGAATCTGGTCCTGGGCATGAGAGGAAGCTGAAGATACCCCCAAGACCGAAAGAGGACCCATCCTTACCCGCAAGGTTCGAGCTCCGGACCGCGAAAGATGATCTCGCCTCTTTTGCCGGGCCGGTTGAGACAAGAGATGCCGCTAGGGCATTGATAGACCAGGCGGAGAAGCATCTGGAAGCCAAAGACTACGCCAAGGCTCTCTCTTGCTCATACAAAGCGAAGAAGCTGTTATCCGGAGAGCCTGTGAAGGATGTAAGACCTGGTCCCGTTGCGAACGTCCAGCCCTCGAGCAGCACAACGAAGGAGCCAGCCGAACCCTCGGGCCAGGCGGAACCGTCTAAATTGAAGTGCCCCAATTGCGGCTATGAGATAGACCCAGGTGATGTCTTTTGTGGGCAATGCGGCAACCCTGTCGGCGAGAGGAAGTGTTCATCCTGCGGGGCGAAACTGAAGCCTTCGGACAAGTTCTGCAGGAAGTGCGGCATGAAGCTCTGATCAACCACCGTTTCTCAATCTCATGATGGATAGCGCGAAAACGCCTGCGCCGAACCCGTTGTCGATATTCATTATCGCAATGCCAGGCGAGCAGCTGCAAAGCATCCCGAGAAGGGCTGCGAGGCCGCGGAAGCTCGCGCCGTACCCAATGCTCGTTGGTACCGCGATCACTGGCTTATCCGTCGTGCTCGCGACCACGCTGGGCAATGCCCCTTCCATGCCCGCGACGACTATGACAACGTCGGACGAATCTATGGCGCGGACGAACGGAGCTAGTCTGTGGGTGCCTGCGACTCCGATGTCATAGATCCGTTTTATACGGACGCCATAGGCCTCGCAAAGGACGGCTGCCTCTTCTGCTATCGGTATATCCGAGGTCCCTGCGGTGACTATGGACAATGTTCCATCTATCCTCTCCGAGGGCTTTCCGATGAGTATCATCCTCGCTTTTGCGCAGTACTTCATCCGCCGTCCGTCAAGTTTTTTCCGTACCTCGGATGCCTGTTCTTCCGAGACCTTGGTGAGGACCGCGAACCCCTGCCTCTCGACGAATCTCCTGGCGATTTCAATTATCTGTTTATTGGATTTGCCGATGCAGAAAACCGCCTCTGGAAATCCGCGTCTGATGGTCCGATGATGATCCAACTTCGCGTACCCAAGATCCTCGAACGGAAGGCTCCTGAGCTCATCGATGGCATCCTCCGGGGTGATGCTACCCTTTTGGACGCCTTCGAGCAATTTCTTCAGTCTTTTCCTGTCCATCCGATTGCCTCGTTGAGACTGCCGGACCGATATCCCTCAATGTCCAGCGCGACATATACGAATCCCAGCTCTTTGAATCTTCTTGCGATGCTTCGACGCTTGCTTAAGAGACGCGCCATCTCGGTTCCTTCCACTTCGATTCTCGCCACAGGCCCATGGGCCCTTACTCTGACCTGCCCGAACCCGAGTCCGTGGAGATACCTTTCGGCGGACGATATCCTCTCCAGGAGCTCGTGCGTGATCGTCGTTCCGTAAGGTATTCTAGAGGCGAGGCAAGCCGCCTGCGGCTTTGACCAGGATTCGATACCGCGTTTTTTCAGGAGCATCCTGACATCCCTTTTACGTATCCCGGCTTCCAGCAGGGGGCTTTTCACCCCGAATTCCGCCTTCGCCTTTCTACCAGGCCTGAAATCCGCTTCGTCATCGGCCGTGCTGCCGTCCGCGATATTATTGATCCCCTCTTTACGGGCGATCTCGAGAATAGTTCCGAACAGCATCCTCTTGCAATGATAGCATCTATCCGTTGTGTTGCTCACGAATTCCTTGTTATCCATCACGGGTATTCTCGCCTCTATAAGCCTTATGCCGATCTTCCTGGCGATCTTCTTTGCATCGCGTAGCTCCTCCTCGGGATCGACCTCGGACTTCCCGATGACGGCAATCGCCCTAACCCCGAGCGCCTCTTTCGCAAGGGCACACACGAGGGTCGAGTCGACGCCTCCGGAAAATGCGACCGCGACCGACTCCATCTCCTCGAGAATCGTGAGGGCGACCCTCTCTTTTTCGGCTGGTCTCATCTTGTCATGCAAAGTGTTCCTCTAATATTTGAATTTCCGACGCCGGGGCGCCTCCTTTTTCTCGGATGACCCCCCGTTTCTGGATATGTTTAAATATGACAGGCTTCAATGTACCGATTTGCGAGCAACGGAGAAATGGTCATGGCGGAAGATAATACGGTTTACATAGGCAAGAAACCGACAATGAACTACGTACTCGCGGTGGTGACACAGTTCAACAACGGTGGAACCGATGTCATCATAAAGGCACGGGGAAGAGCGATAAGCCGGGCAGTCGACGTGGCGGAAATCGTAAGACACCGGTTTATCCAGAACGTGAACTACAAGGATATCAAGATATCCACCGAGACGGTCTCCACCGAGGGCGGCGGTACAGCGAACGTGTCTTCAATCGAGATCTATCTCTCCAAGTAAGATAGACGTTCGATCATTGGACAATCCGTTCTTGCTCATTGAGTACCGTAGGGTTTTTATCTGGAACCCTGATACAAGGCCTTTATCTATTCGAGGGTTCATCCAGAGCCCGACAAAGGGATGAAGAGCATTGATAGTAGTAAAGCTCGGGGGCTCCGTGATAACGAATAAGGAGAAGCTCAGGAGCTTTAGACGCAAGACCTGTCTTCGCCTTTGCAAGGAGTTGCGACCAGCAAGACATGAGCTCATTCTGGTGCACGGGGCCGGCTCGTTCGGCCATATCCTGGCAGAGAAGGCGGCTCTTTCCGACGGTGTGGAAAAGGGTGACATGGGGAAGCTACGCCTGATCTCTCATATCCATAGGGATGTCCTGAGCCTTAATGCAAAGGTCCTTTTCTGTATGGATAAGAACAGGCTGCACGGATTCTCCATCCCGCCATATAGCATCGGGAGCTTTACTTCGGGTGAGATTCATGATTTCTGCCCCGAGAAGTTCGAGAGGGTGATGTCCAACGGCTATGTGCCAGTCACTTTTGGCGATATTGTCCCGGACCGAGAGTTGACATTTTCGATATGTTCTGGGGACCTTCTCATGCTGGAGCTCGCGAGGTATTTCGAGCCGGAAAAAGTAATATTTGTAACCGACGTCGACGGGATTTACGACCATGACCCGAAGATCTCTTCCAGCGCAAGGCTGATGGATATCGTTTCTCCCGAGAACATCGATTTGATCTCTGCAGGGACGAGGAAGAAGGACGTGACGGGAGCGATGAAGATGAAGCTGGCAAGGATGATGGAGATCGCCAAACACTGCGAAAATTGTATGATTCTGAACGGAAATGCCGAAGGCAGGCTGGAAGACGCAATTGAGGGGAGAGATGTGATATCCACCAGGGTGATTGCATGATGCCTCAGAACAATACGGAGAAACGGAAATCGGACCATGTGGAGATATGCTCCACCAGGGACGTGTCTGCGAAGTGGAACTTCTGGGACGATATCCAGCTGGTGCATTCAGCCGCCCCGGAGATAGATTTCGACGAGATAAACACAGAGGTCAGACTGTTCGGGAAGAGATTGGCCGCCCCGATAGTAATATCGGCCATGACGGGCGGATACGAGACCGGGTCAAAGATAAACGCCAATCTCGCAAAGGCCGCTTCGGACTTACAGATAGCGATGGGGGTAGGCAGCCAACGGGCGGCAATAGAGAACCCAGAGATGGCAAAGACGTATTCCGTGCTGAAGGATTACGACATACCCCTCAGGATAGCAAACATTGGCGCGCCCCAGCTGGTAGCTTCAGGCTACAAGGGCTCCTCGAAGATCCTCTCTCAGGCCATCGACATGATTGATGCAGATCTGGTTGCCATACACTTGAACTATCTCCAGGAGGCCGTGCAACCGGAAGGCGAAAGACGCGCGAGAGGCGCGATGGCCATAATACGTGACCTCGCGACGGAGTTCCCGATAATCGTCAAGGAGACCGGAGCTGGCATGTCGCACGATCTCATCAGACTTCTCGCAAAGACGAGAATCAAGGGGGTGGATGTCGGAGGCGCGGGCGGCACGAGCTTCTCGGCCGTGGAGTTTTACAGAGCCCAAGAGGTGGGAGATAGATTGAAAGCCAGGCTCGGAAGGACCTACTGGAACTGGGGGATTCCGACCCCGGTCTCCGCCGCAATCGCCTCGATGTATCTTCCGACCATAGCCTCAGGCGGTGTTAGAGGAGGCCTGGACGTCGCGAAAGCTATCTCGATCGGCGCGACGTGCGCCGGCATGGCGAACAGGTTGCTCGTCCCGGCACTTGACAGCCCGGACAAGGTCGTCGCCGAGCTGAAAGAGGCCTTGGAAGAGTTGAGGATCGCGATGTTCCTTACCGGCTCAAAGGATATCAGAGCTCTCTCGGAGCATACACCTCTCGTCATGGGCCAGACAAGAGAATGGCTGAATCACCTTCTGAAGGAGACGACTTGAGGTTGCCGATATGGACATCAAAGAAAGGTTCAAGGAAAAGATCGAGAGGATCAATGCTGCTCTGAGAAGTAGCTTGTCTAGCATTGAGAACGAACGTCTCAGGAAAGCGATGCTTCATTACCCGTTGGCCGGCGGCAAGAGATTGCGGCCGATAACCGCAATGCTCGTTGCCGATGCTGTGAGCGGCAGCGGAGAGCGCACAATACCCTTCGGAGTCTCCCTGGAGATGGTGCATAACTTCACACTCGTCCATGACGACGTGATGGACAACGATACTACCCGCAGGGGGATGAGGACCGTCCATGTCGAATACGGCCTCCCGGAAGCCATCCTGGCCGGCGATGCGCTTTTCGCAAAGGCGTTCGAGATGGTCGGGAGCATGGCAATCGATGGCGAGAGGAAGAGCCAGCTGACGACTCTTCTCGCGAAGGCAGTGCTCGTCCTCGCCGAGGGGCAGCAGATGGACATGGACTCGGAGAAGCTCGATTCCGTCTCGTCGGAGGCCTATCTGAAAATGATAGAGCGCAAGACCGCGGTCCTCTTTTCTGCCGCGGCGCAGGGCGGAGCTATAATCGCGGGTGCCCCCGAGGCATTGCAGGAGAGCATGTTCGAGTTCGGAAGACTGATCGGGCTCGCGTTCCAGATTCGAGATGATATACTGTGCTTGAGCGGGGATCCGGTTAGGCTCGGGAAACCCAAAGGAAGCGATATAAGGAACGGCAAGAAGACCCTGATCGTGATCTATGCGCTCGAGACTTTGAAAGAGAATGACAGGTCTCGTCTGCGCGGGATTCTCGGAAAGAGGGACGCGAGCGAACGAGAAATCGACGAGGCCATCCGGCTTATCGAGGCGGCGGGTGCAATCGACAGGGCGCAGCGTGTCGCGGGTGAGATGATCGGGAAGGCGAAGATCCTGCTGGACGATCTTCCGGCCAGCGAGGCTCGGAATCTGCTTCGAGAGCTTGCGGATTACATGATCAGCCGGGACTCTTGATCGATCCTGATATCGGTGATCGAATGGCTGTCCTTCGTAGAGGAGCCGAAGCGGAACTGCATGATGGCAAGTGGCTTGGACGCGATATAATACTGAAGCGAAGGATTCCGAAGGGCTATAGGCACCCAGCGCTCGATTTGAAAATTCGCGCGCAGAGGACGAAGAACGAGGCGCGCCTGATGCTTGAGGCGCGATCAAAGGGAATCCCTGTGCCGATAATCTATGATATCGATCTATCCAGGGCCGAGATAACCATGGAGCGTATCCACGGTCCGCGCATAAAAGATCTGTTCAATACTTTGCCTGAACCGGATGCGAAGGCGTTGGCTATAGAGATCGGAAGGCTGGCGGCGATACTTCATTCAAACGACATCGTCCACGGCGATCTGACGACTTCGAACATGCTGATGAGGGATGACGGCAAGATATGCTTGATCGATTTCTCGCTCGGCGAGAAAACCGACGAGATCGAGAAGAAAGGGGTCGATCTGCACCTATTGTTCGAGGCGTTCCATTCAGCGCATTATGTGCGTGAGCATCTTCTCGAAGACGTCATCGACTCGTACAAGAAGCACTACAAGGACGCCCAGGTGATACTGCAGAGGGTCAAGGAAATCGAGAAAAGGGGAAGATACACGTGAAGATATCGTTCGTGACGACCAATAAGGGAAAATTTGCCGAGATAGGAGAGATGCTGCGTTCGCGCGGACACGAGCCTGTGCATTTGCCGATTGCATATCCCGAGATGCAGGCGGATTCGCTCGAGATGGTCGTGATCCAGGGTATGGAATGGCTCATGAAACGATACAGAACGCCGATACTTGTGGACGATTCTGGTCTGTTCATAGAGGCGCTCAAGGGTTTCCCCGGGGTGTACAGCGCTCACGCGTACAAGACGTTGCGCTGCGACGGCATATTGCGTCTTATGAAGGGTGTGGAAGACAGGTCCGCAAGGTTCGAGTGCGTTTTGGGGTTCATGGAGCCTGGCGGAGACCTGCACTTGTTCAAGGGCGTGTCGAAAGGCCTGATCTCCGAGGTCGAGCGGGGCACGAAAGGGTTCGGGTTCGATCCGATTTTCATCCCTGAAGGATATACTCAGACATTCGCAGAGCTCGATATGGCCGTCAAGAACAGCATATCACATCGCGGCCGTGCGTTCCAGAAATTCTTCGAATTCATAGAGGAGCGCTCAAAAGGATAATAAGAAATCCCTTGAATAAGATACGAGCACGATCGGGAGGATCGGATTGGTAACGAAGGTCGCGGTAACGGGCTGCGCCGGCTTTATCGGAAGCCATCTCGTGGATGAGCTGCTATCCAGGGGCGTCGAGGTCGTCGGCATAGACAATTTCAGCTCCGGGAGCATGAGCAATCTGACGAACGCGAAAGAGAGCGACCGATTCACATTGGTCGAGGGGGATATACTCTCCGAAGAGGACCTCGAAGAGGCGTTCGAGGACGTCGACGCCGTATATCATCTCGCGGCGAACCCCGATGTCAGAGCAGGCATCAAGGATACACAAACACACCTGAACCAGAACGTTCTCGGGACGGTCAGCGTGCTCGAGATGATGCGCAAGAAGAGGATCAAGATGATCTCATTCACCTCTACCTCGACCGTATACGGCGAAGCCTCGGTCCTGCCCACCCCTGAGGATTATGGCCCTCTGATACCGATATCTCTCTATGGCGCCTCCAAACTCGGTTGCGAGGCGTTGATATCTGCTTACTGCCACACGTTCGATATGAGGGCGCTGATCTTCAGATTCGCGAACGTCGTCGGCAGTCGTAGCGGCCATGGGGTCATCCACGACTTCATCTCGAAGCTCAGGAAGGATCCGTCGCAGCTAGAAATCCTTGGAGTTCCTCCTGGGACTTTGAAATCATATACTTACATTTCTGATTGTGTCAGGGCAATGCTCCACGTGGAGAAGACATGCGCCGAAAGGGTGGGCATATATAACATCGGCTCGAAGGACATGCTCGACGTCAAGTCGATAGCGGACATCGTATGTAAGGAAATGGGGTTGAAAAATGTGAGATACGTCTGGTCAGGAGGGGTCGATGGTGGCAGGGGCTGGCCCGGCGATGTACGTAAGATGCATTTATCGATCGAGAAGATAACCTCGGAGGGATGGACCCCTAGGATGAACAGCCAGGAATCCGTGAGGGCCGCGGTCAGGGACCTGTTAAGAGAGTTATCCAGTTGAGAGGCCATATTTTCTCTTCATTGGTTGACCATAGGAATAAATATCCGGGCTTGTGTAACGCACCTTGTAGAGACACTTCCGCTTCTCAGGGCGGGGTAGTGGTCTAGCTTGGTTTATGATTCGTGCTTTGGGAGCATGAGGTCGTCGGTTCAAATCCGACCTACCCCACTCTTGGCTCTTGCTTATCGATAACCCGGAGGTCTGCTGAAACTGAACGGTTGACGACCTTTCAGCTTGCGCGAGTAGGTTATCAGGAGCGCAAGACAGGACGCGATGAGCTCCAAGTTCAGCAGGTCCCGCCTTGTCGGGAACTTCCCATGTCTCGTTCCGGAAAGCTCAAGCCAGCCCAGAATCTCCCTCTGAGCGCCATATATGTAGATATCCAGATAATCTCCTTCGACCATGTCGTCGTGATTTGTCCGCGGGCGACCCAGCAGTTCAGGCCTGTTGTATGTATCTTCTTCCCCGGGCTTGAATGGCTCGAACTCCGAGAGATGAAACTGGGAATATCTGCCGCTCTTGATCGCGCGATAGGAAACGCCATCTGCCATATCCCTCTCATTGTAAGCGATCCGTTTCCTTGCATCAATGGCCTCTTTCCTGAAACCGAGCATCTCGTGATATCGGAACATGCCATCGTCATCCTTGAGTCCTATGGCTATCTCCGTAAATGCCGATATCTTGTGTATCAGCCTAGCGGTTTCGCCGAGGACGGCATTGAGCTGTCCGGATAATTTCAACGATCGTTCGAGGAATCTCTCGATATCGGATATCGTTCTCTCCTCATCCGAGACTGTCCCGCCCAGGTAGAACTGCTTGACGAACAGCTCTTGTCTGATATCCTTCTCCTTCGCGCTCATATCACACATTCTCGCTCGATAGAACGATTGCCAATAATCTCGCAATCACCTCAAGCCAGCTAAGGGTGCTCCTGGCAGGCAGTTTTCCGTTTCTTGTCACTCCGAGTTCTAGGTATCCCAGGACCTCGTTCTTCGATCCCTTGATGAACACATTGAAGTAATCCCCCTCTATCATATCATCCGGAGAGCTCCTCTTTCGGCCAAGCAATTGTGGTCTGGAAAAAGTCGAGACCTCGTTGGGCGTGTACGGCGCCCCCTCCGCCATATAGAACCTCGTTATGTCGGATATCGCTGTTGACGGGTACGTACTCTCATCGAATAGATCTGCGTCAGAGTATGCGATCTCGAACAGCGCCTTCATCGCCTCGGACGTCAGGCCTATCGACGTCTTGTATCTGAATCTGCCATCTCGGTCTCTGAGGGCGATACACACGTACTGAAATCCGAAGACCCTGTGGATCGTCCTCGTCAGTTCTTCCAGAATCATCCTTTGGGGGATCAAGCCCTGCACATATCTCTCCAGGAAATTCGTTATCGCGACGATTGCCTCTTCCGATTCATTCTTCGGAATAGGGGTATAGCTCTGTCTGAGGAAGGTTTCGGTCTTCTTGACAATATCCTGATTTCCAGGCATCATTCTTGCTCTCTCCATTTCATCGAAGACCAGCGATCGCCCTTGCCGATCTTGGCGAGATCCTATGGGTGAACTATGATCGCAATATAGGTGCCATGAACGATATGGCCAAACCCTGACTGGCTCACTTTCCCCGTTATATATTAAACTGAAGTTTCAAACGGATATATAAATAAATATCCCTCACAATAGGGCGTAATTCAGATCCTCGGAGGAAGTCAAGCCTTGAGAAAATCTATCGCACTGGCAAGAACTTCTTTTCATGCTATGGAATACCGATCGGCATCGGTGTACGCCTCGCTTAGATCCTCTTCGCATCCTTGATGTCCCTGAATCCGGGGATTAGGATGTCGACCTCCATTCCGTCATCTTGCTGCCTTTCTCATTCGCCAAAAGAACAACCCTCCGAGACAGATTGCAACTGCCGCAGATGGTATCGCTACTTGCAGAACCGTTGACTGATCCCCTGCGTTGGAAATATCTTCCAGAGAATCTCCGCCGGATTTCGGCACCGTGACCACCAATGCGACAGAGAAATCGCTCAGCCCGATGAAATTTCTAGCCTGCATCTTGTAGATGTATGTGATACCCTCCTGGATTTCCGAGTCAGTCCAATTGAGAACATTGCCATTTAGAATCGCTACCTGCGAGAAATGGATTCTATCTGTTGAGCGATAGATCAGATACGAACTGATGGGAAAGCCGCCGTCGTCCAAAGGGGGCAACCAGCTTATGAGGATTCCCCTTTCATTCAATGTCGCATTCAATAAGCGTGGCGGCTGAGGATTATGTGGCGTCGGCATAGGCTGCTCATCGGTGTCAGTCGGAGGAATTGGCTGATTATTATCTCCCGTCGAAAATCCGGCTTCGATTAATAAATGATTGATAGCCGCCGCAACTGCCTCAACGGTCGCGTACAGAGAAGCCATCGCGCTCGCTTCGAACTCGCGATTCGTCCAAAGATAGTTCGAATCCATCCAGATGTTCGGTTTGATGTCTCCTTTTCCAAATGTTACATCTCTTGCAAGGTCGATCGTTGCCTGATAGGCCGACTTGTCTCCAAGCGGAATATCCGGCGGAATATCGAGATTGGGAATCATAGATTCGACTGCGCTCTCGTAATCCGAATGATGGATCTCCTCTCCCCAATCGGTAGAGCTCCCCATGGTATGTCCGAATACGCCGACATCCGCGATATAATGGGTCATTGCGCCTATCGTGAAAGCCGCGCTTTCCAGATTGTTCTGGCTTAAATAGATCAGGGAACTCTCGTACATTGCAGTGGCTCGCTTGGCGCTTATATCATCCTGAAGAGTTCCGTCTGAATGATAATATACGTGATGGTAACTCTGATCGCCGATATACTCTGGATTGTCCGGCGCCTCGGTCCCAAGGAGATACTCCGAATGGTAGGTAATTGACAGGAATGTCACATCTCTGATCTGGATCAACAAAGCCATATCTGCAATCCAATCATGCGAGCCATAGTCTGGATCCTGATGATTCGAAGAATATCCGCCATTTCCCCATGCTTGAGCTCCAGGAATCGAATACATGATTGATACAATCAAGAGCGCAACGCAGGCGAATGCAACAGGCCGTGAGTTGGAATACGAGGTCATTATCAGTCATCCGCCTCCGTTTTCATCGCGAATTCCCGTTTCTCAGGCGTTAGTATTCTTCGTCCATTTGCCTCTTATTCTCGGAAGTATCGAGATTACAACCAGCGCAATCAACGCGAACACGGCGCATATCTCCGCTGTCGTGACGACAACCTGAGTTTCGCTCTGTTTCGCCGCGATGCCCACCAGCGCCCAGATGACCACCAGGCCGTAAGCGATGTCCCTTCTGGCGACTATCACGAGGATTGTGATTATCGATGCAACGATGACTATCACGATCGCCCAGGTCTCCTGGGAAATCCCCGCACCATCCCAGCCAGAGGAAACCAGAGCTGCCGAAACGTTCGCGATGGTGGCAATAGTTATCCACCCGAGATAGACGCTGAACGGTAGATGAACGGCGAGTCTTTCCCTCATCGGAACTATCGCCTTGCCGATATCCAGCCGCAGATAGATGAGTATCAGGCTCACGAGCAGGAGGAACATCACGAGAACCGATACTGCAAGAAGCTCATACTGCCAAAGGAACAACCATACAATATTGAACACACAGCTGAGAACGAAGAGCCAGCCGATCTTCCTACGAAACTCCTTTTCTTCTTGGCTTGGCAAAGCCTGATATATCACGAATACTGCAAGCAGGACGTAAATTATCCCCCAAATGGAGAACACATATCCCGCAGGAGTAATCAATGTTGGATTCGAGTCAGATATATAGGCCGTATTGACGCCGCCGATGAGAGTAGTGCTTCCCGCAAGGCTGTTCACGATCACAGTCATTATAAAAGCGATGATGTTCAACCATTTCAACAACGATTGCTGGTCGGCCGCCATTTTTCCATCGTGATACTTATCGGCGAGCACCGTATATAAATTGTCGCAAATCTGACTGCCTTCGGTTTCCAAAAATCCATCATCGTGCCAGATTGGATCAATGAGATATAATTCGAAATGCTTTACATTGCCTCGTTATCGCGTGACAGTGTGCGGTGCCCCTCCTGATTTGCAACAACTGATCCCATAAGCGCTGATGAAAGATTATTAAGGATGTACTGAGTAATAATGAGACTGCCCGGTACGAAACGCCGCTGATATCGTGATGCGGTCTCTTCCGACGCCGGGCGACAGTGCGTCGATAATGGGCCCCCTCAGGACCATCGGGTGAGTCACCCGGGGATGACTGTGGGACAATAAGACGCACGACAGCCCCCGGATATGGGTCAAACCAGGGAGAGTGCGCGAAGCATGCGATGAACTGCGTTGTTATGTCCGGGGGACAAATGAGCAGAATCGCTTAACGCCCTTTTTCATTCGGCAGGTCCTCAGCTTTCTGGGCATGCAGCTCCTCGAGCGCCTTTGCCTCCTCTTTCATCTTCTCCTGCTTTACGCCCTCGGGACGGTATTTCTTCTGCAGCATCGCCTGGCTGACGGCTTTTATTCCGAACAGCTTCTTCATCGTGCCATCCCAGAACCGGATATCATCGCCGTATGCCTCTTCGAGCTCCCTGACGAATGTTTTGAAGTCCTTGAAGACCCTCTTCGGGGGCCAGCCCTTATAGATCATCGCGGCGTATATCCACTTGCCCTTCTCAATCGCGATCTTGCTGTCCCCGATCTCCAGGTTCTTCAGGCCCTCTGGCTCATCTTTGAAGGAGTCCTTTATGAACTCCTGTATTGCGGTGAACATCGCGCTGACGACGTCCTCGTCCATGCCCCCCTCAATGCTTTCCGAGCCCACCCGACATATCAGCCTACCATCATTGTGAATAATGAAAAGCTCCTGGAGCTTGTGCGGCAGCATCCTGATCGCGATCATGTATCCGATGAGCGCCGCGATTATCAGTACGCCGAAAAGTGACCAGGGATAGAAAAACATCTCCTCGCGCGTCTTCCCTATAGATGCTGTGAAAGAGACAGTGTTCGAATCGGCTTCCCCGTCTGTTACCTTCAGGATCACGGTCGCCGAGTCCACCCCTTCTGGAAAGTCAAAGAATAATTCGAGTCCGACCGCCCGGACAAAATCGGGATTCTCAACTATGACCTCGATGTTAACCAATGCAGGATCGTCGACATCGATTATGTAAGGCCTCAGGTTAAGGCTCCATTGGCGTCCTCCGTAATGAATCTGATTTGGTATTGATAGGAGGACAGGCGGGTCGTTAACAGGCAGAACATCGATTCTGACTTTGAAGGAATCCCAGGCTCCTTTGTCGTCGAAAACCTTGAATGTCAATATCTCGTGGCCATTCCAATTCTCGGGCGCAGAGAAATTCACCCATCCATCCTGACCTATCACCACGATTACGTCTGCGTTTCCCTCTACGACGAATGTCAGATCTCTCGAGTCGGCATCCTGGGACATCGAGATGAGATTGATAGAGTACGGCGCTGCAAGATATGAGTCTTCCATGAAGCTGAGCAGCTCCGGTGTCGGCTGTATCCATCTGGGCGGATAATTGTCACTGACGATAATGCTCAAGAGTCTCTGCGTGCTGAGGTAACCGTCAGAGACATAAAGCGTTACGTGCACCTCGTATTGCCCAGTGTATATCCCGCCGCTGAGGTTCTCGGCATACAATATATTAAGACTCGGGTATGGGAAGACACTGTAGCTTACGTTCAGCGGGTCGCTCGTTGTGATCGTGAGCTCGATTAGTTCGTTGTCAGGGTCGAAAACGTATTGTCTGAGATCGAATACGAAAGCATCATCGAAATGTACGAATATCGTGTCAATCGGATATATGACGGGCGGGTCGTTGACGGGCCTCACTGTGATGATTATTATGTCTATCTGGATTGCACCGGTCGGATCCTGTGCAATGAACACTGCTTCCTCAGTGCCCGACCATTCCGACGGCGAGCTCAGCCAAACGACATGGTCCGCATCTATGTTAATGATCACATGCTCTGAGCCGTTCGAGTAATAGAGGATATCTTTGTCAGGGTCTGTGAAGTAGTCATCGAGATCGAATGCTTTATAATTGAGTTGGCCCTCGTCTATCTCAACGTCCGGAAGTTCTCTTACCAACTCGGGGGGAGTATCCGAGGTCACGAACACGACGATCGAAAGCGTATCTCGCAATGCCCCGTCAGATATTATCAGGGTCGCAGTGACCTGATACTCTTTCCCGCCTAGGGCATCCGTGAACAGATACGTGAGCTTTAACCCCGAGGCGGTTATGCTGCCGTACTTGGTCGAGCTCAGCTCCGCAAACAACTCGAGCGACTCCTTCGGGTTATCGACATCAATAACGTAATAGTCGTAATTGAATTGGTACGGCGTATTGAATTTCACATAGATCTTCGTCGGGGGATTGTTAATGAACTCAGGGGCATCGTTGACTGGATTGATCGTAATCTTTACAGTCTTGAAGTTCGTGTAACCGTCACCGTCCCTCACCCAGAACCTCACGCTATTCTCCCCGAATGCGTTCGGCTGCGGAATGAAGTTTGCAACGCTCCGCGATTTCGGAGTTATTATGAGCAACGAAGAATTCACATCGGTCACAAACCAGCTCAAAGAGGATGTGCCGTTCACATCCTGCCAATAGAGAGCCAGGTCTCTTTCCCAGGGAGTATCTTCGTATCCTACCTGATTTGGGAACGTGCCGAGGGTCGGGCCCCATGGTGGACACACGACATTTATCCGTGCCGAACCACTAATGGTGCCGAGAGTAACATATACTGTTCCAGATTCCGGTATCATCCCCGCAATCAGCTGTCCGGCCGCTCCGAAGCCCCTGATAAGGCTCATGGCGAATCCCTGTGTGCTCCAGACGGCTTCTGAGATATCGATCTCGTTGCCGAACGGATCATATCCGATCGCGCGAATGTCTACGCTTTTCCCCTCATATACATGGTTGCTATCGGGAATTACAACGATGGTCGAGAGGCCTGAAGCGCTGATGTTCACCACGGCGGTCACATTTATGCCAGTGGCATTATCCTGGCATCTCAAGATCGCCGTTCCTGCGAGTCTCGCTGCTATAGTAACGTTCATCCCGGACGGAACGAGAGTCGCGTTCGGCGGTTCGATGGTCCAGTAGGGTTGCCAAGAAGTGTTGGTGTTGTTGTACCTGTCCTTTGCATAGACGGACACGGTCCTGTTCTCCCCAGCTATCATTTCAAGGATATATTGAGATAGTTCCATTCTCACGATGGGACCCGGTACAACCTGGACAGGCTCGCTCTCCCCGGTTGTCGTACCGTTTGACGCCCTTATCCTGATTGATAACGGGGCTTTCGTGATATTTTCGGAGACGTTCGCGATACCAGCATCGGATAGCAACATCATTACAGAAATGTTTGACAGCCCAGCCACAGGCATCCCGGTGGTTGCGTCGACGGCCTCTAAAGTTATCAGGCCCGACCAATTCTGCATACGCCGGTTCAAGCTATCAAGCACCTCGATGGTCACATCGAACGATTCGCCGGCGGTCACATGCGTCTTCGATACAGAGACATTGAAATGGTCCGCGACGATGACCGAGATAGTCCAATTGTACGCTACCGTGTTCCCTGTGTTGTCTCTAGCAGTCACCTCAAACTCGTATTCGCCGCCGGGTAATGGGACAACGGTGTCCTCGAAGACTTTCCAGGCGGAACGAGCGCGCGGATCAACAGCACTTAGAGACATCTCCGATGAGTACATCACCGTCGCGTTCGCCTTCGAAACGACCTGCAGGGTTGCATTGCTTATGTCGTACGATCCGATGGCGTCAGTCACGTTCGCGAACGCCTTGATGGGCTCGCGATCCGTGAAGATCGAGCGTCTTGTCCCCTCTATGCCTTGAGTCCACCCCTCCGTGATGTAATAGTGCGATTTTATGTCCATTATGCAGATCGAATCTGAGAACGATTGGTCGAATGTCACATAGAAATTGGTATTGACATTATCATATCTTCCGAGATAGATTATCATCGTGTGTCCTGCAGGTAACGTGTAATTGATCCCGGTCAGGTTGAAGAAATACAGCCTCTCATAGTCCAGCGTAAGCACACCAGGGAACGAGGCCATGGCTATTGCTGTATCTGATCCGAGTGTTGTGTCAAGGCTGTCATAAAGATTGAAATCGAAACTAAGCAGGCTGTTGTTGTTCTGCGCCCTACCCCAGATTATCAACGTGACATTGCCCTGTATGTGGAGGTCCGAATTTGCATAAGGGAACACGGTCCAATAATGATAGTTCCTCGGAGGCACTTTACGTATCGTGATTCCCCAGACTCCGTCAGAATCATAATCGAGCGTTCCAGGTGAATAGGGTCCCGAGGTATTCATGTAGTCGCTCGGATCAGGAGTCCCCGTCGTTCCATCCCAATGAAGATGAAACACCACAGGGCCGCTAGAGGTCGTGCCTACAAGAATCCCTGCATTCAATCCATAATTGGCATCGGGTATATTGCGCTCCATGGGCGAGATTATCGATATCACGCTCGGCAATGAAAAGAGCAAGGCTAAGAGAACAGAGAGCACAATAGGTCTAACTGAGAATCCCCCTTCCATATGATTCCTGGAGAACACGACCCTCACATCTCAGTATCTGTACAGATGCACGATACTGATATATGCTGCGAACTGTGCCTATATATATTATCGATAAATTATCAATTCTGGTAACAATAAACGGCACAATAGCTATGCGGAACGCATCTTTCCGACTATCCTTTCGGCCAAGGCCTTGAATATGTTCTCCACGTTCTGGCCGGTCTTGGCGCTCGACATGTACGCCGGGGCTCCATACTTCTCTGCCAAGCCCCTCACGTCCTCTTCCCGGATGACGGCACTGCTCGCGAGGTCGACCTTGTTACCGACGAATACCAGTGGGACGTCACCAGCCACATCTGTCAACGCCTTTATCCAATACCTCAGCTCGTCGAGGGTCTCTCGGTTGGTGACATCGCAGACCGCTATCGCGCCGTGAGCTCCGAAGAAGTACGCCTCCCGCAGTAGCTCACGGAACCCTTTCTGTCCCATAATATCCCAAATCAGCATCATCAGGCGGACCTGCTCCCCGCTTTTGGGATCCTTCGTCTCCACGACCTTCTTCGTGACCTTCGTTCCGATGGTCGCGATGTATCTGTCATCGAAAACATCGAGGACGTATCTCTTTATCAGGCTCGTCTTGCCGACGCCAGCATCACCTATGAAGCATACCTTTACCTTCATCAGGTCCTCATCATTCATTTGCAAGTCCTCCGTACGGTTTCCGCGATGTCGATACTCAGCCCCTTCGAAGTTAGTAATGAGCCGATTTCTTTTTAAGTCTTTTTCTGGGGCATCACAGCTTATGGCATCCTTTTCTCAAGAATTTTGAGCTCTATGTCCTGTATTTTCGTTTTTCCTGTTACGGGATGATTCTGATACGAGTATGATATATAAAAGTTCAATGTTTGAGACAGCGGACGAGAGGATATCATGCCTTTGCCAGATGCTTTGAAAGAGGACGAGGTCGGAAAGCTCTCCGAGCGTCTATTGGAATTGCTCAGGGCCGAAATTGCCAGGATATCCTCAAAGGGAGAGCCGATATCGGTATCCTTCTCTGGTGGACTTGACAGCACTCTCCTCGCGAAGCTCTCGCTCGATTTCGCTTCTGTGGAATGCATTGTAGCGGGTGCTCCAGGTTCGATCGATCTCGTGAATGCGCGGAAAGCAGCGGAAAGATTGAAAGTCGATTTGAAGGAGATAGAGCTCACAGAGGAGTCTGTGCTTTCCTATGTAATGCGAATCATCGAATATACCGGTGTGAAAGACCCTGTTCTGATCTCATTTGAGATCCCCTTGGTTGCTGTCCTTCAGGAATCCACATGCAAAATCATACTCACGGGTCAGGGATCGGATGAGCTATTCGGCGGCTATTCAAAATATCATCATCTCAGTGAGCGCGAATTTTCCGCGATGCGTGGTTCAGATATTGAGAAGTTGATGACGGTAACGATGCCCATCGAAGACAGGATAGCACTTCTTCACGGCAAGAGGATAGAAAGGCCGTTCATGTCGGAGCCAGTGCTCTTACTGGCGAACTCTCTCGATGTCGATTTGCTCATGCCGGATGCGATGAACAAGAGGTTGATCAGGGAAATGCTGATGAAGCTCGGGCTTTCGGACATCGCCAAGCTACCGAAGAAGGCGGCCCAATACGGCTCCGGGGCGATGAAAATAATTAGGAAGATTGCGAAATCGAGGGGGCAAAGTGTCGGTGAGCTCATCGAAAGTCTTGTGGTGAGAGGGAAATGAGATCGGACGAATCCGGATCTCAGAAAACGGCGCACGATTATCTCCTCAAGATACAATCGCGAGGATGGAGGTGCAGCCTATCTGAGATCGCTCGTGCGATGAAAGAGCTCGGCAACCCGCAGGAGAAGCTAACTACCCTGCATATCGCGGGGACTAACGGCAAAGGCTCGGTCGCGGCGATGTGCGCATCGATCCTGCAGTCGGCAGGTCTCAAGACAGGCTTGTTCATCTCCCCTCATCTCATCGATGTCAGAGAACGCATAACGATCGATGGACAGAAGATACCCGAGGAAAGGTTCTGGCAGCTTGTCGTCGAACTTTCTCATCGGTTCGAGGACATGAATTCGGATCCCATCGAGCTAACCTTCTTCGAGTTTCTGACGGCCTTGTGCGTCGAATATTTCGTCTCCGAGGCCGTGGACGTCATGGTTGCAGAGACGGGCATGGGCGGTCGGTTCGACGCTACAAACATCCTGAGATCGGATGTGGCCGTGATCACTCAAATAGGTCTCGATCACACCGCCCAGCTGGGGGACACCGTGGACAAAGTGGCTGGCGAGAAGGCCGGGATAATAAAAAAGGGTAGCAGCGTCGTCTCATCTGCCAACGATCCGATTGCGATGTCCGTCATCAGAAATCGCGCGTACGAGCTCGGTTGTTCGCTGGCCGAACTCGGGCGGGACTTCTCGTTCTCCAATGTATCCGTGAGCCTTTCGGGCACTGCCTTCGACTATGACGGAACCCGGACACTCAAGGCTGTCGAAACCAACCTTCTCGGCAGCCACCAGGCGGAGAATGCAGCCACGGCAATTGCAGCGTGCGACGTCCTGGGACATATGCATGATCTCCAGATTGATGATATCGATATATTGAGGGGCCTGCAGAGAGTCAGTTGGCCCGGAAGACTGGAAATCGTCTCCAGGAAACCGTTGATGATCCTCGACTGCGCTCATAATCCATCTGCGACCCGGAGGACTTTGCAATCGCTGGACGAGCTCGGCTTGCGCATCGATACCTTGATATATTCCTCATCGAGGGACAAGGACTACAGGACGATAGCAAGCCTCCTATTCCCGCGGGCGAAGCGCCTCATACTTACCAGATACGGGAACGAGCGTGCGTGCAACCCCGAGACGCTTCTGGCCCTGCCGGAGGCGAGATCGAAGAAGGAGGTATATGTGAGGCATAGGGTGTCCGAGGCCATCGAACTGGCAAAGGAGATCACTCCGGCCGATGAGACGATACTCGTCATAGGGTCGATCTTCCTGGTCGGTGATGTCCTATCATGGCTGAAGTATGGCGTCGAAGGGGATTTCAGCCTGTCGGGACTATGGCAGCAGAGTCCAAAGGGTTAATTAACGACCTGTGTGATTTGCCCTTTCGCCAGCGTGCGGGTGTAGTGTAGCTGGTTATCACTTGAGCTTGCCAATCCGGCGATGTGTCGGAGCGGATAGCTCAGAACTCGGGTTCAAACCCCGACACCCGCACTCGCTGATTCTGTTCCGAATGCAGCGCTGGTCACGAAGATATTCATCCCTGGCCATTTCTGGGGAGAGGGGTCGTAGGGGGATACCTCACCTCTCGCCGGATCATGCCCTTCTCGGGCGGTTAAGCGATATCAGTATTATCGCGGCACCGAAAAAGATCAGGATTATCAGTATGAGGTAAAGCGCTATCCCCGGGAAAACGTCATTGATAAGCCAGAACAGCCCGATCAATGTGAACAGGCTGCTCCAGAAGATGAAGTATGATGCGTCGGAGATACCACCATAGCCCCTCGTCTCGCCCCTCCTACGGGCCATGCTACCTATGACGATGCCGTATATGCCCATCTCGATGAGTAATATCGGGATGAACAGTATCCAGTCATTTAACAATATTCCGATAAGTATCGCAATCGCAAGGGCGATGAAGAACACACCAAACGTTACTCCAAGATAGCTGGACCTTCTCACTTCCTGCATCATTTCCTTAACTCCTCATCGCAGGATTGCGTTCCGAGAAGTTATCTCTTTCTGAGGATAGCCCTTATCGCGCTCCTTCTCATTGTTTTCCTCGGCCCGATATCCTGCTCCCACTCGACGGTCTCGAGCCTCTCTGTTGTGAACCCCGAGAAGAGCTCTTCGAGCTCGAAGGGCTCGAAATATCTCTGGGTTATCCCGTCACCATCGAGATATGTATTTCTCGCGACAGGCCTGCCTCTACCGCATCTCCCGTCTCTCACCGAGAACACCTCGACCGCCAATCGCCCGGATTCCTTCATCACCCTCGAGATCTCCCTTATCGTCCGAGCCAGACATTCCTCATCTAGATGACCTAAAACATAGGACGCCCTTACGAGATCGAAAGACTCATCCCTGAAGGGCAGCCTGGATGCATCGCCACAGACAAGGCAGCTCGAGCCGAACCTTTGTCTTGCAATCCGTAGGGCATTCAAGGAGTAGTCGATACCGACGATTTCGCCCTTCACGCCGTATATCGATTTCCCGGACCCGCACCCGATATCGAGCACTGACTCGTCGTCTCGGCTTTGAATCCAATCATCGTATCTTCTCGACCAGAGCTCGCCCTTTCTCGCGTATAGCCTCTCCCAGACCTCTCGTTGCATGTCGGTCATTTCATAAAGTGGAGAACAGAAATGAGGATTCCCGATCGCTCCTCACTTGTTCAATTCCTTGTTAATGATATCGGCCTGGATATGTCCTACGACTTCCACATTGCACTTCACTATTCCCGGCAGAAGGGATATTTCCCTCTGGATATCCCTCGCGAGCTGCAGCCCCATCGGACATACCGGGCTCGTCGGGATGAAAGTGAGGCTGACCGCGCCATCCTTGATGCTCAGGTTCGAGATGAGGCCCATATCATATACGCTGACCCCTGTATGAGGGTCAACGACCTTTCTCAACGCTTCTATGACCTGCTGTTCCAAGCTCATCTACTCTGTCCCCTATTCAAAGATGATTTTTCATAACCAAGCTCTTATTACTTTAGCTTTTTCTTCGCAGCCCTGCTAGAATTCCTCATACGAGATGATGCATCGTTCTCAGATCTTCTCGGAACGGCTCGAGGTTCTCGGGGATGTCGGCTTTGAATTCGGCATTGAGCGCGAGCCCCCTTTCCTTCTTCATCTTCCAGATGCTGGAATTGAACTCTATGATGTCCTTCGTCAGTCTCGCCACAAGCTCTCTGTCTTCCCTGGGCACTGGTAGCGATTCCCTGTGTACGGTTTTCCCATACATCTCCCGGTATATCTTGTCCGTTATGAACGGGCAAATCGGCGCGAGGAGTCTAAGGACCGTCCGTAAGACTTCGTGCAGGGTAAACAGAGCGCTATCATCGCCCTCATATGCCCGGTGTTTGACCATCTCAAGATAGTGCGGGGCGAAAAGGTTCCACACGAACTCTCTTATAGCGTTCGCCGGCACGAAGAAATTGAACTCGTCGTAGCCAGCGATGCAGGTCTTCACGAGGTCATTAAGCTCCGCAAGCACCCATTTATCTGCGGCCTTCAGTTCTGCGGGCTCTTCCCTCTCGTCAAAACTCGAAATAAATCTCGCGACGTTCCAAAGCTTCGTCAGAAACTTCGAGTTCCCGGCGATTTTGTCTTCGGCGATCCTGAAGTCCTCACCCACATTGACCTCGCTGGCCGCCCAGAACCGGAAGGCCTCCGCGCCGTATTTCTCTATTATCGCGAGCGGTTCCACGACGTTTCCGCGGCTCTTGCTCATCTTCTTGCCGAACTGGTCAAGGCCCATGCCCGTTATCCAGACATGCTCGAAGGGCTTGCTGTCCAGCAGCTGGCCTACCCTGAGCGTCGTGTAATAGAGCCATGTCCTCACGATATCGCGTCCCTGGGGTCTCAACGAGCACGGGAATGTCATCTTGAAAAGCTCCTCGTCTCTCAAATAGCCGCAGACGTAAAGGGCGCTTATGCTTGAATCCATCCAGGTGTCGAACACTCTGTCCTCGCCCACGAACTCCGTCCCGCCGCATTCGCATCGGTCGAACGGCGCATCCTCCTTCCAGGGCTGGTAGTATCTACCGGGTTCGGGCACGTGCGCCTTCCCGCATTTCTTGCAGTACCAAATAGGGATCTCGGTATGGTAATATCTTCTCCGGCTTATCGGCCAGTCTATCGTTATTCCTCTGATCCAATCGAGGAGTATCTGCCTGTGTCTCTCCGGATGGAAACGCATCTCGTTTGCTCTTTCGGTCACATAATCGAGGAAGTCCAGCTGCTTCAGGTACCATTCCTTCATCGGTATGAATTCGATGGGGGTCTTCGAGCGCTCGCATATAGGCGTCCGATGGCTTATCGTTGTCTGGTTCACGAGCGTTCCCGCATCCCGCAGGTCTGCGATTATCGCATCCCTTGCCTCCTTGACGGTGAGACCCTTGTACTTCCCGGCCGCCTCGGTCATCCTTGCATGTTCGTCAATCGCATTTATCGGCTCCAGCGACAGCTCCCTGAATATCTGTATGTCTGTCTGGTCCCCGTACGAGCAGACCATCATAATGCCTGTCCCAAAATCCATCTTGGCTGCCGGATGAGGCATGATCTCGACTGCCCGGCCGTAAAGAGGCACGATCGCGTGCATGCCTTTCAATCGCTGGTATCTCGCATCATCTGGGTGGAATAGAACTGCTCGACATGCGCAAAGAAGTTCAGGTCGGGTAGTTGCGATCACGATCTCCTCACCTGTCTCCTGGACCCGGAACTTCACATCGTTCAGGGCTGTCGGACGTTCCTCGTAGAATATCTCCGCCTCCGCGATGGTCGTGCCACAGTCCGGGCAGTAATAGCTCGGCCGGTAATCCTCATACACCAGCCCGCGCCTCCAGACATCGATAAAGGTCGCCTGAGTTATCCTCCTGTACTCGGGCGAATCCGTCTCGTAGTAAATGCTCCTGTCATCGAACTCCGCTGACATCCCTATGCGCTTTGCGAGGGTGATGATCTCCTCGGATATCTTGTCTATTTCTTGCCTGCAGAGCTCTATGAATTCCTGCCGGTCGAACTCCTGGAGATGCTTCCCGTACTTCTTCTCGACGACAAGCTCGATATTGATGCCATTCCTGTCGAGGCAGAAGGGGAACAGGACCTCATAGCCTCTCATACGCTGGGCACGGGCAATCATGTCTATCGCGGAGTAGTGCGCAACCGCACCGATGTGCCACGTGCCGCTAGGATACACGGGTGGCGTGTCGATCGAGAATATCTTCTTGCGCGTGTTCCTGTCGAACCTGTACAATCCTTCCTTTTTCCAGAGCTCGATCAGCTCCTGCTCAAACTTGTTGTCCCAGCGCGCGGACTCGATCCTTCGGCTCACGATATCATCCTCCGTGTCTCACGAGAGCCGCGCAAAGGACAACGCCAGTCATAGCCGGCTATCATCTCTCCGAGGAATAGGTTGTTTGATTAAAAGCTTTGGTCGAGGCTCGACCGGCTTCTTCGGCTTCGCGGGTGTCTTCCTCAGCAGGGAAAGAGCCTCTATTGCTCCTCTGACCTCCTGCGTCATAGGGCCTTTCCATTTGTCGAGCCTTATTTTTTTCTCTCCGATTGCCTTCAGCAACACCGCCATCTGATGCGGGCAGAACAATCCCTTCTCCCGGGAATCGGGGCACTCGCAACTCGTCCTGATGGATTTCGGGTCATTCACGTTATAGAAATCGATATAATACACCCTCTTCAGCCCGACATCCAGACCGTTGAACTCCGCATGCAGCTCGGTCATGTTTGAACCCTCGCCTATTCTGACGAGGTTCTCGCTCATCCCCCATTTGACGGCCTTCCTGAAGCTCTCCATGAGATAGTCGGCCTCGCAACTGGATAAGAACTCCTCGAGGGACGCAGGGTCGGCGCGTGATGCCAGCAGGGCGATAAGCTCCCTCTTCAAAAGGTTCGATGCCCCTGGGATGTTATGAACATCGCAATAATTCCTGAGGGTCTCCACTGTCAGGTTGGAAAGCCTTCTTTCCGTGGAAGTCACATCGAAGCTGCTGCGCGTCATTTGCATCCCATCGTCGAAGTATATGAATCCCTGTTTAACCGAAAAAGGTTTTGAAGATCAGGTCTCGCTCAGCTCTTTGAGGCCGGCATTCTGTGATATCTTATCTGCAATCGCATGAAGTGCTTCCTTTCGGACCCTAATCTGCCTCGCGGTGTCCCTGTCCCTCAGGGTAACCGTCCCGTCCTTGAGCGTATCATAATCGACGGTAACGCAGAAGGGGGTACCTATCTCGTCCATCCTTGCGTACCTTCTGCCTATCGAGCCAGAATCATCGTAGTAGCAGCTCACACCGCTCTTGCACAGCCCTTCGTAAATCTCCCAGGCGATAGCATCCAGCCCGTCCTTGCTCACCAGTGGAAATATCCCTAGCTTTATAGGTGCCACCCTGCCTTTCAGAGCGAGTCTCGTATATTCCTGCTCCTTCCTGAAGGCGTGATCGAGAACCGCGTAAAGAATTCTGTCCAAACCATACGAAGGCTCTATGACATGCGGAACTATCTTCCTGCCGGAGACTTTCTCCTTCACCCTTGTTATCTCATAACATTCCCTGGGGATTGTCATTCTCTCCCCATCGATGACGAGTTCAAGGCTTCCTTTTTTGGGAATCTCCTCGACGGAAAGCGCGGATATAGCTTCTGCGACTCTTTTCGCCTTCTGCTTGAATATCGGGCCAAGGGCGGAATGGACCGGCCTGACCCTCTCCTGCTCGACCTCTCTGGGCTCGTCGAACCTCTCGAACGCCGTCAGGTCGGCTCCGGAATGCTTCAGATGCGCGGAGATATCGTAGCAGCCTCTGTCTGCCACACCGACAAGCTCGACCCAGCCATAGCCGAGCAGCGCCTCGCAGTCCCAGCAATCGGTCGCGTAATGCGCCATCTCAGTTCTCGCATGCTGCCGGAAGCGCATCCTGCTCTCGTCTATGCCTATATCCACAAGGAATTTCCAGGTCAGCCACATGAAATACGCCAGGACCTCGTTTATGATTGTTCCAGATGCGACAGCTTCCTCAAGCGTCATTATGACAGTACTTTCCGAACCGCTCGGCAGGAGCGTCAGCTTCCTGTTCTTTACCTCTGCGAATCGAGGCCAGGTCTTCTTCTCCGGATGGACGAACAGCTCCGCCTCCATCATGTTGAACTCCCTGAGCCTCAAGACACCCTGACGCGGCGAGATCTCGTTCCTCATGCTCTTGCCGATCTGCACGGCACCCACTGGCAGCTTCTCCCTGCCGAGACGATATATAGTCGAGAAGTTCACGAACATCCCTTGTGCCGTCTCAGGACGCATGTAACCGTCACGACCGGCCGCCCCCGCGCCTATTGCCGTCTTGAACATCAGATTGAATGTAACGGGCTCGTTCAGATCACCCTTGCATTCGGGGCATCTCACGTCGTTCTCCCTTAGCAATCGCCAAAGCTCATCCTTCTTGAGGGTGGACGGCCGTTCATGCAATCCCTGTGCGAGGTGGTCCGCCCGGAATGAAAGGCCACACTTCGAACACTGGACTACCAAGTCTGTAAACTCCTTTAGGTGTCCTGACGCCTCGAAGACCTCCTTCGGGCCAAGGATTGGGCAGTCTATCTCCATGAACCCTTCCTGTCGGACATATAACTGTCTCCAGTAATCCTGGATATTCCTCTTCATCTCTGCGCCAAGAGGGCCGTAATCGTAAAGCCCCGCGACACCGCCGTATATATCATATGCGGGCCAGAGGAACCCGCGTCTTTTCGCGAGCGACAGCAGTTCCGAGGGATCCGTCATTCATGCTCACTTCAGAAGGGTCGAAATGACATCTGTATCATAAATCATTCCAATCAGGTTATCCCTCGAATCGCGCAACGGGAGCTGCCCGAAATCGTTCTTCCTCATTATCCTGGCAGCCTCGGATACCGGGGTTCTTGCAAAGCATGTCGTGGGGTTTCTCACCATCACCTCGCTGACCGAAAGTTTCGGAAGCTCTATTTTCGAGACCTCGTACCAAAGCTTCATGACGTTCCTGATGCCCGCCCATGTTCTGTCGTCCACATCTTCCCCCAATGCGAGGTCGTTCATCACGACACCCGCATCGACAACGGACTGATTGAAGATGTCGCGATCAGTCACTATCCCGACGAGTTTCGCATCATCGTCCAGGACGGGCAACGCATCGACGTTCGCTACCTTGAACGTGACGAGCGCGACTGATATCGGGGACTTCTCGTAGATCGGGATGCACGGCTTCCTTTCAAGCTCGATGACAGGCGTCTGGTCATTGGATTTCTCGACCACGATGAGCAGATCGCTCGGGGTCACTAGCCCTTTCAGCTGGCCTCCTTCCACGACGGGCAAATGCGCTATCCCGTTTTCGATAATGAGCCTTGCCGCCTCCTCGACGGGCGCGTCCGGCCGGATTGTCGGATAGTCCCTTCTCATTATCAATGCCAGTTGTTCCTCGTCGGGCCGCCTGAAAATATCCTTCCTCGTCACGAACCCAACGAGCGTCTTCTCGCCGTGTTTGACGACTGGAACGCCCGTGATGTTCTTCAGGACGAGGAGCTTGAGAACATCCGTTCTCGTGCCCGGGACTTCTGCCGTAATGACTTTCTCCGTCATGATTTCTGAGACCAACATCGTATCACGACTTCTTTCCGCGGACCACCAGCACCGGTACAGGAGCGTAACGGGTGACCCTTTCCGCGACGCTTCCCATGAAGAGCTTCGATAAGCCACTTCTCCCAAGGGTTCCAATGACGACTAGGTCGTGGCTCGCTGCGAGCTCTAATATCTTTTTTTCGGGCGACCCCTCTGCAACTACAGTGGTCACCTCAACCCCTAGGGATTCTCCCAGCTTCTTCACCTCTTCAACCGCTTTCTTTCCCTCATCCTCTAGGCTGGCATGAACGGAGAAGACAACACTGGTATCCGCTGGAATGTTCGTCAAGGGTATCGGTTCGACCACATATAGCGCGGTTACTTTTGCTCCCAACAGCTTTGCTAGATGCAATCCGTGTTCGATCGCGGCTTTCGTATGTTCCGACCCGTCTGTCGCTATTAGTATTTTTTTGATATCATGCATCGGAAGGTCCCCTACGATCGTTCATTTTCTTCTATCAGTCTAATAGTGTAGTCAATATCCGCGCCTAACAACCTCTCAGGGGTCATTCTCCCCCTGGCTTCCACCACCATCAGTAAAGGTCGGGCGCCCTCAATAAAGCTTATGCGGCTCTTATCGTTTATAATTTTTTGTGGGTTATCGAATGCCAGTCGGAAGACTTCTTCGACCGTTAACTGTCTCGAGTTAGACCTCAGGCGGTATGCCGCACGCATCTCATCTATGACTGACAGCGAGTGAAACATTGCGTTATCCGTTCCAAGGCATACTGTAATACCTGCATCGAGCATTCTCGTGATATCCAATCGGATATTGAACAACGAATTCGAACGAGGGCAAACGACGATCGGGATTCCCATCTCGTGACATGCGACGAGATCGTCGTCATTCGCCAATGCCATGTGTACGAGGAAATCAGGCGAGAGATCCAGTATCTTCCCGATGTCCTCTCTCCTTGACTCGCTTGCATGAAGCGAGAATATTTTCCCATTGGATTTGACGTGTTGCGCTATCGCGAGTATGTCATCGTAACGCCAGTCGGAGACGGCACTCAGGCCGATCCCGTCCGAGACCTCGAGAAGCTGATCTATCTCGGCATCGTTGTATTCGAGACTTTTCGGACGGCTGAGAACTATCGCATCGATACCTTCCGATCGAGCCAGTGCTTTCCTCAGCATGCCTACTCCTTGTATGCCGCCCTCCCTGAAATCGATGAAGACACGGATGCCGTTCCTCTTCATTTCTGAAATAGCAGATGAGATGCCGCTGACTATGGTATCCTCATCGGTCTCCGAGAGCAATCTATGTTTCAAGCCGTCAGGTGGGCGAACGATGTCTTCGAGTTTCCTGCGGAGGTCTATCTTGCCCCTGAGGCAGTAATCACCCACATGGGTATGACAGTTAACCGCGACCGGCAATATCAGTCTCGATCCATCTCTTATTGCGTGCTCGTGCAGCTCTATCGCACCATCGGTCCCGAACTCGACGCTCCCTTCGAAAAACCGTTGATTTGCATATATCGTTCCGCTAAGGATTTCCGACAACTCCGAGTCCTCCTGGTTAAACTCTCTAGTGGTTCAATAGATTTTTCGTTCTTTTTATAATGCAGCTTATACGCTCACTGGATGAATAGATACGCCTAACCTCTCTATCGTGATGATGAAAACCTATATTAGACACCTCAGCTTCACTCGGAATCAGAGTCAATCGGGATGGTGACTATGCCGGCTCAAGTGAATGTTGATGAGTGCGTCGCTTGCGGCGCATGCCAGGATGTCTGCCCGGAAAACGCGATTCATGTCAACGATGTTGCCATCGTCGACAAGGACAAGTGCGTCGATTGCGGTGCCTGTGTCGATGAGTGCCCGAACCAAGCAATAAAATTGGTATAGCCATCCAGCCGAACCCCATCCCAGCGTATCCACCGATCGGCATTTTCTATACCTTAGTTGATAAAGCTTATTGGCGTTTCTAGCGATACGGTATCCCATGGCGGATCTGACAGTATCTGTTATCATCACGATCCTTGTGGCTGCCTTCCTGCCATCCTTAATTCTTGTAATGGTTGTCAAGAACACGGAGAGGAGGATGCGGGAGCCGACAGGCAGAGTGTTGTTCGGCTTTTTCAATGGAGCGACCGTGTCTGTAATCCTCGCGATAATCATCGAGGTCCTCTTGATCTTCGTCGTGTTCGATCTCGAGCTACTGCCAGCATCAGAGCTATTGGGAAGATATCCTGGCCTGGATACGCTGATCATCGCGTGCATAATCGCACCGTTTACTGAAGAACTGACGAAGGCGTTCGGGATACTTCCGCTCTCCTCAAGGGCCAGGGAGCTCGAAGACGGCATCATATTCGGCGCCGCGGTCGGACTCGGCTTTGCGGCCACTGAGAACTTCTTTTACGAGACCTCGGCGTATGTTGAGGGCGGAGCCGCGCTTCTCATAGGGACAATTGTAGTTCGGACAATATCATCAGCACTGCTCCATGCTAGTGCTTCTGCAATAACCGGCTATGGAATGACCGCGGAGCGTTTCCTTGGACGATCCTGGGTCCCGTATTACCTTCTTGCCGTCCTGTTGCATGGGGTGTTCAATCTGGCCGCATCCTCGGGGCCTTTCCTCGAGAGTAGCATCGGCGAGATTTCTTATCTCATTGGTCTGACTGCGGCGATAGCGCTCGCGATTGGCGCATTCTCTTGGAGCAGGAGGAAAATCCGTCATATAGATATGGGCGGCATCTGACATCGGAAAGGAGGATACACCTTGATCAGGGCATTCATCGCGATAGAAATCCCGGCGTTCGAAAGGCTTTTAGAGCTCATGAGCTTGCTCCGGAACTCCGGGGCGAAGATATCCGTCCCGAGCGAGAATAGCGTCCACATTACCTTGAAATTCCTGGGGGAGATACAAGAGAGCTTCGTCGAGAGGATATCGGAATCGTTGGGGAAGATTGCCTCTCACCTGACGCGGTTCGAGGTAGAGGTTGTTGGAACCGGGGCGTTCCCGAACGCGCGTTCTCCGCGCGTCCTCTGGGTCGGATTGCGAGACAAGGGAGAACTCGCCAAGATCGTATCGGAGCTAGATCCCGCGATGAGCTCGTTCGGCATTCCGAAGGAGCAGCGCCCATTCAAGCCTCATGTGACTGTCGCAAGGGTGAAATCGATGCAGGGGCTCGATAAGGCCCTTTCGATTCTGCGGGAGTTCGAGTCCGTCCGCTTCGGCTCGTTCATCGTCAGCGAACTACGCCTGAAAAAGAGCACGCTCACGCCCGCAGGGGCGATATATGAAGATCTCGCGGTCAAGCCGCTCGTGTAGGGATTCTGCTTTCCATGAGGAATTCGACGAGATCCTTGACCATTATATCCGTCCCCAAGCTCGCTGACTGCAGGTTTTCCACGCACCAAGGACAAGAAGTTATCAAGAGCTTGACGCCGGCATCCCTCGCCATGGACAGCCTTCTCTTCGCAATGGCAGTAGCGAGTTCGGGGAATCCGGATTTCACTCCCGCACCTGCGCCGCAACAGGCGCTGTCCTCTCGCGACCTTTCGAGCTCGACTCTTTCGACGCCCTTTATTGAATCGATCGCAATCCTCGGCGGGTCGAATATCCCCAAACCTCTGCCGAGCTCACATGGGTCATGATAGGCCGCTCTGATGCCGCCTTCCAGGATGGCGGATCTTGTCCTGGGCAACTCCGCAAGTACTTCCGAGATATGGCAGACTTTCAAATCCTGGATAGCGAGCATATCTTTGCCAATAATCAAAGATGTCATGCATCCTGGGCACGATGTTATCACTCTCTTCGCGCCAGCACGTTTGATGCTAAGCAACAATCTCCTTATCTGCTCCTCGAACAACTTCTCTTGCCCGAGCTTCCGCGCAAGCGAGCCACAGCATATGTCCTCATCTCCAAGGTAGGCAGGTTCTATGCCGCACTCCTTAAGCAGTTGAACGGAACTCACGGCCAGGTCCGGCCTCAGTAACGATATGGAGCAGCCGGGGAAGTAGATGGTCTCGCCTTCGGAACGCAGGCCCAATTTTCCTGCCCATCTGGTCCTCGCCTTCCTCGGCTGCATCCAAGGGTTGTCATAGTTCTTGATACTTGATATGGCGGTTCTTTGCTCATCTGACAGCAGCCCTTCGAGAGTCGCCTTTCCCCGCGCATAATAGATATCCGGTCTGATATCGATTCCTACTGGACAAGCCTCCCTGCAGGCTCCGCAGGACGTGCAGAGAAAAACGCCTGCCGAGTCCGCCTCCCTCGGTGAGCGCATTCGCCCGAGCATCGCTGCCCCTATCCCTCCAAAATGACCGATCGAACCGAAAGCAGGTCCGATTATGTCATACACAGGGCAAGTGAGGAGACAGTTCCCACAGTTGATACAATACAGAAGTTCCGAGTTGCCGAGTCTGCTTCTACCGGAATCGACGAATATCGTCACAATCTCCTTCGGGCCGTGCATGCCTTTGAATATCTTCTTCTCGATATCGGCGGTGTAGCTCGGTCCTGATATGATATCGATATGGGCGCTGACGACCTTGCCTGTTGCGTAATACGCCTGCAGCTTCGCGAGGTTTATCGCATCATCCAACGTCGGGACGATCTTGTCCCTCGTCGTCAGCACTATGTGCTTCTTCCTGGATTGCGCGCATCTCGTGACGTTGCCTTCGTTGTGCAGTATCACCACAGCCCCTTCATTGGCCGCAATGGCATTCGCTCCGGTAATCCCGATGTTCGCCCTCGAAAGGTAGCCATCGAGCTCTTCTCTGACGGCCTCAGCGAGGACGTCCGGGTCCGGAGGGAGTTTCCTCCCGAAGTGCTCGGAGAGTATCTCAGCTATCTGGTATCTCGTCAGATGAGCGACGGGGCCTGTGGGATGCACAGGCGTCAGGCCAGATATCTGGATGATTCTATCACCGAGATCCGTCTCGATGACCTCAATTCCTCTCTCCGACAGTCTATGGGCGAGGTCGATTTCTTTTGAGATGTTCGATTTCGATTTCACTACGGTCTTCTCATTGCCTATCTCTTGCAACAGTATCTTTATCGCCTCGTCCTCGTCATTCGCGAGCTCGATTCTGAACCCATTTTCCCGGAGACGCTCAACGGCTGTCCGAAAAAGTGCATCGTTCGCGATGGATTCGGCCTTTGCCTTCCTCAGGCGTTCTTTCCTCGTTTCGAGATCGGGTATTAAATGCGCGTTATCTCTCTGCCTCCTCCGCGTGGTCTGAAACGCGCTTCTCATGCCCGTCAGTGCGTCTTGTTCTTCTATCAGCTTCTTCAGTCGCTCTCGGTCAAAAACCATTTTATCAACCGCTGAGAGGAGGGATTACGCCTGCACGTGCTTCAGCTCGTCGTATTTTACCTTATGAGCTATCCTCGCCTTCTTGAGCAACGCGCTGATGGCCTCCGTGACCCTGACGACCTCTGCGCTTTTCGCTGAAGCACGAAGGTACATCTGCGGCTGATCCGAAATGGGAAACACCATCCTGACCCTTCCGCGCCTGTTCCATCCCTCCGGCTTTCTGTTCTTCTCGAGGTCTATCGTGTTGATTCGGACGAACATCTGTATGATGTCCTCCTCGGGAGGCATCTGACCGGTCTCTTTCAAGAATGTCCTGAGAAGGTCGTTGAACACCGGAGCCAAGGCCTTCCAATTGAAGTTCGGTCCGAATATGATGTGTCCCGACTGGGCTTTTGCAACACTCATTGGTCTTTTGCATCATGAAATTGCTATTTAACTTTTTATGGCCGGCGACGAGAATGTCTTTATCATAGAATCTCCGATTTATCGGTTGTGAAAATCGCACTCACAATTGCAGGTTCAGATTCCATAGGCGGCGCAGGGGTACAGATGGATCTCAAGGCTTTTGCCTCCCTGGGAGTCCATGGTTGCTCGGCGATAACCTGCCTGACCGCTCAGAATACGAAGAAGATCACGCGCATTGATCCGGTCCCGCCTGACATGCTTCGGGAGCAGATTCTCGCGGTTCTTGACGACATGATTCCGGATGCGGCAAAGACGGGCGCGATCTATACTGCTGAGAATGGTGATGTCATCGCTGAAATATTTTCTGATACGCGCATACCATTGGTCGTCGATCCTGTTCTCGTCTCTACGACCGGAGCGCGCCTGGCTAGAGAAGAGCTAATAGCAGTGTATAGGAGAAGATTGATCCCGTGCTGTGCCCTCGTGACGCCTAATATATCCGAAACAGAAACACTGACAGGAATAAGAGTGTCGCACATCGACGATGCGGCAAAAGCGGCGAAATCGCTCCTATCATTGGGTCCGTCTGGCGTGCTCATCAAGGGGATACCCGCCGAGGAAAAGGTTTCTGATTATCTCTTGCTCAGGGATGGTTCAGAGCAAATTCTAACTTCCACCAGATGGCCGGGGGAATTCCATGGCACCGGATGCATGCTCTCGGCACTCATCACGGGTCATCTATCGCTTGGAGACGATCTTTGCACATCTGTGATCAAGGCCAGGGGAGAGCTGTTCTCTGCGCTTGAATTCGGGATGGACCTGGGGAAAGGCATCAAGATTGTTGATCCGCTCCGGGAGCTTCGTGCCAACTCCGAAAAGGCAAGAATCCTTGCATCCCTTGAGAAGATAAGGAGCGGGATAGAAGATATGCTACGGGTCGAACTTATTCCCGAAGTCGGCTCGAACTTAGGCTTCTCTCTCCCCGAGCCCAGGACGGAGCGGGATGTCGCGGCGTTCTCCGGCCGGATAGTCCGAGAAGGGACCAAGGCAAAGGTCATCGGATGCGCGAAGTTTGGGGCATCGAAGCATGTAGCCAGAGTAATCATCGCTGCATCGAAGTACGACAATTCCGTGAAAAGCGCCATGAACATCAAGTTCAACATGAGGAACCTGAATGCGTGCACAAAGGCAGGGCTGAGCATGTCCTCCTTCTCGAGGAAGGAGGAGCCAGATGGTGTCTCGTCGATGAGCTGGGGAACCGAGCGAGCTATCCAGGCATTCGGGTCGGTACCGGACATAATCTGGGACGAAGGAGGCCATGGCAAGGAGCCGATGATACGCATACTCGGGAAGGACCCGGACGACGTCCTGATGAAACTCGGGAAAATCACCGAGAATTTGGGCGGGTGATTCGAGCTGAAAATCGCGATGTTCACGGATTCCTATTATCCAGCCGTGGATGGCGCAGTTGTCTCCCTCTCCATAACGAGCAAGGCGCTTAGGGAGATGGGACATGAGGTCGTCGTATTCGCACCGTCGTCGCCTGACGGTCGCGTGAACGGCATCGATGATCGCGTCATTTGGCTTCCTGCAAGAAGGTTCGGTTCATACCCGGACTACAGAGTCCCGGTATATCCTTCGGCCATAGTCTCCGTAGTCAGAAAAGAGGCTCCTGACATAATACACAGCCATGGGATCAGCTTCGCGGGCATCCAGGCGCTCATAGCCAGCCGACAGACGGGGATTCGGAACGTCCTGACATATCATACGATGGTCACCGAGGCTGCCGGATATTACTATCCACCTATAATGCCCCTGGATGTGATGATAAGACTCGCGTGGATCTACCAGAGGAGTTTCTTGCACAGGCCGCACGCAGTCATTGTGCCGACGAGGGCGATAAGGGACGAGCTGGTCAGCCATGGCATCCGGGCGAAAAGGTGGGAGATCATCCCGACCGGCGTCGATTGTAAGCGATTCTCGCCCGAGAACCGTGACAGCAAGCTTTTCGATAGGTATCAGTTGAACGGGAAGAAAGTGGTCCTCACGGTCGGCCGTCTGGCTAAAGAGAAGAACATCGACCTGATAATCAGGGGTTTTGCTGAACTCACAAAGTTGAGAGACGATGTATCGCTTGTGATTACAGGCAAGGGCCCAGCAGAACAGAATCTAAGGTCATTGGTCGCGAAACTCGGACTCGAGGACAAGGTCCGGTTCACAGGTTTCGTGCCCGACAGCGAACTTCCGAAGTTCTATGCAAGCTGCGATGCCTTTGTTATAGCCTCCAGGTTCGAGACGCAATGCCTGGTTGCGCTGGAAGCGATGGCATCAGGTTGCCGGGTCGCGGGGATAAACTTCAGGGCCATCCCGGAGATAATCAAGGACCGTGTCAACGGGTATCTGTTCGACGACACCCCCCTCTCTCTTGCCAAAGCGCTCGATATGGCGATTGATGACCGCGATAAAGTGTCATCCGCAGCGAGGAAGACTGCCGAGGAGTATTGCATCGAGAAATGCACCGCAAGATTAGTGGATCTGTATTCAGAGCTGTCCGGAAAAGGTTGAACGGAGGTCATCTCTTGAGCACGCGGGTCACGGTTACCTCGAATATAAGGGCACGTCCAGCGAGCTCGCCGATATACCCCTCTTCATTCAAGATTACGGTAAATGTCCGATTGGTCAAATCTACATCGAAGAGCGTGAATTTCTTCTTGTCATAATCCGTCCCTTTCTTCTGGTATACATCTTGGGGCGAGATGAGGTTCCGGACTATTATCAGGCCATTGCCATCATATGCGGCCGGGTCTATCGAAATGACCTGCTGGTACCAGCCGTCCCGCGGGTCCTCTTCCGGATTGCCGAAGGCCGAGACTATCATGCCAATCTGAGGTTCGTTCTGCATTATCACTCTCTCGCTGTTGAGATCTATTACCTCGGTGTCCCATTCCCAAAACGCGTGCTTGACCGTCATCCCGACGGTAGGTGTGATCTTGTATAGTTTCTCGAACTCGGAGACGTTCAATCTATAGATGACTGGCACCTCCATATCGATGAGGTTCGTCCTCAATGCCGGGAGGGCGACGGGATATGCCTTATCAACGGGGACATATATCGTCTTGGTCTCGGTCACCGTCATCCCGATAACACCGTCGACGAACGGCTTCAGAAGATTCGTCGCGGTACCTGCGGTAAAGTTGAGCGCCTTGTAATCCTTGGGCTCCCTTTTTACGAAATAGAGGGATTTCGTGATTCCGTCATCCATGGCAATCTTTCTGATGTTCGTATCAAAGACCCACCCGCCAGGTTTGTCGGCGAAGTAGCCGACATAGTCCACATATACCATATCGCCGCGCTCGACGACGGGCAGGGATTCAGTTCTGACGACGGGAGAGTTCAATAGAACGTAACCTACGGTTGCGATTGAAACGAGCAGCAAGGCGATTAAGATGGTATATGTCTTCCTCGATGCGAGGATTGGATAGCTTTCCGAATCGTAGATTCTTCCAGTCACTGTCGGAACCGCCTACGAGTTGGCGCTAATAATGCCATCAGATATAAACTCTTTTTCGAGGTATCGATGTTGGAGCGAGAAATCCTTGGCCGAACATTCGCTCCGTTCAGCCTCCCGATACAGGTGGGAAGATCGCGATATCATCCTCTGGGCGAAGCTCCGTCTCCAGCCCCTTCGAATGTGATATGTTTTGTCCGTTGACCAGTATGACAACGTCGTCCCTGAGCCTGCCATCTTTCACGAGCATATCTTTGAGCCGCTTGCCGAACCTCGCCTCGAGAGCCTCCATTAGCTCTGCCAAGGTACGAGCGGATAGCTCGATCTCGCTTATGCCGGCGATGTCTCTCACGGTGGCATGAAACGATATCTTCATCCGGATCGCCTACCCATGAAATCCAATAGCCTCAGGTGGGATTTTATCATATGCCTTGCCGGTGAATCCCCCTTTGGTCCAACTGTCATCGGTACATCCATCATAGAGCTGCTATCAAAAGTTATAATACCACAGGTAGTTTATTTATGCCCAATTCGGATAAGGTGGGTGCGCAATCCAAGCCGATGTGCATGACTGTGCGGACATGCTTATCTGATGGATGCGTATTGAACGGGTGCTCGATATGAAAACATCATCTCTGTCCGTTGTACTGACGTCATATGGGAAGCTTTTCGGCCCTAAGGTCGAGATGAAACTGGTCAAGATATTGCTTGTCGATCAGACAGGAAATACCCTGCGCGAGCTCGCAGTAGCCGACGATGTGTACGTCAGTGGTGATATGATATCCTCTGCCCTCTCGGGCAAGAATCTGCAGGCGAGAAGCGAGTTCGACTCAGCTGGCTATCGGTTCAGGATCATCCCGGGCGACGGGCTCTCAGCGGTCCTTGTGGGCATCGGAGGTATCCCGGAGAATGAGTCGCGAATTGTCGACATGATGGTCTCGAACCTCAGAGCGAACATTGGCGATGAGATCGCTTCGAGATTGCAGCAACTCGCTCAGCTCCAGACTCAATTGCAGCAGATGAAGGCCGAGATTGAACAATCCGCGCAGCAGTTAGAGCAGGAGAAGGCGCAATGGAAGAGCACCCTCGAGAGCCTCGCTGCCAAGGAGGAAGCGCTCAACAAGAGGGAGGCCGAACTGAACGGCAAAGATGAATTGATCAATGCGCGAATGGCCGAACTCGAAGCGCAGTTGGCGGATATCCCGAAGAGGGAGCAAAGTTTGGCAATGAGAGAAGAGGCATTCGAGAAGGGCAAGAAGGCGATCGAGCTCCTGAACGAGACCAGGAAGGAAGAGCTCAGGATCATGCAGGAGTCACTCGAAGCCAGGGAGAGAAAATTGAACGAGACCGCTGCGGCTTTGGAAGAGCAGCAGAAGGACTTGAAGCAGAGGCTTAGGGTGGTCAACGACGCCGAAAAGAAGGCAAGACAGATACTGAAACGCGAGGAGACACTCTCAAAACGCGAGAGAATGCTGGCAGACCTCGAGAAGCGTCTCCAGGAAAAGGAGAAGGACATCAAGAAAGACATGAAGGAGCTGTCGAAAGACCTTCAGGAGCTCATATCGAAGATAGATGCGAAGCGGGCGGAGCTTCAAGAAGTGGAGCATCAGATAGAGGATGAGAAGAAGAAATTCAACGAAGAAGTGGAGACTGTCAGGAACGAAATAATCCAGTTGAACGAGGAGATGGAGAACCGCAGGAAGGAGATACAAGATAAGGAGAGCCAGCTGGCGAAGCTCAACGATGAGCTGTCCAGGCGAATGCAGGAGATTGAGCAGGTCGAGAAGGAACTGGAGGGGGCCTCGGAGTTCGCGGCAGCCGAGAGAAAGGCTATCGAGGAGGAGAGAGCAGCCTTCAACGAGATGAAAGCGAAGTTCCTGGCGGACATCGAGGCTCAGAAGTCACAGCTCGAGTCCGAGTATCAGCGCAAGATGTCCGAACTCGCACAGCGCGAGAAGGAGCTGCAGGAGCTCAAATACTCTGTCGAAGCCGCAAAGTCGGAGAACGAGTCGAGGAAGTCAAGGCTGGACGCTCTGGAGGCGCAGCTTGCCACGAGGGAGGCGCTTCTCCAGGCAACGGAGCGGGACATGCAGGCCACCGTTGCGACCTTCGAATCGCGCAAGCGGGACATAGAATCAAAGGAGAAGTTCATCGAGGACCGGAGCGCGCAACTGAAGGAGATGGAACAGAGACTGCTCGCAAAGGAATCGGAGCTGGCGTCCAAGGAGGCGAAGCTCAATAGCTCCTTGGAAGAATTGCAAAAACAGATGCTGGATCTTGAGTCCGCCAAAAAGCGTGTCGAGACCGAATCCGCCGCCATAGACGAGAAGAAGAGGCAGCTGGAGGAGCGCGAGAGACAGCTTGAAGAGAGGGAAAGGGAACTCAAGCGGAACGAATCTGCATTGCATCCGATGATCGAAGAGGTCGAGAGGAAAATGGCGGATATCGAGACAAGGGAGAAACTCGTGACCCAGAAATGGGCTGAGCTCGCGCAGAGGCAGAAGGAGTGCAATGAATCGGAGAGCATGATAGGCGCGAGGCTGTCCCAGATAGAGGCCAAAGAGAAGGAGCTCGAGATGAGAGCCCTCGAGCTCAAGCGGCTCGAGGAGCAGCTGAGCATCCAGGTTGCCGATGTCGAAAAGGAGAGAGAGCAGATACGCAGCGCGAAGGAAGAGATCGAGAAGGCGAGAAAGGCGCTCGAAACCAGGGAGAAGCAGATCGAGGAGACCGAGGAGGCCCTTTTGAGCAGAGAGAAGGTCGTCAAGAAGGCTTCCGAGGATCTTATGATTCAGATGAAAGAGATCGAGGAGATGCAACGTCAGCTAGAGAAGGAGTCGGAGAAAGTCAATGCCGACAAGTCCAACCTCGAGCAAAAGATGAAGGCGCTGCAGAACTACGAGGAATCTCTTCGGGCGGAAGGGACCGCCTTGCACAACCTCGCCATCGAGATCGAGAAAGCCAAGGAGGAACTGCTGGCCAGCAGGAAGAGCGCGGAGGACGCCCGCTCCCAGTTGCAGGCAGAGATCGAGAAGATCAAGCAAAGGGAAAACGAGATCGAGGCGCTAGCTGCCGATATCGAGGCGCGCCAGGACGCCGTGGTTTCCGAGAGACAGCGACTAGAGGCCGAGGCGGAGGCTCTCAGGCAAAGGGAGGCCCAGCTGGAACAGAAATCGAGGGAGATCATGGCAATCCAGGAGAGCTTGGTTCAGATAGAGTCGGCACTGAAGGAAAAAGAGTTGCAACTGAATGTCCGGGAGTCGGCAATACAAGAGGAGGACGCGGCCCTTTCCCGGAAACGGGCGGAGCTCATCGTGAAGATGAAGGAGTTCGAGGATTTCGAAAAGAACTATGCTGCCAAGATCCAGGAGTTGGAAAGGAAGAAGGCCGAGACGGAGGAGAAACTTGCGTTACTGGAACAGAGGTCAGCGAGTTTTGCGGAGAAAGAGAGGTCGCTGAGGATACTCGAGGACTCTCTGAACAATTACAAGATGGAGCTCACGAAGCGCGAGCAGGACCTGCAATTGAAGATGGCCCAGATCGCATCTGCGCAACCGCAGGAAGCTGAGAGGTATGAGAAGGAGATCTCGAGACTGAAAGGCGAGCTCGAGGAGAAGGACGCCATGATCTCATCGCTAAAGAGCAGGATCGCCGAGCTCGAGGCAAAGCAAACGGCTCAGCCAAGCGCGGAAGCGGCGCAACCACCTGCCGCCCCTGCTTCAGTCCCGCCGATACCGCCGAACCTGGTGGCAATTGCACGGAAGCAGCAAGAACTCGAGGAGAAAGAGAAGAAGCTCGCGAAGGAGGAGGAGATTCTCGAGAAACGCAAGAAGGCGGTCGGAGAACAGGTCGACACTTTATCCGAGATAACGAAAAAGCTTGAAGAACTCAAGGCTCGGACGAAGAAGACCAGGTAATTCCTCGTCGGGCCGTCAGATGCCCTCGCTGACGCCCGAATCCGGATCGGGCTGTCCGAAACTCAGCGGATGACCGCCAAGGTCTTCCAGGAGTTCCATCTGGGCCTTTCGTGTTTCCCTCATGAGTGATCTTGTCTGCTTGATTGCTTTATCTATTCGGGAATCCTTGAGCGCCTTCTGGATTGTCTTCATCTCGATGATCATCGGGGTCAAGGGCTTGCCGCGATGCTTCATCTCTATCATCGCTTCCCTCATGCAAGATATCTGGCCCCTGATCAGGAGTGTCACGTTCGGGATAAGCACTTTGCGAGCCTTTTCTGCCAGCGATATTGCCTGACTGATCCTTCCTTCCCTGAATGCCCGTCGCGCGAAGATGAGGTACTTGTTCGCCTTCTCGGTGTCTGCTCCGAAATCAGCGGCCTCCTGAATTATCTTCTCCGTGTTCTTAAGCAGGATCGAGGCATAGGAGTGTGCCCGGCTCGCCCCTCCAGAGTAGCGTTCGATTTCAAGGTTGGCGTGCTCGTCCTCGAGAATCTCTAAAACATCTACCTTGTGGGCATCTTTGGTCTGCACTTCGGGTTCGGGAGGCGCAGGCACCTCCCCATCAAGCGGAGGCATCGGCCTTATACCAGATTCTTCTTGCACATTTTCCGGTGTGGCTTCAACTGGCTCCTCGTACTCGTTGGGGACGAAAACGGCGCCGCAGAATTGGCATCTCTCGTCCTCCTCTCTCACGAGCATATCACATCTCCCGCAGACGAAAAAGAATCTCGGCTCGCGAGTCATCTCGGCGAGATCCCGATTATCGTTCACGTTCGAAGGATGGTTTGTCAGCCTGACGGCGTCTCTCAGCAAGGCGTCAGATTTCAACGATTCTCCGAGCCTCCCGGGACCGAGTTCACACTGAGACCTATTTTCGAATGAGCTATTTGCAGAGAGCTTTCGCTCGGAAGGCATCGATACCATTGTGTTAGGTCGATGGCCTAAATATTTAAATCTCGTCGTGTGGCTATCACAATTGTGACTACAGTTCTATGGCAGGAAATTTCTTTCCCGGGTTCATTATGCCTTTCGGGTCGAAGACCTGCTTAATCCTTGAGAACATCCTGAGATACGTCTCCCCGAGCTCCCTTCCGACATGATCCCTGTGAAGCAGTCCGACTCCGTGACACGCCGCAATCGTCCCGCCGAGCGAAGCTATCAGCCTGGAGGCCTCGTCTATGGCGGAAATGTAATGCTCCCATCCCTCGTCCGTCCTCGGAATAGAGAACCTCGTGGCGAATATCATGTGTCTTCCGAAATCGAAGCTTTTCCTTTCCCCGGGCAAAGGTCTCAGTCCGTGCCTTGGCAGGATGTCCTCCAGCAGGCTTTTGAAATATTCCTGCTTCCTCGCGCGAGGCACGAACGCGACTATCACGTCTTCGCATCCGACCTGCGCTCTCATGCCGCACCAATGCATGAGGAAGTCCTCCCAATTGCTTTGTGATACTTCCTCAGGAGCTATCGAGCCACCGTGTTTTAGCGCGATAGATTTGACGATCTTGGCGGATGCGTAGACCTCATCCTCGCATCCCTCGAAAGCTATGATCATCGCGCTTCTCGCATCGGGAAATCCGAGGTCGTTGAACCCGCTCTCGTTTTCCCAAATGCTTCCGCCAATGAAGGAGACGCCCCTCGCCATTATCTCGTCTGCGGCCTCCTCTGCGTGCGAGAAATCGTTAAAAAACAGCATGAGTGGCATGATGACCTCGGGCTTTGGGAATACTCTTATGCTCGCTTCCGTGATGATCCCCAAGGTGCCCTCTGCTCCCACGAACAGCGATGCGAGGTTGATACCTGATGACGTGTACGGCACGTCCGGCCCCGTCCTTAGGATTGATCCATCTCCGAGGACCACTTCTAAGTTCGATATCCTCTCCCATAGGTTGCCGTACTTCTGATTCTTCCTGCTGTACGAAGCCGTGGATATCGCCCCACCGACGGTCGCGACCTTCTGGCTGCCCTGCTCGTGCCCGAGTGTCAGTCCCTGAGCATTCAGCAGGAGTTCGAGCTCCTGCAGATTAATCCCTGCCTGGACACGCACTATATAGTCTGCATGATCGATCTTGAGCAGTTTGTTCAGGCGAACTGTGTCTATCACGATGCCGCCGTGTATTGGGACTATCATCCCTGTCCTGCTGGTCCCGCCACCCTTCGCGATCACGGGAATCCCATACTCGGCAGCGATCTTGACTATTTCCGAGACCTCTTTCGTGGAGACGGGTAAGACGACGAAATCTGGCAGATGCTTGTTTTCCTCGGAAAACCTGAGGGCAAAAGTGTCCTTCGAGTATGGGATAAGATCCGTCAGCTCAGAGAAAACGCGGTCCTGCCCTACGCATCGGACCAGCAATTCCTTGACTATTCTCTTCTTGTCTTCATCGAGCCTTTGCCTTTCGACTGACATCTGACTCATCTCTTCGACCCAGGCTCTCCGGCTTCAGCTCTTGCTCGGTTGGTGAGATAGAGTATTGTGGCGACGACATGTGAGCAGATAGACCCTTTCGTCGAGCCGTGAAGCGTACCCCTCATGCACGTGCAGTTGAACGTACCGTTAGCGGAAATCCTGACCTTGTAGCTCTCATGTTCTCCCTGGACGGCGAAATATGCGGCATTCTCCGTCTCGCCTTCAGGCGTTATCCTGCCTTGCTCGAACAGTGCCAGTCCCTTTCTGAATATCCTTGTGTTTATCTCGACCTTATCTCCTTTCTTCGTCAACGTTGCACCAACCAAGTCTTTTCCAGGCTTAGCCCCAGCGCTACTCCCCTATCAGTTTCTTGAATTCGTCTTCGGATAATATCTTTATCCCGAGCTTCTCCGCCTGAGCGAGTTTCGAACCGGGGTTCTCTCCGAGTACAACGAAATCGGTTTTCTTTGTGATGCCCGAGCCGACCTTTCCTCCCAGCTCCTGGACCTTTCTCGCGGCCTCGGCTCTCGTGTAACTCTTGAGTGTGCCTGTGAATACGAACGTTTTTCCCTCTAACGGCCCGTGCCTCTTCTCCTTTGCAGTCATGTCGAGGCCGAGCTTCTTCAATTTGTCTATCAGCTCTCTGTTGGATGGCTCCGAGAAGTAGTCGATTATGCTATCAGCGATGATTTCCCCGACCCCGTTGACCTTCATGAGCTCCTCCTTGTTCGCCCTCATGAGGTCATCCATCGTCTGGAATCGAGCAGCCAAATCGTTCGCGATCGTCTCCCCGACGTGTCTTATCCCAAGGCCGTAGAGCAACCTCTCGAGACCTCGGCTCTTGCTCGCTTCAATCTCCGACAGGAGGTTGCTCGCGGACTTCTCTCCCATCCGCTCGAGGTTCGATAGCGTTTCGAGGTCGAGCGTATACAGGTCTGCAATGTTCTTCACAAGGCCAGCATCGACCAGCTGCGATATCAACGCCTCTCCAAGTCCTTCAATGTCCATCGCGTCCCGTGTCGCATAATGCCTTAGGGTCTGCTTAAGTTGCGCCGGGCAGGATGAACCAATACATCTGGCCACCGCCTCTCCTTCTTCCCTGACGACCTTGGCGCCGCATACGGGACAGCGCTTGGGCATCACAAATTCCTTCTCCTCTCCCGTCCTCTTCTCGGTGATCACCTTGACAACCTCGGGTATTACGTCTCCCGCGCGTTCGATCAACACCGTGTCCCCTATCCTGATGTCCTTCCTGCGTATCTCGTCCTCGTTATGCAGAGTCGCTCGCGATACCGTGATCCCGCCTATCTGCACAGGCTCGAGTTCCGCGACGGGAGTCAAAGCCCCAGTCCTGCCGACCTGTACGATGATGTTTCGGATCTTCGTCGTCCTCTGCTTTGCGGCGAACTTGAATGCGATTGCCCAGCGCGGGTTTTTCGAGGTCTCCCCGAGCCGTTTCTGCTGCTCTATCGAGTTGACCTTGACCACCATGCCGTCGATCTCGTAATCGAGCTCCTCGCGTTTCTTCTCCCATTTCATGCAGTACTCGATCACGTCGTCGATGGAGTCGAATTTCTCTATGTGCGGGTTCACCTTGAGGCCGGACTCGCGCATCGCCTCCAGGCATTCTAAGTGCGTTTTGAATTCCCTCTCGTAGTAACTGAGGGTGTAAAAGAACGCGTCTAGCTTCCTTGAGGCGGTTATCGTCGGGTCCAGCTGGCGTAGCGACCCTGCAGCGGCGTTCCTCGGATTCGCGAACAGCGGCTCCCCAGTCTTCTCCCTTTCCTGGTTCAGCTTCTTGAAGCTCGAGATGGGCAGATAGACCTCTCCTCGGACCTCCGAGTTCTTGATTTTCGAATTCTCCCTCAATCTCAATGGTATGCTCCGGATGGTCTTTATGTTAGCAGTGACGTCCTCGCCCCTCACGCCGTCCCCTCTGGTCGCCCCCCTGACAAGAATTCCATTCTCGTACATTAGCGCGATCCCCAGGCCGTCTATCTTCAGCTCGACGACGTATTCGACCGGCTCGTTCGAGAGCCATTTCCGGACACGCCTGTCGAAATCCCTCAAATCGTCCGGCGAATAACTGTTATCCAGGCTGAGCATCGGCACCTTATGCTCGACGACTGGGAATTCCTTCACCGGTGTTCCGGAGACCCTCTGGGTGGGGGAATCGGGGAGTATCAGTTCCGGATGCTCCTTCTCGAGCGTTTTCAGCTCGGCGACGAGCTGGTCGTACTCGTAATCGGATATCTCGGGGTTGTTCTCGACGTAGTATTTGTAGTCATGGTAATGTATGAGCTCCGCGAGTTCCTTCATCCTCTTTACAATGCGTTCCTTCTCGTCCGGGTTCAAGGCAGATCCCACTCCTTCCTGAGCTCATCTAGGGAGAGTGTATTTATCACATCAGAGCTTTCTGCCCACCCCCTCCTGGCTGTCGCTATCCCGAATCTCACGTGCTCCAGCTGGCCGGGATTATGCGCATCCGAGTTGATGGCTATTTTCACCCCTCGGTCGATCGCTCTCTTCACATTTATGTCATTCAGGTCCAGCCTGTCCGGGAAGGAGTTTATCTCCAGCGCTATCCCGTTCTGCTTGGCGACCTCAATGACTTTATCGAGATCGAAAGAATATGGCGGCCTCTGTCCGATTATCCTGCCGGTCGGATGGGCAAACACCCTCACCTTGTCGTGGCTCATAGCGGCTACAATCCTTTCGGTCATCTCCTTCTCGTCCATCTTGAATTTCGAGTGCACCGAGATCACCACATAATCAAGCTGTTCGAGTACCTTCTTCGGATAGTCCAGCTTCCCATTCTCGAGTATGTCCACCTCCGAACTCGCGAATACCCATGGTCGCTCGTTTCTTTCCCGGAGCTTCTTTATGTGCTCGATCTGCTCGATCAGCCGATCCTCTGAGAGACCGCCTGCAATCCTGAGAGACCTTGAATGATCGGAGATGCCCACATACTCGTACTTCATTTCCTTCGCTTTCCCCTGGATATCCTCAATGCTCCCCAGCGCGTCGCTCCATTCGGTATGGCAATGCAGGTCCCCCTTGAGCTCATCGTAACCGATCAGCTCCGGCAGCTCGTTCCTCAGTGCGGCCTCGATTTCTCCTCTTGCCTCCCTGAGCTCGGGCGGCGGGTATTGCATCCCAAGGATATGATATATTTCCTCCTCGTCTTCGCCGCTGAGCTGCTTGCCCGTGTCTCTTTCGAACAGGCCGTATTCGCTCATCTTCATGCCCTTCGAGATTGCCAGCTTACGTAGCTCGACGTTATGCTCCTTCGAGCCCGTGAAGTATTGCAATGCGGCTCCGAAGCTCGTCTTCGGTACCACCCTCAGATCCACCTGGATACCCGTTCTCAGCCGGATGCTCGACTTCGTGTCGCCTTTCTCGAGTATCTCCTCCACTCCGGGAAATCTCACAAACGAATCCATGATTCTCCCGGGGGTCTCCGATGCCGCGAGTATATCTATATCCCCGATGGTTTCCTTCATTCGCCGCAGGCTGCCCGCGACGCTCAGCTTCGCATCTGGATTGCTATCCTGAAGATATTTCATGAGATTGTCTGCAGCAGCCCATGCCTCGCCCAATAGGCTTCTGCCGGCCCTGCTCTCCACTATCCTGATGCCCTGGAGAAGCTTCTCCTCAGTCTTGGGGCCGAATCCCTTGAGCCCCTGAAGTCTATGGTCGAATATCGCCTGTTTCAATTCGGCAACGCTCTTGATTCCCAATTCCTTGTACAGCATCATCGCGGTCTTCGGGCCGACTTCCGGGATCTCCAAAAGACTGAGCAGCTCGCGCGGTATTTCCGACCGCAGCTTTTCCAGATATTCCAGCCTGCCAGTATCTAACAGCTCCCCGATCTTTTTCGCGATCGCCTCGCCGACGCCGGGGATCTCCCTCAACCTGTTGCTCCTGTGATACTCTGTGATATCTCCTTCAAGTCGTTCGATGCTCGCCGCGGCCCTGCGATATGCCTGTGGCTTGAATGAGACTCCCTGAAGCTCCAGATAGTCGGCGATCTCGTATAGCACCTTTGCAACCTCGGAGTTATCCAAGTCCTATCCCGCCATGCAGTAGTAGTTGCGAGCATATTGAAAAGTCTTCTCATCCGCATGCCCTGACTGCCCAGCCCGGTCACTGGCAAGCCTCTAGCAGGATTTCCGATATGTCCTTTACGACTATCTTCCGATCCGAGAGCCTTGCGGCCTCCGATAGATTCTGCTCGCAGAAAGGACATGCGGTGACCAGTATCTGAGCTCCTGTGTCGCACGCCTCGTTTATCCTCCGCTGGGCTATCTCCAATGCCAACTTCGGGTTTGCCGTCTTCAGGCCCGCACCGGCACCGCAGCATCTGGCTCTTTCGCGACTGTTCTTCATTTCTATCAGTTCGACTCCCGGGATGGCCTTCAAGACGTTCCTCGGGGAGTCGTATACGCCCGTATGCCTGCCGAGGTGACATGGGTCGTGATAGGTCACTTTCACATTCATCTCCTTGGGCGATAGTCTTCCCGATCTCATCAGTTCTTCGAACATTTGGACGGCATGGGATATCTTCAGCTCTTTGTTCCCGTTCGAATAATTAGTGCTAAGAGTCTTATAGCAGCCCGCGCAGGAAGTGATTATCCTGTCGAATCGAGACAGCATCTCGAGATTCCTCTTCCTGAGATTCTCGAACAGCTTTCTATCCCCCACCCTGAGCGCGGTCGAGCCGCAGCAGGGCTCATCTTTGCCAAGCACCGAGAACTCGAGTCCTGCCAGCTTGAATATCTTTGCGGTCGCCTGCAGGACGTGTTGGATTCCCGGATCCAGCGCGAACGTGCAGCCCGCAAAATAAAGCTCCCTGTTCGGCTTATCGCAGGCCGCTGTCAAACCTATTTTTTTGAGCCATCTGTCGCGGGCCGATGACGGTTGCATCCAGGGGTTCCCATAATTCTTCAGGCTCGCGAGAAGCTGCTGATGCTCCGGGAGAGGCCCGACCCCGCGAGAGACCAGCAGTTCGCGCACCTTCTCGTATATTTCAGCATTGGGGATCCTCGCCAAGCAGTTTTCCTCATCGAGCCTGCAGAGCAGACAGGAGTATACCGCTCTTGCGAGCCTTGGGCTCGCATCGATCGTTCCCGACAGGAAAGCTCGGATTATGAGGTTCCTGCCTCTTGCGGAGACCTGCTCCTCAAGCATGACGTTGTATACAGGGCAGCCGTCCTTGCAGCAGCCGCACCTGCACCGGCTACACGCCTCAAGGGCGTCGATGTATTTCCTGTCTATCGTTTCCGCGATCATTTTCCACCTTTCGATTCGAACAGAGCCACGCTCATCGGCATTCAAATTGCCCTTGGTGTGCGATCACGTCCTATCCAATGATACATGCGAATAATGATCGTACGCTATTCTTGCGATCTTTCCTATCGCCTGGGAGATCTTATCCTCGTCTCCTTCGTCCAGCCGTTTGGAGAGACACGAAAGAACGAAATGCGATTTGGGATTTATGTAAACCAATCCGACATCGTTCATGGTGCCTGCCAGGAACCCTCCTTTCCCGGATACGGGGACGTCCACCGGCAGTTCCAGGGCTATCATGTTTTCATCCTGCCTCAGCAGCATGATGCCGAGCATGTTGTGGCAGGAATTCGGCGATGCAGCCTCTCCCAGGAATATCTTCTCGATGAGCCCGCCTATCTCCTTTGGTGAGCCCTGATTGTCGACCACCTCATCGAACATCCTTTTCTGCTGGAACCTCTTCTCGCCTTTCCGGCCATACATCGCCTCATATCTTGTCCTGAATTCCTCGATGGGCAAACTCCTCGAAAACTCGGCTTCGATCGCGGCGATTGACTTCATCCTCTCCATCTGGGACTTGTTCTTCCAGCTCTGGACAAACTCCGCCATCGTCATGCCCTCGAACTCCTTACCTATCAGGAGCGAGAAGAGATAGTACTCCCTGTTCGGGATGTAGCAATTGGTCCGTGTGAATCCCAACTCGCGAAGCATCATGTTAACCGATTGCACACCTATCTTCTTCCAGAGCATGTCCGTCGCAGTGTTGTCAGATATCGTCATCATCAGGACCAGTAGGTCCTTTATCGATATGCTCAGGCCGGGCGACAGGAACTGAAGTATCCCGTTGCCTACGGACTTGACATTATCGGTGAGCACAAGCTTGTCATCGAGAGAGAACATCTGTCTTTCAGCCTGTCTGAACACTTCCACCATGACAGGTATCTGGAACACGGAGCCGAGCGGGAACACCTTGTCCGCCTCAATGGAGATCTCCTCACCTCGTTCTATGTGCTTGAGATAGACCCCCATAGTCCCCGGGGCGCTCTTCACGACGCTCAAGATCTTCTGTTTCAAGCCTGATAGCTCGTCCTTTCCCTTCTTGGTGGACATAAGAAACAACTCCCTTATATCCCGAAGATCGAAATCGCTCTTACAAATTCTAAGAGCTTGACTTATCTCGCGTAGCTGATTGGATCTGCAGTCGTCATATCGGAACGGATTTATATGGAAGTTTCGACGATGAACGAATACCGGTCGATGTTGAGCTGATGGTCAAACCAGGAATCCTAAAATACAGGTCCTAATCTCGGGATATCGATGAAATCGCTCCCGAAGGCCGTCATATTCGATTTGGATGGCACGCTTGTGGTGTCGACCGTTGATTTCATGAAGTTCAGGAAACGCCTATTGGATTATATAAAGACGAAAGGCGCGGACATGAGGGATTATGATTTGAGCCAGATGATAGTGGTCATGATCTCGAAATTCGAGTCAGAGATGCGCCGCAAGGGCGTGCCTGAGGAGGTCATTCAGGGGTATCTAGACGACATCGAGAAGTTCTTGAACGAGATCGAGCTGGAAAGGATCGATGAGACAGTGCCTATGCCAGGAGCAGAGGAGCTGCTCAGAGCTCTTAGAGAGAAAGGGGTGAAGATAGGGGTTTTGACAAGAGGCTGCCCGGAATATGCGGAGAAGGCCTTGAAGATATCGGGATTGGACCGCTATGTCGATGCCGTAGTTGCTCGCGATAGGAAATCGGGGATATCCCCAAAGCCGAGCGTTCAATCCGCAGAGGCGATTCTCAAGAAGCTAGATATCACTCCTGACGAGGCCGTTATGGTAGGGGATTATTCCATCGATTTCGTATGCGCCAGAGATTCGAGAATAAGATTCATCGGCTTGTCCTCAGGGGAGCGGTCGAAGGCCGATCTGAAGAATTGCGGATGCAGGGACATAGCCGAGAATCTCGAAGAGGTCGGAAGGCTCCTCGGGCTCTGATCAGGTTCTTATGCCGTCTTCGGAGGATATCTGGATTATCTGATCGCCATCATTTGATATGGGTGTCTGGATAACCTGAAGATTCCTCTCGAGAAGCGCCTGCTCGCGCTCGTTGAGGGTTCTCATATCAAATGGGATGATGACGATGGAACCCGTGGTCACCGCAATATCTCTGACCTGATTGACGAACTGGAGCATGCGGTCGTACGTGTTGACCGAGATCAGGAACTCGAGACCGTCGATGAGAATGACCGCCTTCTTTTTCGAATCCTCGACGAATTTCCTTATCTCTCCCATTAGCAGCCCGATAGATGTCGGATCCAGACGATCGGTGCCTGGAAGATTGGTCAGCCAGATTGTCTTTCTGGGGCTGATCGATGTTCCTTCTATGAGCTTCTGTGGAGGGTCTCTCGAGATTATCATCAGGTTCGCGCCTTCTGCGAGATATTTTTCGCAAAGGGCTATGCTCTGTCTCGGTCTTCTCTCTTCGACGAGGTACGCTGTTCCCTCGATGGGTTCTTCGATGGTGGATAAATCCACGACTGAAAGGTCCGACTTATGCATACGATCAATCCCATCCCGGAATAACACGATTCGAGGTTTGACTATTTAACAATGCCCGGAATGTCGATTTTTTCAGGATGAGCCTTTCATCCTATGGAAAAGAAGAATTATCAAAAAAATTGTTTTATCGCCGCGCATTTTTCAAGATGCGCGGCTCTTGCGATTTAGGTTTTTTTCTACTGGATCCATATCTCTATCCGCGGCGCTGGCTCGTAGAGCAACCACGGTATCCCGGGCGTCATCACCTTGATCGGCTCGAACGGGCCGGCTATCTTCAGGTCTCCCGTGGCCGCGTCGATGATTGCCGTTCCAGGCGGACATCCGACGGGATGCAGTGTTGCTTCGCCGAACTTCTCTATCATGAGCAGGCTGTAATAGTATCCCGCTTTAACTGGATCCACCTGCGAGTAGTTGCCTATCATCGGATAGGGCATATATCCTACAGGCGTACTCAGTTTTGGCTTCTCGATGACCAGGAACTCTCCCAGCACCATGTTCCATACATTGGGCGTATAGTCATAGGATATATTCCTGCCGAAGGCAGAGCTTCCTGCATCCCAAGAAGTATACTTCAGGCCGCGGCTCGAATAGGGGTCCATCTCCGACTTCACAACAGGTGGCACGACAGCCATGTAGTCAGACCTGATGTTCTCCCATCTCCAGGCAGCGGTGCCCGGCGGGGCGGTATCGGACTTCCAGGCCCTCCAGCCGTATGCTACAGCGCAGTCGATGCTGACATCTGCCGAGTCCTCGCTGATGTTCAGTATCATATGGAAGTCCTCGAGCCAGCACTCGAACGGCAGTATGCCGTACGGCGTGCCGTTCGGGTATTGGGCGCCATAGGACTCTCCACCCCAGTACAGCTGTCGCATTATCAGGATATCCTCACCGTACCCGATCCGCCAGAAGTTCAGCGTGACGTTCCCGCTGACGGGATCCTCGGTCAGGCTCTCGTACATAGAATTCCAGTATCCCTGGTGTAACGGATACCCATCATCTGAGGCCCTGATGTCGAGTCTGCCTGAGGTCCCGGACATATCGCTGCTCTCGTTGAACCACCAATCGAACCATGCGGTCTCGAAGTCCTGGTTTGCAAACCAAGTCTGCACGTCCGTCTCGGATATCGGCAGGCCGATTATGTGCGCTGCGGCGGCCCTGTCCATCGTCAGGTTGCCGACAAGGTAGTACTCCCAGCCGTCCCTGGCATTGAATTGTCCCTGCGTGATTTTCTTATCGGCAAGTGCCTGGAGAAGATCCTCATATGTCATATATTGCCAGTTGAGCCTATATGATGCGTTCCCGGTAGTACCTGCGGACTTGTTCATCCTCGGCACGAACGTCGGGTTGGTTATGCGTATCTCCGGTAAGTCCTCTCCGCGGATGCTCATCCTGTACGTTGTTGTCAATTGAGCCTCCGTCGGGTATGCCCCTGGTCTGTATATCTCCACCGCTGGGGAATTGTATCTGAAAGGCTCATCCATCTTAGAGTAATACACCGCCCTTATGTCCCACCAGTTGCCGAGCGGGTATTCCATTATGTCGAATATTCTGAACTCGATTGTTCTGTTGGCTACGCTTGCGAACTCCTTCCCCTCGATACCAAGCGTCGCATTCGAAACCGTGAGTGTATATGCTCCAGCAGTTGAGAAGCTGATAGCAGCTGTACCAACGCCGTTCGCGAGGGATAGAACACTCGGGCCGTTATATCCTGATGCGTTACACGATATCGAGACATTCCCATTGAACGAGGTGACGACGTTTCCTCTCGCGTCGACAATAGAAACGCTCATCGTGGTCGTCTCTCCGGGTTTTAGGGCGTGCTTAGCCAAGGAGACGCCTATTCCGGCTGCGCCTGCTGGCATGATCTGGATGGTCCTAATTTCAGGCACGCTCACGTTGCCCTTATCGTCCTTCACCGTCAATGTCACCGTATATATACCTACTGAATCCCAGGCGTGGCTCACGGTCATACCAGATGCATTATGCGAATCGCCAAAGTCCCACGTATAATTGATAACCGAACTGCCATTGACCGCGGATGACATCACGCCTGTCAACTCAACTAATTGACCGACGATTGCAGTCCGCGGCAATGACATCTTAGCCAATGGCAAGCCAGGAGCATTGGCGATCGAAATCGTTTTCGTCTTTGTAGTACTCGCTGGCATGGTTGGGTGGTTATCTGTTACCGTGAGGCTGACGGTGAACACACCGTATTGACTGTATGTATGAGTTACAACCATGCCGGTGGCAGTCTGTCCATCTCCGAAGTCCCAGAAATAAGATGTTATATTGTTGTCTGGATCATAGGAGGCAGAGGCATTAAATTCGATCGGAACTCCCACAATCGAGCTGCTCGGGATTGTGAACTCAGCGATAGGTGGCAAGTTCGCCACCACGGTGACTCGCATCTTATCGATGCCTACCAGATTATCGTTGTCCCTTACTGATAGGGTGATATTGTAAGTCCCCGGATTAGAATATGCATGGGTTCCTATCATTCCTGAGGTAGCAGGGGTTCCGTCGCCCCAATCCCATGTCCACGATGTGATTGTCCCGTCAAGATCCCAACATGAACTTCCGTTCCATGAGTTCGTCTTGCCCATAAGAACCATGCTTGGACCGTTGAACGTCACGATGGGTTTCTGCTTTGCATCCGTGTTGACAACAAATTCCACCCATGGCACACCGTGGGGCAGCATCGGCGGGTTGTTGATCCTCGTCCAGTTTTCGTGCAGTTCTCTGGCATTGAAAGTGTTCTTGCTCCAGTTCAGCATATCAAACGGACCGTTGAAGGTTATCCTCCGAGCTGTCAGGTTGATGTCAACGACTCCGGGCGCTTCGGGCGGCAGCGGTTCTACCCAACGCGGCGTCATGTTTCCATAGATTATGTGTGTGTAGTCATTCGTTCCCACGTGCTGGTAGCCCGGAACAGGTCCGGCAGGCCATTCTATGATAATCTTATCGTTCGGTCCGAGGTTCCAGAACCAAGGCGTATAGTCATATGCATTCAGTTTGCCGTACATCGCGTTCCCGACTATCCTGCACCAGTATCCCCAGTGATCCGGGTCGGGATTATTGTAGTACTTGTTCAACTGAGAATCGTAATAGGCATTGCTGCCATAAAGTGCATCAGCATGGACAACCTCGAATACCCAAGCTGGCTTGCCTTCTTTGGTGGCATTCCATGCATAGAAGTCATATTGCATGGCCATATTGAGGTCGAAATCGGACCAGGCAGGACCTATCGTAGCCTTGAAGTGAACGTCCTCAGGCCAGTATTCGTATGGCAGGAAGGTGTAGCTCCACCATCTGCCCATAAGCGATTCCATGCCCCATGAGAGGTGGTTGACTATGTGGAAGACTATCTTGTCCCCGACTTTCTCGATATCATACTCCTCGTACAGCGCGTTATATGGGTACTCATAGCAGAAGAACAACCCATACCTCTCCGCTTCGTTCGCTAGCCAATTGCTGAATCGCGACTTGAACGTGGGGAAATCGGTCGCCTTCCAGTTCTCGAAGTTGTCGAAGTCCGCGTTGGTCATTCCGGTGACCATCTTCGCGGCCGTCTTATCCATCGTTATCGTTCCCCACCATTTCCAGAACCAGCCATCGAACCAGCCGAGGATGTTTTCCGGATAGCCCTCGGCCACGGCCTGCTCATAGGTCAGATAATCTGCGTGCCAATCGAGCCAAATCGTGCCTCCCTTTACGCTTCCAAACACGGGGACGTACCAGGGCTTGCCACCATACAAGAAGAGCGTATTCGTGTTCGAGATGTTCCTCGCGGTTATGTTCATCCTGCAATTGCCGTACATCCAGACGTTGCCAGCTGGAGCCCCAGACCAAATCTCCAGATAGGGATAAGTCTTCGAGTACCAGCTGGTATCGTTTCTCGCTCCCCAATAGTCCTTCATCGACACGTTGAAAATATCATAGAATTTGGCTATCGTGGAAGAGGGCGGCGGCTCGTGCATGACCAGAATCTCTGCGACCCCGGTCACCGTCCTGCCTGCTAGCGTAGCTGTGCATGTCAGGTTACCGCGGGTATATTCTGTAACGCTCGCCGCGGTAAGAGTCGTCTGATTGCCGGTGGTCGGCGAGATAGTACCGACAGCCGGATTATCGAGAGACCACGAATATGTGACGCCCGATGGCAACGTGCCATCCGACATATATGCCTGGGCTGTGAAATCCATCGTGGTGTCCTTCATGAGAACACCTGAGGCCGGCGTTATCTCGATATAGCTCAAGGCAGCCGGGCCGACGGTCACCGATATTCTAGTGACATTCTTATAGACGATGTTGTTCGCGTCCGTGTATGTGAAGGTCCATTTGATCGTGGAGGTTCCGACTGACTTTGATTCGAATAAATAAGAAACTAATTTCCCGCCCTCTTCAGTTTCAGTGAATCCTCTTGTGAGAGTACCAAGACTGGTCCCCTCCCACTCTGCCTTCTGTGCCAGGTCTGCAATGTTCGTACTGATGTTCGTGCCCGGGTCCTGGCTGTTGTTCTTGAAAACCGCGTATCCGATTATTTTGACTTTCATTCCTTTGTCAACAGATATTTGGGAGGGAGATGTCCAACCGGCTAGAACCGGTCCTTGTCCTCCAGAGGGCATCGAAAACAATACCATGACCGCGGTCGCGATCAAAGCTATCGCCACAATTACGGAAACAATCGCGATCCAAGGCGATCTTTTCGCTCCTTTCGGTGCTTTTTCTGTCTCAGGAGCCTGTGCAGCAGATTCTGCCTTTTCAGTTTGCTCTTGCGTCATAATCTGAATCCCCTATCCTTCATTATCCCCCTGCTTTTCCCCATACGCAGAGGCATACCTACCCCTGAATGTTGAGAGGGATATATATGCATTTGTGAAAATCGCCAGCATTAGCTTTCAAGAGTTCTTGCAAGTGCAAACTATCCGCAATTCCAAAATCCGCGATTGTTTCGATCATCGCACTGGGATGGACCGCTACAAATAAGGATTAACAAATTGTGGAAAAATATGGAAAGCGGCCTCGTGCATCGGAACGATATTCCTCTCACGAATCGATGATATTCTCGAATTTGCGAATCAGAACCTGAGACCGGGATTGAGCATTCCATCTGATGAGGAAATCTATTGGGCAGATTCCAGCTTTATGAATATTTGTATGGCGAATATAGATTACAATGGTAAGCATCGGGATAATGTATTACGGGGCCTTCTTGTCTGGCGCAACGCTGGCGGATCGACAAATGAGCATATGCAAACCCACGGAGTTTCGTGATTTCTCGATAGCAACAGGTTTCACAGAACAGATCCGCAAGCACTGCGGAGATGCCACATCTGTGATCAAGAAAATTCTTTCAACCTTTCACGCGATTCCCTTGGACAAGGGGATTGCGCGCAAGGTGACAAGTTGATTGGGATAACGAAGGGGCTTTGGAAAAACATCATGTGTCACAGGGCTGGGAAATGGTGATACGCTTGCCGATTACCGTGAGGATAGATGGCAAGGAAGTCGAGATCGAAAAAGGGCAGACACTCCTTGATGCGGTTCGCAAATCTGATATCCGGATAACCTCTCCATGCGGGGGAAAGGGTGTCTGCGGCAAATGTCTCGTGAGGATTGTCGATAATAGCCGAGCCTATCCCGTTACGGAGGCAGAAAGGACACTCTTATCGGAAGAGGACCTCAGGGAGGGCTATCGACTCGCCTGCCAAATTTTGCCAGATGCCGCAATTTCCATAACGATACCGGATGAGAGCCGCGATATGAGCCTCGAACTGCTCCTTAAGCATGCCGCTGTGAGGCCGATTTTGAAACCCGCGCTGACCACCAGCGTGATAGACCTTCCAGCAAACCCCACCAAGGAGATGATCCTTGATGAGCTTGAGGGATACGGCTCTGCGGCGAGGATGGACCTTTTTCGAGAGGATGAGTACGATGAGATTCTCTCATCTGCGAAAATCCGCCTCTGGTTCGACGGCGGACAGATAGCTTCAGTCGGGGCTGCGAGCAAACGGCGGATCGGCATTGCGGTGGACATCGGCTCCACGACGATGGTAGCGTACGGTTTCGATATACTTGAGCAGAAGATCGTGGCAGTACAGGCGATGACCAACCCGCAGAGGCAATATGGCGAGGATGTGATGAGCAGGATAGAGTTCGCGATGAGGTCGCCTGAACAGAAGCGCCTGCTCGAGAAGGTAGTGCGAAACGGAGTTTCCGAGATGATTCACCGCATAATTTCCCAGCAGGGGATGTCGTCCAAAGATGTCCTCAGGATTGTGGTGGTGGGTAACACTGCGATGCATCATCTGTTCTTCGGGTTCGACGTCACGAGGTTGGGCAAGGTCCCGTTTGAACCCGAGACAAAAGATCGGGTTGAAATGAGCGGTGTCGAGATCGGTCTACGAGAGCTGGAAACCGCAAAGGTCGTCGCTCCTCCGTTGATTGCGGGCTTTGTCGGTGCGGACCTGGTTGCTGTCCTTTTGGCCACAGATTTGATCGAGTCTTCAAGCCCGACAGCGGTCATCGACATAGGCACAAATGCGGAGATAGCATTGGCATCTGGGGGCAGATTGCTCTGCTGCTCTTCGGCGGCGGGTCCTGCTTTCGAGGGCGGGAATATTTCCCATGGCATGCGGGCGACCGAGGGCGCTATCTGCAGGGTATGGTCCGAGAAAGGCGAGCTGAAGTTCGACACCATCGGCACCGGCCCTCCTGTGGGCCTGTGCGGTTCCGGTCTAATAGATTTCGTCGCGGAAGCTCTACGGCTCGGCTTGATCGATTCTTCAGGTTCGTTTGTGAAGGAGAATTGCGGTGATAGACTTATTGGAAGACACGGAAATGCGCGATTTGTACTTTATAACGAAGGCAGGAAGGAGGTATCCGTCTCGCAAACAGATGTTCGCCAGCTGCAATTGGCGAAGGCTGCGATGCATGCCGGGCTTGAAATCCTGATGGAAAGGGCATCGGTTACTGAGCTAGACAAGCTTCTCCTTGCAGGGGCATTCGGAGCAAACATGTCAATAAGGAACGGGCGGTTCATCGGGATGTTCCCTGAGATACCGTTAAATCGCATAGTTCCAGTCGGGAATGCAGCGGGAACCGGTGCAATCCAGCTTCTCACAGATATGACCGCGCGCGAAAGAGTCCTCGGGATTGCCAGAAGAGCGGAACACATCGAGTTATCCCTCGAGAAGGACTTCCAGAAGCGGTTCATCTCTGCACTTGATTTCCCGCACCTGGACCCTTCAAAATATCCGGAGTCGTACAAATTGATAAAAGTGAAGGTCGAGCGGGGCAAATGACCCTCTCGCCTCGAATTAATACACATTATTTATTATTGCGCAGACCTATTTATTATTGCGCAGACCTGCCACGCATTAAATCCATACTGGCCGATGCGATCCCAGAAAATCTCATGCGACTTTCTTTGGTTCCTCGGGCTTGGGTTGTTCGGCTGCGATCGACTTGCAATGTTTGACGTAACCCATGCCGAACTTGTCCTCTCCCCATAGCAATGCGATGGACCGTAGCGCGAACTGTATATCCCGGTCCAATGGGTTGCCAATGAATGAGGTCAATCCTTGGCCCACACAGAGCAACAGAAACGCCGCGTTCAGCTTCTGCCTTTCTGGCATGCCGTACGATATGTTGCTCAGTCCGATGCAAGTATTGAGCTTGAGCGTGTTCCTAACATACCCAATCGTGTCAAGAGATGCCTTGCCCCCTTCCTGGTTGGTCGCGCATGCAAGTGCCAGCGGATCGATCAAAATCTGATCGTCTTGAAGTCCGATCTTGTGCGCCCTTTCGACTATCTTGTTCGCGATTGCCATCCTTTTCTCTGCCTGAGCAGGTATACCAGCATCATCGAGCGTCAATCCAAGGACAGGTACATCGTACTCCTTCGCAAGTGGCAGGACTGTCGAGAGTCGCTTCTCCTCTCCGGTAGTTGAGTTGATCATCGGTCTGCCCTTTACTACCTCAAGACCTGCCTCTATGACCGAAGGGTTAGAGCTATCAATGACCAGAGGCACATCGACGACCTCTTGTACCGCCTGAATGGCCTTGATCATATTCGCCTTTTCATCCGTGTCCGGCACACCCATATTGACGTCGAGGCACTCAGCGCCGTTTGCGACCTGGCTCTTGGCCTCATTCTTGATATACTCGAAATCCCCTGCGCGTATCGCCTCAGTGAGCTTCTTTCTGCCCGTCGGATTTATCCTCTCACCTATCAGTACGGGCGTCTTCTTTGCGCCGATGAGCACGGTCTTCTTTGTCCCAACCAACTTTACCACGGGAAAATCGCTTCCCAACTTTTCACCTCCTAACAGGTTATTGAGCGGGGACACGCAGAGGATAGCTATAATGCCTTCGAAAACCGAGTCACGATGTATCCGCAGTTAATCCGATGAACCGGTTGCAATTTCAATAGGAAAATTTTCAATCAGCGATATTTCTGCATGAAAACGAATCTGCGGCTTCCATCATACCAGCGGCGGGGAAGGCGTAATTTTATTTACCGGTTGGTGTTTGAGGTAAATCGCCGGATTGAGCATTCGAAAGATATCCGGAGGTTTGCCGACTCGAAGGTGAGCCAACTTGAAACGGTGGGGATGAATCACTATTTCAAGTTGTCATCCTGAAAGACTGGTAATAGGCCGGCAGGAGGATGAAGACAATGAGCAATGAAGATGTGATTGAGCGACTGAAAAACGCGGTGATCAACTACGATATCGACAACGTGAAGGAGATCGCCCAGGAAGTTCTCGAAAAGGGCATCGATCCGATAAAGGCGATCGAGAAAGGGCTCGCGGAGGGGATCAAGGTCGTCGGAAAGAAGTTCGGCGACGGTGAGATCTTCCTTCCGGAGTTGATTATGGGCGCGGAGACGATGAAGGCTGCGATGTCTGTCCTGGAGCCAGCGATTCCATCTGGCGGATTGAGGACTTCGCAGGGGAAAGTCATCATAGGAACAGTTCTCGATGATATTCACGAGATCGGCAAGAACCTTGTCGCAACGATGCTATCGGCGAACGGCTTCGAAGTGGTCGACCTCGGGGTCAACGTCCCGAAAGAGAAGTTCTTGGAGGGCGTAAAGCAGAACAAGCCTGACATCGTCGCGATGTCGGCCCTCATGACGACCACTATGCCGCATATGGCCGAGGTTGTGAAGGAACTTTCGAAGGAGAAGAAGGTCAAGACGATGATAGGCGGCGCGCCCGTCACAGAAGACTTCGCGAAAAAGATAGGGGCAACGGGATACGCCGGTGACGCTTCGGGCGCGGTCAACGTGGCAAAGAAGATAGTTAAGTGAACCTATCATCAATTCTCTGATGCGTTCGCCGGTCGAGCCCTCATTCGACTGGCGAGACCCCTTTACTCATTCTTTCTTGATGACCTTGGCACCGTTTCCTGGACTCGATATAAAGAATTCGGCCTCGACTCCGGCGTTCTTGAATGCCGCGACCATCGCCCTGCCGATTTTCTCGTGATTCTTCAATGCGAGCGAGTATACAGTCGGACCGGAACCACTGATCGAGAAGCTCAACGCCCCTGCGCGCAGGGCCGCTCTCTCGACCTCGTCGAACCCCTTTATCAGACTCTTTCTTGCAGGCACGGCTATCTCGTCGCGCAAGCATCTTGCTATCAGCTTGACATCATTCGATTTCATGCCGTAGACTATACCCGAGGCCCAGCCGCTATGAGCTACCGATGTCTTCGTCGGAACGTTCTCAGGGATCAGTTCGCGAGCCCTGGCGGTCCGAATCACGATCGAGGGCTGGCAGACCACGATTTTCATTTTCGGGGGTTTTATCCTTAGCACCTCCATCCTGCTGTGGTCGATCACCACAGTAAATCCTCCAAAGAGACATGGTGACACGTTGTCCAGATGTGGCGCGCCGCTCGATGCTGCCTCTCCCTTCGCAGCCGCGGCTAAAATCGTCTTTCTATTTCTGATCCCGAGCAGGCTGGCAACCGCCAATGCGCCCCCGACGGCGGATGCTGCGCTGCTTCCCAGGCCGCTCCCAGGCCGGATGCCTTTCGTTATCGTCATCTTAACCCCTATCTTCTTTCCGGAGTTTTTGAGAAGCTCGCTTGCGGCAACACCGGCGGTGTTCTTGCTGGGATCCATCGGTATCCGCCAGGAATCATCAGGAGCATCAGTTTCGACAATCTTTTGGGTGATGGTGATGCCTCTTCTGTCGGTGCTCTCCGCCTCGACTATGTCGTACGGTGCGCTCAGGCAGAGGCCGAACGTGTCGAAACCCGGGCCAAAGTTCGCAATCGTTGCAGGCGCCTTTACAACCACTCTGTTCATTGCGGTGTACCGGACTCGAAAAGGATTACTCGGTATGAATCGCTTTCTCTTCTTTATCGATCGACGTGCCAGGAATTGCCAGTCGCCCGTCTGGCCATGAATAAGCTAATATACGCATCATTTTTTACTGATGAGGCAGCGTGTTGAGGTGCGATGAGCAGGGAATACCTAAGATGTATCGAATGCGGTGAGAGATTCGATTCAGACGCAATTCTCTATTCTTGCTCCCGTTGCGGGAACCTGTTAGAGGTGGTTCTGCCGTTGGAATCGATGGATAGGCGCGAGCTGAGAAAGAGGTTCGACTCGAGGAGCTTGGGAGTCTGGAGATATCGCGAGTTGCTGCCCGAGATCAAACTGAAGACGCCTGTCTCTATGAACGAAGGCGGGACGCCTTTGCGCATGTGCTCGAACCTCGCAAAGGAAATGGGCGTCAGGGACCTCCATGTGAAATTCGACGGCATGAATCCAACGGGATCGTTCAAGGACAGAGGGATGACCGTCGGAATCAGCAAAGCGGTCGATCTAGGGGTGAGGGCGGTCGCCTGCGCATCGACGGGTAACACATCCGCGTCCCTGGCAGCGTATGCCGCGCTCGCCGGGCTGCGGTGTATCGTAATGATACCCGCGGGAGCAATAGCCCTCGGGAAGCTCAGTCAGGCGATGATGCACGGCGCAAAGGTATTAGCAATCAAAGGAAATTTCGATGACGCCCTGAGCCTTGTGGTGAAGTCGAGCAAGGACTTCGGTCTGTACATTTTGAACTCCATCAATCCGTTCAGACCAGAAGGACAAAAAACCGCGGCGTTCGAGATCTGTGATCAGCTCGGGGATGCTCCTGATGTGCTCGTGATTCCAGTAGGTAACGGAGGGAATAGCGCCGCCTATTGGAAAGGATTCCAGGAATATTCGGAGATAGGTCTCTCAAAGAAGCTGCCGCGCGTATACGGCGTTCAGGCAGTAGGGGCTGCACCGATTGCAAGGGCCTTTGAATCTGGAGCGGAAAGGATAGAGCCGATCAGGAATCCCGAGACAATAGCAACTGCGATAAGAATTGGTAATCCCGCGAACTGGAAGAAGACAATAAGGGCTATCAGGAAATCAGGAGGCACGGCGATAACCGTGTCCGATTCGGAGATCATCGAATCGCAGAAACGGCTAGCCAGGCAGGAGGGGCTGTTCGTCGAGCCCGCAGCGGCGGCGAGCATTGCCGGGCTCTCGAAGCTGCTGGCATTGGGACTGATAGACAGAAGCGAGAGAATAGCGTGTGTTGCTACAGGGCACGGTCTGAAGGATCCAGACGCCGCGATAAGGATATCCGAGAAGCCAATCGAGATCGAGCCTTCTCTCGATGCTTTGAAATCGCTGTTGACCGAGGATAGGTGAACGTTTATGCGTCTCATCGTTGTCGGATTCGGGGTCGTCGGGAGAAACTCGGTCAGGATGATATGCGAGCGGCATGAGGAGCTCAGGAGAAGATTCGGCCTCAATCCCAAGATAGTGGCGGTTTTAGATATCAATGGGGCGCTCATAGATTCGAGAGGCCTCCCACAGAGCTTGCTTTTCAGGGCAACTGAGAAGGGCGCGAAGCTTGAGGATTTCAAGGAGGTCTTCAACCCCGGGGCGAGGCTGTCGGATCTTCTCGCCGAGCTCGACTGCGAAGTGATGGTGGAGACGACCCCAACGAATCTCTCAACGGGACAACCGGGGCTTGATCACCTCAGGCTCGCGATGAAATACGGGGTTCATGTAGTGACGACGAACAAAGGCCCCCTTGCGCTCGCGATGCCCGCGCTTCTCGAGCTCGCGGAGCACAATCGGGTGTATCTGAAGTTCAGCGGCACGGTCGGCGGAGGTACTCCCATGCTCGACCTGGCGAAGAAATGCATGGACGGTCTGAGAATCAACTCCTTCATGGGAATACTAAATGGGACCACCAATTACATCCTCTCGAAAATGGATTCTGAGGGGGTGTCGTTCGAGGCAGCCTTGGAGGAGGCAAGAGCGAAAGGCTATGCCGAGGCAGACCCGAGCTACGATATTGACGCGCTCGACCCTGCCGCGAAACTGGTGATAATGGCCAATTGGGTGATGGGCAGGAGACTTTCGCTGAAGGACATCAGGATAACCGGGATAAGAGAGGTGCTTCCGGAGGCGATCGAGAGGGCAAAATCGGAGGGAAAGATTATCAAGCTTATAGCTTACTGCGGTGAGAAGCAGGAGGTCGCCCCGATGGCGATACCGCGGGATCATCCGCTGAACGTCAGCGGAACGCTGAACGCCCTGACTTTCCAGACGGATCCGGCGGGGGAGATCACGATCATCGGGAAGGGCGCAGGGGGTCCGGAAACGGCCAGCGCGGTACTGAGGGACCTCATAGACATCAGAAAGGCCTATTCGCAACAAGTGCTCGCGCGTGCCCAGAAGATCAGGCGAACTTGAATAAACATCGATGCGTTTCGGTGAGCTGAAATGAGGATAGTCTCGAAGTTCGGTGGCGCTGCGATAAAGGACGCCAAGGGAATAAACCAAGTGGTCAAGATAATCAAGGGCATGAAGGAGTCCGGGAACGAGGTCATCGTCGTCGTGTCTGCACTCGGAGGTGTCACGGACGCGCTTATAGGCATGATGAAGAACATCCCGAGCCCGAAGAAGAACTGGATAGACGGTGCGATCGACTCGATCTCCGCGATCCATCTCGCGGCTGTAAAGGCGATATCGGATTCGACAATCTCGCAGCAGGTCACGAGGACGGTGAGAAACCTGCTCGGGGAGATGAGGAATGTCGTCCTCGGAATGTCACATGTTGGTGAGCTCACCCCAAGATCGAAGGACTTGCTACTATCCTTTGGCGAGAGGCTATCGGCACCCATAATCGCCGGTGCGTTGACCTCAGAGGGGATAAATGCGAAGCCTTTCACCGGAGGAGAGGCGGGGATAGTCACCGACGATAACTTCGGGGAGGCCGAACCGCTGATGAGCGTTACAGAAATGCAGGTCCAGCAGAACCTTGAACCGGTCTTGAAAGAGAACATCGTCCCTGTCGTGTGCGGATTCATCGCCAACACCCAGGACGGCGCGGTGACGACCTTGGGCAGAGGAGGTTCTGATTACACGGCAGCGATAATCGGGCTCGCAATGAAGGCGGACCAGCTGCAATTCTGGAAGGAGGTCCCTGGCATCATGACTGCCGACCCCTCTCTGTGCCCGGATGCGAGACTTATCAGGAAGATAGCCTTCGACGAGGCGATAGAGATAGCGCATTTCGGCGCGAGGGTGATACATCCCAGGGCTTTGGAGATCGGCATGGACTCCGACATGATTTATCAGATACGATATGTCTGGGAGCCGAACAAGGAGGGCACCCTGATAGTCAGATCGACCGAGTCCTCCGAAGACCAAAAAGGGGTCATTCGTGCAATCAGTGTGATAGACAGAGTCCATCTGATAAACATCTCCGGAGCCAGGCTCGTCGGTACTCCCAGGGTCGCGAGCAGAGTGCTCGAGCTGCTCGCGAATGAGGACATCGACGTGCTCATGATATCCCAGAGCTCATCAGAGGCAAACATGTCGATAGCCGTGCCAGAAGCCGATGCAGACGAGGCGATGAACGTGCTGGAGCTGTCCCTGCTGGGCTCGAAGCTCGTAAGGGAGATAAGCGGCGAGAGCGGTTACTGCATAATCGCGACGGTTGGCAGAGGTATGCGTGGGACCCCCGGGGTGGCGGCAAAGGTCTTCCAGTCCCTGGCGAATCGCAACATCAATATCAGGACTATAGCCCAGGGCTCCTCGGAACTGAACATCTCGTTCATGGTCGACAGAAAGGATATGAAAGCCGCCGTCAATGCGCTTCACAAGGATTTCGGTCTGGACAAGATATAGGTTGTGTTCCTCATGAGTGCGCAGGGTCTTCGATCAAGAAAGGCAGTTGGTGGCATTGACAGGGCTCCTGCTCGAGGACTATATAGGGCAACAGGTCTCCGGGACGAGGATTTCGATAAGCCCATGATCGGCATCGCAAACGCCTGGAACAACATAATCCCTGGACATATACATCTCGACAGACTTGCTATCCATGTTGCAGAGGGCGTCCGGGAAGCGGGAGGAGTTCCTCTGATATTCGGGGTCCCGGGGATCTGTGATGGGATAGCGATGGGGCACGAAGGGATGCGCTACTCACTGCCCTCCAGAGAGATAATCGCAGAATCCATCGAGTTCATGACGGAATCGCATCTGTTAGACGGTTGGGTAGGCGTTACAAACTGCGACAAGATAACACCAGGTATGCTTATGGCCGCGGGCAGAATAGACATACCTGCTGCTATCGTCACCGGTGGGCCAATGATGCCAGGAGACCTCGGCGGGAAGAAGATAGATCTGATATCGATCTTCGAGGCATTGGGAGCATTCTCCGCGGGGAAAATGACCGAGGAGGAGGTTCTCGCCATAGAGAGATGCGCCTGCCCGGGTCCGGGAGCATGTGCGGGGCTTTTTACCGCGAATACGATGGCTTGCCTTACAGAGGTTCTCGGCCTGAGCCTTCCAGGATGCGCGACCTCTCATGCGATCAGCCAGGAAAAATCCGAAATAGCGAAAAACACCGGAAGGGAGATCGTCAGGCTCGTGAGAGAGAACCGGAAGCCGAGTTCGGTCATCACGGCAGCGAACTTCAGGAATGCGATACGCGCGGATATGGCGATAGGTGGCTCGACGAATACGGTCTTGCATCTGCCAGCGATCGCTTCCGAGTTCGGCATCAAGCTTCCGCTGTCAGCGTTTGACAGGATATCCAGGAGCATACCGCATCTGGTGAACCTGAGACCGGGTGGAAACCATTTCATGATAGACTTCGACAGGGCCGGGGGCGTACCAGCGATATTGAACAGGATAAAGGATTCCCTGGAGGAAAGCTGGAACGTGTTCGGCATGTCCATCCTTGAAATAGCGTCAAGGGCAAAGGTCCTCGACGAGAACGTTATCCGGCCCTTGACCTCTCCTTATCATAAAGAAGGCGGCATAGCTATCCTCAAGGGAAATCTCGCCCCTGAGGGCGCAGTGGTGAAGCAGTCCGCGGTATCCGAGGGGATTATGCGCTTCACCGGCAGGGCAAGGGTATTCGATTCGGAGGCCGAGGCGACCAGGGCGATCGTATCAGGAAAGATAAAGGCCGGGGACGCCGTCATCATCAGATACGAGGGCCCGAGAGGCGCACCCGGAATGCCGGAAATGCTCGGCCCCACCAGCCTGATATCGGGTATGGGGCTGGGCGACAAGGTCGCTCTCATAACCGACGGAAGATTCTCTGGAGGCACGCGCGGCCTATGCGTCGGACATGTCTCCCCCGAGGCGTACGTCGGAGGTCCGATAGGGGTCGTGAGGAACGACGATGTGATCGTCATAGATGTCCCCAAGCGGCTCATTATGGTGGACCTCCCGGACAAGGAGCTAAAGAAGAGGCTGAAGACGTTCAAACCCGTCAAGAAACCGGCTAAGGGGCTACTAAAGAGGTATAGGGAGAGCGCGAGATCCGCTTCGGAAGGTGCCGGTATCAGCTGCTATTGACCTTTTTGGAGAGCAGGGGGTCATACGGCTCATCGGCTTTCCTGTAACTCCCGAGTATCTTGACGAAAGCGGCCGTCTTAAGCAGTCCGCCGATAGCCGCGTTTATGTTTGCGTCATCGAGATTGCCGTCTATGTCCGCAAAGAAGACGTACATCCAAGGCTTGTTTTTCCTCGGTCTGGATTCGAGCTTCGTCAAATTGATTCCACGTTCAGCGAACTCCCTGAGGCAAAGATAGAGCGCGCCTGGTGTGTTCTTGGCCGCGAAGACAATCGATGTCTTGTTCGCATCCTTCACCGGCTTTGGGTGCTTTTCGAGCACGAAGAATCTCGTGAAGTTCTGGTGGTCGCTTTCTATCCCCTCCTTGAGGATATGAAGGCCGTATATCTCCGCAGCTCTTGCGCTCGCTATCGCGGCCTCATCGGTTCTCTGGTGGTTCTTTATCATGGCCGCGCTTCCTGCGGTATCGTAGTTGGCAATCACCTCCCAATGGGGGTACTGTGATAGGAATTTCCTGCATTGGCCCAATGCCTGTGGATGGCTATAGACCCTTTTGATGTCCTCAATCCTCGTCCCCGGTATTGCTATCAAGCAATGCCTTATTCTCAGTATGACCTCCCCAGACACCATAAGGTCATTTTCCAGCAAGAGATCGTTTACCTGCGCAACGCTCCCCTCGATCGAGTTCTCCACCGGAACGACCGCATGAGATACCGCATCGCTTTCTGCGGCCTGGAAAACCTCCTCGAAGGTCGCATATGGTATCGTCTCGACGTCCTTTCCAAAATATGCCTGGCATGCATCCTCGCTGTAGGCTCCTCGCACTCCCTGGAATGCGACTCTTATCTTTTTCTCTGACATGCCGATACAATTCTCAAAAGCGGGAGCCGACAATAAAGGTTTCTAGGCCTTTTGTCAAATGCCTTCTTCCATCCTTTTCATTGCCCGAGAAGGCGTTCTCATGTTTGATATCCTGACCATCGGCATTATAAACAATCCAGGTTGTCACAATATCCGCATCCGATTCGGGATACGCTCGAACATCGTAGGGCTGGTGCTCCGATAGATGCCGCAAACAAACGAAGATTGGGATGGCCCCGAACGACGGATTCTGATGGAAGCGCTGAGGCTCGGGTTCGAAGTCGGGTTCAGGGGTCAGATAGAAGACCTCGAATGGGTGAGGTCCCGGTATCAGGAGCTCGAATCCGAAGCCTCCCGTCTTGGCCTTATCGATGATTTGATCCAGAAATATGAGGCCGGGAAAAGGTTCGGAAAGAAGAGGCGGCTCTTTTCTGCGTTATCTCCCGAGGGCGGCTTTATATTTCAGAAGAAACGCGCGGTTCCGGGCATTGAGGAATCAAATCCCGATAGAATTAACCTGCCAAGGCCAGTATCTCTCCATGATATCATATTCCCTCGGGTTCCCTCAAAGGATGCGATCGAGGTGCTCGCGAATATCATGAAGTTGGCTGAGAAGAGCGAGAAGCTGAGGGAAAAGGTCGACCTTGCCTTCGCCTATTTTGCCGATGCACACGACAGACTCACCTGTCTTATGCAATCCCATAGCGATCCCGCGGAAACCTTGACAGAAGGTCTACAGATCCTGGCAGATCTAGGATGGTTGCGGGGATTTGACGTGACAGAGATTGACCCTGATCGGCGCTCTGCTATCGTCGATGCAGAATCTGCCATTGCATTGCTGATAGGCCAAGCGAAGGAGCCACTCTGTAAGCCGCTCTGCGTCATTCTGGAATCAATTGGTACGAGGGCCTTCGGTTTTCCGATCTCGGTCAGAGAAAGCAGATGCATTTGCCAGGGAGACAGGAAATGCAGATTCGTATTCTCTCCTCGCTCTCTCCGTTAGATACTTTTCCTGGCCGTCGCGCAATACCGCAGATTTCGCAAAATGCGTCAATCCGCGAAGATTGATATACTCATTATCATGATTGAAATCGAGCCAAGGGACTGATGCACATCGGGGAAGCGAGGGGAGCCTCCGCTCGGGCGGATTCTCCTATACCGATGCCTGGCGGTGAATCGAGGATGGGCGATGACACCGGTGAAAACAAAGAGAATGCTCGTATTCTGCTTCAGGAGATTGCAAGACTGGGATTCGAAGTCGGATATCTGGGGCATCTTGAAGGAATAGGCTGGGTGAGCAAGAAGCTGAAAGAGCTTGAAGCAAGGGCGGTCCAGCTGGGCATCCAGGACCAGGCTAAAGAGAAATACAGGCTCGCGAAGGAGCTCGGCAAGAAGCGGAGATTGCAGACTAATATTCAATCCGGGACTAGCCCGTTGGCGCCTACCTCAAAGCCATCACCACCGCCGACGGATCTGGAGAGGACACCTCCGATACTGAGGCTCAGACCGGATAGCGAAACCAGATATGACCGTATGCTCAGAGTCCAACCATCGGATGGGATCATCGCGCTTGCGAATCTGCTGAAAGTTGCTGAGAACAGTCACTGGGTTAGGCGACAGCTGGATATCGCGTTTTCAGGGATCGCGGACCTTCACGATCTCCTATCGAGTGTTCCTGAGGATGGTTCTGCAGAAACGATATTGCGGGACGGCTTAGAGAAGCTAAAGCGTGCCGGCTGGATATCCGATTATCGAATCGAGGAGGTGAACAATGTGGCCAAGACTGCGAAGATATCCGCGATCTCGATGATACCGGAGCAATACGGTTTGGGCTCGAATCCTATCTGCAAGAACATATCCCTCGCTCTTGAGAGCATCGGCATGAGAGCATTCAAATCGCCGGTCCATGCATTCGAGAAACAGTGCATATGCCAAGGAGAAGACCATTGCGATTTCATCATTCTGCCAAGGGAGGAAAATAAAAAGGAATGAGATAGTCCCTCCAAATCAAGTCATCACCACATATCCGAAGATTCAGATCGATTTCCCATGCGCCTCGAATGTCTTTTTGATCCTCATATCACACAGCCTATGGACAATTTAGCTATACTGCATGCATATTTCTCTTTTTGACGACAAGAGTAAATCGCAGCAGAAGATGCCCCGATCGAGCAATACAATAGCGCGAGATCAATGATAACAAGGGCGGCGACGAGCTCGGGAATTGTAAAGAGCCCTATGGATAGAAAGAATGCGAAGGCGGTCACTGTGACCATGCCGATTGCTCCTGCAAGGGCGAGCTTCAATCCTCGCTTGAAGAAGACAACCGCACCTCCTCCAAGTATAGCGAGCGGCCCAGCATCTACCAATGAGCACAGTAAATGCTATCGGAATTATTTACGGTCCGCAACAGAAATTGAGAGGACGAGTCACATCCTTTAGCTCCATTAAGCCGATGGCCGATGATGCAAAGGACAGCGTTGTGCCCGAGATGATCTCCAAGAAGGATATCTTCGCGGCTATCTTGGCACGTGTCGTCTTACCGGTCACCGTTCGAATCGGAATCGCTCGCAACCTGTTCGACATCGGTTAAAAGAAATTATCTATCATTCCGGATAATAAATTACTTACGAGCGGAATTCATTACTCTTACTGGACAGCTTCTAGGACCGGCATTTCATTCGGTTTTAATCGCAATATTTATATTATCACGAATCATGCGAATATTGTCTGCAGCGGTCTGCAGACAGTGCATTGGGAAGTCCGCAAATGTCCGAACGCAATCTCCTACTCGGAAATCTGGGTTTGCTGCTTCTTCTGCTGGACTGAACCAGTGCAAACAAGTTTTTGGGGGTGTTGTCCTTGACCGATGTCCCCGAGAGTGAGAAAACCAAAGATGCGTGTGCTGCCGATTCCAGCGCGGACGTTACGAGGAGAATCCTCGCTCAAATAGGAGATAACATAAAGAGATCGCTCGATAAGGGCAAGCTTCCCCAGCGAGTGATGATTCTGGACACGACTCTACGTGACGGAGAGCAGACACCCAACGTCGCGTTATCCTTGGAGGATAAGCTGAAAATTGCCCAGGCGCTCGATGACCTCGGTGTCGACATAATAGAGGCAGGATTCCCCATCACATCCGAGGGTGAAAAGGAAGCGGTGCGCAGGATAGGCAAGGCCGGGTTGAGGGCGGAAGTGCTCGGCCTTTCGAGATCGAACCAGTCGGATATCGATGCGGTAATCGATTGCGACCTTAAGTCAATTCACCTCTTCATCGCCACCTCGGAAATTCACATGAAGAACAAATTGAAGATGACCCGGGAACAGGTCAAGGAGAAAGCGGTCTGGGCGGTAGAATATGCAAAAGCGCATGGCCTCAAGGTCGAGTTCTCCCCTGAGGATGCGACTCGCAGCGACGTCTCGTTCCTCAAAGAGGTAATTTGCGCGGTCCAAGAAGCGAAGGTCGATAGAATAGATATTCCCGACACTGTCGGCGTCATGATACCACAGGCGATGAGCGCGCTGATCTCCGATTTGAAAACCGTGGCAAGGGTCCCATTGGCGGTCCACTGTCACGATGATTTCGGTCTTTCTGTGTCCAATTCACTAGCCGCAGTCCTTGCAGGAGCGGAAGAGGTGCACTGCACCATAAATGGTCTTGGCGAAAGAGCGGGTAACGCCGCGCTCGAGGAGGTCAGCGTCGGCCTGATGACTTTCTTTGGCGTCAAGACGAACATCGATCTTCGAAAGCTCACGCACGTCTCGAGACTGGTTTCGAAATTGACAGGGGTTCCGGTCCAGCCGAATAAGGCGATCGTGGGAGACAATGCTTTCGCGCACGAATCGGGAATACACGTGCACGGCGTACTGGGGGAGTCGTTTACCTATGAGGCCATATCCCCGGAGACCGTAGGCAAGGAGCGTGCCCTTGTCATCGGGAAGCATACTGGCACCCATGCCGTGCAGGCGAAACTGAAGAGTTATGGCATAGAAATGCAGGAGGGACAGCTGAAGGAGCTCGTCGCCAGGATAAAAAAGCTTTCCGAAGGAGGGAAAAAATTCGACGATGCCGAGTTGATAGCTCTCGCTTATGATGTTCTTGGCAACATCGAGGAACCGCGTCAGATCAAGCTCGAGGAGTTTGCCGTGTTCACTGGCATCAATTTCACCCCGACAGCGACTGTTACATTGAACATTGCAGGCAAACCGAGAAGGGCGTCCGAGACGGGCGATGGCCCTATTGACGCTTCTTTAAAGGCGATCCAGTCTGCGGTATCAAAGAATATAATCCTGAAGGAGTTTCGGCTGGAAGCGATAACCGGTGGCTCCGATGCGCTTTGCGAGGTCACGATCAAGTTGGCGGACAAGAGAGACCCATCTCTCCTGTCATTGGGAAAAGCGGTTGGACCCGACATCGTTATCACGAGCGTAGAAGCGGCGATCATCGCTTTGAACAGGCTGTACAGCCTGAAGAAAGAGCAGTTGATATCGTAGTCAGGAATATCTGGAGGTGTTCGCACGGGCAGAACGTTCGCCGAGAAAATACTGGAGAAGAAATCGGGGGAGAAGGTCGTCCCCGGACAGATTGTGGAGGCCAAGGTCGATTACGTGATGGTAAACGATGTGACCGCTCCGCCAGCACTAGAGGCATTCGAGGATCTCTCCGCAGAGCCTATCAGGAGCAGGATGGTCCTCATTCCAGACCATTACGTTCCGAACAAGGACGTCGCGTCTGCGATCCAGGCAAAAAGAATGCGAGACTTTGCGTCGAAGTGGAAATTGCCAAACTATTTCGAAGTCGGGCAGGGCGGAGTGTGTCATCAGGTCATGGTCGAATCAGGGTTCGTCGCGCCGGGGAGATTGATAGTGGGCGCAGATTCACATACATGCACGTACGGTGCGCTGGGGGCGTTCTCGACCGGAATAGGTAGCACCGAAGCGGCGACCGTGTTTGCGAGGGGAAAGCTGTGGTTCAAGGTCCCAAAGACCGACAAGTTCGTCTTCACGGGAAAGTTGCAGAAGCATGTTTTCGGAAAGGACCTGATACTACGAATAATCGGGGATATTGGTGTCGACGGCGCGCTATACAAGTCGATGGAGGTCGCGGGCGATACGATAAAGTCGCTCGACCTGAGCGGTAGGATGACCATCGCAAACATGGCGATAGAGGCGGGCGCGAAAAACCTGTACATCGCTCCCGACGAGAAGGTCTATTCATATCTGAGGAATCGCGTCAGGGGGAAGTACACGCCAGTGTTTCCGGATGAAGACGCGATCTATGAGAAATCATATGAATACGACGCCTCGCAGATTCCGCCTCTCGTCGCTGAGCCATATCTGCCATCTAACGTCAAACCGGCTGCAGAGGTTGGCGTGAGAATCGACCAGGCGTATCTCGGCTCCTGCACGAACGGCAGGATCGAGGACCTCAGGGCAGCCGCGAAGATCATGAAGGGCAAGAAGGTCGCAAAGGGCGTACGCATGATAGTCGTCCCTGCGAGCAAGTCCGTCTTCGAGCAGGCGATGCGTGAAGGGCTGATCAAGATATTCCTGGAGTCGAACGCATATGTATCTGGCCCGACCTGCGGCGCATGTCTTGGAGGATACATGGGAGTGCTCGGTCCAGGGGAGGTTGCGGTAAGTTCCACGAACAGGAACTTCATCGGCAGGATGGGACACAAAGACTCGAAGGTCTACCTCGCTAACCCAGCTGTTGTGGCGGCGAGCGCGATAAAGGGCAGGATTGTCGACCCATCAGAGGTGGTCTGATGCTTGCCATCGTCGAGGGCAAAGTTTGGAAATTCGGTGATAACATAGATACGGACCAGATAATCCCTGCGGAATATCTCGTAACGCCTGATATGCGGGTGCTCGCAGAGCACGCATTCGAAAAGGTCCGGCCTGGCTTCGCCAAGGAGGTGCGCAAGGGCGATATACTCGTGGCTGGCGCGAACTTCGGATGCGGGTCGAGCAGGGAGCATGCGCCGAGGGCGTTGATGGGCGCAGGTATATCTTGCGTGATTGCGAAGAGCTTCGCGAGGATATTCTTCCGGAACTCCATCAATATTGGGTTCCCATTGGTGGAGGCTGATGTCGAAGCTGAGGACGGAGATAGATTGAAAGTCGATTTCAATGCCGGGATAATCACCAATCTGTCGAGCGGAAAGACGTTTGTATTCCGTCCCTATGTCGGGTTCGTGAGAACCCTGATTGAGAAAGGCGGGCTGCTCCCCTACACGAAGGCGAAGCTCGCGGAGGAGAAGAGATCATGAACTACAGGATAGCAGCGGTGCCCGGGGACGGCATAGGGCCCGAGATAGTAACAGCGGCCAGGAAGGTCATTGATGCGGTCGCCGACAGGCATGGATTTTCCATAGATTGGTTCGATTGTCCAATAGGGGCGGAGCATTATCTTAAGACAGGAGAATTATTATCAGATGATATGATAAAATCTCTTACCAAATGCAGGGCTATCCTATTGGGCGCGCTTGGAGACCCCCGGGTCAAGCCAGGAATACTGGAGAAGGGGATACTCCTGAAAATGAGGTTCGTGTTCGATCAATACGTGAATCTCCGTCCCGTGCGTTTCCTTCCTGGGGTTGATGTGCCAATTTCGACAAAGGGCAGGGAGAACCTCGAATTATACTTCGTGCGGGAGAACACGGAGGATTTCTATGTCGGGCTGGGCAGGAGGTTCACGGGAAACAGCGATAGAACGACGATAGAGCTCGAGAGGTCGAAGTACAATCTCAGATTCGATATCGAAACCTCGATGAGAAATGAGGCCGAGGCTGCATATCAGATCGGGGTCATCACCCGAGGCGGTGCTGAGCGTGTCATCAGATATGCCTTCGAGCTCGCGAAGAGAAAAGGGAAGACGAAAGTGACGTGCGTCGATAAGGCGAACGTCCTGACCGAGATGTACGGTCTCTGGCGGGACGTATTCGCAAAGATCGCGAAAGACTATCCGTCGATCGAGGCGGATTACGGTTTCGTCGATGCTGTCGCGATGACGATGGTGAAAGCCCCGGAAAGATATCAGGTGCTGGTGACCCCTAACCTGTTCGGAGACATACTTACCGACCTCGGCGCGGGGATTCAGGGTAGTCTGGGCCTGTCCCCCGGTGGAAACATCAACCCAGAAGGCATCAGTATGTATGAGCCTATCCACGGTTCAGCGCCAAAATATGCGGGCAAAGGAATTGCTAACCCCATTGCCACAATACTTGCTGGCCAGATGATGCTCGAGGATATCGGCGAGAAGAAGGCTGCTGCCCACCTCGAGTCCGCGGTGTTGAAAGTGCTCGCAGAAAGGAAAGTGAGAACACCGGATCTCGGCGGCAAGGCGAGTACGATGGATATGGCCAATGCAATTATAGGGGCGTTATGAACCTTCCTTTTTCAAAGAAGAATTCGAGAAAGACTTATCGAGAATGGAATGAAAATTGATGAAAAAGGGATACCTAATTGAGTCATCGTTCTTCTACGAAGTCCAGCCATTTATGATATCTCTCGTCCTCGCCCCTCACGACCTTCCAAAACTTGGCCTGAAGCCTTTTCGTCACGGGCCCGGGCCTTCCCGTTCCGATCGGCCGCTGATCGATTTCTCTAATCGGCGTGATTTCCGCCGCTGTGCCAGTCATGAACACCTCATCAGCTACGTACAGCTCTGACCTCGTGATATTCGTTTCCTGGACTACGAATTCCTCGTTTCTTGCAAGGGTGATGACGGTATCACGCGTTATCCCTGGCAGAATACCCGCACTGATAGGCGGGGTCTTTATCACGTCGTCCTTCACGATAAAGATGTTCTCGCCGCTCCCCTCGGCCACGAAATTATCCTCGTTGAGCAGTATCGCCTCGTCGTATCCTCCTGCTTTTGCTTCCGTGATTGCGAGCGCGGAATTCACATAATGGCCGCATATCTTGCCGAGCGTGGCGAGAGAGGCCGGCGAGATCCTTCGCCAAGAGGATGTCGCGACCCTTATCCCGTTCTTAAGTCCTTCCTCCCCGAGATACGCCCCGAAATCGAATGCCGCGATGAAGACGTCGACTGGATATCCTACCGGGTTGACGCCTATGCCTGAGACTCCGAAGAACGCTATCGGTCGGATGTAGCATGACTTTAGGTCGTTCTTGGAAATGACCTCCTTGATCGCCCTTGCCAGTTCGGATTCCGTATACGGGAGCTTCATGTTGAGAATTTTCGCGGATGCCTCGAGTCGGTCGAGATGGTCTTTCAACCTGAACACCGCCGGCCCGAGCTTCGTCTCATAGCATCTTATGCCCTCGAAAATCCCCGTGCCGTAATGCAGCCCGTGGGTAAGCACATGGACCTTCGCATCGTTCCAATCAACGAGCTTTCCGTTGGCCCAAATGTATTTCGTCGGCTTTATGGCTACCATCTATGATACGCTCCCGGGCTCGATAATGCGACTGACGGCATTTAAGGATAGTGCGATAACATCTGTCATTCATCGACTGCGTAATTTTCCAGCCTGCCGATCCCGTCCGCCTCCACTGCTATCCTGTCCCCAGCCTTCAGCCTTCCCACGCCGACCGGCGTTCCGGTCGCGATTATGTCCCCGGGGTTCAGGGTCATCACATCCGAGATGTTGACGACCAGGTCATCGAACCCGAATATCATGTCCTCCGTATGAGCGGATTGCACCTGCCTGTCGTTCAGGTAGGTCTTGATCCACTTCGGGCGTTCCGTGCTGATGACAGGGCCCATGGGTGCGAATGTGTCGAACCCTTTCGCCCTTGTCCAATCCTGGCTTTTCCTTTGGATGTCGCGGGCGGTGACATCGTTGAAGCACGAATATCCGAATATGAATCGCTCTGGCTCCTTGACCTTGTATGCCCTTTTCCCTATCACTATGGCGATTTCGCCCTCGTAATCGATATGCTTGCTCGCTTTCGGCAGCACGATCTTGTCGCCTGGCCCGATGATGGCAGATGACGGCTTCGAGAAAATGACAGGCTCGGAAGGGAACTGATGTCCGAGTTCCTTGATGTGCTCTCGGTAATTCAGTCCTACGCAGATTATCTTTGAGGGATTCGGAATCGGTGCGACGAGTCTGACATCATCTATGTCATGCGAGGAGACGATCGCAACTCTCCCCTCATTCAATATGAGATCTATCATCGAGCGCGCATCGAGTTCCTCTATTCTGTCCCCGCGAATCCTGCCGACCTTAATCTTACCAGCATCTGCTTTGGCGGTGAATGAGCAGTATTTCACACGATCACTTCTTTGCGAACATCTTTCTGATATTCGCCCCGACGATCTCTATCTGCTCCTTTTCTCCTTCTTCTCGCATCCTCTTCAGGTTCGGGATGCCGGCCTCGTACTCCTTGATCCACTCCTCGGCGAACTTGCCCGATTGGATGTCTTTGAGTATTTTTTTCATCCGCTTTTTCACGCCATCGTCTATAACTATGGGTCCGCGCGTCCGCCCGCCGTATTCGGCGGTATTGCTCACGTTCCTCCACATGTACTCGATCCCGCCTGTCTGGATGAGATCGACTATCAGCTTCAGCTCGTGAAGCACCTCGAAGTAGGCGATCTCTGGCTGATAGCCCGCCTCCACGAGGACCTGGAACGACTTCTTTATGAGCTCGGAGCTGCCGCCGCAGAGATCCACCTGCTCGCCGAAAAGGTCCGTCTCGGTCTCTTCCTTGAAGGTCGTCTCGATCACTCCCGCCCTGGTCGCTCCGATAGCCTTCGCGATTGCCAACGCGACATTCAACGCGTTTCCAGAGGGATTCTGTTCAACTGCGACAAGGGCTGGAACCCCAAAACCCTCCTCGAAGGTCTGCCTGACCAATTTCCCTGGGCCTTTCGGTGCGACCATAATCACGTCGGAATCTTTCGGCGGGATTATTCTCTTGTATACTATATTGAATCCGTGGGCGAAATCTATCGTCGCCCCTTTCTTGAGGTTCGGCAGTACGTCCTTCTCGAAAACCATCTTCTGCAGCTGGTCAGGGATAAGCATCATGACGATGTCCGCACCCTTGACAGCCTCTGGTACTGGCTTGACGGTCATGCCGTCCTTGACCGCCTGATCCCAGGTCGGGTCCTTTATCAGCCCGATCGTTATGTCCGCGCCGCTGTCCCTCAGGCAGAGAGACTGGGCACGCCCCTGGATACCGTACCCAACGCAGCAGATCTTCTTTCCCTTCAGATGCTTTAAATCAGCGTCTTTGTCATAGTATATCTTGGCCATATATCTCATCACCTTTCTCATCCATTCAGAAAAGTCCGAACTCACAATGCGCTTATCGTCTTGATGTATTTCTGCGGCTTCGTCTTCTCGACGACACTGTCAATCTCCTCGACCGAGCCGGTCATTCTCGCCTTGCCCGAGCCGTTCATCATGAGGAGGTAGGACTCGTGTCTGGATTCATCCACTATTTCCGCATCGTTCACCTCCTGGAGCGCGCGGAGATGTTCCAGAACGGCTTCCGCCTTCATCGGATCCGTCACGGAGAGCACGATCCTTGCCTTCTCGGGCTTCTCGCACTTGCCGACCACAATGGTCTCGACATTTATCCTCTTTCTGGTGAACTCTCCCATCACCCTCTGCATGACTCCTGGCTCGTCCTCCACGAGCAGCGAAATCACCGCGACCATTCGATCACGACCTCACATCTTGAAATCGAAGCAGCATCTTCCCCGAATCATCTCCGAAGGCCTCTTGCCAGGCGGTATCATCGGTAATATATCCTCCTCGGGATCTATTATGACATCCATCAGGAACGGCACATCGCTTTTGATCGCCCGTTTTATCGCCTCCGTAAGCTCGGACTCCTTCTCTACTCGAACGGCTTCCGCACCGTACGATTCCGCGAGCTTCACGAAATCTGGTACCCGACCAAGCGATGATGCCATATATCTTTTTTCGTAAAACAGCTTCTGCCATTGCTTGACCATACCAAGCCAGCCGTTGTTCATCAGACAGACGACTACAGGAATATCTTCCTGGACGGCCGTGGCGAACTCGTGAGAAACCATTTGCAGGCTGCCATCTCCTGCCACGTCTACCACAACTTTGTCTGGCTTGGCAACTTTTGCGCCTATGGATGCGGGGAACCCGAACCCCATGGTTCCAAGTCCTCCCGAGGTTATGAACTGCCGACTCCCTGACATCTCGAAAAAGTGCGCGACCCACATCTGGTTCTGCCCGACTTCGGTCGCGATGATCGCATCATCAGGCAGAAGCTTCGAGAGCTCCCGGATGACTTTCTGTGGCTTGATCGGCTCCCCGGAGAGATCAAAATCACAGGCGCAGGCTTTCTTGATATCACTGATGCGTCTCTTCCATTCCGAATCCTTGATGCTTCTGGTCTGGAGCCCCGCGATGAGAGCGTTCGTCACCGTCCATGCATCGCCGACAAGCCCGACATGTCCTTTGACGTTCTTTCCGATCTCTGATGCATCGATATCCACATGGATTATCTTTGTGTTCTTGGCAAACTCGCTGGCTTTTCCTGTGACCCTATCACTGAACCTCGTGCCTATCGCGAGCAGCGTATCGCAATTATGCAGCACATAGTTTGCCGCCTGCTTCCCGTGCATCCCCACGACCCCGAGAACCAGGGGATGAGTCTCTGGGACAGCCCCCTTGCCCATGAGCGTCGTCACAACTGGAGCTTTCAATATCTCTGCGAGCCTGAGTATCTCCGGCCCCGAATTTGACCAGATGGCACCGCCGCCGACCAGTATCACAGGCCTCTCCGCGGATTCGAGCAGCTTGACTGCGTCCAGGAGCTGGCTCAGGTTCCTGCGTGGCGGAGGCATCGTGACCTCCTTCTCGATCTCCTTTTCAGGTATGTCAGATGTGAGGATATCTACCGGGAGATCGATATGCACGGGGCCGTATCTCCCGGACGTGGCGATCTTGAATGCCCTGTCGATCGTCTTGGGTAGCTGCTTGGGGTCTGTGATCTTGAAATTGTGTTTAGTTATCGGCATCATGATGCCGAACGAGTCCGCCTCCTGGAAGGCGTCGGCTCCCAGGACCCCGGTCGCAACCTGACCTGTAAACGCAATGACAGGTGATGAATCCATGAATGCGGTGGCGATTCCCGTGACCAGGTTCGTCGCTCCTGGGCCTGAGGTCGCTATGCATACTCCTGGTTTCTTCGATACCCTGGCGTATCCATCTGCCATATGGCCCGCGCACTGTTCATGCCTCGTCAGAATATGCCTGAATTTCGCATCGACGAACTCGTTATAGAGCGGCAGCAGGACGCCTCCCGGAATCCCAAAAGCCACCTCCACTCCGTGTTTCTCAAGGAGTTCCACAACGACCTTTGCACCTTTCATTCATAATCCTCCATTGCCAAACAGAACCCGCAAGATGCCCGGAAAATCTCAACACATCTCACGGGCGCTCGATCCGCAGGACTACCAGTACTCCTACCAAAAGGCCGAAAAACGCCAGGTCTTTCCTTTCTAAAGCGGAACGAGACATCTTTACTTGAATCACTCAAAGCTCTATAAAAACCTTCCTGATGGTGCATGCAATACTGGCATGCGATGTCTAACATAGAAGAGTTAGAAACGAATAGATTATTCCTTCGACAAAATGACATGCAGCCCAAGGGCGGTTGATTTTCGAGGAACGGTTTTTCCTCGAGAATATCGGGATATGGCCAAATTGAAGGAGTTGACGGAGAACCGAACTCTGATAAGGCATTGCTTTCTCTCGGGAAAATTCGAATCAGGTCGAGGGTATATCATAGAATATATATCCCTCATCGAACATAATCCCGGTACAGTTTAGCTCTGCAACGAAAGTGCTGGGAGGATTAGTAGTGCAAAGGACGGAATTACCATCCGTGCATTGTCAGTCCTCCATGTGCTCTTTCGACAGAGATGAATCCAAAAAGAGGGTCTGAAATGCGAATTCAAAATTCTCGGAAAATAGATAGATCGATTGACAGTGAGAAGGGCTCCATTAGTAAGAAGACCATTGCGCTCGTTGTCGTCGTTGCCATGGTCGTTTCTGCAATGGCCATGATTTTGCCGTCGCTTCTCCAAAAGGAGGGTGTCGCTCCCGGAGAGCCAACACCAGCAAGTTCTGCCGGTTGGAACCCGAACGGCGCGCCTGAAAGGATTTACATGGTAAGTCACATGTTCCACATGTATCTTAACGACTATGATTACAACCGAACCGGTGGCATCACGTTTGATGAGCTGGGAAGACACCAATCTGTCGACGGCATGCCATCCTGGTTCATTCTGAGGGATCCGAACTATGGTGAGAAGATATATCGGACTACATACCCGCATATCTTCTTCTACAATCCTTATTCTACTCAGACAACCCCTATCGAGAACGTCGGCTACACTGCTTGGGCGCCGTACAGGATAAGGATTGAGGCGAGGAACATAACTGATTGCAGAACGAACAGCGGCGACGAAAGCACGAACACGGCGATATATGTTCCGGATTTGGATGCAACGGCAGGGGTCAAGAATGGAGGCTGGATCAACCTGAGCTATTACATGACCTACATGACCACGAATGAGATGAGGGCGGCAAGGAGCGGAACGACCTATGGTGTACATTACGCTCGATGGTTCTTCGGTGTCCCACAATACCAGGTGCCCGTAGCTACTTCCGATGACGGGTATTGGTGTCAATTAATGCTCAGGGCCAATTATTCGGCCCAGGCAGCCAGAAGCTATCTTGGCTGGGACGGCGTGACAAACGTGCAGGACTGGTTCAACACCAACCTTTCAGCTCTTGAGTCGAGCTGGTTCGACACCTGGATGGCCGAGGGTAGCGGTGGCGGATGGGCGGACATATATACCGCATATGATTACCCAGAGGACATCAGGGTTCTGAAATTGAAGCTAGACACGCTCAACAGTACCACGGATTTCACTGATGGCAAAGAGCTTGTGATATACATGTGGTGTCTCAGCTGGGGCATGGATGCTCAGATAGTGAGGTACATGGAGAAGGCGAACCTGACGAAGACCATCTTCCAGAACTGGATGGAGGATATGTACCTAAACGTCTCCATCGGCCCGAGTATGTCCAATTCGACTCTGAGGGCAACGGCGAACTATCACCTCGGCCTGTGGGAGGACGATGATCCATCCGTTTGGATGAGCGGCTGGTCGATCGAGGCACAGCATATGGACTGGTGCGGAAACACTGCTACTCATAACAGCTATGTCTCACCGTACAATCTCTACGACCCGGATCAGTATCCCACAGCGAACCATTACAGATTGTCCAGGGTCCCGTGGACGACCCACTTCGGTGCGAATGTAAGCTATTGGATTGCACCTCTGGAACATGATTTGGCGCAATGGGAGAAGATAATCATCAAAGCACCCACCGAAGACGTCATCTGCTTCTACCCGGGCAAGTCGACGAGCGATGATCTGAATAATGTGAGAACGAACCTCGCAGCTAATCAATACTGGGGCACCATGGTCTTGAGCAAGGGCGGTAATTACCCGCAGTCAGTGATAGAGAGTGCATACGACCCAGCGACAAAGACCATCACGCTTGTCGGGCCCATTGACTTCCCGACTGCCAAATGGTCTTGGGGAGGTCTGCAGTTCGGCATCCCGTGCATAATGTTCGACGTGTCTCCAGTATCGCATTACGAGATAACGAGCAATCTCGCGGGCAACCAGTACACCCCTGGCGTTACATTTAACCTGTATGTGACTGCCAAGAACAGCTCGGGCGTAACAATCACGTCTTGGAACGGCTCAGTCGATCTCGCAGCCAATCCGTCGGCAGGCGTGACGTTCGGCAGCACTCATCTGACATTCGACGGTACCACGGGAGTGGTATCGACGACGGTGACCATCAGCGGATCTGACAACGTGAACATCACGGCGACCGACTCATGGTTCCCGGCGGATATTTCTGGCTGGAACGTGTTTGTCATGATTCCAGAGTTCTCAACGCTGATAATCCCGGTCGTCGGGGCTATGGCGATCTTCCTCGTGATACGAACAAGGAAAAAACGGGAAGACTAAGCTTTCTGAGAAGAGGCGCACAGGAAACCAACAAAAACCCTTTCCCAAAACTTTACTTTTCTCTTCCATTGACTTTCAAACGAGGTCATCTTTCCAATTCTTGGGTCATGACTATATCGAGGAAAGTCTCAAGATGCGTTGCGATGAGTGCATTGTCTGTAAATCCACACGCCGATAGATCCGCGGAGGCTATCAGCGCCTCCTCCCCGTCGGTGACTACATCGGTCGCGATGAGAGCCCTTCTTCTCACAGACCGTGTGCATCTCGGCAATTTGACGAAGGGAGGAGCTATGATGGCCACCTCGACTCCTCGCTGGACGAGCCTCTCAAGCAATCTGCCGTGGTGCTTTCTAATGATGCTAATATTCGGAGAAGAAATTATGACACGATTCTCAGCTTTTTCGATCATCTCCGCTATCTTTCTGAGCACTTTCTCTTTGCCATTCATCATGTAGAATACCTGAGGTCGCCCCTTGTGGGCAAGTTCCTCCTGCAACTGGAGTATTTTCTCGAATATGGACTCGATATCTCCTGTCAACCTGTTCCTCAATTCCACCGTGTCAACTGGCAAGAATCTCTTTGGTCTGTCCTTGGATTGTTCGACGAATCCCCGGACAAGCAAAGAATCAAGCGCCTTGTACGCCGAGGTTCTCGGGACAGATGCGAGTTCGGCTATTTCCTCCGCCCTGCCGCCGCCGAGTGCGATCGCTGCAAGGTAGCATCTCGATTCGTATTCCGTTAGTCCGACCTTTCGCAATTCATCCGAGATGGCCATGATTCTCTCGAACAGCCTTGAAAGCATTTCCGACGCGGCATGCTTGCTGGTGATTTCGGTCATTTTGTAGCTCAATTAGCGACAAAATGCTTAAATCTTTCTCGTCATATCTATCGCTGAAGGGAGCCGGATGCTCACAAGGGATTCTAGCATACCCAAGGGGCTGCCAAAGAAGATCACTTCCATTTGCCCGGAATGCGGGAAGCTCATTCCGGGTATTCTCAAGGAATCCGAAGGGAAGGTCGTAATGGAGAAGGGCTGTCCGCAGCACGGCAGCTTCAGCGATGTCGTCTGGTCTGATGCCGAGCTGTATCTGAGGGCCGAACGCTGGGCGAAAGATGGTATCGGTGTCGAAAATCCAGCGATCCGCGATGCAAAGAACTGCCCGTTCGAATGCGGTCTCTGCGATCTCCACTTAAGCCACACCGCTCTCGCAAACGTCGATCTCACGAACCGATGCAACTTGAAATGTCCAATATGTTTCGCAAATGCGAACGCCGCAGGATACGTATTCGAGCCTGATTATGAAACGGTCTCGAAGATGCTCCAGATGCTCCGGGATGAGAGGCCCGTGCCTACCCCGGCCGTGCAGTTCTCCGGGGGTGAGCCGACCATCCACCCCGATTTCGTTCGGATTATCAAGAAGGCAAGCGAACTCGGATTCGCCCAGGTGCAGGTGGCGACGAACGGCATCAGGTTCGCAAACGAGCCCGAGTTCCTGAGAGCCTCGCGGGACGCTGGCCTGAATACGATATATCTCCAGTTCGACGGCCTGAAGGAGGAGAACTACATTGCCGCGCGCGGGAGGCCCTTGCTCGAGATAAAGAAGAGGGTTGTCGAGAACGTGAAGAAACTTGAAGGGCGCAAACCGTCGATAGTTCTCGTCCCCACCGTCGTCAAGGGTATTACCGACGATCAGGTCTGGCCAATAGTCGAGTACGCGATGCAGAACAGCGAGGTCATCCGAGGGATAAACTTTCAGCCTGTCGCCTTCTCCGGCAGGATATCGCAGAAGGAACGGGAGAAGCAGCGGTATACTATCTCTGACCTGGTGCTCGAAATAGAGAAGAGATCCAATGGCGCGATAGCGAGGACTGACTGGTACCCCCCTCCAGCGGTCGCGGTAATAAGTGATTTGGCCGGAATAATAATGAAGAAGAACTACGTCACCTTCACGACACATCCCTGTTGTGGCCTGGCAACCTATCTCTTCGTGGATAAGAAGACGGGTGCGATAACCCCTCTCCCCAGGTTCGTCAATGTCGACAAGGTTTTCGAGGAACTGAACGAGCTCGTCAAGAAGGCTCAGAACCGCAGGGGTACACTGCGTACTAAGCTCGACCTGGTTCGGATTTTCTGGCGGAACATCGACAAGCGCAGGCTGCCAAAGGGGATGACCAGGATCAAGTTCCTGAGGATGATTCTCGCAGTCGTGAACGACAAGACGAAGAAGGGTCTTGCCAAGTTCTCCTGGAATATGTTATACATCGGCGCGATGCATTTCCAGGACGCCTATAATTACGATATCGATCGCGTGATGAGATGCAGCATACACTACACCACACCGGATGGCCGGATAATACCCTTCTGCGCGTACAACTCAGGACCCGTATACAGAACGGAAATCGAAAAGAAGTTCTCGGTGCCGTTGGACCAATGGCGGAAGGAGAAAGGGGCGGATGGTCTGTGAATCGCATGAAGAACGCATTCCACTGGATCTCCATCGATCAGGAGACCTGTATGCATTGCGGTGCCTGTGTCGGGACCTGCCCGAGGAACGCGCTTTTCCTGCACGATTTGACCGTCGCGGCCGATGAAAACTGCAACGGCTGCCTCATGTGCGTAAGAGTCTGCCCGATCGGCGCTATCGAGAAGGTGTCCGGAGGTAAGAGACGATGAAGGTCATCGAAACTGATATCGTGGTCGTAGGCGCCGGGCCGGCTGGCTCCACAACAGCGCGATTCGCCGCGAAAGGCGGCGCCGACGTCGTGATGATAGAGAAAAGACAGGAGATAGGCTCCCCCGTGAGATGCGCTGAGGGGATATCAAAAACCCTCCTGGATAAGATAGACCTAAAGCTGGACTCGAAGGACATCGCGAGGCAGGTCAAAGGAGCGAAGATTGTCTCGCCATCCGGTCACGTGTTGACCATCTCCGAGAAGCAGGCGGGAAACGAAGTGGGCATCGTTCTCGACAGGGTGTTCTTCGACAAGCATCTGGCGAAGCTTGCCGCGGACGAGGGTGCGGAGATTATGTTGAAGACCTCCGCCGTGGGATTGCTGAAGGAGAACGGGCAGATCAAGGGCGTCAGAGCAGTCAGCCCTTCTGGCGAGCTCGATATTCTGGCGAAATGCGTTGTCGGAGCGGACGGTTTCGAATCTCAGATAGGACGTTGGGGCGGGATCGACACTTCCCTCTCCCCGAATGACATCACATCTTGCTTCCAATACCGGCTGACGAACATAGATATCGACCCTGATTATTGCGAGTTCACTATTGGAAGCATGGCTCCTGGAGGATATGTCTGGATATTCCCGAAGAACGAAGACACGGCGAACGTCGGGCTCGGGATACAGCTGAAACAGCTGAAGAAGCCCGGAGAGGTCAAGGCGGCACTTGACAGATTCATTTCGAAGGACAAGCGTCTCGCAAAGGGAAAACCTCTCGACATGGTCGCGGGAGCGGTATCGATCTGCGCGCCAATTGAGAAGACGGTTACGGATAACCTGCTTCTTGTCGGCGATTCGGCCAGACAGATAGACCCAATCACGGGAGGCGGGATTTCGAACGCGTGCATAGCCGGGCGTATAGCCGGTGAGACACTTGCGCATGCAGTCGAGACCGGTGACTTCTCAAGCAGAGGCTTGCAATCTTATGAGCAGGGCTGGCGGGATATTCTCGAGAACAAGCAGTACCGGAATTGGATGGCGAAGGAGAAACTCGTCAAACTCTCGGATGAGGTCCTCGATAAGATAATCCAGGCATTGATCGAGGTTGGTGTCGAAGGCCTATCCGCTCTCGCCATACTCCAGGCTGTTGCGAAAAGATATCCGGAGCTGGTAGAAGAGTTCAAGGAGTTCCTGTAATGGAGATCATTCCTGTTCAAGCAGTCTTCTGTAGATTTCGAACAGTCGTCTTCCAGTGTTTCGGATATCGTGCTCCTCGGCGAGTCTCGACGCCCCATTGATCAAGATAGACCTCATTGTCTCATCTTGGGTTATCAGTTCGACAGCTCTCACGAAATCCTCAGTAGTTGAGCATTTCAGGCAATTCTTGCCCGTTGTCAGCCAGTCTTCGAATGCGGGGATGTCTCGCAGGATGATCGGAAGACCCATGCTCGCAGCCTCGAGCACGACGTTGCCATAGCTTTCCGCTCGCGTCGGCAACATGAAAGCGCCTGCACTGGAATAGCCCCCTATGAGCAGTTCGAATGGCACATACCCCGTGAACAGGACATTCTCAGGAAGCCTGCCGTCCGGCATCGCATCAAGGAGCAGCGGTTCGCTGCCCCCGATCCAAACAAATCTCACCTTCGCGTTCGGGTGCTTTTTCTTGAACTCCGCAGCAGTCTCTACGAAGGTATCGACCCCTTTGCGCGGGATCCGGAGGCCTACGCTTACGACCATGAACTCTTCTTCGTCCAGATTAAACGTGCTCCTGAACTTCTCCGCGAGCTCGGGGCTTCTCCTGAATCTGGTCCTATCGACGCCATTAAAAACTACCTCGAACGGCCCCTTTACTCCGAGCCCGCGGAGCGACCGCATTGCGAACGGACTGGGCGCGATAATCAGATCCCCTAGGCCGAAAAAGAACCTGCTGTACAGCTTGTTCAGTGGGTACAATAAGGTTGCTCCTTTGAATCCTCCCTTGATGAGCTCAGGGAGATGATGCCCGTGAACAACAATCTTCTTGCCCTTCAATCTCGCCAATATACCGAGGTATATGGATTTCGGGAGCGGATTATGAAGATGCAATATGTCATAATCGAAATCCGCCCGATCGACCACGACATCGCATCCGAGCCTCCGGAGCTCATCTATCCAAAGAGGAACAATGGTTCCCATGCCGCCGGGGTTCTGGAAGGGGATTATCTTCGAATAAGATGAGAGCTCGATTATCATCGCGACCCTGATTTTTCCCCCTGACTCCACATCGGACATCTCGTGACCAGTGGTCAATGTGTTGCCGAAATATTAATGGTTCTTTTCGCAAAAAGGCGCCTGTGATAGAGGGAGCGAGTCATCTACAACGATATCAGGTCAATGTTTAAGTATCAACCAGACGATAAACCGCCTTGAAGGGAGCACTGGCTACTGCCAGGGGGTGTGCTACAAACTGTCCGCAGAAAAAGCCAATCGCAGGAGAGCCCGTAGACCATCAACTCAGATCGAGGAAGATCATGCCCGGATTTCAGACCGGGCGAGGCGCTCCGCGTTGATACAGCTGAAGATCGGTAGAACATCCCATTTGCTCAGCTCGATAGCCGCAGTGCTTCTCGCGCTCGCCGCGATATTGGCATATCTCATTTCCGAGGACCCGTCCCTGGCCTGGCTTGAGAACTCCAAATGGTTCATACCGTTGATTGCTGGCGCGTTCATGTCGCTGGTGGTCGTATACATAAAATGGGAACCGTTCTTGACAGACAGAACGGCAAACCATTTCATTGTCTCCTACATCGCGACGGCAGTCCCCTTGGTCCTGATAATCCTAGTCTTGCTGGACGAATTGAACTATATCGAGGTCGGGACAGGAGGCTGGATATATCCTCTCTCTTTCATCGGTATCTCGTTTTCACTGGTGTCGATCGCGATGGTCTGGGATGGGATGAGCAGGAGAAAGACGATCGCGATAGTATCCGCACTTGTGCCTTTCGCAATAATGCTCGCCCCGGCGTTCTATGATTCGGGCCTTTTCAGGATACTGCCGATGGTCTATCTCGGCAGCGCGGTATGCATCCAACTTTCTGGATCGATGATGCATGTCATGTCGACCAGCACCTCGATCCATGAACGGGAGATCCTCAAGGCTAGTGATGCGAAGATGCTCGCGCTGAGATCGGAGCTGGAAAGGCGCGAAGAGGAGATCTCGTACAAGGAAAGAGCGCTCGTGGAGAAGGAGCTGGGATTGGAGCAGTACGAAAAAGCCCTCGCCGAGCTCCGAGAAGAAATCGAACTGAGAAAGAGAGAGCTCGAGAACGTCGAGAGAGAGATAGACCAGCGCATGGCTCGATTGAAAGAGGAGACCGAAAAGTCATCGAAAGCGGCCATCGAACTCAAGCTGAAAGAGGGGATGCTTCAGCAGAAAGAGCTGGAGCTCAATTCCCGAGAGAAGGAGATCGAGGCTATCACCGAGGCTCTTGGCAAGAAGGAATCGCAACTGCAGGAGCTGTTCCTCAGGTTCCAGGAAGACCAGTCAAGGCTTCGGGCGACCGAAAAGCGGCTCATGGAGAAGAACGAGCTTATAGAGGAGCAGCTCAGAGCGCTCAAGATGGGCAGGGAATCCCTGCTCGAGGAGCAGAAAGCTCTCGCGGCGAAGGAGAAAGATCTACAGCTGAGGGAAAGCGCCCTCGAGATGCGCCTGAGGAGCGCTGAGGGCGCCAGAGCGGCTCCAGAGGAAGAACTCTCAAGGTTAAGACGTTGGGAGGAGAAGCTCCACGAAAAAGAGAAAAGCATTGCGGAGTCAGAGGCCGAGCTTGCCGAGAAAAGGCTCCAGGCAGAACAACTCATGAAAGATGCCAGAATGGAGCTGAAAAGCGCTGAGGAGAGATTGAAGGCGGCCGAAGAGAAGGAGAAGGCCCTGTTCGATAAGGAGTCCGCCATCGAGAGATTGGAAAAGGAGATCGCAAATGCCAGGGAGGATCTCGCGCAGAAGATTATGGAACTAGATGCACTGCGCCAGGAAGCCGAACAGAAGAGATCACAGTACGCGACTCTGATAACGCGCGTCTCGAACAGGGAGCTCGAGCTCTCAAGGAAGGAAGAGGAGCTCAGATCTCGATTTGCAGTACTGGAATCCCGCGAGAATTCCTTGAGGGAATCCCTGGAGCGCCTCGCGAAGGAAAAGCAGGAAATCGAGGAACGGCGCAGAGAGCTGTTGGAGCTTGAGAAGGAGATGACGATGAAGAGCTCTCAGCAGCATCTCAAAGAACTCGAGCTCAAAGAGCGCCAGAGGATGCTCGAGAGCGGGATAGAATCGGTCGTGTCGTCGTCGACCGACCTGACCGGGAAGCTGGAGGAAATTCGGGAGAGGGAGCACGTTCTCGATCAGCGCGAGAGGATATTGTCCGAACGGGAGCGCGAGGCACGCAGGCGAGCATTCGTCGCAGGACCAACCGAAGAGGAGGCGGGCGTTGTCACTGCAAGACCAGAAAGGGCGAAGAAGATTTCGACAGGCACAAAGAGGCTGGACGACCTGCTTCTGGGCGGCATCCCGCCGGGCTCCAGCATCCTTTTCATAGGGCCTCCGTTTTCGGGAAAGGAGATTGGCATACTGGCTTTTCTTGCTGAAGGAATGAGGAGCGGCATGCCTGCAATCGTCATCACGACGTCAAGATCGCCCAATGATCTTTCCAGGGATTTCGCACCAATCATGCCGGACCTTCTCGAATTCGAGCGCATCGGACTTGTGCGCTGGATAGACGCTACGTCGGCTGAATCGGCAGATAAGAGATCGTCCGATGCAGGCAATAGGAATTATATCAAGGTGGAAGGCCCGGACGACTTCGCGGGCATAATCGAGGCCTTAGATCGACTCACTTCCGACATCCGAAGCGGCGTCTATCCCGGATTCAAGCTCGGATACCTCTCTCTGTCGACCAGCATATCCCACGCAGAGGATATGGAAGCAACGAAGTTCGTCCAAGCAATGGCGCGGATCGTGCGCGACTCGAACTCTGTGGGCATGTTCGCGTTGGAAAAGGGGATGCACAGCGAGCAGCAGATTGAGTCAATACAGCACCTGATGGATGGGTCCTTCGTAATCAAGGTCGAGAAGCAGAAGTATTACATATCCGTCGTGGGAATAGGCGAAGTCCAGACGAGAGATTGGATCGAGTTCAAGTTGACGAACTCCGCGCTGATAATTGGCGCTTTCTCGCTCGAGAGAATTAGATGATCTCAGGAGGATTTCCTGTAGGCCTTCGGCAGATTTATCTTCATCGAAAATCCCTTCTCCGATTGGCCTGGCACGATGTCCTCGAACCATAGCCTTCCGCCGAAAATTTCGACAACGGATGCGAGGAAGGACAAGTTTCTCGACGCCCTCCTCTTCTCAGCGCCCGCTGCCGAGAGATCAAATGGGGTTGAAAGCATTTCCCTGAACTTGCTCGGCAGAGCGAGATTCGGTATCTCCATTCTCATTTGCCAGTACTCCTTTCCGGAATCTCCGGTGACCGGAGATATGCTGATGAAGACATCTATATCCTGATTGTGCGCATACCGCGCCGCGCGGTCGAGCTCAAGTGCGAGCATGTTGCGCAAGTATTTTCCACCTACGACCAGGATCTCATCGTGCTGAGGCTTCTCATAATGCAATCTGAATTTGCGCTTTGGATAATGCTCATCTATGCTTCTCAATATTTCCGAGAGGCAGTCCGCAAGGTCCAGACTTTCTACGGTGGAGATATCTATCTTTTGCACCTCGGCCAATGTCCTCAGATTAAGCAGGAAGGTCGCGATCTCCCTCACTTGCTCTATTATCTTCGTTGAGTACCTTTTGGATTCCTCCGATGTTTCTTCCTTCTGGGCGATCGCCTCGGCATAGGTCATGATCGGAGCGACAAGGTTTGCAATGTCATGCGCCAGGTAATCGAAATACTCCTGAGCTCTGATTCTCGCCTCTTCCGCCTGTCGTGACCGCTGCTCGAGTTGGTCCGTTGTCTCCTTTCTCTCAGTGATATCGCGCGATAGGCCGAGCACACGGATGACATTACCGTTTTCGTCTTTGATCGGAATCAGCCATGTGTCTATCCAGGCTCTCCCGGATGGAAACACCGTCTCCGCCTCAACGTTCATCAGCTCTCCACTGTTGAACACTCTTTCGACGTTTTTCCGCTGAGAAGAGGCGATATGAGCGGGGAAAAGCGCCTCCATGTGCATGCCTACGAGCTCCTCGGGGGACTTTCCGAATATGCTCGCTCCATACTTGTTCACGAATCTTATGACCATGTTCTCGTCGAGCACGTATATCATATCCTTGGTAGTCTCGGTCAGCATATCGAAGTATCTCGCCCTCTCCTCGAGCGGGCGAATCCTCTCCAGTTCGTCACTTATGTCGAGCAGGATGACCACACACATGAGCCTTCCCGATTCGTCAACGGCTCCGCTCGCATTCCCTTCGACGATTCTCCAGCTGCCATTCTTATGGAGCATCCTCACTCTTTTAAGCGGCAGAGTCTTCTGATCTTTGAGAGCAGAATCCAGGACTTTCTCGACGGCTTCGAGGCACCTCGGATGGATTATAGATGCGAATTCCTTGCCTATCAGATCCGATGATTCGTATCCCAGGATCCTCCTCACCGAAGGGCTGACGTATTCGACGGTCCCGCTGACGTCTGCCATAAAGAACATCTCTGAGCAATTTTCCATCAGGAGCCGGAGATATCTTTCGTTCTCCATCCTCATCACATTCTTTTTCTGTTTGAGCACCACCGACTCGATGCATCTTTAATGCACGCTCTATCGGTTTGCGAAGGGAACATTGCTCAGATTAATGGGAAGTTACCAATTCCCGGAGTAATAAAGCTTCTCGATGAATATCGTCGGAATTAAGACAGTTCTACTTCCTATTCCTTCGCCTGATTCTCGCTTTTCGAGGCCCAGCTCCTCGGATAGGTCCCCGGGTCCATGAAGACCCTCTCCAGGCGCACGGCCTCTCCTTCCTTCATCTCGGCGATGCTCTTCGATCCCATAATCGCTATTCCCGAGGCGATGATCTCGCCTTTCATCGAGAAGATTGCCACCTTATCCCCCACGGTTATGTCCTTTGAAAGTTCTACTATCCCGGGAATGGCAAGCGGGGCGCCGTGGCAGATCGCATCGACGGCGGAATCCTTTACGACGATCCTCTTCCAGTCGGAAAATATCCTCTCCATCGGCATGATAGCTCTGCGCAACTCTTTGTCATTTCCCTGGTTCCGAAATTCCGTGGCGTCTCGAAGGGCGTGCAGGGTAATTGAGTCCCTTTCCGTGAACGGCCCCGCCTCGATCCTTCGCAGCTCCTGAAGATGCGCGCCTATGCCCAGCGCATCACCGATATCGGCGCACAGAGTTCGGATGTACGTTCCCCCTTCGCATCTCACATCGAATAGCACGTTGTTTCCTTTTTTCTCGAGCAACGTTAGGCTATCTATCCTCCTTTTCCTGAGAGTCCTCTTGACGGCGGATCTCACGGGCGGAGTCTGATATATCTCCCCTACGAACTCTCGCAGTACCCTCATGATCGAATCGATATCGACCTCGCCGTGAAGTCTCATAAGGCCGATGTATCTTTTCCCTGCCTCATGGATGTAGTCCATCGCGCGCACGGCGGTTCCGAGACCGATTGGCAGGACGCCTGTCGCCCTCGGGTCGAGCGTGCCGCCATGCCCTGTCTTTTGGACTCCCAGTATATCCCTGACCCAGGCAGCTACCTGATGGGAAGTTGGTCCCATCGGTTTGTCTATCACGACGATCCCGGATCCCATCAGTTCCTCTATCGTCCTCTCCTCAGGCCGTTTTCCGTATCTCGAATCGATCGATGCGGAGCTCTTCCTAATCAGGGAGGTGCTCATCGTCTCCTCTTCCTTATCTCCTCAAGGACGATCTCCGAAACCCGTTGCGCGCTGATGTCATTACTGTCAACCACGAGGTCATAGACCGACAGGTCGTCAATATCGATACCATAGAATTCAAGATATCTTCTCTTTTCGGAGTCCTCTCTCGACTTCAATCTATTCAATTCCTCTTCTCGGCGCGTTCCTTCTCTCTGGGCTATCCTGCTCGCTCTCGTCTTTCGCGAGGCGGTGATGAACACCTTGAAAGCATCTATTCCGCTCCGTTCCAACAACTGACCTGCGAGCCGTCCTTCGATTACAATATCGTCCTTCTCCCGAGCGATTCTCACTATCTCCTCATCGAGCTTCTTATCGATTTCCGGATTCCTCTCCGCCATCCTGTTGTATTGGAGGACGTCTACGCCCGCGTCCCTGGCCTGTTTCCTGAAGATCTTGCCCGTTAGAATCAGTTCGTAGCCGAGCTTCTTTGCCACCCGCCTTGCGACCGTGGTCTTGCCGCTCCCGGGAGGCCCGCTAATTGCGATTCGCATCCTTGACACCCTTGCCCGATTCGAGCATCTTCAGCCTCTTATTGAAGCTGAAATATTTCAGGGCTCGTGCCAAGAGCTGACCGAATGGCATCGTGAGAAGGGAGTACAGGAGTACCCAATTGGGGAAGACGTTGCTGCCCAGGAGATCGGTCACGGGTCCCCAGGGGACGGATATGGTTGACGTGGCGATGTATTCGGTCACAAACACAAATAGCCAGGCGAAGATCGGGATAATCACTATCATCGTGATTGGCAAGAGTTTCATCTGTGTCTGCATGCCCGACATCGATCTCGACATCACATCCTGCTGGATCTCCATCAGTTTCTTGAGCTTGAATGTATTATTCTCTAGTCTCGCCTTCATGAGCTCCTTCCTGAAGGCCGTGACTATCCTCTGGTTTCTCGCCATCTCGATCCAATCGACGAAGAGGTGGCGGAGGATCGTGGAGAAGAGTATCATCAGAATCCCAGCGATTAGCAGGGTTATCACTGGCAGTGTCCCTCCGAACCCGATCACCGGGAAGAGCACATAATTGAGCGCGGTCCCCATCGCGTGTCTGATTTCCGGGGTGAAGAGGATAGTTATTGCGAAGAACATCACCATGAGTATCAACAGGCTGTTGGCTGGGTTAGCCATCGGTGGCGCCGCCGGTCTGCCGGCATTCGTCGGTGCGGGCACGCTCATTCGCCTCCGAAGAACCCTCTAAGTACTGGATGCATCTCCATCATCTGCTCTCTGCCCATCGCCTCGTAGAAGTTGATGAGGATGCCCACGCAAAGCAAGAGCCCGGTCCCGCTCGCGTTACCTACAGTACCTATCAGATCTGCTACCGAGGAAAGAGCGCCCACGGTAGCGCCGCTGATGACTGTGACGACAGGGATATACCTCTCAAGGACGCGACGCAGCACGCGGGGATCCCTTCTGAAGCCCGGTATCTGCATCCCGCTGGATTCTATTTGAGAGGCGACCGCCTCAGGGCCCATATTAGTTGTCTCTATCCAGAACTTCGCGAACATCACAGAGCCTATCACCATTACGCCAACGTATATCAGAACATGGGCTATAATCTGCTCTCTAGAATGCCCTGTCCCAAGCTGGCGAAGATAAGAATCGCTTAGCAAAGGCAATAACCAGTCCCCGACCCCATTGAACGATGAGAGGTAGTATGCAAGACCGCCCATGACGCGTAATTGATTACTGCCCGGAGTCGCCTCATAGAATCCGAGCATCCAATTATGCCCCAGTATCGGCCAATTCATGAAGCTCGGGTGCTGCCAGAACAGCATGGAGAACATGCTCACGTTCGCGAGCAAGGCCGCCATGAGGATGACGGGAATGTTCGATGCGTATATCAGCTTGATTGGGTACCTGCCCCTGGCACCTCTGGCTCCGCCATGCGCAAGCGGGAGCTCTATCCTCGAAGACTCGGTGTAGGTGACGAACAGGAAAATCACAATGGTCCCGAGGAGAGCTATCAGCGGGTTGGGGTTCTGGAGGAAAATCCGCTCCAACCCTCCTCCTGAGATCTGAACGGCTGGATAGTTCGTCCAGAGATAGATGACCTTGGGTATCGTCCCCACCGGAGGGTTGTCAACGCTCATCGGTTCTGAAGGGGTGATCGGGTTCCAGTTCAAAGTCCCGGTGAAGATTGCCTGAGAAACGCCTGCCGCTATGAACAGGCTGATACCGCTACCTATGCCCCACTTTGAGACCACTTCGTCCATTAGGAAGACGAGATACGAGCCAGCGAACAGCTGGAGGACTATCAGCAGTCTCGCCAGTGAGTCTCCTGACATGAATGGCAGAACTCCCTCCATGTTCGCGATGAATTTGGCCGAAGGCACCAGGAATCCGAAGACCTGCGGTACGGCCTCGACGAATATCATGATGATGACCAGGAACTTCTGGGTCCCCTGATACATCGCCTTGTCGTCGGCATCTTTCAGGTCGAGCTTGATTATCTTGGCACCCGTGAACAGCTGCATGATGATGGAACCGGTGACGATCGGCCCGATACCGAGATGCATCAGCGAGAACTGCGCGCCGGCGAGAATTGCCCGATACTGCGCAAAAAGATCAAGGTTTTGCGCCCGATCGAGCCCGTATATCATGATATTCGTCATGGTGAAGTAAAGGACGAGGATCAAGATGACCCACATCATCTTGGTCCTGAAGTGCACGTGCCCTTCCGGCTTTTTGACTGCCGGAAGCCTGTCAGTAATGGGCTTCAACTTGTATAGCAGGCTCTTCTTCTTTTCTGCCATTCTCACCAGTCCGGTCACATCAGGTCAAATCTTGTTCTCGGTGTTCAACATCGGATTTTCCAAATCGTGAGCGTGAATCACACGACTATCAGTTTGCCACCAATCTTCTCCAGCTTCTGCTTCGCCTTCTCAGAGGCGCCATCGACTATTACGTCGACAGGGGTGGTTATCTTCCCGGAACCAAGAAGCTTGTCAACGCCGAGCCTTCTCAGGTCGACTACCAGTCTGCCATCTTTCGGCTCCGCAATCCCCTTCGCCTTCATCGATTCCAGACCCAGTTCCAGCTCCGATAAATTCATCGTCCGGTTCCTATAGACCACGGATTGAGGTCTCTTGAAGCCGTGTCTCCCGAAATGGTCGGGCATGTACTTCACGACTGAGATATACTTGTGCTTGTGCAGGCCAGCATTGCCTCTTCCGCCATGCAGCCCGGCCCCTCTGCCCGCCTTCTTGCCTCTCCCATGAGTCCTGCTCCCACGGAATTTTTTAGTTCTGCTGACCATCTGCCTCACTCTCCCTTCAATGGGGCTATCATGCGTTCGAGAAGTGCCTCGATGTCCTTTCCCCTGTATCCGAGGGATCCTCCCATATTGTACGGTTTCTTGATATTCTCGTAACCTCCCTTCGGCGGGTGCAGCCTTATCACTGGCTGTAGATTTTTCACATCCTTGAGCGTCGCTTCGTCTGCCTCGATCGCCTTCGCGAATGAGAGTATTGAGTCATACTTGTCGCTGTTTTCCCTGATGAAATCGTCGTTCAATTTCCTCCTCTTCCCAATCGGCTCACCTCTCTCGATCAGCACCTTCGCGATTATCTCTGCCGAGGGCTCTCCCCAGGTGATATAGTCCTTGGCGGTCTCCAGCATGCCCCTCATAGTGGGATCGTTTCGGACGAATACCAGATGATTGATCTTGTTGAGCCTGAGCTGTCTCAGAGTTCTTTTCACGCGTTCTCCCGCCTGCTCGCTTCCTCTGACGCGTACAACAGCGAAAGCCAAATCACCCGACCTCCTTCTCGATTTCCTTCTCATCGGGGATATCCTCGACCTCCCTATCGACAAGCTCCTGAGCTTCCTGATCCACCGATGCAGCTTCCGCCGCGGGCGGGATATGGATTCCCACGGGCCCGGACACTATCTTCAGCCTCTCCTTCTGTTCGTCCGTGACCTTGACGAGCATGGTCTGCCGTAGCGCCTCGAACACCGCGAGCGAGTAATTGATGGTCGTCTTCGAATGCCCACCTGTCATCCCCCAGGCATCCGAGATGCCTGCCATCTGAAGGATGCTCTTCGCGATATCCCCGACCGCCAAGCCCGTACCTCGGGGAGCGGGACGCAGCGTGACAACCACCGACCCCACCTTTCCTCTGACCGTGAAAGGCAATGAATGCGGGGTCATGCAACCGCACTCCCAGGAGCCGCAGCCCCTCTTCACCTCGATGATGTTGAGCTTCGCGTTCTCGATAGCCTTTCTTATCGCGGGTCCGACCTCTTTCCCCTTTGCTCGGCCAACACCGACGAACCCGTCCCTGTTGCCGACCACGACGGTGATCGCGAACTTCACTCTTCTGCCGGAGTCGGTCATCCGCTGGACCATGTTCACGTCAAGGACCTCGTCGGCAAGATCGGGCAGGAGTATGTCGATTATCTCGGGCTCCCTGATCGGCAGCCTGCTTCTGAGCGCATCGCTCATGGTCGTAATCTTCCCTTCCGCGACAAGCTTCCCGAGGCGGGTCTTGGGTGTCCATTCTGCCATTACTGAACGCCTCCTGACTGCAATTTTGATCTTAACTCGCTGAACTTCGCCTGGACCTTCTCCGACAGATGCTTGCCCGAGATCCTGTCCTCGGTCGGCAGAACCTCATCCGAGTGCGGCACGGACACGCCGGCATCGAGTACTCCCTTAAGGGCGGCGAACACGACCGAGCCCTTGGCAGGCATATGTCTTCCGATGTCCAGAACCGCCTCTTCGATCCCAGCAGCCTTGCATCTCAGGCCGGCCATCAGCCCCGTCAGATAGCCCGCAGGGGTGCAATCGAAGCTGCCCTCCCAGCCGAGCCTTGCAAGCTCCTTCGAGAAAGCCGATGCTACTATTCTGTCTCCAGAATCGAAATAGTCGGCGATCTGAACCCTGACGTGCCTGTTGCTCTTCCTCACGATGAGCCGAGGCAGCCCCGAGGCGATAAGTGCCTTCCTGGATCTGTAATCCGTTAAGTTCTTCCTCCTTCGTTTCATCGGAACCCTGTATCTTGGACCGCTGGCCATTCGCTCATGCCTCCTTCAAATGTCCTTCGACCCTCAAATGGCTGTCGAGGTGCGCGACGCTCCTGAACATGCCGCCTTTCGCCTTTCTGTAGTATTCCCTGTAGACGCTCTTCGTGATCCTGCCGGCATCGCGGTGCTCTCGGAGCCTTCTCCTGAGTGCCCTTATCGTCTGCTCCCAATGCTTCTTGCTCGGTCTCCTCGCGTTCGCAGTCCCCTTTCTGCTGCCATGCCCCTTCCTTCTGCCCTTCGCCTTCTGGGACTTGACATGTTTCGCCCTTCCTCTCGAGATGCCCTTCTTCGGGGCGGCTGCAATCGTCCCCGAGGCTATCAGCGTCCTGATATCCGCTCGGGTGATGCTATCCTCTATGTCCTCCAACCGGTTCGGGTCCATCCATACGCGGTTCTCCCCGCATTTCAGTATCTGGGCAGCCATCCTGCGTTGGTTCTTCAGGTTCAAGCTCATACACCTCTGTTGAGGACGCGAATCCCGAGCTCATCTGCCTTCTCGATTATCTGGGTCCTCTTTTTCTGACCTACTGTGTGTGCGATTCTGACCGCCTGTCTCTCCGCGTCTTCGACCTTCAGCAGGTCTTTTAAGTTGCATACTCTGATTTCCTCGAATCCGGACGGGTGAAGCCCTCTTGCCGCCCTCGGTCCTCTATATCCGACAGAGACCATCGGCCTCCTGTATCGCATCTTCATCCTCATCTTCGAGTGTATTCCCTTCGGCTTTCTCCAGCCAGTCTCGAGCCTCTTGTACCGCCCATATTCCTGCCGACGGAACACCGGTCTCGCATCGTCTATCTCGGCCCTCTTCCTCAACGCATCTTTCAGCTCGGCCGAGAGCTTCGGTTTCTTTTTTGGCACATATGCTCCTTCTTCGACGATCTCGACTTTCTCAGCAGGTTTTTCCTCCTTCTCCTTTTCCTCAGCTGTTTCCTTTTCTCTCTCTGCCTTCTTCTCCTTGGCCGGGCCCTTTTCTGCCTCCTCCTCGCCTATGTGGGACTCAAGCAACTCCTCCCAGCTCTTGAGCGTCTTCGGTCCTATCCCTTTGAGCTCCGGATGAAGTGCGGCCCATTTCTCCTCGTCCCTGATGACCTTGAGCAGCTCCTCCGGGGTTGTTATGCCATGCTTCTCGAGCACTTCGAGGTGTTCCTGGGTCATGTGTGGCAGTTCCTTGATCTTCTGGCTGATCTTCCTGTCAGAGCTCATTTCGTCTCCCTCCAGCCCTTGGACGTTATGTAAATCCCGTCCTGGAACACTCTCGGATCGAATCCCTTTATCCTCGTCGCGAGCTCGATGTTGGCCGCTGTTTGCCCGACATCTTCAATATTGATTCCCGTGAGTGTTATCTCGTCTCCTTTGATGGTTATCTTTGTGTCACCAACAATCTTCGTCTTTCTGGGGCTTCTCTCTCCCAGGAAGTTCTCTATCACGAACATATTACCCTTAACGGAGGCCTTTATTGGAAAGTGGCTATAGACAATCTTCATCTTGTACTCAAATCCGTGGGTGACCCCGTGAATCATGTTCAGGATGTGCGACTCTATGGTTCCCACCATTGCCTTGTCCCTGATCCGAGGGTATTCGCACACCACGGCATATTTCGACCCCTCCTTCTTGACTATCTTGATTCTCCTAAGGTCAAACCTTCTCGATAGGCTCCCCTTCGGCCCCTTGACGGAGACGACATCTCCCGAGACGCTCAGCTGGACATTGTTGGGCACATCGAATTCCCGTTCTATGATCCCAGCGATGGGCATCGTCCTCACCTCAGTACACGTAAGCGAGCAGCTTTCCGCCTATGCCCAGCTCCTTGGCCTTTACGTTCGACATCACGCCCTTCGTCGTCGTGAGTATCAGCACGCCAAAGTCCTGGGCTGGCAGGTATCTCGCCTCATATTTCTCCATTTCGGAGACCTTCACGGAATATCTCGGGCGTATGACACCACACTCGTTGATTTGGCCGTTCAGGATGACCCTGTATTTTCCTGCTCTGTTGTCCTCGATCAGCTCGAACTCCTTGATGTACTTGTTCTCCTTCATGACCCTGAGCACGTGCCCTATTAGCTTCGAGGAGGGAACTATGATGCAGCTTCTCTTGCCAACCTTTTCCGCGTTGCGAATGCAGGACATCGCATCATTGAGTGGATCGTGTTGCATTTCGTCTCACACTCCTCACGAATATTTCCTGAAGCCGATCTGGGGTGCGATCTCCCTAAAACACTGTCTGCAGAGGTGCATCCCGTATCGCCTGATTATACCGCGTTTCCGCCCGCATCTCACGCAGCCCTCCGATCGGCCGAACTTCTTCTTTGGCTTCATTCGACCACCTCGACGCCGAACTTGGTCTTCACGAACTCTATGCCCTCTTCCTTCGTGACCCTGTGATGTGCGGGGATCTTGCCTGTGAGCCTCCTCCGCTGGGACACCCTTTTGCCACGCCTCTTCAGGGTAACAGTCACGTCCATGCCGAATATGCCTATTTCGGGGTCATACTTCACGCCCTCGAAATCCGTATAGTCTGGGATACCGAAGGAGAAGTTCCCTTCAGGGTCGAATGAGTACACCGCGATCTTGTTGTTCCTCGTCCAGAACGCCCTCCTGAGGAAATCCTCCGCAGCCTCCTTCCTGAGCGTGACCTTGCATCCTATCTCCATGCCGGGCCTTATGCCGAAATCCCTGTTGGTGCGCCTCGCCCTCGTCGATACGGGCTTCTGATGGGTCAGCAGCTCCAATATCTTCTTCGCCTTCAGTAGGCGCTCCCCAGCCTCCCCAACTCCTATGTTCACGGTCACCTTATCGAGGAGCACCTCGCGCATCACGTTGCTGTTATCGCTCATAACGCGCTCCCCTCCAGCATCTTGATTTCCGGCGTCCTCTCGCCGACTACGAACACATTGTCCCGCGTCGTGGAAAACCCTTCCTTGAATCCTATCAGGTTCTGAGCAGAGCCGCGCTTCACCGTGAACGACTCGACCGTCACAAGGTTCCCCGGATGCGAGCCTCCGATCAGCAATGCAAGACTGCCTTCCTTGAGCGGGATCTGCTTCAGTATCTTCTGCGATGGCACCTCGATCTTTAGCACATCCCCCGTCTTGTACTGGTTCTTTGGGATGAGGATGTTCCTCCCATCGTGAAGGTTAAGCTGGAATACGCCGTTCTTGATCATCCTCTTGTTCTCGATCCTTACGAGCTTCACCTTTGCCTCGTCCGGGGATATCGCCGTTAATCTCAATCGGCCATGTGTGTCGATCAGCATACGATAATTCTGACCGGTCTTTGAAATGGTGATGGTATCCATCAGTCCCACGGGAAACTTCTCGTCTGTCACGACTCGTCCGTCAACCATCACGCCTCTCGAAGAGAGGATATGTTTAGCCTCTCTCAAGTTGTCGCAGAGTTTCAACATATCTCGGAGCACCAGCGCCATCGGAACGCTCGAGTCCGTTGCGTGTGGTCCTGCTCTCGGCTTGCACACCCAGGTGCTCGTCTTTCTCGTTATCCCCCAGCTGTTAGGAGCGACCAGCCTCTTCATGTGCATGCTCATTTCGCTCCCTCCTTCAGCTTCTCGAGCTTCGATTTCCTGATCGGGTCAGATAGATCCAATTTCGTGATTATGCAATTCGATGGGTCCACAGGCCTCGCTTTCTGTGTGCCGTCCGCTTTTGCGATAGTTATCCCGTCCAGGATCAGTTTTCTGCGCTTGAGATCGACCTCCGAGACTTTCGTCTCGACCCCTTTTATCCCTTCCGAGCCGCGAACTATCTTAACTGTATCCCCTTTCCTGACAGGCAGAGATCTCGTCTTGTACTCGTCCATCAGCTGTCGCGCGAGATGACAGGAGACCATCCGGTGCCGCACGTGTAGTGGGGCGTTCGCCTGTGCTTTCCTTTGCTTCCTCGGCATCTTGCTACTGATACGCATCTCACACACCCCTCCCTCAGATTATCATCGACGCGGTAGCGGCGATCCTCGGCCATCTTTCGGCAGCCTCGCGCGCAACCGGTCCCTTGATGTCGGTACCTTTCGTCTCCCCTGTCTCGGTCGTGATCACCGCCGCGTTGTCCTCGAACTGGACTATCGTGCCATCAGCTCTCCTGAACGGGCGCTTCTGTCTGACAATGACGGCGTTCACCACCTGACGCCTCATCTCCGGGGTGCCTTTCTTGACGCTAGCGATTATGAGGTCTCCTACGCCCGCGCTCGGGTATCTCCTCCTCGTCCCATGGTATCTCGGGACGGCTATCACCGATATCACCTTCGCGCCTGTGTTGTCGATGCAGACCAGCTGGGCGCCTGTGGGAAGGCCCCTCTTCTGCTTTCCGGGCAGTCCTTTCATCCGTATCACGCCCTCCTCTCAATGACCACAAACGAGACGTTCTTGGCCAATGGCCTGCATTCCATGATTTTCACCTTGTCTCCGGCCTGAAGCTTTATGCACGGCGGAGCATGGGCGAAGTATCTGCTCGTCCTCTTCTCGTATCTCTCGAATTTTGAGATGTATTTCAGATATTCTCGCTGGACGACGACCGTTCCCTGCATCCGCGTCGAGACGACCGTGCCGTCTATCATCGTGCCTCTTACAGGCAGCGTCCCGTGGAAAGGACAGTATTCGTCCGAGCACTCGCCAGCAGGCGGCTTGACGTCAACGCCGATGTCCCTTGTCCTCTTCTCCTTCGTCTTCCGTGCAACCATTGTGATCACCTTGAATTGTTATCTCACGCGCTTAATGCGGTCTTCCGGTTTGAACTCGATTTCCGATCCCCTGATCCTTTCTTTCCTTCCATGGTCGTCAAACTCGAACACGCAGGCGGCCTTCGGAACCTTTTTCTCGACCCCGTCGACCTCGATCACGAGCATATGTCGGGTCTCATCGACCACGCGCCCTCGTAACCCAACGTATCCGGGATGAGTAGATGAAACGACCTCGATGTTCAGACCTATCAGTTCATGCCTCCTCAGTTCTCCTCTCGGCCTCATTGACCATCATCTTGTGTCGACCGTGAAGCCCATCTCGGTGAGGGTCTCCTTCACCTTCTTCTTGTGGTCGCCCTGCAGCTCTATCCTGCCGTCCTTATACGTCCCGCCTGCGGCGCACTTGCTTTTGAGCTTGCGCGCGAGCTCTTCAAGGTCGATATCCGCCGAATTGAATCCCTCAACGACGGTGACGACCTTTCCGTACCTGCGGGTATCCGTGTAGATGCGTATCTGCTGCTGCTCTCGGGCGATCTCCTCGCACATGCAGAGCTCCTTTGGTAGTCCACAAACCGGGCAGATTGTAGCCATTAAGCATTCTCCTCCTTACTTTTCTTGCCTCCTTTTCTTTCCTTTTCAATCTCCAATTCACGCATGACAGTTCTGATTCTGGCGACGTTCGTCCTGAGGGCTCTAAGCCTTCCTGGGCTCGGCGGTGCTCCTCCCATCGCGGCAACCCCTCGCTCATGCATCAGCTCGTCCTCGAGCGACTCTAGCTTTTCCCTGAGCTCCTCGGGACGCATCGCCCTGATATCCTTCATCCTCAGCAAGGGCATCGATTCACTCCTCCTCTTTCGGCTTATCTCCAGAGGTCTCTCCTTCTTTCGATTGCTCGGATGGCTTGTCCTCAGGCTTTTCCTGTTCTGATCCTATACCTTCCTCCCCTGCAGGCATCTCCTCAGTCTTCTCCTGGCCAGCCCCCTCAGGCAGCTCCGCCGTACGCGCTGCCTGGGCGGCAGTGGCGCTCTCGGCCGCAGCCGCTATTGAAAGCTCCTCCTTGGTCGAAAGCTCTCCGGGGGAGCCCGCCTGGAGCGATTCCGCCTTCGCTGTCGGCTCAGCGGTCACCAAGACCTCGTCCGGGAGTCTCGCGTTCGGGTCCATTATCCAGACCTTTACCCCGATTATGCCCGGCTTTAGCTTGGCGGCCGTGAATCCTTCCTTCATGAACATCAGCTTCGGATGCCCGCAGTATTTTATATGCCCCTCTCTGAACTTCTCAGTCCGGTGCCTCTGGCCGGTCAGTTTGCCCGAGAGGATGACCTGGCATCCCTTCGCGCCGGAATCCATTATTCTCCGGACTATCGAGTGCCCTGCGCGTCTGAAATGCCAGCCCCGCTCGAGCGCGGTCGCGAGCTTCTCAGCCATTATCTGCGCGTTCAAATTCGGGTTAGTCTCCTGTTGCACCTCTATCTGCGGGTTGTTGAACTTGAAATCCTGCTCTATGGCCTTTGTCAGGGCCTTTATAGCAGCCCCCCGGCGGCCAATGACAAGCCCGGGACGTTCGGTTATCAGCGTGACTCTGGTGCCCATCGGGGTCCTCTGTATGTCGAGACCACCGAATCCCGCGCGGTCCAGCTGCTTCATCATGTACTCCTTGAGCAGTATCCTCTTGATGTTCTCCGTTACGAACTTCCTCTCGGTTGCCATCATACCAGCTCCGCGCTTAGCTTGATTCCAGTTCCTCCAAGATGACCTCGATGTGAGAAGTGAGGTCGTTCCAAGGGGTCGCCCTTCCGTGCGCCCTCGGCATCCTGTTCCGATATATCCTTCCCCTGTGAACGGCTATCGTGTGTATCCTCATGTTCTCCGAGTCCAAGCCCTTGTACTCCGCGTTGTGTTGTGCGCTCTCGATGACTTTCAGAATCTCCTTCGCGGCCTTCACTGGATATCTCCCCGGACCGACGCCGGGCTTATGAGCCAGATACATCTTATATTTCGTATATTTCACAGGCCTTTTCAGGGCGATTACCTCCCTCAGAAACTTCTTTGCCTCTTCGACCTTCATCCCGCGGATATTCCTGCAAACCTCTTCGCACTTCTTCGGCGAGACTCGGACCTCTCTTCCGAGGGCTTTCGATGTCTTTTCCGGGTCAACCTCTTGCGTATATCCGACCATATCTCTCACCTCACTTCAGCGGCAGGAACTTCGATGATCTCGTCGCGCCCACACCGGGACCGGAGTGTTTCTCGAATCTCCTCGTCAGTGCGAACTCCCCGAGCGCGTGACCTATCATCTCAGGTCTGATGTCAACCCTGACGAACTCCTTCCCATTATGGACTTCGACCGTCTTTCCAACGAACTCTGGCAGAATGAATATCTCCCGGCGATGAGTCCGTACGGGTTTCGTCGCAACCCTTAGCTTGTTCACGAAGACCTCCTGTTCCGGGTTCAGCCCGCGCAGATAGCTTCGCCTGGCCCTTGCGGGCAATAAGCCAAGAAGGTCCTGGAAAGGCATCTTGAGTAGCTCCTCCATCGTGTACCCGCGGTAAGTGAACTCCTTCTTTCTCCTCGCCTGAATCGCGCTCTTCCTCTTCCTCGCCTTTCTCCTACTGGCCTTCGCGCTTCCTCCGAGCTTCTGAGGGCACATCTAGCTCACTCTCCTCTTCTTCCTCTTCGGTGCAAGCCGCCCGACCTTCCTACCGGGCGGGGCATGTCTGCTGACGCTGCTCTGGGTCCCGACATGCGGGTGAGAGCCTCCTCCGTGCGGATGATCGACCGGGTTCATCGCGATGCCGCTCACATGGAAATACGCACCGCTCTTCGACTTATAAGCATGAAATTTCTTCCCCGCCTTCGCCCAGGGCTTCTCGATATGGCCTCCTCCGGCCACAATCCCGACCGTCGCCATACAATCCGGATGGATCTCTTTGAACCTCCCAGAGGGAAGAACTACGACGGTGTACTCCCCATGGCTCACAACTGTGGCCGATTCGCCAGCAGCTCTGACGAGCTTCCCGCCGTCCCCAGGGATGGTTTCGATGTTATACACTAAAGTACCCTCGGGGATCTTTCCGATCGGCAAGCAGTTCCCGGCCTCTATCGGAGCATTCGGACCGATATGTATCTCTCTATTGACCTTGAGCCCCTCGGCCGCAAGCATATATGACTTCTGCGATCCGAAGTTAACAAGAGCAAGCGGAGCTATCCTGCCCCTTTCCTTGACTATGTCCTCGACTATCCCTATCCCCTCTCTGATTTTCGGGTACTTCGCATCGGTGAATCTAAGGTGCGAGGGTGCAAGATAATGCCCGAAGCCTTTTCCCCTCCTTTGAGTTCTCAAACGCTTTCCCATGTACTGTCACCCTCTCCTCAGAATATCCCTATCCTCATGCCGATCTCCTCGGCGCTATAGCCCTTTGCTAGCTTGATTATCGCTCTCTTTCCATGCTTAGTATTCTTGATATTCACTTTCTCGACTTTCGCTGCGAACCTGCGCTCGAACTCCTGTCGGATCTGTTTCTTCGTCGCATCTTTCCTGACCACGAACTCCAACCGGTTGCCATCGGTGAGATTCTGCGTCGGCGTGCCTGACATTTGGTTCATTGTCTTTTCCGTCACATATGGATGAAGTATCACCCTTCTCATGCCGCCCACCCCGCTAACCTGTCGAGAGCTGTCTCGCTCATCACGGTCAATCTCCCTGGAAGTCCGCCAGGAGCGAGCAATTCGACATTGAGAGAATCAACGCACGCGACATCCACGCCGGTCAGGTTTGAGAAGCTTCTTATTGCGGGGCACTTGCCAGACAAGACTACAAGCAGGCTCTTCCGGATGCGATACTTCCTGCCGCGCATTTTCCCGCGTCCTGCTCGGATGCGTTTTCCGTTCTCCGCCCTCTGCATTTCATCTTCGAGACCAAGCTTCTCGAGCACGGCAACAGCGTCCTTCGTCTTATCTATCTTCTCAAATTCGCTTTCAATAACGATCGGGACCGTCATGTTTTCGGGAAGCTTGTGCCCGCGCGCCCTAACCTTTTGTTCATCCGCTATCGCCGCCAGAGCCGAAAGTCGCGCGAGCCTCATCTCCTTGCGGTTCATCTTCTTGCCCCTTTTCTCATCCACTCTCGGCGGGTGCGCTCGTCTGCCGCCGACGTTGTTCGGGGACTGGGCCGCTATGGAGCTGCCCTTCAATCTCTGTACGCGTGAGACGCCGTGCCCCTTCCCCCAGGTGGAAACAGAATGCCTCATGCCCGCATCCGGCTTCGGCGCGTACGGCTGACGCGAGTTGGCATTAATTGACACGGATGCGCGGTGTATTAGATCTGGTCGGAAATCGGCTTCAAAAATCTTCGGCAAATCTATCTGCTTCTTTACCGTTCCGTCCATCCCGTATATGTTGAGCTTCTTGGCCGGGGTCCTGTGAGCCTTTTTCACCTTTTTCATGACTTTCTTTTCCGCCATTCAGCTCACGCTCCCTGCTTCGATTCTAGTGAGATGTATGTGATCTCTGGAGGTTTCGAGAGCTTCTCTCCAGTCGGTCTTACGGCTTCCCTGAGACGCACGGTCCGTTTCACGACTCCTGGGATTGTGCCATGGAGAATCACGTAATCGTTCTTGATTATGCCGTAATTGACGAATCCGCCCTTTGGGGTTACCTCCGCGCCATTCTGTCCTATTTTCAGGATCCTCTTGTTGTGCTCCGTCCTCTGATGATATCCCATCTGCCCTGCCTGGGGGACGGTCCATCTGACGTACCCTGGGCGCTTCGGACCGAGCGTGCCTATCATCCTTCGGTGCTTGCTGTTCTTGTGAGGGTTCAACTTCGTTCCCCATCTCTTTGTTACTCCTTGGAACCCTTTGCCCTTCGTGACGGCCACGACATCGACCATGGCCCCCTCCTTCGCGAAATCGGTGATCCTGACCTCCTTCCCCAAGATAGATTTCGCGAACTCGATTCTTTCCGGAATGCTCCCGCCACCGATTCCTATTTCCATTATCTCGGGGGCCTTTGTGGGGACTCCAGAGACTTTTACTGGCTGCGTGTGCGCTATCACACGCACATCGTCAAAATCGGTCCCCTGGAGTTTCTTCTCCGTCTCTTCTCTGTCCTTCTTCTTGGGGAGCGGGAGCCGTCTTGCAAGCTCATCATCGAGCTTGTCTGCCCATATCTCGCCTACCGTCTTCAGTCCATACGGGCTTTCGCGGTAAAACCTGATCGCACATACCTTCATTGGAGGCACTTCCAAGACCGTCACAGGAACCATTATCTCCTGCCCGGCGGTCGTGCTTTGCGACCTGTAATCTATCATCATGACATGCGTCATTCCAGCCTTGTAACCCGCAAAGCCGAGCAGGCGGGGAGAGCCGTCTACCTGAGGCCAGCTGGATATCCTGGCGAGCGGGCTTCTTGCCCTCTTCCTGGGCGAGTACGCAATTGAACCCGCCCTCGGGTGTCGTCTCTGTGCCATTCTAACACTTCTCCTTCAGAGCGCGAGATGACTAGGACTGCTCTCTCGATGAGCCTCGCAAAGTCGCAGAGGTCTATCGTGCACCGACCGTGACGCGGTGTCCGCACCTACAAGGCCTGATCGAGTGCGAATGTTGGGTTGCGTGCCGCATTGCCCAGAGCGTCTGGTCGATCTCTCCTCTGATTTCAGATGACCATTGGTAACAGGTAGTAATATATAAAGCTATCCGCGCTCCTGAAAGTTATGCCAGTTATTTTGAAAACACAGCATTGATTAGCCGATTTCCAATATACAGCTCCGGATGGCAGATTTGGATTCTGCATGCGAAGGGATCTCTACCAGAATTGAGGAGATGGATTGGAACGACGACGCCCGAATAGCAGTCCAAGAGTTCTGCGAGAAAGCGGGTCTACCCCCTTCTGCCACTCCCTGGGGAAAGGTGCTGAAGATATTCGTGCTGAGAGGCGCAGATGGTAGGATCGAGGCGACTGCCAGGATTGAGATGATATATGGTCGACCGTTCATCGAGAGTGTTGCTGTGCGATCCGACCTCAGGGGGAAGGGGCTTGGCAGGCTCATTGTCAATCACGCGGTTTCAAGGGCGCATGAGCTCGGATTTCACAATGTCTGGGCCATAGCCCGGATCCCCGAATTCTACAGAAAGCTCGGATTCGTGGAGGAGCGGGATCGAGAGCTCATAGCGCGTCAGAGGAACGATTGCCTGAAATGCGACCAATATGGCAGAGAATGCTTCCCATTGTTGATGCGCAAAGACGTCGGATGAATCCGCCTAAAGCTTACCTTCTCTTGCCCTCTTCTGCAGCCGGTGCGAGCGTTCTTTCGCTGTGAACCCCGTGGCGGCTTCGAGAAAGGCATTATACTTCTTTATGGTCTCAGTTGCCACGCTCTCGTCGACTTTTGTATTCATCGTCGTTTCGACCAGCAGAGTCTTACTGTCCTTGATCTTGACATAGAGTCTTGCGAGGGCGCCGAAGCTCGTCTCGTACGACCCATCCTCCTTCTTGTCAAACTGGCCGAACACCTTTCTGAGTATCTCTTCGATCTTCCCGCCATCGATCTTAGGGAAGTGCCCTCGCTTTATCTCGTATTCCTGCATCCCGCTCACCTTGGTGAAATGGAAACCTCATCGTGAGAAAAACTTTTCTAGGTCGGCCACGGCGACCGAGAATTTCTCGACTTCGAGAAGTCTCTCCCATCTGCCCCTGCAATCACACTCGAGAGATTCGAGTTTTCTCCTGTCTTGGCTCAGGTTGAAGCCCTCTATGGCGTGGATGAAATCAAGATCGCACTTCGAGCAGTTATGTGCCCCCCTCTCTGATCCGGCCGCGACGGTGCTCGCCATCAATATCGCCTTGCCGGGATCGGAATTCCTGAGTATCTCGACGACGCTCCATAGCCAAGGAGGGCGGTATGCCCAGGATTTCCACATCTGTTCGACCTTCGTTCCTCTTTGAACGTTTACTGGGTTGATGCTGATCACTCTCGATATCTCCGCGACATGCTCTATCGACGTCTTCACGTCCTCTATCGCTTCCGCCTCGGTTAGAAACGGCGGCTTGAGCAGCAGATAGGTTCGAACGTCTGCTCCAGCCTCCCTCGCTTCCGTCGCCGCGCGGAGATAGTCCGCGAATCCGAGCCCCTTGCCCACCGAATGTTTCAGTACGAGATCATTGGCGCTTTCAAGTCCAAGTGCTAGCTCTATCTTCGGACATAGAGAAATGCACTCACTGATTATTCCCCTACTGACGAACTCGGGTCGGCTTTCGAACAACAGCCTCGAGCCGCTTTTCCCAACGGTCTCGAGGATGTGTCTCCTCGCATCGGAGGATATCTCCGATTCGTCCAGGAAGCTTCCCGAGGTGTAAATCTTCACCATCGAATGCCGGTCGAACGATCTCCAGGCGGCGTCGAACTGCTCCGCGATACTGCCCGGCGATATCGCTACGTCTGAGGACTTGAGATTGTAACCGCACATCAGACAACCCCCGGAGCGTCTCCACCAGGCGCACCCTGAAGTAGTCAGGATGATCGTCAGACATCTGGCTCTCCTGCCATCGATCAGCTCCTCCTCCGACCATACAGAGTAGGGTCTTTGAGGATCCTTCCTTTTCATATCCATCCGTATCAGGCTCGGGCTCTATTTACGATATCCTCTTTCCTGTATCTGTCGCCAAGCTTTTCTACTCTGTCATGGATGCAAGGACCGATGGAATCGGAAGAAGCCGTGCGCCTGATATTGAAGGACATCACGGAGGTCATAACCGAGGAGGAGCTAAGGAGGACCGTCAAAGAGAAGCCTCATCCGCTCGGATACATCGGGTTCGAGCCAAGCGGGATGCTCCATATCGGTCAGGCAATAAACATGCTCAAGGTCAAGGAGATGACCCATGCGGGCATGGATTTCATCATATTCCTCGCGGACTGGCACGCGAAGATAAACGACAAGCTCGACGGCGACCTCGAGAAGATCCGGATTTGTGGGGAGTATATGAAGCATTGCTTCCTCGGGTTTGGCGTGGACCCCGAAAGGACAAGGTTCGTATATGCCAGCGAGATCGTTGACGGGGCGGATTACTGGGAAAAGTTCATTCATATCTCCAAGGCGAGCTCCCTGTCGAGGGTCCGGAGGGCCATGACCATTATGGGCAGGGACGAGTCAGATGCTGAGCTCGATTTCTCGAAACTCATCTACCCTCCGATGCAGGTCGCGGACATGTTCGCCCTGGGCGTCGATGTGGCATACGGGGGCATGGACCAACGACATGCACATATGCTCGCAAGGGATGTCGCTGAGAAGCTTGGCTGGAAAAAGCCGATAGCTCTTCATTCATGGCTTTTGCCGAGCCTGACAGGTTCTGGCAGGATGGACTCGGCGCAGAAGAAAATGTCGAAGAGCGACCCGAAGACGAACATCACCGTGAACGATTCCGCCGATGCGATAAGAGAGAAGATCTCCCTTGCATTCTGTCCCCCGAAGGAGGTGGAGGACAACCCAGTCCTTGCAATTGTCGAGCGACTTATCATCCCGGCTACGGGCAGGTTCTCTTTAATCAGACCTGAAAAATTCGGCGGCAATGTCGAGTTCGACGACTATCGGAAACTTTGCGAGATGTACGCTGCGGGAAAGATACATCCGAAGGATCTCAAGGAGAACGTCGCGCGCGAGCTCACGGCTCTGCTCGAACCTATCAGAATTCATTTCGAGAAGAACCCTGCCCCCCTTCGGAAAATGCTGGAGCTATTGCCTGGCGGATATTAGCGTTCTGAGCGCCTTTCTGGCATTTGTGACGCACAGGTCGAGCATCTGTTTCACATCGCCTTTACCGCTCAGCCCTGCTGCCGCTGGGTGTCCTCCGCCCCCATTTGACGTCTCCTTGCCTATCCCCTCAAGGAGCTTCCCGAGGTGTATTCCCATCTCTATCATTTGGGGACTGGCGCGGGCGCTTATCCTGAAATCCTCTCCCCGTTGGGATCCGACGAACGCTATGTCAGCACCCATCTGGATCAGCGCCTTGCTCACGGAAGCCTCATAGGCCGATCCGAAGCTCGTGGCGATTATGAACCGCTCAACGCGCGTGTATTTCAATCTCTGTGCTCCTTTCAGCTGCGAGATCTTCTCAGAAAGGTCCATCTCGCCCTCGATGAGTTCTATCGGCTCGCGCATCCCAATGTTGTACTCCGACATTATCTCGGAGAATGTGAGCAGCGTATCCCGATTGCCGTATCTGAAATGACCGGAGTCGGTCAGGATTCCGACGAGTAGTGCTAATGCAGCATTCCTCGGAAGGCGTTTCCCGGAGATCTTGACGAGCTCGTAGGCGATCTCGCAACAGGAGCTCTTGGTATCGTCGCAATAGTAGAGCTTCGATTTCCAATTCTGGTTTCTGCTATGATGGTCTATAACTATGACGTCCTCATCATTTCCGAGGTACCTCGCATCACCCAGTTGCTCCGGACCGGAAGTATCCAATATCACCAATCTATCGAATTCGGATCGATCTAGCTTCGTCTCGACTTCGATTCCGAGGGCTTCCGATATGATCTTGCTCATTCGGTCGAGTCCGTCCGGGGCGATTATTATGCCTGGGAATACCTTGCTCAGCGCAAAGGCGGTTGCGAGGGCATCCGGGTCAGCGTTGCCATGCACGATGAACGCGTTACGTCCCTGCGATAGCAGCTTTGCCAGGTTCTGCTTCACGAGAACGAAAAACTCCGAAGGAGTATTTGCGGTTTCTTGTCCTAATTACCATGGGATCGCACAGCTCAGCCAGCTGAAGGCTCCTCTCTTTCCGACGCTCCGCCGAGCTCCTCCTGTATCTGCTTCTGGAGCGCTGCGTGTCTCTCTCTCAGCTGCTTCTCCTGCCTCTCGAAGCTGCTCGCCCTGATATCTATCGTCTCTTTCTGTTCCTTGAGCTCCGCAAGCAGCGCATTCTTGTCCTTCGCCTGTATGAGGAGGTTGCCTGCGCTCCTGTAAATTATAGCGTCATCCTTGCTCTTCTCGAGCTCCTGGATGGCCCTTTCCAATTCCTTCGACTGGACTTCGAAGGCGTATCTCTGGGTCGCGAATGATTGTATCCTCTGCGCGAGCTCCTGGTACTGCGCTATCATGTTCTGCAATTTCGGCGATATGTTTTCCATTATCTAATCACCAATCCTATCTACTATCTTGATGGCCATATCCATCCATCTCAGATACGAGTTTATCGCAGCGCGGAGGCCGTTGGTGTCGTTGCTGCGTATAGTTATTGTGACCTTATCATCCTGTCGGGAGACGCTGATCGATGTCCTCGGGAACTCCTCCTTGCTCTCAGGACGGATTGTAGACTCGATGATCTCTGCCTTCGGATGTTCGATTTGTATTTCCGCTGTGTGCATCTGAAGACCAGCTATCGCGCCTTGACAAGCTTGGTAGTGTTCGGTCTCTCTTTATAGAATATCTTTGAACCGCATCGCTCACACTGGAAATTGACGCTGTTCAGGCTCGCCTTCATCGGTTCCTTGCATTTCCAACATCTGTACATGCTATTAGTCCTCCTCCTTGTCTGCTCCAGGAGCATGACCAGTGGCGACCTCTGCGAGCTCCTCGGGTGTGAGCTTCTGTTCCTCCAACACCGCAGCGACCTCCTTCCGGATCGCTCTCGGTGGCGATAGGATGTATGCCGAACTGGCGATCTTCGCGCCACATTTCCGGCAACTCCAAATCCCGGTCGCCAGGCGTTTGACGGCTCTCGCCCTGCATTCTGGGCAGGTGTGTCTTTTTCTTAGCTCGACTTCGATCTCCCTTATTCTCCTTCTCACTGTGACCCCGTATCTTGGTCCGAACCTTCCAGTCGGTCCAACCTTCACTGTCCTCTTCGCCAAGCTCAGTCGCCTCCTGAGAAGTGCTCGCTTCTCACCTTTTCCCCCCACTTAAGGGAGAGGTTTATGGCCTTTTCTATCTCCGCTTTGGTGAAACTTCCGCCCAGCCCCTTCTGCATCGCGCAGAGCTTTCCGTTCTCGAGCGTGACGACGGTTAGCCTTGCGCTGGAAACACTTTCCTCATCGAAGTTCGGGTCAGCTATCAGGTATCCATCTACCTTGGCGAATGTGGCGGATATCGGAAGATGAACCATCGGAAGGGGGAAATCCTCGCCTTTTTCCATGCGCGATGCGGGAATTATCGTGGAACGCAGCGCTGCCACCGATGCGATGTTTGCCGCATCGAACAAGTTCCCGTCGTAATCGAGCGCATGTATGTCCACGAAATTTATCCAGACCTCCTCTCCGGGTTTTATGCACAGCTTCTCCAGATCGACTGCCTTCCCCTCTCGGAGCCCGCGGTCGACGACCCTTGCTATCTCTATAGACTCCTCTCCGGGCGGTCCCGCCTCGAACGTCTCACTGGCCAACGGTATGAGCTCAGCATTGGTCGTCAGGACGCCCTTGTCAGGGGTATCAGGAAATGGCTCGCCGACGACGCATTTCACGCCTACCAGGACCTTTGTGTCTCCGAGACTAACGAGCGCCGAACCCTCCGCGCTCTTGACGTATCCAGTGGTTATCCTCAACGGTCTGAACTCCTCCCTCGCCCTCCCATCCACTCGCTCGTCCCTGGCAACCAGTCTGCAGATATGATCCCTCATAATGTCAGAAAGAGGATTTGTCACCATCATAATCCCTCCTGGTCGGAACCATTATCCTCGGGCTCCTGATCCCCATCATCATCGATATCGGGAGCCTTTTGCTGGATCGAATTCTGGATCGTATCCTCCAACTCCTCAGTGATTATCTCCTTAGAGACGCAGTACTTGTTCCTCAACGCCTCTTTCTGTAGTTCGTATATTCTATAGCATGCATCGGTAGCCATCGATAGGGCGGTATTGAACTCTTCCACCGTAAGGTCGCCGTCCATCTGCAGCAGGACTATCTCTCCGGTCTTCGGGACAAGGCCTACAGGCAGATCGGCCTGGCCGAAATTATCCTCCTCTTTCCTGAGGTCGAGAACTATCGTGTCCGCCACCTTTCCGGCGGCGCAGGAGGCAATCATGTCCTTCATCGGGACACCAGCATCCGCCAGTGCTACCGAGGCTGCGGTAAGTCCCGCGCATCTCGTGCCCGCATTCGCCTGGAGCACCTCTATGTAGACGTCGATTGAGGTCCTGGGGAACAGATTTATGAATATCACGTGCTCGAGCGCCTCTGAGATTATTTTGGATATCTCCTGTGACCTTCTGTCAGGTCCGGGCTTCTTCCTGTCGGAAACGGAAAACGATGCCATGTTGTATCTGCATTGCACAATTGCCCTCGCGGGGTTCTGTAGATGTCTCGGATGGCATTCCCGCGGACCGTACACCGCCGCGAGTATCTTGTTTTCCCCCCACTCCACATATGCGGACCCATCAGCCCTTTTCAATACCCCGGCCTCTATCTTTATAGGCCGCAGCTCGTCCGGTCTGCGTCCATCTATCCGAAGCCCGTTCTCGTCGATAAGCTTGAGATCTGTAGTCATGCCTCCCATGTCATCCGGTCCTCCTATTCTTTCTTGAGTTCTCTAAAAATTCTTTCAGCTTTTCAGTCAACCCGAGGCACTGCGCATCTCGATCTATCATCCTGATAGCCTTCGCCGCAATCGTGATGTCGTCCGTGTTGCCATCGAGCCAAATCCTCCCGTTCTGGCCGACGATTATCCGACAGTTCGTGTAATCCTTTATCATCTGTATCATCGAGCCGTTTCTGCCGATGACTCTCGGGACCTTGGAATGGGAGATTTCGATTATTTGTCCTCCCTGGAGCTTCCTTAGTCCGCGTTCCTTCATGGTGATCTGGATATGTTTCACCTCATCCACCATCAGGATCTTCGCGAGTATGACGTCGCCGACCTTGAGATATCTCGCGGTATCTCCAAAATCCACCTTCCAAGGGACCTCGGTGATGTGTAGCGGGGCGGGATACGGCGAGTTTATATCGGCTAGCCAATTGCTCGGGCCGATGTCAATTATGATTCCTATGACCTGGTCTCCGACCTTGGGAATGTACTGTCCGGCCAGTGGCACGACATTTACGAAATTGGATTTGATGCTCTTTATCCCCAGCTGCGCGGCGAATATCTTTCCGTTCTCCATATATGTGCCACTGCCTGCCTTGAACTTCCCTTCTGCCAGGAACTCTCCCGGGAGAACGAGCTCTCTCTCGACTTCTATATTGTGAGGAGTCTCAGACTTTACTTCTTCGTTCATTCATCTCATCTTCTGCTCTTGAGCAGACCGTACCTGTCTGCCGAACAGCAGAGCACGAATCTAATAGGCACCTTTGCCCGACGACTTGCATTCATCAACGCCGCCTGGCAACTTATCAGCACAAAGCTTCGGTGCCGCTTTTGCTTCGTCCTCAGCTTCGAGTGGAGTTATCAGGAAGGTTTATTTTATAATTTTGGTCTGCACATTGCCCCTGGTCTTCGCGTTCAATCTATCGAGATATTCTCCTTGCATGCCTGCTGGCATTTCGACGATACCAATCCAACTTCCGTCCTTCTGCCATTCCTCCTTGATGAGCTTTCCGAAATGTATGATGTCCTCATAGCATCTTCCGTAGTCCTCCCCCGTTAGCTTCGTTGCGATCCTCACATGCTCGAACTTCAACGGTAGTATTGGTCTCAGGGCCTCTATCACGTCCTTCACCTGCACTTCGACGGGCTTGAACGGATCTATCCTGACCCTGGCCTCCTCCATTGCAGCCTCTATCCTGGCAGGGGGATGGGGCGCTCCTGTTTGCGGGTTTATCGCATTCCTTGCGATGTGGGCGATTATTGCCTTGCGTTTCGATTCTTGCATTATCCGTCTCTGCTCGGTCGTCAGTTGGACCTCGCCTTTCAGCACGATGGTCTTCGCAACCTCTATCGGGTCCGTTGTTCCGAAGACCTCTTTGATTTTTCCCTCGGCAGGATGCGTACCCTTCTTGGCATTCTTGAAAATCGTGTCTATCACTAGGTAATCGATGAGATTGATTTCCTTGCCCTCTTTCATCAGTTGAACAGCTTTTGGATCTATGAGTATCTCGAACGTCTCCCCGTGCGACTCATATCTTGCTACTATAGCATCTTCGATGCTGACCATGCCGACCAACAGCTGCCGAGCAACTCATCAGGCAAGTTTCGAGACGAACTTCTCGACCTCTGATTCCTCCAGTTTCCTGAAGTTCTCACCAACCCTTATCAGGCCGATCTCAATGGCCTTCGTGCTAATGGTCGCCTCCTCTGTCGCCTTCTTGAGAGCCTTCAGGCCGAGCAGAATCGCCTCCTCCATCGGCAAATTCTCCTGGTATTCCTCCTCGAACATGTCCATGACGGTGTTTCTCCCCGCTCCGATGCTTCCCGCCTTGTAGGAAACGAGCGCGCCGCTCGGGTCGGTCTCGAAAAGGTGGCATCCTTGGTTATCCACGCCTGCTACAAGAAGCGCGGTTCCGAAAGGTCTCACGCCTCCGTACTGGGTGTAATTCTGCTTGAAGTCACAGATCCTTTTCACGAGAGTCTCGATGTTGATCTTCTCGGCATAGGTGACTTTATTTATCTGGGCGATCACCCGAGCGTAGTCCACCAGTACCCTTGCATCTGATACGAGCCCAGAGGTGGCGCAGCCTATGTGCTCATCTATCTGGAATATCTTTTCGATGGACTTCGATTCGATGAGCTTGCTCGCTATCCGCTTGTCAACGATAAGCGCTACCCCGTCCTTAAACTTCAATCCGACCGTGGTTGTGCCTCTTTTAACTGCCTCCCGGGCGTATTCCACCTGGAATAATCTGCCGTCGGGCGAGAAGACTGTAATCGCGCGGTCATAGGCCATTTGTCCTGGTTGCATACATTCACCTCAGAATCATCCGATACTCCTTGTCGAGGTCCCCTAAAGCTCCTATCTTGATAAATATATTGTTGTAGCTCTGATAGCTTGTTGGTCCCTGTCGAACACGGGGATCGATCATCAAACATCCTGGCCTTTGAAGAACTTCCGTTTCAAGGTGAGGATGGTTCCCGAGGTTCCCAGCGTCCGGAGCGTGTATCGATGGTCATTGGAGAAACTCGAGTTCAGGATTTCCCGTAACTCCCTCGCTTTGAGATGGGATGTTAGGATTATCCCTCTTCTGTCCTTTATGAAGATTATCTCGAAATCGATCTTCTTTCCGACTTGGGCGAGGCGGTCATCGATTGCCTTAGCTAGGCATCTCTTCCCGGGAACCGGCTCCGGGCCAATGAGCTCGAACGCAATATAGCGTTTCCTTCGGAATCTTCGGTCGACCATAGAAAGGCTACCTTATCGCGTCTATTATAGCGGGGCCCTTCGGGTCCTCCGGGCCGAACAGCTGGGCGTTTTCTATGCCCGTCAGGACCACCATCACCCTCACCAGCCCCCGCATGGTCGGCTCGACGTTGCATCCCCATATCAGGCGCGCCCTCGGGCTGATCGAAGCGGAAACAAGCTCGGCCGCTTTCTCAGCTTCCTGGACAGTCATATCCTCTCCGCCAGTAACCCTTATCAGGGCGCCCTTTGCAGTCGAAAGATCGAGGTTGCCGAGGAGTGGGCAGTCGAGTGCTCTCTGGACAGCCTTTTCCATCCTCTCTGACGCCTCGTCCTTGGATGTCCCTTCCCCCATGCCTATCAGGGCCATGCCAGCATCCTTCATCACGGTCAACACATCATTGAAGTCGATATTGACCAGGCCTGGTTTCGTAATAGTCTCGGTTAGCCCCTTTATCGATTCCATCAGCACCTCATCTGCGACCCTGAAGGCCGCGTTCAGAGGCAATCTCGGCACGAGTTCAAGCAGGCGATCGTTGAAGATGACAGCGACTGCGTCGGAATTCTGCCTGAGCTTTTCCAATCCTCTCCTCGCGTTTTCCATCCTCACCCTGCCCTCGGCCTTAAAAGGCATGGTAACAACTCCAATGGTCAAGGCGTTGTTATTCCGCGCGAGCTTGGCCACCACTGGAGCCGCGCCGGTCCCAGTTCCGCCACCCAGACCAGCGGTCACGAACACTATCTTAGAGTGCTCGAGCAGGTGCGCAAGTTCGTCTCGGCTCTCCTCGGCTGCCTTCTCGCCGATTTCGGGTATCGAGCCTGCGCCGAGCCCCCTGGTCGTCATCTTGCCAAGGAGTACCTTGTGCGAGGCATGGACGCCTATCAGGTGCCTTGCGTCGGTATTGGCGGCTATGAGATCTGCCCCGAACACGCCTGCTTTGCTCAGGCGGTTGATGGTGTTCGAGCCACCTCCCCCACAACCGACGATAGAAATCCTGACGTGGATCGCATCAACTATTCGTCTCAACTCTTCGTCCTCGGACATCGGTCTGGCATCTTGCGCAGGAGCCATTGGCTGCGCGATATGTAGGTTGCTGAGCGCCTCATCGATCAGAGACTTCATTTCTATCCCATCCCGATAGACTGATTATCTTACTCCTTAATCGCAATCCATCATATTTTAAGATGACTGGGTTGCTGCATAGGCTCCTCTCGGCAAGAAGGATGCGGCGGCATGCCTTCGGGCTCGGATATCGGGTAATGGGTTGAGCCGCGGAATGGTACGAAAAAAGCGACATTCTGGCAAGAGATTTATCATTAGTAATGTTTATATTTATGTTACACGATTAGTAACCTCAGACGAAGGGGTGCACTCTATGCCGAAGTCGTTAGTCAAGGATGCATTAGGCAATGATGTTGAGAATCTGGGTACTGTGCAGGGGAGCGGCGGTGTCGCACATGCCCCCCAATTTGAAAGCTCGCCCGACGATGCCGAGCTGGCGAAAATCGCAGCTCAACTGGACGTCTCGATAAAAATCGTCGGATGCGGAGGTGGCGGGTCGAACACGATCAACAGGATAGTTGAGGCGGGGATTACTGGCGCGCAGCTTTGCGCCATCAATACTGATGCGAAGCATCTGCTCTCGATTCACGCTCCACGAAAGATCCTGATAGGTCGCACCGTCACAAGAGGTCTGGGCGCAGGCGCTCTGCCCGAAGTTGGTGAGGCTGCTGCCAGGGAGAACGAGAACGATATCAGGGATTTCTTGAAAGGCGCGAACATAGTATTTGTGACGGCGGGCATGGGCGGAGGAACCGGAACGGGATCCGCGCATTACGTTGCAAAGCTGGCCAAGGAGAGCCAGGCTCTGGTGCTTGGGGTTGTCACACTGCCGTTCAAGGCGGAGGGCGAGATACGTATGGAGAACGCTCTCGAAGGGCTCGAACGGCTGAGAAGGGTCTGCGATACGACCATTGTGATACCGAACGACAAGTTGCTGGAGCTGGTTCCCAAGTTGCCAATAGACGCGGCATTTAAAGTTGCGGACGAGGTCCTGATGCAGACTATAAAGGGATTGACGGAGATAATCACCAAGCCGGGTCTCGTCAACCTTGACTATAGTGACATAAGGACGGTCATGAACGAGGGCGGGGTGGCGTTCGTCGGTATTGGAGAGGCAGACGACGAAGACCCGAAAGAGAGGGTCGAGGCAGCGGTGAATGAGGCCTTAAATTCGCCTCTTCTGGGAGAGATAGACCTCGCCGATGCGAAGGGCGCGCTCATAAGGGTCGTAGGCGGACCTGATATGACTGTCAGTCAGGCGGAGAGAGCTGCCGAAGTCGTAGGCGAGAGGATATCCAGGAGGGCAAGGCTGATCTGGGGCTGCTCGATAGAAAAGGAGCTTGAAGGGCAAATCAGGGTATTGCTCATCGTCACCGGTGCGAAGTCACACCTGATGATGAGCCGATCCAGCCAGCCGGTCGCAGCAGTAGCTGCCGCGCCTGCGCCAAAGAAGAGCGCAGCTGCAGGCGTCATGAGGGATAATTCCTTCATCCGCGGTCCGGACATAGACTTTATAAACTAAACGATACAGCAGGAAGGAGCGGCATATTTGTCTCCTCTCCTTCCGAGACACATATTTTACATTTTTTCTCTGGCCTCATCTGTGTATGCTAGAGAAACTGTTTTTCTTGAACTGAATTCCGCACACTCTGCAAAAATTGTCCTCGAGCTCGACGCTCGAACCGCACTCGGGACATTCGATCCTCTCTATCATGTCCTCGAATATCGCTCCACACTCGCACTCGAAATCGGAAGGACCGACCTCCTTTCCGCACGAAGGACAGACGAGCAATTCGATGAACCGCAACCGTCCGCAGTTCGGGCAACTCCTGTCGTTCGACGAGACTGGATGACCACATTCCAAGCAGATCGAATCGCCGGGATCGAGCAGCAACGCGCCGCATGTGCAAATCCTTTCGCTCGAGGATACTATCCTGCCACATGAGGAGCACTGGAAGAGCTCCTCCTTGAACTCTTCGGATATCACCACGCCGCATTTCCTGCAGAATTTATCGTCCTCAGAGAGTTCGCAGTCGCACTCGGGGCATTTAAGATTGTCAGCACAGGAGCATCGCTCTCCTTCGTACAGCCTGTTGCCGCAATCGGGACAGAAGGTCGGCTCAGGAAGATTGTTGATGACCTCGTTCTTCAGCCTGTTGTAGGTCTCCTCGTCGATCTCACCCACAAGAAACTTGTCCTCCAACAGGAACAGCCTGTCCTCTCTCGATAGCGGCATGGTTCTTATAGGCTCAAATTCCTCAATTCGGTCGGACAGCTCTTCCGAAGGAATTTTGACATCTATCGGTGTACCGCATACTGGGCAGATACCGACGCGCGCCGCACAGCTGTGATGGAAATTGCTGCCGCAACTGCAATTTATGCTCTTCAGATCTTTCTTTATTACCCCCATACAGATAAGACATTTTTTCGCGCCGTCTATCCTCGCGATCACCGATATCCTCCGTCCGTGCACTTTCTGGACAGCGGTCTTGCGCTGAGTTGCAGTTTTTCTCGATGATAAGATCGAGCTCACTAGAACCAAAAAGCTGACCCAAATAACGATCACAACTGCCCCCAGTGCCACGGTTGCGACATCCATGCATTATGGCGCAACAGCTAGGCAGGTATTCTATTTTTTCCTGCAGGGACTATTCAAATTCCCGAACTTCGAATAATAAGAAATACATCCTCGTTCGATTCGGCAAATCGTATGTCCGATGATGCGTTGCTGATCGTCGCGAAACTCATGGAGCTTTCCGCCAGGACTGCACCAAAAGCGGTCGGGCAGGATTATATTGAAGTCAAGATTCTGACAGGACGAGAGAAGGACGCCGTAGGGACCGAGATGCTGAGGATAGGCGAGACTACCGGTTCATCAGGGTTTGTACGTGATGGCAGGAACGTCCTCGACGCGTCGGTCCTTCTACTGATCGGTCTGCTTCCGCATCCTGGACTGGGAACCAACTGCAAGGCGTGCGGTTTCGAGTCCTGCGAGGAGTTCAACAGGGCGGCCATCGAAGGGAAATTCCATGGTCCCAATTGCGCACATCGTGTGGCCGATCTTGGGATAGCGGTCGGCTCCGCGGTCAAGACCGCATCGATGCATAACGTTGACAACAGGGTCATGTATCGTGCCGGGAACGCAGCCAGATCGCTCGGTCTGACGAAATCGAACATCGTCTACGGCATCCCGCTGTCAGCCACAGGAAAGAACATATTCTTCGACAGGAAGCAACCCTGATTCATTCCTTCAACTGCGTCATCAATTGTGATACATGACCAAGGTATGTGCCGTCGAGCGTGTACGCCTTCTGCTCGCCGAGAACGATCGCTTTAGATCGGAGAAGTGGACTGAGACCGCAATGGTTCCCTTCGTTCACCGCCGACCCTGTCAGAAGGGGATTGTAGGCGGGCATGATTATCGTCTCCGAGACATTGACCTCGCTGTATCTCTTCTTCAGCGGCTTCTTATGGACAGCTCCTCGCAACCAGCACTTGATAGAATTCCTTGAACCGAGCCTGTCCCTAAGGCTCAAGGAGGGATGGATGTGACCCGATACCAGGATCCTCGATTTCATGACCTCGCGCGAAGGCCAACTATGCCCGTGCGAAAGCCCTATGGAGGAGATTACGAGTCCTCCCGAGGAAACGACTTCGACCTCATCCGGTATGCTCTTCCTGATGCCGCCATCGTGGTTCCCCATCACGATCGTGACAGAAGCGTATCTTTCTGACAACAACTTGAAGAATCTGGATAATCTCACCGATTCGAACACAGTAGTGTATGGTATCGTGTGCTTGACGTCACCCAGTATCAAGAGCCTATCCCCTTCTTCAATATCTACTATCGATTTCGCAATTCTGGGTGTTTGATCGGGGATATTGAACCCGTTCTGTCTGAGCTCGAGTTCATATCCGAGATGAAGGTCCGCGATGCAGATTGTCTTCTCCTTCATGCCGAGAAGGAGGGCGGGGATTCCTTGCAGAGGCTGAAGCTTTACCATGCTATGCATCTACCTCGGCCAATATGATAAATCATACATCATAATCATACGCCCATCGAAAGCCGCGCGGCAAGGAAGACCGGCAAGCCTGCCTCGATCATCTGCCTTTGTACTTTATTTATGTCGTATCGCACGCGACGGAACTCTGGCCTGAGATCGTCAATATCGAGGAGTGCATACGACGCATCGGGATTTCCGTCGCGAGGTTGTCCCACGCCGCCCGGGTTCAGCAGAATCCTGTCAGCGCATCTCACAAACATCGGGATATGAGTATGACCACAAATGATGACGTCCATAGTAGATTTTCCGAGCAGTGCGCGTGCTCTCGCTTCGGAAAACACATACTCGAACGGATCCTCTGGAGAACCATGATATACGCCGATCTTTCTACCCTCCAATTCAAACTCTTTCATGAAATCCAATTCGGATAGATAGAAGACGCGTTCGTCATCAAGAACCGAAGCCGTCCATTCTGCCGCGAACGCCGCGAGCTCGTTCATGTCACTGTAATCCTTCCTTATCACGGCATCATCGTGGTTTCCCTTGATGACTATTGCATCGATGCCTCTGACGATATCTATGACCTCTTTTGGCTCAGGGCCATATCCTACCAGATCCCCCGCTATTATTGTCTTGTCGGGATGAAAGCTTTCGAGATCGGCAAGCACGGCTCTCAAAGCAACCGCATTGCCGTGCGGATCGGCCAACACAGCGATTTTCAGAAAACACCCCCCATCACGGGTGCAATAGTGCTCACAGGTATCTTCTCAGGACATACGGTATCCTCTCGGCGACGTCCGTCGCGAGAAGTCCGTACCCTTTCTCCTGAAATGCCAGGTCTCCTGCTGCGCCGTTCAAAAACACCGCGAGCCTTGCAGCATGGAACGGATCCATCCCTTTCGCGAGTAGGCAGCCGCATATTCCAGATAGCACATCTCCCGTGCCGCCTACGGTCATGGCCTCGTTCCCAGTCCTGTTCCGCATTACCCTCTCGCCGTCAGATACGAGGTCTATCCGGCCCTTGACGATCAATATCCCCCTCATCTTCTTGGCCGCCTGGATTACCTGCAAGTCTCTCTTATCGAGGTCTTCGGAAAGTCGGATGCCAGTTAATCTCTCGAACTCACCTTTGTGTGGGGTGAGGACAGCTTTCTTGTCCTTTATAATCCCCGGACTGGCTCTCACCGCGTCCAGAGCATCTGCATCGATGACCATTGGCAGAGGGCATTGCCTGATCAATTCGGAGGCCGCATGGGTGCTCCGCTTATCGTCCCCCAGACCAGGCCCTATCACCATCGCATCGGTCTTCTTCCATAATTCTTTGATCTTGGCGATATCCTCGTCCACCAGGACTTCATTGGATAACGGATGCACGATCAGGTTCGGCGAGTAGCAGGCTACCGGGACCGCTGCGGGCTTCGGAACGGCAATGTGTGCTAGGTCCGCACCAGTATACATAGCTCCCATGCCTGCCAGTGCAGGTGCACCAGTAAATGGACCCCCTCCAACGACGAGTATCCTCCCGTTATCGCCCTTATGAGAATCCGGGTCCGGTTTCGGATAATAGATGAACTCTCCCGGACCGATGTATGTCTCCGCTTCTTGAGGGATTCCGATATCTGCAACTATCAGCTTGCCGCATTTCGCCTTCTCCATGCCGAGCTTCGGCGCGTGAAACGTTACGGTCATTTGAGCCCGAACCGATGGTTCCTCCGGCCAGCCGGACGGGACATCAATCGAGATAACAGGCTTTCTGGATTGGTTTATTTTCCTGATCAGGCTCCTGTATGGTTCCCTGATCTTTCCTTTCACGCCCACCCCTAAGAGCGCATCGACTATGACATCCCAATCGTTCGGTTTGAACTCAGATGCAGGTCTACAGAGATTTCTGACCTTCTCGAAATTCGATTTTGCTATCTCTGTAGAAATCTCCGTTTCTGGCTCTGCCAAGAATACACAGACATCAAGCCCTTCCGCCGAGAGATGTCTTGCTGCAACAAATCCGTCCCCGCCATTGTTCCCTCGACCGCATACGACGGCTATTTTGGAGGCCTTCTTGAATTCCTTTCTGAGATTCGTTGCGACAGCGATTCCGGCGTTTTCCATCAATTTCAAGCTCGGAATCCCAAGATATGCGGAATTGATGTCAAGGACCTTGACCTCTTCAGGCGATATCGCTCTTCTTACCACAGCTGTCCGAATCGGGATGAGCGGACTTAAACCTTTCTTGAAGTCTCTGGCTCTAATATATATTGTTATTTATCGAAATCCGGGCCGAAAAATTGAATAGGCAAGACGATTCTCATAATATCGGGCAGGTGCGAGATAAGGTTGGCTGAAATTAAGAGATTGGTTCTTGACGTGCTCAAGCCACATCACCCGACTGTCATCGAGCTCTCCCGCAGATTGAGCGATTTAAAGGGCATCTCTGGGGTCACCTGCACATTGCAGGAGGTCGACCGCGAGACCGAGAGCATTAAGCTCACGATAGAAGGTCTGAACATCGAGGTCGACAAGGTCGAGGAGATCGTCGCCGAATGCGGAGCTGTGATTCATTCTATCGACAGCGTCTCTGCAGGTAAGAAAATCGTAGAAGAGGTCGAGACCCCACAGGACCATTATTGATGATTGTCGGGCAATCGGACCGGGATCTCATTTCCTCAGCCGAATTGCGATGGCCTCGATCAGCTTAGATTTTGGCATGTTTGTCTCGACCCGTATACGGCCCTCGTTTTCCCACCACCGGGCCGGATGCTTCTTGTCCTTCTCGACCTCGAATTTCAAATTCATGGATTTGAGCACGAGCGATAGCCGTTCGATATCGGGCTTCTCGATGCAATACGATTTCCTGGCTCTTCTACCGGCATCTCTCGACAGCCTCGAGTCGAAGTAAGACGGCCAGATGACCTTCCGCCTGTCCCGTTCATGAACCAAGGAAGTCACCGTCTGAGATTTCTGGCGAGCGTTAGGGCCTACGTCACGTCTTTCTGCTGATCAATCGTGCGTTTACCACACCATCTTGTCCTGGTCGGGATGTGACCAAAGCATCCCCCATCTCTGTTCCGATTATCGCGCTTTTCGTGATGATGTTTCGTTGGACATAGTTCGGGTTCGAGGGATTCTCCTTCACGGTCAGTATTTTCGCCCTCACGGTCTTTTTTTCATCAGGCAGATAAAGATTGCAAATATTGGCGGCCAGAACCCTGCTCTTGATGCCTCCTCCGCGCATCCTGACGGTGGTGGTCTTCTGTTCGCCCAGGTGGGTGAGCTGTCTCTCACCGCCAATCTCGTATCTCCTCTTTCCCCTGGCATGACGTATCCTGCCGCCCGTAATCTTCCTGTTCGATCTGCCCTGCCAAATCGCCATTGCTCTCTCTCCGTTTCAGTCGGCTTAAAACTGGCTTAATATTAAAGGTTTTTCCGCAATTCGCGAACATCCGTTATCTTCGCTTCTATCCTCTTGTCAATATCCGCAAGTATACAAAATCCGTCCTTGAGAGTGCCAGGGTTGAGGAAAATGGTTCCGGCCTTTTCGACTATTCCGCGGGCTTCATGTACATGCCCCGATGCAACGAGTCTGGGATGGTGTTTCGAAACGAGGTTCGCAATGGCTCTGCTGCCCAATCTCTTACCGCTCGTGGTGAGGTCATTTATCCCGAAAGGCGGTGCATGCGTCACGAGAATGCATCCATCGGCAATCACGCGTGAGAGCTCCCGATCTATGTCGCTCTCGGAAAGCTCGAGAGGGGTCGATAAGTGACAGATCGGCGCCCCGCCGATACCCACGAACTCGAGCCCATCTATCAATTCGCGTCTGAGATGTAGAGGTATGCAGTGTTTCTCGATTATTCTGGTCACGTCATCGGTGTCGCAGTTCCCGGGGATGGCCGCGCATCTCGTCTTCAAGTTTTTCAAGATCTGCTCTGCGAGAGATGCTGGCCCGAAGGTCGTGAGGTCTCCGCATATGACGATAAGGTCGATGCCTGACACAGAGTCTATCGATTCGAGATATCGTATTGCTGCCGGATCGCCGTGGATGTCCGATACGAAACAGGCTCTCATGCTCCCCGCTCCCTCAAATCATTCCGGATAAATCTAGTCCGAAGACCAATACATAACCTACAAAGAAGCCGATTATCGTCCCTGCATTCAATAGTGGCAGGCCGGCCTGCGGTCTCCCTTTCATTACTATCACCATCAGCACGAGGAGACCTACGACTCCTCCAATTATGGCCATCAATGCGACCAGAAGATTGGCCGGCAATCCTAACATGATGATATCATCTCTCAGGAACCAAAAGGCGGATGCCGGCAACAGGCCGGGTATTATAATATCGCCAAGGCCAATGAGGAACGCCTCTCGCTCCTTCTTCTCCCCATCTCGTATTTTCGGTCTATTTTCGATGAACGAATAGGGAAGCTTTTTCGGAATTATCAGCAGCAACGGAAGGCCCATGTCGACTACTCCGTCCGCGAGTTTCAGCATATGCTTTGTCTTGTATACCGATAACGCATCGTATATGGCCAACGCGATAAGGAGTATCAACACTGGCAGGAGGCCGAGCGATATTCCCAACAGGGAGACTATCCCCACGGCCATCGCGATTCCAATTGCATCAATTAGATACCATTCGGGCCTCTTGTACAGCGCTGCGACTGACGCAATTCCGAAAGCAAGTCCCAGCACCAGCCATGCCTCAGGGCTGTCCATGATCATTCTGGCCACGACGGTGGTCACGAAAAATATCACGAACCCTATCGAGAAGTAAAAAATCGCCTTGAGCAATCTCTCCAGGTCAAATCTGATCAACATCAAGAATAGCAGGGTGAATCCAAGAAGTAGCAATAGATAATATATGGCAATCATAGGGTCGTCGGGATTCGGGAACGCCTGGTCTGCAGGTGTGAGCGCGACTGAGATGAACAACAGCGAGATGAGCTGCACAGCGACAAACACGAGAGCGATTATCAGTATCGGTTTGGGATATTTCATGATGGGGTCACCGAGGCGAAATTCTATGCAACGACAGTCCCGAAAGCCGTCTTTCCGGAGATTTTGACGATCTTTACCTTTACCTGGATGCCCTTCGTAGTCCCGGGGACATAGATTATGTAATCGCCGTTCCTCGCAATCCCATCTCCGCGTTTTCCGATATCCTCGATCTGGAGCTCGTATACCTCTCCTTCCTTGAGCTCGGTGGTTTCCTGTTTCCCGGTCTTCCGCACTTTGACGGGCCTATGGGCTCCGCAAGTCTCGCAAACGAGTATCTGGACTCTCCCATCCTTCACTATCCTCGTATCGGGCCTGTTGCATTCAGTGCACATGACATATTCATCGATGTATCTCTGGATACGGTCTGCTATCTGTGCGACAGGAACGTTACCTTTCAATAGAGCTCTCTTACCATCCATGGTGCCAGCGGTCCCGAGCTCCCTCAGTAGATAGCCGAACATGTGTTGAGGGTCTCTCCTTATGATGTCCGCGATATCCCCGAAGTTCCTGACCACCGTCGTCTTGCCCTCGAGCAGCACATCTGGCTCGGGAATCTTTAGCCGCTCATGGACCTCGGTCTCATGGGGGAGCTTCTCCTTCGCGCGTTCGAGAAGCTTGATGTAATCGTTCAGGTCATCCTCGGCCATATGTGCGAGACTATGCGGAGCATCCTTATAAAATCTGCCACATACCGCCTATTTCGATATGTGGCACAATGATAAGATTCCCTCGGCGGATCTTCTCGTATCCTTAGGAGTTTTTCCAGACATGTATGTGAAAATTTTAATCCGATTAGAACGATAGGGCAATCCCCGAGAAGATTTCTTGGTCGAGGACTGAACTAAATTGGTCAGCAGAATCCGTAACGGCTCGATCATCGAAGGTGCCGGAGAATCGAAAGATTCCCCCCACAGGCAAGACATCCGGAAAGATGGGGAGCTCGTCATCATCGGGAATTCCTCCTTCATGATCGAGTCGGCAAACCCGCGCGCGATAGAAGTGCTCGGGGAAATAGTCGGAAGGGAATGCTATTCCGTCCTCCGGGGTCGGGAATCCCCTTGTGAAGATTGCCTGTTCTCGTCACTTCATGCATCGGACCGTAATTATTCCGCGAAGTACGGCATGCGCCTTCCAGACGGATCCTATATTGAATTCGTGGAGTTCATCGTATCGGCAGATCTAGAACGCTGGGTAGCGGTCGGCAAGAATGTTTCGATGGGAAGCCCGGCGCTCTTCTCTTTCGAGGAGCTTGCGGCGTCGTTGGATGCGATGGGGGACGGTATCTGCATATTCGACCAGTCATGGAAGATAATCCAATGCAATCCCGCGCTCGCGAGAATCTATGGGTTCAGCGAATCCGAGATCCACGGAATGAAGTTCAAGCAGTTATTGCCGGAAGACCAGCGATCAAAATTGTCCACGGAGCTGTCCCGCGAACTGAAGAGGGGACACGCCGAGCGCATCATTCTCTCGAAAAGGAAAGGCGGCGGCGAGTTCTGGGCTTGGCTAAAGATCGCGCAATTGAAGAACCGCGATGGAATTCATGCTGGATATCTCGCTGTGATCCAAGAGATCTCTGACCTCCAGAAAAGCCGCATGCAGCCGGAGGAAGGGGTAGCGCAGTGGCATAAGCCATTGGATAGCGGGACTCTCGAGATGGCGAAGAAGATAGATCGGTTGCAGATATTTCAAGAGCTCGGGAAAAAGCTAATATCGAGCAGAAGCGAGGAGGAGATCGCCGACAACGCAGCTCATGCAATAGTCGAGATGCTGAGTTTTTCCGCGGCGGGGATCATCTTCCTGTCAGGACCTCCCGATAAAGGAACGATTCGGCTCCTTGGGAGCCATGCAAGAGCGGCCCCTTTGGAATACCGCAAGCAGATCAATGAGCAGGTGGTACTGAAAGCGATTAAGAACCGGGTCCCGGTCCTGGAAAAATATCCGCGTGAGATGTTATCGCTCGGCGTGTTGGCAAGATCGGAACTGGTCGTACCGCTTATCAGCCAAGAAAAGCCGATCGGGGCGATCGTCATAGTTGATCCCGAGGAGGACAGGTTCGACCAAGAGGACGTTTCGATAGTCTCCACACTTGCGGATATGGTCTCGATGTCGATCACGAACACCATGACCAGCCGGCAGCTACAGGACAGGACGCAGGCTCTCAATCTACTTGATGAAGTGACCCTTCAGGCGATATCGACAATGGATGTTGGCGGGATACTGTCCGAGACCGCACAGCGCATCAACAGGATTCTTGAGACTCAATCTTGCCTCATAGGGATGGTATCCTCGGACGGCGGTGTGGATTGGATGGCCATAGAGGGTGCTGAGGGATTCGCGGACGAGCTGAGGAAAAGGAGGTATTACGATGAATCCATGAAGCGCATAATCGACTCGGGCTCAATTTTCTACACCAACGAGTATACATCCCAGCCGAGTTCTCCGATTCAGGAAGGCCTGAGTTTCGTTATCAGCTCATTTCTTGTTTCTCCCATCAGGCTGAGAGGAGTGACGATAGGCGTGATCGCCTTGATTAACAAAAAGTCCCCTATGGGATTCACGGATCAGGATGCTTCGCTCGTGCGCAATTTCTCCGACCACCTCGCTGTCCTGATACATAATGCGGAAACCATGGCCTCCTTGAACTACTCCATCAGGACGATGAAATCGCTCCTCAGGACCACTTTCGATCTCCAGGTCGCGGCCGGGGTCTCTGATATCTATCAGAAGGTTTCGGATATGCTCTTGGAGGTCGTGCCGTACGATGCCGCGCGCTTCTACATCATCCGGGAAGAGGGATTGAAAGCGGTCCTCAGCAGGAATCTCGGCGAGAAAATCGAGCTGTCGCTCATGGAAGAACATTTGCTCGACCTTGTCGCGAAGTCCCTTACTGAGCTGCGGGGGTTCCGGGAGAGTTATCCTGTGAGGAAATCCGAGAACAGGTTGGAGCAGAGGATATCCATCCTGACCATACCCCTGATCGGCCGCGAGGATGCCATCGGCGCATTTGTCATCGCGAGGGCGGCCGAGAAAGGATTCTCCGACCAGGACATAGAGGTTGCAACCCTCTTCGCGAACCACGCTGCAATCGCACTCGAGAATGCGAGATTGCTTGCCAAGGAGAAAGAGCTGCTCGATGAAAGCCTCGCGAGGATTCGGCATCTCGAGAGCATCCTTGAGCTTAGCACCTCGATCATCTCAATGGCCCGTGGCGGAGGCGGGGCGATGAATAAGATCCTGTCCGGTGTCTCTTCTATACTGGGTTTTTCAAAGTGTCTCATACTTTCCAGGACCGAATACGGCGATGATTTGATATGTTCCGGAGGTATCGGATTCGACGAATCGGAATCCAGAAAGATGTGCGAATCGAGGTTCTCATTGAATGACATGCTTCGGTTGCTCGATAATCTTAGCACGCGTGTCGGCGATAGGGTCTATCTCATCTCAGGCACACCGACTGCCGATCCGATGAGGGACGAAACTTCAGTGCAGTTTGCAAATAAGGCGTTCAGGGAGCTCATGATCTCCTCCTCGGCAGAGAAGCTCTTCTACAGGATGGACGATGCCAGCGGGAGCCCAACGGGGATCATGATATTCACAGAGGGACCGGAGGGAATAGCGAACTCGAAAGGAATGATAGGATTGCTGGAGATATACGGCAATCTTGCTTCGATAGCAATGAGCAACGAGCGTCTGCTCAATGGCGAAATCCGTGCTAGGTCGGAGATCGAGGCATTGAACGATCTCATGACGCATGATATCAATAATTTCACCCAGGGTGTCCTGGGATATCTGGAAATGATATCCATAGCCGGGGATGCTGGCGATAAGGTCAAGGAGTATTCCGCAAAGGCCATGGAACAGATAGAGAACATTAAGCACCTCATCGAGAACGTCCGTAAGCTGGCGGATATCAGAGCCTCCGGTAGAGAGGGAATCGCGGGTCACGATCTCGCGGCGGTGATAGATGCATCATTATGCAATCTCAGGAGCGAATATCCGAACAAGAACGTGATGTTCAGTTCGGATGTCGTGCACGGGAAGGTTTTCATACCAGGGGACAAGCACGTCAAGGATCTCTTCTCCAACTTGTTCTCGAACGCAATCAAGTTCACGCCCTCCCGGGATGTGATCATCGAACTTCATGCATCGGAGCATTTCGATTCCGGCAGAGAGTACTGGCGAATCGAGATTATCGATCACGGGCGTGGTATCCCGGACGACAAGAAGCAGAAGGTCCTGGAGAGGTTCAGCTCGACATGCAGGGACGATTCACGGCCATACGGGTTCGGCATAGGTCTTACGATTGTGAAAAGCCTGGTGCTCAAATACGGTGGGAAAATCTGGATAGAGAACCGCGTCCCGGCGGACTACCGACAGGGGACAAAGTTTGTCCTGCTGTTGCCGAAAATGGAGCCGCCATCGGAGCGTGATATAGCCTCTCGAGAGCAACCCGTCAGGAAAACGATCAAGACGCGGAAGATAAAGGAAAAGCAGATGCTCCTCAAGTAGCCCTCTTCTCAGCGTGCGCTATAGCAGCCTCGACGAGGCCGTAATGGAGCCGGGAAGGCTTCCTGGGTCTGGACTTGAATTCCGGGTGGAACTGTGAAGCGATGAAGAAGCTCTTGTCCGGCAGTTCGAGGATCTCCATCCTCCTTCCATCCGGAGATCTTCCGGTATACTTCATCCCCGCCTCCTCGATCTTCTCGATATAATCCGGATTAATTTCGTATCTATGCCTGTGCCTCTCGGAGATCTCCGTGACTCCATATAATCTGTATGCTGTTGTGCCGGGCTGGATCATGACGGGTTGCGCGCCGAGCCTCATTGTAGCGCCTTTTCTTTCGACGCCCCTCTGTTCCGGCAGCAGGTCGACCACTGGATAAGGCGTGTTGGGATCGAATTCGGTGCTGTTCGCGCGTTCGAGCCCCAAGACATTCCTGCAGAACTCAATGGTCGCTATCTGAAACCCTAGACATACTCCCAGAAACGGAATGTCATTCTCTCTGGCAAATTGTGTGGCGATTATTTTACCTTCTACACCCCTAGAACCGAATCCGCCTGGTATCAGGACTCCATCCACCCTCTTCAATCGCTCACAATTTCTCTCCTTTTCCAAATCCTCGGCCTCGATGCATTCGAAGTTCACCTCGGTATCGAGCTCCGCAGCAGCATGCTTTAGTGCTTCGAAATGGCTGATATAGGAATCCATCAAGTCCATGTACTTGCCGACCAGGCAAATTGTAACTTTCTTCGAAGGGTTTTTCAGGCGCGACAAAAAGTCCTTCCAATCCGATAGGCCGCCGTCCGGAGGTGTGATGTTCATCTTTTTCAAAAGGTAGTTCGTCAACCCCTGTTCTTCGAATATCACGGGGACTTCGTATATCGTCTTCACGTTCGGCGCGCTTATCACGGCCTCCAATGGCACATCGCAGAACAGCGATATCTTCTTCCGCGTCGCGGGATCTAAAGGCTTCTCGGCCCTCGCAACGATTATATGTGGTTGTACTCCGAGCGCCCGCAGCTCCTTGACGGAGTGCTGGGTCGGTTTTGTCTTTTGCTCTCCAACAGCGCTTACGATCGGAACAAGTGTCGTGTGCACGAATATGCAGTTCTCATCTCCGACCTCGCTGTGCAGCTGCCGAATTGCTTCAACGTAAGGCATCGATTCGATGTCACCGATTGTGCCGCCGAGCTCGACCAAGCAAACGTCCGCGCCGGATTGATGCGCAACGCTCCTTATCCTGTCCTTGATCTCGTTCGTTATGTGCGGGATTATCTGCACAGTTTTCCCCAGGAAATGGCCAATCCGCTCCTTCTCGATCACGGCACCGTAGATTTTTCCGGTTGTGATGTTATGGTCACGCGTCAGGCTCACATCAAGGAAACGTTCGTAATGACCCAGATCGAGATCTACCTCACCACCGTCATCAAGAACGAAAACCTCTCCATGCTCGAAGGGATTGAGCGTGCCTGCATCGAAGTTCAGGTAAGGATCGATCTTTATCGCGGTGACGTTCAATCCACGAGATTTCAGGAGACGGCCGATAGAGGATGCGGTGATTCCTTTCCCAAGTCCAGAAATGACGCCTCCCGTGACGATTATGTATTTCATCCCATCACGGGAATGACACAATGCCGTTGAGTTCTATATACCTTTGCGAATGGTCGAATCCAATTGAACTCTTAGCGATTTTGGTGATCAGCCAAGAATGCCGAAGGAATAATAATTGACAAAATATTCCATTTCATGCTAGGGACAAAGCATATCTATATCTGAAGCCGTTTAGAGGAAAGGCGGGATACCCAATTTGGCTATTTCTGCCAGATGTAGTATCCCTAAAGAATATGGAGAGTTGTAAAGAATGACAAGTATATTGATGAAAAGGATAGGCTCTGGGTGTCTGGTATTCTCTCTCGTCGTCTTGGCCATTGCTTCAGTGATGCCGTCGGCATCTGCTGCATTGCAGACCAACTGGACGACCGAGGTGCCATTGTCAGAAGACCGGGCACAAGCAGTAGTTGTTGCAGACTCTGAGAATGGTCATGTATATGTCATAGGAGGCGCGATAGGTGTCGATGTTGGAATAAGTTACAAGAAGACAGTAGACACAGTTTTGGTATACGACTTGAACTCAGATGTTTCCTGGCGAGCAGCTCCGATGCCGGTTGGCGTCAGAGCGGCCAGTGGCGGTCTTGGTGAGGATGGCCGAATATATGTCTTTGGAGGTTATAATGATACTCTTGGCACACAGTCATTGACCCAGATATATGATATAGCAACCGATTCCTGGACTTTCGGTGTTGCGATGCCGGCCGCGCGCGCATTCACCTCTTGCGCTGTTAATTGGCCTAATTTCTATGTTGTCGGTGGTTATGTCACAGGTCAGGTTTTGCAATATAATGCGGAAGATGATAGCTGGCGGACAGGGCCTTCTTTACCAGTTAATAGGTGGTCAGGCCAAGCTGTGTATGTTCCTGAAGAACATGCGGTATATTATATAGGAGGCACAGATAATTGGGCGACCTCTCGCGGAGATGTATACAAATGGGTAACCTGGCTGGCCAGCTGGACAACGGTTGCTAGTCTCCCTCAAGCTTCTTCTGGTCATGGAGCGGCCTTGGGCATGGATGGTATGATATATGTGGCAGGCGGATCATCAGAGGCTTATAATGTGCTTGGAACCGTGTACGATGATACATTCTACTATAATCCTGATAATGATACATGGGTCAAGATTTCCTATTTGAATGAGCCGAAGAAATACCTCGGACTTGTCTCGGTGCAAGACGGATTGATTTTGGCTGTGGGCGGAAACAATAAGACAGCAACGCTTGCAACGGTCGAATCTCTGCGCCCCATAGAGGCGACGACCACGATATCATCGACAAGTGTTAACCAGGGAGGCAGCTTTATCGTGAGCTTGAATTTAGAAGCCGCTTATGCTACGGTCGAGGATTGTGCAATGAGCTATTATATGGTATCCGAAACCGGAATCACTTACCCAGTGTATTTCTATGAGTACGCCGGCGATAATCCAGCCGCCATTATCACAATACCGGAAATCATGCCTACTGGCACTTATAAGCTATATGTCTACTGGTGGGTGGAGTTCATGAATGGTGCGGATTGGGATGTGCCAGAAGTCGAATGTACGATCAAAGTCCTGGCAGGTACTCCGATTTCCCAGCAGTTGACTAATCTACAGAATCAAATTGATGACCTACAAGGCCAGATCGATGACCTGAACGCAAGGCTATCCGAACTGAATCGGTCAATCAGTGATCTGACGGATAGGATCGACGCATTAGAAAGCGAATTAGGACAGGTGTCCGACGATGCACAGCAATCGAGCAGCTACGCCTCTTCGGCCAATACGATGGCGTTGATGGCCATGATTCTCTCTTTGATCGCGGTGATCCTGATAGCCCTCAACCTGGTCATGTCGATGAGGAAGAAGAGCTGATATAAAAGGCCCATTGAAACCCTTTTCAAAAATCTCTTCCTATTTTTGATCCATTTTTCAGATTGACGATTGGTTATTACAAAAATCCAATCAAAATAAATGATCGCGACGCCTGATGAGAACTCTTTAGTGCTTGTAATCCCGCCTGGACAATTGCCCTTGGCGGTTTGGTGAGGAGAGACTTCTGGTCTCTCCTCGGGTTTCGTAGGAGGTGATCCATCTGCAGGTTCCCCTACAGATACCTTGTTACGACTTAACCCTCCTTGCTGAACTAAAGTTCTAATGCCCCAAAGGGAGACATCATCACTTTAGCCCAACTCGGGTGGTTTGACGGGCGGTGTGTGCAAGGAGCAGGGGCATATTCACCGCGCGATGTTGACGCGCGATTACTACGGAATCCAGCTTCATGAGGGTGAGTTACAACCCTCAATCCGAACTACGGCCAAGTTTCGAGATTACCCTTACCTCTCGGTATCGGATCCCATTGTCTTGGCCTTTGTAGCGCGCGTGTTGCCCAGGGGATTCGGGGCATACGGACCTACCGTCGACCTCCCCTTCCTCTGGTTTAGCACCAGCGGTCCCACTAATGTGCTTTATCCCCGGAGGGATAAGTGGCAATTAGTGGCGAGGGTCTCGTTCGTTATCTCACTTAAGAGAACGCCCTACGGTACGAACTGACGACGGCCATGCACCACCTCTCGATCAATCAGGCAAAGTCATCAGCCTGGCCTTCATGCGACCGTCGCCCCTGGTGAGTTTTCCGGCGTTGAATCCAATTGAACCGCACGCTCCTCCCGTTGCGGTGCTCCCCCGCCAATTCCTTTAAGTTTCAGTCTTGCGACCGTACTCCCCAAGCGGCAGGCTTAACAATTTCTCTCCGGCACCGGGCGCCCCCGTAGGACCCCCGACACCAAGCCCGCAGCGTTTACACCCTGGACTACCGGGGTATCTAATCCCGTTTGCGCCCCAGGGCTTCGTTCCTCACCGTCGGATTCGTTCTAGTCAGACGCCTTCGCCACTGGTAGTCCCTTTAGGATTACAGGATTTTACCCCTACCCCAAAGGTACTTCTGACCTCTCCCGATCCCAAGTCTTGCAGTCTCCTCGGACTTCGAACAGTTAAGCTGCCCGATTTCCCCAAGGATTTACAAGACCGGCTACGTACGCTTTAAGCTCAATAAAATCGAGCACCACTCGGGCTGCGGGTATTACCGCGGCGGCTGGCACCCGTCTTACCCAGCCCTTACTCCCCCTGTTTTTTTAGACAGGAGAACAGCTAATGCAATGCATTAGCACTTGGAATCCCCTCGTCGTGGTTTCCCACATTGCGAAGGTTTCGCGGCTGCTGCGCCCCGTAGGACCTGGATTCGTGTCTCAGAATCCATCTGGGGGCTCCGTCTCTCAACGCCCCTACCCGTCGAAGGCTAGTGGGTCCGTTACACCCACTACAACCTGATAGGCCGCAGACTCATCCTAAGGCGCCGGAGCTTTCAGCCTGGAAGCATTCCAGCATTTCCAGACCTATGGGGTATTATTCTCAGTTTCCCGAGGTTATCCCCCACCTTAGGGCAGATTATCCGCGTGTTACTCAGCCGTGCGCCGAGGGCTTACCCCTCTCGACTCGCATGCCTTAATCGGATTCCAATAGCGGTGCCCGCCGGCAGGATCAACCGGAATTTGCGGTTGATTTCGCCGACATTTCTCGATTTCATTTCGGTCGCCAAATCATGGGCAATTGCCGTTTTCTGGCGGAGTTACGAGTTACACCGAATATGCGTAGTATTCCCTGCATCATGCATATCCTGCATGCGCACAGAATCGCCATTGTTCTCATCAAGCGTCAGAATCAAGAGGGCACGGCGTGAAGCCGGATATCTTGATTCTCCACGTTGTCCGCAGCGCCGGAATCCAGATTGTTCACCTGTTGGGCAGGACGCCCGAATCCCAATCTTCGCCAATAGCGCTGCCAATCAATTGGGCGTTCCCCACTAAGACAGCACCCGTATAAATGCGTTTCTGAGTCGAAACCGCATCTCGGGTGCAGTCCTGTTAAACGCCTTATCTAGATTTTTTGTCGTTTCCGGGATATTAATTTTTCCCCGAGTCCGTCGGGCAAATCGTCTTTCGCTAGTCTTCTCGCTTCTGATCAATTCCAGGTCGTGTGTTCTCTGTACTGATCTCGTGTGTTCTCTGTACTGATCAATTCACTTGGTCCTATCTCCGTCGGCAACTGGCCTAAACGGTTTTCGTTTGCAATCTCGGCGTGATTATTAAATCCCAACATTTTTCTAAATGGTCAGCATACAACCAGCGAGCCGGTTTCACATCGCGGTGATCGCGGTCGGTGCGGCGGGGAAAATAGTTTAGGAGGCGTATAGGCATGGCTATAGCTCGCTTCAAATTCTTGGACAAAGATGAAGAGGACATCATACACCAGCAGAGCATTAGGTGCCTCGAGGACATCGGGGTTGCAGTGAGAAGCAGACAGGTCCGGGAAATGCTCGCGGACGCCGGCGCACATGTAGAAAAGAATTCCGAAGTGGTAAAGATCCCAGAACCTTTAATCAATGAATCTGTGAAGAAAGCCCCCAAGAGCTTCACGCTTTTTGCGCGGAATCCGAAGTACAACATCCGCCTCCCGGCGGAGGATATCCCGTATGTTGGTACAACGGGCCTCGCGATACATATGACAGACATCGACACTGGTGAGCAGAGAAGCGCGACGCGCAAGGATTGCGCGGATTTCGCAAGGCTCGGAGACGCCCTGGAGGAGGTCGATTTCATGTGGAGCATGATCATTCCCCGGGACGTGCCTCAGGAGGCGCACACCGCCCACGAACTCTGGATATCGATGACTAACTGTTCGAAGCATTTCCAGCAGATCGAATGCAGGAACGCGGAGGACGCGAGGATGCAAATCAAGCTGGGCGCGTTGCTAGCCGGCGGGGAAGACGAGCTTAGGAAACGGCCGATATTTTCGGTTCTGATCTCGCCCGATTCGCCACTCGTTTTCCGTAAGGATGCGATCGAGGCCCAGATGGAGCTTGCGAAGGCGGGTATCCCGATCATCTCGATGACCATGCCCCTCGCGGGGCTGACATCTCCGGTCACCATTGCGGGCACGCTCGTCATCGTCAACGCCGAGAATCTGGCAAGCCTTGTTATGACTCAGCTTGCCTCCCCTGGAAATCCTCATATCTACGCATCCGACGCGGTCCCGGGCGACATGTCGACAGGCGATGTCGCCTACGAGGCGCCCGAGGTTCCAGCGATGTTCGCTGGCATGGCACAGATGGCCCGGAGATACGGCCTTCCGTGCATATGCGGCGATTGGGGCCTATGTGCAGGTTCAGCTCCGGGCATTCACAAATCGTTCTCGGAGGTCTCGAGCACGACGCTCGACACCTTTTCCGGAACAGATATGTTATCGGGAATAGGCTCGACTGACGTGGCGAAGGGGGCTTCCTTGGAGCAGATGGTCATAGATGCCTACATATGGAAGAACTGGAAAGGCTTCCTCAGGAGCTTCAGGATCGACGAGGATGCAGCAGCGCTGGATGTGATAAAGGCTGTCGGCCATGGCAACACGTTCTTGACGCACCCGCACACGGTCCGGAACTACCGTAAAGAGCTCTACTTTAGGGACAAGAAGATCTCGGCCTGGGAGATGACGCTTTCGGACAGGATGGTGCCCGAGGCGCGTGAGATCGCCAAGAAGATATTAAAGGAGTACGCCCCGGAACCGGTAGATAGGAGCATCCTAAAGGAAGGTGAGCGTCTCATTGCCGAGTATGAGAAGAGGTTCTCCGGATAGAAAGAGGAGGAGGGAGCAGGATGGCCGTCGTGAAACTCAGGTTTCTCAGCAAGGACGAAGAAGATATCGTCCATGCGCTGACTCTGAAAACGCTTGAGACCATCGGTGTATTGATCAGGAGCCAGTCTGTCCTGAGGATCTTGGACGAGGCCGGTGCAACCGTAGATTTCAGCTCCGGGATTGCAAGGATTCCCGAGAGCCTGGTCAAGGAGGCCCTGGCCAGGGCTCCGAAGAGCATAAGGATGTGCGCTCGGGACAAGCGCTATGACATGCAACTTCCCGTGGAGGCCGTGCCCTATTGCGCGACGACCGGGCTAGGGATATTCATGAAAGACCTCGAGACGGGAGAGGAGAGGGAGACCACGCGCGCCGATCTCGCACTGTTTGCCAGACTGGCTGACGCCCTGCCGCAGGTGGATTTCTTTTGGCCGTCAGTCACCGCAGGAGACGTCCCTCAGCAGGTGCATACGATACACGAATTATGGGTGTCTCTGCAAAACCAGACAAAGCATATCCAGGGTGATTCGGTCAGTGCTCTGGATGCCCGGAAGCAAATAGAACTCGCCTCCCTTGTCGTCGGTGGCGAGGAGGAGCTCAGAAGGCGCCCGATATTCTCCGTTGTCTCTTGCCCGATTGCCCCTCTCTCTTTCGAGCGTGGCGCGATAGAGGGACAAGTGGAGTTCGCCAGAGCGGGGATACCGGTCTGTTCATTATCGATGTCTCTTTCCGGAGGCTCGGCTCCCGTTACCATGGCGGGAACGATAGTCAACGCAAATGCCGAGAACCTCGCAAGCCTCGTAGTGACTGAACTATCCTCCCCCGGAGCACCTCACATTTACGGATCGAACTCGAGCCCTATCAGCATGCAGACCGGGAACATCGATTATGAAGCGGTCGAGACGCCCATAATAGCCGCGGCCATGGGACAAATGGCAAAGCGGTACGGTCTGCCATCGCAGGTCGCGGACTGGGGCGTTAACGCGGATGACATAGGGATTATGAAGTCAATATGTGAGCTCACCAGCACCGCTCTCACGATGTTTGCGAACTCGGACCTGTCTCAGGGTTTCGGATCTTTCAGGTCCGCGAAGGGTGCATCCCTCGAGCAGATGGTGATAGATGCTTATATGTGGGAAAACTACAAGGCGTTCATGAGGAAGATTGTCATAAACGAGCAGTCCGCAGCGTTAGACATCATAAAGGCGGTGGGTCACGGGGGCACCTTCCTGACGCATCCGCATACTATGCATAACTTCAGGAAGGAGCTCCACTTCCGGGACAAGAAGAAGCTCTCCTGGGAGGCGACCTTGTCGAACAAGATGGTGCCAGAGGCGAGAGAGATCGCCAAGAGACTGCTTCGCGAGCACACCGTAGCGCCTTTGGATAGGGATATTATCGAAGAGGGGGACAAGCTTCTCAGGGAATATGAGAAAATGACGATCGCCTGAAGAGAGAGGGCTCGCGTTATTGCCTCCGGAGGATTATTGTGAGTATATCCCCGTCCTCCAGAATATGGTCAAGGCCGACTATCTGTCCTGGGAACTTTGCACTTCTGCCCCAGACCTGAGCGTATCTGAACTTCCTACGGAACTCCCGGTGCAATAGGTCGCAGACACCTCCGACATCGGTCCCCTTACGTATCACGAGAGGTTCGTCCATATCCGCCTCCTTCCCCTGGGGCTTCAGATATACCCTGACGAGGTCGAGCGCATCGAATATCTTATCCTTCACCTGGTCGATGTTCAGGTTCTTCTCAGCGGATATCGGCACGATCTGCCAGTCCTTGAATCTCCTCTTTATCTCTTCCAGATAGGAGGCGCCAACTAGGTCTATTTTGTTTATGACCACAATTGCCTTCGCGTAGTGCCTGTTCTTCGCCAATGCGTCAATGAGTCGCTCCTCGTCTATGTCTTCTCGTATCACCACGACCGCATTCGCAATTCCGAACTCCCTCAGTATGTCTCTCACGAGCTCCTCATCGATTTTCGTCAGCCTCACGGTCGAATTGACTTCAATACCCCCGCGCGTCCTTTTCGTTATCTGAACATCCGGAGGCCTCGAGTTCAGCCTTATGCCCGCCGAGTAGAGTTCTTCTAATAGGACGTTCAGGTTCGTCTCGAAAACGTCTATCATCAAGACTATCAGGTCTGCCGATCTCACGACCGATAGAATCTCCTTACCTCTGCCTCTACCCTTAGAGGCGTCTCTTATCAGTCCCGGAAGATCGAGTATCTGGATCTTCGCGCCCCTGTGTTCAAGAAGACCCGGAACGACATCCAGCGTGGTGAAGTCATAGGCCCCGACTTCGCTTTTCGCATTCGTCAACCTGTTGAGGAGAGTGGATTTCCCGACGCTCGGGAAGCCGACCAGGGCGACTGTCGCATTTCCGGACTTCTTGACCGCGTAACTCGGTCCCGCTCCTTTTTTCGACCTCCGCTTCTCTACCTCCTCTCTCAGATGAGCCAGCTTCGCCTTCAGCCTGCCTATGTGGTGCTGCGATTTCTTGTTATAAGGTGTGTTACGGATCTCCTCTTCAATCTGTAATATCTGTTCTTCGATCGTTGCCATCCTTCGATCACTCGCTGCGGAATCATTTGGTGATGTGCGTCCCTTCTCCTTTTGTGACGGAGTCCACGAGCTTTGCAAGGGAGGTTATGATCACCTCTTCCCCCTTATGCTCGAGGAATCTTATCGCCGCGACGATTTTCGGCGCCATCGAGCCCTTCCCGAAATGCCCTTCCTTTAGATAGGTCTTCGCGCCCTCTAATGTCATATGTTTTATTGGCCTCTGCTGAGGAGTTCCATAATTCAGATAAACGTAATCAACGTCAGTGAGCATTATGAACAGTCTCTCCTCAATATCTATCGCCAACCTGCAGGCTGCAAGGTCCTTGTCGACCACGGCCTCGACACCGACATATCTGCCGTCCTTCTTTATCACCGGGATGCCGCCTCCGCCACAAGCGATAATCAGCTCCACTTGATGCTCCCCTCCGAAAATGAGCCTTCGCATCGCGCGCGACTCGACTATCTTCTTGGGTGCGGGAGACGGAACGAGCCTTCGATATCCGTCTTGATCGGCCTCATATCCAAACACCCAGCCTTTCTCTTTGGACAATCTCTCGGCCTCTTCTCGAGTGTAGTACATTCCGATGGGTTTTGTAGGGGTGTTGAACGCAGGATCGTCCTCATCAACGACGACTTGCGTCAGGACTGAGATGGCTATCTTGTTTATGTTTCGTCTGGCGAGCTCGTTCGTCAGGGATTGCTGCAGCATATACCCTATCAATCCTTGGCTCTCTGCGACCAGGGCGTCCAGAGGCATTTCCGGGACCTCCTTTCTGCTCAGCTCGTTCTGTAGAAGGATATTGCCGACCTGCGGGCCGTTGCCATGAGTGAGCACTATGTCGTAATCCATCTGAATAAGGTCGACGATCTGCTTCGCGGTCTCCTTCACTCTCTCCATTTGATTCTCGAACGTCAGTTTCTTACCGGGAGCTATCAGCGCGTTTCCGCCTATTGCGACCACAGCTGTCTTCATCTAGATACCCCTTCCTGTGTCGCGTATGGAATGTGCTCACAAATCTTTTTGTATATAGCGCTTTCAAAAGAGCTGGAGCAAGGTGATGGTATGCATCCTGCGGGTATCAATCGCCATCTTTATAACGAAGCGATGTTTTGCTGTTGTCAATGGCTGATGAGAGCACGCGGGCCACGCAACTTGGGTCAGAGCCACATGCGACTCTGCTGCAGAGGATTCGGACGAGCAAGCTCAGGTTCGTACTCATACTAGCGATTGCATGTATCGTTTTCGCGCCGTTCGCATCCGTAGATCCTTGTCTGTCTGGGGCCATTTTATCGATCTCCCTGATCATAATGTTCTGGTTATTCAGGGAAGAAAACATCTGGCACCAGCTTGGCATAGGAGTCGTTGCGTTCTGCCTGGCCGCATTGATAATGTCGGTAATATTCCTCGGTTATCTGACCGCAGAACCGACCGACAAGCTCCAGAGCATCGACTCTCCCAACAACCCAAAACTGAGCAACGGTCATGTCACGCCGTTCAGGGGGGATGAGACGACTATATTCAACTACACAATTTCCGTCAGAGCCAACCCATCTTCCAATATTTCTGCTCATGTCATAATCATTGAGGATGTTTTCTTCACGTACGGCACCGAACGAAACGAGACGATGCACCCGTATTCCAATTATTCCCTGGGCAATGTTTCGTGGGTCAACTTTTCATATAGCACCCATTTGACGAAGATGATCAATTCCTATATGTTCAATGTCAGCGTGGACGGCATCTGGTATCAGGCAGGGATTCCTACGGAGAGTGGGATACAATTCGGTTACGGGCCTGTCACATCCGATACGGCTGCGATATTCGGGAGCCTCGCGCAGGCCTTCACGATGTTGCTTTTCGCATACTCATTCATGCCCTTCCTCATACTGGTCCTCTTCTACAGGTTCTCGATCAAGTCCAGGGATGCAAGGACAAAGATGCTCGAGGAGTACAGGCGTTTGAAGGCCGAGAAGGCCGGGAAGACCCCGGAAGAGAAGCCGAAAGAGGAAGAGACGTTCATCTGCTCTGAATGCGGTGCGGAGGTCCAGGCGAGCGCAAAATTCTGCCCGAACTGCGGTGAACCGTTCGAAGAGGAGCAATCGCCTGAGACAAAGGTGGACCGACCGGATGAGCCGAAGCAGGGGTAGTCATTCTGGCTTTTGATACCCACGCGAAATTTATTTAATACGAATCGAATTATGGAACGGGATGCATTCATAAGATATTGACAGCATCTTTGGATTGTCAGTCGGAGGTCTATCGGTGTCCATAGCCGAAGAGATGGCAAGAAAACAGAAGGAGATCTCGGTCGCAGAGTTCTTCGAGAAGAACAAGCACATCCTGGGGTTCGATTCGCAGACGAGAGCCCTCATCACGGCTGTCAAGGAGGCCGTTGACAATTCCTTGGACGCGTGCGAAGAAGCGGGGATATTGCCGGATCTGTTGATAGAGGTTAAAAAGATAGACCAGAACGATTTCCAGGTGACAGTCGAAGACAACGGTCCTGGGATAGTCAAGAGCCAGGTCCCGAATGTCTTCGGCCGGCTCCTTTACGGTTCCAGGTTCCATGCGATAAGACAGGCAAGGGGTCAGCAGGGGATAGGGATATCGGCAGTGGTCATGTACGCCCAGCTGACAACCGGGAAAAACGCCAAGATATGGTCAAAGACCGCAGGAGCGCATGCGGCTTACTACTGCGAACTCAGGCTGGACACGAAGAAGAACCGCCCCGAGATAATCCAGGAAGATTTCGTCATCTGGGAAAAAGAGCATGGCACGAAGATCCAGGTCCAGCTAAAGGGGAAGTACGTTACGGGCAAACAGTCTATAATCGAGTATCTGAAAGGCACGGCAATAGTGAACCCCCATGCGCGCATAACCTATATCCCGCCAGAAGGCCCGCGGGTCGTGTTCGAACGCGCATCGGAGACCATGCCTCCCCAGACAAAGGAAATCAAGCCGCATCCAGAAGGGATAGAACTCGGCGAATTGCTGAACATGGCAAAGAGCACCAAAGCTGACAAGATGGTCAATTTCCTCGCCGAGGATTTCTCGCGGATATCGAACAGGGTCGCAAGGGAGATACTCGAAAAAGCTGGCATACCATTCGCGAAGCCGCCTACAGAGCTCACAGTCGATGAAGCGAAAAAGATACTCGAGGCGATCAAGCAGACGAAGATAATGGCCCCAGAAACCGATTGCCTCAGTCCTATCGGCCCAGCGCTCATAAAAAAGGGCTTGAAGAACGTGCTCGGTGATCTGCGGGCGGACTTCTATGCGCCACCCGTCACACGAGAGCCCAAGGTCTATGCCGGAAACCCGTTCATCGTCGAGGTCGGCATCGTGTACGGCGGAGAGCTGAACGCGGAGGAGCCTGTCCAGATATTGAGGTTCGCGAACAGGGTTCCGCTGATGTATCAGCAGGGAGCATGCGTTATCACGAAGGCGATCGAATCGATCGACTGGAGGAGATACGGACTCGAGCAGAGAGGCGGACAGGGGATACCTTACGGTCCGGCGATAATCCTTGTTCACGTTGCCTCGACGAAGATACCGTTCACGTCGGAGTCGAAAGAGGCGATCGCGGAAATAGATGAGATAAAGCAGGAGATAGAGCTCGCTCTCAAGGCATGCGGCAGGAGCCTTAAGACGCATCTCGGAAAGGTGCGGAAGAGAGAAAAGACGCGATTGAAGTTCGAAATAGTAGCTGAGATACTACCGAAAATCGCGGAGAAGTGCGCCAAAATCGTCAAGAAACCCGTGCCGAAGCTCGGCGGGACGATTACGAAGATAATGAACATAGTCTGGATAGACGATAAGATCGAGTACGAGAACAAGAGGCACAAGGTGACGATAAGCGTGTACAATTACACTCCGACCGCGAAAACTATGGAGATAATCGTCGTTCTCCCCAATAATGGCGCGAAGCTAGTCTATGCGAAACCCGAGCCGGAGATCGAGAAGGACGGCCGGGTACTTTGCTGGCCAATTAAGAGATTGGCGACGACAGAGCTCGCGGAAATAAGGTTCGAGCTTTCCGGGCTCGATAAGGATGCATACGACGAGAACGAGATATACGTCAGCGGCATCGACCCCGTTTATGTTATAGGTGCGGAGCCGCTTCCGGGAGATTGGGATGTCGAGAAGCTGGTCATGACAGAAGAGCCGATGATTGAGGAGACCAGTGTTCCGCCAGAAGAGGAGGAAGAGGAAGAGGCCGATTACGACGAGGAAGGGGAGGTGCTCTCGGATGACGAATAATGACAGGAGCACTGACGAACGCAGGTATCAGCAGGCAATAGACAAACTGACGGCCATCGCAGAGATGATATATCAGCAGATAGACAAGGGCCAGATACCGAAGATGATCATTCCCCTAAGGACTAAGAGCAATATAAAATTCGATCCGAAGAGCTGCGTCTGGAAGTACGGGAAAGCCTCGGGCGCGAGAACAGCGAAGAAGCTCAAGGGGGCGCTCATGCTGCTCCGAACGATGTACATGCTAGAATTCATTGAAGAGATGATCGAGCAAAACAAATCATCGACCCTGAGAGAGATGTATTATATCTCAGAGGGCTGGGGGAAGGCGAAGTTCGAGGCTCAGGAGGAGAGCAACCTCCTCGCCGAAGACCTCGAGATCGTCACGGGCTGCCTCAGAGAGGATTTCAAGCTCAGGCCTGAGGAGAACGGGGCAAGCATATTGGGCAATATCACTATCACCGAGTATGATCGGAAGGGTAAGAAGAAGAAGATAAACTGCAGAGACGACGTCGGCGACTCTGGCTACGGGATCCCATATAACGTCGAGAAGGACAAGATAATAATAAACGAGGTTGACGCGGATTTCCTGCTCGCGATAGAGACCGGTGGTATGTTCGACAGATTGGTCGAGAACAGGTTCGATGAGCAGGCAAATGCCATTCTCGTCCATCTCAAGGGTCAGCCTGCCAGATCGACCAGAAGGTTCATAAAGAGAATAAACGAAGAGCACGGCATCCCTGTGGCCACATTCACGGATGGGGATCCATGGTCGTTCAGGATCCATGCATCGATAGCATATGGTGCGATTAAGACAGCGCATATATCTGAATACCTTGCTACTCCTTCGGCGGAATTTGTGGGGATAACGGCAACGGACATCCTCCAATACGACCTCCCCACGGACAAGCTCACCGAGAAAGACATCCAGGCACTCCACGCAGAGCTCTCCGACCCGAGGTTTAACGATCCGTTCTGGAAGTCCGAAATCGAAACGATGTTGGAGATCGGAAAGAAGGCCGAGCAGCAGGCGTTGGCGAAATACGGTCTTAATTACGTTACTGACAAATATCTGCCGGAGAAACTCGGCGAGCTCGGGCTGATGAAATGATATCAACCTTCGTGCCGGGATAGCCCTATTTTCCATTCTTTCCGGTCGGCGATACCTGTTACTAGCAAAAATGCCAGTTCATTTCTTGCAGAAAAAACGTCGGGGCGTTTCTCTTGGAATTATCATAATCGAGACGAGAAATCACGGTGAAAATTATATTAGAGAGCCATCAGTTTATATGAAGCATAAGATTATCAGGCGTGCGGACCCGGGATATCGGAGGGTATTGGCACGATCTTGCGCGATCGGAGAGCTTCTTCTCAATTCGCTGGTCCGACGATAAAAAGCTGGAAGTGATCAATGAAGGAGATGCAGAAGATGACCACATCGGGGAGCGATCGGGGGAATTTCCTCAATTCCGTTGCCGGGGATAAGACTGGCAGGCTGGACTATAGAGAGATTCCCCGGCGGCTCGCCTTCGAATATGCACATTCGTATATCGATACGGAGAGCAAGATCCTGAGCGGCATCCTAAGCATCTGCGAATCCTTCTCCGAGCAGGAGATAGAGCTCGACGAGTTCCTGTCGGATGTCGCAGCGTTTATCCATCGGACTTTTGGTATATCCGACGTCTCGATAGGATTGAAGGACGGCGATGGCCTCTATAGGTATCGGGCGTTTGCGGGCTTTCGGGAGAGCGCGATCGCTTTCAAGAAGACGCTGGCATATAGAAAAGAGGATTTCTTCGATGCCCCTCCGTATAAGGGATACAATATCAGCAAGTACACCAGGCTCTATCTCGTCGAAGATTCGCCCTTCGATGAGAAGGAGCAGAAGGCCTTCAATTGGCCCTCGCTGATATCCATAAAGAGGACTTCTCTCACAAAAGCGCTCGAGGCGGATTACTTCAATATCCACCTTCTCGGTCCGGGCGACGATCTGCTCGGATGGATAGACATCTCCGGGACAAAGCAGAGGACGTTCCCGGATATCAGAACCATAAAATGGATCGAGCTTATCGGCAGGATAATCACAGCGACGATTCTGATGCATCGATATAGGAAATAAAGCCTTCGAATGAAAACCCGATTATACCATCCCCCAAATCACCTTCCCGATTATCTGGAGAATTAATAAACAAGAATGGTTTTCCCCTTCACCGGACAACGTTATTGCAATCGTTGCAAGGGAGTTGAGTCGATTGGCAAAGGCGATGTTGGAGATTTTCGATAAGGAAGCTCTCCAGAGAATCCATGAGAAAAGCGTCGAAATATTGGACAAAGTAGGGATCGTCGTAGAGAGCGAACAGGTCTTGCAAATGGCCAGACAGCACGTGTCAAGGGTTGACATGAAGAAGAGGCGGGTATGGTTCTCCGAATACGAGCTGATGGAATGGGTCAAGAAGGCCCCAAAAGAGATAACTCTGTGCAGCAGGGACAGGAAGCACGATTTGCCACATCCCTCGAGGGTGAGCTATGCAGCCACGGATGGACAGCCAGTCGAGGTGTTTGACCTCGAGACCGGCGTTAGGAGATACTCGACATATGAGGACTGCGTCCAGCTGGCGAAACTTGCAGACGCCCTGCCGCAAATAGACCTCTATTGGCCGATGGTGGCAGCCACGGACAAGGATCCTGAGGTGTGTTCTTACTACGAATTCGTGGCATCGCTTGAGAACACCACGAAGCACATCCAACACGGAGCCCACGGGATCGAGGAGGCAGAGTTCCAAATCGAGTATGCGGCGGCGATTGTAGGCGGAAGGGACAAGCTCGAAAGAAGAGCAATAATAAGCAATACGCACACCCCCGTCAGCCCGCTCGTCCAGGAGAAGGCACAAATCGAAGGTGCTGTGACGTTCTCGAGAGCAAACCTGCCGAACATACATCTGATAATGATCATACTGGGCTCAAGCGGCCCGGTCACGATTCCCGGGGCTGTAGCACAGGGAAACGCTGAGATATTGTCCGCAATAGCCATTTGCGAGATGGCCCGACCAGGGTCCCCACAGCTCTATTCCTTCGAGGCCGGAGCAATGGACATGCGAAGCGGCGTGTTTCTCTCCGGCTCGGTGGAAGGTGCAATAATGACTGCGGCGGCCTGCCAGCTATCGAGAATGTATGGACTGCCGAACCAGATGGGTGGGTTCGCCGCCTCAGGAGCGGTTCCAGGATACGAGGTAGGGGTTCAAAAGGCGATCAGCGGACTCATACCTGTCATGGCCGGAGCGGATTGCGTTGTTGGCATCGGAGGCATCAACCGGTCAGGCGTGGAGTCCGCGATCCAGATGGTTCTGGACTGCGAAGCTTGGCGGTCGATACTGAAAGCGGTCGAGGACATCGCGTTGGACGATAACTCTTTCGCAATGAAGGCAATCGAAGAGGTCGGGCCCGGCGGCACGTATCTGAGACACATCCACACGCTAAGGAACTTCAAGAAGGAAATCGTCATCCCCGAGCTGGTTTCTGGGCACTCGGAAAAGGTCAGCCTCGGGACCGAAGAGGAGATGCTCGTCAATGCGAAAAAGAAGGCGAAGAAACTGCTCGCCGAACATGAGAGTCCGGGGTTCGAACCCGGGCTAAAGAAGGAGCTAGATGCGATTTTCAAGAAGCACGTCGATAGGAAGCTGAAGGTCAAAAGATGAAATTGACGACCACGTGTATCCCGTGTCTCTTGAAAAGGGTCGCCTATGAGGTGGACCTGTGCAAAAAGGATAAAGCAATGAGCGCACTCGTAGAGTGCTCAAAAATCGTCGCGCAGAGAGCCTCGGATAAGATCTCATCGGCGGAGTTCGCATCGGAGATCCATCGATGCGCATATGCAATCATCGGGGAGAGAGATCCATACGTCAAACTGAAGAGGAAGAGCAATCTTACAGCCATGAGCCTTGTCGGGCAGGCGAGGCGTTATGTGAGAACCTCACAGCATCCGTTACGGGCGGCAATGAGGCTTTCGATAGTCGGAAACCTTCTTGATTTCGGGATATCGGGCAGTTTGGAATCGCCCGAAGAGCTTAAGAGGGAATTCCGAAGACTGCTCGACAAACGCCCCGGCTGGGACGATTCCGTCGAAATCGAAAGACTTATCAGCAGAAGTAAGGAGGTTGTATTTCTCGCCGATAATTGTGGCGAGATAGTCTTCGACGGCATCTTATTAGAAGAAATCAAGAAATCTGGACCGAAGACTGTCCTAGTAGTAAAGGGCGAACCGATTCTTACAGACGTGACGCTAGAAGATCTCGAGGGCCTCAATATGGAGAACATAGCAGATGAGATCATAGAAACCGAGGGTCTCGCAGTCGGCCTCAATCTTTGGGACAAGAACGTAAACGTCGGGCTTAAGAAAAGGATGCGCGCTGCAGACCTGATAATCAGCAAAGGGATGGCGAACTTCGAGGCGATGTCCGAGCACAGATGGAAGGCAGTCGTTTATCTGTTGAGGGCAAAGTGTGAGCCAGTTGCAAGGGCATTGCATGTCAAGTCCAACTCGGACATCATCAAGCTGGTGAAAGGCAGGATCAAATAGGGTGGTACGTTGAAGACCACATTCAGGTTCTACCAGCTGAGCTTGCCGAGGAAGCGATTCGAGATATCGACCGGTATCAAGACAACTGCGGAGGTATTCATCGTCGAGGCCGAAGCGAGCGATATCAGGGGGTTAGGTTCTGGGACTCCTGCGCTAAGCGTGAACGACAACCCATCGAAGTGCAGGAACGCGCTGCAGGAAGAATGCGAACAGGCGATCGATTTGCAGGATTATTTCGACGATCGAACAGCTTACTGCATAAGGGACAAGAGCCGGGCTGCTGCAGCAGCGATAGATATAGCTGTCTGGGACCTGTTCGCGAAGGAATACGGCGTCAGCCTTTGCGCGATACTAGGTATTTCAGGTCATGAGATATTGACCGGGGCAACGGTTGATATAAGGCCACCTCCAGAAGCAGCTGAATGTGCAAGAAGATTGGCCGAAGAAGGGTTTAAGAGAATAAAAATAAAGGTGGGGACTTCGGTCTCCAGTGATGTCGATAGAGTAAGGGCGGTGCGCGAAGCTGTCGGGAATGAAATCGAACTCTTCGTCGACGCAAACGGCGGCTTCGATGTTGAAAAGGCAGCGATTTTTTGGGAAAGGACTCGGAGATACGCCCTTACAGTTTTCGAACAGCCTGTGCCGCCGGACAGGCTCTCCGATATGGCCTGGCTGAGAAAAGAATATGGCATCCCGATCTGTGCTGACGAATCCGTGAGCGACGAGAAGAGCCTCGAGAGCGCGATCCAAGAAGAAGCGCTGGATATTCTAAACTTGAAATTGATGAAGTGCGGTGGCCTGACACCTGCAATCGAAATGATAAAGCTGGCACGGGATGCCGGTCTTGAAGTGATGACCGGTTGCATGGGGGATATTGGCATCTCCATCGCTGCAGCTGCACATCTCTCGATAGCAAAAGACGTGAAATATACCGAACTGGATTCGCATCTGAATATAGAGAAGATATGTGACGGTCCGAACATCGAAGACGGGATCTTGCGCATCGATCCTTCTCCAGGGCTGGGTGTCAAGCTGATCGAAGGCTGGCAGAGATGGGCCGTGAGGTGAATGTCATGCGCAAGAGATTTCTATATGTTGCTCTCTCGGAGGATGCGAAGGACACGATGAGGTTCTACATCAATGGCCTTCTGGCCCGCTTCGGACTGGAAGCCGAAACGATGTGAAGCCAATGGTCAAGAAGAAAGTGGACGAGCTCAGGAATTACGAGGAGAAGTTTAAAGCGCTAATCGCAAAGCGCGATGAGCTGAACGCCCAGGCTCAATCGGTTAGAGCGGAGAGGGACGCTTTAAACGAGAAGAAGAAAGAGCTCCGCAAGGTCCTTGACGAGGTAAGGGAAAGGCGGCGTGAGCTCTCGGTAAAAATAGGAGAGCATAAGAAGAAGCGAGATGAGCTGCAGCAAAAGGCGAAATCGCTGATAGATATCAAGAAAAAGCTGCGAAAGGGCATCGATGAGGATGCTAGGGCCGAGCTGAGTTTTGCGAAACGTGAGATGCGAAAGCTCGAGATGGAGCAGCAGACGATCCCGAGGCCGCTCGAAGAAGAAGCCGAGATTATCAAACGTATTAGGCTACTGTATCAGAAGGTCACGGAGTTGGAGAAGGTCGTCAAAGAACAGAAAGAAATCAAGCTGTCGATGAAAGAGATAGACGATGCCATCGACGAGGCGTTCCAGTTGGCGAATTCCGAGCACCAAAGTATGATGCTTCTTGTCGAGGAAAGGAAGGCTTGTGACGAGAAAATAAAGGAGCTCGTGAATGAGATAAGCCTGGTAATCGGTGCCGCGGACAAGAAACATCAGGAATTTATTGACATCAAGAAGGCGGCGGACCTGCAGCACGCAAAGTCTAAAGAGATGCGAGACAAGATACTGGAGATAAGGGCTACCAAGCGTAGAGAACGAGAGGAGCAGCGCAGGGCAATCGATGAGCTCAACGAGAGCGCGAGGAAGGAACTGCTGGACAAGGAAAAACTCGAGCAGGCAGCAGAAGCCGCACTCGACAATCTCTTGAAAAAGGGTAAGATCGAGCTGTAGTCAGGCTTCCAGTCTTGAGAGATCCTCATCGTTTCAATATAGTTTTCGTATTCAGAGCCAATTAATAGGTATTTCTATCCGTTATTGTATTCCTACTCCGTCCAATGCACGCTTGACCAATGGATATGCGCAACGAAAAATCTCACAATCGCAGAGGTGTCCGCAGACATGAAGGATGAGCAGCACCGCTTCTCTGCCTTGACTTCGCTTATTCGATTGATTTCACTTATTGGTGTCGAGGGGAAGGTTGACGACTTATGCATGGCGATACTAACAGACACGTCGCAGGAATTCGGCATAAAAAGATTGACATGCTGTTCCCTCGAGAAAGGCACTGCAACCCTGCGGATATCAGGATCATCTGAGCGCGTCACTGCATATAAATCTATCAAACTCGACGACTCATCGGTTGCCTGGTTGGCGCAGCTACCTACAGATAAGATGCATATCATCGAATCAATCGATCATCTTCCTCAATCCTTTAGGGAGATATTAGCTCCAGATGAGCAGGAATGCGTCGCACTATTTATCGGCAGAGATGATGAGCCATGGCATCTGGTGGCGATATCGATAGACAAAGAGAATGCACAGGCAGTATGCAATGATGCGGAGCTCGCAGAATATTTCAGAGGCGTGTTGATCATTCTGGACACGCTTGATAGGATTGGCGAGAACCTTTTGTCTCGACTCGATATAAACTCAGTTTTCGAGCTTGCGCCAATCGGGATCATCATCTGCGATGAAGACGGCTCCGTAATTAGCGCGAACAATCAGGCATTGCTTATCCTCGGTTGTGGTCCAGATACGGACGCATTGATCGGGGGGAACCTGGTAAGCGGGGATGCGTTCAAGAATAGCGGGCTCGATACGGTAATAAAAAGGGCGATTGCTGGTGAGCAAGTCGACATTGAAAATCTCCGGTTCAGGTGTCCGAGCGGCAAGAGCGTGTATCTCGATGTCAGATTCAGATCGACGAGATCGAAAAACGGACGGTCTCGTGTCATAGGGATTCTTGCAGATGTAACCCAGAGGATCAGATTGCAGCAGCAGCTGGAACGCTCTTATAGATCCTTGACTGAGGCCTATGAGGAATTGCAGCGCATAGACAAGATGAAAACGCGCTTCATCGACACGGTATCTCATGAATTGAGGACGCCGTTGACGGTCATGAGAGGATATCTGGAGATGCTGGAATCAGGGTATTCGGACAAGATCGACCAGAAGGTCATGGGGAAGATAAAGGCGATCCGGGCGAACACGGAACGGCTATACGATCTCGTCGAGACGATGCTCGATGTTGCGAGAATCGAGCAGGGGGCAATGGAGATCATCAAGCAGGAAGCCTCGATCAAGAACCTGATCGAGGAGGTGGTCGCTTCGCAGCAGGGACTTGCGCATGACAAGCATCAGGAAATCACGCTCGTACTCCAGGGCGAGCTTAGCTCAGCGATGTTCGATTATAGGAAGATGAAGGATGCCCTCAGGAATGTATTAAACAACGCCATACGATATACCCCCGAAGGGGGAAAGATACAGGTCGGGGCTGCGGATGAGGGGAAGATGATACATATCTGGGTCAAGGACAACGGTATCGGAATCCCGACCTCTGAGCTCGAAAGAATTTTCGACAGGTTCCATATCGTTGTCGCGAAGGAATTGTCTCATCAGGTCGATAGGATGGGCCTGGGGCTCCCGATGGCAAAGGGGATCGTTGACGCACACGGCGGCAAGATATGGGTCGAAAGCGAGGTAGGCAAGGGGAGCATATTCCATATCCATATACCCAAGCAGTGATCAGGTCACCCAGCGCCCAGGATCTTCTCGTAAAGCCTGATGGTCTTCTCCGCCGCCTTATCCCAGGAATACCTGTCAAGCTCTTTCCGTGCCCTTTCCGTGATGCTTCTCCTCAAGGAGTCATTTCTGAGTAATCTGGCAATCGCATTAGCATATCCTTTCACATCGCCTGGCTCGACTAGGATACCAGTCTTCTCGTTCTCAATGAGCTCGGTTACACCGCCAACAGAGGAGGCGACAACTGGGCATCCCGAAGCCATTGCTTCCATGATAGAGAGACCCCACCCCTCCATCCGGGAGGTCAAGAGGAAGACGGAAGCTCTTGTGTAGAGTTCGACCATCTTCTCATCGGAAACTGTCTCGAGTATTTCGACCTTGCCTGTCAGACCGCACCTCTCGACGAGATGGTCGAACCAGGCCTTTGACTCGACCCCTCTGAAGCCCGGCCTCGCGACAGCTATCAATTTCAGATCGCTGCCTCCTCTGCGCAGGATCTCAATTGTCTCAATAGCGAACTCCAGTCCCTTTCGCGCCTCCATCCCGCCCACGAACAGGACAAAAGGCTCCCTCTCGGAGGCGTTAAATGGATACCTTCCAGTATCAATCCCGTTGTGAATCACGGTGGATTCGATGCCGAATCTCCTTAAAAGCTCGTCATGCCAATAGTTCGAGACCGTTATTTTCCAGGTGTTTCCTCGAATGGCCTCCTGCTCACATCTGTCCAAGAATTTGTCGGCAAAGCCTTCCACATGATGAATGGTCCTCACGATAGGCGCGGACAATCTATTGCTCGAGGACAGTCTCTGGAGTGCGGTATCGCAAACGCAATCCTGAGCATGATAGATATCGAAATCCAATGGCAGGTTCTCGATGTACGCCGAGCTCATCGATTCCAATCTCTCTCGTATATCCTCGTGCCATTTGAAATCGAATATCCTGAAAGGTACGGACGTTTTCCTGAAAAACCCCGGATATTGTTCCGCCTGATCTTCCCTCCTTAGCGCGAACAATTCGATTTCTATGCCCTTTCTTTGAATGGCTTCCGCAAGTGATAAAGCATGGACTACGCCTCCTCTGGGCTTAAGGCTATAGGTCAGCATCGCTACTTTCATGTGCTCGTCGTTATTCCATATTGCGCTAATAATAGATAATCCAATTCCAGCCGACGCGACTGCCGACCGATACGATTGGGAAAGGGTTAATTACGACCGGCTCAATCTAAGGAGCGCCAAGAGAGTGCTCTCTCAGAGGTGCTTAAACGCGTTGGGCTTGGACCGGGATATGATGGCGATGATGGACGATTAAATCCCGCAAAACCCTTGTCAGGATCCTCGATGGGTAGATTCGGATGCAGACTACTAACGAGACGGTTGACAGGTCCAAGAAATACATTTTATGGTTCAGAGAAATCGGAATGAATGACATCCCGCTGGTGGGAGGCAAGAACGCATCTCTCGGCGAGATGCTCAGAGAGTTGTCGTCGAAGGGCATTCAGGTACCGGACGGCTTTGCCATCACCACATACGCTTTCAGAAGATTCGTCGAGGCGAACAGACTCGAAACGAGGGTTCAGAAGGCGCTCGAAGGACTCGATACGAGGAACCCGAGCAATTTGTTATCGAAGGGCAAAGAGGTCAGGATGTTGTTCATGAACTCGGAGTTCCCCCAGGACCTCAAGATCGAGATCCTGATGTCCTACAGCGAATTGTCTAGGATGCTCGGCCAGAAGAATCCTCACGTCGCGGTGAGGTCAAGCGCCACTGCTGAAGACCTCGAAGGAGCGTCTTTCGCAGGTCAGCACGAGACCATCCTGAACGTCTATGGTGGCGCCAACCTCCTCCGGGCGATAAAGCAGTGTTTCGCAAGCCTCTTCACAGACAGGGCGATATCCTACCGTGCAGACAAGGGATTCCCGCAGCTCGGGATTGCTCTTTCTGTCGGCGTCCAGCAAATGGTGCGGAGCGACCTCGCGTGCTCGGGAGTCATGTTCACGATAGATACCGAAAGTGGGTTCGACAAAGTAGTCTATATCACCAGTTCATACGGATTGGGCGAGTTGATTGTGCAAGGGGGTGTCTCTCCAGATCAATTCTATGTTCATAAGGACCTGATAGGAAAAGCCAGAAATCCCGTCGTTGAAAAGATTCTCGGAGAGAAGTTGCATAAAATGATATATACTGGCAAGAGCGCAAAGCTCGACGAGGTCGAGGTCCCGAAGAAAGACAGGCAACGGTTCACGATAACCGATGAGGAGGCCACGACGCTCGCCAAGTGGGCGATAGAGATAGAAAAGCACTATGGAAAGCATATGGACATCGAATGGGCGAAGGACGGCCTGACCAATCAACTATATATAGTTCAGGCAAGGCCTGAAACCGTGCACGCGGTCAAGAAGGAGAAGGTCTATGAGACTTACGTCCTCGAGGAAAAGGGCAAGATCCTCCTAAGAGGGGACGCTGTAGGATCGAAGATAGGCCAAGGGACTGTCAATGTGCTTAAGTCCGCGCTACAGCTGAACGAATTCAGCAAAGGACAGGTGCTGGTCACGGACAGGACGGACCCCGACTGGGAGCCGATAATGAAGATGGCATCTGCAATCATAACCAACCGCGGTGGCCGGACCTGTCATGCGGCAATTGTATCACGCGAGCTCGGCATCCCCGCGATCGTCGGGACGGGGAACGGCACCGAGGTATTAAAGACGGGTCAGCAGGTCACGGTTGACACGTCTCAGGGCATAGGGTTGGTGTACGAAGGGCTCCTCAAATATCGCGTAGACCGCGTTAGACTCGATACGATACCGCCAACTAAAACGAAGATAATGATGAACGTCGGGACCCCCGAGAACGTCTTTTATCACGCGCAGATACCCAGCGACGGGGTGGGTTTGGCGAGGTTGGAATTCATCATAATGTCCCACATTGGAATCCATCCGATGGCGTTGATAGAATACGAGGAATTAAAACGGAGAGGGGAACAGGACCCAAAATATGCTCGGATAGTCTCGGAGATAGACAAGAGGTCATCTGCATATGTCAATAAAGCGGATTTCTTCGTCGAGAAACTTTCTTTGGGCATTGGCAAGATAGCCTCCGCTTTCTATCCGAACGATGTGATAGTCCGATTATCCGACTTCAAGACTAATGAGTATGCCGATCTCATCGGCGGGGAGCTCTATGAGCCAAAGGAAAGCAATCCGATGATCGGCTGGAGGGGGGCATCGAGATATTACGACCCGAGGTTCAAGCCTGCTTTCGAACTCGAATGCAGGGCCCTCAAGATAGTGAGAGAAGAAAAAGGTCTAACGAATGTGAAGGTGATGGTGCCGTTCTGCCGGACCGTCGAAGAGGGCAAGAAGGTAATCGATGTGATGAAGGAGTTCGGGTTGGAGCAGGGGAAGAACGGTCTCGAAGTGTATGTTATGTGCGAAATACCGAGCAACGTCGTGCTCGCGGACGAATTTTGCAAGGTCTTTGATGGCTTTTCGATAGGCTCCAACGATCTCACTCAATTGCTCCTAGGTCTTGACAGAGATTCCGAGCTTGTCTCTCACTTGTACGATGAGCGGAACGAGGCCGTCAAGAGGATGATCAAAAGCGTAATAGAGACAGTCAAGAAGAACGGCAGGAAAATAGGCATATGCGGACAGGCGCCGAGCGATTTCCCGGATTTCGCGGAGTTCCTCGTGGAATGCGGCATAGACAGCATCTCGCTCAATCCTGATACCGTGATAAAGACGCGTTTAAGGATAGCGGAAAAGGAAAAGGCGCTCGGCATTCAATGACCAAATGTCTTCAAAAAAATAGATGATGCCAGGAGAAGCTCTTGCGCGTTCTCCTGGCGGGTCATATCTTTCCTGTTCAATCGAGTTTCTTCTTCATCTCTTCCCATTTGAAGCCGTACTTCGTGAACGCATTCAGAATCGGCTTCGGGTCCAGCATTTCTGGCGTGAACACTCCGCGCTCTTGGATCTTCCCTTGAGCGAACAATGTCACAGCTATCGCCGTCGGTATTGCGACCTGCGTCGGCGTCGCAGTGGCCTTGTATTCCTTCCAGCATTCCTCGTGGCTCATCGTGTTCCAGATATAATGCATGATTCTCTGGCCATCCTTCTTCCCGATGACTGCGGCGCCCACGCACGTATGCCCCTTCGTCTTTGACTGGATATTCGGGTCCACCGGAGATGCCATACACGCCGTAACCACATCTCTCGGGACGACCTTCACACCGGTTCTGACCTTGACAGGCTTCGCATCGACAAGCCCGACCTTCCTCAGGGCTCGGACGACGTCCACCCATTCATCGTCCAGATGTATCATGAAGTTCATTTCCTTACAGCCCTTGTCGATGAACCTCGGCAGGCACTGTGTCTCCTCATGGTCGACCAACCAGACCTTCAGCTTGCCGACAGGTGGAGGAAACTCCCATTCCTCCGAGACTGTCAAGGGCGGCCGTCTCTCCCAGTGGCCGTTCGTCCAGATCAAGGAATTCATGTAGGCAACCTCCTCGATTAGGGTATCTGGCGACCACGGCGCATAGAATCGGTCGTATCCCTCGATGACGCTCTTGTCCCCGTCCCTTATTTTTATTTCCTCGACCTCGTCCATGCCGTCTGCAGCATACCTGGTAAAGACGTTCACCGCACCCGGATCGACTCCCCAGCAGAGCATCGCTGCTATGTCCTTCTTCTTCCAGGCTTTGTCCTGTTGCAACTGGAGATCCAGCGGCACCTTCTTCACGGGCTTGAACGGCTCATCGTTCATCACTGCAAGATCGGTTGCCATATCGATGTAGTTCGTTCCCACATCGAGGCATGCCTTCATGATTTTCAAGAAGTAGCGTGGCAGGGTCGAGTTGACGACCATGTCCGCTCCTCTGAAGCATTTCTTCATATCGGCTATGTTGTTCGCGTCCACGATGGCTATCTTCGCCTTCTCCTTTCCTTTCATCTTGTCAAGGGTTTTCTTCAATGTATCTCTCTTTCGGCCGGCAAGGACTATCTGGTCATATTCTGGCTGTCGGGACAGCCAATCTGCTATGACAGATCCTACCGCGCCTCCTGCTCCTACTATCACAATTTTCATCTGTTTTCAGTCCCCCTGGTTGCGATAAAGTCGTTTTTTTTCGACTTCCCAGGTCTGCCATATCGTATTAAATGACGCTATTTATTTTCTTGCAAGGGTCTAATCCGCTTTTTCTGCCAGTAGCCGAAATGGTAACATTTTTTTCGCCATCCTCAGCTGGGCTATTAAAGTGCCAATTGAAATCGGGGTAAAATATTCCAAAAATCCGCTCTGATTCTCGAAAAATTGCCGAAGAGGGATGCCCGATTCCCGGGAATTTACCCCCCCTCTTCATCCCTCGGAGAGCTCCTTTTTCTCTTCCTGCCAGGGGAAACCCATCTTCTTGAATGCCTCCATGATCGGACCTGGGTCCAACATTTCTGGCGGAAACACCCCTTTTCTGTCGATGACGCCCCTGGCTTTCAGGACGGTTGCGATCGCCGTCGGGGTTGCCGTCTGCACGGCGGTCGCGTTCGCCCCGTACGTCTGCCAACATTTCTCGTGGTCGGCGATATTGTAAATGTAATGGCTATATCTCTTGTTTCCTCTCTTCCCGATGACCATTACACTTGCACAGCCCATACCCCTGATTTTCGCATTCAGGTCCATCTCCGCGGGAGATGGCATCAGCGCGGTGACCACGTCTCGCGGTGCGACCTTAACACCTTTAACGTCGATAGGGACAGGGCTGACGAACCCCATCTTCTTCATCATTCTCAGCATGTCGGCGACCTCGTCACTCAAAGCGAGGTAGAAGTTGCACTCCTTGCATCCCTTGCCGATGAATCTGCCCAATGTTTCTGTCTCCTCGTGATCCACGCACCAGACCTTCAGTTTGCCAATCGGAGGAGGAAACTCCCAGATTTCGCTCTTCGAGAGCGAGGGGATCCTTTCGAACCTGCCGTTCGTCCAGACAAGAGCATCCAAGTCAGCGCATTCCTCGATCAGGGTATCCGGAGACCAGTAAGAGACGAAACCGTCATAGCCTTCTATGTAGGAGTTGTCCCCGTCCCTCACCAGTATCTTCTCGACGGAATCCATCTGATCCGCCGCATACCTTGCAAAGACGTTGACTGCACCGGGCTCTGCACCCCAACAGAGCATCGCTGACAGACCCGCTTCTTTCCATGCATCGTCCTGCTCCAGCTGGAGGTCGATCGGCACCTTTTCGATCTTCTGTCCCGCTTTTTCATGCCTCGCGACTCCCAGGTCGGTGGCCATATCCATATAATTGACACCGCTTTCCAGGCATGCTCTCATTACTTTCAGGAAAAATCTCGGAAGGGTCGCATTGATAACCATATCGTAGCCTTTCATCCCCTTCTTCATGTCGTCCACGTTGTTCGCGTTCATGGCAATGGCGGTGACTTTCTTCTTGTTCGCAGCCTTTCTAGCGGCCTTTCGTGCTTTCTCCAGATCGAGGTCAGCCATTGCAATCTGCTCGATCTCTTCGTGCCTGCTCAATATATTTCCGATTACCGTTCCTACTGCTCCCGAACCTAATATTAGGACTTTCATGTTTTTCAGACCTGCCAGGTGCCGGTCATTCCTTGAATCACCGACGCCCGCGATGAGTCCTAACTAACTGATGGTAGATAACCCTTGTTTGAAAGGTTTATAACCCCAGGTACGGAAGTGAGGGACATTTCGCCCCTGAAGGGAGATCGTGAAGGCATACTCGGACAAACGCAGGATTTGCAGCAAAGACCTTTTATATTGTGAGACTTTCTGCATGCTTGCTCTTCTCTAGAGCCCATGAATGATGAAGACGCTTATGCGTCCGAATGAGGTGCAATCAAATGAGCAAACCACCGTATGTGAAATTCGAAACGCCAAAAGAAGTGAGCGACCGCGTGTACGAGCTTGTGGAACTGGCAAGAGACAGCGGCAAGCTCAGAAAGGGTACAAACGAGGTGACCAAACTCGTCGAGAGGGGCGAGGCGCAATTCGTGGTCCTTGCCGAGGACGTCAATCCCCCAGAGATATTAATGCATATGCCCGCGCTCTGTGACGAGCGGAAGGTTCCTTTCGCGTTTGTCCCGAGCAAGGCCGAGCTGGGAAACGCCTGCGGCCTCGAGAAGCCCACCGCTTCCGTCGCTATCACGGATGCGGGCAAGGGAAAGCCGTTGCTCGATGATCTGATTAAGAAGATAGCGGAGCTCCGCAAGTGAGGAGGCGATTCAGATGGCTGAGGATAGCATTCCGTCGGAGGTCGTCGAGATAATTGGCAGGACTGGCATGACGGGCGAAGCCACCCAGGTAAAGGTCCGAGTGCTCGAGGGACGGGATAAGGGCAGGATCATCACGAGGAACGTTATGGGACCTGTCCGGGTAGGAGATACACTGATGTTGAAAGAGACCGCCCGAGAGGCCAGGAAACTGAGCGTCCGATAGATAGCCTCCTTGGCCAGAGAACATCGTAACGGAAGGTGATCCCAAATGGTGGAGCAAAAGATATGTTCGTTCTGCGGGGAGAGCATCGAGCCAGGCACGGGCCGGCTATATGTTCGCAAGGATGGCTTCACCTACAGCTTCTGCAGCAACAAGTGCTTCAAAAACATGATCGTCCTCGGACGCGCCCCGCGCGAGACGCGATGGACCTCGCAGTACCGACGGGACAAGGCGGTTAGGTTGGCGGTCGGGACGCATGCAGGGAAAGAGGGTGCGAAGAAGACGATCAGGGTAAGAAAGGTGGCCAAAGCGGGCAAGCAGGAAGTCGCGAAGCAAGGCTTGGAACAGCATGAAGCTGAGGAGAGGGCAAGAACTCCCTCTGCTGAGCAAGAGCTAGCGAAGAAAGACGCGGGGGATGGCAGTTGATAGAGCGGACCTTCTGCATGGTGAAGCCCGATGGAGTCCAGAGAGGGCTCATCGGGGAAATAATATCGAGGTTTGAGCGTCGCGGGTTCAAGATTTGTGCGCTCAAGATGATCAAAATACCACGCGAGCTCGCGGAGAGGCATTACGAGGAGCACAAGGGCAAGAGCTTTTTCCCATCTCTGATAGATTACATAACTTCCGGGCCCGTCGTCTGCATGATTCTCGAAGGTGACAATGCTGTTTCCGTTGTGAGGGCGATGATGGGCAAGACGAATCCCCAGGATGCAGCTCCGGGCACCATCAGGGGTGACCTCGGGATTCAGACTGGGAGGAACATTGTCCACGGATCGGATTCGCCAGAATCGGCTAAGCGCGAAATCGAGCTTTTCTTCAACGACTATGAGATACAGAGGTACACGCGGATAGACGAGACATGGTTGTACGAAGGAAAGGTATGACCCTGCTGTTGATTATTCCTAAACCTCCCGGTGATCCCTTTGGTGACGAGACAACCGATAGTATCGGTATTAGGGCACGTCGATCATGGAAAGTCGACAATTCTCGATAGAATCAGGGGCACCAACGTAGTAGGAAGAGAGGCAGGGGGCATCACCCAGCACATCGGCGCGACCGAGGTCCCATTGGAGACAGTCTACAAGTTATGCGGGGATATGGCGAAGGGCAAGAGATTCACCGTGCCGGGGCTCCTTTTCATCGACACCCCTGGTCATCATTCATTCATCACCCTTAGGGCAAGAGGCGGTGCTTTGGCAGATCTTGCAGTCCTCGTCATCGACATAAACCAGGGGATACAGCCGCAGACGGTCGAATCGATGAACATCCTGAAAAAGTTCAAGACGCCGTTCGTGATTGCCGCGAACAAGATAGATCTCATCGAGGGCTGGAGGGTGCAGGAGGGCCAGCCCTTCATCATCAGTATTAAGAGACAGCCCGAGTCAGCAATAGAGAACCTTGAGAAGGCTATATACGACCTTGTCGGAAAGTTCTATGACTACGGGTTCAGCGCGGACAGGTTCGACAGGATCGAGGATTTCACAAAGACAGTAGCGATCATCCCGGTGAGCGGGAAGTCAGGGGAAGGGATACCAGATCTATTGCTCGTGCTCGTTGGTCTCGCGCAGCGTTTCCTAGAAGAACAGCTCGAGTCGGAGGAGGAAGGCCCGGGAGAGGGCACGGTGCTCGAGGTGAAAGAGGAGAAAGGCCTCGGGACCACTCTCGACGTGATACTTTACCAGGGTGAGCTCAGACGCGGGGACATGGTCGCAATATCCTCCACAGATCCCGCAAAGCCCATTGTCACGAAGGTAAAGGCGCTTCTCAAACCCAAGCCTTTGGATGAGATTCGCGATCCGACGCAAAAGTTCGACTCGGTGCAGAAAATCAGTGCAGCGGCTGGTATAAAGATAGCCGCGCAAAACCTCGAAAACGCTCTTGCTGGCGGTCTGATAAAAGTCATACGCGGGAACGAGCAAGAGGTCATAGAGGCGATCAAGAAGGAGAGCGAGATGAAGATAGAGCTCTCGCCCGAGGGGGTTCTCGCGAAGGCCGACGCGATAGGCTCTATAGAAGCGCTGGCATTCGAATTGAAAAACGCGAATATACCTATTAGAAGCGCGAGGATAGGTGATGTTTCGAAAAAGGACATCGTTGAGGCCGAGACCTCGGCTGACCCGCTTCACAGGATTATACTCGCATTCAATGTCGGAATCACACCAGATGCCCAAGCGGCTCTGAAGGATCATGACGTCACGATTCTTAGTAATAACGTGGTGTACCGGCTCATCGAAGATTATCAGGAATGGATGAAGAAAAAGAAGGAGGAGCTGGAGCGCGAGAAGCGGCTCGAACTTGTTTTCCCGGGGAAATTGAAAATATTGCCGAACTGCGTGTTCAGGGTGAGTAAGCCCGCCATCGTCGGGGTCAGAGTGCTTGCAGGACGGATTATGAGCGGTCAAACGCTGATAAGAGCCGACGGGAAGAGCGTGGGAAAAATAAGGAGCATTCAGAGCGAGAATCAGAGCATAGCCACGGCCGAGATGGGTCAGGAAGTCGCGATCTCCCTGGATGATGTCACTGTAGGAAGACAGATCAAAGTTGAAGACGTCTTATACGTGGACATACCAGAGGGTCACGCGCGCCAGCTTCAGAAGATGGAGCTGCGGGCAGACGAGAGTGAGGTCCTCGCAGAAATATTGAAGATAAAGAGGAGCCAAGAGCCCTTCTGGGCCATGTGATATTTTCCGCCTCCAATCAGTCAGTATGTTACCATCGATTCAGCTTCACGACGTCGGTTGTTTTTTTTCTCATTGCCTGACCCTGCCAAAACCTATTTATCCCCTTTGGCAATAGAGCCTCCCACGGTCGGATGAGTGATACCTTTGGTAGAGTTCAAAGCCAATATCAGCGATCCGAAGGATGGTAAGTCGTATCACACAGTGGTCTCGGGTCACCACGCGAACTCCCTAATAGGAAAGAAAATCGGCGATCAGATAGACGGGATATTCCTGGGTCTTCCGGGCTATAAACTTCTCATAACGGGCGGTAGCGACAAGGACGGCTTCCCGATGAGGAGAGACATGCCCGGCGCGAAGCGCACGAGAATTCTGGTGTCTCGCGGCTTCGGATTCAGGGCTCCGAGAAAGGGTATGAGACGAAGGAAGACCATGCGCGGTAGCGCAATCTCACCTGACACCGTTCAGATAAATTTTAGGGTAACATCTCACGGGGCAAAGCCAATAGCCGATATCCTCAAACCCGCTGAGAAGAAGGAGGGCGCATGAACGTACCGACCCAGCCGTCAGTGAACATCGGCCTGATTGGCCATGTCGACCATGGCAAGACAACCCTTGCCAAGGCTCTGACGGGCGAGGTCACGGACAGGCACTCTGAAGAGATAAAGAGGGGCATATCGATAAGACTTGGGTACGCGGACGTCCCCATCTACAGATGCACCAATTGCGACGGTGGGGAGTTCTTCTGCACCTCGGAAACTTGTCCGAGATGCAATTCGAAATGCGAATACGAGCGGTCGGTCTCGTTCGTTGATGCCCCCGGTCACGAGACGCTGATGGCCACTATGCTCTCAGGTGCGGCGCTGATGGACGGGGCGTTGCTGCTCATAGCCGCAAACGAAAAATGCCCTCAGCCTCAAACCAGAGAGCACTTGATGGCAATAGAAATAATGGGCATTAGAAACATCATCATAGTGCAAAACAAGATTGATTTAGTAACTAAAGAGCAGGCAATCAAGAACTATAATGAGATAAAGGAATTTGTCAAGGGGACCTCTGCGGAGAAAGCGCCTATCATCCCTGTGTCGGCCCATCATGATGTCAATATTGATAAGTTACTGGCAGCAATACAGAAATTTATTCCCTCACCAAAGCGCGATACTGAAAAGCCGTTCAGGATGCAGGTGGCGAGGTCATTCGACGTGAACAGGCCAGGAACACCGCCAGAGGATCTTCGCGGTGGTGTTATCGGGGGTAGCGTGAGCCAGGGGGTTGTTGAGCTCGATGATGAGATAGAAATCCTTCCGGGGGTTTCCGTAGAGCTCGGTGGCAGGGGGGAGGAGCCCCCTCTGAGAACCAAGGTCTCGTCTCTCTACGCAGGGGGGACCGGATTCGAGAAAGTCGGTCCTGGTGGGCTGATAGCGATCGGAACATATCTTGACCCAGCCTTGACAAAATCGGATTCGCTTGTCGGTAGACTTGCAGGGCAGCCCGGGACGCTACCCGAGGTCGTCAAGGAATTCAGGATGCGGACACACCTCTTGAGCAAGGTTGTAGGACTTGCTGAGGCCGTTACTGTGGAAAGCGTGAAGACGAACGAGCCTCTGATGTTGAGTGCGGGCACGGCGACGACCGTCGGGTTAGTCAAGAGTGGCAGAGAGGATGTGTGTGAGATAGCGCTCAAGATTCCGATATGTGCCGAGAAGGGTCAGAGAGTTGCGATCTCCAGAAGAATCGCGGGGAAATGGCGATTGATAGGCTATGGCGTGATCGAGTGAGCGTACCGAGGCGTTGGTTCAATTGTATGGCAAAATAGAGTGCGTCGTCATCGATTCCAATGCTCTGCTCATGCCATTCCAATTCAAAATTGATCTTCAGTCAGAAATCGAGAGATTGCTCGGGAAGACAGAGATCGTGGTACCTTCCTGCGTCCTTGAGGAGCTTTCTCAGATGAACCTTTCCGAAGCCAAAGGTGCATTGAAATACGCGGAGCGATTCCCCGTGATAAGATCCAAGGAGAGGGGTGACAGAGGGATCATTGAAGTTGCAAAGGAAAGGAAGGCGGCAGTCGTCACGAACGACCAGGAACTTATAAAGATACTAAAAAAGTTATCAATACCCGTAATAAGGATGAGGGAATGCCAGAAACTAGATTTTGCGTGACCCGCGTGACGAAGAGCAATCAAAACCGTTTTATGTTGATCAAGTATATATCGTCACGATGCACGACAAGCACGTTGCAACGCTGAAGCAAATCGCACTGCTCGGTGGGGTGCATGATTATATCGCGATATCCTCCCGAGAGCTCGGTGAGCTTCTCAATATAAGCCAGCAATCCGCATCTAAGAAGATACTCGAGCTCCTATCGAACGGCCTCATCGAGCGAGACCTGGGGGCGAGACGCCAGCGGATAAAGCTCACCGACAAGGGGTTCGAGATCCTGCGGAAGGAATATTCCGATTACCAGAGGATCTTCGAGATGAAGGATCATCTCGTCATAGTGGGTACCGTCATATCCGGTCTCGGCGAGGGCCAGTACTATGTGAACCAGCCGGAATATCTCGAGCAGTTCCAGAAGAAGCTCTGGTTCAAGCCGTATGAGGGCACCTTGAACGTGAAGGTAGGCGAATCCGAGCTGCCAAAGCTCGAGATACTCAGAAAGGCCGAGGGGATCATCGTTAATGGGTTCGAGAAGGAGGGCAGGACGTTCGGGGATGTCAAGTGCTTCTTCGCGAAGATTCATAACATGGAATGCGCGGTCGTCATGCCCGCCAGGTCTCACTACACGAATGTCCTCGAAGTCGTCTGCAAGTATCATCTGAGAAGGACGCTCGGCCTGAGAGACGGAGATCAGGTTGAGGTGATCATCTCCCTTTCGAGCTGACGGCCTCAGAATTCCTTTTCCACGTATCTCAGCGCGGATTCGAAGATCGCCCAGCCGTCGCCGAACGCCGCTGGATCCTCTTCTCTCCTCGTCCAATCAGGATAGAGATATCTGAAGAAAGCCCTCTCTGGATGGGGCATGAGTCCCATCACATTCCCTATCGAATTGCATATCCCCGCGATGCCCGCCGTCGAGCCGTTCGGACACCAAGGATAGTTGGCGTAGTTGCCCGTAGGGTCGACATATCTGAAGACGATTTGGTCCTCTTTCTCTAGCTGTTTGAGAATCTTGTCTTCGTTCTCCGGTGGGAACATCAACTTGCCTTCAGCGTGTGCGGATGGGAACATCACGACCTTGCCTTTCGGTATCAGCCGAGTGAATACGCACTTATCGGTATTCTCATTCATTAGGTAGGTCGGCCTGCACTCAAACCTGTTTGAGTCGTTCGTGTTCAGGACTGCCTGGGGCAACGGCGACATTATCCCATCCAGGCCCGGCAATAGACCGATCTCTACTAGCACTTGGAACCCATTGCAGATACCGAGGACCGGATATCCGGATTCCACGAACACCTTGATCTCCTTTTCCAACGCCGCCTTGAGTCGGGCCGCGAATATCGCGCCCGCCCTGACATAGTCACCGGCCGAGAACCCGCCCGGGATGATCAACATCTGGTAATCCTCCAGCGCCCTCTTTCGCTCAGGGCGTATCCCGTAGCCGATCAGTTGCTTGAGATGCACTATCTCGGCGCTCGCCCCGAGGCGTTTAATGCAGTCGTGTGTCTCCTGCTCACAATTCGTCCCCTCGATTCTGAGCACGCACGCCCTGACGTCCTTCCTCAACATCGCATCACCCCATTAGCTCCCAGATCGTGCTCGACCATCTGCATTCTATGTCTGCTAGCGGGAGATCGCACAGGATTTTCTCCTCATCCGAAATTAGTACCGAGTCTCCTCCGACCCTCCCGATCTTCCTAACCTCGATCCCAGCACTGGGCGAGAGTTCTATCCCTGCCGGGACCTCGACGAGCCATCTTGTTGGCGATTCCGAGAACAGTTTCACGTCCGACCTTGAAATGCCTTGGAGAGGCGAGAGGTCTACTTCAGCCCCAAGCTGGCCACCTATGGCCATCTCGCAGAGCGAGACGGCAAGCCCGCCGTCGGAAATGTCATGGCAGCTCAACAGTCTTCTTTGGGAAATCATCCCTAGGATGTAATCAACGGACTTCTTCAGGGTCGGCAGGTCCACCACGGGTACCTTTGAGGAAGAGCAATTCATCTTGCGGAAGAACTCCGAGCCTGCCATCGCATCCTGAGTAGTCCCGATGAGATATATCGATGACCCAATCCTCTTGAAGTCGGCGGTTATGCAACGGGTGATGTCATCGGCTATCCCGCATCCAAGGAGGACAGGGGTCGGCAGGACAGTACCGTAATGTGATTCATTGTAGAAGCTGACATTCCCGGACGGTATCGGTATCCCGAGATAAGCGGCTGTCTCTCCGATTCCCCGGACAGCCTCCCTAAACGATCCGAGGATCTCTGGCTTCTCCGGATTCCCGAAGTTCAGACAGTCAGTTATCGAGTGCGGTCTGGCCCCGACGGAGACCAGGTTCCTGCAGAGCTCGTCCACGATCATTTTCCCGCCCAGATATGGATCGAGCGCGACCGCCCATGGGTTCGCAGCCGTGCTTATCGCTAGTCCTCTCATGGAGTCCTCCAGGGGCTTAAGAACCGCCGCGTCTCCGTGGGTGGAATGCCCTGGAATTCCCTGCAGAGGCTTGATAACAGTGCTTGCGCGCACCTCATGATCGTATTGTCTTATGACCCACTCCTTGCTGCAGATGTTCAGGCTTGACAGCATCGTGAGTATGATATCGTCGTATCTATCCAGTTCCTCGGGATACTTTTCCGGCAGCCCTCTCGCAGGGACCGAGATCTTGGTAGGCCTGCAATAGACCGGACCAGCGGTCAAGAAATCCAGGTCCATCTCGAAGACTTTCACGCCCTGGAAAAAGAGTGTCACCGTCTTCTCCGGGACGGTTCTCCCTATGGGGGTTGCCTGCACATCGTATAGTGAGAATATGTCGAGCACCTCCTCGAGGTTCTCTTCCCTCACCGAGAGCATCATGCGTTCCTGGGACTCCGACACCCAGATTTCCCAAGGTGCCAAGCCAGCTTCCTTGAGTGGGACCTTGTCGAGCTCGACAACGGCACCGCAATTCCCGGAAAGCGCTATCTCGCCGACCACGCAGCTGAGCCCTCCGCCACCCAGGTCTTTCATTCCGCTTATAAGCCCGGCACGGTTCGCCTCGAGGATAGCGTGTATCAATGGTTCCTTCATGATAGGGTCGCCGAGCTGGACTGCCCCTCTCGAGAGCTCATCGCTTCTCTCAGTGAGAACGGCGGAGGCGAAGGTCACACCGTGAATTCCGTCTCTACCCGTCCTGCCGCCGACAAGCACCAGTACCTCCCCCGGGCCGCCCACGGCATTCCGCTTCAGCTCGTCTATCTTCGCGATTCCTACGCAACCGACGTTCACGAGACAATTACCAATGTATCCCTCATCGAACCAAACGCCGCCAGAGATAGTCGGCAGACCAACTCTATTGCCATAGTCACGAATCCCAGCTACCACGCCAGAGAAGAGATATTTTGGGTGCTTGATCCCGACGGGCACGTTCTCCTGAGGGATTGTCAATGGTCCGAAGAACAGTGGATCCACGAGCGCTATCGGCTGAGCCCCCATGCACAGGACATCCCTGATGATGCCACCAATGCCCGTCGCGGCGCCGCCGTATGGCTCGACCGCGCTCGGATGGTTATGGCTCTCGATTCTGAGCGCATACGCATGCCGCTCATCGAATCTCATGACTCCGGCATCCCCTCTCAGGAGGACGTCGGGGGTCTCTATACCCGTTATAAATTCCTTCAGGAAGACCTTCGAGCTCTTATAGCAGCAGTGCTCGCTCCAGGCCTGACCAATCGACTGCAGCTCGACGTCCGTCGGGAGCCTTTTTTTCTTCGCGAAGTAATCGCGAACCATGTGCATTTCATCGAGCGATAGGCCGATGCCCAGTTCGTTCGATAGCTGCACGAGCTCCTCATCTGTAGCGGAAAAAAGATCTATTTCAATCAGAGGAAACCGCGTGTCTCTCCTGAGGTAGAGTCGCTCGATCATTCGATTCCTCACTTTATCGTTATGGTGAATTTATGGATGACCGGATTTGCAAGAAGACGTCTGCACATCTCCTCCGCCTTGGTCCTGGCATCCTCGGGAGATCCGTCGAGGGTGATCTCGAAGACCTTTATAGATCTCACGTTCGTGATTCCCGAAAACCCGAGGAGCTCCAAGGCTTTCTGGGTATTCCGGCCTTCTGGGTCGGCCACACCTTCCTTGAGCTCTATTCTGACCTCGGCGACTACCATCGCGCGTACCCCGCGACCTTCTGAATAGAGTCGACATATTTACTCATTTCTCGAAAGCTCTTGTCCATAGGAAACCATGGTCGCGGAGGTTCAGATCGTCCTCCTCGCGAATGTCAGATATCCTGTATGACCCAACATCTCGAAGCTCGGGCGGACCCCGCCGTCATGGATGACCATTTCTCGCTGCAAGACCTCGTAGGACCGCACATCTTCGAATTTTCGCTTGCCAAGCTCCCGGACGACCTTTTCCAGTTGATTCATATTCGGGACGAAAGCGCAGAAATGCCCACCGATCCTCAGAACCTCCTCAGCTGTTCTTACAGAATCCCAGGGGTTCGGGATGTCGACGATGAATGCGTCGGCTCCTCTCTCATCTATCGGCCCGCATATGTCTCCTATCTTGAGCACCCAATCCTCTGCAAGTGATGCCAGCTTGACATTCCGTCGCGCGACCTCCGCAAAATCCCTGCGCAATTCGTATGTCACGACTTTTCCTCCCGGCCTGACCCTTGACAGGAGTGCGATAGAAAGTGCTCCAGAGCCAGCTCCGCCCTCGATGACGATCGACCCGCTTCTGATATCACAATAATGCATTATCATCGCGATATCCTTGCCTGTGAGTGTCTGCGCCTTTCTCTCTATTACGGAGATGATATCCTCCAAGGAGGCAGGTCTTACTCGCAATTTCCTCCTGCCCACTTCTATGAACCCTTTCGATATCGATTCCATCAATTTCTGGCTGGAAATGGTTCCCAATCCGGATACCTCTATCGTACTATTCTCCGGTCTCGCGAGATATCTGCGGCCCTTCTCATCGGTGATCAATATAGCGTCATGCATGTTCTCATAAGCAATCAACGGGGAGATGGATGAAAAAGCTTGTCATCGGTCCGGTAATAGTAACCAGGCTCTACTTTAACCTCTGTCCGCAGTTCATGCATACGCTATCCTCGAAACCCACGGCCCAGCCGCACGAAGGACATCTCGGCAACTCCTTCGCTATGAGCGACGCACCGCTCTCAGCCCGGATTTCCTTAGCCTCATCTTTGGCGGAAATCTTCTCCTTCCTTTTTACGCCGGGATATTCCAGTGCAGAAGGTGACTCGATGTATCGCATCGACTGGTCCCAGCGTTCATTATGCGTGGGCGGTTGAGACAAGGGCTCTTCTGGCTGCCTTTCCTTCGACTTCTTTCTGAAACGCCCTAGAAACCCCTCGATAGGCATCGCCGACCCCCATTAATGTTCAATGATTCAGCTTATACTTGAACCTTGCAGCGAATGGCATTCATTAGGTAAGCCTTCCTAATGCGTGATAACATTGAAATGCGCTCACAGGGCAACCGAATCCTGTGTCCTCCTCGGGATCGGACGGACATCCGGGCCTTTGCGGGCATGCTAAACAAGGGTTATATAGCCTGATTTCATTCACATTGGCTGAACCCCAAGATGAGGGGGTTCCACAGGTCGAGCGAGTCGTATGAGTCGCAGGCCTGGGCAGAAATCATACAAACACATTGCAAGCACATAGCGTTTAGGAGAAGTGTGTCGAATGACTATGAAATTGAAGTCGGACGAAAAGAAGTGCGTCGGATGCATGCTGTGCACAATCGCATGTTCTGCCAAGCATCTCAAGACTTTCAATCCGGACATGGGAAGATGTGCAATCGAAGACACATTCCCGGACCCGCCAGAGTATCATGTCCATCACTGCATACAGTGCGACGAGCATCCTTGCGTCGATGCATGTCCCGAGGAGGCCATAGTATTAGACAAGAAGCTCGGGATTTATGTCGTCGACTGGTCGAAATGCACCGGATGCGGAAACTGTGTGGAGGTTTGCCCTTACGAGGGATGCTGGCTGAGCCCGAATGAGAAATCGCTGAAATGCGATCTCTGTGGTGGCAATCCTGAGTGCATCCAGGTTTGTCCCAAGGGTGTGTTCACGCTGGAGAAGTGAGGTGAGAAAATGGCCATCAATGGATTTACCGGGAAGGTTCTGAGGGTCGATCTGACTGCCGGAAAGACATCAGTCGAGGAGCTCAACTGGGAATGGGCCGAAAAGTTCATCGGAGGCAGAGGACTTGCGGCAAGATATGCCTGGGATGAGATCAAGCCGAAGACGGATCCCCTCGGTCCGGAAAACGTCCTCATGATATGGACCGGCCCTGCAGAGGGTACGATGATTCCGCTCAATGGGAGGTATCTCTTCGCGACAAAGTCTCCAAAGACCGGAACATATCTGGACTGCTATGTCGGCGGACATTTCGGACCGGAGCTGAAATATGCCGGATTCGACGGAGTGATCATCAAGGGGAAAGCCTCCAAGCCGGTCTATCTGTTCATAAAGAACGGGAAGGCCGAGATAAAGGACGCCTCGAAGCTCTGGGGTAAGAGGGTTGACGAGACGCAGAAGGCGATCAGGGAAGAGAACGGGGATAAAAAAATCAGGGTGGCTTGCATCGGGCCCGCGGGAGAAAACCTGTCGAAGATGGCCTGCATATGCAGCGATCTGTGGCGACAGGCTGGAAGAGGCGGCATCGGAGCCGTCATGGGGAGCAAGAACCTCAAGGCGGTCGCCGTGAGGGGCACAATGGGTCTTTCGGTTTCGGGCATCTCCAAATTAGTAGAGGTATGCAAGGAGTCATACAAAGTCGATGGCATAGATAACCCGGAAAACGCAGGGATGATAACCGACGGTACGCCAATCCTTGTTGATATGAGCAGCAATGCTGGGATTCTCCCCACCAGGAATTTCCAGTCAGGAGTCTATGAGGATGTTGAGAAGATCAATACGGAGACCCTGAAGAAAACAACTCTGGTGAGAAGGCGCGCATGCTTCGGATGCGTCCTCGCATGCAGCTCATTCTCCAAAGTTAGGAAAGGCAAGTTCAAGGGAGCATGCGTCGAGGGACCTGAGTACGAGACGATTGCTCTTTGCGGCTCGAATTGCGGGATCAGCGATTTCAATGCAATCGTGAAGTTCAACCAGGAGTGCGATATGCTCGGCCTTGACACGATGTCGACAGGAGATACAGTGGCATGGGCGATGGAGGCCTACGAGAAGGGCATTCTGACAAAGAATGACACTGATGGCCTCGATCTCAGGTTCGGAAACGTCGATGCATACGTTCAGTTGCCCGAGATAATCGCAACGCGGAAAGGGCGTCTTGGAAGTATAATCGCAGATGGTGTCGCGGTCGCCGCGGCAAAGGTCGGAAAAGGGTCTGAGAAGTTCGCGATGCACGTGAAAGGACTCGAAGTGCCCGCATACGATCCGAGAGGCACAATAGGTATGGCACTTACTTACGCGACATCCGAGCGAGGAGCCGACCATCTGCGGGCCTGGCCCGCCGCGGTCGAAGCGTATGGCAACGTCGACCCTTGGACCACGGAGGGAAAGGCGGAGCTTGTTGCCGAGGATCAACGGAGAACTGCCGTGAAATGGAGCATCATGTTCTGCGACCTGTTCAGCATAGGGTATCCACCGATGGTAAAACTATACAATGCGCTCACTGGGAAAAATGTCGATGAGGCATATCTGAGGCATGTAGGAGACAGGATCTGGAATCTGGTTCGCGCTTTCAACATCAGGGAGGGTTTCTCAGCCAAGGACGACGTTCAGCCATGGCGCATCGAAAACGAGGAGTTGCCGAGCGGAAGGACAAAGGGAAAGAGGATACCTAGGGAGGATTTCGAGAAACTTCTAAAGGAGTATTATAAACTCTGGAATTGGGACGAACAAGGAAGACCAACTAAAGAATGCCTGCATGCCGTTGAGCTGGACGATATTGCTAAACAGCTCGACTATCTCAACAAGAATTAGCGAGATTAATCAATTCGGGGATTAACATTAATCCCCGATTAAACCAAAACCATTTCTTCATTTTCGGTTTTTTTCGGAAAGGATTTGTATGAAATGAGAAGATTCAATATTTGGTCATGAAAAATCATTTGATCAATCGAACACTTGTGCGCCTTGTTGTCATACTCATCATAGCCGCATCTGTAAAGCTTTCGCCTGTTGTCGCTGCTGACGAATCAAAATGGCCAATAGGTGATGAGTGGCTATACAGTTACAAGGATGATTACCCGGGCGAGACTTATACCGGATATATGAGATATTTTTGTGTCGGAAAGACGACCTGGCATTCCCGGGATAACAGCATCGATGTCATTGAGTTCAGGTCGAATATTACTGGAAATATATCGGGGGAGTACTTCAGACCATCGCTCTCGGGCAATTTCAGCATTGTCATGAGTGAGTACTATGACATAGACACCGGGGCGATAGTCGCGGTCGTGTTCACAGAGGATATCCGGATAATCGATGAAATCGATTTTCATCGGGAGTTTTGGAACTATAGTGAATTTAACAGGACTGAGTTTCTTCCGCCGGGCGGTCTTGGATTTGAGCCTGAGCATCCTGATATCGGAACAAGCTGGCACAAGAACTATTCCCAGTATTCATATTCGTCAGGGACCATTCAGGATACTAGATTCGAAAGACATTCGAACTTCACGGAGCACGTGAAATACACATTTCTCGGATTTGAGACAATCACTGTCCCTGCGGGTTCGTATTACGCATCCGTGCTCAAAGGGGTTTATGATGATGGGACCATCACAAAGGTCTGGTATTCCGATACCGTGAATAATTTCGTGAAAATTATGGAATCGTTCCCGGAGGGAGACTTGCTTGTAATCTCATTAGTCGAATATTCCAGATTCTCCAAGAACAATCCCGACGGGTATACAATATCCCCCTGGAACTGGGTGTTCTTCCTGTTTGTCGGAGCCACAGTGGGAGCAGCCATAGCTGCAGGGATTATCGTCAATCGCAGGAGCCCGAAATCGATTACAGATCTTCCGTCCGAAGAGAGGAAAAGACCAAATCAGGATTATCCCATAAAGAAGTGAACAGTGAGTCACTCTCCGGGAACCGCCTATCGTTCTACACAGTGTTCAGGTATCCATAGAAAGAACACTGAGGATCGCTATCGTGATACAACAGTCGAGAGTTACCATATGATGCCAGCATTGGATTCAATTCCCGAGAATCCATGGTTTCCCCCAGAGGTGAATAGCGGCATCCATCCAAAAAGGCATTTATATCACCTGAGCTTTCGAAGCTGCGATGTCTGAGCAGGAATCTTCAGAATTCACCAGAAAGGTTTGGTTTACATTCTCGGTATTACTAATAATCGCGGGTATAGCCTTCTACTGGGGATGGGGCATCATGTTCAATACCTGGAACCCATTCATCGTGGAGAACATAGGGGCGTATGTGATAACCTTCATCCTCCTGGGTTTCGGTATAATCGGTGCGCTTCTGAACAGGAAGAAGCAATCGAACCCTACATAGGCCGTGCGAGATAAACGGTCAATTCGGTCTCTTTCCCGCAGACCACGCATCTCGTTTTCTTATGATCATTTTCAAGGACGTCGTTCCCGAGAATGCTTCGATCAGTGGTAGTCTCTATCTTCATCCCGCATTCCTTACTTCCGCACCAGCCCACCCTTATCATCTTCTCGGGAAGATCGCTCAGGGAGCTCGCATCATGGATGCTCTCAGCCAGCATTTTCTTGGCCTTTGAAAATAGATTTTCCGATATCTTTTCAAGAAGCTCTGAGATTTTGGAAACAAGAGAATCTCTATCGATGACGAACTTCTCTCCAGTATCACGTCTAACCGCGGTCACTGCATTGTTTTGGATATCCCTCGGCCCCAGTTCTAGACGAATCGGCACACCCTTGATTTCCCAATCGTAAAATTTGCTTCCTGGGCGAACGTCCCTGAGATCCACATGGACGCGGAACCCCGCGCGGGACAATTCTTCCCCGAGCTCCTTCGCCGCGGTATGGACCTGTTCCACCAGGCCCTTGGCCGGGATCGGCACGACCACTATCTGATATGGCGCAACATCCGGCGGAAGTACTATCCCCTTATCGTCTCCGTGTACCGCGATGATGGCTCCCACGAGCCTCTCACTCATTCCGAAGGTCGTCTGATGGACATATCTGTGCTCCCCTTTCTCGTCTTCGTATTTTATATTATATGGCCTGGAAAAATTCTCCCGGTACTGATGTATCGAGCCCAGCTGCAAGCTCCTGCCGTTCGGTAGAATCGTATCGATACCTATGGTGTAATACGCCCCTGGGAATTTGTCCCATTCTGTCCTCTTCAACAAAAGATATGGAAGACAGAGATTCCGCATGAGCTTCTCAGCTATCCCTATGTTTTCCCTTATCTGTCTCTCCGCGTCTTCGAAGTCGACATGACAGGTATGCGATTCGAAGAAATGTATCTCCCTGACCCTGATGAAAGCCCTTGTCATTTTCGTCTCGTATCTGAAAACATTGACTATCTGATAGATCTTCAACGGAAGATCGGCATGGGACCTGACCCAAAGGTTGAACATCGGGTACATTGCCGTCTCGCTCGTCGGTCGGAGAAGCAGCTTCACATCTAGAGGGTTCAGGCCTGCATGCGTCACCCAGAAGACCTCTTCGTCGAAACCCTTGATGTGCTCCTTCTCCTTCTCGAACTCGCTTTCGGGGATGAGCAACGGGAAGCAGACCTCTTGGTGATCGGTCTCGTCGAAGTACTTCCGGATGTACCTGTCGATGTGCTGCATTATCTTCCAGCCATATGGCAACCAAACATTCATTCCCTTTATCGGGTATCTCTTGTCCGTCAGCCCAGCTAGCTCGACTATCTCGTTGTACCACTCGCTGAAATCCTCGGATTTCTTCATCTCGAATCACGGCAACCTTGAGCTTGAATATGTATATTATGGTCTTCCGGTCATCTGATGTGGGTCGCGATGGCCGGCGCAACAGAAAATGCGGTGGTCTGATTTTCTAATGTGTCGGATGATATCACCATGTCGCAGCAGCCTGAAAGCCTTTCCAGGGCGTTCCCTACGAACAGGCCGTGCGTGCACGCGGCGATCACTTTCGCCGCCCCAAGGCGTTTTAGCTCGCTCGCTGCCGTCACGATGGTTCCGCCAGTGGATATGATATCGTCCACGATTGCGACCCGCTTTCCTCTGACCGCTATCGATTTGGGCTCGATTTTGACGGTGTTTCCATCCAGTCTCTCCTTGACCAGATAATCGCTCTGCACGCCCACAATCTTCCCGATCCTTTCCGCCGTTTCCATCCTTCCTTCATCTGGCGACACAACGAAGTCGACGCCGATCTCCTTGAGCTTCTTCGCCATTTCGATTGATCCAGAGACGTTTTCCGCCTCCGTGGCCTCAAACCAATCTATTATTGAGTCGGCATGTATGTCGACGGTGAGGACTCTGTCGGGATATACTTCCATCGCTCGGACGATGGCTCTCGCGCTTATCGGCTCCCCCGGATTGAACTTCTTGTCCTGTCTGGCGTACCCAAAATACGGAATGACGAGCGTGAACTTGCGATAGTTGAATTCCTCAATGGCATCGCAGAGTAGAAGGGTCTCTACAACCCTATCATCCGGATAGGTATTGCTGACCAAAATGACATCATCATCATCCAGAGGCTCGAGTATCCTCACATACTTTTCGCCGTCCGGGAACCTTTTTATCTCCACCTTCGTCAGATTGGCATCCAGCTCGTTAGCCAGAGCGGACGATAGCCTGTAAGAAGAGGACCCTCCGATCACCCTCATTGTACTAACCCCTGTCTGCGGTGAAATGCAGGAGAGGTATATTGAGGCTTTTGGAAGACATCTTGCGCGCAGATATATATCCCGCCAGAAAATCGGTTGCTATTATCGAACAGATTTTTATACAGCGCGACAATTTATCATATTCGATATGGTCGTTCTAATAGGATGTGCTGGCTGGTCCTACGAGGATTGGGTCGAGAGATTCTATCCGATCCAGCTGGCGGGGAAAAGGTCGGAATGGCTCGGATACTACGCGAGATTCTTTCCCACCGTCGAGATCAACTCGACGTTCTATCGCGTGCCTACGGCTGATATAGTCAAGGCATGGATCGAGAAAGGATCGAAGCTCGAGAGGTTCGAGTTCTCGGTGAAGATGCACAAGGAGGTTACGCACGAGACTCTCATCGCGGGAAAGCCGGAGAAGGCAGCTGAGCAGGCCGCAAGTTTCGAAAACATATGCCTCGGGCCGCTTGCCGATGCCAATCTGCTCGGAGCCGTTCTGATCCAGCTTTCGCCCGAGTTCACGATGGAGTTACCGGGAGCGATAGACAGGCTCAGGACGCTTTTCAGCCTGCTAGAGACAGATAGGCACAAATACGCCGTCGAGTTCAGGCACAAGAGCTGGGTAAATGAGGCCGGGACGGATCTGAAATCAGATATTCTCGATCTCCTGCGCGAGTTCAAGGTGGCTCATGTCATCGTCGATGGTCCTGCTTTCCCTATCACGAGGTCGCTCACGGCGAACCACGCATACATACGGTTCCATGGCAGGAACTATGATATCTGGTTCAGAGAGGAGAGCGAGGACGATTATCGGCTAAACAGATACGATTATCTCTACACGGAGGACCAGCTGATCCGCTGGAAGCCGCGGATAGAGGAGCTAGCAAGCAACGCGAGCGAGGTCCGGGTGTATTTCAACAATCACGGCCGGGCAAAGGCAGTCAAGAACGCCCTTTATATGATGGATCTGCTGGGCATACCACATGAGGAGAAGGAGGTCTATATTCAGGACCAGATGAAGCTCGGCGATTACTATTGATCACGCGCCGACCCTGACATGGCTGACCCCGTGTTCGTCCTCGTATACTTCGAGTATGGAGCCCATCTGGTCCTTGATATCTTCTATATGCGTTATCAGAAATATCTGTTTGAATTGCCTTGACAGGCTGTTGAGAGCGTTCAGCAGCAGCCGCTTTCGTACGGCGTCCTGTGAACCGAAGATTTCGTCAAGCACGAGCAGGTTGACCCCTTCGGTATATGTCCTCTCGGCTATCACCCTGGATATTGCGAGCCGAAGGCACAGGTTCGCAAGGTCCGACTCACCGCCTGAGAACCTCTCGATCCTATGTATTTCGCCCGCGTCCTCTATCGAGATGTTGTACCCTCCGTCGAGCAGGAGTGTCCGATATTTGCCGTCGGTCATCTGAGCGAGCAGCTCGCTTGCGATTTGTGACAGCGTCGGAACTATCCTGGATATCAGATGCTCCCGGAAAGCCTTCATTATCTCCTGGAGCTTCGAGATATATATCTGCTCATCTTCGAGCGCCTTCAGTTTCTGCTCTGACTCCTTTAGCTTGCTCAAATCCCTTTCTAACGCCGCTAGTCCTGAAACGGCCGCTTCTCTTTCACTAGTTAGTTGCAGCAGCTTTTCGTAATCCCTATCCCACTCATCCCTCAGCATCTTCTTTTTCTCTCGCAGCTCATCCAGGCTCGCTTCGAGTAGCTCCTTCTCCGTCGGATCATATCTGATGGCAGAAATCTCCATTTCCAGCTGCGATATCTCGTCGGACAGGCCTCTTACAGTCTGTTCGAGCCGGGGGATCCTTCTTGCCAGCGCGGCATAGCCAAGCAGTTGGTCCCGGCGTTTCTCCAGCTCGCTTGTTCTTTCGAGGAGCTCATCGAGCTGCTTCTGGTCGAATTTCTTCTCCTCTAGCCCCTCAGCCTCTGAGCGCATCTTTGCCAGTCTAGCTGAAAGGCTCTCCTTCTCCTTCTCTTTAAGGGCCTTTATGCTCTCGGCCTGTGCGAGCTCTCGTTCAAGCCTCGTGAGGCGCTCTATTCTCTTCTTCGCAGAATCTAACTGTTGCTCTTTCTCCGAAATCTCGTTGTCGAGTTTTTCGATCCTTTTCTTGTATTCTTTCTGTTCCCTCTCCCCCTCCGCAACGGATTTCTCCAATTTCTCCTTGAGTTCTCCGTAGTGCTCCCCGAGCAAGCGGTCACAGGTGGGACATCTGCTGTTCGGTCCCAATTCGAGTATTTCCTTCAAGTGCTTCTTGTTTTTCTGATACTCCTTCTCGAGGGCTCTTTCCAATTCCTTACTTTTTGATGCCTCGTCTTTCAGTCTCGCGAGTTCTTCTTCTATCTCTTCTACCAGACGCCTCGCGTCTGCCAGTTCCCCGAGCTCATCGTTAATCCTTCTGATGGCGTCTTCCTGCGCCAAAAGAACTTTGTCAACTTGTTCCATCTCCTGCAGTGTGCTCTCGATCTGTTCTTCCAGTTCGACAAGCCGCTCATGATCATTCTTAGCTGCGAGCAATGCTTCTTTAGTCCTTGCAAGCTCTTCCAGCCTCGGCGTTATTTCATCCAGTTCTTTCGCGGAGGCCCTTGCTTTTACTGCCTCGTCGAGATCTGCCTGTGTGTTTTTGAGCTCGCGCCTTTTCGCATCGAGCTCCTTCCTCTTTATCTGCAAGGAGTTCTCCGTCTCGGTCAAGCTCTTCAATTTTTCTTCCAAGAGCTTGATCTTATCGTCCAATTCCCTCTCCTCGGCTTTTTGCTTCTCCTGCTTTTTCCTGAGCGCGGCAATATTTTTCTCGCTTTCATCCCTTTGTGTTTCGTATACTGTTTTCTTCTCAGTTATCGAATCAATCAAGCGCCTGCCATGCTCGTCGACCAAATCGGCCCTGAGATCTTCTATCCGTGTTTTTTGGCGGCGCTCCTCCTCGGAGATTTTCTTTATTATCTCGTCGAGCATGTCTATTCTGAGCATTCTGACTATCATGTTCCTCCGTTCTGCATCGGTCAAAGATGACGAGAAAGCGGCGAGCTCTTTCTGTCTGGCGAAGACGGAAGTGAAGAACGACTTGTAATCCATCCCGAGCCTTTTCTCGATCTCCTTCGTCACCTCGGTTGCACCTCGAACCACCACTCTGCCATTGACCTCGAGAGTCGCATCCATCGTCAGGGTCCTTCCTGACATCTCCCTTGTGATCGAATAGTCTTCGTTTGCATAGGAGAACTCCAGCCTGACCTTCGTAGGCTCGTTCGGGCCGATACCTGCTCTCCTGACGCTCTCCTTCGACTCGCGAACGATTTCGTCCTTATTCCCGAACATCGCCCAGGCTATGGATTCCACAAGGGTGGATTTCCCGACCCCGTTTCCGCCAATCACGCCTATTATGCCGTCAGGCATCTCTAGCTTCACGTGTTCGAATTTCCTGTAATTCACAAGCTCAAGGTATTTGATCCTCATTTTTCCAACACCGAAAAGAACTTCTGGGCGATGGCCTCCAGCCTGCTCTTGTCCAGCCTATCGACCGATAATTTCGAAAGATAGGCCTTGAACTCCTCTTCTAATCGACCTATTCTCGGGCTTGTGCTCTGCTCGATATGTACCTCTTCTGCCCCGATGATCCTGATATCGAAACTGAGCGAACTTTGAACCGCTTTCCTTATCCAATTGTAATCCAGGTTCCTCCGTGTCTCCCTCGAGACGCCTGTCAATGTCATCCGTACGATCGCGCCATCGATCTCGTACTTCTCCAACTCGCTCATGATGACCTTTCTGGCATCCGAGGAATTAAGGTTGCTAAGGTCTATCTTTTCCATGTCTATCATTCTCCTCGTCGGGAGGGGCACAAATTTCCTGTGCCTCTTTTCAAGATCGAGATCGAGAAATCCCTTTTCGAACGGTGCCTCAGAAATGCTCAGTCTCTCGGTCGAGCCCGCAAATGCGCAGTTGCTCGAGATGTCCTCATGATTGTGATAATGGCCCAGCGCGACATAATCTGCTGTCGGATCTATTTCCGATTCGTCCATAATCAGCTCATTCGCTTCTTCTGTCTTGAACACGCGGAAGCCCGAGATGCCAGCATGCATCATCAGGATTCTATCACCCGTTTTCTTCAGTCCTGAAGCGGCCTTCAAGTTTTTCTTGAACTGCTCCGACGTCGTATGCGGTATGCAAATAATCTCCAGGGATTCTTTTTCGATTCTGAGCAGATCATCCCCGTAGGAGAACTTGCATAAGGGGACGTGTTCCAATATTCTAAAGACGCTGCCGGTTTCTCTCAGTCTCGGTGTTTCATGATTCCCGGAGATGGCTATGAACTCGATGCCAGCATCTGATAATCGTTTCAGCTGCTCCATTGCGAATGAGATCGCCCTGTTGGAGGGCCTTACGGAATCGAAAAGGTCACCGGTGTGCAATACGAGGTCGGGGTTTTCTTTGAGGCAGATATCGATAAATCTCTCAAACGAGTCGTAGAAATCGGCCTCCCGCTGATTGAGCCCTCTTTCCTGGTCGATCCTGTTATAGGCGGAATAGCCCAGGTGAGTATCGGAAACGTGGAAGATCCTCATCCTCAGAGCCTCGTACTCTTCTCTTTATATGATATTCACCAATTAGTATTTATTTCAGACAGTATGATATAATATCTAATCATTATCCCTGCTCGAACGACAGCGACAATTTGCATCATTAACCACGCATCAACATCATTATTTCGATGCCTATTTTAGCTTGGCCCTTTTCTCTTTATTGAAACCCCAGGTTGCTTAAAATCTTCGGCCCAAGGTTGATGAATGTGATTCAAGAAGCATCTCCTTCCTGCTCTCGGAAACGATAATTAGGTCGGTAGGCAATCAAACTGACCGTGTCCCCGCTTCAGACGACCTTCGGGATGAGAGATGGGCTGAGGCCGCTCAGATTCAAATTATTCGGCGTAGGGGGTGCGGGATGTAATGTCGTCTCATCCAGCTCTTTTCCGAGCGTGGCAATCGGTAGTTCGAAGAAAGAGGTCGATAGGTGCGCGAACTCTCAGAAGATTGTGTTGTCCCATGAAATCCTGGAAGGGCTCGCATCTACTGATATCTCAGTACTCACCCCGAATATGATGCCGAAAGAGGTGATTGATGCATTAATCGATACAGACATTGCTGTCTTGATTGCCGGTCTCGGAGGAGAGACCGGCAGCAATGGCATAAGGTTTTTGGCGTCTGCGGCGAAGATAATGTCAAAACCATCCATCACGGTTGTTTCATTACCATTTTCGGTCGAAAGTCTAAGCCGAAGAGAAATTGCGGCCGATGCCCTGTCGGACCTGAAGAAGAGGAGCGATCTGGTCATATCTTTCGCGAACGACAAGCTGCGGAAACTAGTTCCGAACCTTCCGATGGACAAGGTATTTAGGGTGATGAACGCGATTATGGAAAGACCGATAACAGATCTTTCCCGAGTCATGATCCAGCCGGATGTTCAGATGATGAGACAGATAGCCTCGGGCTCGGACGAGTTCAGGCTCGGGGTTGGTCTTGGAAGGGGTATAAATAGGGATTTAGCCGCGATAAAAGAGGCATTCGACTCTCCCTGGTTCGATTTCGATCCGATCTCTGTCCAGTCTGCGTTTCTCGTCGTTTCCTCTTATCCTGTAGATTTCAAGGAGGTCGACGCGACGATAAGGGCGGTCCACTCGAGGATATCGAACGCCAAGCTGATGTTTGGAAGCTATGAGGACCCATCGCTCGGCGACAAGCTCAGGGTCACGCTCCTCCTGGGTCGGCCAACTTCAGCCTGACCAGATATCGTCAGGGGCTCCTGCAAATCTCTTGAGTGCTTCGATTTCCATGAAATGCAACCTTCCTGGTATCACTAATGTATGCAGAGGAGGGCCAAAATCCAGCTTGATAAGCCTTCCTATCCGATCCGCTTTTGCCTTGCAGTCCGGTGCACCGGCCCTTGCGACGACGCAGGCGAGCCTGCTCTCATTGATATCCTCGATTCCAAGTTCTTTGGCAGTCTCGATGAGCCAACTCAATCCTTCGTTCGCGGTCATGTATCTTCCTTCAGATGCTCGGAGATCGAGCAGCGCCAATGTGTGCAATCCTGAGGATATATTCTGCGTAAGATGTTCAATAGGGCTTCGCGGCCTGAATCCTTCCTGAGCATAAGGTATAGTTATCGTCCTGCCAAACTTGTAATGCTGCAGCCCGACGATTCCCGGTACCGCTACGAGCACCGAGGTCCCGTGGATCACATTAGTCTCGAATCCCAGATCATGCGCTCTTATTCTGAGGTCGATGTGCGTGGTTGCCATCATGGGATCGCCAGGGACAAGAAAAGCAACGGATTTGCCTTTGAGAGCTTTCAGGAAATCGCCCTTTTCTACCTGTTCGCGCGTGAGCAGTTCGATCGGCTTGCCAATCATATTCACAAGCCTTTCTATCGAACCTTCGGCGAGTGCAGAGGTATAACTTTCCATTAGAAGAACGTCTGACTCCTTGCATGCCTCGAGCGCCTGGAGCGTGATACTGCTATCATCATATAGCCCGAGACCGATGAAGTACATTCTGCCCATATCAGTCCAGCTTTATGTCAATAGATATCAAACGCATAGATATTGATTCTGCTCGCGAACATTGGTCATTGACGTAAATATTATTCTGCATTAAAGTGTTAGAAGCCTTTGAAATGGAGAGTTTAGCCATAGTCGTTCCTAAAAGGAAGGCCGAGCAAGTGCGGCGGAAGCTGATGGAAAAGGATGCATTACGCACCGATCTTCAGATTGACTCCGATGCGAAGAATGTATATTTCCCCGTCTCAAAGCATCTCGACCTCGGATTCGAGATCATCACTCGCGAATTCAAGAGATCGAAACAACCGGTGAGCGATTATCGTGCTATGGTTGAGCTTCCGGACGAGCTTCGTCATATGCTTCCGGCATCCTTCGACATCATCGGCCATGTGGGTATTGTCAAACTCCCGGATGAGCTGCTGGAGTATGGCAAGGAGATAGGCAAGGCCATCGCGGCGGTCAACAAGCCGATAAGGACTGTCTGCCTTGATGAGGGCGTGAAGGGCGAGACTCGGACCAGGAGCCTTAAGATATTGTACGGCGACAAGGATACGCTTACGACCTACAAGGAGCATGGGTTGACGTTCAAGGTCGATCCGAGGACGATGTTCTTCTCCCCCAGGCTTGCGACCGAGAGGAAGTTTGTCGCCGATCAGGTAACTCTGGGTGAACGCGTATTCGACATGTTTGCAGGAGTCGGTCCATTCTCGATTCTTATCGGAAAGACGAAATCGCCAGAGAAGGTCTTCGCGTGCGACATCAACGAGCGCGCGTACGAACTCCTGTGCGAGAATATCAGGCTGAATAAGATAGAGGGGATCGTTGAGGCTTATTTGGGGGATGCCAGGGAGATAGCAAAGAAACTGCCTCCTGTGAACCGCGTGATAATGAACCTACCGCATTCTGCGTTCGAATATCTGGATGTGCCTGCAGAAAAACTCGCGGAGGAGGGTGTCATTCATTACTATGAGATACTCGATCAATCGGTCATGACCGCTCGTATCGCGGAGATAAGGAAAAAATTGCAATCCCTGGGACGGGAGGTCAAAGATCTGAACGCCAGAACAGTGAAGAGCTACTCGCCGACGATGAGATACATCGCAATCGATATCGTGCTCTTATAACGATTTCTTGCGCGGCTCGAGTGTTATCCCTCTCTCATCCTGGTAATTACCGCTTCTCTCCTGATAGCTTTTCTCAGGCTCTCTGGAAACCCTTATGAAAGCTATCTGGGCGAACCTGTCGCCCACAGAAACCTCTATCTCCCTCGAGGACGCGTTGAACGCCGACAATGTCAGGTTTCCCCTGAAGCCAGCATCGACCTTTCCGAATGAGCTCAGAATGCCTTTTCTTGCCCAAGAGGTCCGAATCCAGAGCTGCCCCGTGATATGCCTGGGCAGGTCGACGACTTCCTCCGTCCCGGTAAGAAACCACGTGAGCGGGGGTATTTTTGAGGATCCGCTGTTGACCCTCATTCCGAGCGCGGGTATCATCAGTTCAGCTATTGTCAGATCATAGCCGTTCGGGGTCAGATTCTCTTCCTTGAAACCCTCGACTATCAGCTGCCCGCTTCTAACATACTCAAGTATCTCTGAATCGGCGAGTATCATGCAGGTCCAGCTCACTGACGTTGATCCTGTGCTCGGTTCAGTATTCCGTGAAGCTCTCGACGGTCTTCTTGTCGAGCTTCTTGACTAGCTCCACGCTCAGCTTCACACAATTCTCCAAATCGCTCATGCTGAACAGACTCACATGAGAGTGGATATGCCTTGTTGGGATTCCTATCACAACGCTCGGGCAGCCCGCATGAGATATATGTATGACACCTGCGTCGGTTCCTCCGCCTGCAATAGTTGACAGCTGATACGGTATCTTTGCTTTCTCCGCGGTTTTGATGACGAACTCGACAAGCTCCTGGTTGGGAATCATCGAGCTGTCGTAAGTTGTAATTGAAGGGCCCTCCCCCATCTTTGTAGGCGCCTGGTGAGGTTCTATGCCGGGGACGTCTCCCGCTATATCGACCTCCATCGTGAGGCATACGTCTGGCTTGACCATGTATCCCGTCGTCCTTGCACCCCTCAGGCCGACCTCTTCCTGCACGGTGGCGGCGCCAACGACCCTGTTCGGGTGCTCTATTTTTTTAACAGCGAGTGTCTTTATGGTCTCAGCGGCCACGAACGCTCCAAGCCGGTCATCAAACGCTTTTCCGAAAGCTATCGTCTCCTTCCCTTTCGGCTTGCCATCCCTGTATTTCTTTTTCTGGACGGTGCTGAAGTTCGATATCGGAACAATGGGATTGCCTATCCTTACGCCCATCGCCTTCGCCTCGTCCTCGTTTGACGCCCCGATATCTATGAACATCTGGTTCTTCTTTACGACCTTCGATCTCTCCTCCTCATTGAGGAGGTGCGGAGGTTTCGATGCGATCACGCCATCGACATCCCCCTTGGCGGTGCGAATCCTGACCCTTTGGCTGAGCAATACCTGGTCGAACCATCCTCCCAGCGTGTTAAACGTGATGAATCCTTGCTTGTTTATCCCTGACACGACGAATCCGACCTCATCCACGTGTCCCGGGATTAGCACGACCGGCGAGTCCGAAGTGCCGCGCTTCTCGAAATGGAGCGAGCCGAGCTTGTCCATGCCGATTTTGTCAGAATACGGCTTGACATATTCCCTAACAATTTTCAATGCTTCGCGCTCGAACCCCGAGGGGCCGAAGCAGTTCGTCAATTTCTCCAAGAATGCCAGCGATTCCTTTTCCATTGTTCCGACCTCGCTTCTCAAGCCTCGTTCAGATGGGAACAGATATATAGCATAAATAAGCTTGCCATGATAAGCGGGTTTCCATGGTTGTTTTCCCTTGATCTGCTATGGGATCTTGACACCACCTGAGAGCATGAGCTTTTCCTATGCTGAATCTATAAATGCATCTATGTAGAATCCCCTTCGAAGGGGGCTTCATGTGACGGAGATCCCGCAAGATTTGAGATACACCAAAACGCACGAATGGGTAAGGATTACGGGCAGCAACGCAGTTATCGGAATCACAGACTTCGCGCAAGAGGAGCTGCACGAGATAGTCTTCGTGGAGCTCCCGGAGGTCGGCAAAGAGGTCACGAGAGGCTCGGAGCTGGCGGCTGTCGAATCCGTGAAGGCGAGATCGGAGATTTTCGCTCCGTTGTCAGGGACCGTCGTCAGGGTCAATTCCTCTCTCGTCGAGGGGGACGAACCCGCGAGACCGGAGCTCATAAACGAGGACCCCTACGGGAAGGGCTGGATGGTAGAACTGAGGATCGCGAACATGGCTGAGGTCAACGACCTATTGACTCCATCGGATTACGCCAAACTCATAGAATCGAAAAAGTAATGCTCATCCTAATGAAGATAGAGATGGCCGAGGATATACTCTGAGAAGGGAAAGGTCAAGTGAGGGTCGAAGCGGTTGAACGTATTCAGCTCGTGCATGCGGGATTGCTACGATTGCTGCAGCTGCATCACGCGTGTGAAAGATGGGATCATAACTAGCGTCGAGGGGAACAAGGACCATCCGATAACGCAGGGCGTGATATGCAAGCGCTTGAGGATATTCGCGAAGTTTGTCCAATCCAATAGTCGCTTGAAGACACCCCTGAGGAGGAAGGGCGAACGCGGCTCCGGAGCGTTCGAAGAGGTTTCCTGGGATATCGCCATGAGAGATATCGCCGCAAAGATAAGGGAGATCATCAGAGTGTTTGGCTCGTCCGCGGTGGCACTCTACGACACCGCAGGCAATATGGGCTTCCTCGCGCGGAATTTCCCGCACAGGTTCATGAATGCGATAAACGGCTCTATTAATCTTGGCACGCTCTGCTCCGCAGCCGGTCGCGCGGCCCTGAGATATAATTTCGGAAGCGAGTACGGATACCCTGTGGAGGAGATACCGAATGCGAAGCTGATAGTGCTTTGGGGCATAAACTCGAAATGGACGAACATTCATGGTGCGATGTTGGTTCAGAAGGCGAAGAAGAATCACGCGTCTGTCTGGGTAATCGACCCTATCAGAACACCAACCTCAGAGCTAGGAAGACATCTCCAGATACGTCCTGGAACCGATGGAGCTCTAGCTCTGGCGATAATGAACCAGTTGATACAAAACAACATGCACGATTCCGAATTTATCGAAAAGTATGTTCTCGGTTTCGACCAGCTGAGACAGATTGTGAAGAAATACGACCTTCGCAGAGCATCCCAAATCACCGGGTTGAAAGAAAGCGATATCTCCGAACTGGCGACGGAGTTCGTAACCCTGAGGCCATCTGTCATCCATATCGGATTAGGCCTTCAGAGACACAAGAACGGCGGAGATATGGTCAGGGCTATTTCGCTCATACCATCAATTGTCGGGGAGCACAGAGGCTTCATTTACACGAACGGAGGCACTGACTTCGACATGTCATATCTCAGGGGAACTCATCTTCGAACATCGCCAGAATCCTACTACAACCCGTTGGAGCTGCCAAGGTTGATTTCCGATGGGAAGATCAAATTGCTAATTGTTATCAACTCAAATCCACTCGTAACGCTCCCGAACCAGAATGCGCTCAGAAAGGCCTTAAATGAGAGCGATTTGACTCTCGTCACGCACGATCTTTTCATGACTGACACGGCGGACTATAGCGACTACGTATTGCCGGCCACATCCATGTTCGAGCAGCTGGACATAGTCGCATCGTATTATCACGACTATCTTCACATAAATGAGCCCGCCATACCACCTGTGGGTGAATCCAAGAGCAATGTCAACTTCTTCAAGCTGCTGAGCAGAGCCCTCGGATTGAAGTCGGCCGAGCTGTACGAGAACGAGGAGATGATTATCGAAAATCTCCTCAGGACTAGTAAGAGGTTCTCGACGGATTATGCGACTCTGAGAAAAACGGGGTTCTGCAAGGCAGTGCCATTGCCACTGGATAAGTACCAGACGCCCTCTGGTCTAATAGAAATCTACTCTGAGAAGGCCGCTAAAGACGGCGTATCTCCGATCCCCGATTATTCCCCGGTCGTTGCCACCGCTCCATTCCAGCTCTTGACCCCATGCACATTCGAGATGAATCATTCTTCATATCATTTCTTGGCCAAGGAACTGACCCCGAAGGCTATGATTAGCCCGAAGGATGCTTCGGACCTCTCCCTGAGGAATGGGGATATCGCAATCCTCGAGAATTCCGATGGCGCCGTAAAATTCGAGATCGAGGTGTCAGATGCCGTCTTGCCAGGCACAATAGTCTCGTTTAATGGCCTATGGCCAAAACTATCTGGAGGGGCGAACGTGAATTTCCTGACGACCGACTTCATACAGAAATACGGCGGAAACTCCGCCTATCAGTCGACGTTCGTCAGAGTGTCGCCAGCCAAGAAGTAATGCTCATTTCTCGAAGAATTCGCTGTGGATCGCCTTCACTGTCTTCTGCAGGTCCTTCTTGTCCACAGTGAAATGGTATGCGACAGTCGACGCCCCAGCCGATATCAGATCTATGTTGACGCCCTCGTTAGCGACCGCATTGAAGACCCTTGCTGCGACCCCTCTCGTCGAGCCGAGGCCTGCACCGACTACACAGACGAGCGCGGTGTTCTCGTGCACCTCGATCTTCTCGAAGTACCCCCCAAGGATATGTTCCAGAACCTTCTTTGCCCTGTGCACCTCATTCTCATCGACAAGCAGGGCAACGCATGTCTGGGAGGTTGTCGCCGAATAGATATTAATATTCGCCTGAGCCAGTGCCTGTGCAATGTCCGCAAGGAACCCTTCCTTGTAGCCAGCCCCCGTCCCGAAGACCTTGATGGTCGCGATTTTCTTCAGGAACGACACGCTCTTCAAGATGTTCTTCTTTGTGGATGTATCGTTGCATATCACCGTCCCAGGGTCGTCAGGCTTCAGGACATTCTTTATCACGATGGGTATCTTCTTCTGAATCACCGGAAATACGGCTCTCGGATGTAGGGCCTGCGCACCGAAATATGCGAGCTCTGCGGCCTCCTCGTAGGAAAGTCTGTCCACCTGCTTCGCAGTCGGAACCATTTTCGGGTCTGCGGTCATAAACCCGTCCACATCTTTCCAGATTTCGACCACCGAGGCGCCGCATGATCTCGCTAGGACGGAGGCTGTGTAATCCGTCCCGCTCCTCCCGAAGGTCGTGACATGTCCGTCTTTAGAGACACCGAAAAAACCGGTTATGATAGGGATAACGCCGGCCTTTAACAAGGCATGGATCTTAGGGCCGGCGGATTTCTCGCATTCATCCAGCAATGCAGTCGCATTGCCATGAACTCCATCCGTGATTATCCCTATCTCGTCAGCATTAAAAGCCGCGGCATTAAGGCCGCGAGCCTTCAGTCGCGCCGCGAGGACTATCACAGAGAGCCTTTCTCCCATACAGATTATCAGGTCTCTTGTCCTCGGGGTTATCTCCTCCGTATAACTGACGCCATAGAGGAGGCTCGAGAGTTTTTTCAGCCTCATATCCAAAGCCTCTATGGCCTCTTTTTTCAGCTCCTCGTTTTCGGGTAGGAGCTTCACGTGCACCTTCATTAATTCGTCTATGAACGCGTCGATTTCCTCATCCTTATGGAACTTGCCCAGGAAATCTATCAGCTGGTTCGTCACACCGGCCACTGCAGAAAGCGCTATCACCTTCTGATCCTGCTCGCGTTGGATCACCTCTTCGACCTTTGAGATCATCGCAGGTGTCCCAACGCAGGTCCCGCCGAACTTCATCACTTTCATGATTACCCTACCTAACTGTTTCTATGAGATTGGAACGCGAATGGGGAATCTCGAATGCACAGTTACCAAGCCTTTCGGCACCTTTCCCAAAGTCAGGCCAGGCACATCTCCCAGGATTCCTATCCTGTCATCGACTATTGCTAGGGCCCACCGGATCCCCTTAATTCGCGAGATCGATCCCAATGCCGAGTCAAGTTGCTGTACGCTCTTGCACGCGTTACCCAAGGCCGTGGCAGCGGCGTCGGCAAGTGCAGGATCATCGGCCATCACGGTCGCAGCTTTGGCGTTACCGAAGCTAATCGAGTGTCCGAATACGCCCGAAGATGTGCATATCCCGCGGACCTCCCCATCCGTCGGGTCGAGCCTTACCGCAGGAAGACTCGTCGAGCATATATCCTCTAATATTCCGACCGTCACAGGTCGATCGAGCACGAGTGCGATGTCTCCGCCGTTATCGATTAGGCAATGAGTCGCACCTTCCCAGACAGCCCTTTCTACACCGGCCCACGCGATTGTCCCAGCGACAGATGCCATCGGGCCGACTCCTGCTTTCGAAGCCGCGTCGCACATCCTGCGGATCGTGACGGGCGCATCATCCGAACAGGGCAGCGGTTCCAGAGAAAGGAGAAAGTCCTTTCTCTCCCTGATGTAATTCTTTATCTCAGCCCTCGCTCTCGTCATACCTTCCACCGCGCAGCTTACGAATCGCTCCTCGCAGATGATCGTAGCGGCAGTCTCGCCAATCTCGATCCTCGTGCGCGTGATTTCCCCTTTCATAACAGCAGCTCCATTGCGGTCGTCGGGCAAGCGTCTATACACAGCCCGCAGACGACACACTTATCCTCGTCAAATACGATTTTTGCACTCTTCTTGTCGACCCTTAGTGCGTTCACTGGGCAGAGGGATACGCAGACCCCGCAATGAGTGCACTTCTCTTCATCCTTGCGCACGCCCTCTTCGATTGATTGGACAATGACACCTTTCGATTTCAGGTACTCGATGCCCTTCTTGATCGCCTCTGCCGGACCCATAAGCTCGAGGACCATCTTTCCTCCCTTCTCGTCGATCTGCGCCCTCAGGATGTTCAATTTTATATGATAAGCCTCGACGAGAGAGTATGTTATCGGCTCCTGGACAGCATTATGAGGGAACGTGAGGACGTATTTCGTCTTCATTTACATGCTTCCTCCTTTTTCCTTATCTCGAGAGGCTTGAACTCCCTATCGAGGTCAAATCTCTGTATTGGCTCGGTGAGCTTGAATTGCCCTTTCGATATCTCCTTCTTCAGCTCGTTTGATATCTGTCTCGCCTTGTATATGCTCGATAACGACGAGGTCGGCACCTTTTTCCCCTTGATTTCTATCTGTCCGCTCTTCAGCTCTCCGTAACTGACTTCTCGTATCACCGTTCGGGACCGTTTCGGTTCACTGTAGTCGAAGACTGCCGTATAGATTTCCGAATCCCTGACAGAACAGTGTTTCGCCATCTCGAGGTCCAGTATAGGTATGGGGACGCCTATTCCGACGGCGAGCGTGGTACCATATCTGTGCATCGTCATCGCCCTCAGGTATTCAGCCGTCATCTTTTTCAGGTCACCTATCACCATCAGGGTTCCTGCCGGCCTTCTGGGTGTACCATTAGGAGATCTGGGGACCTTGCCGTTGAACTGTGTTCCCTCCCAGATAACATATCCCTGCGCTCCAGCGAGAAATATACGAGTGCCGATACCGATTGTCCTGAAGTACGGATCGTTCAGGAGCGGACTGAGCTCGCCGGCGGAACAGTAGGTGGCATTCCCGTAATCCGGCAACAGCTTGCCCATGTATGTGTAGATGATCCTGTTCGAGCCGTTGGTCGCGCATGCATAGTTTTGATAGCAGTTTCTGGGATTCAGTAGTACCGCCTGGTTGATGGTCTTTATCGATATCCAGGTATCTATCTCTCTTCTCGGGTAACAGTCCGTTCCGTAGGATATTGCGCGCAGCCGGATCGGCTTGCCTCTGACCAGATCCTCTATGACATGCGCCCCTCCATGGAACATATTTAGAGTATCATCGAGCTCGGTGGCTCCGAGATATGCGTCCACGGCCGCAAGGCCAGTATATGCGGGGACATCGTCCAGCCAGACCTTCTGCATCTTTATCGGCGGGTCGGAATGACCGAAATTCATCATGATGCCAGAGGAGCACATCGCGCCGAACGTGCCCGTGGTCACCACATCGACCTCTTTCGCCGCTTTTTCGAGTCCCTCGCTCTCGACTTTCGCCTTGAATTCCTCGGCCGTCAAAACCACGACGCTTTTGGACTCTATCTTTTTGTTTATTTCGGCGTACGTCCTCAATTCCTTCTTTTCGGTCATTTTTCGCCCCTCCCTCTTCTTTATACCGATCAGAGAACGGTCCTGCTTTCCATCCCTCAGACCAGCCCCTCATGGATAGCGCATTCCGCATTCAACACCGAGCCACCAGCACTTCCCCTTATAGTGTTGTGCACCAGGCAGAAGAACCTCAGCACATTCTCATCGACCCTTATCCTCCCAACCGATACCGCCATGCCCCTCGCCCTCGGTGGCGTCCCGGCAAGCGCGTCCAGGATCGGCTGAGGCCTGTTCTCCTCGTATCTGACTATGATTGGTCTCGCAGGCGCAGTCGGTAGCTTCAGCTCTTGAGGCTTGCCAGTAAATCCCGAGAACGTGTCGATGATCTCGGCCTTCGTCGGCGCCTTCCCGTCGAACAACAACGTGACCGATTCCAAGTGGCCGTCCCTCGTCGGGACTCTGACACAGTTCGCTATCACGTTCACATCGCACGGGACGATCTTGTGTCCGTCGAAGCTGCCCAGGATCTTCTTCGCCTCAACGTTCATCTTCTCCTCTTCGTTCTTGATGAAAGGGATGCAGTTTGCGTTGATGTCCAGTGACGGCACGCCCGGATATCCTGCCCCGGATATCGCCTGATACGTGCTCACGAACACGTTCTTGAAGGAATATGCATCCAGTAGGGGTTTCAATGCGATGGTCAGTCCTGTGATCGAGCAGTTCGCGTTCGTCACTATGAACCCCTTGGTCCCTCTTTTCCTTTTCTGGAGCTCGACTATCTTCAGATGGTTGTAGTTTATTTCTGGTATCAATATCGGTGTGAGCTCGTCCAATCGGAAAGATCTTGCATTAGAGAAGACAGCAAGTCCGGCTTTCGCCGCCTCATGCTCGATCTCCCTCGCAAAGTCGGCCGGTATGGCGCTGAATGCGATTCTTGCTCCTGTTTCAGCCGCCTGCGCGACATCCAACTTCTCGAGCTTCATCTGACCGATTTCATCATCGAGAAAGGTATCATGAAGTCTCCAGACTTCCGATAAACTCTTGCCCTTCGATCTCTCCGATGAGTATGCGGCGACCAACTCTATCTGCGGATGGTCCTGGAGGGCAGCCACGAACCTCTGGCCTACCATACCCGAGGCTCCGAATATCACTGCGGGTATTCTGTTCATCCCTTGATCACCTCTTCTCGAAGCATTTCCTGCCCTTTTCCATCAGGCTCCTAAACTTGGCGCTTGTATCGCTCGCCAAAGCCTCTATAAGCTCCGCCTGTGCAATGCCCAACTCCTCATAAAGGTTCCCTAAATGCCTGCTCAACTTCTGTATCTCGAAGTACAGGTCCGGGTCCTGGTCAGCGACAGCCTTCGCATTGATTATCTGCCTTTCGCATATCGGGCTCGCTGCGGCCTCGATATCTTGATAGGCGATCTCGGCATTCGATAACACCGTGAAGTATATGATGTTTATTGCGTGTGTAAGCTGCAGGACATAGGACATGAGTCTATCGTGTTTTTCGAACGGCACAGTGACAAGTCTCGCTCCGCTGTGCTCGAAGGCCTTCCATAGCGGGTCATCGGAAAAATCCGATTTTTTGCCGCAGAACACGACTGCCTTGTCCTTGAACGACCTGATCGATGGTCCGAACATCGGGTGAAGACTGACGACATGGGCACCCTTTTTCTCAGCTTTTGCGATTGATTCTTTTAGATGTTGCTTCATGCTGCAGATTTCATAAATTTTCTTTCCGGCGAAATCCTGTGAAATCCGCTCAATCAATATCCCAGTTTTGCTCATCGGAACGGATACGACAGCAAAATCGTAGCTGGACAAATCCAATTTCCTGTCCTCTAGTTTCGGATAGGACAATGCAATCCCAGAGGAGCGGACAATATCGACTTCATATCCCTCTGAATAAAGTAGTTCTGACAACAGTTTCCCCATGCCTCCTGCGCCGCCGTATATTAGACATTTCCCCGCTTTCGGTTTCGTTGCAATCTCCTCGACATATCTCGTCTGCTCCTCGACAGATGAGGCGAGTATTGCGGAGAACAACTGTGTCACGAGCTGCTTCGGTAAGCCGATCTCGTCAGCCAGTCTTTCCACGCGTTCCATCACTTTCTTCTCCATGTCCGGCTGTCTGATATCCAGCCCGAGCGCCTGCTTCTGAAGCGCTATCCTTCTCGCTATCCTCATTCTCTCGGCGACAAGGTTCAACAGCTCGGCGTCTATCTCGGCGATCTTTTCCCTCAGGTTGTCGATCTCCTTTTCGCTCAGATTAGCCCCCCTGTAAGCATTAGATCGAGCAGGCCCATTGCGACTACCGATTCCACAACGGGAACCGCTCTCGGCACGATACACGGGTCGTGTCTTCCTGTTATCTGCAGCTCAGTCTCTTTCATGTCTTTGAGATTTACGCTCCTTTGTGGCTTCGAGATCGAGGGTGTCGGCTTTACGGCTACTCTGACCACGACCGGCATTCCGTTCGTGATGCCTCCCAGGATGCCCCCTGAGTTGTTCGTCTCTGTAACGACCTTCCCGTTCCGTATGACAAATTGGTCATTGTTCTCGCTCCCGCGCATCTCTGCGACCCTGAACCCTGCTCCGAATTCGACGGCCTTTACCGCCGGGATAGAGAAAAGCAGATGGGAGAGCACGCTCTCGACAGAATCGAAGAACGGCTCACCAACGCCGACTGGCAGCCCCGTCGCGATACACTCTATTATACCGCCGACGCTGTCGCCCTCCCGCTTCGCGTCGAGTATCTCCGCCTTCATGAGCTTGGCTATGGAAGGATCTGCACAGCCGACATCGCTCTTCCTAGCGATCCGCTCGATGTTCGGCACAGGAGGCTGAGACTTTGCAGATACCCTGCCTATCCGCAGGCTATGGGCGGCAACATGTATTCCCTCTTTTTCGAGGACCTGCATGGCTATACTACCAGATATCACGAGCGGGATCGTCAATCTGCCCGAAAACATGCCACCGCCTCTGTGATCGTGATGCGGACCGTATTTGATACTCGCCGTGTAATCCGCATGTCCTGGCCGAGGCACGGTCTTGAACACGTCATATGCCTCGGAATCCACGTTCTTGTTCTCCACGATTGCGGCGATGGGCGCTCCGGTGGTCTTGTTATCGAGAAGCCCGGAAAGAATGATGAGCTTATCCTTCTCCTTTCTCGGGGTGCTGACATCGGACCAGCCAGGACGGCGTCTGTCGAGCTGCGCCTGTATCTTTCCAGGCATAATAACAATGCCTCCCGGACAGCCATGCACCACGCATCCGACCGCCGGCCCATGGCTGGTGCCGAATATTGTGGTCTTGTATGTCCTCCCGATCGTGTTCATCCGCTCACCTTCTGAAGCATCCCGCCCAATTTCTGGACGTCATCAATGAACGCGGGATATGATATTACATATGAAGAATCATCGCTAAGAATAACTCCCTGCTCCGATGCCAGGCCCGCAATCACAGCAGACATCATGATCCTATGATCGTTGTGGGTGTTGATCGTCCCGCCCCTTATCTTCCCTTTGCCGTTTATGATGCAGCCATCCGCCGTTGCCTGCGCATCGACTCCTAAGTCAGAAAGCATCGCCACCGTTGTCTCGATTCTGTTGCTTTCCTTGAACTTGAGGTGCTCCCCTCCGAACAATCTCGATCTCCCGTTCGCTGTCGCAGCGATGACAGCAAGTATAGGAAACAGATCCGGCGTATTGCTCACGTCGAATTCGAATGGCAAGCGCTCCCCTGCCACGCATCTTATCATATCCCCGCTCGTTTCTATTTTCGAGCCGAATTCCCAGAGGACCTTTAGAATCGCTGCGTCCCCCTGCGGCGATGAGATATCAAGACCTCTGATACGCACATCCCCGCCCGTGATGGCGGCACCGCACATCAGAAATGCCGCGCTGGAGAAATCTCCGGGTATCTCAAACGTCCTTCCTTTTGGACGCTGGCCTCCCTGCATCTCGAAGCCATCAGGGACACGGTTCACCTCGATTCTGAGCTTCTTGAGAACATCTAGCGATATATCGACATAGGATCTGGATTTCTGGCTCCCCGTAATTTTAATCCTCGTCGGGGTCTTCTTCATTGGGCATGCGATGAGCAATGAAGAGATGAATTGGGAGCTCACGTCCCCCGGCAATTTCGCGTGCGTGCCTGTCATAGGCCCTTCTATCCTCACAGGCGGATGCTCTTCCGCCCCCTCACCCGCGCATTTCGCACCGAGTTCCCTGAGGGCGTTCAATAGCGGCTTCATCGGCCTCCTCCGCAAGCTATCATCGCCCGTTATCTGTGTCTTTCCCTCTATGAGCGCAGCTATCCCAGATATCAATCGCAATGTGGTGCCCGAGTTTCTCGCGTCGATTGTGCTCTTGGGCGCGACGATTCTTGGACAGAAAATCCTTATCGAGTTAACTCCTCTGTCAATCGTGGCGCCCATCATTTCGATCGCCGACAGGGTGGCCTCCGTGTCGTCTGATATCAGAGGTCTTATCACCTCGAATCTCTCTCCTACAAGCGCCCCGAGGATTATCGCACGATGGGTATAGCTCTTGGACGGCGGAGCGGTCACTTCTCCTCTGAGACAGCTTCGTATCACTCTAATAGGCGTGGTATCACCTCAGGCGCAGGAGTGTCATTGGGATGTGCGATCAACAGCGGGGCCTGTTCCATACTGACGGCGTCCAGCACGTCCTCGAACTTGGATTCGTCGACGATGATTGCGGTCGCGGGACCTGTCCCGCTGATTCCCGCGGCGAGCGCCCCTGCTTTCAACGCCGCTCTGCAGACGCTGTCGTCGATAGATAGGGCCTTTGCTACCAGCCGCCCATTCAATGTCATCGCCTCGAAGTATTCGCCGTCGAGCGCAAGCTTTTCGGCTTTCTTGAAATCGGAGAACCATCTCTGGAAAGTCTCCTTCGTGATGCCTTTCTTACGTATCTTTCTATCGGGCACGTGAATGATTACCCTCAATTTATCTTTTGGAATTGGCTCACGTCTGAGCACTTCCATCTTGGAATTATCTGTGACGTATATCCCGCCGAAATAGCATGCGGAGGCGTCATCGAACGCTCCTGTGACAGTTACGCCCGCTCTCCTCGCAGCCTCAACGCCAAGCTTCACCAATTCAATATCGTCGACCTTCTTATTCAGGGCGCGGGCCGTCGCGAGAGATATCGCGTTCGCAGCGGCGCTGCTGCTTTTCAACCCCCTCGATATCGGGATGGAGGATCGTGTCGTCACGCGAACCGTTTGCAAGTTCTCTCCTGCGAGATCGAAGACTAACTTCACGCATTCCTTGGCGAGGGCGTCATTTTCATCCTTTTCTATCATCTTGACAGAAATCGAGGGTTTCCCCTCTTGTATATCCACTCTCGCGTCTGTCTGGAGTGTTATGCCGAGCGCCGCACCGATACCCGTTGGAATCGCGTTCAAAATCGTTATCGCGCCCCTGCTCGAGGCGGTTCCGCTTCTCATGCCTCGATTTCCTCCAACAGCTTTTTTCTCATTATGGCTACGGGGGGCTTTTTCCCGGTCCAGATCTCGAATGCCTTCGCCCCCTGATATAGCAGCATATCGATGCCAGGGATGGTCTTGACATTGTGCTTCTTCGCAAGCGCAACCAAGGGGGTCTCGATTGGATTGTAGACCATGTCCATCACGGCATCTGCTTCGGCTATCAATCTCTCCGGGATGATCTGTCCTGAGTCGAATCCTCTCATGCCGACCGGGGTCGCATTCACGATCAAGCTGAACGCTCCTTCCTTCTCTAAGGCCTCCAACGAGAGCGTCCTGATGAAAACCCTCATAGATCTGACCAGTTGTTCGGCCCTCTCCGGGGTGCGGTTCGCAATGAGTATCTTCGCGCCCATCTTCCAAAGGCTGATTATAGCGGCCCGGGAAGCCCCACCCGCGCCGATTATCAGCACCCTCTTGTTCCTGGGGTTGAACCCCGCTTTCCTGATCGCTTCCGAGAAACCGAATATGTCCGTGTTGTAGCCTTTCAAACTCCCGTCCGGCTCGACACCAATGGTGTTGATAGCGCCTGCGCGCCTTGCATCGTCATCAAGATGATCCACCGCAGAAAGTGCGACCTCCTTGTAGGGTATCGTCACGTTGAATCCCTTTACACCTAGTTTCACAGCGCCTCTTATAAAGTCAGCAACGCGGCGGGTTTCCGGGATGTCGAATTTCAGATACGCGCCTGCTATTCCGAGCGCTTCGAAAGCAGCATTTTGCATGGCGGGAGACAAAGTGTGCCCCAATGGGTGACCGATTAGGCCGACGATTATGCTGTCGGCGAACCTGACCCTCCTTTGAGTGGCAAGATCCAGCTGCCCCTGCGCTATTTTCTGTCCGTCGCTTAGAGCGCAATATACCAGTTGGGATCCGATGCGCGATGCGAGGGCTCTTGATATCTCTCCCCCCTCGCCCATCGTCATAAAGGCGAAGTTGCGCAGTCCGAGCTCCTTAATACGCAGCAGAAGCTCGACGCTTCTAGCCGCGTCTTCAACCTTCGTCGCGATCTTTCCTATTCCTCCGAGCCTGCAGCACTCGGCCAAAGCATCGCGCACATCCTTCTCGGTCCAATGGGACAGGAAATGCTTGGAGACTATGATCTTATCTTTCCTGTCGGAGTATTTGTGGATAAGGTTCCTGTCGGTGTCCAGCTCGAGATCGATGAAGGCCGACTCTATGTCCAGCGCATCCGCAAGCCATCTCTCTCTCTCCTTCCCTGACAAGGCGGATTCCCCGCCTTCATTCCTGCTCCTGAGCGTCACAATAGACCTATCCAAGATGTCCGAGAACTCACGATTGAGGGATACTGGTTCAGCGTCCTGTATCAGATCTGCCCGAATCTCCACGAGGTCGGCGCCGCTTGCCAGCGCCGTTTCCGCCATCTTTCTTGCATCGCGTCCGTAAACTGGCACGCATATCTTCGTCATTCATTTCTCCCTTATTGTTTCCTTGACGGCGGTACCGAAATGCCGCCCTCCGGTCTCAATCCGCATTGATATCTTGTCGCCGGCCTTAAGGTCCGTCACCGAGATAGATTTGCTCCCGGAGACCAATCTTATCGTCTCGGCGTTCTGCACCATCGTCGAGTATCTCTTCCCATCGTATTCAGCCTCTATCAGGAGAAGAGGTCTCCGTTCGATTTTCGTTCTGCCCACGATGGCCGTCTTCGAGTTCCCCTTATGGTCCACAATCAGGATCTCGTCTCCCGTCTTGAGTTCCGATAGATATTTCGTCTTTCCGTCGGGCAGTAGCGTGTATGCATGCACCGCACCGGCGTTGACCCTGAACGGCCTGGGTGCGACATACTCTGACTCGTGGGTCTCCGCGTGGATAAGGAACAGGCCCGAGGACGAGTTGCCGACCAACATACCTTCCCCGTGTGATAGGATCGATGCGGTATCCACACATACCCTGTCCCCCAGCCCAAGGTGCTTTATGTTCGTAACAGTCGCATCGACCAATCTTATCCGTGGTGTGCTCTTCGAGACTATCTCCGCGAGCCGGACTATCTCACCCGGGTCAGACGGCGTGAACACGATTCCGTCCGCGCCCTTTTCCATCGTCTCGAGAAACAGCTTCGCATCCTCGACCTTTTCTGCGCGCACGAACAGCTTGCTCTTCCAAATCGCGAACTGAACAATGAGATTCTCCAGGGGAATAACGCGCCAGTTTGAGGTCTCGATCACGACTATGTCCGTTTTCCCTGCCATGTCCGCGGCAGCCTTTTCGTCCTTCTTGCTCGCGACTCTGATCGCTCTCGCTATTTCCTTCCCGTCCAGTAGAAACCTGTCATTCTCTGCGATGATCATGTGATACTTTCCGAACTTCCCAGAACCCTTATCGGAGGGCGACACTACGATGTGGCCGAATCCGTTTTCCAGAGCCGTGAGTACGAGCTTCTTCCTCGTCTCAGGATCGTCCGGTTTGCTCGCATCGATCCATATCGTCTTTTCCATTCCTCGCCCTCCTCATGAGAGTTTCTTCTTCTTTTCAGTACGAGAAGACTATCTTTGCAAGCTTTCTCGTGATTCCCGTCACATCATCATGCTGAAAGACGTTCCTACCGATGGAGATTCCCGCGGCCCCGGCCTCCATAGCATCGCGCACCATTTTTAGGAGTGCTTCTTCTGAATCCATCTTCGGGCCTCCTGCAATCACTACGGGGACATTGCAACCGCGGACGACCTCCCTGAAGCTATCCACGTCTCCGGTGTAGTTCGTCTTCACGATATCGGCACCGAGTTCGGCTCCAACGCGGGCACAGTTCTTGACCGCCTCAACATCGAACTGGCTCTTCACGTTCTCTCCACGAGGATACATCATTGCGAGCAATGGCATACCCATTTCGATGCACTGGGAGGATATCTCTCCCAATTGCGCTAACATCTCGTTCTCGTATTTGCCCCCGAGATTGACATGGATCGAAACCGCATCGGCGCCAAGCCTCACTGCATCCATCACATTGCTGACGATCGCCTTTCTGTTGGGCTCGTTCCATAAGGAGGTGCTCGCGGACACGTGCAAGATCAGCCCCATATTGCCTATTATGTCCTTCGAGAGTGTACTGGCTATCCCCTTATGAACGACTATGCACGTCGCCCCTCCTTCCGCAACCTTCCTGATACTTTCCGTTATCGTGTTTATCCCTTTTACCGGACCGAGTGAGACGCCGTGATCCATTGGAACAATCACGGTCTTGCCGGTCTTGACGTCCATTATCCTTCTCATCCGAAGCGCTTTTCCGTTCATGAGATATCACGGCTCCTTTTGCCAGTTACCGTGCTAAATTTTAGCATAGCATGTCTAAATCCAAATCACTATTTCTGTCTTGCCCTTAAGTTTGTCCCTATCGATGCATTAATAGCCTAGTTATGTTTTATAATGTACATAAAAGTGCATTGATATGTGGAAGGCGATAAGCAAGTACTTCTCGAAGTATCCGTCACAGGCAAAGGTGGCAAGACTGTTGCTGAGGAACGGCTTCTCCGTCCGGGACCAGAGGATATACGCTGGGGAGGTTGAGGTCGCTGACACAGCAATTGCCAGGGCCGTCGGTGTGGATAGGCGTGTCGTCAGATCCGCAGTTATGACAATATCACAGGACAAGCAACTTTCGAAGTTTTTCTCAAAGCTTCTGCCGACTAATTACTTTAAGGATGTCGCCCCTGTAATGGGCTGGAGCGCCATCGAGATAATCTCAAACGACGCGCATCAGCCCGGGATTCTCGCATCCGTATCGAGCATTATATCCGATGCCGGGATAAGCATCAGACAGGCGATAGTGGATGACCCGGAAACGACCGAGGAGCCAAGAATATTCATAATAACAGAATCGACCGTCCCACCAGAACTTATCCCGAGATTGAGATCCGCCAAGGGCGTTAAGAGCATCACGATTTATTGAGTTGGGGATGCGATTCACGTCGAACTGAAATGCTTATCTACAATCACGGGGTTCTGAGACCCTGCACGAGGTGAAATCGGATGCCGATATTCGAGAAGGCTTCGGAGAGTTCCGTAACGAGGGCCATCGTGAGCCAGTTCTCGAAAGATATCGAGGAGTTCTCCGAGATGGATGTAATCATAATCGGTGGCGGGCCGAGCGGTCTCATGGCCGCCAGGGATCTGGCCCTGAAAGGAGTGAAGGTCCTCGTCGTTGAGAGGAACAACTATCTTGGCGGGGGATTCTGGATCGGAGGATTTCTGATGAACACTATCACTGTCCGGGCTCCCGCACAGAAGGTCCTTGATGAGCTCGGCATCAGATACAGGCCATATTCGAAATCCCTCTTCATCACGCCCGGACCATTGGCTTGCTCAAAGCTGATAGCGGCCGCATGCGAGGCAGGAGCCAGAATACTGAACATGGCCATGTTCGACGACGTCGTGCTCCGCGAGAAGAACAGAGTTGCCGGGGCTGTCATCAACTGGACACCCGTGTCCGCGCTACCCCGGCAGATAACGTGCGTCGATCCGGTCGCATTCGAATCGAAGCTCGTCATCGATGCCACGGGCCATGATGCCCAAGTGATAAGGAAGCTCGAGGAAAGAGGTCTTATTAAGGTACCCGGGTTTGGTGCGATGTGGGTCGAGGAATCCGAAGATGCAGTGGTCGAGCACAGCGGCCTTGTCCATCCTGGCCTGATAGTGGTCGGCATGGCCGTCTCTACGGCTTTCGGGCTTCCGCGGATGGGGCCGACTTTCGGAGCGATGCTCCTCTCAGGGAGGAAAGGTGCACAGGTTGCCCTCAAGGAGCTCAAGAAGAAGTGAGGATTACGACCTCCGATCGGTTATCATACATTCTGAGTCGCCGCATAATCTGAAGACAATCAGAGATTCGGTCTCTCTGCTGAAGAAGATAACTCATCCTCTTAGGATATGCATTCGAGAGTTTCCCAGAAGGAGATTGTCAGATTCCGAGCTCTCATCGCTGATCAAACTGAGGCTGATAAATCCTGTCAAGAGAGACGAGAGAGCAATCGACTCATTCGCTCTTCGGGAGTTCGAAAGAAGAGTCATGATGGGAACTGCGAAGCCGCGCGGCGTGCCGTATGATGGCCTTGGGCTGATGGCGTTCTATCGAAATTTGATTCCCGAGGCGGAGCGCATATTCCCTGAGTTCCACATCATCATCACCGATAGGCTGATAATGTCATGGGATGAAGACGAGTCGAAATACCATGCAAGGGCGGTATTGTTCGGCATTCCCAGCATCATCTCGATGTCCGGCCTGGTCGAGGCCCCTGCAAGAGCGCGCGAATATTATATCGCGAGACAAGTAGCGGACTCCATCGGTATCAAGAATCCCCTTGCGGCAAGATCGTTTTCGGGCGACTTTCTCGAGTTTGACGATGGGCGTACCCCTTTTGTGCTCAGAGGTTATCTGCTCCAGTGCATTTTTTATGCGATGACAGGGAACCCATTCTGTAGCGATCGCGATTGCATGCTGTTCAACGCCCATTGGCAGGAGGAAATGTTACACGCTCAGATTGAATCTGGAAGGCTTTGTGCGCATCACAGAAGAGAGCTGAATGAGAGATTATCTCGGCTCAGACCTGGTTCCTGACAATCGATTTCAGGTTTACGGGCTCTATCTCTCTCTCTTTTGCGTATCTGATCGCTTCCACTGCCGCTCTTGCGCCCTCCAATGTCGTGAAGAACGGGATTTGCAGTTCGACCGCTAATCTTCTCATCATGTATCCGTCTCTCCTCGCCCCGGAGCTCTCTGTCGGCGTATTGATTATCATCTTCACCCTGCCCTGTCTCATCAAAGTCAGCGCGTCCGGGGACAATTTCTCGGAGACCCTGAAAACTGTCTCTACGGGGATGCCGCGATTGCGTATCTCTGCAGCCGTGCCTTTCGTTGCGATGATTCTAAAACCGAGGTTGACCAGCTCCTTCGCTATCTCCGAAGCGGCGGCTTTATCCGCATCCCTCACGCTGATGTATACCTCGCCTTCCAACGGCAGGTTCATCCCGCTGCCGATCATCGCCTTCCACATAGCGGCACCATACTCCTTGTCTATCCCCATTACCTCGCCGGTCGATTTCATTTCCGGTCCGAGTATGCTGTCCACTCCCGGAAGCTTTAGGAAGGGGAAAACCGAGGCCTTGACGGCATAGTGCGATATCTTCGCCTCACCCACAAGCCCCTGTTCCTTAAGGGTCTTCCCGAGCATCACTTTAGTGGCGACTTTCGCAAGCGGAACACCTATTGCCTTGGATACGAATGGGATCGTCCGGCTCGCCCTCGGATTCGCTTCGAGCATGTAGACAGTACCGTCCTTGTATGCGAGTTGGAGGTTTATCAGCCCTTTTGTTCCGAGTGAAAGTGCGACTTTCCTCGTTATTTCCCTGATCCTATCCAGTGTTTCTTGCGATAGATTTCTTGTCGGGAGAACCATGGTCGCGTCCCCGGAATGAACCCCTGCCTCCTCGATGTGCTCCATTATGCCACCGATGAAGACGTCGTTGCCGTCGCACACCGCGTCGACATCTATCTCTATCGCATGCGCCAGATATTTGTCTATCAGTATCGGCTTCTTCTTCGAGACTTTTACCGCGCTCTTCATATATGTGTCTAGTTCGGATTCGCTAAACACGATCTCCATCGCCCTGCCCCCGAGGACGAAGCTCGGGCGTATGAGGACGGGATATCCGATTCTCTCTGCTATCTTCTTCGCCTCGTCAAAGGAATAACCTATTCCTGACTCGGGCTGGTCTATGCCGAGTTCATCCATCAGTTTCGAGAATTTCTCTCGGTCTTCTGCGAGATCTATTGATGCCGCCGATGTCCCAAGTATGCTGCATTTCGTTCCGACGAGCTCCTTCTCGAGCGCGCTCGCGAGGTTTATGGCCGTCTGACCGCCGAACTGGAGTATGACCCCATCGGCATCTTCCCGCTCGATCACATTCAGTACATCCTCGACTGTAAGCGGCTCGAAATATAGCCTAGTTGAGACGTCGAAATCGGTTGACACCGTTTCAGGGTTGTTGTTCACTATTATCGCATCGATGCCCTCTTCCTTTAGCGCCAGTGCGCCATGGACACAGCAGTAATCGAACTCTATCCCCTGGCCTATCCTGATCGGACCTCCTCCCACAATCACGATTTTCTTGTTCTTAGAGGGCCTTGCCTCGCAATACTGTTCGCTCGTCGAGTAAAAGTATGGAGTCTGTGCTTCGAACTCTGCGGCGCATGTGTCCACCATCTTGTATACTGGCCTAATTCCAATTTCCTTCCTCCTTTTCCTTATCTGCGTCTCATTCTTCCGGGTAAGCATTGCGATGTACTCATCGGAAAACCCCATTCTCTTCGCTTTCGAGAGCAACTCATCGGTAAGCGGACCAGTTGAAAGCTTCTTTTCGACTTCGATTATGTTCCTTATCTTTTGTATGAAAAACGGATCCCAGTGAGTCCTCTCCGATATCCAGGCATTCGACTTACCTCTCCTAATAGCCTCTGCGATGGCATACAATCTCCTATCGGTGGGATTTCTCAGCTCCTCTTCGAGCTCGTCATCGGTGAGAGGTTCGCATTCCAGTCCCACCTGGTCGATCTCGAGCGACCGCACGGCCTTGAGCAACGATTCCTCAAACGTTCTGCCGATGGCCATGACCTCTCCGGTGCTCTTCATCTGCGTGGTTAGCTTTCTATCCACAGTTCTGAACTTGTCGAACGGCCATCTTGGTATTTTCGTCACGATATAATCTATGGCCGGCTCGAACGCGGCGCAGGTCTTCCCCGTGATTGCATTCTTGATTTCGTCGAGGGTCATCCCTACCGCGATTTTCGCGGCGACCCTCGCTATCGGATAGCCAGTTGCCTTCGATGCCAACGCCGAGCTCCTCGAGACCCTCGGGTTGACTTCGATGACGCGATACTCGCCAGTATCGTGATTGAGAGCGAACTGAATGTTGCACCCGCCCTCTATCCCAAGAGCTCTTATGATTTTCAGGGATGCCGACCTGAGCATTTGGTGGTCGTTATCGCTGAGCGTCTGCGCAGGTGCGACCACGATGCTTTCGCCCGTATGTATTCCCATCGGGTCGAGGTTTTCCATATTGCAGACAGTGATGCAGTTGTTGTTCTTGTCCCGCATCACTTCGTATTCGTACTCTTTCCAGCCGAGCACGCTCTCCTCTATTAGCACCTGATTGATGCGCGAATATGCGAGCCCCCGACCTACAATCGGAGCCAGCTGCTCCGCATCGAAGGCAACCCCTCCGCCGGTTCCCCCGAGCGTGTATGCCGGTCTGATCAGGACTGGGTACCCACCGATCTTCTCTACTGCCTCATATGCCTGCTCTATAGAATTGACGGTCATGCTTCTGGGAATCGGCTCGCCCAACTCTATCATTGTCTTCCGAAAGAGCTCTCTGTCCTCCGAGAGCGCGATGGCACGCGGTTGCGTTCCAAGGAGTTCAACATCAAGTTTTTCCAGCAGGCCCCTGTCCGCCAGCTCCGCGCAGATATTCAGGGCAGTCTGCCCGCCCATTCCAGACATTATGCCATCGACCCTCTCCTTCTCGATTATCCTAACTACCGTGGGCACTGTTAGTGGCTCGATGTAGACCGCGTCAGCCATATCCGGGTCCGTCTGGATCGTCGCGGGATTTGAATTGACGAGAACGGTCTTGTAACCCTCTTCCCTTAATGACCTGCAGGCCTGGGATCCAGAGAAATCAAATTCTGCGGCCTGGCCTATGACTATCGGACCGCTCCCTATGACCATTATCTTCGTGAGGTCATCTCTCTTCGGCATAACGGCCCTCCATCAGCTTGCCGAGCTCATCGAATAGGAACGACGTATCTCTCGGCCCGGGATTCGCTTCGGGATGGAATTGGACGGAGAATATCGGGAGCTCAGTGTGCCGCATACCCTCAACGGTCCAGTCGTTCTGATTCAATAGCGTTACCTGAAGCCCTGTCTTGTCCAAAGACTCCGCATCGACGGCATATCCATGGTTCTGCGAGGTTATCCAGACCTTGCCGTCCATGCCGACTGGCTGGTTCGCCCCTCTGTGTCCGAACTTGAGCTTATAGGTCCTCGCCCCGAACGCGAGACCAAGGAGCTGATGGCCAAGGCAAATGCCCATGATGGGCAATTCATCGGACAGTTCCCGGATGCTCCTGACTGTCGTTGCGAGTATTTCAGGGTGCGCCGGGTCTCCAGGTCCGTTGCTGATGAACAGCGCGTCGGGCTTAAGCTTCCTTATGTCGTCCGGCGATGTGTTGTATGGAACGACAGTGACAGTATATCTTTTCAAGAGTTCTCTAAGTATGTTCAATTTTACGCCGGCATCTATGAGAACGACATGTCTTTTCGAGCCTCCCTCATAGGTCCTAACATCCTTGCGCGAGACCTCCGCTACGAGGTTGCTCTCAGACGGATAATCCATTTCTCTGAGCTTTTCGACGAGCCCTTCATGGTCCTTCTCGTAAGTGATCGCCGCGCGCATCGTCCCATGCTCGCGGATGCGCGTTATAAGAGCTCGAGTGTCCACTTCGCATAGTCCTGGGACGTCGTGCCTCCTGAGGAATTCATGGAGCGTCTCCTGGGATGCGCGGTGACTAGGGGTATCGCACGCCTCTCTCACGATAAAGGCACGAACATGTACGCTGTCAGACTGATAGTCGTTCTTGTTCACGCCGTAGTTCCCTATCATCGGATAGGACATCGTCAGTATCTGACCGCGATACGAAGGATCCGTCAGGGATTCCTGATACCCGGTCATCCCCGTATTGAAAACGATTTCTCCGAAGACCTCCTTCTTCGCTCCGAAAGGACGCCCCCTGAAAACCGCCCCATCCTCTAACACCAGGAAGCAATCCATTCTGATGACCTGTGCGAAATACAGGGAGGGGGTTATGAACGTTTTGTTCTTCGAGGAACAGCATTGCTGTCATGAGTCCCAAAGGGGACATGACGCAAACATATTATCCGAATCCCAGACATTCGGGAAACAACGGGGATGTCCGACAGATGATACCGAGGCACTGCGCTGATGTGGGGATTGCGAAAGTGCGTTTCCCGCTGACCGAGGAGAACCTAGTGAGTCATTTTCTCGGCAAGAAGTCCTATGCGCGCACGAAGTTTTATGCGGTGAACAACGAAAACGATTGGGCGGTCGTCCAGGTTACGAAGAAGCCGACAAGGAATCTGATGGGAGTGATAGAATCCGTCAAGGTGCTCTCTCTCCCCGAACGAACGAGATTCCTGGTCGAGCCGGAGCTGGACGTACTTCAGATCGGTCAGATGTTGAGGCTTCAGGCAAGATTTCCTGATAATCTGCTGATAATCCAAGGAAGATTCGATCACGTTTCGTTCATAGACGTGCGTCTTCCGGCAAAGATTGCTATCGTGGACGTCGTCCCTCCAAGGCCATCGAAGCTCAAGTTGGCCATAGAGAACCTGGTAGGTGCATGCGCGTCGATGCTCGAATTCGAGACGCATCTCATAGATATAGAGCAGCTCGTCGAGTCGTGCAGGAGCAGTGAAGTCATGCTCCCTTGCGGATCCGCATACGATAATTTCCCCGATAGGACAGAGAAACGTCTTCTCTTCCTTGACAGGTCACCCGAGCTGTCCAGTGAGCAGGCCAAAGGCATGGAACTCATCGGGTGCTCCCTATCGAGGAGGATCTTCGAGGAGTTGTATGGCTTCACGCCGATCATCCACAATATTTGCCCGAAAAACTTTGAGTTGACTAACAGGATTGAGCTTCCGACGATCTCGAGATGCTGCAAGGTCAAGAACGGCGTTGAGGTCGACGGCAACTGGATATTCGTCCCGTGGGGTGCTGACATCTGCGAGATCGGAGAGGCTCTCAGAATCGCGCTTAGCCTGTAGGATCAAATCCCAATATCTCTGTCGAATCTTATCACCGGGCATGGTCCAAGGCATTCCCCGCAGTGGGTACACATGTCCGGGTCGATTTCTATCCTGTTCTCGACCTTGAGCGCTCCATGCTTGCACCTGCCGACACAAACTCCGCACGCGACACAGAACATCGCGCGGGAAACGATCTGCTCTATCTTTTTCGCGAGATCATCAATTGATCCCTCGTTCTTACCCTTTATCGAGACCGCTCCCTCGCCGAATATTATGATGTCGCCAGTCTTCGCAATATTCTCATCCTTGTGCAGCTCCACAGGTCCAAGTATGTTCAGGAGATTGGCCACCCTGACGATATCCAGCCATCTTGAGAACACACCCTCGACGCTCAATCCCCCATCCGTGCATGGTCGGTAGCCCTTTGCAAATCGCAGCTCGATCGGTCCCTTGGCGCTCGAAGGAACCGTTGTTGTCTCCATATCCACATTCAGTTCCGACAGTTTGTTTCTCATCGCTGGCGGCAATCTTTTCCATCGCCAGAGCGCCAAGGTTTCGTATTCCTTCGGGAAGCCCATCGTTTTCCGATAAGTCGAGATATACCGTTCCCATCGCATATAATCGGGATGACCGTCTTTCACGATTTTCAGTTCGGCAATGTCAGAGGACGGGCACATGAAGCAGCCTATCCTGTCAAGCCCCCTCTCGTACCAGGGATTGTATTTTAGCTTTCTCGAGAAGATGTATAGCCAGACCAGAAGCGCGTTCCAGTTCTGTATCGGAGAGGCGCCTATCTGTCCCGGGACCCAAGGGTTGTGCCAAATCGACCCTTTCCTCATCCTCTGCTCGGACTCGTAGCCCCTTTGGCCGATGAGCGAAATCACTCCGTTCGGGAAGTTCTTGGATATCAGGCGGGTAGTGGGTCCGAGCTTGCATATCTTGCAGCACCACCGGAAATCCTTACCCGGGGGGCCGAAGAATTCGACGTTCTCCCAGAAAGCATCGCCTGCATCTTCTACGAGCAGTTTCAGATTGTGTTCCCTTGCGACCCGACGGACCTCCGATACGGTCTCCTTCAGTTCAAGACCTGTGTCTGCGAACAAGATCGTCGGCGATATCCCGGCCTCCAGGGCCAGGCTCAGGGTCGCGAGGCTGTCCTTACCGCCGCTGAACGATACCGCTATCGGCTTGTCATATCTGCGCCGCAAGTCCCGGATGAATTCGATTGCTTTCTTGACCATCTTCTCCAGGTATTCATGATTCGCCCGAATTGCAGCTTCCCAGTCGTTCCTCTTTTTCGGGACCGAGGTTCCGCCAAGGGGTTGATCGTTCTTCCAGCGGACCTTGACCGCAACACCCCTGGACCTCGAATTCATCTCGTCGGCCGACTTCTTAGCCAGTCCCGTCGCAACAATCGTCCCGGAGTCGGTGATTACAACGACTTCATCGCCGTTCTTTATCCCTTCGTCTGCATGAATCACGCCCGGGCCCATAAGGTTCGAGCCGGATGCAATGGACGCCAGGCTTCCCTCGTCCGCAATTACCTTGCCCTTCATCCGGGGGAGCATACGCCTCGCGGCCTCGGGCCGTATAATCAATTTATCCCCGAACGGAGGGTCGAACATCAGAGCGCCGAGGACGGCCCCGTCGGAGATGATCTCGTACATCCTGTCAATTGCTGGGGCCTTGTTGAGGATGACTATGTTATCCCCAGGCAAGAGCAGCTCACCACATCCTGGCCCGAACTGCTCGTCCGCCTGCTTTCGGATCATCTCGATATCAAAGGCGAATGCGGGTCTGCAATCGCCGGGAGGAGTCAGAGGGGTTTCAACTGTCTCATCGTAACATATGGGGCATGTCTTCTCCTCCAATATCGGCAGGTTGCAAGAGTTGCACCATCTGAGAATGTTCGCGCCGAGTCTGACGAGGCCCATGGCAGATGACTATCGATGGTGGATATTAATTGATTTCCGATACTAAAACTCCGAAATCTCTACTCAAACCTACTGAGTCTGCAGGATAAGAGCCATCTGTCTTATAGATTCATATATTTCTCAGGATGCCTCTTACAATTCTTGATTCGTTATCGAACTTCTCGATTGGGATGCTATCTCCTGATAACTAAACGATGATTTTCTTGACAAGTTATTCTTTTCACAGGTCCTCTAGGATTAAATTGCGTTTTCTCAATTCTTGCGCATAAACGAAATGAGATTGATAATACAATCGAATAGAAGCTCACATACGATAATACGTTTTTTATAATTATTTATAACTAATACTGAAAAAGGCTGTCTGCCATTGAAAAGCTCGAAACGAAATTATTTATATGTCAGTAAAATTTTAGAAAGCAACCATAGGGCATTTTGACCCAAAGCAATAAAACGGGCACTGCTCGATTTGAACCCGATAAGGTGATATATCATATGAGGAAGCCAGAGATTGATAGGGGTATGCGGTTTCGGAAACGGAACGAACAGAAGAAAAGAATATCATTTTCGATCCTTGGATTAATTCTGAGTACTTTGTTTGTTCTCGTGGTTGCTGCTGTTTCTATCACCCAAGAAAATGGGTATCAGAACGAGCCAGAGAAGAGAGCCGTCCTTTCCTACTTCCCGCATGATCCGATTTCCATAGATGGCAACTCGGGATTCACAAATGCAAGCGGTGTGGTCTGGGGCAGCGGAACAGCGGACGATCCATTCATAATAAAAGAATGGGAGATCGACGCATCGGTTGCAGTCGGGATTTCCATACGAAACGTCGATGTCTATTTCATTATTGGCAATTGTTATATTTATAACGGTAATATAAATAACTACAACGGCATAGTCTTGGAAAATTGCACACATGGGACTTTGGTTGACAATAACTGCTCGAACAATCAGTATGGCATTGTGCTATCAAATTCACATGATAACGTGATTGCCAACAATAATTGCTCGAATAATCAGTTGGGTATATTTGTCCGGGAATCGGAGAACATAATCATTACGAACAACACCTGTTCAATCTGTTCTCACACGGGCATAGCTCTTGATTTTTCGAATAACATTACGATTCGCGATAATAATTGCTCATATAATCCCGGCCAGGGAATCGCTATCTGGGACTCCTACGGCAACAATGTCTGCAACAATAATTGCTCGCGTAATTCATGGGACGGCATTCATGTCGATTCTTCGACTAACAATACAATCTGCAACAACATCTGCTGGGACAACGAGTATAATGGCATCGCTCTCTATTATTCGCATAACAGCACCATTGATTACAACAACTGCATGAATAATTGGGACGCTGGCTTATATTTCGAATATTCATACAACTGCACCGTTATCAACAACATCTTGGCAGGCAGCGATGACGGCATATATCTCGCCAGTTCGTTCAACAACACCATCAATGACAATATTTGCTCAGATAATGATTATGGCATTGAGCTATCAAATTCATATGATAACTTGATTACCGACAATAATTGCTCGAATAACTCGTATGATGGCATACGTATCTGGGAATCGTACAATATTATTGTTCGCCGCAACATCTGTTCGAACAACAACTGGGGCATATATGTTCATTCCTCAAACAGTAATAATATCAGCGACAACATCATCAACTCAAATGGGGAAGATGGCATATATCTAGAATATTCGAATAACAATGTCATCAGTAACAACACAATCAGCTCGAACAATAACAATGGCATATACCTCTCTAGCTCAGATGGCCAAATCATCAGCAACAATGACATCTCGGAGAATGGGTATGGCATATATCTCGATTCCTCAAATAGCAATAACATCACCAACAACACAATCAGCTTGAACGATGGATATGGAATGTCTCTCTATTCTTCAAACAGCAACAAGATCAGCAATAACACAATCAGCTCGAATTGGGGAAATGGCATACATCTCGATTATTCGAGTAACAACATCATCACCAACAACACAATCAGCTCGAACAATTATGATGGCATATACCTCTATAACTCGGCAAACAGTAACAATATCAGTAACAACACCGTTTCGGACAATATGGAATACGGCATCCGAATTTATCCGGGAGTCAGTTTCAACAGGATTTGGAACAACAGCTTCTCGCGCAATCACGGCGCCACCTCAGTCTATGATCCTTCGCATATCCAGGCATACGATGACGGGACAGACAATTTTTGGAATTCGACAGGGAGCCCGCACGGATTCGGGAATTATTGGGGCGACTGGACATCACCGGACGCGAACATGGACGGTATAGTTGATAACCCCTATGTGATAGACGGTTCGGCGGGAGCAATGGACTATTATCCGCTGACCCAGTTCCCCTACATCCCGGAGTTCCCATCGGTGATTTTCCCGATCATGTTCACACTGTTCCTGGTCGTTCTGATATCGAGCATCCGACGAGACAAGAAACGATAAAACGTCTCATCGCAATTTCGGAACCGATATCCCCGTCTAGTCCGATATTCGGGTGAGATAGATAAGAAACCGCACCGGAAGCACATTATTAGGAACCCCCGATAAAGAATTCATAAGTACGGTTTCCTAGCTGTTCCTCTCGGAGAAACTAACTGGAACATTGGAAAGGGCGACTCTCCGGATATGTATATAATGAACGTCCCATGATCTGATTTTCGTCGGCTATCGCCCAAGAGCCCGAGATGAGCATCCAACGCATTGGCTGCACATGTGACATCAGGCAGGCCGAGAACCGCGTCGTGCGAGCCGAGACATCGTGATAGGTCGATTTTCGGAATCACTTGAGCTTCTGATGCAGTTTCACGACGGCCTCGACTGCTTCCTTTGCCTTGTCGATCCTTTCCTGTGCCTGAGCTCTGCTCATACCAGGACCGCTAATGCCGAGTCCGACCGGCTTGTCGTATTCGACCGATAGGTCGGTCAGTTTCCTGCTAGTCTGGTTCATTATCACCTGGTCATGGTCCGTTTCGCCCTCGATAACTGCTCCTATGACGACCACGCCGTCGATGTCCTTCTGCTTCAGCAACTTCTTCACCGCGAGCGGCATATCATAGACGCCCGGGACGGTGATCTCCTTCGTTATCTCCGCTCCAAGGAACTTCGCGTGCTCGCGTGCTCTCTCGAGCATCATCATCGTGATGTCGTAATTGTATTCGCTCGCGACCACGCCTATCCTTATACTCTCCGCCATCTTATCTACCTCCTCTCGCCGGTCCCACATCCTCGAATCCCTGTCGTTGACCAGTACCGGCCAGTCTGGTCAAGTCATCGGGTTTGAACAGTAACCTGTATGCGTTCAATGCATGTTCTCTCGTCCTGCGGTCAGCAAGCCATACCAGCTCCTTCTCGTCCTTCGCTTCGTCCTCGTGCACGAATACCTCTATGATGTGCTTGTCGACCATGAGTTGAACCTGGATGAGCCCCGTAGACGCCTCGTGCGCGCACATCTTGTCTATCTCCTTGCTGCCTGGCATGCCAAGTGCCATAACGATATCGCACTGCTTCTCGACGAACAGCTTCTTGCAGGCCACCGGGAGGTCTTTTACGCCTGGCACCGTGTATCTTTCTATCCGGAACCCCGTCCCTAGCTTTTTCAGCTCATCTATCGCGATCGCCCCCATATCCACCCGGGCGAACGTCGTGTCAGCAATGCCTATCCTCTTCATTTCCTGGCGCTCCCCTCTATCCTCTTGAGGTTCTCCTGTATCGTATTCCACTCGATTATCCGCCGGATGATCTTCCGAGTGCCGTCAAGGTCATGATCGAGGTGAGGCAGTCTGACAATTTTCGCCTGTATCCCGCGCTTCTGCAGTTCATCGCTCAACAGTTTCTCGTCGAACTGCTGATCATAGCCGAGAGCTATTATATCCGGCCTCACCTCCTGGATGATTCTAAACATATCGTCCTCGTATCCGAGGACGGCACGATCCACTGGCTTCAGAGCCTGCACGAGCTCCACGCGCATCCCCTCGGGCGTTATCGGTTCGTGCTTCATCTTCCTCGCGGTGCTGTCCCTCGCGACCACGACTACGAGCTCGTCTCCGAGCTCCTTTGCCTTCTCGAGGAAATGCAGGTGTCCGAGATGAATGATGTCGAACACACCGGTCGCGACAACCCTGACCATATCTATCCGTCCCTGCGGTGGGCCATATGCCCAGCCTTCCAGGCCTCTACGATATCCTTCCCCTCTATGAATACCAGGTCATTTATTCTTGCATACTCCATCGCCTCGGATTTGCGTAGGGCGTAGCCATCATCCCCCATCATCTCGCATATGGTCGCGGTGGGCGTGAGGCCAGCAAGCACCATCATCGCAGTTGAAAGCTCGGTATGTCCCTGCCGCGTCAGAGCGAGCCCATCAGATGCGTTTAAGAGATAGACATGACCCGGCGACCTGAAGTTCCTGGCGAACGCCTCGGCAGCCAGCCCATTCTCAGCCGATAGAGTCATTTTGACTATTTTGGCGAATTCAGATATCGTGAGGGCTCTGTCTCGGTCGGTTATCCCTGTGAAGGTTTTCCTGTGATTTATTGTAAGGCTGAAGGAGGATTTGGCATCGTAAGGTATATCGCTCGGCCATAGGCCACCCAGAATTGGATACGCGCTCCTCGACCTGTCGAGGATGTCGACCATGTATGGGATCCCCAGGCATTTCCTGGTCTCTGGGGGCACCGTCACGCAGATGAGTCCGCCAGCATGTTTGCGCATGATTCTTATCACATCAGGGCTCACGAACTCGGAGGCTATCACCATATCCGTCTCCTCTTCCCTCCTGTCGGCGTCATAGATCAGGATCATTTTGCCCTTTCGCAAATCATCCAATGCTCTCAATATCTCGGCAGACATTTTCCATTCACGCGCGGCCTACAGAAAAGATTGCGATTCTATAACGAATAATGCATCTACTTCGCTTGTAGTTACTAATGAATTGGTAATTTTTCAATAAATCTGCAAAACCGACGAATCTGCTGGCTCGGTGTTCCGGCCGATTTTATTTTATATATTGAAGGATATTTTTTCCTTTGCCAGAGCTCGCCAGCAAATTCTTGAAACGATTTATTTAGCTGGAATGTCAATTCAGTCGGACAATGTTAGATAATCAGAACCAGATACGGCTTATTGACAGGAGCGACATGCTCGGAATTATATCAAACTTCTCTCACCTGGTCGAATCGGGCTACGAATCGGCGAATTCTCTCGAAGCGGATTTCGGTTATTGTGAGGGTGGTCTTGTATTCCTTGGATTGGGTGGCTCCGCAATAGGGGGCGACATCATCCGGGACTGGATAGGACCTCAGATACCCAATGGCGTTCGGATCGAGAGAGGGTTCGAACTGTCCGCTCCGATAGCATCAGACTCTCTCGTGATCTGTTGCAGTTACAGCGGGAACACGAGGGAAACGATCTCTATGCTGGAGCAAGTGTTAAGTTCAAAGCACAGGAATGTATTGCTCATCTCTTCCGACGGCAAGCTAAAGGAGATTGCCAAGAGGAAAAAATTGCGTTTTGTTCAGCTCGAATCCGGTATGCCGCCCAGGACTACCCTTCCCGCCGTCGTCTCGGCCATATCTGTGATATCCGATTCAATAGGATGGACGAAGAAAGCCTCGTCAGAGATTCTCGCAGCCGCGGATGCGTGCGACCTATTCATCAGGAAGAACCTCGGTCGTGACGTCCCGGAAACGAAGAATATCGCAAAGCAACTGGCACATCAGTTGCATGGATTCATTCCCGTTGCGATCGCCCCTAATTGTATGACATCCGTCGCGAGGCGCTGGAAGACCCAGATGAACGAGAACGCAAAGCAGCATTGCTTCTTCGGGATATTCCCTGAGATATCTCACAACGAGATAGTTCCCTGGCAAAGGGATGCGCGGTCGGATGCCCTTGTCGCATTATTGCTCAAAGGCGCAGGCCTGAACGAGGAACTCGAGCAAGGCTTCTTAAGGCTGGAAAACCTACTTCGCGGATCGGCCAGAACGATATCGATATCGCCGGTCGGCAAGAGCAAGATAGAGATATTGCTGAATCACGTGCTAATTGCGGATTTCACTAGCACATATTCTGCCATCCTTTCGAGGGTCGACCCGACGCCCGTGGAGGAGATTGAGCGTTTCAAGCACGAGAATAAATGATGGCAAAATAGCCGAGCAGGGAGAGCTTAAAAAGCCGCTCTCCCGATTGTTGTCCTGTGCATCCCATCCGTCTCTGGCGATTCCCGAGTTCGCCTTTTTCTTCCCTTTCTTGTATCCGCAGTGCGGCTCGAGAGGGATCCCGTAGGACTACCTCTTGGCCATCTCCTGCGCAGCAGACCTCATCTTTTCTTTCGCAGCCCGTTCTGATAGAACTTCATCGACCTTCTTTCTGAGAGCATCTCTTCCCTCAAGCAGATACTGTTTCCTTCTTTCGATCCAGTCTCTGAGCGCGAAATTTATTGCCTGCTGTACATCTGTCGCATCGCCGGCCATGACAAGATTCTCGAGATCCTCGAGCAGAACTCTGGGTATTTTCACTTTGATGATCTCCGAATTCCAAGCATCGGCCTCGTCGTCGATGTACCTGTCAAGAGCGTCCCGTATGACATCCGAGAGCGATCTCAGGTTCTTCCTTTCCAGTATTTCTTCCAAGATTCGAACGGTGTCATCTGAAACACGTAGATTGAGACGCGAGGTTCTCGATGACATGTTCTCTGACCGGGATTGCGTATGTCAAAATGTATGACATCTTATTTAAAGATATCTGCAAAACTATCGCTCAAGCGCAGAACTATCCTCACATCTTTGGAATAGGCGGTGAGTGCGGCGATTTAGCGCGCGTCCTGAGAAGAGGTTTTTTAATGCAGCGTCTATTGCACCCGGGCAAGGCAAATGAATCAAGACGCGAGAATCGTAAGGGAAGCTGTGATCGCTCACACGAAATTCTTCTCGGAATCGCTTCCCATGATCGCTTCCGAGAATCTCCTAAGTCCGTTAGCGAGGGAGATGTTGATCAGCGATTTTCATAGCAGATATGCCGAGGGCACGGTGGGGAATCGATACTACGAGGGCAACAAGTTTGTCGATATCGTTGAGCAGAAAGCTATTGATCTCGCAAAGAAACTCTTCGATTGCACCTTCGCAGATGTCCGGGCCGTTTCCGGTACGGTCGCGAATGCCGCGGTCTACTACGCGCTCACGAAACCCGGAGATCTGGTCGCTACCATCTCGTTGTCCGATGGCGGGCACATTTCGGCCGCCAGCTTCGGCGCTTTGGGTTTGCGCGGTCTCAAGACGATAAATTTCCCGTTCGATCCAAAAATCATGAACATCGATGTTCCGAAGACGAAGCGCATGCTCAGGAAGGCCAGACCGAAAGTTGCGTTGTTTGGCATGTCGACATTCCTCTTTCCAACACCTATAAAAGAACTTAAGGATGTGTTGGACGACATCGGCTGCTTTGTATGGTATGATGCCGCCCACGTCCTCGGCCTCATCGGAGGGGGGATGTTCCAAGACCCGCTGAGGGAAGGGGTCGAGATCATGACCGCGAGCACGCACAAGACATTTCCCGGCCCGCAGCATGGTATAATCTTGGCGAACCCACGGGACGAATCATTGGCCCGTGCGCTCGAGCGAGGGGTCTTCCCGGGGATAACGAGTAACCATCACCTGCACTCTGTTGCTGCGCTCGCGATTGCCCTTGCGGAACATATCGAATTCGGCAAGGAGTATGCGAAGCAGATTGTCGCGAACGCGAAGGCGCTCGCACAGGCGATGCACGAGAGGGGCTTGACAGTGCTCTGCCCAGAACTCGGCTTCACCGAAAGCCACATCGTGTTGTTAAATGTCGCCAAGAACGGTGGCGGTCAAGAGGTCGCCACGAGGCTCGCAAATGCGAACATAATCACCAACAAGAACCTGCTACCGCATGACAGGAGCTCCAAGAGGCCGAGCGGCATTAGGCTTGGCACACAGGAGTTGACCCGGATCGGGATGAAGGAGAAGGACATGAGCGATGTGGCCGATCTCATTGCGCGGGTCATCTTGAAAAAGGAGGATCCCAGGAAGGTCTCGAAGGATGTCCGGGAGCTGCGGAAGAATTTCACAAAGATCGAGTACTGTTTCGGCGCCGGCATGCCCGCCTATGAGCATCTTAAGATACTGGGTGACTAACGGGCGAGCGCTCGATTGAATTGTCGTTTGCCATGTTGATAATCTTACGCAGTTTTTTATTATCAGAATGTCCTCATCAGTAATGCGATGCTTCCATGAGCTCGTTCTATAGGCTCCTGAGGATTGTAATATCAATCGTGAACATCGCCATTGCGGTGCTTGTGATAACGAGCGTGTGGCCTTTCGTCACAGGAGGGTTTTCGGTCGACCTTCCCCAGCCCGACGACATCGATTGGGGGTATGCCGGCGGCCTTGTGACAATGTCTGCACCTGTAACAGTCTATAACGGAGGATTCTACAGCATCGACGATGTCGTGATACGGGCGACGGTCACGAATTCTACAGGCTTCGAACTGATAAACGTGACCGAGAATTGGGGAAGAATCCCGGCAGGCTCGGTCTTCGGGGAGAACGTGGACTTCTCGATAGATCTCCAAAGGCTCGTTTCGTCAGGCGCATACTGGATGATATTCAATTCCGATTTCTTCGAGATAGAGATGACCATTTCCTGCAGATACACCCTCGGATTGATAGGCTTCTCCGCGGAGTACAACCTCCCCTATTCCTGGGACGGTCTGATAATTGACATGGGCTTCGAAAGAGGGGAGCTGATTTCCCCTTCGCCCGGCACGTATCAGATCTCCCAGCCCTATTATATCTGGACAAATAGCATCCTATCCGGATATGGCGGGGATTTCACTGTGGAGCTGCGGAATGCGAGTTCCGGTGCCCTGACCGCATCAGGCACGGAGCATATCCTGCTCGGCCAGAACTATTCCGATTCATTGATATTAACGATCGAAGAGACGGAGTATCTCTACCTCCTTACAAACAATGAGACCTTCGTGGCAACCATCACTATCGAATTCCCGGGGATGCCACCCATCCAGCAGGTAAGGACGATAAGCTGGATAGCACCGATATACTGGTGATAGATTGAACGAAAAAGACTCGGATGATAGGAAGAGGCGGATTGCGGCAACCATAGCATTCTTCTCAGAGGCGATCAGATTCATCGTCCTGCCGTTGATGATACTCTACCTCGTGATTTCCAATTTCCCTTTCCTGATCCCTGAGACCGTTTTCAGACAAGCGGCGACTTCGCTGATAATGTTCGGCGGCATCATCGCATTCTCATCTTCTATGGAGGCGTATTTCCCTCTCGGGTCGAAACTGAAGATGATTTTCGGAGTGATCTCGATAGCCACGCTTTGCGCATGGTTTTGGTTCTTATTTTCCAAGGAAATCATCGTGATTACATTCGGCTCGCTGGTCATCACGCTCGATCTATTCGGTCTGTCGATGGTGATATTGTTTGCCGTTTCGCTTAAGGGTCTATTGCCAATAGGACAATATATGATGGCACGGGAACAGGCTCGGAGGAAGAGAAGCGAAAAGAGGCCTGTCTCGGATCGGTTTCCAAGGGGATCGTCTCCCGCATCGCTCATTTCCTATATCGGAGAAGCCCGGCCTTCGCAGGAGTTCGAACCTCCGCCGCCAGAAGATTTCATCGCATATTGTCCTATATGCGGGGCCGGGATCCCCCCAGAAGCGGATATTTGCCCATGTTGCGGCGCCTGGATCAGGCAGAAGGTCTAGACCGACTTTTTTTTCCCTTGATATCCTCGAGCAATTGGCAGGCCTTACATTTTTCGCCCACGGCGGGTTCTCCGCATGCGCACCTCCTCAATTCAATAGGAGGGAAATACGCCCTCAGCGCCTCTCGGATCGAGTCGTAACTGGCCAATATGGAATACCTTGTGCCTGGGAAATCCTCCTCAAGCTTCGCTATCATCTCTCTGTAAATATTTCTCGCGGCCTCGTGCGAATACGGACATACGCCATCATAGAACGTCAAACCCTCAACGATACAGAATAACAACGATTCTTTCTCCGGTATCCTTCTCAAGGGTTGCAGCCTCGGTATGAGCCCTTCCTGGATGTTCTCGTGAGGTCCCATCCTCGCGAGCTTCTCGATATCTCCTCTGAATATGTTCATGACTATGCCCTGTGCGGTATCGTCCAGGTTCAGGCCTGTCACGAGATAATTCGCCCCGATCCGCTTCGCTGCCATGTTCATGAGTTTCCTTCTGAAGACCCCGCAATAGGTGCATGTGGATTGCTCCCGTGGCAGCTTTGCAACCTCATCCAGGGTCGTCCCGAGATGCTCGGCCATGCTCATCTCGACAAGCTCGACTCCGAGCTCTTCGCAGAACTTGCGCGCGATAGGCAGCCCCTTGTCTCGATAGCCAGCTATCCCTTCGTCGATTATGATTGCGGTTCGAGATACTCTTTTCATCGGCTTTAGGATCTCGTTCGTCAGATAGAGGGCTAGCGTGCTGTCCTTTCCTCCAGAATACGCGATTGCGACATGTTCCCCGCCTCTGAGCCTGACCTGTCTTTGAAATTCATAGTATACTCTCTTCCTGACCGATTCGACGAAATGCTCTCTGCAGAGATGGAGCCCATTGTACCTCTGAAGTATTAACGCTTCTTTCTTGCAGCTAGAGCATCTCATGATGACCAGTTGTAACTTTTCGGGCTTGAAATATCTTTTTACTATGAAAAAGAAAGGTTGAAACTCCTACCAGTAAGGAAACCGCTACAGTCGAAGACTCGCCTGTCCTCTTAAAACCCTTCTAATTTTCGTTCTTTTGATTGTTCATATCAGCCAATCTTAAGAAGACCGAATGGGTTTTTTACCGCCAAATTTACCGACTTGACGGAAAAAGGTACAATCCGGGCGATTTATCGGCATCTCGGGAAGTCACAAAAGGGAGCTGCAAGGTTCTTCAGAAAATTCTTTCATGACTTTTTCTTTCGATATCTCGTCCTTAAGTAGAACCAAATTATAAGAATAAGTATGATGACCGAGATGTATGGGCCGATAATAACAATACCGATATAATTTGCATTGCAATCCTCAGCAGTTATTTCCTCGTCAGGTTATAAGGATTGTATGTTGAAAAGGTCTAATTCAACATATCAGCCTTATCGGAGCTTTTTTTATCTGCGCTTCCCGAGATGAAATTACTTTCCTGTCGTTATAGATCCTATATGCGTAGTATGCACCCTTACCGAAAGTATATCTTCACCCTCGCGGAATCCGCTATCGGATTCAGATGCAGGATATTTGGATTGAGAAGTACCGGCCAAAGAAACTCTCCGAGGTCGTGGGTCAGCCAGAAGTTACCTCGAGATTGAAGTCGTACGTTGAATCAGGGAACCTGCCGCATCTGCTGTTCGCCGGACCGCCGGGTACCGGCAAGACTACGTGCGCCATCGCTTTATCACGAGAGCTTTTCGGGGACAATTGGCGAGATAACTTCCATGAGCTGAACGCCTCGGATGAAAGAGGGATAGATGTCGTCAGGGGCAAGATAAAGGAGTTTGCCAGGACGTCCCCGATCGGCATGACCGGATTCAAGATAATTTTCCTCGACGAGGCTGACGCACTGACCCCAGATGCGCAATCCGCGCTGAGGAGGACCATGGAGCGATATTCCCAGACGTGCCGGTTCATCCTGTCATGCAACTATTCTTCGAAGATAATCGAGCCAATCCAATCACGATGCGCTGTCTTCAGGTTCCGGCCGCTCAAGGAATCGGATGTCAAGAAGTTCCTATCCCTCATCGCGAGCAAGGAATCGCTGACCATAAAAGAAGATGGTCTGGACGCTCTAGTCCACGTCTCGCAGGGGGATCTGAGAAGAGCGATAAATGCCCTCCAGGTCGCCGCCAGCCTTTCCAAGAAGATAGATTCTGATACCGTATATCAGGCCGCGAGCGTCGCCAGGCCCGAGATGGTGAGGTCTCTTATAGAGACATCCTTAAAGGGCGAGTTCATGAAGGCCAGGAACATTCTTGACGATCTTTTGATTTCCCAGGGGCTTTCCGGCGAGGATGTCATACGACAGATCCATAAAGCGTTGATCGAGATTCCGATGAAAGACGAGCTGCGCGTTGATCTCATAGACAAGACGGGTGAGATCGAGTTCAGGCTTGTCGAGGGCAGCAACGACCGCGTTCAGTTAGAGGCATTGTTGGCATATTTCTCACTGATGGGCAAGAAGAAGTAGTATTGCTGGGATCTCGCGCGGAGCGGGGGATCAAAAATGCGCACGCCGACGGAAGACGGGTTTCACATGCCCGCAGAATGGGAGCCGCATGCTGGCTGCCTGATATCATGGCCCTGTAAGGAGGCCACCTGGTGCGGATATTTCGAGGACGCGAAGAAGGCGTATCTCGAGGTCATCAGAGCGATAAATCGGTTCGAACCTGTGACTGTGCTTGCGGATCCCTCGGTCGCTCTTGAGGCGAGGAAAGCGGTTGGGGACGATATCACAGTAATCGAAGTCCCCCTGGACGATTCCTGGATAAGGGACAACGGTCCGATATATGTCGTCAGAGATAATCATATCGCGATGCTCCACTTTGGGTTTAATGGCTGGGGTGGCAGGTTTCTGCCATTCGAAAAGGATGCTAGGGTTCCCGAGATCCTATCCGAACTTTTCCGTACAAGGAGATATCCAGTCCCGATGGTCCTGGAGGGAGGAGGGATATGCGTCGACGGCCAGGGCACCCTGATCACGACGGAGTCGTGCACGCTCAACCGGAACAGAAATCCCGGCCTGTCACGAGATGAGGTCGAAGATATCCTGAAATCATATCTCGGTGTCAGAAAGATCCTCTGGTTGAGACAAGGGATATACCGGTCCATGATAGACGGGCATGTCGATGGGGTCGCAGCATTCGTCGAGCCAGGAGTCATCTTGCATGCTTCTTGCGAGGATCCTCAAGACCCGAATTCCGAGGTCATGCGAACCAACAAGGAACTGCTGCAGACGATGACCGATGCGAGAGGTCGGTCGATAGAGATCATCGATATGCCAATGCCGAGACTGAGGGAAATCGAGGGCAATCGTATCGCCCCTTGCTATATAAATTTCTACATCGCTATAACGGTGGGATAGTGGCGCCCATCTTCGGAGACCGAAATGATAGCTTGGCATTGGAAGTGTTGAAGAACGCGTTTCCAGAGCATGAAGTGGTAGGTGTCAGATGCGAGTATATCGGGATCGGTGGTGGTGAGGTCCATTGCATCACCCAGCAGATACCGCTTGGCTCACCCGTTTTTCCATGAACGGTCTTCTGTTCCCTTATAATCGCACTGGTACCAAGAATTATATACTCCCTAGCCTTCTTCAGCATTGAGATCGATATGGCCAGATTTCCAGAGGCAGAAGCGAGGAGACTCGTGAAAAGCGTTTGCATGAATTGTAGTGCCACCAATCCCATACGTGCCAAGTTCTGCAGGAAATGTGGCTATTCGAAGCTCAGGCCAAAGAACCGCGAGAGGAGGAAGGCAGCCGGTGGTGCTGCTGGCGGCTCTGGCGGACACTGACCGAACTGCTGGGTTCGCGGGTTCAGGATAGGTCCGACATGAAAGTGACGTTGCTGGGCAAGTCCCAGAAGGCAGTTCTATATGCCGATGTTAGCCATCCGGAATTAACGGATGCGGAGCTGTCCCGTCTCGTCGGCATCAGTCCCGGGAGGATCAGTACGATTCGCAGTCAGCTGGTTCGTGACGGTATCTACCGCGAAATTAAGATACCATCGCTCGACCTTCTCGGCTTCGAGGGCGTTGGATTCATCATCATCCAGCCAAAGGATCCGCACATCTCCGAGGACGAGAAGAAACGGCAACTGATAGATTCCGTCGGAAAGCATCCGAATGTGATATACTCCGCGGAGACCGGCGGCTCGATAGTCCTGATTACTGCATTTCCGAGATTATCGATGCTGGAGGCCTTCTCAGACGAGGTGTTTGAGGTATGTTGCAAACTGGGTGAATCAGATTGCAGAATCATATCAGAATCCTTCCCGTTGGATATATCGAAGATCCATTCGCTTTGGGATTTCAGCTCATTGCTGCACGATAAGTTCGAGCTGCATATGCCGCCCCCGCAGAAGTCATATTCATACGGCAGAAGACTTCCCCATCAGCAGATAGACTTGGACGATCTAAGGATACTCGACTTGATGATAAGATTCCCAGTGGCAAACGATGTAGACCTGGCAAAGTCCGCAGGGGTGAGTCTGTCCACTTTCAGAAGGATGAAAGAGAAGATCATGGACATCGGACTTTGCCGACGCGCATTCGTCCCTGAGATTTCGAAATTGGGATTCGAGTTGTGTGTGTTCTCGCTATTGAAGCTCAACCCGTGCCGTTCGCTCATAGGGGAGGTTGACCACATCAGGGGCCTTGTATCCCCGTGGCCGTTCCTGATGTTCACGAGGAAATCGATGGCTTTTGTTGGCCATTGTTTCACAGATTATACTTCCTACGCGAGGTTCTCTTCGCATGTCCTCTCGGAACTAAAGAAAAAGATGATTCATCTGGATGTGATCGAAACCGTAGCAGGGTCGACAGTCAGCATGCGGCAGATAAAACCACTGAACTTTTCCGGAATCCTTTCCCCATTGATTTCGACGCAATAAGGTCATTTTATTATCATTTTGAGGTCGCAATAGCAAAGGTTTTTCAAGTATGCCGAATATTGCGAATAGATAACAATTTAGTATACCGGGGGTCATGAGCATGAGGATCACAAACGTGATGATTTCCAAATGGGCGAGAGCAGCCCTTTTGATAGTCTTCGGAGTCATATTGATGTTATATATTGATGCTGTCATCACGGAATTTTCGACAATCTTCAGTCACAGCGGCATTGGCGAAACCTCGATGATCATGATGCTCCTTCAGGCGATATTCTGGATCATCGCGATCTGGTGCTTCGTATCGGCGGCGCTCAATATCGTCACGAGCTTCAGAGAGCAGAGGATAACCATAGATGATCTCGGTGCGAAGATAGACCAGCTGCAGAAGATGATACTTGAACGGCAACCGGTCCCCCAGATACCGCCTCAGAGGCCGATCTTAATAGAGCAGGCAAACATTGGAGTCGAAAAACCGGCGAAAGAGCCCGTCATCGGACCTGAAGTACCTCCGCCTCCGCCGTGATATCAGGGACCTGGCTTCGAGTCGCTATCCTTACCTGTTTCCTTTTCGCCGCTGTCCTTCGCTTTTTCTGAAGAGGATTTCTTCGACTCACAATTGATATTCGCGCATAGAGTCCAGGGCTGTCTTCCCTTGGAGATGATCTTGATGATCGGGGCTCCACATGTCTTACAATGTTCTCCTGTGAATATCACCCCTCCTTTCTGTGGCAGCGGATAAGTCGTCTTGCAATCCGGGTATCTCTCGCAGCCCAGGAATCTTTTTCCGCGAGCAGAGAAGACTAGTCTCAGTCGGGCTCCGCAATTGATGCACTTGCCCATATCCGAGGCTTTCAGTCTCGATTCGCACTTGGGATTTATGCACATCGGAGGGGCATTCGGGCCTTTCTCCGGAACTTTCACTACAGGAGCCTTGCAATAGCTGCACACGTTACCTGTAGGTTCGATGTGCCCCATTGCCGGCACTGGATACGCTGTTGCGCAATCCGGATAGTTCGAGCAGCCGATGAACCTCTTGCCGCCGCGCATCCTTATGATTGCTAGATCGCCCGTGCCGCAAGTCGGACATTTCCCGAGTATCTTCTGTCTATTGAGAGCCATTTTCATATCAGACGCAATGGCATCCTTGTTTGCCTCGAGGACCTTCACTATATCCTCCAGCATCGCTTGGCTCTCCTCGATGACCTCCTCCTTGGTCTGTTCTCCTTTCGCGATGAGCTCCATGTCCTTCTCCAGCGTCGCGGTCATCTTCTCGTCCGTTACCTCCCTGGCGTGGTTCTCGAGAGCCATTATGACGGCGTTCCCTATTGGTGTAGGACGTATCCTGCTGCCATGCACGAATTTCCTGTCGTAGAGCTTCTGAATTATCTCGTGCCTCGTGCTCTTCGTCCCGAGACCTCTCCTCTCCATCTCTTGTATCAGGGTGCCCTGAGTATATCTCGGCGGCGGCTTCGTTTCCCCTTCTTTGAGTTTGATGTGCCTTACGTCCACGATCTTCTTTTCGGCAAGCTCGGGAAGCCATCTCTCCTCGAACTTCCAATAGATGTAGACCTTCCTCCAGCCTGGCTCGATAAGCCATCTTCCGGTGGCATGGAACTTCTCATCGCCGATTAGGAAATCCACATTGCACTCTTCATAGATCGCGGGCGGATACAGCGTTGCAAGGAATCTCCTGCAAACGAGCTCGTAGATGGTCCAATGATTGCCCTTGAGCTCGCCTCTGCTCGCCGCAGATGTTGGATATATAGGCGGGTGATCGGTGGTCGTCGTTCGCCCTTTCGACGCTCTCAGAGTTTCCTGCGCGAGAAGCTCCTTTGCGAATTCCGAGAACTCCGTGTTCTCCAGATTCTTCAATATCGACCTCAAGCTCAAAGATGGCGGATAAACGGTGTTATCTGTCCTCGGATATGATATATATCCGTCCGTGTAGAGATCCTCGGCGATCTTCATTGCCTGCGCAGCAGATAAGCCGAGCTTGCTCGCCTCCGCGAGGAACTGAGTCGTATTGAACGGCTGAGGCGGATATTCGTTCTTTCTTTCTGACAAGAACTGACTCACGACCCCAGTTCTCGTAGTTCTCAGTTTCTCGACGATTTCGCGTGCCGCACTCTTATCGCTGAACCTGCCGTTCGAGTGATACGCATGAAAGACCGGTCCTTCCTTTCCGCACTCTGTGAGGTCGGCTATTATCTCCCAGAACTTTTCCGGAACGAATGATTCTATTTCCCGTTCTCTATCGACTATTAGAGCGAGGGTAGGGCTCTGCACCCTGCCCACCGAGAGGAAATCCCGCCCGATCTGTCCAGAGGTGATCGACAGGAATCTTGTCAATGCGGCCCCCCACTTAAGGTCGATGACCTGTCTTGCTTCTGCCGAAGATGCCAATTTGAAATCGACCTCGACCGGATTCTTGAAGGCCTCCAATATCTCGCTTCTCGTGAGCGCCGAGAACTTTGCCCGCCTCACTTTCTTTTTCCAGCCGAGGGCTTCCAAGGTCTCGACGCCTATCAGCTCCCCCTCGCGATCGTAGTCCGTGGCGATTATTATTTCATCAGCATCGGCGGCGAGCCGTCTCAGGGCGCTCAATATCCTGCTAGATGATGGCTCGACTGTCTTGACGGGCTCGACGGTAATCAGTTTTCTGATCTCAACGCCGTTCCAGTCGTTAAATTCCTTCGGATAATCAAGCGCGACTATGTGACCCCGTAGCCCGATGACGGAATAACTGTCTTCCGGAGTTTCGAATTCGAAGACCGGCACTCCGTACAAATTCCTTCTTCTGGCCTTGCCTTCCGAAAGAATTGTTGCGATGCGCATCGCGGAATGGTTCTTTTCGGAGATGATTAGTTTGCGCATTCGTCCGGCTTCATCAGAGGCCGTCTATTTAACATTGCGCCAATTACTTTTCGCTCCATCGAAACAGCTATCGCTCAGGCCGGCCAGATTCTCCTGAGACTCACGGTCTTGTCGCGCTCCTTGCCAAATCCTATTACGGAAACGGGGATCCCGAGATTCTTCTCTATACACGAGATGTATCTCTTCAATTCATCTGGAAGAGCCGATCTCCCCCTCTTCTTCAATCTCCGAAGGTGGGCATCGGTAATTTCCCCCCAGCCTTTGAATTCAGCATATACAGGACGGGCCTTTGAGAGAGCATCTAGAGATGCGGGGAAAACCGATGTCTTCTTCCCGTCAATGATATAATGTGTGCATATTCTGACCCTGTCCATCTCTCCGAGTATATCCGCCTTTGTCAGGCCTATGGAATCGATGCCCGAGAGCCTCACCGCGTGTCTGACAACCACCAGATCGAGCCAACCGCATCTTCTCATCCTTCCTGTCGTTGTCCCGAACTCCGAGCCCGCCTTTGCGAGCTCCGCGCTCTCCTCCTCGGGCAACTCCGTCGGGAATGGGCCAGCTCCGACTCTGGTCGTGTAAGCCTTTGTGATGCCCAATATGGCATCGATTTTCCTCGGCGGGAAGCCGGCTCCCGTGGCGATATTGCCAGCTATCGTGTTCGATGCTGTCACATAGGGATATGTGCCGTAATCGATGTCGAGCAACGCCCCCTGTGCGCCCTCGAACAATATCTTGCTGTCATTCCTTGAGAGTCTTTCCAAAATGAGCGATGTGTCGGTGATATATGGTTTCAGTCTCTCTCCGTAGCTCGAGTATTCCTCCGCTATCTGCTCGAAATCCAGCTGCTCCGTCATGCCGTATGCCTTCAATATCCGATTCTTCAGGTCGACTATGAAAGACAGTCTCTCGGTGAGCATTTTCTTGTCGGTAAGGTCTATCATCCTTATCCCGATGCGTGCGACCTTGTCGGAGTAGCAAGGACCAATACCGCGACCTGTCGTTCCTACCTGCCTGTTTGCTCGGAGCCTTTCCTCAGCACCATCGAGAAGGATATGGTATGGCATTATCACGTTTGCCCGGTCACTAATCCTCAATCCAGATGTGTCGACGCCCCTGCTATTCAGTTGCTCGAGCTCTTCAAGCAATACTTTCGGGTTCACGATCACACCATTGCCGATTATCGCGAGCTTGCCCTTCCTCAGGATCCCAGATGGCAGTATGTGGAGCTTGAATTCCTCGCTACCTATCTTCACGGTATGACCGGCATTGTCTCCGCCCTGAAACCTGACAACTGCGCGTGCGGGTTCAGCCAGAAAGTCGACAAGCTTGCCCTTGCCTTCGTCTCCCCACTGGGTTCCGAGTACTGCGAGAGTAGGCATGGATATCGCCCTCGCCATCTATTGAGTGATATATCAATGGTTCGGAGATTTATATCGATGACATCAAAGGAATGCCTGTATGATTTCTTTGACGTTTGCGGAGGTCGTGAAAGTCTTCGGTCCATAATGTGTCCTGGTCGTGAATGCGATGTCGTTCAGCCTCGAGAGCAGCTTCTCCATAGGCAACGGATTCCTTTTCAGTCTCCTCGAGAATTCATCAACATCGAAGAAAGGACGATTTATCCTGCTCTCGGATATCAGCCTTTCCTTCAGTTCCATTATTCTCTCAACGCTTCGGAGCATCCGGGGCATCTTTAGGGATGCCAGAATCTCGGGATCGCTCGTGCTGTCTATCCAAATCGGTCCTATTGATCCCTCGCACGCATCAGGCGAATACCATCTATCGAGAGTCGTCCTATCGAAAACGCAATACCCGAGCTTTCTCAGCGCCTCGTCTGCCGCATGCGCTCCTTTTTTGATTCTGACGAACGTCCTTACGTAATGATCCGCATAGAATGAGGCGATAGGCGTGATTCCAATATCGATCTTAGCCGCTTCTCTTGCGATGAACCCGACAAGGTTTCTCACGCCTATTTCGTGAAAAAAGGTTGTACGATACGCCTTGCACCCATATTTCCTCAGGCAGGCGTTTCGGAAAACCCCCGAGATCGTCCCGGTATCCGTTGCAGTTACGCATAGGATGCCATTGTTCCGTACAGCTCCGATCGCCATCGGAAAGAACGCCGCGGGAGAACCGAAAGGATCGACATCCACGCAATTGAACGAGCGAGATATCAGCAGCTGTCTGAGGTCTAACTGAGTGACAGTCGCATCGGCGATACGGTTCAATTCAAGATTCCTCCTTATCAGTTCTACCGCTTCGGGTTTGAGATCGTTCAAGTGCAGACTGATTCTTTTGCCGCATTCGCGTGCGACCCTTACGCCCCTGCAGCCGGCCGCAGCGAGGCCGTCAAGGAACGAATCTCCATCCATCAAGATATTTGACAAAAGCGCCACACTGAAATCCCTGCTAAACTCCATCTGCGGATTATAGAATACTGGCATCCTCGCCGAGGAGGGACCAGAGGAACGGTGGTCTGCAGGAACAATGAGTCTGCTCATGCCCTCAGTGACGACCGTGAGCGAGAAGTTCAGCGTCACACGTATTCGCCTTTCATGAGCTTAATTATCTTATATGGGAGGAGATTCCTGTTTATCGGTGTGACCTCGAGGATCCTCACATCGTCCCGTCTGCGGATGTCCTGGAGAAGCGGGTTCCTGGATTTCTTGTGGAGAGTAAGAATCATCGGTTTATCACTATCCATTGCCTCCTTGACGGCCTTTACAAAGCTCTCGCTTTCGACCTCCATCTTGCCGACCTCATCGACCACTATCACATCGGCATCTCTGCAGGCGGATCTCAGTGCCTCGACCCCGATCGTGTCCAGGCTTGACAGGTCAACCCCGTACTTCCCCACCATGAATTTCGATTTTACGCCGATATGAGCAAACACGGCCTTGTTTTTAGAGCTCCAGTCCATCACATAGAATCCTACACGGCGGTTCTTCTCCACGATAGGCTCTGTGATCATTCCGCCGACCTTGTAGTTCTCTGCCTCGAGCATCTCGATGACTTTCTTCAAGGCCTGAGTCTTGCCCGACCCCGGGAGACCCGTAATCCCGATCTTCACGCTCTTTGGCATATATCAAACATCTCCCGCAAACATGAGGCCGGATGAAAGGAATGCCTTAGGGGTATTGTTTTATTGCTATAATTTTGTTTTCCATTTCACCATGCCTGCGGGCGATGGCTTAGGAGGCCTTGGGATACATGACAGCCAGATATTGATGATATATATAATTCGCGGTTATCCTTCGGCCTTCCTTTCGACCCTCTCGATGAACATCAACGGATAATCCATCTCCTTGACGTACTTCATTCCTGCGACTATCCTGACACCTTTGTAATTTATGATCAGCCTGACGGAAAGCATGTTCGGGGTCAACGAGAGATAATCGAATTCGCTCTTTTTCGATTTCAATCCCTTTCGAGAGATGCGTATCTGCGCATCTTCGACGAAGGGCTGAATCTTAGTGCCCTCCGCTATGGCTTTCTCGAGAAACTCAACGTTGTCCCGGCTTATCGGCGTCCCGACGAACTGATGATAAATTGTTCCCAGCTTTATCCCAGCCTCGAAGGCTGCTCTTTCGGAATCGGAGCAATCAAAGTATCGTTCAGCCAGACGTTCCCTGTCCGCCCTCATCCGGGGTCCTCCCTTCCTAGGGCATAAGGCATCTGGGATTTAATGGTGCCGGAGCGCTTGGATGTCATCTCAAAATCAATTTCGCATCCAAGGCGCGGACGTCCTCTTCTGTGAGCAGGACAGGATTCAGGTCCATCTGATCTATCAATTGCGAGTTCTTCATCGCGAAATCGGAGACCTTGAGCAGCACATCAATGAGCTTTTCACGGTCTATCTTCACCTTCCTGGCGCCTTCGAGGATCGGAGCTGCCCTTATTTCCGATATCATCTCCTCGGCATCATCCCTTCCGATTGGGACGACCCTGAAGGTCACGTCCTTGTAGACCTCAGTGTATATGCCGCCCACGCCGAACATCAAGGTAAGGCCGAACGTGGCGTCATTTATCAGCCCTATGATGACCTCGACAACGCCCTTGTACATCGGTTCCACAAGCATTCCCTCTCCAGGGAATTTCTTTTTCATGCTCTCGACGGCCTTTGATAGCTCCTCCCTGTCCTTTATATCGAGTACAACGCCTCCGACATCTGTTTTGTGCAGGATCTTCGGGGAGCAAATCTTCAGTGCGACTGGGAATCGCAGTCTTGAAAAATTTATCTCCGATAATTGATGGAAATACTGGAAATCCGTAGTTGGTATGCCGACCTCTTTCAATAATTGCTTCACCTCGTTTTCCGCAAGATGCTTCCTGCCCTCCGCAAAGGCCTTCTCAAGAATTTTGTTCAAATCTCATCACCCGATTTGCATTTTCCTGCGATTTGCCTGGCCAATTCCCTACCTCTCTCAAGAGCCCTCTTGTTCAGTTCGTGCGTCGATTTCGGCAGCAGATCCAACACCGCTTTCAACAGTGCCTCCCCTGAGACTATGCCCGTTAATTCCTGGACCGCCCCGAGCATAACCATATTTGCGACCACTCTTGTGCCAAGTTCTTCCTCTGCGACCCTTGTCGCTGGTATCCTGAAATGTCTGCAGGGGGGATCTTCCCTGACGAGATCCCCATCAAGAATCATCAAGCCTCCGCTATCCAATCCCGTCGAGTATTTCTTGTATGCTTGTTCCGACATGACGACGAGAATGTCTGGCTTCTCGATGAACGGATAATAGATCTCCTCATCGGATATTTTGACATCGCATCTTGAATGACCGCCGCGAGCCGAGGGACCATAGGACTGGGTCTGGGTCGCGTATCGCGTACGCTCTCCCTTGTCATCCCTGATGACGTCGTATAGAGCTGCGGCTCGCGCAACAGCAATCCCCATTAGGATTATTCCTTGTCCGCCAAATCCTGCGAATCTAATCTCGGTCACTTGTCTACATCCTCTGCTTCTTGCTCTGTTCATTAATTATTTGCATCAATGATGCCCGATTCCTATCGGCAAATTCGCCTACCGTGATGAGTCCTTTGGTGTTAACATCCATGTGATCGAGCTCATATGTTTTGAGTTTCTCTCTCCTGACTGATACGCTTTTCAGCCATTCCATCATCTTCTCCGGCTCTCCCATCCTATTCCTCCGGCCGAATCCGGTCGGGCAACCTGAGACGACTTCGACAAAGCTGAATCCGTTCTTCCTGAGGGCTTTCTCGAGTGCCTTGACGAGCTCGTGGACGTGTACCACGGTCCATCTCGCGACATAGTTCGCCCCTGCAGCGGCCGCGAGTTCAGCCAGATCGAACGGGTACTCGGGGTTCCCTTCTGGCGTAGTGGTGGATATCAGGCCATGAGGGGTCGTTGTCGATACCTGACCTCCTGTCATACCGTATGTATTGTTGTTGATGCAGATTACGGTCAGATCGACATTTCTGCGGCACCCGTTTATCAGATGGTTGCCACCTATTGCGCCTATGTCCCCGTCTCCTGCAAAAATCACGACTTTGAGCTCAGGGTTTGCAAGCTTCAACCCGGTTGCGAACGGGATTGCCCTGCCATGCGTCGTATGAAGCATGTCCCCGTTTATGTACATTGGTATCCTAGAGGAGCATCCTATGCCTCCGACGAACACAGTGTCTTTCAAGTTCAGATCGGCATTGTTGAACGCCCTGAAGAAGCAGTTCATTACTATGCCGTTCCCGCAGCCCGGACAGAACACATGAGGCCATCTATCAAGCCTGAAAAACTCCTCGAATCTGACCGGCAGGATATCATGCCTCCATTTTCTCGAGCATCGCGAGGACCTCTGGCTTTTTTGGCGATTCTCCTCCTAGCTTGGAGAAGAACCGCACCGAAGTCTTGCCGATCGAGCAGGCAAGTCTTTGAACCATTCTCACGAGCTGTCCCATGTTCATCTCTATGACCAATATCTGTTCGGCCTTGCTGGCAACCTCCAATATCTGCTCTTCCGGTAATGGCCAAACAGTCTTCAACCTCAGCAGACCTATGTTCCTGTTCTTCAATGCTATCTCCTTTGCTGCGAGCGCGGAGGAGCCATAAGTGATTATGAACTTCTTCGCATCAGGGTTTATCAGCTCGACCTTGCAGATGTCCCTTTGGTTCTGCAATATCTTATTGTTTATCCTGCGGACCAGTTTCTCATGGATAGCAGGGTCTTCGGGAGCGATGTATCCACGCTCGTCATATGTCATGCCGGTTACGAAGACCTTATGGCCATGCCCAAAGGTCTTGAAGGGTGGCACAAGGTCGTCAGGAATTTTCCAGGCTTCTCCCTTTACGGTGTCGCATACCTCCTTCCTATTGATGATCTCCGGTTTCTCAGGTATCTGCAGTCTCCCTCTCATGTGCGCGATCTCCGCGTCAGAAAGCAGGATTGCCGGGACCCTGTATTTTTCCGAAAAATTGAATGCATCTATAGTAAGGTCATACGATTCCTGGACGGATGCAGGCGCGAAACATATCACCTGGTAGTCGCCGTGCGACCCCCATTTAACCTGCATAAGGTCAGCCTGGCTCGCCATTGTCGGCTGACCTGTCGAAGGTCCGCCTCGCATCACGTTAACAACGACTATCGGCGTCTCGGTCATGGCGGCGTAGCCGATCCCTTCCTGCATCAACGAGAATCCCGGTCCAGAAGTTGCGGTCATCGCCTTCATGCCTCCCCAGGAGGCACCGCAAATGGCCGATATACAGGCGAGCTCATCTTCCATCTGTATGAAGCGTCCGCCTATCTTCGGTAGCCTTTCCGCAAGCCCTTCGGCGATTTCCGTGGACGGGGTGATCGGATAACCAGCGAAGAACTTTACCCCCGCAGCGATGGCGGCCTCAACGGTCGCCTCGTTCCCCTGCATGAAGTCGATCCTAGATTGAGAGTCGGTCACGTCTGTTATCCTCCGGCACCCATCTTATAGCTTGTTCGGGACAACTGAGCACGCATAGCTCACAGATCATCTTTCCTGTTCTCTCATGATTGAAACAATTCTCAGGTGAGGACACGTTCGGCACGAAATATCCCTGATCAGACAGGTTCCTGCTCTTTGAATAGACCCCTTTAGGACAAACGTAGATGCAGATGTTGCATCCCTTGCAATATGCGGCGTTAATCTCCGGTTTCATCACGAGACCTGTGGATATGAGCAACCGGTCGATATTTCAACGTTTTGAAGATAACATTCTCTAGCTAATCGTACCTGAAGATGCCCGTGCACAGGCTGCATTGTATTCGTGCAATGGTGGTGTCAAGAAGATTTGGGCTAGCGGTTTTTGGCAGTACCTCGGAGTATCCGCATACTGGATATTGCAGTTCTTTCATACCCCAAAAGGTTAATAAGCCCTTCGGGATGACATTTGATTTGCGATGAGCAGAGAGCGGAACCATGCCTATACAGGCTGAGATACGCAATTGGAAGAAGAAACGCAATGCGATAATTCTAGCACACAATTATCAGAGGCCCGAGGTGCAAGATATTGCCGACGCCCTGGGAGATTCGCTCGCCCTCTCTATGAAGGCCACGCAGACTGAGGCCGACATAATCGTGTTCTGCGGCGTGGATTTCATGGCGGAGTCGGCCAAGGTGCTCAATCCGGAGAAAAAGGTGTTACATCCGAACCTTGCGGCGAAGTGCCCGATGGCTGCGATGATCGACGTGGAAGGCCTGCGCGAGCTCAAGCATGAGCATCCAGATGCGGTTGTCGTTGGGTATGTCAACACAAGCGCCGAGTGCAAGACAGAGATCGATATTTGCTGCACCTCATCGAATGCCGTAAAGATAGTGAAGAAAATCCCGCAGAAGAAGATAATATTCGTGCCGGATTCAAACCTCGGGTTGTACGTACAGAGGTTCATCAAAGATAAGGAGATAATCTTCTATCCTGGCTATTGTCCGACGCATGTGGAGATAAGAAAAGAGGATCTTCTCGCGCTTAAAGAACAGTACCCGGATGCAGAGGTGATGGTGCATCCGGAATGCACGCCCGAAGTTATCGATATCGCAGACGTCACCCTATCGACCGAGGGCATGGTACGGCACGTAAAGGAATCGCAGAAGAAGAGCTTCATCGTCGGAACCGAGAGGAACATGGTCTACAGGCTCAGGAAGGAAGTCCCGAACAAGCAGTACATCGAGGTCCCTGCGGCAATCTGTCCGAACATGAGGGAAATCTCGCTCCAGGATGTCCTTTATAGCCTCCAAAATCTGGAGCCCGAGGTGACCCTTAGCGAGGAGACGATTAAAAAGGCGAGGCTTCCGCTTGAGAGGATGTTAGAGGCGGGCAGGGGTGACTAGGTCAAATTACCTGCGAGATCGAGTTCCAAAGGAACAGTATCCCGAATACGATTATCAGGACCGCGCATCCGATTCTTATGATCTCCTTGATCCTCGAGGCGTAGTACTGTTTTGCTTTCTGGATGCCGAAACTCAATCCCAAGCCCCAAAAGAAATCGCAGCTCCAATGGACGGCAGCGAATATCGGTATCATCAGGATCCCGAATTGTAGAGCCTGAGAGACGATTATCGCGCCAATGGCTATCCACCAAATTATAAATCCAGGATTAAGTGCCGTCGTCGTGATGCCAAGTACTATCGCATTCTTCGAGAGTCTTTTCGGCTCTGGCTCATCGCTAACGTATTCCTTCTCTTTCAGCATCGTCCCGCCGAGGGCGAGTAGGTAAATGCCTCCGAGAATGCCTATCACGATCATCAAATTGCTATTGGCGGACAGCTCGGCGCTTCCAGATAAAACGATGCCGGTTATGAGCCCGAGCAACGGGATTTCTATTATCGCATGGCCGATCGCAACCTTCGCCCCCGCCCATTTGTCCGAATAGCTTCCTGAGATCGTCGCGGCCGTCATCGGGCCAGGCATCAGGACTCCACTGAGAGATATGACGAACACGAATGCGAGGAATGCTAGGGCATCTATCAAACTGCATCTCGCTCCTGGTATAGACAAAAGTAGGTTATCTTATGCAATTAAGACTATCGCATGTGGGATGGGCGGTCGGAGGGGCTTCCTATAAATATCGGCTGGCAGATGCAGAGCTCGTGATGAAAAGAGGGTCAGCTGAGGCTTTGGCCGATGATGAACCCTATGAGTGCTGAGCGGTGGCGCTCAATCCGTGTCCATGTCCCGTATGGGGGTTGGTATGACGGTTATATGTGCGCCTGCCGCCTCGAATTTATCCGCGTACCTCTTCCCCGCGAATACCTGGACAACCTGGGCATCGTCCCTGAAGTAAATCCCGGTAAGCGCGTCGAGGACCGCTCTGATGAGCTTGTCGAGATCAGGCCTTTTCACGTCCTCCTTGATCTTTTTCGGGAGCGTTTTCGGCCTCGGCATCAGAAAATCTACGCCCAGAAGAATCGCCTGGTCCATGTCCCAATCCTTCGGTCTCTCCTTCTGCGCCTCCGTGGCTATCCTCTGTCTCCAATCTCTCAGATTCTTGTTCGAATGGGTAATAATCGGTCGACCAGACTTAGTGATGAAAGCCCTCGTCGACCCCTGAGGAACCGGTTCGCCCATCACTTTGATAACAACTGGTTCTAAGTCCCTTCCGCTCAAGGTTCGAGACTCTCCTCTTGTGTTCTTAGAAACACAATCGCGCTTACGATTGCATCCCATCTAGTACCGGGATAAGCAATATCGGATTAATAAGTTTAGTCCAGGGAATCATGCATGATTCTGGTTTAGATTAAGGCGTGAGCCTTAATCTATCCCTCGGATAGAGTATCGCCTCGCGTATGTTTTGCAGGCCCAGCAATTTCTGAATGAATCTCTCGATGCCATACCCGAAGCCACCATGGGGCGGCATACCATACTTGAAAGCCTCGATATAAAACCCGAATCTGGCTGGGTCCAAATTGTTCTCTTTCATTTGTGCCAGTAACCGCGGCAGTCTGTGCTCTCTCTGGCCTCCCGAGACGATTTCTTGGCCGCGGAAGTCCATGTCGAAATAGGTCGTGATCTCTGGATTGTCATCCCTGCGCATCGCATAGAACGTGCTACGTTTGAGTTCGGTCGGGAACTCAGTAATGAAATACAGCTCCTCGTCGTAGTTCTTCTTTACGGCAATGCCAAGTGCCTTTTCCCCTTCGGTCCCCAGGTCCTCTCCCGGCTTGATACTCGCACCTTCCGAATTGGCCAGCTCGATCGCTTCCGCATACGGTATCCTACGGAACGGCAGCCGGGGTAAATCGATGCTCACGCCGAGACTATCCAAGAGCGGCTGGCATCGCTCCTTCAGATGCTTCATCGCCTCGTACGTGATTCCCTGTGCGACATCCATTACATCTTCAGACGATTCTATGAACGACATCTCGATATCCAGTGAGGTGAATTCGGCCAGGTGCCGGACCGTGTCCGAAGCCTCTGCGCGGAATGCAGGGCCGATCTCGAAAACCTTGTCGAATCCCGCCGCCATAAGGTTCTGTTTGTAAAGCTGTGGGCTCTGGGCCAGATATGCCTCTCTGCCGAAGTAGTCGACCTTAAATAGGGTGGCACCTCCCTCTGCTCCAGCGGCGCCTATTTTCGGAGTCTGAACTTCGATGAACCCCATCGATCTGAGATAGGATCTTATCGCGAACAGCACCTCCGACTTTATTTCGAATATCTTTGCCACATCTGGCTTTCTGAGATCGAGATACCTATTGTTCAATCTCGTATCCAGCTCTGCGCCGACTTTGTCAATGACCCCAAGAGGGAGCGGCGATTGTGCTACCGATTCGACGCGGATCTCGGATGGGATTATCTCGAGGCCGCGCGGAGTCTTATCTGATTTAACTATCTTTCCGATGACGGACAATACCGATTCCCTTGGTGTCTCGGCGAGCATCTTGGCGAGCTCAGGCTTCTCTTTTTTCCTGACGGTTATCTGTACCGTCCCATACCGGTCTCTCAATATGCCGAAGATTATTCCGCCCAAATTCCTTGAATCTTGAAGCCACCCGCCGATCCTAACTTCCCTGCCATCCATCTCAGGCGAGATCTCGTTCGTTCTGCTGAATTTCATCCGAATCAACTCAAAGCTATTCTGAAACCTCGTCTACGATATCATCTCTTCGCATGTTTCGCCCTTTTCTGCATCAAATCCCTTCTCCTGCCCTCATCGTATAGCGCCTTGGCGGCTCGTGCCGCACGTTGTGCGGACGGGTACACTGGTATATTCCTCTCCTTCAGGGATTGGATCACTTCTTCGATCTCAGAGCCACCGACCCAGCATGAAATTATCGGCTTGTTCAAATGCTTCTTTTCCGCAACGAGCTTCAATACCGCCCCTGCATATTCTCTCGGTCGGGCATAGCCCGCGTGGACGCATATCAGAATCAGGATGTCTATGTTCGGATCCTCGAGGAGCGCGTTGCCCGCAGCCCAGTATCTGAAGAACCCGGCATCCCCGATTATGTCTAGCGGATTCCTCGGCAGGGTTATCGCAGGAAGTATCTTGGCCAGATCATCTTTCGTCTTCTTGCTTAAATCTGGTACCGAGAGGCCCATATCCTCCAGCCAATCAGAGAGAATCACGCCTGCGCCGCCACCGTTCGTCACGATTCCGACGCCTTTCCCTCTCGCCGGCGGCTGATATGCGAGGGCCCTGGCACAATCGAACATTTCCTCGACGTCATAGGCCCTCTGAATCCTGACCTGCCGGAAAACGGAATCGTACACCTCGTCCGACCCGCTGAGAGATCCCGTATGAGTCTTCGTCGCCTCCGCTCCGCTCTTGGTTCTTCCGGCCTTAACCGCTACAATGGGCTTTTTCGCCTTTCTGGCCGCCTCCAGGAACTTCCGGCCGTCCCGGATCCCCTCGATGTACATTGCGATTACGTCAGTGGCGTCATCCTGGTCCAGGTACTCTATGAGGTCAGCATCATCCACATCTGCCTTGTTGCCGATGCTGATGATTCTTGACAAGCCTATTCTCTCGGCGTTGGCATAGTGTATCATACCGATGCACAGCGCCCCGCTCTGGCTCACGAGCGCGATTCTCCCGGGGTTTGCCATGCCGAACACGAAGCTCGCATCGATATTGTCCACTGGCGATTTGTAGCCCATCGTGTTGGGTCCGAGGACGCGTATCTTCGCCTTCCTGGCAATCTCGATAACCTCCTCCTCCATCCTCTTGCCCTCGGGGCCGATCTCGCCGAACCCCGCACTTATGATTATAGCCCCTTTGACCTTCTTTTGCGCACACTCCCTCATCACTTTCGCGACATATTGTGCCGGAACGACTATGAGCGCGAGATCTATCTCGTCCTTGATCGCAAGCACGCTCGGATAGGCCTTCAATCCCATGATCTCGACTGCTTCCGGGTTCACAGGGTAGACTTTGCCCCGGAATCCCCCGACGAGCGTGTTCAAAAGAGTCTCGTACCCGATTTTCAAATGGCTCCGAGAGGCTCCGATTACAGCGATTGACTCGGGCTTGAATATTGGGCGCAATTCGTCTACTATCGACAATTCATATCACTATCGGCCAAATGAACCGTTATGGACATTAGCTTTTCTGAGCGTTGGGGGACAAGGACGGCAAACAATTACAAATATTCCACATACTTTCACCTAAGTCCGGAGAGATGAAGATGGCCGAGAAAATCACATTGTCCGTGATCAAGGCCGATGTCGGGTCTGTCGCGGGGCATTCCTGCCCGCATCCTGCGATGATCCAGAAGGCCAGGCTCAAGCTGGAAGAGGGAATACGGTCGAAGACGATACTCGATTATCACATCTGCCGCGCCGGGGATGACATGGAGCTCATAATGACGCACCGAAAGGGGGAGAACGCGACCGAGATCCACAAGCTCGCCTGGGATGCCTTCGTTGCGGCCGCAGATGAGGCGAAAAGGCTGAAACTTTATGCCGCTGGCCAGGATCTTCTCGCAGACGCGTTCTCCGGCAACGTCCGAGGCCAGGGGCCCGGTGCCGCCGAGATGGAGTTCGAGGAGAGGAAGGCGGAAAGCGTGCTGATATTCATGGCAGATAAGACCGAGCCATCGGCCTATTCGTTGCCTCTGAGCAGGATATTTATGGACCCCTTCACGACGACAGGGCTTGTTATAGATCCAAGGGCGCACCTCGGATACGATTTCGAAATCGTCGATGTTATCGACCATAAGAAAGTGGTGATGAGCTCGCCTGCGGAGATGTACGATATACTCGCGCTCATAGGCGATACCACGAGATACGCCATCAAGAGGGTGATCCATAAGGAGCTCGGCGTCGCCGCCGTGGTTTCGACAGAGAAGCTGAACATCTCTGCCGGAAAATATGTCGGGAAGGATGATCCGGTCATGATAGTGAGATGCCAGTCCGGATTCCCGGCGGTCGGAGAGGCGCTCCAGCCTTTCGCATTTCCGGCGTTAGTGGCTGGCTGGATGCGTGGATCGCATTACGGTGCCTGGTTCCCGTGCTCCTCCGAGGAATCCAGCCCGACTTATTACGACGGCCCGCCGAGAATTGTGTGCCTGGGAATGCAGATCTCGAACGGAATGCTGAGGGGACTCGAGGATCCGGCATCACCGCCAGGGGTGCACATCCCCGTGGATTTGTTCGCGGGGAAGGAATGGGACTATGTGAGACAGAAGGCGATGGAGATCTCGATCTATATGCGAGGTCACGGGCCGTTCATGCCGGGGATCGTTGCTCCTGAGGAGCTCGAGTATACGACAAGGCCTGACGTTCTGAAGAAGCTCGAGGGCAGAATGAAGCCGATATGATCATTGCGGATCGAGCAAAGTGATACTGATGCAGCCTGTGATAGTCATTAACCTGAAGACCTATGAAGAGGCCTCTGGCAGGAACGCGCTCGAGATCGCGAAGATAGCGGAATCAGTCTCCCAGGAGACCGGAAAGAGGATAATCATCGCTCCCCCGATGCCCGATATCGCACTGATTGCCTCATCGGTTTCAATCCCAGTGTTCGCACAGCATGTCGATAATGTTAGGCCCGGGAATACGACGGGCTTCGTTCCTCCTGAGAGCATAAAGGCGTCCGGAGCGAAAGGCACGCTCATCAATCATTCTGAGCACAGGATGATACATGCTGACATCGATGAGCTCATAAACAGATGCAGGGCGCTTTCCTTGACAACCATCGTGTGCACCAACAATATCTCCGTCAGCAAAGCAGAAGCCGTGCACGAGCCTGATTACATCGCTATCGAGCCGCCAGAGCTCATAGGCGGCAACATCTCCGTCACGGATGCGAATCCAGAGATCGTGTTAGGAACGGTCGCGGCGATAAGGTCGATCTCGAAGAAAGTCGGCATACTGACAGGCGCAGGCATCAAGACCGGTAAAGATGTCGCGAAGGCGATAGAGCTTGGTACGGACGGCGTGCTGCTCGCCAGCGGGGTTGCAAAGGCCAAGAATCCAAGGGAGGTCATTCTGGACCTATGTTCTGGAATCAGGTGATGAAGCCTACCTGTAACAGCAATCGCTGAAAAAGGAACCCTATCTCCTGAACACGATGACCGCACGCGTGCTCATACCTATCTTCCTTTCAGCTTTATTTCTCGCTGTCATTCCGTTTCCGATGGATGCGCTCCCATCGGCGACCGTTGATACGCCAGATTTGCTATTCGTCAAGGTCCTGTTCGACGATATCGACAGTGGCGAATTCTTTTCAATATACAACTGCGCCCGCGAAACGATCGATCTCACAAACTGGAGCATATCTGACGGTGAAGGCCAGGTGGTTTTGCTGAAGGGATGTGTGATAAAGCCCTCCTCCGAGCTCATAATTGCAAGGAGCTATGCAAGCTTCGTCCGCCAGAACGGATTTGCACCTGATTTCTCATTGCTCGATGATCCGAATCGGTCTGCGCTCGTTCGAGTCTCCGGCTCATTCCGGCTTTCGAACGAAGGGGATGAGTTGATCCTCAGGAGCCCGGATCTGGCTGTCGTGGATTGCATATCTTTTGGGACAAAGGCGAATGTCGAATCTGTCGTCGGCTCCTGGCACGGCGAGCCGGTTCCATCCGTCGGCCGAGGATGCATACTGGTAAGGCAATCTGGCGCTGGTGGCTATCTCGACACCGACTCGAAAGATGATTGGATAGCGCTTAGGGTCTACCGACCAGGGCAGTCATCTTTCGAGCCGCTGGAATGCGAGGCGAGCGTTACAGCCCTTCTTCTCCCAGAGCATTCGAACGTCGTTCTCGAATCATTGATGTCTGCCGAGGAATCCGTGAGGATTTGCACCTATGAGTTCGATTCAGGTACGATTACAGGCGCATTGATAAGGCTGCTGGAGAAAGATGTTGATGTAGAGATGCTCATTGAGGGGTCCCCTGTCGGTGGGTTAAAAGATAGGGAGACAGAACTTGTCGATCGACTTTCACAGATGGGAGCCAGAATATCGATGATGAGATCCCCCCAACTGGGTGAGGCAATCCGAAGATATCCCTATCTGCATTCGAAATATATGATAATCGACAATCGAATCAGTATCGTCCTTAGCGAAAATTTCGTCACAGACGTTTTCGACGTCGAGCTGGGAAGAGGCAATCGTGGTTGGGGAGCGTTGATCGAATCGCCCATCGTCGCATCTTATCTCGCTGCCATCTTTAAGTCAGATGCTTATTCAGGATTGCCCGATGTTATCGCCTGGTCTCCAAAATTGTACGTTCAATCCGATGCCTTGCTTTATAACACCGATGTCCGGGTGCCAGACAGGTTCGTGCCTCCACCTCCGACTGCGAAATGTCAATTGAAGATAATGCCATCGCCGGACACCTCTGATGTCACATCTGGCATCGAGAAAATATTGTCGCTTGCGGAAAGATCGATATCGATCGAGCTATTCTACGCGGACCTGAATTGGAAGACCCCTATGAAAGGAACAATTGTTAACCCAATGTTGACCATCATATTGAATAAAATGAAAATCATGAATGAGCTCATTGTCTGTCTGGATGGCAGCTGGTTGTCCTCCGAAGACGGACGCAATGCGGATGTCATCAGCCTATTATCGGGCTACCGAAACTCATCGTTTTCCAGCTTCTATGTTGGCTCTCAGAACCCCGGTGCGCCCTTCTCGATCATACATAACAAGGGATTCGTGATGGATCATAGGTACTCAGTGATTTCAAGCATCAACTGGGCGTACGATTCCGCCTGCTCAAACAGGGAGCTGTCAATCGTTATAGACGATATTAATATCGCAACCTTTTTCGAGGACAACATCAGGAGAGATGTCTTCGGGGATACCAGTGCTCCATACCTGCGGCCCAATTTCTCATTCTCGGATGATGGTAACGGCTTCATATTATCGATAGACCCGGGCTCTGATGACTCCGGGTTGAGATCGGTGACTTTCATCACTGATAGCGGGCGCAGGTCCAATTGGAGCATCGAGTTCTGCCCCGAAAATCATCCGGCCTATGTCGATATCGAGGCGGTAGACCTATGGGGCAATCGCGCAGAGTTGCGCATCGCGATATTCCCTCCATCGGGAAATAAATATCCGCTTATGCAGCCGGACATGAGGATGGTGACTTTCGGCTTGGCTGTAACCGGCTTATCATACGCTATCGTGTCGTCAATGAGATACTGGCTGAGATGGAGAAAGATGAGACGACCAGGCTATCGAAGACCATGGGAACAGCTCGAATAGCATATATCCCTTCTAGTAATATCGTATCTATTATGCTGACTATCAGAATGTTCGATCCTGCGGATGTCCAGGATATCGTATCGATTACCGAAAAGGCGCTGAGGGAGACATACCCGCCCTCCTTCTTTCTGACCATTGCACAATACTGGCCTGAAGGTTTCCTCGTCGCGGAGGTAGATACCGAAATAGTCGGATTCATAATGGGCGTAATATCAGGGATCAAGCAGGCGAGAATCCTTATGCTCGCCGTCAAGGAGAACTACAGGAGGAATGGGATCGCCTCGGCTCTCCTGAGAGCGTTCAGGTCATCGTGCAGCTTGAAAGGGCTGGACTCGATAATCCTGGAAGTACGCGTTAGCAACAAAGCTGCAATAAACTTGTACAATAAGTTTGGGTTCAGGATAATCAATGCGATGAAGGCTTATTATCGCGACGGCGAGGATGGCTATAGGATGGAGACGGTGCTCCAGAGCTAGGAATACCCAGTCTTGTTATCGAACTGGTGTTGATGCCAATAGAAGTATGGCGACGATTCCTTCTGCGCTCCCGAGATATCCTTGGAAACGCCGGCGTAATAGCTCCCGTATCTGTCCCGTATCTGCTCCTCTGCTGTGCGCGCGCGTCGCAGGGCCGAGCGTATGTGCTTCGCCTCAATCAGCGGGGAATTCTCCAGGACTGCGATATCCCCCGCGGCGCGAATGAGCCCACCGAGCTCCCTCAGACGAAGTGTGAGAGCATTATCTTTGCCGTCGAATAGCTTAGCGCGCTTCTTCGCTTCTGCGATGATCTCGAGCACAGCCTCTCTTGTGGCATGAGGTATCTTCCCATCCATCGAGATCTCCTGAGCGACGAACTGGGCCATTTTCATGCGATTGATTTCCGTGTCAGGCATGGTCGTCTCGACGAGTACCTCGTATCCGCCGCCGGCGATTCTCGACCTCAGGGGACTCAGAATCTCGGGCAGATCCTGGATGTTGCACGCGCCGACGAAGATGAAATCACAAGGGACGTTCTCGACCTTCACGCTCGCGCCTGCGCTCTGCGGGTTCCTGCCGGTTATCGGAAAGCGCTTCTCCTGCATCGCCGTCAATATGAATCTCTGCAGATGACCGAGATGAGGCAGCTCGTCCACGAACAAGACACCCTGATGAGCCTCGTGGATCGCTCCCGGGATCACTCTTTCATAGGGCGGTACCCCCAGCTGCGGATGGCCGCCGTACGGGTCATGCCTTATATCACCGAGGAGTTCCGTCTCGCTTGCACCGGTGGCCAGGACGAACGGGTTCCGATTCAGAGGTACGAGAACCTTTTTCGGGTTAAGTTTCTCCAACTCACGGCGCTTCTCGAGCGCCATCTGGTCTAGAACCCTTATTTTCTCCCCAGCTCTTTCGAACACCACCACCTCTTCCTTTCCCAGGCGCTTCCTCGTCGTCGTGACCTTGTCTCGTCCTCCAACGCCCCCGATCGTCACCTCGAACAGGTTCCCCAGAATGTCGGAAAACGGGTTGGACGATTGTACTCGGAACGGCTGGGCTTTCGGCTTCGTGCAGCTGGGACAGTAGTGCTCTCTCGGGGAGGAATAATCTCCACAGTTCGCGCATCGGTATCCCAGAGCCTCGGCGACGTTTACCGGGGCTTCTCTCGGATCGATGAGCTCCCCTTCCGCTGAGCCGATGGATTCCATCTCCCGCATCACCTCGTCGGCCTTCTTCACCTCAACCGCAGGTCTTTCGGGGTTCTCCGGGTTATGTACAATCCTTATCTCCTCGGTCGGTCTGGGAAGATGCAGGCTTAACGCCTGTGCAATCATCGATTTGCCCGTACCGGGCGGGCCTACAAGCAGAAGATGCCTTCTCTGGACTGCTGCAAGGCGCGCGAGTGTTATCGCCTCGTCTTGCCCGATAACCCTTAACAAGGGGTCTTTGGGGATCTCGATTTCTGAAGTATCCACTATTTCGTCGATTGGTTTGAGCTTCACGCTCTCCGAACCCGAAAGAACTTCCTCTTTCAAGTCACACACCGGGAGATGATGTTCTTATGCCAGATCGTCTCGCGTCCAGACCTCGACCTCCGTCGGCTGCTTCGTTATATTTCCGAGCTTAGCTCCGACGACCTTTGATATCTTCTTGTCAACCGCAAGATCGAGGATCCTCTGCGTCACGACCCCGTCGAAGACTATCGCGGATATCTTGTTCTGCGATTCCTTGAGTCTGTTGGCGAGCTCCTTTACCGGGACCTCCTCGATCAGGTTCATATCCTCGGCCAAGAGCCTCGCCTTTGAAGTCGCGCTGAGCTCCAGGAGCATGTTCATAAGTTTCTCCTGATCCGCAGACAGCTTCTTTCCGCGTTCCGGGACAACCCTCCTCTCCTCTTGCCGGCTGTTGAACTCGGGCTTTGCGTGAACCTCGACAGGTTCCTGCTGAGGGATCGGATGTTCTGGCTGCTTTGGGACCGGGATTGCAGCAGGCGCATCCGCTTCGGCTGCCTTCTGAGGCACCTGGATATTGAACATATCAACGAATTGCTCTGCGGGCATCTTGTTCCGGAGGCATTTCATGATCTGCTTCTGCGTCAGCTCTTCGACTTCTTGGCCTTTCGGGGCACGCGCTACGAAATCGACCTCTGCCACCTGGAGCAGCTCCCTGAGTATTAGTTCTCCGCCTCTGTCACCATCGACGAATGCTGTAACGACCTTGTCCTTTGCAAGTTCGGCGATAGTCTTCGGAATGCTCGTTCCCTCAACCGCTATCGCGTTCTTTATTCCGTGTTTCAGGAGGTTCAGCACATCTGACCTGCCCTCGACCACGATTATCGCGTCAGACTCATCTATATTCGGTCCTGCTGGGAGCTTCTCCTTCCCGTAATGTATTATCTCCTCCACCTGCACCGACTGCCGGACCGATTCCGTGAGGTCGATACCGCTCGCGCGCGATTCCCTTATTAGTTCGTTCAACAGCTGCTTCGCCCTCTCGACTATCTTGTTCCTTTTGGATATACGGACGTCCTCGATCTTGTCGACCGATATCCTCGCCCTGCACGGTCCGACACGGTCTATGGTCTCAAGTGCGGAGGCGAGGATGGCAGTCTCCACCTGGTCGAGGCTGGAAGGGATGTAAATCTTGCCTTCTGACTTACCGCGGTTAGAACTGATTTCGACTTCTATCCTCCCTATCCTGCCGCTTTTCTGGAGGTCTCTGAGGTCGAGCTCGTCACCGAGCAATCCCTCGGTCTGGCCGAAGACCGCGCCGACCACATCTGGCTTCTCCACTATCCCATCTGCTGAAATCCTTGCATGGATCAAGTATTTTGTAGTACTCGGATCTATTTCCATCTGGTATCACCTTGTTGTCATTCGAAAACAGGGTTTTTGGTGAGTATCTGGCTAGCCCTGAACAGAGCTAGCCCACCTGAGCTTCTAGCCATCTCAATCGAGTTCACTCATTCCATTCGATATTTCTATTGCCAGATATTCCCTTTCGGTCCATCTCTGGACCAGGGAAATCGAGCTTTCGAAATACGCGATACGATGATCTTGATATTGATGAGCGCAGATCTCAGGTTCCTTCCCAAGACCGCTGTTTTCTACTATTTATCTAACAGATAGATGTCATATTAATTTTTTGTTATGCATTAAAAGTAGGCTTGTCAGATTAAGGCTGGCTATATATATTACCCGCCGGAGATGACCGAGAGTAGCCTCAGGGAGTCGCCATCTTTCAGAGGGGTGTCTTCCGGTATCGCCTTGCCATTCCTGATGACTATCCAGCTATCAGGTCGAAGATCCAGTCTTTTCAACAAGTCAAAGACAACGGCATCCTCTTCCAATGTCATTTCCTTGTCGATTCGGCCGTCAGGAAATGAGCGCACCTTGATTCTCATCCTATTCTCCTAACCCCCGCATAGTTGGGCATGATATTGAAAACTTGCGAAATGTGAGATGGCAGTTCCCACCGGCAGAAAATTGGAGGACGGTGAAATGCGAATAACTCGTCATGCATACGCATAATATGTCTCGTAATTTCCTGCCGGCATAAAGCTTAATTCCGATGTCTCAATCCTGAATAGAAATAGGCCGAGGTAGCTAAGTCCGGTTTAAGGCGGTAGCCTCGAGAGCTACTGGTGCTCGTCACCACGGGAGTTCAAATCTCCCCCTCGGCGCTCATCCTTGCCTTTTCCATTTTGCGAGATCCGAGAAAGCCGTCAGAGCGGCTACCGCTCCTGCTCCGACGGCGGTCACTATTTGTCTTACCCCTCCAGTGACGTCACCCGCCGCATATACCCTGGGGATGTTCGTCCGCTGCTCTTTATCCACTATAATGAACCCTGAGTCATCGGTCTTGATACCTATGCTCGAGGCGATTTCCGACATCGGCGTCTCCCCGATCGCGATAAAGACAGCATCTGCATCGATTTTTCTCTCTTTTCCGGTCCCGGTATCCCTTACCCTAATCCCTTGGACATATCTATCGCCCAGTATCTCGACGACTTCGGTATTCCATATGATATTAATCTTCCTCGCCGTGACAGAGTCTATCAAGGCCTTTTCCGCCCTGAATTCGTTTCGCCGATGGACGATGGTGACCTTCGCGCCGATCGAGTCCAGGTAAAGCGCATCGGTGAGTGCAGTGTTTCCCCCGCCAACGACGATGACGTTTCTGCCCTTATAGAAGAAGGCATCGCAGGTGGCGCAATACGAAACTCCCTTCCCGTACAGCCTGTCCTCGCCGTCGACGCCCAGCTTCTTGTGCGTCGCACCCGTCGCTATTATCACGGCGTTCCCGAGATATCTTCCGTCGTTCGTGACGACTTCGATTTTCTTTCCTATCTTTATCTCCTTAACCTCCTCTCCCTCATGGATGTGGGCGTATTGTTTCGCATGCTGCACCATGAGATCCATCAGCTGCTTGCCCGGAATCCTCTGCATCCCAGGCCAGTTCTCGACCAGGGGCGTAAGGCTAGCCTGACCTCCGGGGACAGATTTCTCCAACAATATCGTCTTGAGGCCGCTCCTTGCTGCGTATATCGCGGCCGTGAGTCCGGCAGGACCTGCGCCTATTATGATCAAATCGAACTCCCCGACGAACTCGTCGCGCACGGCCGCCTGCTGCGCGGGCATCTGTTGGGGCTCAAGCGTCATCAGTCCGTTGATGAACATCTCCTCCGTCTGCATGCCGATAGATATTGTCTTGCCATTGATGACCGTCTGCGGTACAGACCCGACATTATACTTCCTAGCGAGATCGATGTTCTCAGCGGACTCAATGCACTCCGCGCTGATGAGATCAGGGCGCTCTATCGCGCATCTGAATGCGTTGACGACCTCGTTAGGGCAGTAAGGACAGGTGGTTGTGACAAACACTTGGATATGCCTCTTTTCCCTGAGTGATGCGAGCGTCTTCTTCGCCTTTGCGGAAAGCCCGCTTTCATCCCGCGAGACCATCAGTATGGCCTCGATGAAGGACCTGCCCTCTTCGCCAGCCGGCGCCCCGGTATATCTGATGTTATAATGGTCCGGATCGAGCAGAACCGATGGGGTTCTCGAGACATTGTTCTTCTTAGCGCGCTCGTCATCAATAGAGAAGAACCTGCCGACTATCCTGGGATCTATCTCGGATAATTCCCTGACAAATCGGATGGCAAGCTGGTTATACGGGATATTCACGCTGTCTTTAACATACACCTCCAGAGTGATCGGACGTTTGAGGCCCTTGAATGTCTCGACAAGAATCTTGCGAGCATCATCATTCAGCAATCTTGATGGTTGTTCCTTTTTCTCTTCCAAACCATATCATCCTCTATAATCCGCATTTCGTTCGACAGATTATATCTTTTTATTAACATGGTAAGACCGCTCCTCCTTTCCGACCGATGGTTAATTATGTCGACTGCTACATGCCGCCATCTAATAGAATGTCTCGACTTACGAACTACTCGGTCATCTATCTTTGTGCGGCCATCGGGCCTCTCGCCGGAAATGCGATTCTCTCGATGTTGCACGAGCTTCAGACGAGCCTGAATGCTACCCTGCCAGAGATATATCTTTCGATACCCGCATTCATGTTTCCCTATGCCTTTCTCCAACTGTTCTCGGGGACGCTCTCTGATAAATGGGGACGAAAGAGCATCCTCATCCTCGGATTGATGTTATACGCTATCTCGTCGCTCGGCATCGCGCTGATCGATAATCTCCCCGGTTTCCTGCTTATGCGGATAGCCCAAGGAGTGGGCAATGCGTTCATCGCTCCGGTTGCGCTCGCGATGCTCGGGGACATCTCCGATCGTGAAAGATACGGTGCTGCGATGGGATTCTACGGATCGTTCACTACCGCTGGGATAGCAATTGGCCCTCTTGTTGCAGGTTTCCTGACGGAAATCGACTGGAGACTCACGTTCCTTCTTTTCTTCGCGCTTGCGTTGACATCATCGCTATTGGTCCTCATTCTCATACGATATCCTGGTGCGCGAGCGAGAACCAATGCAGCATCCGTGATCAGCAACATGCGGATGGCCCTCAAGCACAGGGTTTTGGTAATGTCCTCTCTGATAGGCGCGATGGGTTTCTTTGCCGGCATCGGGAACATCTCGTTCTTATCCGATTATCTGAGGACTGCGCAAGGGCTTCTTTTCGGTGCATCGGACGTCGGGCTCGTAATATCCATGGGCGGGTTCATGGGGATTTTCGTATCACCGGTTGCGGGAGAGCTGACAGATAGATGTTCTCCCAGACTGTCTGTGCTGCTCGGGATCTCAATCGCCGCGCCGGCGGTCTTCCTTACGGCATTCGCGGGCGAATTTTACCAGTTCATTGCCCTGTCAAGCCTCACTGGTATCGGGACATCTTTCATGTGGACAGGGCTGCTCACGCAAATCGTCAGCGAAATGCCTGAGCTCAGGGGAACCGCATCTTCCCTCTTCAACGGTTCAAGGTTCTCGGGATATGCCATCTCTCCTATTCTTCTGACCCCGGTCTATCTCTCCGCAAGCTATTTCGGTATAGCAATTGTCTGTTCGCTCATCCTGGTCATCGCCGGGCTGCTGGCGCAGCTTCTCCCGCGCAAACATTGCGATGAAGAATCAAAGGCGCATGCCTCTTGAGATCCTGCGGAGCGCGCGGATTGCCGAGTCTATATCTTTCTTTGAGTTGAAGAAGTGCGTCGCGCTTCTTATTGAATTGCCGCGAACTACCAGTCGGATTTTCCCGAGGGCCTTTTCGATCTTCTTCGCTTGACTTTCTTTCAGTCTGCCGTTCCAAAAAGAAAAGGAAAGTATGCCCGCCCTGCGCTCATGTTCTCTCGGGGTGAGCAGCTTGAATTTTTCCGCATCAATCCTTTCGATGAAGTAATCAGTAAGTTTAAGGATCCGCTTCTCAATTCTGTCTAATCCGATTTCCCGAAGAAACCTTATCGATTCGGTCAGCCCAACTACCTCGATGTAGTTTTCGAAGGAATGATCGAAGGCCGACGCGTCACGGGATGTGCGGACATGAGCATCGATCAGGTCTCCGCCGGAGACGACCCTCTGCCAGAGCGATTTTCGTTGTCTCTCTTCGAGGCCGAACCACGATATCATCTCTGGTTCAAGCTCTTCTCTAATAGCATTCGAGACATAGAGGATTCCCGAGCCAAGAGGTCCGCAGAGCCATTTGTACCCTCCGGCGGAAATCCCCGCGATGTCATATGAGCGCACGTCTAATTTGATTGCACCTAGAGCCTGAATTGCGTCGAGGAAAAGCATCGTTCCGTGCTCTTCACATATCTCCGTTAATCGGTCTAAGTCCATCCTCTGGCCATTGGAAAATTGTACCAGGCTAATAGGCAGTACCCTGGTGCGGTCGTCGACCGCTTTCGCGTAATCCTCGACATCGAGCACTCCGTTCCTCGCTCTGATCTTCTTTATTTCAAGTCCCCTGGTTTCGGCTATCCGCACCCAGGGAAAGATATTGGAGGGATATTCGATGTTGCCAAGAACGATATTATCCCCCTTCTTCCACCTCACGGAGTTGGCGAAGAGATTTATCCCATGAGTCGTGCTTGTGACGAACGCGACCTCATCCCTGTGAGCGCATAACAGCCTCGACGCCTCATCCCTGAACTCGCGCAAGATTCGTCCGTCTCCCAGGATGTATCTCATCGTGCTGGATTCCCTCTCGAGAATCGTATGCATCGCCCGCACCGCGCGCGCGGGCATCGGCCCTCTTCCAGCCGAGGCCAAATAGACGAGCCCGCTGATCTCGGGAAAATTTTTCCTGACCCATTCGTCGTGCTTCCTCGAGGATATCTCCAATGGTATCATAAATCGTGTCATAGACCCGATGTCGACAAATGGATTGGGTGCACATTATGATTGTCATCCAAGCGGGTCATCGTGAAGGGATTTTATATCGGCAGCGCAATCTGACGGATGGTCAGAATGAGATGTGAGAAAGCTTTGATGCTGATTTTCGACGGTTTACCAGATAGACCGGTTGCCGACCTGGGGGATAGGACACCCTTGCAGGTGGCGAAGAAGCCGACTCTTAATCGGATTACCTCCGAAGGGGCAACGGGATCCATGAACGTCATAGCCCCCGGCGTCGTGCCGGGGAGCGATACTGCTCATCTGGCGATCTTCGGATACGATCCCTTCAACTATTACTCTGGGCGAGGCCCGTTCGAGGCGGCTGGCGTCGGCATAGAGTGCAAGCCAGGGGATGTCGCCTTCAGGTGCAATTTTTCGACGGTAGACGACAAGATGCGTGTCGTCGACAGACGAGCAGGGCGAATAAGGAGCGGGACGGCCGAGCTGGCGAAAGCTCTTTCGGGGATGAAGATAGAAGGCGTCGAGGTGATATTCAAGGAAGCAACGGAGCACAGGGGTGTGCTGGTCCTGAGAGGCTCAGGTCTGGACCCCCATGTGAGCGACGTCGATCCCCATGAGGAATATGCTCTTGTGCAGGAAGCGAAGCCGCTCGTCCCTGAGGCCGCGCTCACGGCGCGAGTTGTCAACGAGTTCGTCAGGAAGAGCTACGAGATACTGATGTCGCACCCGGTCAATCTGGAAAGAGCGTCGAAAGGCATGCCGGTGGCGAATATCGTTCTTCCGAGAGGTGCAGGTGTATTCCGAAAGCTCGAGCGGTTCGAGTCACGGTTCGATATGAAGCCCGCCGGAATCGCTGGCGTATCTTTACTGAAGGGGGTCTTCAGGATACTGGGCTTCGATCTCATTGATGTAAAGGGAGCCACGGGCGGCCTAGATACGGATATGTTCGCCAAGGGAGCTGCCGCGATGGATGCCCTCCAAACACACGATATCGTCGCGGTGAACATAAAGGCCGGGGATATCACTGGCCATGACGGCGACTTCGCAGGCAAGATAGAGGTCATCGAGAGGATAGACAAAATGGTCGAATCGATACTCTCGGAATTGCCGAAAGATGTCTTGCTGATAATGTTGAGCGATCATTCAACCCCTGTCTCCCTGAGGAATCATTCGGCCGATCCGGTGTGCATCGCAATCCGAGGAATAGGCATGAGGATAGATAATGTCAAAAGCTTCGATGAGGTCTCATGCTGTTCGGGGCTGCTGAACGGCATAAGGGGCATAGAGCTTATCCCGGTCATTAAGGGTATCATGGGACGGGCGGAAAAGTTCGGCGCGTGAGCGGGATTAACTTTCGTCACTGTCCTAGCAAAGACTTTTATCGCGCGCGCAATCAATATCGTTGATCAAGATGAATATCCCGTCAAATCCAGCTATAGGCCTTCTCGGAGATATCAAGAACGGTTTTGTCTCAGATGGTCATCTCACTGGCAGGTGCTCGATCTGCAAGGGTAGCAAGCTCCTGTGTGGGAAATCGAGCTGTCCGATCCTATTGAGGTATTATTCGGGCATGAAGACCCGCCCCCTCATCGATAAGGAGGAGATAGATGGTTCGACTCCTCCCGCAGTCTTCGTCGGAAGGTTCGGATACCCAAAGGTTCTGGTCGGACCAATGATACCTCCCGAGCATGGCAACACCGAGGTGCTGGACACTCCCGAGATGTGGATAGGGAAGTCGTTGGAGGAAATCGTGGATTACAGATATAGACTCGTGAGAGGTACGTTCAAGACGGATATTCACAACGTCGAATCAGCTGGGAAGCTGGTCGATATCATAAGAGAGCTCGCGATGGCCTCGGGACCGGCGGACATCGAGGCTTATTTCACGAAGAGGCCTGCTGGAGGGATATCCTTCCACGAGGATAGCCAGCCTTTCGGTCCTTCTGCGCCACTGAAGAAGATGTCGGTTTCGTCCATTAAGCTGGACCATAGGATAGACAAGCTGGCCTCCGATACAGACCTGAGCGCGAGAGAGGCCGTGTTGGAGCTTTACAGATCTGGTACATTGATATCGAGGATCCAGAAGGCTTTCAGCGTCGGTGCGTTCGGGGAGAAGAGTCGTCGGAGGTTTGTTCCGACCAGATGGTCTATAACGGCCGTCGATAGCACAATAGGTCTGGAGCTTCTCAGGACCGTCAAACAATCGCCACTCCTCAATGAGTATAGGATATACACGGGTATCTTTCTGGACAACCGTTGGGTTGTCATCTTCCTGCCGACGTCGTGGAGATACGAGCTCATCGAGGCCTGGTATCCGAAGACCATCTGGAACCCGTATGGGACACAGATCGAGATCGTGAACTCATGGGAATTCTACAACGGCAGACGTACCTACGCGGAGATTGGCGGCTGCTATTACGCCGCCAGGCTGGCTGTCTGTGAGCTCCTCGAAAAAGAGAGACGGCAGGCAGGGGTCGTCATCCTCAGGGAGGCTCATCCGGGATACATCCTCCCGATCGGGGTATGGAATGTCAGGGAACACGTCAGAAGGACCCTTAAAAATCCCCCGAAGAAATATTCCAAGTTCAAGGATGTCATGCTTGACATATCGAACTTCTTGGAGATCCCGGTGTCTAGATGGATGCAGGTAAGCGCTGTTCTCAGGGATCTCATGGAACAGAGGAGACTTGATGATTTCACCGGTGCATGACAGCTCGGTCAGACTGATCCGATGCGGCAGGGCTCTTTCGAGGAGCGGGCTGTCCGATGTCGATTACGCCCTGAATCCGTATTACGGATGCGCGCACGGCTGTCTATATTGCTACGCACCCGATGTCATGAGATGCGAGCGCGGACTAGAATGGGGGGAGTGGGTCGAAGCAAGGATTGATATCTCCCGTAGATTGAGGAGGGAAATCACGAGGATAGGAACCGCAGTCATTGGCCTCTCTACAGTTACAGATCCGTATCAGCCTGCGGAGGAGCAGCTCGGTCTCACCAGAGCCTGCCTCCAGGTCATCTCGGAATCGGATGCCTCATTGATGCTGATGACGAAATCCCCGCTTGTCCTCCGAGATTTGGATATCCTGGTCAAACTTAAGGACGCGGAAGTATGCGTGACCATCACGACTCTTGACGATAGCATCTCTTCCCTGTTCGAAGCCAAGGTGGCGAAACCGCAAGAGAGGCTGGCTCTCATCGGAAGGCTCGCAAAGGCTGGCATAAGGACAGATGCGATGATATCCCCCTTTCTCTCACGCGGTCCCGATTGGGAGCACGAACTTGAGGAGCTGATAGGTGCGATAGCAGATTCGGGGTGCAGGAGCATCACGTTTGACCGTCTCAGGCTCAGAGAGACCGGAAGGGCGAGATTGAAGAAACGATTTTCTGGGACGGAGCATGAATCGCTCGTTGAGGAGGTCACAAAATGCTCTGAAAACATCGAAATCGAGCCGTTCGTGGCCAGGATTGCCAGGAGTAATCTATACCCCGGGATGGCTTTTCACATCTTCTCGTGGTGACGACTCCGATATGTTTGCTACCCGGACCCACTCAGAAGGTGGTGACCACGTCGTGCTCCTCGACTATCTTCCTGAGCTCGGACACGCCTATGACTTTCAAGCCGTCAAAGATCCTATCCTCGGCTATGCCCCTTTCCTGCAGATCCTCTCTCGTGACAAGTACCTGCGTACCGAAATCGTACAAATCCTTCGTCGCATCGATGTTTGACGGCATGCGGATCGCATCCGATCTTTGCTCTTTCAGTGCGTTGTACACTCCATCTCCGATAAACACCACTGTTGTCTTCATGCCGTTCACGCTGAACGCCAATGCCAACCGGAGACCTGCAAAGGCTTCTTCAAGGCCATAAGGGGGCTTGGTTATCAGAACAAGGATGGAGTTTGCCAACGCCTTCACCTCGCGATTGTCACAAGTCTGTCGGATTCCGAGACGAACCTGTAGAGATCGTTCGTCAGGCTTCCGATCTTCGCTCCCGGTATTTCCTCCCCGCGCTGGAACCCTCTTGCGGCGTAGCATGTCTCGCATACCGCGATGCTTACACCCTTCTTAGCGAGTTCTTCGAGCTCGTTCCCTATATTCGGGAAGCGCTTGGGCTGCTGTCCCTTCTTGACGGCCGTGACACCTTCTCCGTATCCGAACATGTTCACCTTATAGCCTTTGCTGATTGCAGCCGATGCTATCTTCGCAGCGACATTTGCATCCATGGCCATCATCGAGCCGGTCCTCCAAAGGATGGTCAGGGTCTTACTCATCATATCCCCTCAGATCGTTATCGTGCGTTCGGTCCGCTCCATTATCCAATCGACTATCTCCTCGTAATCTACGATCCTGCCATGTTTGAGATCATTCGCCGAAAGACCTCGTGCGAGCAGATCATCTCCAGAGACGAGTATCTCGTACGCTGCTTTGCTCAGATGTCTGCTCGCCTCTTCCTCGATCGCATGATATACGCCGTCCTCTATGAGGATAGCTACGGAATCCTCTCGCGAGGAGAATCTTCCGATGAGTTCCGCAGGTTCTAGCTCGTGCGGCGATTTCAGGATCAGGTATGCGATCTTCATGATATCAGGGTCAGCCTATGAAGAGATTGATCTTCGCTGTCGCAGCATGGCCAAGGAATGCCGCCGCACCAAGGATCTTCGTGCCCTCGACAAAATCGCTTTCCTTCATCCCCATGAGCGCTACCGTGGTGCTGCATGCGTACACATTTACGCCCATGTCTATGGCGTTCTTTAGCATCTCATGATAGGAGGGCATCTTCATCTTCTTCATCTTACCTGTAATCATGAAAGTGAATGGCCGCATTATCCCGGGAAGCTTGGGTTTTATGTCCTTCTTGAGCAGCTTAAGTCCGAAGAATGTGTAGAAAACATGGACCTCCATACCCATGCTTGCTCCTGTAATTGCGAGCATCAGCGGCATCACCGCCTTATCCAGACTTCCTTCGCTCACGACTATGCACATCTTGTCTGCCATTTGAATCATCCCCTTCTTTTCTCGTATTCCCAATCAAACTTACTTCACTTTAATGTAAAATTTCAGTACCTTGCCCTCTGTTTCTGAAGCTATCAGTTGATGACCAGTCCGGTTGCACCATGCAGGGACATCTTCTTTAGCACCTGCATCGTCGGCAATGAGCTCCAATATCTGCCCAGATTTCAATTCTTTCACCTTCTTCGCCAACTGGACTATGGGCAGCGGACAGAGAAGTCCTTGTACGTCTAGGGTCGCGTCTTTATTCATTAGATTCACCATCCTCGGTTTTGACTATTTCTCGCAATAACGATTATTATATCTTATAGAAATATGTTTGGGTCCATCCCCGAACGATCGCAATGGGATTGGGCTAATGACTGAGCTGCATGTTCAAGGTTCTCAAGGATATTAGAAAGCAATATATAGAAGAACTAAAATAGCGCAATCCATACGAACGTATTAGGGGGGCAATTATTGTGATGCAAGGACAGCCTATCATCATCTTGAAAGAAGGTACCGAAACTATCAGGGGAAGAAGCGCACAGTACAACAATATTGCAGCTGCTAAGGCGGTCGCTGAGGCCGTCAGGAGCACGCTCGGTCCAAAAGGCATGGATAAGATGCTCGTTTCGAGCATCGGGGATATTACTGTCACAAATGACGGCGTCACGATTCTGAAGGATCTCGAGGTTGAGCATCCGGCAGCTAAGATGATAGTGGAGGTCGCAAAGACCCAGGATGAAGAGGTGGGCGATGGCACAACCTCCGCAGTCGTGATCGCCGGAGAGCTTCTTAAAAAGGCAGAAGGGTTGATCGAACAGGATGTCCATCCTACGATCATCGCTAACGGATTCAGGATGGCGGCGAACGAGGCGAAGAGATTGCTCGAGACCATCAGCTTCGAGGTGAAACCGACCGATAAGGATATCCTGAAGAAGATAGCGACGACTGCAATGACAGGGAAATCCATCAGCAATGCAGCAAGGGACAAGCTCGCGGATATCGTCGTGAATGCTGTAACGCAGATATCGGAAAAGATAGACGGCAAGATAATCGCGGATATAAAGAACATAAAGATAGAGAAAAAACAGGGTGCTTCGGTTGAGGAGACCGAACTCATATATGGAATTATATTGGATAAAGAGAGGGCCTCGCCGAGAATGCCGAAATTGGTACATAATGCGAAGATAGCGTTGATTAATAGGGCACTCGAAATCAAGAAGACCGAATATGAGGCCAAGATTCAGATAAGGGACCCATCTAAGATCCATCTCTTCAAGGACGAGGAAGAGAAAACATTGAGAGATATGGCGGACAGGATCAGATCGGTGGGCGCTAATGTTGTCGTTTGCGAGAAGGGCATAGACGACCTGGTCCAACACTACCTCGCCAATTATGGAATATATGCGGTAAGAAGAGCCTCGAAAGAGGATATGGAAAAGGTCGCAAGGGCGACTGGCGCAAGGATAGTAACTAATTTGGAGGATCTTTCCGCAAAGGATTTGGGAACGGCCGCAACAGTTGAAGAGAGAAAGATTGCAGATTCCCAGATGACGTTTATTACAGGATGCAAGAACCCGAAGGCGGTCTCGATTCTGATACGCGGAGGAACGGAGCATGTTGTCGCCGAAATTGAAAGGGCAATGAACGATGCATTGAAGGTCGTATCCGTCACGGTCGAGGACGGGCGAGCAGTTGCAGGCGGAGGCGCTCCCGAGATTGAGCTCGCATTGAGATTAAGAGATTATGCCGCGACTGTCGGTGGGAGGGAGCAGCTGGCCATCGAGATTTTCGCCCAGGCTCTCGAAATAATCCCGTGGTCCCTCGCGGAAAACGCCGGGATGGATATGATTGACACGCTGATAAAGCTAAAATCTGAGCACGAGTCGAAGAAAAAGGATTCCAGGTACATAGGCGTTGATGTGCTCAGCAACGGCATTGGGAATATGCTCGAAAAGAATGTCATCGAGCCTTTAAGGGTAAAAGTTCAGGCGATCAGCTCTGCATCTGAGGTCGCCAATATGATTTTGCGCATAGATGATGTGATTGCCGCAAAGAGACGCGAACCGACACCACCAGGAGAATCTGAAGGGGGCAAAGGCGGTATAGGAGGCATGCCTGGCGGAATGCCTTGAATGATAGGCCCCCCTTTTACTATTTCCCATTTTATTTCTTGAGTTGATTCTCGTTTTCGCCATTCTTCTTCTCTCTGCTTCTTGATTATGATACTCCCCCGTCTCTAGTTAAGTTTCGTTCTATTTCATATTTGATTAAAACATACGGCTTTAATTTGATTTACTTTAATTTTATTTATCCATTTTTAGTCTGTTATATAACGGCATTATTTTTTGAAAGCATCAACATAAATTTAATCTTTTCTGTTCACGTAAATACGCGTAATTATCTTCTATAATCATTTTTACTATTGCAATTCATTATGATTTTCTTAAATTGAAAATATATATTAAATAATTAGCTCCTTTGACAAATAATTAAACTAAATTTTGATGTTGCTAGGGCTTAATGAAAATAGCCTAAAACTAAAATTTATTAATATAACTAATTATTAAGTATAAATTTCATAATTTAAGATATCTTAGATTTTTAAGTAGAATTTAAATAGAATGAAATTGTGAAAAATTTTTTCATAATTTAATCTGGTTTGACAAAATATGGATTTGTGAATCTTAGATTCATCACGTTGAAAAATCAATTATCATATTCGAATGCTGGTTTGATGATTATTACGACTTGGTTCATGCAGTTTTATTGAAAACAAGGATCTTTTCCCTTCCGGGTGGAAAAATTTCGTATTAAAGAGGACGGATCGTAGGATATGTCTCCAAGTCCATCATGTTAGTGGTGGAATCCTGGAAAAGATTTGATGGGTTTACTAAGACGAAGGATCCACATTAGGCTGCAAAGTTGGCTGAATTATAGTTTTGCTTGTAGGTTAGATTTAAAGTATATTTTATAATGTTAATACGCTTTAAACTAAATTTGTATATCATCATACTAAACTCAAGCGCATTTAGACTCTATCATTTTGAATAGGGCCTACAAGGATTATAGAAAAATTCGCTTTTTCATTCATTTATCCCTACCTTTTTGTCATACTTTTTGTCTGCCGTGCTAATTTTTAACATTGATCGAGCTAAGTTTAGGTTATGTAAATGATCAGACCTAGACAATGTTTCGCTACCCAGGACGACAAATTGGGTATTTGTTGACGTTTTTAGGAAAAAAATGTCGCATTTTAAGACGATTAATGACGCAAAATCTTTCTGTCCGACATTTTTATATACTTTTGTCGGTCATACGGAGGACAAGCGAAATAATCCGTTTAGATCGGAAGGGAAAGGGATAGGGATGCGCAAATATCTCAAGTTGGATGAGCTCAAGGCTTTGTTAAACGCCCCGCGAAGGCTCCGGGATCGGTTGATTCTGCGCCTTCTATACGAAACAGGTATGCGAGTCGGAGAGCTTGCAGAGCTGAGGATCGGTGACATTGATCTCGAAAACAGCGAGATAACGATCCAGCAGGCGAAGAGGCACAAGGAGGGCAGAAAGGTCCCTTTAGTCAGCGAGTACACCAAGATGCTTATAAGAGAGTACATTGGAACGAGGAAGAACAAGCGCGATTATTTCCTGGTATCGAACAAGAGAACTCCTCTGTCGAGGCGCCAGATTGAAAGATTGGTGGCCAAATATGGTGCACAGGTTGGCATCGATCCCGAGAAGTGTCACCCCCATGTGCTCAGGCACACGCATGCTGTCTACGCATTGAAATCAGGAGTAGACTTGCGTACGCTTCAGCAGAACCTCGGACATTCCAGTATCGAGGTGACTGCAATCTATCTTACATTAGATATCGAGGACAGAAAGCAAGTCTACGAGGAGCATCCACTACCGGAATTGATCGGGCCAGATGATCCATTCGAGATGCACAAGGCCCATCGCGCAAATCTTACCTACAGCTTCGAAATGCAGTGACCCAGAAAAATAACTGGGTCATCATTTCTATCTCCTTCTTCCTATAGCTTTAAGAGTGCTGATGAGCCCGTGCATCGACCGGCGAATATTTTCTCAGCATAAAATTGTTTAAATTATAATTAGTTAGGCTAATATTGTATAGTTCGAACGTATAATTCAGACTGAAAAATGCAAAAATAATACATTTTTTGCGAAAGGCCTTCACCTTTCTATGCATGCATAGGTTAAGTAAAATCAATTCAATCATACTATTGACCTGGTAATATGAACAGATCCGACCCTGAAATCGGAAAGAATACGCAGCTGAGGAACAACTGGACTGAGGTTCATCGACCTAAGAAACTCAGCGAGATTGCGGGAAACTCAGAAGCCATAAGGCAGCTAAAGAGTTGGGCGGATTCATGGGTTAAAAGAAAACCGAAAAAGAAGGGAGCAATTCTTGTGGGGCCTCCCGGTATTGGCAAGACCAGTGCTGCACTCGCTCTCGCATCGGATTATGAATGGGATGTGGTCGAGCTAAACGCATCTGACCAGCGGAATGCGGAGGTTATCGAAAGAATCGTAGGGCATGGTTCTCGTGCAGAAACATTTTCTTCCGATGGGAGCTTCAAGCCAGCCTCATCGGGGAGATTGAAACTCATAGTTTTCGACGAGGCCGACAACCTATTTGGAAAAGAGGACCAAGGTGGTGCAGGTGCAATAGTCCAGGCTCTGAAAGATGCAGAACAGCCGATTGTGCTGATAGTCAACGATTATTTCGAGCTGACAAGAAGGGCGAGTGGGATCAAACCGCTCACTCAGACCATAAGATTCTACCCGCCATCTCTGGACGATATCATATCGGTCCTGGAGAGGATTGCGAAAAAAGAGAATCTCTCGATCTCCCATGAATTGCTCATCAAGATAGCACGAAATGCGGGCAAGGATATCCGTGCGGCTGTCAACGACCTTCAATCCCTTGCATCGCTCAATGGAAACGAGCTTGAGCGAGCAACGGATGCGCTCGGATGGCGCGATGTCCCCCCAGAGATGTTCGATGCGCTGAGCATCATATTCTCCTCGAACGATCCTCTAAAAGCCCGCATGTCGCTGGTTTCCCTGGACGAAACGCCTGAGCGTATGATGCTTTGGATCGATGATAATCTTCCGAGAGTCATTCGGGACCCGGCTGATAGATTCAATGCGATTGATTTCCTGGCAAGAGCAGATGTTTTTCTCGGAAGGGTATCCAGGAGACAATACTTCGGCTTATGGGCATATGCGACTGACATTATGAGCATGGGCGTTACGATGGTTGCGAGAGACAGATATAAGGTGTATTCGGATTCGCTCAGATTCCCGGAATATCTGATTGCCCTATCTCGTGCGAAGGCAAAGAAGAAGGCGATTGACACATTTGTCAACAAGACATCCAGCGCGTTCCATACTTCACCATCCATCGCGAGGGAGTCAATCATTCCATATCTTCGCGCGTTAGCGATTGTCGACCTCAAGCTCGCGGTCGATATGGCAAGAGAGCTAGAACTAGATGCGGGCGATGTCGCTTTGCTTCTCGGTGTCGATCCCGACTCACATATTGTGGAGAAGGTGCTCGATAGCGTGGCAACAGGGTCAGAAATAAAGATAAATCAGGTCGATGAGGCAAAGGAGAGCAAGGCGAAACCCGAGGATTTGAAGCAGCGTTCCCTTTTCGAGTTCAGATAAGCTCATCGCGGGTGCAAAAATGGCTGACACTGGTGCAAGGGCAAAGCTCGAATGGCAGGGATACAAGCTCATTGGCTCGAGTTTCGGCGTCAAGGGTTGTCATTGGTTGAAAGCAAGACTGCTCCATGGAAAGCCCTGTTATAAGGAGAAGTTCTATGGCATCCGGTCTCATAGATGTCTTCAGATGACCCCGACGGTCGACATCTGCAACTGTCAATGCTTGTTCTGCTGGCGATTCCACGGCATGAAGGACTATCCGCGAGCCTCAAAAGAGGATCCCGCAGAAATTCTCGATGAGCTGATATCCGCACAGCGAGAGATAGTCTCGGGCTTTAAGGGTGACATACGTTGTGACAAGGGCTTGTGGGAGGAGGCGAGGAACCCAAAGCACGTGGCAATCTCTCTCTCAGGGGAGCCGACGCTCTATCCTGGACTTTCAGACTTCATCGGGGAGTGCAGCAGACGTGGAATGACGACATTCCTTGTGACAAACGGGACAAACCCCAAGGCGTTGGAGAGATTGGAGCACTTGCCAACTCAGTTGTACGTCACGATAGCAGCCCCCAACGAGGATGTCTTCGAGCGACTTTGTCTGCCGAGGGGTCCAGGGCTATGGGACAAGATTCTGAGGACTCTAGAACTACTCCCGTCCCTAGATACCAGGACGGTGATCAGGCATACTCTGGTCGCTGGCTGGAATCTCGGCTGGGAGCCCGATTACGCGAGGTTGATTTCACGCGCAAACCCGAACTTCGTCGAGGCGAAGGCATATATGTTCGTCGGCGATTCAAGGAACAGGCTGACGATAGAGAATATGCCCGGTCATGACCTGATAAGGACTTTCTCCGAGAGACTGGCCTCAGAGCTTTCATATTTGATAATTGATGAGCATCGGGACAGCAGGGTCGTATTGCTATCCAATGGAAGCCGAGAACCGAGAATGGTTGAGTAATGAATCACTTGAGCCTGATGGTCTCGAGGTTCATAGGTGCCCTCGTCTCTATTCCGAACTTCTTGTACACGGAGGCTGCGAAATCCAGACACTTGTGCTCCTCTCCGTGGCATACGACAATTCTTTCCGGGCGCGGATCCAAGGTGGCCACATAATTCATGAGCTGTCTTCTATCGGAATGGCCGGAGAAGCCGTCTACGGTCTCGACGTTGCACTTCACGCTGATGTTTATTTGTTTGCCCTTGTCGTTCAGGGTAACCTCGTTCCACCCCTTCTGAATCTTCCTGCCCATAGTGCCTTCCGCCTGGAATCCGACGAAAATCAGAGAATTGTTCGGGTCGTCAGCCCATTCCTTGAAGTATTCCATGATGGGGCCACCGTTCATCATTCCGCTGGTCGCGAGGACGATGCACGGCTCGGGATCATGGCATATGCGCTCGCGCATGTCAGGCGTATCGACCCTCTTGAATATGTCGGAAAGGAACGGGTTCTGGCCGCTCTGGAATATCTGTGTCCTCAACTGGCTGTTCAGGTATTCCGGATATGCCGTATGTATGGCTGTCGCCTCCCAAATCATGCCATCGAGGTAGACCGGCACCTTGGGTATCAGATTGTTCCTCATGTTCTCCTCGAGGACCAGCATGACCTCTTGGGAACGCCCGACGGCGAACACGGGTATCATTACCTTCCCGTTCTTCCCGAGCGTCCGGTTGACGATCTCTTTGAGCTGTTGTCCTGCCTCCTGCCTGCTCGGCTGCATATCATGATACCCGCCGTAGGTCGATTCCAGGACCAGCGTCTCCAATCTCGGGAACTTATTCACGGCAGCATTGAACAGCCAGGATTTTTCGAACTTGATGTCACCGGATATTGCCACATTATACAGTCCGTCTCCGATATGGAAATGAGCGATCGATGACCCGAGGATGTGTCCCGCATTGTGGAGTGTCAATCTTATATCTGGAGATATGTCCGTCGTTTCGCTGTACTTCAGCGGGATGCAGTGCGTCACGACGTCCCTTATGTGAGACGACTCGTACGGGCTCTTCTTTCCTTCCCCGAAAGAGACTTTGATGTAATCTATCTGCAGCAACGACATCAGGTCCCTCGTCGGGGGCGTACAGTATACAGGGCCATCGTATCCGTATTTAAATAGGGCTGGAACCAGCCCAGAGTGATCGAGATGCGCGTGTGTCACGACGACTGCGTCTATTGAATCCATCGGCAGGAGCTCCGGTGCGTTGAAGTAGGGTGCCATACCATCTTCATCGTTGGAGACCGACACGCCGCAATCGACAAGGATCTTGCTCTCGCGTGTGGTTATGAGCGTCGCGCTCCTCCCGACCTCCCTGTACCCGCCGAGCGAAGTTATCCTGAGCCATGTCTCATCCGTCACGCGCGGTCTCGCGAGGCGTTTCCCGACCTTTCTGAGGAAAACCTTTCTCTCTTCATCCACATGCCTCAGATAGTTGCGGATTTCCGACACGGTCTTAGAGGGTATCGGAGGTGTTCTCGATACCTTGGGGGCCCAGCCGATCTGCTTCTTTATCTCGTTTAGGACCGCACCCTGTTTGCCTATCACGAGTCCGGGGGACATGGCCTCGATGGTGACCTCCCCCGTGTCGTTCTCGAAATAGATATTCGTGACCTGGGCCTCTGCCGGTATTATCTCGCGTATCTTTTTCTCTGCCTCCTCAGGAGGCGCCAGAAGAGACGGGTCAGGGCGTATAGAGACCCTTCTCCGGAGCCCTTGAGCAAGCTGTCTAATCAGGTCGTTGTTGTTCGCAAACTCGTCAATGTCTTTCGTATAGATGACGACTATAGGTCCTTCAAAATCGATATCAGTGATATCGATGTGCGAGGGTATGATTTTGCGAACCGACTCCCTCGCTTCCTCTACGATTTTCTCGAATCCCATTTTTATTTCTCTGCATAGAGTTTAATTTGTCGATAGTAAATCAGTAACTGACTGGCCGCATGTTTCGGCCTAATCGATCTTAAGCTTCGTCTTCCGCTTAGATATCTCGTCGTCCGACACTATCTGGAATCCGTCTTTCTTGGTAATTGTAGCGATAGCCATCCCGTCACCAGAGGCTGAATCGCGCTTCATCGCGGCCGACAGGCCCCGAATCGCAAGATCGATGCCCTCCTTAACGGTCAGATCCTTATGGTAATTATCCTCCAGTATACCATATACGAAGGGCGAGCCCGAACCGGTTGTCACATAATCGTCAGGGATTGCGCCGCCGACCATATCCAGCGCGTACACGTGCGAGCCTTCATCGTCGACCCCGCCCAGTATCAGCCCGACCCAGTAGGGATAATATCTGCTGCCTGCGAGGATGTTCGATGTCAAGGTGGCCGCAGACTTCACGCTCATCGGTATACCGCGTTTCAGCTTGTACAGCTCAACCTCCGCGGTTATATATCTCGCGAGCGTCTGCGCATCCCCGACCACGCCTGCAACCGTCAGGCCCAGGTTGTTATCTATCTTGAACAGCTTCTGCGTGGTCTTGTGTGCGATCATAGAGCCCATTGTGGCCCTCTTCTCGGTCGCCATTACGACTCCGTCTGTGCAGACCATGCCAATCGTTGTAGTGCCCTTCTTGACTGCCTCAGGCAATTCGTTCATCCCTATCACTTGCCTTCAAAACTGCTGATAAAATCGGCAATTATTGTGAAGAGGACCACTGTATATATACCTTTTGGCAAATTCGAAGAAACTTGCGGACCGGTATAAGGACTCTCTCCCCGCAATACCACGCGGTTGAAAATCGCGTGCCAACCTTTATCTCGGGGTTAAATATACGAGAGCTATCGAAGTGGGGTCCTGGGGCATAAATGAGCCTTAAGATGCTGATAGTGGATGATTCCCCGGCCTTCAGGGAGATGTTCAGGGCGCTCCTTATCCGTTCTGGCTTCGACAAAATTCTCGAGGCATCGGATTACGACGAAGCCATTGACATGTTCAAAAAAGAGAGGCCGGATATGATATTTGTCGACATGATTCTTCCGGGGAGGTCAGGCGTCGATGTCACGCGCGAGATCATCAAGCTGGATCCGGAAGCCGTCATAATCGCCATAAGCTCCATAATCAACAAAAAACTGATAAAGGAGGCGCTGTCCGCTGGTGCGAAGGATTTCCTATTCAAGCCAACCAACGAAATGGCGCTGGAGAAGGTCATCCAGATGTGGGGGAAAGAGCATTCATGAGTCTTTTCTCATGGAAGAAGGGGAAGGTCGAAAAGCAGGAAGTTTCTAAGCCCGAGGAGCTTCTCCAGATAACCCGAAAGTACTCTCTTCGGAAAGGCCGTGGATACATAGTCGAGGACCCGCAAAGCGTATTCAGCTTTGACATTCTGGCTAATCTGTTGTCGACGACGGATAACGGCGACAGGCTCAGGGGGTTTGTTGTCAGCCGCCAGCATCCCAACCTGTTGAGGGAGAAGTTCGGGCTCGAGAACACGCCGATAATTTGGCTTGCAACGCAGGCCGGGGAGAACATCATAGACCCTACCAGCCTCGGATTGCTGGTACATGCTGTCATGGGCTTCCTTTCGAAGACGAAGAACGGTGTCGTTCTGATCGACGGTATAGAATATCTCGTGACGAACAACGATTTCAAGAAGGTCGTGCGGATGCTCGAGCAAATCAACGATTTCATCATGCAATACCAGGGATATCTGATTGTGCCGATAGACCCGCGGGCTTTCGAGGAAAGGGAGCTGGCAATCCTGCAGAGGAATTTCGAGACGATCGCGCAGCAGAAGAGATCGGACTGACTCTATGGTCCTTTATGAGAATACCCAGCATGAGACCTCGAGCGATGCAAGGAAAATTAGTATCGAAAGCACCGCAACGATGCGCGGACTGAGCAACCGCTTCGGCATACCCTTTCCGTCCGGCGAAAGGCAAATTGCCAGCCAGTAACCTGTAAGTGCCATTTCGAGCACGAATACCGCGAATATCGTTCTTATCCAAAATTTATCGTCGGGCATATTGCCAGAGAACTGGCCGATGGAGTTGAAACCCGCGACGATCCCCAGAACGAACGGGCATAGGACGAGCGTTGCCACCAGCGCGGACTGCGCGATCGGCCGCAGCTCGTTTCTGAGCTCGTCTTCGATTCTTCCGAGCTCGATGAGATGTGAAGAGAACTGGCGGAACACTCTTGCAGCAATCCTCGGATCCTTTTTCGATGCTTCCTCAACTAACCTGAATGCACCAGTATCGCGTTTCTTTCCTATCGTGAACAGCGCATTCTTGAACAGCTTCTGGCTCGACCGAGAATCTCTACTGGATAGCAGGATGGCTCGAAGAGGGTGCTCACCCATGACCAGCCGGCCACAAATCGAGCTCATTTCGGATGGACTCTCCGCTCGGTACGTCGTCCCAATATGTGATTTCGGAGTCTTAAACAGCCTATGGGCCAGAAAGCTCGTTATCACGAGAGCGCCTATCACGACCCAGAAGCTGAGCGGGGCATGGAACAGTAGCATGATCGCCAATGAGAGTGCTCCCAGGATCCCGAACAGGAATAACATCTTGCTCCCGAGGCCGTTGAGCATCGGATTTGAGATCAGCTCTCTGTTATTTACCAGACTGTTTGTGGCAACTATGCAGACAAGCGGGAACGCCAGTATCGTGATTCCGCCTATGAGGGTTATTTCATCCGGGGTTTTCGGTAACGGCGTGGCCATGCTCCGTCCTGTTGAGCCGTACTCCCAGCCGAGATCATCCTGGGAAACCATTCCCCAAAGAGGCAAGATGGTAGCCACGATAATCGGCAGGACTATCCCCATCGCGAAAATCGTGCTGAAGGGGACCCTGAGAGTGCTAGTGTCCTCCCTAATCGCCTGCCTGCAAGATGCCAAGGAGCTCTCGTGCGCTTTTTCAATCAATGCATGTCTTTGATGTTCGTCCGGCTCGTCTGTCGATTGGATGAAATCTATAATCGGTTGAGAGATCCATCTGATCCTATCTGGCAGGTCCTTTGCTTCATGTTCGATTGCTTCCTCCAGAGAGCGGGCGCCTCCGAGTGCAGCTTTTCTTATCGCGCGTTCGAGGAGCTTCCGGATCGCGCCTGATGAATTTTGCCAGACCGTTATGACCGTCTCCGCCAGCGTCATCTCCGCCTGGACGCATACCGTCATCAGGCCGAGCGCTTTGGCACACTCTATTTGGCTTTCGGGCCTCCCTTCCCTCCTTTTGAGAATATGTGTTCCAATTGATACCATATTCACACAGATCCTCTTATCGCATTCAATGCCTCTTCTTTAAGGGAATTCAGATCGGGAGATTCGCGAAAGTCCAGGGAGATACTATTTATCGCCCTGGTAGCGCGCATCGACAGCACGCGGTCGTCCCGCGTTCTTAGCCATTCGAGTGCTTGGACCCGCTTGAGGAATCCCCTCATCCTCGCTAATGCCAGAATCTTCCTTTTCGGGACCTCGAACTGCGAGCATATCTTGTCAGCTAATGCTCCGAGACTCGTATTTGGCTCCAGATAGGTCCTCAAGATATCTGTCTCGTCGAGGCGGAACGCTGGCACGCATTCGCTCATCCCTGAGATTATATCTATTTCCGAGACGGACCGGACGGATAGCCCCGAACATGCGTCTTTCCTTTGACGAACCATTGCTATTACATCAATTGATCGGAAAGATTCCACATCCATTTCGAGATCGATGACTATTCTTTCCCTTACGGATTCAGGATCCGAGGCATGAAGCGTGCCAAGAACACACGATCCTGCCGTGCCAGTCCTTATGGATTCGAAGAGGATTTTCGCCTCCTTACCTCTTATCTCACCGACGATGAGTGGCCCCTCTGCCATTCTGAGCGCAGCTCTCATTACCGATGCAGCTCTCTCGATTCCTCCTGCGAGTGAGAGCGATTGGATGCTCATGCCCTCGTTTTGCAACTGTAGAACGGGAAGCTCTTCCGTATCTTCCATCACCGTGGTCCGTCCCGCAACGGGCATTTCCGGCAGGAGGGCCGATAGCAGAGTGGTCTTACCAGACCCTCTGCCACCAGCGATGATTATGCTTGCCCTGGCAGCACAGCAGATAGATAGAAATCCGCCAGCGGTCCAACTGATTGACCCTTCGGCGATCAGCCGCGGAATGCTCCATAAGTAATCTTTCCGACGCCTGATGGAAACACTCGGGCCATGACGGCTTGCAGGAGGGATTATTGCGCTCATCCTGGCCTTCAGGTGAGATAGATCCGTTTCGAGAATCGGTCTCGTGTACGAAAGCTCTCCCCCATGAAATATCCTCGTTCTTGTTATTATGCTCTCGAGGAAATCGTCCGTGAGCCTGAGGTTTGTCTCACAGTATATGCTGCCCGTGCCGAGGGAATTAAGTTTGGTGGATATACATACGGGATTATTGCTGCAGGGTGAGCTTATGACGATGTCCTCGACTGAAGGGTCACGAAGAATCAATTCGAGCGGACCGTATCCGACAGAGTATCTCGATACGATGTCCCCGATGTCGCATCCGAGCACAGAGAGTCGTCCTGGCAGTCTATCGTTTACACGGTTTCTTATGATCTCTCCGGCCAGCTTATGATTCTGCAACAGTAATTCAGTATCTAATTCATCGTCATCCTGTAGCCTCGAGATCAGCGATTCGATTGCGAATTTATCCTCTTCTGAAAGAGTGTGTTCGATAGGCTCGATAGCGTACACCCATGAACTACCTTTCTTGCCGATCAGGACTGGACTGCCGTTGATATTTCTTTTCTCTACCACGCAATCAGGAAAATGTCTGGATATTTGTGTGCCCAGAAACGACCGAAAGGTATCTTGGTCAGAAGGCACGAGTTCCCGCTCGGTTCGCCTCGTGCTGAGCCTAATCACTGGCTTGACCGTACTCGCCATCAATTCGATGCCCTCTCAGAGACCGAATTTCCGAGCGGAGCAAGGTCCGTGACCGCCTTCTTGAGGAGGATCTCATTAGCCGCGTCGAATTCGCTTTGGCAAGAATCGCATCCCTGGACTACTGGCTGTCCCGGCATTTTAATGTCGCCCCTGAAATCTCGCCTGATGAGTTGAGGAATATCATACAATAATGCCCTGATAAGGTCAGAAAGCCTCTCCCTCTCTGCGGGATCCGCCTCATAAGGCTTTCTTCCAATTTCGTCCAGTCGGATTCCGATCCTGCGCACTAATAGAGAAGCGTTCCTCAAGAGGGAAACAAGGATTCGGTCACAAACCATTGTGCGATCTCCGTACAGTATTATTCTATCGGGCAATGCACTTCCTGAGATAGCCTTGACGAGATTCGACCAACAGACGTCCTTAGGCATATTGTTTCCCTTGCACGAACTGAGGCAATCCACCTTCATAATCACGATCTCACCGTCTACCTCGAACGTGAACTTGCATTTCGATCTGCCAGGCATCTTTGGTATTCTTCTCTTGGTTGCAATTCTCGTTTTCCGCTTCATGATGCTCATTATCGCCAATATACCATGAATTATTGACCTATAGAGTGATACTACTTGCATTGAAAAGCCAAATCTCCTCTTCGGTCAGTTTATCTCTCAGATGACACCGCGCGACGATATCGGAACAACCGATACGATATCCTCATTGGCGCTAGTGGCTTGCTGCGTCATATCTGCAATGGTTCTGATCTCATCCATCTCATATGCTTTCGGGAAGGAGAGAGATTCAAAGCTTCGACTCTTGACGGAAAGCGGAAGCGCATTATTCAAGAGATTGCTCGATAGTCTGACAGAGATAGGCTGCGATGGCATCAGATATCTGCGTTGCAACTGGGAAGACGCCTTGTCGAAGTTCACAGAGTCTGAGGGTGATGATCTCAATATCTCCTGTACGATAACAGTAAGGATATTTCAGCGGCCGGATTTCGTTTTGACAATCGGCTCTGAATCGAGGCACAGCTCCATGACGAAAGATTTCGCGGCCCCAGCTCTCTTAATTACCGGGCATTCTTGTCTGCCCACCGAGATACGGATGGTTGTTGGGATATGAAATTCGATGACCTTGCCATAGACACGATTTTCGGTGTGATGATCATGATCATAAGCTGCTTTGCCTGTTCTGGCATTGTAATGTATTTCAGCGATACTCAACACTCTGAACCTGCGGGGACAACCCAGGGCTTCTCGGAAAGGTTAGACTTATGCCTTCTTTCGACTGTTTCTGTCGACCGGAAGGTGATGAACACTACCGTGCGAGAAAACCTGCAACTGTTGGATTATCTTGCGCTCAAGCACAGGTCGATCGGCGAGAGCACGAACGCAACCTTGGAAATCGAGGCAAGGAACCAGATAGAGGAGTTGTTCACATTCTATTTTTATTGGTCGGACTGGTGGCAATTGAGCATGAGTGCCGACGGCGATTCGGAATTCATAATCGCCGAGTCAGGGCATCGAACGGCCAAATCCAATATCATGACGTTCGAGAGGGCGATCCAGATTTCAAATGGGACATCGTTCACGATCACATTCTCGGTCGGGTTCTGATATACTCGATCACTTATCGCTTGTCTTTTTCTCTGGCCTCATCGTCCTTGCGATGTAGTACGATTTGGTGTAATCCGCGAATGCGAGGACCATCGTTATCGCAACACTGAGCATCAATATGAGACTACCCTGGGGCATTTCCATGTTCATCAAGTAGATCGCAAGAATCACAATAGTCACTGCAAGAGACGCATAGTAAATCGGCGATATCCAGGTCATTTTAGTATTGATTATTGTCATCTCAGTGCCGCACACCTCGCATCTCTTTGTCCAGAGTATCCAGCCCCTTGGACGAATATTGCCACATTTGCCGCAATATCGGAATTTCAATTGTCAGCCTCCCGATGAGTAAGATGCATGATGCAGTCTTTCGATAAAAGGCTCACGGAGTGCAGGGGCGCGGATTTGAACCGCGGAACCACTAAGGACGAGGTCCTAAGCCTCGCGCCGTTGGCCAGGCTTGGCTACCCCTGCTCGATCAGAAGGTGAGCGCATATCCGAAATAATAATTGTGCTGATGCATCCCCAATTCTTTCTCCGAGTGACATTGATTAGCAGGCCAGTGTCCACCATCTTGTAATAGGACAAATGATTTAATTCAGATTGAGCTTCTTATCATTTAAGGGTGCACAGTTGTACGAGATAAGGTTCCACGGTCGCGGTGGTCAGGGCGCAGTGATCGCTTCAGAAGTGCTCGCAAATGCTGCTTTTCGCGAGGGATATCATGTCTTGGCCTTTCCGTTCTTCGGAGTGGAAAGAAGAGGCGCTCCTGTAACTGCTTTTGCAAGAATATCGAAGGAGCCAATTCTGATAAGGTCCGGTATCTATGCGCCGGACTTCGTGATCGTCCTCGACGAATCCCTACTATCGGCGGTCAATGTTCTTGAAGGGCTTAAGCCGAGCGGCGCGATACTGGTCAATACAAGAAGATTGCCGTCAGACCTCCCGATAGATTCTGGGCATAAAAAGTACACGGTCAATGCGACCGATATCGCCGTACGGCACGGGTTGGGTAGCCCAGCAACCCCCATCGTAAATACTGCGATTCTGGGCGCCTTTGCGAGGATATCCTCACTCGTCACACTCAACACCGTCATAGAATCAGTCAGGGCGATCGTCCCTGCGAAAAAGGATGAGAACGCCGCAGCGACCAAAGAAGCGTATCATGCGGTGAAGGGGATCTGACCCAAATGGCTGTCAAAGAAGAGGAGCTTCCGAGAGCACCAATAGCGATGGAATCGAGCAAATCGACTAAGACCGGCAGTTGGAGGACTTTCAAGCCAGTAATAGATACCAGCAAATGCTCGAAATGCTATACTTGCTGGAAGTACTGCCCTGATATCGCAATAGAGATCGTCAGCGGCTATCCCGAGATACGATACGACTTCTGCAAGGGCTGCGGGATTTGCGCGAACGAATGTCCAAAGAAATGCATCGTTATGGTACGCCAGGAGCTTGAATAGGCATGAGGAAGGTCATGAGCGGCAATTACGCCGCGGCATACGCTGCAAAGCTTGCAAGGGTCCAGATCATAGCCGTTTATCCCATAACCCCTCAGACGTCCATCCTCGAAAAGCTCAGCAGCTTTGTGGCCGACGGAGAGCTATCTGCGCGGATGATCGATGTGGAAAGCGAACATTCCGCGATGGCAGCCTGCATTTCCGCATCCGCGGCCGGGGCGAGGGCATTCACAGCAACTTCCTCCCAGGGACTTTCGCTGATGCACGAATTGCTTATCTGGGCATCGGGATCGAGACTGCCGATTGTAATGGCTGAGGTCAGCAGAGCCTTGGCACCTCCTTGGAACGTCTGGGCGGACCACCTCGACGTCATCGCAGAAAGAGACACTGGCTGGATACAGCTCTTCTGCGAGAACAACCAGGAGGTCCTAGATTCTATAATAATGCTCTATAGGCTTTGTGAGCTCGAGGATATCATGCTCCCTGCAATGGCCATTATGGACGCGTTCATAACATCCCATACACTCGAGCCAGTCTCCCTGCCAGGGCAGCACGTGATCGATTCCCTGTTGCCGCCGTACTCCCCCGATATATGCCTCGATAAGGACACGCCGATGGTATTCGGATCTGTTGCCAAGCCGGATCAATATATGGAATTCCGGCGAAAGCTCGATGCTGCTTTTAGGAGAGTGCCCAAAAGGCTCGACGAGGTTGAAATAGAATACAAGAAGAAACTCGGGAGATCGTATGGCGGTCTGATAGAGAATTATAGATGCGACGACGCGGATGTGGTCCTGATTGCCAACGGGAGCTCAGTGTCAACCGCAAGATATGTTGTCAACGAGATGAGAAAGGAGGGCAAGAAGGTTGGCCTTGCCAAGCTCAGGTTCTTCCGGCCGTTTCCTGCGGCAGAAATCGTGAGCATAATAAAGAACGCATCCGCGATAGGCGTTCTCGACCGAAGTTATTCCTTTGGTTATGGTGGCGCAATTTTCTCGGAGACCTGCGCTGCGGCCTATGGGAAGATGGGATCCCCTGTAATCAAGGATTATATCGCAGGCCTTGGCGGCAGGGACATTACCCCTGACACCATCCGTGCAATTTTCGAAGACCTCTTGAGCGGTCCAAAGCCCGAAGAGAATATAGCGTGGGTCGACCTCATCGGTGAGCCCCGTATAAAGAACATCCGAGGCGATGATAAATGACCAGGCCGACTATACCGTTGGAGGAGGGTGCCTGTCCGGGGAACCTCGCTTGCCCCGGGTGCGGTGCGAATCTCGTGATGAGATACCTTCTCAAGGCACTCGGAAGGAATGTCATACTTTCCATCCCTGCTTGCTGCTATGCCGTCATACCGGGATATTACCCGAGCACATCTCTCACTGTACCAACAATATTCACGGCGTTCGAGGCCACCGGGGCCTCCATATCCGGCTTGAGGGCGGCTATGGACGTGAAGGGGATCAAAGATGTGACGGTTGTCGGATTTGCAGGAGACGGTGGGACGGCAGATATCGGACTTCAGGCGTTATCTGGCGCTGCGGAGAGAGGGGAAGACGCGATCTATGTGATGTATGACAACGAGGCCTATATGAACACCGGCATACAGAGAAGCTCTGCAACTCCTGAGGGCGCATGGACGACGACCACCCCTGGCGGGAAGAAACAGTTATGGAAGCGCGAGGTCAAGAAAAACATGATGGAAATAATGATCGCCCACAGGATACCATATGCCGCTTCAGTCAGTGTCGGATTTCCCGAGGATTTCATCCGCAAGCTGCAGCAGGCAAAACGCGAGAAAGGTTTGAGATTTATTCATGCCTTGAGCCCGTGTCCTCCTGGCTGGAGATACGATCCTGCGAAGACCATCGAGATTGCAAGGCTTGCGGTAGAGACCCACATTTTTCCGCTCTTCGAGGTAAGACATGGCAAATACATTATCACACGCAAGGGCAAGGGGTTGCCAGTCGAGGAATATCTCTGCAAGCAGGGCAGGTTTTCACACCTGACAGCAGACGATATCCAGAAAATTCAGAGGAATGTCGATGTCGCCTGGGAGTTGTTGCTGAAGACATCGAGCGTTATGACCGAGGAGTTCTACTGAACCTCCATTAACTTGAACTTCGCATAGCCCGTCAGGACCTTCCAATATCCCTTTAGCCGGGCATCTATCTCCTCATCGCCAGTGTCCACGCGCAGGACTTTCAATTTGCTCAGCTTGGTCGGCGTTGCGACCACTATTATGTCTTCGTTCCTTATCTTGGAGAGCACCCTGCTTGAGAGCTGTTGGTTCCCCCTACCAAAAATGAACCCTTGTCCTCCGATGGGTGTGACGACTACCTTTCTTTTGTCATATCTGTCGACGAGTTCGAGGATGGAGTTTTCATCGAGGTCCCGCCCGACATCCCTGTTACCGAGCACAGCATTCACGGTCAACTCGTTCTTTTCCACGCCGAGCTTCCTCGATATTGCCGCCACCGTGCTACCGGTACCAAGGATATACAAAGTATAACGGTCGGCCGATTGCAGGAAATATTCCGCCAACTCCTCGATCTCGTCCCATTCCGAAGAACTGTCGCTGATAGACTTGGTCGATTGCCTATACCCGGCAATGTCGGGGACGAGCGCGACACAGTAGAGCCTAGCGGATACCCTTCCTGCCCTGAACTCTTTTTCATCTACGTCCATAACCTCCCCCTCTACGACCCTTCGAATCTCGCTGAATATCTGGATAGCGAGACCCGCGTCTGACGGCCTTGTAAGGAAGACAGAGGAGTGCATCTTTACGCCTGAAGGTATCCCCAGAATCGGTATTTCTCTGTCAATCACGGAACAGATATCTTTGGCGGTCCCGTCACCTCCGACGAAGACGATCAATTCTACATTCTGCCTTTTCAACACCTCCACTGCCTTGAGCGTGTCGGTTCTGACAGTCCATCGGGGAACAGAAAGCACAATCTCATGCGGTATTCCAAGCCTTCCCAAAACATCGGCACCCATCGGTCCTGAGCAGGTTAGAAATCTAAGGTCTTTGAAGCACGGCTGTTTTTCCATTGACCTCAAAGCTCTCTCGGCCCTTTCTTGTGCGACGAGCCTTGCATGAAGCCTCTCCAGATCCTCGCTCGTCATCCCGTCGCTGCCCCCGAGACCCAAAGGTCCTCCCGCGCCAGCGATCGGGTTTATTATGAAACCTAATCTCACGTCCTCCCTATATGCATCATTTCAAGAAATATGCTTCTTAATATTTCAAAACGATAAAAGAAGACAGGGCGGCAGGGGGAGGATGTCTGCCGCCATCACGCCAGAATGTCGATTATCAGCAGAAATTCATCTCGTCCCAATTGCGGTCCATATCATCCCAGACCGGATCGAACGGGAACTCCAAGCTCGGTGTGAGATTGGCATAAGCCGAGTTCAATGGAAGATTATCGACGATTTCCTCGTGCTCGGCCGTCACGACATCCTCGATCGACATGAAGCCCCCAGAGACCTCATCGACTATATCGGATACATAAGAGGCAGAATGTTCGTACACTCTCTCGATTATCCTCAATATCGATTGGTCAATCACCTTGAACGCAGCACTGATACTCATAGATGAGCATATCCCCAAGAGTCTGTCGTTATCGAGAGGCACTACGACATTAGCGACCTCCTGCAGCTGCTCGAGGCATTGTAAGGCCAGTTCCCTTCTCTTCCCTTCTACTGAAAACGGCAGGATAGGGACAGCGAATACGACCGCCCCCTCCTCCTGCGCTATCCGCGCCACAACAGGGGCTATGCCCGTTCCGGCTCCTCCGCCGAGTCCCGCTATGACAAAGACGATCTCATAGCCCTCGATTGCGGATCTTATTTGCGCTGCTGATTCTTCCGCGCATCTCTCGCATATCTCGGGAAGCCCGCCCGGCTCTTCGTCCCCGATTTTCAGCTTCGTGTGTGCGCTAATCCTCTCAAGGGCCTTCTCATCGGTGTTCAATGCGACGGTATGAATCCCTTGGCATTGCCAGTATATGGTATTGATGACGTTGTTCCCGGCCCCGCCACAGCCGACAATGGCAATCGTCGGCTGACCGAGGCGTATCCCGAGCTCTCTCATGATCTCAATCGTTCTGCTCCCTTCGGACATCCCGCGCACCTTCGTTTGTGACTGTTTTTGTCGGTCAGTGGAAAGCAAAACCGGCGGGAATCTCAGTCTTTGGGCACGATCTGCATTTGACTTCTGCCCAGCAGCTGATTCCCATCCAGCTTCAGCTGCCTCAGCTTTTCGTCGTGCAGGAACTCGTGTCGAGCGCAGTCTGCCACAGCTTCGGATATGGAGCTGTAGACGCCCTGCTCCATCAGGTGCCTGATGGTCTCAAGCACTAGCGGAGGCAGGGTGACGAGAACTTCGTTGGGCGCTCTCTTCTCCTCTTTCGCGCATCGGTTCTCGATGTAGGCCCTTATTGCAGCTCTTGCAAGCTGAGATCTGTTCTCGAACTCATCGCTTTCCGCGATGAAGTCATCAATCAGTCTCAGCTCATCGGGACCGAGTCGAAGGGTTATCCGTTCATTCTCGTTCTTATCGCTCAACCTTATATCCCATCCCGGTTTGCTTTGCTTCCCGCATCCGATAGTTATGGTATTCACTATATAAATAAGTAGGGCATATGTCACATTTTGGCGTCTATTGTCATACAAGGAATTAGCCAGTAAGCGCAATCATCGATGGAAAAAATGCGACATTTCTGTCTTCAGCATATATACGTAGTTTGCCAGGTATGACATATATGTATCTGATTTGTTATCAGATTTATTATCATAAATTCGCTGGCACGATCTTTCGGAAATGAATAGGAAATTCTATCATTATGACGATCGGTGACTTATGACGATCGGTGACAGGTTGGCGAATTTTGAATTGTCTAATCTATGAGAAATAGCAGAGATGATGCCGGATCGGTCGGGGATCCCGCTTATATGATGCCATTATTACGGCTGCCATTAGAGATGTCCTAGTTATCGATCATTCTCCTTGTTTCAGATGGGAAACAATTTTATTGCCAAGCAATTATGCCTGGATACGCCCAGGAGTAGTCTCGATATGTCTGTCGATTTCATGAAAATTGAGGAAAAATGGCAGAGACGCTGGGCTGATGCTAGGATCTATGAATCGCACCGAGATGAACGAAAGGAAAGCTTCTTCCTGATTTTCGCGTACCCTGGAGTGACTGGATATCTCCATGTGGGTCATATGCGGGGTTACACCGTTTCGGATTCCATATGCAGATTCAAGCGTATGACAGGGTTTAACGTGCTGTTCCCTGTCGGCACACATGCAACGGGAAACGGCGCAATAGCCTTCGCAAAGAAGGTCGAGCGAAGGGACGAAAGCACGATTTCAATCCTGAGGGAGAACGGCTGTTCGGAAGAACAGATAGCCAAATTGTCGGATCCGTACGAGGTCGTGCGATTCTTTAATCAAGTTTATGTGAACGATTATTGGAAACGTTTCGGGTTCCTGTCCGATTGGAGGCGTTTTACCTGCACGATATATCCGGATTATCAGAAATTCATCGAATGGCAGATGCTCAAGCTCTTTAAGAAGGGGCTCCTGATACAGAAACCGTATTTCGCGCCGTCCTGTCCTGAGCATGGGCCAGTCGCAATCGACGCCTCGGAAACGGACATCCAACGAGGTGGATCCGCGGAACTCATCGAATATGTCGCACTGAAATTCAGATTGGGAGACAAGCTGCTCGTGGCGGGCACATTGCGGCCCGAGACGATTTTCGGCCTCACGAATTTCTGGGTCAACCCGAACGCGAAATACGTCCTGGTCAGGGTCGGAAATGAGAAATGGGTGCTCTCGGAGGAGGCGGCCGAGAAACTGAAGTTCCAGAAGGAGGGCGTGGAAATCCTGGGCGGGATTCAGGTATCTGAGCTTATTGGGACGAAGTGCATTGCTCCCTATACGCATAAGGAAATACCGATACTGCCTTCTGAGCTGGTCGATCCGGGGGTCGGCACAGGACTTGTTATGAGCGTCCCGTCCGATGCACCGTATGATTGGATTGGGCTCGTGGATCTCGTCAATCATCCCGAGAAATTGGCGAGGTTCAACATATCGAAGGAGTTCGTCGAGAGCATCAAGCCCATCCCGATAATCAAGACCCCGGGCTGGGGACCGTTGCCCGCCGTCGAGATCTGCGAAAAGATGAACATAAGGGAGCTCTCAGACCCGAAGCTCGAAGAGGCGACCAAGGAGATTTACAGGAGCGGATTCCACAAGGGGGTCATGGCCGAAGCTGCTGGGGAGTATGCCGGAAAACAGGTTGAGGTGGCGAAGGCCGAGATACAGGAGATGCTGCTCAAGAGCGGCGAGGCGGACATCTTCCGGGATCTATCCGAGGAGGTCATCTGCAGGTGCGGGAAGAGGGTGTTCGTGAAGAAGATACCGGACCAATGGTTCATCGACTATGCCAATCCCGAGCTGACAGAGATGTCGAAGAAGCATGCGAAGACGATGCGAATCTTTCCGAACGAGTATTATGTCAACGTGCAGCCGATACTGGAATGGTTCCGTGAGAGGGCGTGTGTCCGCCAGGGAAACTGGCTCGGGACTCGCTTTCCTCTAGATAGGAAATGGATAGTTGAGGCTATTACGGACTCGACTCTCTATCCGCTATATTATCTCATATCCCTTTACGTCAATGAAGGGAAGCTCAAGCCGGAGAACCTGACCGAGGAGTTCTTCGATTACGTGTTCACAGACGTTGGGGATATCGAGGAGGTCTCGAGAAAGACAGGCGTGAGCACGGAACTGCTCGATACGATAAAGAAAGATATCGATTACTGGTATCCACTGGATATAAACCTCGGCGGAAAGGAGCACATGACCGTTCACTTCCCAGTATTCATCATGAACCATGTAGGCTTGCTGCCTCAGAAGTATTGGCCTGCGGGGATCATCGTGAACTGGTACATAGTCGGAGCCGGGGGAAAGATTTCCAAATCAAAGGGCGGGGCAGAACCCATCCCAGGAGCAGCACAGCGTTTCGGGGTCGACCCAATGCGGCTGTTCTATGCGCACATTGCCTCATTGTACGTCGATGTCGAATGGGACGATGAGAGCGTCGAGAATTACCGGACCAGGCTCCTTAGAATAGAGGCATATATCGACGAACTGCTTGCGATGCCCGGGAAAGAGAGATCCCGGATAGACGATTGGCTGCTGTCTCAGCTGAACAATCGGATCAGGCGAATCCACGAGTGCATGGCCGAGTACGATGTCCGGACGTTCGCAAATGAGGTCTATTTCGAGCTCCCGATGGACATCCGGTGGTATGTTAGGAGGGGTGGCGGAAATAAAGAGACCATAAGAACGGTCATCGATGCCTGGATTAGACTGATGACACCTATTACCCCTCACCTTGCTGAGGAGCTTTGGGAAAGGATAGGTAACAGGACTTTAGTCTCGATGGAGAACATCCCCACAGCCAGGGATGATTGGCAGAGGCCGGATGCCGAAATCGAGGAAGAATATCTGCGGTCTGTCTCCTCGGACATCTCGGAGATACTGAAGGTCACAGGGATTGTGCCAAAGCGCATAATCCTAACGGTTGCCCCAGCCTGGAAAAACGCAGTCTGCTCGATGCTCTTGGAATCTCTCGCTGCTGGAAGAAGTGATGTCGGTGAGATCATCAAGAGGGCGATGACTATCCCGGAGCTCGCGAAGGAAAGGGCGGAGATACCGAGATTCGTGAAGATGCTGATGTCGGATATCCAGAGGACAACCCCGGAGCAGCGCTCCCGGCTGATGATCCCGATGGACGAATACGAGACGCTCAACTCCGCTAGGGAGTTCCTGAGACGCGAGTTCAATGCCGATATACTCATCCAGAAGGCCGACTCCCCGGACATCTACGACCCCGCGAACAAGGCCAAGAGCGCGAAGCCTCGAAGACCGGCGATATATGCGGAATAGACTTTATTCTCCCTTGCCTTCCCAGCGGTCATATAAAGTGTTCTCGATCCCGAGCACGTCCAGGATCCTTCCGACCACGAAATCGACCATGTCTTCGACCTTCTCCGGCTTCGGATAAAAAGCCGGGCAGGCCGGTAATATCACCACGCCCAGTTCAGCCAAGGTCGCCATGTTCCTCAAATGTATGGCCGAAATTGGGGTCTCCCTGGGTACGAGGACTATTGGCCGGTGCTCCTTGAGGCAGACAGCCGCCACGCGCGTTATGAGGTTGTCGGCTATCCCGACAGCGATTTTCGACAGGGTCGACATCGAGCATGGGGCGACTATCAGGGCGTCGTATCTGCAGCTGCCTGAGGCAAGCGGTGAGCCCAGATCCGAGTTATCATATATGAAATCCGCGTTCGCCTCAACGTCCTCCTCGGTCAGCTTAGTTTCGAGCTCCATCAATTGCTTCGCTTCATCCGAGATTATGAGATGTTTTTCTGCATTCAATACTTCGAGCAGTCTCAGACCTATCACAATGCCCGAAGCGCCCGTGATGCCTATTACCACGCGTCTTACGGGGATCTTCATGCTTCCTGCACCCTATCGCATGAACGTAATGCACCGAGTAAATGATATAGATTGAGATATAGAGCGCCATCTCTGAGCATCGAGGAGGACTTATGACCAGACAGCCCATCTGGACACGCAGTCGTATCTGAAAGTTATTTATACGGGTTAGCCATACTACCGCACGCAACTCGAGAGCCATATTTCGACTTTCTTCGAGTTCGTCATCATGAGGAGAATTCATGACTACCGCAAACGATGTCCCGGCGACTAAGCTCATCGAGAGGCTAGCAAAGAAATTGAGCTCTTACGAGAGCATCAGGCCTCCTGAGTGGGCGATCTTCGTCAAGACGGGCACGCACCGGGAAAAGGCTCCGGTCAGGAACGACTGGTGGCAGGTGCGGGTGGCCGCAGTGCTCCGCAAGGTATATCTGAAAGGTCCCATAGGGATCGAGCGGCTCGCCGCCGAATATGGCGGCAAGTCCGATCACGGTTCCGCACCATACCATGCGGTCCGGGGCAGCAGGAAGATAGCGAGGGAGGTCCTCAGACAGCTCGAGAGCTCCAAGCTCGTCAGGAAGGATCGCGGAAAGGGCAGGGTGGTTACCCCAGAGGGGCAATCACTTGTGGACAACACGTCTCATGAACTGCTGAAAGAGCTCGCGGTCGAGAACCCCGAGCTATCGAAGTATCTGTGATGCCCCCGGATTCCTCGGGGAGGAGAAGAACATATGTCCGACCAAGATGAGCTCGAACTCATCAGGCAGCGGAAACTGCAGGAGATGATGGCTCGGCAGCAGGAGGCGGCGTTACGCGAGGAACAGGCGAGGGAGCTCGAAGCCCAGAAACAGTCCGTCCTCAGGCAGATACTGACCCCCGAGGCGCGTTTGAGGCTTTCGAACCTGAAGATGGCCCGGCCGGAACTCGCGGAAGCGGTCGAGAATCAACTGATACTGCTCGCACAATCGGGCAGGATACACCAGCAGATAGACGATGATACACTGAAGCAGCTGCTTCAGCGCATCGTGCCGAAGAAGAGGGAGATCAAGATCGAGAGGAGATGACTGGATTGGCCAGGAACAAGCCTTGCGCACGCAAGAGGAGACTGATGCGCGCTACCAAGAGCAACCGAAGGGTCCCTGCATGGGTAATGATAAGGACCAACAGGAACTTCGTCAGGCACCCGAAGAGACGACACTGGCGAAGGAGCAGCCTGAAGAAGTAGGCATGGAGGGATGCATGGATGGCCGAAGAGAGCGAGAAGATATTGACCATACCCCTGAAGATGACAAGGCGCGTCCCGAAATCCCAGAGGGCCAGCAGGGCGATCAAGGAGATACGCGAGTTCGTCGCGCGCCACATGCGGGCCGCCGAGGGGCTCAGCGAGGATGAGAAGGAGAGGTTCACCCACCCCACAGAGAAGATCTGGATAGATACCAAGGTCAACGAAGTCATCTGGCGAAGAGGGATTGAGAAGCCTCCGGCGGAAATCCGTGTCCGCGCGATCAAGTTCGAAGACGGACTGATCGAGGTCTCGCTCCCAGAGGAGTGAGCATGAGGCGGGCGTTACATGATTTCTCTGGCAAACCATAAGGGCAATCAATATATCGGTGTATATTGTGCGGCATCGAACAAGTACGCTTTCGTCCCGCGCGGAGCGGACAGGACGCTCATCGATACGATCAAAAGGGCGCTCAGGGTCGAGGTCATCGAGATCACGATAGGTGGGTCGCCGATAATCGGGGCGCTCATGGCGCTGAACTCGAACGGAGTTGTGCTGAGCAGCCTTGCGACCGAGGAAGATATCGCAGAAATTCCTGACGATCTCGAGGTCGCAATCATCGAGGAGAGATACAATGCCGCGGGCAACAATATTCTTGTCAGTGACAAGGCCGCGATGCTTCATCCGGGCGCATCTGCCGAGACAGCTAAGGAATTGAGCGATGTCCTCGGAGTTGAGGTAGTCAGGTCCACTATCGCAAATATCCCAACTGTCGGCTCTGTTGCGCTCGCGACGTCGAAGGGCGTAGTATGCCATCCACGAGCAAGCCAGAAAGACATCGAGCGGCTAAAAGAAGTGTTCTCGGTCCCCGTGACGCTCGCCACGCTGAACTATGGCACTCCCTGGCTAGGAGCGTGCGCGATAGCCAACGATAAAGGTGCGGTTGTCGGAGACAAATCGACCCCGATAGAGATCGGGAAGATAGAGGACGGTCTCGGCCTCATATAATTCATTATGAGAGCTCATAGCGAGAAGACCCATATCTCGGTTTCCTCGGGCAGGTCTTCGGGTTTTATCTCAACCTCGTTCCCAACACGGACGATCCTGTCGCTCGGGAAAGCTTTCAGGAAATCGTCCACAGGGCGGATAGACAGAGAAAGGCCACCTATCCGGTAATGCATCGGTATGACGACCTTTGGCGCGACAGCTTTCACAAGCTCAACCGCAGTCCTGATATCCAGAGTGAACACGTTCCCAACAGGGATAAACAGCACATCGATCGGGGATATCTCGGATATGAGCTCCTTGGAGAGCATGTGCCCAAGATCGCCGAGGTGACAGAACGACATACCGTCCATCTCCATTCGATAGACGATGTTCTTGCCGCGCTTCGACCCCGAGTTCGTGTCGTGATACGTCTCGAAGCCCTGTATCCTGACGCCGCGCTCGACCGTCATAATGGGCTCGCGTATCACTGAGATATCCGAACCCTTTACCATCCGGACACAGTTATGGTCGAAATGATCGTGAGAAACGAGCACGACATCCCCCTTGAGCGTCGGGATGGGTATCCCGATGCTTTTGCCGTCATGCGGATCCATGATGACCGTCGAGCTGTCCCTGAGTTCAAAACAAGCATGACCATGCCAGCGAATCCACATATACTGACCCCCGCGTACGTTTCTCTTTATTCATAGTTTACAAGTTGAATAAGGGAGATGTGAATCTCGTTATTGTTACTTAAGCCCATTGGAGCGAATGGAGGAACGAGTGCTCAAAATCAATCGGTCTGATCATTCGAACTCGGCGCCGCATTTCGGGCAGATCTTCTCAGTCTCTTTGACCTCCGCGTTGCAAAGCGGACAGACGAACACTTTGACCGTGACAACGGCCGGTTTCTCCTCCTTCTCCCTGGCAGGAGGGGCTTTCTTCGGTTGCTGGGGTGCCGGTGCTCCCTTCGCGGCCCCCACGACTGGCTTTTTGATCGGTTCGGTCGGCGCGCACGGCTTGCCCGCTGCTGCTGCGGGTTTGCCACCGAACGAGAAAATCTTTCCCAAACCGCTGAGTAGGCCTTTCTTCTCCTTCTCGGGTTCCGCAGGTCTGATGGGCGCTACGGGCTTCGGCTTGGCAGCGGGGGCAGGCGCAGGTGGTGCGCTCGGTTTCTGGGGTGCTGCGCTCGGCATACTTGGCGGCGTCATCTTCGGAGCGGGTTGGACCGAAGGGGGCACCACTTTACCCGGCGCGGCCGTTGACGACCTCGCACCCTTGACGACCCTCCTGACTTTCTTCCCGGGCGGCAAAGCGATGCCCGGTTTCGATGCTGGAACAGCCGCTTTCTTCTTTTCAAGCTCCTCTGGCGGAGGAGGCAGTTCCTTTTCCTCGGCACCCCTCTCAACCGGAATGGTCATCTTTTCCGGCGCCGTTGGCGGCGGTACGGATACCGTAATCTCCTCGGGCTTCTCGGGTACTTCCAGGGCCTCCGGGGCTGGTAATTCCTCTGCCGAAGGCTTTGATTGTATTCTCTTTTTGATAGTAACCGCGATCGGTTTCGAAGGAGCGGGCGGCTTTTCTCGGACAGGGCTCCTGAGAGTGGACCTTATCATCCTGTCGACCTTTGCGGTTTCCGTCTTCTGCTTCTCGCTCATCAATTCCCGCTCGAGCTGCTCTATCTGGGATATCCACTCGTCCTCCTCTTCGAAATCCCAGCCGCAGAACTCACACACCTTTGCGTCCAATGGAACTCCGAGGCCGCAGCTCGGACATTCCTTGCGCACCTCAGTCCGTGCCATTTGGCATCTGATTGCATTAATGGCCATATGATAATAAAGCTTTCTCGGTTCCCATATTGCGAATGAGAATCACCGAGGGCAACAAGGGGATCTCCAGAATCAACAAGCGAAAAGATAGTTCGAATCAACGTCCCCGGGAGAAGGTGATTGAGTGCTCACGAAGAAAAATGCTAAGAACCCGCCCGCGATATGATTACCTCACTGAAAAGCGATGAAGACACTCGTTATCTGTGTTGACAGGGATGACGATCTCGGCGTGAAGGCGTCAATTTCTGGACCTGTGATAGGCAGGCAGGAGAACCTCAATGCGGCCCAGAAACTCGGTCTGGCAGATCCGGAAGATGTCGATACGAACGCCATCCTGAGCGCTGTGGCTCTGTACGACGATCTCGTGAAGAAAGGGATAGAGGCAGAAGTAGTCACCATTACTGGTGACGAGCATGTCGACTATCGGGCCGACCTTATACTTTCGAGGCAGCTCGATAACGTCCTCGAGCTCGTCAAGCCGGACAGGGCCATTCTGGTCTCTGACGGAGAGGAGGACGAATACAGCTACCCTATCATATCGTCGAGGATAAAGATAGATTCGGTCAAAAGGGTCTTTATGAAACAGAGCGAGAGTCTGGAAGGGTTCTACTATCTACTCATGAAGAGCCTGAAAGACGTGAAGGTGCGGACGAAATGGGTACTCCCGCTCTCATTGATATTGATGGTATTTGGCATTCTTATGCTCATCCTGGGAACGATGAGGCTCGGCACAGACCTCGGCGCGATCAGCCAGATCGCAGTTGCATTCATATTGTTGTTCTTGGGAATATACTTCATCTGGTGGGCGTTCGAGTACGGGAAAAAAGCGAGGAGAATCGCGAGGATGATCAGACAGGGTAGCCTTTCCATCCCGTTCGCGTTGGTGGCGATAATGCTGTTCATCGTCGGTATCTTTCTGGGATTCGATTCGGTTTCGGCGTACATGTCCTCCGTGCTCCCCACGGAGGTTAGCTACGCCATCGTTATCGTGTTGTTCGTTCAAGCCTCGACCTGGCCTATCGTGCTGGGGTTGTTCTCTTACGAGTCAGGAAAGGCGATAACATCGTTCCTGCACGCTAATAAGCTAAGATGGTCGTCGATAATTGGGATGCTCTCAGTCCTGGCGATAGGCTTCATAATCCAGGGTGTTGCGGACTCCGTATATTGCTTCCTCGTGCAAGAGTCGAGCTTCGAGCCCCTCCTCATATATGCGGAGATCATCACGGGGGTCATGGTGGCGATATTCGGAGCCGTCCTGAGCGCGTCTTTAAAAGGCGAGCTGAAGGAAGAAAGACCACAAGATAGGCGTGAAACAGGAAGATCATGAGATTCGAAGAGTGGGAGAGCGTATATCGCGAGATCCTTGCGGATTTCGGTTTCAATGAAATTGAGGACGAGGCATCTGCACGCACGCTTGTCAGATTGCTGAGACCTAAGCAGATGCTTCAAGATGTCGAAAAAAGCCTGAAGAAAAGGATATCTGGCGGCTCGTTCCTCATATTGGGTCCATGCCTTTCTAAAGCGCGGATAGCGGCTGAGCTGTGTACAATCCTTCGAAAGACTGGCTCGAGTCTCGTCTCCGTCGGAGAGGGGACAAAGAATTGTGTCGAACTCGGAATAACGCCTTCCATGATCTTCACTGACCTCGACGGATTCCCGTCGGCAGATGTCCTGGCCAACCAGAAAGGCGCGTTGGCTTTCGTTCACGCGCACGGCGATAATCGTCTACTGCTGCAGGAATGGGTGCCGAGGTTTCTCGGGAAGGTTGTTCCAACATGCCAATGCAGGCCGTTTGCGGGGATTTATAATTGGGGTGGCTTCACAGATGGCGACAGGGCGTACTGCACATTGACACATTTCGGTGCTGGGCGGATCGAACTGTTAGGATTCGATTTTCGCGAACCATGCGGGCTCAAGGTGACGGATGCCGCAGTAAAAAAGAAGAAACTGGCCTGGGCAAGACGGATAATTGAAACCGTCGATCTGACTTCTGGCAGATAGAGCGACCCATGGAAAGGCGTGGCTCCCGAAATCATGCAATGTTGAAATACTGGGTTTTTTCATAAATTTCAACTAGGTAACGATTTTACCAAGATTCGCGTAGTTTCAGACCGATTTCACGAGCATTCTTGCGCAAGTGATTTATACCATTGAAATCTGTCCCTATGGCAATATAGTCTGCTGATGGGAAAGATTGAGCAGACGAAAAATAAGCTTTGAAGGAGGACATAATTGATGGAAGCGAGCGAAAAAGCTGAAGCTCCTGAGCCAACACCTGAGACACCTCCGACAGAGGTGTCTGAGGAAAAGCCCAAGAAGACAAAACTTCTTGCCGTTATTGTTGTGGTAGTTCTCATCGTGGCCGCTATCGCAGCCGCGTGGGGATTGGGCCTGTTTGGAGGAGTAGGGAATAACGCACCGACTGCCGGCGCCACGGCGAGCGCTACGACGATTGATATCGGTGGCACAGTGACTTTCACTTCTACTGCCACGGATCCAGACAACGATATCGTTGAGTACATCTGGTACTTCGGCGATGGGCAGATGGTGAATGGCTCTGACAAGTCAGTGGTCAATCACACCTACAACTATGGTGGCAAATATCTCGTATGGCATGTTGTGAAAGACTCAAAAGGGAACACGGCGAGCAATGAGGCATCGATGATACGGATAATCGTGCGCTTCTATGAGCCTGCTCCGCCGTATGACAACACCACTGCACCATACGCATGGATCGATGTGACGAACGACATCATCAACAAGAGCGATATCTCAGTTGTCAACATGAGTGCGTCCTATGGTGTATATTGGAATGGATCTGCATGGGTAACGGGCACCATTGATAACGTCACGGCAGCCAAGATCGACTTCGGCGACGGCTCGGGTGTCGAGGATGCCGATATTGCAAACGGCGCACAGCACAAATACACCAATGCCGGACACTTCGCAATCAGGTTCACGCTGAACAACAGCAACAACGATACTGCCGAGACGAGCACAACGGTGATGTGGACGGTCCACGTCAGGGCTGATACGGTGCCTTTGGAGCCGGTTAAGAACCCCGATGTCTTCGTGACGGCGACCATAGGAGAGCCTGACTATCTTGACCCCGCTGTGGATTACGAGACGGCGGGAGGAGAGGTCCTCCAGAACGTCTACGAGACACTCGTATGGTACGACCGAGATAGCGCTAAGGATCTCATACCGCTGCTGGCGACAGAGATTCCGACCATTGCGAACGGCCTGGTAACGCCAGATGGGTTGAACTACACGTTCAATATCCGCCAGGGTGTGAAATTCCATGACGGAACGACGCTGAACGCGAGCGATGTCGTGTACTCAATACAGAGGGTATTGCGCATACATGATCCCGATGGGCCGTCCTGGATGCTCGAGCAGATAATGACGGACTATCTATCGTACTATATCGGTGATGAGCTCCAGAACTTCTCATCGGTCCAGTGGGTATATGATGCAATCGGTCACGATCCGGCAACAGAGCCACACTACGTGATTAGCGAGTTAGATGTCCAGCACGTTGCAGAAGCAGCGGTTGTGAAGGTGAACGAGACGGCCGTGCGGTTCAGATTGACACATCCGTACCCAGGCTTCATATACATCGCGGCTTACACGGTGATGGACATCGTGAGCATGGAATACGTGGAGGCTCATGGTGGCATAGTGAACGGTGAGCACAACACTCACATGGACGCCAACACATGCGGCACCGGTCCATACAAGCTGGTGAGCTGGGAATCCGGGACGATACACATGACAAGGTTCGATGACTACCATGGTGCGGCTCCTGACATCAAGGATGTATACATTAAGACCGTCGATGACGTGAACACGAGGATTCTCATGTTCAAGGCAGGAGATGCGGATTCGATAGCATTGCCTATTGAATACGAGAACCTGTTCACCGGTAACCCGAACTACAGGATAGTCAAGGGCATTCCGACATTCGACATAATGTTCATCGGATTCAACTTCGTCATAAACACCACCGCAGCTGAGGCTTTCGGCTCCACTGTACCAGCAGATTTCTTCAATGACATACATGTGAGAAGGGCATTTGCGCACCTTTTCAACTACGATCAATTCATAGCGAACGTTCTGAAGGGCAACGCAATACAGCCGAACGGGCCGATACCGAAGGGGATGTTCGGGTACAACGACTCGATACCGAAATACAGCTATGACCTGAGCGTCGCTGAGGCGGAGTTCAAGCTCGCCATTAATAAAGCGACAGGACGCAGCTGGTGGGACGACGGGTTTACGGTCGCGCTCTTCTATAACGCTGGGAACACGTATCGTGAGACCGCTTGCATTTACATGAAGCAGGCTCTCGAGACATTGAACCCCGGGAAATTCTCGGCAACAATCAACGCGCTCGATTGGCCGACGTATCTGGCGAATTTGAGAAAATCCCCGAGCCCGTTCCCGATGTTCTGGCTCGGCTGGGCGCCTGACTACGCGGACCCGGACGACTATGCGACGCCTTTCTTGGACAGCGACTACGGCACGTTCCCGTACAGGACACACTACAAGAACGATACAATAAATGCGTTGGTGAGAGCGGCATCTGCGGAGCTCAACGAGACGCTGAGGGCGCAGCTGTACTCAGAGATGTCGATGAAGGTCTACGAAGACGTCCCGTATATATGGCTGTACCAGGCAAATAACTTCCACATCGAGAGATCCTGGGTGAACGGCTATTACTTCAACCCGATGTATGCCGGCTTCTACTACGCGGCGTTCTCGAAGTAGAAGATTGATCTCCCGGTCTCGGGAGTAAAACCCTTCCAAAACCTCTTATTCTTATTAATTTTCTGAATCAAGAAATAGCGCGATTTTTCATTCCGCTCCTGACCGTTTCTGTCCGGGGTATTTGCAATTAAGGCAAATGGCATGCAGATTTCGTTTCGATTTTGGCGGTGTATTTTGGAAAGCATTAAGAAAATGGTATTCTTTATACAGAACAAGGACGTGATGAGCTGCAGATATTGACATATATAATTAGGCGTCTGCTCTTATTGATCCCTGTCCTGATCGGTGTAACGATACTTACCTTTGTCATCATGCGTTCGGCCGGAGATCCGACATTCGCATATTCTCAGAACCCGGAAAAACTTACGGACGAACAATACCGACTGATACGGGAGAAATATCACCTTGATGATCCATTATACATCCAATATTACTATTGGCTTGATGCGATATTGCACGGCGATTGGGGGTACTCCCGGGCGGGTAAAGGGCCTGTCTTTGATGTAATAGCTGAACGTTTCCCTGCGACGTTCGAGTTGGCGCTAATCGCAACTTTCTTTTCCGTCTTCATTGGCATACTGCTCGGCACTGTTTCCGCTGTACGCGTGAACTCCGCGATTGATCAGATTACCAGAATTATTTCGCTTATTGCGGTCTCGATTCCGGTGTTCTGGCTCGCGATTGTCCTACAAATGATATTCTTCTATGATCTCCATTGGTTCCCCTTGCACGATCGATACGATGATTTGCTTTTCAATGAGCTATTTTTCCAGCAATTAAATATAAGAACAAATTTCCTGTTGATTGATGGCATACTTAACTGGAAATGGGATCTTTTTTTCAATGCTTTGTGGCATCTTGTCCTGCCTGCAATTGCCTTGGCTTTCGTCTCCACTGCACTTATAATCAGGATGATGAGGGCAAGCATGCTAGAAGTGCTTGGCGCGGAATATGTTCAGACTGCCAGATCCAAGGGCGTGCCCGAAAAGATCGTAATAAAGAAACATGCGAGAAGAAACGCGCTGATCCCGACGGTCACGGTTGTAGGTTTATCCTTCGGTGGACTTCTCGGCGGTGCGGTGCTCACAGAAACCGTCTTCGATTGGGACGGCCTTGGTTGGTGGTCTGCCAGAGCAGCAACGAGCCTCGATACAGCCGGCATCATGGGATTCACGCTGCTGACCGCGATTATCTATGTGCTTTCCAACCTGATAGTCGATATTACTTATGCATACCTTGACCCGAGGGTTCGTCTTGGCTAATATGTAGCGGAATGAGATCCTGATGGATGCATCGCGAGGGAACAAATGAAGAATAAAGGAAAACACGAGAACGGTAAAGAAAGCGTGGGTCAACAGGATATAATGATCGGCCGAATGCTAACAAGGTTTAAGTTGGCATTGATCCCGCATTTGAGAGAGCTGAAATTCGATCTCTATCTTTTGTCAAAAAGCCTGACTTCCATCGCAGGCATGATACTCCTTATAATACTGATAATAGTAGCCGCATTTCCGTATTTATTTGCGCCCCCGTCGGGACCGGATCCTTTTCAGATGCCGATTGACACGCGATTCCCATCACCTCTGCCGCCAGGCACTGAGGGGTATCTGCTAGGTTCGGGGCCTAATGGTGCCGATTACTATTACGGCATTATCTGGGGTGCACAGACTTCAATGAAGTTCGCCATAGTAGTTGTCGGAATCTCTGTATGTATTGGGACTTTACTGGGTTTGGTCGCGGGATACAAAGGCGGCATTATCGATGAGATTATCATGCGTGTAACGGATATTTTCTTGTCGATACCTTCGCTTGTTCTGGTTCTCGCAATCGCTGCAGTCCTCGGAAGGAATCTCGATTCGACGCAAATGGCATTGATTGCTGTTTGGTGGTCCGGCTATACTCGTATCATCAGAGGTCAGGTTTTGTCTGTAAGAGAGAATACATATGTCGATGCCGCAAGAGCAGCAGGATCCAGTGAGACGAGAATCATGTTCAGGCATGTATTGCCGAACTCATGGCAGCCCATGGTCGTCGCGGCAACAATGGATATGGGCACTGTCGTGCTCGTAATGGCAGGGCTCAGCTATCTCGGGCTTGGAGCCCCATGGGGCTACTCAGAATGGGGCTCGATGATCCAGGCTGGACAGAGATATCTCGTCTACGGAGCATGGTGGATGATAACCTTCCCAGGAATCGCTATGGTGATGTTCGTATTGGCATTCAACCTGTTGGGTGATGGGCTTCGGGATATCTTAGATCCCAAGATGAGGCGGTAATGAGATGACGGAAGAGAGTGACACGCTGGTCGAAATAGAAGATCTCTACATTAACTTTTATACCTACCAAGGGGTCGTAAAGGCGATTGATGGCGTGACGCTCAGCATCCGCAATGGTGAGACCCTTGGGCTTGTCGGCGAGACCGGCTGCGGAAAGAGCGTGACCGCACGGGCGATAATGAAACTCATCCAGACGCCTCCCGGGAAGATAGAGGCCGGCTCGATATTCTTCATGGAACCCGGGAATGTTAGATCGATCCGGAAACAGCTCGAAGCCGAGGCTCAAGAGTGGTATTCCGGACTCCCAGCAGATGCGAAGAAGAAGTACGCAGAGAAATATGCGATGACTTTCACGGGCTTTGATAGAAGGAGTCGAAAGGCAGCCAAGAGAGAAGCCGGAAAGAGCGAGATTCCCGACAAGATCCCTCATGCGCTCAAGGTGTATTATCTTCTGCAGAAGTCGAAATCTCCAAGATATGCGAAAGACGAGGTATTCCAGTCGGCGGCCAAGAGGAGCTACGACATCCTCACCAGATCTCCGAAGACCATGGAGAAGATAAGGGGAAAATTCATCTCGATGATCTTTCAGGAGCCCACGAGCGCTCTGAACCCTGTCTTCATGGTTGGAGATCAGATTGCAGAGGTCATAATGTTGCACAGGCTTCCAGAGCTTGCAAGAAAGGTCATCGAGGGCTTGGAGAAAGACAGGCAGATATACAGTAAGTCCGGCAGGCCGAGGAAACCCAGGGATAAGAAGCAATCGTCGGGCCGGAGCTGTTCCATCTGCTCGCATCAGGTCAAGAAAGAAGATCGATGGTGCGCAAATTGCGGCGCGAGATTCATGTCGCTGCCTGGTTGGTACCTCAGACGCATCCTGACATCCTACTATATCTGGGTATTCAAAGAGCTGATAAAGAACCCGAACGCCCGGAAGATCAGGATATTGTCAAAGATCCCATTGCTCAGAGGCTTCAAGAGAGAGTTGAATGCGCAGGCGCATAGGGAAGCTGCGAAAATGCTTTCTGTCGTCAGGATTCCGGATCCGGAATCGGTCGTTTACCGCTATCCGCACGAGCTCAGTGGTGGGATGCAGCAGAGGGTAATGATAGCAATGGCTCTCTCCTGTAATCCTAAGCTGCTTATAGCGGATGAGCCGACGACAGCTTTAGATGTAACAATCCAGGCACAGATACTGAAACTTATGAGGGATTTGAAAAAAGAGTACGGTAGCTCTATCCTCCTGATAACGCACAATCTCGGAGTGGTGGCAGAGATGTGCGATCGTGTCGGCGTCATGTATGCTGGGTCGATGGCCGAGATAGCTGACGCGAGGACGATATTCAAATCGCCAAGGCATCCCTACACGATAGGTCTGATGAAGGCAGTCCCAACGGTTGCCCAGGAGCTCGAGAGACTGAGCTCGATCCCGGGAAACGTTCCGAATCTGATAAAGCCGCCTTCGGGCTGCAGGTTCCATCCTCGTTGCGAATATGCTAGGGAGTACTGCAAGCAGGTGAAGCCCACTTTGATCGAGATCGAGAAAGGACATTTCGTGGCATGTCACATGGTCTCAGGAGCAAAAGGATATGTCTGAGAGTGGTGAAGGGACCCAGGGGAACCTGATCGATGTTGTCCATCTGAAGAAATACTTCCCGATCAGAGCAGGATTGCTAAAGAGAGTCGTCGGACAGGTAAGAGCCGTCGATGACATCTCTTTCTATATCAAGAAGGGAGAGACACTCGGGCTTGTCGGGGAATCTGGTTGTGGGAAGACCACGGTCGGCAGAGCGATCCTGATGCTTACGACGCCCACTGAAGGATATGTATTCCACAATGCTCCTCGCGAAGTCGTCGAGAAGGTCACCAGGTTGATATCGCTTTGCAGGACCGATATCGAGGCTCTCCAGACGCCGGAGAAATTGCTCGAACTCGTTCAGGCGATAAAAGACCTTGCAACAACCCCTGCTTGCATTTTCGAAAAGCATCAGGAAGAAAGCATATGCGAGAAGGCGGACAATATCCGAAAGGAGATTCTGGCATGCAAGACCGAAAGCGAAAGGTTCCGCATAGAGAACCGGTTGGAGAACAGAATCCTCAAAGGAAAGTCTCGGCCGCCTGCAACTATTTCGAGGGCCGAGAAAAGTGCCCGCGAAAAGGTCGAGGAGCTCAAGGATCTCGCGGAGAATACAATAAGGTCGGTCGCGAAGAGATATTGTATAAATCACATGAAGAAACACCGGGTCCGGCGGATGCGTAGCCAGATGCAATTCGTCTTCCAAGATCCGTTCTCATCCCTTAATCCTCGAATGCTCATAAAGGACATCGTCTCGGAACCGTTGCGCGCTCAGCTGCGTCTTGGCGGCGAGATTGTCACGCGGCTGAACATTCCGAAAGGAGAAAGCAAAGGCGAGTTCATTAGAAAGAGGACCATCGAGCTCCTGGAGAAGGTCGGATTGAACGTCGAGCACATGTACCGCTTCCCTCACGAATTCAGCGGCGGGCAAAGGCAACGGATTGGCATCGCCCGCGCATTGTCAGTGAACCCCGAGTTCATAGTATTGGACGAACCTACATCCGCGCTTGACGTGTCCGTCCAGGCTCAGGTCCTGAATATGCTCAACGATCTCCAGGACGAATTCGGTTTGACTTACTTGTTTATCTCGCATGATTTGAGCACGATAAGATATATGTGCGATCGTGTGGCTGTGATGTATCTCGGGAAGATTGTCGAATTCGCCCCGAAGAATGAGCTATTCAGCAGGCCTACCCATCCTTACACCGAGGCGTTGCTCTCGGTGATACCGGTGCCAGATCCGGATCTGAAACGGGATAGGATAATATTGGCCGGGGATGTCCCCAGCCCTGCGAACCCGCCTCCGGGTTGCAGGTTCCATACGAGATGCCCGGTCGCAATCCAGAAATGCAGAGAAGAAGAACCGCCGCTAACCGACAGAGGCAACGAGCATTTTGTGGCATGCCATGTGCGCTAAGAAAATTCGGTTTTCGGAACTCATCTCATCTCGGGAAGTCGATGGCGCAGCTGCTGAATCAAGGGATCGGTCGATCCGCGAGATTCTCAGTGACGAGCGTCTCACGGACGAGCAGGTAGTTCGGATGCTGCGCGCGAAGATGTCTTGGAAAGACTGGCTGAAATACGATTTCGCGAGATATTGGTATGCTGTTGGTGTATTTTCGTTTGATTCATTCTTGGTTCTAAGCGTTGCTTATACATATCATGTAACTGACGCGCTCGGGATTCTCCTGCTTTCGATCTTGTTCGTGGCCATGTGTATTGGCGAGTTCCTTTTGTACCGAAGAATCTGGCCTCAAGGGATCCTGACTTGGAAATGAACGCCTTCTTGCCTATCAAAAATGATTTCAATCAAGAAGCCTTTACTCCATGCGGAGCATAAGATGGCCGTAGTATCAATAAGACAATTGGAATCAGCACTCGGCAAGGCCTTGGCTAACCAGAAACTGGAAAAGGATAGGATCACCAAGATAGCCGAGAAAATTATGGATTTGTTCGGATATTCCGATCAGGTCGTGGACAATCGCCTGACGCCAGAGGACAGGGATTTGTTTTACATGCTCGAGGAGGCTGGCCTGCTCACGACCATCGAGGAAGATGTGCAGGTCGAGAAGGGGAAGACATGGCGGATCTATTACTGGGTATTGAAAAAGGACCAGGTGCAACGACTCGCCCAGGAGGAGGCCGCCACAGCCCAGGAGAAGCCGCCCGAAGCAGACATATATGAGAACATAGCTGATGATGTCTGGAAACAGCATCACGAGCAGGGAAATTGATGATCCCTCCCGCTCTGGTGCATGCGTCCAGTCTATAGGACTTAAAAGATATCCTCATTGGCGGTGTTTGCTTGGACGGATACCTCTTGGCGCTGATTATTTTCTTGGCCTATATAGCCATCCTGATAATCGGGGCGAAAACGAAGTTCTGGGACAAACTTCATATCTCGCTTTATGGACCGCTGATGCTGTTAAAAACGAAAAAAGGGCGCAATTTCCTCGATAGATTATCGAGATATAGGCGTTTCTGGTATGCATATGGAAAGACATCGATATTCGTCTGTCTGTTCGCGATGGTATTCCTCACCGCGATCTTGATCTGGGAGGCGTTCCTCGTATTGAAGATACCGGCATCGGAGGCGCCATCGCCCGAGCTCATGCTGGGCTTGCCGGGGATCAATCCTGTCATACCTCTCTGGTACGGCATTCTGGGAATCGCGGTCGGAATAGTTGTGCACGAGGTGGCACACGGCATAACGTCGCGTGCCTCGAAGATCAAGGTAGAATCCATGGGCCTGGTCTTTCTCATATTCCCCGTTGGCGCGTTCGTTGAACCCAATGAGGACGAGCTCAAGGAGACATCCTCCCGGAACAGATTGAGGATATATGCCTCCGGCCCGGCGACTAATATATTCATTGCAATAATCTGCATCCTATTGCTCTCGCTCGTCATCGCCCCTTCAGCCCAGCCGATAACCGCCGGTGCAGTGGTGATTTCGTCAGCAACGGATTCTCCCGCGGACAGGTTCGGGTTAGACTCTTGGGCCGAGATAGTGAGCATCAACGGTCATGAGATAACGAGTGCTTCGGACCTCGATCATCTCAGGTTCTCCCAACCAGGAGCACCGGCATCCGTAAGAGTGTTCTATGCCGGGCAATATCACGACCTAGAAATCCCTATCGGGGTCGTGGCAACCGGGGTAGTTAGTGGCTTGCCGGCATACAATTCGGGCATAAGACCAGGCATGATAATTTACAGCATTAATGGCACGGTCATAACGGGTCTGGACATGTTCCGGTCCGTTGTCGAGAACGAAACGCCATATGTACCGCTCGATATCGTTGTTCTAAGCCCCGGCTTCAACGCTTCCATGGGAAGGGAATGGTTCGAGGTGAATCGCTCCGTTACGAATATCACTTTGACCACCAAGTGGGACTACTATTATGCGAACTTCCCGAGCGAGAACAAGCCTGAGTACAGGAAGATAAGCTATATGGGTATAACATGCTCGATTTTCGGGGTCTACTCAGTGGATACCGATTTTGTGACCAAATTATACACGAACCCTCTTGGCCGCGTCACAGGTCCAGGAGATGCTTTCATGGGGTTCATGAAGCTGATAGCACTGCCTTTCCTCGGATACACTCCGGTGGGATCGCCTATGGCAGATCTATATGCCCCATCGGGTGTTTTCTCGTTCCTGGGGAACGACGGCTATTGGATCACGGTCAATTGCTTCTACTGGGTATTCTGGATAAATCTCATGTTGGGTCTGACGAACGCGCTCCCGGCGGTTCCTCTCGATGGGGGCTTCGTGCTCAAAGATCTGATCAAGGAAGCATTTATCCGCGGAAAGCGAAGAAAAATAGGCCTCAACGGTATGCTCTCGGACCGTCCCGGTCTCACCGAGGAACAGCTGGATAAGATTGTCGGGTCAATCGTGATCGCCGCTTCTCTTATCATACTTTTCCTGATTCTCTGGCAATTGATAGGTCCTCGACTCGGCCTATAGTGCCATCATCTTTGTCCGACCCGCACCAGGAGTATGTTTTATTATCAGATTTGTTATCACCTGAAGTGCATGTTCGAAACGGACAAGGCGCTTATGAGCCTGATTATCGAAAACCTGACCGAGGATGGGATGTCTATCAGTGCATTAGCGAGGATACTGAGCGCCAAAGGGATCAAGATACATCGGCTTGAACTGAGCGGTTATCTCAAGGCTCTTTCCGATATGGGGGTGATTCGTGAGAGAGACATAAAGCCTGCCAAAGTCTTCAGCATCAGTCCAGGCCAAAAGAAGACCCTTTATCAGAAGATCGGGGAGATAATATCCCGGGAAGAGACCGATGAGGACAAAAGAGCCAATCTGGCGCTTTATGTCATGAACAGGCTGTTCAGGAGAGCGATATTCGATAGGGAACTGCGAATGACCGGGATCACGGGTACGCCTAATGCGCGGAAGGCGAACGAAAAGGAGCGCGCGGAAGCAGCGAGGGTCCTTTCGAGGGTCGGAATCAAAGTTCAGGCTTCGGACGATGCATTTGTATCGAACGCTAACCTCGCGCAAGCTTACAATAAGGTCCTCGCGACGATGCTCGTGGAGCTTTCGGGCATAAAGCCATATCTTTCCGACACGAAACAAAAGACTCTGCTCGAGGATTGATTGCCCTGACCGCACCATCGACAGATGAAGCGTTATTGCGTGAGATCGTCTCTGCTGTGCGTGAGCACAAAGGGCTGCGAAGAAAATCGCCAATCGGCCTTCTTCTACCGTTGTTCGGATTGAAGAGCAAGCAAATAGTCGCGGCTAAGGGGGAAGATGCCGCGATTATTCGATGCGGAGACAGGCTACTCGCATTCGCTGCGGACGGCATCCGCCACGAGCTGATAAAGATAGATCCTCGGTGGGCCGGTTATTGCTCGATACTTGTGAATGTCAATGATATATTGTCAATGAATGCACGCCCAATAGCTGCGGTGAATGTCATGTCGGTGAACGACGATAACATCCTGAGAGCCCTGACCAAAGGGATGCTCGATGCCTGCGAGAAGTTCAATGTTCCAATTGTCGGAGGGCATCTTCATCCTGATGCAGAGATCGAATCGATATCGGTCGCTATGGTGGGCGAAGTCTGCGGGAACAGACCTCTGCTATCCAGCTCGGCGGAACCGGGTGACCAAGTGATCGTCATCTGCGATTGCCATGGACATTTCACGCCTGGCATACCCTACAGCTGGGACTGCACCTCTATGAAATCCAGGAAAAAAATCGATAATGACATGACGGCCTTATTGGACGCTCTCCCCTTTCTGACGGCCGGAAAGGATATCAGCAATTCTGGCATGCTCGGCACTCTTGCCATGCTCCTCGAGGCGAGCGGGGTCGGTGCCGCTGTCGACATCGATAAGATACCGGTCCCTGAAGACATCAACCTGATTCAATGGCTCACCGCCTATCAGGGCTTCGGATTCGTCGGGGCCGTCAAAAAGGAAAATGTCAACCGCGTGTTCGAGGCTCTCGAGCGTTCGGATTTATCAGTATCTGTCATCGGCAAGATAACGGCCGAGAAAAGGTTCAAGATCGCGCTCGGAAAAGCGCAGAGGCTCCTGTTCGACCTCTCGAAAGAGAAGATAACAGGGCTCTTCTAAGAGATGCCAGGCCTCCGAGGTGGTCGCCCGCTCTTCCAGGGATTTATCCGGAAGCTTCTCGACCCCGTTTCCTGGCGAGCGCTGCGAGTTCGTGGTGAGACTGCTCCCGTCAGGGCCTCGCCCGTTCCCCACGATAAGGGAATGAATCCCCGCCCTCCGGCTGGGATCCGATTCCTCCTTCAACCCCGCCAGACAGGATCTCATGGTCGCATCACGGGATCCCTGGAAGATTGGTTACGTCGCCCTCGGCTGTCGCCCCCGCTAACGACGATTTCGGTGTATAAGGAGACGCCGAACCTCCCGGCCGAGCCTGGCATTGAAAAATAGGATGTTGGATAGTATAAATAGTTTGTTTTCGGGCGAGCCATATAGCACGGTGGCAATCAGATCATGCGCCCATCATTCCCGGAAATCCACAAGATTCATGAATAATAGCGAATTTTACCGGTCGGTTAAATGAAAAATCCTCTTTAGATGTCAAGAACCTACTGCTATTCTTCATAATCGCCTTCGCATGGTCTTGGGCGATCTGGATTGCCGAGACGCTCCTGCACATTCAGCTGTGTGTTGCGCCCTTCGGCCCGACGGCCGCCGGCATAATAATGGTCTATCTCGATGCAAGAAGGCAGAGGGGTCAAGGAATTACTCGCGAGGGGCTTGGATTTCAAGTTCAAGAAAATCTGGCTTCTGCCAATATTGTTCTTGATGCCGGCAATCGTAGGGTTGTCATTACTGCTGAGCGTGATGACTGGCGATACTCTCCGCGAGATCGAGGCATTCATCAATCCTCTGATCATCGTCCCTGCTTTCATCTATATCCTCTTCTTGGGCGGACCCGTCGGCGAGGAGTTCGGATGGAGAGGTTATGCTCTCGATAGATTGCAGGCGCGGTTCAACGCTCTCAACTCGAGCGTCCTGCTCGGAATCGTGTGGGGGTTATGGCATCTTTTGCTGTTCTTCATGGAGGATCAGGAGATATATCGGAACGTCCCGATAATCGGGTTCATCTTGGACACGATCCTCTTGTCAATCCTCTTCACATGGGTATACAACAACACGAACGGGAGCATCTTGGCAATCCTGCTCTTCCACACGACCGGGAATCTGGCACATTTCATCTTTCCGGCGATGGCGACGAATTTGGGCGGCCTCTATTCTGTCATATTGAATGTGATTGTCGTCACGCTCGTACTGATAATCTTCGGCCCAAAGAGACTGGTCCGTGAGAGGAAGCAAGAAATCTTTTCGCCGAACGGCGACTAGGTAGGTCTGCTCTCGAACAATCGGTATCCGGAAACGCGCTTCCCGTATTAAGAAACTCTGTGTCAGTGCTGACGTCACACCCTGAGCTTTTCAAAAAGCTTTACTATCAAAACACATCTCACGTTGCCAGTGTGAGCCGTTGCATTCGCGTTCCTGGTATATCGGCATTGTGATATTCTCCGCCCTCATCGTGGCTGTCGAGTCCGTTTCGGTCGAAGCTGCGCTCACGATAGTATTGCTCGATATATTCATTGTCACCGGCGTTCCGTCAATAATCGGAGGATTGATCTTGACAGGGATGCAGAGGGATGCGACTGTCGATTTCCTCAGAAGCCTGAAAGTGAGGGGCTGGGTTTTCCTCATCATTATTTCCGCGGCGTCGGCCTTCGGAGCGTACTTCTGGTTCGACGCGGTTGGTAAAATAGGAGCCGGGAAGGAGGCGCTTCTCGGAGGCGGCTCTTCGGAGGTCCTGTTCGTCGTGCTTCTCTCGGCGATCTTTCTTTCCGAGCGCTTGAGCAAGTGGGAGGCCTTCGGAGGGGTGCTTGTGCTGTTCGGAGTGTTCTTGGTGCTCGTGCGTCCTGAGGAACTCAGCCCTTATGTCGGGATCGGAGAGCTTGAGGCGATCCTGAGTTCCTTCTTTTTAGCTTCGTCCGCCGTAATGACCGCTAAGCTCCTGAAGACTTACAAAGTCGCTCCTGTCTCAGCGCTCGAGCTGATAATAAGCGGGTTCATAATCCTGGCGATAGGATTCGCCGCGGGAGCATCGCTCGAGATAGATCCGATCGGTTGGCTCATCCTGATATCTTTAGGAGTCTTTCCGGCCATCGGCATTCTTACGTATTTCCACGGGCTACAGGGCATCGGTGCCTCGATAACCTCGATCCTGTTCGCTCTCAACGGCATAATGACCCTGGTAGTCCAACTGATTATCGTCGCGATATTCCCGGACTCCCTGACTGTGCCAAAGAACCTGCTATTGGCGTTCATAGGAGGCATGGTCGCCTTCATCGGGGTATATCTGCTCAACAAGAAATCGCGGGACAAACAGACATATAACGTCCCCCAAAAAGTTATCTGACGCGCTGCGCATTTGTATCGTGATCAATAACGGGGATATGATCATGCAGGTGCACGAAGCAATACTGACCAGAAGAGCAAGGCGTGTGCTCGACCCATCGAAGCCGATATCCGAAGAGGTCATAGACGCGCTCGTCGAGGCTATGCGGCTGTCTCCTTCCTGCTTCAACAATCAGCCATACAGGCCAGTGTTCGTATACGGTAAGGAAGCGCTGGAGGCACTGAAGACCGCGCTCGCGAAAGGCAATGAATGGGCGACGAGGGCCTCTCTGATAATAGTCGTTGCCGCCAGACCGTCGGATGATTGCGTGATTGGCGATAGGCAGTATTTCCTATTCGATTGCGGTCTTGCCATAGGGGAGATGATGCTTCGCGCGACCGAGCTCGGGCTGATAGCGCATCCGATTGCAGGCTTCAGCCCGAAGAAGACAAGAGAGCTGCTCGGGATTCCCGAGGAATACACCGTAATTGCATTCATAATCTGTGGCTACCCGGGGACGGATGACTCACTGCTATCCGACAAGCAGAAAGAAGCCGAATTGTCTAGACCTGAAAGGAAGCCGATTGGCGAGATATTCTATCGAGACAGATGGGGCAATCCCCTCCGGTGAAATGGGGAAAAGCCAAGAGATGTTCGATGAGGGGGTTTCTTGAAGGCCCGACGATCCCGAAGATCACGCCTCTGCGCACAGCTCGGTGCTGAGATGATTATAGACGCATGGGTCCTTCTCGTAGTCCTCTTCCTGTAAAAATTGCGCCTTAGAAATGCGCTGTTTCTCCAAAGTTGCGATCCGCTCGTAGGCTATCATGGTCAGTCTCTGGCTCTTCGGTATCGGTATCATGGTCTTGTCCTCCCGCTCAGCGATTGCGAGCGAGCGACCCGATTCAGATAACTATAAAAAATATCTTTTCAAATTGTCATCATTTCGATAAAAGTCGTCATTCCAGCGTCTTATAAAAATCATCTTTGATCGATAAAAACCTGTTTTATGAATGCCGCAAAAACAGGGGAGGGAGCTATGCTCCCTCACATCCGAGATTTTCATGCCTCGGGCTTCAATTCAACACCCAATTCGTGCATCTCTTTCTTGAACCTCGAGATGAGCGAGCTATACTCTTTGGAAGGCTTTCTCCTTTCCGGATCCCAACACTCGAACAGAGTCTTTCCGAGCGGCGGGTTCGGAAGTTTCGATTCGTATTTTGCCAGGAGTTTCAGGAGGATCTCATTGGCGTCGGAACGCTTCATCCCTGCCACAGCATGACCTACCTCCGCTGAAATCCTGGGCTCAACCGGAGTCGTGCGGTCCTCTTCCTTATTCGAAGCGACTCCGACAGATTCGATGGATTGACCGGAGACGACAGCGGCGATCACCGATGCGGCCGTCTCGTACAGGCACATCGGGGTCATAGGCCCTGCGGAGGTATAGTTCAGGTTGATGCTCAGGAGGTGCGTGTTCCTGCTTATCGCCTGGCCGGTCGCGGATATCAGCCAGAGCATCTCCCTAGAGCTGCTCGATACGTATCTCAGATGCAACGGGAATGGCAGAAGCCAACTTGCCTGATACGTCAATATCCCCATCATGTGATGGGCAACATTGGAGAGCGCCGTTCCCTCCGGTCCGCCCGCGTATCCCCCCATAAGCGGCCCGAAGCACATCCCGACAGCACCGCCTATGGAAATCGCGACCGTCACCTTGTTCAGTCTATTGAAGTCCACCTTCATGGGGTCCATGCAACAGATCATGTACCCGTCTGACGCCCTCATGCCATATTTTGGGTGCAGGGCAGCGGCAAACGCTATATCCGACTCAGCGGTAGCGAGCGAGTTCATGATCGGTATCCCCTGCCTTCCTACCCTGTTGCACGCCTCCCGGGCCAACACGGCGTTCCTCATCGCTCCGAGGAGTTCGAGAGGGGAAGCAGGGCGTATCCTCATGCCGCCGACCCTCGTAAGCGCTGGCGTAGTGATGGCGTTCGTCTCGGGTATCTCTGCATACCCTTCGACAAGTGTCAAGAATGATCTGTCGCTCGAGCACGCGCCACCACCTGCACCTAAAAGACACCATGGAGGGGTCTTATCTTCGGGCTTTCTCGGTATTAGGCACTTTCTGTCCTTGCCCTCTCCGAATTCCAGTCTGTCAGGAGCCAACCGCAGAGCTTCCTTGACCTCATTGTCCGTGTATGATATCACTCTCGAAGTGTCAGTGCAATACGCCCCGACCTCGACCAGGAGTTCGATTGCGGCCTCGAAGAGGTCATCGGCGAGCGAGTCGTCCATCACTATTGGCTGTTTCGGGTCGAACCGTATATCGTGCTCCTTGACGATTCTATTCACTGCAGGCGCGAACCTCTTCAGCTGATAGTCGGTCTCGCTCATCGGTTTGCCTTCAAGGGCTTTCTCCATGACATCGAGTATCTGGACCATGACGTCACTTCCTCTTCGAGAACTTCTCCGCCAATCTCACGGCATCGGTCGCATCCTTGCCCCAGCCGTCCGCTCCTATCTCATCAGCCCATTTCTGCGAGGTCGGACCGCCACCTATGAGCACAGCGACCTTTTTCCGCTCGCCTATCGAAGTCAGATAATCTATGATATCCTTCTGCGAACCTATAGTGCTCGACATCAGTGCGGATGCGGCAATTATCTTCGCCTTAGATTTCAATGCTTGCTCTACGAGATCCGAAGTCTTGACATCTACTCCCAGATCTATCACATTGAACCCCTTTGCCATCAGCATGCTCGCGACGATGTTCTTCCCGATCTCATGAACGTCCCCCTGGACGGTCGCCGCGATGACCGTAGATTTGATTCCTTTCCCTTCCTTCGGAAGTAGCGGGAGGAGCAGCGCGACTGAGGCTTTCACAGCATCGGCCGCCATCATGAGGTCTGGGAGGAATATCTCCATCCTCTCAAACTGGTCTCCTACCTTATCGATCGCGGGCACGAGGCCTTTCTCGATTATCTCCATCGGGTCAATCTTCGCATCGATAGCTTTCCTCGTTGCCTTCAATGTGGCCTCTGTATCGTATGCCCATATCGCTTTCTTGATCTCGTTTAATATCTTTGCAGTATCGCCCAACCCTTACAGCCTCCTTTATTGGTGGCGAATCTGCAGTGACTTACATTTAACTATTGCTCCTTATGGCTTAATTTCCTTGCGCATGCCGTTTCGATAGGACCGCAGGACTTATAATGGACTACGGGCTCTTGCTATACAAGTGCAAAAACCGAGGGGTTTAGGATGTCGAAGGATTTTCCGATGGGGACTGTATCGATAGCCAAGGATGTGTATTGGGTCGGTGTGAAGCACCATAACAGGAGATTGTTCGATGCGCTCATCCCGTTGCCGCACGGGACGAGCTACAACGCATATCTCGTCATCGGCAAAGAGAAGGTCGCACTGATAGACACAGTAAATCCCGGATTTGAAGAAGAGCTCTTCGCGAAGATATCGCAACACGTCGATATTGAAAAGATAGATTATGTGGTCATGAACCACGCCGAGCCGGACCATGCCAACGCGTGCCAGTATGTACTCAAGCGCGCTCCGAAAGCAAAGCTTCTGACGAGCGCGAAGGGAAAAGAGGCAGCTCTAATCTATTTCGATATCGACGAATCGAGAATTCAGGTGGTCGATGAGAAAACGAGCATCGCTCTTGGCGGCAAGACGCTCAAGTTCATAGATGCACCTTGGCTCCATTGGCCGGAGACGATGTTCACATATCTTGTCGAGGATGGGATACTCTTCCCGTGCGATTTCTTCGGCCAGCATGTCGCATCGGGCGAGTTCTATGCCGATGAACTCGGCCATGAGCTCGCAATAGATCTCGCAAAGGTCTATTTCGCGGAAATCATGATGCCGTTCAGAAAGCCCGGGCTGAACGCGCTTGAGAAGCTCAAGAAGCTCGATATCAGGATGATAGCTCCCTCACACGGATTGATCTGGAGAGACCCGAAGGTGATCATTTCAACGTACCAGAGCTGGTTGAGCGAGAAGATGAAAAAGAAGGTCATGATCGCCTATGTGACGATGTGGGGAAGTACGGCAATCCTTGCCAAGGCGCTCAACGAGGCCCTGGTAAAGAAGGGCATCAATGTGGTGATGTACGATCTCACGAACACCGAGACAGGGCAGCTCGCGAAGGAGCTCGTTGATACGCCGGTCGTCGTCATAGGCGCGCCGACAGTCCTCGGGGGCGCACATCCCGTCGCAGCGTATGCTGCGTTGCTGGTAAAAGCGCTCAGGGCACCAACGAAATACGCTGCAGTCCTGACTTCTCATGGTTGGTCAGGAGGCGCGGTCAAGGCTATTCAAGATATGCTGTCAAGCACGAAGATAGAGATACTCGGCGCGATAGACACAAAAGGCAAACCGAAAGAGCAGGATTTCGAGCAGGTACTCAAGCTCGCGGATGATATTGCCTCAAGACTTTCCTGATCGGTAATGGGGGATGTCATCCTCCATTATACTCTTTCATTGAGGCAATTGAAGAACCGCAGCGATTGATCAGGGAAGAAATCGAACTCAAATTGGTTCCGAATTCTGCACGATGAAAAATCATCAATTTAAAGAGAAGACCTGCACAAATATCCCGAAATTGATGTACGATCTTAAATCAAAAAACATCCTGAACTGATATCATGACCAGAGTGAACAACATAACAGATATGGGAGCACCGTATTAGGAGTCTGGTATGAGCATCACAGCTCGTGTTGGGAGTAAATGAGAGCTTTTTGATATCGAGATCGATTTGATGAGATTGACGAGGTTTCGGATCTCACGGAGGCACGACATCTTTCAGCTTTTCACTTGCTTGCTTTCCGCCTGCGCCCCAATTATCCTTTGACACCTCGTGTATCACGATTTCGATCGCTTCTGACGGAATGCCCATCTCGGCGAATACCTTTGTTATCCCTGATATGGTCCTCTTCTTGGCATCTTTCGAAAAGCCTTCCCAGACATACACATGAACGATCGGCATAAGAGTCGAATATGAATTGAAAAGCTTAAAACCTCCCAATCGAGACAAAAATGGACCCAGCGGGATTTGAACCCGCGACCTCTTCCTTGCGAAGGAAGCGATCTTCCGCTGATCTATGGGCCCGTTGTTTCTTTTCTCTGCTCGATTGAAAACCTACCTGTATTTCGCCAAAATGTTATCGATTATCTTGTCCGTGACGCCGAGGTACGATTCGGGGTCGAGGCATTTTTCTATCTCCTCATCACACAGAAGCTTGCTGATCTCTTCTTGCTCCTTTAGCGCGCATTTGAAATCCTTCCCCGTCTCCGCGCAGGTCATCGTACATCTCCTGAGCAGCTCATGAGCATCCTGGCGACCCATGCCTTTCTCGACGAGCTTCATTATCACCGATTCTGCCATTATCTGCGCACCGGCCATCTCCAGGTTCTTTCGCATCTGTTCCTTGTTTACGACCAGTGTCCTGAGCAATCTTTCGCATTTCTCGAGTATATCATCGAGAAGTATGAACGAATGCGGGATAGTGAACCGCTCCGCAGCGGAATTAGTAAGATCCCTCTCGTGCCAAAGTATCGCGCACTCGAAAGTAGGAGTCATGAATCCGCGGATGACGCGCGCGAGGCTGCAGATGTTCTCCGCCATGACAGGATTTCGCTTGTGCGCCATCGTCGAACTTCCGACCTGCTTTTTCGAATCGAAAGCCTCCGAAACCTCGTTGATCTCAGACCTTTGCAGATTCCGGATCTCCGTGGCTATCTTCTCGATGGAGGTCGCAATGTTACAGATCACGGCCATGAGCTCGATATATCTGTCCCTGGCGACTATCTGTGATGCCCCCTCCTCAATCCCGAGCTCGAGCTTGTCCATTACGAATTTTTGAATCTCTAGAGCCTTAGGACCGAATCCCGCGCCCGTACCGACGGCACCGCTCATCTTGCCCACGCATATCCTCGGCATGAGCTGATGTACCCTCTCTATGTGTCTGTTGATCTCCAATGAGTATATCGCCATCTTGAGCCCAAATGTTATCGGGAGCGCGAACTGGCCATGGGTCCTGCCGACCATTATGGTTTTCCTGTGCTTATCTGCGAGCTCCGCGAGCACAGATCGCAATGCCAGCAGGTCCTCTACGATTATCCTGAGGGCATCTCTGATCTGCAACGCGGTAGCGGTATCCAGGATATCGTTTGAGGTTGCACCCAGGTGTACATACTTCCCGCCCTCTCCGCTCTGCTCCGCGAGTGTGCGCACGATTGCGGTGATCTCGTGATTTATCTGCTTGTCGAGCTCGTTCACTCTCGATAGCGTGACTATCTTCGTGTTCGCGGATTTCTTGATGAGCTCTGCGTGTTCATGCAATATGTTGCCTACCCGGGCGTGAGCTTCCGCAAGCGCGGCTTCTACATCGAGGATGTATTGCAGCCTGGTCTCCTCTTGAAATATCCTCTTCATCTTGTCTCTGCCATATCTGAATTCGAGAGGACAGACAGACATCGCAAATACCGGGCGAGTATCTGAGTATCGAATTTTAACCTTTCCATCCTCGCAGACATGCTGACTCGTGTTATCAGCTCTGATACTGGCGTGAAAACGGCTTTATTTGTCATTAGCGCTGAAAAAAAGAGATGATGAACGAGAAGGGCAACGACGCGAAGATAACCAAGCTTCTCGCAGATGTATACTCCCAGCGAATATTATCATACACCTATAGGAAGCCGATGTCCGCTCAGAAGCTGAGCGCGCTATGCCATATACCGATCGCGGCGTGCTACAGGCGGATACACGACCTCGAAAGGGCCGGGATGCTTTTCGTCGCCGACGAGAAGGAGATATACAAGGGCAGGAAAGTAAAGCTATATAGATGTTCGTTGCGACACGCGGTCTTGCGCTTCTCCGACGGGAAGTTCAAAGTCAATTACGACCTGATTCTCGAACCGAACGGGAATAACGGTGACAGCCTGCAATCCGACCTTGAGCCCTCCGTCCAGGCCAGAGAAAGCGGTCTTGGCGATGACGGAAGCAAAGACGGCGATTGTAGCGGACAGATGGTTTAGCCTTTAGTTGATCGTCTGTCGAGCTCGTTATTGACGATCACGATGCAATGATCCGCATGTAGGCTCTTCGTGCCCAGAGAGACCTTGACGGGCTCGTATTGGAACAGGATGGATTCCTCCTCTTCTAGCAGGTCTTGGTCGTCCCCCAGGACGAAGGTGACATCCTGCTCGAAGCTCGGGAGCTGCCGTATGTCCTGCCCGTCCTCCTTTAGATAATAGATGGCCGATTGCTTTGCAAGTATCGAGATGACATCGGAATAGCTCCTCGAAGAGACGTATATCCCGGGCGATGCCCTCGTCTCGCCATCAGCCCTTGTGCTCAGCGCGTTCCTGATCAACGCTGCTGTCGAACGCTCGTCCGGGTTCAGGTACCTGAGCTCGGAGCCGACGAACCTGATCGTCCTTGGCGGATTGGGCGGACCCTGGAGCACCAGATGGATCTCGACATCCTCCCTTATCCCATGGGATAGAAAGAACGCAGCATTGACGCATCTCAGCAGAATGTCGAGCCTGCCGGTCGCTCCTGCGAGGTCGTCCAAAGAGAAATCAGGAGAAGTGGTCGCCCTATGTCCTATGACAAGGAATCTCCTCACTCGCACTCACCCCAGAGATCTCTCGTCCATACTCATCTGCTTCAGTAGCTGACGGCGCATCTTCCTGTTCCCCAAAAAACCTTTGATCGCCTTCTTGGACATGTTATATTGCCTGAGCAATTCTCTTACGTCCTTCGGAGAGGTACCCGACCCCCTGGCTATCCTCAACACCCTGCTCGATTTGATAATCTTCGGATCCTCAAGCTCCTCCTCCGTCATTGAGTCCATAATGACCTTGAACTTTCTCAGCCTGTCCTGGGATTGCTCGATGTCCTTATCGGAGAGCTTTCCTGATAACCCGGGTATCATCTGCATGACTTTGCTCATCGGTCCGACGCCCTCGAGCATCTTCATCTGCTCATACATGTCCTTCAGGGTGAATTTACCGGAGGAGAGTTTCCTGGTCATCTCCTTTGCTTTCTCCTCGTCCATGACCTCCTGTGCCTTCTCGAGCAGAGACTGAAGGTCTCCCATGCCCAGCAGCCTCGATACGAACCTCGTCGGGTCGAACTTCTCGAGGTCTTCCAGGTGCTCGCCGACGCCTATGTAGCAGATCGGCGCACCCGTCTCGGCGACTGCCGAAAGCGCGCCTCCGCCTTTCGCGGACCCATCCATTTTTGTAAGGATGACCCCCGTGATCCCGACGGCGTCGTTGAATGCCTTCGCCTGTGGGCCAGCCTGCTGTCCAATGGTGGCATCCATGACCAGGAACTTCTCGTCTGCCCCGGCCTCTTTCGAGAGCTCCCTTATTTCGTCAATCAACGAATCCTCGAGCGAATGGCGGCCCGATGTGTCGATTATGATGACGTCTTCGTCCTTGAACTGCTTGAGCCCTTCCCGAAGTATCTTGATAGCTCTTGTCTCGGAGGGATCACCGTAGACCGGTACGTTCAGTTTTTTGCCTATTTGGACAAGTTGGTCATAGGCCGCTGGTCGATGGACATCGCACGCGATCAGCGCAACCCTAAGCCCGCGTTTTTGCAGATGCTTTGCAAGCTTGCCCGCAGTCGTAGTCTTCCCTTGACCGTACAGCCCTACGAGCAATATCTTCTGCTTCTTAGGAAGAATCTCGTGTCCTTGCCCCAAGATCTTGACTATCTCATCGTACAATATCCTTATTACGTGCTCTCTCGAACTCATCCCTGCTGGCGGCTTTTCCGTTAGGGCCCTTCTTTCGAGGTTTCTGGTCATCCCGGCGACGAGTTTGACATTAACATCGGCCTGCAATAACGCCCTTTGGACGTCTCTCACTACATCTTTTACGATCCCTTGGTCAATGTAAGGGGCGTTTGCTATTTTCTTCAAGACATCTCTGAGCGATTGGCCGAGCCTTTCCAGAACCATAGAATCGGATACCTCTGTTTCCGTACTTGAAGACGATGAGGCATATTAATACGATTCTACAAAAAAAGGGAAGGGAAGGGCTAGCCTTGTCAGAAGGGATGGGATGCACTCTAACAACTAGCCCAGAATTCCCGAGTTTCTATATGAAAAGCGGGGTATAAATAACTTTGCAGATAGGCACCGATGAGGTGCTCGCGACCAACTATAAATAGCCAGATTTCTGTAGTATCATCAGATCCTCAGTGCTGAGCTTCTCCCCTGCCTTGAACCTGTCAAATATCTCAGCGGCCTCCTTTCGAGCCGAATCCTCATCCTTTTCTTTCTTCGATTTTCGGAGCTTCTGCTGCATGCCAGAGATTATTTTGTCATAATCATGGACCTGCCTGATGTGCTCGATATGCTTGCGATGCTCCTCGTCCGCCTTCAATTTAGTCTCTATGAACTTTTCCTGGGCCTGATCGGCCTCCTTTCGCAGCTTGTCCGCCTCGTCGAACAGCCGCAACATCTCATCGTGCTCTTTCTGGGCTTTCTCCGCCAACTCACTGACCTTCCGGTGCGCCTGCTCCGCGTTCCGTTTTGCATCCTTTAACTGCTTCTCGAGTTGCCGGATTTCCTCGAACTGCTCATATTCCTTCTCCATCGCCTTGATCTTCATCGATAGCTCGCCAATCTGCTCAACGAGCTCCCTTTCCTTGTCCGGTGGCAGGACGGTTGTCATGTGCTTCTTCTCGAGCGCCCTGAGTTGCGCCTTATTTTTCTTCAGAGGGAGCGTTCCCTGTGGCATCTTCTCCCGCTTGAGCTGTATGAGCTTCTCGCTCAGCTCCGAGACAAGCTTATTCCATTTATCCCGTTGGGCCTTCATTTCCCGAACTTCGGAATTGAGCTTGTCCCTTTTCTCCTTGTGCGCGTTCGCCTGTTCTATTCTCTCGCGGACCATAGCATTCAGCCGATCGCGTTTTTCCACCCATTCCTTGGTTTTATCATTGAGCTCGTCACGTAGCTTCCTGTGTTTCTCGGCCTCGGCGTTCTGCTCGGCCCGCTTCTCCTCGAGTGTGCTCAACAGCTCGGTCATTCAGATTACCAGTCACAATTAAAGGCAAAGTACGCCTAAAATGATTCCAATTAATAACTCTTTCTATGGACTGGACAATCCCGGTTATTCCGCCGGACAACGAGGCTCTCGGAAGATCTCTTCACGTCGGAAAGCTATCAGAAGAGCGATAACTCAGGTCGGTAGCGGAGCAGATTTATCAAATTTGATTTTAATTCGAGTGCGATTATACAGTTATCATGATTGATTATCTGGGCGAAATCGGTTTATCTATTGCAATCCGTGATATAGTTAGATGCAAGAATATAGCAAGCATTTGCATTCCGTTGTGACCGCTTCATATCAGTCCCGGAAGAAGATCGAAAGGCATGGGAAGGCGCAATCCGTCAATCGGGCAGTCAAGATGAGAATGAGGAAAGCAAAAAGCCGAGACATCGTACATGGAGAGAGACAAATCCCCGTCATGACATGCCCGGTCTGCGGATCCCCCTTGAAGGGAAAGCAAGGGTGCTGTGTGAACTGTGGTACAATGATAGACGAGTCCGTCTCGGGAATCGGCTACACGCCAAAGCCGATCCTGCCGATTGAACGCTTGTTGTTCTTGCATCTAGATGTTGAGTCTGGCACGGTGAGCTATATCGAGTCGAACAGTGTGCAAGAGGTACTAAGGGAAGTCGATTTGAAAGATGGAAAAATCGAGTGAGGTGATAGGAGAAGCTGGGACAGCAGTAGATCAGGAGATGCTCCGGTCTCATAGTGGGATGGGATATATCGATGAAAGTGTGATAGGATGGATACCTTCAACAAGATCAAGATGATCTTCGATGAGCAGACCGCAACTATTCTTGAACTTACTGCTCAGGAACCCATGACCGCTTCGCAGATAGGCAGAAGATTAAACATTCCACATTCGGTATGCTATAGGAAGCTGAAAATGCTGATTGATGCGCAGTTGATATCGGAAATCAGCAGCCCGGATCAGCCGTTCAGATGCGTTAAAGCCAAGCGGTATGCGTGTAATATCGACAAGGCATATGTCGCCCTTGAGCAGGGAGAGCTCAGATGCGTTCTCAAACTGAGGAATGAGAATCGGCTTCAGACCTTCAGGTTGAACAGGCTCGCATAGATCCCCAGAGTTCATCCTGACTTCGGGACCTCGAATCTTATTGAGAACACCGATTCAGTCACGTTCTCTGAACCCGCTCTTTCGGATGTCTTAAGGACGGCGCCATATATCTCCCCCAGGAGCCTGACGAGGAACGGGTCCATGTGCCTCGTGCCGTTGCGCTTTGATTCCTGGCGGACCTCGTAAGATGATAATATCTTGTTCGCCCCCTCGGCCTTTCTCGCGCGGATCTCCAGCGCTATCTCGTGTTCTGCCATCGCGTCAATTGCCTCTATGCATATCGTATCCGCGCGCGTGGCTCTGTACATCAATCTGATGACATGGAAGAGCAGTTGTGCAAGGAGCGGATCCGTTCCTTTTATGTCTTCAGGCAGGTCTGGAAGTATGCACTCGATTTCAATGTCCGGGAATATCATGGAGAACCGGTGCGCTGCGTCTTTCATCGCCAGCAATATTTCCTCCCTGGTCCTCGTCCTCCTCACCAACTCCAACTCTTTGAAGACCTGTGCCGTTCCGAGGGCAAGATATGATCCGGCACGCACCTGACGCTTAGCCCTGTCGATATAATTCCGCGCCTCGGCCGGGATGTCCAAGCTTTCTATCAGCTCAATATATCCAAGTATGCCTTGTATCTGGTTCTGCAGGTCGTGCGCGAACATATCGAGCAGGAAATGCAACGCCTCCTGCGTCATTCGCTCGGCTTCCAAGGCCTGTCTCGCCAGCTTCTCGCTCCTGCGAGTGTCTTCGAACAGCATCGCGTTTTCCAACGATGGCGAGAGGTGATTGCAGAACAGGTTCATTAGCTCGAATTCATAGCTCGTGAACGATGTCCTCCCCCTACTTCTGGCTGCAATGAGGAGTCCCATCGGCCCAGACCTGCTCGTGACCTTCGACATCATCACGCTTGCGAACAGCTCCTTCTCGCGCTCAGAGGAATATCCAGACTGCGCAACATCTCTGACGAACGCTTCTCCGTCAGCGTAATAGTAGGCGGCTTCTAGACCAACATTGTCTCTCGCGATCTCCAGCGGGAATGTTTCCTCAGAAACTGATTGAGAAGCTATCAGTCGAAGCTTTCCATCTTCCTCAATATAGAGGGCGACATAATCGGCCGACACCAGGTCTTGAGCTTTCGATACGGCCGTCCTGCAGGCACTCTGAAGGTCGGTCTCCGACCTGACCGCCGTGCTCGTCTCCATGAGAGCAGTCTGGATATTAATGTTCTCCATCAGTGCAGAAAGCAATCTTGTCGATTCCGCAGCCAGTGCGATATGGTCAGCGACAAGTGATACAAGGTCGATCTCTCTTTCGCCGAAAGCCGAGGGATTCATTGCAGTGAGATTCAATATGCCCAGGTCACGCTCGCCGGCGTACAGCGGTATTGCAAGGCCGACCCCGAAAGAGCTTTCCTCAATGTTCGTCTTCAAGGCGTTCCCGAGCTCCATCGGCGTGTAGATAACGGGCTTTCGGGATGTCAGGGCCTTCGCAAACGGTCCCCTGTCAGCTGGAAGTGTCCCAGAAGTTGCCCAAGCAGGACGGCTTCCTTCAAAAGAGGTTATCTTGAGCGCGTCATCTTCCCTAGATGTCATCATTAAAGTCATAGAATCGTAGTTGACCATCCTTTTGATCCCTTCTGCTGCGACCTGATAGATCTCCCCTAAGTTCTTCCCGGATCTTATCTTGGCAGTGAGTTCGCTCACCAGCCTCAGCTTCTCAGCACGCAGCTCCAGCTCCCTTTCAAGCTCCTTCCTCTTTGAGATGTCGAACAATACCCAGGAGAATCCGCTAGCTGCGCCGCTCGGATTGCGCTGAACGGCCAGCGAGACCGAAACCTCCTTTCTCGTATCCTCCGATGTTACGATCTTTGTCTCGAAATCCTCGATCTTACCATCCCGCAAACCCCTGGTAGTGATCTCCGCGAGCGCCGCCCTGTCATAAAACAGTCGGCCGACGTTGGATCCGAGTATCTTCGATGATGATAAGCCCGTGAGCCTTTCCGCACCTTTGCTGAAAGACACGATATTCCCGCTCAGATCCGTGACGATCATTGCAATTTCGGAATCTCGCACGATTTGCATGGCCTGCTCCGGTGTCAGAAGCCCTTCCTTGGGCTTGGATGTGGCGATGTCTTCAGAGATGATAAGGCCGACAACCTCCCGTTGAAAATTGACCACGGATTTCATCGTCGACTTCGTTATCAACCTACGGCCGTCCTTTGTCCGCCAATGGACGAAAACATCCGCAACGATCCCATCATCCTTCGCCCTCTTGGATATCGCAGACATCCAATCGCGCCTATCCAAGGGGATGATGTTCATAATGCTCGTTCCGAATAGCTCCTTATCATCATATCCGAGGATTTTCTTCACGCCGTTCGAGATTCTGACTATCCTATTGGAACTGTCGAGAACGACAACGATGCTCTCGGTCGATTCCAATACGGAATCCAACTGCCCCTCTTCTTTTATTTCGACTGTTGCCATCTGCATCCCTTGTCGTATCCCGATGGACCGAGATCAGAGGCCGATTCTGATATGATGAATCCCAATCGATTTCGTTCTCAGCCAGATATGCTTTCTAATTTATCGGCCCTTTCCGTCAGATTCTTCGCTTCGGCCTCATGGATCTTGCTTTGCTCCATATTCGAAGCCGCTTTCGCCTTGTAAAGCGCGGCCCTTTCGTTCAGCATGGACGCCTTTGCTTCATATTTCTTCGCCTTTTGTTCGAGCAAGGCATTTTTCTTCTCGAGCTTCGCAATTTTCAACTTTATCTTCTCAGGGATCACACTTGTGTCCTCCGTGGCGGCCGATTTCATCTCCTTCTCCAATTCCGATATCGAAGCGGAGATGTCTTTCATGCGCTCTCTGCACGCCTCTGCCCGTTTCCTGTTCTGGACGGCTTTAGTGATCGCTCTCTGCGCCTTGTGGTCGAACGACTTTGCTTTCGTCATGTACTTCGCCGCTTCGTGCTCATGCTGGTCCGCCTGCTTTCTGAGCCTAAGAATATCCTGGTATGCCTCATGTTGCATCCGGGTGGCGCGAAGCCTGGCGATCTCCTTATCTTCGTCCCCGATACTGACCGCCGAGGTTCCCATTTGCTTGTCTGCGACCGTCCCGGAATTTGCCGTTGATTGAGATGAGATGGAAGGCTGTGCGGGTTTCCCGGTCGATTCGAGCCGCTTCTGACGGAGCGCTCTTAACTCCTCCAGAGTCTTTTTCCTCTCCTCGTCAATATCCTTTAGTTTTTTAGACTCTTCCACCGGTCCGCCCATTGAGACACCCGCGGCAAAATGAGAATCTGGCTTTATAAGAGTTATGTAGTCTCGTTAAATTCCTGAGAATAACGTTGAGGAGCGGACGCGCCATGCCGCAGGAACGGCTTGGTGATGATGACACATGCTCGATGAGTCCTTACTCGCCGAAAGCATGCGTCCGATAATAAACGAATTACGTGAGTTCTCAGTTATGCATTTATATAGGAAGGCCAATCGGCGACCAAATCGATGAGACGGGTGGGAGTTTCATGGCAGACCCGGAAATCGTGATACTCGTCCCGATAGCAGGTGTCGTAGCCCTCGCCTTCGCGGGGTTGCTTACAAGGTATGTATTAAGAAAAGACACCGGATCGCCTGAGATGGCGGCGATCGGGGAAGCAATCAGGGAAGGGGCGATGGCGTACCTTGCACGCCAGTACAAGACGATAGCAATTGTCAGCATCATCCTTGGCGTAATCATAATGGCGTTAATTGAGCCGAGACCCTGGGTCGGTATTGCGTTCCTATTCGGCGCGTTTTGCTCCGCTCTCTCGGGATATATCGGCATGTACGTTTCTGTTAAATCTAACATCAGAACCGCCAGTGCCGCAAGAAGAACATTGAATGAGGCACTGATGACCTCTTTCCGGGGAGGAGCGGTTTCCGGTTTCCTCGTTGTAGCCCTGAGCCTCTTAGGAGTCGCAGGAGTTTTCTATTTGTACAGACTGGGGTTGGGCTTTGAAATCAACAACGCATTGAACGGAGCTGTCGGGTATGCCTTCGGAGCCAGCTTTTCAGCCCTGTTCGCGCAGCTTGGCGGCGGGATTTATACTAAGGCCGCGGACGTCGGTGCCGACCTCGTGGGAAAAGTCGAAGCTGGTATACCTGAAGACGACCCGCGCAATCCCGCAGTGATCGCCGATCTGGTCGGCGATAATGTCGGGGATTGTGCCGGAAGAGGTGCTGACCTGTTCGAATCAACGGCTGCGGAGAATATCGGCGCAATGCTGCTCGGATTTTCTATCTGGTATGCCTTGGGCGCAGACCCGAATTCCCCTACGCTGGGATTCATATTCTTTCCGCTTGTTGCAAGATCGCTCGGAATTTTCGCATCCATTGTCGGCGTGCTTCTGGTTCGGTTGAAGAGCGAAGCGGAGGAGCCAGTTAGGGCTCTCAACCGGGGGTATTATGTCACCTGTGCACTCGCAATAATAGTCTTCTTCATTGCCGCACAGCAGATGCTCGGCGAGAATTACCTCTATTTCTTCGGCGCTGGGATTATCGGTATCGCTCTCAGCATCGCTATCGTATACATCACCCAATATTATACGGCAGGCGAATGGAGACCCGTCAAAGAAATAGCGGAGGCATCGAAGACAGGCCCGGCGACAACCATAATCACGGGCTTCTCGGTAGCCCTTGAAACTGCGCTGATGCCAGTCATAGCGATCGCGATCTCGCTTGTAGGAGCATTCTACCTCGGGACACTCGCCTCGCCTAACGAATCGCTGAGCCTGTTCTATGGATTCTATGGTACCGCTGTTGCGACCATGGGTATGCTTGCGACCGCGGCGTTCATCCTTGCTGAGGACACCTTCGGTCCGATAACAGATAATGCCGGAGGAATCATAGAAATGTCCAAGCAACCGGAGGATATCAGGAGGAGGACGGACAGGCTTGACGCGCTCGGCAACACGACGAAGGCACTGACGAAGGGATATGCGATGGCTAGTGCCGGTCTCGCCGCGTTCCTGCTATTCGGCGCTTACTTCGAGAGGGTAGCGATAATCAAGGAGCATCTCGGAGAAGGAGCCGTTGTGACACCGGATTCGATCGCCCGCTGGTTCCATGTCGACATCACATACCCAGAAGTCTTCATGGGAGCAATGATCGGAGGTGTGCTCGTATTCATATTCGCCTCTCTCGCCATACGCGCTGTCGGTAAGGCGGCCGGACGGATGATATCGGAGGTCCGAAGACAGTTCAAGGAAATCCCAGGGCTGATGGAAGGGAATGCGAAGCCCGATTACGCGAAATGTGTCGATATCGCGACTGCTGGTGCCCTGCGCGCAATGGTATTGCCAGGCATACTACCCGTGATAGTGCCCCTGATCCTGGGCCTGGGAAGCGCCTACCTTATCGGGGACCTATTCGGTCATCCTGAAGGAGATGTAACATACATGGTCGTGGGGGCAATGCTGATGGTTGGGACAATAGTCGGCATCCTGCTTGCCACCATGATGAACAACGGCGGAGGGGCATGGGACAACGCGAAGAAGTACATCGAGGCTGGACACTATGGCGGCAAGAAATCGCCAGCTCATGCCGCAGCGGTCGTTGGGGACACTGTGGGAGATCCGCTCAAGGACACGGCAGGGCCTTCTCTACACGTCCTGATAAAGCTGCTATCGACGATAACGCTAGTCTTCGTGAGCCTCTTCGTCATCGCATGACGGACATGGAAAGCTATATAAAGGAAATAGCATGGTCAAGAAGCCACTCTGATTGATGGTGGAGCTAATGTATTTCCTGGAAACAAAGGAAGATGTCATCCGTATCCCTCCCAACAGGTTGGGAGAACCGTTCGAGAGCCTCTCCTCAGAATTGACGAGGAAATCATTCGAAGGAAAGGTCGACCCGAATGGTGGATACACGTTAATCGTCAGGAAGGTCGACGTAATAGGAGAGGGAAGGATAGTCCATGGCGATGGGGCGGTATACCAGCGGGTGAGGTTTCAGGCCCTGATTTACAGGCCCCAGCTCCATGAGATTGTCGAGGGCACAGTGTGCGAAGTCACGAAATTCGGCGCGTTCATCAGGTTTGGCCCTCTGGACGGGCTTCTGCATATCAGCCAGATAATGGATGACAGGATAGATGTCGACCTGGAAAACCAAAGGTTCCTCGGCAAGGATTCCAAGCGAGACCTCAGGCTGGGAGACCCCGTCAGGGCAAGGATAGTTTCTCTCAGCATAAACGAGAGAAGCCCGCGTGAAAGCAAGATCGGCCTCACGATGCGCCAGCCTGGCTTGGGGAAACTCGAATGGATAGAAGAGGATAAAAAGGAGAAAAAAGAGGGTCCGAAAGAAGAAAAGAAAGAGGGCAAGAAAGCTGATAGGGGAAAGAAGAAATGAACATCGAAAAGGCCTGTAAACAGTGCAGCAGGATAACCGAGGGCGACATATGCAATAAATGCGGCTCTCCGACCTCGAAAGAGTGGCAAGGATATGTGATTATCCTCGATTATACAAAGTCGGAAATCGCGAAGAGAATGGGAATAAATGACAACGGAAAGTTTGCCCTTCGTGTCCGCTAACGGAGCTCTGGAAAGAGACCTTCTGCTCCCGAATAGCCTTAGAGAGAGACTGTCAAAGCCGATTGGCCCGGTGATATCGGCCCATGAGGTCGTTGGACATCTCAGAGGCTGCGGCAAGATATACGCAGTCGGGGACATTGTGACCGTCTCGCTTCTGGAAGCCGGCATCGAGCCCGACGTGATGATTTACGACCTGAGAAGCCAAAGAGGCCCTTGTGACGGCGAAATCATAGCGAAACTGAGGCGGGCTCCGGGGAATACCGTCAAGGTCGAGAACCCCCCGGGCAGGCTGACGGTCGATCTATGGAAAGCAATATTTGATGCGTCGAGATCGAATAGGAGAATAAAGATCGAAGTGAAGGGCGAGGAGGACCTCGCCTCACTGGCGTGCATAGAGTTGGCGGATATAGGGGATTGTGTAATATACGGGATCCCCAATGAGGGGATGAGCGTGATAAGGATAGGCGAAGATGTCAAGAAGATCTGTAGGGATATCCTGATGCGAATGAAGTCAGGCTAAAAAGAGGGAGCAGATATGGAAATAGAATTCCTGGAGACGAAGGACAACCCCTTGCTGGAAAGAATGGAAATCAGATTCAAGGTAACCCACCCTGGAGAACCGACGGTATCCAGGGAGGCTGTTAGGGAGAAGATAGCTTCCCTAGCGAAATCCACCAAGGAGAGAGTCATAATCGATTCGATGTATTCAACCTTCGGACTGGGCCAGACGATAGGATATGCCAAAGTTTATAGGACGGTCGAGGACGCGAAAAATCACGAAAGAAAGCATCTTCTTGTGAGGAACAAACTGATGGAGGCAGAAAAGAAGACTGCGGCTCCAGCGGCCGCGGCGAAGAAACCGACAGAGGGTGCGACGCCACAGGCAACCCCTGCAGAGAAGAAATAATCGGACGGTGAGCAGCGCAATGCCAAAGAGGGATTACTACAAGGTGGAAGGAGACAAATTGATAAGGACGAAGAAGCACTGCCCGAAATGCGGCCCCGGTGTGTTTCTGGCGGAGCATCAGGACAGAGTATCTTGCGGGAAGTGCGGCTACACGGAATTCATGAAAAAGCCTCAGAAGTAGATATTTAATCCACTGGCAAGGCGCCTCATCCGTGGATTCCAAACGATAATATTCTAAGTCAACTTTTCAAGGTCGAGTATGGCGGGCCCGTAGTGTAGTTTGGATATCACTGGGGCCTCCGGCTGTTTTCCGAATAGGAAAACAGAGGAAAGCCCCGAACCTGGGTTCGAAAGGATGACCAAATCATCCCGAAATTCCCAGCGGGCCCGCATCAAAGGAATCGGTCGATCCGATGGACAGCGCTAGACAAGTTGTGACCGTGATAGTCAAGAAGGACGATAGAATATTAATAATGAGGCGCAGCAGTAAGGTCGACTCGTTTCAAGGATATTGGGCAGGGGTTTCTGGAAGCATCCAAGAGAATGAGACCCCTTTGCAGGCAGCCGTAAGAGAGTTACGGGAGGAAACCGGGATAAAGGCAGCGGAGAGCGAGTTTATTTCTGCAGAGCGCCCAGTGATGGCGACAAATGGAAAGAATGTCTGGGAAGTGCATCCATTTCTTCTCAATGTGGATGATGAAACTGTCAGTCTCGATTGGGAGCACGACGCGTACGAGTGGATCAGGCCAGACGAGCTATACAAATACGAGTTTGTGCCCAAGCTAGACGAGGTTGTGAATTCTCTGTTGAGAATTGAGAAAAAAGGTATTCATCCAGCCAGTAAGGGTGATTAGCCCCGGATTATCCCGTCGAATTCCCTCTCGAGGAGATTCAATTGATGGCTCTCGAGGGTAGACGAATTGACCGCCACTATCATAATGGATTGATGAAGTGTTACCTGGTCCCTCAAAGATTGTATCATCCTTAGGACAGTGATGAAGTTATTGTTCGTTATCAGATATTCGAGACCGTCGAGCAGTATCACTACACCGCCCTGTGAGAGATATTGTTCGATCGTGACCGTCAGTTTCTCCAAGTCCTTTGGTCTGATCGCTGAGTCCTTGCCCACATTCGTGAGCCAGTACAGCGGGACATCAACGAGATTGAATTTCGTCCGTATCTTGGCAGGATAATTGCGCGTGACGCAGCATCCCTTCATCCCGCTTTGGAGCAGCTTTGAGAACAGCTGATAAGAGGTCTCTGGCTTGTCCTCTTCAACGAGATAGGTCGATGATTTCTCCATCAGGGATGCATCCGGCGGCATCCTTTTGGATTCACTTCTGAGAACCGCTGCTTCCGCGGCGGATCTTGCAACCTCTGGCGCGACAGGAGGAATAGGCACCTGTGGTGCCGGTTGAGATACCTGACGAAGGGTTTCGAGCTCAGGCGCTTTCTGGACTGTCACTGAGGCTTCACCAATGGGAGACTCAATCCTGCTTTCAGGCTTTGGCTCGGGCGCGATTGCCTGCTGCTCCTGCGCTTTTGTTTCTTGAACCGCCTGTGATTGAACTGAGACAGGGGCGACGGCTGGTATGGCGGATACGGGCGAAGGGGCTATCCTGGGGCCCTTGGCGCCCGTCACCTCTCTGATACGGTTCAAATCCTGTCTGTCGATACCACCGATGGATAAGATCTCGGCATCTGAAGCCATAGATAGAGAAACGAGGTTCCTGAAACCTGCCTCGTACAGTTTTACTGCTTTCTCCAGCGTTAGGCCGGGTATATTGGCGAGCTCGCCTATGGTCTGCTTCATCTTCAAATTCGTGAGACCTATCGAAACTGTCTCGTCCTCTATGGTCCATTCGACGATGTATTCACCCTTCGGCTGGCTGGAGAATCCGATATTCCTTGCCCGGGTCTCCTTTGACACGTACGAGATCCACCTTTCGATATATCCCCGGAGCTTGTCACTACAGAATAGCTCGACATCGATGAACTCCTCGACATCGAGCTTCATATCTTTCCTCATCTGCTGTATCCTGCGCACTATTTCCCTTGCGAACCCCTCGGCTTCGAGTTCCTCGGTCATCTCGAAATCTACATACACCACGCCGTGAGAGTAATCGAGCTGAACGACGTCTGGTGGAAGAGAGGTCGAGAAAGAGACCATGTTCGGAGTTATTTCGACCAGCTGTCCTTCGATTCCTATCTTGTATTCGCCCTTATCGATTCCCTCCTTGATGGATTTGGCCGGTCTGCTCTTCAGCAAGACGGCTATCTTGCTGGACCATTGCCTGTAGACCATACCGATCGCATTCGGATTCGGGACAACCTCCAATATAAGGTCCTCCCATTCCTCCCCGACCGGGATTGTGACCAGGTTCTTCGCGTTCACCTGCTCTAACAATATATCCTTGAACAAGTTGATCTTATCGAGCACGTCATCTGCATCGGCCTTTATCACTATCCGCTTCAAAGGCCAGCGGAGGTTCAGGCCTTGTTCTTGCCTTGCGTTCGCGATCTTCTCGACGAGCTCGCGCACGAGACTCATTCCGGATTCTATGGATTCGTCTCTCAGGCTGGGGTCGGCTGCAGGCCAGTCCGCCATATGTATTGTCGGATACGTGCCATCGAGGTTCTGGTAGATCTTCTCAGTAATATGCGGGGCAAACGGTGCAAGCATGAGCACGCACTCCCAAAGCACTTTGTACAGAACCGCATATGCGGAATATTTTTCAGCACTGTCGCCCTCGATCCACATCCTGTCTCTGATTAGACGGACATACCAGCGCGAGAGGTCATCGACTATGAATTTCTCCAGACTTCTCTTCGCCTCGTGAGGCATATAATTGTTCAAATAGGAGGAGACATCGCTCTTCAACTTTTCCAGCCTTGATAGCACCCATCTATCCTCAGGCTTCAGAACAGAGAGATAGCTGCTGAGCGGGTTCTTGGTCGGATCATATGCATCCAGGGACATGTACAAGGTGGCGAACTTGTAAACATTCCATAATATGTTCAAGAATCTGCCGGCCTCCTTCGGGCCATCGGGCTGGAACGAGAGGTCATCCCATGGGGCAACTGCGCCGATGAGATACAGTCTCAGGGCATCCGCACCACTTTCGCGCATTATCTTTATAGGGTCTGCGACGTTCCCCTCGCTCTTCGACATCGGCCGACCGCGTGAGTCGAGAACATAGCCGTGCATCATGACCGATTTAAACGGCGATCGCCCGAACACCATCGTCCCGAGCACGAGCTGAGAATAGAACCATCCGCGTGTCTGATCGTTACCCTCTGTAATCCACTCTATTGGCCACCACTTCTCGAACTCATCTCGCTTCTCGGGGAAACCGAAAGACGCCCAGGAGCACGCTCCCGAGTCTATCCAGACATCCAGAAGGTCCGGAACCCTGGTCATCGTCTTGCCGCACTTATGGCATTTGAAGGTCAATTTATCTATCCAGGGTCTGTGCAAGTCGATGCCTTCGAAGAAGCCATCAGCCTCCTTCAAATCACCGATGCCTGAAACTACTCTTATCTCGCCGCAATCGCACACCCAGAGCGGCAGAGGAGTTCCCCAGTACCTCTGTCTGCTGATGCACCAATCGCGGGCATTTATGATCCAGTCCCGTTGCCTGTTGCTGCCGGCCCATTCCGGATACCATTTGACAGACTCGTTCGCTCGGAGGATATCATCCTTGATTTCGGGGATTTTCAAGAACCACTGCTCTGTGGTTCGATAGATGATCGGCGTCTTGCATCTCCAACAGTGTCCGTATCTGTGTGTTATTGTGTCTTCCTTCACAAGCAAGCCAAGGTCCTGCAGGTCGTCCAGCACGAATTTCGCTGCCTCGGAGACCGGTTTTCCGGCATAGCGTTCCCCGGCATCCGCATCGAAGACCCCTTCCTCATTGACCGGGGAGAAAATCGGGAGGTCAAACTCCTTCCCAATCTCGAAGTCTTCCGGACCATGGCCAGGTGCAATATGGACAATACCCGTGTTCTCTTTCGCGACGGTCTCGGATGTTACTACCGAGTGTACGTACTTCCCCTGAAAAGTCCGCTGTTTGGGGACGAATTCGAGGAGCGGATGCCTGTATCTCTTCCCCAGTAATTCCTTGCCGACGACCTCCCCTACGATCTTATGCTCGGGGAAGCCCATCTTAGTGAGCGCCTCTTCGACGAGGCATCTCATAATGATGAATATCTCCTTTTTCTCGCGACCAGTCTTGACTTCCACCATCGCGTATGTCTCGTCGGGATGCACCGCTGCCGCGACATTCCCGGGGATAGTCCAAGGTGTCGTTGTCCAGATAATTAATGAGGTGTTCGGTGATTCGAGCAAGTTAAATTTGACGTAAATCGACGGGTCAGTTTCATCCCAATATTCGATCTCCGATTCCGCCAATGCGGTCTCACATCTCGGACACCAGGGCAGGACACGGTAGGATTTCGTTATGAGCCCTTTCTTGTAGATTTCACTGATGGTCCACCACACGGAGGAGATGAACGACCTATCGATTGTCTGATACGGGTTCTGCCAGTCGAGCCAGACACCGAGCAGTTTGAACTCCTCCGTCTGCTTGTCCCGGTATTCCAACGCGAATCTCCTGCATCTCTCGATGAAGTTTTCAATCCCAAAGGTCTCGATTTCTCTCTTGTGCTTTATCCCGATTTCCTGCTCGACTCTGACCTCGATCGGTAGGCCGTGCATGTCGAAGCCCGGCTGGTCCCAGACATTGTAACCGTTCATCCGTCTGTATCTGATATACAGGTCTTTCAGAATCTTATTCCATGCAGTTCCGACGTGAATTGATCCCGATGTATATGGAGGACCATCAATGAATGAAAAGCGCTTGGCCTGAGCTCGTCTCTCCTTCGTCTTTTTGTAAGCGTCGATCTCCTTCCAATAATTCCTGATCTCCTCTTCGACTTCAGAGGGACGGTAGTCATAATCGACTTTCTTCATAAGACACTATCCAATTGCCGATATGCACTTACCTTAAAAAACATATTGTCCTGAATACAGGATTGAGGAATCCTCTGGCATATTACCGATTCGTTCCCTGATAGACGGGTCATGTCACCCATTTGTCCAATGAAGTCGAGACCAGGCCCGGGGACTTATCAGGAAGCCTGTCAAGAGCGGCATTGATTCGGTCGACAGAGAAGCTGTTGATGTCACACATGAACTCCAATATCTGCTGGCGTTGGACTTTATGCCATTTCAGCTCTTGGACCTCACAGACTTTAGGCGAGAGGAAGATCGCGCGTAACTCATCTAGCGATTCGACGCTCTCGATCTTCCCATCAGCTACGGCAGCCTCTATCGAGCCGTACTTCTTTATCAAGGCCAAAGATTTTTTCGGCCCGAGGCCTCTGACGCCTCTATTGAAGTCCGTTCCCACAAGAATCCCGATATCGATAAGCTGTTCTCTCGACACTCCCAGAGTCATTAAGACATCATCGAGCAGTATTTCCTCGGGCTCTATTGTAACGAATCTGTTGGACCTTGGCAGTCGTCTTTTTCCGCTTATGGCGAGATTGCGCACAAGTCTGGGACAGCCGAACAGCAGCGAATCGAAATCCTGGGAGGCGGAAGCGTAGGCCAAGCCCCTGATGACCATATAGCTCGCCTGTGCCTCACCTTCAGAGGGAGCCTGCACGCATGGTATCCCGAGCAGCTCCAAGAGCTTCTTGGAATCCTCTATCATCTTTCCCGTAAGCCTGCTCGCACGCGTGGCCTTGGACCATGCTCTTCTTATGTCCCCCTCGGCCAACGCTTCCTGCCATGCTTCCTCGGCCTTTTTCCTTTCGAGAATACGCTGCTCGATGGTCTCGCGCTTCAACGCCGGGGGTTCGCCGTCAAAAATGAATACGGGCTTGATGTCAGCCTCCAGAAAGTTTATGCAGCGATAGAAAAGGCCTGATAGATGGGAGGTGACCTCGCCATCTCTGTTCTTAAGCGGAGTGCCGTCCGGTTGCCTTATGATCGACAAAAACTGGTATAGAGCATTGAACGCGTCTATTGCGACTATCTGATTTGAGAGATCCTTGATGGAGATTGTCCTTCCGCTCACAAGGCTCGATATGTCGACGCCCACGGGTTAGCAGAAGGGCCTAAGAATGAAAAAAAGTTTATGCATAATTGTCTATCGCAAACCGCCAGATGATCAACCCAAGATCGCTGGTCGCGATCGGACTACTCGGTGACTTCGGGATGGGAAAAAGAAAACTGAAAAATGTCGACGAGCTCGAGCTGAGGCTTTGGCATTGCCGAGAGTGCAGGGAACTCTCCTGCGAGATCGTATCATACACTCGTCCTGTCGGATGCAACGCTCCAGAGGCGAAAGATGAGAAATCCGTTCCGAAATGGATTTTGATTGAGACTCTGAAATGACGGCATTGCCCTGATTAGCTCGATTCCTCGGGATGGGTCGGCAAAAAAACTATCATGAAACCGCCTATAAGCCAGACCAGGATAAGTATCAATATGAGGACGTTCGCTCCCGTCATGACGGCAATTACGAAGAAAATCAGCGGCAAGAGTATCGAGAAATACATAACCAGGAAATTCCGGACGCTTTCCGAGACCATACTGTTCGTTCTCGAATAAGGTTCTTGGATATAAATCCGACTGAGCAAGCCTAGAGAGCTTTGAGCTCATCTATCGCCCTTTTCCGGTCGGATGAGCCGAAAATTGAGCTTCCCGCAGCAAGAATATCGGCCCCATATTCTCTGCATATCTTGCCAGTCTCACGATTTATGCCCCCGTCAACTTCGATGAGGATATCAAGCTCTTCCTGGTCGATCGTGCCTCGTATCTCCTTGATCTTGAGAGCTGCTTCGGGAATGAATTTTTGTCCCGGCCAGCCCGGATTCACCGTCATGACGAGGACGAGATCCACGTGCGGCAGGAACCCCCTGATTTTCTGGGCGGGAGTAGGGGGATTCAGGGCGATGCCGGGCCTCTTGCCAGACTGGCGTATCCTCCTTATTGCCTCCTCGATATCCCCCTTCGCTTCGAAATGGACCGTTATGAAATCCGCCCCGGAATTGGCGAAGCTCTCGACCAGGCGTTCAGGTCGATTTATCATCAGATGAGCGATGAATGGTACTGTGGTCAACGGACGGATGGATTTTATCACCGCCGGGCCAATCGTGATATTTGGCACAAAACTTCCATCCATTACATCGATGTGCAGGAAATCGGCGCCTAACTGGCTCATTTCGATTACGTCCTTCCCGAGATTTGCGAAATCGGCGGAAAGCAAAGAAGGTGATACCTTGGCCATGATGCGTCATAAGTTAGTTGGCAAATAACGCTTTTGTTACGAATGTCCAAGGCTCAACGTTAATAAATACAATTGCAATTAAGTTCCAATGGCAGAACCGCATCATAAGAAAAAGCTTGAACAGACGTGCGAGATCGTCGGATGCAATGAGCCGGCAGAGCGCTCCGTGAGCACCAAATCCGCTCAGAGCATCGGTCTGTCCGTGCCAGAGGATGTGAACAGACGGGTTCATCTCTGTAAAAAACACTATAAGGAGTACAAGAAGAAGACGAAAAAAGACAGGGAACTCGAACGTCTCGGATGGTAAAACGAGTCACAGCGAAAAAGATTATGGCCGATTAAAAGATAGCCTCCAAAGGCGAGACAAACGATCGCAGAGAAAACCTATTTGGCGCAGTTCCTTGCGAATAGCGGTCTGTTCTCGGCCGCGATATTCGTGCCGATAGTCCTCGGCAAGGAGATGCACGCCAGCACGTTTGACATAGGCATCATCGTCACTGGTTATGCTACCGCACTATTCCTGGCCTCGATAGTTATCGGAAGAGCTGCCGATATAAGGGGCCGGCAGGTCTTCCTCAGGATAGGGTTCCTGATAGCGGCCATTGCTGCCTCGCTGCAGATATTCGCGTCGTCGCCGATTCAGCTGCTTCTCGTGAGGATATTGCTCGGAAGCGCTGCGGGGATCATTCAATCCGTGCTCGTCGCATATTTCGTCTATGAGACGCACGGCAAGGTCGGCGTATTCTCCTCCATAGGAGCACTTGGATGGGGGACTGGCTCGCTAATTGCTGGGTTTATAGGGGATTACATCCTGGTGTTCACATTCTCAGCAGGCATGATGATCATTGCCGCCGCTCTTGTGTTCACACTCCCACGGACACAAGAGATGAAATTTGAGATCCCGCTTTTTCCGAGGGATGTATTCAAGAGAAACTACCCGATATACCTGTCCGTTCTGATCCGGCATACCGGAGCAAATTTCGTGTGGGTCACTTATCCACTTTTCCTGATGGATGTCCTACACGCGGACACACTCTGGGTAGGAATAATATATACGGTCAACGCGTTTGGTCAGTTCTTCGTGATGAGCAGGCTGGACCCGTATGATTCTTCTAATCTAATCAAGATCGGTTTCCTATTATCCGCGCTGACCTTTCTCGGCTTTTCCCTAGCGGAAAGTGTGCTTGAGATAATCCCCATCCAGGTGTTGCTCGCATTCGCTTGGTCCGCACTATATGTTGGGGCCCTGAAGTCCGTAATGGAGCGTAATGAGGAAAAGGCGACTTCGAGCGGCTGGCTTCAGGGGATGATCAGTATAGCCGGAATAATCGGCCCGATCATTGGAGGTACGCTCAATATGCTTATCGGGTACAGAATGACGATGATAGCCGCGATGGCATTGTCCTTGCTGGGGCTTGCAGTATATCTCGTCACCAGGGAATAGTACACGACCCGCCCCACTTCGATTTTCTGTTTTTACGGATACCACATAAATATATTTCTCCGATGCATTGTCCTGTCCATCAGGATGAGAGCGGTATTCTTAGGAACGGGCGGAACTTATCCTTGCACCGAACGGAACGTCATTTCAATTGCCGTTCAGATGGGCAAGGACGTCCTTCTATTGGATTGCGGCGAAGGCACCCAAAGACAGCTTATGCAATCGACCGTATCCTTCATGGCCATTCGCTGGATATTCATAAGCCATTTTCACGGCGATCATTTCCTCGGACTACCAGGTCTGATACAGAGCATGAATCTCAATGATAGAAGAAGGCCGATCGATATCTATGGGCCGGCAGGGACCGTGAAGCTATTGAGCCAACAATTGACTTTAGGGTATTTCACACCCTCATTTCAGATCTCATTGCACGATGTCGTTCCCAGGGACGTTATTCAATTCGAGGGGTTCAAGGTGATCGCAGGGGAAGCTGACCATACGGTCCCGACGCTTTGCTATTCAATCGTAGAGAACGATAGGCCTGGAAGATTCAACGCCGCAAAGGCGGAACAATTGGGCGTGCCAAGGGGGCCGCTGTTCAGGAAACTGCAATTGGGTCGAAGCATCAGGATTAACGGCAAGATAGTACATCCCAGAGACGTCATCGGTGAGCCGAGAAAGGGCAGAAAGATTGTTTTCTCGGGGGATACAAGGCCGTGCAAGACCGTTATCGAGCTGGCAAAGGATGCGGACCTCCTGATACACGATGCCACACTCCTGTCATCAGAGGGGAAGCTCGCGCAGGGATTCGGACATTCAACCGCACGGGAGGCTGCCGGGGTTGCATCGGAAGCAAAGGTGAAGGCCTTGGCTCTGATACATTATAGCCCGCGCTATAAAGATCCCAGCGTGCTAGAGGAAGAGGCGAAGAGCGTGTTCAGGCAATCCTTTGCACCACGCGATCTTGACGAATATATCATCAGAACGACCGACTAGATGGCCGAATACTCATCAGAAGGGCCCCGATTGCATATCTTTTTATACAAAAGAATTCATCGGCCGCATATCCAGTGAAAATCCGGGAATCCGCGATCCCCACGAAATCGCAAAGATTCCAGGATTGTAATCACTGCGAGAATGACAGATCCGGGATGAGTTTCGATGGCGCTCTTGGAAGTTCGTGATCTGAAGACATATTTTACAACCATGGAAGGCACTGTCCAGGCTGTCGACGGGGTCAGCTTCGAATTGGAGAAGGGAACGGCACTCGGCCTAGCGGGGGAGTCGGGATGCGGGAAGACGACTGCCGCACTATCGATCATGCGACTCCTTCCTCCTAATGGGTATATAAAACAGGGCTCTATAATGTTCGACGGAAAAAACATCGTGAAGATGAACCCGGTGAAGCTCAGGAAGATGCGCTGGAAGGAGATGTCGATTGTCTTTCAGGGAGCGATGAATGCCCTGAATCCCGTAAAGCGCGTTGGAGACCAGATAATCGAACCGATGCTCCTTCATGAGAATATAACCGAAGAAGCCGCCATGAAGAGGGCCAAGGAGCTATTCGAGCTCGTCGGGATCAACCCAGACAGGATAAACGAATATCCTCACGAATTCTCCGGAGGTATGAGACAGCGTGTGATGATAGCGATGGCGCTTGCCTGCTGGCCAAGGCTGGTGATTGCCGATGAGCCCACGACGGCATTGGACGTGATGATTCAGGCACAGATAATCCGGCTTCTCAAGAACCTTCAGAGAGAGCTCGAGCTCGCCCTCATCATGATCTCGCACGATCTATCAGTGCTGGCAGAGACATGCGAATTCCTCTGCATCATGTACGCGGGGAAGATCGTCGAGAAGGGCAGTGCCGTGCACATTTTCAAGAACCCGAGGCATCCTTACACAAGAGGACTCGTGGCAGCCTTCCCGAACATAAAAGGGGCAAAATTCATGCCTGAGCCGATACCTGGCAATCCGCCGAACCTGATACATCCGCCGAAAGGCTGCAGGTTCGCCGAGAGGTGCAAGTACAGACAGCCGATGTGCGAGGAGGTCGATCCTCCGCTCATCGAGGTCGAACCCGGGCATCAAGTTGCCTGCCTGCTCGTCCAGAAAGGGGTGATCTGAGGTGCCTTCCAACGACATCCTGAGGGTCGAGAACCTCAATGTTTGGTTCCAGATGCGAGAGGGGTTCTTCAAGGACCTCTTGGCCAAAGAGCCAAGATATGCAAAAGCTGTGGATGGAGTATCTTTCAGCATCAAAAAAGGCGAGATATTCTGTCTCGTCGGAGAAAGCGGATGCGGAAAGACAACGACGGGAAAGGGCATTCTGAGGCTGGTCGAGCCGACGAGCGGTAGCATAATCTTCGCAGATGATCCGAGCGACCCCGTAATGAAGGAGCTTCTGAAGAGTTCCGCGAAGGTGACCCTCGAAGACGGCAGGGAGGGGGTCGATGTCAGAAAACTCTCCAAGTCGGAAATGAAATTTGCCAGAAGGAAGATCCAAATGATATTCCAGGATCCCTATGAATCGCTGAACCCGAAGATGACGATTTTCGATATCGTCGCCGAGCCGCTGATAGTCAATCGCCTGACGAAGACCGAGAGAGAGAAGGAGGAAAGAGTCAAGAAAGCATTGCAGGATGCGGGATTAAGACCCCCAGAGCAGTTCATGTGGCGATATCCACATCAGGTCTCGGGAGGCCAGAGACAGAGAGTCGGAATCGCTGGGGCCCTTGTGCTCGAACCGAGTCTGCTTGTGGCGGACGAGCCGATTTCCATGCTCGACGTTTCCATAAGAGGCGACATCCTGAAGCTGATGCTCGACCTGAGGGAGAAGAAGAAGCTAACATATCTCTTCATCACGCACGACCTATCGGTGGCGTATGTTTTCTCGGATAGGATAGCCGTGATGTATCTCGGAAGGATTGTCGAGATGGGACCGACGGAACGGGTCATCAAGAACCCGAAACATCCATACACCCAGGCGCTGATTACCGTGGTTCCGAAGCCGGATCCGACTGCAAAGGAAGAGAAGATAATCCTCAAAGGCGAGCGCCCCGATCCGACGAACATCCCGAAGGGTTGCAGGTTCCATCCGAGATGCCCGTATGTGATGGAGATTTGCAAGTTCGAACAGCCAGAAGCTACGCAGATCGAACCCGAGCATTGGGCAGAATGCTTCCTATTGACACCAGATTTGGTCAAGAAATGGGAAGCCGAAAGGGCGGGCAAGAGGTCTTCGGGAGAGGGAAACCAGACCGCGGGCCAGGCGGCTCCGGGCATAAAGAAATAGCTTGTTTCCTTCGCTCGGGACATCCATTGATACAATGCACGTGGAATGTCCTGGCACGCATCCAGAAAAGCTTTAAGTAAGATTCATAGGTTCAGTATATTCCAATCGAGCGTGAATCGATGAACCGCAATATAGTGGTCGAGACGATAAATGAGACACCGATTGAGAGACAGAACGTCGAAATCGTAGAAAGAAAGGGCATCGGCCACCCTGACAGTGTCGCTGACGGGCTTGCGGAATGCGTTTCGAGGGCTCTGTGTAAGATGTATCTGGAGAGATACGATCGGATTCTGCATCACAACACCGATGAGGCACAAGTGGTTGGTGGCCAATCCGCTCCAAAGTTCGGTGGCGGGGCCATCCTCGAACCGGTGTACATATTGCTTGTTGGCAGGGCGACGACCGAAGTAAACGGCGAAAGACTCCCCTATCGAACAACTGCGTTGAGGGCGGCGTATGAGTATCTGAAGACGAATTTTGAGCACCTCGACCCCGATTGGGACGTCATACTCGACTGCAAGATCGGCCAAGGGAGCGTCGACCTCAGGGGACTGTACGAGACGAGGAAGAGGCTCTCTAACGACACCTCTTTTGGGGTGAGTTTCGCCCCGCTATCCGAGACAGAGAGGATAGTCCTCGAGACGGAGAAGTATATCAACGGGAAACTGAAAGAGAGACTCCCCGAGGTCGGAAAAGACGTGAAGGTCATGGCATGCAGGGAGAAGGACGAGATAAAATTGACCGTTGCCGCGGCTATAATCTCGCCCTTGACAAAAGATAAGGATCACTATCTGAACGTCATCGAAGAGCTCCGGGACGCGGTGTACGACCACGCCATCAAGTTTACCGAAAGAAATCTGACCGTGGATATCAACACTGGCGATGACCCCGACAAGAACATATTCTACCTGACGGTCTCGGGGCTATCGATGGAGAACGGCGACGACGGCTCGGTCGGCAGGGGTAACCGCGTGAATGGCCTCATAACCCCCTTCAGGCCGATGAGCATGGAGGCGTCAGCAGGCAAAAACCCTGTGACCCATGTGGGGAAGCTTTACAATATTTTAGCGTACCAGATAGCGAACGAAATCGTAGAGATCGGAAAGGGCGATATCTTAGAAGCGCGCGTCAGGATCCTTGCCCAGATAGGCAAGCGCATCGATATGCCGCAGGTGGCGAGCATCCAATTGATCTACGAGAACGGGGTCAGACCCTCAAGATACGACGCCGAGGCAAGGAGAATAGCGGACGAGAAGCTGGAGAACATCGACAAGATAACGATGCAGATAGTGAACAACGAACTGAACGTCTTCTAGATGCGCGAACGGGCAACAACAGATATCCATTGCGGGCATCTTTCGCTCGGCCCAAGGGGGAAAATCAAGTCATCACTGCTTCGATTCCAACTCCTGCTCTCTCTTTTTAAGCTTGTCTGCAAGGGATAGAAGCTCCTCCTCGAGCGCCTGCAACCGCTTCCATTCTCCTTCCAGTTTTGCCTCTTCTTCCCTGAGCGCGTCCTCTCTCCTTGCGAGCTCGAGAGCCTTCTCCTCGAGTTCGAGTTTCCGCTTCTCGACCGTTTCCATCATCTCTTTTCCCATCGAGGTCACGACGCTTTGCTTTGCAGCTTCTATCTGCTCCCATAGATTGCCGATTTCCGCTCTCTCCTGCTCTAGCTTCTCAAGCTCGACTGCGACGACTCGCTCCCGCGTCTCAACGTCGCGTTCTCTCGCGCGAATCTCTTCCTCGAGGACGCTGAGCTTCAGCTCCTTCTCCTCTAATTCCTTCGAGGTCAATTTAGACAGAGCCTTCTGACGTTCCAGCTCTTTCCTCATCTCCTCAAGCTTCTCGGAGACACCGCGGTCGACCTTCTCGCGCTCCTCCTCTAGCAGGCGACTCATCTCCGTCAGCTCTTTCCTCAGGGCCTCCAGCCTCTCCTTTTCGGCTGCCAATTCCTCCTTCTCATGATCAAATGAGGCGACCAGCATTTCGAAATCCTTCAGGCCTCTGTCCAGCTCCTTTGACTGCTCCTCCAGTTTCCTTTCTCTCTCCTCTAGCTCCCGCTCCTTCTCTGCAATTTCGTCATACTTCGCCTTCAGCTCTGTCTCCTTCTCCACCAGTTTGTTCTTCGTCTCCTCCAATTCTCTGGACACGTTCGCCAGCGCGTTCTCTCTTTCCTTAAGGGTGGCCTCAAACTCGGCGAGTTGATACCTTAATCTGGCGATTTCGGAGTTCTTAGCCTCGATCTCGGCTGCCCGCTCGTCCAATTCCTTTGCTCTCTGCTCTATCTCCGCAAGCCTTGTGCTCAGGTCCTCTTCGATCGATCTCTTGTATTGCTCGGCCATTTCTTTGGCCGCATCAATCATCATTTCTTTCCGGCTTATCTCATCCATGGCCGCAGCAAGCTTTTTCTCTCGCTCAGCGAGTTTCGCTTCACTTTCCTGGAGTTTCGATAGCAACTCAAGTCGTTGCTGCTGCTCTGCTTCAAGGACCTGTCTCTGCCTCTCAAGCTCTTCCTGGCTTCTCTTCAGGTTCTCCTCGGTCTGCGCGAGCTCCGCAACCTTTGTTGTCAACATCTCCTGAAGTTCTGCCATGTCTGCCTGTGCCTCTTCGAGCTCCCTCGAACGCTCATCGAGCGCCTTCATCGCCTCTTCAAGCTCTCGCGATCTGGCCTCCAGTTCAAGACGCGTTTTTTCAAGAGCACTCTCCTTGCTCCTGAGTCTCTCGCTCAGCTCATTCAGTGCCTGTTGCTGCTGTTCGATATCGGATGCTTTTCCTGTTATGCTCGACACGAGTTCCTCTTCCTTGGCGCGCAGTCTCGCGCGCTCCTCTTCGAGCTCTGCCTGGACGTTCATTCTGAACGTCTCTACTTCTCGCCTAGCGTTGAGGATCTCCTCTTCTTTCTGAGCGAGCTCCATCTCCTTTGCAGTCAGTTCCGCTGATTTCTGTTCGATCTCCTTCAGAGATTCATCTAACGAACTCTGGACTTCGGCTTGAGCCTTCTGGGCGGCATCAAGCTCGGCGCTCTTGACCTCAAGCTCCTCTCGCGCTTTCCTGAGCTCTTCTCTTTCCGAAGCAAGCTGATTCCTTTCCGCCTCCAATAAGAGTCTCTGTTCTTCTAACTCCTGTTTCTTCCTGCTCAGCTCTTCGGATTCCTGCTTTATGCGTTCTATCATCTCCTGAGTCTCGGTCGATCGCGAAGATAGTTCCTGCTCGGCAATCGACATATTGCGGAGATCCTCATCGAGTTTTTGTCGCTCCAACTCCAATTGCGCCTTCCTTTCTTCGAGCATGCGTCTGAGGCTATCCAGCTGAGCAGTCTGACGCTCGATCTCCGCCCTCGTATTAGACAACCTCGCATTTTCCTCCTCGATCTTCCGCCTCTCGGCCTCGAGCTGTTCCTTTGCCGCCTCTATCCCGTTGAGTGCCGCCAGTTTCTCTCGCTCAAACTCCTCTCTCAATGTCTTGATCTCGGCAAGAGCCAGGGACCTGTCCCTCTCTACTGATTCCTTTGCCACTGATAACTCCCGTTCTTTTATCGCCAGCTCGTTCATTTTGGCGGTGAGCTCCTCCTCCTTGCCCGCTATCTGCGCCAGCTTGGAGTCAAGTTCGTCGTTCTTCAATGCCGCTGACTTGAGATACGATTCAGCCGCCTCCATCTTAGAGGCGATTTCCGCCTCCTTTTGCTCAATCTCATTCTCCCTGGCCTTAAGCTCGTCTGAGATTGCGGCAAGCTTCCGGTGCGTCTCGCTCCATTCGAGCTCGTGTTTCGTCTGCAAGTCGTCCAATTCCTTCTGCCTGATATCGAGCGATTTTTCAAGCTCTTCGAGCTCCTTTTTCCGTGCCTCGAGCTGCCTATATTGATCGTCAAGAAGCGCAGATCTGTCCTCAAGCTCCGAGGATTTCATTGTGATTTCCTTTAATTTTTCATTGAGTCTTGCCTCCCGCTCCGATAAATCCGCTCTCGCGAGTTCGATTTCCTTCGACTTCGAGGAAATCATGGCCTCTGCTTCTGACAGCTGGCTCTTCGCAAGCTCTATCTCCGCAAGCTGAGCGTTCAGGGACTCCCTCTCTGCGGCCAGTGCATTCCTCTGGTTTGCCATTTCCAGCTCGAACTCTTGTTTCCTCTTCTCAAGCAACTGCAGTTCGTTCTCGATTCGTTTGTTCTCGACCTCCTGGAGTCTTGCTGCTTCATCCAGTTCAGCCTTCCGAACTCCAAGCTCCTGATCGAGCTTTTCGAGTTCTGCACGCCAGTCTTCCAGCTCCTTTGAGAATGTGTTATTTTCATCTATCTTCTTCTCGATCTCGCTCCTCTGGGCCTCGAGCTGCTTTTGCATTTCCTCGAGCGCCTGTCTATCCTTCTGAAGCAGTTCCCTCGCATTCTTGAGAGATTCCTCTTCTTTGGCCAATTCCTCGGCATCCGCTTGCAGCCTCGCCTGGCGCTCGTCAAGGCTCCTCTGGAGCTCTGATATTCTCTTCTCGCGGACCGAAAGCTCTGATTCGAGCCTGTCCAGCTCCGCTTTCCTGGAGGACATCTCCTCCTTCATTGCGCTTAATTCTGCTCTCTCTTTCTCGATCTTCGAGGCCTCATCCGCCAATCGTGCGCTCTTTTCATTAAGCGAGAGTTCAAGCTCTCTTACGGCCTTCTCTCTTGCGATAAGTTCATTCTCACGACTATCTAGGACGGCTTTTTGGGATTCGATCTCTGACATCCTCGCAGCCAGTTGCGCCTCCGTCTTCTTGAAAATCTGTGTTCGTTCTTCGTATTCCTTCATCAATGCGCGTTCTTTATCGTCGAGAGCTATGGTCCTCCTATCGAGCAGAAGGTCCGCCTGCTCGAGCTCCGATTTCCTTTGGTTCAATTGAACCTCAAGTTTTTCGAGGTCGGTCTTCTGCTGAGCAAGCTTCTTTTCCAACGCGTCCAATTCTTCGCTCTTCCTCTGAATCGCGGCGGTCTTCTCCGCGAGCTCCTCGTTCAATTTCTGCTCTCGGACTACAAGCTTTTCTTCACGCATATCGAGCTCTTTCTCTTTGGCGATCAGCCTTTCGCTGAGCGATCCGAGTTCGGCCCTCGATTTCTCCTGCGCCTCCTCGAACTCCTGTTTCAGGGCCGAGAATCTCGCTTTTTCGGCCTCGAACTGCGTCCTCAGCGAGTCCAACGCTGACCGTTCGGCCTCGATCGAGGCCCTCTCTCTAGATAGCTCTTCGTTTTTCGCCACCAATTCCGAATATTTCTGTTCGACCTCAGCCATCTTCTCTCGGAGAGTGGATTCCGTAAGAGCTATCGATTTCTCCCTTTCCTTCAGCTCGCTCTCCAACTGATCCAGTCGGGATGTTCTCTCGTTCAACTCCTTCTCGTGCTCGCTCTTGAGCAACTCGAATTCTGCCTTTTGTTTTGATAGGTTATCCAGCTCCGCCTGAATACGTATCCTGTCTGCCTCGAGCCTTCGAGCCTCTGCTTCAATATCTAACTCTCTTTGGGATAAGGTCTCTTCGCGCGCCGATAGCTCCTCCATCCTTTTCAGATAGGCCGCTTCCTTTTGCGCGAGCTCCTCCTTCGTCCTGTTCAACTGTTCCTCTTTTTCCGTTAACGCCACGCTTAAGGATTCGAGTCGCTCTCTCTCCTTCGCGAGCCCTTTTGCATACTCCTCCAGTTCGCGGACCTTTGCCTCAGTCCTCTCTTTGACTACCTCATCAATCTTCAGATATCGGTTCTCGAGATCCTTGCTCATCGATTCTAATGTGGCCCTCTTTTCGTCGAGCGCCTGCATCTCCTTTGCAAATCTCGCCTTGACCTTGTTCATCAGTTCTGCTTCTTCTTGGGTGAGTTTTATGCGGAAAGCCTCGAGCTCCTTCCGCGTCGCCCTGAGCTTCATGAGGGTTTCCGTAACCTCGGCTCGATCCTTTTCCAGACGCTTTCTTTCTTCTTCCAATTGTGCGCGCTGGGCGATCAACTCCTGGCGCAGTTTTTCTACATCCTCTTCTGGCGAAATGGCAGCAGATGGAGGAGACGGTACCGAGACAGTCTCCACGGCCCGTTGAAGAGGAACTGCTGAAACCAGCTCATCCTCTTTTCCACCAGGAGGCCCAGGTGGGCGCTCAGAGATGTATTCGACCTCGTTCTTCAATGCGGATATTTGCATTGGTTCGAGAGTGTTTGTCTTGAGTGTGATAATTCCGATGGATTTCGTCATCTGGACCTGGTCTCGGATCGCCTGGATGAGTTTCAGGACACTTGCGAATTTATTATTCGTGACAAGATATTCTAAGGAATCTATTATCACGACGCCGCCAGTCTTTCTCAGGAAATCATCTATTACTATGTTTAGACGTTCGAGATCGCGTGGGCCAATTGCGCCTTCCGCCGAGACATTCGTCAGCCAATAGGTGGGGACATCTACCAATCCGAGTCGCTTCATCAGATTCTTCGGGAATGTCCTGGTGATGATGAGACCTTTCATTCCCGCGTCCAATGCGCCCTTGAACAATTGATAGGATATGTTCGGGCTTTCCTCCTCGACTATATACGTCGTGGCGATTTCAATTGTGTATTCCCTACCGCCACCCTCCACATTGCCTTGCCCATTCGCCGAGCTCGGCTCTGCCAAGTCTCGTCCGATCTCGTCATCAGTGGCAGCCTTAGGAGGAGATTCCTGCCGTCCTGCAATCTCTCTTGCCCGCTCCCTCAAGCCCATTCGATCGCGATCCCCCGAATCAGCATACCATGAATCCCGATTATATATTCAAATCGTCGAGGACTTTCTCGTATAGCCTGAAATTCTCGGATTTCGAGAACTCATCGATTATTTCTGGCGGAAGTTTTCCAAGCAACTGGTCAAGCACCTTCAGCAATGTCGATACATCCTTTCTAGATTCTTCGAGTTTTCTCAACTGTTCCCGGAGTTCCTCGCGTTCTTTGTTCGCATCTGCGAGCTTTTCCTCCAGTACTTCGATTTTCTCTAACAATTCCCCTGATGGCGGACTAGGATAATAAGTTACTCGCCCGGCCTCCTTGCTCGAAATCAACTGATTCCTGATTTCGATCAGGCCAGCCTTTATCTTGGATTGGTCCTTCATCCATTCCTCTCTCTCGTCGAAAAGCTCGGCTTCAACTCGACCATCAATCTCTTGTCCTGAGGATGAAATCGTCTCACGCTGGCTGCTCGCTTCGCCGCCCCTTTTTAACGCTTCGAGCTCCTTCAACTTTATCGAATATGTTCTTATCTTCCTGTTCAGGTGCTCCTCCCTTCTCGCCAGCTCTTCTATCTTTGCCTTCAATTCCGTGATTTCCCTATCGCGGTCCTCGAGAAGCTTCTTCAGCGCTTGAGATGATAGACTCGGCTCTGGTTCGACCGGCTCCTGTGGTGCAGCTTTCTGTCTTTGCATCATTGTCCTGAGCTCGCGGATCTCATTCTCGAGCCTGTCCCTTTCCCTCGATTCCTCTTCAAGCTGGGCCAGCAGTTGCCGTACATCCAGCCTATGCTCGGATTGAATGACAGCCGCACCATTTGAGATACTTTCCGTAGCTATCGTTTTCGGTCCCGGGTATTCCTCCGCACGTGCAGAAGCAGTGGCTATCTTGACCGACACCCCCCTGGGTGTCTGCTTCCTGACGACCTGTGACTTCGGGGATGAGGATTCAGTCGGCTGGACCTTCATTTTGATATCGGATACCGAGCGAGAGACAAAGGTGGCGGTGCTCTTTGTAGGAACCGCCGTTCTGGTCATCGGAGACTCATCCGGAGGCGGAGGCGGTGGCGGCGGTGCTTTTGCAACCCGGACAGCTCTGCTCGCGGGCTGTTCCGGCGGTGCCGATTTCGTTTCCTGTTTACCCCATTCAATCAATTTCATCAGGAACTTATCGTCAGCGCTTATATTATTGGGCGCTTCAACCGTCTTGACCTTGAAGCCCAAATTACAGGAAGGGCATGCGACTGCTCCCACTGGCAAGAGGTTAGAGCATCGAGGGCATCTGAAGGATTCTACGATTCTATCAAACTCGACCCCGCAATTCCTACACCGGGCATCATCCCTCTGTACGCTCTTCCCACAATGGAAGCAGAAGAATTCGCCGGATCGGGTCGCTGCCTTTGCAACCATTTACGTTCTTCTCCTTTCCTTTATCGGTATGTGAACCTCGATTGGGTGATTGGCGAGAGATATATCTCTTTCATTTGGTCATTCGATGTCTGAATTTCTCTTCAAGTTCGATTGGATTATTCTTACTCGAATCGATCGTAACATATCAATTCGGCGAGATCCTTTCTCGAGGTTTTAGCTGGTACCTCATCCGGATATCCGAGAGGGGTGAGGGCCACAACTCTCACATCCGGAGGTATTCCCAGGATTTCCTTGACCTTTTCCTCCTTGAATGCGGCTATCCAGCACGTACCTAAGCCGAGAGAGGTTGCTGCCAAGATGAGATGGTCCATTGCGATAGTGACATCCATTACGAAGCTGTTCATATAGCCCCCTGCGGTGGCATAGGCATCGTCGGGGAAACCGCATCCGACTATAACGATGGGGGCCTCTGCGATGAATTTCTGGCCGGCACAGGCCTGGACCAGCTTCCTCTTCAGCTCTTCGTCCCTGACGATCACGAACTTCCAAGGCTGGGCATTGTTTGCCGAAGGGGCCAGTCTGGCCGCGGACAGCACCTCTTTCAAGTGTTCCTCCGGGATCGGGTCAGGGCGATATTTTCTCACACTGCGTCGAGTCTTGATGGCACCCAATACATCCATCGGGTTCACTTTGGTGTTATAAGGATTGAAAAAGCTATATAAGTTTCTCCGTGGCTCTCCCGTAATAAAACCGAACTTTCGAACGCCAGGTGGATTTAGCTTCGCCACCAACCTTCTTATTGCTTATCGAGAATTCCGGTACATCGGACGAGAGGACTATGGACAAAAGGGCGAGCGTGAATCCGATAGTAATCAGAATCAGCGGGAAGACAGTCCTTCTGACGATAGCTGTATTCCTGCTCTGCCTCGGAGGGATGGCCCTACGATGCATCCCCCTCGCCCAATCATCCTATCCATATATCCTTGACGGACTCGGGGAGGCGAAATTCGCAGCCGATATCTCAGTTAGCGGGAGGCTATCCCCAGATTTAGAAGCGAGCTATGCTGAGTCGCATACTGTAAGCACCCCGGTTTTTAACACTTTCCTTGCCCTCTCTTCCCTCATAACGGCCGAAGAACCGCTATTCCTCGTCCAGAAATTGATCCCGATATTTGCGGGAATGCTTCTGCTGGGCTCGTTCGTTCTCGCATGCATGTTCACAGGGAGCAACCGCGTCGGGATCTTCTCGCTGATGGCCTTGGCATCTTATGGCCCATTTGTGATAATTACGCAGGCGGCTTGGAAAGAATGCATCGGTCTATCTTTATTGCCGATTTTATTGATATCATTTCATTATCGGACGGAGACCAAGATGAGAATCCTATCATCACTCATGATCCTTGCAATGCCTTTCATACACCATTACATTGCCCTGATAGTACTACTTACAGTGAGCTTTGTCACCGCGACAGACTTCATTGTAGCCTTTAGGAGAAAGCATCTGTCCTCATCTAATCTGCTCGATCTGATAATAACCATCGTTGCCATCGATGAGGCCTTTGTCTATTATTCCGTGGTACGATTCGATAGGCTCGAATATCTAACCCCACAGAATGGCCTCTATTTGTTCCTCGGCCTCGCTGTTGCGATGGCAATCGGCGTGTACTATATATCCAGCAGGCGGATTACACAGCCGGGCTCGAAAGTCTTCCTTGGCGTGACCTCCGTACTCATGGCCTCGTTATTCGCCCTAAACGTCGCATCCCCTGTGGGGACAATTGACGCAAGCGCGGTTTCCATGCTCTCGTTCCCTTTGGTTGTGAGCTTCGCGCTTATGGTATTATGTGTCTACGGAATATCGATATTCTCGAAGACAATGGAAAGCTCGAAAACCTTGTTCTACGCATATCTCTCAGCCCCTGCGACAATGATAATATACGCATTTCTGCGCGCGGAGGATCTCATATCATTGGACATAGTCACAAGGACGGTCGACTTGATTGACATCGGCGCGTTCATCGGCCTGGGTATCACATTGATATTCATAACGAAGGAAATGAAAAGGATCTGGGTGCCGGTAGTTGCAACTGTAATCGCGATCGCATTGATATCCACGATTCCGATTGCCCTCGATTCCGAAAGATATGTCGGCACCAGAAACACGATATATGGCTTCGAAATTGACGCTATCGATTGGGCGGTCGATCATCGCGGTTCGTTGAGCATTCAGACAGATGTTCATTTCCTGTACGTCAAGAATCTTTTCGACAATATCGATGATCCGACTCTGGTCAGACGATTCTTTGGCACGGCTACCTTCGAGTCGAACAAATTGATGATCGCGAGCGAAAGATGGGTATCGATCGGGGTGAAGGATCTGCCATATGGCTGGGTGAAGATAGACGGCCATTCCTTCAATGAAAGAATCCATAGCTGTGATCTCATCTATGCCGCAGGCCCGCCTGGTACGGGAATATTGCTATTCACATCGTCATATTGATAGCCTCATGAATAGGGGTAAGATGCATGCACAGCTGTGAAAAGGCCCGACTCGAAGAATGCACGATTGTCATAGGCGATTCAAGAAGGATGGATCATCTGGATGACGAGTCGGTCGATCTGATCGTCACCTCTCCCCCATATCCGATGATAGAAATGTGGGATGACCTATTCTCAACTCTTAATCCCAGGATAGGGGTGCTTCTGTCATCGGGCTCATCGGATGCCGCCAGAGAGGCATTCGCTCTCATGCATCGCGAGTTATCCAAAACCATCAGGGAATGCGCAAGGGTGATGAAAGAGGGGGCAATCTGTTGCGTCAACATCGGAGATTCGCTCAGGTCGATCGATGGGAAATTTCAATTGTTCGCGAATCACGCCCGTCTGCTGGAGACATTCGAATCGTTGGGGTTGACGAACTTGCCTTATATCTTATGGAAGAAACCAACAAACAGGCCAAATGCGTTTCTCGGGTCAGGCTTTCTACCACCAAACGCGTACGTTACCCTGGATTGCGAATATATACTGATTGCTAGGAAGGGCGCTCCGAGGCGATTCAGGCCAAAGGATCCCGTGAGATACAGATCCCGGTTCTCGAAGGAAGAAAGAGACAAATGGTTCTCGCAGATCTGGTCGGATATTCCAGGTACGGCCCAGGAGGATAGGAATTCCGGTAAGAGGACAGGTGCATATCCGATTGAGATACCCGAGAGACTCATTAGGATGTTCTCTGTAGAGCAGGACCTCGTGCTCGATCCGTTCATGGGAACTGGAACGACCCTGATAGCTGCCAATAAATTGTACAGGAGATTCGTCGGATATGAGATTAACGAGAAAATCATTTCCCGAGAGGCGCTCAGGCTTGTCGAGAGACACGGAAAGATAATTCGTCAATACTGAAGGGTCCGAACTTCCCGCTCAATCCATTCCTTTGCATATCTGGGCACTCTTGCATTCCGAACAATTCTCACTGCAAGGCTCAACATGGATCGTAAGATTCGAATCAGGCAGCCTGGATTTGATCTTGAGCTCTATCTCATCACATATTCGATGAGCCGCCCCAACCTCCAAATGCTTCGGGACGACAAGGTGAAAATCGACAAATCTCTCACGGCCAGCCTTTCTGGTGCGCAACTCGTGATATGTGGCAGTCTCACCGACTATCTCCGTTATCGTCTCCCGGATAACTTTCTCCTCTTCTTCAGACACACTATAATCGAGGAGCTCCTGTGCAGACTTTCTCGTCAATTGAAGCGAGGCATTTATGATCAGCGCTGCGACAACTATCGCTACAACCGAGTCGATCTCATCAAGACCAGTAGCCATCACCAGTATCAGCCCGAGAAACACTCCCAAAGAGGTCCAGACATCGGTTCTGAGGTGCAGTGCATCCGCCTCCAATGCGAGAGAACCGTGTTTCTTAGCTATCCGCATTAGATATTTCGAGACTACGAAATTTAGGGTCGCGCTGATCCCCATAACGACAATCCCGATCTCGATTATCTGGAGTTGGGCATGTTCTATCAGCCTCGGAATCGCTTCGTAGATTATTATTGCTGCAGCGACGAGTATCAAGATCGCTTCGATACCGCCAGAAAGGCTCTCATATTTGCCATGCCCGAACCTGTGGGCATCGTCCGCTGGTGCCGTCGACTTTCTTACGGCGTAATTGGCTATCAATGCTGCTATCAAATCAGTACCAGAATGAATCGCCTCCGAAATCACGCTGACAGATGTGGTGAGTATACCCACCAAGAGCTTCAGGACCATTAGTCCTGAGTTCGAGAATATTGAGAACCTTGCTGCGAATATGAGCTCTTCGCTCCGGTCTTTCGAGATTGTCATTTCCCTCCGGATAGCAGAAAGCGGGATAAAGGCTTATCTGAGATTTTCAAGATCATCTCATTTTCCGAGAATATCGGCGAAGACAGACTAACGGTGCCATAACACAGATAGCCAGGAGTAGGAATATGCTCTGGAATTCCGGGATAGGAACGCTGCTTATTGCAGTCACATTCGATGTGTCGTTTAGCCCATACAGCGTTTCCCAGCTCCATGTAGAAGTGATTAGACGATATACCTCTCCTTTGGCGCGGACAACCCATAGATTGCCGTTCGAGTCGATATCGAGGTCGACGCATGGTGAGGCGACAAAATCATGGCTGCCGCCGGGACTTATATGGGTAGTGCTCCATGTGGTCCCGGAATCATTGGAGACGTATACATCGCCATCTCTTTCAAGCACATAAATAACATCCTGACCGAGCACGTTGATCGCGGCAATCGCCGAGACCTCGGATGCTGTGGGCGGTTTGTTCTTATATTGAGACCAAGTAAGGCCACCGTCATCGCTTCTCGCAAGTTTCGTGCCGGGTGTTGATCTGACTGCATACAGGCAGGCTGTCCCTGGCGAAGTGCCAGAACTCCAATCTATGTCCACGATATCATTGGTTGCCCAAGCTATTTTCCCCCTATATATCCACGAATTGCCCGTAAAATTAGCATTATATGTTTCCCCCGTTGATTTGATCGAATATAGTTGTCCCGAACCATCACTTGTTATGGCGACGAAATTGGATGACGAACTGGCTATCAGCCTCGTCCAGCTGTTAGCCAGATCATGAGAAACGTATACCGTGCCGTTCGAGAAAATGGCGTACAGATTTCCATAAGAGTCGGAGGTCAAATCGACTAATGAATCCGTGCCGTTTAGCACATCCGATTTCGGGATCCATGACGTGCCATCCAATGACCCCCAAATTTTCCCTTGCAAGCTGATCTTAAAAGGGTCTATGGCAACGCTGTCGAGCGCGAGATCGTCCCTCGAGCCGAGCCAATCGGTCGAGATTATTGCCATGTCCATTCCGGTCGTCGCACCGATTGCGTCCTTTGAGATTCCGAGCTCTATCTGCTGGCTATTCACTGCTGCGTTAATCCCGACGAGCTCGTCTTGCAGCCACTGGTCGCCATTCCATTCGTAGAACGCTTTTTGCAGGATAATCCCGTTTCTGCCTGATATCTCAATCAGATAATCCGGCTCAATCGTCGCATTTGCTATAGGGCTCGGTGCTCCGATATCGTCGAACGGGTTGACGTCCAGGAAAATCCGTAGCAGGTCTTCGCCTGTTACTCTTTCTCTGACCTCGAAGCTTCCGCCTATGCTCCCAGGGCCAAGAACCGATTCCTTGACGGGCACGAGGGAGCCGTTAAGCATTCTACCCCGCACCTCTCCAAAGAAGAAAATGTCGGTTGTAGAGTTCGAGAGAGCGGTCCTCGTGATATCGATATTCTTGTTTGCCGGGGGAACGGCATCTCCCATATCGAGCGCGAAGTTGTTCCAATCGGCGAAAATACCGTCGATTGTTATGCCCGAGGGGATACTGCCGACATATCCGATCGCGGGACTGCCGAGTATCATTATCACTGGATAATCCGTTTCGATGCCCTCACTGTCGATGTACGCGGTTATCTTCGTTCCTGGCGTCAGAGAGGAACAATCTACGCTCAATGTCAGTGTCTTTCCGATACGCATTTCTTCCTTGTTTTTCCATATCACCTCACCGAGATCCACCGTGTTTGCCCCAGTCACTGACGGGACAATAGAGCGGACCTCTTCCATTGCCCCATAGGCTCTCACAACCAATTGTAAGAGGTGTTGGTTCGGTTCTTGCAATAGGACCCCTGTGGAGGGCACCAGGGAACCCTGAGTGATCATAAGCACTCCTGGAATGAGCGAATAGATGACGGACATACACGTATTCGATTTGCCATCGAAGGCGACGCTTACGAATTTAGCATGTGCGCTCGAGAAGGTCTGGGGAGCCGTGAAATTTGTCTCGAATTTAGAGATCAGCGCGGCAACATGTATCGATTTCACGCTTTTCCAAGCGCTCCAGTTCAGATTGTCATCCGAACCGAAGACGTACAAGCCCGCGAAAAGAGACTCCCCGCCGCAGCCCGATATCATCGCCATATGATCTGCGCCAAATCCCGGATAGAATGAAAACCCGGTCCCAGGATCCCCATCTGAGTCAATTAAAAGTGCATAATACGAGATTCTCTCTGAGGTCTTGTAAAGGTCTCCCGTAGTGTGTAAATACCAGAAAATTGAACCCTTATATAGCTGCACGGCTGTCTCATCGATGTTCAGGGACGGGTTTTCCGAAGCCAAGAGCGCGGGATATTTTGGGACATTGATCCAATCATCCCAAATGCCATCAACGGCAGGGGGCGTTAATTCGGGCCTATTCGTGAGAACCAGGAATGACGCTATGATCACAATAGCTACGACCAATATTGCCAGTATTATATAGGAAGGCCGAACCCGTGTGTGCGTCCTTTTCGTCTCTTCTTTAGGGATCTTTCTGCCAGTAGCCTCTTCTTTCACCCGCTTTGGCTTTCCGAGGTTGATGATGCTTTCTCTGTCGATCACTCCCTCGCCAATCTGTCTCGTCTCAACAATGATTTCTTCATACTCCTCTTCGACCTCTTCCTCAACCTCCTCCTCCGCCGCTTCTTCCGTTCTTTCAATGGCGGGAGCCGCTTCCGATGTCACAGCAGGTACAGGTCCTACACCTTTTTCCGGAGGCGTTTCTCCCATTGCTTTCTCTTCCGGTTTCGGCGCCTCTGGCCCGGGAGAGGATTTCAATTTCTCGATCTTTTCTCTCATCTCTGCAAGCTTGGCCGATATATCGATAGCCGGAATTGAGATCGGCGTCGACGGCAAGGAGGGGACTGTCTCAGGAATCGCTGCATCGCATATCGGGCATTTCGTCGCGCTGTCGTCAAGTTCGGCGCCGCACGATGGGCATATCTTCATCAGAAAACCTCGAAACCTCGGATACTTTTCTATTCATAATGAGAAGGCGTATATTAATCAGTTAGTCATAATGTTATCAAATCTGAATTTGTGCTTATATTCATACACACCTTGTTTGGCTCTGCTCTCTCATGAATTGCGGGAGATAATACATGCCGCCTGCGGCTTTCCAGGTAGTCGAGCTCATCTTCCAGCCGACGAATGGCTGGCTCCCGACCATGGCCGCGGTCGATGCACCTGTACGCCTGTTCGCATAAATGGTCCCCGCTTCGATTTCATCCATGTATCGAGCAATCTCCGATTCATCATGGCTCATCAATCCTGATGTCAGGCCGTATTCCGAGCTGTTCGCGATCCTGATACCCTGCTCGAAGGAATTTATCGGAATCACGCATACGAACGGCAAAAAGAGTTCATTTACGACCAGCGGATGATCTTTCTTCAGATTCGTCACAATTGTTGGAGCGACGTAGTATCCCTCGAGACCGTCCGGGTGCAGGAGTTCGCCTCCAAAGAGTATCTTGCCTGCGGCCCGCGCGGATCTGCAACACCTGACGTATTTCCGCACCGCTGCGCGATTGATAAGAGGGCCGAGATAGGTTTTCCTCTCTCTCGGGTCACCTACGATCAGGCCTTCTGTCCAATCCTTTAGCGAACGCACAAAATCAGAGAATATTGACCTCTCGACAAGAGCACGAGAGCATGCGCTGCATTTCTGACCACCGTAGCCGAAAGCTGCCCGTCCGACCCCCTCAACGGCTTCCTGCAAGTCGGCCTTGGACGTGACGATGACTGCATTCTTGCCGCCCATCTCCGCGATGAACGGTCTCGGCATTTTCTTATGGAATATCTTCATGGCACTCAATCCGACCGATCTTGAGCCAGTAAAGACAAAACCAGAGACCTCCGGGGACCTCAATATCTCCCCGCCTATCCTTTTGCCAGAGCCGGTCACGACATTGAATACGCCTGGCGGCAGACCAGCTTCCTCGAGAATCGAGGCGAAGACGAATGCTGGCCAGGGAGCATCGCTCGCGGGCTTGACAACCACGGTGTTTCCAGTTATCATCGCACCTGTACTCATTCCTGCCATTATTGCCATCGGAAAATTGAACGGAGACACCACGCCCCAGACTCCGAAAGGCCTCAGGAGGTTCCTTGGCCTTTCATTGGGAAACGCAGGAGGCATCTCATGTGAATAGCCCTTGTTGAGCTTCATTTGATAGGAATAGTACCTGAGAAAATCTATCGCCTCATCCACGTCGGCCATTGCTTCGAATCTGTTCTTGCCGTTCTCCAACGTCACAATCGCCGCCAATTCGTATTTTCGTTTCGACATTATGGCGGCAGCCCTGTCGAATATCTCGCAACGGTCCAGATAATCTACAGTCCTCCAGAATTTGAAGGAGGATTTTGCCGAGGATATAGCAAGACGAACATCTGTCGGTGAGCTGCTTTGAAACGTGTGGTTGAGGATGGACAGATCACCTGGGAACCGGTCTTCAAAAGGCCTTTCACGAGCTCTTTTCCAGACCCCGTTGATATAATTGTAGATCTCGTCCCCGAGGGTCTGCTCGACACGCCTCAGAGCCCTCTCATATCTTGTATGAACAAGTTCGCTTATGCCCTTTTGATTCGCCCTGAAAAACGTATTCTCATTTCGGAACCTCATGCTCAATCCCTTCTCATCCATATCATTATCGCCCCTCGACCACGAATATGTTTCGGGATAAGTCCTGGAGAAACGCAACGAAAATCGGAGCATCCGGACGAATAACGGGAAGGAATGAATATGTAGAAGTGTATCCATATATCGATAAATTTCATCATGCCAGATGTGAAGAGATGAGCCACAGTCAGAACAGTGATCGGGATATTGAGAAAAGCGGTATAACAAGATTCGAGAAAGCGGTCAGCCTCATCGAACGTGTCTTCATCACGATTTGCATCTCGGCGATATTGTTATTCTTCATTTGGAGATACATTCCGATCTCAGAAAGTTATCAGATGCCTGCCTTGCTGGGCGGTATCGCCCTGGTAATAGTTATCATAATGATCGAGATACTTCTTGCCGAGAAGCGAGACCATCCCAGATAGGACTCATTAGCTCTCGATATGTCCGCGTACATGCGGAACATTCAATCTCCGTCTCCACACAAGGAACTTAGTCCTTTAACTTCTCGAAGCCAAACGTCTGCCTTAAGAACCGATAGGCTGCATCCCCTTTCCTTGTCAATATCTTGATGTCTGGCTTTTCGCCGTCAGGAACAACTTTCTTGTCTCTGGTCCTGAGGACTTTACAAAGAAGGTCGTGCTTCCAGTCAATGATCACGTCAGCCTCGCTGGCGATTGTCGGTGTGACAGATGCTTTGCCATCTTTGCTCACGGAAAATGTGGCGACCTCTTTCTCCGTCTTAAACACCCAGGATTGAGGGAGATAGCTCCTTATGAAAATCAACCAGGGAGCAACCTTCCCCTCTACCTCTCCACAGAGATTTCCGAGGAGTTCTTGAACACAGCCCATCTCGTATTCCCTCTATCTCAGGTCCTTCTCATGCATGATTTTTTTTTAATCGAATTGAGGATGTCGAGGTAGGATTTATACCTGGCATGCAACAACCCCCATATTAATACAGCGGCACAGAGACATTCAAATCTGTTCTTCGGGCCAGACTGTCAATAGAGCAACTGATATGTCACCACGATGTCATCGGTATCGATCTGCACAGAATCATTCGTATATGTGTAGAGATAATGCTTCCAATTTATTCGATATGAGGCCCCGGGCGCGAGTGTACCCGCATCAATCACCTCGATATATTCGCCGATATGTGCCTCGAACACGCGGATCTTAATAGAGCAAGTGCCGTTTGCGTTACCGATATTTGTGATGGATCCTGTGACAAGGATATAGAGATGATATCCGGTATTGCTCACGTTCTCTGGCTGAAATACGTATCTGATATCCGCGGTGAACTCTGGATGTGGCCACGGCTTGTATATGAAGACTATCACATTCGTTATCAGGAGAATTACGATTATGAAAATGATTATCCAGACGGGTATTCGCCATATAAACCCATGGAGCTTGTACCTGAGCCATTCTATTGGATTCATCCTCGTCTTGCAGACGCGGACAAGTATTTTTGAGTTTGCTTGCTTGAAAGCAGCTAGAACCTTTCAAGGCGGGCGAGCTGGGACTTTCGGGACGGCTTTGCGTCCTTTCGAACCCAGGACCACCTGCTTAGGAGGCAGGTGCCATATCCGGACTAGGCCACTCGCCCGCAATATCCAAAATTAAGAGCGGGTAGATAAAGGATATCAAGAGAATCGGCGACCCGTGACCGCCCAAGAGTGGCAAGATCGCCGTATCAAGGCTTGGAGAAATCCCAGCTTATTCGACGATCTCCTCAACGGGTCTGTCCTTCCTTTAATTGGGCTTCTTTTCTTCTTCCTGCTTTTCAGGGCCCGTTAGACCACTCGGCTCTTTGGGCTCTGCCGACTGCTCCTTGCCGGTCGGCCTCGTATATTCCTCAATGAGCTGGATAACGTCGACATCCAAGACATCTCGGAGGTCTGTCACAACTCGATATTTCGACAATAGCCATTTCTGGTCGTATTTGCAGACATCTGGCAATTTGACCACGATCTTCTTGTCTTGGAGCTCGAATGAGAATCCATCTGGGTTCCCGTAGTCCATCTTCAGGACGGCCTCGAACTTCTCTTTCGCATCCTTCGGCTCCGAAGTTATCCTGTACCTGTACCTCAGGGTCTTGCCGGCGAGCCTGTTGTTGAAATCCACTCTGACCCTTCCTGCCGTGACGGCTGAGATGTATCCCACCCTGTTCTTGACAGTCACCTGTAGTCCGACCTCTGGGACTATCTCCTGCCTAAGGAATTCTCGTATTGGTAAAAGCTCCACCAGCTTCGGGTCCCTCGGACCCGCTCCTTCCTCCGGAGACAGGATGACCTCGTATTCCTTTCCCACTTCTGCTTTCTCAAGAGATTTTTCTAGCCCGGGAAACAATCTCCCACGGCCGACCAGCAAGGGCACGGGCTCATAACTGGCCTTCTCATTGAAGATATTCTTTTCCTTGGCAAGATCGGCGTGCGTCGTATCAAAAAGCTCCCCACTCTCATGGATCCAGGCATCGAACTCAGCGTAAATCAGTCTTGCAGTCTTTGTATGAGCAGTTTTTTCTTCAGAAGCCATCAGATATCACCGGAATGATTCGGTCACAAGGGATGACGCATCCTCATTTAAAGCTTGCGAATCATAGAATCTTCAGCCAGATTGCCATATCAGCCTAACGAATTCGTCGACGGGTTCGGCGAGACGACAACTCCGAGGACCGTTGTCCGGCAACGATTAAATATAAATGCGTTGAGAAGATTGATGGCAAGGATTCGTGTTGAAAATAAGAGGGACACCGGTGGAAAAGATCGAGGAAATCCTGCTCACAGCGATTGCGATAGAGAGATACGGACAAGATTTTTATCGGCGCTTCGCCGAGATCATCGAAGACGAGAAAGGAAAAGCGCTTATGAAAGGACTTGGGCATGATGAAGAGGATCACGAGAGCGTTCTCTCTATCGAATTCCAAAAACTTTTCGCGCGAAAACCTCCAAAGAACATCGATGTGGACCTTGGACTAAAGGCTGTAAGGGAGATATTCGGCTCCAAGAAGAAGATAGAAAAGGAAAACGACATTATCTTTGATATCATGAAAACGGCAATCATGGTCGAAGAGGAATCAATAAAGTTTTATTCCAGCAAGTCACGCGATGTCAAAGAGAAAAGGATTTCGGATCTTCTCAAGAACCTGATAGAAACAGAAAAGGATCACAAGAGAATGCTGGAAGATAACCTGTTGCATCTCAAACAAGATGCAGCTTGGTGGGGATACGTCCCGATCCTTGAGGGCTGAGGATTACTGGCAAATAGATCACCTGGAAATCGGAGGTACCGATATGGCCGTAAAGATATACAAGAGCGCATCGGGCGTCACGATAGAGATAGACGAAGACAAATGCACCGGATGCGGGGAGTGCGCGAACACCTGCCCGTCGGAGGTCTTCGAGATAGTGAATGAGAAATCGACCTGCCCGAAGATCGATGACTGCACTGAATGCTGTGTCTGTGTGGAGACCTGCCCGGAGAAGGCAATTAAGCACAGTTCGTGCCAGTAAAGGGCATTTGGATGCAATTTTCCTCCTGTCATAGCGGCGGCTATGGGCAAATGTGATAAATATCCCACCGGAGATTGACTGGCGTGCGCCGCCATAGCTCAGCCGGCAGAGCAGCTGACTTGTAATCAGCAGGTCGGGAGTTCAAATCTCCCTGGCGGCTTCCCTTCTCCGCGTGAGCGCACGAAGCCATATGAAGATTTTTATTCCGGAAGAGCATCTTCAAGCCGAGGCTAGAGACATTGATGTTAAAGGGAAAGGTCGCACTCGTGACAGGAGGGACCTCTGGAATCGGTTTCGGGATTGCAAGGAGATTCCTCAAGGAAGGCGCGAAAGTCATGATTTCCAGCAGGACGGAAAGTAAATGCCGGGAGGCCGTCAAGAAACTCCAGAAGATCGGCGGGAAACGCGTGGCGTTCGTGACCGGCGATGTCTCGAAAGAGAAAGATGCAGAAAGGATGGTCGCTGAGACTGTACGGAAATTCGGCAGAATCGATATTCTTGTGAACAGCGCGGGCATCTATCTCGAGAAGAAGGCTCATGAGACGACTGAAGAGGAGTGGGACGCGATAATAGATATCGATCTCAAGGGGGTTTGGCTCTGCTCCAAGGCTGCTTATCCATACTTCAAGAAGCAAGGGAAAGGAGTCATCATCAATATCTCGAGCGACGCAGGGATATTCGGTAATAGGAATTGCGCGGCATATTGTGCGGCTAAGGGCGGTGTTTCGAACCTTACGCGCGCCATGGCCTTGGATTACGCCAGAGAAGGAATCAGGGTAAATGCACTGTGCCCCGCTGTGATTGATACACCGATGTATGAGAAAGAGATATGTCAACATGAGGACAGGGAGGAGTACATGAGGAAGACCGCCGAGAGCCATCCAATCGGCAGGATCGGCACGATTGACGAAGTCGCCTTTGCAGCCCTAATGCTTGCATCTGACGAATCATCATTTACCACGGGAGCTTGCATACCAATAGACGGTGGAACGACAGCGGGATATTAATTTCCGATAAGTTTCCTAATCTCTGGTGCTATCGATTCCGCATTCGAATGGAATTGTAGCTCCTTAAATGTCGTTGGTCCTGTCTCGAAGATTATCTTCGTGATGAGGTTACCAGGCGTTATCTCAAACAGGCCCCGACCATGTGCAGGTCTTGTTCCCTCGGAACGCAGGCTCTTCTCAATCGGTTCATTGAAAGGCCAGAACTTCGTCGAGTCGGTCAGGCAAAAGACCGGGATGGCCAGTTCTCTCGCCGATAGCGAGAGCATATATGTCCCAATCTTGTTTACGACGCCTTTAGGAATGATAGCATCTGCACCTATCAGCAATGCGTCACATTCGGAGAGATACCTCATTGCTTCAGCCTCTTCGATCAGTTCCGAGTACACTCCCGCGACCGAGAGTTCCCCTGATAGAAGCCTGCCTTCGCCGCCTGGTCTTGAATAGGTACAGTACACCGTAAGGCGTTTGCGATTGTGCAGTTTACTCAGGAAATGGAGCAAAGTCGAGCTACGGCTATGCGTCAGGAATCTGGTCCCTTGAATTGCGTTTGACGATTCTTCGGCTATCCTGTCAAGGGCTTCTGAGCTCTCCCTTGAAATCTCGATGGCGAACTTCCATATCTTGTTGCCGATATCCTTATCGCCCTGATGTCTTGCAAGCTCGAGCAAGAGGCGGTTAGAGAAATTCAGTATCGATGCCATCTGTCTTTGGCCTCTGATCAAATTGAGGGCGTATTCCTTGACACAGGCATGGATCTCGGAGGGAGAAGCATCCGGGTTACGCTTGAGGGACGTGTGCAATGAACTAGCAGCAATTTTCAGGATGTGCGATGCGCCATGTTCCGAGTCTTCGGATATCGTCTTGGCAAATAGTGCCAAATCGCTGCCAAGGGTCATTCTCTCTCTCCTTTAATGGACGGGCGATAATTAATCATTGCTGGTGCAATCATCATGAACGTAGATTCTCTGGGAGATATGCACACGATCGGAAAATCAGTAGTAGGCCGAGTAAGCTCAAATGATGTGTAAAGTTTAAATCATCGTTCATGCGTAAGCACGCCCCAATAGACAAGAGAGGGTGTCAATTGCTATTAGTTGCCAGATTCGTTGACAGAGTAAAGGACAATGATAGTGTTTGGTCAAGAATTGATGACCTACGGCAGGCGTTTCAAGAACAAGGAGTGAATTTGCTATACATCTCGAAACGTCAAGAATTTCAAGACACGAGCATCATCGCGAGCGCTCACTCCATCGATATTTTCAAGCAGGCTTTGCACGAAATTATAGGCATTCAGATCGATGACAGGACTTCAACAGTGTTTCCTCTTGTCAGGATGAAAATGTTCGACATCCCGAAAAACATCGGCAAAGAAGCGTCGAGATATCTCATCACGATAAAAACGAAATTGTCCGATGTTGAAAAAGTGTATCAGACTCTCTCCGAATTCAGGCCCTCCGCTGACATAGCATTTACCTATCTGGCTTTTATTAAGGAGCCGCCTTGTGACACATTGACTTTGAGCGCTTTTGCTAAGTCATATGAACATCTGCAGAGATTTGTCAGACAGGAGCTCATGGGGATACCCGGAATCGTTTCGATAACCATTACCGCTATCTCGAAGACAAAGAGATTGACATCATATTCCGAGATGGTCGACGTCCTTAGACGCGAGCTTGGCGAATTGAGGATCGATAGACCTCTGCTAGATCTTTCCGATTTGAGTCAATGACCTTCTAGAGAGGCCAAGACAGGCTGATACTCTCCTGGGCTTTCTTTGCGAACATGGCCTCCCATCTCGCTATGTATCTGCAATTCTCATTTCGGGAAAGTATGGCGTCCAAAGCTAGATCGTGAGCAAGTGTCGAGAAAACGGTCTGAAACTCTCCGCGGGACCAATGTCTGCGGATGCTCTCGGGCATCCTTAGATAGACAGGAGGAGCGTCAAGCAGCTTGGGCGGCAATCTTGCGAGGGTGAAAACATCCGTTGCCCGCTCGGTCCCAGGGAAGCCTTTTTTCAGGGCGTGGCTCAGATGCATCAGCTCGTGCCCTATGACATATCTGCTCGGCAAGCCCCTCTTTGTCAACGGGGGAAAAGATAATTTCCGAGAAATCGACTTTCCGCGACTCATAACGACGGCCAGCCCCCTGTAGGAGTTCGTAAGCCCTATCTTTATCTCGCCTTCGATCTCCGGAAAGTACTTTGCGACCTCCTGGAGCCTTTCTTCGAATTCTTCAAGAAGCACGCTGGTAGCACATGAGAGGAACCGACTCGTGTAAGCAGGTCTCAGGTTTGAGAACGGACTGACATCATCACGCATTCCCGGTATGAATTCGATTATCTGGCTAGAGTCGGACCAGGCCGCCGTTAGATCCTGAGAGGCATTTGATTCGTACATGATATCCTGTAGTCGACTATGATTTCAAACGTTAAATATCGAACCAGGATGTCGCATTTTTCGCGAAAATCAGAAGGTCCTCATCAGTACGCCTGACCATACTTTCGGATAGAAATAGGTCGACTTATGCGGCAGCTTTCTTCCGGTTCTCGCTGCATCGAAAATCTCGGGTACGGAGGATGCGTTCAGGAGGCAGACTACATCGAAATCCTTCTCCACGGCGTACCTGAAGGCATCCTCTGCGCCCTTGACGAACTCGATCTTTTCCTTGCGCTCCTGCATCTCCTCCGTTATGCCGAAAATCTCCTCGATGACATACTTGTGCAATATCGAGACATCGAGCTTCTCCACGGGGTCATCCGAACGGAACTGGCTCTTCAGGGTGGCGAGATATCCCTTTCGCTCTTTCACCAGCCATATCCCGATAGAGCCGCAACCGACGGAGCCCTCCAACAGACCGAGCAGATGCACCTTGTCCTTCGTCTTCTTCACGTCGAATCTTCGTTTCAATTTGCGCTCGATTTCGCGTATGATCTCCTTATCAATAGAATGCAGAACTCTATGCGTTGGAAGCATGATGAGCCCAGGGTCATAGCTGTTTATCAGGGTCACGAGTACATAATCATGGGGACCATGTCCCACCCTAGCGTCCATCTCGTTAGCGTACCTCAATGCCGTCTCATATCTATGATGACCGTCTGCGATCAACAGTTGTTTTCCGGCAAGGGCTCCTGTTATCTCCTCAACGTCCGCCGGTCTCGGTATCCTGAATATCCTGTGCCTGACACAATCAGGGTCAGTGAATACCATGAGCTCATTGAACGGCTGTTTTACCCTTTCGAGCAATGGACGCAATGAATAGTCCTTATCGGAATATATCATTAGTATCTGCTCGATGTTCGTCCGCGTCGCGCTCAACAGCGCGTATCTGTCAGATATGGCTTTCGGATGGGTCTTCTCATGAGGCAGGACATTGCTTCCGAGCGGCTCCAGCCTCAGCAGTGCTATCACCCCTAGACGTTGGAGCAGCCTATCTTCAAACCTGTACGTCTGCTCATAGAGATAGTAGCACTCGGCCTCATCCTGGACTATCTTCTTATCTGCAATCCATTCCCTCAGCTTCTCTGCGGCCGAAGCGTAGGAGTCATTCCTGTCACCCAGCATGATGTTGCATATGTTCATAGGCTCGGAAGATAGCTTGATCCGCATCTCTTCGGATATAACATCGAAAGGGGGCGCGACCAGCCTATCCGGCGGAACCCCTACCCTCGCGAGATTGTAATAGCATCCTCTGAAAGGTCTTATCTCAACCATGCGAGATCAGCCAATCCCGGGCAGGGAACAAAGAAAGAGGGTTATGTATGTTTCCCAATACGGGCACTCAATTATCCGTATCTGAATCGTTTTTTGTATCAGAAGCTTTGAGCTTCTCGGGGCGCACTCTTTGAAGCTTGCCCGGGGCCCACCAGGTCCATTTCGGTCCCAGGATCTTCATTATAGCCGGGGTGATATATGTCCTGACAAGCATTGCGTCTAACAGCACTGCAAACGAAAGGGCGAACCCGAACTCCTGAAGAATCGTTGTCTCCGAGAGCATCAATGTACCGAACGCACCTGCCATGATTACCGCGCATGCGGTGATTATCCCGCCGGTCCTGTCAACGGCCTCGATTATAGCCTTCTCATGGCTCCCACGTCTCTGGGCTTCCTCTCTAATCCTTGTGAGAATGAAGATGTTGTAATCCATGCCTAGACCCATCAGGATGATGAACAGCACGACTGGCATAAGCCACAGGACGGGCTTGGAAAGGGCCTCGCCGAACAGGAGCAGTGTGGCCGCAAGGGTCCATGAAATTGAAAGGCCGATCGATAGTATAGCGAATGCTGGCAGTATGACCGAGCCGAGGACTATCAGGAGCACAATGAAGACCCCGATTATCACCCCCGCCTCCATCTGGTTGAACTCGACGCTCATGATGTTGTCAACATCGACCATTCCGGCCGATGCGCCCCCCACATATATCTGCGAGCCCGCGAGATTCTGATCGGAAGAACGATAGCTCGCGAGGAAGGCTCTGATTTTATGAACGGTATCAAGCGATCTCGAGGTATACGGCTCTTCAACGAACACCGCTTGAAGCCAGACAGTTCGATTGTCTTTTCCGACCATTGATTTCATCTGGACGGTCAGAGCAATCCTGTCAACCTCATCTAATGATGACATGTTTGAATAGTTTATCAACTCGCCGTTCGGTCTTGAGGGACCTATTATCTGGAGGATGTTGTCATCCAGGCTCAGGATACTTGCTGAAAGATTTTCTATCGTGTCCATCATCGTCATGTCGAACGAGCCGTTCTCCAGTATCACAGGATCCTCGAACCTTATGACGATATCCGTTGGGGATATTCTTCCCGCCCCGAAGCTCTCGGACATGACATCGAGTGCCTCTACGCTCTCGTTCTCGGACATGCCGCCGATGAAATCGTAGCTTGTCTTGCCTGTGAAATATAGGTAGGTCGTCGGCACTGATATCAATAGTGCTACCGCAAACACGAGCACAGCGTTCTTCGTTGAGAATTTCGCCGCCTTCCTGAAATAACTGCCTCCCTTGGCTTTCCTGCGCTCGGCATGGTTTTTTCGGTGCCGCTCCCATCGGTCGCCCGTCAGTGGCCAGAATAATCTCCCTTTTAGCAGCAGGGCGATGGACGGCACAAGCGTGAGCGCCACAAAAAGCGCTATCAGGATAACAATCCCCAATACTAGTCCCATTGTTTGCAACATAGAGAAGCTTGATAAGGAAAGCACGCTGAATGAGATTATCACCGTTGCACCACTGGTGGCGATGCTTTCTCCCGCCCACGAGATCGAGGTGTGCATTGCCTCCTCGTAGGATGCGCCTTTCAAAAGCTCCTCCCTATATCTTGCAAGAATGAAGATGGAGTAATCGGTCCCAACCCCGAACAGGACCGCGACGACGAGCGTGAGCACCGTGAAATGGACGTTGGCGACGAACGTTCCTATGAAAATGATTACGGCCTGTGCGAGACCGAGTGCCATGGCGATGCAGCCCAAGGGCACAACAGGCCCGAGTACCGCCCTGAAGAACAGGCCCATAAGTACCAGGACGAGAATTATCGTCACAGGTTCTATCAACGCGAGATCTCTGTCCGCCATACCGCTCAGGTCAGCTATAATCGGCGCATCACCTGTAACATAGATCTGCATACCACTGGTCTCATACCGGTTCGCGATGTCACGAACGATCTCGACGTTCTCGACTATCGGTTGCTCGCCGTTCGATTCTCTGTAATTGGAATCCTTTTGGAAAGTCATTATCAGGAGCATCGTATCCTGGGCATCGTTTATGAACGATCTTCTCACACCCATAGGGAGGTCGATGGGATAAAGGCCAATGCGCCCCTCGCTAACCACCCTGTCTGCCAGTGCTTCTATTTCCGCCGAGGTCGGAGAGGGGCCGAGCATGTACACGTCTTCCAGGAACGTCCGGTTGGAAATCTTCGTCTTATCACTTATCAAGTCAATGACGAATATATGCTGAACTGCTGGATCCGAATAGTTTGACAACCCGAATTTGCCGCCGGAAACCGTGAGGCTAGCGAAGAGCGCTGATTGATACGGGGGAAGAACCGACCCGACAATCGTCAGGAAATCCGAATGTATCGAGGGCAACAACGATGATATACGCATACTCGGTGACAACGCGGGCTCCGCCGAAATGCTCAAGAGCCACCTGGCGTGAGTGGCGTTCAATATGCCCAAGGCGAGCCGGGCGCTCATCGGATCCAGCAGATATGAACCCATACCGGAGAGCATCAGGTCATATGTCACCCCGGATATTTCCACAGGGTTGCCGTAGCTCTCCAAAGTCAGTCTTGTCGCAACTACACTGAGCATCTGATACTCCTGACTTGTGGGCGGGAAGCCCGAGCTTGTGATGAAGAATGAATGCACGCTCGGCAGGACCGCACTCAGGCGCGTGCTCACGTTCCAGCTGGCATTCGCCGTGAAGCTCTGCTTCCAAACCTCGTTCGTGACGCTCAGCAATCCGTATACCATTTGAGCGATCGCAGGATCTGTCACGTACGATCCCGCACTTGAATATACGATCTCGAGAGCGAGATCGGCGATGGCACAAGGCTCACTGTAATCTTCGAGCGTGAGGTTCCTGATCACGGCATCGAAAAGCTGGTACTCTTCGCTGCCCGGTGTCAGCCCCGAATTTGAAAGGAATGCCCGATGAATGCCTGGGATGATCTCGTCCATCCTCTGGGACGCGTTCCAGCTAGAATTCACCATAAAGCTGTTCATCCAGGCCGCATGAGTCTCGTTTAGCAATCCTTTGGCCATCTGGGCGGTTGTCGGGTCTGAGAAATACCCGGCCATGCTAGCGTATGTCACATTATATGTGATCACAGATTGATCGATAGGATTCGCAAATGTGTACAATGTAAGACCGTCATGAACGGATGTTAGTATGAGCGAATATTCTGGTGGCAGCAGGGATGAGACGTAGGAGACCGATTGGTTAATGGACTCCTTCAGCCGCGGAATAGGATTGAATCTATAATACGGGTCGGAACCCAAGAGAACCCAGGTTCCGTTGAACGCACCGTAATATCCCCAGGCAAGGCTCTGATTCAGGGGATCCATATCGGCCGTGAACGCAGATAGGTACTGGCGTGTCTGATAGTCTGCAAGTGTATCATTATAACCCGTTGCGCTCCAGACGTTGAAATAATAGGTCGGGATGCCGTAGACCATCAACGCCGTCTGGTTGACGGCAACGAAGAATGTGACGTACCCCTCTGGCACGCCGAAAAGCAGCGTGGAGGCGAGCTGAGCACCCTCGAAACTCATAGAATACGCCTCCGGGAGCGAGAACATCAGGAAGGAGGTCATGTTCACCCCCTCATAAGTCATGGCATAACCCTCGGGAATGCCGAATAGGAGCTGCAAAGAAAGGTTCGTCTGCTCCTCGAGCGGCGTCATGTTCGAAGCCAGCGAACCGATCACCGCGATCATTGATTCGCGATATACATCATAAATTGAAACGACCGAATCGAGATATCTCAGGCGAGACGAGTTCTTCAGCTCGGCTTCCAGCGCCATGACGAGATCCCTGTTCTCAGCGCTCGTGAGATTTTCGTTGACAATTACGAGGATCATGCTGCTGTTCGCCGTCTCGGCTGGGAATTGCTCGCTTATAATAGCTCTGGCCTGCTTAGATTCGTAGTCCTTGTTGAGGAATTCCGTTTCTTGATAGGAGATGACGTCATTTACTGTGAAGATAGTTGGGAACACATAGAATGTTATCACGGCCCAGACGATTATCAGTGTGACGTGACGCTTGACGACGAAATTGCCGAGTCTGTCAAATATCATCCATCACACCACCGTGTCATTAAGGCGAGTAGTCTGTTGGCTCAAAGTACCTTGCTGACGAGATCTATTAGTCTGTTTGCATACCCATACTCATTATCGTACCAAGATAGTATCTTCACCATTCTGCCCGGCTCAGGTATAACAAGTGTCGATAATCCGTCTATGACAGCAGAATGCGGGTCGCAGATGATGTCGGCCGAGACTATCGGATCATCGGTATATGCCATAATGCCTTTGAGTTCGTTTTCAGACGCCCTCTTCAACGCATCATTGACCTCCGCGCGCGTAACCTCTTTTTTCAGCACCGCGGTGAAGTCTGTGACCGAGCCGTCGGGGACTGGTACCCTCAACGCGGCGCCCGTTATTTTACCCGCGAGCTCGGGGAATACCTGAGCTATCGCCTCGGCTGCCCCAGAGGTAGTCGGGATGATGGATAGCGCTCCGGCCCGGCCGCGTCTCCAATCCTTCGTATCGGGGAAGTCGAGTATTCTCTGGTTCTGGGTATATGCGTGCACGGTTGTCATCAGACCAGTCTCAATACCGAAGTTCTCGTGCAGGACCTTCACGGGGGGCGCGAGGCTATTGGTCGTGCAGGATGCATTTGATATCACGAAATGCTTGTCAGGGTCGTATTTCCAATGATTAACTCCCATGACGATGGATATATCTGCATCCGGGCTCGGTGCGGATATTACAACTCTTTTCGCGCCCGCCTGGAGATGTGCCATCGCCTTTGCCCTTTTTGTGAAAAGGCCGGTGGACTCGATCACGATATCGATCCCCATCTGCTTCCAGGGCAGCTTTGCAGGGTCGGAAATAGACAGTATCTCGATCCTGTGACCGTCGACGACCATCGTGTTGCCCTCGACCCTGAGGTTCTGCTTCAATCTGTGCTGGACGGAATCATATTTTAACAGATATGCCAGATTCCCGATGTCTGCAAGGTCGTTGATAGCCACAATTTCGAAATCCCTTCCGAGCTCTTCGCGCATCAAGGCCGCCCGGACGAAGCTTCTCCCTATCCTTCCAAACCCGTTGATGGCTACTCTCTTCAGGGGCATCCCCCGAGCCCTGTATTCGTCAATCCCTTATAAAGGAATAGGTAGGTAATAATCGACTTAGATAGCCCGAGCCGAGCATTACCTGCCGAAGTCAGGAAGGAGCTTAGCATATTGCTCAGCCAGCTGGAGATCCGCAGGGGTGTTCACGTTCAAAGCCCCAAGCCAGTTTTCTGACACCAAGATCTCCGTTCTATTCGAGTTGGTAACGTAATTCAGGCCGAGCCAAACATATTCCTCACCGGTTTCCGCCCTGAATGTCGATTGCTCGTCGACGGGGAATCTAACAGCCTCCTTCCGGACCACCATCGAGATGCTTGTATCCCTCACCGCATCGAGGAGACTGGCGACCTCTTGCGAGGTGACGAACGGGCAGTCGACGTTCAGCGAAATGAAACTGCCGAGCCTATTTATGAGCTCATAGATATCTTCATGGTAGCCCATACCTGAGGTCGTGATCGTGAGTAGATTTCTTTGATTGCAGAATGCCGATGTCTTCGGGGTATTTGGAGATACGGAAACGAATACCTCGGAAATTCTGGGATCGCGCAGTTTTTCTGCTGATATCTCGAGAAGGCTCTTCCCGGAAAGGAGAAGAAGCGCCTTCTCTGCTCCCTTACCGTACCTGGTCGCCTTCCCTCCTGCCATGATCACCGCTATCATAATATGACCACCCACGCCAATAGAGCTGCAAGTCTCCCGACTTCGTTTGCTGCGCCGAGACTATCTCCACCGACGCCTCCGAAATGTTTCCTCGAAATGAGCGTGACGCAGATTCCAGAGAGAGCGCCTATGAGGACGATAAAACCATAGATCCCCGCAATAAATATTCCAAGGGACAGGGAGATTCCGATGGCAGTCAGGTACTTCATGGTCGTGGATGAATCGACGAAAAGTCTGCCCATCCCTGCGTGAGAGCTAGGTCCCATCCTGATAGAGGTGTTCATCGCCAATTTGCCCGAGATCTCCGCGATGATGATGCCGAGTATCATTGGGATATTGTCACCGTAGAACCATGGAAAAAGTGCCGAACTATTGCCGTTGAGCTGCGAGAGCAAGGAGATCTCAAGTATGATATCCATCAGCATGGCGAATGAGCCCCCAGCGCCCAATGAGACATCCTTCATTGCAGAGCGTTTTCTCTCGATGTCACCTGAGGCCATTAACCCGTCTGCAAAATCTGCAAGCCCCTCAATATGGATTATACCTGTCAAAGAATACAAAAACATACAAAGTAATACCGCCGCTAGAAGATTCCCTATTAGGTCTGAGGCATATTCGAAAATCAAATACCCGACAACTGCTGTCGCAAGGCCGATAATCGCTCCGACCACAGGGAACAGATATTGTTGTCTGGCCGCCTTCTGAATATCCCTTGAAGCCTTACCTACCCTTATCCTCGACAACAGACCGAGGAGATCTAACAACGGTTTCCTCTCTCCTGCAATCGGTGCAAATCTTAAAATATACTTTCAATATTTCAAGTTTGCTTTAAAGTGATTGAATGAACATTGAGGATGTCGTGAGATCTATATCTCCACTGGATGAGGGATGCATGGAAAAGGCGAGGAACAGACAGGACCAGCTCACGAAGCCCCAAGGATCGCTAGGGAGGCTTGAAGAGATATCGGTTCAGCTTGCCGGTATATACAGGACGGAGCTCCCGAAGGTGGGCAAGAAAGTCATCTTCACGATGGCTGCGGATCATGGCGTCGCCGCGGAGGGAGTGAGCGCATATCCTTCCGAAGTCACGGCTCAAATGGTATTGAATTTCTCGAACGGCGGGGCAGCAATAAATGTCATCGCAAGACACGTGGGGGCGGAGGTCATGATCGTCGATATGGGTGTCAAATCGGATATCATCTGGCCACCGGCTGTCATTCAAAGGAAAATAGGCATGGGTACGGCCAACATGGCCAGGGATAAGGCTATGACGCGCGCGCAGGCCGAGGCCGCTATCATGACCGGTATAGATCTCGCGCATAATGCAATCGACAATGGGGCGAACTTGATCGGCATCGGAGACATGGGGATAGGGAACACAACATCCGCAAGCGCGATTACCGCGATTATAACCGGAAAGGATGTCTCCGAAGTCGTCGGTCGTGGCACAGGGCTTGATGACGCGGGCCTTCTCAGGAAAATCGAGATAATTCGCAGGGCACTGCGGTTGCATGCCCCGGATCCGAAAGATGCCCTGGGAATTCTAGAGTGTGTCGGAGGGTTCGAGATAGCCGGCATGGCAGGGGTCATCCTCGGTGCCGCTAGCAAGAGGGTGCCAGTGGTGCTTGATGGATTCATCTCGGGTTCTGCTGCGTTGATCGCGGCAACAATAGCCCCCATTTCTCGCGCTTACATGATTGCTTCACACAGATCGGTGGAAAAGGGACATGACGCGATTCTTAGGCATCTCGGCGTCGCACCCCTCCTCGATCTGAATATGCGGCTTGGAGAGGGCACAGGTGCTGCCCTCGCGATGCCGATAATTGAGGCATCATGTAAGATACTGACTGAGATGGCGACGTTCGAAAGCGCCGGCGTCTCAAGAAAGGAGGGTTGACAAAGATGAATGATGATAAAGTTGGGAGAGCAAGCGTGTCGATCAAGACAATAACCGTTGTCCTGCTGATGGTAGCCGTTGCTGTCGTTGGCGGGTTTTTCGCAGGTTACATTGTAGGCCAATCATCACCTGCGACGAACACGAATACGGGCTTAACCTTCGTCGATGATTATGACAGAATAGTGACCTTAAAAAACGGGTTTGCAAGGAGAGTGATATCCATTGCCCCGACGCCAACCGAGATATTGTTCGCGATAGGAGCAGGTGATCTGGTAATCGCCGTTGACGAGTACAGTGATTATCCGCCAGAAGCGGCGAGCTTGCCCAAGGTAGGAAACGCATTCTCCCTCGATACAGAACTTATAATCAGCATGAAGCCCGACTTGGTCATTTGTTCCGACCTCGTCCCGTCGGGCATCGAGGCAATCGAGAATAACGGGATCCCCTATATGATAGTCGCCGCGAGGACCGTCGAGGATGCCCTTCATAGCATAGAGCTCGTGGGATATGTCACGAACCATTCAGCCGAGGCCTCGGCATTGGTCGCATCGCTCGAGGCGAGAATGCACGCGATAACGAATCTGACTCTCGCTCCGAATGTAGCGCACCCCAAGGTGTACTTGGAATACGACTGCTATGAAAGCAATTATTACACATTCGGACCGGGCTCATTCGGAAATGACCTCATAAGACTTGCAGGCGGAACCAACATTGGCGAATGCTTACTATCCGAGTATCCCGCCGTTGACGATGAGTTCGTTATCGGAGCCAACCCAGAGATAATCGTCTATTGCACGAATCCCTGGACGAGTGTCACAAATGAGACATTCAAGAACAGGAGCGGTTGGGGCGACATAGAAGCGGTAAAGAACGGCAACATCTTCCCGATAGAGACAAACCTTGTCGTGCGATACGGCCCGAGACTGATAGATGGTCTCGAGGAGCTCGCAAGGATAATACACCCAGAACTATTCCCATGACCGAAAAGAACCTCATTGCAGGAAAACGGAGGGCTTCGGAGGACCCGTTCAACCGGATCAGGCGCAGGCGATTGATAGCCCTGATCGGGCTTCTGATATTCCTCCTGGTGACCCTCCTCGTAACCACTCTGATGGGCTCTTTGGGACCGATCGGGGGAGACCCGTCTGGCGAGAGATACATCTCGTTCGACAGGGCGTTCAATATACTGCTCGGCGGTCAGGATCCCCTGAGCGCTACGATATGGAACGTCAGGATGCCGAGAGTGATACTCGCTGGGCTCGTCGGTGCGGGTCTTGCGTCGGCAGGAATGGCCATGCAAGCCGTTTTCCGGAACCCGATGGCCGACCCGTTCATCATAGGAGTTTCTTCCGGGGCGGCCGTCGGTGCGTCTGCGGTCGTTCTCATGGGAGGTGCAGGGATACTCGCTGCATTCACGCAGCCGTTCTTCGCATTCGTATGCGCGTTATTGACCGTCCTGGTGGTCTACCGCCTCGGCACTATAAAGGGCAACGTGCAGGTCGACACGCTTCTGCTCTCCGGTGTCGCAGTGGCTGCGTTCCTGGGTGCTATCACTGAATTCATGATCTTCGCCGCGGGTCAGCAGTTTCATCAGCTGGCATTCTGGTTGCTTGGGAGTTTGGGAAACGCTGGCTGGATGCAGATATCAATTATGCTCTTGCCGATAATCATTGGGGTTATTGTGATATTCATGTATTCCCGCGAACTGAATGTCCTGCTCCTCGGCGAGGAGACCGCGCATAATCTCGGAGGAAGCCCGGAGTTCGTGAAGAAACTGATGCTTGCGGTAGCGGCCGTGATGACCTCCGTCGCGGTAGCCTTCACGGGTATCATAGGCTTCGTCGGGCTGATGGTACCCCACATCATGAGGCTGATAGTCGGGCCCGACCATAGGATATTGATAATCGCCTCAGCGCTCGGTGGGGCGGCGTTCCTTATGTGGGCGGATGCGATTGCAAGGTCCTTCATCGAACTTCTACCGGTAGGAGTGGTGACCGCACTCTGCGGTGGGCCTTTCTTCCTATATCTCCTCCGGAGACGCAAGCTGAGGGGGGAATGATCTGCCACTATCCATCCGGAACCTGTCATACTCGGTCAACGGGAGGAGGATATTGAAGAACATATCACTGGAGATCAAGGACGGCGAATTCCTGGGCCTCATGGGGCCGAATGGCTCTGGCAAGACGACGCTCCTGAGATGCATCATGAGGTATCTTACGCCCGAAGATGGCGCAGTTTTGATAGATTCAACCCCATTGCATACGATGAAAGAGAAGGAACTTGCACGGCTTTTTGCAGTTGTGCCTCAATCATCGAATCTGGATTTCTCGTTCACGGCGTACGACATCGTCATGATGGGAAGACTGCCATATGCCAACAGCCGATTCATGGGGGAAAGCGAGAGCGACGCACAGGCCGTCAGAGAAGCGATGGAACGCACTGATACCTGGAAGTTCTCGACCAGACCGTTCAATAGCCTGAGTGGTGGGGAACGGCAACGGGTCATTATCGCACGCGCCCTGGCACAGAAACCGAGAATATTGTTGCTCGATGAGCCAACGGTCTTCCTTGACCTGTCAGGGCAGTTCGAGATCATGGACCTGCTACGGGACCTGAACAGAGAGGGATTGACTATCATAGCGGTGTTGCATGACATCAATCTGGCTAGTAGATATTGCGAGCGAATTGCATTGCTTAACGAGGGAAGATTGGAGTCGCTCGGCACCCCTGATCAGGTATTCACACCAGAGAACATCATGAGAATCTACGACCTTGATGTCATAGTGCGCCGTGATCCAGTGACGAACTCCATTAGTGTGGTTCCTAAGTCCGCCTGCATCATATTCTCATCATCCGAACGCCCGAGAGTACACGTGCTTTGCGGCGGGGGGTCGGGCGGCGAGATCATGAGGCTACTCCTCGATGAAGGATACTCGGTCTCTGCAGGCGTTGTTAATGTGCTTGACTCCGATTTCGAGAGCGCAAAGGCGCTGCACATCCCGGTGGTGATGGAGGTACCATTCGCACAAATAGGAGATGAGGCACATGCTCAGAATCTGCGCGCCATCGAGAGCGCAGAAGCGGTCGTCCTATCGGACTTTCCAGTAGGTCCCGGGAATCTCAGGAACCTCGAGGCAGCGGCTTGGGCGCAAGAGAACGAGAAGAAAGTGTTCATCATTGACCCCGAGAACGCCGAAAAAAGGGATTTCACTGGGGGCCGAGCGAAGGATATAATCGGTGAGCTATTAAGGCACGGGGCAATAGGCGTCCGGAGAAAAGCCGAGCTCGTGAGTGCCCTGAGGAAGGAGAAGAAAATCGAATGAGCCCGGAAAAATATCTATTGCGGGACCTGAAGAGCAACACCGAGCTGTTGTTGCTGTCGGAGTTCATGAAGAATCCGTCGGTCAAGCGCAGGGATGTTGCTAGACGCTTGGGTATCACCGAACAGGCGGTATCGCAGTACATCTCTGGACTTGAATCCCGAGGGCTAATAACCGAGATCGAGGGGCTTCCAAAGCCGACCAGGAAAGGTGTCCAGTTCCTCCAGGAAAGATTGACGGAGCTCAACGAGGAGATAAGGAATATATTGCGAGAGATAAGAGTGATAGATACCTGCGTTGCCCTTGCTGGGGCCAGGATCGAAGCCAATCAAAGGGTCGGGCTCGTGATGAGACACGGTAAGCTCGTCGCATTACCATCAGCACGTGCCGCATCAACGGGGACGGCGATAACCGACGCAGACAGGGGCGAAGAAGTGCTCATCGGTAACCTCCAGGGAGTTGTCGAAATGAATCTCGGGGAATTGCTCATCCTTCAGGCGCCTTCCGCAGCTTCTGGCGGATCTCGGAAGATAGACAAGCAGATAGCAGGTATCGCATTGAGGGAGTTCAAATATGACTTGGTGGCGGCCGGAGATATCGTCGGTGAGGTCGTTTCCCGCAAGCTCGGCCTAACTCCGACCATAATTTACGCCCCCATCCAAGCATCGATGACCGCCCTTTCCAAGGGGCTGAATGTGCTGTTCATAGGTACCCGCGAATCGGCGGATGAGATAATCGAATCTGTTGAAGAGTTGAAAAAAAGGACAGGATATTCAATCGGATTCAGAACAATCGATATCCGAAAAGAGGAATAGGCCGTTCTGTAGCAATTCGTCCATCTGAATCCATACCTTCAGCCGCATATCCAATTCTTTGTAATTTATTGTCTATGGTTTCCTAATGTCTAAATAACATTGCGACATTTACAGATGAGATAGAACATACGGAGCACCTATCTCTCGGAGGGAATACAACCCATGCAGCTGAAGGATATTTCCGGAGGGCCACCCGCAGTGATTCTTGACAAGAACGCGAGCGTGCTGGATGTGATATCGGCGATGGTAGAGAACGACGTATCATCCGTCGTGATCAATCGGGCTGATGCGAACGATGCATATGGCCTTATAACCATAACCGACATCATCAATGATGTGATCGCCATGGGCCTCGATCCATCTACGGTCAAAGCAGACGACATTTCATCAAAGCCGTTGATCGCAGCGAACAACCTTGACCTCGATATACGATGGGTGGCAAAGAAGATGGCCAATGAGGGCGTAAGCCAGATCGCGGTCTTCGATTCCGGCGAATTGAAGTGCATCGTCTCCGACATCGATATACTAAAGGCCGTCGCAAAAGAACTGCAAGAAAAGCCGACGCGGAAGAGGGGGAAGAAAAGTGACTGATATTGACAGGACATTGAGAAGCGTTGTGAAGGACTTCAGGATGCCGACGATCCAGGCTTCTGCGAGTGTCGCCGACGCCATCCTCGAGATGACCTCGAAGAACGCGTACGCACTGCTCGTGCCCAGGAAAGACAAAACAGACGCCTATGGGATTATCACGAAGCGGGACATCGTCTACAAGGTGATCGCTGAGGGGAAAAATCCGAGAAGGGTAAAGGTCGACGAGATAATGTCGAAACCCCTCGTCATTCTTACGAACCTAGACCTTGATATAAAATGGGTCGCCAGGGCGATGGCTGAATCGAAAGTCTCCGTGATCGCAGTGTTCGACAAGGGAGACTTCTACGGATTCGTGACCGCCAAGGGGATCGTAGAGGCGATATATTATCTCGAGAAAAGACACAAGCTCGATGAACAGCCACTTTACGTTTCGTGCTAGGCATTAATGCTTAAGGGGGATCCAAGTGACGGAGAATAGTGGCAATGATAGCGAAGATCGCATAGGAATATTCTTGTGCGGCTGCAAGGGCGAGATATCGAAACACATAGATCTGCAATCCATTGCTGACATTCTTGCCCGCATTCCAGGCGTGAGATCGATAGGCGTACACGAGGCACTTTGCTCTAGAGAAGGCCAGGAATATCTGAAATCTGAAATGAGGAAGCATCAGTTCGAAAGGGTGGTCTCAGGCGCATGCTCGCCGAACATACAGGGACTCATTGTTTCGAGGGCGCTGTCCGAAGAAGGGCTCAATAAATACCTTTTCGAACAGGTGAATATCAGGGAGCAATGCGCCTGGGTTCATCCGGACAAAGCAGCTGCCACGAGAAAGGCGCTCGCGCTCGTGAACGGTGCCATTCGCCGCGTGAGAACCCTAGCCAAGATGGAGGATATACCGATACCGATCAGACCGGCCGCGCTGGTCATTGGTGGAGGAGTAGCGGGTATGCAGGCTGCACTGGACGTCGCTCGCGCGGGGTACAAGGTCTATCTGGTGGAGAGGACCGGGGAATTGGGCGGCAGGGCGTACAAGCTCAGTATGACATTCCCGACGCACAATTGTGGTATCTGCTGCATGCAATACTGCAAGGAGTGCGTGTTCACGCCGAAAATAGAAGATGTCCAGCAGGAAAAGAACATAGAGATATTGTTGAACTCCGAAGTCGAGACCATAGAGGGCGGATTCGGCGACAGGCATGTGAAGGTCAAGACACCAGAGGGGATAAAGGAGTTCGACGTGGGGATCATCTTTGTAGCGACCGGCTCGAAGACCTTCGATCCCCGTAGGATACCGGAGCTAAGCTACGGTCATCCAGATGTCCTGACCACAGTGGAACTTGAGCAGCTGATAGTCAAGTCTCGTGAGACCGGCGGTCAGATAGCCAGGCCTTCCGATGGCAAGATACCGAAGACTATAGATTTCGTACAATGCGTTGGATCGAGAGACAAGACGAAAGGCAACCTGCACTGTTCGCTTGTCTGTTGCACGTATGCGATCGGTCAGGCCAGAGAGCTTAAGAAACTGATCCCGGATGCGGAGGTGTACATCCACTACATCGACCTCCGCGGGCCATACCGTGGCTTCGAGGAATTCTACGACGCCGCGAAGCAGGAAGGCGTGCATTTCGTCCGCGGCAGGGTTTCGGACGTGACCCCGAAGGACGGAAAGCTCAAGGTGAGAGCCGAAGACACAGACTCGGGCACGCTCCTAGATATCGAGAGTGACATGGTAATTCTCGCAGTCGGCCAGGAACCGGCTGAGGGTAGTGACAGAATTGTGAAGATGCTGCACATACAGACTGATGTTGACAAATTCATGAAAGACATCAACCCGATGTTTCCGCCGGAACTCAGGAGAGGCATTTATGTCATAGGATGTGCCCAAGGCCCAAAGGGTATCAGGTACTCGGTCGATGATGCGAGGACTGCGGCCGCGGAGGCGATCAGGATAATGCGCGATGGAAAGGTCCTGATGCCGAGGATCACCGCGAGATCGGACGAGTACAAATGCCGCGGGTGCGGGAGATGCGTCGAAGCGTGCGAGTTCGAGGCGATAACCCTTGTAGATGACGGTAAGGGCGGAAGAATCGCCAAGGTAGACGAGATAAGATGCGAGGGATGCGGCGCCTGCGCCGTGGCGTGTTGCAACAAGGCGATGACGCTGGCGAGCTACTCAATACCGCAGCTCAATGAGAACATCAAGGGGATTCTTGAGGAGGTGAGCAAGTGAGCGACCAGGGATTCGAACCGAACATAGTGGCGTTCACGTGCACCTGGTGCGGATATCCGTCTGCCAATCTTGCTGGGGTAAACAAGATACAATACCCGCCAAACGTCAAGATAGTCAGGGTCATGTGCAGCGGCAGTGTCGATCCTGCCGTGGTGATTGAAGCAATCGAGAACGGTGCAGATGGAGTCATAATCATCGGCTGCCTGATCGATAATTGCCATTACGTCTCAGGGAACAAGAAAGCGGAAGAACGAATCGGACGCCTGAAATCTCTGTTCGACATCCTCGGACTCGATTCCCGGCGGCTAAGGACAGAATGGATAAACGCCTCGGAGAGGATGAAGTTCGCCAAAGCAGTGACGGAGTTCGTCGAGTCGGTGCGCAAGCTTGGCCCGGCACCTCATGTCATGAGAGAAAGACGCGCTGACAAGACGAAGGAGCAGATACTTCGCGAAGTGAAGAAATTGATAGAGGACACCGGAGCGACCGATTGCGTCGAGTGTGGGAAGTGCACGACCGTATGCCCCGTGGCGAGATTCGATCCCGAGTTCGCTCCGAGGAAGATCGTCCTCAGATCGATGGAGGGAATGGTTGAGAACCTGGCAACCGACAAAGATATCTGGAGCTGCTCGACCTGTGAGGTCTGCAACTCGATGTGCCCCTATAAGGTGGATTATTCGGGTTTCATCCAGGGCATGAGGGCTCAGGCGAGAAGCCTCGGCAATTTTCCCGTATGCTCCCAAGGAGGGCTCATACAATCGTTCATGCGGATAATGGCGAATGCCGATCTGAAGCAGAACAGGCTAGGCTGGAAGACCGATCAGCACAAGATAGCAGAGAAGGGGGATGTCTTCTATTTTGTCGGGTGCATCCCTCATTTCGATGCGATATTCAGTGACAGGAAGGAGTTGAGCCTGAATGCGATCCCTGCTTCTGCAGTGAAGCTGATGAACGCTGCGGGCGTAGTACCGGTGGTCAGCAACCGCGAGGTCTGTTGCGGGCACGACCTCATATGGACAGGGGACGAAGACAATTTCCTCAAGCTGATGGACAAGAACCTGGCATTGATCAGGGAGAGCGGCGCTAAAAAGGTGGTGTTCTCTTGCCCCGAGTGCTTGCGGACATTCGACGTAGATTACCAGGACTTCGCCGGCGATCTGGAATTCGAGCTATTGCATTTATCAGACTACCTCAAGCAGCTGATGGACGAGGGTAAGCTCAGATTCCCAGAGGGCGATAAGAAAGTAAAAGTGACCTATCATGACTCCTGTAGGCTCGGAAGGCACATGAGGATATACGACTCGCCTCGGGAGCTGCTGAACGCCGCTGGGATGAACCTTATCGAGATGCAGAACAACAGGGACAAAGCGACCTGCTGCGGTGTGAGTGCCTGGATGAGCTGCAACTCCACCGCGATGCGCCTTCAGATGGAGCGGATGCAGGAAGCGAAGAGCACGGGCGCGGACTGTCTGTTGACCTTTTGCCCGAAATGTCAGATACACTACAATTGCGCGATATCCAAGGAGGTCCCGATCGACAAGAGCCGTGTGGACATACCGACCAAGGATGTCCTTGTGGCTCTCGCTGAGCTGCTAGATGTCAAGTAGACGCTATCGGCTTGGGCACCTCAAACTATTTCATGTGAGTGATGGTGAGCATGCCAAGACGTAAGTACGGACATATGGTGAGAGCCTGTCCTCCGACTCCCGTCGAGAAATGCAGGTTCTGCAAGCGAAACTTACCCTGCCCCGTGCACAAGAAGAAATGAGGCTACAGCATCCTTTTCTCGTCCGCCAGGACCTCGCAAGTGCACTTGTCCTTTCCCAATCTCTCGGCTTCTCTCATCATCCGCTTTCTCTTCAAATAGGTCACAGATAGACTTGCGAGAAGCACTGCGACGATCAGAACGAGCGATGCGTCGCCGACCATCTCGGCATTTATCAGCAGAGGGAACGTGATGGCTATACCTACGATGATCGCCATCTTGGTCAATCCGCCCGCAGTGCTGAGCAAGAAAGCCCTCTTTGCACGCCAGTTGCATACGGCGACGAAAGCGCCCGTGAAGGGCACGACCGGAACCAGCCAGTTCATGAACGCGAGCTTCTCATCCGACACTATAAGGAACTTCGCGTATCTGTTCATCCAACCTTTCAGCCTTTTCGGCACCCCGACCCTCTTGATGGTCGAGTACAGAAGAACCTGCGCCGTGACCGCTGCTGCCGTGCCTATGAGCACCAAAGATAAGCCCCAAATCAAGATCGGGACGCCGGTGTTCGACAAAGCGATGAGGATGAGCCAGGCTTCCGGCAAGGTCGGGATTGCGAACCCGTCGAGGAAGCTTATCACCGCGAATGCCAGGATGAGTCCGAGTGAGCCTATCGCCTCGAAGAGTTCTATTATCTCCTGTCCGAACATCTGCTCAGCCCACCTATCGAACCACGGATAATTATTGATTATCCAAACCGCTCGAACGAAGCTTTCGGTCGTAGTAGAACTTCATGGCAATCAGGGTGACGAGAAAGCTTGTACCGACGGTGTTCGAGACTATCAGTGGGATGTCGTTCTGCGACAGGCCATAGATGATCCATAGGAACATCCCGATGCACAGAATGCTGATCATCATGAGGGAAACGTCTTGCATCTTCTTAGTGCGGTACCCCTTCACGATCTGCGGGATGTACCCAGAAGTCGTCAGCGTGCCTGCAATCAAGCCGAGTACGGTGAAGCCGTCCATATTACCGCCATAGCGGTATAATTCATTACTCTTTCCGTTGATTAGTCATTCAGATATGCAAGACGAACTAAACAGATGAAACGAGGATCAGACCACCGACGACCAGGAAGACCATGAGCCATTCTATTCTAGAAAGTCTCTCCCTCAACAATCCGAAAGCGAGAAGCACCATGATTATCGGATACGAGGCGACTATGGGGAATACGAGCGATGCTGGACCCAACGAAACCGAATAGGTTTCCGAGAAAAAACCGAGCTGCTCGACCTCTATCGAGACGATCGCAAGTGCAAAAGGCACCGTCAATTTCCAGGGAACGGACAAGCCCATCTTTCCCGTTCGTATCCTGAGATATGCCAGAGTGAGAGGAGGCATTATGAGGCAGGAAAGTCCGATATAGAATGCAAAATCGATTTCCCTGAGGGCGATTTTCAGGAGCACGCCCCAGGCAGACCAGCAGAAAAATGCGAGAATGCCAAGGAGCAGAGCGATCCTCGGATAATGTGTGCTGCTGTCGCCATCTCCGTGAAGATAAAGAAGGAAGATCATGCCGACCATGATCATCGCAATCCCACTGCCCTGCAGATACGTGATTGTCTCGCCGAGGAACAGAATTGCTATGATGACTACCAGTCCCGGATATGCAGAGGTCAAGCTACCTATTATTTCGAGCGGGCCCTTCTCGAGTGCATCGAAGTAGAGGAAGAAACCCAGATTTGCCAGAAATGAGGAAAGAACTGCAATAAGCAAGAAGCATGCATCCATTCCTTCAAGGCCGCGAATCAAGATGTACGAGATGAGAAGAACGCCCGACATCGGAACGATGACCAGGAAGGAACCGAATATCAGAACGTCCGATTTTATCCCTCTCAGGGAGTACTTGCTGATGACTCCTGAGCATCCGAGGAGAACGACGGTGATCAATGAGAAAACTAGCCAATCCGCAATCATGTCATCCAGTCATGGTAAAACAACAACACCTAAATACCGATTTTCCGAAACTATATTTAACATGATTCAGAAGTTCGTCAGGCAATTGGAAGCATCGAAGAGCCTTCCAGATATTTTCGAGCTCGTCAAATCAGCCGTGGCTGAAACGATGCACCTTAGCAGAGGCGGGCTGATGCTCGGATTGGCCGATCTCGGGAATCACCCGAGGGGTTTTCTGGGCGCTTTCCATCCCATCGGAACGAACATCATCGTGATGAATAAGACGCCCCTCCAGAGGATCAAGGAGACCCGGCCAGATCTATGGAAGCCCTATGCCTTCCATGTGCTCCTGCACGAATATCTCCATACGCTCGGATATCTCGATGAGTCGGAAGTCGCGAGAAAGACTTACGAAATATCAGCGCTCATCTTTGGAAAGGACCATTATGCGTCGCGCATCGCAGCAGACACCGCGAGTTTCTTCCCGAACTTGGTGTACCCGAACATAGCATGGCAGCCTGAGAACCTAAATATAGAGCTCGTCGAGGGATTCGACAGATCCAGTATCGGATACATCGGCTGAAGGCTATATTATTGTCCGATATTACCCATCCTATGAATGATCGTCAGGCCCTGAATAAATTCAATCGAGGAGTGAAATGCCTTCTCTAAAAGCTGTGATCGACAGTTACATGCGCAAGGTCGTCGGCCTGAAAGAGCATTGCGACAGATGCCTACGGACTGAAAGATGGGGCGGAAGTGTTGTCCTGATGGTGGTGGATGCGGCATTCAACTCCATCGGCTTGAACTACTTTACAGCAGTAGTTCCTAAGGTGCAAGAATTCGAGAAGAAATTCGTTGAAACGGGAAGAGTAAGGAATCTGGATAAGCTCAGTAAAGTCGAGATAGATGAGCTGAGGAGTGTTTGGAAAAATGAGAGATCCTTGCTTGTCATGAGGGGTATCTCCTCTTATCTGGCAGGCTTAAGTAAGGATGACAGGACAGCATTGAGAAGATGGGCGAAGGATGCGAGTCTTGATCGCTGGGAAGAGGATCCTATCGGCAGGATTAAAGGCGTGGGGTTGAGCACCTTCCAGTACTTGAGAATGATGGGCGGTATCGACACCGTGATGCCTGATAAGATAGTCAAGAGGGTTGTGAATGAGATCCTGATGAAGTCCGGTCAAGAGCCTGTGAATGACGATCTCGCATTCATAAAAAAGACTGAGAGGATCGCTCTCGCCTGCGGATATAGACCGATAGAGCTTTGCTGGATGACCTGGCTCATACAACCAGAAGGAAAGTTGGTGAGGATGAAGAAATATTCGAATTTATTGTCACGGATATGACTTCCTCATCCTGATTTCGCTGCCTGCCGCCCTGATCTTTCGATCTCGGCATCTTTGCCGGCCGATAAGCCAATCCGCAGCAAGAAGGTGATTTCGGCAATCAGCCATCATGCTTCGAATCATCGGATTCCTTCGGAGGTGTTTTCTTTCTTCTCTTTGCGATGACCATCGCGGCTACAACAGCAATGATGATCGCGATAATGGCATATAGTATCAGATCTACAGGAACCCCTCCTTCTCCTGACACTTCAGGCGCATTGGTCTTGAACATAATGGTCATGTTAACCTCATTTCCCGCTTTATCGACGGCTTTCACAGTTACATTATGCATCCCGTTGGTCAAGCCAGAGAAGTTGTATGACATTTCCAAACCGACCGGGATGAATGCACCTCCGTCTATGCTTACCTCGAACCTTTCTATGCCGCTCATCCCATCGATGCCATACCATGATATGATTGCATAATTGACGTTTACTTCGAACCCGTCTGTCTGATTGATCGTCAGAACAGGAGTTCCCATGTCAATCCTGACGATGATGGTTCTGACCGGCTCGTCATTTCCTCTGCTATCCCCTGAATAGAATTGCACGGTGTGATTACCATCAATTGATAGCACGAGCGGCGATGAATAATTCGTCCAGTCGCCAGATGTGCCAATTCTATAGAATGTCCCATTGAGGTGATTCTCGGGGTCGGTCGCACTCAAAGATACCATAACCGATGATCGATACCAGCCGTTTGCTCCGGGAGTGCCCGATATAACAGCAATCGTTGTAGGAGGCGAAAGATCCCTTATAGTCAATGGAAAATAATCCCGCGCACCAGCACTTCCAGATATGTTGTAGGGATAATCAACTATCCCCCAAGTGGGTACGTCATCCGGCGCCATCCAATCAGACCAAAGGTTGCCGCAGCCATCAGTGCTGTTCCATTGGTTGCCGATTCCGTCGTCATATGCCTGGATATGGGAAATATTATATGTCTCAGTCGCACCATTATTTCGGATAAATGTATTGTTCCAGATTACGTTATTGTTAGAATTGGAAAGAATTTGAATGCCGTGGGAAGAACTATTATATATGTAATTACATGAAATTTTATTAGTTCGAGAGGATGATGATAAGAATATACCTCTGAAATTCGAATGAAGACCATTATGGCTGACATTGTTATCATTCGAACCAGAAAGGTGAATTCCACCTCCGTAGACTCCGTACAGACGATAATTCGAATAGCACACATTCTCCATAATGGAATTATTGTTCGATGAATAAAGATAAATTCCCATTGAATTTTCTGAGCAATTGTTTCCAATAATGATGTTCTTACTACTGGATGAGCTAATATCGATGCCATGATAAGCTCGTGAGCAACTGTTATTCATGATGGTGCTGTTGCTTGAATGGTAGAGATAGATCCCTGTGTAAGCATTGTAACAACTGTTGTTTCTGATAGTCAGATCATATGAAAATGCGATGACAATGCCTATTCTCAAATTGCTTATATCCTGATTCTCGATCAACATGTTCCTGCAGCCCACAAGGATTACCTCTCCCGCATCGGCGGGCACAGTCAATCCGTTCTGATTCCGATAATAACGGACTGGTTTTCCATTGACAGCGTTGCTAGTATCGATATCGTGAGAGTTCCAATATTCGATAGACGGACCAGAAATAGTTATGCCATCATCGATGAGAACATTCATGCTCAAATCGTTGCTGCGTGAATATGCCAATTGTATGCCATCTTCAGTATTTGAACGACAAATGTTCTTACGGATGGTGTTGTTATTCGATGAGGATTCAATATATATGCCAAAACGATTAAGGGAGCAATTGTTGCTGTCGAACGTATTATTATTCGACCCCACGCTATGAATCCCCATATAGGCGCCCGACAAGGTGTTATTGTTGATGATATTTCGGGCGGATGAAGAGATTAAGATTCCATTGCTGGAATAGGCGGTATTATGGAAAATGTTGTTATCCACTTTGTTGTAGTGCGATAGCAACAAGTATATGCCATAATACACATTCGTATAGCCAATGTTGTTGATGATAGTATTATTGCTTGAAGAAAAAAGAGATATGCCATACTGATTATTGGAGCAATTATTTTCGCTGACGATGTTATGATTTGATGATGAGAGATATATGCCATATTTATTGCCAGAAAGAGTATTGTTATGGACCGTACCATTCGCGCAAGAAATCAGAGAAATGCCGTTCATGATCGATTTACCGCCATATATGTAACAGTTCTTGATGACGAAATACACATCGGCATTTCTGATTTCGATGCCTGTGGCAGTAGAGGCGTTTATTTCCCAGCCAGAGATGATGTAGGGATCCGATGGCGTACCGCTTCCCCAAATAACTCCCGTTGTCGAGTTAGGACCCGTAAAACCGTCATTCCCGATTATTAAGATCGGATTATGAACGGTGCTCAGCGTTTTGGCGGGGATTTTTGAAGGATATTCGATATCGTCCCCGATTCGAATCGTAGTTATTACGGCAGAAACGAGCATTACAAGAACCACAAGGATTGCGAGTAGATTCTGTAGCCAGTATGTCTTCTTCCGCGCATTCATATTCTCGGACAACAAGCATTCATTTCGTGTCGATTGTGTCATTAAATATCCCTCAATTGGCATCCGATTCCTGTTCATGAAAAGTCTTAAGTCTTATATTATTTTCTTGCAAGAGTCATTATCACAACAAAATTCATTGAAGTGCCAGTGAATAGGAAACAGGAGCGATGCCGTTTCACGATAATATCGGCTTCATTAGAATCGTGGAGTGCGACCATCTCCTCGAGACAGATTTGAGAAACATTTCTTGATAAACGTCCGATCGAAAACAAATCCACACAAGAAATACATGGTGGGCCCATCCGGATTTGAACCGGAGACCTCCCGGTTTCTGATCGTCCTCAGATTATCAGCCGGGTGCTCCACCAGGCTAAGCTACGGGCCCATCGATTTCGTGCGTATGCATAGGCGAGATAAATAACTTAGTTCCATATCGGATAGATATATGTTGTGCCAGATGCCATATTGTCTCACGGCCGCGGGAACAACCTTGCGATCTCTGTTAGTACCGATGGTGGAAGCATCTTATCCGCATCGACTTGAATTCCGTTCGATGCTATCCTCATTGGCCTGATGTTATTGTCGTGCGCCGAGCCGCGGAATTTCTCGATGAAAATCCCACGATAGGTTCTCCCGCCGACGATGGTTCTTATCGTCCTTATTATTCCTCTCGATAGGAAGAACTCCGCTCGGACGGGTTCGTCCGCATCCGGGACATCGGATATCATCAGAGTCGTCACACCCTCTTCAGCAAGAAGCCTGAATATTGAGTTAATGCCTATCTCCCACTGCACTTCCTCCACTCCGAACATCCTAAGCGAGGCAATGGAATCGATGAGTATCCTGTCGTAGGATCTCGACTCCAACTCTTTCTGCAGCATGAGCTGCAAGGTCGGGAGACTGATGTCGGGAGTCACAGCAGCCTGCTGCTGAGATGCCTTGTCCCACTCCTCCATTTCCCCCATCGCACCGACGGTCCGCTGGGAGGAAACCTCTATCACGGAACCCCTCACCTTGTACTCTCTCACCTTTGGGTGTGCGTTCAGGATCACTATCTTCCCGAAATCCCAGCCGAAGCTGTTCATGCAGGCACAGATATCCGTGGGCGATGAGTCAATAGCCACATAGAGCACGTCCTCACCGTGCCTTATTCCCGCCATCAGGAAATGCCCGCCGATTGTGGAACGCCCGCTGGCAGGATCGCCCACTAGAAGATACTGCCTGCCGGCTATCAATCCGCCATCGAGCATCCTGTCCAGGCCTTCTATGCCCGTAGAAATGCGGATGAGATCCTGGTTTGATGAGAACATATCAATCCCCTCCTCTTAGTTTCGTGTGCCCCATCACCTGATATCCAATAGGCGTTATTTTGGAGCGAGTGACTGTCTCATCATGCTCCGAGCCGCGGAATTTCTCCACCGATATACCGAGCCTGAAGCCGTTCGACTGGAGCCAGCGGTGAAGCCGAATCACGCCTCTGGACATGAGATGCTCTATCATTGAGGCTTCCGGGTTCGCATTATCCCCCTCTTGGATGATCACGAGAGTTGTGATGCCAAGGTCGCACAAAAAACGCATGAACGATTGCAAAAACCGGTTCCTTTCCGCAACTGGCATCATAAACAGCTTGATGCCAGTCAATGAATCGATCACGAGCCTCGATACGTTCTTGTCTCGGACCTCGGCCTTTATCATCTCCTGAAGGCTGCCGACCGTCATCTCCGGGTTACGAAGGTCCATCGAGTTCGGAATCTCTGGGAAAACATTGCCGAAGGCCTCGGCGTGCCTGACGATCGATACGTCTCGTAATGGGGTGATTTCATAATGCTTGATCTCCAACGTGCCATCGAGAACTAATATCCTATCGAAGTTCTCCCCGAACATCCTGAGCATATTCTCTCTGATCTCGCAGGGTGGCTCGTCGATTGATACAAGCAGAGAACTTTCACCCCGTTTCACCCCCTCTATTAGGAATTGGATGCCGAGGATTGACTTACCACTCCCGGGAGGCCCTATCACCGAATAGACCGCGCCAGGTAGCAGCCCCCCGCCGAGCAGCCTATCCAGTCCAGGCGTACCTGTCGAAATCCTGTCAGGCATCACTGAGTCCCCGACCCTTGCTCCATAGCCATCTGATCTGCTCAATGGCTATCTCTTGATGCAATCAGATGGATAAGATATTTCTTATCTGATTGCCGGGCTCAGAGAGCTATTTATTTGACACGTGCCGTATATCATATGGACTGGCCGGTAAGATAATTATATCTGCATACCGTTCCCTATCCCGTTCCATATGCCAGTGATAAATTTCAGTTTCAATGATCTGCAGTCCCTGATAGGGAGAGAGGTCAGCTTCGATACCATTGTTGATAGACTGCCGATGATGGGTGCAGACGTTCACTTCGCAAACCCGAAGAGCGACGAGATGGCCTTCGAGTTCTTTCCGGACAGGCCTGACCTGTACTCTGTAGAGGGCGTCGCTAGGGCGTTAAGGCAGTTTCTTGGCTTCGAGCCCGGACTCAGGAAGTACGAGGTCGAGGAATCCGATGTGGTCCTAAAGGTCGATCCTGCGGTCAGCGAGGTGAGACCGTTCATATGGTCCGCCCTCGTCACGGGCGTGGAGATGAACGATTACCTGATAAGATCGGTAATGGACCTCCAGGAAAAATTGCACCTGACGATCGGCAGAAATAGAAGAAAGGTCGCAATAGGAATTCACGATTTCGACACGGTCAAGCCTCCTTTCCTGTACACGGCCGCTGAGCCGACCGAAGTGAAATTTTTCCCTCTCCAAGGTACCAGGGAGATGACGATGAAGGAGATCCTGGAGGAACACGAAAAAGGTAGGATGTTCGCATTCGTGCTCGAAGGGAAAGAGAGGTATCCGATAATCTTCGATAGTGGCGGAGTCGTGTTGTCGTTCCCGCCGATAATTAACGGGATAACGACAGCCATTACAGAGGATACGAAGAACATATTCGTGGACTGTACGGGGACCGACCTGAATGCGCTGAAAGCCGCAGTGAACATATTGGTAACGTCGTTCGCGGAGAGAGGTGCGAAAATAAAATCTGTGAGTATACACCGGGACGAGGAATTATTCGTGGCGCCCGATCTCAAACCGTGGGAGATAGAAGTTAAAATCGACGATGTCAGAACGCTGACGGGGATAAAGGATGAGCCAGGAGCTCTCTGCGAATACCTCGGCCGGATGGGATATGATGCGATACCAGAAAAGGATGTCCTGAGGGTCAAGGTGCCAGCCTATCGGTACGATATCCTGCATCCTGCGGATATCATAGAGGACATCGCGAAGGCGTACGGATACGAGAGGTTCGGCTCAAGGATGCCACAATATCAGACCCAGGGAACTCCGATAAGAGAATACGATTTCTGGAATGTCCTCAGGACGGCGATGATAGGCCTGGGATATCTCGAGATTACGACACTGACGCTGACTGGCAGAGAGGATCAATATAGGAGGATGATGAGGTCGGTACCGGAAGACATTGTGGAGGTCAAGAACCCGAGAAGCGAGGAGCGGAACATATTGAGGACCTCCTTGTTGCCGGAGCTGATGGCTATACTCCGCAAGAACAAGCACCGCGATCTGCCTCAGAGGATATTCGAAGTCGGGGAAGTTGTCAGTAACATGAGGAATGTCAGCCATATCGCCGGCGCGTCGATACACACCAAGGCGAGCTTTACCGAGATGAAATCAACGGTCGAGGCGCTCTTGAGGGCGCTCGCGATAAGGTTGAAGATGGCCCCTCACGACGATGCGTCCTTTATTAGGGGGAGATGCGCCGCGGTCATTATCGATGGTGATGCGGTCGGCGTGTTCGGAGAAATCAGGCCCGAGGTCATCACGGCGTTTGAGCTCGGATATCCCGTCGTCGGATTCGAGATAGAAGTCGAGCCGCTCATGAGACGGGCAGAAGCCTCCTGGAGCCATCATGGCTGACCTTCTTCTGGAAGATTTGATATCGTGGATGATTCTTTTCGTATCGAGCAGAGGTAGCCAAGCCCGGACTACGGCGCCAGCCTTGAGAGCTGGTGGTGCTTGTCACCACGGGAGTTCGAATCTCCCCCTCTGCGCTCTGTCTCATGCAATCGTCAATGGCGTCGAAGAAACGCACGCACCGGCGATAGGGGTCTCACGGCTCGGATGGCATCCCGTGCAGATATAGGTCTGGTCTCATCCTGGGTATGAATGCCATTATCACGGCGAGCTCGGTCAATCTCTTCCTGTCGATGAGCCCTTTCGATAAATATCCTACCGAGCCACCCCTTCTGCCGATCGATTCGATCCCCGTGAGCTCCTCCATTGCACGGCCAACCGGCTTTCCTTTCTTGACCTCATCGATGATCTTCGGCGGGTAGCAGAACCCTGGGCCGTGGCCGACAGTCAAGCGGCCTGCTGCATCGATTATAGCACAGAACTGGACATCGAGATACAAGTGGACCGCCTCATGCCAAAACAGGCCTGCCTCTATGCCGATGCCGAGATGCGCATCACATATCGCGGCCTTCGCGCGGTTAATTGCGCCCTGGAGGACCTCTTCGTTAATCGGTTCCTCCGGCACCCCTGATGGGACGTCGACCGATTTTACCTCGACCATGCCATAAAGCGGTTTGAGAACTGTCTCGACCGCTGAGATCTTGACCTCGTTGGCAGAGCCGACATTGACTCTCAGCGGGACGAGCAGTCTACCATCCCTGTCGATCTCTCCCTTGAGTATCCTTGTTGAACTAATCGGAAGGAAATCCTCGGCTATGACATTGGGAACGACTTCTATCCTCAATTCTTTGAGTCCTTTCATTCTTCGAGCCTCATTGACAAGCTTTCCATTCTTGCTGCTGTTCTCAGAAACTACGAGTATGTCAAGATCCTCCATTGAGGCTGCAGGTCCGAAGATGTCGTCGATCTTGAATATCTGATATCTTTTATTGAGGGAGTTGAGATATCCCTCTAGCTCTCTCCTCCTGACGGTATACGGATGCACCTCTTTCCTTGTCGTACGCGCCATCTCGTCGGAGACGAGCCCGACAACGAGTTCGTCTGCAAGGGAGCAGGCTCTCTCGAACAGAGCCTTGTGGCCCCTGTGAAGAACGTTGAACGTTCCGCCGATAGCAGCTTTTGTCATCCCGGTCACGCCTTATATGGATAGTAGCAATGCGGCGACGAAGACCAATATCATCAATATATAGAACATCATTAGCTGCCTCTTCTTTGCCTTTACAGCAGCCTTATGCGAGGATTCGCAGTTATCGTCGCAGTACCTTTTGTCCGGAGGTATTGCCTTGTCGCAATACTGACAATGCCTGTGCTGCGGTATGCGTTCTACCATTTCTTATCAAATCCGTTTAATCGTGCCTTCCTCCATAACCCTTTCGCATAAGCTCAGCAGACCTTTCGGTCGATCTCGCTCCTGGACAGCAGGGATTCCACGATCCTATCAAGGCCTACCATCGTCCGGAGGGATTTCATCTCTGATGGCAAAACCCACCTGAAGTCGTCATAGTTATCTGATAGCTTGACTCTGCTCTCGGAAGTGGAAATCAGGTAGGGATGGACTTTAAGAGCTACATGACCTAATCGAAGATAGACGATCTCTCCTCGGACCCTGATATCCGAAGCATCGATTTCGATGCCTGTCATAGGGCCGACAATGTTTCTCATGACCTCTTCTGGATGTTCATTCTCTTCCAGCTTAGCAGACACGCCGAGCCACTGCCCTCCGAGAAGCTTCGATTTCTTCCCGTGTCTCAGAAGCAAGATCCTGTCCTTGTTCATGAGCACTGCCATCACGATGGTCTCCTGAACCACTCCCTTCAGCTCCAGGGTGCCATGCACAGCGTCCAGGAGCGCAAAATCGCCGCTTAACAATGCCCCCAACGGGATCCCTGATAGCATGGGTATGCCTGCAAGTATTGCACCTGTCGCTACAATGGTTTCTGTGTTCTCGTTTATCATCCCGGCAGGTGCTTTACCAGATTTCGATAGCTGATAAATCACGTATGAGCCCACTGTGCTTCCCTTCCCGTGAGGGAATGCGAGTATCTTGCCGGCGATGTTCTCTTTGTAGATATCAGAGGAGTAATCCGTGACAACCCCGGTATGAGGATCTACTCCTCCCAGGAATGAGATAGGCATCCTGCTTAGCAGTATCTCCCCTTCCGCAATCCCGTGACCTATGCCTTTTCCCTTTAGCATCATTTCGATATCAACTCGAGTAATTCTTTTCTCGTCGCGAAAATGACTTTCTGCTTGCAGAGCGTCGGAAGATACACGCCCGCCTTGGCGGAATCCGTTGCTGCGACCTTGCTTATGTCCTCAAGCGGTGCTACGACCATGCACGTGTCGCATGCCACATGCCCAAACCTCCTCAGTACTCTCACTTCCTCGGGGCATTGTTTCGCGATATCCCTCGAAACACAGAACCAGGTGTCGCATCGTCTGCTTGGCTCGCGGTGTCGCAGAAAACGCGCCGCCTCGACCAATTCGTTTCTCGAGAGATGCGGGCAGCCTATCGTTACTATATCGAGCTCGTCCGATGCACTGTTCAACTTCGCTTTCGATTCCTCGAGGTCCCGCCGCTCGATGGTAATCTTCTCCTTGATGGTATTGAACTCCCTGCAGTCCGAATGAGCTTTCCTGAAGTGGTATATCGCGGCCGCTCCCGAGGCCGCCATCGCGGCTCCCAAGGCCTTATGTTCATCTTCGCTCGGCGCGATGCCTGTTATCAACGGGACTTGCTGGCCGATCTTCCCGCCGATCGCATGTCCCAGAAGGGTATAATCATCCGTACTCATATCGAACTCGACTTTTACCAGCACTGTCGGGGCCCTGTTCTCATCGATGTGCAATCCCGAGTAAGGGGTCTTTCCGAGTATCGCCGCCGCGAGGGCGGACGGTCCGCCTTCCCTGTTCGTCTTCGCCCTCAGGACGGAATTCGCGAACACCACCGCTGAGGATTCCGCCCAAGCGATATGCTCTCCCTCTGCAGGTCTGTTCCCGATGAGGTACGGGGTACATGTGCAGGTCATCTTCACGCCCATCTTCTCGTATGCCGCCAATATCCTAAGCTGGGGAATCGCAAACGACTCTCGGATCTTCATCTCTCTCCAGTTCTCCCTGTCCATCCCTATGGGGTTCAAAGTTGCATTTTCTATAACCTTGGCATCTTTTGCGAACTCCTCCAAGAACTCCACACCTGCATCAGATATTGTCTTGTATGATGCGCCCGCTATCTGCGCAGAGCTGATCTCGATCAACCTATCCGCATCTGCCAGATCCCCCAAGGTGACGAGAAGCTCCATCGCCTTCTGTCTCACCTCACCGAACTCGCCGTTCAGGATCCTTTCTTCCTCTTTTGTCAGATACATGATCTCACAGATAGCGCTTTATGTCTATTTCCGCGTACTCGCCACGCCTGAACTTCTTGTCCTTCTTATCGAACGGCACGGTAGCGTCTATCCCTGCCTTGCAGGTCACCGCCTTTTTGCCTTCGCTCAGGTCCGCAGAGGGATCGAGGGAGGACCCGGGCATGTTCGGCATTATAATGAGATCCTTATCCGCCTGAAATCTCGTGGCGATCGCCCATTCGACATCGTTCATATCGTAGATGTTTATGTCCTCATCGACGACGACGCAATGTTTTAGCGAGCCGTGACCTCTGAAGGCCGCCTCGATGGCCTTCCTGCCGTCGTCCTGGTTCTCTTTCTTTATCTGCACGACCGCGTGTAGCCAGGAACAGCCACCCGGTGTTATCAGGACGTTCCTGCACTTGCAGACCTTATTGACCTCGTTATATATCGTCGGCTCTTTCGGCATGCCCATTAGGAGCCTGTGCTCCCATCTCCCAGGCAATAGTGCTTGATATATCGGATCCTTCCTGTGCGTGATACATTTTATCTCTATCACTGGCTGCTCTCTCACCTTGTCCTGTGTGCCGGTTATGTCGAGAAACGGCCCTTCGGGGGCTTTCTCCTTCGTTATTCTGCCCTCAAGCACTATTTCTGCATCGCGTGGGACCTCGAGATCGACGGTCTTGCACTTGACAAGCTGGAACTCGTCGAGGGCGTTGGCCATAGAGAACTCGTCTTCGCCTGGTGCGAGCGATGTTGATGCGGCGAGCAGAACTGCATTCGAATTACCGATGCAGATCGCGATATCGAGCTCGCCGCCGGATTTCTTTAATGCTGTATCCGTCCCTCTGTTCTCCACTATCCGCGCGACGAATCTGTCCTTGTCCAGGAGCATCAATCTATGGAAACAGACGTTCCTGCCCAGCTCCGGATCCTTGATGACAGATATGGCCGATGACACGTACTTCCCGCCATCACCGGGAACGTGCTTCAGTATCGGGAGCTTCGATAGGTCCACGCTTTTCGTGACGACCTGTTGGCATTCTCCCTTCTCGACCAATTCGGGCTCCTTGCGATTCTTTATTGCGTTCGCGAGCGTCAGGAGCAATTGCTCTTTCTTGATCCCGAGCGACTCGGCGATGAGCTCTCTGGTCGAGCAAAGGCCCGCGACGACTGGCATCGTGCTGCCCTTAACCCTCTCGAGCATGACTGGCCTGCAGTCGAGCTCGCTGAGGAGCGAAGCCGCCTCGTACTCTGGAGATACCTCCTTCCTTATCCTGATGAGCCTCTTTTCCCTGTCCAGTTTATCCAAGAATTCCCTAAAACTTGTCATAGTATCTTCACGCCTTCTGCACCGATATGCCTGATGTCGGCCTTGTATCCTGCCGATTCGATAGCTCGAGCGACCTTATCCTTTGTTTCATCCGAGACGAGCGCAATCATGAGACCGCCCCTGCCAGTACCTGTGAGTTTCGCTCCGAAAGCCCCGTTCTTGCGGGAGATTTCGACAAGCAACTCCAGTTCTGGACACGATACCCCTAGTTCTCTCAAGAGCGCGTGATTCTGATTCATCAATCTTCCGATCATTTCAAGGTTGCCATTCCTGAGAGCGATTTCCGCCTCATGTACGAGGCTACGGTATTCAACGAATATCCTGTCGAACTTTGCGGGATACTTACTTTTCTGGTTTCTTACTTCCTCGACCACTTTCGCTGTATTGCTCGTGATCCCGGTGTTCCCTATGACCACCGTCAAGGGCTTGGAGAACCGTAATGGCTCTATCCTGTTCTTGCCGGTGAGGACATCTCTCTCGTACTTTATGAAGCCGCCATATGTGGAGCACGAATTATCTATCCCACTAGGGGTCCCGTGATATCCCTTTTCTCCCTCATAAGCTACCTCGTTTATCTTTTCCAAGCTCAGCCCAAGGTTAAATTCCGCGCTCAACGCTGCGGCGATTGCCGAACAGCTTGCCGCAGAAGCGCCTATCCCGCTCGTCGCCACGAGATCCCCGCCGAGCGTGATCCTGACATTCTTGCAATCGATTCCCAGCGCTTTGAAAATCCTCATGAGGGAATCCACCTGCTGCTCTGCCTTCTCTTTCTTGTAGCCAGGAGTCTCAGGCCTGTTATCTATGAGCTCGAATCTTGTCGATCGCTCGACCGTCGCGACCGTCCTTGCGTCTATTGCCGCAGCTATCGATGGCAATCCGTAGACTACAAAGTGCTCCCCGAACAGTATGAGCTTGCCGGGAGCGGATGCCGTGACCACAGATTCTGAAAACTATCTTCGGGTAATTATCATTTCGCAATCAAAAGGTTGATGCGGGGTCCCTCCATTAACGTCTGAAAAGCTCAAGGTGGTCTGCCTTGGTCGTAAATTCCAGACTAGAGGGGTTCTATAAACTGACTCGCGAGGAGCGGTTGAAACTGATATCCGAGCTCTGCAATCTCACCGATGAGGAGATTGAATTATTTATGAACCCTGGTGAGATCGATATGAGGATTCTCGAGCGAATGATAGAGAACGTGATAGGGGCAATGCCAATACCTATCGGAATCGCGACAAACTTCAGGATAAACGATAAGGACTACTTGATTCCCATGGCCATAGAGGAGCCATCTGTGGTTGCGGCGGCCTCGAACGCCGCAAAGGGAGCAAGAGAAACTGGCGGGTTCCGTGCGAGCGCGACTGACCCTATTATGATCGGTCAGGTGCAAATAACGCAGATCAAGGACGTGAAGGCAGCAGTCGATGCCATCTTGAAAGACAAGACCGAGCTCCTGGCAGAGGCGAACGCCGTCGACCCGATGCTTGTCAAGCTGGGAGGTGGTGCAAGGGATCTTCTTGTAAGGGAGATCGAGTCGATGACGGGCACGATGGTCGTGGTGCATATCCTCGTAGACGTCAGGGACGCAATGGGCGCAAACGCAGTCAATTCAATGGCTGAGAAAATCGCACCGAGGCTCGAGCGGATCACGGGCGGAAAGGTTTATCTAAGAATCCTATCGAACCTAGCCGTGCACAGGCTTGGAAGGGCGACCGCCGTCTGGACGAAAGAGTTCCTGGGAGGTGATGAGGTCGTCGATGGAATAATCGAAGCCTACTCGTTCGCCGATGCCGACATATACAGATGCGCGACACATAACAAGGGGATCATGAATGGCATCATTGCTGTCGCCCTTGCTACAGGGAACGATACGAGGGCGTTGGAGGCAGGCGCGCACACGTACGCGAGCATTCATGGGAAATATAAGCCGCTAACCCAATGGCGCAAGAACGAGAACGGCGATCTCGTTGGCACGATCGAGGTCCCGATTGCAGTGGGACTGATCGGCGGTGCGACGAAGTCCCATCCTGTTGCAAGAACGAATCTCAAGATATTGGGTGTCCAGTCATCCACGGAATTCGCGGCGGTGCTCGCTTCGGTCGGCTTGGCCCAAAACCTCGCCGCGCTGAGGGCGCTGGCCGCAGAGGGTATTCAGAAGGGACACATGCGCCTGCATGCTAGGAACATCGCGGCCAGCGCGGGTGTCCCTCCGGAGCTTGTAGATGAAGTCGCCGACAGGATGGTCGAAGAAAGGGCAATCCGGATGGACAGGGCGCAAGAGATTTTAACTGAGCTCCGGAAGAAAGGATAGGCTCATTACCAATTGCGATAATGGGATAAGAAAGGATTATGATGGGATACTCCATTAAAAACCACTGGTGTTCCGATGGCTGTCAATAAGAGCAACGGGGCCGAAGAAGAGCTCATGAAATTGACGATTCTCCAGTTGCGCGAGATAGCGAGGAAGAACGGGCTTGACGTTTCCGGAATAATACGAAAAAAAGAGCTCGTGGAAAAGATGATCGCCGCAGGGATCTCGATAACGCCCGAGAAATCGGCCCCGGTCAGCGCCGAGCCCACCGCCTCAGGAGAGAAGGCGCACGAGACCGAACCCTCCGGGCTCAAGCCTGAGAAAGTCCCGGCATACAAGAAACACAGGGTGTCCGAGGAGAAACTGGCGGAGATGAGGCAGTATGTCTCCTTCATGATGGGCAACAAACCTTCCTTCTTTGCCGTTGACGGCAAGCTGGAGGCTGCGGCCATCAAATACACCGAAAAGAACTATTATGCCACCCTGAAAGAGATTCAGGAAGCAAGGAGGATTGCGTCGGATATTTACAGTCATTTCAGGGTGTTCACGAATGCTCTCGGGATAGACGCAGCCGAAAAGGTCCTAAATGAAGCGGTGCGTCGCGGGGTGATTTCCGAGGATAGAGCGGAGCAATTAGTCATTGCTGCCATGGAGGGGTTCGTTGACGGTACCCCCGCCAAAAGAGAAGAAACCCTGGAAAAACTCGAAAGCGAAGCTATCGCCGCGTTCGAGAAGCTTATTGGCGATATCGGGAAGGAGCTGGAGATACGAAGAAAGAGGGCAGAGGAGCTCAGATTGATCGGCGCTGACGTCCTAGAGGCCATGACTATGCTCGCCAATGCTGAGAGCCTGGTCGCGTCGGTGAGACTCGATGAGGCGAAAGAACTGATCGCGAAGGCGACAGAATTGCTGAGAAAGGCGGAGATTGCCAAGATGGAGGAGATAAAATACCATATCCCCCGAGTGAGAACCGCCTTGGACGAGGCGAGGAGCCTCGATTTGGACGTGAAGGACGCAGAGCAGGACCTACAGAAGGCAAGCTACGATTTCGAGCGCGGGGAGCTGAGGCAATGTGTAGAGGAGCTCCTCCGTGCGGAGAGATCGGTCGATAAGGTGCTTCATGATGCGCTCACCGCGAATCCTGCACTGAGGCAGAGCCAGCTCGAAAAGGCCCGAGGGATAATGCAGAGGCTCACCCCGTTTATTGCGGAGGCCATGAGCTATGGCATCGATGCATCAGAGGCTCAACACTATCTGAACAACACGCGTCTTGCGCTTGAGAGGGGCGATGCCATGAACGCCCCGAAGTTCGCCCGACGAGCGGAGAATCTCGCCAAACAATACGAGGAGGAGATAAAGAGGCTTAAGGACGGGGCAAGATACGCCACGGGCGTCAAGTGCTGGCAATGCAAGCAGGAGATGCTCTACGATTACCCGAACAGGATAAGGCGATGCTCAAATTGCGGATGGTTCACCAGGAATCCGAGCTGAGCGTCACCGCTTCATATTGTTGTTGCTCTCAGCTGCGATCCCCCTCAGGATATCTCCTCGTGTGACTATCCCGATGACCTTCCCCTGGTCATCCACCACCGGGAGCCTGTTTATCCCCCGGGAAATCATCTTCTTTATCGCGGTCCTGAGTTCGTCCTCCGCGTGAGCTACCTCCACCTCTTTCGTCATGATGTCTTTGACCTTGACCTTCTCGATCTCCTTGTAAGCCTCTATCGCTTCCCGCTCGGTCACCTGCTCCCGGAAAGTCACGCTTATCGCTGACAGGGATGGGTACACGAGATGGAAGCTCCTCTGAGAGGTTCTCAGAGATCTCAGTATGTCCGCTTCGGACAGTATGCCGATTAGGCGTCCTGATGAGTCCACCACGGGCGCTCCGGATATCTTCGCGGAGGACATCTTCATCGCCGCCTCGGCTATCGTGTCATCGGGCGAGAGCGTCACGACCTTTCTTGTCATTATCGATCCGACTTGCATCGCCTTGTCAGCCTTGCTTCGCTATCCGAACGAAAGTATAAAAGGGCTTCTCAGAATCAGAGAGCAGGTTGATGAGAAGATGAGACTCAGGGCCGAGCCAGTTGAGGACATTAGGCTCAGGAAGAACATGACGATCAGAGAGCTCTGTGAAAACTACCTGAGATCGGGCGGGTTCACAGCGAAAAAGCTCGGAGTCGCAGTAGAGATCATGCGAGAAATGCTTTCGGATCCGTCAGCGCGGGTTTTCCTATCCTTCCCAGCTTGCATCATTGCCACTGGCACCCGAGGCGTAATCCGGGATATGGTGAAGAACGAGATGGTGGATGTTATCGTGACTACCTGCGGCACGGTCGACCATGACCTCGCGAGGGTCTGGAAGAGGTATTATCATGGCGATTTCCTGATGGACGACCGCGAGCTCCACAGGAAAGGCATAAACAGGCTCGGAAACATACTCGTGCCAAACGACTCCTACGGCCTGATTCTCGAGAAAAAGCTTCAGCCAATGTTGGAGGACATATATTCTCAGGGTATCAACAACTGTTCCGTGAGAGAGCTAGTGCACGAAATCGGCAAGAGGGTTGAAGACGAAAACTCAATACTGCACTGGACTTCTAAAAAGAACATACCCGTTTTCATTCCTGGCCCCACGGACGGAAGTTTCGGCGCTCAGATATGGAGTTTCAGACAGACGCACCCGAAGTTCGTAATAGACGTGCTCAAGGATGAGAATGAGCTCGCAGATATCGTGTTCTCGACCAAGAAGGCGGGGGCGCTGATGATAGGCGGAGGGATCTCGAAGCATCACGTGATCTGGTGGAACCAGTTCAGGGACGGTCTTGACTGGGCTGTATATCTTACCACCGCCGAGGAATGGGACGGTTCACTCTCCGGTGCCAGGTGCCGGGAGGCCATCTCCTGGGGGAAAATCAAGGAGCGCGCGAGGGAGGTTACCGTCGAGGGTGATGCCACCATCACCCTGCCGATACTAATAGGTGCGCTCCTCTGATGAGTAAGATATCGCGCAGGCATTTCCCGCGAACAATTATAAGATACCCTTCTCAATCTGGATAAACGAAGCGAGGGATCATTTTGGCAGACATCGCACGTTCCCGAATAAAAGAATTGCTAGAAAAAGAAGAGAAGAGATTTGTGGAAGGGAGACCGAAATCATATGCACTCTTCCAGCGGGCAAAAAGGTCACTGCTTGCGGGGGTACCGATGAACTGGATGGTGAGATGGGCAGGGCCGTTCCCTATCTTCGTCGAAAGGGCAAAAGGAGCCCATATAACGGACGTCGACGGCCATCAATACATTGATTTCTGCCTGGGAGACACGGGCGCGATGTTCGGCCATTCACCCGAGGCTGTCTCCGAAGCCGTGAAGAATCACATTGACAACGGGATCACTACGATGCTCCCGACCGAGGACTCCGTCCGGGTCGGGGAAGAGCTGGCACGAAGATTCGGCCTTCCGTATTGGCAGATCGTCATGACTGCCACGGACGCGAACAGGTTCTCGATACGCCTCGCACGAGCCATAACTGGGCGCAAGAAGATACTGGTTTTCAACGGATGCTACCATGGCAGCGTGGACGAAGCCCTGGTATGGTTGAAGAACGGAAGGACGGTGCCCGGTCCAAGCAATGTCGGGCATGCAGTCGACCCCTCTATGACAACCAGAGTTGTCGAATTCAATGACGTCCCCGCGCTCGAAGAGGCCTTACGGCACGAAGATGTGGCCTGCGTCCTGTGCGAGCCCGCGATGACCAATATCGGTATTATCCTGCCCGAGGAGGGCTATCATGATGCGCTTCGCGAACTCACGAGTCGCCATGGGACGCTATTGATATTCGATGAGACGCACACGATTTGCACAGGCCCTGGCGGTTATACCCGCGAGCACGGATTGAAGCCTGACATGATAACGATCGGCAAACCGATAGCAGGTGGGATACCGGCTGCGGCCTATGGGATAAGCGAAGAGGTTGCCGAGAGAATCCAGGCTCGTGTTGCGGAAACAATGAGAAGGGATGCATCCAGCAGCGGAATCGGAGGCACCTTATCAGGCTATGCCCTCGGGGTTGCCGCAATGAGGGCGAATCTCGAGAAGGTTATGACCGAGGAGGCATACGAAAAGATGATTGCATTGGCGAAGCGCCTCGAGGGCAGGGTCAGGAAGGTGATAGACTCCCGAGGGCTTCCATGGCATGTAATACGTTTGGGTGCAAGGGTCGAGCATGGTTACGGCTTCCAATCAAGGCCGCCACGCAACGCTACAGAAGCGCTCGCGGGTGAAGATCCAGAACTGGACAGACTAATGCATCTGATGGCGTTGAACAGAGGTATCCTGCTCACTCCATTCCATTACATGGCGTTGGTCTCTCCAGAGACCACCGAGAGCGATGTTGATCGCTACTGCGAAGTATTCGCGGAATCCGTCGAATTACTGATTGCATGATATTTTCTTTATCGTGGAGTGCCTACGCGGAGTCACACATACGCCCAGCTACCAAGCGTTGGACATCAACCACAGCCCGTTCCTTTGAACCGTAGATAATCCGGAGATAAACTGGCGGAATTGACATAAACCATGACAACAGGCCATAATAGCTTTCTACCTGATTGGAGTATTACTCTCCGATGGACGACACCAAGGATGCAAGGAGCGCTCTTCCAACACCGACTGAGATGGTCGCCTACGCCCGGGAATATCTGAGGTCGTATTTCGATACCGCAGAGGAAAAGTCGCCGAACAATCTTCCGCCCATGGCCCAACAGGCCCCGTATAATGTGGAGATCTGCCTCCTCCCGAACGGATGCTATGCGATGCTCCTGAATGGTTCCCAGGAAATGAAGTTTAAGGCGTCGTTCAAGAACTGGGATGAGATTCAGGATATCGTCCTGAGGGGAGTCGATTTCTTCATCGGTTTCTATCCGCACGAGATGAGAGGCATCGGTGACTGGAAGAAACGAGGAAGAAGAGACGCGATTCGAGATATCAGGCTCATGAGCGACTCTGAGCTGAGCCAGGCCGCTGGGAAACTGAGCATTGCAATAGAAGACATGACGCGGCTGGCTGCTACCAATCCTGCCCTTGCAGAGCAGACAAAGGAGCATGTCCAGCTTTTGAGAGATATAGAGGACAAGCTCAGGCGTAGAGGATTCGCTCCCGTGGATATGATTGCAACTCTCCAGGACCTGAAGGCCTATAAGCCGACCTATGAGAAGATGATAATCGAGTATCCTGATAAGGCTATCATGGAGAAAATCCTCGATGGTGTGGAGGAGTTGATGTCCCTTCAACAGCGGATGGACAGCATCGAGAGCCGCATGTTCGAAGTCGAGCGAATGTCAGCTATGAAAAAGCCCGAAATGGATCAGATACCCGAATTGAAGGAGAGGCTGGAAAAGCTCGAAGGACATCTGGAAAAAGTATCAAACATTCTGCACCTCTTGAACTCGAAAGTGGAGAAGTATTTCACCCAGACGGCGGAAGCTGAGAAGCTCGCGAAGCTCGAGGTCAAGTTGGCTGAGACATCGAAGCGTATCGATGCACTCATGGAAGCAGTCGCCAAGGTTCAGGGAAAACAGGAGACGATGGGGACCGAGCTCTCAAAGGAAATCGCCAAGATGCGTGCCGATCTCGAGACTACGAGGAAGAAGGTCAAAAGGCTCGAGAGCCACTTTATCAGCTTCGCGAAATCGGTCGAGGAGTGACTGTTTTGAATGAAACATGTCCTCGTGATACCAGGAGATGGCATAGGTCCCGAGGTCATCCTGCCGACTGTGAAGGTGCTATCTACTATCGCCCCGTCGCTCGAGTTCGAGATAAGGCATGCGGGAAAAGATGAATTCCTCAGGACTGGTACATCTATCTCAGAAGAGCTAATCGATAATGCGAGATCTGCAGACGCAATATTGTTCGGCGCCACGACATCCGTAAGGGACGATAGGTACAGATCGCCGATACTCGTACTGAGAAAGGAGCTTGGCCTGTTTGCTAACGTGAGAATAGCAAAGAACCTCATCAGATCAGAGAAGAGGATAGATATTGTCGTGATACGCGAGAACACCGAGGGACTGTATACAGGTAAAGAGGAGATGGACGATCACGGCGTCACGACATTCAGGAGGATCTCGAAGGATGCTTGTGCCCGCATAGTCAGATTCGCGTTCGATTGGTGCGTCAAGAACGATCGTAGGAAGATCCTGTGCGTTCACAAGGCGAATGTGTTGAGACTCTCTGACGGATTGTTTCTGGATACCTTTAAGACTGAGGCTATGAGATATCCAGATATACAGGCCTCGGATGCCCTTATCGATTCCACAGCGATGAAGATGGTCATGACCCCAGAAGAATTTGATGTCCTGGTCACTCTCAATCTATATGGGGATATCCTCTCGGATCTCGCAGCAGGGCTCATCGGAGGCCTGGGGTTCATGCCATCGGCGAACTTCGGGGCTCGCAACGCGCTTTTCGAGCCCGCCCATGGCTCCGCACCAGATATTGTCGGGAAGGGTTTGGCCAATCCATTCGCCTCACTTCTGTCAGGAGCAATGTTGCTCGAGTATTTCGACATGAAACACGAATCCCGTGCGTTGATCTCGTCAATCGAAAAGACAGCAAACCAGATCGAATTGGTTGATAGGCTTGGAAGATGCAATACCACGAATGTAATTGCCGGGATATTGGAGAATCTGAATCACGATACATGAAGAATGAAATATCACAAGTTTTTCTGCCCATGCCGCTCACTTCATGAGAATCGAAGTGCAAGAATGGAAGCCCCGATGGTGCGGGGGCTGAGATTTGAACTCAGGGACCACTAAGGACCAGACCCTCAATCTGGCGCCGTTGACCGAGCTTGGCTACCCCCGCAGCGCATAGATAAGCAATCCATACAGAATCTGCGATAAAACCCTTTCGAGGTTGAAGTTTGCGGTGAAGACATCGTAGGAGAAAATATTTTTGATGAGCCATACGATATCAGTATTGATAGAATGGAAGAATGCAAGAATCTGCATCGATGCAGTTTCTTCACAATCAGACCGGAAAACGATGCTCAAGAACTCGCCCTGGCCGGTTTTCAGAGGATTTATTGCCGAGGCAGCAAGAGGGAACAGTGCATGAGATTAATAGTCGGCAGCCAGCTCGGACCTGAGTATATCCCGATGAACATGATGCCGAACGGATTCCCGCTGAGCGGCACGGACGATTCCGACTGGTCCGAAGAGCTGAAAGAATTCATCAGGAATTGGCGCTCGAAATAACGTTCGCGTATTTGTCTCCTCGAAAAAGATTAATATGACGATATTCTGATATTTTAAATCGCCAGGAGAAGGCGGGCAGCTGACGGTAGGTCGAAAGACCGGCTGAGGAAAGTCCCCTCTCCTTGAGAAAGGTGGATCGCGAAAGCGATAGGGCGAGAGCCCTGGCAAGGGCGCAGAAACGACACAGCCCCGGTTCAATGCGATGATCCCTTTGTGGGTGAGGTCTTCCGGGGAGTTGATGAAACGGCGACACCCCACCGGAGCAAGCCCAAACGGCCGGATCGATTTCTCATCGCCGGCGGGTAGGGCGCATAGTCGAATGCTGCCAATCCCTTTACGGGATCAACAGAAAGGGGCTTACGTCCTTCACCTGGCACACCCATCATTTTCAATCGATGAAATCCAAATAAAAAGGCATTTAACGTACCTGATGCTGCGTGGAATGATGGTTGGGAAAAGATGGTCCCCGTTCCACCAAATGTAGCCGTGATAGCAAAGAATCTCAAGAGCGAATATAACTCACTCGCTGGCACTGATGAAGTCAGGATGATGCAGGGTCTTCAGTCTATTATTGCATTGTATTTCAAGAAACGAAACCTGAGGACGGCGTTACACGAGATTGCGACGATTATGCACCATCTTTTCCCTTTCAGAGAGCTCTCAATTGGGATCAAATCCCCATCGGACGGCCTGTATCGGTATGTAGAGCTCATCGGTCTTGCTCCCTCCGCCAGAGAGGAACATCTGAAACTCAGTTATACCTACAATCAAATGTTCGACCAGGAAGCCTATCCGTTCGTCGCCATAAGCAAGTATACTGCTTTCCGATACGCAGAGCGAGATAGGGGAGGCGAGATCGTCGAGAAGGAGGCATTCAGCCGACCCAGCCTTCTATCCATGCCGAGAAAATCGCCCGACGAGATGCTGGAAGGCGATTATTTCGATGTTTATATTTTCAACCATCGGGACGAGCTGATCGGGTGGATAGAGGTCGCCCAGCCGAAGGACGGGATAATCCCCTCCATGCGGACAATCAGATGGCTCGAGATGTTTGCAACGATTATGGCCCCGTATCTCGATGAGGAGTTAGAGAGGATGAAATTGGCCGAATTCGGCAAGACAATGGCGCATCCCGAACATCTGAATGAAAGATAGACGCAAAAGGTTCATAGTGGTGTTTGTCGCTAACTATTGTTCTGGAGGACTATAAGTTGGGAGATGACCCTATCGACAAGGAAACCTTCCGTCGGTTTCTGGAGGAACGCTTTTCATATCCGCCCTGTAAGCCTGAGGACTCGGGCATCATAGAATGCCTCATAGACCTAGTATCAAAGCATCAGAAGGAGTCAATCGCGACCTTCCTGCTCGAATGCGCCATGATGATCAGCAAGAAATTCGAGTTCAAAGAGGTAAGCATTGGCTTGAAGGATAAGACAGACGGACTTTACAAATACGGTGTCATGATCGGCGCCTTGCCAGCGTCTCAAGAAGCTCGCAAGAAAATCGCTTACACGCTCGAAGACATGACGAGCGATACAAAGTATCCCGGGTTCAAGATCGGAAGGTTCTCGGAATATTGCATAACCGAGAATCCCGAGGTGGAGCAAAAGGCATTCAATCGGCCTGCCCTGCTCAACAAGCCGCGGATGGCGCTGGATGAGTTCCTGGAGGGAGACTATATCGATATCTACATGTACGGCGGCGGGGACGAATTGATAGGTTGGGTCGAGCTCGCAGGCCCGAAAAACGGGAAAATCCCCGACGGCGAGCAGCTCATGTGGCTCGAGCTTGCAGTCGCAATAATCTCTCGAATAGTCTGGGAGAGAATGTACAGGCGCGAGTTAATCATCTGATGATGATCCGTCGTTGAGAACCGATTGAGTTCGGATGAATCGTGAGACCACCTGATTGAAATTTCGAAATCTATTGACTCGTCACGAGAATAATGATACCCCGCGCCCTTGCGATTATCGTTTTACTGTATGTTGCAAATGCATCAGATCAGAATATATCCCAAATGCGGTATCTCTGAGGGTAGGGTTTCTTGATGCGATTATGAGCTCCGTGAATAAATCCAAGGAGAACGCTATCATATTGGATGAGCCGTTGCAGGAATACAATGGGTCATCCTGCTTCAATGCTTCGAGGCTGACACGATAGAAATTCTTATCGAAATCGGCAACGGCCACTTGGCGGATAATCGTATCACGCCCTTTAGATGCCGATAGGCTCCTGACAGCGGCGAAGTTCTGTTCGGTAAGCGGTTGGGTCATCACTTGGCTCATCTTTATGTCCGCATCGTTGATCGCGTTTGCAATAATCGTCAATTTCGCGGCGGCATCAAACCCGTTTAAGTCCAGCATTGGGTCTGATTCGGTCAATCCCAAAGATTTCGCCTTCGCCAGCCCCTCCTTAAGCGAGCGGTTCTGGTTCAGAAAGTCGAGGACTATATTCGAAGTCGAATTCAGGATACCGCGCATCCTTCTTATGCGAACAGGAGGCATCGATTCCGTGAATAACGAAAACAGTGGTGTGCCATCCATTACAGTGCTTTCGAACCTGATCCTCGCACCTGTTCTTGCCGCGAGCGTTCTCAGATCTTTAAGCGCAATCGCGATCGGGGCCTTGTTCGCGGTAACGGCATCCTTACCCCTCCTCAATGCCGTCTTTAGATAGCTCAATGCGGGCTCAGCGTCCGTATAGTTCGAATCCGTAACTTCCACGAGGACGTCGTATTCCCATGTCTCAAGCCAGTGAATGATCTCTTTCGGATCGGTTTGTTTCAAATCTCTTGTCCTACGTTCAGCCAACACCCGATGAATAGCCGAATCCACTTCTGGCGCGGGGACGTTACCGAGCTCTATTATCCCAAGCTTCCTTGTAGCAATACCCGAGAAGACGAAGCGTCGACCCTTCGGATCGATCTCGGACAATAGCCTTACGAGAGCTGTACCGACATTTCCGTGGCCAATTAGAACTATCCTGCTGTTCTGCATGATATCTCCCAGGAAAAAGTCCGTCTCAAGATACCGCCTACGCCATTATATGGAAATAACCATCGCCTAGATAAATGGATTGAATAAGGGGAAGTGGTAGTCCCTCCCGAATTGAGGAACTACTTCTTCGATTTCTTCGTCGGCTTCTTGATCTCCTCGAAGACCGGGATGTCGTGTTCCGGGAGATAATTGCAGAACTTCACAGGATCGACCACCTCTGGCGGTTTGACCCCCACGGCCTTTATCTCCCCTCTCGCCATCATCTCGATGACCACGACGACCGGCATTCCCGTCTGGTATGCGGTGGCATGTATGCCCGATAACTCGTAAGCCTTCTCGTGCGAGATCCATGTCCATGTACGTATGATTGTCTCTTCGCCCTTTATGGTACCTCCGACCTCCGTCAACACCATCGCGTTTCCCTTGATCTTGCCTCCGAGATCGTCCGGCCTTGGCATCACTGCGACTATCACATCGAAAGGCACTACTTGAACTCCTTTGACGTTCACTGGCTTGAACGATGTCAGGCCAAGCTTCTTCAAGCTCTTCACATGGTTCACGAACGATTCGTCAAGGGTAATCATGAAGTCGACCCTTTTCACCGGCTTCCCGAGATATTTCGGTATCAGCTCGCTCTCCTCGTGATCGGTCATATAGACCTTCATGGGACCGACTGGCTCTGGGAAATCGTATATCTCGCTGACCTCAAGCGCCGGTGCCCTTCCCCACTTGCCATCTTCCCAATACAGGGGGTCCTTTATCACTTCCTCGAGCATGGATTCGGGCGAGAAGTACGTTGCAAACTCGTATCCTTCGAGCTTGCCAGTATCTGCGTCGCGGATTTTGACGTAATCGACGGCATCCATCCTGTCAGCGGCCCTCTTCGCAAACAGGTTTGATGCTCCGGGATCTATCCCCATTGAGCAGAGAGCCAACCTACCGATGTCCTCGAAGTTCTTGTCATAGGCGAGTTGATCCTCGAACATCGGATGGCCAAACTCCTTGTCGCCGTTTGACATATCGATGTACGAAGCACCGCCTTTTAGACATCCCTCCATTATCTTCAAGTTCAGCGCAGGTACTGTTCCGTTAACGACTACATCGACGTCTTTGGCGATCTGTGCCACCTGATCCGGCTTCGATGCATCTATGATTTGGATGGTTATCTTGTCGCTTTTCGTCCTTTTCTTGACAGCTTCTGGACCTTTGACATTGATATCCGCCAATATTAACTTTGACACATGCTCGCTCTTGGCCAATTTCTGCGCTATCGCCTGACCAACACCACCACATCCGATGATTGCGACCTTCAGTTGTTTCGGCATCCCGATTTCACCCTTTCATATTGCGAAGGCCATGTTACGCCTTCGGATACATATCCTGGGGCCCCCGATAAATACCCTTTCAAAGCCTCCGAGAAAAGAAAATCTTAACTACCAGTCTTTAAAGCGCATGGGTATCTGGTTCTTTAAAAAGGAAGCTTAATTATAAATTGGTTCGAATTTATTAACTACTGTTAAAACTCTCCACCGAATACCGACACGCCCGAAATTGCACAAAGGTGATATTCACGAGGAAAAAGAGGATTTGAGAAAACCACTACATGCTCCCCACAAGCACCAAGATGATTTCTCGTCCGATGATGAAAACTATGGAATGATTAATTAAGCCGCGGCGTGATTGACCCTATTGCCATACCCAAGGGAAGTGAGCGGACTGAGGCGTATAGACAAAAAGATAGTGCTCATCGGAGACCCGGCGGTGGGCAAGACTTCGCTCGTGAGACGTTTCGTCCAGAACACATTCGATGATAAGTACATCGCCTCGATAGGGGTAAAGGTTTCTAAGAAGACGATGGAGTTCAAGATTTGCGGAACGGACGTACAGCTCGACATGATGATTTTCGATGTGCTCGGCCAGCATGATTTTCACAGGTTGAGACGGATGTATGTGGATGGCGCAAACGGTGCTATGCTCGTCTGTGATCTATCGAGACTTGATACGATAGAATCCATCGAGAGCTTCTGGTATCCTGAGATGGAGAAGATCGTCGGAAAAATACCGATGATAATCCTCGGAAACAAATGCGATCTCGCAGACGAATTTTCGGACGGTGCCTCATTGTTGAAAGCCGTGTCTGGAATCCTTTCCCTACCAACGCAATTATGCAGCGCGAAGACGGGTGTTGGTGTGGAAGACGCTTTCATGAGGATAGGAAGGGAGGTCTTGGAAAGCCATTTCCAGAAAGAGGCACCGGTCGCCCAGATGGTAACCATAGAAAATCTGCATATGGCGGCCGATGCAGTCATTTCCCATTATTGCGAAAGACAGGATAATAGGGATGCCGCCATCGAGACATGCGCTATCGTCTTTAAGGAAGCCGGGTTCAATATCAGACAGCCTACCAAGGAGTCGCTTATCAGAGCGATAGACCTGCTGTTCGAGAAGGAGAAGAACGAAATTGGTGAAGAGAGAGCATTGGCGAATAGAGCGGAACGCATGAGATATCTGGACGGACTTTAAGATGCCCACCGTTTTTCGTGAATCGTTAATAATCTCTCATGGCAGGATTCCTTAATAGGTAGTATTACAATCAGCCACCCATGTGCGCAGATGAGATGAGCGTCACAGTTGAATTGAAACAGAAAGACAGGTACAGGTTTCTCGCGGATTTCGGATTGCCAAACGTTCCTCCGCTCGAGGTGGATGAGGATCCACCCTTGGGATGCAATAGCGGGCCAGACCCTTCAAGGCTGCTTGCCGTCGCAGTCGCACATTGCATGGTTTCGAGCCTGCTTTTTTGCTTCGAGAAATCGAGGATAGGCGTAAAAGGAATCGATGCTCGGGCAAAGGCATATTTTGGCCGGAACGAGGAGAACAGGCTTCGAATAAATAGAATCGAACTCAAGATCACCGCGGAAATACCCGATAACGAAAAAGCGAACATCGATAGATGCAAGAGCATTTTCGAAAAATACTGCACCGTATCACAGAGCATAAGGAGCGGAATACCAATTGAGTATTCGCTTGACGTCGTAACTGGGCAAAAAGGGGGATAGATGGATGCCCGTAGTCATCGTGAACATGTATGCGGGCAGGGATAAAGATGCGAAGAGAAGGATAGTAGAAGGCATCACGAAGGTCTTCGAGGCCGAGAACGTCCCGAGAGAGGCGGTGACGATCATCCTTAATGAGATCCCAAAAGACAATTGGGGAGATGCGGGCAAATTGGCCTCTGACCGAGCTTGAATCGATATACCCATGCTCGGTTTTCACGCCTCCAATAAGATCCGTTACGTAGAACTATGTCATTTCTGAAATGGAGACATAATAGAAAGCTTAAAGTATTTGTCTGACTTATTGTCCGACAAAGGGATGGGAAATGAGTCAGTCCGAAACAGCGGATATCAAACAGATCAGCGAGTTCCCGACGATTGTTTTTGCAAGGAGATGCAAACTGCAGCCAGAACTTCTTTCCAGATGGGAGGACATGAGAGTATTCTTGAAACTGAGAAAGAATCGAGAGAGGATATCCAATCTTAAGGATATCGTGGATGTTGTGGATCCGGACGAAATCGATGAAGACGAGATTGGAATCATCAGGGATCAATTGAGAGATCTTGCCGAGGAAATCTTCGACACATAAGAACGTTCTTGTAAGCGGAGGAGGAATTGTCAGGCCTGGAATCGATATGGTCGGCATGCCTTATCGACCGCGAAACTAGTCTAACGATACACTTCGATTTCCGGACGAAATGAAAATCATTATATATTTGGGCAGACATATCGTCTGACAATAGTAAGGGATGGGAGCGATGTCGATCGTCGAAGAGATATATTCTGCCGCGGACAGAAGAGGATTGAGCCTCACAGATTACATAAGGCACACATATAAAGGGAACCAGCTAACAGCACTCGAGCTTAATATAAAGATGCAATTGGAATCCCTTAGAGCAGATATCTCTGATTTTATGGCTGAAGCGGAGAGCGATTATCAGGCCATCGATGCCAATCTGCTCTGTGCCGACAAAGAGAAGCTCGATCTGATGCAGGAGCGCATAAGGGAAAACCTGAAAAGGAAGAGAGAGCAGCTGGAATCGATGAACCTTGCCAATGTCTCCATACTGAGAATGTCGGAATGCTCAGCCGAGGGATAGTTGCAATATCCCCGCAATATCGATAGCAGCTTTCCTTGCAATCAGATGACATTGATTTGTCTCTTTCTGTAAATCCGTTCCCTCGCATCGACCGTCTCAAATAGATTCTTACTGGCTCCCAGCATTGTCTCGGTCCTTCCGAGAATGAGATACCCGTCCATTACGAGTGACCTATAGAGCTTGGCGAAGAGTTCCGCATGCGCTTCCTTCGAGAAATAAATCAACACATTCCTGCAGAAGATGACGTCGAAGAATTTCGGTATTCTGCCAGTTAATAGGTCCAGCCTCGAAATCGTTACCATGTTGCGGATTTCAGGTACGACTCGATACTTCATTTCGTCCTCCCTTATGAAGTATTTTGCAAGAAGATCTGGGGGGACGTTCTTGAGTCTGTCCATCGTATAAACTCCGGCCTTTGCTTTCCTTAGCGCGTCCGGATCGATATCGACCAGCATAATTGATATGCCGATATTTTCTTTCTTTTCCGCCAGCGCCTCTCGGCATAGAATCGCGATGCTATACGCCTCTTCCCCGGAAGCGCCCCCGGCGGAAAGAAATCTGATAATCCTGGCATTCGTCCTAATGCGAGATTCTATCAGCTCCGGAAGTATCTTCTCAGAGAATTGCCGATACATAGAAACGTCTCGGAAGAACTCTGTAACATTGATGGAGAGAACATCTATCAGCTTGACAAACTCAGCTGGGTGGTTCCTCAAGAACTCGGAATACTGTCCGAAGCTCTTAATGCCGAGCACGCGCAATCTGCTGTTGAGCCTTCTCATCAGAAAGGATTCCTTGTACCCGCTGAGGTCAAGGCCTCGCTCATTTTTGATTGTCTGTATCAGTTCTTCCAATGACTTGTCTTCCACACCACCCCGATTGGCGGATTTCCTTAAAAAGGGAACACCCCGTGTGATGAACTAGCCTTTCAATGCTGGCATTTCGAAGGGATTCGGCATCGTCATTACCAGAAACTGTTATCATCCTTGATATCTATGACCTATTTGCTTTAAAACCTGGATGGCTAATTTCCTCCGAAGGTGGGCGTCTTGGATCTCGTCCCGTGACAGGATTGCCCCCGAAGATGAAGAATTACTTCGGAGGATTTCAGACAGGATAGGAAACCAAACGATCTTTGGTTAGCCATTGAAGCAAGTGTCGAGAGGAAAGGGATGCTATGAAAATCAAATGGAATCTTCGAACAAAGCTCATGGTAATCTTCTTGGCCGTATGCCTCGTGCCTGTTGGAATAGTATCATGGATTTCTATAGAGAACTTGAGCACTCTCAATGCGCAATCGCAGCAACTGTACGAGCACAACGTATTGACGATGAAGAAACTGGACGACATGAAAGGCGACCTTATCAACATGAACCTGCATTTCAACGATTTCATTTTCGGGGGTTATCTTAACAGATCCGTAAGCCTTCTCGCGCAGGACCTGTCCGCGATGGAGACCAGCAGACAGAACTTCGCGACGAAGCTGCTTGAATATCACGACTTGACGTTGGAAAACGATACTGTCCTCTCGAACATGCTCGTCGCACAGCACGGGGAGAATCTCATCGATGAAGAGCTCAAGGCACTTTCCGACGTGGAGTATTATTTCTACCAATACGATAGCCAGAGGGTGGCCGCGAAGAACGCGGCGACCACGCTAGGGGTTAATCAGAGCACAGTGTTCGGCTTTGTCTATAACGCCTCGAAGAACTATTCGCGCTGCGCGAACGCGATCGAGGAGATACTCTCGATAAGAGCTGAGGTTGCCCGACTCGCTGCGGTCGAAGCTGCTACAATTTACCAGCAAAACATCCTCGGGATCCTGATAGGGCTCGCAATCATAACCGCGGCGATAATTATAGCAGCGTTCATCATTGCCAAGAAGACGACCGAACCGCTGGTCGAAATCGCCGCGATCGCGGATGATATCCAGAAAGGCAATCTGTCGCCCCGAATAGATCTCGAAGAGAGCACTGATGAGGTCGGCCAAATGGTCGGCTCGTTCAAGAAAATGGTCGAGAGCACGTTCGCCCCGATTCATCAGTTGAAGACCACGGCGGAAACGGTCGCGATGGGCGATCTGTCAAAGGACATAGAATTGGAGGCTAAAGGGGACATTCAGAAGCTCGTGGTGTCCTTCGAGATGATGCTCAACAGCCTTCGGGAGATAGTCTCGGATGTGAGGGAGACATCGTCCCTCGTCTCATCCACATCTGACAATTTGGCTTCGATATCAGAAGAGATGAATGCGACGACAGAGGAGGTCTCCACTGCAATACAGAAGATCGCAGCGGGCGCCCAGCACCAGGCTGAGAAGATAAAGGAGATAGTCAAGATCGTCGGCGATCAGCTCACATCAGTCGAGCAGGTCGTGTCGAGCTCGGAATCGGCCGCGGATGCCTCCACGAAGGCTAGCGAGGTCGCTCAGAAAGGCGGCGATTCAGCCCAGCTAGCTCTTCAGAAGATGCGAGAGATCCAGGCAGTTGTAGATGGTGCAACGGAGATAGTGAGGAAGCTCGGAGAAAGGACGAAGGAGATTCACCAAATAGTGAATGTGATAACCAACATAGCGCAGCAGACGAATCTTCTGGCATTAAACGCAGCGATAGAGGCGGCGAGGGCAGGTGAACATGGTCGCGGATTCGCAGTCGTCGCCGATGAGGTCAGGAAGTTGGCAGAAGGCTCGGGTAGAGCAGCTGCGCAGATTTCAGTTCTTGTAGATCAGATTGATACCGAAACCAGGAAGGCCGTCGAACAAATGGAGAGCGGGGCAAAGGATGTTGCGACAGGCGCGACCGTAATCGATACCGCTCTCGCCTCATTGGAGGATATTGCGGCAACGATTGAGGAGACCGCAGCGATGGTTCAGGAGATCACCGCGGCGACGGAAGAGCAGAAGGCGTCTGCGGAGAAGATAGTCAAGGCAGTCGATGAGGTTGCCAAGATAGCAGAGGACACATCGGCAGCCGCCGAACAGACCGCGATATCGACCGAGAGCCTCACGGCAAGCATGCAGGAAATGACTTCGTCTGCTCAGGAGCTGGCTCGGCTGGCCGCCCTGATGCAAAGCTCCGTGGAGCGGTTCATCCTGCCGCCCCCTGAGATATTCAAGAAGGAGAAACGCATCGCAGAGGTACCCCCGGCAACCGAAGCGAAAGAGAAGGAACCTGAACAAGTATCATCATCCAAGGCCGAGAAGCCCCCAGCACCTAAAGAAGAAAAGAAATTCAGATTCAAGAAGCCAAAAAAAGAAAATGCGAAAGATAAGTCCGAAAAGAAAGAGGAATAGACCAATGCGAGTTAATTCAGTCATGCCACTGGTCATCAGGGAGGGTTGCTCCGAATGGTGGATTCCGCGCGATTGAAGGAGCCTGGCGAAGACGAGATCCAACTCGTGATCTTCAGCATAGGCTCGGAGGAATTCGCAGCCGAAATAAGTCAGGTGCGAGAGATAATTACGGTAGACAAGATCACGAGGGTCCCATCCGCCCCGAAGTTCGTTTGTGGGGTCATAAATCTGCGCGGGAAGCTGGTTACCGTCGTCGACCTTCACGAGAGACTCGGCTTCCAACGGACCCAGTCGATTGAGAAATCGAAAATCATCGTCTCGGACATCAAGGACGGAGTTCTCGGGATGATGGTCGACCAGGTGGTCGAGGTGACCAGGGTGCTCGAAAGCCAGATTGAGCCTCCGCCACCCATGTCTGCGGGAAAGATAGACTCGAAGTACATTCTCGGCATTGCAAAAATGAAGGATAGATTGATCGTCATATTGGATCTCGAAAACGTGTTGATAGATGAGGACCTCGGGATTGTCGAGACTGAGGAGAGCAAAAGGAGTGAATCTGAATGACGAGGATACTCGTGGTTGACGATGCAGCGTTCATGCGAACGATGCTCAGGCGGATTCTGGAGGACGAGGGGTTCGAAGTCCAGGAAGCGCCGGACGGAGAGGTCGCCGTGAAGAAATACAAGGAGTCGAAATTCGACCTTGTGACGATGGACATCGTGATGCCGAACATGGACGGCGTCACGGCCGTGAAGGAGATTATGAAATTCGATCCTGACGCGAAGATTATCATGATCACAGCACTTGCACACAAGACCCTTGTGCTCAGGGCCTTGCGTGCTGGCGCAAGAGATTTCATTGTGAAGCCTTTCGACTCCGCGGCCGTCATCGAAGCGGTCAACAACGCGCTGAAGAGCTGACGGCCTGAGCGCATATCTGCCCATATCGGAGGAAAGCGAGTGGCCGATAAAATAAGAGTGGTGGTGGTCGATGATTCTCTCTTCGTGAGAACGATATTATCCGACATGCTTTCATCCGACCCCGAGATAGAGGTCGTAGGAGCCGCGAAGGATGGCCTGGACGCAATCGAGCTCGTCAGGAGGGAGAAGCCGAACGTCGTGACGATGGATCTCGTGATGCCGCGTATGGACGGGCTCCAGGCGCTCGAGAAGATCGCGAAGACAGAGCCAAACACATCCGTGATAATGCTGAGTGCAGCTGACAGGGCTAGCGCCGATGCAATTATGAAGAGCCTTGATCTCGGCGCCTTCGATTTCGTGATGAAGCCTGCGAGCACGAGCAGTACAGATATCCTGAGGCTTAAGTGGGAAATCATAACGAAGATAAAGCTCGCTTTTAAGAGCGGCGGAAAAAGGATAGTCGAGAAAGAAGAGATATTATCACTCCCCCAGCGCAGGGCGGAAACCAAGGTACCGGGGAAGATCGGGCCCGTTGTGGCCATAGGGGCTTCCACCGGTGGCCCGGTGGCATTGAGATATATCTTGGGCAGCATGCCGCCTAAGTTCCCGGCACCGATTGTCATCGCGCAGCATATGCCGAAGGCATTCACGGAATCGTTTTCTGAGCGGCTTTCCAAGATGTGCAGGATCTCAGTGGTCGAGGCAAAGGAGGGGATGGTCCTATCGCCCTGCCATGCCTATATCGCGCCAGGGGAGAAGCACATGGAGGTCGTCGAATCAAACGGAAAATTGGAAGTAAGGCTCAGCGAAGGAGAGAGATTGAGAGGGGGAAGGCCATCAGTGGACCTGCTTCTATCATCGGTAGCCGACGCCGTCGGGAAGAACGCTATTGGCGTTATCCTGACCGGGATGGGGAGTGATGGCGCAAGGGGGATAAAACGGATCAAGGAAGTGGGGGGTAAGACCATCGCTCAGGACGAGGAGACGTCGCTTGTCTGGAGCATGCCCCATGCGGCTATTCGCCTCGGGGTCGTAGACGAGGTATTGCCGCTCAAGGAGATACCGAGGGCCATTCTGAAGGGGGTGGGAGGATAGACCTGTCGAAATACCTTGACATGTATGTCACTCACACCAGGGAAGCGCTCCAGAACTTGAGCGACAAGCTGCTCGAGCTTGAGAAGAATCCACAAGATCAGGAGGTCATCAACGAGTGCTTCAGATTGTCCCATACCCTAAAAGGTATGGCAAGAACGATGACATTCGAGAGGACGGGGGAGATAGCGCATTCGATGGAAAATATCTTGGACGCGATAAGGTCAAAGCGGCTCGAGGCCGACCCTGAGGTCATCGATCTGCTTTTCCAATGTCTGGATGCCATGGAGATGATGACGGAGAGGGTCAAGGAGAAAAAGCCGGAGCCGGAGGTCCCCGACCTGATGGCATTGATAAAGAAGAAATTGGACGAGATAAAGCCGGCGGAAAAGGAGGAGACTGCGGAGAAGGCCGCTGAAGGGGAGAAAGAAGTTCAAGCTGGCACTAAACCGGAACAGGCGGTTGTAGCAGAGAGACCCGCAATAGTAGCAGAAGAGAAGCCTCCCGAGAAGAAAGTGCGGGTATTGGAGTTCGCGATTCGGCTGAACCAGGATGTGGACATGCCATCGGCAAGGGCGATACTGGTGATAAGACGCCTTGAGAAGTCTGGCAGGATCATCGAACTGAATCCTCCGATAGAGGCGATCGAATCCGAGAAGTTCGGCAGGAACTTCAGCGTCAAAATCGAGACCGCAGAAGATGGCAAGACGATCGCGGATGCCCTGTCCGCATTAAAGGGAGTCGAGAAGGCCACGTTCTCGGAGAAGAAGGCCGAGATAAAGGCGGAGCAGAGGCCAGAGCAGGCACCCGTTACAGCGACGATGAAAAAAATATCGCCGGAGATAGCGACCGTGAGAGTGAAGATGGACCGATTGGATGACCTGCTCGACACGGTTGGAGAGCTCACTATCAACAAAATAAGCTTGCTGGAAATTGGAAAGAGGATAAACGACCCGAAACTGGCAGAGGCTTTACGCATCCTGGATAGGCTCACAAGCGAATTGCAGTACAATGTGCTGCGGATCAGGATGGTGCCGATCGAGACGGTGTTTTCCAGATTCCCCCGCGTGATGAGGGATTTGGCGAAGCAGATGGGTAAGGAACTGGAATTTCAAATGGAGGGTCTGGAGATCGAGCTAGACAGAACCGTGATAGACAAGTTAGGTGATCTTCTGGTACATCTTCTGAGGAACAGCGTCGACCATGGCATCGAGCCACCAGAGGAGAGAGAGAAGGTCGGGAAGCGTCCGGTGGGAATCATCAGGCTCACGGCTTCCCAGGAACAGAACAGGGTTGTAATAAAAGTCGAGGATGACGGACGCGGGATCGACCCAGATAGATTGCGGAAGAAAGCCCTTGAGAAGGGTATCGTTTCAGCCGAGGAGCTGAATGCAATGAGCGATAGCGAAGTGATGAACTTGCTTGCAACCCCTGGGTTCAGCACTGCGGAAAAGGTGACCGAGATATCCGGACGCGGCGTCGGATTGGATGCGGTAAAATCCGGAGTTGAATCGCTCGGCGGTCAAATGACCATAGAATCGGTGAAGGGACAGGGGACCAAGGTGATAATCCGGTTGCCTCTGACACTAGCAATCATACTCGCAATGCTGGTCAGAGTCGGGAACGAAATCTATGCGATATCTGTCGACCCCATCGTGGAGACGATCTCGATAAACGAGTCCGATATCAAGACCATCGGCGGGATGAAGTTTGTGAATTACCGCAACGAGATCGTACCACTGATCTATCTCTCGAAAGTTCTCGGTACCTCGGAGGAAGAGCTCGGAAGCCATGTCGTCATCATCGAGAGCGGGCAAAAGAAATCAGGACTGGTGGTAGAGGAGCTCTTGGGGCAGCAGGAAATCGTGGTCAAACCGTTGGACAAGTTTTTAAGAAAACTGCAGTTCCTCGGCGGCGCAACTATCCTCGGCTCGGGAGATGTCGCACTGATCCTCGACATGAACGGCCTGATAAGTTTTGCCAAAGAACGGATGAAAGCCGATCTGAAGATAGAAGGCAATGAAAATGTGGCAAGGAGGAATCAAGATGCCTGACCTGGATGTGGAATCGATAGGGGCCATAGAGATAGACGCGCTCACTGAGGCGGGCAACATTGGCGCGGGGCATGCGGCGACCTCCCTATCGAAACTCTTGAAAGAGAACGTGATGAACAGATCGACCAGATCGTTGCTCGTTACCCTCGATAAAGTCCCCGAGGCGCTCGGCGGGGCCGATAGGATCCTGGCCGGCGTGTATGCGACGTTCAGCGGCGGCCTGCAAGGAGGGATCTTGATGCTGTTCCCCGAAGAGAGCGTGTCGACGCTCCTAAGGGTTCTCGGGAATTGCGAGATTGAAGACAGACGCCTTACGGATTTCCAGGAATCCATGCTTTCCGAAGTGGGCAACATATGCCTCTGCTGGTATCTCTCGGCGATATCAAAGATGACCGGACTTGAGTTAATACCATCCGTTCCCGCCTGCGCTTATGACATGGCCGGGGCGGTCCTAGACCTTGCTCTGATACAGCTCGGAAAGGTCTCTGACAAAGCGCTACTGATACTCACGGATTTCCAGGGGGAAATCAACGCGATACAGGGCATATTCCTCATGATGCTTGAACCGGAATCACAGAAATCACTGGCTGCAAAGCTTGGTGTAGGGTAGATGGAGTACGTCTTGATACATGTCGGAATCGGACAGATGCGCGTCGTGCGCAGCCCGGCGAGACTGGTATGCGTCGGGCTAGGCAGCTGTGTGGCGCTTGCTCTCTGGGACTCATCGACCAAGATTGGTGGCATGGTCCACATCATGCTTCCGGACTCGAAGTTGTGCAGCAGGAAGAGCGAGATATTGCCTGGTAAATACGCCGACACCGCAACGAAAGCGATAGTCGAAGAGATGAAGATGCATGGCGCAAACCAATACGTCATGGTCGCGAAAATTGCGGGAGGCGGGAACATGTTTAAGAACGTGAGCCCGGACATGAGGGATATCGGTCTGGAAAACGTCAAGGCGACGAAGAAATCGCTGAGCGAATTGCATGTCAGGCTCGTTGCCGAGGACACTGGTGGAGACCTCGGTAGGACCGTGGAACTTGACACGACGAACGGGGACTTGATTATTAAGAACATCAGGGGCAAGACGATCGTAATCTGACCTGGACAAGGCCTCGAGCCCGAGAAAAGCTTTTTATCGAGGTCATTTATCGCCAGCCAATGAGCCTTGTCGAATGGGGGACAGGGGTAATTGTTTCTATTATCACTATCCTCGGATATCCAGGCATAATCTTCCTGATGGCCTTGGAAAGCGCTTGCATGCCTGTGCCGAGCGAAATCGTGATGCCGTTCGCAGGATTTGTGGCCGTCAGAGATGGGACTTTCGACCTGTTCGGATTGACCATAGCCGGAACCATAGGTAACCTAATCGGATCTTTAACGGCATATTGGGTCGGTTTGAAGGCCGGAAGGCCTTTCGTCTTGAGGTACGGCAGATACGTCCTGCTGAGGAAAAAGCATCTGGATATCGCTGAAGCGTGGTTCGCCAGATACGGAGAGATAACGACATTTTTCTCGAGGATGCTCCCCGTTGTCAGGACATTCATATCCCTTCCGGCGGGGATCGCTAAGATGAACATCCGGAGATTTGTCTTCTACACGATACTCGGGTCCGTTCCTTGGAACCTCGGATTGGCATATGCGGGGTATCTTCTGGGTGAAAACTGGGAGAGTTTATCTGGCTTCTTTCAGTGGTTAGACATACTCGTCATAGCGGCCATTATTGCGCTCATCGTCTATTTGATAATTGATTATCGAAATGATTTGGAATACGAGAGAGGGACGAAATGATTTCGGGCATGCCTCATAGAGAGTAGTAATATTCCCCTTTCTCGCGTTGCTCTCGGTCCAGCCTCGACCCCTTCTTGTTGATCCTCGGCCGGTTGGTGTCCGCGTCCCTTCTGAACGTGATGTCCATCTGCTTCAGGAACATGTTCATGCCCTCCCTCATTGGTAGTGGCCCTGTCGCCTTCCCTTGCTTCATAGGCTCCCCGGAAAACACAAGCAGTGAGTCGGAAATCATATCTATCATGTACACGTCGTGATCGACGACCATCGCTGTCCTGGCGGTTTTCTCAATCACTGAGCGGATCGTTTTCGCTGCGGCCATCCTTTGCGTTGAATCAAGATAAGCGGACGGTTCATCGAGCAGGTAAATGTCTGCATCGCGTGCCAGGCAAAGAGAGATCGCGACCCTTTGGAGCTCTCCGCCCGATAGAGACTTGAGCTCCCTGTCGAACAGGAACTTCAGGTTCATCGGATGTGCGATTTCCGAATTGAAAAAGCCGGTCTCGAAGCCTGGTCCGATGGATTCAATGAAAAGCTCCCTGACGGTGCCATCGAACGAGGGACGTATGTATTGCGGTTTGTAGCTCACCTTCGCGTTGGTATCGATCTTGCCAGAATCCGGCTCTATCTCGCCGGCGAGCATCTTGACGAAGGTCGTCTTCCCGATTGCGTTCGGCCCAACAGCACCGACGACTTCAGCGACGCGTATCTCCCCGCCATCTACAGTGAGCGTGAAGCCGTCAAGGCTCTTCGAGAGCTTGCCGAACCTTATCAGGCCTGCGCGGCTCGACTCTTCGCGTGGCGGTTTCGGAAAGAACCGTATCTCAGTATCCCGGAACCTGATGTTCTCCTCGCGAAGATATCCGTCAAGATAGACGTTGATGGCAATCCTGACGACCCTCGGCTGCGAGACTATGCCGTATGCGCCTTCCGAGCCATACATCAGATAGGCGAGCTCTGAAATGAAGTCCATCACTGCTAAATCGTGTTCTATCACTAGAACGTATTTTTCCGGAGATATCCGCTGGATTATCTCCGCAACCTTCAGCCGCTGATATATGTCGAGATAGGAAGACGGCTCATCAAAGAAGAATGCATCGGCATCCCTTAGCAGGGTTGCGGCAATAGCGACCCTCTGCAGCTCTCCTCCGGAGAGTGTCTGAATATCCCTGTCGAGGATGCCATCAATAGAGAGCTCACGCGCGACCTGGTCAAGCCTGCCGAGGTCGTCGACATTCGAGAGCAGCTTTTCGACCCTCCCCTTGTAAGTATCTGCGATCTTGTCCACATATTGTGGCTTAATCGCCGTCCTGAGCTCGCCGTCGAAGAGTTTCTTGAAATAATCGTGTATCTCTGTGCCCGAAAAGCGCTCCAGAATCTCCCCCTGGTCAGGTGGAGAGTCGTACCTGCCAAGGTTCGGCAGCATGAGTCCGGACAAGATGCTTATCGCTGTCGTCTTACCAATGCCGTTCGGGCCGATAATGCCGACAACCTGACCTTTCTTCGGGACCGGCAAGCCGTATAGCCTGAAAGAGTTCACGCCGTACCTGTGAACTATCTTCTCCTCGAGCTCTTCCGGCAATCCTATTATCTTGATAGCTTCGAACGGGCACTTGTGAACGCATATCCCGCATCCTACGCACAGCTGCTCCGATATGACCGGCTTCCCGAGGTCCTCGTTCATGACTATTGTTTCCGAACCGGTCCTGACCGGTGGACAATATTTGATGCATTCGAGATTGCATCTCTTGGGCTGACAACGATCCTTCAACAGCACTGCTATTCGCATCTGGGTCGTGAAAACCCCTCGGGATTATAAAACCCTATTATCCGACCGCGTCGGCCGATGCATGCGACCGGGTATTTGCCGATCAGGATTTGAGGTAGGTTTAATAGATTCGCTGACAATGACCGGCGCAATGGCTGGCAACAGAATACTCGTTTGCGTGGCATGGCCGTATGCGAACGGTGCTTTACACCTGGGTCATATGGCAGGCTCGATAATGCCTGCGGACATCTTCGCGAGGTATCATCGGCTGATAGGCGATAACGTGCTGATGGTCTCCGGATCGGATATGCACGGAGCGCCGATAGCCGTCCGTGCCGATAAGGAGAAATCCACACCAGAAAGTATCGCTTTCAGATATCATGAGATAAACGCCAAGGCCCTGGAAGATATCGGCGCATCCTTCGATCTCTTCACGCACACGCACACGGAAACACACATGAAGACGGTGCAGGAGATTTTCCTCAGGCTCCTCGAGAAGGGATATCTTGACAGGAGGACGACCCCCCAATATTATTGCGAAGCATGCCAACGGTTCTTGCCGGACAGATACGTGGAAGGCCTATGCCCACATTGTGGCTACGCGAAGGCCAGAGGAGACCAGTGCGACAATTGCGGTAAGGCTCTCAATGCTGATGAGTTGAAGGATGCGAAATGCCAGCTGTGCGGTCGGACCCCGGTGCTGAGACAAACGGAGCACTTTTTCCTGAAACTGACGATGTTCGAGGAGGAATTAAAGAAATATATTGCGGACAAGGTCCATTGGAGACCCAGGGTGAAGAGCTTCACCGAGAACATCCTCAAGGAGGGGCTCCAGGATAGAGCGATAACTCGTGACATATCCTGGGGGGTCCCAGTCCCCATCGAGGGGTTCGAAGACAAACGCATCTATGTCTGGTTCGAAGCGGTAATCGGATATCTTTCAGCGTCAAAGGAATGGGCTGCGAGGAGCGGGAGACCCGATGATTGGAGGCTTTACTGGGAGGACAAGAACGCTAAGAGCTATTACTTCCTCGGGAAAGACAATATCATTTTCCACACGATAATCTGGCCCGCTATCTTGATGGGATATGGCGGGCTCAATCTGCCATATGATGTGCCTGCGAACGAGTTCATGAACCTGGAGGGGCAGAAATTCTCCAAGAGCGCGGGGGTATCGATAGATTTACCCGACATGCTCGAGAAGTTCCAGCCGGACGCCATCAGATACTATCTCTCCGCCAATATGCCCGAGGTCAAGGATACCGAGTTTTCATGGGATGATTTCGTCTCCAAGGTGAACAACGAGCTCGTGGCCGCATATGGGAATTTCGTGCACAGGATCTTATCTTTCACTTACAAAAACTTCGGAGAAATACCAAAAGAGACCGGTTCCACTTTCGACCTGAAGAACGAGGTGGAGGAACAGATATCGAACTCTCTCAGGACTTATGAGGAGGAGATATCGCGCTGCAATTTCAAGAACGCGCTGAAGACGATCATGGAGCTTGCCAGATACGGAAACCAATTCATAGACTCCGCCGAGCCCTGGGCCCTTATCCGTAAGGACAAAGAGAAATGCGGCTCGGTGATGAACCTCGGTCTGAGGATTGTCCGTGTGCTCGCAGTGATGGCATATCCTTATCTTCCATTCTCATCGAAAGAGATTTGGGCCTATCTGGGATACGAAGGACCGATCGAGAAGTTCGGGTTCGCCGTTTTGAACTCGGATCTGCCAGTTGGGCACAAGTTCATTTCCGCGCCGAAGCCCATATTCAAGAAAGTCGAGCTAGAGCTTGGGAAATCCGGAAGTTCGGAGTTCCAAAGCCTTTCGAAACTGAACCTGAAGGTCGGGAGGATACTTAATATTTCGAACCATCCGAAGGCCGACAAGCTCTTCCTGCTGACCGTCGATGTCGGTAAGAATATCACAATAGTGACTGGTCTGCGTGGGATTTATTCTCCCGACGAGCTCAGAGGAAAAGAGATCATAGTGGTGTGCAACCTCGAGCCCGCGGTGTTCCGAGGGGTCAAGTCGGAAGGGATGCTCCTTGCTGCCGAGCACGGGGACGTCGTCTCAGTCATATCACCGGAAAGAGAGGTCCCAGCGGGGACACCAGTCAGCAGCGGTTATCCGCAATCGGAGAAACGGATATCTTTCCAGGAATTTCAGAAAATGGAGCTGGTCATGGGGCAGATAGAAGGCGGAATGGCAAATGTGGGGCGGAAAATCCCCTGTGCGAATTGCCCCGGGGCTCCGGAACTGAAGAAGATTGCGTTCATAGTCGAGAACGGGAAGGCACTGCCTCTTTTATGCGCTGACGGAACAGTGCTGATTTCCGACAAGGACGTCCCCCTCGGAGCGAGGATCAGATGAGAATCGATCTCCATATACACTCTCGTGCATCCGAGGACAGTGGCTTGTCGATAGATGAAATATTGCGCGCCCTGAAAGCCAGAAATATCAACGGCGCCGCTGTGACCGATCACAATTCCGTTCAGGGCTCCTTGGCAGCGCGTGAGAAGGCGAAAGGTACTGGGGTGGTCATTGTCAGGGGTTCAGAGATAAGCTCGTCCAAAGGCCACATCGCTGCTCTCGGCATTGATGAAGATGTGCCTCGCGGGCTAACCCCTGAAGAGACCATCGAGAGGATCCATTCCCTTGGAGGAATAGCAATCGCCGTTCATCCGTTTAGGCTGAACACAGGCGTCGGTAATAATGTGATCCGGTCTTGCAGATTCGACGCCATCGAGGTCTTGAATGGCTGGGCTTCGAAGCGACAGAACGCGAAGGCCGAGAAGCTCGCCGCGGAACTGGCTCTCCCGGTCACAGCAGGTAGTGACGGTCATAGAAATGAGGAGATCGGTAAAGCGTACTGTATCCTCGACGACTGCGAAACCGAGGATGAGATAATAGAGGCAATTCTGAGAAAAAAAACGCGTTGCGAGGGGAAAAGTAGAACGACCTTGGTTTTCATCCGGGATGCGCTCGAGATGACAATGGGTTGGATGAGAAGGGGTTTCAGGCGAGTATAGGAATCGCTCTACGGCTGTATCATCTCGAAAGGATGCCCCACTTTCTTCTTCATTGCCGCATCGTACGCGAGCTTGGCCGTGACGGCGTCCTGGATAGCTAGTCCCGTCGAGCAGAAGACCGTTATCTCCTCATGAGATGTCCTTCCGGGCACCTTGCCTGCAACTATGTCGCCTATGTTCGCATAGATATCCTTCTGAGATATCAGACCCTGGCTAATGGGGACGTTTATCTCGCCGCTGTGCGACGCCTGTTCCCAATCGTCAATCACGACCTTTGCCCTCTTGAGGATCGCGCCTTCGAGCTCCTGCTTTCCAGGAGCATCAGCACCTATGCAATTGAAATGCTGGCCTTTGCTGACCCAGGCATCCTTCACAATCGGCTTTCTTGAGGGTGTGCAAGTGCACACAATGTCCATTCCTGACACGGCGTCCTTGGGGTCGTCCACAGCCTTCACCGTCTGCACGCGCTTCGAGAAATTCTTCCTTATCTCTTCGCACAAGTCCTTCGACGCCGAAGAAAGGATATCGAAAATCCGCACCTCGTCTAGTCTCGTGAACGTGTTCAATATTGCCAGGAATTGAGTCCTTGCCTGTGTGCCGGCGCCTATGATCCCCAGTTTCCGGGCATCCTTGCGCGCCAAGTACTTCGAAGCAACGCCTGAAGCGGCTCCTGTCCGCATGTCAGTTATGTGTGACCCGTCCATCACGGCGATAGGCGCACCGGTTTCGGGGTCGATCAGTACAAGGGTCGCCATCACTGTCCTCATGTTATGCTTCTTTGGGTTGTCAGGATGTACGTTGACTATCTTCACTGCCGAGACGCTTATGTCCTCGATATATGAGGGCATGCATCGTAAGTCCCCATTGTACTTCTCGAAGAAGAGGTACATCTTCGGGGGCATCTGAACTCTGCCGAGCCCTCTGAGCCTGAAGGCGGTCTCCACAGCCGTCAGGACATCGTTCATGTCCAGCAGCTTCCTGAGGTCGTTTGTGGAAAGGAGCAATACACTCGCAGGTGAGAGCTTATCTGCCATGACTTATCGCACACTCCGACGCCGCATATCGCACGAGCCATAAAAACACCTTGTATCTCGCTAAAAATATTGTTGCCTCGGAGCGACCCGACAACATTATTAGTAACGTCATCTGTCCAGACAAGAATCAGATGGCCTTTTCGATCTGATCGGAGAAATTCTTGATTAGATCCGCCAGTTCCTGCGGGTTCGCTTCGACATTCGCCTTGAGGACCACCAGGGCTCTCTTGCCGGCCGGAGCCAGAAGGAGCTTACCCCCTTCAAGCTGGACCGTGATGTACCTGAGACGGTCATGCAGCTCTGAGGTCGCGGATTCCGCAGCACCCAGAAGTATTGCCGACATGGCAACATATGTCTCCATATGAGCACCTCGAGGTACTTCACCCGCGATGTGCATGCCGCTCCTCGAGACGATAGCGGCATCTTCGACTGATGGGTGGCTCTCGAGCTCTTTTATAATACGCTGCAGTACAACGAAGTCTGCCATGAGGAATCCTCGTTGAATTACTGGTCTGCACCCTGTCTGAGGTTATATCCCATAATGTCTATTAAATGCTTTCCAGTGATTGAAACCTGCTTGCTCGGCTTTTTCAAGGGAGCGATTGTTGCATGGCGATACCTCTTCGATATCTGCATATATTGCTGGGTCAATTGCCCATCGATTCGGATGAGGCTGCTTCATCAGGATGCCAGGACAGGAGAAATCAGGCTTTATATCGAGAGTCTTGACGACCTCTGGCACTTGCGAAATCTAATCGCTCCCGGCGATCTCGTCTGGGCTAACACCTCTCGGAGGGCGGACGAGAAGGGGGATAAGATTCGGTCGGAAAGACCGGAAAAGAAGCACATGCGGCTCGGAATAAGGGTTGAAAGCGTCGAACTTCAGGAATTCCAGGACAGAATCCGCGTTCATGGCATCATCGAAGGCGGACCGCAAGATATCGGCCACCATCACACGCTCCTTCTCGGTCCTGGGGAGGACGTCGCCATCTTCAAGACCGAATGGAAAAAGAGCGAACTCGAGCGGGTCAGGATGGCTTTGGAGCAGGCCGACAAGCCTTCCGTTTATTTCGTTGCAATGGATGACTCTGAGGCTGGTCTGTTCCTCATGACGCAATTCTCCATCAAGGAACTCGGAAGCGTATCGAGATCCGGGACGGGGAAGATGTACGATTCTAAGAGCGATCAGAAGTCGTATTTCGAGGAGATAGCCGGGATGCTGAGAAACGCGTTAAAGAACGAGCCGCTTGTCATTCTTGGTCCCGGGTTCGCCAAGGAAGCTTTCATGGCTTATCTGAAGGAAAATTATCCTGAAATCGCCAAGAACGCCCAGGTCGTCTCATCGGGACATACGGGGGCTGCTGGCGTCGCTGAGATCATAAAGAAAGGAGTTGGCGGGAAAGTCCTCGAGATATCGCGTCTGGCCGTCGAGACCAAGTTGATAGAGGAGGTCTTGATAAGGATAAAGATGAACGGCGCCGTGGCGTATGGAAAAGATGACGTCAGACGCGCGGTCGAACTGGGCGCCGTCGAGGTGATGCTGCTGACGGATAAGGAGGCGAAGACCGAGCAGGGAGAAGAGCTCATGCGGGCCGTCGAGAAATCTTCCGGACGCATCGAAATCATAAGCACGACGCACGATTCTGGGAGACAATTGGAATCCCTGGGCGGCTATGCGGCAATCCTCAGATACAAAATCGGCGATTCGGGAAAAAAGGAATGAGAGGGTCGGTTGGCCGCTCAAAGTGTTATTGCGACACTGTTTCCGATCGCGTCAGAATAGCTGTAGGGTGGATAGAAGACATTACTCCCAGCCCACCAAGCCTCCGGCACCCAGCCGGAAACAATTCCCGATGCCGTGACTTCGAGCTGCTCTCCGGATACGGGCTTGTCTACAGCCACGGTCCACGAGAGCACAACGGTGTTCCCGGCACTCAATGTGCCGATCGCGGTCTCAGAGGCTCCCTTGACCAATCTCAGGCCATCTGGCAACTGGATGCTTATCTCGGTCATCTTGGCAGGGAATTGCGACCTGTCGAATGGCTTAGGGCAAGGGTATGACACGGTCGCCGAGACCACCGCGGTGGACCCGACATTCAGCCGGCCCTTCACATCGATCTTGATAGTCCATGGCATTATCGCCGCCCCGAAATAAGGGTGCTCAAGTCCGTACTCGGCATAATTCCAGCCGCTCTGGAAGTCCTCGTACGTCCATGAGATGATGCCCGTCCAATCGGTCAGGTGGTTCGTGTCTCTGCCCCACGGATCGCTGAAGTATATCAGCCCTTTGGCGTCGTCATACCCTATCACGACCCTGTAGTGGCCCCCTCCGCCAGTCGGATAATAGTTCATCAGCACGATCACGGGGATGTCCGCGGCTATCAATGCCTTCAACTCCTCCAACCAGAAGCTATCAGAGCTGTACCCGAAAGCCGCATAGCCCAACGGTCTTTCGGCAAAGCCTGCCAGCGGGACCTCGTTCGGGAAGAAATATCCCTGAGCGGCGCTGAGATAGCTGAAATGGCCGCTCCTGACGATATCATAGGTCCACGTTCCGGATGAGGATGTCCTCGCGACATCGGCGATCTCCTTCTGGTCGATGTCCGGTCCCCAATAATCGAATACTATCTCAAGCGATGCCGCTCCGCAGAAAAGTCCATTGAACTGCTGATGCCAGGGCACCTCGATTATGTGAGAGACAGGAAGACTGGACCCGCGAATCGCCTGCGAGGTCCCTGCAATCATAGGTGCGAGCGTTGCAAGCGACACTACAACAACCATTGCGACAATCGTGAATTTCGTTATGATAACTCCCCCATTGTTATTGATTGAATGCGCGATAGAAATACTTTGCTTTTGTTCACATCTGCTTTTGTTCACATCTCGGTTGGGAGAAGAAAATCGACATGCCTGGCTCATCCCCAGTTCTTCCTGCTCTTCACATCGAACAGGAAATCCGATATTTCCCCAATCTCCTCAGGCGTCAGCATCTCGACCCTTTCGTTGCCGTACGGGATTTCCTGGGTAAGGGTTTTCATTTCCTCCCGGCTCATCCCGAGCGCTGGCGCGCCGGATATCAAGGCATTGGCAATCATCTTTCTTCTATGGGAGAACAGCACTCTTACGACCTCCACGAAAAGACGCTCGTCCTTGGGTTTGAATCTGGGTGGACGGCTCTTCATCCGAACAATTGCGGAGTCTATCTTCGGTTCGGGCCAAAAAGCGCGTCTGGGGACGATCTCCAAGAGCTCGCAGTCGGCGCGATATGCCGCCATTACAGAGAGCCTACCGTATATTGCCGATGCTTCCCCTGCAACAAGCCTCTCCGCGAATTCCTTCTGGTACATGATCACTGCGAGGTCGAACTTCCCCTCGAGTATCTTGAACGTGATCTCGGATGAGATGTTATAGGGGATGTTTGAGACCACTTTATCGAACTCCGGGAAATCTACCTGGGTCGCATCAGCGCACAAGAGTTCGATCTTGTCCCCGAACTTGTCTCGCAGATATTGGCAGAACTTATGGTCCGTCTCTATCGCTATTACGCGTGCTCCGCTGTCAATGAGCGCCGAGGTGAGAAAACCCAGCCCAGGGCCTATCTCCAGGACCCGCTCACCTTTCTTGATGTCAGCGTAATCGACCTGCCTCTTTATGACCGCTTCGTCCAAGAGGAAATGCTGTCCCAAGGATTTTTGCGCACGAACCCCGAGCTTCAAAAGCATGTCTCGGGCCTCGGATATCCGCATGGACAATCACCCGTTTGCTATCTTGCGACGAACAGGTGGTATTTCTGCCCGGGGTCTGCGAGTTCGTTCTCGATGCGGTGGGCTATGAGTTTCTCCGGGTGATGGAGGGTTGGAACTCTTCTCGCGAGGTCCTCCATGCTTGTGAACTTCGCCTTCTTGCGCTCCTCGAGTATCGCCCACATTGTCTTCTTGCCAAGGCCCGGAAGAAGCTCGAGCATATGCATGCGCGTCGATATTGCCTCTGCGTTGTTGAAGAATTGGAGGAATTTCTGCTCTTTCTCCTTGACGATCTGCAGGATTACGAACGGCAGCTCGCTCATCGCGGCATGAGTGAGGTCGGAATAGCTGATCCTCCGCTTGACATGAAGTATCTCCTTCCTGAGGGCGGGGTCCTTTCCAATATACACTCTATCTCCGATATTGAGCGTGACGCCCTCTTTCGGTACCAGCTCGAAAAGCTTGAACTCGTCCTCGCCGATGGCGTACGCTACTGGCTCCCGCTTGAATGACTTCTCGTCCGGGAGCCCCTGAGGTAGATAGTCCAGGATTCTCGCATAGTCTTCCATCGGACCAGACCTTCGTACCTTTACAGCCCCTTATCTATATTTCTCGAGGATGCCCAATATAGTTTCTACGTCCTTCTTCTGCGGCTGGGATCTTTCCTTCGAGAATATCATCCGGATATCCTCGGCGTCGACCGGCATGATATCTGCTATCTTGACCGCCAGAGGCTCCGATATCCCCTCGACCTCCTTCATCAGCTCGCTAACCAGTTTTCTCGCCTTCTTGTCATCCAGCCTTGAGAATCTCTGGGCATGCTCCAGGGCGTATTTCTGCTCGGTCGACAGCTCCCGCTGGGCAGCCTCCTCTTCCAATATCGCCTTGACCTCTGCAAGTGTTACGATACCTTCTTTGGTTGACATCAGAAATCACTCTCCTGACGGCGAAGGGGCTCAAATCTTCTGCTTCTTGAGGTGCTCTGGCCTCACGATAGCCGTCTTCATCTTCCCCTTATCGTTCACTGCGAGAATATACGCCGCGCCACGTCTGCCCAAAATCTCGCCAGTCTTTCCATGGAATCTGACATGAGGCTGACCCTTGTGAATGCTCGGGTCGATGACGATACATGCCTTATCCCCGACCTCGTATTTCGTGAATGCACGTGTGATCGGAGAGAATCCTCTCTCCCTGGGGGATTTAGACATTATCCCTCTCGTCCGTCTCCTAATTCCCTTCGACGCCTTGACCATCCGCTTCACCTTCTTCGTCGTGCACGCCAATCACATCGAGCTGCCTGACGGATACGTTCATCGCAAGGAGCTCCGCCAGGCTAGGTTTGGTCCTGCCCCCGTCTCCATGTATCAACTCCTTGACATACGTCCCAGAGGAGGTTCGAAGCCTTATTGTCGCGACGTTAGCATCGAGACTCTCCAACTCGATCTCCTTTACGAACCTCGTTCGGATCCTGTCAGCGCGACGATGGGCGACCCTGGTCGGAGTCCTCTGTTCGATTGGCGACTGCCTCAATGAGCCGAAGGCATTTAAAAGCTTTGCGCAGGGGACCGGTTCTGGGAATTCGATCGTCACACGATACGATTTTTCGGGCTCCGCCTCCTTGATTCTGCGGACCTCTTCCTTGCTGGCCATGCGGAGATCGAATATCATCACCCTACCCTCGTTCGCCCTGTTTGTGGCCTGCTCTATGAATTCCAGGTCGATCTCGCGCGTTTTGGGTCTCTTGAGCTCGAGGATGAACGGTCTGCCATTGCCGAGCATCCTCGCATCAATGTCCTCCCTGCCCATGCCGTGGAGAGCGCTCTCCTCAGCCCCAGTGGCGAGCATGAACTCCTTTCTTATGAGCTCTTCCACGCTCTCCTGATACATCTTCCCGGTGAAATTGCAGCGCTTGCATCCCTTGCCCCTGCATTTCCTGCAGGGCCATCTGGTCTGAGGTATCGTCCGATCGTATTTCAGATATCTGCCGTAAACGAAAAGCGAGGATATCTCGAGATCTACCTGAAGGAAATTGACGTCGATAATCGCTGTGACGTCCGGGTTCCTGGTGTCCGTGGATTTGCCCGTCAGCTTCTCGACCCTTTTCCCAATTTCCCGGTTCATCTCCACCTTTATCGGCTCCGCGAACTCGCTTCCACACTCTGACCAGATGTTCTCCTCCCGCTCGATGACTGCGGGATCATACCTCGAACCGATGGCGAACGTCCGATATGATAGCCCCTCGAGCCTGTTCTTGACTGACACGGCGTACTCGTCGAGCCGATCGAACAATCCCTGGCAGAGCTTACAGTCAGCGCTCCTGACCTCCTGCATGCCGAAGCTCTCCCTGATCAGACGGCCTCGCTGGTCGTTCGAGTAGCCATGGCCGATCCTTGCGACCAGCCTGCCGAGGCAATGATCGCAAAGCTCCCGCGTCTTCAATCCGCATATGATTTTTGCTACTCTCTGATCCTTCGGATCGAAATTCTCGTTCTCTGGGCACAAAACATATCACGTTCCTTACGTGTTAAACGCCTACGAGCTCGTATTTCTCCTTGCAGAAGTTCCACAGGATGCTCGGCTCGTTCTCGACGATAGACAGGAACCACTTGCCGAGCGCGGGCTTTAATTTCGTGACGGCATCTTCGATGGAGAAATCCTTCGCCTCGGCGCTATAGACGGAATAGCTGACCATGACCGGCTGGCCCTTTACACGCTCTTCCTCCAACGAGAAGGCTATCCTGACATGGTCCCTGCCGTGGATGGTGAATGTCTCCGCCTTCAACGCGTGTATTCTATTCTGCCTGTTCGTCAATGAAATCTCGTCCAACGCGGAGAAGTTGAAGTCCTGGTTCAGCGACCAGTTGTTCTTCCCATGGTACATCGCCACTTCCTCGGAAGGGGGACTGATCTCCATCTTTATACCCGTGTCCAGCACGAACCGCATCCAGATCTTCAGGAACAACAGGACCAAAGAGCTCATCACGTGCTCACGTGCCCGGACGTCCTCCAATATTCTCAGCTCGGGTATGCGTTTGATATCCTCGTCCAGTTGGTCTAGCCAATCCTCTTCCATATCGATACCGGAATTGTCGGGTCGATATTAAGTTGCTTTTCCGAACAGGGTTTAATCGAACCCCATCTGAACGGCGCGTATGATGTCCCGATTATGTTCGAGAAAGTTATACACCGTCGAGTGCTCGCTACCTGATATCAGCATGTCCAACGCTCTGCTGGCGATCGATACCTGGACGGTCCTGCCAATGATCGATACGGTATTTCCGAAGACGGATATATGCGTCCCAGTCAGCTCCTCTATTATCCTCCTTGTCTTCCCATTGCTTCCGATGACTCTGGATTTCACCCTGGCGATATGGTTCGGCTTCCTTCCGACATAATCGCGGATGTCTATGACCTCCAAAACTGTGTCTTCCTCCATGAGTTCAAGCGCGTTCTCCGGAGAAAAGCCTCTCCCGATGGCCTTGACTATGTTCTCGACGACGATGGCCATTGCCGGATCCTTTGCCTGAGAGTGGTCTATCTCTATCTCGCCCTCCACGGAATCTATGAGGAGCCTGACGCCCGTGTTCTCCTCGATAAGCTTCTTCGTACTGCCCCTCTTGCCTATGAGCACCCCTATCCGGTCCTTAGGGATTCGCAGATGGAGCATTATCTGCACCTCCTCCGAGTATCTTCTTCAACTCTTCGTTGACATCTATTTGCACATCGAACTTCCTGAAATATCTGGCCACATTCTTGATGTCCCTCTCGAGAAGATCCCTGGCCATCCAATGGTCTTTGAGCACCGCCTGGGCGACATCGATTATGACTGGCCCATCGCTCGGCATAAGGACATTGTATTCGCTGAGATCGCCATGGACAATGCCACCTATCCGATAGGCTTTATGGATGCACTCTAGCAAGTATCGCGCCAGCCGATCAGGGTCTTCGACCTCGACATCCTTCAGCATCCTCGCGGGGGCGGTCTCGTCACCTATGTACTCCATCACGAGGACATTCCTGTGAAGGGCGATCGGATTGGGCACTCGGACCCCTGCTTGGATGAACCTCTCGAGGTTCTTGTATTCCTTTCTTGCCCATGCGAAGATCACATCAGGAAACCGCTTCGGTTCGTTCTTGAACCTCGGGTCGCCCAGGATATACCTGCTAATATCCTTGAAAGTCGCATTGGAGATCCGATAGATCTTGACGGCGAGGAAATGCCCAGAACGCGTGTTCGCCCGGAACACGTTCCCCTCTTTCCCAGTGGCTATGGGGAAATCGATAATGTCGAATACCCCATCGGAGAACAGCTTGTAGATTGTGAGGAGGGTCTGCTTGTCGAAGACCTCATCATAGATCTTCCTATCGTTATCGTCCTTTATCCGAATCTTCCAGCTCTCAATCTCCCGTTCGAATTTTCGTATGTCGATATCGCGCGGCATCTCATGCCCTCTTTGAACTCTCGGTCCATTGGCGAAACATTCTTGCTGCGCATCCTGCTGCGCACGCTCCTCTCGTGAGGAGCACCAGGGGGGGGTCAAAACGCATTCAGAAGATGTCTATCGTCTGTGGCAGCATCTTCTTCCTGCTCAGATAGCTTGATTGCGTTTTCGTATATCTATAAAGTATATCGGCCTTATCGTCCTGGAATTCCCAGGGCTTGAGTATGAGCAGATCTCCTTCTCGGATCCACATACGTTTCTTTATCTTTCCCGGGATTCTACCCATGCGAGATTTCCCATCGGCGCACATTATGCGTATCCGTGAAGCGCCCAGTAGCTGATCGGCTATGCCGAATAGCTCCCCCTCCTTCTTATTGGGGAGTCGGACCCTGATGTATTCGGGAACCTCACCTTCTGGAAGCTCCTCTTCCTCTTCGAATTCGTCGTATTTTTCGTCCTTGCGTGCCAATCGATACCTCCTGGTATCTCGCATTATTAATATATGCATATTCTGAGTCAGTACTTAAGGATTATCCAGATGATTGCCGGACGAGTTGTGCTCCGGGGGGCACCTATGATAAGAATAACACAGGGTGGCATGTATTTCGCGAGTTCGGGTTGAGGAGTTGTCGATTCCTCTGCCTAGAAGGGGCAGTTTGTCGAGGATATACCAAAAGAATAATGTATGCTGCAAATATCAGTAAATCGCGCGAACCGATGCTCGAAAAATGTGGTATCATGTCAAGAACAGCGAAAGAGGATATCTCTTCGATTGATGAGGAGATCTACAGGACATTCACTACTCAGTACGACAAGCTGATACCTCCGATAGGGAATGTGAAGATAGTCGACACGACCTGCAGAGACGGTGAGCAGATGCCAGGTGTATCTTTCACAATCGGAGAGAAGGTCGAAATCGCGAGGAAGTTAGGCGCGATCGGGATCGAGCAGATGGAGACCTTCGCCACCTATAATGATAGCGACCGGCAGTCCGCCAGACTCATCGCAAAGGAGGGGCTCGATATCTCCCTTATGGGATGGGCCAGGCCTGTCTCTGAAGATATCGAGGATTCGATTTCCAACGATATCGATGCAATCGCGATTTCGATAGCCACCTCCGACATCCATCTGAAATACAAGCTCAGGATGACAAGGGAAGAGATGATGGGGAAAATGGCGGACGCGATAAAGCTCGCGAAATCCAAAGGGGTATATGTCTGCTTCAATGCGGAGGATGGGACAAGGACCGATCTTGACGACCTGATCGCATTTGTCAAGACCGGCAAGCAGGCAGGGGCAGACAGGTTCAGGCTCTGCGACACCATCGGAGTCTTGACACCTTCGACAACGAAGTTCCTCGTCGATGAAATCATGAAGGCGGTCGATATTGATCTGGAGCTACATGCACACAACGATTTCGGCATTTCGCTTGCCAACGCGGTTGCCGCGCTGGAGGTCGGCGCGAAATACCCGGATAGAACAATCTGGATCTCGACCACCGTCAACAATCTCGGAGAGAGGGCGGGTAATGTGCCTCTCGAGGCTCTTCTCATGATATTGAAACGGCATTATGGGATCAAGAAATACAGGACAGAAAAGATCTTCCCGTTATGCAAGTTCGTGGAACAGGCCTCCATGATCAAGATACCGCCGAATTATCCTGTCGTCGGAGAGAACATATTCAGGCATAAATCGGGGATACATCAGGACGGAGTCCTTAAGAACCCGCTGACATACGAGGTATTCACCCCAGAGGAGATAGGGACCACCAGGACTATCGCGCTCGGTAAGCACAGCGGCAGGGCGGCCATAAAATTCAAGCTGGACGAATTGGGCATCCAATGTACAGATGAGGAAATCGAGGTCCTGAGGCATCTCGTGACGCGGATTTCCGAGGACAGGAAATCGCCATTGACCGATGACGAGTTCGCACACATCGTGCTCAGAGTGAAGACAAGGGGTAGCGGTGCCGTGCCGCCTTTCCGCAGCTACGAATGAGCACGCGCTGGATCTATCTCATCTCCGCCTCTTCCTCCTATTTCGAACGATCACCGCGAAAATTATCACGGCGATCAGCACAATTAGCGAGATTATCGTCGCCATGTTGGATATCAATATGCCCGCAATGCCTGCCTGCACCTTGAACGAGATCTCCTTTTGTATCAGATGCCCCGCTTTGTCGAACGCGATGACGGTGAGAACGTGGTCTCCGTCCGACAGACTCGACATCTCGTACTGTTTCCTGGCGGGTGGGAGGCGTATAAGGCTCTCTCCATCGACACTGACTTCAAAATGATCGAGTCCGCTCACCGCGTCCGAAGCGGTCCATGTTATTCTCACCGGCAGAGATGTGAATAGAGTCCCGTTGACCTCGTTGATGCTCAACTCAGGGTATGTAAGATCTATCGATATCTGTACTAGGTCAATCGCGCCGGTATTGCCGACCATGTCTATCGAATACGCGACAAGAATATGATATCCCTCGTCAGAGAGAGTAAAGAACGAGCTGTATTGCGCTGTCGAGCCAGCATCGATTGAGTACCATATGGACGCAACGCCGCTCTCGTTATCGGTGGCGTTGATGATGACCGTGACAGGCGAGAGATACCAATCACCTTGGCCCTCGATTCCGTCTAAAACAATCTCCGTCACGGGGGGCGAGGAATCGACTCTTACGACGATAGTTTTCTCGATCTCACAGTTCAGCATCCTATCAGTGGCTCTGAAACGAACGATGTGTTCACCAGAATTGGAAACCATAAAAGAACCCTTGTATTCGACATAGGGCTCCGAGTCGATCGAATATGTCACATTCAAGACTCCGCTGAAATCGTCCGTCGAATTGATGACCACTATCGCGAACGACTTGTACCAGCTGCCTGCCCGCTTCTCGCCCAAGACGTACGCCACGCTCATCGGAGGGAGAGTATCCGGCAGGGTCGGCCTCAGGAGCGGATAGCTATCCACATTGCCAAGCAGAATGACGAATGCTTGATCGATTATCCCATCTGAGCCCGGAATATCCTGTGCGGCTCCTTTGTAAAGATCGGGGCCGAAGTAATCCGACCAATAATTGCCTCCTCCTTGGGCATAAGTAGCATTCCATTTGATAGATGATGACAGGGTCGCTTGCACCTGCGCGGCTCGGCTCAGGCAAATCATGTTACCGTGGAAATAGAGCATGTGAGAATCATAAAGATATATCCCTGTCGACGCATTGACAATCGCATTTCCAGCAAACTCGGTGTCATTCACGGATATCAATTCCAGTCCCTTGAACACCGAGTTCCTTAATATCGAGTCCTGAATCTTGGAATTCCGGACATGTGACATCGAGATAATGGCTGAGGTCGCATTCTCGAACACACAATCGGCCATGTTTATCGAAGAAGAGTGCTCCGCATATACGGCCTTACCCATATCTCGCGCGAGGACGTTGTCGATGTTAACGCCTTCAGAATCGCCGATAAGGATCGCGGTCGAACCAGTGGAATAGAGTCTGCAATTCGCAACCGTGATATTTCGAGTGCCCATCAGATATATCCCGCTGCCCCGATTGTACAGGAAAATTGAATCCTCGATCCTGCCATTGCTGACGTTGTCAAATCTGATTGCGGCGAAGGAGCTGTTCTCGATGGCGAGTCCCTTGATCGCGAAGCATGCGCGCGTGTTCTTGATATGTATCCCATAAGTGTACGATCCGTTTATCCGCCAGTTGGAGATGATATATGGATTCTCCGCAGTACCATTGCCGGATATCACCGAGTCGTCGTACAAGAACTCAGAATCACCATCGATCTCGATGAAGCCGTGGTGCTCATACGCGACGGATTCTCCCGGGATCAAAGATAGCGATAGCGAGACGATTGGCGCGATGAGCAGAAACGCAGTAATGCATGTCCTGAGTCTCTCGAGAACTTCTGCCATTATCCCTTGATGAGGGCATCATATCATCAAATTTTATTCTTTCCATTGCCAGCTTTCTTTCTTATGTGCAATGTCTGTTTTTGGACGCCGATCGTTCTGGACTGTTCGCTTTCTGCCATCAGGATGATATATGGAGGCTTACCTGAATCCGGAACATCCATTGGGGCGCATATTATGAATCCTGAGAAGAAGAAATCGGACAAGGAAAAAGTCGCACTGGCATATTCCGGAGGCCTTGACACTTCGGTCGCAATCAAATGGATGCAGGACAAGTATGACTGCGAGGTCATCGCTATCACCGTAGATGTGGGGCAACCGGACGACCTGAACGATGCGATGAGGAGGGCCAAGGAGATCGGCGCCTCGCGGTCGTACGTGATAGATGCTCGGAAAGAATTCGTCGAGGAGTACATCTTCCCCGCGCTGAAGGCGAACGCCCTTTATGAGGGGAAGTATCCCTTGAGCACGGCTATCGCGAGACCTCTGATCGCAAAGAAGCTCGTCGAAAAGGCAGTAAGCCTCGGCGCGACAGCGGTTGCGCATGGATGCACGGCGAAAGGGAATGACCAGGTCAGATTCGAAGTCTCGTTCATGTCTTTGGCTCCCGAGCTGAAGATATACGCTCCCACGAGAGAATGGGGGATGAACAGGGACCAGGAGATAGAATATGCGGAGAAACACAAGCTGCCGTGTCCCATCACAAAGAAGAACATATATTCCATCGACGAGAGTCTCTGGGGAAGGGCGGTGGAGTGCGGTCCCCTGGACGACCCTTGGATGGAACCGCCCGAGGACGCATTCAAATGGACCGTATCCCCCATGAATGCCCCTGACACCCCGGATTACGTCGAGATCGAGTTCGAAAGAGGTCTGCCAGTGGCGTTGAACGGGAATAAGATGGACGGACTGACGTTGATTCAGACGCTTAACCAGATGGCCGGGAAACACGGTGTCGGCAGGATAGATATGATCGAGAATCGCCTTGTTGGAATAAAGTCGAGAGAGGTCTACGAGTGCCCCGCAGCCATAACGCTCATAAATGCGCATATGGACCTCGAATCGCTCGTGATGACGAAGGATCTGCTGCATTACAAGAGGAAGATAGAACATGACTACGCGAATCTCCTCTACAACGGCCTCTGGTTCTCACCATTGAAGGAATCCCTGGATGCCTTCATAGAGCACACTCAGGAGCACGTGACGGGGACGGTCAGGGTTAAGCTATTCAAGGGGCAGGCGACCGTCGTCGGCAGGAAGTCCCCCTATTCTCTCTACGATGAGAAACTCGTTACTTACATCGGTGAGGCGGACGTGTTCGATCACACGAGTGCCAAAGGTTTCATTTACGTATGGGGCCTTCCCTCCAAGGTCGCAAGCATCGTGAAGAAAAAGAAGGCGGGCGGCAATGCCGGGTGAGAAGAAAGAAAAGAAAGCCCCCAGCACAGATAACATCTTGCAGACATCCCAGTACGAGGTCGTGATGGAGTACACGGGCTCATTGTCGTTCGACAGAGAGCTGTATTTCTGGGATATCGTAGGCAGTCTAGCACATGCCCAGTCATTGCTCGACGCGAAGATACTCACCGAGAGCGAGCATGAGAGGATTCGCAAAGGGCTAATCGAACTTCTCGTGGGATTGAACAAGGGGACGATCGAGCTCAGGCCAGAACTCGAGGACATCCATATGAACATAGAGGCCTTGCTGACGGACAGGATCGGCCCTATCGCGGGGAAGCTGCACACGGGGCGCAGCAGGAACGACCAAGTATCTCTGGACGTCCGACTCTACTGCCGCGAGAGGATCCTGGAGACGCTTGAGGAACTTCAAGCCCTGCAGGACACACTTCTTTCGATAGCCGAGCGCAATCTCGAGACGGTCATGCCAGGGCTTACGCACATGCAACCCGCACAGCCAGTCACTCTCGCGCATCACATGATGGCATACTGGTTCAAGTTTCAGAGAGATTTCGACAGATTGATAGACTGCTATAGTCGCCTGAACAAGTGCCCTCTGGGAGCCGGGGCCATAGCGGGCAACACCTTCCCCATAGACAGACACAAGGTCGCGAAGATGCTGGGATTCGACGCGCCGACCGAGAACTCCATTGATACCGTTTCTGACCGCGACTTCGTCGCAGAAACGATATTCTGCCTTTCGATGGTACAATTACATATCTCCTCGATGGCCGAGGAGATAATACTCTGGAACACGAGCCAATTCGGATATGTATCCCTATCTCCTCGTCTCACCACGGCGAGCAGCATGATGCCTCAGAAGAGAAACCCGGACATCGCTGAACTGGCAAGGGCAAAGACCGGGAGAGTATCCGGGGATTTGCTGTCGATACTGACAATATTGAAAGGGCTTCCGATGGCATACAACCGGGACCTCCAGGAGGACAAGGAGCCCCTGTTCGACGCGTTCGATTCGGTTGTCGATTCCATCTGGGCTATACGGAGTCTGCTATCCACTGCGAAGTTCAATTCGGACAAGATGAGACAGGCGTGTTCGGCCGCGAACATCACGGCGACCGACCTCGCGGAGTATCTCGTGCGCAAGGGCGAGCCGTTCAGAGAGGCGTATCTTACCGTCAAGATGATGGTCCAAGACGCTTTTGATTCTGGCAGGTCTATAGAATCTCTGTCCCTCGACGAGCTGAAGAAGTATAACAGGTCCTTCGACGCTGACGTTATCGAATACATGAAACCGGAAAAGGCGGTCGAGCGGAGAAAAATATTCGGCGGACCGGCTATCGAAGCGGTGGAGAAGAGCATGGCATTAGCAAGAAAGACCAGCGAGAAGAACCGGGAGAGACTGGAGAGGATAGGCGAGGATGTCCAGGGTACCATCAATCGCCTTCTTGGGCCGGACGTGAACCTCCCTCTATGATTTTCGAGAGGATATCGAACGCCCTCATTACGACATCCTTCTCGACGACGAATATCGTGTCAGTGTAGCAGCTGACCGCCTCGACGAGGTTTATGCCGTTCTCCGCAAGGATGGACGATATGAAGGCGAAGCTCCCCGGGATATCCTCAATCCTGCTCGGGCTCTTGACGGTTATCTCGGCGAGGCCCTTCCTTACGCGCAGGATGTACTCTTCCCCGATGGCCTTCTGAATCATAGCCAGATGCTTGTCTTCACACATCACCGTGATGGCGCTCGAAGACTCGATAATATGGCAGACGCTCTTCTCCGCCAGTATCCTGCGAACAACCTCCTCCAGATTTCTAAGCACGACCCAGTCGTTCTTCGATATGACGATACAGATGCGCGTCTTGACCTCTAAAGTGCTGTCCTTGAAAAGGCTGATGATCTGTCCTTCGAAATCCGATCTGGCAAGCCTCATCGCGTACCTTCTGCAGGCAGCAAGTATCGCCTCCTCGTGCGTCAGCCCGAGCTCACTCATTATCTTTCGCGCCAGCGACGAGTAGTTTATGAGATCCTTGCTGATGCAATCCCTGATGCTCGGGTGCGCGTCAATGTACTCCCGCGTCAGCTCAGCGATGCTTTTCTTTTGTTCGGTTGCTGCGTCTATCATCCGTGTCTGAAATTCGACAGATCATATATAAGGTTTCTATGAACGCAAAGGATTTTCTTCGATAATTGGCGACATTATGCAAGGGAATATATCTCAACAGTACGTAGATTGAAAGATAGAGGGATGCACTCGTGTCGAAGTCATGGATAGAAAATGCGATAGGCAATAATGGAGGGAGCGAAAAAGGGGATAGCCGGCCGCCACAGTGGTCCAATGCAGACGCGACGATGTCAAAGGATGACGCGGAGATAGCAAAGATCGCTTCACAGCTGGATATCTCTGTCAAGATAATCGGATGCGGTGGCGGAGGATCGAATACCATCAATAGGATCGTCCAAGAAGGCATCATAGGCGCGCAGGTTTGCGCGGTCAATACCGACGCGAAGCATCTGCTCTCGATCAAATCACCCAAGAAGATACTCATCGGTCGCACGATAACGAAGGGGCTGGGAGCGGGAGCGCAACCGGAGATCGGAGAAGCGGCTGCTCGGGAAAGCGAGAACGAGCTGAAGGCGTTTCTAAGAGATGCAAACATAGTGTTCCTAACCGCGGGTATGGGCGGTGGCACAGGGACAGGAGCATCGCATTACATCGCAAGGCTCGCCAAGAACAACAGGTCATTGGTCATCGGCGTCGTCACCCTGCCGTTCAAGGCGGAGGGGGAGATACGCATGGAGAACGCCCTTGAGGGGCTCGAACGGCTCCGGAGGGTGTGCGATACGACCATCGTGATACCGAATGACAAGCTCTTGGAGCTTGTCCCAAAACTACCCGTAGATGCCGCGTTCAGGGTCGCGGACGAGGTCCTGATGCAGACGATCAAAGGGCTCACGGAGATTATCACCAAACCCGGCCTGGTAAACCTCGATTATTCGGATCTTAGGACCATTATGGACGAGGGTGGCGTGGCTCTTATCGGCATTGGCGAAAGTGACGATGCTGAGCCAATGACGAGGGTCGAGAACGCGGTCTCCGAGGCCTTGAATTCCCCGTTGCTAGGGGGTATTGACCTCAGCGAAGCCAAGGGCGCACTGATACGGGTCGTCGGCGGCCCTGACATGTCGGTCAGTCAGGCGGAAAAGGCAGCGGCGCTCATTAGCAGCAAAATGCCGAGGAACGCGAGGATAATCTGGGGATGCTCGATCGAGAAGGAGCTCGAGGGGCGGATCAAGATACTGCTGATAGTCACGGGAGCAAAGGCGGCTGCCACCTTGGCTGGAGGGAGCACGAGCCTGACAGAGATAGAAGCCAGCGATGACCTGACCTCGGATTATGACGCAACAGGCTCTGTGAGGAAGATGAACGTTGAATACGTACGTTGAAGAGAGGGTATTGTTCATTCCCCTTCCTTGGGAAGAATTAATCCCCTCTCGAGCCTCATTCGATTTTGAATTATGGGAGAGCAGGCATCTGCCATGAGTTCTATCCATCGGACTGAGCTTCTCGACGGCAACCTACCATCCTTCGTCTCCGACAATTCTATCCATCCCAGAAGCTCGCCCTCGTAGCCGTGCATGAAGATGTCTATATAATCGCCCGGCAAGAATTCGTTCAAATTCGTTCTTGATTCGGATAACAGCTTAGGCCTGTGATGCGCCACGAATTCGTCCTGCGCATCTCCGGGGAATGATTCGACTGGATGATATTGAGCCGAGAGCCCTATCCTGATGTTCGGGAACTTATCATAGTCGACCATCTGGTGCAGGTCATACTTCAACCTCTTGAGCGCCTCGACGGATTCCTTCGGGTGACCGACGAAAGCGAGATATCTGAAGTATCCGTCCTCGCAGCGAAGGCCTATCGAGACGCACTTGAATTCGAACATCTTGTTGATCGTCTTTGCGAGACGCTCGAGAATCTTCATCAACGGGTTGCGCCTGTCACTCGCGAACTCTATCAAAGCGCGGATCTCGTTCATTATCCGCTCGTTCTCGTCCTTAGGGATGATCGAATACATGTCCCGAAGATGGCCGATGAACTCCATCCCGACCTGTCCTTTCCCTGGCATAGACATATGAAACGGAGAGAGGTAAAACGAAGTGATGACAAGTATTTTTCTGATGCTCTTCATTTCCTAATATATCAAACGGTCGCCCGAGATGGAACAAAGGAACAACTTACTGGCATACGATAGCCGCGTATGTCCAATAGACAAATGATATATAGCCTCAACATATCATCTGCGCGGACCTGAGAAGGGGCATAGCCGCTCCCGTAGTGTAGTCCGGTCAATCATTCTGCCCTTTCGAGGCAGACACCCGGGTTCAAATCCCGGCGGGAGCACTTCTTATCCTTGAAAAGTCGAGAGGCGAGATATCCGCAGGTAGCATCAGGCCATTGACATAAAAAATAATCCTGGCAATTTCGCAGAAAAGAATCCTGAGAATTATCGAAAGGAGGTCAAAAAATAAAATAGGATAAGGGCCTTTGCGCAAGAGCTTCTCATCTTAATAAATGTTCACTTCTTTGGCTTCTTGGTCTTCTTCAGGCAATCCGCGATTTTCTCGGTGAATTCGGCCAGAGAAAATGGTTTCAGGATGAAATCTGTGGCACCGTTCTCCAATGCCAATTTCCTCGCCTTCTCGTCCGCGCTGACGAACAGGACTTTGGCACGTGGATCGATCTTGAAAATCTCGATCATCGTCTCGACCCCGTTCATTTTTGGAAGCCTATGGTCCATGATTATTAGGTCGGGTCTTGACTTCGCGGTCCTGAGCTTTTCGATGGCTTCCTCGCCGCTGAAAGCCCAATCCGATATCTCGAGGTCGATCATTTCGAATATCCGCCGATAGACATCCATAAAGGCTCTTTCGTCCTCGACCACGAACACTTTGCGCGTCAGCGAGATCAGCCCCGTATCCGAATAGCCGTCGCAGCGTTTTTGTCTATTAGTTGAATTTATGAATAGCATTGGCGAATATTAAAATTAAGCCATTTGATTCTCAATTCTTATCTGAGGTGATCTTTGGCACAACGGAATTGTATTTCCATTTCGTCGGCGGGACGGAAATCTCGAATCTGGCGCCCTTGCCGAATTTCCCAACCTCCTTGATGGTCATCCCGGAATGAGCGAGTATTTCCCGTGTCAGGAAGAGACCAAGGCCGGTATTCCTGCCCACGTCTCTTTCGAATATGCGCTCCTTTTCAGCATCCTGGATCCCGATGCCGTTATCCTCGAAAACCAGCTTTAAAGGATTCAATGTAGGATTGTCTGGTAGAACATATCCGACTTCTATTCTCGTCACGGTCCCACCGTGCCTGAGCGAGTTCTCGATGATGTTGTAGAACGCCTTCTCTATCATCGAATCGGCGAACAGCATTAACCCGTTGCAATTATTTTGGAAAGATATCTTGTCGAAATTCAGCTGCTCGGCAATCCTGGAAAGGATCTCATCCATTGACAGCCATCTATTCGGCGCTATGCCGATCTTCTGATAATCTTTTTGAAATCGGAGGAGGCCAGTAATTGTCCTGTTGATCTTTATGATGGTATCAAGACCTTTAACGACCTTCGGATCGGACTCATACCGCTTGGCGAGTTCCGCTTCCGCAGTCGAGAGAGAAATCTGGTTCATGATGTCGTGTCTCGTCAGACTATCGAGCATATGCAATTTCTCGTTCGCAGTCTTCAATGATTCCAATGCGCGGTCTCTCTCCCTCTGAGCCCTTGCCAGACGCTCATCAATGTTGCTTGCCAATTTGGCAATAAGTATCGATATGAAAACAACCGCCAGTATGTCAAAGATGGCAGTTATAAGCAACGCATTATGCAATACTGGTATCGCGACGGCTATTGCCCATCCCATCACTAACATAACAATCGCGATAAGAGGGATGAAATACCTCATCAGAACGAATCTTGGCTCGTTCGAAAAGGCAATCCGCATCGGCCAGTCTGAAGGCTCCAGCAGGGCGAACATCCCGATGGCAAGGAATATGAGGGCACTCGATGCGGCTATTGAGGGTGCCTCGCCAGAGCCGCCATAAAGCTCCGGCGCTCCATACGCATATCCGAGGATGCATATGGAGCCCAGGCTGAAGACGATTATCCACAGCCATCCAATGAGCGTCCTTAGGATGCTATCATTGCCTTTCTTCGAGACAACTGACAAGTGTAACCCGATCGAACCAAGCAATATGCCGAGTGCCACCACCAAGGCGGTGTGGGAACGCTGCAGGTCAGCATCGCTCATAGCCCAATCAAAGAGTATTCTCTGGATATCGATCCCCGTGCCAGTAATAGAGTCTATAAAGACGATGCCCGAGAAGAACATGAGTACGAATGAAATGACATTGGAAACACGGATTAGATGGGGATTCTTCAGGCGCGATGATGAGGCTATGAATATCACAATTGCAAGAAGGACGAATGCGATGGAACTCATGAGAGAAATCGTGGCAATATCAGTATTTTCGATATGATAATTAATGAGGCCTATGATTCTGCCGAGAATACCATATAGCCCGATGATAAAAAGCGCGAGGACGGACAATGTCGCCATCCTATGTCGGATTTTCTCGGATTCCGCCCTCATACCATATATCTCCGCCATTTCCCGCATTTTTGGAGTATTATAAATTTATTGCTCGTGTTCTCTGTATCTGGCCGCAAGCTCAGAGATAGAAGGTGACCACCTGTATCTCCCCCGGCTCAAGGGATACGCTCCTGCTCTGCTCCATCACTCCGCTATCCACGAGCAGATTGATTCCTACCACGAGAGGATCGAGCGTCTGCCAGACATAATGATAGATGAGACAGACATACATCCCTTCACCCGTATGACCATTATATTCAGGATGCCCTTGGATCTGTAACGTGAAATTTTTGAGCTCCATCACATGCTCCGCATGGATATTAACCACCAGGGCGGCTTCGGAATCGGGGATGTCGGCAAACGCCGAAATGCTGAGCGGAGCTGCTATACCTACAGTCACCAGGAGCAAACCTATGATAAATGCCAACGCCAAATGCGGTCTTGACCTTGGTCTGGCTCTCGGGACAAACGTTGAATTAGAACCTTGCCTGGTCCTTACAGGTAGCTGATGAGGGGAAATCCGATGTCCGTATGCTATTTCAGGCCGCCCACAGACGTTTCCGCTGATGTCAATATGATTCCCGAGAACATAAAGTAACTTTCCTACCGTCACGGGTCTTTTGATGAAATCCGTTGCACCGTTGGCATATGCGAACTTCCGAAGATACCTGTCATCGCCTATCATGACTACTTTGACAACGGGATTTAGGCGTTTTATTGCAAGCAACATGACAGGTCCGTTGATGATTGGCGGAGCGTGGTCGATTATTACAAGATCCGGATGCGCGTTCCTATATGCGATGTACGCGAGCGCCCGGTCCTCATGCGAGGTCCATTTGACCCGGTATCCCCGCTGCAACAGGGGAGCGCTATAATACTCTGCAGACGCCCGGTTACCTGTCAGTATGATTACCTCATGTGTCAATGGCATCACCCTCCGGCAATCTCAGAACGAACTTCGTCCCCTGCTCATACTTCCCGGGAACCACGTCGCATATCTGCATCTCACCGCCGAGGCGCCTCACCACGGTCATGCAAAATGGCAGGCTTGTGTAAATCCCCCGGGTGAGGCGCTTTGTCGGATCGGCGGTGGCCATCAGAGATGCTTTCCTGCTGTCCGGGATGCCAGGGCCATGGTCCGAGATTTCCAATCTCCAGAAGCCCTTGCCGGGTTCCTTCTTCTCATAGCGCAGCCTGACATCGATCTCCACAACAGGCTTCTCGCAGTACCTGGCAGCGTTGTCGAGGATCTTCTCGATTATATCCCTGATGACATCGAAATCTTTAACGAACACCTTCTTGTCTTTAGGAAGCGAGTGGCTGATTGCGAACGTCTTGTTCTTGAACTTCTTGCAGACGTTCTCCTCGGCCTCCGACAATGCGAGCTTCAGATCGATAGAATAGAACTGGTCTTGGCTGACGCTCTCAAGCTCCTCCATCTTCCGGAGGTTCGATATCAGCGAAGATGCCTTGAGCGCCTGCTCGGCGATGATCTCGCATACCTCTTTCACCTTAGAGGGCACGTTCTTCGCATCCAGCACCATCTCAGCGTATATCAAAATCGGTGATACGATGTTCGCGATATCATGGGCGAGGAAGTCAAAGTACATCTGCTCCCGCTGCTTTGATTCCTTGAGCCTTTCTATGGCGGCCTTCAGCTCGTTCTCGTACCTCTTGCGGTCGGAGATGTCCGTCACGAACGCGATCAGGCCCGAATATCTACCCTCATGGTCCAAGCTGACAGATGCGGAGATATTCGAATAGATCTTTTTGCCGTTCTTCCTCACAAAGCATATCTCACGCATCCCATGAAAATTCTTCTTAAGGGTATCCAGGAAATCTTTGAGGTCGGTTGCACTTGAGCTGTCGACGAACGAGTATATCGGCTTTCCTAGCATCTCATCCTTTGTATATCCTAACATCTCGACCATTCGAAGATTGGTCAGCTGGATGGCGTCATTCTTATCGATGACCCAGATACCCTCGTAGGCGAGGTCGAACAACTGCCTATATTTCTTTTCGCTTCGAATGAGCTCGTGCTCGACGTTCTTCTGTTCCGTTATGTCCGTGAAAGATGCGATTATGCATAGGGGGTTCTTCTCTTTGTCCCTGACCAAATTTATCATCGCCTTCAGCCACATCTCAGAGCCAACATCTGCCCGAGTGAGGGAAAACTCCCCGCTCCACTTCTCGAGCCTGCGGATTGCGTGGACCCATTCCCTGACGAGATTGGTATCAGAACCTATGATCGCGCTGAGGGGTTTGCCGATCAACTCCTTCGTGCTCTTAGCGCCCATTAACTGTGCAAATGCCTCATTGACGTTGATCAGATTGCCGTCAAGGTCAGCGATAGCGATGGCATTCATAGAGGAGGAGATCGCGATGTCCCTGATCTCAATCTCCTTTTGTGCAAGGACCCTCTCGGAAATGTCAATCCAAGAGGCCATTATGCAGAGCGGGTCGCCTGCGTCATTCTTGACGAGGGAAGCAACCATCTGCGTGTGGATGCTCTCGCCGTCGGCCCTCTCGAGATCGACCTCGCCTACCCACGATCCTGATTCCATCAATTCCCGGAGGATATTCCCCGAGAGGCTCTTGTTCACTATCATAGAAAAGAGATTGCGATTGTAAATCTTGTCGGAAGAGGCATAGCCGAGGTTACAGATCGATGCCTTGTTCGCGTAGACTACATTACCGCACATGTCCAGGAAACAGATGCAGTTGATGGAAGACTCGATCGCTCTATCTTTCAGAATGAGCGATTCTTCGATGAGTTTCCTTTCGATGGCATGGCGAATCGCCCTAATCAATTCGTACCTGTCAAGCCTTTCTTTTATAAGATATTCCTGTGCTCCATCCGTAAGGGCGGTAATGCCAATATGCTCTTCTTTCTCCGTAGTTATTACAAGTATAGGTGTCTTAGGTGCATGATTTCGTATTAGACGGAGTGCATCCAGGCCATTTATGTCATGCAAGCCCAGATCGAGGAGAACCGCATCGAAATGATTCTTTGAAAGCAGCTGAAGACTCTCAGGAAACGCTTTTGATGTGTAAATTTCAAAACTTTCTCCCTCTGCGTCTAAAAGGATATTTCTAATTCTGTCTATTTCGGTCTCATCTTCATCTATGACCAGAATTTCATTTTTCCCTTCTTTATATTCTTCTTTTATCATTTGGACCTCACTTTCTGTCTTATTGACCTCATGATTTTATTACTAAACATAACTCTTATAAGCTTTTTCATACAAAAATCAATTTTAGAAATCCATAAAGAAAACCTTGATAAATGCCCGAATTCGAATCCTTAAATTCCACTTATTTCAGGCATGCCAGTTATTAAAGGAAATTTGATTATGATCCGGAAGTAACACTATAAAAATGAAAGTATAAATCTAAATAATTATGGTAAATAGTTATCTCATTAAAAATTTCAAAGAATGTCATATGAAGTCTCTGTTCAAATAATTGAAATTTTCATATAGTTAGACTTCTTTTGAGAAATAATGAAGGGGGATTCCCCAGATGGGATGGCTGGTATGAATGGAGATACAGGATCTCCTTAGATATAGAGCGTGCATCCCGATTCTATTGACCTTGCTCGATCGCGGAAAGGCGTACAAGCGAGAATTCGAGCTGATAAACAGAATAAGCAATGAGTCGGTAAATCAAGGCCTTAAGGTCTTGCTAAAAGAACGGCTAATAAGTCGAAGAAAGGCTAAGAATCATCCATATGCGGAAGATTTCTATTATCTCACAAGCAAGGGGCGGAAGATCGCCGAAGCATTCGCCCAATGCAATCAATTGCTGCAAGAAGCTTTCGTTCGTGAAAGCGAAGAGCAGCCAGATGAGCAAATATGAAAAATTACTATGTCATTGCAGGTATCTCTATTATAAACCGTGTACCACCAGATGGTTCATTTTTGATCGGGCTTTCTGCGCACATATTGCCCCCACATAATGATATCAGCATAGCACAGAAACCCAAGGTTGATATCAAATGCCACCTGGTATAACTCTCCATACTAACCCCTTTATTGATCAATGCCGTGATATCGGGTGGCAAACCGGGACCATTGTCCTCAATAGTTAATTTCCATAAATATCGCTTGCTGCCATCCATTATTTTATGTGCTGTGAATCTTATGAATACTCGCTGTCTATTGGAGAATTTTATTGCATTATCAAGCAGGTTTTCAAGCGTAATCTCGATGCATTCTTTTCTCCGTAATTTAATCCTTGAATTCTTAGGTATAATGCAACTGAACCTCACTGTTTTGTCCGGGTGTTTCTTGCGAAGAGTCTCAATCATTTCCTTCACCAATTTCCGGATGTCAATTTCGACTCTCTCCCGCACTGCCTCCCTTTCCTGCATTTCAAGTCTTCTAAGGTTTAAAACGAGTCGCGAAATATATCGAGATTGTTCGTATATCTTTTCTATCAATTGCATTTTTTTGGATTTTGGAATATCAAACGTTGGAAATTTCAACATCTCGCTATACGCCATCACAGGGGAAATCATATTGGCAATGTCGTGTGCCATAAGATCAAAATATTGTTCAACTTTCTCTTTTGATGCGATGAGCTGTTTCTCGGCATGTCTTTGTGATGTCACATCGATTCCCGTAGAAAGGGTGGCAATAGGATTCCCCTCATTATCCCTCAAGAGACTATTACGCCATGCGATGATTCTTTGGGAACCATCGGAAATGAGAACGGGATTTTCATAGTACTCCACATTGGATGATTCTCCTTTCATGAGAGATATAAAAACTGAATATACTTTCTTGCGGATGTCTTCTGGCAGGAATGTCTCGAACCAGTTTTTACCCAATATTTCGTTATCGATCTTTCCCAGAAGATTCTGGCCGAATTCGTTGATGAAGAGGACTTTACCATTTCTATCGAGCACCACAATTATCGCTTGGATAAGGTCGAAATACCTTTTATTTGAGACGATTTCCTTAAAGAAATCAGTGTAGCTTTGCTTTTTCGCGGGATTATCAGAAGGCATCTGCTTCAGGCATGAGCTGTGGGTTTTCATGGTGCATAAACCCCTTCACGAAAATGGCTTTGTCTCAATGAGTTGGCCAAATGCCCATCTAGATTTGCTAACCAAAGAAAACAATTTTTTCAAAAATATAAAGAATTTTTTTCAATCGATATTTAAAGAACCGCAATTTTAGGGTTCGACCCAGATCGACTTGACCCATAGTTGATAGAATATCAAGATTCGAATGATAGAACTGTGATTCATTCCTGCTTGTGGGGTGAGGTATCTTTGATTCTGCTGGGGTTTGAATAGATGTTCATTCTATATCCGCGGACAAAGCCCACTAGCGTCATTCCCAGATTTTTCGCTATCCTGACTCCCAGATCGGTGGGTGCCGACCTGGAGACCAAGACGGGGATCTGCCCACTGGCCACCTTCATTACGATTTCTGATGACAGACGACCACTGGTTATTAAAACCCGGTTCTTGGTACTAATGCCTCGAAGGATGCATTCCCCCAGGACCTTATCGATGGCACTGTGCCTTCCTATATCCTCTTTGAAAACGATTATGCCATTCTTGTTGCACAAGCCCGCGCTGTGAACCCCTCCCGTGGTTCGATATGTCTCCGACCTTGACTGGAATTCCCTCATCAGCATGAAAATCTCGCTTGTTGCCACGGAAAGATTCGAGGATATCTTTTTTGGAAGATGGCCATCGATATGCTTGGCGAACGCGATCCCCTTTCCGCAGCCAGATGTGATCAATCTCCGAAAGGCGAACCCCTCGGGAACATCGCTCTTATGGGTCGTCTCTATCCACACGACCCCTTTGGCGGCGTCTACATGGATCCGCTCGATCTCCTTTCTGCTGTGAAGCATTCCGGCAGAAAACAAGAACCCCACGCCAAGAAAATCCAGATCCCATGGAGAGCAGAGCAGTGAGACGAGCTCTTTGCCATTGAGCACGATCGTGAGCGGGAACTCTCGAGCGACAATATCATTGACGACGTCGATAGTCTCATCCTTGATTCTCGATATCTTCACTCTTTTGGCTTTTGCTGAAGCTGCGATGGCAATCACACTCTCTCTATGCGGAAAAACTCGGGCAACAGATATAAAGTGAATGGAAAAAGTCTAAACGGAATGAGCGGTTTTGCCATTCATCGCGGCTATAAAATGCGGAAAAAAACCGCAATGAGGATGCATCATGGCTCCGACAGGATCGAACGAGAAAACGATAGTCACCAGCTGCGGCATGTGCTATGGTACCTGCACCATTCGCGTGCGCGTCGTCGATGATGTCGTGGTAGGCATCGAGGGGGAAAGTGGTTCCCCGCAAGGTTACGGCAACATCTGTGCGAAGGGGATAGCAGGGATCATGCAGCTGTACGATCCGAACAGGATAGATTATCCGCTCTTGAGAACCAATCCTGAGAAGGGCATCGGAGTCGACCCGAAATTCAAGCGCATCAGCTGGGACGAAGCTCTGGATCTCATGGAAGAGAAGCTTCGAGAGTGTCTTAAACGGGACCCGAGAGGTCTATATTGCTGCTCATCCCCGACATTCCCCAGCGAAAGAGCCTATAACATATTATGTTTCCAGAAAGCCTTCGGCACGCCGAACTATTATGTCGGAGGCGGAGGACTCCATTGCGGTAACGGGCCGCACATGGTTGCGGGCATATTTCACGCCTCCTGGTCCGTCATACCCGACTTCAAGTATTGCAACCTCGCAATCTACTGGGGATGCTCGAAAGGCCATGGCGCAGGGCATGCGGCTCTCGTAGCGATGAAACAGGCCGCAGACGCCCGTGAACGCGGGATGCGGTTGATAGTGTTCGATCCGTTCGAGAGCTCCCAGGCTTCCGCAGCGGAGGAATGGATCCCGATCAAAGTCGGCACGGATAGCGCGGTCGCGTTATCTATGGCGAACCTCCTGCTGAACGAATACAAGATCTTCGATGCGGAATATCTGAAATGGAAGACAAATGCACCGTATCTCATCGGTCCTGACGGGCTGTACGTTCGTGATGCGACTACAGGTGTCCCGCTTGTCTGGGATTCCGAAATCAATAAAGCAGAACCATTCAATAGTAAGTCCGTTAAAGATCCTGCTCTGTTCGGAGAATATGAAGCGAACGGCATCAAATGCAGGACAGCCCTGGAGGTGCTCAGGAATCATCTGAGGAAGTACACACCGGAGCATGCGTCCAGGATATCGGGGGTTCCTTCGGAGACCATAAGGAGAATCGCGAAAGAGTTTGGCGAGGAGGCAAGGATAGGCAGCACGATAATGATAGACGGGCACAGGCTGCCGTACCGACCTGTGGCCTCCATCTATTTTCGAGGTGCTGGCGGCCATTACAACCAGGCCTGGCAGTGTGTCTCGCTCGTCCTATTGAACCATATCGTCGGGTCCGGAGACATGCCAGGGGGAGCGCTCGCCTTCGGCCCGCCGGTGCACCTCGGATACCCGGGTACGGGAAGACTGAAGTTCAAGGTAGAATCGGACAAGGACGGCTTGCTCGTCGCGCGCAGTTGGCCGTATTCGCATCTCCCATATCCGCCAAAGGAGCCACACGATCCGCCGGAAAGGCTCGACCTGCAGGACATGTTCTACATCCCAACATACACGACAATCATGATGTGGAAGAACAACGAGGAGCTCTGGAGGAAGTTCAAGATACCGTACCGGCCGGACGTCATGCTAAACTTCGCGAGCAACCAGATAATGTCGGTGGGCAACCCTCACACCGTGCTGGAGAACTTTCTGAAGAAGTTCAGGTTCATCATATCGTTCAATATATTCCTCTCGGAATTCGAGGAATCAGTCGCCGATCTCGTTTTGCCCGACACGAGCTATCTGGAGAGATATACAGTTTCGACCACTTTTCCGACGGTGGGCGTGTCATGTCACGCGACTGGCCTCGGTGAATGGGTGTGGGCGATTCGCCAGCCCGCCGTGGAGCCGAAACCCGAGAGAAGACCCATGGTGGACGTCATACTTGAGATGGCCGAGCGCCTCGGCCTGAGGGAGAAATACTATGCCGCCTTGGACGAATGGATCACAAGAGCGTACGGCGGCGAATTGAAGCCGGAAAACAGATGGGACCCAAAGGAGCCGTTGAAGTTCGAGAAAATAATGGACACCATTCTCAGAGACAGGTTCGGAGATGACAAAGGGCTCGATTACTTCAAGAAGCATGGATACCTCAAATGGCCGAAAAGGGTAGAGGAGGTCTATTGGCGCGCATTCTATGACGTCAGAGTACCGATCTATCTCGAATGGATAATTCGTGCCGGCAGGAAGAGCAGGGCGATAGCCGAGAAGTACGGCGTGCCAGACTTGGTTGATTGGAGCTTCCATAGCGCCCTTCCGGACTATCATCCGTGCCCGTCGCACATCACACAGACAGCTGAGAACTCGGAATATGATCTACTGGCATTCTATTGGAGGTCTGCCCTGCACACGTATTCGATGACGATGGAAAACCCGTGGTTGAACGAGATATCAGAGAACGACCCCTACACCTATACTATCCAGCTACATCCGGAAACGGCTAAAAGGAAAGGAGTGAAGAGCGGCGATCTTGTCTGGCTCGAGAACCCTGAGGGACACAGGACGAAAGGCAGGGTATATCTCACTGAGGGGATCAGACCAGACCATGTCGGCATAGCCGCCTGTGCAGGGCATTGGGCGAGGGGACAGCCGATAGCGAAAGGGAAAGGCGTGTTCTTCAACGAGCTCATCGAGGTCGATAAGGAGCACACCTGCCCCCTGAGCCTGGGACAGGACATCTGCGTCGCCGTGAAGCTCTACAAGAGCGAGGTGCGATGATGGTCAGATATGGTCTGGTCATAGACCTTAAAAGATGCACTGGCTGTTTCAGCTGCGTGATGGCATGCAAGGCCGAGCATCACACCCCTCCGGGAGTGTTCTGGGCGAAGGTACTGCGCTCTGAGACGGGAAAATATCCAATCGTTCGTCGGCAGCCGATACCCGTTCTTTGCATGCATTGCGAGGAGCCCGCATGCAAAGATGTCTGCCCGACCGGAGCGACAAAGAAACGTGAGGACGGCATAGTAGTCATAGACAACAAGCTGTGCGTCGGATGCAGATACTGCGCGGTTGCTTGCCCGTACGGCGCGAGATATTTCGTCAATAAATGGAAGGACTACTTCACGGGTAAGGATGAGCCCTCTTCGAAATATGCGGAGTATGCCAGGAAAAGATGGCTCGAGGAAAGCGATAGGGGCGTTGTGACGAAGTGCAACTTCTGCCATGAGAGATTGGCGAAGGGCCTGAACCCTGCCTGCGTCGATGCCTGTCCGGCGGAGGCAAGGACCTTCGGAGACCTCGACGACCCTGAAAGCGAGGTCTCGAAGCTCATCAAGAAGAGACGCGGGTTCAGGCTGAAGGAGGAGCTAGGAACCGAGCCATGCGTGTACTACCTGCCGCCGAGGTGATGATGGGTGGCAAGCACTCAGCAGATGGAGATGAAATGCGAGCCGAGAGCGCAGCTCGAATGGGGATTTGGCGGGAGAAGACGCCTGCGGGATGGCGCGTTGCTCATAGCCCTGTTCCTCGGCGGCATCGGCGCTGGACAGTTCGTCGTATCGACATGGTTATTCGATTATCCGCTGAGTGCCGCGATAGGATTGCTCTTCGTCGGTGCCGGGAAGAGCGCCGCACACCTGATATATCTCGGAAGACCGGCCAGATTCTATCGCCTGTTTCTGAAGCCCCGGACCTCATGGATAAGCCGAGGATTGATCGCGATGATCGTCCTCCTGATATTCGGAGCGGGGTATCTTGGACCCCAGTATGGCTTCGATTGGCTGCCATGGAGTACCGAGGACAACCTTGGGAAGATTATCTGGCTCGTCGCCCTTGCGGCGGCGTTCGTAGTTATGGCATATGATGGCTTCGTGCTCGCATCGTGCAGATCGATCCCCTCGTGGCATACGATGCTCCTTCCCGTGATGTTTTTCGCGTACTCAATCGCTGGCGGGCTCGCGATGACCGCATTAACCTACCTGTGTGATTCTGGTGCCAAGATAGATCTTGACGCGCTGATGTTCCTTGACCTGATGCTGCTCGGCGCCATGCTCTCTCTAGTCGTCTTTTATATCACGAACCTCGCGGGCTCGGATGTCACGGCAAGAGAGTCGCTCAGGATACTGCTGATGAGCCGGACCGCGGTGTTCTTCATCGGGCTCGCGATAATCGTCGGACTCCTCATGCCGCTTGTCCTGGGCATCGTCCATATCGTCGAATTGCAAGGCTCTATAGCCCTCACATTACTTGCCGTAACGGCCATGCTAGAGCTTGCAGGCGACATCTCCATGAGGCATTCTATTCTCAAGGCGGGGCTGCATATGCCTGTGTATTGGACGTGATAGTGGCATCGCCATAGACGGATCCGTGCACAAGAAACAATCTTGTACCGCCTTTCATAATCCGGGAATGGTCATCGTCAAGGGAGAGCCTAGATGCGAATCCTTCCGCTAGACGGAGCCAATACGATAGGCGGCTCGAAGATATTTGTAGAGGATGACGAGTTCAGAGTCATGCTCGATTTCGGAACGAATTTTCACGAGCTGAACAAGTATTATGAGGAATACCTCAAGCCGAGACCGAATTGCGGGATACTTGACTATCTCGAGATGGGGATCCTCCCCGATGTGAGGAACATATACAGGGATGACCTGCTCCACGCAGGTGTAAGACTGGAAGGGCCGGAAATAGAAAGATTGGATGCGGTGCTGATATCCCATGCGCATGTGGATCACATGGGCGCTTTGGGTTTCATAGATTACAAAGTGCCGGTGATAACCACGCTCATGAGCGCGACGATAATGAAGGCAATGCAGGACTCCGGCAACTTTGAACCCGGAAGCGACGGTGTGTATGCGAAGTTGCGGGAACCTGTTGAATGTCATGGAAACGTCGTCTTGAACACCAGGAATGGCATTATGCCAGGCCGGGATTTCGAGATCGCGGACTGTAAGCCCACGGATGAATTCGAGGAATTCTGGAGATTCCATCCGTCGAGTCTCAAGAAAGCCGCGAGGAAATCCTTAGAGCCAGGAAAACTGTTAGCCCACCAATGCGGAGTGAAATACAGAGCATGTCCCGTGGATCATTCTATAAAGGGTGCCTGCGGATTCATTCTGGAAGGCACGAATGGTAGCATTGTATACACTGGCGATATACGGTTGCACGGCATTCACGGAGAAAAGACTGAGGAGTTCGTCAGGAATGCAAGGACTGCCGATCCTGCCGTCTTGATAATCGAGGGGACGTCGATAGGCCGGGCCTCCAATGAGTTCGTTTCCGAGAGTGATGTGCAATCACACGCACGACAATTGATATCCGAGATGGAGCATGAGCTTGTTATTTCTGATTTCGGCCCGAGGAATATCGAACGTTTGGAGATTTTCAAGAGCATAGCAGTAGAATTCGACAGGCAGATCGTGGTAACGTCAAAGGATGCCTATCTGCTGCACGCGATGCACATAGCCGATCCGACAGTGCCCGAGCCTGGCGAGGATATCCGAATCTACAACTCCCCGCGGTCCAGATACGATAATTGGGAAGAATGGACGCTGTTCGAAAGATATCCGGATCATTGTGTGAACCCTTCTGATATCCGGGATTCCCCGGGGAGTTACATCCTGGCGTTCAGCTTCTGGGACATGAAGAACCTGATCGACATAAAGCCGGAAAAAGGCCATTACATATACTCCTCATCCGAGGCGCATAGCGAAGAACAGGAGATCGATTTCAAACGCCTCCAGAATTGGCTGACGAGATTCAACATAAAGAAATACGGTTTTGATTTCGATGTGTACGGCAAGCCAACATTCCCTAAGGGATTACACGCATCCGGCCACGCTTCCGAGGAGGATTTGGCGAAGATAATCGAAAGGATCGAGCCGGAAACAATCATACCTGTCCATACCGAGCATCCCGAATGGTTCGTTAAGAATTTCCAGGGGACGTACAAGATAGTCATCCCCGAGAAGATGAAGTGGATCGAGATATGAGCGAACCCTGTTTTATCTCAACAAAGGACCTCACGGAAGGAATATGCATACGGTCGTTGTCGGAAGCTTTCTTCGCAGTTCCGATAGGTGAGCTGCGTACAATGTCAGCTTCCCGTCTCTTATGAAATGATGACCGATGATCTCCGAAACCACCCTGCTCTCTTCCTCTGTCTCGATTCGCCAACAAGGCTGATCACTGTACGGATCACCAAAAAGGACAATAGGGAGTTTGATATCGAAGATTCCAAGGCGTTCCAGCGCGCCGCGTATGAGCATAAGTTCGGCCTTATCGAGATAATATCTCTTGCCATCCCTGCCTTCGTAGCACGGCCTATCCAACTTGAGCGATTCGGATAGCCAAACCCGCTTCCGGGGCGAGGAAGCATTCATCTGGCTGATGAGCTTCTGCAGCACTTGCTCATTTTCTATCCCGCCGCTCATCGAAAGGCCACCTATATCTACATAATAGCAGATCCCGATGTTTACGATTCTTTCGCCTGATATATATCCTGACTTCTCCAACCTTAGAACCCTTGAGTTTTCCGTTGTCATCATGCATAATGGGGCGCATAGGCGATCACGGGAGCGCATATCTCATCACCCGCCTTATCGGATCTACGCGAGATATGCTGAATCAGGGAGCAATACTCATATCTGATAAGGCCATGTACAGTAGATAAAAAATTCTGATAGTTCGTATTTAATTAATACCATAATGCGCATCCCGCCGAGGGTGAATTCATATATCTCAAACCGGGGATTCTTCTTGCTCCTCAGGGGCTTATCACATAACTCTCAGAAAAAGACTGTCGATCGATAAAGTGGTCATTATCAGCCATCGTGACCAGCGAGTTTTACATATTTGCAAAGGAACATGCGGAGGAGATGAATATGCGGAATGGATGTTCTTATTATCGATCCTTGAAAGAAAAAGATTAACTGATGAGGATATCATTTATGATGCTTAGTGACTCGAATTGAGATGCAAATACTGCGGGGCAGATAACCCTAGTGATGCGACTAGTTGCACCAAATGCGGCAAATCGATGCAATATGCGAACGCTCGTATGGATTCTTACATAAAATCATCCGAGGAGATCGAAAAATCGGAAAATATAAAACAGCTCACAAAAACGCTCCAAGAGATATGCTCCCCCCTTATACGGGATCCGAATGAAAGGATCATGGAACAGATCGAAAGATTGATGTTCAAGGGGACCGACCCGAGGGAATCAATAGACTCTTTTCTTACAAGCGCGGGAACTCTCATATACCGTATGTTCGGAATCGCCGAGGTCGCGGTCGCGCTCAAGGATACCTCGGATAACCTTTTCAGGTATCGGCTGTTCTTCGGGATGAGGAAGGAATCGGAAGACGCATACCGGAAGCTGGCTTATACGCTTGAGCAAGTGACATCGACAACGAAATATCCGCGGATCCGGCTGAGCGACTACATAGATTTCTTTCCGAGCGAATACAGACCTTACATCGAAGGAGAACTGGACACGTACAACCGGCCTAGCAAACTGGAAATGAAGAGGAGATCCCCTGACGAGATGATAGAAGGGGATTATTTCTGCATATATCTCTACGGCCTTACGAAGAACGATATCCTCGGATGGTTCGAGATAGCCAGGACCCTTAACGGCAAGATGCCTCCTAGGGAGACTCTCAAATGGCTCGAGCTGCTCGCATCGATAGTAGGTCGAACGATCCATGAACGGAGGCTGTCTGCGAGGCTGACTGCCGCATCGAGATGATATGGCTATTTAGGCACTTTTATTAATCCGTAGGATAATTATGGCAAGAAGGGGGAGGAATTCCCCCTCGGGTGATAGGAATGGGATTGACGGAAATAATGTTGATTATCGCAGGGCTTGTGCTACTTGTTGGTGTGCTTTATCTGATTCCGGCTATAGGTAAATACTTGTCAAAGCTCGCGAAATGGCTGGGCTCGTTCCAGACCGTCATAGGCATTATCGCGATCATCGTCGCGATATTGAACATTGGATCCCTTGACGGCATCTGGCTGCTCATATCTGGGCTTATCCTCGCCGTCGGGATTCTGCCTATGATCCCCGCTGTGGGCAAGATACTCGAGAAGGTCGCAAAGTCTCTTGCGGGCTTTCAGGTGCCTATCGGCATAATCGCATTGATACTGGCGTTTATCTGATCCGGTAAGGCTGCCGGGAGGAAATCGAAGCGCGAGCTTCGACTTTTCTCCATTATTTTGATTCCTTTGACAATTATGCCTTGCCAGAATCCTTGCGTGGTGATACTCAATATCTGTCCGCGCGATCTGTCGAAATGGTCTATCAAGATTCAAAATGACCGAAAAAACAAGGCTATCATCGCGAGATTATCTTCAATTCCTTTTCTATGATCTCTCTGAAGCCTGTCTTTATCTGTGAAGGAGCTTTTTGGACATACTCAATCGCTTCCATGTTTCCGGAAGCTCTCAATTTCTTCAGGTATCTCAGCAGGTTGTATTCGGTGAGCAAAGTCCCCGTCTCCTCGTAGAAGTTCGATGGAAGGTCTGTCCAAATCGCGGCATCGAGCCTCTTCGAGAATGCCCATGATAGGATCGAATCCCCCAGTTCTGGCACGATCCTGCAATTGATCTCTTTCTTATCGCATCTCACATACCCGATATGCTCGGGTCTACAACCTTCCCGCCTGGCAAGATCGAATATCGCGGATCTGAGATCTTCGTTTTCCAGCATCGCCCAAAGAACCGGAACCAATCTCGCGCCTTCATATATCACGAGTGTTAGTCTCTCGTCGTTCGGATTCGAGCCCCTCGATATGCGCGCAAATTCTATCGGCAATAACGGACCGTCGAAATGCCACCTGCTCGCAATTTTCATTCCGCTGGGATTCCATATTAGCGATCCCCAGCCGAGCAATGCGATCTTCATCCCTGCATCACGTCCCTCAGTCAATCATCATTATGGATTTCGAAATATATCATTTATATCCGAGACGTCCGAAACGATCCGATTTTGCGAAGACCAATCACTCAGAGAACACAAGCGCGACAACGCAAGACCCGAACTTCTTCTTCGGGACCCTTATGGAGACAATCTCGTAATCTGCGTGTTCGATATCTACGCCCCTATGTCTCGCCATCTCCAACAATCGTGTTTTCAATTCCGATCTCAGCGCTATTCCATCATCGAAGGCGTGCCCTTCCGCGACATATCCTCCTTCTCCGTCCTTCCGAAAACCGAAAGCCAGACCGGAGGATATTGTGCAATCTCCTTTGCCACCGATTCTCGAAAGGACGCAAAATGTGATTGCGCCTCTTCTTATCCGTCCGTGTGGAATTCTTCTAATTCCTTTCGGCAGCACAGAAGAGACAGGCACGAGGTTGGCTTCGGCGATCCCCGCGTCTACGAGAGCCTGATCGAAAGCATTCATCTCAGAGATATCGCTCAAAGCCTTGCCCGATGCTATGAAGAATTTTCTTGGCAAGATGCTCAGCGGCATGTTTCATCACATCCTCGAAAGGATACCATTAATAGAAACTGGTCGTCACGACGAACTCCTCATCGACCATTATCTTCCGCTTTCCCAGCTCGCGGAAGAATGGTATAGGCTCTATGCACGCTTCTGGAGGCAGGGTACCCCTTTTCTTTATCTTGCCATTGACTAGCCAGTCTGCCGCGATCGAAGGCGGTACCGCAGTATCCCTTCCTGATGGTATTCCGCGCTTAGGGTCATTCCAAGTGCGCACGTAATAGGTTATAGTTGAGGGTCGTCCGTCTTTCTCGCCCACGCAGTCCACTCTGAAATAATCGTACTCGTCGAGCATTCCACTGGTCGGCCTCGAAGCAGCAACTGCATCAAGGTACATGTTCGTGATAAATTGCTTTGGTGAAATCTTGTGACCATCAACATCTATCTTCCTATCACTGCCGAAACCGAGCTGCACTAGCGTCTTGAACGTGTTAAAATCGTTCTGGGGGAAGCCTATCCTGAAGCTTACGTTTTTCGTGCCTTTGCCGATGTACTCTGCCATTGTCGCCGTCTCAGAGTGCTTGATATAATAAGCTATGACCTTCCCCGCAGGTTCTGGCATGAGAACCTCTGTCTCCCCAGAGAGCACGGGCACACGCTTATGCTTGCCGTTCTCGACTATCGTCGGCTCCTGCGATAGCTCGTCCAACACGGTCCTTATAGAATACGCAGGGAATGCTGCGTCCATACTCTTCTGCTTCGTTCCCCATGTGCAATAGATGCTTATCGTCTCAACGGAATCTAGCTTGCTCGCTCCTGCAGCCCCGCAAAGGTTCGTTATCCCCGGCGAGCTGCCGATGCCGAGGATGCAAGTCACTCCTGCATCTTTCGCCTTCTTATCGTACTTGAGCTGCTTGAAGGTGTAATCGTAGAATCCTCCGAGATCCGTGTAATGCGCTCCGACCTCGATCGCAACAGGCATTATCTTTATGTTTAGCTCGTACCAGGCGTTATTTATCACGACATCGACGTCCTTTGCAACCTTCTTGAGAGCTGCTCTGTCTGCAGCATCGAGCTTGAGAGGCATAACCTTATCACTCTTCGTCGATTTGGCGACCTCTTTCACTCTTTCGAAGTTCAGATCCGCGGCAATTATTTCCGCATCATAGAAATCGACAAGATCGCGGACTGTCAATGCGCCCATCTGCCCGGAAGCCCCGATTACCAACACTTTCATCACGAACGCCCTCACCGAATCAGGGAAGCGCCTTGGCGCTATTCCCGTGAGCCCTAAAACAGCCGAGAATAAATCAGTTTCGAAATGAAATGATAAAAGACGAGTTCAGGCGATTCCGGAAAGAGTCGCCCGAGCAATCCGAAATGAGTTTCACTTCTTTTTTCCTTCTTTCAGAGAGGTGAAGAAATCGTGATGATCTTCTTCCTGCTCAAGTATTTCCTCAAAGATGAACTTAGTCGTGTTGTCCCCTTCTTCCTTTGCCACGCTGATAACAGTCTTGTAAAGCTCGATCGCCTCCAGCTCGGCCTTGATGTCGTTGTCGACCATTGTCCAAAGCTTGTCCCCGACGAGAATGGGCGAAGGCTTAGTGGTCGGTACACCTCCGAGATACCAGAGCCTCTCAGCTATCTTCTCTGCGTGTTTCATCTCCTCAATCGCTATCTCCCTGAACTTCTCGCTGACAGCGAAGTGCTCAGGTCCCATCCACTGCACGTGCTGCCACATATATTGGATGGATACCTGTATCTCTCTGGCTATCGACTGATTCAACAGATCTAACAACTTCTTTGACGCCAATCTTACTCCTCCCTGCAATCATCACCCTCGCACACGCACTCTGCGCATAATAGCGGCGACGATTTGCATGATAGAAAAGTACACTGTTCTCTATAAAAGCTTCTCGCGCGATCTTTTTCCTGCCTGTCGGTTACATTTCACCCCTGTTGGGTCGAAGCATTTGTTGCATGAAACGCAGCTCGCCTCCTCTTTCCTGCCAGTGATAAACTTTGATACGAGATCCGGTTCGCGAATGAGCGGTCTGCTCATGGATATAATATCCGCGTAGCCATCTAATATGATCATCCTCATCACATCGAGGGATCGCATACCTCCGACAAGCATTACTGGACAATCGACCTTCTTGCGAATTTCCCTGCTGTATTGTCTGAAATAGGCTTCTTGGTCCTTTGAAAGAACCCGTTGGCATGTCACGTCCGTCGGGGCTTCCTCTATCCCGCCACTGATTTCTATGACGTCCACACCCTCACTTGAAAGTATCTTCGCTATCTCAATTGCCTCACGTAGATCTATCCCTCCCTCGACACCGTCCGTACAATTCATCTTTACGGCGATGGGATAACCAGGGAATTTCTTCTTGGCGATCCTGATTATCTCGGTTGCCATCCTAGTACGAGCCACTGTGTCTCCACCCCAGTCGTCCTCTCGCCTGTTCAAGAAGGGTGAGAAAAAGCTGGATAGCAGAAAACCGTGAGCGCAATGAAGCTGAACTCCATCTACTCTTGCCTTTTGGCATCTTCCGATGGCAGAAACGAAATCTCGGATGACCCTTCTGATCTCCTCCTCCGTCATCTCCTTCGACATGATATTCTTTCCCGGAATTGGAAGTGCCGATGCGGACAAGGGATTCGGGCACCTCTCTGTCGGAAAAGAATGTCTTCCGTTATGAACCAGCTGCACGAAAAATGCGGCACCATATGCATGTACGCGGTCTGATATTTCCCGATAGCGAGGTATTACATGATCAGAGTGCATGCCCTGTTGGCCAGTGGAACCTTTCCCATCGGCCGAGACGTACGCATAACCTGAGACAGAAAGTCCTATATCATGCCTGGCGAGAGCCTCATGGATAGCGACAATCGCTTCTGTCGGGCTACCGTCCTCGTCTGCAAGCCATTCATGCGTCGCAGACCTCATGAACCTGTTTCTCAGTTTCAATTCCCCGATTTCGATCTCTTCTACAAGAGGTGCGACTTTTTCTGATATCACAATATCCGAGATATCTTGTCCGACGAAATATGTTGCGAGTTTGACGAAAGCCTGATATACACTGGAAAAAGAAATGATGGGACCGTGGCAGATGAAATAGTATGTATCCCGAGCAAGCTGCCGGGCGGTTTGGAAGCCGAATTGAGCGATTCGCTCGAGGATTCGGATGTGTACAATTTCGTCCAAATCTCGGGCTATACCGCGAATCCCGAAAATATCAAAATCCTCTCCCAGAGATACAGCTGCCATGGCGTCGCCTGCGTGGACCCCGTAGTGGCGATTTCGCAAAGGGGAGCCTCAAAGCTCGTCGTGAGAGCCATCGGGCCAGACTATCTGTTGCGATTTGCACATGAAGGCATCAGGATCTTCGTAAGCGACGAACCTACCGTACTGGGATCGACAAGAGCATATGCTGCTGGGCGGCTCAAGGAATTGACATTGAGAGATTTCCCGTCTGCGAGGAGAAAATAAAATAGTGTTTAGGAAGGGTTGTTCTTTTCCCCTTCTCTATATCTTCAAAGGGCTTTCAGCTTCGTCAGGAATTCCTGGCTTTGCTTCCCGAACCGTGCGCAGATATTCGATATCTCGCCCTGAATTGTCTTCCAACGCTTGGCTGCATCGGTGAAGAACTGCGCTGCTTTGGATTCTAGCTCGATAGCCTGCTTAACAGGGTCGCTGATATCGAGCTTCGGCTTGTACTTCTGGCTATCGAAGTCTGTCACGGGCTCAAGTATCTCTTCCCTGAGCTTCTCACGCCTTGCCAACTCGAGCTCCGCAAGCCTTTTCTTGTGCTTTTCTGCGAGTGCGGCGAAGAGTTCCGCGGCGGCTCCTTGGACTTCTTTCTGATAGAGATCCACTGCCGTCTCCTCGAAATCTGTCATGAACCTCATGAGAGACCCGAAAGTGCTCACCGAGGAGAACTCGCACTTCGCCATCAGAACCACCTGGTTATGACAACCTTCCTGTCCGTGAAGAACATGATAGCGTCCTTGCCCTGTCCGTGAAGGGTACCGAAGAACGAGTCTTTATACCCTCCGAACGGGAAGTAGGCCATCGCCGCGACTATGCCGATGTTGATTCCGATGTTTCCCGCCTGGACCCTGTACCTGAACTCGCGCGCGATCTTGCCGCTCTGGGTGTATATCGAGGCGGCATTTCCGAACGGGCTCTGATGTATGAGATCAATCGCGTCATCCAGGGAATCCCTTTCGATTATGCTCACCACTGGCCCGAATATTTCCTCCTTGGCAATCGTCATGTCCGGCGTGACATCCTTGAAGATCGTCGGACCGATGAATGCTCCCTTCTCGTATCCCGGGACCTTGATATTCCGGCCGTCGAGCACGAGCTTTGCACCCTCATCAATTCCTTTCTGGATATATCCGAGGATCTTCTTCTTTGCCGCCTGTGATACCACTGGTCCCATGTTCGTGCTCTCGTCGAGTCCGTATCCTACCTTGATCTTCTTCGCGCCCTCTATGAACTTCGGGACGACTGCGTCATAGGCCTTCTTTCCGACGGGGACGAGGTTCGCTCCGGCGAGGCATCTCTGGCCCGCGCAGCCGAAGAAGGAAGCGAGCATGTTCTGGACGGCCTTATCCATGACCGCATCCTCCATAACGACCAGCGAGTTCTTAGCGCCTCCCTGTGCCTGAACCCTCTTTCCGTAGTGCGCACAGGTCTCGTAGACATATTTCGCGACCGGGGTCGAACCGACAAAAGAAATCCCCTTTATCCCCGGGTGGGCCATGAGCGCGTCTGCAACCTCATGGCTTCCGTTGACCATATTAATGACGCCCGGTGGAAAGCCCGCCTTGTCGATGAGCTCGAAGATGTAGTTCATCGTTACTGGAACCTGCTTCGACGGCTTGATGATGTATGTGTTCCCCGTGGCAACGGCATATGGCCAGAACCAGAACGCAATCATCGCGGGGAAGTTGAACGGACAAATTGCCGCAAAAGTTCCGAGTGGCGAGATTATCACCTCTTCGTCTATTCCTGCAGCAGCTCCGTCCTCAAGATTGTATCCCATACCGAGGGTCGTAACACCAGTCGCGACCTCGACGTTCTCGATTGTCCTCCTGGCCTCTCCCCTAGCCTCGTCTATGGTCTTTCCCTGTTCCTGGACCATAATTCGTGCGATCGTCTCATAGTTCTGCTCCAGGATCTCCTTCAACCTGAACAGGACCCTTGCTCTCGTGATCGGTGGCGTCTCTCTCCACGCCCACCAGGCTTCGTTCGCAGCTGCAACTGCCTCATCGATCTGCTTCTTCGATGTCATTGGGACCTTCGCGATTACCTCGTTGGTTGCAGGGTTGACGACGTCGTTATAAGAGTCCGCGTCGGCCTCTACCCATTCACCATTGATGTAGTTCTTGAGGGTCCCGTAGTTTTTCTTATACTCTGGTAGTAATGCCATAGTAGCAAAGACCTCCTCTTGCTGATGAGCGCTATATCATCGTCGTATAAATCCATTTCCTCTTTGGACTTTTTCCATATGAATAATAGGGCTGATGAAGACCGATTCCAGACATAACGCCCCGGGAGCATGCCAGCTATCAAGATTTCAATATGCATTTTATTGATGAAAAGTATCTTAAATTAACCCGTGAATTTCATTAATAGGCCTTAATTTTCGCCGAAGTCATAAAAATATTTCAATGCATATTAATCTGAGACCGCAAAAGCATGTCACATTGCACCTGAAAGACGTCATTCTCGAATATCGTAAATATTCATTTTCTAATTTAGATAAAGCGCTAAAGCCATACATGCTCAAAGGAGGGATGCACAATGCCCATGCATGATGCAAGTCTGGAGACCATAAAAGAAATTGCGGCGAGGAAGGGCCTTAAGCCTGGCAAGATAAAGGGAACAGAGGAGATTCAGCTTACAAAGGGGAATAATCCCCGGGTCGAGGTAATCGACTGGCCAGAGTTCGAGGCTATCCTCCAGAAGAAGGGGCTGACGGTCAGAGAGTCGGGCGGCTTCATGAAGATCATGAAGAAGTGACCCGACTTTCCTATAAGGCGACCTAAAACCTATCCGGCTTTGCATTTTTGTTCTCGCTCAGGCCACTTGAGACATCTCCCTTTCTATCAGGGAGAAATCCCGCTGGTCCAATGCGATCGGGTTGGCCGAAAGGACGAGATATCCTTTACGGAGGAGTACTTGCTCGTTTATTAGCTGGATGAACTTCAAGACGCTTCTTGGATCGTTTTGCGAGACCATATATTCCAGACCTTCGAGGAATATCACGCCGCCAGGGTTCTTTCCCAGAAACTGCTGGATAGCCTCGGCGAGCACCGGCAGGCTATTCGGGGATACGTATTCGATATCGGTTTCCTTGTCGGATACATACTCGCTCTTTGTAAGCCAAATCATATTCCCGAACAGACCGAATCTGGTCTTCAGTTGCTCGGGGTGCATCCTGCTGATCGATAGCAATTTCGACCCCGAAGAGAGCAGGCTCCTGATGAGCGCAGGAGCCTTTTCTGGTCGCTCCTCTCGCAGAAGTATGCTTGTCCCCGGCGTCAATTCTATCCCGGACACTGGCTTCCTTTGGGAGGTCTCATCGATTAACAATCTTCTGCCCAGGGTCTTTTCGATCTGTGCGATCTTCTCTTCGACTTTGTGCTCGAGAGCAGGTCTGCTGCTCCTGATCATTATTTGGAGCTCGGTGGGAGAGTATCCTCTCGATGCGAGCTTTGAGAGCTCCTCCCATGCGTCCTGCAGCCCATCTCTGTATCCCTTGATATACCCCTTCGAGAACTCGATCTCGTCTCCCATCTGACACCTTCTGTTTGACCATTGTTATCTAATGGCCGATTATATTATCATTGCTTTTGGATTTGGGCATATCGAAGGCAGGTGCGACGTCATCCGCCAGTTATGCGTATGTCTTCTATCTTGAAGTACGGCAATTCGAAGTCCAATATCCGTTCCTTCTCGCTGGATAGACCATCAACACGGATTATCATGTCGTAAACGTTCCCCGAGATCATCGTCTCCCGTACGACCTCCCCTATGACGCCGTCCACTATCTCTCTGCTCATCTTCGCTATCCCAGACATGTCTCCGGAGACTGGATCCACCCTTCCACTGAATCTCTGGACCATCAGCCCCCTATTTACAGACGATATGAGCTCCTGCAAGCTCTGGTTTCCTTCCTTCACGGAGATGTTGGTCGCATCTATCGATGGGACACTTCTGGGGCCGCCAGAAGCATGACCGGTGCTCTCCCTGAGATCCTTATTTGCCGTGTACTGATTGTAAAGATAGCCTAAAAGGATGCCTCCTTTGACTATTTCGTATTTCATATGCGGGACGCCCTCTCGGTCGAACGAGGAGCTCGACAGTCCTTTCGGCAGTGTCCCGTCATCTGATATATCGATGAGCGGGGACGCTATCCTATCTCCGATTCTGCCCTTGAACTTGCTGACGCCCTTTTGGACGTTATTTGAATCGACCGAGAAAAGGACGGGGGATATGAGCAGTTCCATGGCAGCGATTGGGGAGAGTATCAGTGTTCCGGTGAAACTCTCGAGCTTCTTCGGATTCAATGCATGGACGAGCGAACTTGCGAGCTCCGCTACCGTTGCCTCCGAGCTGTCATCCTCAAGGAACCTGTGCCCGTTGACACGGTAATCCGCTGCGGAAACAACGGGCCCCTCAACGGCATGTGCCATGACATCGTAATACAATGCGGTGAATTTCTCTTGGCACTCCACGCCCGAAGAGTTCGCCAAGGCCTTCTCTCCGACGAGCGCCTCGAACCTCGCGCTTTCGATAACTACCCGCTGATCAACTTGTCTTGCAGACGCTAGCATTCTCGAGGCTTTTTCGAGTATTGCGTTCTCATCAAGGACTTCAATGGCATCATCATATATCCCTCGGACGCGCGGTGAGGACTTTGGGCCAGGTAGGCCGTTATTCTCATCCCTGGGAGAATTTCTTGTGATGGAAATGGCGTTCCGAAGTGCCCTCTCCAGTCTCTCTGGGTCGAGCGTGTTTGCGCACGCGAACCCCAAAGATTTGTTCCTGAGCACCCTTATACCGACGCTCGACCCATGGTTCGTCTTCACCAACTTGAGGTCGTTGTTCTCCAGGCCCGTCTCAAGAGATTTCTGGGTCACGGCGAAGACCTCGACCTCGTCCGCGCCATACCGAAGCCCCTTCCTGACGATGTCGGCGCAGAGACCAAGGATGTCCGCAGACAAATCATCGACCTCCGAGGAGTGCCTTGCAGCGAACATATCCGCCACCACCATCGACCTTCGCGAGCTGGCCTTTGCCGCAATGGCCGAACCCCATGTCCCACTCGAAATCGTCGGATATTGCGTCCACCGTCGATAACACTTCGAACGCGTTCCCGCTTATGACGACCCCGCGGTAGGTCTTTCCGAGCTCGCCATCCTTGACCTCACGAGCCTCCTGAACAGCGAACATGAACTCCGCGTTCGAATCCGCTTCGCCGTTAAGTGCGCCCATCAGCAGATAGCCCTCCTTTGTATCGGCGATGATCTCGTCTAGCTTCCAGTCCCCAGGCTCGATGTATGTGTTCCTCATCCGGACTATCGGCTCATCGGTGTATTCGAACGCCCTTGCATTTCCCGTAGGCTCCATACCGAAAAGAAAGGCGTTCTCCCGATCGAGCAAGAAGCTCTTCACAACTCCCCTCTCGATAATGGTCGTCTTTCCGGTTATGACCCCCTCGTCGTCCACCGGGATAGTACCCGCCGCGCCCGGGACAATCTCGGATTTTCCCGAATCCACGAGCGTCACGAGCTCGCTGACAATCTTTTTCCCTATTTTGTCGGCCACGGGCGATCCTGATTTGACAAGGTCCGCCTCGACCGTGTGGCCTATCGCCTCATGCGATATCAGCCCGACAAGTCCGGGATTCAGGATTACCGTCTCTCGCCCTCCTTTAATATGAGAAGCAGATAGGAGTCTGATTGCCTGCGCCGCGGCCCTGTCGGCGATCTCCAGGTTATCTCGCTTGGCGAAGAGCTCTCCCCAGCCGCCTGTGACACCTATAGCATCCATGCCCACAACAGACTCCGATCCAGACATGCAGACCGCGACGGCCCGTATGCTTGGCTTTGAGGACCGGAGCTCGAACTCGGCGCCGTCCGTGCTCACGAAGCACTTCTCATCGATGAGCTCGGCATATGAGCAAGAAGCAGAAACGATATCGGGGGATTTTTCTCGCATCCTTCTCTCGGTCTCGAAGACCATCTTCATCTTATCTTCTATCGAGATGTCGGAAAGCGGCTTTCTTTCCTCCGTTACGAACCTGCCACTTGCCAACTTGGCATCAGCAAGACCCTCCACCCTCTGCCTTCTCGATCTCGAGGATATGATTGCGGATCTCTCCGCGGATTCCAATGCCCGCCTCAGATCATCGTCCGCGGTCGAGTTCACGCTCGCGAACCCCCAGGCGCCGTTCTTGAGCACCCTGATGCCCACACCTGAGATTTCTGATGAAGCCGCCTCTTCCAGTTCGCCCTTCGCTACCGATATCACGAGACTTTCTCGTCTATGATACCTTGCATCAGCGTAATCGCAGCTGATGCTTTCCAACAGCTTTCGCAGAGTGTCTAACATGGATATCAGATGCGTTCTTCAATTATACATCAGGTATTTGTTTGGTTTGCATGATACCGAAAATTGTTAATCTGATTATCCTTCTCCACGGAAGCGTGGCGAAGCAGAAGCGGATTAGGCTCAGGACGAGACTGCGAACGACCTCTAAAGTCCAGGAGAAGCAGCTGATACGCAACGGAAAATGGCTCGCCGAGAACCCGAACGCGCTAGTCCCGAAGTGCGAATCCGAATGCCGAAGATGCGATTTCGACAGAATAGCACAGAGGCTAAACAGGATATCCCAGGGAAGAGATGACGAAGGGTTCTTGAGGAAGATGTCTAGGAGAGGCCCGCAGATCGCGAGAGCATATGCGGCCACGATTTATCGAGCCAAGCTTGAGCACGCAGGGTATCTCGCAGTCGCGAAGGGGCCTGACGGGGACATCGCCTATATGTACAGCCCGAGGGTCAAGAAGGAGGCACTAATAGGCGCCCAGTACTTCAAAGACCAGAAATTGAGACTCTTGCTGTATGTCGATGTCGCGAAGAAACGCGGATTGTCCATCTATTCTGTCGGGAGCGATGTCTATTGTTCCCGCGCGCACGATAAGCCTCCGGAGGCTTTCATCGAAGACATTATGTCGCGGATGCATCTCATCAGGAGGGATAAGACATTCATCACCTGTCCTCATGACCCGAAGAGGAAGGGATATCTTCGGATAGACTGGAAAGGCGCAGGCATCTCAATCATCGTATGCGAAGATTGCCTGGGTAACAGGAACAGTATAAGAGAGATCTCGCAGAAAATGATCACGCCAACCTTGGAGAATCTCTTCTACGTGAGCGCACGGATACGGCTGGAATGCGACAGGGAATGCGAAAGATGTCCCAGTGACGAGCTCGTCCATTACGAGAAAAGCGAGATCAAGAAATATCTGTCAGGAGAGCTCGATGATAGAAGGATGTTCGAACTCGCCATTGAGCGATTCCAATTATCGCTCAAGGAGAAGGATTATAAACTCGCAACCATCGGCATGAAATGTCTCAGAGAAGACAAGGAGGCACTGGCCAGAGCAATAGCTTCGGATGATATCGAGTTAGAGGCCGTATCGAGGCTACTCTCGAAGCTCGACCTCCCGATAGTCTTACCAGAAGGAATAACCCCGAACAAGCTCCTTGCGCAATACTGGGACCCTCACGGCAAGGAGACTATATCTGAGATCACAGGCATACATGCCTCTGAGCTCGAGGAGCTGACGGATAGGACGACCCCGATGGAGATGCTCGAGAAGGCCAGAAGGAGAGCTAGGGGGACAGCAATCAGACAGTCCCTACCCGAGTATTCACAGCTGGGGCCGATATCGGCCCTTTCTGACAGGATAGCGAGGGAGGCAAAGACCCACGGCAGGCAGGCGGCTTTGAAGCTCGCCTTGCCATCCGGTCATGGCCACACAAAGGCAAGAGCCGTCGGACTGGCTTTCAGGATAGCGCTCGGGGAGACAGGCATGACCTGGCAATACACCAAAGAGGAAATGGACTTCGCGAAACATCTAGCGCCGTTCGCGAAAAAACTGATAGAGTCCGCGGGGGATGAATACGACCAAGCCCTGAAAGACCTGATCTCGAATGCCGGTATCGACGAGATGATAGTCAAGATTCGGTAAAGCGCGCATCAATAACAATGTGTGAAACCCCTGGGGCGAACGACTTAACGACACGTTTCGACATCACTTCCATCTTCCATCTGTCCCCTGCAGCCTCCTCGAGCCTCCTGATCGGCCTCTCGGGGAATAGCTCGTTGGGGCAATTCTCATGATAAATTATGCGTCCTCCGCTCCGCAGGCAGCTCAGGGCTTTCGGCAGGAATCGGTGCGTATCTTTCAGATATCCCATGATTATCAAATCCATCGGCTCTGGAGGCTCGAACTCCCGGTTGTCCCCCAGGAACGGGACCACCCGTCCCTCGACCTTGTTCAGGCCGATGTTCTTGAGAAGATAGCGGTAGGAGAGTTCGCGTATCTCGCACGCATACACCTTGCTGGGCATCGCATAGACGGCGATCGGGAGGGAAAAGTACCCGATGCCAGCGAACATATCGAGGACTTTCTCCCCCTCACAATCCATGTCCGCCATCCTGATCCTCTCATCGATATTTCCTGAAGAGAACATAATGCGGGCAGCATCGAGACAATATCGGATGCCGTTCTCGACATGCACGGTTTCTGTGTCATGCCCGAAAATCAATTCCACGTCCGGATGCCTTTCCTCCCCGTGGATGTTCCCGAAATCGCGGAGAACGGATTTCGCACCGAGTATCTGGGCATACGAGCTCGCGATGGTGTCTATCATTCCGGACAAACGATCATCCAGTTTCAGAACGAGCACGTCGCCTATCATTTCCCATTTATCTGGCAGCAATGATATCTGCTCCTGGGATAGCCCGAGACGCATAAGCCGCTCTTTGACGGCCTCGAAGGGGGTTATTCTGCCCGCTCGACATCTGTGTGCGCCCTCTTCGAGCCGGATATCATATCTAGTAATGATATCCGCAGGTATTTCCGATGTGATGAGGGGGACGCGGACGAACCTGTCATCGCGCTCTATCCTGAGATTCCTGTTCACGAGGTTAAGCGCAAACAGTTCCTCAAGAGCCGCCGCTGCGACTCTTGCTGGTACAACTGCATCAGGCATAGACAAGGTCAAATCCGCCGAACGACTATTTGCAAGTATTGAACCGTTTCTAATGACAGTACTTCAATACGAGCTTCAAGGCGTTCAAAAAAAATGGCTTTTTCAAGGGAAAAGTTCAGCCCGACCGGAAAAACATTCTTTAGCTCGACCTGCAGCGTAGGAAAAGATTCCGTACCATGTGCGCGTGCAGCTGGCGATAACGATTTATGAAGGTTCCCTAATCTGCCCTCGACCCGATTTTCCTCGGGAGGGAGGTGAGCGTGAATGTCCGGCTTTGCCGAGAGATTCAAGATAGGTAAGCCAAGACCGATACTGAAAGAAGAGGACAAGAAGAAGATACACGAAGCTGCATTGGACGTCATGCAGACTGTCGGGGTTAGGATACATAGCAAGATCGCCCGTGACGCATTGAAGAAAGAGGGCGCGATTGTCGATGAGAAGATGAGCGTCGTGCGTTTCCCGCCAGATCTGGTCGAGAGCCTGATTGCTAAGGCGCCCGAGAAGATAGTCCTCGCTGGCAGGGAAAAGGAGTTCGATTTGCCAGTCGACGGGACGCATTCGTATTATACCACCGACGGGTGCGGGATATTAGTCTGGGAGCAGAAGACACAGAGCAGGAGATTAGCGGTTCTCCAAGATATAAGAAACACCGCGATAATTGCCGACTGGCTCCCATACTGCAGTATCTACGAGCCGATGGTCGTTGCCTCGGACGTACCACAGAAGATTCATGTCATCGCAGGGATGAAAGAGGCTTTCGATATCTCGCGGAAGCATATTGAGACGGAGTCCACCTCGACACCTGAAGAGGCAAAGCTGCAAGTCGAGATGGCCGCTGAGATCGTTGGAGGAATCGAAGAGCTCAAAAAGAGGCACATAATATCCGCAATGGTCTGCACGATGTCTCCGCTGACACTTGACGGGAATGCGACCGATGCCGCGATGGTCTGGGCGGAGGCTCACGTGCCTGTCCATATCACGGGCATGGCACAGATGGGCATCAGCGGTCCGGCGACCTTCGCTGGGAATCTGGTAGTGAACCACGCGGAGACGCTCGCCCTTGCAGCAGCCATACAGGCGCACTCTCCTGGGGCACCGATCATTTACGGCTCGGTCCTGTCGAACATGGACGCAAGGACAGGCGGATACCTTGGTGGCTCACCGGAATCCGTGATCCTAGGGGCGATCTCTCACGAGATGGCAAAGTTCGTGAAGATGCCTTCCGCTTGCGGTGGCATAGGGTCGAGCGCGAGGGTCCCAGGGGTACTGGCGACGCTCGAGAATTCGATGCTCGGCCTGATGAGCGCGACCGTTGGAGCGGAGATAAACAACGGACTGGGAATGGTGGACGGGTCGACCGTTCTGTCGTACGAGCAGCTGATCATCGACAACGACATAGCTGGAAGAGCGATCAGCTGTTGCCGGGAGATATCCGTGACGAAGGAGACATTGCATTTGGACATGATCAAAGAGGTCGGCATACTGGGCATCGGTCCCAAGAAGGGCAATTTCCTTGGACAGAAGGAGACCATGCTCGAGGTCCGCCAGTTCTTCCAGTCGCCTCTCTGGAGCAACGATCCGTACGATGTCTGGGAAGCGAAGGGTAAGAAGGACGATTTGACCCTTGCAAAAGAGAAGGCTGATTGGATATTGAAGAACCACAAGCCCGTTATGCTCGATAAGGACATCTCCAAGAGACTAGAGCAGATAGTCAAGCGCGCGGCGAAGGCCTAAAAAGGCATCTTCGAAACCTCTTTGATAATGGGGGCCCTCGTGGCCTCTCATACATTTCAAACCACTTTTCAAATTTCTGAGTCGAAACACCTATTTGAGGGCATTCCGAGTATCCCTTCGCGATGCTTCTATGACGGAATTCATAATGGCGGAGACAAAGGAGCACATAGCTGCGGTCAGGAAGCTGTTTCTCGAATATGCTGCGTCGCTCGACTTCGATCTCTGCTTCCAGGATTTCGACCGGGAGCTCGAAGGGCTGCCAGGGGAGTACGCCATGCCCACTGGGAGGCTTATTCTGGCAAAGCACGAAAGGGAGTACGTGGGGTGCGTCGGCCTCAGGAGATTCGAAGGAGATATCTGCGAGATGAAAAGGCTGTACGTAAGACCTGAGCATAGGGGTAGAGGCATCGGGAGAGGGTTGGCGGAGAGAATCATCGCTGAGGCGAGAAAGATCGGGTATAGGACCATGAGGCTCGATACGATATCGGATATGATAGAGGCGATATCGCTCTACAGATCGTTGGGGTTCACCGAGATCCCTCCGTATAGACCGAATCCGATCAAAGGTGCGAGATATTTCGAGTTGAAGCTGTGATCTGGATTCTCATAAATTGCTCCTCAGAAGCTCCGGGAAGAACTGAAGAAGCTGAGGCATCTTCCGCAGCACAGCGACCGAGAGATTGGCCGGGTAATCGATGTCCCCAGCCTCCTCAAGCATGCTTACGATCTTCTCGTCCGAGAGCAGTTCTACGGCCTTATCGAGCTTGTCGTCGGACATCTCGTTGATAACACGCCTGAGACGCCATGCTCTCGACAGCTCTCTTCCGAATTCCATCTTGAACATCTTCTCGTACAGCTCGGCCGCAGCGATACATGGGCCTTCGGCTTTGATAGATTCGGCAAGCATCTCCGCGGCGACTTTCCCGAGATATATCCCCCCTCCTGTGAGCGGCTTAGTCTGGCCAGCGGCATCTCCGATGAGCACCACCCGCCCCTTCGACAGTTCACCGAGAGCACCCATAGGAATAATACCTGCCTGCCTCGTCTCTTCCCTGAACCCCGGAAAACGGGACTTCAGGAAGGATTCCAGTAATCTAAAGGGTGTTCCCTCTTCGCGGGAACATAGTCCGATTCGCACATAGTCACCCGCGGGAATCTTCCAGGCGAAAAATCCTGGGGCGAACCCGTTACCGAGGAACATCTCGACTGCATTCTCGTTCTCATCCCCTTTCAGTGTCCCGGTTGCCTGGACCCCGTGATACAGCATATCGAATTCCTCGAACATGGCCGATCTGCGAACGACCGATTTTGGACCATCCGCACCAACTATCAGCTTCCCGTCAAAATCCATACTGATGTCGTTTGACCTCGCTGTCACACGCACAGACTCGCCGGCTCCTCCGAGTCCTATGACGCGTGTCCTTGCACGAAAAGCCGCACCGTTCCTAACCGCGGCCTCCGCGAGCAACGAGTCATACTTCGTCCTGTCGATCACGACCCCCTTGGGCTCTCTCGAATGCAGCACCAGCCTCTTGCCGGACGGTGAATGTAGCACGAAATCGCGTATATTGCACAGCACCGACCCGCGCGTGACGTCGTCGATGCACCGAGGGGATACCAGCCCTGCGCATTGGGCGGGCTCGCCTACCCGGTCATGCTCCTCGAGCAGTAGGACATCGCAATCCCCCGCGATGAGCATTGCCAGACGGCTGCCCGCGGGGCCAGCTCCGACGACTATCACGTCTTGCATTGTCACCGGCCTGCTTTGCCATATATGATTTGGGCTATTTCATCCGTTCCGCTTTGGAAAGGAACTGCTGCTGCATGATCCTTCTCAGCTCCTCCTCAGTCGTCACATCGTCAGCGCTCTTGTCCTCTCTGATCCGTACCACCCTCGCGAACCGTAACGCCATGCCTGAAGGGTATTTCGGGCTACGCTGGATCTCATTGAATGCTATCTCGAGCACAATATTTGGCCTGACCTTCACCCAGCTGCCATGATCCTCTTCGACCTCCATGAGCAGGAGATCTGTCAGCCGTTTGAGCTCTGCATCGCTGACCCCCTTGAACGTTTTCCCTACCATGACGAATCCGTCGCGGCTTTTCACACCGAGATGATAGTTCGATAGCCAGTTCGACCGCCTGCCATGGCCCCATTCCGCACCGATGACGACGGCATCTATTGTGATGTGCTCCTTGACCTTGATCCAATCGGCGGATCTTCTACCAAGCTGATATATGCCCTTGAGGCTCTTTATAAGGACGCCTTCGTGCCCCTCGGAAAGCGATTTTTCCAGGAAACGCTCCGCATCTGCTTCCGAGGCGATTATCTTCCTCGGCACAAGGAGCTCGGCCGGTGCGATCCTCTTCAGCCTTTCAATGCGCTCTTCGTATGCAAGGTCGATCAATGGCTCACCGTCCAAATATAGGACATCGAACAAGAATAGCCGGACAGGGGTTCTTTCCGCCTCGCCCATGACATCCTTTTCACGCGTGACCCTTCTCATGACCTCCTGGAATGGCAAAGGCTTGTCCGTGAATGCGATGACCTCACCGTCAAGTATGGCCGAGGAGACCGATACCGCTCGCACTGCCTCGACAATCTCCGGAAGGGCGTCCGTGACATCGGTCTGACGACGGGAGAATATCCGGATCTGATCACGCGATATGTGAATCTGGACCCTGATCCCGTCCAGCTTGTATTCCACTGCTGCTGGCAAAGATACAGATGCTAATGCCTGACGTATGTTCATCGACGGTTCGGCGAGCATCAATTTGACCGGTCTCATGGGCTCCAAGACGGCCGCGCGTCCCTTATCCCCGCCTCCGAGGACGGCATCTGCAACTCTACCGACGTCGGTCAGGATCCCGAACATCTCTCTCACGGCACTTGCTTCTCGACCCGAGGCCTTTGCGATGGCTTCTATCAATAGGCCCTCTGAAAAGCCGGCACGGACATCGCCAGTCATGCAACCAAGGAGAAACTCTATCTCCTCTCTCGTGGCATCTATCAGCAGCCCGCGCAAGACCGAAGCTTTCCTTTGACGCGCTTTCCTTCCAGAAATAGAACTTATTGTCTTGAATGCCTCGGCAACCCTCGCGACCGTCAGCCTCTCGGAGAACAGGCTCTTCTGCAATGTGTTATCTCTAACAGCTTTAAGATCGGCGAACCCAATGCCTGGAGAACCGAAGTCGCTAGGCAACAGTTGTCCTATCATAAGCCTCGCGGTATCGGCGAGCTGATCCCGCGGCACGGAGGCCAGAAAATCCGCAGCGATAAAGATCTTCTCGTTCTTCGAAGCCGTCGCCCTGATCCTGGAAAGGACGGAGACAACCTCGGATAGCATGACCGACCTCATCTTATCGATATAACGAAGCGAGCAGTCGACAGATATTCATTGCTGTTGGTCGGGGGAGCTATTTCTTTTTCTTTGGCAACTTCTCGTAATCGGCCTTGAACTTCTCAATTCCTATATCCGTCAATGAATGCTGGGTCATCTTCTTCAGGACATCGAACGGTACGGTGGCGATATCGGCTCCGATGAGTGCCGCCTCGAGTACATGCATCGGGTGCCTCACGCTCGCGACTATCACCTGGGTCTCGAAACCGTAGTTACGATATATCTTAACGATCTGCTCGACCAGCTGCATGCCATGCCCGCTGATGTCGTCCAGCCGGCCGACGAAGGGGGACACATAGGTCGCGCCCGCCTTTGCCGCGAGGAGTGCTTGATTGGCCGAGAACACGAGCGTGACGTTCGTCTTCACGCCCTCTTTGGAGAGCCTCTTGACCGCCTTCAGCCCCTCGATGCACATGGGTATCTTCACGACGATATTCTTATGCATCTTCGAAAGCGCTCGGGCTTCCTTGACAATCTCATCCGCGGATGTGCTTATCGCCTCTGCGCTTATCGGTCCGTCCACTATCGTGACGATGTCCTTCACTATCTCCTCATATTCCCTTTTCTCTTGCGCCATGAGCGTCGGATTGGTCGTTACACCGTCCAATATACCCCAGCTCGCTGCCTCCCGTATCTGTTCAACGTTCGCTGTATCGAGGAATATCTTCATTCAAACCATCCTCTCAATCACTTCTTTCTCGATAAGACCTCGTGAGATGCATTCACGATGTTCTCGGCCGTCAGGCCGTACTTGACCATGAGTTCGTCCGAATCTCCTGATTCGCCGAAGACGTCCGGTATTCCGACCCTCCTCATCGGGACCGAAGCATTCTCGCCCAAAGTCATCGCGACCGCGCTCCCAAGGCCCTCGAGTATGCTGTGCTCCTCCGCTGTCACGATGGCTCCCGTCTCCCTCGCACATTTTATGATCATCTTCGTGTCTATTGGCTTAATCGTGCTCATGTTGATGACTCTGGCACTGATCTTGTGCTTCTTCAGCTCCTCGGCCGCCAAGATGCACCTCGAAAGCATTATCCCAGTGCCTATTAGAGTGATGTCCTCACCGTCCCTTATTACGTTCGCTTTGCCTATCTCGAACTCGTCGTTCGGATCCGTCACGGTAGGGACATCCGCCCTGCCGATTCTGACATAGGTAGGTCCCTTGACATCGGCTATCTTGAAGATTACCTTCCTTGTCTCGGGTGCGTCCGCCGGCACGATCACCGTCATGTTCGGCAGTATCCTCATCAACGCGATGTCTTCGAACGTCTGATGGGACGCGCCATCGCCACCGACGGTTATGCCTGCATGTGAAACCACTATCTTCACGTTCAGCTTCGTGTAAGCGATAGACTGCCGAATCTGGTCATAGCATCTGCCGGTCCCGAAGACCGCAAAGGTCGATGCGAATACTGTCTTCCCGCTGGCCGCAAGGCCGGCAGCGGTGTCCATCATGCTCGCCTCGGCGATGCCACAATTGAAGAACCTCTCCGGGAACGCCTGCGCGAACATGGCCGTCTGAGTAGATGAAGAAAGGTCGGCATCCAGGACGACGATATCGGTCCTCTTCTTGCCCAGCTCGACGAGCGCCTTGCCGTACTCCTTCCTTTGGCTCTCGAGCTTCCAGTTACCTACCGCTGGCATACCCCCAGCTCCTCGAGCGCTTTCGCGCACTCGTCCTTGTCGGGCGCCTTGCCATGGAACCGGAGCGATCCCTCCATGAAACTGACGCCCTTACCTTTGACCGTGTGACATATGATGACAGACGGTTTCCCGTGGAATTGTGTCGCATGGTGCGTGGCGAGCATTATCTCACGCATGTTATGTCCGTCGATCTCCTGGACATTCCACCCAAAAGCCCTCCACTTATCCGCCAGGGGCTCCAGGGACATTATCTTCTCTGTCGGACCGTCCAGCTGTAGCATATTCCTATCGAGATACATGATTATATTGTCGAGCTTGTAATGCGCAGCCAGCATCGCGGCTTCCCAGATCTCGCCGACGTCCATCTCTCCGTCGCCGCAGAGGACGTATATCCTGTACAGCTTTCGGTCGAGCTTCGCCGCGAGCGCCATACCGTTCGCGACCGCCAGCCCATGCCCGAGTGAGCCCGTGGACATCTCGACCCCTGGCGTACACGTCATCGATGGATGTCCCTGGAGCCTCGACCCGAGCTTCCTTAGGGTCCAGAGCTCGTCGATCGGGAAATACCCCGATTCCGCAAGCACCGCATAAAGAGCCGGCGCTGCATGACCCTTTGAGAGGATGAATCTGTCCCTGTCAGCCCACTGGGGATCCTTGGGGTTGTGCCTCATTATCTTGAAAAACAGGCATGTGAGGATCTCAACAGCGGACAGCGAACCCCCGGGATGACCCGAGCCAGCTATGTGTGTCATCTTAACGATATGCTGTCGTATCCTCCTCGCACGCTCCGTGAGTTCGTCCAATTCCTGTGCGCTCAGCAAATCCAAGCGTTCCGCCTCCGATTCTCGATATTAGCGGCCGCAGTGCTCGTAATCAAGTTTCCATTCAAAAGGGTTTCTGAGCGAATCCCGCATTACAATATCCTGACTCTTCGGCCCTCGATTCTCAGTCTGCCTTCCGCAAACAGGGATATCGCTTTCGGATATAGCTTGTGTTCGAGCGGATGTATTCTATCCGCAAGCGTCTGCGGGGTATCGTTCTCTAGTACCGGGACGCATTCCTGCAATATTATCGGCCCAGCATCGACTTCTGGGACGACGAAATGCACCGTGCATCCTGAGACCTTGCATCCGTGCTCGATTACCGCTTTGTGGACGCGCTCGCCATACATCCCCTTGCCGCCGAAAGAGGGTAGCAGCGCCGGGTGGATATTCATCATTCTACCGAGCCATTGATTGATTATCCATGGCGTCAGAATGCGCATGTATCCCGCGAGGACTACCAGATCTACCTTCTCGTCAAGGAGATGCTGGTTCACTATCCTCTCATGCTCTTCTCTACTCATGCCCGAGGGGGGTATTGCAATCGCTTTAATGCCGTTCTTCCTTGCTCTCTCAAGGGCGTATGCATTCGGGTTGTCCGATATGACTATCACGACCTCTCCGTTTATCTCCCCTCTCTGGCATGAATCCATGATCGCCTGCAGATTCGTTCCGCTCCCGGAAGCGAGAACACCGATCCTTATCTTCGACATTGATATGCCCGGATCGTGAAATGCGCCGGAATCATAAATAGCCTGCCGAAAGAAAGCAGCTGCGATTCATTGGAAATGATTTAGTATCGAATCGATGAATTCGATGTGCGATGAGATTGAACATCCCGGTAAAGGGGAACAAGAAGCTCGCGGAGATCATCTCGAGAACGGACAAGGACATCGAGCTCGCCGAGCTCTGGAAAGCCTCGAACGTCATGGCGATAGATAGGCTCGGGTTCAACGATCATGGACCGACGCATGTGAAGATATCGGCGAATATATCCCTCAAAATTTTAAGGATCTTCGTCGCGGCAGGTAGAGTTCCGAACATTGTTAAGGATTACCATATGACGAACGAGGACGCGGAGGTTATCGTCGTCCTCGCTTCGCTGCTGCACGATATCGGTCACGTAGTGCACAGGGAGCATCACGAACAATTCTCGGTGCAACTGGCGATACCTATCATCCAGCGATTGCTGCGGAACGTGTACGACAGCTCGTCGTTGATCATCCTCCAGGGGGAGATCCTCCATGCGATCTTCTCGCACACCTCGGGTATCGTTCCGCATACGCTAGAAGCTGGCATCGTGAAGATAGCCGACGCGCTGGACATGGAACGCGGCAGGGCCAGGATACCGTTCCATGCGGGCAGCGTGAACATACATTCGGTCTCGGCGATGGCCATAGACAAGGTCGATATCAGACCCGGGTCCGATAAGATACTGGAGATAGAGATAAGGATGTCGAATTCGGCGGGAATATATCAGATAGATGACCTGCTCCGGGAGCGCATCGCGGAATCCGGGCTGGCTACGGACATCAGCGTGATAGTCCAGATATCCGGAGAGGAAAGGAGAATCATCGAGAAGAGGATCGAGATCTGACGCTCAATCGCCGCTCTCGATTCTCGGAGCGAGCAGATATGTCACATTCCCCTTTCCGCCAGCGATCTCGAACTCGAGTTTAACTGGGTAGTCATTACCCAGACGGAGCGTGAGTTTTGATTGTGGAGGAATGGCTCGCATCATGTTCGAGAAGTATTCCAAGGGGAAAAGGCTCCGCACCTTGTCCTTGACTTCGAGCTCGATCAATTGATCCTTTGACAGCTTCATTTGGACCTGATCTGTATCCCCCTCACAGACGATTTCGAAATACTCGGGCGTAGCGGTCAATGCGATGTGGTCAGATACGGATTCCGAGGCCCTTATCCCTTGCGACATCTCATCGATTTTCAAGGTCACCTTCGCAGGCAAAGAAAGGTTAGGCACCTTCGGCTCGCTCATGCCAGTCGTATCGATGAGGCTCATTTTCTTCGTCGTATTTCCCACAGTCACATTGAGTCGTCTCTTGTCCTCATCATGATACAGGTCCACTAGATCCCCCGACTTCGCAAGTCTGAGGAACTGGTCAAGCTTGGAGACATCCACTCCCAAATCCGTCTCGTCGGCGGTATAGCTCTCAAACGCATCCTTGCTCAATTTCAAGTCGACCATTGCCACGTGCGCAGGATCGACTGCTCTTAGCGATATGCCATTGGCATCTATTGAGAACTTCGCCTCGTCGACCAGGATTGATACAACCGTGACAAGTTCCTTCAGCGTGTCAGCTTTCGTCCTTGCCTGGAACATGAAATCCCCTTCTGTGTTGTTACCCGTAGCCTATCAGGCGGTTAAAATATTTTGGTAAGTGCCGGCAGACTGCGTGCACTACGCCCCCCGTAGATCGCATCACAATCACGCCTAATATTCTCTCCAGGAGTATGAGCATTTCGTGCATCTGAATATCCTTGTCTCCGGCTCATCCGCGGCTCTCGTCTGCCTGAGAACCCAGAACGCCTTGCCGTTTCCGCACTTCGGGCAAGTGGCATCAGTGGTTGGCAGCGTTGCGGCCTGATCCTCGACAACGACGAATTCGCGTTCCCGCTTCTTCGTTACAACACTGCCCTCTTTCTTCCCGGCCTCTCGCTGATAGCCACATTTGCTGCAAGTCAAGATTCCGTCTTTGGGGAACAGCAGTGACTTGCATTTCGGACAGAACATGGGGACCAGCCGGTAGCGCTATATGCGGACGACCGTTAATCCGAATATCGTTAAAAGCGTTTCTATGATGAAGGATGTCAGGTGATAGAACTGAGTGAAAAAGGCTCAGAAACTCTCCCAGTTCTTGATTCGGACCATTGCCTTTCCTGCATTATGAACTGTAGCCTCCTTTCCCGGAATCCATGGAGAGTTTTTCTTCTTGCGCTTCGGATCCCATTCTTTTTCAATCATCTTCTCCGCTTTTAGTAGAGTTCGCGGATTGCGCACGCTCACCTTCAAAACCGGTCTGGGCTTATCCGCCTCCGCAGCCCTAACGTGAGCGTGCTTCTGATGATACTCTGATACCACGGCTCCGCCATTCGCAAGGCGTCTCTTGATGACCTTTTTATTTTTCGAGAGCGGTCTGTCCTCATCTTCTTCGAGCTCTACCTCTTCCGGGACGAGCTGCTCGTAGCTCCGTATCACGGGTTTTCTCCTGAAACCGAAATGCGGCAGAAAGCCCCAGATGGTAGCATGCGGGTATGCTGCTGGATGAGCGTAGCTGACGGGATATCCGCGCTCGTCGAGACTCGGTGCCACCATCACAGTCGTGTGATTTCCCGCCTTTCCAGAGGCCGCGTCTATCTCCCTTCTTGCCTGGTCCGCCAGTATTCCTCCGACATAGGCGAATGCAATCGTGAGTAGATAGCTGTTCATCTCATAGGGCGAAGCACCTTGCAGCGATGAGATGAACTGAGATACATACTCCCTAGTGAAATCCAGATATGGGCCCACGAACGGGACTGCGCTGACTATCCCTGTGAGAAGAGATGCTGACGCTGAGCCAGATCCGACGGCATACGAGGGGAACAAACAGTCTATCGCTGTCATCACGGAGAAGATTGCAATCACAGGCAGGATCGCAGCCGCAACGCCTCTCCACGGGCTTCCGGCTTTTCTCCCGCCCACATATCCGGCGATCATCTGACCGAAGACCGGTAGCCACCACAAGAGGAGTGAAAGTATCAAGACATACTTAGCCGCACTCCAAAAGCTGAATACCGTCTTCCGTCTCAGCTTCTTCTCATCGCCCTCCTGGCTGAACGTTGCAATCCTCCAACGGGATCTCTGTAGCTCATCATCTGTTGGCAATCCATCCCGTCTGTTGCCGAAAAGGCCCAGCGTCATTCCCATCCCTTCTCAGTCTGACAAGTGTCAGACAAGAATCCTATGATACATTTCTTATTTAAACCTTGACCAGATGTCGCAAAATGAAAGAAATCTGGCAAAACAGTATTGACAGACATTGCGTCTGATATGGGTCAGGAAAACCACGGATTGCGGGTTCCGATGACAGGGGCCAGAAAATAAAGTGTAATTGAAAAATCGCAGATAATCGAACCGGGAAGGGAAGATGTCTTCACCCTGGTAATCGGCGCATGACTGTCGATCGCGTGCTCAGCATCCACAAACGAAAACCCATGCGAGGGAATCGGGAACTGGCTTCCTCCGTTACATGATAACATGAACAATGAAATTATATATACGACGAAGCCAATTCAACAAACGCTGAACGGGGAGTTGACAAAGCGCATCCTTACCTGTGTCCTATAATCCAATCTCGTCGCAGCTCAGCACATATGTCGGTGAGGCACAAATGAAAAAGGTCTTGGTGGTGGAAGACGCACCTTTTATCAGAGAGATGATAAAGGATATCCTGGAATCACATGACTATCAGGTCGTCGGAGAGGCTTCGAACGGGATAGAAGCCATCGAGAAATACGAATCATTGAGGCCCGATGTTGTTCTGATGGACATCCTGATGCCCGGGATGGACGGTCTCTCTGCGATTACGAAGATTAAGGAAATCGATCCTAACGCGAAAATAATAATCGTGAGCGCCCTCGTGAAGGACACTCTCCGCAAGGAAGCCCTGAGAGCAGGAGCGGCGGAGTTCGTCGCGAAGCCGTTCCAGGTCGAGAAGCTCCTGGAAGCGGTAAAATCCGTGGCTCCTATCAACTGAGGTAACCCGTCCGGGACCCTCGGAAGGATCGCCGCGATATCTTATTTGAGGAGGACTGAGACTTGAACCCGCTTGATATCGTTCTGATTCTCGGGACATCGACCCTCCTGATAATCACAGGCATTTATCTTTTATTAAAAAGCGAACATTCGCTGACTCTTTTATTCACAATCCTATTGATCTGCACCTCTGCCATTGGAAATGCGCTGATGCCTTTGCTTGCGACCGCTGCAGATATCGGCTCCGCACAACTATATGTAAAATACTCATCGATTGCTTTTGCCCTCATGCTCCTGACGCTTCTCTTCCTCGTCCTCGTGTTCCCTTACAACTATGCATTGATCGCATCGCCGAGGAGGAAGAATCTCTTCCTCGCATCCTATGCGATCTCTGCCATCATCCTGTCCATTTTCGTCTTCTCAATCGGCAGTGCCACTCAGCTCGGAGAGAGATACTGGATGTCGGATGATATCTTGATGTTGTTCTATTTTTTTATGATGGCGGTTTTCGCGCTTTCCCTTTCCATGGATTTCATAATCTATCGTACGACCGAATATTGCAGAGGAGCCGCGATATACTTCAGCTGTGCGATCCTGATTTTATTAGGAGCGTGTGTAGTGAGCGTAATCTTAGGCGGCGGCCCCGACAGATGGATATACGTCAACTTCGGGATACTTGCTGGGGACGGGCTGATCGCATATCTCTTCGCCACGAACAAGGTTCAGATAGTGAAGCCCGTCCAAGAGATCCTATCCGTCGGTGCGAAGTCGATGTATAAGCTCCTTTCGGGACGTGTCTACGTAGTCGAGGAGGAGAAGCCGCGATTCGCGTTCGAGCTCTTCAGCGAGATATTGAAGAGGAGATGCTTCGATTGCATGAACGACGAGAGCTTCGCATGCGAGAGCCTCGACTGTCGGCTCTGTTCTTTGCCGTGCCCTTGTAGGGAATGCAAGCAGCACAAGAGCAGGACCCAGGGACTCGTAATCACGAGGAAGCATCCCGTGGAGGTCCGGATAGATTATATGATCCAGACTACGCCGATAATTTGGTTGACTTCCCTTCCGGGAAAGGACAACATCGATCCGTCCAAGCTCAGCCTGCTTACGGATATCATCATCAATTTCATCGAGAAATCGCAAAATGGTGTCGTCATCGTCGACGGCATTGAATATCTGGTCACCGTCAACGACTTTGGCAGAGTCATAAGGGCGATCGACAGATGGAGCGAGGTCGTGATGGCGAACTATTCACGGCTTATCATCTCGGTGAATCCGAAAGCTTTCGATCGCAAGGAACTCGCACTCTTGGAGCGCAACCGAGAGGTGGTCAAGCTCACCGATAGGGCGAGCGTGGAGAAGATCCTGGCAGGGCCCTAATCGTGTATCCAGGGGGATATTGGTCCCGACTCCCGGATTTGAACCGGGGGCCTGCTGATCTCAGCGGCTGGAATCGGCAAAGCCGATATCCCTACTACAGTCAGCCGCTCTAGCCAGACTGAGCTAAGTCGGGATTGCTGGCTGCGCTGGTCATGCACTCTATCAGGGATTCAATATATCTTTTTTCTGCAGGCGAATCGATGCTCGCCCCGTACTGTCCGCGGATGTCACCTATATCGGAAGGCGCTTCTCGTCCTTCACGACGTTCAGTACGAGCAGGGTGTTCGTCCGCTCAATATGCGGCTGAGCAAGAAGGTCTTTGACGAACACGTTCAGCTCCTCGCGCGATCTGAAACGCGCAATGAGCATGGCATCCCATTCGCCTGTCACGTCGTACACCTGGAGAACCCTGGGATCCTTTGCCAGCCTCTCTTCAACGTCGACAAGCTTCCCTTCTGATATCCTGACACCGATTATCGTTAGAAGATCGTACCCGAGCTTCGCCGGATCGAGAATCGGGATGTAGCCCTTGATCACCTGTTCCTCTTCGAGTGCGCGCAATCTTACGGAAACCGTGCTGACAGATATCCCAAGCCTTTCCGCGATCTGCCTGAGAGGCATCCGCGCATCCTCGTAGAGGCACCTCAGAATTTTCCTATCGGTCTCATCCATGACAGCCGGCTCTCCGGGTCAATTAGGAGTTTTCATTCTAATAATTCTTTCGGAAAAATCCGCTGTTTAACAATTATTTGTTCTGAGAATATTGCTTTCTGCGAGAATATGTTCTGCTGATTTGGGAAAAGCTTAATACATATGCATTATTCGGAGTGATATAAGGAAGGGAATAGTCGGTGATGCTATTTTGGAGCGAAAGTTGAAGAGTGACAAAAGGACCGTAAGGGATGGCTCTGACCCTTCTGAAGAGGGGAAGACTTCGAAGCCAGGAATGGCATCTGATGGAGGAAAGGGTAAGAAACCCCAGCAGACGCGGGAGAAAATACGGGCGAAATTATCAGAGATCGACCGGAAATGGGTGACGAGACTCGATGACGATACCGCATCCATCTGCAGCGAGCTAGAAAAAGCCGGCATCGAATTCCTGATATCGGATTCAGAGCGGATCATCAGGGAAACCGATTCGTCAGAGCCCCCGAAGATAATCAGCCATTTGCTTTTCTCGGCGGCTCCTGCGCTGATAGCGAAACCGAAGACGCATGAGGAGGTAAAGTTATGCGTCCAGATATGCAGGGAGCATGATAGACCACTTGTGATAAGAGGCGCTGCATCGAGCGCGTTCGGAGGAGCACTCCCGCCGGATAACGGCGTCGTCATCGACATGTCCGAGCTCGCAGGTATCGTATCGATAGACAGGGAGAAGCTTGAGGCGACTGTGCTCGGGGGGACTCGTTGGTCAGACCTTTCCCTCGAGCTAAAGAAATCTGGACTCGCCCTGAAAACCACCCCCAGCAGCATATTCTCGACCGTCGCCGGCTGGTTCTCGACGGGTGGATGCGGCATCAATAGCTACAAGTTCGGGGATATCGCCAAGAATGTCACGAGACTCAGGGTTGTCCTCCCTGACGGAACGGACAGATATCTAACCCCTCAGGACCAGCTATTCGAGCTGATGAGAGGTTCGGAAGGACAGCTCGGTGCCATCACCGAGATGACAATATCTGTCCGAGAGATGCCGAAACACTCTCGATCGATCCTACTTCAGGTATCCAATGACGCGGTCGCGTTCAGGCTCATTTCCCATCTGACGGGGCAAGATATACCGATATCGCACATCATGTTCTTCGACCAGGGCCGAATTACCGAGTTGAACGAATTGACGCCCATACCCGGAAAGCCGTTGCACGAGTCCCCTGCAATACTATTGCATCTGGAGGCGGATGACATCGCTGGATTGAGATTCCAACCGCCTGTCGAGTTCGGCGCAATCGAGATGCCGCCGTTTATGGCAAACCTTCTCTGGAACGATCGCTATTTCCCTATGAGAGGACGATCGAAGGGCCCGGGAATGCTCGGGGCCGAGGTGGCTCTGCCGATATCTGCCGTGCCTACGTACCTTGCGAGGGCGAGGAGCATAGGCTCGATGTTCGGCATTCGTCTCGCCTCTGAAGCACACATAATATCGAAGAGCGAGGCGCTGGTGATGTCCTTCTATCCGACCGACCAGAGACGGAATCTCATGTACACGATGCATGCAATCCTTTCACTCCTCTTGACCAGGGCGGCAACGGATTGCAGGGGGAGGCCTTATGCGGTCGGCATCTGGAACCAGCCATTCGTGCGGTTCGTCATCCCGAAGGACAAAATGGCGTCGCTCAAGAAGGTGAACAAGCAATTAGACCCGAACGACCTGTTCAACCCCGGGAAATTCCTCTCGAAACGTGCAAAGCTGACAGGGGCGTTTGGCGCATTCCTGAAAGAACAGCTATCGCTTTTCGCGATGAGTGCTCTTCTTGCTATGGCGAGCTTCGCAGGAAGCATAACGAGGAGGCTCTTCTCGAAGAAGGAGCCCGAGGAGATGTCAGACCTCGAGCTCTCGGCGCTTGCTTGCGCCCGGTGCGGATCATGCATCAATGTTTGCCCGGCATTCCTCCTAACAGGAAGGGAGACGGTCACGGCGCGAGGAAAGCTTCTGATATACCGCAAGTTGAGGGAAGGGAAATCTCTCATACCAGATGAGGCGAGAAGCGTTTTCCTTTGCATGAGATGCCGCGCCTGTGAGGAGGTGTGTCAGACGAGGCTTCCGCTGATCTCGGCATATGATGAACTAGAGGATCTCATGGAGGAGCGGTACGGCAGACCGAGGAAGCTGATCGAAGAGTTCGTCGCCGAGGTCGAAGCCAGCCCTGAGTATGAACGAATGCTCTACGAGGGCACGATATCGCCCGATGCAGGTCTGAAGGAGGCTGACACGGATGCCGTATGAGCGCTATCACATACCGACGACACCTGCACCCCCTCTGCACGAGGTGATCGGTAAATTCAGGATAGTCAGGGACACAAATATTTGCAGGAACTGCGGGAGATGCATCAAGGCCTGCGTGTACGGCGTTCATGAGCGGAAAGGAGACGACGAGAGGCGGATGGAAGAACCACTCAGTCATCTGTGCAGGAATTGCTTCAGATGCGTCCAGATATGCCCCGTACACGCGCTCTCCATGACGATGAACCCCGAGTACAGCTCGCTTGGAGACCAGTACTGGGAGCCGCACAGATTCTACACGATCTCCTATGAGGCCGAGCACGGTAGGATACCGGTGTTCGGCGCTGGTTATCGGGGACCGTTTGCCGGCAGATGGTTCGACGGGATGTGGACTGACATGTCCGAGATAGTCCGTCCAACGCGGGATGGCATTCACGGGCGCGAATATATCTCCACCGCGATCGACATCGGCAGAAAGCATCCGTTCCTCGAATTCGACAACGACGGGCGGCTGCGTACTAAGCCCGCACCCGCAGTCGAGATACAGATTCCGATAATCTTCGACGTCCTACCACGAGAGGTGATGTCAGAGCACATCATCACGATATTGTCAAAGGCCGCGGCGTGGCTCGGGACTCTGTGCATAGTTCCCGTAGAGGAATCTGCCTGCATCCCGAAAGAGGAGAGAGAGCATGTCATACCACTTGTGCAGGAGAGGATACGGGAGGAGGATGCCGAGATACTGCGACAGGCTAACATCATCGAGATCGCGAGAACCGAAAGCTTCGAGCTTCTGCTCAAAGAGGTGAGGGCGATCAACAGGAACGCGCTCATAAGCGCGAGGATGCCGTTGGTGCCGGAAATAACCGATGAGGTGATCCAGCTATGCGATTCCAAGATAGAAATCGCACACATCGTCGCCGATAGCTGGGGACTGGAGCGTAGGGAATACGACCAGAAGCACCTGCGAGATGCTCTCAAGGATTTGCATCTGGGCCTGGTGGAACGCGCGATGCGGGACGAGATATCCATATTCGTGAGCGGCGGAATTGCTGCCGCTGAGCATCTCCCCAAGGCCATGATACTCGGTGCCGATGTTGTCTGCATCGACAGGGTCGTGATGATTGCGCTCGAGTGCAGGCTGTGCCAGAGCTGTACGGCACCTCAACTCTGTCCCGTGGATATAAATCAGGTGAATAAGAGCTGGGCGGTCCAGCGGATAGTCAACGTCATCGGTGCCTGGCGCGATCAGCTGCTCGAAGTCATGGGAGCGATGGGCCTCAGGGATGCGAGGAGACTTAGGGGTGAGCTCGGCCGGGCAATGTTCGTCGAGGAGCTCGAACGCGAGGTCTTCGTGCCTATCTTCGAACGAGGTGAGCTTTGATGGCGTACCCGCCGAGACCCGAGGGCGTCAGGTCAGTACCGTTCCCGCAGCGGAGATTTCTCGGTAGGTACATCGTTGAGAGGAGCGAGGATTGCATCAATTGCGGAACATGTGCGAGCCTCTGTCCCTATGGCGTGCACGACAGGAGAGAGGGTTGGGCGCGAATGAGCAAACCCCGCGATTGGTATTGCATAGGCCCTGACTGCCAGGTGAATTCGTTCTTCTGCGTGAACAACTGCCCAGTGGGCGCGCTTTCCGTAAAGGACAACCCTATGTTCTCCAGCCTTGGCGATTACCGTTGGCCTCCTACGCTCATCGTCTCAACATGGAAACAAGCTGAAACTGGTAACCCACCTAGAGAAGGGCTCGAATCTGGGATAGGCAACTCAGGCGGCGGGTTCGATGAGATATCGATCGCCTTTCCGAGGGAGCCGGATACGAATGTCTCTCCTGACTCTGTCAAACTCGGTATAGCACTGAACCGCAGGAAGGAGGGCGAAAGGATCGAGATATCTGTCCCTTTCTACGGCGGGGGCATGTCGTTCGGCTCAGTCAGCCTGTCGATAATGCTCTCGAGGGCGATGGCCGCCATGGCATGGAACACGTTTACCTGCACGGGTGAGGGCGGATACCCGGAGGAACTCGTGCCATATAAGGACCATATCATAACACAGATAGCGACGGGCCTTTTCGGCGTGCGCGAGGAGACGATCCAGAGGGCGCGAATAGTGGAGTTCAAATACGCTCAGGGCGCGAAGCCCGGCCTGGGCGGTCATCTTCTATGGGACAAGAACACCCCAGAGGTCGCCCGATTGCGGGAGGCGGTCCCCTGGTCGAGCCTGTTTTCTCCGTTCCCGTTCCATAGCGTATACTCTGTCGAGGATCACAAGAAGCATCTCGATTGGATCAGGGCGATACACCCGAAGGCTCTCATTTCTGTCAAGGTCTCAACACCAACCGATGTCGACATGGTCGCTGTCGGAAGCTACTATGCGGGCGCGAACATTATCCATCTCGATGGAGGATATGGGGGGACGGGCGCCGCGCCCGAGATTGCAAAGAAGAACATCGCGATGCCGATAGAGTTCGCGATACCGAAGGTCCATAGATTCCTGAAAAGCGAGGGAATCCGCGACGAGATCGTACTCATTGCCAGCGGTGGCATAAGGACCGCGTACGACGTGCTGAAGGCCATCGCTCTTGGAGCGGACGGTGTCGTCATCGGCACTTCGGAGCTGGTTGCCGTCGGATGTGTCCGATGCGGGAACTGCGAGAGCGGCAGAGGTTGCCCGCGGGGGATCGCAACGACCGACCCTGAGCTGCACAGGCTGATAACCCCTGAATGGGGCGCGCAGAGGATCTACAACCTGTATCATTCTTGGGACATCCAGATGAGGGATGCACTTTCGAGACTCGGGCTGCGGAGCATCCAGGAGCTCAGGGGGAGGACGGATCTGCTCCGGCATTCGAGGATCAAGAAGGAGGATGTGTTTGATGTCTGAGCTCTCAGAGCTGGTGAAGAGAATAATCGCATCCAGGAAAGAGCTTGTCCGCGGTATCCCCATACCTCGCTGTGCCCAGGAGGCCGAAGGGGGGTGCGGCGTCGTCGGGCTGATATCCACTGTGCAGATATCTGGCAGGCACATCCTGACACCACTGATTCAGATGCACAACAGGGGCAACGGCAAGGGCGGAGGCGTGGCGGCTGTCGGGCTCGACCCGGCTCAAATGGGCGTATCGAAGGAGATACTAGAGAACGATTACCTGATCCAAATAGCCTATCTCGACCCGAACTCGAGAGAGGAGGTCGAGCGAGAGTTCATCGATTCCTGTATGACGGTCCATTCGAGAGCGAGGATAGGGCCGAAGTACGGGCTGGAGAAAGGCAGCGAAGGGGTATATCATCCTGAAGTCTGGAGATACTTCTGCCGCGTGAAGCCTGCCAGACTCGATAGATTCAAGAAAGAGGTGGGCCTGACCGAGACGGATCCCGGAAAGCTCGAGGACGAGTTCGTCTATCAGAACTCGTTCCGGCTGAACGAGAAGTATTACGCGTCCCTGGGCGAGAAGAAGGCGTTCGTGCTCTCGCACGGCAAGAACCTATTCGTTTTCAAGATAGTTGGATATGCTGAGGAGGCGATCCGTTACTACGGGCTCGAAGATATCAGGGCTCATCTCTGGATCGGACATCAGCGGTATCCGACGAAAGGCAAGGTCTGGCATCCCGGAGGAGCACACCCGTTCATAGGCCTCCATGAAGCTCTGGTCCATAACGGGGATTTCGCGAACTACTACTCGGTCGCGCAGTATTTGGCGCAGAGGAACATAAGGCCGCTATTCCTGACGGATACCGAGGTCTCGGTCCTGTTATTCGACCTGTTGAGGCGGGTATATAACTATCCGCTGGAGTACGTAATCGAGGCGCTCGCGCCCACGACCGAAAGGGATTTCACGCTCCTCCCACAGGAGAAACAGAAGATCTATCGGCAGATACAGCTGTCGCATCTCCACGGCTCCCCGGACGGCCCTTGGTTCTTCATAATTGGCAGGAACGACCCGTACGAGCATGCGATCAGATTGATAGGAATAACAGATACCTCAATGCTCAGACCGCAGGTATTCGCATTGCAGCGCGGAAAAGAGTCGATCGGCATCATAGCCTCAGAGAAGCAGGCGATAGACGCCGCGTTGGAAAGCCTCGCGAGGGAGGATGAGAGGTTCTGGCCAAGGGCGGACAAGTATTGGAATGCGCGAGGAGGAAGTCATACTGACGGAGGAGCGTTCATCTTCTCCCTGGTAAAGGATGGACAGGGATACAAGTTGCTCTGCAGGGATAAGTTCGGCCGCGATATAATCGACCCTGAGTTCAGGAAACCAATCATCGGATTTGGACTGTCTGGAATTTCCGCACTTAAGACGTCATCCAGACATGGAACCGATATGGACATCGAAAAACTGAAGGCCTCTTTGCGCCAGATGTCCCAGAAGGAGGCCGCGGAGCTGCTCCTCTCGCTTGCAGACAGCGCGGATGACGAGGAGAAATCGCTAGAGAACATCCGGAAATTGACAGAGCTTCTGGATGGACGTTACCCCATAGGGGAATTGAGGAGATCGTTCGTGTCAGAAATCGCTTTGAGATCTCTCTACTTGCTTTTCGATTCGGTGCCCGAAATTGCAACGCTAAGCCCTGCTCGGCTTGCAAGAGTAACACGAGATTCCATGAAGGATTTGCGTCCGCCAAATATTCCGGATAAGGATGTTCTGATAGTAGACGCCACTGGCTTCCCGCCAGAAGGAGATGAAGGCCTATCGAGGGCGTTGGTAACGGCATACGGACTCGGCTGGCGGAACCTGATGGTATATCGCATGTCCGGTCAGAGATTCGTCGGTTCCGGCCTGGGGAAAAGATCGGACGGCGTGAGAATAGACATCTATGGCAGTTCGGGCGACTATCTTGGATCAGGCCTAGATGGAGCGGAAATATATGTGCACGGAAACGCACAAGACCAGGTGGCGCAGATAATGAACAGGGGGAAGCTAGTAATCCACGGCGATGTCGGTCAGACGTTCATGTATGGTGCGAAAGGCGGAGAAGTATATGTCAAGGGAAACGCAGCTGGGAGACCCTTGATAAACGCAGTTGGCAGGCCGCGGGTCGTGATTAACGGGACCGCCTTGGACTACCTCGCAGAATCGTTCATGGCTGGCGATCCTCTCAACGGCGGTGGGTTCGTCGTCCTCAACGGGCTCATGATAGATGGCGATGGCAACATCCAGCCATTGGACACTCCTTACCCGGGAGGTAACCTGTTCTCGCTCGCCTCGGGCGGGGCGATATACGTACGCGATCCAGACCATCTCGTGGGCGAGGATCAGTTAAACGGAGGGCAATTCGTCCGGCTCACTAATGAGGACTGGGAGCTGATAAGGCCTTATCTCGAGGAGAACGAGCGGCTGTTCGGCGTCTCAATAGAGAAACATCTACTGGTCCATGAAGGCAAGCGGCTATCACCGAGCGCCGTCTACCGCAAGATCAGAGCTGTGCCACTGACCGCTCTTACCGCCACGGGCAGAGAATGAATCTTCGGGAGGATCTCTCTTTTCCGATTGCGGGTTTCTTCTTTGGCGATAACGAACGCCATCGACGCTGCAGAAGTCAAGAAAGCGGTCAGTATATTGGCCGTCGAGGAAGCAGAACTCGTAACGCTCAACACGCCTGCGGACATGTATATATCAGGCTGGGTAGCCTTGTCTTCGATTCTCGAATAGGTGATATAGATATTGTTCGGACCGCCCACCGCAATGGAGGGTGACATCTGGTCCTCTCCGCGCTTCGGGCTCAGAACCGAGACACTGGGAGTGAACGCGATAGGCAAATTACCGCAGCTTGCGTAGGCGAACCTGATGCCCCAGGTCGTGTAGTCCGAATCGGAATACCTGTCATCTGACCAGGCGGCATAAATGCCGTTGTTTGCATCTATCGCAATAGTCGGATTCCTTTGCAGCGTGCCTTTAGGACCATCATCAACCCTGAAATTCTCACCGATAAGTCCCCTGTATCGATGCACGAGGGCTCCATATATGTCCCAATCGCCATTCCTGTTATCGCTCCAGATCGCTACAACCGCGCCCTTGGGATATGCTGCCAGCGAGAGCTCCTGTTGATATGCTGCCGGGTTATCGCAAATATCCAGTTGCAACGGCTTCTTCGGCAGGAACGACCTGCAAGCATCATCAGACCAGGTAATATATGGATGTGGGAGGCCGGACCAGTCATCGAGGTAGCCAACATATACATAGTTCCTGTTAGTGACAAGGCTGACCGATGTTTGACGGCTGCTCGAGACGAAATAGTTCGGCAGCTCGAAATTTGGCGAGAATGAATTGCTCAATGGATCATAAATGGCAAATCTCACCCTGGAAACAGTGGAGTTATCGATGAAGTTTATCCATGCGACTATAACAGTCCCGTCCTCGGCTACCGTGATTGAGGGTTTTTCCTGGCTGTTCACATTCAAGGGCATATCGTCGACCCGAATGTTCGGCCCGAAGGTGCTCCCGCCATCGGTCGACCTTGAGAACATGATATGATGATGGAATGTGCTGTAGTAATTTTCTTCCCATACCACATAGACATTGTTCTTGCAAAATGCAATCGCGGGATACAGATGATTTGTGAAGTCCGATGATCTTACGTTGATCTTCTTGTTCGGCGAGAAGTAATTGATGTTCTCGTTCGATAGAGATGAATATACATCCTTTTTCCCATTCCTCTCGTCCCGCCAAACTACGAACAGTTTCCCGTTCGGCAAAAGCGCCGAATCAGGGTTCGCCTGGGCGGTGTACTCGTTCACGTTATCGTTGACCCTTATCGCCGATGAGAAAATCGGGACGACGGCAGATGTTCGGGCTATCCCATGCTGGAAGAATAAAGGCCCGCATGACAGTGCGAGAAACATGAGGCATATGAAAAGCACCGTGAGGATCGCAATAGGAGGCTTCGAATAGCTTCTTCCTGACAAAGGTATCCTTGGATTTCTCACATCGCCAGGCAGTGACCTATGACTGGAAATCACTCAATCCCCTCGGAACTGATATCATCTGTTCTATTGGACCTGGATCCCCAGCACCGCTTTCTTACCTATTGCCCCCGAACCCTCTTTTAGAGTTTGAATAATAAAATTGAAAAGGTTTTGAATGGCAGGCCTGATGCAACCTGCCAATTGTCTGCACTCTTGCTCTCTCCTATCAGACGACGCTCAATATTATCGTCGGAGAGCCGGTCTCCATCAAGGAAGGAACTGCCTCGTTCGGCATCCTCGGGAAGTCCAGCGGTCCTACCAATGTGAGCGTCTTTGTGGCTGGATCGTAGTAGCTGCTCAGGTCAGACGGCCAGCCAGGACCGAGCGTAAGAGTGCCCATCTTAGAGTACGTCGCGTACTCGGCGAGCTTAGCGTCGTTCAGCGTGTCTGTCGTTGATGACCTCGGTATGTAACCTATGACCTGTCCGTAGGTCGATAGCTTGAACACCCACTTCTCGCCTGCGACGAGGTCCATCTCCATCGGCGCGAGCCAGTAGCTCACCTTCTTGCCGAAGTTGACCGAGCTCGGCGAGTAGGAGGTCTTCATCACATCAGTCTGATCTGGATCGTATGCATTGTACGGGCTGTTATAGGAGTTGTGCGTCGCAGTGTTGCCACACCAGTCGATATGCACCGCTTCGAGAGACCAGGCTGGCGTGCTCGAGCCCGCCATGTCCTGCCATGCCATCATGTGGTAGCCCATGACCGCCCGCATCTGCAGGTCGACTTTATCTGTCGTGATCGTCGCGTTTAGGTACCAGTCATCGGGCCACGCCTGCCAGTACTTCTGCACACCGAGAGCCTCAACGTATCTCACCAACAATACTTCGTTGCCCCAGGACATCGACCAAATCCTCAGATACAGGGTGTCCGGGTCTGAGTTCGCTTTGGTCGGGTCGACGATTATCTTTAGCATTCGTATGTCGAGGGGGTAGTCATATGCAGTGTAGATGTCGTAAGGTCCACCACCACTGCCCTCAAACATCCAATCGTCGAACCACATGCTTTCAATGGTTGCCTGGTTCGCGTTGAACTCATCCTCGAGGTCGCCCGTTGCGGCCATGCCGAGGAACTTCTTGCACGCGTCTCTCGAGAAGCTCATTGTGCCCTGCAGCTCGTGCCAGTAGCCGTCATCCTGCGATGATGAAGGTGTAGTTCTTGCCGGGACTCCATAATACGTGTTCGCATAGTGCACACCGTTCCTGATGTCTGACATCTCCTGAGTTGTCAGATAAGTAGAGTACCAGTTCAGCGTGACCGTACCGCCGCTCGATGCGAGATCGCCCATCACCGGGACCAGTATCGGGTCCTTGCCAGGCCCTGTTCCGGCGGTCGTCAATCCCTTCGCGTCGACGTACATCCTGTACCAGGTCGTAATGACATTGCCTACGCTCACATCAGGGGTCGTCACCGTCGAGTACGGGTTGTAGGCCATCGTGAACGGATAGGTGTTCCTGACTATCCATTCGCCGTAGTTCGGCTGCCTGAGGCTGAACCAGCTGTTCACGCCCATCGTGCTTCCCCAGCGTCCGAGCTTCGAATAGTCAGTCGGCTTCAGATACAGCTCGAACATGTTCGATATCGTGTACGTCACCGTGGTGCTCGGCGCCGGCGGCGCGACTGTTACGCTCTTCGAGGCGGTCCCCTTCGCTCCGAGGTTGTCGGTCACCGTCAGCGTGATCGTGTACGTCCCACCGGCTGCATATGTGTGGGTCGCGGTCACACCTGAACCGGTCGTCCCGTCACCCCAGTTCCAAGCGTAGCTCACAATTGAGCCGTCGGGATCGTAAGACGCGGACGCGTCCACGGACACAGTCAGGTCAGTTACCGATACCGTGAATGACGCCACCGGGTTCTGGTTCACGGGCACCTCGACATAGACTGATTGAGACTGACTTCCGGTCAGGCCCATATCATCCGTGACGGTCAGCGTGATGACGTACGTGCCTGTTACCGCGTACGTGTGGCTCGCCGTCACACCCGTCCCAGTCTTTCCGTCGCCCCATTCCCAGTCATAACTGACAATTGTCCCGTCATCGGTTGATCCAGATGCATCAACGTATACTGTCGCACCCGATACGGTGTAGGTGAACGATGCTGTCGGCGCATATGCTGTGGCAAATTGGTCTGTAACGAGGCAACTCGTCCCTCTGGCACCGTTCGGCGTGCCGGTTATCTCATATTTGCTGTTCGGCTTCATCAGGACTGGGTCGGTTATCACCGTGCCTGTAGGAGCCGCATCGTATGCCGCGAACCTTATCCTCTGCTGGAATATCTCCGTCGGTATGCCAGTAGTGTTGTCCGCGACCTCTATGACCAGCGACCGTAGACCATTGTTCTCTATCTTCCCGGTCCAAACACCAGCTTCTGGTCCTGTTTCAAATACCCACGTTACGGCGCTCGCCCTCGGCCCCTTCTCGCCCTTGACGATCAGGTGTGTATCACCTGCAGCCGCGATCGTCATCGGCGCTGCCGCGACGAGAACCATAACGGCACACAATAGAATAGCTGCTGCCGTAATGCTATATTTTGTTCCCCTCAATTACACTCCTCCTTTCACGAGGATTCATCCCCCCTCTGCAAGTCCGGAAATCGAATCGGAATCTTGGTGCGGCCCTTAATTCCGATCTCATTTTTCCGAGCATGCATCGAACCGACTACCTCATATCGAGGTCCGGTTCACTGAAATGAAGATATTAAAAGAGTCATATTAAAACATTACTTTAATTTCGCGGCGAGCAATGAAATGCGCCACATCATCGAGAAAAACAGCATCTGCAATGGCGCATCAAGGTGTAGTAGTGTCGAGCTGCAAATATGTTTTTATCTGATAACTCTTATTCTTATTTTCGAAATTCTCGAGAATGATCGCGCTGAGGGTATCAGATCAAGGTAGGAGCGGAGAAGATCGGAAATAATATCAAAAACGATAATGGTTGGCAGAACAGATAATTTCTAATCTATATCAAGATTACAGAATCTGAAGATAATTCCAGTCATTAATAAAATAGAAGATTTCGCCAATGCTATCGCAACATTGATCGGACAATTCAATACCAACGGGAATTGAGATTTTTCCCATAATCTCGACAAAAGGAACGCTTATTCTTTGACCAATATTTGTTAGAGATTGTACGTTTATGAAAATTTAAAAGAAATACAAAACTAAATTATCGAAAATTTCAGGGCACCTATTTATCGGAGATTATTAGATATTAATTTAAATTTCGCATCTGTCGAAAGGAGTCCGTTAATGTCTTATATAATAACCTCGACGGCATTCGAACCTCGAAATTTTCAGGTGATAAAATAATAAGAGTAAGTGTAATTGATGAGCATTTTCATCAGAGCTCGTAATGATCCAATTTTCTCGTTGCGTGATTTATAAGATGGAATGATCAAAGAAACGGTGTGCACAATCGTTCCCTCAATTTGAGAAAACATAGAAACTGAAAAAGGAAGAGATTTATTGGCGGGGCCGCTCAGAGGTTCCTGGGCGATATCCCGCCATTCGAGTTTGCCTATGTTCCCCTAGACCACGTTGAACATTATCGTTGGGGTACCTTCTGCCAGCAGGTCTGGCCAATCGGGATGCACCGCTCTCGGGAAGTCGATCGGGCCGACCAATGTCAGCGTCTTCGTAACTGGGTCATAGTACTTGCTCAGATCAGCTGGCCAACCAGTTCCGATAGTCAATGTTCCCGTGACCGCGTGCGCGTTGTACTCGGCTATCTTGGCATCATCGAGCACATCCGTAGTCGACTTCCATGGCGGATACCCTATGACAGGCCCGTAGGTGGACAGCTTAATTATCCACTTCTCGCCTGCCACGAGGTCCATCTCCATCGGCGCGACCGCGTAGCTGCACCACTCACCGTAATGCAAGGTTCCCGGCATCCCGTTGAACTTGAGGACCTCGGGATGCTGGTCAGGGTCGTATGGGTTGAACGGGCTGATATAGGTGTTGTGAGTGGCCGTGTTGCCGCACCAGTCGAGATGCATCGCTTCGAGCGACCACGCACCGCCCGTATATCCGCCCTCATCCGTCGCAGCAGACAATTGATATCCGTTGACGCTTCGCATTGTTAGATTCATGTACTCGGGCGTCAGCGTCAGGTTCAGGTACCAGTCATCTGCCCATGCCTGCCAGTTTCTGAGCAAGCCGGCGGCTTCGATGTAGCGCCAGAGCAGCACATCGATGCCCCAGGATACTGCCCAGACCCGGATGTACAGCGTGTTCGGATCGGTGTTCGACTTGACCGGATCGAGTATCACCTGGAGCCATCTGATATCGATCGGGTAGTCATATGCCGTGTAGATATCGAAAGCGCCGCCTCCGCTACCCTCGGACATCCACTCGTCGAACCACATGCCGTTGATCAGGTCGAAGTTCATTTCGAACTCGTCCTCGAGATCACCGGTTGCGGCCATGCCGAGGAACTTCTTGCATGCGTCTCTCGAGAAACTCATCTCTGCCTGGAACTCGTGCCAGTATCCGTCGTTTGTAGTGTACAACGGCGTCACACCTGCCGGCACTCCGTAGTACTTGTTACCGTAGTGCCGACCGTACCGCAGGTCCTTCAGCTCCTGGGTATAGAGATACGTCGAGTAGGACGTGATGTTTACCCAGCCGCCGGGCAAGGAATTGTCCCCGCTCAGCAACGGGACGAACTGCGGATCCATGCCTGGACCGGTTGCACCGCCCGGTATGTATATCGCATCGACGTACATCCTGTACCAGGAACATATCTGGTTGCCCATGCTCACGACAGGCGTCGTAACGGTCGAGTACGGGTTGTACGTCATGATGAACGGGTACGTGTATGTAACCATCCATTCTTGGTAGTTCGGCTTTCTTAGGTTCATCCACTCGTTGACTCCCATGACCCCGGTCCACCGGCCAAGGTTCGCGTAATCGGTCAAATAGTTCGGCGTATCGGTCAGGTACTTTCTGTACATCTCGAACATGTTAGAGATGGTCACTGTGATCTTCGGCGCTCTTGATACCAGGCTCACCAGCTGCGAAGCTGTGCCCGTCGCGCCCTCATTGTCGGTGACTGTCAGGGTTATCGTGTAATCCCCACCAGAAGCGTATGTGTGCGATGCCGTCACGCCAGTTCCAGTTGTCCCATCTCCCCAGTTCCATGCGTAGCTCACGATCGACCCGTCGGAATCCGAAGAGCCAGAAGCATCGACGCTCACAATTAGGTCGGACACGGATACGGTGAACGAAGCGACAGGCGCGACGTTCGGCTCGATGGTCACGCTCTTGGTCGTCGAAGCGGTCGCTCCGTCGTTGTCCGTGACCGTCAGCTTTATCGTGAACGTTCCTCCAGCAGGTGCGTAGGTGTGCGTTGCGGTCTTACCAGTGCTGGTCGTCCCATCGCCCCAGTCCCAGGCATAGCTCACAATCATGCCGTCTGGATCGCTCGATGCAGAGGCATCCACGGAGGCAGTTCTCTTGTTAACCGAAACCGTGAATGAGGCCGTAGGAGCCGTGTTCGTGATGGTCACGCTCTTGGTCGTCGAAGCGGTTGCTCCGTCGTTATCCGTGACGGTAAGCCGTATCGTGTAAGTCCCAACGGACACGTAGGTATGTGTGGCAGTCTTTCCTGTGCCAGTTGTGCCATCGCCCCAGTCCCATGCATAGCTCACAATCGTGCCGTCTGGATCGCTTGATGCAGAGGCATCCACGGACGCTGTCCTCATCGTCACCATCACCGTGAAGGATGCTGTTGGCGGAGTGTTCACGATCGTGACATCCTTGGATGTGCTGCCCCTGCCGCCCTCGTTATCCGTCACCGTCAGGGTTATCGTCTTTGTACCAACGGTCGTGTAGGTGTGCGTCGCGGTCTTGCCTGAGCCAGCCGGTGTTCCGTCGCCCCAGTCCCAAGAATAGCTCACGATAGAGCCATCTGGATCGCTCGATGCAGACGCGTCGACTGAGACGGTCCTCATCGTGACTGTCACCGTGAACGAGGCTGTCGGCAGTTGATTCACTATGGTGATGCTCTTGCTTGTCGAAGCCGCGGCCCCGTCGTTATCCGTGACGGTCAAAATGATCGTGTATGTGCCGGCAAGAGTGTACGTATGAGAGGCCGTCTTTCCGCTTCCGGTCGTCCCGTCGCCCCAGTCCCAAGAATAGCTCACGATAGAGCCATCCGGATCGCTCGAAGCAGACGCATCGACCGAAACCGTTCTCAGTGTGACGGAAACCTCGAAGGACGCAGTTGGAGGCGTGTTGACTATCGTTACAGTCTTAGTCGCGGTCGCCGTCGCTCCACCGTTATCCGTTACCGTCAGGGTTATCGTCTTTGTACCAACGGTCGTGTAGGTGTGCGTCGCGGTCTTGCCTGTGCCAGTTGTGCCATCGCCCCAGTCCCAGGCATAGCTCACGATTGTGCCATCAGGATCGTATGAACCTGAGGCATCTACAGAAACGGTTCTCATTGTCACCGTCGCGGTGAACGAGGCTATCGGAGGCGCGTTTATTATCTCGACGCTCATGGTCTTGCTCGCCGAAGCCCCACCGTTGTCCGTAACAGTGAGCTTAATCGTCTTCGTCCCGTAGGTCGAGTATGTGTGCGTTGCCGTTACGCCACTTCCCGTCGTCCCATCGCCCCAGTCCCAGGCATAGCTCACAATCGTGCCATCAGGATCGTACGAACCTGAGGCATCAACCGAAACGGTCATCTTATCAACTGTTGCGGTGAACAGGGCTATCGGAGGAGCATTTGCAAGGTCTATCGACTTGCTCACACTACCTGTCAGACCACCATCATCAGTCACCGTCAGTGTTATAGTGTAGACTCCGTAAGCCGCATATGTATGCGAGGCGGTCTTACCCGCACCAGTAACTCCGTCGCCCCAGTCCCATGCATAGCTCACGATTGTCCCGTCATCGGTTGAGGCGGACGCATCGACCGAGACAGTAAGGACATTGATTGTCACAGTGAATGCCGCAACCGGGGGTGTGTTGACGATGTCGATTGACCTGCTCGTGCTGTCCGTCAATCCGCCGTCATCCGTTACGGTTAGGGTGATCGTGTATGTGCCATATGCCCCATAGACATGGGACGCGATCTTACCGGTTCCCGTTGTGCCATCGCCCCAGTCCCAGGCATAGCTGACGATCATGCCATCGTCGGTCGATCCGGATGCATCGACCGTGACCGTCTTCTTATCCACGGATGCAGTGAACGATGCTACCGGAGGCGCGTTAAGTCTGACGCTCTTCGATTCGGTGTCCATGGCTCCCAGATCGTCGATGACGGTCAGAGTGATGGTATATGTCCCATAGGAGGCGTAAGTGTGTGAAGCCGTCACGCCGCTATCGGTGGCTCCGTCGCCCCAGTCCCACTCATAGGTAGTAATGAAGCCATCCGGATCGCTCGAACCGGATGCGTCGACCGAGACCGTCAGGTCGACCACGGTATATGTGAACGATGCGATTGGCTTCAGGTTGATTCTAGCAACTGTCACCATTGCTGTCGCCGAATCGGTGAGCCCGTCGTTATCTGTCACCATCAATGTGATCTCATATGTGCCAGCCATAGCATACACATGGGAGGCCGTCATGCCCGTCCCGGAAGTCCCATCGCCCCAGCTCCAGTCATAGCTAACGATGGTGCCATCGGGATCCGAAGAGGCGCTCGCATCGACATAGACGGTCAGCTGGTCGGTCGTATATGTAAACGCGGCAATTGGCGGCATCTTTGGAAGCTCGACATAGACGCTCTCCGAAGTACTGTTTGTCAGGCCCATGTTGTCGGTCACAGTGAGCGTAATCGTGTAGGTATTCGTCGCGGAATACGTATGCGATGCCACTACGCCTGTGCCCGTCGTCCCGTCACCCCAGTCCCACGAATAGCTGACAATATCACCATCTGGGTCATACGACGCAGACGCGTCCACAATTACTGTCGCGCCTTCGACAGCATAGGAAAACAAGGCAATCGGAGGCTGAGCGACTGTTAAATGATCTATGACAATCGCGCTCGATCCTCTTGGCCCGTTCGGCGTTGCGGTTATCTGATAGATGCTGTTAGGATTCATAAGCACGCCGTCGGTCCAGACCGTACCCGTTGGATACGCGTCGTATGCCGCGAACCGGATCCTTTGGTGGAACACATCCATCGGTATCCCTGATGTATTGTCAGCGACATCGATGACCAGAGATCTCAGGCCGTTGTTGTTTATCTCTCCTTTCCAGATCCCCGATTCGGCCCCTGTTCGAAATTCCCACGTTATGGCACTCGCTCTTGGGCCCTTTTCGCCCTTCACAATAAGATGCGAATTCCCGTCCTGTGCAAATGTCAAAGGTGCACAGGCCACGAATACCATAACGGCACACAATAGAATAGCTGCTGCCGTAATGCTATATTTTGTTCCCCTCAATTGAACTCCTCCCTCACAGGACATCCCCCTGGCCTTGTGGAAACTATCAGCAAGAACCGGGGTGCGGCCCCTGTTCCCGCCTCATGGTTTTCCATTTGGCCTGAATCAGATCGGCACAGGCCGATCTTGATTCGCTTATCATCTCATATTAAAAACATATTATTAAAGAATTTCGAGAAGATCCGCGAGGATTTCAAACGCGCCACATTGCGCAGATTCTTGCGAACAGCGCGGCTGAAGGATTAACGATCTAGGGGCGTTTGAACCAATATTTTATCATTGAAAAATTATCTTTTTAACTGAAAGACCGGGATCTGGTTGAGCAAATAATACGTTCGCCCGAAATTTCGACCTTAATTTCCATTGGAATCCCCTGATAGCGGAGAAAGGTCAATGACGACATCCCGAAATATCGAGTTGGGAATTCTTCATTGCCTGGTCGCATTGGAATTGCTCCCGATATTTCATTTTTGGATTACGGTCTACATTATTTTAAGCTATCGTGTGCATCAGGTTTGCAAATCCCACTTGCTTTTAAATATCATATAAAGTAAATTTGGAGATTTCTTACCCCTCAGAATTCTCTTTTTTTATATCATCAATATTTGGATCCGGGATATGCAAATCATTCGACGCCAGATATTTATCGAATCAGATCCAAACAAAATCGTCTAAGAAAAACTATATATATAGCTTTGTAGATAATGACATTTGTCTGACGAAATTCCCAAAAGCGTCGGACAGAGGCGTGATAGATGGCAGGCTCAGAGCGCGTCACAATCCGCATCCCGGAGGAGCGGATACAGAAGCTTCAGGCTTTGGTTGACGCGGGCAAGTTCGATACGATATCGGATGCTATACGGGCGGCCATCGACAAGTTCGTCCAGGACGAGTTCACGCCTGAGTACATCGAGAAGGTGACTGTCGAGTTGCCGAAGGGAAATGTTGTTGAGCTCCAGCAACTGGTCCATAAGGGCGACTCTATATCCGTCGATGATGCGATCCGAAACGCTGTAAGGGAATACATCAGACGAAAGATGTCCAAGGCATTGGACGAGCTGGAGAAGCAATAGCCAGCATCGGGATGGGATGCATCGGCATCCGCATTGAGTTAGCGTGAGCAAGGCAAGGGAAAAACAATGACATACTCGAGGCTCGTCGAGGAAGCTCTAGTAAATACAGGCTTGGACAAGATGAGAAGATTCGGCCCGAAAATAGCAGTGATCGGATGCGGAGGTGGCGGATGCAACAGTGTGAACAGATTAAAGTCCCTTGGATTGAGCGATGTCGAGACGATCGCCATCAACACTGACAGGTGCCATCTCGAGATGATTTCGGCTGACAAGAAGATATTCATTGGGGAGCACATAACAAAGGGTTTCGGCACCGGCGGGAATCCGGTACTGGGGGAGAAATGCGCCCGGGACTCCTATGATGAGATAATGAGAGCGGTCGCGGACCTAGACCTCGCGTTCATCACAGCGGGAATGGGCGGTGGCTCGGGAACGGGTATATCGCCCGTAGTTGCTGAAGCCGCCCGGCGTGCTGGCGCATTGACGGTCGCGATCGTGACATCTCCGTTCTCATATGAGCGCGGCAGGCTTGAAGTCGCGCAACAGGGCATCGCAAGACTCAACCAGATAGCGCATTGCACGATAGTCCTTGATAATAACAAGCTGCTCAGGCTCGCGCCGAGATTGCCTATAGATAGGGCCTTTGGTGTGATGGATCACCTGATTGCGGACACTATGAAGGGTCTTTCGGAGACGCTTTTCGAGACCAGCATGATAAACATCGACTTCTCCGATTTCCATAGCGTGATGTCGAAGGGAGGCATGGGGACGATGATGCTGAGCCAGAGTGAAGACGTCAAGGAGTTAGTAGAGGAATCGCTCAGCAACCCATTCCTCGATGTGGATCTCAGCGAAGCCGAGGGTGCCCTGATCCATATCACTGGCGGTCCGGAGATGTCCCTCAAGGAGGCCTATGCCGTCTTTCAGGGGATAACCGACAGGCTGCCCTCCGCGAGGAACATCAAATTCGGCGCGAGAATCGACGCCAATGAGAAGTCCCGCATGAAGAAGGTGATAGGCATCGTGACGGGCGTGAAGCCAGGGAGCATTTCCGGCGAGAGGTTCGGTCGTATTGTCGGGGACATCCGCACGCCTCGGATCGGGGCATTCGCTTGAGCTATTTGGACCCAATTCTTTAAAAAAAAAAGCCTATCTATCCTTCGCCTCCCGGATCGCGTCCTTGAGCACGCCCATCATGACGTGGTATTCCCATTTCGAGAGCACGGCTCTGCCCATCATCCTCCGGAACATCACCGTCGTCTTTCTCCGCTTGTGCATGGGATACTCGATTGCGTCCAGAAGGGATTCGAACTGTCTCACGAGAAGATCTATCTCCAGTCTTGCGGCCCTTTTCGATTTCCAGACCGGGGCGCCTGCCTGGAATAGCTCGTAGAATATGACCGCGGCCGCATGGCTGACGTTCATGATGGGATACTCCTCAGACGTCGGTATTGTGACGAGCAGATCGCACTTGGAAATCGTCTTCCTGTCCAGCCCAAAATCCTCCTGTCCGAACAATATGGCGACTTTTCCCTCGAACCCCTTTATCTTATCTACGAACTCCCGCGGGGTAAGCGATATCCTATCGAATTTTTTCGGGTTCTTCGTCTTGACCCCTGTGGTTCCGACCACCATGTCCGCGCGGGCAAGAGCGCGGGCGAGGCTCTTGAACACCTTCGCCCTGTCGAGCACGGGCTCCGCGGCGTGCATCGCGCGTCTTCTCGCCTCGACACCTATCTCGCATTCAGGGTCTACCAGGACGAGCTCTTTGAGCCCGAAGTTCATCATGGCTCTCGCAATTGCGCCCACGTTGCCCTCACTCTGGGGACGTACTAGCACGACCTCTATTGCTGGCATCTCTGCGACCAACACGTAGATATTGCAAAGGATATATCTCTATGGCGATGGATAGGAGAATCGCGCTCAAGATCGCGTACGATGGCTGCCAGTTCGCCGGTTTCTCGAGGCAGCCGGGGAAAAAGACAGTAGAGGGATCTATTTTCGCGGCGCTCAGAGAAATACGCGCTATCCGCGATCCGCGCTCGGCAAAATATCGGTGCGCGTCGCGGACGGATGCGGGCGTCAGCGCCTTCGGGAACGTGATCTCGATAGACACTTCTTTTCCTGCGGAGAAGTTGCAGCGCGCCCTCAATTCCAGGCTGGAAGATATCTGGTGCACCGGGATCACAATTCTCCCCGAGGGATTCGATGTGCGGCACGGGGCGATCAGCCGCGAATACTGGTATTTCATGGCGAAGGATGATTTAAACGTAGAAAGGATGCAGAGTTGCACCGAGCTGTTCCTCGGAGAGCACGATTTCTCCAGATACGGCAGGATGGACGGCAGGAACCCCATTCGCAAAATACTGTCTTTCGACATATCGGAAACTGGTCGCCTAATATTGCTGCGCGTGAAAGGGGAGAGCTTTCTCTGGAATCAGGTGAGAAGGATGGCCTGGGCAATAGAACAGGTCGGGAAAGGATGCGCCGAGCCTGACGAGATATCTCCAGAGGATTACCGGCTTCGGAGGATAGGGGTCGCGCCTGCCGAGAACCTCATCCTGGCTGACGTAGATATCGGGTTCGAGTTCGAGTCGAATGAGCGAAATTCAAAGACGCTGAGGGACGCCATGAGCAAGCTAGTGAGGTTGAACGTGCGGACAGAGCTGCTCGGCAGAATCATCCGCGATTTGTCAAATGGACAAATCGTATGAAGAGGTGAAGGATTGATAATGAGAACGAATAAGAGATCTCACGAAAAGAAGCGATCGCTGATAGCTGTCACTGGAACGCCTGGTACAGGTAAATCGCAGGCGTGCAGACTTATAAAAGAATATCCTGTGATCGACCTCAATGCGCTGATAAAGAAGAACGCGAAAAAGTTCGGGTTCGATTCCGATAGGGAATCGATCGAGGTCACCCCAGGACAATTGAAGAGGCTTCTCCCGAAGATCCGGGGGAGGACTATAGTCGAGGGGCACCTATCACACCTTCTTTCGCCTGAAATGACCATCGTCCTCAGATGCTCTCCGAACGAGTTGGCGAGGCGGTTGAGAAAGAGAGGCTGGCCTCAGGCGAAGATCCAGGAGAACAAGGAAGCGGAAGCGGTCGACGTGATATTGATCGAAGCGCTGGAGAGAGGCGGGGATGTCTTCGAGATCGATACGACCCACATGAAGCCTAAAGAGGTTGCTGAGGCTATACGGGAGATAATCGAGGGAAAGAACACCCGCCGGTTCGAGCCGGGAAAGATCGATTGGAGCGAGGAGGTGTTGGGTTGGTACTGAACAGATACAGGAAAGAGCTCGAACCGTTGCTCGACCCGTTTGCTCTGGCGCTGGGTAGAATATCTCCCAACGCCCTTTCAGTGATATCTTTGATATTCGCTATCGCTGCACTGTGCGTGCTCCTCGCGATTGCAGATGCAGTCGGACTTCTCATCGCCGCCGTGTGCATCGCATTCAACGGGCTATTTGACGCCCTTGACGGCAGAGTGGCCAAGATGTCCGGCAGGGCGACCCTGCGCGGAGATCTGGTCGATCACCTGATAGACAGGCTGTCGGACTTTCTCATCATCGCGGGGATTGCCCTTAGCGGTTTTGCCGACGTCAGGCTCGGCCTCCTGGCCCTCGGTTCTGTCCTAATGGCGAGCTACATGGGCACACAAAGCCAAGCACTCGGGCTGAGAAGAGACTACGGCGGCGTACTCGGGAGGGCGGAGAGGATACTATTGACCATTATATTCCTTCTAATAGCATTTATGGCTCTTACGCTCTCCCCCGAGAGCTATCGCCTGCTCATCGGCGATTTCGCGCTCTCCATCCTCGACCTTATGCTTATCCTATTCATCGTGCTCTCGGCCGTCACGATTCTTCAGAGATTTTCGAGGACCTGGCGTGCGCTCGGGGGTCCGTGAGGCTTTGCGTCGCTTCATGGCGCGGTAATACTTAAGCGGATGAGTCATCCATTCCTGGGCGCACAGGCTGTCGGGGTTGTAACAGTTGCCGTAGCTCTTCATGGTCGAACATTCCGGAGGGGTGTACTTCGTCCCGGAGATCTCCCCCAGGATGTGCTGTATCTGATACCCGCTCTTGCCAGGATCGAAATCTGGGGCGGTCGAGAACATCTCGAGTATCTTTTCCGCGCTCATCCCGAGCGCTCCAAGGAATGAGGTTATCGCGAACCGAGCGGTGTGAGGGACGTTCTCGCCGTTCCTCATCATTGTCAGTATCGTCTTCATGCATGGGGGAAAGGCCAAATCATCGATCGGCCCAAGCTCACCGGCGACGAACTCCTTCCTCTTCCCCTCCAGCTGCTGGACGAACCTCTCTGCGTCCGCGCCGAAGACGGACAGGATCTTGTCGTTCACCGGTCTCGGCAGCTCTGAGTTTATCTTGTCGTTCAACGCCTGTCGCATAATCCTGGCGAGTCGTTCTCTGTTCACCTTCACCTTCCCTGCGAATATCTCCTGATTGACCAGCTTCCACTCTTTCGCGCGGATCGTCGAAGTGGTCGATAGGAAAGAAGAGAAATGTATCATGAAACTCCCATCAGCCCCTTTGGTCACCTCCACCCCGAGCTCGCGAGCTATGGCGAGCATGTTCTCATCGCTTTCCTCCAGGAGCCTGCTCTCGAGCAGCATCGCCTCTCCGAGCGCATATCTGGCGATCAGCAGCCTGTGCCCCGAGCATGAGATTATCATACGCGCTATCGGATAACTGAGTACCTCGGTCAGCTGATCTGCCTCCCTCACCAACGGGACGGCTGAGACGAAGGCGGACTCGATGGCTTGCCGTACCCGCTCCTTCCCACGCGTCCTCGCCAGCTCGAACGCGATGTCGCTGAGCAGATTGTCGAGCGATATCCCCCTCTCCTTGAGAACCTTGGCCGCGCCTTCGAGGAACGGATACTTCGCATAGTGCTTCAAGTCGTTTATCAGCGTATCATCTCCGGTTCAAACCCAGCCTGCGTACCGTGCGACTGATCTTGCCGCGTCCTCGTCGGCCAAGACCTCTTGGAGGTGCTTGAGATCCTTAATCGGTCTCGCCAATACAATCCGTCTCGCCCTCTTTTCACCTATCCGCGGGAGTGCCGAAAGTGCCGCCATCGGGGCCGTGTTAATATCCAGAGGATATTGCACTCCGGTTACGCTTCTATATCCGTGCGAGGTTATCATGACATCGACGAATCTTCTCAACTCGCATTTATACGGAATCCCTACGAGTAGCGGGTAGCTGCCCACCTGACGCCCAAAGGTGACATTGCCTTCCCTGAGCTCCAGATATACGTTTCTCAGTATCGTCCCTGGGGGTAACATCCGCTCGAGTATCGGGCGGTCGATTTCCTTCCTCACCCAATCCTTGAAGCTCAGAAATCTCAACCGGTCAGGCTTCTGGGGCTTGAACCCTGGTCTTGATGCTATGACCTGGCGAATGTTAATACGGCGCAACAGTAGACCTCTTTTCATTATTTCTTTTAGAAATTCCCGATTATGCTCATATGTCCTCGGAGTCTCACCTCTCAGACCAAAAAGGAAGTTCAACCCCGGCAATAAGAAAGGCAAGCCAGTAGGACCTATTCTTGCACCTATCCGGTTCATTATCTCAATAGCCGTTATGGTCTCCTCAGGAGTAGCGTTCAGATTGTTCAACATCCTCACCTCCGGGTCCGCACTCTCGAGCCCGAGCGCGAGCACGTTCCCAGAAGTACAGTGCTCAACTATGCTCTCGAAGATACGAGCTGATTCTTCGGGATGCGCCGCGATGACTGCAGGGTTGGCGTTATCGAGATGCAGCACCTCGGGTCTAGCATTCTCCTTTACACCTCGAAGCAGATATTCTATCATTCCCGGGCTCGGTCTCGGGACCTCTGACGAGCCCACACCCTCTGCCATGTACGAGACGAAGCACGATTGCCCTCCGATGCGCAGATTCCTTACGCCTGCCTCTCCGAGGGCTTTCGCCTCCGCTATGATCGAGTCGGGATTCCGAAACATGACGTCCCCGAACAGGGGCTCGATGCAGAATGAGCATCCTCCTGAGCAGTATCTAACGCACCCGCGATAGGTCTGTATCTCAGCTATGAGAGGCCCGGAATAATCCGGATGAGCTCTGCATATCCCCGCGCCCCTGATGGACCAATCGTCAAACTCGTCCAGGCTCCTGTACCTATCGACGAAACGCCCCGATCTCACGAATTCGTATACGGCAGCTTCGACATCTCTTGAGACGATGTGATCGAATGATTGTCTGAGCTCGTCATCCGCGAAATAGGAGGCAATCGGACCTCCGAGCATCCTCGGCGAGTTCGTTATCTTGCCAATTTCGATTATCTCCCTTTTGGATGCAGGGGCGCCCCGAAGATATTTCCCCGGAACCGCAGTTCCCCCTATCACCACGAGCAGATCCGCCGCAGGGAGCTTTCTGCCAGTCCTTACCTGATCGATTGTGAGATACTCGACGCTCGCGCCCTCCGAAAGGGCAGCACCAGCGGCCGATCTCGGATAAGGAGAGATATAGGGCGGCACGCCCAGGCACGATGGCTCATCGACATAGCCGTCCAGAATGGTTATTTTCATCAATTTTGAGATAACCTATATTTACTATCTGAAAGTTCTGCAATTGTAAGCTCGATATCTACTTATCCAAAGAATAGATTCGAGTTCCTGCCAACACCAAGACGAATATGGATTACATGTATTTCGATATTCGTCATCTCGAATGGGAGGCATTTGAATGGCAAGCGGAAAAACCGCGAAGAAAACCGACGCGAAGAAGACCGTTCAGAAAGTGGACGTAGAGGAGCTGAAAAAGAAGGCATACGAGCCCGCGAGACTGGCGACAATCGCGCATCCATATTACGAGGGGAAAATAGAGGTCGTCCCCAAATGCCCGGTGAGGAACTTCAACGATTTCGCGATCTGGTATACTCCCGGAGTCGCAGAACCTTGCAAGCTGATAAACAAGAACATCGATGAGGTGTACAGACAGACAGGGAAATGGAACTATGTCGCCGTCGTATCCGACGGTACCCGCGTGCTGGGGCTCGGGGACATCGGACCGGAGGCGGGTCTACCGGTCATGGAGGGCAAGGCGCTTCTATTCAAGTATCTTGGAGGGGTCGACGCCTTCCCGATATGCCTGAGAGAGAAGGACCCGGACAAGATAATCGAGATAGTGAAGGCGTTGCAGCCGAGCTTTGGTGGCGTGAACCTCGAGGATATCGCACAGCCGAAGTGCTTCAAGATACTCGACACGTTGAGAAAAGAGTGCGAGATCCCCGTCTGGCATGACGATCAGCAGGGAACTGCTGCGATCATCACTGCGGGCGTAATCAATGCGCTCAAGTTCGTCGGCAAGAAAATATCAGAAGCGAAGATCGTGCTCTTCGGTGCGGGTGCGGCGAACATCGCGACCGCGAGGGTCCTGACCGTCGCCGGGGCGAATTTGAAGAACATGATAGTACTGGACAGCAAAGGGACTCTCCATCCTGGAAGGACCGACATCGACCAGGTTAATTGGAAGGAGAAGTATTACCTCGCAATGAACAGCAACAGAGAAGGAATAGTCGGAGATCTCAACGCCGCATGCAAAGGCGCGGACATCCTGATTGCTGCGTCCAAGCCCGGTCCGGGAACGATAAAACCGGACGTCATAAAGCTCATGGCAGATAAGCCGATCGTCTTCCCTGTCGCAAATCCCATACCGGAAATATGGCCCTGGGAGGCGATTGAGGCCGGCGCTGCAGTCGTCGGTACTGGGCGGAGCGACTTCCCGAACCAGGTGAATAACTCGCTCGGGTTCCCAGGGATATTCAGAGGCACGCTGGACATCAAGGCGAAAACCATCACCGATGAGATGTGCGTAGCGGCTTCTATCGAGCTCGCGAAGGTCGCTGAGGACAAGGGGCTCTCGGCGGATTACATAATCCCGACCATGGACGAATGGGAAGTCTTCCCGAGGGAGGCCGTGGCAGTGGCTCTGAAGGGGATAGAGCAGGGTGTTGCGCGCGTGAAGCCGAGCAGGCAGGAGCTCTTCGAGAAAGCTCAGACGATTATCAAGAGGGCAAGAGAAGAGACCAAGCTGCTCATGAGCAAGGGGTTCATCAAGCCCTTCCCTGAGGCATAAACGAGAAGCGAGGATTCAGACCGGTCCTCGGCGTCTTCATTTTTTCTCATTTATTCTCGATAATTGCGGACCCTTTTGCAGAAAGGCGATGGGGGACGCGAGAATCTACAATAGCCCCATCTCGAGGACCTCGACGCTCTGGATCCCGGGGACCTGTTGTAGGGCGTTTTCCGTCTGCTCGGACAGTCCGCCCTCGTCCTTGAAGACAACCAGAATCTCGATAGCCTTTAGCCCGAACGCGAAAGGCCTGACCTCGCTCGCGCGTAGCTTGACCTCAGGAGGGAGAGCACTCTTCAGCCTGCCCATCAGAGAATCGATGTCCTGGTCCGGCGATTCTGGTAACAGTCTATATCTGACGGCCACGTCTCCCATCCGGCAAACACCTCACGGACCAGTAAAATTGCACTTGGGACAGGTGTACGGCACGCTCTGGTCCCTGCACCTCGCACAACGCCCAATCTCAACTTCGCCGCAGTTAGGGCACATGAAGACTGTGCTTTTGGGCATCGCAAGTCTTCTCCCGCACGATGTGCATATCTTTTCGCTCATCATCGTTGATTCCAGCCATTTGCGAGGTTCGACAAAGGTCAGCATATATATAATGATAGTTCTGCAAAAATCCCCCTATAAGCAGAAGCTTGAGAGAAATGCCAAGGCAATGGAAGTACATGCACAGGTCGAGCACTTGAAATCCGGGTGCCAGAACCCCTTCGTTTCCTGTGGAAATCGTGAGCCGGAATCCATGTGATAATCAGGCTATGCGAGAGCCGGGTAATGGTCATCAAGGTTCACATCACATTTCAGGTTTTTTATTCATGAGGTGCATCAATTGCACTTTGCAGAAGAGAAACATAATATCTTGTTATCATGGATACGGTGCGTGATCTCATATATAATCCTCGATAGGTAGGAGTCCGATGCAAAGGAAGTACAAGAAATTCGTCGAGGACAAGAAATCCGCTGTCAAGGTTCGACAGGAATCGCAGGTCAGCATCGACCGGATCGAAAATGGTGGTCCATGCGAACAGGACTCCCTCGGGGCAACCGCAATAGCGGTGAATTCAGAAGGAAGAATTGTAAGAGTGCAAGGGGCTTCCGCTGAGGATCTTCTGCCGACCTTGCATGCTGCGAGGATCGCGTGGGCCAACTTCGTCCTCAGTGACCTCGAACGAGAAGGAGCCGCTCTGGCAATGAGGCTGGGATTCAGTTCGTCTCTCGTGCCGACGCTTCTGAAGGGATACTATTCTGCGCTCGAGGATAAGGGCACGGAGCTCGGGATGATGCTCCCAGCCGTGATCGTCGAGGGAATCAATCTGAAAAGCTATCCGTTGCTTGTACTCATGAGAAAGGACCTGATAGTGACGATGCACGGCAGAGAGATCAAGAGGCTCGTCCAGTTCTCGAAATACGCGGACCACTTCTTCAAGCGCCTACCCGATACTCAGAAAGCCGAGGACAAATTGACGTTGATTCTCATCCGGATACTGGACGAGAACAACACGCGCAATTTCGACCAGCTCAGGGAAATCGAGGAGAAGGTCGACGAGATGAGCGAGCTGATGCTAGACCCGACCGCACCGCGGCTTGAGCTCGCGAAACGGATTTATCAGATGAAGCACACGCTGATCACCTATTTGAACACTCTATGGAGAGCACTCGATGTCCTGCACTCGCTCAGGTACGGGGATGCGGACCTAATATCTGACGATCCAAAGATACTGGCTCAGCTCGGGCTCCTCGGAGATGACGTGACACGCCAGATAGGCTTGAGCGAGCACATGTCTTCGGTCTTGGCAGGAGGACTCGAAGTGCTCCAGGCGATTTACAACAATCAACTGCAGATAATCAACAACCGCATGAGCTATATCATCACGTGGTTGACTATCCTAGGCACAGCCGTGCTCGTCCCGAACACCCTCGCGACGATAATGGCCTCAGTGCTCGGAATGAATCTGCCGCTTCTGACATGGTATTTGATCGTCCTTGTATTCTCCACGATCGGGGCGACCTACCTCGCTTACTGGTGGGTCAAGAAATGGGTGCACATCCCGACCAAGACCGATTGATCTCCGCCATCTGAGAGTCGAAATGGTGGGTGCGCATCATATCATCATTCTGGTCGGACTATGCATGCCCGTTGTAGGTAGCAACAGCTTAAGTGCCAGGAAGTTTTATATATTGGTGGTGGCTACACGGGGGCACTAATGCATCCTGATGGAAGCCGCGCTCCAGGGCCCGTAGCTCAGCTAGGTAGGAATCTTTTCGATCACAGGAAAGTTTCCCTAGAAAGAGCATCTGCCTTTTAAGCAGGTGGCCCGGGGTTCGAATAGATACCGCCGGAAACGACGGGTCTCGAAACTCCCCGCGGGCCCGCCAGGCTGACTCAAAATGGAGGCAGGCGGGGCAGAGGAGACGGGTACGGCTGGAGCCATGGGAAAGGCAGAAAAGAAACCCCAGGGGGAATCGAACTGTCGGACGAGTTCAACGTGCTGGAGCATGAGTTGGTGCCTGAGCACTATCTTCTGAGCGATGAGGAAGCCGAGAAAGTCCTCGCGGCATTGAAACTGACAAAAGATCAATTGCCGAAGATTCGGCTAAACGACCCGTGCGTGATAGCTCTTGATAGGATCTGCGGTCCTGTGGAAGAAGGAAAGATAGTCAAGATAGTAAGAAAAAGCCCGACAAGCGGCGTATCGGTGTGCTACAGACTAGTAGTTCGTGGGTGAGGCCCATGAGAACACTCATTGAGACGTATTTCAAAGAGAGGAGTATCGTCAATCATCAGATAGCATCCTTCGATGATTTTCTGGCAACGGTGAACAACCCGAATAGCCGGATGCAGAGGATTGTGGACAGCACGAAGGCTGCCCCGGAAGACCCCGAAGGTGGGATCTTCAGGCTTGACCCGGATAGGACCGGCGGAAACATCATCGAGATACGGTTCGGCAGGAAGAGGGACGAGAGAACCGGCGAGATAGACCCCAACTCACCGCCCACGATCACAGTCCAGAAGCCGACCGTCAGGGAGGCGAATGGGGCTGCGCACGACCTGTACCCCATGGAGGCACGGCTGAGGAACCTGAACTATTCGGCCCCGATATACCTGAATTTCACGATAATTGAGAACGGCATCGAACGCGAAACGGAATCCGTGCATATCGGAGACCTCCCAATCATGGTGAAATCGAGAAAGTGTAACCTCCATAGGGACAACATCGAGACGGATCACGAGCCCACGGACGAGGAATACAGAGAACACCTCATTAAACACGGCGAGGACCCATCCGATCCCGGCGGATACTTCATAATCGGTGGCTCGGAACGCGTGTTGATCTCGCTGGAGGACCTCGCTCCGAACAGGGTCATGGTCGAGGTAAACGAGAGATACGGCACGCGCGTCGAGGTCGCGAAGGTATTCTCACAGAGGGAGGGCTACAGGGCCCTTACACTGGTCGAGAAGAAGAGAGACGGCATGCTGATGGTTTCCGTCCCCGCGGTATCGGGCCAGATACCATTGATCGCGCTCATGAAGGCCCTCGGCATGGAGAATGACGAGGACATATTCAAGGCGATTGTCTCTGTGGAAGAGATGAAGAACATCGTCTATGCGAACATCGAGGAGTGCCAGAACAAGAAGCTCTATCCGCCGAACGGCATCTCGACGACGGAGGATGCGATCCTGTACCTCGAGAGGAAGTTCGCGACTGGACAGGCGAAGGAGTACAGGATCAAGAAAGTCGAGAGCATAATCGACAGGTCGCTCTTGCCGCATCTGGGGGATACTAAGGAGGCTCGGCTAAAGAAGGCAATCTTCCTCGGTAGGGTCGCGAGGACCGTGCTCGAGCTCGCCCTCAACCTGAGAGGCGAAGATGATAAGGACCATTACGCTAACAAGAGGCTGAAGCTCGCAGGAGACCTCATGGAGGACCTATTCAGGGCGGCTTTCACCAACCTGATAAAGGACCTGAAGTACCAGCTCGAGAGGAGCTATACCAGAAAGAAGGAGCTCAGGATAAGCTCCGCGATAAGGCCAGATCTTCTTACACACAAGCTGTTGCACGCGCTTGCGACCGGCAACTGGATCGGCGGCAGGACCGGAGTATCGCAGCTTCTGGACAGGACGTCGAACATGTCGACACTGTCACATCTGAGGAGGGTAACTTCTCCTCTGACACGAAGCCAACCGCACTTCGAGGCGAGAGACCTGCATCCGACGCAGTGGGGCAGGCTATGCCCTAACGAGACGCCTGAAGGTCAGAACTGCGGCCTCGTGAAGAACTATGCGCTGGTCGTAGACGTCTCCGAAGGGTTCAACGAGCACGAGCTCAGTTGGATGCTGAAAGATCTTGGCGTCCAGGAGGTCTCGGAGCATCTGGCGAACGCCGCGAGGGTCTACGTTAACGGAGACCTTGTCGGGCTTCATACAAAACCCGCAGAACTTGTAAGTGAGATTAGAAACCGGCGTCGGAGCGGCCTGCTGTCTCACGAGGTGAATATCAGATTCGACGAAGAGATGAACGAGATAGTCATCAACTGCGATGAGGGAAGGCTGCGGAGGCCTCTCATAGTCGTAAAGGACGGCAGGACGGCTCTCACGAGGAAGCACGTCGAGGACATGAAGGCGAACAGGATACGCTGGAGCGACCTGATCAGGGAGGGCGTGGTCGAATGGATAGATGCGGAGGAGGAGGAGGATGCATACATCGCGCTGTTCGCATACGATGTGCCGGCGACGTGTAAGCACTGCGGGGCATACCTTTCACGCACCGATGTCGAATGGATGAACCCCGGCGAGGAGGGTGCGATCAAGCTCAGATGCATCAGATGCGACGGGATCATGGAGGTGCCGTCCAACCTTAGAAAGGAGCACACGCACCTCGAACTCGACCCGATGGTCATCCTCGGGGTATGCTCGGGCATTGTCCCTTACACGGAGCATAACTCGACTCCGAGAGTCACGATGGGAGCTGGGATGGCGAAGCAGTCGCTCGGTATGGCGGCATCGAACTTCAGGACACGCCCGGATACCAGAAGCCATCTGCTTCACTATCCTCAGAAGCCTCTCATCCGGACAAAAACGATGGACTTCGTCAACTTCGATAGCAGGCCCGCAGGGCAGAACTTTGTTGTCGCGGTGATGTCCTATCACGGGTACAATATGGAAGATGCAGTCATAATCAACAAGGCCGCAGTGGACCGGGGCCTCGGCAGATCCACATTCATGAGGACCTACAAGGCTGAGGAGAGAAGGTACCCTGGAGGTCAGGAGGATCATTTCGAGATCCCCAGCCCGGACGTCAGAGGTGCCAGGGCGGACACCGCGTACAGCAACCTGTCCGAAGACGGCCTCATCAGCCCCGAGATGCCAGTGAACGGCGGCGATGTGCTTATCGGAAAGACATCTCCTCCTCGTTTCCTCGAGGAGGAGACCGATTTCCTGACCCCTCAGAAGAGGCGTGAGACATCGATCACCGTCAGGAGCGGTGAGACCGGCTGGGTTGACAGCGTGTACCTGACGGAATCCGAGAACGGCAGCAGGCTTGTGAAAGTTAAGGTGAGGGACCAGCGGATACCAGAGCTCGGAGATAAGTTCGCCTCGAGGCACGGTCAGAAAGGGGTTGTTGGACTGGTATGTCCGGAGGAGGACCTGCCGTTCACAGAGGACGGGATCGTCCCCGACCTGATAATCAACCCGCACGCGATACCGTCTAGGATGACGGTCGCGCATGTGCTGGAAATGATCGGAGGGAAGGTCGGATGCATGCAGGGCAGGTTCATCGACGGCACACCGTTCAGCGGGGAGCGCGAGGAGGCGCTCCGGAAGGCGCTTATAGAGTGCGGTTTCAAGGACAACGGCAAGGAGGTCATGTACGATGGCAAGACCGGAAGAAAGATCGAGGCAGAGATATTCATCGGGGTCATCTACTACCAGAAGCTGCACCACATGGTCTCCGGAAAGCTGCACGTTAGGAGCAGAGGGCCCGTACAAATACTCACAAGGCAGCCAACCGAGGGCCGCTCCAGACAGGGAGGGCTGAGGTTCGGGGAGATGGAGAGGGACTGCCTGATAGGCCATGGTGCCGCGATGGTGATCAAGGACCGGCTCCTGGACGAGTCCGACGGCACACTGCAATACGTCTGCGGAGATCCGAAATGCGGACATATCGCGATACTCGACAGGAGAGGAACGCTCCGATGCCCTGTCTGCGGCAATAACTCCTCGATATACCAGGTGCAGATGTCTTATGCTTTCAAGCTACTCCTCGACGAGCTGATGTCGCTCGGCGTGGTAATGAGACTGCAGCTGGAGGACTTGAGATGATAGAAGGACAGGTCATTACCAAGAGGATTGCTGCGATCAAATTCGCGCTGCTTTCGCCCGAAGAGATCAGAAAGATGTCCGCGACGAAGATAATCACCGCGGATACTTACGACGATGACGGCTTCCCGATAGATATGGGGCTCATGGATCCGCATCTCGGAGTCATCGAACCCGGGCTGCGATGCAAGACCTGCGGCCGCAAGGCGGACGAGTGTCCAGGACATTTCGGGCATATCGACTTGGCAATGCCAGTCATCCATGTCGGATACGTGAAGGACATCAAGAAGTTCCTTCAATCGACCTGCAGGACCTGTGGGAGACTCCTGCTGACCAAGGAGCAGGCAGAAGAGTACACCCGGCAGATAGAGAAAATGGAGGAACTCGGTGGAGACACCGTCGACGTCGGACTCATCTCGAAGGAGACGGCGAAGGATGCCGCCTCGAGGACTGTATGCCCGCACTGCGGGGCGATACAGCTCAAGATCACGCTGGACAAGCCGACGACCTTCCGGGAAGAGGGGCACAAGCTGACTCCAAAGGAGGTCCGCGAGAGGCTCGAACGGATACCGGATGAGGATCTCCCGCCGCTTGGGCTGGACCCGAAGTCCGCGAGACCAGAATGGATGGTGCTAACGGCTCTGCCGGTCCCGCCTGTTGCGGTTAGACCATCAATTACGCTTGAGTCCGGGGATAGGTCCGAGGACGACATCACGCACAAGCTCGTTGATGTCCTGAGGATAAACCAGCGGCTGAGGGAGAACCGGGACGCCGGAGCGCCCCAGTTGATAGTCGAGGACCTCTGGGAGCTGCTCCAGTATCACGTCACGACATACTTCGACAACCAGACCTCGGGCATACCGCCCGCGAGGCACAGGTCCGGCAGACCGTTGAAGACGCTCGTGCAGAGGCTGAAGGGGAAGGAGGGCAGGTTCCGGTCCAACCTGTCCGGGAAGCGCGTCAACTTCTCCGCAAGGACCGTGATCTCGCCTGACCCTCACCTATCGATCAACGAGGTCGGCGTACCCGAAGAGGCCGCAAGGGAGCTGACCGTACCGCTACACGTCACTGACTGGAACCTCCCGATTGCGAAGGAGCTTGTGCTGCGCGGGCCCGCGCCGAAGACTGTGCCGTACAAGCCGGGAGTGAATTATGTTATACGGAACGACGGAAGAAGGATCAAGATCACCGACAAGAACGCGGAATCCGTAGCTGAGATCCTCGAACCGGGATACATAGTCGAGAGACACCTCATGGACGGAGACATAGTACTCTTCAACAGGCAGCCATCGCTCCACAGGATGTCCATGATGGCTCATACCGTGAGGATCATGGATGCCAAGACGTTCAGGTTTAACCTGGCCGTATGCCCGCCCTACAACGCCGACTTCGATGGCGACGAGATGAATCTCCACGTCGTCCAGAGCGAGGAGGCGCGTGCCGAGGCGAGGATAATCATGAAAGTCCAGGAGCACATCCTGTCACCCAGGTTCGGTGGTCCAGTCATTGGGGGGATACATGACCACATCACGGGCGCCTTCCTGCTGACATATAGGGATCGGAAGTTCGACGATGAGCAGACGACCCATATCCTTGCAAAGGTGAATATGCCCAAGCCACCTCCCGCATTCAAGAGCGGGAATTCCAAGTACTGGTCCGGGAAGCAGCTGTTCAGCCTGCTTTTGCCGAAGGACCTGCACATGACATTCAGGGCGAAGATCTGCCAGGACTGTGAGAAGCACGGCAAGGGGAAGTGCAAGCGCGAGAAGTGCGAAAATGACGCGTTCGTCGTGATAAGGAACGGGAAGCTGGTCACGGGGACAATTGACGAGAAGGCGATCGGGGCGTTCAAGGGCAGGATAGTTGATAAGATAGCGAGGGACTACGGGCCCGATCGCGCGAAGGAGTTCCTGGACGCCGTCACGAAGATGGCGATAGGGGTGATCACCGCGCGCGGCTTCACGACGGCAATCGATGACGAGGACATCCCGACGGACGCGAAGGCCCAGATAGAGGACGTCCTCAGGCAGGCGATGGACAAGGTCAACACCCTCGTGGAGGCTTACAGGCGCGGCGAGCTCGAACAGATGCCCGGAAGGTCGCTTGAGGAGACCCTCGAAGTCGAGATCATGAAGGTCCTGGGCATGGCCAGGGACCAGGCGGGAGAGATAGCTGGCAGACACCTTGGGCTGGAGAACTCGGCCGTCATAATGGCGAAGTGCGGTGCGAGAGGCTCGATGCTAAACCTGTCGCAGATGGCCGGTTGCATCGGCCAGCAGGCGGTGCGAGGCGAGAGGCTCTCGAGGGGTTATTGGAACCGGACATTGCCGCATTTCAGGAAGGGCGACCTCGGTGCGGAGGCGCGCGGGTTCGTGCGGTCGTCGTACAAGAGCGGCTTGAGCCCGACAGAGTTCTTTTTCCACAGCATGGGAGGCAGAGAAGGACTGGTCGACACCGCTGTAAGGACCTCGAGGTCCGGGTATATGCAGAGGCGCCTGATCAATGCGATGGAGGACCTGAAGGTCATGCAGGACGGCAGCGTCAGGAACACCGCAGGGACCATTATCCAATTCTCATATGGAGAAGATGGAATAGACCCATCGAGGAGCGTTCAGGGAGAGGCTGTGGACATTGACGACGTGATACTGACCGTCCTCGGAAAGGAAGGAGAAAGCCTGGCCGAGGTCACAGACAAGGGCATCCTGAGCTACGGGATACAGGACAAGGACCTGCTCGAGACCCCGCCTGAGGAGACCGAGATCGAGACTGAGGAGACGGAGTTCGAGGAGGAATGAGAATGCCAGTGGCACAGAAATCTGTGGAGGCGCTCGTGGAGAAGGGGATCGACGAGAAGACGGCCGCTGAGCTAGTCGAAAGAGGATTTACAATATCAAAGCTGAGGAAGGTCACGACCGAGCGCAACTTAAGGCTCGAGCTGGAGAAACTCCTGGGCGAAAAAAGGATGCAGAAAGTGATGCAGGCATTGAGCTCTTCGGGCGCGACAAGGAAGGGCACGAAGAAGCTCAAGAAACCTGAAAAGAAGGGCGACAAAGAGCCTGTCACATTGACGCTCCCGAAGAAGATATCCGAGCCGACGGAGCAGGAACAGAGGATATTGAAGATACTCTCGGCCGAGAACAAATCGCTTCCAATGTCAGTCGTCTCGGAGATTGCGAAGCGCATCGAGCACAGGAAGCTGAACGACAGGATAGTGAAGGCGATAGTACTCGAGGCTTGCGCGAGGTTCGAAAAGCACAAGATCGACCCTAACGAATCGGCCGGCATAATAGCCGCGCAGAGCATCGGTGAACCGGGAACGCAGATGACGATGAGGACGTTCCACTACGCAGGCGTTGCTGAGATGAACGTCACACTGGGCCTCCCGAGACTCATAGAGATAGTAGATGCGAGACGCGTACCGAGCACTCCGATCATGGAGATACATCTGGACAGCTCCGTCAAGGACAACCTCGACCTCGTAAGGAAAATCGCGACCGACATCGAGGAGACCAAGCTGATAGACGTCGCGGACATCGAGACGGACATCGCGAATATGAGGGTCATCGCGCATCTCGACACGAAGAAGCTCGAGAAAAAAGAGCTCACAGTGGAGCAAGTGTTCAAGAAGCTGAACGCGTCGAGGGGCCTGAAGGGCTTGGCGGAGATGGGAGAGGACGGCTCCTCGATAGTGGTGAAGTGCGACGAGAGCTCGTTCAGGAAGCTGCAGAAGATATTCGAGGACGTTAAGGCTGCCTCGTTGAAGGGCATACCCGGCATAAGCCGCGCCGTCATCAAGCGGACGGACGGGAAGGAGTACGTGATATACACCGAGGGCTCTAACCTCGCTGAGGTGCTAAAAATCGATAAGGTCGACAAGAGAAGGACAACGACGAACAGCGTGCTCGAGATATACGAGGTCTTGGGAATCGAAGCTGCGAGGAATGCGATCATCCGGGAGGCCTCGAAAACGCTTGAAGAACAGGGTCTTACGGTGGACATCAGACACATAATGCTCGTCGCGGACCTCATGACGAACGATGGGGATGTCAAGGCCATTGGGAGACATGGGATCTCCGGTAGAAAATCGAGCGTGCTCGCGCGTGCTGCGTTCGAGATAACATCGACACATCTGCTACACGCTGCGATCCTCGGGGAAGTAGACAGGCTCGAGGGAGTTGCGGAAAATATTATAGTCGGCCAGCCGGTTACACTAGGCACGGGAGCGGTAAAGCTCGTCTGGTCGCCGCCGAAAGCGGGATGAGACTGTATAGGAGACTGGCCTGAATGGTAGCTGATCTGGCAAGAGCGTTGAAGACCGTGGTCACGACGGGGAAGGCCAAGTTCGGCCTGGAAGAGACGAGAAGGGCTATCGCGTCTGGCACGGCAAGATTGGTGGTAGTCGCGGAGAACTGCCCTGACAAGGAGCTGCTCGCTGGTCCGCTGAAAGTCAGGAGGATCATCTATCCGGGCGACAATCTCGCCCTGGGAGCCGCCTGCGGCAAACCGTTCGCCATATCCTGCCTGGCGGTACTCGACCCGGGCTCATCCGACATTATGTCCGCGCAATGAGATGGATGGAACATGCCTGAGATCACCCTTACTGGAGACACATTGAGGCACATATCGCTCTTCGAGAAGATAACAAAGACTCGAGTCAAGGACTGCATGGAGACAGAGGACAAGCTCGTGTTCGTCGTCGAGCACGGTCAGGGCAGCCGGGCGGTGGGCAAGAAAGGGCAGAACGTGATCCGCCTGAAGAACATCAGCGGGAAGGACATCCAGGTCATAGAATATTCGGACGATCCCGAGACCTTCGTCAGGAACGTGTTCCATACCTACCAGGTGCAATCCGTAACCATCGAGATGCGCGGCTCGATCGTCCACGCGACCGTCAAGGTCGACCCGAAATCGAAGGGCAAGGCGATCGGCAAGAACGGGAAGAACCTAAGGATAGCCCGGGAGATGGTTAGCAGGCATCACAACATACAGAGCATCAGCGTCGCCTAGCGGACAATCGTTCTCTCTCCACCTCCAGCCTGTCAGCCGTCGGATATTCTTCGATGATGAAGGCGTCCTCGTCGAGCTCGTCTGCGATCTCATGGAGCACCCAGGGCGCGATTTCGACTCGGTTCATCTCCGGGTTGAACTCGATGTATCGCTTCGGAACAGCGAATCTCTCGACGATTTCCCTAATGACCCTTTCCGGACTTCTCGTCTCGATTATGCCCATCACGATCGTCCCATCCTTGGTGATCACATCCAATGGCCTCTTGATGCTCCTTGCCCGGCGCAAAATCCTACGGCGCAACTGTATCGAGTCCTTGAACGATGCCGAGCAGTAGTGCAAGGATAGCCCCTTGGGTCCCGCTCGGAGAACGGATAGGGCGAGACGCTGGCTACCCTTTGCGGCGTTCGAGACGTCATTCTTCACATCGAGCCCTCTTTTCCTGAGCGCCTTCCAGTTGGTGTACGAGAACTCGAGCTCGTTCAGGTTCACGAACGAGAGCTCGTGGCGCTCGGCTACACGCAATAAGGCGAGGATTTGTCCGCGCGTCCCGGGTATTGCTGGTATCTCGACCCCAACATCTAGGCCGAGCATCTTGGAGTGCTCAAATGCCTCTGGGAACTTTGTGCGCTCAAGCGTGTCCCAGGCGCTAATGGGCGGATGGAACCGTATCTCGTCGAGCCCAGCCCTTGCGACGAGCTCGAGAGCGTGTCGCCGAGTGCACGTGGTGTAGAGATGGATGTGATGCCGAGAACCGAAATTGTCCTTCAGTAGCTTGATCAGACGTGCGGTCTCCTCTGGCTGTATCAGCGGGTCTCCTCCGGTCACTCCCGTGCCCGTCGCCCGGATGAGTTCAGCCTCCTTGATGATGTCCGCATCGGTAGCCACACGCATCTCGTCAGCATAGACCACCTCCTTCCCCCTCTTTTTCCTCGACAGCGGACAGTAAAAGCAGCCAGCATTGCACTTTCCGGTGACAAGAAGGACGAGTTTGCCTCCGCGCGCGCAATGGATGCATCCTTTCGGGAGACGTCCGGTGTATGCCGAACCCTTTAACCACTGCTTGATTTTCACGGACCGGAAAATCGAAACGGTCGAATAATAACCTATGCAAAGATCTCCGTGATTCGCGATGTTCTCCCGGAACGATATTTAGATAGAGCCAAATAGCTATCCTTGGAGACGATGAAGGAAAACACCAGGATCATCCTCGCGCTCGATGTCACGCAGCGGGCCAGGGCGCTCAGCGTCGTCCAGGAGACCTGCGAGTATCTCGATGCAGTGAAGATCAACTGGCCACTCGTGCTGGGTGCAGGACCGAGGATAATCACCGAGATCTCAGAAAGCTCACCGGTCATTTGCGATTTCAAGATAGCCGACATACCGAACACGAACAGGCTGATAGTCGAGCAGGCGATGGCGCTCGGAGCAAGCGCGGTCATCGCGCACGGGTTCACCGGCATGGATTCGCTGAAGGCGTGTATCGATGCCAGCGGAGGAAAGGTCTTCGTGGTTGCCGAGATGAGTCATCCTGGAGGAAAGGAATTCACAGCTCCTAACTCGGAAAGAATAGCAATGATGGCAAAGGAGGCCGGAGCGATGGGGATAATCGCCCCTGCAACAAGGCCGGAAAGGATCGCGCGACTGAGAGAGATCGTCGGCGACTTGAAGATACTCAGCCCAGGGGTGGGGGCGCAGGGAGGGAAAGTCTCGGACGCCCTTGCGGCAGGCGCAGATTTCGTCATCGTCGGCAGGACGATATACGAATCATCGAGCCCGAAGACGGCGGCGGCAGAAATAGCAGAGGAGGTACGGGCATTTCTCAAGAAATCGTAAGATCCCATGATGCCCTTTTCCCATTCTATAGCTCCAGATATCGGCACTCCGGTGGCGGGAATCAAATGGCTCTTCGGATGACAGGAGTTGATTAGTCAACAGACTCATCAAAATGAACAAGCTATTTATATGACCGCGGTAATGGGTGGCCACAACCCAGGTGAACTTCTTTGGCGGCGACAGGGGGTAATTCTAGTCAATCCGAAAGCTCTGCTAGCGGATTATCATCGATACGGTTCCGCCTGAGGAGATTCAATAAGGATAGATGGGTACCAATACTCGTTGTCTCGATGATTTTCCTATTTGCACTCTTTCTGAGGAGCTACTTCGCGTACGACCTCTCCGCAAGCAATGGCTGGATCGTCTCAGGAGGTTCCGACTCGTATTACTACCAGAGATTGATGGAGACTGCCGCCGAGAAAGGACAACATCTGTACTGGGACGATATGCTGAACTATCCGTACGGCGCAAGGAACCCCAGGCCACCGCTTTACACGTTCTCTGTGGCTGTCCCGGCAGTCGTATTCAGCGGACTGTTCCCCAGCTTGGAGGATGCCCTCGGGTTCTTCCTCATTTGGTCCACGGCGTTCTGGGGAGCGCTTACCGTGGTTCCGGCATATTATATCGGTAGAGACACCTTCAACCGCCGGGTAGGATATGTCGCCGCGCTATTCCTGGCGATACTGCCTGCTCATGTAGAACGCAGCGTCGCGTCTCTCGCAGACCATGATGCGTTTGCCCTGTTCTTCATAGTGCTCACCATCTTCTTCTTCATGAAGGCCCTGAGGGTCTCGAACAACTCGAGATGGATAGAGAACTGGGGAAGCGCCAAGTCGATAGTCTCAGGCCTCAGGGGATTCGCAACGAACAATAGACAGGCGATTCTGTACGCGCTCCTGGCCGGCATGTCCTTCTCGGCTATCGCCGTAGCATGGGTCGGATACGCGTATCTGGAGGTTATCCTGCTCGCCTTCTTCCTGATATCAATAGTGATCAACAAGCTGAAAGGGATCGATTCGATCACGTTCAGCCTGTTATTCCTGATATCGCTCTCGTTCGCGTTCTTGCTGACATTTCCGGTATACTGGCAGATGAACATTTTTGCCACGAGGTTCGATGTGCCTGTCTATCTCTTTTTGGGTTCCATCTTCGTGGGGCTGTTGTTCTCGATAAGCAGAGACTACCCATGGCTCCTCGTCCTGCCCACTGTATTCCTTATACTGGCGATCGCCGTGTTCGCGATACTCGTCATCAACCCAGCTATCGGGGAGGCCATCATCACTGGTCAGGGGTATTTCGCAGCATCGAAGCTCTACGAGACTATCGCCGAGGCAAAAGCGCCTGTGTTCAGCCATCTGGCCGCATCGTTTGGCATCGTGACGTTCTTCCTCTCGCTGATCGGCCTGGTGATGATGCTCATCAGGATACCCAAGAGGGTCTCCGGCGATTACATACTCATATCCCTCTGGCTAGCGGTCGCCATCTTCATGGCTATCTCGGCCGGACGATTCATGTTCAACGCGGCCCCGGCATTCGCTATATCGAGCGCCTGGGTGACCGTGCTGATAATCGACAAGCTCGATTTCAGGAAGGTCGGCAAGCTGATGATTAGCTCCTCCGGGAACATCTTTCAGGTTTTGCGGAAGAGCGTCAAGATAAGGCACATCTTCGGCGCGCTGTTCGTCCTTTTCTTGCTGATCATGCCGAACGCATGGTCGGCCGTGGACGCGGGCATCCCTCAGGAGAGCAAGCGCACGATGGACACGGAGATCTACAATTCGTTACCCGATTTCCTCAGGCCTCAGTCTTACACGCCAGGGTCGTCGCTCTGGTATCTCGGATCGTTCGGGTTTTCATTGCCGCTCCCCAACCAATACTTCCCGGCGCTCTGGGACTGGTTCGATGATCAGGACGCCGACATTCTCCCGTACTCCGCAAGGCCCGCGTACGTCTCCTGGTGGGACTACGGATTCGAAGCTATCCAGGCAGGAAAGCACCCGGCCGTCGCGGACAACTTCCAGCAGGGATACGAGATCGCAGGAAATATGCTCTTGGCACGGTCGGAAGAGGAGATGGTGGGGCTGATGATCTCGCGGCTCGTGGTGCCCACGATACGTGACAAGGCCTTGCCCGAGAACATATCGCAGATACTGCTGGAGCACGGTGCATCCCCGACGAAGGTCTTGGACGTCTTCTACAATGCGTCGGCATATAGGAACGAGCTCCTGTCTAACCCTGATAGATATGGCTCCGTCTCCGGCGACATATCAAACATGAACATAATCTGGCGGTACTTGGGGATGTATTTCGCAGACCTGGGCCTCGAGAAGGAGGTTGCGTTGTACAAGGATATCAGGGAGGCTACGGGTCATTCAATAGGTTATTTTAGCGTCGATGCCAGATTGATCCCAATATCGGCGAACAGCGTCGGTGTGTTCTATGCTCCGGCAAAGCTGACGGACAGGGAGTTCGATGCGGACGGAAACCCGGCGGACTATTATGAGATCAAGGCGGTTGACGACAAGGGTGTAGAATACTCCTTCTCGGAATTGGCCGGCAAGACGAATATCAAGATTGTCGATTACAAGCTAGTCTATAAGGACGATTTCTTCAAGACGATGCTTTACAGGGCCACCGGGGGAATACCTCCAGCCGAAGCTGGTGAGTCGAATGACGGCCTTCCGGGGTTGAGCGGCTCTGCGAGAGAGATACCCGCCATGCCCGGCTGGAACATGACACATTTCATAATGGTCTACCGAACCGCATATTACAATCCTGCCTCTGACGGCTCAGGCGTTTGGCAAGCGATACCATACGATACCGCCATCGAATACAAGCAGAAGATCAACTCCAAATTAATGGAGGGGGTCGTTGATGTGTCGCCTTCCGTCATATACCAGGCAGGGGCGGTCGTGCTGAAATATTACGATGGTGCCGTGCTTTCGGGAAAGATAACAACCAAGGAAGGCGACCCAGCACCCGGTATCTGGGTCACGGTTCTGGATAAATATGGCATACCGCATCATACTGTCTATTCTGACAATAACGGGAGCTACTCGGTGATACTCCCACCGGGGAACGTCACAGTACAGATATCCAGCGGCAAGCTCGACCCGAAACAGCTCGTTGGCGAATCGAAGATAACCAGTTTCACGTTCTATGTCACCGACGATATGGCCAATAGAAGGCCGGTCGATTCCGATGGGGACGGCAGGCTTGACTGGCAGCTCGAGAGAGACATTGCAATCTCCGCGGGCACCCTCCGCGGGAAGATATTTTGGGACATCGACGGGAACGGCAACTACACCGAGGGCTCGGACGTCCTCATCAAGAATGCCACCGTGATCGCCTGGAATCTGAACAACAGGAACTACTCATACAGGTTTGATGCGCCCGAGGGGCAATACGAAGGGCTCGTGACTACCGGGAAATATCAGCTCGACACGTACGTTAACGGGATAGAAAGACGAGCCGAGTCGAGCTTTACGGTGAAGCCCGGACAGTTGGTCGTGAGAGACATTGTGCGGAAGACGGCCAAGATATCCGGGACCGTCAGATACGACGACGGCCAGCCCGCGACGAATGTTACTGTGAGGATGATTGCACAGTCCTCTAACATGTATCCGTTTTACACCGAGACACTGACGGACAGCGATGGACACTACTCCTTCTCGCAGGTCACGCCTGGCGAGTATATGATATCGGCCAGCATGGACAGAGGCTCGGGCTTCATATTGACATCCTTCGAGACAGCCGTCCAGGCCCTCGAGAGCCCATTGACGAAGACCGTGGACCTCGTGATAAGACCAGCCGGGTACATCACGGTAAAGGCGTATGGCTCGGACGGGCGGCAGATGAAGAACGGTACCCTGAAGATCGTGAACCTTTACTCGCCGGTCGGCGAGGCGACCCTCGTTAAACTCAACTCGAGCGGAGAAGGGAGGTTCCTGATGCCCGAAGGAATATACTCGATCACCATGAGGGTTCCTACCGGGGAGGGTGTGGAGATCGGTGGCACCTCCGTCGTCTTGCCCAGGTTCGGGACGGCGGCTGCGACGCTCTATCTGTCTCCCGGCGCGAGGATCTCCGGCCAGATATTGGGCATCGATGAGGATCTCGCCGAAGGCGCGACCGTGACTTTCACCAACGGCCTCACGACTTATCTGTTAGGGACGGATATATCTGGCAAGTTCTCGACCTACCTACCTCCGGGGGATTACGAGGCGGTTTTCTTCAGCGCCGGCAGAATCGCGACGCAAGTGGTGCACGCTCCGTCCTCCGACGTCCGGGTGATGCTGGAGGAGGGCGTTAAATTGACAGGGTCAGTCTGGCATGACCATAACGACAACGGAATACGAGACGCGGGCGAGAATATATCGTTTGCAAGGGTCAACGTTGCCCTCGCGAACGGCGTGACCTTGAGGACGCAGTCTGACATCAGCGGCGCATATAGCACCTACATCCCGAAATACTCAGGGATGACGTTGACGGTTGAGGCGTTCGGGTACCAGAGCTCCGCACCTCAGACGATAAACTCCGGAGGCACGGATATATCGAGAACGATCAAGCTTCAGCTGGCGCCTGTGAGAATCCAGGGGACCCTAACGGACGGCGAGAGACCAATCTGGTGCGCGCCGATACAGCTGATCAATTCATCCGTGAGCTACTCGTTCATGACCGATTCTTCCGGACGATTCAGAGGGGAGATTCTCCCGGGTGTATACGAAGTGAAGGTCTCCGCGCCCGTCGCGAACAACAGCGAGGCGCTCTACTATCACAGCAGCCATCTGGCGGTTTTCGTCGGGACGGATATTGACGGTATCACCATTAATGCGGAAAGAAGGATACGGGTCGAGGGGAGCATCGATGGCATCCCCGCATCAAGCTACGCCACTGTGTCGTTCTCCGGGCCCTCGCCGCAGATCATCGAAGCCCGGGGCGGATACGAGGCGTATCTCAAAGAAGGAATGTATTCGGTATACGCGTACGAGCGGGACGGAAAATCACGGGCGTTCCTCGGATTGTTCAATGTCAGCATCGATAACCGACTGCTGGATATATACCTCGATCCCGCGTTCCAGCTAAGCGGCAGGGTGAGAATAGGCCCGCGCGCAGGGAACACAACGCTAATCACGGTCTCGGACCCTGGGACAGGCGCATCGGCAACGATGACGATGCCTCCGGGCGGCTCGTACTCGTTCGCCCTGCCAGCGGGAACATACGAAGTCTCATTCGAGATGAAGATCCACGAGGATCTCGGAAGGGTGAAGAGATACTATCTGCTGCACGATGAATCCACCTTGGAGCTCCAGCAGGACATGCATTACGAGCCCTACCTGAAGACCTCATTGGACAACTCGACCCTGTTCATTTCGGCGAAAGATTCGGCGGGAAAACCAGTACAGACGAGGATCATGTTCGGATCGCTGAATGAATATGCCATCGACCACGATTACACGACTGGTGCCGACGGAAGCGCGGTCGCGTCGATACATCCGGGAAAGTATGCAGTATATGTCGCGGACACGATCACGGGCCTTTCGTATTTGGGAGATGTCACAATCTCGCACGACAGGGACGCGTATCTCAACCTGACACTGACCGATGGGTTCATGACGAAGATAATCGCAAGCGCGGGCGATTCGCAGAACATGGATTACCTCAGCCTGAAGATATCGCCCGTCTCATCCTCGGCGTTCATCAGGATAATGAACTCCGAGATCAACAATACCGCCGTCCTGATGCTCCCTAAGGGGAAATATCTGATCTCCGGGGAAACGATCCGGTCCGAATACGGGAAGATAGTGACGTATTCTGGCTCAAAGACCGTTGAGGTATGCTCGGACACCGTGGTGATGCTGCCGCTGGCCAGGTCAACGACCTATTCATTCGAGGCCAGCTGGGACAGCGCGGAGAGGCAGTCTGTTCCCCCCGGAGGAGAGGTCACATACCATATCATGATCCGGAACACGGGGAATGCGGAGGACTCGTACACGCTCATCGGGATAGGCGGAGGATTCGACTACAAGGTGCCCGAGGACCCTGTGCGGGCGGATTACAGACCTCCGAACAATGTCGTCATCGTGCCTGTGAGAATCATCGCGAGCACAGAAGCTAAGGTCCAGCACGATCAGATATACATCGAGGTCAAGTCGGTCAACAGCTCGAGCGTCAGGAAGAGCGTCAAAGTAGAACTCGATGTGCTCCCGATATATGCCGTGAACGCCAGCAAGGCGGAGACCAGCTCGACCGTCAGCGGCAAGTACTTCGCATTCATCGAGGTGAAGAACCGAGGCAATGTCAGGGACAACTACACGTTGCTGATAATGAACGCGGACGAACTGGCAATAAATGGCTGGAATGTGGCGTTCGAAAAGACCGGGAAAATCGAACTGGATACCGGCGAGATAGATGCCGGCAGTTCATCCTCATTCAATATCTCATTGGTGCCGAACAGGCAGGTGCCGAACGGGAACGTATCGATAGCAGTCCTCGTCGTTTCGAACTCATCTCCGGCGACCTCAGCGCTCAGCCTGATCACACCGACCCTTCCGGACCTGCAGTTCTCGTCCGAAGGGATGACTGTGACAGGCGACAATATCCAGTTCGAGGACGTTTTCGCGCAGCGAGACCTGGAGAACGCGATCCTGATGCTCGTGATGGTGTTCATGACGGTCGCGATATTTATCGTTAGGAAGCTGAAGTTCGGGAGGTTCTTCAGATGACCCCGAGGCCGATGCTCACCATAGGACTGATGCTGATGCTCCTCTCGGCTTTCTCGATATCACTTACGGCACCGGGCGCATTTGCGGAAAATAAGCCCTCAGAGTCAATGTACATGTCGATAAAACTGGACGGTCCGAACATCCTCGGCGTAGGCGTTGAGGGGAAGTACGTCCTGAGGATATCGTACTTCTACAAGGAGAGGATCGATAAATACGGCTACACGGCAACCGTCGTCTCAGACGAGGTCTCGGGCGGATCCGTATCACCGAACAACGGCACCTCAAGCAGCGGCATCTTCAATTTGACAATCACGGGGGCGAGCAGCGTCGGCACGATGACGGTGCAAATAAACGCGACCGCGGACGAGTTCGGCAAGACATGGTACAAGGTCGAGGAATTCAAGATCGAGATAGTCAACTCAGTGGTCATCAAGGCCGCCATCGAGAATACAGGGTACGCGCCCGTGAACAACGTGTCGGTGAAGATGCTGGTGGATGGGACATTAATAGAGGAGAAACGCGTATCTATCAACCCAGTCAGCAGGATCGACGTTACCTTCAACTGGACCTTCAAGTCGCTACCCGAGGGCAGACATGTCATAACCATAGTCATAGACGACCCATCGGGAGTGGCCGAGTTCTCCGAGGGAAACAACGTGCTCGTCAAGGAGATATATTACGTGAGCTCCGGCAACTGGCTAAGGGGCATACTCGCAATCGGGATCATGTTCATCGCATTCGTGCTAGTGATGACCCTGTTGCAGAGATCCAGCAGGAAGCCGAAGGCTTGAAGCACTCAGCTATCTTATCCCTCACGCCGCGGGAAGCTTTATATTAAACACCGAACCCTTGGTGTGATCCCCCGGCACCCTGTCTTCCACCCAGATCCTACCTCCATAAAGGCTCACGAGGGATCTCACGATCGAAAGCCCGAGACCCATACCCCTTCCCGGCTCGGCCCGCGTTAGTCTTTGCGACCCGAGGAATATCTCCTGCTTCCTGTCATCCGGAATACCGGGTCCACGGTCTGCGATCGACACTTGCCAGTAGACGCTCCTTGGGTCGGTGGAATCGTCAATTATCTTTTTCAAAGAGACGTCTATCACGACGTTCTCGTGCGTATCGAACTTGATAGCGTTCATGAATATGTTATGGAACAGGTCGGGAAGCAGGTCGTTCGCCATTACATACGCCTCTTTGCTTTCCATGTTGAAATTGTACGATACGCTCTTGCTGGGGAACAGTCCTGCGGTCCTGGTAGCCTGACTCATTATTGTGGTCGCGAGGTCGATTCTCATTAGGTTGCGCTTGTCCGCGCTCTTGATCGCCGACAGCTTTCGGACTTTCGATATCAGCTCCGAGATCTGGTCAAGCTGCCTCATCGCGCGGTCGATATATCTTTCCATCATCGCTTCGGATGACTGGCCGAGAGATAGTTCGAGATAACCGCGGATGGCCATGCTGTAGTTCATGACATCGTGGAACATCAATCTGTTGAGGATCCTGACCTCATCTCTCGCCTCCGAGGCCTCCTGATATATCGAAGCATTCTCAAAGGCTATCGCGACCATGGAGACAAAGACCTCAATCAGCTCGAGCGACTCCCGATCAGGAATCCGGTTATCCAATGGCTGGTCGGGGGATATCAGCCCGATGACTTGCCCGTTCCTGTTGTATATCGGGAACGTCAGATCATCCAAGGGATGCCATGCGCCTGGATCGCTCCTTGGAGTTTTCATCGCCCTCTCGGCGGCTTCGACACTGTCGAATGTGAAATGATACGGCAGGTCCTCAGGGAGTGTCTTCTCCGCTGGCCGGAAATGCGCCAGATAACCGACCCTGTATTCCGGCCTGATGTCGTGATACGCAATCTCTTTCGGGATACGCAGTCTGATCGCCCTTTCGACCACCTCTTTTGGGTATCCCCTGAACGCCTTCCAGCGATAGCATTCTTCAAAGGGATCGTACAATGCTATCGAACATGATCTGAACCCGAACAGCTCCTGGATTAATGACAAGACTCTGGTGGCAAGTTCCTGCGGCTCGGAAACGGTCAGTATCGAGCTCGTGACTGAGAAAATCTGCGATATCTGCAGCGCCCTTTTCTCGAGCGAGGAGAGCATGCGTTCTTCCTTTTCCCTCAATCTGATGAGCTCAATTGCGACGGACGCAAATGACGCCAGCAATTCCAAACCAGCAATCGATTCCTCGTCCAGTTTCTTGCCGGTCGTCGTGGCGCAGATGAACATTGATCCGATCTCCTTTCCGGATCTTTCAAGGAATTTTATGTCCAGAGCATCCAACGGGTGGAACTCGTCTTCGGATCTCCTCGGTTCGGATATCCTGGAGAGATCCAAAGTAGTCAGAAGCTCCCTGTCGTCGTTGATATTTACCGATTCTGCAGGGTAGAATCTGGAAAACCTGCCTACAGGTATCGAGGTTTTCTTTTCCAAATCCTCGACCTCTCTTCTAGAATATATCGCACTCTCCATGATCGAGTTTATCCTGTCCTCGGGGAACCCGAACACATATCTTGGCACAAAGTTCTCAGCCTCGTCCATAAGATAAAGAATCATCGCCTTTATAGGGAAAAGCGAAATTGCGACTTCCGCCAGGCGTTTTATGAAGTCCTCGAGATGTTCCAGAACGAGCAGGTCCGAAGAGAGGGAGAGGATATAATCTATCAGGCTTCTCGAGGATGGTTGCCCCGGTTTATCAGGGCCCGCATCGACTCTCTCTGAGGAGGTGATCCTCCTGTCGATCATTGCGTTTATTCCCTCCTCTTGGTTCAGTTTGAAATAACGTAGAACGGGACTTTAATCTATCCTCACAGGAGATGAAACGCGGTCATCTCTTTAGCCTGTGCTTCAAATCGCGCATGTGCGATGCCATCACGAGCTCGCTTCGCGATTTCTCCAGCAACGCGCGTGCGACATCCTGTTTTCGCTTGCATGCCAATAGCGTGTCCGGATAATCGAACATCATCAGGACCTTGAAATATTCCTCCATCGCGTCGAGCTCCTTCCTTGCGCCTTTCATGTCATTTTCCATCAGACGATTGAGGAGAAGCCTCCGCAGTTCGCCGATAGAGTCCCCCAGCCCGAGCACGAATGCCTCGTCCGAGACGCCTATCTCATCCGGGGCTGGAAATGGACGCTTCTCGATATGCGCGGCGAGTATCTCCGCCTCGGCGATCTCCTGCTGGGCGTCCATTACATAGCCCGCGTAAAGGATATCAGGGAACATCGATGCGGCTCTTGAGAGCTCACGCGAGAGCTTCCTTGCCGATTTCAGATGCTCGACATAATCCCTGCCAGATTGCATCGCGGAAATCGCGCTCCTGCATTCCCTGACTATCTGTCTGGATATCCTAATCGCCGATTCCCTCGCATCGTTTTTCCTGTCGAGCCGCTTCCGGACGGCTCTGGCCACGATCTCAGGATCTGGCAATAGATACACCTCTGAGCCTTTCCATGTGCTCGATACGGCGCATTATCAGCTCGCGTTTGCCGATATCGTGCCTGGCGAACACCCGGCCTCGAACGAACGACAATGCGGATTCGCATATCGCCTCGGCGGACTCGATGCTGTTCCCCACGCCGACTATCCCGATGGACCTCGATGTGGTCGTGAGTATCCCATCCTCCGTTTCGTTCACGGCCGCGTAGTACAAAGTAGCTCCGGTCCTCCGGATCTTCTCCTCGTCCAGCTCTATTCTCTGACCTGCAAGCGGCTTGGTGCCGTACCCCTCCGGGACGACGTATTTACACACGGTCGCCTGGGGTGCGAAAGAGCAGTTTCTGGATAGCGAGCCTGTCGCCACCCCTTCTGCGACCTCTAGAAACGAATCCGTCATTATCGTGAGGACGTTCATCGCCTCAGGATCGCCGAACCTCGCATTGAACTCGACCACCTTTGGCCCGTCCTTCGTGCACATGAACTGGCCGTAAAGTATACCCCGGTACTCCCTCCCTTCCTCTCGTAGTGCATCGCAGACCTGCCGTATTATTGAGACCCCTGTGTCATAGTCCTCCTTTGTGAGGAACGGGAGCAGATGGTCCCTGTCGGAATACGATCCCATACCGCCAGTATTTGGGCCCCTGTCGCCCTCATATGCGCGTTTATGGTCCTGGACCGCCGGCATAGGAATTACATTCCTGCCGTCGACGAAGGCCTGGATGGTGAACTCCTCCCCTTCCAGTCTTTCTTCGAGTATCACGGTCCTGGAAGAGTCAACCTTGCCATCGATTATCTCCTGGCAGTAGCGTTTTACCTCTTCGATGGACATCAGATGCTCGCCGAATATCTTTGCCCCCTTGCCCCCAGTGAGCCCCGAAGGTTTGACAACGACATCCGCGCCGAATCTATCAAGCCAGTCGTTTACTTCGTCCATCGATCTCGTGGATAGATACCTAACCCTGCCCGGCAGTTTCTTCTTCTCCATTAGGTCCCGCATGAACTCCTTCGAGGTCTCAATCATGCCCGCGAGCTTTGAGGGACCGACAACGGCTATCCCTTCCTTCCTGAGCGCGTCAGCCAACCCGACCTCAAGCGGGGCTTCCGGGCCTATCACAGCGAGCTCCACGTTCCTGGCCTTCGCGTACCTGACGATAGGGGCAATATCGGTCTCGTTGACCAGCGCGAACTCCTCGCAGAGGCGCGCGATACCCGGATTCCTGTTCTTCATGCAAGAGTACAGGGTTGCGCCTGAGCGCTTCAGCGCGGCGGCAATCGCGTGCTCCCGAGCGCCCCCTCCGACCGTTAGAACCCTCATATCCGCCGAACTCCCATCTCTCGCCGGTGGATGCTCGTATCCATAATAAATATCTAATGAACCCTGACAGCATTGAACGAAAATAAATAGTGTTCCTGATAATGCAGATGACAGTATGTCCGGGAAAAAGGGAATCCAAGAGATGCTCGAGTCAAGGGGCATCACCGCAGGGGACACGGTCGAGGTGAAGATTGAGGATGAGAGAAGCATCCGAGGAATCCTCATGCCCCACCACGAGTTCAGCGCGGACAATGTCATCATCGTCAAGCTTCCGAACGGATACAATGTCGGGATAGTTCCCGAGGGCATCGATTCTGTCAGATTGATATCGAAAGCAGAGCGAAAGGATGAATCGAAGAAGATGAGAATCGTCGAAGGACCAGGTAAAGATCGGGACAGAAAGGAGGCCGATGAGAAATTGCCGAGGATATCTATCGTCAGCACGGGCGGGACCATCGCCTCATATGTGGATTACAGGACAGGCGCGGTCAAGCCTGCGATCTCTCCTGACGAGCTCGCCCGTTCCGTCCCCGAGCTGCTTTCGATGGCGCGCCTGAGGACCGAGGTGCTATACTCGATCCTCAGCGAGAACATGCGGCCAGAGATCTGGACGCACCTCGCGGAGAGGGTCGCTGACCATCTGAACGAAGGCTCGGTCGGATGCATCATCCCTCATGGCACTGACACGATGGGGTTCTCCGCGGCAGCGCTTTCGTTCGCCTTGGACAACCTGACTGGCCCGGTGGTGCTCGTCGGCTCTCAGCGGTCATCCGACAGGCCTTCCTCGGATTCGACCATAAATCTGCTCGCAGCCGCAAGGGTATGCGTCGACTCGGACCTCGGAGAGGTCGTTGTCCTGATGCATGAGAGGACGGACGACTCTGACTGCGCGATACACCGGGGAACGCGTGTCAGGAAATGCCATTCCTCCAGAAGGGATGCGTTCAAAAGCATAAATGAGCCGCCGCTGGGGAGAGTCTCGAACGGCGCAATCACGCTCAGGGAAGGGTATGAAAAGCGAAGACACGGCAAAGTGACCGCGAGGGCAAAGTTCGATGAGAATGTCGTGATGATTCAATTTTACCCCGGGATGAGCATCTCTAGGTTTGAGAAGTCCGTGGAGGACGCGACAGGAATCGTTATAGCAGGCACCGGTCTCGGACATGTGCACCAGGAAGCCATCCCGACCATCAGGAGGCTGACGGAGAAAGGCATACCGGTCTGCATAACGACTCAGTGCATCTGGGGCACGACAGACCTCAAGGTCTATTCCACGGGGAGGGACATGTTGCTCGCCGGGGCAATACCCCTCGGAGACATGTTGACGGAGACAGCATACGTGAAGCTATCCTGGGTTTTGGGTCATGAATCGAGGTACGATAAGGTCCGGGAGCTGATGCTCTCGAACCTGAGACACGAATTTTCCGATCGGAGGTTCCTGACATGACCTCGCTCGATTACAGGTCTCTCGGGCTCAAGGTGGGCCTCGAGATCCACCAGCAGCTGCGCGGGAAGAAGCTCTTCTGCGATTGCCCGGCTGAGCTGTCCGAGACCGTTCTCGGAAGGTTCGAGAGAACTCTAAGGCCGTCAGCGAGCGAGATGGGCGAAGTTGACAGGGCCGCTCTGGAGGAGGCTCAAAAATCGTTGAGGTTCGTCTACGAATGCACCCCCTTCGATTGCCTTGTTGAGGCAGACGAGGAGCCGCCGCATCCCGCAAACAGGGAGGCGATAGAGAGCGCGCTGTTATTCGCGAAGATGGTCGGGGCAACGCCTGTGCATGAGATCGAGTTCATGCGGAAGATAGTGATAGATGGCTCGAACACCGCAGGGTTCCAAAGGACAGCGCTGATTGCGATGGACGGGATGCTACGGATCAACGGCTCGAGCGTCCTCATAGAGACCATCTGCCTCGAGGAGGACGCCGCGCGAAGGATATCAGAAGAGGGAAACAGGGTGGTATTCAGGCTAGACAGGCTCGGGATACCGCTAATAGAAATCGCGACCTCTCCAGATATCGATTCGCCCGAGAAAGCGCGTGTCGTCGCTGAGCGGATAGGTGCTATGCTTCGGGCGACCAAGCGTGTCAGGAGAGGCATAGGGACGATCCGCGAGGACCTGAACATATCGATCTCCGGAGGCGCCAGGGTCGAAATCAAGGGCGTCCAGGAGCTCGACCTGCTCCCCAAATATGTGGAGAACGAGGTGAAAAGGCAGCTGGCGCTGATATCTGTGAGGGATGAGCTCGTGAGACGAGGCGTAAAGGAGATACCGGCGATAAAAGTCGATGTCACGCCGATCTTCAAGAACACGAAATGCAAGGTCCTCGCGAAGGGCATCTCGAAAGGAGAACGCGTGCTCGCCGTCAGGCTTCCTGGGTTCGACGGTCTGCTCGGTGAGGACGAGGAGGGGACGAAACGGCTCGGGAGGGAACTCGCAATGCACGCCCGGGTCGCAGGCGTCGGTGGCATATTCCATTCCGACGAGCTTCCAGGCTATGGCATAGATGAAGAGGAAATACAGAAGGTCAGGCACGCATTGCATGCGGAGAAGCAGGACGGGTTTGCCCTGGTGGTCGCAAAGGAGGATCTGGCAAATAGCGCGCTGGATAGAGTAATTGAAAGAGCACGCCAGGCGCTCAAGGGAGTGCCGGAAGAGACCAGGGACCCGCTGCCAGACGGCACGAGCGCTTACAGCAGGCCGTTGCCGGGCAGAGCGAGGATGTATCCCGAGACCGACGTCCCACCGGTAAGGGTGGATGATGCGTTGCTCTCAAAGTTAGAATCGGAGATCCCAGAACTCCCGGAGCAGACGATCCACCGGCTGCAGAAATTGTATTCGCTGAATGAAGAACAGGCGAACGCGCTTGTGAGGCACGGATACGATGAGGAGTTCGAAGGGCTCGTGCGCGAGGGAATTTCCGCGAAGCTGGTCGCGAGGACTTACATAAACACGCTCCCGGAGCTGAAGAGCGAGGGGTTGGATATCTCCGGACTCGGTCCAGACATAATCGGAGGAGTGCTTCTCGGGGTGGAGAAGGGGAAATACGCGAAAGAGGCGGTCCCAGAGATACTGCGAAGAATACTCAAGGAGAAGGAGACCGTCGAAGTCGCCATCGAGAGGCTCGGGCTTGTCGGATCTTCGGAGATCGATGTCGATAGGGTCATAGACGAGGTATTAGCTGAAAAGAGGGATTTCGTGCTTGGGAAGGGCGAAAGGGCGGTCGCTCCTCTGATGGGAATCGTGATGGAGAAATTGAGGGGTAAAGCGGATGGAAGGACCATAAACCAGAGGTTGACCGCGAAGGTCCGAGAGCTCTTATCATCCGTGAAGTGAGGTCCTATCCCTTCCTCAGCTCGACCGCATATATTATCTCGAAAAACAGTCTCTTCTCGCCGAGAATTTTGGCATGAAATCCTAGTGATTCGGACAGCCTTTCGAGCTCTTTCAGCCCGGTCAGGGATGACAGAACCAGGACAATCCTACCGTCTGGCTCCAGATGCTTCCCGGCGCCAGCGAGGAATCTCGCTATCACCTCACGCCCGGTCGGACCTGCGGACCATCTCGGGTCTCGTGAATCATCCGCCGGGAGATACGGCGGATTGAAAATTATGAGATCGAATCTCCCGTGGATCCCATCGAACAGGTCGCTCCTGAGTACGTTCACGCTCAATGAATTATGCTCGGAGTTGCGCTTCGTGCATCTCACCGCATCCGCGGAAATATCGGTCGCAATCACCTCAGCGCCCGCCTTCGCGCAGTGCAGAGAGACAATGCCTGTACCAGAACCGATCTCGAGGACCTTCTCTCCAGGCTCGACCATCAGCGATTCTATGAGCAGGTATGAGTCCTCGGCAGGCTCATAGACCCCGCTTGCTTGTTCGAGGATTATGCCGGTATCGATCTCCATGTTCCGCTCTGGGTTATGCGAGTATCTAATTAATATCGCTGTCGATATCAAGCCCGCAAGGAAAGGCTTATCATGATGGATGCATGGGCAGTCGTCACGATCTGCTTGATCGCCGGTTCGATGGTGTATCCGTTTATCAGGAGGCTTGCTGCCAGCCTCTCAATCACGATAGCTCTCGTGATCATTTTCATGATGGAAATGATCGCGAGGTCGACCATCGGGCGACCGATGACTATCGATGATTTCCCGTACAACCTCGCATTCTCCCCGATATACCTCATGACCGGAGATTCCCTGTATACGCTCATCACATCAGTATTTGTGCATGCAGATTTCCTGCACATCCTGTTTAACGCCCTTTGGATCGTGTTCCTCGGGCTGATGCTCGAGGAGCGGACAGGCACGACCAAGTTCATCGCGATCTTCCTGATATCCGGTTTGGCCGGGAATCTGATGTACGGGGTTGCGAACTTGGGCTCGACGAGCCTCGCCGTCGGAGCCTCAGGAGCGATATTCGGGATAATGGGCGCGATGCTGGTGCTGTTCCCGCGTGAGAGGATGAACCTGATAATTTATTTCCTCCCATTGCGGAACGTCCCGGTCTGGCTCATGGTCCTGGTGTTCCTCGCGATACAATTCCTCCTTGCACTCTCCCCGTCGAGCATGATAGCGTGGCAGGCGCATATCGGAGGGCTTTTGGCGGGCATTCTCGTCACCCCAATCATCTCGAGGAGGCAATTTGGGATGAAATTGGAACGCGCGGAAAGCATAGATATAGAGAAACTCGCTACTACTGACGAGCAAAGGGAAATCCTCCTGCGGATACAGTCGGAGACGATACCGGAAGTGAGGAGGGCCTGGCTGGATGAGCTCGCAAAGACCCTTCTATGCCCTGTATGCGAATCGCGCATGAGGGCTTACCGGGACGGCCTGAAATGCAGGAACAATCACAGGTTCAGGATATTGAGGTGATAGAAACGAGGGTGATACCGCTGAAGGTGGGCTCGATACTCCGCGAGGGGACGAGGATCAAGGACGCAAGATCGAGTGTAACACTGATAGACGCGGGAGAAAAGAAGATACTGGTCGATACGGGCATGCTCGGCGAGGAGGGCATTCTGCTAGATTCCCTGTACGCTCGCGGTCTGGAGCCTGAGGACATCGATTTCGTTGTCAATACGCATCTTCATCTCGACCATTGCGGGTGCAATCTCCTCTTCAGGAACTCCGTGTTCTATGCGGACAGGAACGAAAACCCGCCTGCGCACTTCCAGCCGACGGATGACGGCAAGGAGCTTGTAAGGGGGGTGTCATTCCTGCGCACCCCTGGACATACCGAGGGATCCATCACGGTCCTGGCGAGGACCGATGAGGGGATTTACGCGGTTGTAGGAGACGCGATCCCGACGAAAGAGAACTATGATTCCATGACACCACCAGCTATCAATATAGATGAGAGGCTGGCAATGGAGAGCATGAAGAGGATAATCTCGAAAGCAGATTTCATCATCCCGGGCCATGGAGCGCTGTTCAGGATATCGCGTGGCGATCTTCGGAATTGAAGATGTGAGGATTGATAGAAATGAAACCGCCAAGGGAGTTGGTGATCGAGTGCCCGGTGTGCGGCGATGAGACTGAGCACGAGATATTGGGAGGACGGGTCGCCGGAAGGAAGAGGCTCGTCCTGAGATCCGCCGTCAGGTGCCTTACATGCGGGCATATACATCAAGTTGAGATCTCGGAAGAGAAGCCGATAGACGTCCCGATAATTATAAGCTGGATGGGCAAGTCTCAGCAGTGCTCGATAGGCCTCAGGCCTTCTGACGTCATATCCGTCGATGACGAGTTCTATATCGATGACAGACGCGTCTTGGTAACCGCCATCGAGAAGGGTCAGATGAGGGTCAGGAGCGCGAAGGCGTCCGAGATAACAAGCATCTGGGCGAAGAGATTCGACAAGGTCTGGGTGAAGATATCGCTCGATTCCCACGGGAAGGTCTACTCGAAGAAGATCCTCGCGATCCCGGAAGAGGAGTTCGAGGTCGGAGAGCTGTTCGAGGTTGAAGGACACGAGGCAGCGGTCACCGCGATAAAGATCGAGGGTAAGACCCTCAAGAAGGGGTCGGCGATGGCAAAAGAGATCATCAGATTGTACGCCCGTGGTGTCAGGACGTGAGCGTAAGGGGATTACATGAACCCTGACAGAAGCGACAGGTTCGAGGAGCTAAGGAGGAGGCTGGTCGGGAACCTGTGCTCCGCTGGATATATCAAATCGGAACGGGTGAGAAACGCGATGCTCAAGGTCCCACGGGAGCTCTTCGTAACGGATGACCTCGTCTCCGAGGCATATGTCGACACGCCTCTGCCGATAGGATATGGGCAGACTATATCTGCACCGCACATGGTCGCGATCATGCTGGAAGAGCAGGAATTTGAGCCCGGCCAAAAGGTGCTCGAGGTTGGTACAGGCTCAGGGTATCACGCAGCGCTTGCCGCGGAGCTCGTCAGACCCGGTGGCAAGGTGTACACTATCGAGAGGATAGGCGAGCTCGCGGAGTTCGCGAGGAGGAACATCTCGAGGGCGGGATATTCAGACCTCGTCGAGGTCATCGAAGGTGACGGCTCGAAGGGGCTTCCGGACAAGGCGCCGTTTGACAGGATATTCGTCGCGTGCGGCGCGCCCGACGTCCCAGAGCCCTTGATCGAGCAACTCGCTGATGACGGAATCATGCTTGTACCTGTGGGGGGAAGATATTACCAGGACCTCATCAAGGTCAAGAAGAAGAAGGGCAGAATCGTCAAGGAAAACAGGGGTGGATGCGTCTTCGTCCCTCTGATAGGTGAGTACGGCTATGATTGAGCAATCGTACCCGCTGGGCGGAGAGACGACAGCGCGGGAGAGCAACGATACCCAGAAGATGAGGACTATCAAGAGACCGAGGATTGTCCTGATAGGGGTAGCCCATGTCTTCGACATCCGTGACAGGGTGCGTCAGATAATACTGAAAGAATCGCCGAAAGTCGTCGCACTCGAGCTCGACCCTTCAAGGTTCGAGGGGCTGATGAACAGGGACGAGCAGCGCAACGATGCCCCGTTCCTTTACCAGCTGCTCGCGAGATTCCAGAGGGAGCTCGCGGAGGAGTTCGGGACTGAGGTCGGGGGCGAGATGATAGCCGCCGTGAACGCGGCCAAGGAGGTCGGCGCGAAGCTGGAGCTGATCGACATGGACGCCGCGGGACTATTCGATATCCTCAGAAGGTCGATGAGCCTGAGGGAAAAGGTCATACTGCTCGTGAGCGTGTTCTTATCATTTTTCACCAGGAGATCCACCGTCGAGAAGGAGATGAAGAGATATACCGAGAACGAGGCGGAATTCTTCGGAGAAATTCAGAGATCTTATCCGACAGTGATGAGAATCCTGATAGAGGACAGGAACCGATACATGGCTCAGAGATTGCGGGAGATATCGGCTCACTCGGACCCGGTTGTCGCCGTCGTTGGGGACGGTCACATCTCGGGCATGAAGAACCTGCTGGCAGACTACTGCGAAGTTGAGGTCTGGCGGTTGGAAGACCTCAGACGTGAGAGCGGCGACAGCGGTAATCGAGAGCTCACGCTGTCTTTCACGTTACACTCATCCAACGGCAAGGTTTAATCGGGATCAGCGGTTTAGGGTGCCCGGATGAAGGTCAAGCTCATCAACTACCCAAAGGATCCCGACAAGATCTGTGCCGCAGCGGCGCTGTCGTGCTATTCCGAGAGCCCCAGCGCGGCGATCTTCGAGAGCCTGACAGATGAGAAGGCGCGGAAGGCCTTGTCAAGGATCGTCGGCATGGGGCACCTATCAGTCATCGAGCACGCGGCGTTCACCTTCAGCATCGAGGGCGTCTCGAGGGCGCTGACACACCAGCTGGTGAGGCACAGAATAGCTTCCTACTCGCAGCAGAGCCAGAGATACGTGTCCATGAAAAAGGCCCAATATGTTATACCCCCTTCCATCGCCTCTGATGAAAAGGCCAGGAGACGGTACGAGAAGCTGATGGATGATATTTGGAAGGCGTATGCGGAGCTCTCCAAGAGCGTCCCCAAGGAGGATGCAAGATATGTGCTCCCGAACGCCTGCCACACGAACATCACGGTCACGATGAACGCGAGGGAGCTCTGGCATCTGTTTTCACTGAGGTGCTGCAGGAGATCCCAATGGGAGATACGCAAGATGGCCTGGCTCATGCTCTTAGAGGTCAAGAAGGTCTCCCCGATACTGTTCGAGGACGCCGGACCAGCATGCATCCGAGGCCCTTGCCCGGAAGGAGAATATTCGTGTGGCAGACCTCTGAAGAAGGGCGAGGTGCCGGACGACCTCGACCAGGAGATCCAGAGCGGCAAGGCGACGATAGAGGGATAAAAGGTCCCGACGAATGATATGATCCTCCCGGGGCAATCCGTCGTCAGAAATGATTACCATCGTGAGAAGCGTAGCTTCGCGATCGATCTTGCCTCGGAGTCGCCCCTTATCTCCTAACGCTCACGACCGTCTCCCCGATTTCTTTCCTCCTCCTGTTCAGCTCCTTCTCCTGCTCTTTCAATTTGATCGACCACGCGAGGAGCTCGTCCTGCAACTTCTGCAACCTTATCGATTCAGATTTCAAGCGCTTCTCTTCCTCGATGATCATTTTCTCCCTGCGGGAGAGCTCCTCTGCCTTCTCCTCGACAGCTATCCTGTCCCTCTCCACCGCTTGGATTATCTCGTCCAGCGCATTCGTCGCGCGCGCGATCTCCGCTGCGCGCTCGTTCAGCTCTTTTTCGCGCTCCGCCAGCTCATGCTCTTTGGCAGAAAGCTCTCCTGGCTCCCTGCCTTCTTTCTCGCCTTCGGTCATTTCCCCTTTTCCCGGAGCTCCCTGAGACGCCTCAGGGTTCCTCTCAGCCATTCTATACCTTCATGGGACAGCATTACTTTAATGTAATTCCCGTAAAAACCGTCGTTGCGATACCTATCGAGGAATTCTAGCATCTTAGATTCGGGCGTCGCCAGGGCGATGTCGATCTGTTCCGAATACAGGTTGCAATACACGGACAGCTCGTTGTCTGATAGGATCTTCTTTCGCCGTATCCAGGTCGCTATCAGCGGGAAAAGCGATAGGAATTTCCTGTCCTTCTCCGGAATTATCTCCAACATGACCCTCGCGTGCGATTTCTCATACAGAATTCGGAACATTCGGATATAATTAGGATCCCACCAGGGTTCTTTTCCTGATAACGGATGAGATCATCGAATCTGAACAAACGAGATTATTCGAACCGCTCCTGCTGCGCTGACATCACGGAGCAGAGTGTCATCCTGCAAGAACCTGCTCGACCGGATGAAGACCCTTCTCGCGCAACCTCCTGAGGAACTCCTCGGGGTCGATCTGCTCGGGGAACACCACGCCCTCAACATTGATCTTTCCGTCCAGAATCATCTCGGCACCTATGGCGCCGCCGATGCCAACAAGGTATCCCGTGGCGTTCGAATGGGCCAGCTCGTACGCCTTCTCGTGAGACATCATCAGTGACATCTTGATCGTCTGCCTCCTGCCTTCCTTCATACCCGTGGTTTCGACGACTATGGCGGCATATCCCTTAACCTTCCCTATGAGGTCCGTGGGCTTGGGCATTAGGGCGGTCAGAACATCGATGGGGCGGACCTTCACGCCGCGCACATCGACCTCGTCCTGCCTGTGCATACCGACCAGCTGTAATGCTCTTGCGACATTGACGAACTCATCATCAATCGCTATCCTGAAGTCGACATCTCTGACGCCTTTGATGAGCCTAGAGATGAGATGTGTTTCCTCGTGGTCCGTGTTGAACACCTTGAGCTTGCCTATCGGCTCGGGGAACTCATAGATGTCGCTCTGGGAGAGCGGCGGGACGGTCGTCATCTTGCCATCCTTGAATATGCCAGCGGGCGTCGCCAGCTCGTCCATCAGGTCCTGAGGTGACCAGAGCGAGAAAAACTTGACCCCTTCTACAGAGCCGTTATCTCCGTCCATGACCCGGATCCTATCCACTCGATCTAGCAGATTCGCGGAATACCTTGCGAAGACATCTGATATGCCCGGGTCCTCACCCATACAGGACAATATCGTCGCTTTCGTATCACCGATGTATTTCTTCGGGTCGTCGATGAAATCATACGGCAATCCCATCGAGAACTCGACGTAGTTCGTGTTCATCTTCGCCGCCATCTTAATAACCTTCTGTCCCAGCATCCAGGAGACCGAGCTAATCAGGAGGTCGGCGTCCCTCATCAGCTTCTTTAGGCTTTTCTCATCACTCGCATCCAGCCTCAACACGGTGATCTTATCGCTCTTGAGTCTGTTCGCCAACGCCTCCGCTGGAGCTGTATTAATGTCCGCCAACACGACTTCGGAGGTCTTTCTGTTTTTCGAGAGCTCTTCGGCACATACCAGCCCTGTGATACCACAGCCTAGCTGCACCACCTTCATGGTCCCAACCTTCGCTGGTGATATATCCAATCAAAGGGCTCTTTAGCATTCCTATGCCAACATCGGGATGCAAGGGGATATAAAGCGCTTATAAAGCGGACAAATGGTGTTAAATATCAGATTCCTGACCGCGTTTCGAAAAACGTAGTTATTTTGTGAACGATATAATAAAATGAGCGGAATACGAAATCACACTTCTCGGAATCGCATTCGGAGATTGGCAACACGTTCTATCTGTTGCCCGCGGGAATCCGTTAGATGGTTTTTCATACAGTAAGCGAGAAGATTGATATTTTCGCAGTCGTTAAATCACATTCTCAGCACGGAAGGTGATTTTGGTAAATGAAGAAGTGGAAAGACAGTCGTCGTGGGTATGGCAAAGCGAGGTCGAACAGGATAGAAGAAGCGAGGCGCAGATATCTGAGAGCACTTTATCTGAACAATTGCAAAGGGATAGAGAGGAGATTCTTGGCCTCGCTCGACTGCAAGGAGCTTTCCGATGTCGAGAGAATGCGCGCAATCCGTTCTTTCAGGGAAGGCGCCATTGAGATCCTCAGCACAGCTGAGGAGGTGTTCGGAATCGAAGGTGTCGAGGAGATATCGAGGCGTCTCCGGCTCTCGGACAATTTGAGGATCAGTGATTTCCTGGCAGACGATGATTGCGAAGATGAGTACGAGCACGACTTCGCTGGCGATGACATCGATGACATCCCCCGGACCTTCGAAAAGCTGAATACCGATCGCGCGAAATCCTATGAGCACTTCGGGTATTGGAGACAAACGTCAGTCGAACTGGTGGACAGAGATGAAGACGACCTGGCTGATGAGGACGGCGAGGATGATGACGATGAGGATCATGAATTGGACATCCTCAGACGATTGATGGATTGGGGTCTTCTCATGGACCAAGAAGATGATTTCGATCCGATGTACGGGTGATACGTTGAGACATCTATACTTCGCATACGGGACAAATCTAGATCAGAAGCAGATGCGGGAGCGGTGCCCGAACAATAGACCTGTCGGCGTCGCATATCTTCCAGGCTATCGGCTCGCATTCACCTTCTACTCAGAGGGCAGATGGAAATGCGGATGCGCCGACGTTGTCAGAGACTTAAATTCCACGGTCTGGGGATATGTCTATGAGCTGAACGACAGAGATTTGATGCGGCTGGACAACTACGAGGGATGCCCCTACTGCTACCGCCGGTTCCAGACCAAGGTGATCTCGGTAGATGGAAAGGAGCTCCCGCATGTCTGGGTATACGAGGTGGTGAACAAGGGGAATTACAGACCCTCAGAGGAGTATCTCGGCATCCTCCTGAAGGCCGCGGAGGAATACGGCTTCCCGGAGAGTTACAGGAAATACATCGAGGGGTTCAGACCGCAGAAGAGGGTTTAGCGCAGGAGCATCGGCCAATGAGAAAGGTCTATTTCGTATGCATTGGAAACACATGCAGGAGCCCGATGGCTGCCGAGCTTCTTAACCAGAAGCTCAAGGATTCCGGTCTTGACGATGTCCGTGCGGAGTCGTTCGGGCTCTCCCCTTTTTATCCCGACAGCGCTGAGGTCAAGCGCTTAAGGGAGATGGCAGTGCTTCAGGTGACAGGACGGATCAACGGCTTGAAGGAGCACAGGCCGAGGGGGATCGAGGAGATAATGTTCAGAGAGGGAGACAGGATCGCATTGCTCGATGCGGATTCGCTCGGCGATCTTCTGTCTGCGATCGAGCGAAACCCATCGTTTAGGGGAAAGCACGTGCCGATCATGATAATCGGCATCGATGACCCGTTCGGCGGCGGCTCAGAAGATTATCTCGCGTGTTGTTCCGAGTTAAGAAGGGCGATCGATGTAAAATTTAATCTGCTAATAGGCGAGATGAGGACATAATAATCTGCACAGGAAGTCGAATACATTAGTTTCCTTTTTCCCTCGGATTGAGTTGACTGACGATACGGTCGATTTTCCATAAGGCGGTTTAATTCTGGCTATTCATCTTTCGACCTACGCTTTGCCGACAACGCATATCCATTCTCGAGAATGAAATACGAGGCGAGAACATGATGTAGAGGCTTGTGGTTTCGTGACAAATTTCTCGTATTCGCATCACCTTCTCTACATTTCTTCAATATCAATCAGGGTTAGGGAATGTCTCTACTCAAGCGCTTAACGGGCTCGAAATCTAACAGCAATCATATTAGAAAGGAGTCATCACCAGAACTCATGACTCCGTAGCATTAGCTACTCAGATGCTTTTGAACGCTTCGATCATTTTCGGTTTTAGCTCTGAGCGAAGGATAGATTTGCTTGTGAGATTACTGTCTATCACAAAGCCTCTCGAGAAAATCGTCGTTGTGGCCCTTTTATCAGCACTCGATTTGTCCGATGAGAATCAGACGCAAAACCTATTTATCTGGATTCGCGTGATTACTACTGAACGAATTGTGATTTACGATGTCCGAGCTTTCCCTTTATGAGCCTGAGAGGATAAAGACATATGTCGATGGACTTGACGAGCGTTTGGGTGGCGGGCTCGTCAAGGGACATGTCATACTCATCTCTGGCACGCCCGGAACGATGAAATCGTCCTTAGCTCTTTCCATCCTGTACAACAACGCGAAGCACGACGGCAGAAAGGTCCTATATATCAGCATAGAAGAGAGCCGAGAGAGCCTCCTGCGGTCCATGAGAAGCCTCGGGTTCACGGACATCGATGAGACGAAGATGTTCATAGTCGATATTGGAAGACTCAGGCTGGAACATGCAGATGCGGATTCCGGGAGAGACTGGTTCCGGATACTGAAGGAATACCTTCGCAGGAAGGTCGACACGGAGGGCATCGAGATGGTCGTGATCGATTCCCTCACCGCGATATATGCACTGACGACCATGGACAACCCCCGCCAACAGCTTTTCCATTTCTTCGGATTCCTGAAAAGCCTCGGAGTGACGACGTTGCTCATCTCCGAGATGGATGTCGGGGAGGACGCGAGGTTCGGACCTCATCACGAGGAATACCTGACCGACGGCACGATCCTCCTGAGGTTTGTTGATGTCGGAGAGACGGATGTCCAGCTGAGGATGAGGATTGTGAAGAGCAGGCATTCTAAGATATACCACGGCGATCTCACCATGATTTTCAAGGACGGCAAGTTCACCGTCACACCGCCACTGACCGACTGACGCTTCTAGAGCTTCCGCTGGACTTTCAAATAAATAAAACACAAATCAAAAGTCGCGACTCCGAGGCTCCTAGAATCCGCCTCGTATCTTGTTCCTGTCTATCCTCACGCCCGTGGGCGTTATCATAATGAGGTTCTTGCTGACCCCGGCGACATCCCCATTCACGTCCCTGACGACATTCCTGAGCTCGGCGCTCACTCGCTTCATGGTCAGATCGTCGTTCGCGATCGATGTGATGTCCAGGAGCACGATATTGCCGTTGTATACATGGCTTGTAATCGCCCCGAGGTCCTCGTACCTGTATATCTCTCCTACCTTCACGAGCATCTGGGCTTCTGCCGCACCTTCGTCCTCGAAGGTCATATCGCTGAGATCAATGTACGACTCGGTCTCCACAACGGCATCTTCTTTCTCCGTCTTCGGTGCGAAAGGCTTGCGCTTGATAATAGCCATCCCTATCCCTCTGGTTTTGTAATCATGGTCCAGAAATATAAATGTTACCTAATGCTGGACAGGCATTGAAACGCCTCGCCTAAGCCGCGCTTAACCGATATTCCAGATATCGTCACCGACGTGGTGCACGTTCTTGACCGCCTTGCCTTTCCTGTCTGTCAGCATCGCGTCCCCAGACCTGAGGGCTATTCCGACTGCTATCGGCCGCTTATTCCTCTCGTCCCTGACCCAGACGATGTCGCCCTCTTTTATCGTTCTGTCGGCATCAACTATGCCCGGTGCCATTACATCAGCACCGCCGGCGACAAATCCGACCGCTCCCATATCGATCGTAACGTATCTCTTCTCCGGACATGCCCGAAGGAGGCATCTGACGGTAGGGAACAGTCTGTCGTCCATGAAGAAACCCATGATTTCGTCTCCGGAAAGTATCACCGTGTACTTGTCCGTCTCGGCGATGTCGATGGAATCATCCGATACGACTGGATAGAAGCCAGTAGAGCTGAAAAACTGTTCCCTGAGCGACTTTGCCTCTTTCCTGCTCAGCCTGTGCCTTTTCTTAAACTTCGTTCTCGCCATACATCACGCTCTTCGCGGTTTTGCGAAACCCGCATCTGGGGCAAACCATCTGATACTACCGACCCTTGGCGAGCTTTCCCAATCTTTTCCCAGCCAGCTCGACCGCGCGCTCGAGCTCGGGAGTCGAGAGCCCTATTTTCCTGAGCCTTTCCGATTCCCCGATATATTCCCGGAGCCGTACCGCATTGGTCTCATATCTTAGGAGCATCGCCAAGGTTGCAGAGGAGTGAGGATCGATCTCCCACGATATCCTGAATGCGTCCAAGGCCCTTGCGCGCTTATTCCGGGAGAGCAGGGTCGACCCGAGCCTGTACCAGTACGCGCTGTCCCCCAGATCTTCGAATGGTGACTCTGGCATCTCCTTCTCGTCGACGAGCTTCACGTCGAGCATTTCCTTCAATCGAGAGGCCCGTGTTGGGCCTTTCTCGAGCAACTCATCTATGAGTCCGATGGCCCTCTCGTCCTTCTGATCCGCTGCAAGGGCTCGCGCCCGTCGTAAAATGATCTCCGACTCCTCGTTCATCCCGACCAGGGATTTCGATATACCCAAGAGGATGTTCGCCTCGATGGACGTTGGGTCGATTTCCACGGCCTTCTCGGAGAGCGCCAAGGCCTCTTCGGGAGCCGTCAGAAGCTTCGTTTTCGCTCTCGCTATCCATATCTCCGAGAATGTCGGACGCAGCTCTATGGTCCTCTTGAATTCCGCTTCGGCAAGCTCGAATTTCCCGAGGGCCTGATAGGCGATACCTGCCGCGTAATGAGCATACGCGAACGTGTCGTCTATCTCGATGGCCCTTAGATGAAACGGCAACGACTCCTCGTGCAGGCCCATCTTCTCGAGCGCGTTTCCGATGTTGTTCCAGGCTATCTGATAATCCGGATTCTTCTCGAGCGCCATGACGAATTTGGGCAGAGATTCCCTGAGCCTGCCGAGATTGTAGAGGGCGTTACCCCAGTTGTTCCACAACACCCAGTCATCCGGGGCGATCTCGGTCGCCCGCCGATAGACCTCGAGCGCCTCCTCGAGCCTCTCAGACCCGTGAAGCGCGAATGCGAGGTTCTGGAGCACCCGGACATCGTTTCCTCCCTCGGCTTCGGCTTCCTTGAGAATCCTGAGCCCCTCCTCCTCATACCCCGAAGACATCAGGGCCAGACCGAGCCAGCTTTTCGATATAGGGTCGGGGTTGCGCTCGACCAATTTCCTGAAATATCCGATCGATTCCTCCCCGAAGCCAAGCTCGAAGCATGCCTCTCCCAGTATTTGGAGCGCTTCGCTGCTCGAGAGAACCTCCTCAGGGAGCTTCTCCCGGAGGTTAAACAGGTCGACGTAAGCCCCCGCGTCGAAAAGGACTTGCATGGCGCCTATGATCTCATCCAGTGATTCGGATCGGGATGCGACTGGCTTTACCAGCTTTATGGCCTTCTCGGGCTTGCCGAGGGCTATTTCTGCTCTCGCGAGGGCGATCCTGACCTCGTTATCGCTCGGGTCCAGAACGAGGCACTTCTCCAGACAATCCTCGACCTGCTGGAATTGATCGTCTATCAGTAGCGAGAGCCCCATGTTCTTCAGCGCGTAGAAATTGTACGGATTCAGCCTTATCGCCTCGGAGTAATGCTTTCTCGCCTCTTCTACAAGGCCGAGCCTCTCGAGGCAAGCACCTATGTCGTTCTCTATCGAATCGTTCCTAAGGCCGTGCTCGACTGCTCTCTTGAATTCCGCGAGTGCCTCCTCTATTTTCCCCTCATCCCACAGAGATAAGGCCTTCTGGAAATGCTTCTGTCCTTCTGGATTGTCCTTGCTGCGAGTCTTCCGTGATTTCATCTGTTTCCAGGCGCGTAATATAATTCGAAAACTATATATAACATCTTCCTGGATTGAGCAGGATGCATGATTGTGATTTTCGGGCTTGAGCCGCGCTCAGTCGTGATCGCTTACATGCTGGCGAGGCTGAGAGGCGCCAAGCCTGTGGCGTTCGAGAAAGGGAAGCAGTATTACTTCGACGAGGTTGTCGATGCCCGCAGCGCGGACTTCGACGGGACATACCGTGAATTCCGCGAGAAGTTCGGGAAGCTCGATTTCGTCGAGGACAAGAAGCTCTACGACATCATAGGCAACGAGATATTTTGGGGTCTGAGGTTTAAGGCCTTGGATACTCCTACGCTGGTCATGAGGGTACTCGGATTGATACACGAGAAGGGCACGAAGGAGTACTTATCCGAGGGGCCTCCCGAAGCCAAGGAGATGAGGTTCAGGGTCAAAAGGGTCCTGGGCGAATACAACAGGGCGGTTAGGTTCATAAGATTCACGCGCTTCAGCAACCTTAAACTGTCCTTGGCCAAGGCATCCTTCGAAAATGACCTCGTCGATATGGTGTTGCGGGCCGAGGCCAGAAGAAACTCGCCGGGAACGACCGTCGCGATATACGACGACGAAACTGTCGCAGTGCTACTGAACGGCCAACCATATCTCGGGAAAAGGCGCAAGATACCGCTTGCCCCCGAGAAGATCGAATTCGAGCGTTTCTGGGGCGGGCTGCCGGAATCCGGCATGAAGCTCCTTATGAAGGACGAGAAACATTCAATAAACGAGATCCCGGAAATCCCACTGCAGAAGGCCATGGGAGCCGCTGCGGAGCAGAAAAAGTGTATCGCAAGCCTGGACGATTTTTTCGAATGATATCCCTGGCTAAAGACGCGAATCACCATTTAAATATTCAGTCGGCCATAAACGTCTCTGATTTCAGCGGTCATACGGATGACAGACGAATTCATCACAAAGGTCAGAAGAGATGAAAAGACGAATGCCGAGTGTCGATTCTATCTCGACCTGGTAAGCCACGAAGTGCTGAACTTCAACCAGGCTGTCCTGGGATATCTTGAGATAGTGAAAAACGACCCTGCAATATGCGATGACCTGAAGCAATATCTACTTTCGGCGATAGCCCAGATCAGGAACAGCTCGCAGATACTCGATGACGTCAAGAGGATGATACGCCTTAAGGGCGTCGACCCGTCAAGATTCGAACTGCTGGACCTGCGGAGGATCATCGACGACGCGATCGAGGAGTTGAAGGCGCAGATACGGGACCGGAAACTCGGGATAACCATAGAGGGCGTGACCGACCGCGTCCACGTCAGGGGCACGGACGCCCTCAGGGACGTGGTTGTCCAGATGCTGACGAACCTTGTCAGGCTCGATAGCTCTGACGAGGCCTTCCTCTGTGTTTCCATAGAGCGACCTGCGAGCGCACCGGGAATGGTCGATGTGGTCGTCGAGAACAGGAGAGCCGGGTTCCCCCAACAGCTGCGAAAGCCCTTGGGTGAAGAACTAGCGTTGGACGAAAAGACTAATATGGTGCGCTATATGGGCCTCCTCTTGGTACGAGCAGTAGCGAAAAGATTTGGCGGCGGCCTGACGGTATCTGACAGATCGCAAGGAAATGGGATGACAAGTACGAGGATCATTCTCAGGCTGCCGGAGGCGATGATGCGATGACATCGGTCATGGTAGTTGACGATGAGGTCTTCATCGTCGACCTTTACAGGGACATACTGAAGCTCAAGGGCTATGAGGTGATCGCTACAGCATACGACGGTGACGAAGCCGTTCAGAAGTACAAGGCGATGGAGAGGAAACCTGACGTGATTATCCTCGACCACAGGATGCCGAACAAGGATGGGATAGAGACCATGGGCGAGATACTCGCCCTCAACAAGGACGCGAAGATCCTGTTCGTCAGCGCCGACATCATGATCGAGAAGGAAGCGTTAAAGAAAGGCGCGAGAGGGTTCCTACCGAAGCCATTCAGGATGGACGAGTTGGTGGAATACTTGGAGAAACTATCGAAGAGCTGATTTGTCCGGAATGATGTGCCGGGATAGAAATCCCCGGATAGAAGAGGTGCGCGAAGTATGGAGGACATTTTCACAAAATCAAGGTCGATAAGCCTCCCAAGGAGGATTCTGGCCGGACATGACGTCCTGCCACAACTCGGGGATGTGTGCAAGGAGTTCGAGCTCAAGTCTCCCGCGCTGATGGTGACAGGCTCGACAACCGCGGCACTTGCGGGCAAGCCGGTCGCGGATATCATGGTCGGTGCGGGATACGAGATCCAAATGATCCAAGTGGGGGAAGCCACCGTTGAAAGCGTGAGGCAGGTGGTAGAGCTCGCGAAGGAGATCAAGGCAAGGTTCCTTCTCGGCGTCGGCGGTGGAAACAAGATAGACATCGCGAAAATGGCTGCGACCGAGCTCAGGATCCCCTACATAAGCATTCCGACAAGCGCCTCCCACGACGGAATCGCGAGTCCCAGGGCGTCGATACACGGGTTCGGGAACTCCGTGTCTGTCGAAGCGAAAGTCCCGTTGGCGATATTGGTCGATACAAAGATCATCATAAAGGCTCCGTTCAGGTTGCTCGCATCGGGATGTGCGGATGTCATAAGCAACAAGAGCGCTTTGCTCGACTGGAAGCTCGCACAAAGACTCAGGGGAGAGTCCTTCAGCACGAGCGCCGCGACGATTGCGGAGTACGCCGCTGACTCGATAATGGCGAACGCCACCGCGATCAAGCCAAACCTCGAGGAGAGCATCTGGACTGCGATAAAGCCGATAATAATCTCAGGGATCGCGATGGCTATAGCGGGCAGCTCGAGGCCAACAAGCGGCGCCGAGCACATGTTCTCGCACATGCTTGACAGGCTCGCACCGAAGAAGGCATTGCACGGGGAGCAGTGCGGTGTCGGCTCGATAATGATGATGTATCTTCATGGCGGAGACTGGCAGAAGATACGCGACTCGCTTTCGACCATCGGAGCGCCCATCACCGGAGAGCAGCTGGGCATAGACAGAGAGATAATCATCCAGGCGCTGTGCAGGGCGCATGAGATACGACAGGACAGATATACCGTGCTCGGGGACAGGGGCCTGACGTACGAGGCTGCCGAACGCCTTGCGAAGATAACGGGAGTGATCAGCTGAGAAAAAGGGAGTGGGATTATGGTTGTCATCACGCTAGTCGGAGAACTGCAGGCAAGACAAGGAGGGACGTTTGCATATACAGGCCCGATTTCGGAATGCAGGGACTGTAAGTTGAAGACGATTTGCTTCAACCTCGATGCCGGTAAATGGTACAAGATAGTCAATGTGAGGAGCATACATCACGATTGTAGGTTGCACGAGAACGGCGTGAGGGTCGTGGAGGCGGAACCCGTCGGCATACCCGCGGCGATCCCGAGCAAGTCCGCAATAGAGGGCACTGTGATCGCCTTCGAGCCCCGGAGATGTGGTACGGTGTCTTGCGAAAATTACAGGCTGTGCAATCCTATTGGAGTCACTCCTGGAGGAAAGTATCGCGTGACCAGCGTCCTCGAGGAAGTGAGCTGTGAGGATGGTCAGGCTTTGAAAAAAGTGCTCATGACCTAGCCGCCACTGACGGGCGGAAGTATAGCTACCTCGTCGCCGGGCCGGATGTTTGCAGTCAATGGTGACGCCTGTCGGTTTATCGTGACGATGACATGCCCCTTGAACCTCTGTAGTTCGGGATATCTTGCGAAAAGATCATCAAGAAGGTCCTGCGCCGTAGAGCCGTCGGGCAACTCGTAATCTATCTCGCTTGCATTGAATATTTGTCTGAAAGATGCGAATAATTTCAATCTGACTTTCATCCCGAGTTCCACCTGAACCAAAGGTTTCTCCGCCTATGCCATAACCGCATTACCGAATTAAATGTTTCCTAATTTCAGTAATCCCGGAAAAAGGATTATATGCAATTAGACTACATCTGATAATGTAGCTGATAAAATATTCGGTATATGTCTGGAGCATAGTGAGGATGATTGTTATCAAATCATATTCCAGAAACTGCTTTATTTCGAGAAGTCATTTAGTAAAGCTACCGCTATTGCGGGAGAAAAATGTTGGGATGGCACTCGGACAGCTGGCCTGGCTTTCTTCGGGGCTCACCCATCAATTGGAAGGACAAAGAGAGAGAATCTATCGATCTCATAAGGATGAGATTCCGGCGAGAGAATATGACCAGAAATAAGCAATGATGGTCACGGGGGATGCAGGAAATGCAATCACACGGGCATGCAAACGAATATTCAACCGACAGCCAATCGGAGAACGGGGATAAGGCTTTCAGTTCGGATTATACCGACTTCTACAAGGAACCAGTACTTACGAAAAACGCGATGAGGGTACTCGAACGGCGATATCTGAAAAAGGATGACAAGGGGAAAGTGATCGAAACCCCGAAGGAGATGTTCATAAGGGTTGCAAGGACGATAGCGAGCGCTGAAAAGAATTACGGCGTTTCGGACGAAGAACTTCTGGCAATCGAGCAAAAATTCTATTCGATGATGGCGTCGCTCGATTTCGTTCCGAACAGCCCTACCCTCATGAACGCCGGCAGAGAGCTCGGACAGCTGTCAGCCTGCTTTGTTCTCCCAGTGGGGGACTCGATCGAGGAGATTTTCGACGCTATAAAATACACGGCGCTCATCCACAAGAGCGGGGGAGGTACCGGCTTTTCGTTCTCCCGGCTCAGGCCCGCGAACGACTCAGTACAGTCGACAAAAGGTGTGTCGAGCGGTCCAATATCCTTTATGGAGGTGTTCAATGCCGCGACGGAGACGATCAAGCAAGGCGGGACGAGACGCGGGGCGAACATGGGGATACTGCGTGTCGACCACCCAGATATCCTGGATTTCATAACCGCAAAAAAAGACCAGAAACGCCTCACGAACTTCAACATAAGCGTGGCTGTGACAGACAAGTTCATGAAGGCGGTGAAAGAGGGGCAGAAATACGACCTCGTGAATCCGCGGACGAACCAGGTTGAAAAGCAGCTGGATGCCGCCATGGTTTTTGATTTGATAACGAACATGGCATGGAGGAACGGCGAGCCCGGCATCATTTTCATCGACAGGATAAACAGGGACAATCCGACACCGGAGATCGGACAGATAGAGAGCACGAACCCATGTGGCGAGCAGCCTCTGCTGCCTTATGAGTCGTGCAATCTCGGATCCATAAACCTCGCGCATATGCTGAGACAAGACGAGCATGGATGGAGCATTGACTGGGAAAAGCTGCGTGACCTGACGATATGGGCCGTGCGGTTCTTGGACGACGTAATCGACGTCAACAGATACCCGCTACCGCAAATCGAGGAGATGACGAAGGCCAATAGGAAGATCGGCCTCGGGGTAATGGGCTTCGCGGACATGCTTCTGAGGCTCGAGGTCCCCTACGACTCGGAGGAGGCGCTCGAGATTGCCAGGAACCTGATGAAATTCATACATACGACCGCTAGGGCCGCATCGCAGAAGCTTGCCGAGGAGCGCGGGAGCTTCCCGAACTTCCCGAGGAGCACGCTGCGCAAGAAATATCCTATGATGAGGAATGCGACGGTGACAACGATCGCCCCAACTGGCACCATCAGCATCATTGCGGGATGCTCGAGCGGAATAGAGCCGCTATTCGCCATTGCATACATTCGGAACGTCATGGACAGGGACGAGCTATTCGAAATCAACCCGATATTCGAGGAGGTCGCTAGGAAGCGCGGGTTCTACAGTGAAGAGCTCATGAGGAAGGTTGCCGAGAAGGGCTCAATAGCGGATATGGAAGAGATCCCTGCGGACGTCCGCAGGGTGTTCGTCACGGCTCACGACATCGCCCCGGAATGGCATGTCAGGATGCAGGCGGCCTTCCAGGAGTACACCGATAACGCCGTCAGCAAGACGGTCAACTTCCCGAGAACCGCGACACCGGACGACGTGAAAAAGGTCTATCTGTTGGCATACGAACTGGGAGTCAAGGGTGTCACGGTATACAGAGATGGAAGCAGGGACGAACAGGTGCTCAACATCGGCAAGGTGAACAGGAAGGAGGGCACAGAAGAATCCGCCGAGGTAGAGAAGCAGGCGCGGATTGAGCCCTTGAGGACCCCGAGACCGAGACCGGCTGTAACCAGGGGCACGACGCAACGGCTCGAGACGGGATGCGGAAAACTCTACGTAACGATAAACGAGGATGAGAATGGCCTTTGCGAAGTATTTACCCAGATGGGCAAGTCCGGCGGATGCACGGCATCGCAGTCCGAAGCGCTCGCGAGGCTGATATCACTCGCGCTGAGGTCCGGGATAGATGTCAAGATGATCATCAAGCAGCTGCGGGGGATTAGATGCCCCTCGCCCCTTTGGCAGCCAGGCGGGGCGATCCTCTCCTGCCCGGACGCGATCGCAAAGGCGCTGGAAAGATACGTCGAGAGCAAGGAGAACCTTGCCAAACCTGCAGCCCAGCAGACAACTCAGAAGCAAAACCGTGTCGACAAGGGGGATGTCTGCCCGGAGTGCCCTGAGTGCGGCGCGATGGTCGACTACGCCGAAGGATGTGTGGTCTGTAGGTCTTGCGGATACTCCAGGTGCTGGTAATTCTTTTACGGATGGAACGGCATTTGCTGTTGCATTACCTGTAATCCCGGGCATTGATATCCCGTCTGCCAAATGTGTAGGATGGAGTCATCCTCTGCGGCAAGGCGATTGAGCACGCGCGGCGGACGGCTCCGTCAGAAAAAAGAGAATCGCGAGGACGATATGATGTCAGAATATACCAGGAAGACCATAGCCGAGATGAAGAAAGGGGACAGGATAGAAGGGATCTTCTCGGTGCATTACACCAAGCCGATCACTATCTACAAGTTCGGGACGATGTTCGAGTTCAGATTGGCTGATCGAACTGGACAGATGACCGCAAAGTATTGGGGAGGGGACGATCAGACGGAGGTCATGAGAGTCTATGATACGATCGGCGAAGACGCGGTGGTGAGAGTCAGGGGAACCGTCATCGAATACAAAGGCCAGTTAGAGCTCGCTATAAACCCGAAGGACGGCGAGGGGATCCGAGTATTGAAGGACGGCGAGTACGACATCAGGGAGCTCATACCGACCAGAGAGGACATACCGCAGTTGAAGGCCAGGCTGAAAGAACGTATTGATTCCGTCACCGAGCCGAACCTCTCTCGTCTGCTACACAATGTGTTCGACAAGGAATTCATGGAGGAGTTCTCGCGCTGTCCGGCATCGATAATGCTTCATTCGAACGAACTCGGGGGCCTGCTATATCATACTCTGAACGTCGCGGACCACTGCATGCTGGCCTGGGAACACTACAAGGAGATGGACCGTGACCTCCTCTTGGCGGGCGCTCTCCTGCATGATGTCGGTAAGGTCGAAGCGTTCAAGGTCACGACGAACATTGACCAGACGGAAGCGGGCAAGTTCCTCGGACACCTCGTGTTAGGCATGGACCTCGTAAAGGCCAAGATACGGGAGCTTGGAGATTTCCCCGACGAGCTGGAGAACAAGGTACTTCACATAATTCTCAGCCATCACGGCAGGAAGGATTGGGGCTCGCCTGTCGAGCCTGCAATACCTGAGGCGCTAACAGTGCACTACGCTGACGATTTCGACGCGAAGCTGGATTATATGCTCATAAAGAGGAAAGAGGCCTCGACAGATGATAGCTGGATCTGGGACTCGAAGTTCAGAAGGCTGCTTTACGTCGGGGATCAGTAGCTTTCGCCTGTGATCCGCTCGAACATGTCGATGTACAGTTTAGAAATCGCCTTGACCTTATCTTCGGGGAGCGGGGGTATCTCGGGCTCGGGCTTTCCTTCCGCTCTGGCCTTCTTGAGGGCATCGTAATAACCTATCTCCCTGTAATACTGTCTCACGTACTCCTTGCTGAGCTCCGTGAAGTTCCCCTTGCTCATCTCTGACCAGTCCCACCATCTGTCCTCGTCCGCCGTTCCGAAGGTATCGACGACCATAAGCGCCCTCTCTTCATCGAACGCGAACTCCTTCTTGCCGTCGACATGCACCAGATCTCGCTTGTCGACCTCTTCTGCAATGCTCTCGTCTATCTTCAGCACGGTCTCAACTATCTCGTTGTATTCGTGCCTCGAAAGTGATGCTATCCTCATCGCTTCCTTCTTTGTGACCGGGCGGTCATATTTCTCCAGCTTGGTGGTCATTTCTATCAGCGGTTGGGGTAGCTCGTCCCCGTACTTTATCGTCTTGCCCTTCGGGAACCCGAGGTCCTTGGCCGTGACGCTCCCGTCCTTGACCCTGTCAAAAAGCGATCCGGCGACATAGTATCTGGAGATGACCTCGAGCGGGATGAGATAGTTCGTCGTCTTTCTGGTTATCTTGCCGTAGTCAGAAATGACCGCAACTCTTTTGACCCTCATCCTGTTCGGAGGAATGAATTCTGTGAAATGCGATTTGACACCCAGGTTTCTGAGCATCTGGAACCAGAAGGCGCTCGTCCTGCACAGGGTCTCTCCCTTGTGCGGGATTGTCGACGGGATTATTTTGTCGAACACGGAAATCTTGTCGGTGAAAACGAATTCGAGCGTGTGCGCATCGACCTCGTAGACGTCCTTGACTTTTCCTTGCCGGAACAGCTTCATCTGGTTCAAGATCTCTCCACGGCGCTCTAGATAGTGGGTGGATTTATTACTTTTGGTCGAGGTTTCTAGTATGTGAGCGTAACGGAATCTATTTCAATTACTGAGAACGCGCTGATCCAAGAGAGATTAAAAGCGATGCATTTGATTAACTACGGAATTCGTTCCCTCGAGCGCTATCAGTATCGGTGCGATTTTGCCGAAAACGAACGGAACAATGGCCATGAACCTGCTGATTATCACGAAGATAGTGCCGACGATCGAGAACAACCAGCGCTGCTTCATGATCGCAAACACGGCTCTGAGAACGCCGAGCAGGCCGAAAATCCCCCGATAAGGCCGAATATCACCATCAGTCCTTGGAGTCTCCCGAACATGCTCATATAATCCTGCCAGCACATCATGTCAAAGAGCAACATGAAGATCAATCCGAATAGAATCCCGAAGATTTCTTCCACCAACGCCAGAATGCCGCCTATCATTGGGAACGATGCATTCGAAGCAGACACGGCAGCGTAGGACTGACCCTGATAATATGGCGGGATACTCAAGCTGACCGAGGCTTGGTATCCGACGTTCCCCGGAGCCCGTCTATAATCGTATCTGCAATAGAGGCAAACATTAGCATCGGAGGGGATATCGCGCCTGCAGTAAACACAATTCCCTCTTTGCTGCTGCGTGGATACTGGGCTCGTCTAAATCATCGTTTCCCGATTTCATTGCATGCTGGCCAATCGAGAATTTCGAAAACGGATATCCAGCACAAAGAGATTAATATTATGTGGTTTGCTATGGCATCTACGTCTGGTGTCTGATAGGCATGGATCGATTCGAACATCTGTACTCGGAAATGGCGAAGCGGGTCAAGCCCTCTGATGTGAGGGAGATACTGAAGATGATGCAGGACCCTGAGATAATCTCGTTCGCCGGCGGGATGCCGAACCCGGACACCTTCCCAATAGATGCGATAAAGGAGATAGCAAACAGGGTCTTGGAAGATGATCCCGTGGTGACACTCCAGTATGGCACCACCGAGGGATACAATCCTTTGAGAGAGACCATAGCTGAGTACATGTCCTCTCAGCAGGTCGAGTGCGACATCGATAACGTCCTTATCATGAGTGGTGCCACTCAGGCAATAGCATTGGCGGCGGAGCTGCTCGTCGAGCGCGGGAAAACCGTCCTCACGGAATCACCGTCGTTCCTCGCGAGCCTGATCTGCTTCAGAAACTACGGCGCCGAGATAATAGGACTGGCGATGGACGACGATGGAGTCCAGGTAGATATGTTCGAGGAGAAGCTGAAGGGATTGAGAAAGCAGGGGATCCATCCACCTCTGTTCTATACTATCCCGAATTTCCAGAACCCGACGGGGGTCACACTGTCTGAAAAAAGGAGAAGACGCATCATTGATCTCGCGAACGAATTCGATTTCTTGGTTTTCGAAGATGACCCGTACGGAAATCTGCGATTCGAGGGCGAGCATATACCGCCAATAAAGAGCTTTGATGACTCCGGGAGGGTAATATATGCCAGCAGCTTCTCGAAGATTCTATCGCCCGGACTGAGGCTCGGATGGACAGTTGCGGATATCGAACTGAGCAGGAAATTGGCATTGCTCAAGCAGACATCAGACGTAAGCGCGAACGTTTTCAGTCAGAGAATAGCGAACGAGTACATGAGAGGGGGATACTTCGACAGACAGCTGCCTATCATCAAGGAGATTTATGCAAGAAAGCAGAGGAGGATGCTCTCCGCGCTCGAGAACTACTTCCCAAAGACTTCCAGATGGACTCGGCCAAAAGGCGGTATGTTCATCTGGGTCGAGCTCCAAAAAAGCATCGATACGAAGCAGATGTTTCCGAAAGCGATTGAGAGGAAAGTCGCATACGTCCAGGGATCGTGCTTTTTCCCGGATGGCTCAGGAAGGAACACCATGCGGCTGAATTTCACACATCCCGCGGATGAGAAGATCGACCAGGGCATCAAGAGGCTCGCTGAGCTGATAGAATTGGAGATGAGGAGCGCATCAGCGTAGCGTTTCCGCGTGCGCGAGCACTGTTATGCCGTTCTTCCCGATGGTGTATGGCTTGATCCTCCTGGAATGAGCCGCCCTCCTCATCTTCAGTATCCTGATCGTCAGCTGCCCCTCACCGCTCTCGGGCAGTTCGTCATACTGCAGCAGGATGACCCCGTCGACTGTATATTCGACAAGGCCATCTCTCGAAGATCTCGGATTATCGTCCTTGACCTCCGCAGTGAGCAGGGAGGTACAACCGGTCGAGCGCAACAGCTGCGTCAGGTTGAACATTGTCGCGCGTCTCTCCTGATCCGTCTCTAGAATCATGTTCAGCAGAGATATCGAATCCAGGACCACCCGCTGCGCCTTGAACTCCTTGATGAATGCCGGCAGCTCGCTCTTTATCCTTGTGATGGTCGACTTCGCATCTGCTGGCTCGAGCTTATAAAGCCCGAGTCTGTTCTCATCGAAGTACTTCTGCAAGTTCCATCCGAACGCCTCCGCGCTCTTCAAGATGGATTTCGTGTCCTCTTCGAGGGAGATGAAGATGCAGTTCTCTCCGCGTGACAGACCATCATTGATGTACTGCAGCCCGAAGGTCGTCTTGCCCGTCCCGAATGCGCCCATGACGACGAATATGTGCCCCTTCGGGATGCCGCCGCCGAGCATCTCGTCCAGCCCTGATATCCCGGTCGATACCCTTTCATCCAACATCCTCATGCCACCCTTTCAGTGTCTATCACGACAAAACCGCTCTGGGAGGTGACAAGCGTCGCAAAGCGCATTATCCTCTCCTGCTCCATCGTAGCAAGAACGGGCATGAACTTCTCGACGTACATGTATCTCTGCCTATTGGATGAATGCACGCTCTTGCTCCATTCGAACCTCAGCACGCCATCGACGCTGTCTATTATCATCTGTTGCTTCCTCTTATCCAGAATATCATCAGTCAATATGAGATATATCAGGCATTTCCAGTTCTTCGCCATCCTTTTCAGGCCCTTGAGGACGGCTATGAGATCGGAGAACGGGACGGATTCGGTCATTATCAGATCCGTCAGAGAATCTACTATTATCATCGAATTATTCGAGTTCTCGTCGAAGAACGCGACGAAGTCTTCGAGGAGCGACCTGTCGCTTTCGCCGGACGAGAACAGCTTATTGGGCTTCGACTCCTGAACCCAGTGCGGAGGGACAATCGTCCTCATGAAGTACTTCTCTGAGAAGTCCTTGAATTCCAGCCGCTTAACAAGCGAATCATGATAATCCCGGTTGAACGACAGGGCGACCTCCTGGAGAATGTCCTGTTTTGATTTCGAGAACGTGATGTATGAAAGCTTTTCCGGCAGTTTGCTGTGCTTTGCGGCGTGCCCGAGGAAGAACTCGAGCGATTTCGGGTTCTCGAGGACCAGCCCTATCTTCGCCGCAGAGGTGAGGCAGAACTCCAGCTGACCCGCACCTACGTCTCCGAGCAACAGCACAACCGAACCCGCTGGCAGACCACCGTTCAGGATACTGTCGAAGTCCGCCACCCCGGTTGGCATCCGAATATATTTCCCATCCGACATCTGACTGAAACACTAATCCCGCTTCCGGCTTAAAAAAGGTTTCTGAGACGACGGAGTATATACGGCTGATCACAGGGTTCGTACGAATTCGATGACGAGGTTTATCGCATGTATTGACGCAGCTTCTTTTATGTCCAGTCTGCTTCCGACGAATATCTCCCGGTCGGTCCTAACCCTCTTGCCATCCGTAACCGCAAACCATACCAGTCCTACGGGTTTCCTCTTGGAGCCACCGGTCGGCCCCGCTATACCGGTTGTGCTGACGGCAATATCGCTTCCAAACGCCCTGATCGCCCCCAGCGCCATCTCTTTCGCCACCTGCTCGCTGACGGCTCCAAACCGCTCGAGCGATTTCCTTTTAACATTCAGTATCGACATCTTGGCGTCGTTGCTGTATGTGACGGCACTACCCAGGAAATAATCGCTGCTCCCGGGGACATTGGTGATCTTATCTCCTATCCTGCCTCCTGTGCACGACTCCGCAATAGCCAAGGTCAGCTTTTTCTCCCTCAAGATCACCGCGATTGATTCCTCTGGCGAGCTCATATAAGCACCTATTCGTCCTTGACGGAGGCCGCCATAAGCCTCTTTCTGGCATCGAGTCTTTTCAGATAGGGGAGTATCTGCTTGGGCACCATATCCGTCCATCCCCCGCCCTTCATCATAAGCTCACGGATCTTCCTCCCCGAGTACCTCTCGCGATCGTACATCTTAGTCGATATCACCTTGAACCCCTTCTCCTCGAACAGGGATCTTGTAAGCGGGTTATTGGTGAATACGACCTGGAATGGCGGCACCTGGGAGATCACATGAGATACCCAAATGGCATATCTGTTTACGTCGGAGATGGGAACGATTATCGTCCTCGCGAGATCCTTCTTGCGCAGGCACCGTCGGATCATCTCGATCCTCTCGCCAACCGTAAACGGGTTCTCAAGCGTGTGCGATTCCTGAGCACTTCCGATGCCGATGATGAGCTCATCGCACTTCGAGAGCGCTTCCTTTATGACCTCCAGATGCCCCTTATGGAACGGCTGATATCTGCCGATGAGAAGTCCCCTCAACAAGCGAAGACCACACATCCTTTGATTTTATTCAGAGGGGTACAGGGCGGTCGGAGGAAATAATACCTCCTTGGGCGGATCCCCTCGGCACGAGCGCTGCCAGCTTTTTCAACAGGTTCTCTTTCCTGGAACCGACGGTCGCATACTGCAGGACATCCCTAAGCGTCTCCACCGGTATGACCTTTATCTTGCCGATGTACTTGTCCTCCAGAAGGACGTCCTTCATGTTCTCCTTCGGGATGAGCACGGTCTTCAACCCCATCTCCGCAGCTGCCTCTATCTTGGCAGTTATGCCGCCCACCGGGAGCACTTGTCCTCTGACGGACAGGCTGCCGGTCATCGCCACGCTCTGATCGACCTCCACGTTCTCAAGCGCCGAGATGACCGCGGTCGCCACGGAGACGGAAGCACTGTCTCCTTCGACCCCCTCATATGTCCCTATGAACTGCACGTGGATGTCATGATTGCTGATGTCCTCTCCGGTGTATTTCTTGATGAGCGCGGCGACGTTCTGGACCGATTCTTTCGCTATCTCCCCGAGCTTGCCAGTCGCGATGATTTTCCCTCCATTCTTCGTCTGGGCTGGGGTCACCTCGGCGACTATCGGCATGACCAATCCTGAGTACTCCGCCATGCTCGATTCCGCATTCAGGACAGCAAGACCGTTCACGACCCCGACCACCGCGCCCTCGGTCATACAGGTCTTGTACTCCTTCCGCTTTTCAATGGCCCGGTCGGTCACCTGCTGCTCCAGGCTCCTGGCTATCACCTTAGCCTGAAGCACGTGAGACGCATCCACTATCTTCGCGCCCTGCTCGACCGCGATGTCTCCAGCGACTCGTATCAGCCCGCCGAGCTCCCTCAGGCGCAGCGTCAGCTGCCCGCGCCTCCCGGAGCGTCTCTGCGCCTCGCGGATAATCTCGGCTATGGCGCTCTTGTTGAAGTGCGGGATTTTCTTGTCCTTCGCGACCTCCTGGGCTACGAAACGTATCAGCTTTCGCCGGTTCTCCTCCGTGTCGGGCATCGTGCTGCGCATATATACCTCGTACCCGTATCCGCGGATTCTGGACCGCAGCGCAGGATGCATTCCCGCAACCGCATCGAGGTTGCCCGCGGCGACCAGTATGAAATCCGTCGGCACGGGCTCCGACTTGACCATTGCGCCCGAGCTGCGCTCGCTCTGTCCGAGAATGCTGAACTTGCCTTCCTGTAGTGCCGTCAGGAGGCTCTGCTGGCTCTCTATCCTCAGCATGTTAATCTCGTCTATGAACAGCACGCCCTTGTTTGCCTTATGGATAGCCCCCGGTTCCAGTCTCTCATGGGCAGGGGTTTCCAGACCTCCGCTCTGGAAAGGATCGTGCTTGACATCCCCGAGCAACGCTCCGGCATGAGCCCCAGTAGCGTCTATGAATGGCGGCATCTCATCCGGCGTGTGGCTGATGAGCAGCTTCGGGACCATTATCGAGTCCTTCTTCGGATTGCTGTATCTGAATAGGATCAGCAGGAAGATCGCCACTATGATCCCCAAGATCGCGATTTCGATATTGTCCCAGAATATCGCGCCCATCGCAGCCATCATAACGACGAGAAGTATCAGGAACGTGAGCGCTGAGTTCCTCTGCTCCCTTCGCTGGGCTGCCTCCTTTTTCTGCATCTCGACTATCTCCTTGCCCTTCCCCGCGGGCACAACCCGGATTTTCGGCTCGTTCGGGTCGTCCGGATTGTGATATGCGATGACATCCTGCAGCTCGCCTTTGGGAAGGAACTCGACCATGCTCCTCGCGAGCATTGACTTACCTGTCCCAGGGTCTCCTATGAGAATCACATGTCGTTTCTGCTCCGCGGCCTTCTTGATCACCTGAACAGCCTCATCCTGGCCAATGACCTGGTCTACCAGCCTTTTCGGTATCTCGATATCCGCGGAGGTCTCGAAATCCTGGGATTTAATCCATTCCTCTATATCAGGAAGTCCGAGTTGGGACTTCTCAGAAGCGTTATCAGACATATTAAATACTCCAAGCCTCCCGTCAGTATCTTCTCAGGCTTCAAAATACAATTCCCATTTGTTCGTAATGAATGTTTCTATGTTAATCTACCATCAATAGATAAATTAACAACGCGTTAAGTGGCATCAAAGAAGAAGACGCGCCTCGATGATATAAATATGCCCAGCTACCTGAGGCGTCCGTCATCGAGCATGGATGTGATGAACTGAGATTCGATGATTTACCCTTGGGTGATGATGTCAAACGAGCCCTACGACTCCAGGGATACGAGAGCCTGTATCCGCCGCAGGAGCTGGCGCTCCCCCATGCAATATCCGGAAGGAACGTCGTGCTCGCGGTCCCCACGGCGAGCGGCAAATCGCTGGTCGCATACATTGCTATCCTGAATTCGGTCTTGAGCGGCGGGAAGGCGATATATATAGTCCCGTTACGAGCCCTGGCATCGGAGAAATTCGAGGATCTCAGGAAATTCGAGGATCTTGGGGTGAGAGTGGGGATCTCCGTGGGGGATTACGATGCCGACGACCCCACGCTCGAGAGGTTCGATGTCATAGTCTCGACTTCGGAGAAGATAGACAGCCTGCTGAGGCACAAGACTTCTTGGCTCGAAAAGGTCTCCGTCGTGATCGCGGACGAGATACACCTTATAAACGATCCCGACCGGGGACCGACCCTGGAGGTCACGCTCACGAAATTCAGGATGGTGAACCCGAAGGCGCAGATTATCGCGCTCTCGGCGACGATAAAGAATTCGGACGAAATAGCTGCCTGGCTGGATGCGGTGAACATCACGAGCGACTGGCGGCCTGTGCCATTGAAAGAGGGAGTGTACCTGGACGGGGAGATATTCTTCACCGACAACACAAGACGGAAGGTAAAAGACCTCGGCGATCCCATCGTCAGCCTAGTCGATGATTGCCTATCGAACAACGGCCAGGTACTTATATTCGTCAACACGAGACGGGCGAGCGAATCACTGGCGAGCTCGTTGCGTTCTGTGACGAGGAAATACATAGGAGTTGGCAAGGAGCTGCGGGAAATCTCCAAATCCGTCTCCCTGGATGACGAGGAACCCACCTCGATAGGCAAGAGGCTTTCGGAATGCATCAAGTACGGAGTCGCGTTCCACAACGCCGGACTGTCGAACGACCAGCGGAAACGCGTCGAAGACCTTTTCAGGGCAGGAAAGATAAAGGTCATAGTCGCGACGCCGACATTGGCTGCCGGGATAAATCTTCCCGCCAGGATGGTGATAATACGGGAGGCGACAAGGTTCGACGCCGAATACGGCCATTCGGCGATTCCTGTGCTCGAGATCAAGCAGATGTGCGGTAGAGCCGGTAGACCGAGATATGACGATTACGGAGAGGCTGTCTTCATCTCAAAGGACGAGGATCATCGATCGTTCCTACTCGAGAACTATCTTCTGGCGGATCCGGAAAACGTGTATTCCAAGCTCGGGACAGAACCGGCACTGAGGTCACATATCCTTGCTGTGATAGCTACAGGAAGCGTGCGCTCCGAGGAGGGCATATTCCGGTTCCTGGAGCATTCCTTCTTGGCGAAACAGACAGACCTCGATTTCCTGCATGATACCCTACGCAGGATCCTGTCCTACCTCGAAGAGAACGAAATGGTCAAGGCCCAAAAGGACGGAACGCTCAGAGCGACCGCTTTCGGAAAGCGCGTCAGCGATCTGTATCTCGACCCAGCCTCAGCAGTGACGATGAGAAAAGCGCTGGAAGTGTTCAGGAAAGACGCCGAGTTCGGTATCCTGCACACACTTGCCGCCACCGCCGACCTGAAACCGCTATACTTGAGACAGAGCGATTATGCCTGGGTGGAAGAGCTCCTAGAATCGAAAAGGGACGAAATGCTTCTGGAACCTCCGAGTGATTTGAACCAGTATGAGTTCTATCTCGCCGAGGTCAAGACGGCATCTCTCATCCAGGATTGGATCGAGGAGAAATCCGAAGAGGAGATCGAGAAGAAGTTCGGCATCGGCCCTGGCGATATAAGGAGCAAGATGGAGGTCGCGGAATGGATGGCATATTCTATGGACCAGTTGTCCGCTCTTTTTAATGAGCGGGCACATGAGTTGCTCCAGCCGCTCGTGAAACGGATAAACAAGGGGATCAGGCCAGAGCTTCTCGATCTAACGAAGCTCAGGAACATTGGTAGGGTGAGGGCGCGGGTGCTTTTCAATAACGGGTTCAGGACCATTGCCGATATCAGGAATGCGAGCGTGGATAGGCTCGCCTCTCTGCCTGCGATAGGCCCCGCGCTCGCGGCCCAGATAAAGAAGCAGCTGGGACAGGAGCAGGAGGCCGAGAGGCTGGAGCAGAGCACATCTGGACAAAAGACCCTTCGTGAGTTCTGACCGGGGGATAATGATATCTGTTAAAATAGGGCATCGGAGGATTCATGTACTGTATGTTCAGACTTGCATCGGACAACATGGCCATCTGGGCGGTCGCAGGTCGGGTAGAGAAAAGGAAGGACGAGCTCCTTAGGATCGCGGGGGAGTTCGCCAGAAAGAATGCAACTGCTGTTCAATTGATCGATTCCGAGAACGTCTTTGGGGAGGATCATCTGCGGGCAGCTTTCGAGAAAGCTGTCAGAGCCTTCAGGTCGGAGGAAAACGTGTCAAGTTCGCTCGCGACCGAGATGATGCTGTACCTGTCTGGTCGCAGGCAAATCCAGGAGGCCCTCGAATCAATAGGGTTGAATGAGGGCTCGAAGGCAATCGTTATCCTCTCGGAAAAGGAGCCAGACGAGTTGCTGAGGCGCCTCTCGTTCATGGAGGACGATTCGGTTCTGTCACCTGTGGGGAAGGACGTCCGACGCATGGGAATCACGGACACAGAGATCGCAACGGTGAAAAAGGATTCCGTGGTCGAGCTTGTCCTCGAACGCGTCGCTTCCGTAGATGTGAAGAAGAAATAAGGCTACTGGATATTCGCCACAAAGAGGATGTGAAGAACATGAGCATGATGAAAGAATTCAAGGGGCCCGTGATCGAGTGCGTCCCCAACTTCAGCGAAGGTCGGGACAAACATGTGATCGAGACTATTGTCAACGAGATCGATTCCACGCCGAATGTCAAGATACTCGACGTTCATTCCGATGCTGACCACAACAGGTCCGTCGTAACATTCATAGGCACGCCGTCGTCCATTTTGGAAGGAGCAATCTCGGGTGTCAGGGCTGCCGTCCGGCTTATCGATCTCGGGAAGCATAAGGGGGTTCATCCGAGATTGGGCGCGGCCGACGTGATACCGCTGGTTCCGATAAGGGATGCCGAGATGAACGACTGCGTCCAGCTCGCAAGAAGATTGGCGAAGAGGATATGGGATGAGCTCCAAGTACCCACCTATCTCTACGGGGCCGCCGCGCTGCGCAAGGATAGAGAGAGGCTCGAGAAGGTCAGACTGAAAGGGTTCGAACAGATGAGGGTCCTCGTAAAGAAAGACAAGGATAAGAGACCGGATTTCGGAGGCCCTGAGCTGCATCCGACAGCCGGCGCGAGCATCGTCGGGGCGAGACCGCCGTTGATCGCCTTCAATGTCAATTTGGCCTCGAGGGATCTTGCACTGGCAAGGAATATAGCTGAGGCGGTCAGGGAGAAGAACAGCGGCCTCATAGGCTTGAAGGCGCTCGGACTGGAACTGAAAAGCAAGGGATGCGTTCAAGTCTCGATGAACATCACGAGGACAGATCTCGTGACCCCCTACACAGCATACCGAAAGGTCGTGGAAGAGGCTGAAAGGCTCGGCGTAGATGTGCTCGGCAGCGAGCTTGTCGGCCTCATGCCGCTGAGCTCGTTGCTCGATTCAACGAAAGAGGCGGTCAGGCTCGAATCGCTGACGAGAGATCGGATAATCGAGCTCAACCTTTAACTTTCAGAGAAAACAGTAAAAAAGGAATGGTTTTGAAAGGGGACGAAGAGAAGAGCTCATAGTTAACCCTTATCTTCGCCTCCTTTCTCCTTTTCCGATGTCTCAGTTTCTTCCTCTTCGAGAAGCTTCTTTTCTTTCCGCTTCCGCAAGACGATGACCGTGGCAACCGCAGCAGCGATCGCCAGTACAACTATCCCGGCTATGATTGGGCCCGTGGTATCTTGTTGAGTTTCGACCCCTTTCCACTTTATATGGAAGAAGAAGGGGGTCTCTCCCCAGAAGTGGTCAATCGCGAGGCCCGGGTGCTCTGTCCAGTTGCCCCAGTTGGTCCATCTGATTTCGTTCAGCGCGAAACAGATGGATGGATACACGGTGACCATCATGCCGCTCCAGAGATAGATCCACTTGCAGGCCTCCGCAATCCAGTGCATTCTTTCCACGGGGTCGAGCGTTCTCGCCTGCATATCGTAGTAATAATCGTAGGTCTTGTTTGCCGTACCCCATTCATTCCATCCCCAAAGGGCATAGCTGGTCGGGACATATAGTAAGTAGTTCGGGTCGACATCGCCGCTCCAGTAGGTCTCAGTGAAGTGGAACGCATAGCTGTACACCTCGGTGTTCCAGGTCGCCTCGTTTACGAGGTTCTCGTAAAGGTCTATGCCTATCTTCTCGAAATCATTCTGCAGCACTTTGCTGATTTCTCTATCCTCGAAATTCTCCTGCATAATGATGTCCTCGAAACTCAAAGGTTTCCCGAGGACAGAGGAAATATCGCTCGCGTATCCCATCTCCACCAATCGCTTTGCAGCCAGTGGCCCTATCTTTCGTATATGCTTACCATGATATGTTGTCGTGTTATCCCACACATAACCTGCTGCATCGAGGATCTCGTTAGCACGCTGGATATTGTAATCCATGACATGTCTTAACGTGTCGTGATATGAGTAAAGAATCTTCGTCTCGTTCTTACCCGTGGTCGAGTTATATTCTAACGTGGTCACATTGAACCATGATATCTCATCGTCCCCCGGCTCCCAGTAATATTGAGGCCAGACAGGGGTAATGATATGATATCCGATCCTGCCCATGTCCTTGAATACGCCAGATAGAATCCCCTGTTTATTAGTGGCAAGCGCACTCGCGCGATGGATAGCAGGGTCCAATCTTGCGGGATTCAACCCGCCAGGGGTTCCCTCCTCCATCACGTTCCAGTGTGAAATTTTAGTGTACACCGTCGGGCTGAGAATCGAAACCAATTTCACAGTCTCAGGCAGTCTCGGATCATTCTTCATAGCCAGATAGTTCGCGGCCGTCACCTCACAGGCATCTATTGTTCCTGTCTTGACACTCGACACCTGTGTCTGCTCTTCAGAGAAGAATTTCATGATCAGGATGTCGATATCCATACTTCTGTGGTAATATGCACCTAGTCCCTTTTGAACCCCGTCCTCATCAGTGAAGTTGTACCAGGGATTCCTCTTTAGTGTGACGGATTCCTTCGCTGTAATCTCATCCTTCAGCTTGTCCGTGCCCATCAATGGCCCCGTGCCTATTGCGGGATATCCATCCCATTGCTGGGCCACATAGGTTGACGGTTTCCCTTCAAATGCATGTTTTGGTAGAATGGGAACGGACAGGCAGTTACCCCAAGCGATGGGAATCGGGGTCTTGTTCTCAAACGTGGAGAAGAAAATCCTGACCTTGTAGTCGTTCACCTTCTCGACGTGATCTATCCATCTCGTTACCGGCTGGTACGCCCAGTAGGTCATGAAATTGGGACCGATCTGAATCTCGAAGGTCCACTCGACGTCATCCGCCGTGAAAGGGACACCATCGTTCCAGTATACATTCTCTGTCAGATTATATTCCCAAATCGATCCCGTGGGCCAGTCTGCAGGATTATTGTGAATCGGGAAATCTGCGCGATTGTTGAAGTCCGTAGGCTCAGGAAGAGATGCGGCAACGGTACCATTCATGTACCACCATTCCTTCGCGAGATTCGGAGACTGTATGCCGTCCTCGTTAGGATACATCAGATAGCTGTAGATGTATGAATAAAAGATGTAGCTGACATCGTAAAGACCTATCCAAGGATTTGCGGAATCGATGAACTCGGCGTATCCCATCGTGAGTACTCGATTCGTACTCGTCGCGGCCGACACAGAACTCGAGACCGAGACCTGGAGCGCGGTCAACAGGAATATGGCGATTATGAAAACCACAAGGAAGCCGCGCCATGGTTTTACTCTTCTTGCAACAGCATCCTTTTCGATATTCGTATTCCCGAATATCTCTAATCCAGATTTACTCTCATTGGGTGACATCCCCTAATCCCCCATGCCAGCAAGCCTACGCCCGCTGACAGCTCGACCGGATTAATACATTTGCTCTATATTTGAGTTTCGAGCAACGATAGGGATATAAAACGCGCCTGACGAATCCCGGCTTCGTTCTTCGAATAACGCCAACTTCCCCTAATGAACCCTGGCACCTTCAAATAATAAGACACGCAAATCTGTAATCATATGGGCGATTTACATAACGGCGATGAACATAACGGATTTCGGAATTTCAAATGGCATCCAAAAACGAAAGCTTGCCTATCCACAATCACGATGGCTCTATGCTCCTGCATTTCAATTCTGCACAGAAGCGATCGTATGAGGCCCTGGCGCCGAGCTTGAACGCTTTGAGATTCGCTTCTTTCGACTTCTCTGGCACAAGTTTCGCGATGGACTGCTCTATTGCGCCGATTTCGACAGGAAATCGCTCGAGGACAGATATGGCACCGAGCATGACGATGTTCTCGGCAAGCGGGTTTCCGGCCTTTTCCGCAACCGAGAGCGCATCCAGCAATAATATGTTCTTTGTGAGCGATCTGAACCTCCTGATGACCTCATCGGTACCGAAATAAACACCCTTCTTTTCCTTCAGCAGTCTATCGGTATCGGATATCGGGTGCATCACTCTGCTGTTCATCAGAACGATGCCGTCCTCTTTCAGGTATTCAATGTATCTCAAAGTCTCCAATGATTCCAGAGAAAGGATGGCTTCCGCCATGCCAACAGGTATAAGCGGCGATCTCATCTCGGCGCCGATCCGCAGGTGGATGGAAACTGATCCCGATCTCTGGGATAGACCATGCTGTTCTCCTGTTACTACTTTCAGCCCGGAGGAAGCGCACGCATCGCCGATCACATTAGAGAGAAGAACAATGCCCTGGCCGCCGACGCCGCATATGATCATGCTAAACTCGCTATCGGTCATCTTGACATCCCCGTACTCTTTATTGCATTCACTGGGCAGAGCTTTGCGCACACCATGCAGCCATCGCATAGCTCCCGAGCGATCACGGCTTTCCCATCATCATCTATCGAGATTGCGGGGCAGAAGAACTCCCTGATGCACGCGTAATATCTGTTGCAGATCGCCTTGTCCACGTGATTCGGCACTATCGGCTCTCCTTTCTTGCGTTTTTGTCTGTCCCAGTATAAAGCGCATGCCCTTCTGGAGATAATGACACCGAGACCCTGTCTAGCCAATGCTTCCTTCGGTATTCTTGAAGCATTCTTCACATCATAGGGATCGATTACCGTGATGTCCTTCACCCCGAGACCGCGGAGCACATCCTCGAGATTCAATGGCTGGACCGACTCATCGCCTTCCTGCGGGACAGTGCCCGGATGCGGTTGCTGGCCTGTCATAGCTGTAACGGAGTTATCCAGGATTATGAGCTTGAAATTCCCCTTATGATTCACCGCATTCACCAGGCCGGGCAAGCCCGCATGGTAGAAGGTCGAATCGCCGATCATCGCAATCACAGGCTCCTCGATTGCATATTGCAATCCGTGAGCGACGCCGAGCGATGCGCCCATGCTAAGCAACGTGTCTCCGTAGTTCAAAGGTGGCATAGGGCTCATCGAATAGCAACCGATGTCCGTGGCGAGCACATGCTTGACCCCGCGCAAAGCCCTGTGCAACGCTATGAACGTCCCCCTGTGAGGACAGCCAGGGCAGAACGTTGGTGGCCGCAACGGCAGACCCTCCTTGAGCTGCTCCGCGCGGCTGAGGACTGCCTTGAAATCTACGGGCAGAGGGACATGGAGGATATCCGCAATGGCGGTGGCGACGATGTTCGGGTTGTATTCCAGAGCTTCCGACAGATGCCCTGAATACTTGCCGAATATCCTTAGCTCGGGGTTCGAATCCTTCGCTATCGCAGTGACATTTAGCTCTAAATATGGAGAGAGCTCTTCCACGACAAGGACGCTCTTCAACACGCCGAGGAAATCCCCTATTAGTTTCCTTGGTATCGGATACGTCGTCCCGAGCTTCAGTATCGATGGGGAGATCTTGAGGAGCCTGCATGCCTCGACTGCATAGTTGTATCCAGCACTGGATGCGATAATGCCGAACTCGGAATCACCGTGCTGAACAATGTTGAATTCGGAATGCTCGAACTCCTCCTGCACTTTTCTTGTCCGTTCCAGCATGTTCAATTTGAATTTGCGAGCATACTCGGCAACGGTGATAAATCTCACTGGCTCGTGCTGCCATTTAACTTTGGCATACGGGGTCCTCCTCAGCTCCCCGGTGACGACAATCCCGCTCTGATGATTCACCCTCGTTACAGTCCTAATGACGACCGGGACGGAATATCTCTCGGAAAGCGAGAAGGCATATCTCGTCATGTGGAGCGATTCGGCCGGGTCGGAGGGCTCCAACATGGGGATATACGCACTTGCCGGTATATGCCTGCCGTCCTGTTCTGATTGTGACGAGTGTGCGTGAGGATCATCAGCGACTACTAGTACCAAACCTCCTTTGACGCCGACGTATCCCAGAGAATAGAATGAATCAGAAGCGACGTTCAGGCCGACGCTCTTCATAGAAGTCATTGAACGAAGGCCTGCCATCGCGGCTCCTGCAGCGGTTTCCAAAGCGACCTTCTCGTTGGCAGAAATATTGACGATCACCCCCTGCTCCTCCCCTATTTCGTAAAAGGCATCGAGAATCTCTGTTGTCGGCGAGCCAGGATACCCAGCATATAGCTTGACATCAGCCTCGAGCGCACCCCGGACTATCGCCTCATTGGATAGCAAGAACGCATTTCTCGATTCCTTTGCGACAACATCGGTCAGACTCAGGTTGAACCCCCCGTGAGCCTATGATTTAATGTCTAACGTCATATTTCAACTCGCGTTTCATCCCGAGAGGAAATACGGAGCAATTGCCTCAGACAATCAACCGGCGTTTCATGAGATTTATCGATATCAAAGTCAGAAGTACGGTCACGACCGACATCCATAACAGGCTTGTCATCAGTCCTGTGTGCAGGCTGCCCAAGACCATGGCGCGCGTGATGTCGACAACATGCGTGAGTGGGAGAAACGCGTACGCGAATGACTGGACCACCAGTGGCAGAGATGAGATCGGAAAGAAAGTCCCGCTCACGAGGAACATCGGTGTGATGTAAAGCGAGACTGGATAGTTGAGGTTGTCAATCCTTGGAGAGATAGCGGTAAAGCACATTCCGAGCGCGCCGAACAACATCCCTGCAAATACCGAGAACGGGATCACAAGGAGCGATGTCGGGTAACTCGCAAGCCCGAACGCGGATAGCACTGCCAGAACTATGACACCGTAAATCGTGCTCTTGGTGGCTCCCCATAGAAGTTCGCCGAAGATGACCTCGTCCATGTTCAGCGGTGTAGCAACTATCGCATCGAATGTCTTTTGATAGTACATCCTTACGAACGAGGAGTATGTGCATTCAAAGAATGAGGCGTTCATCATGGAAATCGCTAGAAGCGCCGGCGCTATGAACATCGGGTACGATATCCCATCTATCTCCGTGACGAACATGCCGAGGCCGAACCCGAGCGCAAGCAGGTATAGGACTGGCTCGAGTGCGGGAGGTATGAAATTGACCTTATATGTCTTCATGAAGACCTTGGCATTCCTACGCCAGACTTTGAGTACTCGAAAGGTCAGCCTTGGAGGAGCAAAAAGCCAAAAGAGCTTCATTCTCTCAGCTGCCTCCCTGTCAGCCTCAGGAACACGTCCTCTAGAGTTGCCGGCCTTATCGTTGTGGGAACGACTCCGCAATCGGCCAATATCGCAGACATGATCTCCTTGGGTCTGCTCGTAGGAATCAGAAGTTTGTCGCCCGCGACTTCGTATTTCGATTCGTCAGATAATTCTTGAAGACATGCACGGACCGATGCGCTGTCCTTAACCTCGACTATGCTTTCCCCGACGTGCCTCTTAATGAGCTCCGCAGGAGATCCGCTGTCAAGTATCAATCCATTGTCCATTATCACAAGTCTGTCGCATAGTTTTGCTGCTTCTTCCATGTAATGCGTTGTGAGGATAATCGTAAGGCCACGGGACCTAAGAAGTGATAGCTGGTCCCAGATCATGTGCCTGGCCTGCGGATCGAGCCCCACGGTCGGCTCGTCGAGAATCAGGAGCTTCGGGTTATTGATCATCGCCCTCGCGAGCAGCAGCCGGCGCTTCATCCCGCCGGATAGCTCGTCGATACGTGTATCTCTCTTAGCCTGCAGCTGGAAGAAATCGAGCAAGCTTTCCGCGCGTCTCTTTGCTTCTACCTTTGGAACATCGAAGAACGAGGCGTAGTAGACCAGATTCTCAAAGCTCGTGAGGTCAGGATCTAGATTCGCCTCTTGTGGGCACACGCCGAGGTCTCTCTTTATTGCTCTGGGGTTCGATAGCACGTCGATGCCAAATACGGTGAGCCTGCCAGATGTAGGTGGAGATACGCATTGGATCATCCTCATCGTTGTTGTCTTGCCCGCGCCATTTGGCCCGAGGAATCCGAAACACTCTCCGCTCCTGATACGAAAATTAATCCCTTTGACGGCCGTCAGGCCATTATAACGCTTTACAAGATTCTCTGAAATCACCGCATCCAAACGGCATCACTTTCCGGGCGAGTTCTGGAGGGGAAAAGAGATACGGCTACTTGACCGCCTTTTCGATCCTCTTCAATATATCATTGGCAGATTTCTGCAATTGGTCGCTCTCCTTCTTTGTTATTCTACCCAGAGATTCCAGCGATTTTATGCGTGCCAGGAGGCTTTCGACCGCCTCTCTTGTCATCTGGAGGTCGTATTTCGCCTGAATCTTCTTCTGTTCCTCACTCCAAAACGAAATCCTTGACGTCATGGTGAGCACTCTCGTTTGGGAAAATCGAGTAAGGATTCATAAAACCAATTGCGCCCGAATCATCGCTTGGTAATCGGCGTGATCATATTTGCCTCTTGTGGCCACACTGTCTTCAATCCGGGCTTCCTCGGACAAACTTCAATGAGGAGCTCCTATTCCCCGATGGGAATGCCATATTTCGATATCCTCGGTGCGCTGGTGAAGGATATCGAGATCGAATATCTCGGCTCCGACAGGAGCAAGCATCCCAGTCGTTTGCATATATCGACATCACATGATAAACCAGTATGACCTCTTGTTCCTTCTCCCGATCAATCCATTCCTATATTGACCGATCTGGAATACCTTTAGTGCCGAACGAGGTGCACGAAATATACGATAACCATCGCTTTACTATCCTTGGTCTCTGGGCCAGCTCTCTCCACACTCTAGTTCCATTTACCGTCTCATAGACAAAGAGACGCAGCTTTAGATGCTCAGAATTGATCATCGGACTCAATACTCCGACGCAAAACCTATCTCTTCACAATCGATTCGATGCATTATGAGCAACCTGACTGTTGCGTTCATCGGGCCTGTTAAGTATGCTGAGGAGCTGGGCAAGAAATCGACAGCGTCGGATATAGTATTCTATGAGAACAAGAAGGGCGACGTGACGATGAACGTCGTTGTCCCAGTAGAGTACCCGGGCAAACTCGCGTCACTATTTTATGCCGCTTCGATGGCGGACATCGCACTGGTCGTAGTCGAGAAGCTCGACGCGGCCTTCGGGGAGTCCGCCCTGATGCTAGATTGCCTCGGCGTAAAGTCAGGTTTCATCGTTCTCGGGAATGGGATCACGAAGGAGCAGATTACACCATTGATAAGGAATCTCGTGCTCGAGAGGTACGTGTTCCTCGACGATAATCCTTTTATCGTCAGGGAGAAGCTGATGGAAGAGGCCGAAGAAGTCGAATCGAACGAGCCTCTCAGGACGACGGTCTTCTCCGGCAGTGTGCCGATCGATCATTTCTTCAATGTCAAAGGCGTCGGAACCGTCGTCCTCGGACGCGTGTTCGAAGGTGTGATCAAGAAGCACGACAAGCTGAAGGCGCTTCCGGGCGGAAAAAGCGTTGAGGTGAAATCGATACAGAAGCACGATGTCGATTCTGAATGGGCAGCAAAGGGAGATCTGGTCGGTCTCGCGGTTAAGGGGGTGGAGGTCGCAGATCTCGAGAGGGGAATTGTTCTCACAAATAACCCCGAGATGAAGAGCACTCTGGTAATCAATTCCGAGGCGACCCTCGTCAAGTACTGGCCAGCCCCGTTTAAGGAGGATATGCCTGTCCATATAGGTCATTGGATGCAGTTCGTAAGCGCTAAAGTGGAATCGGTCTCGGATGATGGCGATTGGAGGAACCCGAGAATCAAGATAGCTCTGGACAAGCCCTTGGTGCATCTCCCGGGCTCGAAGGGCATACTTTGCTATCTCGACGGCGGAAAATTGCGTGTCGCCGGGACGATAGAATTGCCGTAACGCGCTTATCCGGGCTGATGGCTTCCTCGCATCCCGGGGACAATTTCCTTATCTTCAAACGCCGTTGATATTCCCTGATGAAACGATACAGGCTCGGGTGCAGCGGCTGGAGCTATTCGGATTGGATCGGGAAATTCTATCCTGAGGAATGTACGCCAAAGACCATGCTTGAGGAGTATTGCAAGCATTTCGATACGGTGGAGTTGAACATGTCCTTCTACCGCCTTCCGTTCAAGCAGATGGTGAAGAGCTGGAAAGAAAGAACACCAAGGGGATTCCTATTCTCCCCGAAGCTCAGCAGACAGATAACGCATCTTAAGAAGCTCAAGGACTCGGAAGAGCTGCTCTCAGCATTCCTCGATAGGATGGGTTTGTTGGGAGAGAAACTAGGCCCCATACTCATCCAATTGCCTCCAGGATTGAAGCCTGACTTGACCGTTCTTGAGAACTTCCTGAGGATCCTTCCGACAAAGAAGAAATTCGCAATCGAGTTCAGAAATCGAGAATGGTTCTCCTCGAAAACGAGAGCGATGCTCGAAAAATACCGTGTCGCCACCTGCCTCATTGACTCTCCAGGGATGAAGATAGATGATGAGGTGACCGCGCCTTTCGCATATGTGAGGTGGCATGGCAGCAGCGCGTGGTACGCACACGACTATTCGAAATCCGAGATCGATAAATGGGCGAAGACCCTGGCTGAACTCGACGTGAAGGAAGTGTTCGGCTACTGGAACAACGATGTCAACGCGTACGCACCGAAGAACTGCCTATCGATGATCAGAAAATTAGGGAGAATTGAATAACGAACCTCTATCCCATCGATTCATTTTCTCGTAGAAAGATCCAACCTTCTTGCTATCATTTACTTGCCGAGTCAGGTGCAATAAGAAATTTACACGTCCAGTTGCAAGAACGGTGAAAATTGTACCTTTCTGTAGTCTGCCAGTGAAATGAGTGGACCGAATGGGATTTGAACCCATGACCTCCTGCTTGCAAAGCAGGCGATCTTCCGCTGATCTATCGGCCCTCAGCTGTGATAATTCGCATGATGCGCCGTGATAAATATGTTTGCGAGAGATATCACGATCTCAAAACAATCTCGATGTTCACGCCGTCAGGCACCTGGATCCTCATCAACTGCCTGAGGGCGCGCTCATCCGCGTCGAGGTCGATGAGCCTCTTGTGTACCCGCATCTCCCACCTGTCCCAGGTCTCGGACCCCTCCCCGTCCGGCGATTTCCTGCAAGGTACTATCAGGCGCTTGGTCGGCAGAGGTATCGGCCCACTCATGGCCACTCCTGTCCGCTCCGATATCTGCTTTATCTGCTTGCAGACCAGGTCGACCTTCGTCGGGTCCGTCCCGCTCAGCGATATGCGAGCCCTCTGTGATGCCAAACCATGCTCACCTCAAAAATGATTGGAAAGTTAAGGGGTTTACATCTCTTTCTTCTCGACGTCGATGACCGTCCCGGCAGCGACCGTCTGGCCCATATCCCTCACCGCGAACCTTCCGAGCTGCGGGAAGTCCTTTGCCCTCTCGATCACCATCGGCCTGGTCGGGACTATTTTGACGACCGCGATGTCCCCCGTCTTCAGGAACTGCGGGTTCTCCTCGATCGTCTGGTTGGTTCTCGGGTCGACTTTCTTGAGCAATGCGTCGAACCTGCACGCGACCTGGGCGGTGTGGCAGTGGAAGACTGGCGTGTACCCTACCGTAATGACTGACGGGTGGTTAAGGACGACTATCTGTGCCGTGAAGCTTTTCGCGACCGTTGGGGGGTTGTCGAGAGGCCCAGCAACGTCTCCTCTCTTTATGTCCGTCTTCGAGATGCCTCTGACGTTCACGCCGATGTTATCCCCAGGAACTGCCTGCGCGAGAGGCTCATGGTGCATTTCGATCGATTTGACCTCTCCGACCTTGTTCGCGGGCATGAAGATTATCTTCATATCGGGCTTCATGATGCCGGTCTCGACCCTGCCGACAGGCACTGTGCCCACCCCGGTGATCGAATAGACATCCTGGACCGGCCACCGCAGCGGCTTGTCGATCGGCTTTGACGGCTGCTTCAGGTTGTTCAGCGCCTCGAGGAGCGTGGGTCCCTTGTACCAAGGCATATTCGTGCTTCTCTTGGCAACATTGTCTCCGAGATATCCCGATGCGGGGATTATAGGAATCTCTTCCGGCTTGTATCCCACCGTTTTGAGAAGCGCCTCGACTGCCGTCTTCGCCGCCTCATACTTCTTCTGGTCGTAGTTGACGGCGTCCATCTTGTTAATCTCGACGATGACCTGGTCAACTCCGAGCGTCCTCGCGAGGAATATGTGCTCCTTCGTCTGCGCCTGCGGGCCGTTAACCGCATCGACAACAATCACGGCAGCATCTGCCTGGCTCGTACCCGTGATCATGTTCTTGACGAAGTCCCTGTGACCGGGTGCGTCGATGATTGTGAAGTAATACTTGTCCGTCGTGAACTTCCGATGGGCGACATCTATGGTCAGACCCCTCTCTCGCTCTTCCTTGAGGTTGTCCATGACCCATGCGAACTCGAAAGTCGCCTTCCCCTTCTGCTCGGCTTCCTTCTTGTACTTCTCGATTACATATTGCTCGATATGACCAGTGTCCACTAGCAAGCGACCGACGGTCGTAGACTTGCCGTGGTCGACATGGCCGATGAACACAAGGTTCATGTGTGGTTTCTCTGCCATATTAGGCCTCCATCAGCTGATGTTGCGAGCATAATGCTCTTCCTATTTTATGGTTTCTTTGATGATGGATTTATGAGCAGCCGTACGAGGCGCTCAATCCGCGTAATAGGCAGCATCGTACGGCTCGGGCTTGAGCCCCTTCCTCTGCCGTATCTCCGGTACGACCTTCGCCTGGACATCCTTCGGGACGACCTCGAACCCCGCGTTTTCCGTATTCCATAGGGCGCGTCCCGATGTGGCACCCCTGATCGCCGAGGCGAACCCAAACATCTCTGCCACGGGGGCCTTCGCGCGTATGATAGCCATATCGCCCTCAGAGGTCATGTCCTCGATGACCCCGCGCCTCTGCTGTATCTCCCTGAGCGCGTTTCCCATCAGGTCCTGCGGGACGTTGATGTACACCTTCTGTATCGGCTCGAGGAGGATCCTCTCGCCCTGGACCATTGCACCGTAGATCGCATTCCTGACCGCGGGGATGACCTGGGCAGGGCCCCTGTGTATGCTGTCCTCGTGAAGCTTCGCGTCGACGAGCTTGACCTTCAGGCCCATTACCTTCTCATTCGCCAGCGGCCCCTTCTCCATCGCCTCGACGAACGCCTCCCTGCACAACTCCATCGTCTCGTGCAGGTACTGTATACCCTTCGTGGCGTCTATGAATATGTTGTTGTTATGGATCATCTCGACCCCTTTCGCCTCTTCCTTGGGCATCCCCAGCTCTTCCAGCTTCTTTGCAAGCGCCTTCTTGTCCTTTATCCTTGTCCCGTCGACCGATATCTCCCCCGACTTCAGCGCCTCGAGGACCGCCTTCTCCAAGGGCTCGACAACGATGTAGAACCTGTTGTGCTTGTTCGGCGACTTCCCCTCGAACGGCCCTCCCGCCCTCGCGGTGCATTCCCGATAGACCACTATCGGGGGCGAGGTCTTGATCTCGATTTTGTGTTCGTGGATTATCCTGTAAACGGTGACCTCCAGATGTAGCTCTCCCATGCCGGACATGAGATGCTCTCCCGTCTCCTGGTTTATCTCGACCTGTATCGAGGGATCCGCTTTCGCGATGATCCTCAGGACGTCGACCAGCTTCGGCAAGTCCTTCATGTGCTTCGCCTCGACCGCGACCGTGACGACTGGTTCGGTATAGTGCACCATTCTCTCGAACGGGTCCATATCCTTGAGGGAAGAGACCGAAGAGCCGGCGATCGCATCCTCGAGCCCCTGCACGGCCACGACGTTGCCCGCATCGAGCTCCTCGACGGGTATCCTGTCGGCGCCGACTATGAGAAATATGTTCTGTATCCTGTTCGGCTTGGGCATGCCGATGACGTGCAGTTCCATGCCCTTCGTTATCCTGCCGCTGAACAGCCTCCCGACCGCTATTTCGCCTGCCTGGGGGTCGACGATTATCTTCGTGACCATCATCGCAACTGGGCCGTTCGGGTCGCAGTTCAACATGGCTCGGCCGACCTCGGAATTGAGATCACCCTTCCAAATGACAGGGATACGTATCCTTTGGGCCTCCAACGGATTCGGATGATGCGTGATGACGGTATCGAGCAGCACGGTGTGCAAGGGCGCCTTCTTCGCGAGCTCCTTGCTCTTCCCCTCCGCGAGGTACTTGTAAATGTCCCCGAACTTTATCCCGGTCTTCTTCATATACGGCACGCTGATGGCCCAGTTCTGGAATGCGGAGCCGAAAACCACCGAGCCATCCTCCACCTTTATCGTCCATTTCTTCTTCAGCTCGGGTGGCAGGAGCTTCTGGATTTTGTCGCTGACCTCATTTATGATATCTGTAAGCCGCTTCTGCATCTGCTCCGGTGTGAGCTTCAGCTCGTTTATCAGCCGATCGACCTTATTGATGAAAAGAACTGGTTTGACGTACTCCTTCAACGCCTGTCTGATGACCGTCTCGGTCTGCGGCATCACGCCTTCGACCGCGCAGCAGACGATTATGACCCCGTCTATCGCCCTCATAGCGCGCGTGACGTCCCCTCCAAAGTCAACGTGCCCCGGGGTGTCGATCAGATTGATGAGATATTCCTTGCCCTCATGGGTGTGCACCATCGACGCGCTCGCGGCGTTGATCGTTATTCCCCTCGCCTGTTCCTGCTCGTCATAGTCCAGGAGGAGCTGCTTGCCGGCGAGCTCCTCGGACATCATCCCTGCACCGGCGATGAGATTGTCAGAGAGCGTGGTCTTCCCGTGATCTATGTGAGCTGCAGTCCCTATGTTCCGTATGAACTCGGGCTTCGTCATAAGCGCCTGGGCTCTTCTTATATTGTCCTCTTTTCTTCCCATCTTGAATCACCAAGTCGTTGAGAATCGGGCATGGGTCACAATCATCTGGCGGAAGCCGCCACTCTTTCTATCTCTTCCTTCTTCGCAATGGCGAAGCTGTTCATGTCATTGTTGGCCGCAAGCATTATCTCGTTCGCGAGGCACTCGGAAATCGACAGCGTGCTTGTGTGCGACTTCTCCAATGCCCCCAGGCAGATATTCCTTAGCGCCAGATCCACCCTTCGGGAGGGTGCGACGTCGACCGCCTTCGGGACTGATATGCCTCCGTATTGCAGCCGCGTTACCTCCTCTCTGGGGCCCGCGTTCTGGAGCGCGTCTATCAATACCTGTAGGGGATTCTTCTTGGTCTTCTCGGCGATGATGTCAAAAGCCCCTTCGACCGCCTTGTACGCCTTCAGCTTCTTCCCGGTCCATTTCTCGGTCCGCATCATGTTGTTAATCAGCCTTTCTGCGATATTCATCCTCGCCTTTGCGAACTGGCGGACCGCATGCCTGCCGCACGTATGCGGCACGTATATCGGCGTGAGGTCGATGTATCTCTTCATCCCGATATCAGATACCACAAGCCCCTCGAAATCGTACTTCCCGAAAAGCTTCACCCCGGTTATGACTGGTTGGGGCTCGGCCGCGACTTGCCGTACCGGTCCCTGCGGCTCCGCCGACGGTTGTTCCTGTACGGAGGGCGTCGCTTCAGCCGCTGGCGGTGTGGAAGTCTGCGCCATCGGAGCTTGCTGAGGTGTCTGCTCATGTTCGGGCAATTGGCTCACCTCACGGGCTTCTCCTTACGCCCTCTGACAAGCTCGTCCAGTGAGATGTCATTGACCTTAATTACCTTGTATCTCACACCGGGAAGGTCGCCGTACGACCTTCCGAGCCTACCGCCGATCCCTTCCACCAGGACCTCGTCGTGCTCATCGATGAAGTTTATCGCCCCGTCTCCGACAGCGAAGGCCGTTATCTGCCTACCGTTCTTTATCAGCTGAACCTTCACGGCCTTTCTGATCGCCGAGTTCGGCTGCTTCGCCTCGATCCCGACCTTCTCGAGTACTATGCCCCTGGCTTGCGCTGAACCTTCGAGGGGGTCAGACTTCTCCCTCAGCATCAGCATGCGCCTCTTGTACCTGCGGTCGCTCCAGCGCCTTTTCGCGCGCTGCTTTTTTAGCTGCCGGGCACAGTAAAGCCCTCTTGCCAACAGTAATCACCTTAGCTATGGGTGTCCCTCGATAATCGCACTCGTATTTAAGCATATATGATTGACAGTCGGAACGAAGCACAGGAACCAGTAGGTCGGAATTGGCATTTGACGCGGGCTCAAGCTTTGCCTCTTGATTCGCCCCGCATTAGCCCGCTTGCGATTATATGTGCCATCCTAATTGGTTCGGGTATAACGCCTCTCACGGTCGTCGACCTGATTATCTCCCGGGCCTCCTCGATCCCGATCCCCGCCATGCTGACGTAAATGGGATTATGCGCCGTCCCGAGCTCGATTATCGGCGACCTCGAAAGCTTCTCGATGCGCTTGTCCGCATCATCGAAGTATTTCCGGAGGGCCGCATGGATCGATTTCATGTCTGGTTTGTCCCGGGTGACCGTAATCACCGGTATGCCGAGTGCCGAGCTGAGCGATTCTATGTCGACTATATTGAATCCGCCGAGAGCGATGCCGTCTATCATGACTGCCCTCAGCTGCTCGCAAAACCTGGAGCCCTTCAACGCCTTTTGGATGTTCGCGGTGGAGTCGTCACCATCCACCGAAACCTCGAAGCGTAGGACGCCCTCGAGGTATGCTGGCGCACGGACTATCGTCCCGATAACCGTTGCCTTGGATTCCCTGTTCCCGAACTCGAACGGCGCGTCGTCTATCCCGCAGACCCTGATTTGGCTCTTCAACCCGACACCAACTCACGCGAGCTTCAGATTCCCCGTTATTCTATCGACCTCGTCCGCCCTTGCAGGCCCGATGCCCACACAGGTGACAGTTCCCGGCGGGACCTCCGTCAGGCCAGCATCGATGACCCTCTCCGTTATTAGCCCTTCCGAGGCGGCCTTCTTCTCGATCCCCATGAGATCGTCCAGGCCCTCGACCTTGACCACGATCTTCCTTTGCCCTTCGGAGAACCACCCATTGAACAGCCGGGGCTTCTTTGCCCTCGCCTTCAACGCGCATGATACGGCAGCGTGGGCCACTTGGGCCGCCATCTTGCCCGGGGAAAGCCCGAGGTCCTCACGGACGACCAGGACCAGTTTATATTCGAAGCCGCTCCGGCTCTTCCGGCGGCTCACTTTGTCCCCTCCTCTTTTCGCCTGCTCGTTATCTCGTCTATCCTTTTGTTTATGTCGGCAATCTGCTGCCTGATATGAGGTATTCTCACGCTGGCCTCCTCCTTGAGCAACGGGTCAGATTGATACGCGTCGCTCTCCAGGAGCGCTAGCTTCCTCTGAAGTTTCAGCTTCGAATGCGCGAGCTTCCTGAGCTCCTCATCCATCGATTCAATGCTGACAGGCTGTTTCTTGACCGTGGAGAGGACGAGCTCCCTGAGGCCTCCGAAGAACCAGGAGACAATCCCGAGGACAGTGGTGACCGCGCCCATCGATACCCAGAGCGACGGGGAGGTTATCATCGGGGCACCCGTTGCTGCGCCTATCTGGTCGAGGGCTATCACGTCCAATACGTTTATCAAGATGCTGAGGGCGATCCCGAGGGCGCACTTGAACAGTATATCGAAATCTCTGCTCAGCTGCCCGCGTTTGGGGAAGATTATCAATACGAGAAAGAACCCTGGCAGGAAGAATATCAGGAGCAGTGCCAAAATCCCTATCAGAACATCTATCATGCGATTCCGCTCCGCTGATGGCTCATTGTGAATTAAGCCTTTCCGATGATAGAATGATGTTTTATAATGCCCTGACGTCTTCTGCACTGTCGGATTCAGATGCCCGAGGATAGGTTCGAGATGAAGGAGCGGGACGGGCTCGCGAGGATATGCGAGCTCGAGCTACACGGCAGGAGGATGGAGACCCCAGCGCTTCTTCCGGTAATCAATCCGAAAATGAGCATCATCGACCCCGAGAGGCTCCGCAATGAGTTTGGGTTCTCTGGCATAATAACAAATTCGTTTATCATCTCGCGGGATGCCGATCTCAAGGAGAAGGTGCTGCGAGACGGCATCCATGGGTACCTCGGGTTCGACGGCATCATCATGACCGACAGCGGGACCTTTCAGGAGCATGTCTACGGGAATCTGGACATCGATCCACTCGAGATCGTGAGATTCCAGCGAAATATCGGCGCCGACATCGGCACCATCCTCGACGTCTTCTCCGAGCCGGATTTCGGAAGGGAAAGGGCGGAGGACGCCGTCAAGAGGACCTTGGAGCGTGCGCGGCTCTCCGTGCCCGAAAGAGGGGATATGTGGCTTTCCGGACCTATCCAGGGCTCTCTGTTCCCGGACCTCAGGACCAGGTGTGCCCGGGAGATGAGCTCGCTCGACATCCAGGTGCACCCGATAGGGGGCGCGGTGCCGCTGATGGAAGGATACAGGTTCCCGGAGCTCGTTGATGTCATTGTCGCATCGAAAAAAGGGCTTGATCCGTCGAGACCCGTGCATCTGTTCGGGGCGGGACATCCGATGACCTTCCCGCTCGCCGCTCTTCTGGGATGCGACATGTTCGATTCCGCATCGTACGCAAAATATGCGAGGGACGGACGATTGATGTTCCCGGAAGGGACAACGGACCTCAAATCGCTCGAAAGCCATTGGTGCCAATGTCCCGTGTGTTCTCGACACACCCCCAAGGAGCTCAGGAATTACGAGCCGCCCGTTAGGGAGCGGCTCATCGCAGAACACAACCTGTACGTCTGCCAGACAATGATAAGGAGGATAAAGCAGGCTATCCTGGATGGGACCATCTGGGAGCTGGCTGAGAGGACCTGCAGGAGTCATCCGAAGCTCTTGGATGGGCTGCGGGCTCTGAAAAAGCATCTCGACTTTCTCGAGAGGTTCGAACCCCTAAGCAGGGAGGGGGCGCTCATGGTCACGGGAGACGAGAGCTATCACCGGCCAGCGATATACCGTTACCAGAAGCGGTTCTTCGAGAGATACAGGCATCCCGAAGTGGATGTAATGATAGCCCTCCCGGAAGGGCCGAAACCGTATTCGCGGACATATGCGGACATTCTTGATAAGACCGGGGCTCACCTGGTGATCTTATCCCCTATTGGCCCGGTGCCCATCGAACTGGACGAAATATACCCCGTCTCTCACTTCTTCGCCCCTGGACAGGCGGATGAGGTGAACAGAAAGGAGAACATCGAGCTGATGGAGAGGTTCTCGCACGAGCAGAGATACTCCCTGACAGTGCTATACGAGGGAAAGGAGACTATCGAGTTCGTCAATAACATGCGCTCGCGGAGGGACAGGTTCGACATCGACAGGGCAAGGGTACTCGGGGTGCTCTCTATGCAATTCGGGCCGAAGGCGAGGGAGGCGCTTGAGAATGTGAGGTTTGATTACGTCCGCTCGAGCACAAACAATCGGATAAGGAACGTTTTGGTGAACGGAGAACATGCCTTCTCGATCAGAGCGACCGACGGATATTTTTCATTGACAGACGCAGGCGCGAAGATATTGCACAGGGCGCTCCCATTCCCGGGCTACCGTGTGGTCGTAAGATCGGAGTCCGTCCCGTTCATCCAGAAGGGGTCGAACGTGTTCGCGAAATTCGTGACCGATGCAGACGATGAGATCCGCCCGGGCGACAGCGTGCTGATAGTCGACAAGGAAGATAATCTGGTCGGGCACGGCAGGGCCTTGATGACGAGGGAGGAAATGCTCTCATTCAAGAGGGGAATGGCAGTCAGAACGAGGCGGCGCTCCGGGAGTGGCCCGCAGGAAAGCGAGGAGTGATTCATCTCCCCATTTTCTGTTTTTGCATCTTCTCCGCGAGGGAGACGCACGATAGGAAGTCCTCGGCAGTGTGCAGAAGCCCCCCAGGGGTATCGGACGCGGCGGAACAGAACAGCCGGTTGCCCTCCTGGCGGGTGGAGATCCAGTCCCCGTTCTCCAGGCGAACCGCGTGCATCACGTTCCTAGCGGTGGCCTCGTCTTGGAACTCGAGCATCAATGTGAGGCTGCACTTCACGAGTGGCAATACTTGCACGCGAGATAATAATCTTATACATCAGAATGCAGAGGGAGGCACTAACCATTTATCCTCGCTCGGCCGATTAAAGAATCATGCAGATAGAGGAATGCATTCTCGGCAGAAGGAGCATACGTAGTTTCAGGCCTGGGCGGGTGCCAGATGAGTTGATATTGACCGGGCTGCAGCTGGCAAGCGCAGCCCCCTCCGCAGGAAACACTCAAGAGAGGGAGTACATCGTCGTGAGGGACAGGGCGCAAAAGGAGAGGCTCATGAAAGCGGCGCTGGGACAAAGAGCTATACTCGAATCTGACGTCACGGTGGCTTTCTGCGGCGATCTGGACAGGATATCCTCGAGGTACGGGAAGCGCGGACGTGAGTTCTACCTTCTCCAGGACGTCGCAGCAGCAGTCCAGAACTTCCTGCTCTATATTCACTCGCAAGGCCTAGGCGCCGTCTGGATTGGGGCATTCAACGATTCCGAGGTATCCAGGATCCTGTGCCTGCCCGACCACGTAATCCCGGTCGCGCTGGTTCCGGTCGGGATTCCCGGCGAAGTGCCGAGAACCCCGCCGAGAAGAGAGCTGAAAGAGATGCTCCATTGGGAGAAGTGGACCGATTGAAGATCAGAGTCAGCAGACGAGGGGTTGTAATAGGGATCCTGCTCGGGATAGCTTTAACGCTCTCTGGAATAGTCGTTATAGAATATACCGCGGCGTTCTATCTGGTGGTAATACTCTGGGTGGCTCTACCGGTCATGGCTGTTCAGGCGGCCAGATGGATCAGGAGGAGGCTCAGGGGAGCACGAGAATGATCATTTCTTCGCCTGGCCTGAGAAGACCGCTGCCTTTCGTTCGAGCTCGGCAATTCTCTTCTGCAATGTCTGTATTTGTCGCTGACAACGCTCTATCTTGAGCCGCAGTCTTGCCGCCTTCTCTCTAAGCTTCGCGGCCTTCGCTTTGTTTTTCGCGTCCTTCTTCGCGGCTTTCGCTGCCTGCTTGGCGTTGACCAGGGCCGTGTTCTTTGCGCACACAGATATCCCCGTGAGGTGTCATTGTGACCTCTCGGATTTATTATTTGTTCGGACTCTAGGGACTCAAGGATAATTTTATTAGGGTCTGTGGCACGTGAGAATGACCTGTGAGAGCACACATCGAATCGTACGGGTGCGCGCTCAACAGAGGAGAGGCGCTCGAATTCGAGTCTGTATTGCGGTCGAACGGCTGGGAGATTGTCGATGACTTTCGGACGGCGGATCTCAATTTCATAGCCACTTGCGTGGTCATAGAGACCACGGAACTGGAGATGAAGAAAAGGATACGCGAGCTCTACCAGACAGGGAAGCCCCTAATCGTCAGTGGGTGCATGGTGACCGCGCTCAGGGACAGGATATCGGATATTGCGCCTGACGCGATTCTTGTGCCTCCTGCGCGCATGGCGGAGCTCTGCCGCGCCGCAGGTGTCAAGGGCTGCGGATCGTGGGTCCCGCAGCCATGGCCCGGGACTGTGGTGCACACCATACCAATCGCCACGGGTTGCCTCGGGGATTGCGCGTATTGCATAACAAAGGCTGCCAGAGGAAGGATCGAGAGCAGGAGCCCCGAGGAGATAATCGATGAGATATCGCGAATAGATTTCTCGACTGGTACGAGGGAAATACAGGTGACAGCGCAGGATTCTGCGGCCTACGGAAGGGACATTGGCACGACCCTCCCCGAGCTCATGAGAAGATTGGCGGGCACGGGATTCGACTTAAGGATCAGGATCGGGATGATGAACCCGAAGACCCTTTTGCAAATCCTCCCCGAGACTGTCGATGCTTATTCCTCCCCCGCGATATTCAAGTTCCTCCATCTCCCGGTCCAGTCAGGAAGCAACAGACTGCTGGACGAGATGGGGCGGGGATATCAGGTTGCGGACTTCCGTCGTATAATCGACGCATTCAGGGAGAGATATGAGGGGATCACAATATCGACGGACATCATAGTCGGCTATCCGGGCGAGAACGGGGAGGACCATGAAAGCAATCTGCGACTAATAAGGGAGATCAAGCCGGATATTGTCAACATCACGAGGTTCAGCCCGCGGCCAGGAACGAGAGCAGCACGGTCGGAGAACAGGGTGCCGAGCTGGAAAGCGAAAGAGAGGTCGCGAGAGCTGACAGCACTGAGATTCGAGATATCCTTGGCAAAGAACAGGACGAAGATAGGAAGAAAGATGAGAGTGCTGGTCACCGAGACAGGCTCGAACGGATCGATGATTTCCAGGGGGCCTAACTATGAGCAGGTCATAATCAGAGGAGAGGTAGAACTCGGCAGGTTCTACGATGTTGAGATAATAGACTGCTCACCGATACACCTGATAGGCAAATTGACATAGTTGAAAAGCACGGGAGAATTTTCCTGCAAAGGATATTATTTCAGAAGAAATTCCCATCCTCGAGCGAGACAGCCCCGTAGTGTAGTGGTCAATCATGCGGGCCTTTGGAGCCCGCGACGGCAGTTCGAATCTGCCCGGGGCTACTCATTTCTCTTTCGATACTGATTCGATGGCTCTTTTCAGCTCGTTCAACCCGAACGGCTTCTTTACGAATGCGGATGCGCCTATCGACAGCGCCTCCTCCTCTATCCTCGGGTCACCACTTACGAATATTATCTTCGCTGTCTTGTCCTTATCCAATATTTTTTTCGTGGCTTCAAGGCCGTTCATCCCGGGCATCCTCTCGTCCATGATGACCACATCAGGCTTTATCCTCAGCTTGGAGTAGGTCTCCACCGCGTCCTCCCCGGAGTATGCCTCCGCGATTACCTGGAAGTCGCAAATCTCCTGGATAACCTCGAAAAGGTCGACAATCGCCTTCTCATCGTCGACAACCATGACCTTCTTCGTCAAGCCTTTCCATCTCCAGCATCCCGATCGGGTCTTGGTCAATCATGAGGTATATTCTCATCGCATATCCAATTATCGGTATGAGCCTGAGAGGCACATTCTGCTCCATGCTGGCTATCCTCCACCGGAAACGGCGCCTCGTCAGAAGAATTGAAATAGAAAAATGGGAAAATACCCGGTCGTGAGCTGCATGGCCAAGAAGAAGGATAAGATCGATATGCACGTCGATGAAGAATGTCCTGAGTGCGCGAAGCATCAGAAACACGTCAAGCTCGTCGAGCACAACGGAAAGCTCGAATGCAAGGTATGCAGGTATTACAGGCTGCTGTATAGATAATACGATGCTGTATAGATGCTGCTGTATAGATAATACGATCCTGAAAGAGGATATCCCCGCTTTTCGGTTATCCTGCCGACGATTAGGATCTGACCTGACCGGCGTTCTATAACGTTGTCCCTCTATCCGGATGTTTTTCTCATCTCAGAAACAATGGCGCGGGGAGGGGGATTTGAACCCCCGAGCTCAAAGAGCACTGGATGTTCGCCCCATCCTCACGGATGAAGATAGCAATCCAGCGCCTTACCGGGCTGGGCCATCCCCGCAGATGCCAGCTGTCGATAACCTATGTTCATCTATAAGATTTTGTTCTATCGGCCCGGGCCGGCAAGCCCGATGTGTTCGAGCCCGGGCGATAATCGCACCACTGATATGCGCGGGAAAAGCCTTTTCAATAGCTATTGCTCTCAATGGAAAGATATAGATTGATAGCTCATAATGGTAGATTGAAATTATGAAAGTCACCAATTACATGACGAAGTGCTGGGCGAAAGCCGGTATTGAGATCGTCCTTGCTTTCGCCATGCTTATATTCGGAACCCAGGCGTTCAATCAAATTCCCGGGATGGCCAGACTGTTCGACATCTTCTGGCTATCCTATGCGTTGCTCTGGTTCGGGATAATATCGCTTTTCATTCTTGCCTACGCGAACATCGCAAAGAGCCTTCTGACGATACCCGCCAAGCTCACGAACAAGGACATCTATGATAAGTTGGACGAACTACAAGAAAAGCTCAGCGGCGACTGGATACTCGCGGACGAGACAAGCCTACCTCCACCACCGCCTCCGGAGGATGTGCTGCCGAGCAGGAGGAACGCCGCCATCGCGCTCTCCGTTGTGGCGATATTGATCATCGGAACGGTATTCATTGGAAGTTCGGTTTTCGGGCTCGGCTCGCTATCCGGAGGAGGGGGCAGCACCCCTTTGGAGACGTTTGACAAATTCATGGAGAAGCTGAACGAGAAGGATTTCGCGGGTGCATCAGGGTATACAGTCCTCACTTTCGTCATGTCGCCCGAAGAGGCAGGAAACGTACTGAGAAACCTCTTCAACGGCAGTCAGGAATTCAGCATTACCGTCAATAGCAGGAGCGTGATGCCTGAATCCCAGGTGCCTATGGAATTGAAGAATAACATCAGCTCGATAATCAATATGATAAGGCAGAATTTCAGCGTCGAGATCGAGGATTGGTGCGTCATAGAATTCAACATGACAGTGAACATCTTCGGTCATGATTCGCAGGAGGTCTCGGGAATGATCCCGTTATTGAAGATCCAGGGCTCATGGTATTTGCTTTTCGAGCCGGGCGGGGACGGTGAAGGAGGACCCGGGGAATCGCCCTGCGAGGGTGTATTCATGCGATTCGTCGACCGCCTGAACGCACACGACGCCGTGGGCGCCCTGAGCTATACGGTTTTCAATTACGCAAACTCGACGATCAGAAATGAAGTGATTGACAATTTCAACGCCCTATGGGCAGATGGGATGTTCTCGATCGCGATTTCATCGTATTATACGAAGTCAGAATCTGAGTTCGATAGCCCGGATGAGTGGAACCTGAGGACTGAGACCGTGAACATGGTGACCAACGACCTAGGGTTGAACGTCATAGGCTTCTGCATCATCTATTGGGAAGGGACGATAACGAACAATTCGGGCACTTTCTCCATTAAGGATATGATGCCTTGCGTCCGGATAAACATAAGCACTGGACCTGCGACCCAGGAGGAATACTGGTGTCTGGTACCGAGTGAGCCCGGTCAAGAGGAAGCGAATATCGAAGTTGTGATCTCCTATGAGGACCAGGGAAGCACCGTGCGGTTCAACGTCGAGTATATCACGAATACAAGTCAGCTCAGGCTGGAGGACGTCTATCTGACGGTCGCATACGCGAACGGCACGCACTCGTTTGACAGACGACAGCTGAGCACGATGGTCTCTGGCATGACAGAGAACAACGTGACGTACTGGGATGTGAGCGATCCGGTTTCGCTGAACCCCGGCGATTATTTCGTGTTCGACAAGTACGCATATCAGTTGGGTTCTTGGTTCGAATTGACGACAGCTGACGGAAGCCATGCATATTGTCACATCTATTTCGGCTGAGCTACTGGCCTTTGCGATATTTGGAAATCGAACTAGAAGGCTGTCGGAGAGGGAATTCCGCATGTCAGAGAGAATGAAACCCGGAGATGAGATACTCAGCGAAGACGAGAGACAGAGGATACTCGATAGAGCTCACTCCGTGTTAGCGTGGGTCGGAAATCTCGTACCTGACAAGGAGAGCTTCGACGGAATAGTTGTCGACCTCAGGGAGACCGTATTCGCGCTTCGCAATAAGAAGGACCTGTCAGATACGGATAGACAACTGGCACATATTCTGATACAAAAGATAAAAAAGCGTAAAAAGGAGCTCGAAGAGCATCTCAAACACGATGTTCTGACAAGAGACCTCGCAATGGCTCTTCTCGATGAGCTGTCAGGGCTCGTCAAGGCCATAAACGACTTGCACGATGTCGAATTCGCCAGAGACCTGGATGTCCGAAAAGCGGAAATAATGAACAGAGTCGATGACGAAAGGCGCTGGCAGGAATTCCTGAGACGCTTGAAAATGGGAAAGTGACCCGGGACGCCTCCGGCGTCTTGCGTCTCCCCCGGGGTAGAACAATCTTCAATTGGACCGCTCTCCACACAGAATGGGTTCTGAGGTCGATGGATGCAGATGCTGGACCCAGAAAGGATTTGACTCGCGAGTTCTTGAGGAGCCCTTGACATGAAATCCGAAGGAGATAGGTTCCGTTTTGAAGGATTTCCAAAAATTCCGGTGATAAATTAGTTATATGATTTGTGTTATGGGCAATCCGCTCAGATAGGCGGATCGGATTTGATTCAAATCCACCGTCAACAGGGGAGATAAAAATGAAAGCGCTCGTATTAGGCGCATCCGGACAGATAGGTGCGCTATGTGTTCAAGATCTCGTCGAGATGTGTAAGGTAGATGTGATCGCAGCCAGCAGGAGCCTCGAGAGGACGAACAAGGCTATCAAGGACCTGAAAATCAACCCGAACAAGGTCACGACGATGGAGATCGATGCGACCGACCAGAAAAAGTTGGATCAGGTCATGAAGAAGGAAAAACCGGACACGGTCGTCAATTGCGCCTGGTACCAGACGAACCTTGGGGTCATGGAAGTGGCCGTGAAGAACGGAGTGCACTATACCGACCTTGGTGGGTTCTTTGACACAACTCTAAAGCAACTCGAACAGCACAAGAAATGGGTTGACGCGGGAGTGAACGCGACCATCGGACTCGGCAGCACACCGGGAATGACGAATGTGGCTGGTGCTGCTGGCGCGAAGAAGCTCGATAAGGTCGACACGATTGACATATATTGCTCATGGGGTAACACGCTGCCGGTGAAGGAAGCCGGCTGGCCTGGATATTCGATCAGGACCGTGATGGACGAGTTCACCCAGGAGCCGATCATGTGGCTCAATGGCAAGCATCAGAAACAGCCTGTGCTTTCCGGGGAGAAAGAGGTCATCATGCCGGAGCCCATCGGCAAAGTCAAGGCTTATTACATCAAGCACTCAGAGCCTGCGACGATGGGCAAGACGTTGAAGGCCAAAAACGTGACCTTCAGGATAGGTTTCCCGCAAACGGACCTGAACACCTTCAAGACTCTCGTGCAGCTCGGATTTGCGAGCACAAAGCCTCTGAAGGTCGGCAACTGCGAGATAAGCCCGTTGGATTACCTCACCGCCATGTATCAGAACGCAATATCTGCGAGCAGGGAAACGCCGCCGAACGAGCCGTACGAATATGACATGTTCAGAATCGACTGCTTCGGCGAGAAGAACGGAACCCCGAGCACTGTCACATACTTCATCGAGACATGGAACGACCCGAAGAGGAACGCGAGCTCCGCCAGGGATACTGCGGTACCGCCCGCGATAGTTTCCTACTGGCAAGGAACCAAGAAGATCAAGGAGCCGGGCGTGTTCCCTCCAGAAGTGACCGTGGATCCATACCCGTTCTTCTGGGAGCTCGGCAAGAGAGGCATAAACGTCACGGAGCACTTCGACGTCGTGACTAAGTTCTTCTAGAAACCAGTTGGAGAATCATCCTCTCGCGGATGATCTCTCCCCAAATCCTTCTCTTTTTTTCAATGTCAGATAATATTTTCCATCATCTGCATAATTCTTAAAATATTTTCCATCATCTGCATAATTCTTAATCATAGTATTAATAGAAATGATGTCAGAAGAGGAGTTACGAAAAGAGGCAGAGAAGATCGCGAGCGAGAAGGTCGGCTGGATCGTGCATTTCTCCAGCTATGTCATAGTCAACTTCTTCATGGTGATTTTCTGGGGCGTGACCAGCGGTTGGAATTCCTTCCCGTGGTTTATCTTCATGATAATTGGCTGGGGCATAGGAGTGGCGATACACTTCTTCGCGGTGTACATCGACCTCGGCTAGAAAGAGAAGATGAATATAAGGGAGTATGAGAAACTCAAAAGACTCCAGCAACAGAAGTAAAACGCGTAGGAAGTGGTTTGTGTAATCCTTTGCGCAGGGGATTTCACCTGAAATCCCTTTTCATGTTGCTCAGGACCTCATCGGCGATATCAAGTATCCGCTGGATGTCCTCTTCAGTATGCGCCTTCGTCAGGAAGAATCTCTCGTCACAGTGCGGAATGCCCAGATATACCCCGCGATTCAGCATGTTGAAGAAGAAGTAGGTCCATTTCTCCTCATTGAGCGAGAAGGTCTCTCTCCACGTGTTCGCACTGACGCAGTCGAAGTATATTGTACCGAGAGGCCCACAATAATTTACGGTACCGACTATTTTCTTGTCATCCAGCAGGTCCTTCAGTCCTCCCCATAGCATGTCCGAGATCTTGTTCAGATACTCGTATGTACCAGGCCTGCCGAGGATCTCTATCGTCTTCGCGCCTGCAGCGAGGCTCGTCGGATGCCCATTGTATGTGCCCACCTGGACGGCGTTCGTCATCCCTGCTGTGACCTCTGCGGCAGTACCCTGAACCTTGGGAAGGATGACCTCCATGATCTCCCGCTTTCCGCCGATACAGGCCATCTGGAAGCCCCCTCCTGCGATCTTCGAGAGCGCGGTAAGGTCAGGCTTGACATCGAACCTCTCCTGTCCGCCGCCATAGGCGATCCTGAAGCCTGTCAGGACCTCGTCGAAAATCAGGACGATCCCCAGCTTCTCCGTTATCTTCCGCACTTTCTTGAGGAAATCGTCCCGGGGAAGAATCAGCCCTCCACCGCCCATGACAGGCTCGAGTATCAGGCAGGCGATCTTGTCCTGGTCCTTCTCCAGAATCTCAGCGGTCGCCTCGGCGTCATTGTACGGTATGACCTTGACCAGGTTCTGCGTGACGAGCTTGGGGATACCCGAGCCGTATGGCAGGCATGGTGGATGCTTCGGGTCGCTTTTGAGCTCCTTCTCGGTGAGGTGAAGCGCGTGCAAGACATAGTCATGTCCACCATGATAGGCACCTTCGGCTTTCGCAATCACATCCTTTCCGGTGTATGCCCTGGCGATTCTGATGCAGTTCATCGTCGCCTCGGTACCCGAGTTGCTGAACCTGCAGAGCTCCATGCTCGGGAACGCGCGTTGGACACGCTCGATGTACTCGATTGCGAGCTCGGTCGGAGTCCCGAGGACGTCCCCTCCCTTCGTCACGCGCTCGATGACCGCGGCTCTCACCTCAGGATCGTTGTGTCCGAGGATGATCGAACCCATCCCGCAAATCAGGTCAAGATATTCGTTGCCGTCGACGTCATAGATGAACTGCCCTCGGCCGTGGGTCATATAGACCGGATAGGGCCGGAACAGCCGGATATTGCTCTCAGCACCTCCAGCTAGCTTTCTTGCTGCACGCTCGTACAGCTCCCGTGATCTCGGGGTCCTTCTCATGTATTCTTCGATGTATTTCTCGTCTGCCATCACGCTCGACCTCCTTCCCGGTTAAACTGACGCAAACGTGAAGTGGTTAGAACAATTCCAACCTCGTTTTCTTTCGGGGGCTGCCGTTTGGTCTGGAGACCTTCTCCAAACCGGGCATTTCAACCCTACATTTGCCAATGTATAAGAACTCTTCTTTCGATTTTTTGGGCATGCGTAAGTTTGTTGAAAATTGAACAAAAAGTGATGTTTATATCTGAATAATATAATGATTAAATGGATTTGGCTCAAATAGTTATGAAAATTACGGATTAAATTCATCTCGAGGCCTATAAATTTTAAATGCGAATTGCTCTCGAATGAATGATCGCCCACCCCCACCCTATTGATAGTCCGACCGGTATTATACCCAGATTTGGATAATTGATGAGCGGAGTAAATCCAAGGTGCTTCCCCATCCGACGGACATGTATTGAGCACGAAATAAAACATGAGATAATGCAACAATAAGCGATACTAACTCGACCATGCTCTCGGATGTTTGATCTTTTGTTGTGTTCCGATTTTGTTGTGTTCCGAGAGCGAATCATAACGATCACCCCGATGCACGTGTCTTACCTTTGAAGATTTGATCTAAGGTATACGCAATGCAAGTGATAGGATGCGAGACAAAATGCGAGACAAATAATACGTATATATACATCGTAATGCGTATGCCTTTTTTGCTTCGTGGAAGACAGATCAGTTCACTTCTGATTTGTCGGGGTTAGAGGGTGTTAAGACATGAATGCGTGGTTTGTGAAAAGTTTTGCTATCGGCATAGCATTCCTGATGATAGCGACGACGCTGACCGTTCTGATGCCTTCCGCTGTTGCTGCCGAATACGAGGATACAACAATTGATGATGGTATTATGACCGGAGAGTTCACATCGGTCTCTCAACCATTGCAAGAAATGATAGCGGCGGAGGAAATGGCAGCAGAGCTGGATGAAGATGCATTTCTCGTCCGGCCGGATGGCATGACCAGGATATACGTACAGACATCCGATTTCGCAGCGCTCGACTCATTCTTGATCGAGCACGGTCTGAAGCCGACGGAAAGGAAGCCTGTCCTGGGCATAAGTGTGGCGGTGATAGATATACCGATAAACCTCCTTAAGGAGCTGAAGCAGCTGCCGAGCACAAAGGCGGTATTCCCGTTCGCAAAGCCCACCAAGATTGGTTATTTCGATCCGGATGAGGCGTTACCGAAGGCGCTCAGACCTGGCCCGAAGGATGTCTATACGGTCGAACAGCACAAGGCCCCCGCTGCATGGGACATGGGATTCGATGGCAAAGGAGTCAACATTGCCATTATCGACAGTGGCATCGATTTCGCTCATCCCGATCTTCAGGGCAGGCAGGCAAGGGAGCTCAATCCTGCTTCCCCGTACTACGGGTGGCCATTGGTCTTTGACGTCCAGTCCGTGACGATATATGAGGATTACGGCACGACTGAGGGCACCTGGTATGCGGACACGAGCACCATTGTTTACACCATGGGCGATTTCGTCAACTTTGACGGATATTTGTACAACGTTAGCGAGATCCCGTCACTGAGCTACTCGCCTTTCGGTCCTCGAGTTTATCATATCGGATACCATCCGGATCCGAATCTTGCCGACTTCTATGGGGAGCCAGTGGCTGTTCTTGTAGCATACAATGAGACGACGAGCAAATGGGACACGGTCTATGTCGACCTGCTGAATGACAAGACATTCAACAATGACAAGCCGTGCACTCGTGGTGATGAAATATCGTACGGTGACTATTATGACGAGGCGACGAGCGAATGGAACACTTCCTCTTGGCGCTCGGGCGACGGGTTTGCGGATATCTCGGGCGGTATGATATATTGGATATCCGATGGGATCAATCCTCTTCCACTCGCGGATGTTTTCTACTCATCACCCTCTGTACCTGCAGAAGCCCAACTCGTGGCATTCGCCGGCGAGTTCCTCCCGGGCGAGAGTCACGGGACGGGATGTGCCGCATCCGCTGCGGGCACTGGGAAATCCATGGACGGGATGCTGGCTGGCATGGCCCCAGGTGCATCACTTATCTGCGTTCCAACATACAATTCCGCGAGCATTATAGACATCTGGATTGCGACTGTTCTGGGATATGATGGCGCCCTGTCTACCGGTGATGAGGCGCACATCGCCTCGAACAGCTATGGCTGGGACAGCACCGCGATAGAATCGGGGCTCGATATTGTCTCAGCGTTCAACTATTTCATAGCGTATCAAGCTCGGGACACTATCTGGTGCTGGGCAACCGGTAACGGAGGCCCTGGCTACGGTACCGCAAATGCGGTCACACATCCGCTTGCTGTGATGGTCGGCGCAGCATCTTCGATGGGATACAGGTATCTGATGGGAAATGGCTCGGACAACGTGATGTACGGTGATGTGATCCCGTTCTCGGACCACGGACCGACGAAGACCGGGAAGCTCGATACCGATGTCATCGCAGCCGGTGCCTGGGGACTGACGCCGGCGCCTTTGTACTTATCACTGGGAGAGCCGAACGGGAATGACAGCTGGATGATCTTTGGCGGAACGAGTATGGCCTGTCCTGTCGCGGCCGGAGCGCTCGCATTGATCTATCAGGCGTTTGGCGAGACACACGGAGGCTATCCTCCAAGCTATGAAGCAAAGAACCTCCTGATGTGTTCAGCCGATGACGTGAAACATGATGTCCTCAAACAGGGCGCAGGATACATCAACTGCGAGAGAGCAGTCCTCCTCGCAACCGATAAAGATGGAATTTCCATCGAACCTGTTTGGCATGATTCGAGCATGCAATGGATACCGAACAATGTATGGTATCCTGGAGGATACAGGGGGACGAACTATCTCTGCTTCCCCGCTGTAGTATTCCCCGGTGATGTGGTGACTAACAAGATAACCGTTAGAAACCACAACCTTGCCGAGCCAGTCGATGTAAAGATAACAGACGCGATATTCGAAAAGTCCACCTCCGCTAGCTTCAATTATACCACGACGGACGAATCGCCTTTCATGATCAATATCACGGAGTACATACCTCCTGACACCGACCTGACGAGGATCACGGCATACTGCTCTTACGACGATTATTTCGATCCAGGCAGGACCTACAGCCCGACATTCAATTACGGTCTGGAGTTGCATAACTGGGAAGACATTGATCATGACGGTCAGGTTTCGATGTCGGAACTGAGCAGGGTAACCGTGGACGGAAGCACATCGAACATGCTGCAGGTCACGATGCACGACCCGATATCGAGAGTCATCGACGGCCTCATACTGAGGATGAACGTCTACTTCGGCGGTCAGGCGGGAATAGTCTGGAATTTCCAGATTGACAACTACAAGAAGCAGGACTGGTCCTGGGTCGACGAATTATTCGGCAGTCTGAGCATCTCTGCGGGCGGTGCCGATTCAGAGCAGATCACTCTGACTGTGCCTGCGGATGCGAAAATAGGGACGTACGAAGGGGCAGTCTACCTTGAGGCAAACGGCAAGGTGACCGTTTGCCCGATACTCGTCCATGTCGCGGCCAACGACCCCGAATTCGAGTTCGGAGGAAATCTCATGGATGAAGTCATCTTCGACAACAACGTCACGGCGGCGGTTGATAGGGAATGGAGAGCCGAGGTTGGCGACTGGCGGACATTCTACGTGGATGTCCCGGACACTTATTTGATCGGCACAAACAAGCTGTACGTCACGGTCAACTGGTCTGACGTTCCGACAGATATCGATGTGCATATGATAACACGCATTGATCCGCCTTGGCTGCTGAACGATGAACCGTATCACATGGGATATGTCGGTGGCAGCGAGGAGTATTACCTCGGCGCAGGAACTTATGGATTCAGGACTTCGACGGGAGGGGCACAGGAGGTCGTGGGGGTGGTATTCAATACTGGGCTGAATGAGATAGTCCTCCGGAACCCGATCGGAGCGGGAAAGCGCCCCTACGAGCTTATCACTGGCTTCACCAGGGTCTTCGACGACGCGATGACCACCTGGCCATTTTCCGTAGAGCTATCTCTGCGCATACCATCGGTCAACCCGGCAGGAAGAGTCCCGATACTCGTTACGACCTCTGGGTTGTCGGGAATTACTGATGTGCCGTTCGCCGCGACTACCTATGGGCCCGTAGGCGGGTTTTCAGAGATCCAATGGGCATACCAAGACGTTTGGACCTTTAGATACTTTGAGATTACCTCGGACTACGATTATCTCAAGATAATGACCGATTCGACGGTCCCGAATCTGGACATCGATCTTTACGTGTATTGGTGGGATGGCTCAACATGGGTCTTCCTCGATATGAGCGCCGGAGCATCCGCAAAAGAGACTGTGATGCTGTATCAACCCGATCAGGGCTGGTATTTGGCTGGAGTCTATGGATATTCCGTTCCTGGGGGATCCGCGTGGTTTGATCTAACCGTCGAATATCCGATAGGAGGCGCCATGCCGTTCACGGTGACCGGTGTGCCAGCCACTGTGGATCCTGGCCAGACGTATGAGATGAATCTGACGTATGACCTGCCGAACATTGACGGCATGTATTTGGGCTGGGTAGGATTCGGCTTCTGGGGGGCGCGCGACAACGCTGCGAGGATACCGATAAGGATAACGCTGATCGATGTCGCCCCGCCAGTCATTGAGCCCATTAGCCCACAGGACGGAGAAGTGATCGCGGATAGCACCCCGCTGTTCGAGGCATACATCAACGATACTCAGGCATACTCGGGCATCGGCGACGTCTCCATGGTATTGGATGATGTCATTTGGACGGAGCCTACGATCGAGAACGATATCGCGATGATGAGCTTGCCAGTTGTACTGGATGACGGGATGCACACATTGCTGATAATGGCAATGGACAAAGCCGGCAACGAGGCAGAGCCCGTGCTGGTCACGTTCTACATCGATACGACGACATCATTGGATGCCTGGATGAATGATACGAGAGGCATCATTCCGAACGGCGGACTCACAAGGGATGATCAGATCACCGTGCAGGGTATCGCGGAGGTGAATTCGACAGTAACGGTCACGGTCGACGGGGACGTGATAATCGTACCGGTCAATGAGGTTACTGGCGAGTTTTCCTGTCTCGTAAGCCTTGAACAGGGCTCGAACTCGATAGCCATCGTCTCGGTGGATGAGGCCGGCAACGAGGCTTCCATGTCTTTCACCGTGGTATGCGACTCGATCTCCCCGAGCGTCGACATATTGTCCCCGGCGAGCGGCTCCAATTCGACCGCGCTGACGATATTGGTCAACGTCTCGGTGAGCGACGCTTCCGACGTCAGCGTCATGGTGAACGGAGTGACCGCGAACCTCGTAGGAAGCCAATGGCAGGCGGTCATCACGCTGCGGGAAGGCTGGAATACCGTTACCGCGATCGCCATCGACGAAGCTGGGAACATCGGGACAGATACGATAACCGTGGAATACATTCCGCCCGTATATGTGTCCCCCGATGAGATGCAGGAGGCGCTCGACAATCTTTCCGATGAGCTCTCGAATGAGATCGAACAGGGAGACCAGAACCTGAACGACACGATATCCGATAGCATCGCGAACATGAACTCGACGATACTGATGGGATTGGTTGGCGTCCTCGTGGTCCTGCTCGTGGCGATGGCAGTGGTCTTCTACATGTTGAACAAGAAGATCAACGCTCTGGGTGGCGCGAAACAGACGCCGGTCACCAGAAGGCTCAAGGAGACACCACCGCCACCGCCGCCAGAGACGAAGAGTCAATGATGCAAAAACTCTTTTCGAAGAGGCGCATCTGAAACGCCTCTTCGATGAAACATTTTATTCTTCGAGAGATTTTCTGCGAGCAGAAATTGGTCTCAGTAGTTCTCCGCGAGTAGTTCGTAATAATCTCTCGGATGCAGGCATGCCGGACAGACCTCTGGAGCATCAGTGCCCTCGTGGATATAACCGCAGTTCCTGCATCTCCATTTGACCGGCTTATCGCGCTTGAACACTCTTCCCTTCTGGATGTTCTCTAGCAGCGCCCTGTATCTCTTCTCATGCCCCATCTCGGCCTTCGATATCGCGATGAAGGCTGCGGCGATTTCCGGGAACCCCTCCTTCTTCGCGACCTCGGCGAATTCGGGATAGAGCGTGCCCCATTCTAGCTTCTCGCCATCTGCCGCCTCCTTCAGATTTTCAGCGGTCGTACCGATAACGCCGGCGGGATAAGAGGCCGTTATCTCGACAATGCCACCCTCCAGGAACTTGAAGAAGCGCTTCGCGTGCTCCTTCTCGTTGTCCGCCGTGTCGAGGAATATCGCGGATATCTGCTCATACCCTTCCTTTTTCGCCTGCGAGGCGAAATAGGTGTATCTGTTCCTCGCCTGTGATTCGCCCGCAAACGCAGCAAGCAAATTCTTCTCGGTCTTTGTGCCTTTCAGACTCTTCATCTTCTCATCCTCTCTTGCAGTTGAATCTGCACATTCTGGGCATCATCTCCCTACTCAGATAAACCCAATGACTTGTTTAGACCTTCTCGAACTGGTCCTTCGTGGCCCCGCAAACGGGGCATACCCAGTCATCTGGGAGATCTTCAAAGGCCGTTCCGGGGTTCACGCCGTTATCCGGATCGCCTTCCGCAGGGTCGTATATGTAACCGCACACAACACATCTGTACTTGTCCATCTCATTCTACCTCTTTCGACGACCTGAAATGGGTCTTTCGATATGAAGTAGCACACGAGGGTATTTCATATTATCTGAATGAACGACCTTTACGTTGTAACTCACTTCGAAAGGTATCGCCAGGCCAGTATCGTTCCGATAGCCCCGAAAAACGCTGCGAATGCCCCCAAATAGATAAAGTCACCTGCGAGTACAGACCAATCGGGAGCCATCAGCAGCGACTGCCGGATCGCCTCGGTGGCATAGGTTATGGGATTGATCTTCGCGAACGCTTGCAGCCAGTCGGGCATGAGCGCAATAGGAAATAGGGCGTTGCTGGCGAACAGCAACGGCAGGTTCAACAGATTGGCAATCGCCATCTGCGTCTCGAACCTCCTGGACCTCACCGCGATTGCGAGGAACATTGCTGAAAGGCCTATGGCCAGCAGAACCGCGGCAGCGAACGGAAAGAATATCATAATCGGATTGAACTCCGAATAGAGGGTAAGGCCGAGCGCGAGCGCGGCAAGAAGCACGATCGATACCTGCACTATGCATCTCACCACGGCAGCAAGCACCTTCGAAAAGATTATCGAACTCCTGGCCACTGGCGTGCTGAGTACCTTGCTCAGGAAACCGAGCCTCCTGTCGAACACTATCGACATGCCGCCGAACATGGTCGTGAACAGGACAACCATCGAGATTATGCCGACAGCCATATATGAAAAGTAATCAGCCGTGCCGAACAGCTGCAGGAACATCTGCGACCCGCCAGGGCCAGTGGCGAGGCTGCTGAGGTTGAATGCCTTCCCGAACAGTCCCATCCAGATGACCGGCTGGATGAGCGTCATGAAGAGCTGGATGGGCTGCTTATACCATTTCTTTAGCTCACGCACTGTGAGTGCGACCAGTCCGCTCATGCCCGTCTCCTCCGCATCTGCATTCTTTGGATTCTCATAGTCTCGCGGTCCGCCTCTTCGTGTCTGAGCGAGCGGCCAGTGAACTCGAGATACGCCTCGTCCAGGGTCGGTCTCGAAAGCCATATCTTGGTGAGCTTTAGCCCCGCGTCGCTGACGGCATTGATCACCGCGGGGGCGGTCTTGTCCCCGCTCTTGACCTTTAGCCTGCATGTGCCATCATCCTTGCACACGACTTCGCGCACCGTCTCGATCTTCTTCAGAACCTCAACAAGCGGCGCAGGGTCTCCCTCGACTGCGACCTCGATTATGTCCCCTCCGATGCTGTCCTTGAGCGCGGCTGGCGTATCGAGCTTCACTATCTTGCCGTGATCGATTATCGCTATCCTATCGCAAAGGCTATCCGCCTCCTCGAGATAGTGAGTCGTGACGAATAATGTCATTCTGTACTGTTCCTTGAGATGACGGATGTACTTCCAGATCGCTGCCCTTGTCTGCACATCAAGCCCGAGCGTCGGCTCGTCCAGGAAGAGTACCCTGGGGCGGTTTATCAGCCCTGCTGCAAGCTCCAATCGTCTTCTCATGCCTCCAGAATAAGTCTCGACAAGGCGGTCCGCCGCATCGCTGAGCTCGACCAAAGATAGCAGCTCCTGCGCGCGCTTCCTCGCCTCAGCCTTGGGCACGCCGTAGAGCTCTGCACAGAGCAGGATGTTCTCCATCCCTGTGAGGTCCTCATCCGCGGTCAGATCCTGAGGAACAACACCGATGTTCTTCCGGACGTTCTGAGAATCATGGACAACGTCGTATCCGCAGACCTTCACGGTGCCACTCGTCGGGGTCAGAACAGTCGTGAGCACATTTATCGCAGTGGTCTTTCCAGCACCGTTCGGGCCGAGGAAGCCGAATATCTCGCCCTCCTTGACCGTGAACGATATCCCGTCTACTGCTCTGATTCTCCTGTCGTATATCTTTACGAGATCCTTGACTTCGATGATGTTGTTTTCCATCCTATCAAACCTTTCCTTTTTCATTCGGAAATTATCCTGAGCATCTTCTCGCGCGCCTCCTCGAGGACCTTGGCGAGCGCGCAAGCCCGCTCATGCGTGACATTCTTCGAGGCGAGCACTATCAGCTTGCCAGTTCTGGCGAACTCTTCGAACAGCAACGCTCTGTCCGGGCCGAGGGATTCCTTGAACGCCCGCATGCATTTCTCGATCTCCTCTTTGTGCCCCTCAATCATACGACGTCCCTTGGGAGTTATCTGATACATCTTGCGACGTCCTTCAGATCTGCTCTTGATGCACCCGCTCTCGAGCAGCGAGCGCAGGGCCGGATAAAGAGAACCCGCGCTCGGCCGATAGTAGCCGTGTGATCTCTCGGCTATGACCCGCGATATCTCATAGCCGTGCATAGGCCCATCCAGGAGTATCGTCAAGATGACCATCTTCAGATTCCTTTTTAATATCGGACCTCTTGAGAAAATAATGGGGAATTGTAACGGACCATGAAATGCCATCATCATTCTCCGATATATCTCGATATATCGAAACTATTTATATTGTTCTAACCTAAAACCCCTTGATGTGACGTCGCCAAATCGGATAAAGATGTCCCATTCGAAAGTTCAAAATATGACCGCTATACTAGCCAGCCGTCAAGGGATGGGGCTTGCAGAACCGATCACGATATGACCGATGGTATTATTCATACATCCCTGCAGGGATAGCGAATGGTTCTACTTCTCTTCTAATCATATTATTTGCAAGGGAGCTGGGAGCCTCCATCGGACAGATAGGCCTGATTGCGGCTGCGTCCTCTCTTACGAGTGTCCCCGCATACATGCTTTGGGGAAGCCTTTCGGATAGGCTGAGAAAGAGGAAGCCTTTCGTCATCGCGGGCTTCATCGGGATGGCGTTCTGTCTTCTTCTGATGGGACTGAGCACGTCGGTACCAAATTATTTTGTTGCCAATCTGTTATTCGGCTTATTGAGCACCGCCTCGGCGCCTGCTGCAACGGTCCTTGTCATTGAGACCTCCAAGAGGGAGGATTGGCCAAAGAAGATAGCAGCATTCAGTCAGATGGGAGGCATCGGATGGGTTGCGGGGCTCGCGCTTGGCGCTGCCTGGCTCCAACTAGAGACTGTTCAAATCCCCCTCACTGATGCGATGAGAATGCTGTTCATTGTCGGAGCTGGGCTCGCATTGCTCTCCGCTTTGAACGCCTGGCAATTGATCCGAGAACCGGTGATGAAGATATCGGAAAAGCCGGCCGAGCTTACAGAGCATCATTACATCACGGTCGAGCGGCTAAAGTACATGCCATTGCGCATGCTACATCTTTTCAATTTCCACGCGTATTTCGGTCGGAAGAACAGATTCGAGAAGCGCTTGATTGCATATCTGATTTGCATCTTCCTTCTGCTTGCGGGCTTTACATCGTTCTATGCCATTTTCCCTATATTCCTGGTTGGCGAGATAGGGCTCAGCAGCTCGAGTGTCTTTGTGATATATATAGGCGCACAACTGACCTCGGCATTGTCTTACAAATATGTCGGTAATGTCGTCGCCGAAAGAGGCTCCAAGAAAACCCAGCTCATTGCTTCTGGGACGAGAGCAATCCTGTTCCCCTCGGTCGTTCTGGTCGCGCATCTCGGACTACCTATCGCACTGGCTTTCCTCGCCATAATCCTCATCCACGCGATTATCGGCCTCTGCTGGTCCTTGATCAACGTCTCGGGCTCGGTAATAGTATCGAACATCTCCAGCGAGGAGCTGCGCGGACACGCCTTCGGAGCATACAACGCTTCACAAGGGTTCGGGTCGATAGTCGGATCGATAATAGGAGGCCTTATCTCCCAATATTTCGGTTACGTGTTTGGATTTCTGTCCGCCTCGGTGCTTGTGATAGTCGGGATGATTATCTTATTGCGGTTGAGAATTTGAAATAACCTTTTTAGCGCAGTACCTGCTATGTTATGGCTGACACGATGATGAAATGAACGATGAGGAGCGGTTCAAGAGCCAGGATCCTGGGAGACCCTCCCGGATTCCTCCTGGCCAGCGGCCCATCGAGGAGATGCCGGTCCTGCATTATGGCAAGACCCAAACGATAGATCCCCGGAAATGGAGATTCAAGATAACCGGCCTTGTTGAGGAAAGAATCGAGCTGTCTCTAGAAGAGTTCAAGTCTCTGCCGCAATCGAAGGTGATCTCGGATGTGCACTGTGTGACCGGATGGTCCAAGCTAGACAACCTCTGGGAGGGGGTGCTGTCGGGCGAGATAGGCAAGCTGGTGAAGATACTGCCCGAGGCGAGATTCGTCATGGTGCATTCCGTGGGAGGGGTCACGGTCAACATGAGCATCGAGGACTTCTTCGAGCAGGAGGTGATATTCGCTATGAAACACAACGGGAAGGAGCTGACCCCGGAGCACGGGTATCCCGTGAGGCTCGTCGTACCCAAACTCTATTTCTGGAAAAGCGCGAAATGGGTAGAAGGTGTCGAGTTCATGAAAGAGGAGAAGCTGGGCTTCTGGGAATCACATGGATATCATCGGAGAGGGGATCCGTGGGCTGAAGAGAGATATAGCTATCAGGAGAGATGAGCACTATGAAGCTCGGAATGGTGATATATTCGAACGATCCGGAGACGGTATGGAACGCTTTTAGGCTCGCGAACCACGCACTGGGACAGGGTGATGAGGTGAAGGTGTTCCTGCTGTCCAAAGGAGTAGAATGCATCGAAATCGATACTGACACATTCAAGGTGACCGAGCAGGCAGAAGCCTTCGTCAGCAAGGGTGGTAAGATACTGGCGTGCGGCACATGCCTGAAGCTTAGAAAATCCGGCGGTTCCGCGATGTGTTCGATGTCGACGATGCGAGACTTGTACGAGATGATAGCAGAGTCTGATAAGCTCCTAACCTTCTAGTCATCGTCCGTAGATTCACGCTGCATCGGGACGCAAGCCTCGGACGGCTTCTGTTTCGGGCGGACGAGGGACTTGATGCCCAAGGACGCTGTCACCCCGGCTATCGCCGCCAATCCTATCGCGGGAATCAGGAACAGCCAAGAAGGCGTGGCCCAGGATTCAAGGCCGAACCTGGAATCATAATACGATGTGTTGTTCCCGCCTTCGGCGGGCGCCGCCCCGAAGGAATACATCAGGCCGGACTGAAGCGCGGCGATGATCAGGAATGCGGACACGAGCACGAGCACCCAGGAGGATGACAGCAGGACTATCACGCGCGTGTTCTCGTTCGGCGACAGAATATCCCTGGCCTTCCAAGAAAGGCCGTAATAGACGAACCCGTGATCCTCGTATCTCTTCACGAAGCCGCCCTCCTCGAGCTTCTTGAGATGCCTATGAACCGCGGCCTTGTCGATGTTGAGCGTCTCCGCGAGCTGCGTCACCGTTCTTCTCATCGGCTGGAGTGCCCTGAGTATGTCCAGCCTCGTATCCGAGGCGAGCGCGAACAGCGCCTTCTTGTCGATTTCCACGCGCATCTCTGGCGCCCCGATATGAGGTATAAGTGATTCCTTGAACATTAATCTCGCTCTTACAGAATCAATCTATTCGAGATCCATAGCAGTACCAATATCCATTGTCCCCGGGCGAGTAATACTGCAGAGATCCGATAGGAGACAAATCTGAGAGAAGGTTGATCTTGACGAAGCATTCTGAGATAGTATACAGGTATTCTCCAATATAGAGCGCTCTCCTGACATCACTGAAATCATGGCTTATAATACCCCTCAGTTCGATCCCCTTGCTCAGGAATACATTGAACACGTACGCGCCGCATGTGCGCCAGTATGTGTAGTTGTATTCATCTATCACACTGTAATTGTACTCCGTTGCAGGTATGACGAGCTGCCCCTTCCTTGCATCAAACAGAATCGCTTTATGGTCCCAGTTCGCCTCCGAATACGAACTGCCCTCGGTGACGTACTTGAATTTTTCCGCGGGTGCCGTCGGGTCCGAGACGTCGAACACGGATATCTTGACGTGTCCATTCTCAATCCCTATATCCAGCACATGCTCATCATCTATCGGGTGGAGATAGGTCGAGAAGCCCGGTAGTTCGATCTCTCCGAGGATCCTCGGATTCCGTGAATCGCTCAGGTCTATGACGAACAGGGGATCCGTTTGTCTGAATGTCACGAGATATAATACATCTCCGACGAACCTTGAGGAATAGATGCGCTCGTTCGGCGCTATGCCCTCGAGTGAACCCACAATCTCCAAGTCATTATCAAGCACATAGACCGCATTCGTCTGAGCTCCCCAGAAACCGTCGGTCGTCGCGACCCGCAGGTAGCCATCATGCTCGTCGAGCGAGAACTGATTCAGCGGATATCCCTTGACATCGCCTCTTGCGGTCACAGCCATCCATAGCTTATCGACCTTTATCTTGTAGATCGTGGTCGAGCAGATGCTCTCATCCGCACTCGTCGTGTTTGTGTCCGGCGTCAGCCAGTAATATTCCTTCCATTTCAGGATTGTCAGATAGAGTGCCGACTCGGACATGTAGACCGTCGAGGAATAGTCAGCCATTATTGTGAGATGGTTATCCTTCAGGTTTCTGACATCCACTGCGAGGATGTTCAGGAACGAACTGGGAAGGGATGTCTCAGGATCGTAGTAGATGTCCCGTGCGGAGAGTTCGCTACTCGATTCGCCGACGATTACCTCCGGCAGAGGATACGTGTCATTCATCTTGCAAATATAGCTGTAAGTTATCGAATATACGGTATTTCCAATCATCCTTGAGGTTAGCGGATAGCCCGACATTCCCACAATCTGTTCCAGGGAAGGATTCACAGGATCGGAAATATCGAAAACGGCAATCGCGGTATTGCCGACCCAGGAATAGTATTCATATTCATAGAAGTCCGGCGAACCAGATTGAGTATCATTATAGTTATAGATCTTATAGCATGTCAAAATCAAGATGAGCTTGTTCTCATTGATGTATAATCCCTGGATAGCCGCGCGCGAGCTTGAATCGTCGATGAAGTCGCTCGTGTTGAGATATGACAGAATATGAAGCTCATCAGGAGGATAAGCCTTGATTATGGCGAGAGAATTGTAGGATGATACGAATATCAGTTCGCCATTAGTCTTGACGATGTCTGCCTCATCGACGCCTTCGACCTGCACGTTCGTCTTCGAATAATCGATCGACCTGTAAGGCGCCCCGTTCGTCGACTCGTCCTGTTCCGGTGAGCTGCCAATTCCAAACCCGTAGTAATACCCTGTGCCGTTCGGGCCATATGCCTTGGCAAAGGCGTCGTCGAGATATCCCTTGAGGTCATCGTAGTTCGAGAATGACGACATGAACTCGCCCGTAGGATTATAATTCCCTGTCATGAGCAGATAGGCTGATATCCCCGCAGTCAGGCCCGCTGTTACCACGATAAACGCAGCGATAATCGCCACTACACTCTTGATTTTCATGATCTCGATAATTCATGGTCCGATTCCATATAAGAACGCCCGTTTTCCGTTGACTGAGAAATCAACCGGATTAGGAGAAATGGAGCCACTGGAGGGGTTCGAACCCTCGACCTACGCCTTACCAAGGCGTCGCTATATAGTGGATACCTGGCCTTCGAGGCCGGGATCTACCACTAAGCCACAGTGGCACGGCCAGTCGTCATCATCCCGTTTGGTACTAAAATGTTTTCTCTCTCCGACGCCGATGTTTAATTACTCCTGAGCGCAATCCGATACGCGATGAAGAACTCTTTAAGCGGACTAGACCTGGTCGCGATAGAGAAGGAGCTGCAGGTACTCGTCGGGAGCAGGGTAGACAAGGTCTATCAGCCGGAAAAGGAGAGGATTGTGATATCGATCTCCTCGAAGGGGGAGGGTAAGTCGAGGCTGAACATTTTCCTGCCTGGCTGGATCTGGCTCAGCAAGGCGGGCGAGGAGATGCCGAGCGCGCCGAGCGGGTTTGCCAGCCAGCTCAGGAAGCATCTGTCAAATGCGAGGATCGCCTCCGTGCAACAGCATGGGCTCGACAGGATTATCGAATTCGTGCTTCTGAAGGAGACAGAAATGAAGCTGGTTATCGAGCTTTTCGGCGATGGGAACGTCATACTCGTGGGGGCAGACGGCAAGATAGTCGCTCTGATGAGGTCGAGGAAATGGAGACAGAGGGATCTTCGCCCTAAGGTCGAGTACAGATACCCCCCGGAGGCCTTCGACCCGCGCAGGGACGGTAGGAACAGGTTGATCGAAATCATTAGAAATTCGGATGCCGACATCGTGAGGACCCTCGCGACCCGTGCGAACTTTGGCGGAGAATACTCGGAGGAGATCTGCAGCCTCGCAGGAGTGAGCAGGAGTTCGGACGCCTCGGCGCTCGGAGATGACCAAATAGAGAGGATCTGGAGGGGTATCGAGAGCCTGATTCACAAGCTCCAAAACGACCCGCGCCCGAACATAACCCTGAAGGACGGTGAGATGGATTCGATTCACCCGATCGAGCTTGAGACACTCAAGGGGCTCGAGAAGAGATATCACCGGACTTTTTCGGAAGCGATAGCCGATTTCGTCGAGCACCTGCCCAGGGAAGAGCAGGATATGGGCGATGCCGAACGTGAGCTGGCGAGACTCGAGCGGACCCTGGCAAGCCAAGAGGAGGCGTCGAACAGGCTTATCGAAGCAATTGAAGACACGAAGGAGATCGCCGAACTGATCTTCTCGAACTATGCGAAAGTCCAAGAGATGATTGATAGGGTGAAGAACTCGGTGGAGAAAGAAGAAGCCGTGGATGGTATTGAGATACTCGACAGGAAACTAGGGAGTTTCGAGACGGAGATAGAGGGAAGGAAGATCGTGCTGAACTGGAAGAAGGACGCTCGGGAGAACGCCCAAGCCTATTTCGAAGAATCGAAAAGACTGAAGGAGAAGCTCGATGGCGCAAAAATCGCAATCGAAGAGACGAAGAAGAAACTCGAGCTGTTGAAAGAGATGAGCGAGGAGAGGGCAGAGCTCGCCATGAAAAGAAAGAAACGCGTGCGGAAGGAGTGGTTCGAGCACTACCGTTGGTTCATCTCATCCGAAGGCGCGCTGGTGCTGGCAGGAAAGGATGCGAAGAGCAACGATCAGCTTGTGAAGAAGCATCTCCAGCCGGGGGACAGATATGTCCATGCCGATATCCACGGAGCACCGAGCGCGGTCGTCAAGAAGACTGAAGGGATGACCGAAGTGACGCTCGAGGAAGCGGCGATATTCTCTCTCGCGATGTCAAAGGCCTGGAACGCCGGAATCGGAAGCGGGTCTGCCTATTGGGTCACGCCTGACCAGGTATCAAAGACTCCGCAGTCCGGTGAGTTCCTCCCGAAAGGGGCTTTCGTCATCAGGGGGAAGAGGAACTACTTCGATAAGCTCCCAGTGAGGCTCGCTATAGGAATCTGCAGGAAATTCCCGGAGCCGAAACTGATGTGCGGCCCTGTCAGGGCGGTTGAGAAGAACTGCGACGAGTTTGTGATACTCGAGCCTGGTGGGATGTCCAAGGAACAGGCGGCGAAGATCATCGCGGAGAGGTATCACGTGAGCATCGAGGAGGTCCAGGCTATCCTACCGCCCGGCGGCGTGAACATCATCGAATGAAAGCGCCCGAGCTGGGATTCGAACCCAGGTCCGAAGCTCCGCAGGCTTCTAGGATATCCAAACTACCCCACTCGGGCGGCTCTCGGGACGGAAAATGTGAAGCCGATATGACTATATTGCGTTTTCAGTCGACAGGCGCGCAGGGAAGGCTTACTTGGCGGACTTCTTGACGTAACGCGTCACGTAGCCCGCGATCCTGTTACGCATCTTGACGGTATATACATCGGCGAGCTCGTCGACCGCTTTCTTGTTGTGGTCAAAATCGGTGGTGAACTTGTCAGGGAACTTCTTCACCAAGTCCTCTGCAATCCTCTTGATGTAGGTAGGCCTTATCTTTCCCACTTATTCACCGTATTGCTGCCGAAGTTGGATGTCATATATATGGATTTTGGATGTCCCAGCGGTTGTTACGCATGGTTCCCCAGATAATCGAGCTTATGTAAAACACATGACAAAGTCTTCTCGCTTCCGACAACAAACAGATATTCGGGGGAGCGCATAAGCCTGTGCGAAATGAGTTTGAAAGACAGAGATGATAAGAGGCGTTTCGAGTCTTCGCGAGAGAGGGGCAGGGATGTCTTCAACATCGCCCCGACTTTCTTCAAGTTCTTCGGCAGGCTTCCGATGCTTGTCCAGAGATCCGTCAAGATATCCTTGCCTTTCGTCGTCCTTGCAATATTTACGTTCGTGCCCATGCCCGTAGATATCCAAATTCAGCACATGCTCGGCATCTTCCTCTGCATCGCAATGCTATGGACATTCGGCGCGTTACCGTTGCCGGTCACGGCGCTGCTTGTGCCCGTCTTGCTCACGTTCTACGGCATATTCCCGACAGATAAGGCATTGACACCTTTCGCCAACCCTGTAGTCTATCTTCTGATGGGTGGACTGATAATCGCCGAGGCGTTCAGGAAACATGGGATCGATCGGAGGCTCGCATATGTCTTAGTATCCAGATTCGGCGGGGACATCGGAAAGACGCTCTTCTCACTGATGCTCGTCGCGGCAATCCTATCCATATGGATATCGAATACGGCGACGACCGCACTGCTAATTCCCGTTGTCCTTGGGATAGCATCCATGGCCGGACAGGAAAAGAAGAGGGTCGCTGCGTTGATGTTATTAGGAGTAGGCATGGGCTCCGCAATAGGTGGTATGGCGACCATCACTGGCTCAGCACCTAACGCGATAGTTTCCGGACTCCTCGCCGAGCGGACGTCCTGGACATTCCTCGACTGGATGAAGGTGGGCGTACCGACGAGCATCACGCTTCTCGTCATCGCATGGTTCGTCCTCCTGAAGACATCCCCCATACGCGCCAAATATCTCGATATCGGTGCTGTCAAAGATGGGCTGAAATCGATGGGTCCTTTGAGCTACGGCGAAAAGAAAACGCTCGGGATTTTCTTTCCGACGGTGATACTTTGGATGGCAGGAGCGGATATAGGAGCACTGTTCGGGTTCCCGCCGAGCTTCATGTCAGCGACAATAGTCGCGTTGAGCGCGAGCTTCCTGCTCTTCCTTACCAAGACTCTCGACTGGGAGGATACGAGGTCGATTTCGTGGGACATCTTTTTGGTCATAGGTGCTGGTCTGGCACTCGGAGAAGGGATGCAGTTCTCTGGGACAGCTGTTTGGATCGCGAATATTCTGATCGGTCTTACCGGCGGACTGCATATTATCGTGATAATGCTGGCGATCATCACGCTGACAGTCGCCCTCTCTAACTTCATGAGCAATACCGCAACCGTCGCGATACTGGCGCCGATACTGCTCGGAATGTCTGACGCGTTGGGGATCGACCCAAAGTTCCTCGTATTGGCCTGCGGGCTTTCAGTCGCGCTGTCGTTCTCTACGCCGATCGGCACGCCCCCATTCACTTTGATATTCTCGACAGGTATGGTCTCGAAGGGCGAAATCGCGAGATGCGGATTGAAAGTCACGCTGCCAGCGATGATAGCGATCTTGATGATAATATATCTGTTAGTCTCATTTGACGTCGTATAGAACGAAGAGTGGAAGAAATGAAAGTCCTGGTGATAGGTGCTGGGAGACTCGGAGCCCAGGTGATTTCCCAACTGAAAAAGAACGAACGGATAACCGTGATTACGGCGGATATTCATGACAGACCAGAGGCCGTCAAGAAAGGGATAATTGATAAGGTTGACCTCAAGGTGCATATCACACCGCTGAACGCTGCTGAGATAGTCGAGAAAGTGAAGCCCGACCTCGTCCTCCTTGCACGGACAGTGGACGACTGGGAGGAAGGAGATGTGCCCATGGGCACGGAGTTCGTCATGGGAATGGAGAGGGAGCTTACGAGGATGGGTGTCCCTGTGCTCCCGATCTCCTGCAGGGTCTTCGGCAATATCTGCTGACGATTTCGACCGCAAAGGGCGATCTCGTCCGACTCAGAACCGGGGAACAATCCGGTGGTTCAAATATCGGCCAGATTCAGCTTCTCGAGCGTCTCCCTCGTCGGCACGCCGTTCTTGTCCCAGCCACGGGCGGCATAGTAATCCTCGAGCTCCGCCACGAACTCGTTCCTGTCCAATATCTGACCCTTGGAAGGCCCTTCCTCTATCCGTTCGGTGTAGAACCTCTCCGGGAGCATGTCGTCCTTCTTCGTGAAGCCCTCCCTGATGTTGTACATCCGCTCGAGTGTCCAGATCCGCACCGCCGCCTCTTTGAGCTTCTTCACGTCGAAATCTATGCCCGTTGCGGCCTTCATGAGGGGAACGAGCTTCTCGGGGTCGTTCCCAAAGGCGTTCCTGGCACCGAACTTGCAGATTATCATCGAATCACAGATGGTTGCCAGGTCCTGGAACTCGATCACCGTCGGCGTCTTTCCCCGAAGCTTCTTTCTGTCGATTATCCCCTGGAACAGCTCGGCCACATAGACTGTGCCTCTCAGGTGACATGCGCCCCTCGGTGAGGTCGCGAACGCGAGCGCCATGCCTGTCAGGCTTCTCGGCTCGTATCCCGGAGGCTCCATACCCTTGACGTGGATCGCGAAGCTCTTCGCCTTCTCATCGAATCTCTCGGACATCCTCTTCACGCCTTCCGCGAGGAAGTCACCGAAACCTTCGCGTCTGCCTATCTTCTCGACCAGCTTGACCACGGTCACGGGGTCGCCCCATCTAAGCTCAAGCCCGTCCGTGTCCTTCTTAGTCAGGTAACCTTTCTGATATAGCTCGATAGCATAAGCGATCGAATCCGCAGCGCTTATCGTGTCGATCCCGTACTTGTTACACAGGTCGTTCGCCTTGATTATGCCATTTATGTTATCGTTCCCGACATTCGGCCCGAACAGCGCAATCGTCTCGTACTCTGGCCCTTCGGTCTCCGTCTCGAACTCCTCGCCAAAAGCCTTGTTGTACTTGGAGCAATGCAACGGGCATCTGAAGCAGGCCATATGCTTGATGAAGTTGCCGTTCTTGTGCATGAAGTCCCCGGTGACCTTCTCGTAGTTTTCGAACCAGCTAGTCGAGAAATTCCTGGTTGGGATGCAGCCGCCCTTGCCCGTGATGCCTGCCACCATAGGAGTCCCGTAAGTCGCGAACGCCACCGCCTTTTCCTTAACGGTCGCCGCTGCCGCCTTGAACGACTCCTTCAGGAAGTTCTCGTCCGCCTGAGGTACTTTGCCTGTGCCCCGTGCAACTATCGCCTTCAGGTTCTTGCTGCCCATCACCGCGCCAACCCCGCCTCGGCCCGCAGCCCGCCAGTTGTCGTTCATGATGGAAGCGTATCTGACTAGCTTCTCACCGGCAGGACCGATGACGAGGCACTTCGAGCCCGGATAAAGCTTCTCGAGCGACTCGGTCGTCTCATAGACGTCCTTTCCCCAGAGGTCCTTGGCCGCCTTGATCTCTATCCTGCCGTCATCTATCAATATATAGCTCGGTTCTCTTGCCTTCCCCCTTATTACAAGCCCATCGACTCCTGCCCTCCTCAATTGCGGCGAGAAATGTCCTCCTGAGTGGGCAGACGAGCAGGTACCCGTCAGAGGCGATTTCGTGGTCACATTATAGAACGCGGAGAACGAACCCGCGGTCGCGGTGTACGGTCCCGTCATGATTATTAGCCGGTTCTCAGGGGAGTAAGGGTCGACCTTAGGAGGGTTCTCCTCGTAGAGAAGTCTGATAGCGAGACCCCTTCCTCCGAGGTATTCCTCGATCATCCTCTTCTCGATCTTTTTCTCCGAAATCTCACCTGTCGAGAGATCGATTGCGAATATTCTCATCACGATCACACCTCTTATACCCGTGGCGGATACTTTAGGCGGGTTAGCAAATGATTGCAAGACTTATAAAATAATTCGATGACCCTTCTGACGGGTTTCAACATATTTTCAAAAGTGTTCGAATAATAGAAAGTCCATCGCATTCTATCGATCCATTGGATGGGCACGCGCGTCACGAGACGCTCGTTCAGCCAGTAGCGCGTCGTTCCGGCGACCGATACGCTATTCTTCTTCTCTTGAGAAAATCTTCCAAATCCTGCCCGCCTCTTCGAGAGCGGTTATCACAATAACCGTGTCACCCGCCTTTATGACCGTATTCATGTCCGTATCGAGGATCCTCCCGCCCCGCAGAATCGCGCCGACCGTGGCATTCTCCGGCAAATACAGCCTGCCGATGTTCGTGCCGTCGGCGTAGCTATCTTTCTCGACCAAGAATTCCATGACGCGGGCGTGCCCGCCGCCGACTACGGCGCTCGCCTGCACGTCGTTCATGGCATCTATCATCTTCTGAACGGCATCGCTTGTTCTATCGACCACCTTCTTCATGCCAAGCTCTTTAAAAACGCTGACGTTCATGGGATTGTTCACGCCGAGGATGATATTTGGGATAGCGAACTGATAGCTCCCAACCTGTGCAGAGACGAGATTGGTGTTATCATCTCCGGTCACGGCGAACAGGACATCAGCCTTGCTAGCGCCTGCGGATTCGAGTATGCCCGCCTCCGTACCGTCACCCGTGACGACGAAAAAATTCGTGTTCGCCTTCAGGGAGTTTGCGATCTCATGGTTCTTTTCTATTATCACGACGTCGTGCCCCTCATTTGCCAGATGAGAGGCGAGGCTCGTCCCGACCCTGCCGCCGCCTACGATGATACAGTACATATGCCTCCTCAGATTGATGGATGCGCGAGGAATTTAACCTTTTTGTGCCTCGGATGCGGGGTTCATACGATAGTATTTTATTTGAACATGAGAATCCACAGCGCCAGAAGTTCAGCAATCGATTACGGAGATATCCGATGTCGGAAAGGAGCATTTCGAAGGACCTGTTCCATAGCATCTCGCCACTGAGAGACTCGACAGAAAAGACGGATTCCGGGAAGACGAAGCCCAGCTTCACGTCAAAGCAGCTGCTCGGGAAGCCGGTCTCGGAGAAGATGCTGGGACGCATGAGGATTGTTATAATGGGTGGCGGGAGAGTTGGTGTCCTGCTCGCCAAACTACTAAGGGCGGAGAAGCACCAGGTGACGATAATCGAGATCGACCGTGAGCGTGCATCGAAGCTCGCGGAGATGCTCCCGGACGTGCTAGTGGTGAACGGCGACGGATCGAACATCAACATTCTCAGAGATGCGGGGACCGATCTCGCGGACATCTTCATCAGCGTAACTGGTAGCGATACGCTAAACTACGTTTCCGCGCAGATAGCCAAGAAGAGCCTGAAGGTCCCGAAGGTCATCGCGAGGGTTAACGACCCCGCGAACGAGAACAATTTCATCAGAGTCGGCATTGACAAGCTCGTCACGACCACCAAGGCCACTGCCGCGGAGATACTTGAAGAAATTTCTGGTGGGAAGACGGTGTTGCCGCTTGCCGGTGTGAGGTTCGAGATATTGTATGCATTGCTGAGGGATTCATCTCCGATGACCGGAAAGAGGGTCTCCAGATGTGGTCTGCCCAGGAAAGCGTTCATAATATCGCTCAATAGGGCAGGGCAGCCGATGGTCCCTGAGGACAATACCGTGCTGCGGTCAGGAGATCTGATTGCAGTCCTGACCCCCCTGGAAATCTCCGATAAGGTCAAAAACGTCCTTGCGCAGCAATGAACGGTCTCACTTGAATCTCCTGCTGAACGATGCAAAGAACAGTAGCAACGGGATTATCTCTATTCTGCCCACCCACATATTGATTATCAGCATGACCTTCACGCCTGCAGCAGCGGTCGTGGATGCAATTCCGAATTCCATGCCGAGCGATGTCAGGGCGCTCGAACTTTCAAGGAACGAACTTTCCAGAGGATTCCCATGTGCCATCACGACTATCGTGGAGATGAGGAGCGTGAGAAGATATATCGATACAAAGACGTAGATGTCCGTCATCCTGCTGTCGGTGACCGTCTTCTTAATGATGTGATGATACGATCTCGGAAAAACGACTGTGGGCGGAAGGAGCGTCTTCTTTATGTGCCACCAGATGGACTTGATCATAAGCGCGATCCTGATCTGTCGGATGCCTCCAGCAGTAGATACAGAGTGACCTCCGATAAGAGCGCATACGACCACTAGCAACAGGAAGACTGCAGGGTAGGAATCGTACATGCTGCCACTCCTTGCAATCGTCCAACCGGTGGTCGTCATCGCGGAGACAACATGGAAGAAGCTCTCGTTGATCGCATCCAGCGTGTCCATGGATGTCAAAGAGATGAGCCAGACAGAGCCGGCGCATGAGAATATGATAAGGAATATGACGAACGACTTCACCTCGATGTTCTTGAGGAAAAGGAGCTCCTTATAGTTCCCCGATAGAACCGCGAAGTGTATCGCGACGTTCGTCGCGCCGATTATCATCACTATAACGGCGGCGATTTCGACTGCATTGCTGTTGAAATGCGCGAGGCTATCACCATAGGTCGAGAAGCCGCCAGTAGCAAGACCGGACATAGCATGGAAAAGCGCATCGAATAGATCCATTCCCGCGATGAAGAAAATAATCGAACAGACAATCAGAAAGAACATAAACAGTGTTATAAGTATCTTTGCGGTCGCCCAAATGCTGGGCCTTATTCGTTCGCCGGCGGCAAACTCTGAGGCCACCAGCGATATGGATTCGCTTCCGGTTCTCGCTTGTGCCAGAACGACTATGCTTATCAGTATCACGCCTATGCCGCCCATGAATTGCATCATTCCTCGCCAGATGTTCACGCTGTGCGGGAACGACTCAGCGTCGCCGCCTATCGTGCTCAGCCCCGTCGTGGTCCATCCGGACATGCTCTCAAAGTAGGCGTCCAGAAACGAAGGTGCGGCTCCGGTGGTATAGAGCGGGATCGCGCTGAAAAACGCGATGACCGGCCAGAAGAGTACCATCAGCGCGATCGCGTGCTTCAGAGCCATCTCCTCGGTCCTCTTGATGAGGAAATAGCCCAACGCTCCCAGCCCGCTCATGATCATCGCTGTGATAAGGAAATCGTCCAGGGTTTCTTGTGAATCGGGATAGAAAAGCCCCACAAAGAGAGGCAATAGCATGATCAGGGATATGAGCATCAGCAGGAAGGATAGATCCTTAATTACTATTCTGAAATCCCTGAGGCCAAACATCTATCCCACCAGCGATAGCAAGAACGCCACGAGAGACGTGACGCCGATCACTAATAGCATGACGAACAAAATGAACCCGATTTCGAGAGCGAAGCCCAATATGAATGATGATATCTTCTTTGCGACCTCTTTGGGACTATACTGCTCTCGTGGCATGCAAGAAAACTTGGGTTTCAATTATTTAAATCTTCCAATTTTATGGTTGCCGGAATGGCCGGTCATGGCGTTCGGGATGAAATCCCGGGGCATACGATTTAAGGGCGAATGCGGATTACATTCCCGATCGCAGGAGGGTATAGCTGTGGCGAAGAAACCGAAACACATCTCGAGGAAGCTGCTAGCATCGGGCGAGAATCTTATCCTCGAATCGAGACAAAGCAAGATAAAGTACATGACTGGGGCGATACTCTCACTTATCCTTGCAGCTGTTTTCTTCGTGCTCGCTTTTTGGACGAAGTTCGGGTTCTGCGACCTGCCATATCTTCAGGAATATCTCGAAGGCGATTGCGGGTGGATCATCGGCTGGACTTTTGTCGCGATCGGTGCATTGCTGGTCATCTACTTCCTGGTGAAATATCTGCGATGGATCAGCACGCTCTACGTGCTCACCGACCAGCGCGCTATGATAAAGAGAGGCATCATCGGGAGACAAATCGAGGACATGGCGTTGAACATGATCACGAATATCGAGGTCATGCAGACCGGGCTGCAGAGGTTCCTCGGATACGGCACGATAGTATTATCCTCCGAGGGCGGCAATCTCGACGACATCGTCTGGAAATATGTGCCGAACCCATTCAAGGTACGTAGCGAGATACAGGCCGCACTGGCTTCCCGTTACAGGCCTCGAGGGCAGTAAGGCACGGATCACTTCCATTTTACCAGAATTGTCTCCCTATTGAAGATCCTTTTCGCAAGCACGAATATTATCGCGTTCGCAACGACTAGAATGATAGCGACCAGCACCACAGATGGCGAGCCGAGGGTCGTTAGGCCCGTGAAGCTCCCGATAAACAGCAGGAGTATCGGCAGGATGACGAGCGATCCAACTTGCTGCGAAGCCCTCACATCGGTCAGTTTCGACGAGATTATGACGTTCGAGGTTATCGCAAGGAAGCACATCAGAGGAGAAAGCACGAGGAGCGAGACAAGCCAGATATCGTTCGGGAAGGGCGAGTAGCCTATCCTGTCCGCGAGGACAGCATTCGACACAAGCGCGAACAGCACGAAGCCAAGGATGGTGGCGAGCATGGTCGGTACCAGAATCGCAAGTATCTTACCCCAGAGGAGCTCGCTGTCTGTAGCACGCGTGGCCAGCAACGGCTCGAGGCTCTTATTGTTTTTCTCACCGACGAAGGTATACGACGCGATGACCGTCGGCGTGATTGCCGGCATCATGATCAACAGGAAGGTATACGAATCCATCAGCAGCCTCAGCATCGCATAGTTATTCATGCCGTCCTGGCTGACGATCTCGAGGTTCGGAGATCTCACGACGGATGAATCCCAGAGATCGACGTTCAGGCCCGAGCAGTTGATCAACACGGCCGACTTGACAACGACGTTGACCAGCAGCGAATCGCGGATCACGCCTACCGTGACAGTGCAGTTCCTCAGGACTGAGCCAGTGATCCTGTAGTCCCTCAGGGTGCAATTTTCGAGAACGCTCGATTCTATTGTCGTGCACGAGAGGACCACGCGAGACAGATCTGCATGTGCGATGAATGACATGCCGTTACAGAGATGCTCCTCCAGATATTGAGAGATCGTGTCATTGTCCAACGAGATGTTCGTGCTCGGGACTGGATATTGATCGACTATCGCAGGGTCTACATTGGGTATCAGTGTCAGGATCGGAACGAAGGTCGCGAACGGGAGGATGAACGCGAGTATAACCGGAGGGAAGAGGAGCGAGTAAAGGATGTACTTCTGGCGTCTGAACTCCCAGAGCTCTTTCCGTATAATTGCGGACACCCGGTTCCACTTCAACTGTTCGCCCCCACATATTCGAGGTATGAGTCCTCGAGCGATCTCTTCAGCTCGCCCGCATGCACTATCCTGACGCCTGATTTGACAAGAAGCTCGACGATGTCCGGGAGACGCTGCTCGGGATCGTCAACCTCGACAACGATTTCGTTACCAACCGTCTCGTAGGAGGTGACTCCCGGAATTGATAGCAATTTTTCTAGGTCGAAGTTGACGGAAGATGCTGTACGTATCTGAACTTTGTTCTTCCAGAGACGTCTGGGCAGCTCGTCAGGCGCACCGATCGCCAGCAGCTTTCTCTTGAGTATCCCGACCCTGTCGCAGAGCCTCTCGGCCTCGAACAGATTATGCGTGTTTATGAAGACCGTCCTCTGCTCTTTGCTGAGCTCCTCGATGAACTCACGGACGACTTTAGCAGCCGCAGGGTCCAGGCCTGCCGTCGGCTCGTCCAGGAACAATATCTTCGGGTCGTGCACGAGCGCTCTCGCGATGGCGATCTTCTGTTTCATGCCCTTCGAAAATGTCGAGACGGGCCTATCCCGCTCGCTCCAGATATCGAGCATTGTCAGGAGCTCTTTTATCCGGCTGTCAATACGCGAGGGCGGGACATCGTTTATCAGCGCATAGAACCGGAGGTTCTGCGCCGCGGTCAGGTTATCATATAGTCCCGGGTTTTCCGGCAGTAGACCAATCCTCGAACGTATCTGCTCGCCAGCATCCTCCGTGCCGATCTCGATACCATCTATGAATGCGCTCCCCGAGGTCGGCGAGATTAGGCAGCAGAGGATCCTGATGGTGGTTGTCTTCCCAGCACCGTTCGGTCCGAGAAGTCCAAAGACCTCTCCTTCTCGGATTGACAGCGAGAGGTCCTCCACTGCCACGATATCCCCGAATATCCTCGTGAGGTTGCTTGTCTCTATCATACTAATCGCGCCTTAGATGTAACAGACGTTATCATGAGCGTACATATCAACCGATCTACATTCAGCCCGCCGGGAGCAGTATATGGAACGTGTTTCCCACGGGCATGCCCCCCGACATCCTGTCTTCGACCCAGATGCGCCCGCCGTACATTTTCGCGATAGACTTGACCGCGAACAGGCTGATATCGGTCATCGTGAATTCCGACGTCCCATAGGGGATGTCAAAAAGCCCGGGTCTTTTCTCGTCCGGGATGGGCGGGCCGTTATCCGATATCGTGATGTCGAAGTACTTCCGGTTGGTAAAATCGTCCATCAGCTCATTTATCGAGATTATCATCTCGGGGGTCTCCGAATAGTTGTTCCTCAGCGAGAAACCTATGATATCGCCGAACAGCTCCCCGATCATGTCGTTCGCCAGCACGAACGAATTCTCTGGCAATGAGCCGAACAACACCTTAATCCTTCGGTCCGGCATCTTCGAGAGCGCCTTGCTGACCTGATTGCGAATGACCGATGCAACGTCTATCCTGACAAGTGAGGAATGATCGAGAGACTGTATCTGGGAGAGCCTCCTGACCCTTTGGATTAGCTCGATCATCGCATCCAGCTTCTCCATTGCATTCCGGACGTACTTCATCCTCTGCTCTTTCGTGAGATGCGGCTCCATCGCGAGCGCAAGGTGGTCTCTCATCGACTCGTTCATGATGGAGACATCGCGGAACAGCAGGCTGTTCAGAAGCTCGATCTCCTCTTTTGCCCGGAGAGTCAAACGATAGTTCTTCGCGTTCTCGAGAGATATCGAGACCAGGGAGGCGAATATCCCGATGCCATCAACCGTCTCCGGCTTTGGGATAAGCCCATCGGACGGCGCATCGGGATATATCGCGCCGACCGGCCTTCCATGGCGGTCATGGAGCACGAATATCAAATTATCCAGCTTATGCCAGGCTCCCTCATGCGCGCGGGGCTCGCCACGTATCTTCCTGAGCCGGTCGAAACTGCTCGGGGTGTATATCTCCCAGATCAATCTATTCTCGGGCAGCTGCTCCGCAGGAACATAGTATGCGTTTCTGCCTATCATGAACTCGGGGCTGATATCGTACTTGAGCGCGTCAGGAGGGATCCGAAGCGTCTTCGCGTATGCTATCTCCTCATCTGAGTACCCTATCATCGCGACATATCTGAAGCAGTTCTCAGTCTCGTCAAGAAGCACTATCGAGCCCGCTTGGAACCCGAACAGCTCCTTCAATGCCTTAAGCACATTGTCAAGCAGTGCATCGGGATCGACTAAAGATAGGACATCTTTCGAAAAAGTCAGGATGCGCGATATTTGATTCGCCCTTGACGCGGCGGCATCCGCAATCGCCAGCTCCTTATCGCGCATGGTCGCAAGCTCTATCGCGACAGAGCAGATGGAAGCGAAGATCTCCATCGCTCTTACGGTCTCCAGCGGGAGCATCTTTCCGTCGGTGGTGGACTCGATCTCTATCGCACCGATGTATTTCCCTGTTCTCGAGTAAATACAGATATCGAGGTAATCCAGAGGATGCCATTCGTCCGGGCTCTTCCGGGGCCTGAGAACATCGTTTCTGTCCTTCACGAATAGCAGGTCCCTCTCATCTAAACCTCTCTTCTGTAATACCTCAGCAGGCATAAACCAGGATAGCTTGCTAAGCCATTTCGCATACTTCTTGACCTCTGCAATCTCCTGGTCGGAGTACGAGATTGCCAGGATCTCGCTCTTCTGATCCTCTGGAAATCCCTGGACGACCTTGGGACGCCGAACCAGGTCCTCTCCGGCAAGCCATATCACCACCCTATCTACCGGGAACAGCTCGCGCACGGCCCTTGCGATCTCCTCCAGCAGGTCGTCTATGTCCTCGATGAAAAGGAGATTCAAGACGACATCCAACACACGCCGTATCAGGTCGCCTGCCGGCATGCCCAAGCCGCTGGGTTTGGGCCCGATTTCGGCAATTATTCTTTCGAAATCCTGTGCTGCGAGATCCTCAGCCAAAGAACGTCACCGACCCTCGTCCGCGTAGCGCATCCGGCGCGATACTCCTGCGGCATAATATGCTCCTCGGATATTGAATTTCGGTGGCAACAATAGCAATGATTAAGTTTGACTCCCGAGCTTCGGTTGCTCTGACATGATCTGCCTGGGGATCGAAGGTACGGCGCACACCGCGGGTGTCGGGATCGTGGACGATTCTGGCAAGGTGTTAGCGAACGCGATAAAAATGATCGGAGGCGAGGTTGGGGGGATACACCCCCGGGAGGCCGCGAATCATCATGTGATAGAGATCCCCAAACAAATAGAGAAGGCGCTCGAGGAGGCTCATCTGGGTTACGAGGACATCGATCTCGTAGCCTTTTCTCAAGGACCCGGGCTTGGCCCCTGTCTGAGGACGGCGGCGACGGCGGCAAGATCGCTCTCGCTGGCCCTCGGGGTCCCGATAATAGGTGTGAACCACTGCGTGGCACATCTGGAGATCGGGAGAGTGGTCACAGGATGCGACGACCCGACGCTCCTGTACGCCTCCGGGGGCAACACGCAAATAATCGCATACGCGGGCGGCAGGTACAGGGTGTTCGGGGAGACGCTCGACATCGGAATAGGTAACATGCTCGACAAGTTCGGACGGGAGACAGGGCTGACGTTCCCCTCAGGCCCAAAGATAGAGCAGCTGGCCAAGGAAGGCAAGCAGCTGCTCGAGCTCCCGTACAGCGTGAAGGGAATGGACGTCGCGTTCTCCGGGATCCTGACCGCGGCTCTCCAGCTGCGCAAGAAGGGTGCATCAATGGAGGACTTGTGCTTTTCGCTTCAGGAGACCTGCTTCTCGATGTTAGTCGAGGTCACTGAGCGCGCAATGGCGCATGTCGAGAAAGAGGAGGTGCTTCTCGGAGGCGGGGTCGTTCAGAACAAGCGCCTGCAGGAGATGGTGAGGATAATGGCCGAGGAAAGGGGCGCGAGGATGTACGTCCCGCCTGCGAGGCTGTGCATCGATAACGGCGCGATGATCGCGTGGACTGGATTGCTGATGTACAAGAGCGGGAGCAGGATGTCGATTGACGAGACCGTCATCAAACAGAGATTCAGGACGGACGAGGTAGAGGTCATCTGGAGGAAATGATCAGCTTCTCTTCAACTGCCTGCCTGTGATATCGTCGAGCTTCCTCAGGAACTCGATTTCCTTGTCCGCAGGCACGGTCGCCCCTGCAGCGATGGCATGTCCCCCGCCAGTCCCGCCCACCGCTGTCGCTGCAGTTCGAAGTGATTCCGAGAGATCGAGACCGCGCTCGACAAGCTTCCGAGTCCCCCTTGCGGAGATCTTTGAAGATCCGTCCGATTGCGTGACCGCTATCGTCGGTTTGTTCTGGTCAAGCAGGTACGCCATTGCTATCCCGCAGACCGCACCTGCCAGTGAAGGGTTCGCCGGGCGTATCACCTGGATGTTCATTCTTGTCTCCACCGCGCCCTCTTCGACCTTGCGCAGGTGGTCGAGCAGATCTCTCACATACTCGTTCCGGAGTGTCATCGCCTCCTTGAGAGCTTGCTGGTCCCCAAGACAGACGGCGAGCCCGACGCCCGGGTGTCCCGTCCTCCCGCATGCGTTCATCAGATCGACCAGGTCGTCTATCCTCAGGCCCTCGAATGCCGGCAAAAGGATAGGCATCGTCTCGCCCCAGAGCTGCTCGAGGGCATCGCTGTCACAGCCCTGCTCGAGCAGCTTGAGCGTCAATGCAGACAGCAGCTTTCTCGTATTCGGCTCGCTCAGCTCAGATGGGGATGAGGAGGGATTTATCTTGAGGTCTTCCAGGAACCCCTGGGTCGCCCCCCGCCTACCAGAGATGCCCTTGAGATACGGGATGAACGAGTCCGATATCATGTCCGTCAGGCTCTTCCCCGGCATCTTAAACCCTACGACCTCTCTGATAAGCCCCCTATCAACGGCGCCGTTGATTATTGCCCTGTTGATCGTCGAGAAACCCCCGAGGTGCTGCATGTCCCCAATGAGCCCGGCAATCGCTATTGGGGCCGATTGCCAGTTCCTGTCGTCCATCACCGTGGAAAACAGGAACGTCACGCTGCTCGCTGAGACGTCGCGCATTCCGTCGAGTCCAAACAGATGGGGGTTTATCTGGACCAGGCGCTCGGAATCCCTGAGCGGCTTGTGGTGGTCAAGAATCACGACGTCCGTGTTCAGCTTCTCCAGCGCGTCGATCTGCCCCGAACCCATGTCGAGGAACAGGATGCACTCGTTCTTCTCCGATGCGAGCCTATCTATCATCCTCCTGTCGAGGTTCTTCGATATTGTCGCAAGGAACTCCGTCTCGCTCCTCTTCAGTGCAGAGACCATCACGCCTGCCGCGGCGATCCCGTCAGCGTCATAATGTGACACGACCCTGACGTACGAGTGCTTGCGCAACAGCTTCACGCCTGCTTTCACGCGCGACGAAAAATCATGCGGGAGTGCGATGCCCCGCTTCATGAGCCGCCCTCACTCTATCTCGAGCTTTGCCGTCTCGAGCGAATACTTCCAGCCGGCCGGCAGCCGGCCCTCTCTGCCATAATACTTCACGAGCCTTCGTATCTTCGACTCGATGAGGGTCAAGCCGCGCCTGTTATGGATGTCCTTTGGGTTCTGCTGGAGATGCTCCTCGAGCCTGACCGCACGTTTCATGAGGGCACGGAGGTCGTCCGGAAGCTTCGGCTGGAGATTCTTCTCCTTTAGTATTTCCCCTATCGATTTCCCGGTGACGAGCTTCACGGATGGCACGGCGTATGTATCTCGAAGTATCAGACCGATCTTCGCCGCAGAGTTCCCCGCTTTCGCGAGCCTTACCACGAGCTCCTCGACCTCCTGAGGCTCGAGCGGAATCCAATCTGGCTTCTCCTTGACGAAGGGTTTCTTAGAACCATGCGATCCCCTTCGCCTCGCATGCATCCTTGCCATTCGTTATGTCTCCTGATCCATGGGTCAGATGACCGAAGTGGAGCCGACTATGAAATCCCCCTTAATATAGTTTTTCAGAATCTCACGGGCTTCCTGGAGCATTGTTTCATACTCCTTCCTGGGGAAAGCGAGGTTCGCCGGGAGCCTATCGAAAAGCTCGACTCTAGCGATCTCGGGGGATATCCTCTTCGGCCACCCACGGGCGTATCCGAAGAAGACCGCCCCGCCGTCAATAGACCTCTTAGAGATTATCTCGAGCTTCATGCCCGTCTCTTCCTCGAACTCTCGTCCAATGGCCTCCTCCGGGGTCTCGTCCTCCTCGACCTCTCCTCCGGGCATCTCCCAAAGGCCTCTCTTCCTCGACCTGACCATCACGAACTTCCTGCCGGAGAAGGCGATTGCGTACACGAAGCTCAACGTGTCGTCCTCCGCACGAGTATCGCGTAATGGTCCTTCTCGTACCGCGAGATGTCGACAGGTGCGTCGGCGTATAGGTTCTTGTCCTTGATCTCTTTCAGGGCCTCGCTCAGGACCGAAGTCGGGTCCGACGCGACGTCTATCGACCGGCACTTCAGCATCAGCATGCCAGAGCGGCACTTGTACTGCAACATATTGTTCAGAAAGATCCTGACCTGGTCGGGCTGTGCGATGTCGCAGTACACGTAGTCCGCCTTCTGGAGTATCCCCTCCATAAGGTTCTCGTCCCTGGCATCGCCTATCATCGGGATGATGTTCCTCCTCGGCGCGACGTTCGCCATCAGCTTCTTGAAGGTCCGTTTCGAAATCTCGACCGCGAATATCCTGCCGTCGGACACGATGTCCGAGACGTGGCTGACGGTCGTCCCGGTGGATGCTCCGAGATAGAGGACGACGTCGTTCTGCCTGAGGTCGCACCCCTTTTCGGACAGCAGTAGATAGGCCGCCAGCTTGCTCCTCGCGGGGTCCCAGAGCCTGTACTCCACACCATCATACATCTGGAGCTTCTCCCCATAAACCGAGTTCCCCGGCACGAGGTTCTTCGAGTAAAGATACGTTCCGTCCGTGAGCACGTTCGGGCAGTCCAACGGCCTCAGCTTTTCCATTGCGATAGTAATCAGCGTTGAGCTTGCATATATTCCTTATCGGCGGGAGAGGGGGAAGCACAACAATAATAATCATATCGTACCGCCTTCTTCGTCCTGGTAACATGAAGGAACTGCTCTTCGGGATAGCCGACCTCGTTCAGGCCAAGCTCCGCGACCTTCCTGAGGGGTTCGCGGGGCACGAGGAGATCGGACGCGGGGCCAGTGGCTCAGCAACCTCGCGCATCGACAAGTTTGCGGAGGACGCGATCCTCGAGCATCTCAAGAAGAACAACATCTGGCTGAACGTGTTAAGCGAGGAGGCAGGGGCCATCGACCTGAAGGCGGACAGCACGCTCGTTGTAGACCCGATTGACGGCACGGCGAACTTCAACGCCGGGATACCGTTCTATGCGGTCTCGCTGGCCATCGGGAGCTCGAAGATGTCCGATGTCACGCACGGGCTCGTGAGGAACCTGGTCAACGGCGACACGTTCTATGCGGAGAGAGGCAAGGGCGCCTTCCTGAACGGCAAGCGCATCAGGACCAGGAGTTTCAGGCGGAGCGAGGCGTTGTTCTTCGCGTATGTCGGCACGAAGACCGACCCTGCTACTTGGAAGGTCGTCGAGATACCGAGGAGGGTGAGGTCCCTCGGATGCGCGTCCCTGGAGATGTGCTTCGTGGCGGGCGGCAGAGCCGATGGTTTTTACTTCAACTGTGACGATTTCAGCAAAAGGATGCGAATAGTAGATATTGCAGCAAGCGCACTTATACTACGTGAGGCGGGCGGAGAGGTGTACGACCTGAGAGGCAAGGCACTCGACGTGAACTTCTCGCTCGACGACAAGGTGAACTTCATCGCGCTCGGGGACAAGAGCACGAAGGAGCTGATACTGTGAAAGTCGGGATAGTCGCGAACCCGCAGCTGAAGGGATTGAACGAGTTCCTGAGGAGGGCACTCGCAGTCCTGGACGGGCATGATGTGCTGCTCGAGACGAGCATAGCGGCGAAGTACCCAAAGCTCGCGGCACCGCTTTCGGATTTCGATGTCGACGCCATAATCACCATAGGCGGTGATGGGACCGTCTTGTACACGATCCAGAACATACCTAAACAGGTCCCGATACTGTCCGTGAGGGCGGGCCTACTGGGTTTCCTCACAGAGATAGACAAGAGGGACCTGGAGGACGGGATAGAGCGGCTGATAGCGGGGAAGTACCAGGTCGAGGAGAAGATGCGGATCTCGTCCAAGGTCGACGGGAAGAAGCTGCCGGACGCCCTGAACGAGGTCGTCATACACACGTCGCAGATAGCGAAGCTGAGGCAGTTCAATGTCAAGGTGGACGGCCAGCTGGCCGCGAGGATAAGGTCCGACGGCCTGATATTCGCTACCCCGACAGGCTCGACCTCATACGCGCTCAGCGTCGGTGCACCGATAATCGACCCCCGGCTGGAAGCGATCGTTATAGCCCCGATAGCCCCGCTTTGGCTCGCCGCGAAGACCACAGTCGTACCGGCGACGAGCACGATAACGGTCACGCTCGAGGTCCCGAGGCCGTGCACGATCGTCGCGGACGGCAGGGAGGAGGTTACCATCGAGGGCGGGGAGCGACTCGAGGTGATGAAATCGAAGCATCCTGCAAAGCTCGTCAGGTTCGACCCGAACTTCTACAAGAGGATGAACGAGAAGCTGCTCGAGGCGCTCACGATAACGGCGGAATCGTACTCACAGTGAGGCAGTTCCGATGGAACGCGGGACGCAAATGAGGCGTTCGACGAAGCTCGTGGTCGAGAGGTTGCGCTCGAACACGCTCCTGCTATCGATACTCTCGATTGTGTTCATCGGGATAGGCGCATACCTCGTGCTTACCAGCAGGCTGCTCGCGGACGAGCTCACATCTGCGATCGGGCTGACGATCGGTCTTTCCGTGCTCGCGTTCGCGCTGATATTCTTCCTTTGGCCCATCCTGACGCCGAATCTCCTGACGCCGACGAAGCTCGTGGTCAGGTTCGGCTGCCTCTTCAACATGACGATACCTCTTGAGAACATCGAGAAGGTCGAGATCATCGAATCCAGCGGACCGCTATCATCCCCGGGTCCGATCGGCACGCGCTACTCCGTCATTGACCGGAGATACTCCGTGCTAAGGTCCGGCAAGGGCGCCATCCTGCTGACCCTGAGCGAGGAGATGACCACGGGGACACTGCTGAGACGGGACGTCAAGGAGATCATGATCGACTGCACGGACCCGGAGAGGCTTCTCCGTAGGCTCGGAGGAGGTATCTAATGGGGCTTTTTGGGAAGGACAAGAGGAACAGCGTCAGGGCCATCAAGCGAAAGACCTTGAAGATGATCCTGGAATCGGCCAAATCGCAGCACCCGGAGGAGTTCGGCGCCCTGCTGCGCGTCGTCGATGACGAGATTGGCGAGCTCGTCCTCCTCCCGGGGACGATATCGGGCGGGTCGCATGCGATCTTCCATCTCAGCATGCTCCCGATAGACTATTCGATAATAGGCAGCGCACACTCGCACCCGTCTGGCAGCTGTTTGCCGTCCGAGGCCGATCTTGACTTCTTCCGCAGGTCCGGGAGGATACACATCATAGTGTGCTATCCGTACACAATGGAGGACTGGGCGGCGTACGATATCGCGGGCAACAGGATCGAGCTCGAGGTCCTGTGAGGGTCAATATATCCTGCTTCTTGCCGCGATATATCCGGATGCGTTAGCCCCGGGGCCGATGATAGCCCCCTCCTCTATTATTGTCCCCGGCTCGATCGACGCGTTTATCCCCGTCTTGACGTCGTCCCCCATTATGACCCCCAGCTTCCGCCTGCCGGAGCTCACCTTCTGGCCATCGATAATGACAGGTACAGGCTTGTCGTCGAACCTCAGGTTCGCGACCTTCGTGCCCGCACCGAAGTTGCACCTCTCGCCGATGATGCTGTCCCCGACATAGCTGTTGTGCGGGACCTTCGAGTCGTTCATGATGATCGAGTTCTTGACCTCGACCGCGTTCCCGACCTTGCACCTGTCGCCTATCGACGTGCTCGGGCGAATGAAGCAGTTCGGGCCGATCTCGCACTCCTCGCCGATGTATACCGGGCCGACGATATACGACCCTGGGAGGACCTCGGTGCCCTCCCCGACATGCACAGGGCCCTTCAGGACTGCCCCGGGCTCGACGGAGCCTTTCACCTCCGGCACGAGCTCTTTCATGATGATCTCATTGGCGGTCAGGAGATCCCAGGGGCGCGCGACGTCTAGCCATCCCTTCTCGATCAGCTGCGCCTTAAGAGGCTCCTTCTTCATTAAAAGCGACAGCGAGTCTGTCAGCTCGTACTCTCCTCGCGGGGACAGTTCGGTCTGTTCGATGTAGTCGAATATGTTCGGGTTGAGGAGGTAGATGCCAGCATTTATCAAGTTCCCGTGAGCGGTCTGCGACTTCTCCCAGATACCGGTGACCTCATCGCCAGATACGCTCACGGCTCCATACCTGGACGGGTCCTCGACTGGCGCGACGCACATTACCGATTCCCTCCTGTCCATGGACTTGCTCAACGCCTCCCGGAGCGCACTCGGGGTGACAACAACATCGCCGTAGATGCAGCAGAATCTCTCGGTCAGCCTGTCGCGCAGCATGCTGACCGCGTGCGCGGTCCCAAGCCTCTGATCCTGGGTGACGTATTCTATCCTGACGCCGAACTTTCCGCCGTCCCCAAGGTAGTTCTTCAGGCGCTGCGCGCGCCAGCCGACGAGCACGTATATCTGGTTTATCCCACACTGCTTCATTGCCTCCAGCGTGTGGACTATCATCGGCTTGCCCGCCACCGGCAGGAGCGGTTTCGGAATATTCGTGGTAAGAGGGCGCATGCGCGTGCCCTCGCCCGCGGCGAGTATGAATCCCTTCATCTGACGCAGACCTCCGCGATCGACTTCATCTTCGCCAATATCTCCTTCGCTCTTTCGACCGTTCTCGCCTCGACCACTATCCTCATCTTCGGCTCGGTCCCCGACAGGCGTATCAGAGCCCAGCCGTCCTCGAAACTCAGGCGGAAACCGTCGGTCCTATCGACCCCGGAGAGGCCCATCGAGGCTATCTCTCTTTCGAGATTCGCCAATATCGTATCCCTCTTCGACTGGTCGAACCTCAACGTCTCCTTCAGCATCGGGAATGACGGCAACGAATCTATCAGCTCCGACAGCTTCTTCTTCGCGCATATCTCGACGAGCTTCGCGGCGGCGAATATGCCGTCCGGGCAGAGGGAGATCTCGGGAAACACCCAGGTACCCGAGGGCTCGCCTCCGAACATTGCGCCCCTCTGCTTGACCATCTCGGAGACGTACGCGTCGCCGACTCTGGTCCTATAGACGTTCTGTCCAAACCAGTCCTCGAGAAGCATTGTCGCATCCACAGGAGCGACCACGCTCTTTACGCCGAGCTCTCTCGCGAAGAGCTTCAGGAGGACGTCCCCGCCGGCGTATCGGCCCTTGTCGTCTATCGCGACCATCCTGTCGGCATCGCCGTCGTGCGCGATGCCCAGGTCTGCCTTTAGGCTCAGGACGGCGTTCCTCAGTGATGACAGGTTCTCCTCGACCGGTTCCGGAGGTCTCCCGGGGAATCGGCCGTCGAGATGCGCGTTGAGGGTGATCACCCTGCATCCCATCCTCTCGAGTACGAAAGGCGTGATGAGCGCCGCAGGGCCGTTTGCGCAATCGACAACGACCTTCAGCCTGGCTTCTCCGACCCTGGAGAGGATCGCGCTCATATGCTCAGATATCGCGTTCCTGTCCTCCGTCATCGTCCCCACGGACTTCCAGTCGGCCGCGGGCAGCTCTCTGTCCATCAGTGACTCTATCTCTTCCATCTGGTGAGTGTCGAATGAGGAGCCGTCCGGGTTCCAGAGCTTGATACCGTTATACTCGGGAGGGTTATGGCTCGCGGTGACCATGACCCCGCAGTCCCTGGATCTCGATGCGTATGCGAGCGTAGGAGTCGTAACGATACCGACGTTGCAGACCTCCGCTCCCCCGCTCATGAGCGACGCGGCGATAGCCGATGCGAACGCCTCGCCCGTTAGCCTCGCGTCCCTGCCGAGAACAACGTCGCGATACCTCGATGCCGTGGCGAAGGCTATCCTGCTGGCCAAATCAAGCGTGAACTCCTTGTAGGCAATCCCGCGAATCCCGGACGACCCGAAGTATCGCATCTTTAACCCAGCTCCGCGAACGCCCCTGAAGAAACTCGGCGGTCGAAAACTGTGCACTGCGTATATTATTCTTATCTAAAGTCCGATCGATGCCTCAGGATTTCCCTGTGCCCAGCCAGCTCGGGGTGCGCACTGCGCGATCGTTCGTCAGAAGCCGAAGCTGAGAGAACGGAAATCGCGATAGCCAGTCCGTCGAAGAATCAATCCATATCGCCGCGGGAACTCATATTATAAACCTGCTGGAATGTCGCATTTTTTGGAGCCAGTCCGAGCCAGGATGTGAAAAGACTTATATACTGAGTAAATTCATTACATACTGGCTGTGACTGGATAGGGCAGCCATCGATCAGGAGGGACAAGAATGATGGAGCCGATAAGCATCGAAAGGGCCATGGAGATCGCGAAGAAGAAAGGTCTGAAGCCCGGAAAAGTGAAGGGAACGGACGGGATCTATTTCACGAAGGGCAAGAACGACCGGTTCGAGATAATCGACTGGGATGAGTTCAAGAACATCCTCACGAAGAAGAAGCTCCAGGTCTACGAGAGCGGCGGCTGGATGAAGATAATGAAGAAGTCGAAGTAGATAACTTCGAACATCACTTCTTCATTTTTTCCTGCAGCCCCTCGCACAAAACCCTTTGAGATTTGATTTTTCTTTTCCCCGATTTATGGGGGACGTTTCCGATCCCGATAATGCTTTAATATCGCGTGTAAGATAGCTGAGAGCCTATCGCATGAAGCAGGGATAGCCAAGCCTGGCCAACGGCGCTAGATTCAGGGTCTAGTCGCGCAGGCGTCCGCCGGTTCAAATCCGGCTCCCTGCACTTCAATTGTGAAGGGTTGATCATTTGGGATGTTAAGAATAGAATCCTTCCGGTTAGAGATGAAAAATTATGAATTGCTATCGCCAAAAATTTTGGCGCATACTATGAAGAGATACCTCCGCCACCGCCTTCGTTTGTCTTCCCGCGCTCCCAACCTGTTTTACCCTTTATGGAAATGCTATTCGGGGGGTTCAGAATTCTTCTTTTGAAATCGCATATAGAATTGAAAATACAATAGCCATCTGGACCAAAAATAAGCCTGTCCTGTGGGATTAGGCTTTCTAGCTTCTTCTCGTTAATAGGACTGTTTGGATAACATATTCGTTGAAATGATTTGCACGAGATCTTCCCAAGTCTGTAAATCAGATAATCCATAGAAGCCGGTGTCGGTGGTCTGTGATTATTGGGTATTGTTCCCCAATCTTGCCAAACCTTGCGCCAAGCTTGACGACATAACTTGTCAACTAATTCGTATTGATAACAGTAGACATCGAGGTAGCTAGCTAGGAGCGGTATCCTAAATTGCAAGATACCAGTTCTGAGTGCAACCCTCATGGTATTCTTATCGCTCATGACATCAAGTTTCTCGACATTTTTCGTATAACTCCAAATGCCGAGATCGGCCATATCCCGAAGAAACATGTGCGCCTTCTTTATCGAGAAGCCATATCTACTATCACTCGTTAATGCATCTACTATTTCCAAAACATCGCCATTATGCTTCTCATTGATAGAAAAAGCCGAAGAGTTGTATTTCTCATTAAGAAGTCTGGCAGCATTAATCATCCAAGGTTTTCTTTTATCTCTTTGTGAATCTGCACCAAGATAATTTAAGAACTGATCCACTAGCAATTCATTTTTTGTTATTTTCTCAGGATTGAAACAATCCTGATGCCTCCTATATAACTCAAATGGATTGATTCTTGAGTTTATATCAATATTAAAATCCTGAATAGCTGTAAAAAATCTCACATTGGCGATTTCTTCTTTGGTGAGATCTAGTGTATCGAGGCGGACTTTGACCTCATTGCGACTATATATTTTTTCGAGAGCTCGTGCGACTGCAATGCACTGACCGGATGGATCGATTTGAGGGGAGAGAATCTTCTCGTGATTTTTTGCCCAATACACATGAAATTCCGACATATACTCATCGGGAATATTTTGCTTCTTTTGATAGAAGAAGGAATTCACTTCGTGAAGTATGCGTGCAGCAATTTCGAACTCATCTTTTCCCTCAAAATCTTTGGCCGATAGTTCGATTCCACACAGTTTTGCCAATCTAACAATAAATTCAGTAAATTCTGACAAAATCTATCTCCCTCTTTTTGGTGGCTGATCAAATTCATCGATCTTCCTTATTCCAATAGTTGCACCTATTTTGCCGATGTTTTTCTTGAGATCTTTAAGCCTCTTGATTGAGAGATCGAGATATTCTTTGCTTGTATCGATGCCTATGAACATCCTCGAATAAGCATAGGCAACAAGGCCAGTGGTTGAGCTACCTGTAAAAGGATCTAAGACTAAGTCGCCTTCATCTGTACTTGATAAAATTACTCTCTTTAGAAGTTCAAACGGTTTCTGCGTAGGATGTTTACCAAATTTCTTTTCCCAGGGAAGAGGGGTATTAATGGCCCAGACAGACCTCATTTGTCTGTGCGGACGCTTAAAGGGATCCTTACCCCAATCCCCATTTTTCATAAATTCATAGTTGAATTTATGTTTGCAATTTTTCTCGCTTTTTCTAGCCCAGATGAGTGTTTCATGTGCGGCTGCGAAATATCTTGTGCTAATATTCGGGGATGCATTGGGCTTATACCAGCAAATATCGTTCAAAATATGATAACCTAATAATTGAAGAGCAAAGCCACATGCATATATGGAATGATAAGTGCCGCTAACCCAGATGGTTCCATTCGGTTTTAGTACTCGACGACATTTTGAAATCCAGGTCTTATGAAATTCAAAGTCTTGTTCGAATCCTCGACTAACATCCCATTCGCCTTTATTTACCGATACCCGTCTACCAGCATGTACAGAAAAACCACCGTTTGATAAATTATATGGCGGATCGGCAAAAATCATATCGACTGATTCCTCTTCAAGCTCATCGAGGACTACCGTGCAATCTCCTAATATCAGTCTAAACCCTGGTTCCGAATAATAATCGATCATGCCAGAGATCCGATCCCACACCGATCTGATAAAGATGATCGTCAATTCTTAAGAGTAGTAGATATCATAAAGGCCAAATAAACTGAAAATACTGGCAAGCTTTAAATCGAGGGACAGAATAGCCCAGATTTATCTATCTGAGCACTTCTGGAAATATCTAGAATACGCTCTCCAAACAATACACCGTCAATCTCGTCTCTTTGCATAGATACCCAGGCTTGCAATTTTTGCAAAGCATCTCTAAACCCTTGCGATCTAAATCCAAAGTTCCCTTCTTTTCATGAAGCGAATAGAGCTCTTTTAGATACTTTCCCTCCACTATTCGAGGAATCTCATTTCTTCTTTCGAGCTCGAACCACTCATATATTCCCTTATCTCCTCGGGAGGAGTTGCAGGATTTACAAGCGATCACGGCATTATCACCAGACTCTGGTCCTCCTCTTGATCGTGGGATTAAATGATCAACAGTTAGATTCTCTGTGCTTCCGCAATAGATACATTTTCCAACTATTTCCTGTTCTTTGATATATTCCCTTATAGAACCTGACCAGGATATTTCGCCAGACTGAAGCTTCTTGAATCGATCCATAATAAAACCATAATTCTTTATTCGGCCCGCAGATTTCGCAATTAATTTTGCGTACTGCCAATAAATCAAATCCCGGATGGTCTTTACGGCGGCAGGTGGCATACTAATCTGAGCATCCATGGTATTTGCCTTAGAATAATCTTCCTCCTGCCTGAAAATCGGAACGAACGATTGCCTCGAGGAAAAACATCCTGCGTTAGAATATCAATGATATGTCAGAAGTTCTGCCTCATTTCTTATTCTTCTTCCAGAGATATACCCCTAAGCCAATAGCTACGACCGATATAGCTACCGCTATCCCGAGCAATATCTCCCATGGGATACCACCACCAGGCTCCGCGATTTCGAACTCTACCGATCTTGCCGCGATATTCCCGGCGGCATCATATGCACGGACTTCGAACGTGCTCGGACCCGTCACGTTCTGTGACAGCATCCAGTGCGTCTCCAGACCCGCATCCGTCCATGGCCCCGAGTTCAGCCGGACCTCGTACCTCGCCACGCCTGAAACGTTGTCCGTCGCGTTCCAAAAGAACTCATCCCCGCGCTTCACCGTCGACCCGTTCATCGGCGACAATATTGTAATCTGAGGCGGCGAGAAATTGAACGGGTACAAAGAGGGGCGCCGGCTGTTATACATTGGCTGCACCAAGATCTTGATCTCCCTCGACGAGACAACATGCACGGGATCGGCCGGCGACCGGAGGTTGTTCGACTCGTCCGATTCTGGCACCCTGTTGTCCGGGTCCATCTTGACGAAGACCGACGAATCTACCCCGGAGGATGTCCACTTGAAGGCCGGGAGGGACGTCTCCCAGGTCTCGGGGTGTGCCCGGCACCAGCCTCCGGGGAGGTAGACGAGGTTCATCCCGGGGTCCAGAGGAACGCCGGTGCCATCGGGCCCTCGTTCGAAATAGAACGACCTTCCGAAATCGTATATGACCTCGATATCGACGTATTTCCGCTCGTAAAAGGTGTTCTCGATGAAGATGCGCATCGTCGCGCTCTTGTTCGCGACGAGCAGGTCCGGATTCATGACGACCTGGACCACATCCACGGAGACGAGCTCGAGGTCCGAACCCGCAGATGACACCCCGGGCAATAGTGCCAGAATGAGCATCGAGACGGTCAGCATGATCGGGAAGAAACGCCCCATTCGATTATATATCATAATACCTGAGAGCGATAACATCGACTGCGCATATAAATGAATTGCAATTCTGGGAAGAGAGAATCATTGCGGTTACTAATGCAGTGTCTATGGACTCAGGATGCCGAGACTCATGACTTGCCTCGAACGAGAATCAGGTATTGATGCGAACATTCAAATACATTATGAATTATTATTCAAAACATGCCTCGGCCGAAGAGATGCAGGCGCGTCTGCTGCGAACCTGGATATACGTACTTCAAGCCGCAGGGGATCCCTTTGGAAAGGCTCGAGAAAAGAGAGCTCGGTCTGGACGAGCTGGAGGCTATCAGGCTCGCCGACATGCTCGGGCTGCCTCAGGCCGAGGCGGCGAGGATGATGAACATCTCACAGCCCACCTTCAGCAGGATAGTCTCGAACGGCAGGCAAAAGATAGCCGAGTGCGTCGTCCGAGGCCTCGCGCTCAAGATGAAGTCAGTGGAATCATCGAATTCTGTAATCGACCGTGAAGAGTCGATGACGCCCCCGAAGGGGCGGTGCAATAGGAGGAGGGGCAGATGAGGTCGGCGACCCTGCTCGTGCGCATACCCGGCAATTGGATAGGAACCCTGTGCACGTCGTGTGATCTCTCAATCAAGGTGATGAGATGTGTCCCTCTCAACGGAGGCGGGGGGATGAGCCTGCTGCAGATAGACGGTCCACCTGACCAGACAGGAACGGCGATCGCAGAGCGCATCCGAAGCATCGAACCGAACTGTCGCATAGCGATAACGCCTGCCGGCCCCGGCAGGTTCTACGGAACTGTACAGACGGCGACCTGTGCGGTCTGCAGCATACTCGCCGATTCCGGGTGCTTCCTCGAGTCAGCAATATCAAACTCGGATGGATCAATACAATGGAACGTGATCGCCCCGAACGCGGCATCGCTCCGGGCGCTCGTCGAGAAGATTAAGTCCCTCGGCTGCTCCGTGAGAGTCAAGAAGATATCGAAGCTGACGACCGCAGCGGAGCTCACGCACGTGCAGGAGAGCGTCCTGAGGACAGCCTATCAGCTGGGATATTTCGAGATACCGAGGAAGATAAACCTCGACAGGCTGGCGAAGCGCCTCGAGATCTCCAAGGCGACTCTGAACGTCATTCTCCGGAGAGCACAGAAGAAGATCATCGGGAGCTACATGGGCGAAACAATCTGAGAGAGTCTGATGGCTGACAAGTTCGCCGCTCTCCGCTTATTCATATTCGGACAATGCCGTGACAATGCCCTCAAAAAACCCGGGCCCGACCCCGGAAGACTGGGCACTTTCGTTCGGGCCTGTGCCCTCAAGAAGGCTTGGCAGGTCGATCGGCGTCAATACCGTGCCGTGCAAGACGTGCACGTACTCCTGCGTCTACTGCCAGCTCGGCCGGACGAGGCGGACCTCCATCGAACGACGCGTATACCGCGACATCGATGCGATCGTCGCGTCCGTCAGGGATCTCGTGGAGCGCGCATCCCCGGAACCGGATTACATAACCTTCATCGGGTGCGGCGAGCCCACGCTCGCGGCCAATCTCGGAGAGGTCTTTTCGAGGATTGACGATATCGCCGATTGCAGAAAGGCCCTGCTCACGAACGGCTCCCTGCTCTGGGACCCCGCATTGAGAGAGGAGGTCTCCCGCTTCGATGTCGTGATACCGACGGTCTCGGCCTGCAACGAAAAGATGTACAGGAGGTTGCACAGGCCGCATCCCGCATTGCCCTACGAGAAGGTCATATCTGGCATCAGGGAGTTCGCAAGGCAGTTCTCGGGCGAGCTCTGGGTCGAAGTCATGCTCGTGAGAGGGGTGAACGATGACGAGCAAAGCCTCAAGGGCATAGGCGGCATTATCGAGACGTTAGACGCGGACAGGGTACATCTGACCGCTCCGACGAGGCCTCCGGCAGAACGGTGGGTTAAATGCCCGACGAGGGAAAGCATCGAACTCGCCATGAGGATCATACCCGGGGCGATAGATACCACGATGGACGAGGAGGGGCAGTTCGGCGTAGGGAGCCGCACGGCCATCGAGGACCTGGTGCGAATAATGGAAGTTCATCCGATGAGCGAGGAGCAGATACTCGATGCGCTTATGAGCGCAGGGCTCACGCATGAGGATTCGATGGCCACGATGCAGCGGCTGTGCGATGATCCGAGGATAACCCGTATCGAGCACAGAGGGAAGACTTTCTATCGGACGAGAGGGTGAATTGCACATGGTCGAGGAATGCGCGAGATGTCGGACCAAGGATTGCTATGAGGGCAGGGATTGTTTCAGCCTGCGTGCGGAAGCTGAAAAAGCATATACAGCGGATGAGCGAAAGTCCATGAAGGCCTCGGGTAAGATCGAAGCCGAGGGCTACATGCGGCTCACGAGGCTTGAAGAGGTGATGCGATACGCAGATGAGATGGGCATGCACAGGCTCGGCCTGGCATTCTGCATCGGGCTATCGAATGAGGCGAGGGTGATCGACAAGATACTCTCCTCGAACGGATTCGAGGTGCATTCCGCCTGCTGCAAGGTATGCGGGATTGACAAGAAGAAACTCGGCGTAAGGAAGCTCCACGGGGAACATGAGAAGGAGGCGGTCTGCAACCCGATAGGCCAGGCGTTGTTGCTCAACAGGCGCGGTACCGACATGAACATAATCATCGGGCTTTGCGTAGGCCATGATATGATCTTCACGGAGCACTCAGAGGCGCCCGTGACGACGCTCATCGTGAAGGACAGAGTGCTCTCGCACAACCCTGCAGGTGCGATTTACAGCGCTTATTACCTCGAAAAGAGATTCAAGATCGATGCGGAGTCGGATCGAGGATGAACCGGAAGGGAATACCGCGGAAAGTAAAGAAAAGCACGAGAGGCCGCATCCTTGATGAATCGGCGGACCCCAAGGAAATCGCGAGACAGAACATCGAGCAGGGGGAGCGTTGGCACAGGAAAATCAACGTCAGGGAGATCGTGTTCGGGTTCAACGACGGATCCATCTCAACCCTGGCGCTGCTCTCAGGGGTGACCGGGGGCTCGCTCAGCCATGCCCTGGCGGTCATCGCTGGAGTTTCCGGGGTTGTCGCGGGCGCGATCTCCATGGGCATAGGTGCTTTCATATCATCGAAATCCGAGATAGAGCATCACAGGAGCGAGATCGAGCGGGAGCGGAGGGAGATCGAGGAGGTCCCTGAGATAGAGAAAGAGGAAATCCTGCAGATATACCGCAAAAAGGCCGCGTTCACGGAAGAGGAGCTCGATGCGATCGTGAACCGGATAACGAGCGATAAGAATACCTGGCTGGATGTCATGATGAAGGAGGAGCTCGGGCTGTTCGAGGAGCGGTTCGAAAAGCCGACGAAGCTCGCGCTCATAATGTTTTTCGCATTCCTTGTCGGAGGTTTGCTGCCAATCATTCCTTTCGCGTTCGTCGGGTCGGCCATCGATGGGCTGATATTCGCGGTGATCGTCACCTTCTCGTCCCTGTTTGCGATAGGCGTTTGGAAGACGACCTTCACGAACAGGCATTGGCTGATCTCCGGCCTCGAGATGGTCTTCTTCGGAGTCCTCGCAACGGTGATTCCGTACCTGATAGGAGACCTCATACTCCCTGGCATATTGTCGGCACTCGCCTAGAGGAATCCCGACGGTCCTGACAGACGGCATACATGTTAGCCAAGAAATGCTTTAGTCACGCAGGAGAATACATCGACCAGGGAATTAGATTTGGCATCCGGGTCCCGACTCCGACTCTCGATAGTCTACGATTCCGAAGCCCTAAGGGGGTTCGAGACAGGCTGGGGGTTCTCAGCTTTATTGTCCGTCAACGGCCTGAAGATCCTGTTCGACTGCGGCTGGGATGGACACATCCTTCGCAGGAACCTCGGCCGAATTGGGCATGCGCTATCGGACATACGCATCCTTTTCCTGTCGCACGCCCACTGGGATCATATGGGAGGGCTCTCTGAGGTGCTCGAGGATGTGGCCTTGCCTGAATGCCTGAACGTGATAGTGCACGAGGGGTTCTCGAAGAGGCTCAGGGAGGAAATAGCTAAGAGGGCGACAGTGACCGCCGTGAGCGCGCCTCAGGAGATCGCTCCGGGTGTCTGGAGCACCGGGCCTCTCGGCACGGATATCAAGGAGCACGCGCTGGTGGTATCCACGGCTTCGGGCGGGGTCATGCTCACAGGATGCGCGCATCCGGGCGTGACGAGCATGCTGGGACGCGCTTCTGAGCTGAGACCTGTCACCGCGATCGTCGGCGGGTTACACAGCGCAAAGATATCCGAGTTCCGTGGCCGATTTGAGCGGATCGTGGCGTGCCATTGCACACAGGCGAAAGCGGAGCTGATCAAGGCCTTTCCCGGGATCGCGTCTATCGGCAAGGCTGGCGAAAGTTACGAATTCGGGCGGTAGGCGGGTATCCGAGCTGTAACCATCGCTCAGAGTTTCTTGTGGCAGAACCACCAGTCGAAGCACTCGAATTTCTTCAGTCGTTCCTTTGCTGTCTTCTCGTCAGTCGCCGGTGGGATGATCACGCGGTCCTTAAGGATGGCATTTTCCGGCCAGTTGGCGGGTGTCGCCACGTTATGCTTATCCGCCGTCTGCAGCGCCCTGACTACCCTCAGGATCTCGTTGATGTTCCTGCCTATCTCCTGCGGGTAGTAAAGGATCAATCGGATTGATCCGCTCGGGTCGACCACGAAGACCGCTCTGACAGTATTGCCGCCCTTGTTTGGGTGTATCATGCCGAGCATCGATGCAAGGCGTCCCATTCCGTCCGCGATCACGGGGAACTTGACCTCAACGCCCATCTTCTCCTTTATCCATTCGACCCATTTTATGTGCGAGAACACCTGATCTATCGATAGCCCGATGAGCTCGCAGTTGAGCTTCGAGAACTCGCCTGCGGCACTGGCGAAGGCGATGAACTCGGTCGTGCACACCGGGGTGAAATCCCCTGGGTGGCTGAACAAGACGAACCATTTTCCCTCGTACGCCTTCGGCAGAACCATCCTGCCGTGCGTGGTCGTCACTTCCACCTCAGGGAACCTATCACCCAGTAGAGGCATGCTCTTCGTGACCTGTTCTTCCATGATATCCCTCTCGATTATGATCCCGTCATTGTTCGACTATGCAAATGACAGTATTTCCCAGCAATCTAACGATTCAGGCGAACATGTCAGCCGCGATTGGCTTAATCCGGATGCGCCAAACTGAATGCTGAGGCATCAACATGAAAGGCAAGGGCGGTAAACCGGATTATTCGAAGAAGAGCTTCATCATAATAGGGACTCATGGAGAAGAGGATATCGAGAAGGCGACCATGACGTTCGCCTGCGCGAGCGCCTCCGCATCCCTGGGAGTCAAGACGAGGGTGTTCCTGACGGGGAACGCTGTGAAGCTGGCACAAAAGGGCTACGCGGAGAGATTGCCGCCTGTCAGAGGCATGGCATCCATCAAGGATCTGATGACTGCCTTCCTGGAGTCCGGTGGCAAACTGATGGTTTGCATTCCCTGTTTGGAATCGAGAGGGATCGACAAGAGCAACTTCATCGACGGAACCCAATTCATCAATCTTGTGGATTTCGCAACGGAAACACTGGACGCGGATAAAGTATTCACCTGTTAATCTCACAGGGGGTGGGACTTCGATGTGCGCGGAATCAAGCGACAACTCAGTGGGGGCTCGAAAGTCGTCACCCGACAAGGGAATCAGTATTCCGAACGCTATCGAGAAGAACCTGGCATCGGTGAGACACAAGCTCGTCGTGATGAGCGGCAAGGGCGGTGTCGGCAAATCGACCGTTGCTGTCAATCTCGCGGTCTCATTGGCAATGAAAGGCAAGACCGTTGGGTTGCTCGATGCCGACATGCATGGCCCAAGCGTTCCGAAACTTCTCGGGCTACCGGATATCCCTCTCAGTATTGACGACAACGGACGTATCCTCCCAATGAACGCTCCGCCGGGTCTGAAAGTGGTCTCTATCGCCTTCCTGCTGAGGGACCGCGATTCGCCGGTCATTTGGCGCGGACCGATCAAGATGAGCGCGATCCGGCAGTTCCTAGAGGAGGTCGAGTGGGGAGAGCTGGATTATTTAATAGTGGATCTTCCGCCAGGGACCGGCGATGAGCCGCTCAGCGTAGCTCAGCTCATTCCGTCCCCAGACGGGGCGATAATAGTTACTACGCCCCAGGATGTCGCTCTCCTGAGTGTCAGAAAATCCATCAATTTCGCGAAGGCAGTGAACATGCGGGTGCTCGGAATAATCGAGAACATGTCCGGCATGAACTGCCCTCACTGCGGGAAGCACATAGATGTGTTCGGGGAAGGAAAGAGACCGGAGAGAGCGGCAAGGGAACTCAATGTCCCGTTCCTTGGCCGTCTGCCCTTGAGCCCGGGCGTGGCGACCAGCGGTGATGCCGGCCTTCCGTTCGTCATCCAGAAGGATGACGGGGCGGCAATGACGTTCGAGGAGATCGTCCTGAAGATCATGGATTCGATAGAGAAATCAAAGAGGTGAGAAAGATATGCCAAGAGGGTATGGAGCTGGAAGAGGAGGTTACTGGTGTTGGCACCATGGCTACAGGTACTATTGGCCGGCTGTTCCTCAGGAAAAGCTTGCTGAGGCAGAAGCGGGGAAGGGCGCCGTCTACATCGGCCCGTGCCGGTGTGGTGGCGGCCCGCATGCATACTACAGGCTTTCGGATGGTAGGATAGTGCACGCATCGGCGCTGCCGATATCGGTTCAGGCCGTCCCGCCAGAACCCGCAGAAGATGAGCTTCGGTCTGAGCTACAGATGCTCCGAAAAAGGGTCGAGGAGCTCGAAGACCTCCTTGAGAAGAAATCGAAGCGGACAGAGTGATCCGCCCTTGAAAGTCCGGAAGGGATCGAATTGACTCGGATGAGATCTTTCAGGTGCTACGCGTGCAACTATGAGTGGCAGGTGCCATATGGCACTGGCAGACCGCAGAACTGCCCCAAGTGCGGAAGCACGAACATACACAGGTCTGAACAGGATAGAGGTCCACCGACCGGTATGAAAGGATGGGGCGTTGGCCGAGGACCGTCGGATGAAGGAAGAGGCCGCGGAGGACCAGGCAGAGGCCCAAGATGAGGTGTCAACATGGCTCCCGTCAGCTCAGCGTTCGGCTCCGATAAATGCGTCTGCCCTAAATGCGGCAAGGAGCTCGTGCACTCGCAAAGGGGCACACCGTGCTCGAAACTCAAATGCCCAGACTGCGGAACCCCTATGAGGGGTGCAAGGTGCATGGAGAAGGACCGGTGATCGAATGGCTCAGGAAAAAGGACAGCACGAGAGAATTTGCGTGACCTCGACGGGCCCAACGCCCGAGGATCTTGTCGACCCGCGGTTTGGCAGATGCACATATTTCATCATCTTCGAGGGCGCGGGGGGAACGCACAGAGCAGTGGAGAACGATGCAAGAGGCCTCGGCAACGGCGCCGGAATACAGGCTGCGCAGACGATTGCGAAGTTGGACGTGAATATCCTTCTGACAGGGGACGTTGGGCCGAATGCGTTCAGGGTTCTAACGGCAGCAGGCATAAAGGTCTATCGGACAGGCAATGTTAGAGTGCGTGAAGCCCTCTCGGAGTATATGAAGAGGAAACTCCCGGAGATATCCACCCCAGGCCGGCCGGGACATCATGGAGGCCAAGGATTCGGCTACGGCGGCAGGAGGGGCGCTGGCTGAAATGTCCAATAGAGAGCGTGCAGAAGAGATGGACGAGCTTGATTCATTCATTGAAAATGTGACGAGGATCATCGAGGCCGAAGATGAGAAAATATACTCGAAAGAGGTCATCGAGGAGTTCAAGAATCCAACGCACGCCTACAGGATGACCGATGCAGACGCAGAAGGGATTGCTGACGGATTGTGCGGCGACACGATGGAGATGTACATAAAGGTCGATGGGGAACGCATCAAGGCCTGCAGCTTCTACACGGACGGCTGCGGCGCGACGATTGCCTGCGGGAACAGGCTCGCAAGGCATGTGGAGGGCATGGATATCGAGGCTGCAAGGAATGTCTCCCCTGAGGAACTTATCTCGCTCTTGAACGGTCTTCCAGAGGAGCACAAACACTGCGCCAGCTTGTCAGTCCTGGCGCTCAGGAACGCAATCCGGAAGCTCGAGGAGAGACGCTTTTGCAAACCGGGGAGCGCCTCGCGAATTGCAAAGAATGGGAAATCATAACGCTACAGGGAATGCTGTGAGACATAGATTGAGAGGATTTGAAAGGAGATGATAGAATGAAAATATGCGTGCCGACGTACGGGCAGAATGGATACGACGATATGGTGTGTGAGCATTTCGGAAGAGCGCCAACATTCACAATCGTTGATACAGAGAGCGGCGATGTGAAAGTGATATCGAACATGAGCGAGCATATGGGCGGCACAGGAAAGCCACCGGAACAGATAGCTAAAACAGGCGCTCAGGTGCTCATATGCTCTGGGTTAGGCCCGAGGGCGATTGACCTTCTCACATCTTATGGGATAGAGGTCTATGTCGGAGCCTGCGGTAGCGTCAGAGAGGCGATAGAGATGTTCCGCTCAGGCAAGCTTCGGGCAGCCTCATCAGAAACCGCCTGCAAGGAACACAGACACTGACAGATCCGATCCTGGCCTCGGAATCTCGGCCCATATGCGGAGACGACGATCCTCAGGAAGTGATATCACGCGGATCTCGATCGCGAGCGGCAAGGGGGGCACGGGCAAGACCCTCGTGGCGACGAATCTCGCTGCGGTCGCCAAAGACGCCTATCTAATGGACCTGGACGTCGAGGAGCCGAATTGCCATCTTTTCTTCGGATGCGAGGAGTCATCTCGGGAAGTCGTGAGCCGCAAGGTGCCTTTTATCCACAAGGAGCTGTGCACCTTTTGCGGCAAGTGTTCCCAAGTCTGCGAATACCGTGCAATCGCGGTGTTGTCAAAGGATGTCCTTGTGTTCGACGAGCTCTGTCACGGTTGCGGCGCGTGCTCGATGTTCTGCCCCGAACACGCTATCGAAGAGCGGGATCATCCGATCGGGGAGATCCTGCACGCCCGTGCTCCAGGGATCCGCGGGCTGATATACGGCAGATTATCGGTCGGCGAGGCAATGGCGACGAACCTCATCAAACGCGTCAAGAAGGCGTGCCCTCGAGATGGCCTTGTAATCATCGATTGCCCGCCAGGAACGGCCTGTCCGGCAGTGGAAAGCATGCGCGGCTCGGACCTGTGCGTACTCGTCACAGAGCCGACCCCTTTCGGTCTTCACGACCTGAAGCTCGCGATAGACGTCTCGAAGAAACTGAAACTACCCCATGTCGTGCTCCTGAACAAGGCGGGCCTGCCCGGTCCTGATATCAAAAAGTTCTGCGAGGAGAGGAACATCCCGATCGTCGGCGAGATACCGATTGACAGAAAGATAGCCGAGACATACTCAGAAGGAAAACTGCTCGTATCCCAGCCGGAGCTGAGAAGCCTGTTCCAGGCCGCGCTGGAGAAGATCGTGCGGGAGGCGCATAAGGATTGAAAGAGATAGTAGTGTTAAGCGGGAAGGGCGGAACAGGAAAGACCGTCCTGCTGGCGAGCTTCGCCTCTATCGCCTCTCGCGCGACAATCGCAGATTGCGATGTCGATGCTCCGAACCTCCATCTGCTGCTCACCCCGAAAGCCAGGGAGAGGGGCAAATTCAAGTCGCGCAAAGTCGCTGTGATCGACGGCCGACTCTGTGACAGCTGCAAGAAATGTGTGGATGTCTGCAGGTTCGATGCCCTCTCCATCGTCGGATCGAAAAGGGTGCAGAAGGTTGCAGTCGACCAAGACGCTTGCGAAGGATGCGGATTATGCGTCCGCGTATGCGATTCCAGGGCGGTGAGATTGGAAGAGCAGGAAACGGGAGAGTGGTTCGTGTCAGAAACCAGGTTCGGGCACATGGTGCACGCCTTGCTCGCCCCAGGAGGCGAGAATTCGGGAAAGCTGGTGGCGTTTGTCAAGTATAAGGCGAAGACCCTCGCGAAAGAGATTGGCTCGGAACTCGTCCTTGTCGACGGCCCTCCTGGCTTGAGCTGCCCTGCGATATCCGCCGCCGCCGGCGCGGACCTCGTCGTGCTCGTCGCGGAGCCGACCGTATCCGGCCTGAGCGATTTTTCGAGGATCGCGGAGCTGTGCTCTCACATGAAATCCAAGGCTGCGCTGGTGGTGAACCGATGGGATATAAATCCGAGAATTGCGGAGTCAATCGAAACGGAAGCAGCTCGATGGGGAATCAGAAGCCTCGGAAGAATCCCGTATGATGACAATATCCCCGTGTTGCTGGCGAGCGGCAATGTGCCGACCGAAGCTGGCGACGGAGGCGAGGCGAAGGCCGCGATCGTCAGTATCTGGAACAGGCTTATGGGAATGCTATGACTGGTAGGAGATAAATGAAGAGGGCGATATCGTGATGCAGGAAAACTTAAAGATGCGGGTATGTCGATTAAGAACGGACGACTATCATTCGGGAGACGTGCGTCAAGACCGAACGCAGTGTACCTACTGCCCAATCGGTTCATCATGGTCCAGATGATAGAATGGAGGAAGAGAAGAAGATCGGGATCATAAGACAGCAATGGTTCACGATCGTTCTCCTTGTGGTCATAGGAGCACTGTTCGCGCTTTCAACCATCTCAGGAGTGGAAGAACCTCAGAACACGCCTGTGATAGATTCTGGTTCTGGGATTCTGCTTCTCATCGTCGGGCTCGCTGCGGGGCTGCTCGGTGGCCTCATCGGCACCGGCGGATGCAGCGTCATGCTCCCGATACTTCATTTCTGGCTCGGGTATCCAGCGCCTGTCGCCATCGCGACGACCCTTTTCGCCGTGATCTTCACGGCCACATCCGGAGGCTATGGCCATCTGGTACGACGCAATATCGATCGCAGGGTAACGCTCCTGCTCGCGGCTGGGGGCATAGTTGGAGTGATTATCGGTTCGTGGCTATTCACCATCCTCGTCAACGATGTTGCTCTGCTAGGTCTGATACTGGGTCTTGCATTCCTTTTGCCAGCGATACGGATGATCTGGGAAGGCGGGCTGAAGAGGATGCCCGGCAGACAGGGAGATAAGATCCCGGGCTCCTGGCATACGTTGGCAGGCTTTGGAGCGGTCATAGGCGTCTTGACCGGTATAGTCGGTCTCGGTGGAGGGTACGCGCTCGTGCCAGGTTTGATTTACCTTTTCAATGCTCCCGTGTACGTCACAATGGGGACATCCCTGACGACGATGATACCGCTAGCACTCGTCGGCGGAGGCATAAAGCTCGCAGAGGGGTGGGTCGCCATATACGCAGGTCTGCTTCTCGCCGGAGGGACAGTCGTCGGAGCACAGGTCGGAGCCGCTATCATAAAGAAATTCAAACCTGCGACCCTGAAACTGATTTTCGGGATATACTTCCTCTACGTGTCGATCAAATTCGTGGCCTCGTACTTCGGTATCGCTATATGGTAGAGGAGTTCTAGACCTATCCCGTTATCGAGGCGGGGATGATGAGCCATGACGAAGGTCGTCCAGCTGGGATGCGGGATCTGCGGGCTCGTGTGCGCGGAGCATCTCGCAAAGAATCCAAAGGTCGATGAGCTCACGCTCGCGGATATCAGAACCGAGGCTGCCGAAGCGCTCTCGAAGAGGCTGGGGATAGACAAGATCTCGATAAGGAAGGCAGATGGTACTGACGCGTCGGTGCTCAATGGTCTGCTCAAGAACGCCGACCTCGTGATCGCATCCATGCCCTGGCGTCTGAACAGGGTCGTCATGGAGACCGCGGCCAAGGTCGGATGCGACTATCTCGACTTTGGCATGCCTTTCGACAGCACCATCGAGCCAGACTACAAGAGATATGAAAGGATGTGCAAGGAGGCCGGCATAAGGGCGCTGATCGGAATGGGCATGGAGCCAGGGACATCCGACGTCTTCGCGATGCACGCATCGAAGAAGCTCGACAGGACAGACGAGGCGCACGTGTACGACGGTGATTCGTCGTCGGTCGATGGGCTCGAGTTCTTCACGACCTGGTCCCCGGTAGACATGTTCGACGAGACGAGCGTTCCCGCGGCGGTCTTCAGGGACGGGAAGATAGAGTTCATCCCTCCGCTGAGCTCGAAGGAGTACTTCGAGTTTCCGGAGCCGCTCGGCCGCCTGCCGGTGTACAAGACGAACCATGACGAGACCTACTTCTTACCGATGGGGATCAAGACCCTCAAGCACGCATCGTTCAATATATTCATTGACGACAATTTCGCGCAGGCCGCCACGATCTTCAGGAAGTTCGGCCTGCTGGGCACTGAGCCGATAGACGTCAAAGGTGTGAAGGTTGTGCCGAGAGATGTGATTGTCTCCCTTATGCCACCTCCGACCAAATTCGCGGACAAAATCAGAGGTACAGCAGGGTTCGTCGTCGAGGTCATCGGGGTCAAGGACGGAAAGCGGACGAAGATCCGTGTCTGGACGATGACCAGCTACGAGGAAGCCTACAGACTCTATCGGACGAATGCGACCGGATACATGGTCGGAACCGGAGGTGCCGTATCCGCGGAGATGCTCATCGACGGTGAGGTCAAGGAAAAAGGATTCGTCATCCCCGAATATCTCGATACCGAGAGCTATCTTAAACGGCTGAAACAGAAGGGCATTGAAGTGCACGAGCAGATGATTGATTTCGATAGAAATCAGTGACAAGCCTTTTCTTGAAAAAACTCGGGCTTCATCTCATCTGAGACATCGATTCGAACCGCCGTACTAGCACAAGCTACCTTAGTCCCAGCAGCTCTTTCGCATGCGCGGCTCCGTCTCTGACGAACTTTCTGCAAGTATTCCAGCCTCGTATCACCGAGAAAGCGATCGAGTCGTCTCTGAGTCCTGCGAGGTGCATCATCGGCCTCGTGGCCTTGCTGCCGTGTTTCCAACGGGCATACAGCCAATGCGCGAAGAAGAACATCGACCCGTAAAGCCAGGCACGATCCGGAGCCCAGAAGTCTATGTTGTTCCTCCAGCTCTTCGCAATGACCATCCATTGCAGTTCAGATAAGTTTTGAAGGCTCGCACGGTTGGCGTTCCTGAGGATAGCATCCTCGAGCGGGATGAACAGGACAGGCGTGTAGAACATCTTTGCGTTCTGCGCCCGGAGGTCATCGATGAGATCGAGCGTCGCAAGGACGTCCTCTTCGGTCTCGTCCGGCTGGCCTGTCATTATCGTGCACAGCGGCCACCAGTCGTGGTCATTCATCATCCCGACACCCTGACAAACGAGCTCAGGCCAGTTGTCCACGCTGAACGGCAACGCCTTGCCGCGCATGTACTTCCTCATGAGCCGCACGCTGCCGGTCTCTATCCCCACCTCGACGGTGACGAAATCCCTCTGGTAGCCTTTATCCTTCGTCCAATAGGTCTTCTCGAGCAATATCGGGGTTAGCTCTTCGAGCAACTTCGGGTCGTGGAGTATCGGAGCGAAGCTTGCATGCGACAGGAGTATGTGCTCGACCCCCGGGTATGACGCTATCGACCTGTAGAGTCTCACGACCTCAGGAGTGTTCGGTATGAACCCAGGATCTGCCTTGTACAGGAACATGTCCTCAGTGATGGTGAATACTGACTTCGAGCCTGCGGAGATGTTGAGCCGCACCTCCTCCATTATCCGGTCGATCGGGAACGAGTACATCTTGCGGTTCGTGAGACAGCAGAAGGCGCATCCGCGACCGCACCCCCTCGTTATCTCAACGGAGCCGTATGTAGCCGCATTTTTGATCGCTGGCAGATGCTCGCCTCTATCCGGTGCTGCAGCATCATAATACTTCGATACCTCTTCTCCTGCCAATATCCTCCTCACGACGGGTATTAGGTCCTGCTCGGCTTCCCCATGGAAGAGGACGTCAATCCCGAGCTTCTCCTGAAGACCTGCATCGCGTATCTGCCAGACCCCCGCGCCACCCACTATGACCTTGGGTCTGTGCTTCCTGATTGCGGGGTTACCCAGGACTCTCTTGAACTCAGAGTAGTTCAACGACTCACCGCCGAACCCTATCAGGCTGTTATAGGTCGTCGAGACGTACGCAAGACCTATCGGATCCATGCTGGTTATGCCGAGGAGCTTCGTGTTCGGCCCGACGAATCTATCGAGCCTGTCCGGATGGGACACGACCACGTTCTCTTCTCCGAACTCATCTGCCAGGATCGCCTCGACCTTCCTCAGGCCGTACGGCGCGAACCTGAGGGGACCATCCGAATCGCTTCCTTCCGTAAGGTATCCCTTCAGGGCCCTTCTCGAGAACATCTCAGGGAAGGTGCAGTAGAATGCTTTGAACGGGCTTCCCCCATATTGCGATATCTCGGAGCGAGACGCTGTAAGGACGATAGGGTAGCCGCCATCGCGACTTCTGGATACGATTTTTCCCTGTCTGTCTGTCATAAGGATGACCGTCGGTTTATTGAGGCCATAACCGATTGTCCCTTTTCAAGATTTCCGTGAGATATGCGTCCTGATTTCCGTCCTTTATGTATCTACGGGACAAGAACCTGCGCGCCTCTCTATCCGATTATTCTGGGGAGAATTCGAGATATGCGACCTACAGCGGGAATTTCTTGCCCGGGTTCATAATATTGTCAGGGTCGAGCGCGCGCTTTATCACCCGGACCGTCTCGATGGCCGTCTCCGAGAACTCCAGGCTCATCGCGTCCTTATGCTTAAGCCCGACCCCCATGCATGCCCCTATGGAGCCGCCCAGGGACGTTACCAGTTCCGATATCTCCTGGAAGACCTTGCGATGGTTCTCGAGCCCGATGTCTCCAGGCGGAATAAGGAATGTAGCGTAGCACATCTCGAATCTCCCGCAGTCAAGACCGCACCGCTCGCCCGCGCCGGCATGGACCATCCCGTACTTCGGCATAATTTCGTTCCAGAGCTTATCGTAGAACTCTATCAGCCTGTCAATTGGGACATACGGCACAATGGAATCCCCCCACTTGTCCGTCATCGCCCGCAGGCCGCACCAGATCATCTCATACCCTTCCACATAGCCCCTGGCGTCCTCGGGATCCGCCAGGACTCCTCCGGCCGCAGTCAATATCTCCTTTGCCTTCGAGACCTGAGCCTCCACCTCCTCCTTCGTCCCTTCGAAATCCGCGATGACCAACGCGTTCTTCCCCTCAGGGACATCATACGCCCAATCCTTCGGGACCTCGAAGACCTCAGCCCCAACGAATGTCAATCCCGAGCGCTTCAGCCTGACAGCGGCGTTCAAGGCGCTCCTGAAATCATCGTAGTACGCAATGACGCCGTCCCAGGCCTCCGCAATTGGCTCGACTCTCAACGTCGCCTCCGTGATGACCCCCAGGGTGCCCTCGGCACCGACAAACAGCTGTGCGAGCCTATAACCCGTCGACGTGTACAGTACTTTCGGGCCGGTTCTCAGAACGCTTCCGTCCGCAAGGACGACCTCGAGAGACATGACACGGTCCGATATTGAACCGTACTTGTTGTGCTTCCTCGAATAACCGCATGTAGAGATTGCACCGCCGACCGTCGCAACCTTGTACGATCCCTGAATTTGGTTCAGGGTCAGCCCATGCCTTGCGAGCTGAGCGTCCAGTTCCTTAAGGGTTATCCCGGACTGCACGGTCACGCAAAGATCGTTGGGTCTTATCTCGAGTATCCTGTTCATCCTGATGGTGTCGATTATCATCTCCTCATGGATAGGCGCGAGGCATCCGACCAGGTTTGACCCGCCGCCCTTTGGTATTATCGGTACCTTGTACTTGCGCGCTATCCTGACGGCTTTCTGAACGTCTTCAGTCGTCTCAGGCAAGACGACGAAGCTGGGCGAGTAACGATCCTTGTCCCCGACTCTCACCAGATGGATGTACTGCCCCGTGCAGTACGGCGCGAGATCCTCGTCTCTCCAGAGGACCTTGTCCTCCCCCAGTGATCCTATCAGCTCGGCCTTGACCTTCTCGCGCGTCCCGGGAGCGCTCAATGTCTGCCCACCTGAAGGCAAGAACGCCGTCCATTTTGAAAAACTTTGCATGAAGCATGGCGATAAAGTAGAACAACAGCCTCAGCGATACTTCGAGTACCTCTCGAGCAGATCACAGATCTCGTTCGAGACCTCCCTGGAGCAGACGCCTATCTTCTCCTGTTCCCGGACGAACGATTTCGCGGACTCTATAGATATCCTCGAGCCTTTCGCGATTACGTTCGCTATCAGAGTCGATGCAACAGACTCGTCGACGCGATAGTTGCTCATGATCTCCCTGATGCCGTACTTGAAAGAAGACAACCTGTGACGGTTCAGCATCATCGTGCGCTGGGTGGACTCAGGTCTGTACCGCTTCGGTTCGTTGTATCTCCGTCTCCTGTTGTCGTTACGATGCAACTATCTCTCTCCGGGTATGGCGGTTCGAAGAATCTTATCGTACTTAAAGTTTGACCGAATACGTGAAACGGATTACCCAGTATCTCGGCGTTCCTGACCTTCGAAATCGATCCACCTTTCTATCATCATCAGTATGACACGATCGTAAGCTCGGGGTGTTCAGATGGATCGGGAGCGAATTTCCGAGCGAGAAAACGTGATCCGGGGCGGAATTCGACTACTGGCATGATCGAGCATCTATTTTCGTTTAGGATGCATTGCTATTTGTAGTAGGAGCGCGTCCTTCCAACCATAACGGATGCGGAAACGTGTCCGCTAAGAAAAAAGGAGAAATACGTACATGAGTTACGAGCCGCGAGGCGGGCGTAGATTTGACTCAGGCCCAAGAGAGATGCACAAGATAACGTGCTCCGATTGTGGCCAAGAGGCCGAGGTACCCTTCAAGCCTACAGAGGGGAGACCCGTCTACTGCCGCGAGTGCTTCGAGAAGCACAGGCCCCCACGAAGAGACAGGTTCTGAGCGTCAGGTTCATTTTTCATGAATTCACGCGTTCGAACACGCAAACCCCTTAGCATCTTTTGCATGTTTTGATTTCCTAAAGGATAGCCGAGAGCATCTCAGCTATCCGTTGTTCCGTCATGGTGCATCGCTGACCCACATCAGGCTATGCTCACTTGTCGATCCATACGGGCGCGGTCCAGGCAGTCAAGCCTTCCCCGCCTGTGACGTTGGACATGGTCGTCACTCTTACGTAGAAGTAGCTCCCGCTCGATGCGGTGAATGTGACGGTCCAATCGACGACCGTGCTATCTGTATCGAGCGATGCGATGACCTTGCCCCCGTTGGAGACTATCTCGACTTTTGTAATCTTGTCCATCGGTGTGTTGTCCGGGTCCTCGATATGGATTTTCGCCGTGCATAAACTGGTCGTGGCAGGCAAAATCGAACCCATGATGGCTCCGTTGAGGGTGTACATTATCCGCAGGTTCTTGTCAAGGGTTGCATAGCCCCTGTGGGCGCGCATCGCAGCGTACAGGTCATCCGGCGTGAGCTTCTCCGCAAGCAGCACCGTCCTCTCCTCGTAGCCCGAGATCCAGTTGGGCTCGTGCGTGTCCGAGTTCGCGGTCGGCATCAGGTGCCAACCCGCATCGAGCGCCATTATGTAATACTCCTCGGTGAACTCGGCGTTCCAGACCTCTATCAGGTTCATGACGCTGTCCCTGGCATCGGTACGATATGCGAAGTTGTCGAATGCATTCGTCATATAGTACGGATGGTTGAACTGGCCGATCGCGCCGGGATGCTGCACAAGCCAGTCGTAGTAGTCCGGGAGCCTGTCGAACTTATATTTCAAAGGATTCCCGTCCTCGCTCGTCGGAAGCTCTCGCACATTGTAGGTATTGATTTCCCCAAGATCGGCAAGCAACCACGGCTCGTAACCTGGAAGGGCTGCGAATCTCTTCGACGTGTAATAGTCGGCTGCCTTCAATGTGTCGGCCCATTCCTCGGAATCCAGAGCCAATCCGCTGTATGCGTGCCAGAGTGGCACGTGATCCGTGGTTGCCATGAAGTCTGCTCCGCCTTCAATAGCGGCCTTGAACGCGTCCCACGGAGTGCCTTCCCAGGCATCCGAATACGCCGTGTGCGTATGCAGATCACCGAAATACAGGTTATACGTGACACGCTCGCTCGGTCTGCTACCTGCGATTCCGGTGCTGCCGATCATCGGTGCCATCAATACGAACATTACCATAATCGCAAACAGTCCCAAACATCTCCTGCTCCCCATGGAGTTCTCTCCCCCTATGTCTGGCGCATGATTATCAGGATATTAGAATCTTTCCGAATCTTGTTCGACATCTGTTCAGAGGCGCGCGGTCAAACTCGACTTGAAATGAAGGTATTGCGCGCGTGATCGAACGACTTCTGCAACGCATTCAGATGAATATCGCGCACTCTCAGGACAGAGCAATTCACATCTGAACGCAAAGAATAAAATATTCGACCCCCGCCCGGCAAAGTTTTATGAATAACAGGTCTGTATCAAAGTCAAAGTGAGGAGGAAAGAAGTGAAAGGGATTTGGAGGAGAGTATCAGATGGTCGGAGAAAATAGGAACACTCTCAGAATCATCTCTCCGGACGAGGTCGCGAACAAGCTGAGATATGATTACGCCCATTGCGAATTCGACCTCGAATGCAAGAGATTGGATGCGATCGTCCGCGTGCTCCGAGGACTCCAGAAGCAGCCTTTCAGGCTTGATGAGTTCCTTAACGAGACGGCGCAGTTCATCTACCGACAATTGAACATTCAAAGCCTCTCTATAAGTGTCAAGGACGTGGATGGGAAGTTCAGATATCATGCGTTCGCAGGCCTCAGAAAAGCCTCCGAGGAGGCGTTAAAGAAATGCGTCTACTCGGAACACGAACTGTTCGATCCATCCAAATATCCGCACACCACAATAAGCGTATATACGAAGCTCTTCCTGGCAGAGAATAACCCTTACGCTCCCGGGGAAGAGGAAACCTACAATCGCCCCCTGATGCTGCAGCAGACAAGGAAAGAAATCGATGATTCCATCGAAGGCGATTATCTCGATATCCTCATATTCGATAGCAAGAACGAGGTTTGCGGGTATATCGAGATATCGGGCACGAAGGACGGGAAGCTCCCGGATGCGAAGACGATAAAGTGGCTCGAGGTGACCGGCTCCATCATAGGGTTTGGGATCCAGATGGACCGGATGGAGCGCGCATCGAGGAGACACATCATCATGCCGGATAAAGACGTGTAAGGAGCTGCCGTTTCGATCGTTGTCATTTTATCGTCCAGATAGCGCAAGGCTAATCGTCATCCAGTATTAATCCAATGACGATCTCGACCAGGACTGATATAAGCTTGTTGATAGCTCGCTCAGATTTATCTATGCGGGATATCTCACCGGAAATCGTGGCAGAACAAGACAGGATCGTTTCTCTGGTCAGATGTGGATCGTACGACCGCGAAGAGGTTTCCAACGCGGTATCAGAGTGCATAGGTCAGCTCGGTGGCATTGGTAGATATATCAAGAGCGGCGAGAAAGTCGCGGTCAAGCCGAACCTGCTGAGGGCGGCACCAATAGATAGGGCGGTGACCACTCACCCCGAAGTCGTCCGTGCGGTTTGCGAATTGCTACTTTCGCAGAAATGCGAAGTCGTCATAGCTGACAGCCCTGGCGGCGGGACACCGTTCACGGAAAGGGCTCTCAGGAGATCCTACAGCGAATCCGGGCTAGACAAGGTCGCACGGGAATTGGGGATAGAGCTCAATTTCAACCTCTCGTTCAAGACGGTCGCTGCGCCGAACGGCAGGATAATCAAGAGATTCTCGATAATCAGGGCGGCATTGGATGCAGACGCGATAATCAGCGTGCCCAAACTGAAGACTCACCTCTTCACGTATATGACGGGCGCCACAAAGAACACATTCGGGCTCATACCCGGGCTGGAGAAAGCGACCTTCCATTCTAGGCTCCCAGAAGCGGACGATTTCTCGGAGATGCTGGTCGACCTGAACGAGCTCGTCAGGCCGAGGCTTCACGTGATGGATGCCGTAGTGGCGATGGAAGGAAACGGTCCCAACGCTGGGAAGCCGAGAAAGATCGGCGCAATCCTCTCGAGCGAAAGCTTTGCAGCTTTAGATGCTGCGGCATGCATGCTGATGGCGATACCACCGGCAGAGGTGGGTGTCATAAAAGCGGCCGTAGGGAGAGGTCTCCTGAGACGGGATCTATCGGACCTCCGCATCGTCGGCGCGGACATCCAGGAGATGATAGTGAAGGATTTCAAGAAGCCAAAATCGTATATCGAGGCGAGAAGATCCCAGAGCGCTCTATGGAGAGCGCTTGGAAGGATGTCCAGGGCCTACGCTCTCAGGCCCGTGATGATGAAAGAGAGATGCCGCGGGACAGAGAATTGCGGGGAATGCATGAGAGCCTGTCCGAGGAATGCGATACGTTCCAGGGCCGACAGGCCAGTGGTGGATTACGGGAAATGCATCAGGTGTTATTGCTGCCACGAGATATGCCCAGCAGATGCCATCTCCCTACAGAGGAGCTTTGGAGGAAAGATCGTGAAAGGGATGATCGACAGGAAGACGAAGGAGGCGTGACGCCTCACGTCTTCTATGTCTGGGTCCGTCCTCCCCAAGGCCTTTTTCCGCTCCGCTCATGCAATTCTCAGATGACAGGTGCATCTGCTGGTTCTTCGAACAGTACCGTGCTCAGATACCTTTCTCCCGTATCCGGCAAGACAACGACGATGAGCTTTCCGTCATACTCTGGCCGCTTCGCCACCTGCAATGCCGCCCAGGCCGCGGCACCTGATGAGATCCCACACAATATCCCCTCTTCCTTGGCCAACCTTCTCGCGGTTGTGATGGCATCATCGTCCTGAACCTGGATTATCTCGTCGATTATCTTCGTATTCAGCACATCCGGCACAAAACCCGCGCCGATGCCCTGTATCTTGTGCGGCCCTGGCTGTCCTCCCGATAGCACAGGAGATTTTGCGGGCTCGACCGCAATCGCCTTGAATGATGGTTTTCGAGATTTTATCACCTCGGCAACACCCGTGATTGTGCCTCCTGTACCTACACCGGCCACTATCGCATCCGCCTTGCCATCCGTGTCGCGCCATATCTCCTCCGCGGTCGTCAGCCTATGGATCTCCGGATTGGCCGGGTTCTTGAACTGCTGCAGCAGGAGATACCGGCTGTCAGAAGCCGCCAGTTCCTCGGCGCGCCTGACCGCACCCTTCATTCCCTCTGCCCCGGGCGTCAGAATCAGCGTCGCACCTAAAGCCTTGAGCAGCTTTAGACGCTCGATGCTCATCGTTTCCGGCATCGTGAGCACGAGCTTATATCCGCGAGAGGCCGCCACAAATGCCAGCGCGATCCCGGTATTTCCAGAAGTGGGCTCGATAAGGATGGTATCGGGCTTAATCGCTCCAGCAGCCTCAGCGGCCCGAATCATACTGTAGCCTATTCTATCTTTCACACTACCCAGCGGATTCCTTGATTCAAGCTTCGCAACCACAGTTGCCTTTACACCTTTCGTCACTCTATTCAGTTTGACGAGTGGCGTGTTGCCAATCGTCTCCGAGTTGTTCTCGTAGATCTTTCCCATTTCATTTCACGCTCCCTTTGTCTTATTGATATCAAGATGTTTCCTGAGACAGCCTTTCGAGAGCCGTCGCAAATATGTCGATGTCCCTTTCATCATTGTAAAGATAAACGGAAGCACGCCCACAGCCGGATATGCCTCGCGAATGGAACCACGAATGACAGCAATGATAGCCCGACCGAATCATGATGCCATATTCTGCATCGAGCGAGACTGCAACATCATGCGGCTCGATATTGCGTATATTGAAGGAGAAAATTCCGCCGCTCACGGCTGGATCATTATGAGATATGATTCTAAGGCCATCTAAATCCTCTATTTTTTCGCGCAGGCGTCTGATCAAAGAGATCTCATGTTCGCGTATCTCATCGAATCCCACTCTGAGGAGATAATCGACAGCCGCACCCGCGCCAAATATCCCTGAGTAGTTCTGAAGCCCTGCTTCGAATTTTTGCGGTGGACCCAGTAATTCAGCGTGATCAAGATCCGAATCATTTACAGTCATTCCGCCGAACATCAGGGGATTCAAATTGTCGAGGAGTTCGTATTTCCCATAAAGTATCCCCATGCCTGAGGGGCCGCACATCTTGTGCACAGAGAACGCCAGATAATCGATATCTAATTCGGAAACGTCTATCCTCTGATGCGGAGCACTCTGGGCAGCGTCGAGCATGAATTCAGCTCCGAAGTCATGCGCGATCTCTGAAACATCCTTTGCGGGTATGGTGTAACCTGTGACATTTGATGAATGACACATCACCACCAGCCTGGTTCTCCTGCTCATGGCGCTCTTGAGATGCTCGATATCTAGAGATTCATCCGGCAACGATCGTATCCTGATGATTTTCACTCCTTTTCGCTCCGCTAATTTCAGAAGAGGGACATGCACGGAATTATGCTCATGATCGGTGCAGACGATCTCGTCCCCTGGGTTCCATTCCTTGCCAAAAAGGACGATATTCACTCCTTCCGTCGTATTTCTTGTAAAGACCAATTCCCTGCTATCACTAGAACCGAGAAGATGCGCAAATTTCTCTCTGACCTCCTCACAGCGCTGCTGTACCTCGGTAGAAAGCGCATAGACACTCCTGCTGGAGCATACTGGAAGCTTCTCGTAATATTCCCGTATCGCGTCTATGACGACCTGAGGGCGTAGCGCCTGGCATGCGCTGTCAAGATAAACAGGCGGGTCATCCTTGCAAAACATTGGAAAGTCCTTTCTGATTTTCTGAACGTCCATACAATCACCTCGATCTTTACCAGATAGCAGATTCGTGCGAGCCCGAACTCATCCTCCTGAGACTGCCGGGAGGAAAAGTATCTCAACAGAGCCGCCAACTGGCGTTTCCTTACCTCTTATGAACCTGACATCTTTGCCGTCAATGTACGCATTGATGTACTTCTTCAGGTAACCGTCGCCATCGAGCAACCTCTTGCGGAAAGCATCACCATACCTATCCGAAAGGAGCTGCAGAAGTGATTTGAGGTCGCCGGAGAAGTCGAGTTCGATTTCTTTCTCGCCATTCGTCGCGGACCGCAACGCGCTGCCGAAAACAACCTTAACCAAATCAGACCACCCCCAGAACCCTCTCTACTGCATCCAGAGTTGATGGAACTCTTGGAATGAAAGTATCAACGGGAACCGTACTGCTCAGCGACTTGATCCCGCTGCCAGTGATGAGAAGAACAACGGTTTCATCCTTGTCTATCTCTCCCGCATCCACCTTGCGGATGAGCGATGCGACGACCGTTCCGCCCGCGGGTTCAGCGAAGACCCCTTCCGTCTGCGCGAGCTTCAGCTGGGCGTCTACAATTTCCTCGTCTGTAGGCGCGTCGGCGAACCCCTGACTTTCACGTATGATCTGCAGCGCCTCTAGACCCGAGGCGGGGTCGCCGATAGCCAACGATTCCGCAATGGTTTCAGGATGCTCAACCGGGACAATATCATCCGTTCGGTTCAGATATGCAGTGACTATCGGAGAGCAGCCAGCAGGCTGACTCCCAGAGAATCTCGTTCCGACTTCCTCCAAGAGGCCTAGAGATTCGAACTCCCTAAACCCCTTGGCGACGGCGCACAACAGGGCGCCCGAACCGAGCGGAGATATCAGCAAATCGGGAGCGCACCATCCGAGCTGCTCTACGATCTCCAATCCGATGGTTTTCGAACCTTCGACATAGTACGGCCGTATGTTGATGTTCAGAAGCCCCCAGCCGTGCTTGTCAGCGATTATGTTCGCAACCCTATTAGCATCGTCATATGTCTTCTCGATCCCGATGACCTTCGCGCCATATGCTAGGGCGAGTTGGATTTTCGGGCCGTTCAGATCTGAAGGCACAAATATGTAGCAGGGGAGCCGCGCTTTCGCTGCAGCAGCTGCCGCTGCATTTGCCAGGTTGCCCGTAGATGCGCATCCGACCGCTTTGAGCCCGAATTCAACGCTCTTAACAACGCCTACCGCAGCAGCCCTATCTTTAAAAGAGAAGGTCGGCCCGATGGTCTCATCTTTCAGGTATAATTTCTTCAAGCCTAGCGCATCACCGAGGTTCTTTGCTCTCCTTAATGGAGTAAATCCAGGTTCAAGGCCCTCATCAGAATTGTTTATCCTTATAGGCAACAATTCGGCGTATCGCCATAGATTTTTATTTCTCACACCTAAATTCTCTTTCGTCAGGGTTTTCTTGACAGCTTCCAGATCATAGATTACTTCTACTGGCCCAAAGCAATCATCACAAGCTGTCCTTATCTCGACGGGAAATTCCTTTCCACATATCTTGCATCTCAGACCTTTCGTTGTCTCGTATAGCTCAAACACCTCCGATGGTTCTTAACGGCGTTAATAATGAAGGTGTATTTATTTGTTTCCCTGTGGTAGAAGAAGATCTAGTCGCCAATGTACCTAGAAAACAGGACCCTTGCTCTGGTCACATCATTGGTGCCCTTTATAATCGCCCTTCCGTCCTTGAAAACTATTATCTCAGCATCGTCGCACTTGAAGAAGAGGACTCCTCCTTTTGCCTCGACTGAGCCTATCGGACTCAATTTGGCGGCGAGCTGCTTGATGGAGATTTCCTGTTTCTTCTCGGGGATTATCTGGACGGCATTTCTTCCGCAGAGAGACGTGTATAATTTTCGTTTTGGAGGATGAAGGAATTCGAATCGGCCAAGGGCACATGCTGGGCAATTCTCGTCTCGCGCCACAGTAACCTTTCGGAACTCGTTCGACCAGAGATCTATCATCTGGATATCGCTCGAGGTCTGCTTTCCGGTCAGGATCTTAAAGCACTCGGTCACCTGCAAGGCTGCAACTACTCCAGGAAGTGTATTCAATACCCCTGCGGTATCACACGTCTGCAGGTCGCCTGCATCCGGGGGTTGAGGAAAGATGCACCGAAAGCACGGACCGCCCGGTAGCACCGCATACACCATGCCAGACGTGCCAACAGCACCACCATATATCCATGGAATCTTCCTGCTTACGCAAACGTCATTCATCAGATATCTCGCATCCATGTTGTCGGTCCCATCCAGAACGACATCGATCTTACCATCGAGCAACTCCTCGGCATTCATCGGGTTGAAATCCTTCACGACAGCATCTATGATTATCGTGCTATTGATTTTCTCGAGGTGTTCTTTTGCGGCAATGGCCTTCGGGACACCGATATCCCCTTCGTCGAAAAGCACCTGGCGCTGTAGATTGTTCAGCTCGACAATATCCCTATCAACCAGGACGATCCTACCGACTCCTGCTCGCGCAAGATAAGAAGCATGGAAAGTCCCCAGCGCACCCACACCGATAATGATCACCGAGGGCGCCCCAGTCTCTCTTGTCCTTCCTTGCCTATCTCTTTTAAAACCATCTGTCGAGCGTATCTATCGACGCCGCCTTTTTCCGCAACGCTCTTTAGAGATGACATATGACTGTCACCCGGTGCATCATAACGAACGCATATTTATAGAAAACCTCACATCGCAATGTCACGGTTGAGAATTAACGCTTATATAACATCGTAATATTAAATTAAACTATGCGTGCTCTCGCCCTTCTCTCCGGAGGATTGGATAGCTCACTTGCTGTCAGGCTAATGATGGATCAAGGACTCGAAGTCGTTGCACTCAAGTTCACATCGCCCTTCTGCAGATGCGATTCTGGGGGAAAATGCCATGCCGCAGAATTGGCGAAGAGACTAGGAATAAAGCTCATGATTGTCCCGAAGGGAGAGGAATATCTTGAGGTGGTGCGAAATCCCAAATTTGGACGAGGCGCCGGGATGAACCCGTGCATTGATTGCAGGATATTCATGTTGAAAAAGGCCAAGGAGATCGCCGAGAAGATAGATGCGAAGATAATCTTCACCGGAGAGGTCGTCGGTCAAAGGCCGATGAGTCAAAGGAAGGAAGTCCTGAGCCTGATAGAGAGAGAGGCTGGCCTTGAGGGGAAAATCCTCAGACCGCTTTCGGCGAAGTTGCTGCCGCCTACTGAGGCAGAAAGGAACGGCTGGGTAGATAGAGAACGATTAATGGCTATATCAGGACGAAGCAGGAAGCAGCAAATATCGCTTGCAAAATCGATAGGACTGAACGACTATCCCTGCCCAGCAGGCGGATGCTTGCTGACGTCCAAAGAATATTCTGAGAGGCTCAGAGAGTTTCTTGAAAAAAACCCCTTACAGTTCACGACAAGGGATGCCATCCTACTAAGCCTCGGAAGACATTTCAGGATAAATGGGGACAAATTGATCGTCGGAAGATCCGAAAAAGAAAATCACCAGCTGAGAGCGTTAAGGAGCGCCTCTGATTGGCTGATGGAACCGATGGATGTAACTGGGCCTACGGCGCTTTTCCAATCTAGAGAAAAGGAGAAGCTGAAAATTGCAGCGTCCATTGTCGCGAGATATTCTGATACGAGAAACATGCCCGCGAAGATCAGATGCGAACGCGAGGAAATCGTCGTAATAGAAGTTGTTCCGATGGAAAAGGAAAAGGTCGAGAAGCTCAGAATAGGCAAATAGGCAAGCAATTCGCATCTATGCTCCGATACCTGAAAATACTGGGGAATGGTTCATCGTTAGCATGAAAGACGATAGTGTGAATAGGTCGACATATCACATGAGAAGAAAAGACAGGGAGATCAAGTCCAGAGCGGAAATAATCGATATCGTGAATGGACAAAAGATCGCCACGATCGCAATGTGCAAGGATAACTCGCCGTATCTGATAACGGCTGATTACGGATTCGACGAGCAAGAGAAGTGTTTTTACATCCATTGCGCGAAGCGCGGGAAGAAGATAGATTTCCTCAGGGCGAACCCTCGGGTATGGGGATGCAGCGTGGAGGATCTCGGATACGTACAAGGAGAGTGTGACCACTACTATCGCAGCGTCCATTTCGAGGGGGGAGCGGAGCTGATCACCGACCTCGAGAGGAAGCGCAAAGCGCTCGAGCTCATGATAGACTTCCTGGAGGACGACCCCGAGAAGGGCAAGAAGGAGTTCATCACGAAGACGAAGTTCTTGAACACCATGATAGTCAGGATAAATGTATCGAGGTTTACGGGAAAATGCAATGTGCCGAAGAAGAAGTGACGATATGATATCAATCGAGGAGCTCACTGCGGAGGATTATCGCGAATTGACATGTCTTTGGGAGAGAGCCGGGCTGCCGTTCAGACCGCTCGGGAGGGACAGCGAGGAAAACATCCGCAGGCAACTGGAATCCGGCCATGTCAGGATCCTTGGCGCTTACGAGAGCGGAAAGCTCGTCGGAACAGTGATGCTCACGCACGACGGGAGGAAGGGGTGGATAAACAGGCTCGCGGTTCTGCCAGAAATGAGGAACAGGGGGATAGCGACGAGGCTGATCGAAGAATCGGAAAGATACTTCAAGGCCTTGGGATTCGAGATCTTCTGCGCGCTAATAGAGAACGATAAGCTTGAGAGCAAGAGATTATTCGAGAAGCTGGGTTACAAGAGGGAATCGGAGATCGAATACTTCGCGAAGCGGCTCAGAAGAGAAGCATGAATCCGGGGATTGAGCGAGTTGAAGATCGGAACCGGTGTCAGGTTCATAGCCGTTGACGGACTGGACGGTTGCGGGAAGGACACGCACGCGGCGCGCCTAAGACAGCTGCTCGAAAAAAGAGGAGAGCGGACGACTATCATCTCTCATCCCTCATCTCGACGGCTCGGGAGACTGGCGAAACGATCGCTTCAGGGGAGGGGGAAGTTGGCGAGACTGGGCGCCACACTGTTCTATATTGCGGATGTCCTCGCATCGGTCCGCTGGCTGAAGAGACAGAACGAAGGCACGGTCATTTTCGTGAGATATCTCATGGGCGCAGCCTATCTGCCTGAGCCGCTCGCGCCGATTGGCTACCGGTTCTTCAGGAACCTGCTGAGGTTTCCTGACATTGCGATATTCATCGATATCGAGCCCGAGGTAGCGCTAAGGCGCATCCAGAAGCGCGACCACAGGCGCGAAATGTTCGAGGATCTCGAGAAGCTCAGGAGCGTCAGAGTGGTAGCGAAATCGCTCCTCGCGGATGAATGGGTGGTCATCGACAATAGCATCGATGGCGAGGTCCCCTTCGAAAGACTGGAAGAGGTCCTGAGAGCAAGGGGAGTTATTTGACTCAGGCGCCGATCACGTGCAGGAAAAGACCAACCAGGAGCGGAAGGACGAGGTTGTCCACCGATCCAGGGGTTATAGCCTCCAGACAGGCAACGAGCAGCCCGATGCCCAGACCGAACGGTATCATCAGGGTCGGCATGAAGAACTGCGGATATCCGATGATGTCGAAGTAGAACCAACCGATTATGATCACGGAGACTGTTGTGAACAGGAACACCGCGGAACTCCCCTCGAGGGTCCTGTTTGGAAGATACATCCTCTTCCCGAACCTCTTACCTATGAGGTCCCCCATACCATCCCCAAAGGACATGCTGGCGATGGCAACGGAAGCCGCGAAGAGATCGTCGAACAGGAACCATGCGATCACGGTCCATGAGATCGCGTAAAACACGAGCCCGTATGGATGCCCCTCGGCGGAGATGGTCCCGAGGGAGCTGTTTCTGAGCTTCTCGATCGGCGAAATTGGTGTGAATAGGAGGAGTATCGGAACGAACGGGAAGGCTGCGAGCAGAGACATGACCCAGCGGGTGTCAAACAGCCACCAGAAGAAGACGATGCCTCCCGTCAGGATATGTACTATCTTCCTCGGGTTGCGTGTCTTCGACCTGAGCAGCCTTGCTATGAGTATGATCACCGCGACGTATGCATATACCCCTATCAGTCCGATGATGTCGCCGTCCGTCAGCAATGCCATTGCGGCAAATATAGACATTTATTCAATATAGTTTTCTGAGGCTCCAAGAGGGCGTTCATGAGGAAAACCAGGGCTTCTTATGGAGCGCACATCAAGACTCGCCATCCGTCCTCTGTTCCTGGGATTTTTCGGTATTTCTCTGGCAAGAGATCATTGATTTCTAGAAAGTAATATCATCGTCCAGACTCGTACAAGGTTGAGATACAGCGATGACCGCGCGAAGGCCGCCGGAGGACAAGCAGCTAGCAAAGAAGATCGCAGAGCTTGAGGAATCCATCAGCAGGATCAGGGAAGGCTATGGAGAGTTTGGCCAATACATGGAAGTCCTGAGGGAGATATCGGCAAGATACTTCCGGCTTATGGAGCTGTACTCGAAGCACGGCGGGATATCAGCGGATATGGCCGTCCCGGAAATCAAGGACACGATATCGAAAGAGATCATCAGGATACTTGTTGACAGGGCCGACAAGGGAGGCTCGGGATTGAACCTCTCGGACATCACCAGGGAATTAAAGATGAGGCGCGGCACCGCGTCAAGAAGGATAGTCCGCGAGAGGGTGAAGGGGCTCGTCGAGCGCGGGATCGTGAAGAGGACGTCCAAGGAAAAACAACCGTCATACGCGATATCCGAGGAGCTGATCGAACGCTAGTACGACCTTCTGGGACTCGGGAAGAGATAAGGCGTCGATGGCCACGGCTGGTCACAAGTGGCCGACTAGTTGTTATCCTGTGACCATGCATCATATTCTCAGAGACACGAAAAGGATGGTGAGGAAGAATGTCGGAAAATAGCCATAATATGCCCGACGCGCAGCAGCTGAAGGAGATATTGAGCACGGTTTCGACGGAGATACCGAAGCTCATAGAGGCGATAAGTAAGAGCCTCCTGAACACCGAGAACGCGATCCAGATGGGGAGGACGATCGCGCAGTTCTACTCGGAGCTCGTGAAGGCCGGGATGCCCCCGGACAAGGCGTACCAGCTCACGAAAGACTACATGCGCAACTTCAGCATAGCTGGCATCATGTCATCTGCCATCGATTCGGGCAAGAAAGAAGAATCGAACAAGTGAGCCAGACGGGCAGACGGTGAGCATGATGTCGAGCAACGGCAGAGAGGAGATTCTCAGGATAGCCCCTGTCGTCATGATAGCAGCGCCGAGGCTCGTCCTGAGGCTCCTAATAGCTTACCTCAGGTTCATGGGCCGAGCGGACAAGGCGAGTGCCCAGCTACGGAAGAGCATGATCGACGAAGGTGTGCCGAGGGAGCTCGCGGAGAGCATCGCCAGGGATTTCAGGGATCAGACCAACCTCTGGAACCTCGTCACGAGGCTCAGCCGCAGATGAGCTCCTGTCGGTTGTTGCCTGCATAATGATATCAATTCGTCCCTCCTGCGGCGGTAGCGTATGGCAAGGGAGATAGGCTTCGGCAATTACAGGTTCGATGCCCAGATCTGGGCTATATGGATAGCCGCGGTGATAGGGTCTTTCGGTTTCGGCATAGTCTTCCCCTTTCTGGCAATTTACCTTTCGCAGACCATCGGCCTGAGCGAGATGCTCATCGGCGTCGTGATGATGTCTTACATGGCCATCGGGACCTTCTTCATGATATTCGGCGGCGCGTGGGCCGACAAATTCGGCCGGAAGAAAATAATGGTCATCAGTCTCGTCGGAGAGGGGGGTCTACTGTGCATGTACACTTTCGCGTCCGAGTTCTGGGGGTTCCTTGCGATAGCCCTTGCAGAGGGCGCGATAGGCTCGCTGTACCCACCAGCCGCAAACGCGATGGTCGCGGATCTCGTGCCATCGGACAAGCGCCCTGAGTGCTACAGCCTGATAAGGATCGCGTACAACCTCGGCTCAGCCATAGGACCGATGATAGGTAGCTTCCTCCTGCTCAGCATGAGTCTCCAGCACATGTTCCTCATCGCCGGACTCGCGGTCGGCGCGATGGCGATACTGATCGCTACCAGGACCAGCGAGACACTATCGGTCAAGAAAGGAGAGGAATTCCAGTACAAGGACATGCGACTAGCCGTGAAGGACCGTGCATTCATGCTGTTCTGCGTGCTCGTCGCGATGACCTTCTTCCTGTACGCACAGACTTTGAGCGCGATGCCTGTGTATTCGAACCAGGAGCTCGGCATCCAGATGAGCCTGTACGGGCTCGTGTTCGCGACGAACGCCGGGATGGTCGTTCTTCTGCAGATTCCAGTAACGGCGCACGCGGTCAGGTTCAGGAGGACGACCGCGCTCAGCTTCGGCCAGGGATTGATGGCGCTGGGGATGGTCATCCTGTTCCTCATCAAGGACTTCGGCGGATTAATACTCGCGATGGTCGTGTTCACCCTTGGGGAGCTGTATCATGCGGCGGTGTATTCCACTGTCGTCGCCGACCTCGCGCCGAGGAGGCTGAGAGGCACCTACATGGGCGTGTCGGGAGTGGCGATCGGGATAGGCGATTCTGTCGGCATGTTCATCGGCATGGCACTCCTGGGAGCGCTGTTGGTGCCCGCGTTCCTCTGGCTCATAATGGCCGGGATAGGCATGGCCTCGATGATTGGATACCTGGCGCTCCGGAAACTGATATCGGAAGAGATCGATACCGGTACGCTCGAGCTGGATATCGCAGAAGCAGTGGTCGCCGAAGCTCCGGTGATCATCGTGAAGAAGTAACCGCTCCGCTGCTCGACTGGCAAAGAAAAAAAACCGATAATAATATCGTTCAAGGGTTTACAAATCTCGAGCCGTCCAGAAAAGATATCCAAACAACTCAGAATCTGTTCCTTCTCGGAGGCCTGTGCTTTTCATAGCACGCCCGGCAGTATACAGGTCTCCCTTCGGCCGGCTTAAACGGCACCTCGGCCTCTGCGCCGCAGTCGGAGCACGTTATCTTGTGCATCTCCCGCGGCTGATCGAACCTGCGACCGCCCCTCGGCTGGTCATCCATCTATTCTATCTCCTATCTCTTATATCCGCAAGCATCCTATTCGGATGCTTGACACGAATAGCTACGTCGCTCTTTGTATATATTGGTGCGCATAGAGCAGCCAAAAACCAGGCTATTTCTGCGGTTCGATTATGATTTTCAGCGACGACCCGCCCCTGAGCATGAGTTCAAACCCTCTCTGCGTCTCAGCAAGCGGCAGCCGATGGGTTATCATGTCGTCGACGACGATCTTCCCTGATGCGATAAGCCGCAACGCCTCTTTCAGGTCTTCCGGGGCGGCGGCATAGGAGGTCAGGAGCTTCACCTCTTTCCTCCAAAGCTCGTTCACGTTGAGCGGTATCGGTTCGTCTGGTTTCGGACATGCAAAAAACGTCACGGTCCCTCCCCTATCGACCGATTCTATGCCCTGAAGGAACGCAGGGACGGCTCCGGAGCAAACTATCACCTGGTCCGCGCCTTCCGAGCCGAGCATCTCTCTAACGAGTCCAGGGACGTCGTCCGCCGCATGCAGGACGTCGTCCGCGCCGAACCGCCTTGCCATCTCGAGCCGCTCTCTGGAGATGTCCGTGATGATTATCTTGCTCGCACCGAGATACCTCGCCATCTTGAGATGTAATATCCCCGATATCCCTGCGCCGAGTATCAATACAGTCTGCCCGGCCTTCATGCCAGAATTGCGCATGCTCCGGACCACACACGCCAGCGGCTCTGTGAAAGACCCCTGTTCGTAGGTGACGCTATCGGGCAGCCTTAGCGTTCCTCTTTCGACGTTTATCTCGGGCACGCGCACGAACTCCGCGAAGCCGCCGGGATAGAAATTAGTCGTCCGCAAGGTCTCGCACACGACGTGGTGCCCCGAGAGGCAGTACTTGCACTCGTTGCACGGCACGTGATGCGTCACGACGACCCTGTCTCCCGGCCTCCAGTCGGTCAGATCTCTGCCGACCTCGGCGATGTCACCTGCGATCTCGTGCCCGAGGACCAGAGGTGCCTTCTTGATCCGATACCATTCCATGATATCGCTGCCGCAGATGCCGGCCGCCTGTACCCTGACAAGCAGCTCCCTCGGTCCTATCTTAGGTATCGGCATCTCTTGGAGACGGATATCGCTGTTCCGATAATACATGGCGACTCGCAACTCGACCACTGCCTGTGTCCGGGTTATTTCTTTTTCGTGGAACCCTGAGCGTATATCTGCATTGCTTCCTTGACGTCTGCGCCGTCGTGCACGATCGCCCTGATGGCCTTTATCATCCCTACGGGATTATCCGATTGCCAGATGTTCCTGCCCATGTCGACCCCGATCGCCCCCGCCTGCATCGAATTGTAAGTGAGCTCAAGTGCTTCCTTCTCGGGTATTTTCGGCCCGCCCGCAACAACTATTGGGGACGGACAACCATCTACGACCCTTTCGAAGCCCTCACAGTAGTATGTCTTGATGAGATGCGCTCCTATTTCGGAGGCGATCCTGCAGCAGAGCCCAAGGTATCGCGCGTCGCGCTTCCCCAGCTCCTTCCCGACAGCAGTCACCGCGACGACAGGCATGCCACATGCCTCGCCCTCATCGACAAACCTGGCCAGATTGAGCAGCGTCTGATGCTCGTGAGGCGTCCCGACGAATATCGATAGCGCGACTCCGCACGCGTTTAGCCTGAGCGCATCCTCCATGCATGTTATGATCCCCTCATCTGACAGATCAGGACCGACGATGCTCGTCCCGCCTGACACCCTGAGGACGACGGGGATGTCCGTATTCGAGGGAATACATCTCCTGAGCACGCCTCTCGTGAGCATTATGGTGTCCGCATACGGCACGAGCGGCATTATCGTCTCTTTGGGTCGCTCAAGTCTGCTCGTAGGACCCAGGAAATATCCGTGATCCACGGCGAGCATCACCGTATGTCCTGTCTTCGGCTTGATAAATCGCGCAAGACGATTCTCCAATCCCCAACTCATTAGACCAGACCTCTCAGCGTTCTATCCAGATGTAATTGGGGAAGAACTTGGATATTTATTAATCCACCGTGCCGGCTCCAAGGAGGCACTCATCGGATTTGAATACGCCCACCTGATCTTCTGGCAAGCAATATGATTGTTCGAGAAATCAAAAGGAAAATATTGGGATGCTTCAGCGAAAGCTCTATTTATGCATCAGAGGCATTCATTTTCTAAGGGGTGTTCAAATGGCTGAGGAGAAGAAATTGTCTGTAGCTGAGGTCAGGAGAACCATCGCGACATCCCTGGCGACTGCCTTTGGTTTCGTTATCGGCCTGTTATGGAACCAGGTCGTCATGGGAGGCCTGAAGGTCGCAGGTGTCGACACGACATTTCAGAGCATAGATCTTGGAGGATGGATCGGTTACGTGATAACGGCCGTAATCATAACGGTCGTTATGGTCGTCTTCATCGTTCTAGTGAGCCGGTGGGGCAATAAGTAACGGCTCTGATGGCCTCGAAGAATTGCGGACGAATCGCAAGACTAGATGCGAACCGTTCGTCATGTTCAAATCCCCTTCCCACTATTCTTTATCAGAATACCAATGTGCATTCACGGAGAAAACTGGAATGTTTATTTCGGATACTCGTGACCGCATATCGGACAGACTGTATCACCGGGAAGGCGTACATATCCGCATTTCGGGCACATCGACTTGCGCCCCTTCTTCGGGGCTATCCCGTACCCGGGGATAGGGAAATTGAAATTCATACCGCAGGCGCTGCAGGAGGTCGCAGTATCAGGATTCTCGGTGCCGCACTTGGAACATCGGATGACCATTCTACCAGACGATTGTATTGATTATGCAGGTTATTTGATTTTTCATCGCGGGTTCAATCTCAGAATCTCGTAATTCAGAAATACAACGACAGATACCCATGCGATGTACGGGATCAGCAGGAGACCTGCAATGAGGTCCGCTGACAGGAATGAGATCATAGTAAGCAAGATCGCGGCCCAGAGGGCGAAGACCTCGATCAGGGGCTGTCTCGGATTCCTGAGCCTGAAGAACAGAAACGACCAGACGATATTGAGTCCCGGTTGGAGGAAGAACAGGACGATCTGAACGTAAATCCGATCCAGAGGTCCGGATATCCAAACCAGCCAAGCGGATATTGCCATGAGGATATACAGAACGGACCAGATGGTCCCGATTAGTCTCCCAGAAGGGCGGCCATGAAGGCTTCCGCAGATATTCGTACCAATCATCGATCGATTCGCCCGTCGCGGCTACGCCCAGGACGGAGGCCGCCCAGACATATCGCAAGGAAGCAAATAAGCGATATCCAATCGGTCATCGGAACATCTACGATTGAATGAATTTCACGTACTCAAGGCCTTCGTCTTTCTTGAAGGCAGTGAGCATTTTCCTTACCCTCTCCGCCATTCCTCGGACGAGGAATATGTCGAGGCACTTGCTGTTCCTCAGGTGAGAGTGCATCTGTGTGGTTATGATCTCCTGATATTCGTGTTTTGACTCGTCGAGTTTGTTCTCGTCGCTCTGGTGATGCACGACGATTAGAATCCCCTCGACCTCACCGCGGAGAGAGTCGCGCTCCTTAGCCTCGATCTCAGCCGACCTGAGACACGCGCGGATGGTCTCGCTCCTGCCTGCAAGTCCGAGCTCTTCCTGTATCCTGTCCAGGAGTTCGAGATTTTTCTTGGTCAATGACACGCTTATCACGGTCATATCTCTCGCCCGATAGAGGATGTTATTAACCAATATATAATGGATTGCTGAAATGTTAATAGAAATTGCTTTATTTATTAATAATATTGTGCTCAATTAGAATGAGGTGAATTAGAATGAGGTCATTTCTGAAACGAGAAAATGATGGCATATATCTTGTGATAGCAATAGTCAGCGCAGTCATTGTTATCGCGGCGATATCGACGCTCGCATTCACTTCAAGCCATGAAGATAATAGGCTCAAGGTGGTAGCGAGCTTTTATCCAATCTGGTTCTTCGCATCCGAAGTGGGCGGGGAAAAGGCGAACGTGCAGATGCTCATCCCTGACAACGTCGAGCCGCATTCCTGGCAGCCAAGCCCATCGGATCTGGTCATGGTCAGCGATGCGGCGTTGTTCATATATAACGGCGGGGGCTTGGAACCCTGGGTGGACGAGTTTGTATCACAATCGCATAACCCAAACATGATAATTATTGATACGAGCGTGAACATAACTCCGATAACGGTAGGAGGAGGATATGAGGATCCGCACTTCTGGCTCGACCCACTGAGCGCCAAGATTCAGGTGAAGAACATCCTAGAGGGATTCAAGAGTGCGGACCCATCGAACGCGAGCTATTACGAACGTAACGCGAATGCTCTTCGGGATCGGCTCGATATCCTACACGAGGATTTCGTGGAAGGGCTGAGGAACAGAACGAAGAACGTGATAGTGACCACACATGCGGGATTCGGGTATCTCGCACACAGGTATGGTTTCGAGGCATACGCTGCCTTGGGCATATCCGCGGACCAGATGCCGAGCCCACAGGACCTTGCTGAGCTCGTCGAGATAGTGAGGGAGTTCGATCTGCATTACGTCTTCGCCGAGCCTCTCTACTCGGATGCAGTCATCGAGACGATCGCGAAGGAGACCGGCGCACAGGTGCTGATACTCGACGGCTTGCACGGGAGGAGCGGCGTCCACGCGGATCTGGACTATTTCGAGATAATGCATGAGAACCTGAAGAATCTCAAAATAGGTCTTGAGGTCTCTAGCTAGTCTCAGGTCTCTGCTAGGAAGGATGAGAGATGGCGAAAGTAATCGAACTCGAGCACGTCAATGTCGATATCGACGGCACCAGGATACTGGAGGACGTCACGTTGGACGTCTCGAAGGGGGACATCGTCGGAATAGTTGGGCCGAACGGTGGTGGCAAGACGACTCTCCTGAACGCAATACTGGGGAACATCAGGATATCCTCGGGTAAGATAAGGCTATTCGGCAAGGACCTGTCGGAATTCAAGGAATTTGACAAGATAGGTTACGTGGCACAACATGCGATACAGTTCGACCCCGTGTTCCCCGCGACCGTCGAGGAGATAGTATCGCTCGGATGCGTCTCCCGGGAGAAGCTGGGGAGGAGGCTGTCTGCGAAAGATAAGGAGGATGTGAGGAATGCGATGGAGCTCGTGGGAATCACCGAGCTCAGAAACAATAAGATAAGTAATCTGTCCGGAGGCGAAAAGCAGAGGGTGTTCATCGCAAAAGCCCTCGTCAGAAGACCGGAACTCCTCATCCTAGACGAGGCGACGACCGGATTGGATGTCTGCATACAGGACAAATTCATCGCGCTGTTGAGGAAGCTCAGGAACGAAAGGGAGATAACCGTCATGACGGTGTCGCACGACATCTCCGGTGTGATGTGCCAGGCGAACAAGCTCGTCGTCGTCAGCAGGAGGGTGCAGTCCATGGAAATCACCCCTACATCCGATCCGACGCCGCTTCTCAGGGACGCCTACGGGGAACACTTCACGTTTGTTGTCCACCACGCTCCCGAGGAGTGCCCGCCAGGAGTGCGATCATGATCGACCTCGGCGAGTTCTTCCGGATGTTCGGATACGAGTTCGTCCAGAACGCGCTCATCGGAGGCATGTGCGCCGCGATACTCTGCTCGATTCTCGGCGTATTCATAGTCCTCAGGAGGGCGTCGCTGATAGGCGAAGGGGTGGCTCACCTGTCCTTTGGCGGCATCGCCGTAGGTATATTCTTCGCGATCTACCCGCTGTACACCGCGCTCATCCTGTCCGTGACAGGCATATTCGCGATAAGCTTCCTGCAGCGAAGGAAGATAGTCTACGCAGAAACAGCGATAGGCATTTTGTTCTCTTTCGGCATGGCCCTTGGTGCCGTAATGGCCAGCCTGGCCGGCGGGTTCAGTGTCGACCTGTTCTCATACCTGTTTGGCGACATCCTCACGATATCTAAGAGAGACCTTATCCTGATACTGCTTCTCACAGCGGTCGTGCTCGCGTTTATCGTTTTGCTATTCAAGGAGCTCATGCACATGACCTTCGACGAGCAGGGCGCTAGGCTCTCCGGGATACCGACCGTGTGGCTGGACGTCGCGTTCAATCTCATAGTCGCATTGACGGTCGTGGTATCCATAAAGATCGTCGGCACACTCCTAGTCTCCTCGCTCATAATAATCCCTGCGGCCTCGTCGTTGCAGTTGGCGAAATCCTTCAAGGGGACCGTCAGGCTGAGCGTTGTCATCGGGATTCTGTCAGTCCTGGCAGGTCTGATTTTATCGATAGTCATCGCGCACATCGCCACTGGAGGGATCATAGTGATCTTCAGTATCGGCATCTTCATCATATGCGTTCTTTGGAAGAGATTCGTTGCGAGAGGTGCACCCGTCGAGCAGACAAAATCCTCCTGCCAATGACTCTTGGCCATCTCATCGGCAGCTGTCTTCTTGATTTGCGCTGCAAGCTCTTGCGTTCGATCAGAAAGGCGAATGTGAAAGAATTGGCATGTAAGGGGTTTCGAAATCGGGACCGCGACTACGCCTTGGTTCCGCCCTTCTTCCTCCGGCTGATGGCAATGATCATCACGATCACCAGAGCAATCGGGACGATTATCAGGGCGAGTGCTACGACCGTCCCGAGCCAGTACACCGGCGGTTTCTCATAGGTCGCCATGTTCGTATACGCTGTATAGACAGGGTCATGCTCCACTCGGTAGCCGTCCCAGTTCGGGAATGAGACCGCATACCAGAGCGGGTTCGCGTTGAATCCCTGTTTGTTTTGCGGCACCAGACTCTTGTTGGCAAGGTCCCAGGGTCCGGAGTAGTGGCTCTGGACGTAATCGCTCATCGCGTATGCAAATACGCTCATCGTCCCGGCAGCGAATCCCAGCTGCCAAGCGACCAGAAGAAGGTCCACCGCCTTCGCGCTGACTATCGCGTTCAAGGCGTCCTGGTCTGCTCTTATGATCGCTCCAGAAGACTCATTGATGAGGTCGAATGTACCCCGCGTGCCTATTCTCATCGCGCGCTCGCCGTCATCGCCCACCTTGAGAACGATGTCATCGTCCAACGCAGTATTCAGATCAGGATTTATCGCATATCCTGAGCTGTTCCCAGCCGCTCCTATGTACTTGGACGTGAACACGGTCATGAAATGGACGACGCTTATGCCCATTGTATCTGGTATGTCATGGGGCTTCACCTTGATCGGAATCCCGAAGAGGATTGCCCATAGCTCCGTCACCTGGCCGAGCGTGTAGAAGGTCTCTGCCTTGAGTTCCCCGGTCTCGTTATCCATCGAGATGTCATAGACGACCTTCAGCTCGCTGAACTTCGCCACCCAACCGCTGGCATATATCATGCTCGCGACGAAGTTCTGCGAGACTATCGCGTACAGGTTCTGGTATTGAATTCCGAACCTGTAATGTCCCGGGCCGAGCTTTTGTACCGGGATGACGTTCACTTGCGGGACATACGTTGCATTGATCAGGCTGGCGGCGCCGAACGGAATAACGTAGTACACGTTCTCATTCCCTGGATCTGGCAAGCCGTTCGACCCGGGTCCGGTGCCATTGTACGTATCATCGAACGCCATCAGGAACGCGAACACCGCGCCAATGAAGACCTCGCGGTCCTCGGGCGTATAATAGTGCATGCCGAAGAACTGGTACGGGAAAGTGCCCGTCCCGTTCTCGTTCTCGATCGTGTTGAGAGACAGCAAAAACGCTTGCGCATCTCCGTAGTTCACATAGGACGCAGAGAAGGTGAGATTGACCTTGTTCTCGGCCTGGACCTTGATGGACGCATTCGTCCAGTACTCCTCTTGGAACGTGTGGCCGAACAGTTGCTGCTCATCGCCATCGTTCCAGGTTGCAGGCGGAAATGCACTTGCGTTCACGGCCACCATGACACAAATCGCGATCGATAAGGCCGCAATCAATTCTCTTTTCATACGAAAACACCCTGCGATTCACGTATCGGAATTATTCCAAAGCATCCGTAATGGCACGTTATAAGGTTGTCTGTGAGGTTATCACTCATGAAATCCGGTTCATCGAGAAGCTGGCAATAGGCGATTACGGATGCTTCATCAGTTATTGTATGCGAATTCGATTACTGCCGAAGATCCGCCGGATTGGTATCATATTATCATAGAGCGTGTTATAATATGAAGAACAGGCTGAATCGAAAAATGAACGGCTCGCAAGCAATCCGGAACGAAAGAAATATGCTGGCGCCACTGGCGATCTCTGACCGCCGTGACACCATCCGCCCGAAATGGATTTCCTCCCTACCTATGGCGATCAGAGATAGACCTCGCCGGCGATGCCGTCATAGGTGACCGCTCGGACGTTCTGGGTGTACTCCTGTACCGCAATAGCAGCATAGGCCGCGGCCTCCTCGAGTGAGACCACGCCGTCTCCGTTCTCGTCACCTGCGCCAGTCATCGCCTGAAGGATGCAGTATGTGTACACGCCGTTTTCGATCGGGATATTACAGCCCCTCATATCGCCCTCATAGGACATCTGGTGCACATCCGAGCCCGCCATTATGAGGCGCCCCTTCTTGCCAAGCTCATCTATCTGCCCAGCGGCGTAGCAGCAGTCGAATATCATTACTGTCTGTGATGCCTTGCAGGCAGCGAAATAATCCCTCAGCTGGTCATCGAATATCAAGGTGGAATAATCCCCGAGGTCCGAATCGTACGGCATAATGCATTGATCGTTCGACTCGTCCTTGTCCGGGACAGCCCACTTGTCGGCGAAGAAGCTGCCGTGCCCGGAGTAGAAGAACAGGGCCATACCTCGTACGGAATTGGCGCATAGCCAGCTGATACCTGCGACGATGTTTGCTCTCGTTGCGGACTCGTTCAACAAGACCTTGATGTGCGACGGCATCCAACCCTCTTTCACGAGGAGTTTGTACATGTCGAGCGCGTCCTTGTGACAGTAAGTCAGGTCCCCATATCCTGCATAAGGTCCGTAGTCGGATATCCCGATCAACAACGCCCATTTCTGTCCATCCGGGATACTGGCTGCACTGGCGAGTGGAACAGCCGCTTAGCGAAACCAGAAATATCGCCGCAATGGTAAATGCGACAACCCTTGTTCTCATCAACAGCATATTTTTGACTCCCCCTCTTTTTCTCTCTGCAAGCCGACAGAGATCGATATTTTGGCTTGCATTGTCATCATTAATACATGCTTCAAAGCGATTTAAACGTATTCCTGAGAGCCTCCGTGTGGACTATGTTAAAACTATGGTTTCTGGAATATTATCAAGAATGATAGAACATCCTAACACCAGGTTCAAATTTGATTCTTAGGAGAATGGGATTTTAAAAATAATGAGATTGATGCATCGCTCTGTTCTAAATATTATATAGCCAATCTGAGCACATTCAATCATAAATTCAGATTTTATTCCCCCAATCTTTCAATTTTCCGATTGTATAAAAATAGATGTGTACCTCATTTCTCTTACAATAACAGGTAAGGCGTCTCAACAATAAGAAATGGGCTCACCCGGATTCGAACCGGGGAACTTCTGCGTGTCAAGCAGACGTCATAACCACTAGACCATGAGCCCTTGTGCGGATTTCAGAAAGTCAAACTCGTGTATAACCCTTTCTGAGAAGGAGATTGACGGTCCCAGGGAGCTAAATGCGCAAGCCTGACATGGGAAAATGTAATAGAATATGCACAAATGTCTCCTGTAGGATGAAAGACCAGCGGATAACAGTATACACAGGACCCGGATCGTCGAACTCCTGGGTCTGGCTCGCGGATTTTCTGGAAAAATACGATATCCTCAACGTTCATTTTTCGCCTCACCCAGAGGATTTCTTGAAATCCTCCGAGAGAGCGATCGCAATAATCCCCGGGGGAGACACGTTCGCCATGGCGGAATCATTCGGTGCCGAAGGACTGAGAAGGGTTGAGAGACTGATAGCCGGCGGAACGACCTATATTGGCATCTGTGCCGGTGCGTACCTGCCCTTGCGGAGCTCGATCCATCCGCTTTCGGCCTTCAACCTCGTCAACCTCAGGATCTCGAACATCTCTTCTTCCCTACCAGCGACGATCAAGGAGGCTGAGAGATATTCTGTACGATACGGTTGCGGATATGTGTTTCATCCCGTCAGAGGGCCGGTGAGAATGACTGGTGATACCGACGTTGTCGCTCCTCTCTATGGCGGACCGATCGTCAGGAGAGATCAGGGGACCGAGAGAATCAGGCTCCTGTTCGACCAGCTCACCGAAGAATCCGAGATACTTGTCGGAAGAGAACTTTGCGAGCGGATAATGATAGGAAACGCTGCATGTGTCGAAACCCCATACGAAGAAGGAAGGCTGCTGCTCGTCTCACCTCACCTTGAGCATCCCGATTATCCGACAGCGAACAAGTATTTCGCCGCTCTGATTTGCGGGTACAGCAGTTGCCATGCTCCTCACGAAAGCGAATGCGAATCCGTCAATGATGGCGCCGAGCTAAGAGGGATCATAGCGGATCTCAGGGTAGCGGCGAGCGGCCTGGAGGACAGGTCCTGGAAGATAGGTATAAAGTATTGGGAATCGGAAAAGCTGCTGTTCTTCATCGAATCCGTCAGAAGACGCCTTGAGGAACTGCGCAAGAATAGTATCGATTTCGCCCCGCCTATCGAATCGCTCGAATCTTTCAAGGCAGCCCTTAAGGGATTGAAGAATATGGAAAATGATGAGGAGGGTATCGAAAAAGTCTTGAACGCCTTATCCAAGGGCGCGTCGAGCTTCCTCAACGCATATTTCTCATTCAAAATGTCCTTCAATTGATATTCAAGGAGATTTGGGTTTCGAAGCGCGGAATAACCGCGCTTTGCCTACTGGAACCGGCCTTTGAATACGTAGACCGGCTTCTTGGGCGCCTGGTCATTAAGCTTCGTCGGAACATCGTTGGATTTGACTCGTGCTGCCGACTTTAGCATGTCAGTCTTCTTGCTCGTCTTGCTCACCCCTTTTCTTTTGCTAATATATATAACATACAATAATTGCATTTATAATACTAATCCTGATACTTGCATTCATTGTAAATCGCATCTCGTCAAGAATTCTCTTGGGATAACACCGTGAAAAATCCGGCATCGTGAGATGAAATCCGATATGTTTTCAGACGTTCGTGATTGTTCTAGAGACTAATCTTGAGTGGTTCTCTTGTACATCCTGCAACGGATACCATCTGGTAGATGAATAATTTGCAACTGAGCATGGTAGGAGTCCGCGATCGTATTGAACATCGGTTGCGATGCCTGTTATGTAAAACAATCGAAGAGATATCGGAAGAATTGAAAAGTTTGAAAGGACCTTTTCTTTTCCCTGTGTGCTCAAGAAATGTCCTCCCCCTTCCTCTCGAATGCCAGAGGAAGGGAGGGGAGTGGCCGTATTCAAGATGTCTCTTTTCGACCACGCGCTCCTCGTATCGCAAGAACGATGGCCAACATGCCGATGACCGGCAAGAGGAGCGTCCCGAATTCCGGAATCATTATGACCGTTATCTCCTTGGTCATCGTGGCCCAAGTCAGCTCGACGCTGAGGCACTTGCCCAGGTCTTGTATTTCCATCAGATTGCCTTCCCAAGTGGAGTTCCACTTGTTCGGATCGAAGTACACTCTCATGCCCGGGATGCTTGCGCCCCACTGAAGCTCCACCACGAAGAAGAAATAGGCATCCGAGACCTGAGCGACAATCGCATCGGGATCCGATGCTGACACGCTGATGATCACGACGTTCCCGCTCAGGTTGGTGGTCGAGTTCACAAGGCTGTCCGTGGTATTGCTCCAGACGAGATCCCCGTTGTCCCTGTACAGGCTGAATGACCTGAACGTCTCGTTCATTTCGGAGGGGGTAAGCGGGGTAATACCATCCAGGGCGTACATCTCAAAGCACCATCTCGTGACGACCGCGGGGAGGTCGGATAATATGCCGTTCGGCCTCACGCGTATCCTGAGGATGGCAGCGCTGTCGTCAGCGTTTATCGAGCCAGGCGAGACGTCAGCCACGTATTCCGATACCTGGGCCCCGATATTCCAGTAGATATACATCCGTGCGTTTATAGTCAGCGCTATGATCTCGGAATCGCAATCGTTATCCAGGTCGGCAGCCAAGACCACCAAAACCCGATTGTTCGGTGCTCCCACATCCTGCGCATCCCAGATGTTGGAGAACGGCAAGATGCCGCTGTTTATCAGTACCACGACCTCGTATGCATCGTTCACATCTCCTCCGACAACGAGATCGACGTCACCGTCGAGATCGAAATCCGCGGCATCAAGGCTCCAGAGGTCGTCTAACATGGTGCGAGCTATAGAGGTTGACCATAGGCCATCATACGGCGTCCCGTCGTTTTCGAGCAAATAGATCCGATTGGAGCCGTACGACTCGGAAACCGCCACATCCATATCGCCGTCCTTGTCAAAATCGGCCGCGACTATCCCTGAGGGGTACGAAGATACGCCCATCCTTCCTATGTCATGCCTCGGCCAATAGCCGCTGAACGGCGATTTGTCGTTCTCATAGACGACGGTCTTGTTAGTCCCGGAGTTGCCGCCTGCCACGATATCGAGTGACCCGTTTTTGTCGAAGTCTGCGACTTCGAGAGATACAACCGCACCGGGGAAGGTCTGATCGACACCGTTCATCGTCCATCCACCGTCGAACGGCGTCCCGTCATTCTGATAGCACCTGATCATTGGTGCGGGATTGCCAGTGCAACCGACCACGATATCGATGTCCCCATCAAGGTCAAGATCCCCAGTCCTGATGTGAGCGTAACCAATTGTAGGAACATTCTCTATCGTTACACGTATCCATCCGCCTGTCCAAGGACTGCCGATATTGTACCACACAAAAAGATAGCCCGAGATCCCGCCGATGATCTCGAGATCTCCGTCCATATCTAAATCCGCAAGCGCGACCGACTTCACACTGGCTCCGACTGAGATATAATAATACTCAGGAGGACCAGGATGCGTATTCCTAATCAGAACTATCTCGCCAGTCGTGGTATTCAGGTTCCGAGCGATCACGCCGTCGAGGTCACCGTCATTATCGAGATCTCCGACAGTACCATCATTGGGAGCGTTGCCTATCAGTTCGTATCCGGATGAATAGAACGGCATGTTCCGATGCATCAGGACATTCTGCCATGAGAGGCAGGTCCCTCCGCCGCCAGAATAATCGAAATGCCCCGAAAGCGAATCGAGATCCCCATCACGGTCTAGATCCCCGAGGCCGACTGAGAGGACCTTACCCTCTCCGCCGTAACCCAAGAGAGTTGCGTTCCAAGTATCGGACCAGCAAGCGTGATCGTTTGCGATAGTTAGGACTCTTCCGGCATCATCCGTACCCGCAAAAACGTCTTTCCAACCATCGTTATCCAGATCCCCGAGGAGGATCGCGGTAGCGTTAAACCCCAATACGCCAGATATCGAAAATCCGGTCATCTGATCCCAGGAATGAGCTCCTCCGAGGTTCTGCCAGGCATAGACCTCTTGCGCGTCGTCAGAGGTCAGGACATCTACATCGCCGTCGTTATCGATATCCCCCAAGGCGACATCATTGATAGAGGCGCCTCGGTCGCTCACGTCGCATAACAGGTGCTGCGTCATCTGCGTGTTGAACGGGTCGTAATTGTTTTCCCAACCGACGACAACGCCCGACGCATGTCCGGCTACCAGGTCTGGCCATCCGTTATGATCGATATCCGCAACATCGATGGAGGTCACCGCAGACGCCGGAACATATCCCGTTGCCAGCCCTACCCAAAGCCCGCTGAATGGCGTTTGGTCGTTCCGCAGGAATACGACATTGAGACCATCGATACTATTGTCCGCAACGGCGACATCGGTCCAACCATCGTGATCGAAATCCGCCGCGACGAGCCCCGTTATCCCGACACCAGGTATCATCGCGGCCGTCGACGTTATGCGGTTCGGAAGCCCCCAGCTCTCGAATGGGGTATGATCGTTCCGCCAGCACCAGACATTGCTGTCGTCATCGCCCGCCACTATGTCCAGCCAGCCGTCGTTGTCAAGGTCCGCGACCACGACACATGTACCGGTCTGTAAGGCGAAGTCCCCGACCGTATAAGCATCCCAGAGCTGCCATGGATCGGCGGTACTGCGCCAGATTGTGAGGTCGTTGTACGATACCGTTATCACTTCGAGGTCGCCATCGTTGTCGATATCCCCGACTGCGATCGAATTCACGTCTCCAGAAGACGCCCCTATCGTCGTCTCGGATTTGAACGATATTTGGTCCCGCTCGTTATAGTACAAAGTTCCCAGTGGAATCTCGTCCTGCGGGTTCGATGCCTGCAAGGGTTTATTTGCAACCAGCATCGAAACCACGGAAGCGGATATTACCAGGATGATCGACACGAACAATGCGAATATACGCTTGCGCCTCTTGTCATCATATAATCGTGATCTATCAATGGCAAGCCCGTGCGCTGTCATCATCTCGTTTTCTTTTCCGGTAAGAGAACCGCTCATGCCTATTCGGATATTCTTCATTCAAATCCTCTCCAATGATCCACGGACGCTATCTGATTAATCCCCGGAAGATATCGAACCGCCCATGATACATATGACCCTCTTCCGGGTCCGGTCCTGAATGAATCTCGGCCGAATAAAGAGTTTGCGATTGAGTCTCAGCTCTGGGAACGGTTTATATGGCTCCCGAACACTCACTTCGTACAGATGACATCGGGAAATGCGAATAAGAAATACCTTTTCGAGAGGATCGGCGTATATGGAGGATTCCTGGTCATCCTGGCATTGGTGACCATGGTAATGCTTGCACTCCCGTACAAGAACACCTACATCAGTGAGTCAGGCGTGAGCGAGACATATCTCTCAGCTTTTGTATCGATGGCCGTCTTGGCGACGGCTGTCCTGATTCTCGGAACGTTTTATAATATGCTCATCTGGATGGAGGGCATGGTATCGAATGTCGAGAGCGATGCTCCGCGCAGCAGGAAACTCGTTGTCTCGACCAAAAGATTTCTCAAGGCGATCTTCAGTAAGGAGTTCTGCGAGCATCTGAAGGTTTTCCTGTTGGATTCTATCCTGTTACGCAAGCTCTGGAGGACGAGCAAGGTCCGATGGTTCCTGCACTCTACCATCCTCATAGGCTTCATAGGGATTCTCGTCCTCGACATCATAACAACGATAGCGTTGGAATCGCTCCATCTCGATTCGTTCATCGACCCGAACGGCTGGGGCAAGCTTTGGGTGAGGGATTTCGGGTTCGACCTCTTCGGGCTCATGATGTTGATAGGGCTGCTCGGAGCCGTCATGAGAAGATTCGTCTTCAGGCCGAAACAGCTGGTGACAGGCCAGGAGGACATCGTCGCGGTACTGCTTCTTTTGATCATCGTCGTTGGCGGGTTCGTCCAGGAGGGATTGGGCATGAGGATTTGCTTCCCGAGCCACTCGTCGCCTCAGCTCTACTCGTTCGTCGGTGCGGCTTTCGCGGCAATTCTGCCTCAGGTATCGATGGAGACGTACGCACAGCTCTGGCTCCTGCACGCCGTCGTCAGCCTGGCGTTGATAGCGTACATCCCGTTCAGCAAGCTGTTCCACCTGCTCGCCGCCCCGCTCGCAAATCAGGTAGATGCGATAATCCGCAGGAGGGAGGAAGGCCGTGCCTAGAAAGAAGAAGCTTGACCTTTCGAGAATCCCGGCGAGCAGCCTCGTCGAGTTCGACGCATGCACGAGATGCGGCGAGTGCTCCATCTATTGCCCGACTGGCGGAGAGGCGGATGAGAAGGAGGAGAGGACGCCGAGGGGGAAGATAAGGGCGTTGAAGAAAGTCATCCGGATAGAAAGGAACCCTATCAGAAGAGCAATCCTTGGCGAGGAAAGGCTAGATAAGATGATCTCGGAGCTAGCAAGGAGCGTATATGAATGCTCCATCTGCGGGATGTGCGGCGAGGCGTGTCCATTATCCCTGAGAACTATCGAGATGTGGGAATCCGTGCGCGAGTCGCTCGTCTCGAGCGGTCTCGGGCCGATGGAGAACCACATATCGCTCGTGAGGAGTATCGAAAACTACGACAACCCCTGGATGCAGCCGAGGTCGATGAGAGGTAGGTGGGCGAGACAGCATAAGAACATCTTAGATGCGAACAAGGTGAAAGTCGACGTGCTGTACTACGTCGGATGCACCGCCTCCTACGACCCCGATATCATGAATGTCGCGAAAAACCTAGCCGAGATATCGAATGCCGCCGGCCTGACCATAGGAATACTCGGACAAAACGAGAAATGCTGCGGCTCGACCCTCCTTCGCCTCGGAGAGGCCGAGAAGGCGAGAGGGCTCGCAAAGGAGAACGCAGATATCTTCAGAAAGACCGGAGCGAAGAAGATCGTGACTGCATGCGCAGGATGTTACAAAACATTGCATCAGGACTATCCGAGATTGGTCGGAGAGAAATTGCCGATAATCCACGTAACCCAGTTTCTCGAGGAACTGCTCCGGGAGAATCGACTGCCCTTGAAGAAAGTCGAAGAGAAGGTCGTAGTGACATATCACGATCCCTGTCATCTCGGAAGACATACGAAGATGTACGACTGGCCAAGGAAGATACTGGCAATGCTCCCCGGGATCGAACTCGTCGAGATGGAAAGGACCAGAGAGCGCTCGAGATGCTGCGGTGCCGGTGGCGGGCTCAAGACGCTCGATCAAGAACTGGTCCTCAGGATAGCGAAGAAAAGGATCGAGGATGCGGAAAGGACTGGCGCTAGTATCCTTGTGACATCGTGTCCTTTCTGCGAACAGACGCTCAAAGATGCCGCCGTGAGGATGGGCGGAAAGATACTGGTAGCGGACATCACAGATGTAGTGAAGAATAGAATCGAGACGGGGAAATAATCATTCCTTTCCGAGCGCCCACTTCCTCGCCTTGTGTCCGCCCGGGCCGCCCCTTTCCTCACGCGCCTTTTCGATGCACTTCTCATCGTCGCAGCAGAACGCGGCGAACAGGAAGTGCTTCGCCGGCTTACCGCAGAACTGGCACTTCTCCTTCTCCACCCAATCGCTCATGTCAGATCAAGCCTTCTTTATGTCCATCGAGAAATCTGCCGCAGGAGCGGAGTGCGTGATATATCCAGCCGATATGATGTCAGCATATGGCGCGTACGACTGTATCGTATCAGGTTTGATGCCTCCCGAGACCTCTATCAGCGCCCTCGGGTTTATCTTCTTGATCTCCTCAGCTGCTTCCGCTACCTGCTTCGGGGTCATGTTATCTACGAGTATCACGTCTGCGCCAGCGAGCGCCGCCTCCCTTGCCTGCGGAAGGGTCTCGACCTCGACCTCCACCTTCTTTGAGAAGCTGAACGTCTTCGCCCTCGATACCGCCTCGGTGATGCTCCCGACTATACGAAGATGATTGTCCTTTATGAGTATCCCGTCGTCTAGCCTGAACCGGTGCGGGTCACCTCCTCCATGGATTATGGCCTTTTTCGCGTACCTCCTGAATCCCGGGACGGTCTTCCTCGTACCCGCGACCCTGACGTTCGGGTTCACGCTCTTCGCCTTATCTACCAGCTCCCTCGTCGCTGTGGCGATTCCGCTCATGAACATAATGAAATTCAGGGCGAGTCTCTCGGCTGTTAGCATCTCCTTTGCGCGGCCTTTCACACGTATCACGATCGTGCCGGGCTCAATGATCTCGCCCTCCTTGACGAGCAGCTCGACCTCAAGCCCCATACGCTTGAACACGTGCTCAGCCTCAACGAGCCCTGAGACGACGCACCTCGATTTCGCCTTGATGATACCAACAGCCAGCTCGTCGCCTATAACCGAGTTCGTCGTAATGTCCCCCTGGCCGATATCCTCAGCCAGGAACCGAGATATATCATCCTGCATGGTCAACGGTCTCTAGAGGGATTGAGGAGATATAAAAGTATGAGGAGCACTAAAGCTCGAACTCCTCGCCGTTCATCGGAAGCAGCACTTCGAACCCGAGCTCCCTCAACGGCTCTGCGAGCAGTTCGCGGTTGTCGCCATGCATAAGTACAACTCTCTCGGGATCGCATGCCTTTACGAACTCGATTATCTCGCTATGTCCCGCATGCGCCGAGAAGTCGAAGAAACTGACCTCGGGGGCGATGCGTTCCAGCTGCCCACGGATGTCCAGCATTCCGGTATCCATCAGCCTACGGCCGTTCGACCCTTCAACTTGATATCCCGTCAGCAGGATGCCGCTCTTCTCGTCATCCTTCAGCTGCTCGAGATAGTCCAGGACCGGCCCACCGTCGAGCATTCCGCTGGTCGTTATTATGACCTCGCCTGAGGATGCTGCCTTCTTCATTCTGGCGTTATGCACTTCATGTCCTCTCCTCCGGGCGTTGGCCAGCTTTTTCGCGGAGCGTATGTATTCTGGGTATTCGAGATAGATCTTCGTGACGCTCTTTCCCATGCCGTCTACCCAGTAGTCGAAGTCGCTGTCGCGCATCAGAAGCATGAGCTCTTGGGTCCTCCCGACCGCGAATGCGGGGACTATTGCCGTCCCTCCGCGCTCAACTATCTCCTCAACCTTGCGCAGGAATCTGTATTCCTCCTTCAATCGGTCCGGATGCTCCCTGCCAGCGTAAGTGGATTCTATTATCAGGTCGTCGCATCTGACAGGATGCGCTCCCCAGACTATCCTCTGGTTAAGCGTATGAAGATCTCCTGTCACAAGCGTTGTCCTCCTGCCCTTCAGCTCGAACATCGTCGCGCCAGGGATGTGTCCGGCGGAATGGGTCGTAATCTCGAATCCGAGGGCGTCCATGCTCTCGCCGAACTCGATGTCGACGAAATCGGCCATCGTCTTTCTGACCGCCGCCTTGTCGTAGGGCTCGGGATAGCCCTCTAGCTGCCCCACCTTGATACTGTCAAACATCAGGAGAATGCTGATCTCCTTAGTCAACGGTGTTGCATACACGCGAATATCGTACCTTTTCGAAAGCCAAGGTATCATACCGCAGTGGTCCAGATGCGAGTGCGTCAGGAACACAGCGTCCACAGGCGGGGATTCCATCGGCAGGGAAGGCGGATCCGTTGCGGTCATGCCGTAATCGAAAAGCGCTCTAGCTCCATCGTTCTCTACAAGTATGCCGAGCCGCCCGACCTCGTGACCGCCTCCAAGGAACTTTATCTTCATCGCGCTTACCATGCAGAGGCACTACATAAAATCTATCGCTCTTGCCTTATCGGCATGAGCGTGAAAGCCAGAAATGACAGGATAATCAAGGCTAAAATGAAGCAAATGACCGCAAACGGGGACTCAGAAATCGGGGCTACCATTAACGGGAAAATAGCACCTACCAAGAAGAAAACGATAAAGAACAAATTGATGGCGACCCAAGCTACCTTCCCATACACCCACTTTCGTCTGATCCCGAGATGGTCAGACTCTATGGTGATGAATTCTTCTCTCGATTGGGGACGGATCGTATAATGCGACCATAATATGTCAAATTCGCGGGTGGGCAATGACGCATCATCGATTAGCTCGTTGGCATCTAGAAAGCGGGCCTCCAAATGATATCCGCCCCATTTCATCTCCAATCAATCAGGCTCTCCATCTGCTGAAAAATGATTGATCCTGAGGCTATTTACGCTTTTCCTCTTGCGGTCTCCTGGCATCATCACCCTACTACCTGCACGATGATCTCCCTGTTCCGCGGACGGATGTCGAGCTCGAGGAGGACTATCTGCTGCCAGGTACCCAAGACAAGGCTGCCGTTCCTAACGGGGACGACGAGAGACGCGCCGATCATCGACGCCCTCACGTGTGAGTGCCCGTTGCCGTCGCCCCAACGAAGATGATGCTCGTATCCGATATCCTTTGGGTACAGCCTGTCCATCGCGTCCTGGATGTCCTTCACAAGTCCCGGCTCGTACTCCACGGTCGTGATCGCGGCGGTACTCCCCGCGACGAACACGCAGGCAAGCCCGTCTTTTATCTTCGATGCCGAGACCTGCTTCTCGACCTGCGCGGTTATGTCATGGATGTCATCCCTTCCAGAGGTCTTGATGCTGAAGCTTCCGGAATAGCAGCTCATGGGATCTACCCTGAAACGATAATCTGACAATCGGGATAAAGCTATTATGAGAATCATCCGCCCGATGGCCAGATTATATATGCCGCGATTGCGAACGATTATATGCATCTGTAGCGATATTCGATACCGATGGACCCATTCCTCATAGCGTTGGCGTTCGTCATAATCGGCATTCTGATGCTAATCGCCGAGGCCGTCACCCCTGGGTCGTTCATCATCGTTCCAGGAACCGTGATCCTAGTGCTCGGGCTGCTCTGGATGATAAATCCCGAGTGGACGCTTGCCTGGTGGTCACCGATAGTGGCCGTGATAGTGCTGGTGCCAATGGTGTTCGCGTCAATCAAGCTCTACCAGATGCTCGCGCCTCCGGCGCCTCCGGAAACCACCGTTGCTTCGTCTCTGATAGGCAAGAAGGGAGTGGTCACAAAGGAGATAATCCCTGGGGACATCTCGGGAAAGGTCAGAGTGGATAACGACATCTGGAGCGCGACAGCCGACAGGCGGATACCTGTCGGTACGAACGTCATAATCAAGGAGAGCAAGGGGGTCCACGTTGTGGTCGAAGAGGAGAAGACCACCTGAAGATCGGGGGATTCGGTCCTGCGGACAGATAGGGGGATGAAGAAATGGCAGACGAGGTATTGATTGCTGTAATCACGATATTTATCATTATAGCAGTCATAATAATCTTGACATCCGGCGTGAAAATTGTGCAGCCCTACGAGCAGGGCATATACATGAGGCTCGGGCGGTTCGTGAGGGTCCTCGGAAGCGGGTTCCATCTCGTTACCCCGCTAATCAACGTCGTCGTTAAGATCGATCTCAGAACCCAGGTCCTGGACGTCCCGAAACAGGAGGTCATCACGAAGGACAACTCGCCGACCAACGTCGACGCGGTAATCTATATCAAGGTCATCGACCCCAAGAAGGCATTCTTCGAGGTCCAGAATTACCGGCTCGCGACCGTATATCTCGCCCAGACAACGCTGAGGAGCAGGATCGGTGATATGGTCCTCGATGAGGTGCTCTCGAACAGGGAACAGATAAACCTCGCGCTGAGGGACGTGCTTGACAGGGAGACGGACAAATGGGGCGTGAAGGTCGAAGCGGTCGAGATTCGGGAAGTCGACCCCTCACCCGCGGTCAAGGCGGCTATGGAGGAGCAGACCTCGGCCGAGAGGCAACGGAGAGCGGCGATCCTCAGAGCGGACGGGCAAAAGAGGGCCGCTATACTGAACGCAGAAGGCGAGAAGCGCGCTAAGATATTGTCCGCTGAAGGGACAAGACAGTCGAGGATACTCATCGCGGAAGGACAGAGGCTCGCGACGATACTCGAAGCGCAGGGGGAGGCGCAGAAACTCAGGATAATGGCGCTCGGCGCGTCGCCGTTGGACTCGAAGGCTCTCACGGTGCTTTCCTTGGACACCCTCAAGGCCGTCGGGAACGGTCAGGCGACCAAAATCATATTCCCGTTCGAGGTCACGAAGCTCATCGAGAACGTCTCCGAATACTTGGTAACCGGAAAGAAGGTCCCGGAGAGGGCGATCTCCGAGGTCAGGGAAATGGAGAAGGTGGTTGGCGAGATAGACAAGGTGCTGGGACCGATTCCGACGATCGATGAGATACATGAGAGCTTCTCGAAGGCGGAGGAGCTAATGGAGACCAAGGACGTCGACACGACCGAGGAGCTAAAGAAGCTGAAGGGGAAGTTTGAAGCGCAAAGGCAAACCTGAGCTGCCGGCTGCATGTGCGACGAGAGGGATGCGCTTCCCGCGCACGGAGTTCGATAGACGTTTGGGCAATGTCAGACGCCAGATGGAGAGGCGCGGTATAGATTTGCTGCTCGTCTATTCGTCCCCCGGTAGCATGAGATATGGCCAGAGGGGACACGTCCTGTACCTGAGCGGATACGAACCCTATTTTGGCGACACGATGATGCTGTTTCCGCTCGAGAATGACATCGAGCCTTTGCTCCAGATAGATCAGGCGGACTTCTTTCCGGAGGAGTGTACCTGGATCAGAAACATCGTCCCCGCACAAGATCCGGTAGCGACTCTCCGGAACTATATGAAAGATAATAAGCTCGGTCAGATCCGCATCGGAATAGTAGGCGAATATTCGATGAACCCTCGGCTTGTCCAGAGGCTCAGCGATTCGAGCGCCTGGAAGATCGAGTTCGTCTCGGAGATACTCGAGAGCGAACGCTCTGTAAAATCGAGATACGAGATTGATTGCATCAAGACTGCGGCGAACATCGCGCATGTCGCGTTCGAGGTCGCGAGAGAGATCGCGTGCCCGGGCATCACAGAGGCCGAAATGGTCGCCCTCGTCGAGAGCGCTTGCCGGCTTATGGGCTCGGAGGGGTTCCCGCATCATACCATGGTCACCTCCGGAGTATTCGAGAAGCATCTTGACTGGTGGTGGTACTGTGGCCGGAGGACGTTAAGGCGGGGAGACCCCTGGAACATGGACCTTGGGACGATGTTCGGAGGATATTGCTGCGACATTTCGAGATCTTTCTGCCTGGGGAAGCCTGCCGAGGAGCACGTGAAGGCTTATTCCATTCTGATATCTGCAATGGAGGAAGCCCGTGAAGAGATGCGTCCGGGTGTGAAGGCATCTAAGGTGAACGATGTGGTGATCGATGTGATGAGCAAGAGGTTCAAAGGCGACTTCTCCGGCATAGGCCACGGGGTCGGTCTCGAGGTGCACGAATGGCCGTTCGTCGGATACCAGTACATAAAGAACGATCCGGTGTATGCCGACAGCAGGCTAAGGGAGAACAACGTGATATCGATCGAGCCGCAGGTCTATCTCCCCGAGTTCGGATACTTGCAGATAGAGGACGAGTTCATTATCACTCGATCCGGAGGGAAGAGGATATCCGATATCCCATTGGAGCTGATGACCCCCAATCGGTGATGAACTTTCATGCAGGTGATGGTATGAAGAAAGTGCAAATCCCGAGCGTGACAAGGCTTTCAGATGTGAAGACGCAGATCTGCGATGACGGCATAGAGACCGATTTCGTGTCAACGGAGGTCTGGGACCTCGGCCTGTACTTCATGGAGCCGGGCATGACGACCATCGTGTTCTCGACGGAGGAGAAGGACGACGGTACCGCGGACGAGTGGTACGGCTGGGCATACGAGTTCTACTACATTGTCCAAGGTGAGTTCACCGTCTGGTACTCAAGAGATGCCGATGAGCTGAGAAAGAAAAGAGCGAAAAGCCTCGTGCTGAGAGAGGGGGATGTGGCCTCTTATCCTCCGAACTGGAAGTACATGGTCCAGAACACAGGGAAGATACCGGGAAGCTTCTTCTGGGGGAAGACTAAGGCTCGACAAGGTGTGAAGGTAAGGCTCATCCCTCCGAAGAGAATCATCAGGTGAGCCTGCTCGTCAGGGCTCCGTCGTATGCGACTATCTTACCATCGACAATCGTGCAATAGACGAACTGGCCTGAGCAACTGTAGACCAGGTTTGAAACCACATTCTCCTTCGTAACCGGTCTCAAACCTATCCGTGTACCGTCGACGACTATAATGTCCGCCAGCTTTCCTGGCTCGATCGACCCTAGCTTGTCCGCCTTCCCGAGCGCACGAGCACCCTCTATCGTCGCAAGATCGAGCACCTCCTGCGCGGTCATGACCGTCGGGTCCCATCTGGAGTGTTTGTGTATCAGGGCGCATATCTTCATCTCGGAGAACATATCGAGCGAATTGTTCGACGAGCATCCGTCCGTCCCGAGGCCAACGATACCCCCAGCCTCCCTGATCTCTATGATCGGTGGGATGCTCCCGACTGCGAGCTTGAGGTTCGAGGTGGGACAATGGGCCACCGACACGCCGGCATCCACCAGCGCCCTCGCCTCTCCTTTCGTTATCCAGCCGACATGGACGGCGACATCGCCTTTGGATAAGAACCCGATGTCGTTGAGCCAATCCACTGGCCTCTTGCCGGTCTTGCCGAGATGCGCGTACACTTCGCCCCTTGTCTCAGATAGATGATATGTACAGAAGGTATGGTGCCTGTCTGCGAGTTCGCGCGCCTTATGCATCGTCTCCTCCGAGCAGACATAAACGCCCTGGGGAGCGACCACTGGCTTGATCAGCTTCTTCCCCTTCACCCTTTCGATGAACCGCGCACAGTTCTTGATCGGTGAGCCTTTCTGCGTGGTCTTGTCATCGTCCAGGACCGCCCAGCCGAGGAAACCGCGTATCCCGATTTCTTCCACGGCCTCAGCGATCTTGTCCTCCGAATAATATATGTCGAGGAACGAGGTCGTGCCCGTAAGGGCCATCTCGGCGCATCCGAGTCTCGCGCCGTCCAGGACGTCCTGGTCGGTACGCTCAGCATCTGCCGCGAATGTCCTCTTCAGGAAATCGTCGAACGAGACGTCGTCGGCAACGCCACGCATCGTCGCCATCGCGACGTGCGTGTGAAGGTTTATCAGTCCGGGAAGGACTATTTTCCCCTTCGCGTCGATTATCTGGTCAGCCTCACTGACCCTGTGCTCTCCCACATCGGATATCTTGTTCCCCTCTATGAGTACGTCCGAGCTGACGATGCGTCTCTGCCTGTCCTGGGTAACTACGATGCCGTCCTTGATTAAGATGCTCAAACGAAGGCCTCCTGGCTCGAAATTATAATAAAGTAACTGGTATTAAGCCCTCTTGGTCATAAGATTGCTATCCGTGGTATTCTTGGGCACTGGCGGCGGGCGGTTCGCCACTATATTGCAGACCCGAGCGACCGGAGGGCTGTACCTGTTCTCCGAGCCAACAAGGCTGCACATCGATCCCGGCCCAGGAGCCCTGGTGAGGCTCAAGGAATGCGAGATAGACCCGACGAAGACGACCGCAATCATCGTTACGCACAACCATCCAGACCATTACAACGATGCGGAGATGCTCATCGAAGCTATGACGCACGGATGCAAAAAGAAGAGAGGGGCATTCATGGCCAGCGAGAGCGTGCTGAACGGCTTCCAGAACCTGGGGCCTTCCGTCTCGAAATACCACGCCTCGAAACCGCTTCAGACGATCGTCCTGAGATCGGGGATGACTTTCGAGCTTGACCACCTGCGGATCTCGACGACGAGGGCTTTCCATTCCGACGCGACGGCGTTCGGGTTGAGGATGGAGTCGGAAGACGGTATACTCTCCATGACTGGCGATACGGCGCTCAGAGAGGAGCTGTTCGAGGACCATAAGGGGGCGACCATCCTCATCCTGTCGGTCACGAGACCGTTGGGCTCACGCATCCCGTATCATCTCTGCACGGAGGACGCTGCGGAGCTCGTGAAGGGGATCAAGCCGAAGCTTGCGATACTAACCCATTTCGGAGCGAAGTTCGTGTCATCGAATCCGGATGTTCAGGCTAACTGGGTGGAGAGGCAATCTGGTGTCAAGACCATATCCGCGTGGGATGGTATGACCGTCACATTGAAGGATTTCGAGTACTCGATAGAGAAATGTATCTCGAGGGAACACAGGGACACGATGAAGATAACCGAGGATTTGGATGACATGATACCTTGAATGAGGTGGACGGAGCATCATGAAGGACACACTCAACGCAGAAGAGATCGCGAAGAGCATCGAACGGGAAGCCAAGGGCCATCCGTTGCTATTGATGGTGATCAGGTCCGAGAGGGACAGGAAAGGGCTGGATGCCCTTGCGACCGAGGTCTCTAAGAAACTGAAAGGCAAGGTCATAAGGTCCGCATACACACCGAACTCCGAGCTTTTCCTATACGAAATCCGGAGGAAAGGGCTCACCGTCGTGCTGCTGGTTCTCAAAGGGAGTAGGGAGAAAATCGAGACGATAAGCCCGACCACGGACGATGAGATAGCCGAAATCGAATCGAACATATATTCGTCTAACATCAACGACGTCTACGTCAGGCTCGTATCCGACATTTTCTGACCGCCTGGCAGATCTCTCGAAAGGTTTTAATATCGATATCCTTTATGGGTAACACGAAATTGAAAAAAGTGTTACGGTGATATGAATGCATATACCCGATGGTCTGATGCTTCCCGCACTACTGGGTGCAGGATGGGTAATAGCGGTAGTCGTTCTCGCTGTCGCTGTCAGGAAAACGAGGCAGCTCCTACCAGATGACAAGATCCCGACAATGGCAGTCCTCGCCGCAGGGATATTCGTCTCGCAGATGCTCAACTTCCCGATAGCGGGAGGGACGAGCGGACATCTGATAGGCGCAACAATCGCAACCTTGTTAGTAGGTCCGTGGGCGGCAGTTCTCGTGATGAGTATCGTGATAATCATCCAGGGACTCATGTTCGGCGACGGCGGGATACTGTCCCTCGGATTGAACCTGACGAACATGGCAATAATTGGCGTCCTCGTCAGCGCCTCGGTGCTGAAGGGGATGGGAAAGATAAGGCTCAGGAGAGAGGTCCCTGTTTTCTCGGCCTCCTGGCTGGCCGTATTCATCGCTGCATTCGCATGCGCGCTCGAACTGGCCATCAGCTACGCTGCGTCAGGAGGGGCCTACGGCATAATCTGGACGATATCCTTGCCTGCGATGCTGGCGAGTCACGCCCTGATAGGCATCGGAGAGGCAATCATCTCGGTCGCGGTGATATCATATCTGTCACATGTCGCCCCAACGATGATCTACAGCTTCGCTCCCGACAGGGAGGTGGCAGCGCAATGAAAATCGAGGGTCAAATCAAGGTGATGATGATCATCCTGATCATATTCGCGATCGGCGCTGTCGGTTACTGGGTATTCTCGTCTGAGCTCCCGGACGGGCTCGAGAAGACTATGGAAGAGGCCGGAGTCGAAGAGCAGCCTCCAGTGTATCAGGCGCCGCTCAGCTACGGAGACGACTATGCAAGTTATGTCCTGATGGGGCTCGTGGGATTCGTCTCCGTCCTGATCATCTCACTGGTGGTCGGGAAGCTCGCGGCGAGGAAGAATGGAGCATAAGTACATAGACGAGTTCGCCAGCAGGTCGCCCTATGCGAAGGTCGACCCACGAGTGAAGCTCGTGGCGCTGGTCATATTCCTCCTTGTCGCCGCCTTCTCGGTGTCACTCCAGGCGAGTGTCGCGATAGCGATCGCTTCGATAATCCTCGCGGCGTGGTCGAGGATACCGGTCAGGCATCTGATATACGGCCTCGCACCTGCGACCCCGTTCATAGCTGCGGCGTTCGTTGCGGTGATACTCACAGGCTCCCTGGCTAACGCCGCCCTCCTAACGTTGAGGGTTTTCGCCTCCGTTCTTGCAGCAGTGCTTTTCTCGAGCACGACGCCCATACTCGACCAGGCAAGGGCGCTCCAGTGGTTCAGAGTACCGGGGATACTCATCTCCACGCTGATATTCGCCTATCGGTTCATATTCGTGTTCATCGACGAGCTCGAGAGGATGAAGATTACGAGGGCCGCTCGGGGGTTCGATACAAGGAAGGGCAATCTGCTCATGCGCAGGACGATGCGAGTTATAGGACAGACGATAGGCATGCTCCTCGTTCGTGTGAACGACAGGGCGACCAGGGTATTCGATTCCCTCAGAGGCAGAGGGTTTTCAGGAACGGTCAGGAGCATTAGACCGCTTAGGACGACCTTTTCGGACGCGCTTTACGCGATCCTGATATCCGCGCTATTGCTCCCGTCCATACTACTCCAATACAGGCTGATGGCATGACACCTATCATCGAGGCAAAGGACCTGAGCTTCCGGTATCCGGGGAGAAACACTTTCGCACTTGAGGGCATCTCGCTATCGATACGAAGAGGAGAAAGGGTAGCCATACTCGGTCCCAACGGTGCCGGAAAGACGACTCTCCTGCTGCTTTTAGCCGGACTTCGAGAACCGAGCTCAGGCCAGATTCTCATTAACGGGAGGAAGCTGGACAAGAAGAGCGCCCCCGAGCTGCGCTCGGAAATAGGAATCGTGTTCCAGGACCCCGACGATCAGATATTCATGCCGACCGTCGAGGAGGACGTCGGCTTCGGGCCAGTGAATATGGGACTCAGTGCCGAGGAGGTCGAGCGGAGAGTCAGGGACGCAATGCTCTCGGCGGGTCTATCGGGCTATGAGAAACGCCAGCCACATCATCTGAGCCTAGGGGAGAAGAAGCGCGTCGCGCTCGCTGGCATAATTGCGATGTCCCCGAGCATATTGCTGCTCGACGAGCCAACATCTGGGCTGGATCCCGCAGGCAAGGCCGAGATGATGGAGTTGCTCGAGAAGATAGGCGAGACGATAGTACTCGTCACACATGATGTCGACCTTGCGCTCGAGTTCTCGGACAGGACCGTATTACTCAACAGGAAAGTGCTGTTCGACGGAGATGCGGAGAGGTTGTTCGATGACGACGAGCTGCTATCTTCTAACGGCCTTGTGCGGCCGAGGATATCTCGGATCGCAGATATCCTTAAAAGGAAGGGGCTCCTGAGAAAGGAAGAAAAACCGAAATCGATAGAGGAGCTCGAAAGGCTTCTCAGATAGGCTACGTGCGTCTCTCACTCCCCGCCGAGCAGGAATATGATTATCGCCGTAACGAGACCGGCTACCACGAATCTAAGACCTGTGTAGAGTATCATCTCTTTCAATATACTGCCCAGATACGCTCCGATGACGAATAAGAATGCGTGCGCGAGGATTATCGCGAGGTACATCGCCTCGAGCGGCGGCAGGAACAGGAACGGTAGTATCGGTATGAATATCCCGACCAGAGGGGATAACCCGTGCATCAATGCGCTCGCGAGGTTGCTTATGAACTGTGTATCCTTCCTGTCCCCTTTGATCTGGGTCAGCATGGCCTTCTCTATCTCGCGATGGCGAATGGCTATTTCGATCCTTTCAGCCTCGAACGCGCCAACCCCAGAGCTGATCGCTAGTCCGAGCCCTGCGGCCATCCCAGCGACGAGGATAAGATCGGTCGACAGCTCGCCGACGGCGTACGCGCCGAGGATTATCCCGAGTATTGTCAGAGCGCCATCAAAAGTCCCGATGACAAAGTATCGCCTGAGGATCGGCATCATGTCGTGCATTTCTGCCGCTTGCCTGATGAGCTTCCGGAGATTCTCCACCCTGTCCTGAAATTTGCCCATTTCAGCTCTTTCCTCTCGACCCGAGTTCGTTGCGGATCTCCTGCACTGCCAGTTCTATAGCCTCCTCGGCTCTTGAAGAATGCGGTCCACCGCCCTGGGCGAAATCGGCCTTGCCGCCTCCACTGCCCCCGACGCGCTCAAGCACCTTCTTCAGAACCGCATTGCAGTCGATGGCCACATCATCGCTCCTGGCGATAATCATCTTGAGCCCGTGCGATGGGGAAACGAGCACGGCGACGCTTTTCTGCTTCGAGATGATCTCTTTGGCCATCCGTATCAGGTCCTTCATTTCGACGTGCGCGATATGTCTTACAATGCTCACATCGCCTATCTTCTCACCGCCTGGTGCCGAGACCTGTCCTGAGACCATCTCCGCCTTCAGCCGGTCTATCATCTTCCTCTGGCTCCTCGATTCCGCCAGGATTTTCTCCACGGCTGATGGCAGGGCTTCGGCAGGCGAGTTCAACAGCTGTGCCGCGTCCCTGAGCGCGTGCTCTAGCTTCTGGATATGCTGTATTGCCGCAGCCCCGGCAGCATATTCTATCCTGACGACACCGTCCTGGATTCGCTTCGTACCCAGTATCTTGATCATGCCGACCTCAGAGGTGTTCTTGCAGTGGGTTCCCCCACAGGCCTCGACATCCAGCCCCTCAATGTTCACGACCCTGATTTCCTTACCTGGTACCGCGCCTCCCTGATACAATCTGAACCCGAACCTGCGCTCCGCATCGTTCCTGTCCATGAACTTCGCGGTTACCCTGAGGGCGCTCAAGACGGCGTTGTTCGCCTCCAGCTCGATCCTGTCCACCTGCTCACGCGTCAGGTCGGCGTAATGTGTTATATCGAGCCTCGCCGAGTCCACGGACTTGTTCGCTCCGGTCTGATACACATGGTTCCCAAGCAGCCGTCGGCAGACCCCGTTGATTATGTGCGTCGCGGTGTGATGCCTCATGAGCCTCCTTCGCCGCTCCCAGTCGATCCTGCAGTTGATGCTCTTGCCGACCTTCGCCGTTATCGGGCCTTCGATCATGTGCACTATCACGTTCCCGACCTTCTCGACACGTGACACGCGCATGTCTCCGATAAATCCCGTATCGGACTCCTGGCCGCCGCTCTCGGCATAGAAGCAGGTCCTGTCAAGTATGATCATCTGGCCCTCGATCCCCAGCACCTTGGCGCGGAACTTCTGCTTGTAAGGGTCTTTGTAGAACTCAAGTTTCGTCGCCGGATACTCCTGGGACAGCTCCGGCCCCTCGCGTCTCTCCTCCGAGCTCTCTTCTTCGGACTCGTGTCTCTTCGACACCTGCACGAAGAAGTCGTCAGGAACATCTACAGGCCTCGTTGAGAACTCCTGGACCATGTCGGGCGTGATCCCGTGAGAGTCATAGAGCTCGATGAGCTCGTCGAGGGACAAAGGAGCCTTCTTGGAGTTCTCCATCCGCTGGACGATGGCTCTACCTCGGGAGACCGTCTCGGCATATCGCTCCTCCTCGACCTTGGTCAGCAATAGTATGTCATCCCTGTTCTCCGCGAGCTCGGGAAAGTCCGACCTGAGGTAGTCCACCTGCCAGCCGACTATCTCAGCAAGGGAAACCTCGAGACCGAGACGCTTCAGGGCCCTTATGGCCCTCCGGATGAGCAGCCTCGCAAAGTAACCGCGTTTGACATTGGATGGGACGACGCCATCGTTCAGGAGGAACGCCAATGCCCTCGTGTGATCGCAGATTATGTATGCGTTCTCGACGGGCTCGACCTGTTTCAGAAGCTCCTCCACGGTTATCCCGAGCCTCTGCGCGGTCTTTGCCCGGACCTCCCTGAGCCCGGATGCAGATTCGGTCTTCATGAGTCCGGCAACCTTCGAGTACTCGGAGAGTATCTTCTCGTCTCCCTTCAGGTCTGCGAGGCGTTGCAGCTTCTGCAGGACGTCCCCGAATATTGCGTCGTATGAGGTCGGAGTTCCTTGGGAGAGCCAGACGAGCCTCTCAAGACCGTAACCGGTATCTACGACCTGCATATCCATAGGCACCCTGGAGCCATCAGTATTAACCTTGTATTGCATGAACACCAGTGTAGCTGCTTCCACACCTCCGATCTCAACCTCGACACACGGCCCTGCGTTCCCCCCACCCTCCCACCAGGCCTCCACGAAACGTATGCCCTTCGGATCCGCCCCTTGGACCTCTGTGAGGAACCTGAAGCACAGCTCGACGGTCGTGTCTTTCCAATATATCTGCTTCTGTTTCGTGTTGAATACATGATGGGCCATCATCTCGAACATGGTGAGATGCGAGCCCGTCCTGCCGACGTTATCGATATCATTGAATCTGATGCAGGTCTGCGAGATCGCAAGGGGGTTCGCGGGAGGGTCGACCACCTGGTTGATGACCCACGGCTGGAAGTCGTATATGCTTGCCTGGGTGAAGAACACGTCGTCCCTCCAGCGAGCGGTTATCGGATATCTCGCTATCCTCTTGTGGCCATTCTTTTCCAGAAACGACAGGAAGCTCTCTCGCATGTCATGCAGGGATGCCTTCTCCTTGAAAACAGGTCTGCCGATGAAGGAGTACTCTATGCAGGGGCTCTCGCCGCAGAGGTCTCCGTCCCCAAGTGACCAGAAGTATCGGCCACACTTGGAGCACTTGAGCCTCGTAAAGCCATTTTGCTTGAAGAAGTCCAGCTCGAACTCTTTCTCGTCCATGGATGACAGGAAGTGATTGAAGGAGGGTTAGATAAAGGATTTGCCTTCGATACGGCAACGATGATCTCGTTGCCAGAATGAGTCATGCGATAATTGAATATCAGATAACATTGGAAATCGATTCCGGAAGCTTTTTGATAGCAATAAAATCAGGCGGGACGCGGGAGCCCGGTTTCCGCGCCCCTTTATCTCGGATTTTCCTCAGACCGCCTCCGCTAATACCGAGTTCGCCTCGATGTACGCTGTTTTCAGAGTGTTTAGATCCTCGACAAGCCACGGAATCAGCTGTCCGTCTCTGATGTCCTCGAGCGCCGATATTGCATCGGGGATTGTCATCGTCTTGTACTTTAGACCAAGATATATCCATTGGACGTCCACGTATGCCTGCTGCTGGTCCCATTCTCCGCCCCAGTACATCTCGTCGTTGATCATCCAGCCCATCACGTCGAGGTATGTTTGTCTGCTGAACAGCTTCCCCCACTCCATCGTGTAGACGGTCTCCAGCGCTTTCATCGCGATGTTCACCCTGTTCCTCTCGAGCGCGGATATCGCGCTGTTCACGTAGCTCAGGTCGTGCGAATGCTGGTGCGGCCTCACGAAGACGTCCCAAGAGCCCATTACGCCGCCCTCGCCGAACGTCCAGACGTTGATCATCTTCCTGGCCTCGTACAGCGCGTCGTTCAGGTCATCCGCAAGAGCCTTCACTTTTGCCTTCTTTGCCGGAGAGGTCGCAGCATCGTACATCGCCTGCAGCTGCTTCGCGTATTCATTCACGGCTGACATCGTTCCTTTCAGCTCGGAAAGCGTCTTTTGGACCTCTTCGAACAATGGCTTTGCGGCCGGGGCTTCGGCCATCCCCGCTTGGAGATACGACTCTACCCAGTTCAGCGTGTTCATCATGTTTATCGGCAGGACGAGCGCATGATCTGCGCGAATACCGAGGACGACCCATAGGTCAATAGCTATCTTGAGCGTCTCCGGGTCCGCGAGCTCCATATTGTCCAGCTGCGTGTGATATGTCTCATCCTGGTTGTACACCCAATTCAGGCTCGCCGCGGAAGTCCCTGCCTTCGCCTGGAAGGACCACGCGTCTATCCAGGAATACACGGGATTGTAATATCCGACAGCTCCGGTCAGCCCGAGGTCTCCGATAGCGTCCGTCACGAACTCGTTTAGCTCGAAGCTCATCTCGACCCAGTTCCTGCCGGATGTCCTCTTCAGGCTGCACATGTCGAGGTTCAGGTCGACGACGGTCTTGCTGACTATATCCTTGTGCGCCTTCACGAATTCGTACGACCCTATGAGCCAGTTGTACCACGTACTCCTCGGGCCTCCGAGCTCCTCGCATCCAAATGAAACAAAAACCATCGTCCTGTCGTTCGAGAACTTCCCCTGCGCCTTGAGCGTCGAGAACAGCCTCGCGTACTCGAGCACGCAAGCAATTCCAGACAGATCGTCGTTCGTTCCCCACCACCAGCGATCGATGTGCGCGGAGAAGATGACGTACTCGTCCGGGCGAGTATCGCCGTACAGATACGCGACAACATTCGCGGATTCGCCGATCTCCTCGGACACGAAGTCAGCACGTCCCGTTATAGACACTGTGACAGGTCCCATTGATAGCAGGTCAAGAAGGTGCCATGCGGACCTGTCCGATATCGAGAACGCCGGGATGCTTCCGCCGACTGCATCCTGCTTTATCCCGTCAGGAAGCGGATACGTTCCGTAGTAGTGGTAGAATATGCACGCGGAGGCACCGTGGTGGCGGGCCTCCTCCAGCATGACGTTCGGCCAGTATGTCAGAGAATCGTCTCTGCAGACCAGGGCTACCGCGCCATTGAGATCGCCGAGCGCGTCGAACTCCGCCTTCGTCCCGTACCCGGCATAAACGAGTGGTGCGACCAGGGTCTTCCCGCCATTCTCGTTCCCGAAGTAATAGGGAACGCCTTCGTCTATGCCGTAGATTGAGAAGCTATCCCCATAGGTCGTGACCTCGATGTTCTCGACCACCGGCGAGAGGACCGTCAACGTCGTGCCCTCGTGGAGCCATCTGTGCGTGGGAAATGGCTCCCATACGACCGCATCGAGCGGAAGCGAGGATAGTACGTCGAAGACGTACCGCTGCGAATTCACCTCGGCGCCAGTAACCTCCTCTCCAATGCTCGATAGATATTCTAACTCGCTCCAAGCATATGCGTAGTTGATCTGTGACAAGATCATCTTCTCTTCAGAAGATAGACCAGTTGCTGGTCCCTTTCCCATAGGCAGGGCGTACGCCACACTCGGAACGATCATAAGCGTTGCTAACAGAATACTCAGCACTAAGACTCTCGATTTCGACATTGCACTACTCAACCCCCCTCGGGCGGCATTCCTTGCCGCGCTATGTAACTTATGCAGTTCTCAGTCTATCAATTTTTTCTATGTTTTCTATGGAGATGCCTATGTTTTAGGTGGAGACGATCGCATGTGATGGGCAGGTACAATGTTTCGAATTTGTCCTATATGGAGGAAAATCAGTTTCACCAGACTCAAGGAAAAAGTTTAGCGTAAGATATCTGATGAGATAGATAAGATGTCAAAGACCGGTATCGCATACCTCCCTCTGCATCCTGGCAAGGCGCCGAGATGGCTCTTCACAAGGATGGTCGACCTAGCCGAAGTGATTCTCGAGATCTCCGTGGACGAATTCGGAACAAAGAAAACGCTGGAACGCTTCTCCGACCCTTTCTGGTTCCAGGCGTTTAGTTGCGTTCTCGGGTTCGACTGGCACAGCTCAGGGACGACGACTGTGACATGCGGTGCGGTGAAGGAGGCGTTACTTGCCAATGATATCGGAATATACGCTGCCGGAGGGAAAGGAGGCGCTTCTCATCAGACTGGATCTCAGATCGAACGGATATGCGAGGAGTATGCCATTTCGCACGAGGTCGAGAGGGTTCTGCGCAAATCAAGCAAGCTTGCTGCGAAGGTCGACAACGCTGCGCTGCAGGACGGTCACGAGCTGTATCACCATGTGATAATCTTCGATCATCACGGAAATTGGTCAGTGGTGCAGCAAGGAATGAACGAGGACTTGGGATTCGCCAGGCGATATCACTGGTCGTCCAATGGACTTGAAAGATTCGATGAGGAGCCGCATACTTCGATCCTCGGGGAAAGAGTCGAAAGGGTGCTAGACCTGACCAGTCCGATGAGCAGAGAGAACAAGGTGACATGTTGCGAACTCGTCAAGGAGAACCCGAGGAGGACGCAGGAACTCGTCAGAGTGGCTGCGAGAGGCCCTCAGAGGAGCATACTCGAATGGACCGCGGATGGTGAGAGGGTTCCTGCAGTTCTTCAGATGCCAAGGGACATCAACTGGTCAGTGCTGAGAAGATGCTATGAGATTCAGCCGAGGAACTTCGAAGAGCTTCTTTCTATCGAGGGAGTCGGACCATCAACGGTGCGGGCGTTATCATACACGGCCGAGCTGATTTATGGCAAGGAGCCCAGCTGGAAAGATCCCGTCAAGTTCTCCTTTGCCGTCGGCGGTAAGGATGGTGTCCCGTATCCGGTTGACAGAAAGGCGATGGATGCAGCTATCCAGGTCTTGAAGCAGGGAATCGAAGAAGCAAAGATAGGGAACAGGGAGAAACTGGATGCCCTGCAGAGACTCCGGAGGTTCGTCCCGCCCGATTACCAGTGGCACTGAACCATTACGGTAATGCAAAGGGCAATCAATGTCGTATGCATTCCCGAGGGAGGATGCAGGAAAATACCGAGATCAGCATAGGATGGCGAGTGATCAGGCGGATGTTCCATATGGCGCTCTCCGCGGTCGTCATATACTATTGGCTGCCGGATTTCATCACCGAGCTGAACGTAGGTAAATGGATTATCCTTCTCATCGGCGGATTGATCGTGATATGCATAGAGGCCCCGAGACTGATATTGGGAAAGCAATTACCTTGGAATAGAGCATACGAGCTCAAACGGCCAGCGAGCTACGCATACGCATTATTCGGGGCGATACTAGTCTTACTGTTTTTCCCCCCGACAGTCGGTGTCCCCGCGATCGTTGCGATGGCTTTCGCCGATCCGGTCGCTGGTGAGCTGCGCAGGAAAAATTTGCCGAGCAGGTGCGTCGGTCTGGTCTGCGGGATCGTCTACGCATTGATAGCGTTGGCTCTGCTGCTCATCATGTCACCAGTGCTCCAATTTGTGCTTTTTGCGACCATAGCGATGTCGATTGTCGCGGTCATTTCGGAAGATCTTGACGTGAAATATCTGGACGACGACTTTACCATGATAATCCTGCCGGCGATGGTGGGTTATATTCTCCACGTGATTCTCGTTTTTTGATAATAATCAGAGCTGGCGGATCGCATCGCGATTGGCACTGCAGCCGATGCCACGTTCACTCGCAATTGAGGAGATAATGGATGTCGGCTGGGAATGTCGCTATTCTATTACAACCAGAATACCCGCTTGAAGAAAAAGAAATATGATCTGCTTTATTTGATTCGCATAACCGATCCCGGAATCAACAGAATCGGATTATCCCAGAACGAGTCTGCTCTGGAAATTGTGAGATTCTTCGTGGATATACGGCATTTTCTCTTCAAGAGGCCCTGTCACAGGCACGGATGGTATTTAAAAAATGATTGAAGGGAATAGATGTCATACGCAGATCGATTTAACGGCAGAGCCGCAACGCCTTCATCGTACTCGCTTGAATGCGGCTTCGACGATTAGTGGTCGTGGACTGAATACCTCGGCGAACCTCGGTACTTACATCCCGACTCTATCAACGCCGTCAATTACGGCGGTCGTAAGATGCCTCTTTTTCCGGGAGGCTTCGTGCTTAGATGCGTTCAGCTCTTATCCTCCATCGCTTAGCTACTCAGCATTGCCCTGTCGGACAACTGATACACCAGAGGCGACGATCCCCCGTTCCTCTCGTACTAGAGGGACCTTCCGGTCAGGCATCAATGCACTTCCAGCAAAAAGCAACAAACCTGTCTCACGACGGTCTGAACCCAGTTCACGATCCCTTTTAATGGGCGAACAACCCCACCCTTGGCAGCTGCTGCACCGCCAGGATAGGGAGAACCGACAGCGAAGTAGCAAGCCTCCAGGTCGATATGAACTCTTGCTGGAGACGACTCAGTTATCCCCGGGGTAACTTCTCTGTAATCACTGGCCCCCATTTGTGAGGCACAGTGGTTCGCTAGGCCCTGCTTTCGCATCGTGGTTGATTGTTGGGCTCAACCACGTCAAGCCAGCTTTTGCCCTTGCACTCTTCGGTAGATTTCTGACCTACCTGAGCTGACCTTTGGGCGCCCTTGTTACCTTTTTGAGGGCGTGGCGCCCCACCCAAACTGCCCATCTACGGGTGTCCATCCGTGGATGTAAGTGGTATGAGCTCGAAAGGGCAGTATTTCACTTGCGACTCGGTACCTACCTAGCGGCAGGCCCTGGTAACGTCTCCTGCCTACGCTACACATTCAAGCTCATATCACAGCCGCAGACTGCAGTAAAGCTCCACGGGGTCTTCGCTTTCAGCTGGAAGAGAATGGATTTCACACCATTCGATCGGTTTCACCGGCTTCGAGGCGGGGACAGTGGCGCCCTCGTTGGACCTTCATGCAAGTCGCCAATTAAGCGACAAGGTATTACGCTACCTTAAGCAACCCCGGATCTCTCCGAGGCCGGACTATATCATCACCCCTTTTTTTTCATGTCGGGGTGTCTGGCGTATAGTCTCTGAGGTGTCTACGATGAATATCGGTCAGAACATCCTCGAGTTTGTACTCCCGCTGCTCCTCCTCCATGCTCATCGAGAACGCCTCTTTCACTAGTGGTACGAACGTCTCGTACCGTCTGTGCTCTCCGCGTTCAAGCCTTTCAACGAGGTCCGCGAACTTCCTGAAGTCCTCCCATCTCGCGATCGGCTTATACCTCTCGAGAAACGGTATCAGGACCTCGGATATCTGTCGTCTGTTGTCGACCCTGAACTGTCTCAGGTTTTCGTCTGCTGGGACTGCTGTCACCCGCCCACAACGCAGCTCTTTCTGCATAAGATGCAGAACAGCCTCAGCGCTCTTGTGCTGCACAACGCGGAACACGGGGTCCAACACCCAGCCGAACTTCGCGTCCTCCTGCTTTCTCAATGAGACATGGAAGCATCCCTCGGAATCTATCACTCCGAGGAGATAGTAGCGAAGGTACTTCCTTTTCTTCGGCAGCCTCTCCTCGGATGCCGTGTCGGCATATTCCTTCAGACTCATTCCTATCACTCTCCTTTCCATCGTAGTTCCCTGCTGATAATCCTCACAGCCGCATGCACTGTTCCTTGCTCAGGGGCATGCCGCTCGGACGTCCCAGCATATAGCCAGATTTGACGCCCCCTTCAATGCCGAGGGTCAGAGTTACCCCCGCCGTTTAGCGGTCCTTCGTCCCCTTGAACGGGGCTTTCAGATACCGCCACTGGGCAGGTTTCAGCCGCAATACACATCCTTTCGAACTTGCTGCGACCTATGTTTTGGTTAAACAGTCGGAGCGCCCTTGTCACTGCGACGAGACATCTTCATGTCTCGCACCCCTTATCCCGAAGTTACGGGGCTAATTTGCCGAGTTCCCTCGCCTCAATTACGCCGTCACGCCTTAGACTACTCATCTAGGGGCACCTGTGTCGGTTCTAGGTACGATCACCACAGCTGTAAGCAAGCACCTTTTCACTGGCACGAGGAATTATCCGAAGCGGGCTTTCGCCCGCCCACTCGTGTTTTCGCCGACTTCTCGCCATTACGGCTCTCCATCGGCCTAGACACTTGGACAGACAGACGAGTCTGCTCGGACTATCCCCATGCGTCAGCGCTTGCGCAAAGACTGCGGTGGTGCAGGAATATTAACCTGCTTCCCTTTCGCCATTCTCGGTTAAGGAATGACTTAGGATCGACTAACCCTCGACTGATGAACATTGTCGAGGAACCCTGGCCCCTGCGGCGGAGTGGATTCCCACCACTCTTTGCTGCTACTCCCACCATGATCCTCGTTCGAACGCGATCCACTCGATGTCACCACCGAGCTTCCGCTCGCGCCCGACGCCCCACTACTGAATCACCTTTCGGTGTCCCCAGGTATCGGTGGCTGGCTTAGCCCCGTCCATTTTCAGGGCCGGCAACCTCGACTGGTGAGCTGTTACGCTTTCTTTAAACGGTGGCTGCTTCTAAGCCCACATCCCAGTTGTCTCTGGCTGTCGACTCCTTTTGGCCGTTCACACTTAGCCAACACTTAGGGACCTTAACCTGAGTTCCGGTTGTTCCCGTTTCGCGAGTGTAGCTTACCCATCACGCGCTCACTCCCGGAGTCTACGATGACGACAAGTTCGGAGTTTGACAGGGGACCGAGGGATTTCTCCCCCTAAGTCTCCAATCGGTAGCTCTACCTCATCGTCCATCTCGTCCGAGATCTACCTGCGAGTAGTTTCGTGGGGAACCAGCTATGCCCAGTTTAGATTGGACTTTCACCCCTATACGTAGCTCATCCGAGCGATTTGCACCTCAGCACCGGTTCGGTCCTCCACCCATGTTTCCATGGGCTTCAACCTGGCCACGCATAGATCAACTGGCTTCGGGTCTCTCACCGATGACTACAGGCGAGCTCACCTCGACCCTCATCCTTGCGGACTGCGGTCATGTCGGTTTCCCTTCGACTTCGTGGCTGACCCACTTAATCTCGCCATCGGTCCGAACTCCATGGCCCGTTATTCAAAACGGATAACACGACACTGGTCCATCCTTGCGGACTTCGTCCCTTCCATGCCGTGTAAGTTTATAACTGTCTGGTTTCAGGCCCTTTTCACCTCCCGCAAAGGGTACTTTTCAGCGTTCGGTCACCCTACTACTGCGCTATCGGACTCGAGTTGTATTTAGGGTTGGAAGCAAATGGCTCCCAGATTCACGCGGAATATCCGGTCCACGCTACTCAAGAACTCCCGGAATCCACCTTCTGTCGTTCCTATACGGGGCTCTCACCCTGTACCGCGCGCCGTTCCAGGCGACTTCTAGTTGGACAGTTAGGAGGTGCCCGGGGTCTGCAACACCACATCTCCGCCTGATCTCTCAGGAGGATTCGGTTTGCCCTGTGCTGTGTTCGGTCGCCCTTACTAACAGCATCTCGGTTGATTTCTTTTCCTGGGGGTAATAAGATGTTTCAATTCCCCTCGTTCCCGATCCTCACGGATCTCTCCCCGTAGGGAGAAGGAAGTCCCATTCGGCGATCGCGGGTTCACGGGCTCCTTGCGCCTACCCCGCGCTTATCGCAGCTTGGCACGGCCTTCATCGGCACTCGAACCGAGCCATCCCCCAAACAGTGTAGCAAGCCGCAGGCGTGTACGACTCTAGCACACGTCCCGATCTGCGTATGACTGGTAATCATCGACAAGCGCGAGCCCTTCGTCTCGCCATGTCTCCGCCCTTCCCCGAATACGCGTCCGGCGTATGCGGGTGCACTAAACAATCTCCCCTTCAGAGGGGTATATATTACATCCCCACTCCTATTTAGGAGTTACTGATAGAGGAGTGCTTGTCGCCAAGCCGTACTTTCGGCTTGAGTGGTCCGCCAATATTCGATTTCCTATAAAAGCCTTATTAATTCGTCGCTCAAGCAGAGGGCCACGACTTGCGGTGGGGCCCCCAATGCAACCTGCACTTGAAATGAGGGTATTACACGAATACCCGATTGGAAAACGTGTGATATTTCCAGTCTCCCTTAGAAAAATAAAGCCAATTCATCTTCACTAATCGCGCGCATATTATTCCGATTTGATCGATTTCAGAAAGAGATGGTTGTGCAGCGGATATACGAATAAGAGCCTGATTACTGGCGATTACTTCAAGGCCCCGTCATTGGATTTTTAGGGCCTCGCGCCACAGTGCAGGTTGCCATTAAAACTTCGCGTTTCCCAGCAATGTCCTCAGCCTGCCATCGATTTCGTGTAGGAACGCGAGCCTGGCATCCCTTATCCGGCTTGCGTCGTCCCTCGACTTGAGGCCTGTCAGATACGCGCTCTCGAGAGATTCTATCATCGAAAGCATCCTATTTCTCAGTTCTGCATTAGCGGATCGCGCAATCTCAGTGAGCCTGTAGTCGAAGTCGTATCTGATTCTCCCAGCGTGCTTCTCGAGTTCGGACAGCAGGATATCTCTGGCCTTATTGGCTATCGTCTTCCTATAAAGCCGATTCGGAAGGAGCATAGGCAGCTCAGGCGGGATGATACTCTCGCACCTCAGGATCCTGATTTCGTCGAAATAGAAGGTCGATCTCTCAAGTGTCATCGGCAATGCTTCCGCCAGTCTCGGCTCGATGCCGAACATCTCCGCGACCTTGGCCTCAAACTCCTTCGAATAACGATCAGCACCTGATAGTACATCGTCGATAGCGGATGTCAGCCCCTGCGATATCCTTGCAGGAAGCGTTTTCACGAAAGGCTCGAATGTCTTCTCGACCGCCTCTGTGATATATTTCTGGAGGAGCTCGAGGTACTCCTTCTTAGAGCACCTCTCGGGTATCTTCTGGATGCATTCGTCGAGCCCTCTTATCAGCTTCGGAGTTGCGCGGCGTCTCACCTCCTCGAGCTCCTCGGTATAGCTCTCTATCATTCGTGCGACCTTATCCTTCAATAGAACGCAGAATTCGTCGAGCTTGCGCTTGGCTACCTGGATCTCCTGCTGCAGCCACTGCATCTTCTTGTCGATCTCTGCGACAGGCTCGCTTACGATCTTGTGCTCTATCTCCACCGCAGTAATTAAATCCGAGGCGATTTTCGTCAGTCTCCTGGTAGCAATCCCAATCAGTGCATCTGCCTTTCCTCTCACGAGGAACTCCCGGAGCTTCGTATCGAGTTCAAGATATCCGCTAGCTCTTAGCTTATCCTGGTCAGCGTTTTCCCTCGCTTCCAAGGCCGTCTTTGCAGAAAGCGAGAATATTTCAGGTTCAATTCCGGCCAAAGATTCCCTCAACACGCTGTTTGAAAATTCCAGGACCTCTATCCTGTCCTTCTCGGTCATCATATCTATCTTGTTGAGAACGAGGAATAATCGGTCTGTATAGCTCCTGACGTCTCTAAGGAAATCAAGTTCGGCCTGGCTGATCGGCGGTTCCACCCCGAACACAAAAAGCGCCGCGTCGACCTTTGAGAGGAAATCGTAGGTCACCAGAGTATTCCTGGTAAACGTCGATCCGATGCCGGGGGTGTCGACGATGACGACACCCTGCTCGAGCAGGTTCGAATTCACGTGGACCTCGACCTCGACAACGTTCTTGACGTTGTTCGGATTGAGACGCTCTGTCACATACTGGTCGATGTCTTTCACGTCCACTGAGAGCTTTCTTCCGTCCGTGAAGTGCACCTCAGCAGTTGGCTTGCTGCCGTAGACGATCTTCGTTATCACAGACGTCAGCGGAACTACGCCCATTGGAAGAATCCTGGCGCCTACCATCGCATTGATAAGCGTGGATTTGCCTCGCTTGAATCCTCCGAGGACGACGATGTTGAACCTCTCTTCTTGCAGATTCCTCATTAACTCAGAGACGAGTCTTGCGCTGGTCCCAGCATTCAATCGATCGGCGATATCCCGGAGCTCAGAGGCGCACCTCAGCAGATGCGATTTCCTTATCGAGAATTCTCCGAGCCAGTCATTTGTGATATCCATCGAATCATGACCCGCCTCAGCGCGCCCGTTCTTCATTCATACACCTCCGCCTGTTTCCGATAGGAATGACGGTGGAAGCAAAGGATTGATTTGAGGATGCTTCGGCTCCATCAGAGCGTGGTCATATGAAACTGGTCTATCGGCTGCCGAAACGCTCGACCACGTTAGAAACCCGGATTCTGACAGGGTCTCACCTCAATCTCGGTGCAAATGATCAAGTAGAAGCTATCAGCCCTGCACCAAGGCGGTTCAAGGTGAGCCTCATCACCCTACATAAATCGACAGAATTCCCGAGCTCATAAACTTTGCCCAGCACAAAGGACGATGCGTTGACATACAGGCTAGTATTGCGGAGTCAAAGCCTCGATATTGAGCTCTCCTACGACCCATCAGCGATGACAAGAACCAACGCATGAAAAAGAAAAAGATGTTTCGATCGAGGGTCTTGTCCCTCGATCGCTCCGGCTCTTCATTCATCAGGCGGAGGCGGTGGCGGATATTCTGTCTCTTCTGCCTCCGAAGGCTTCGCTGGCGGAGAGGGTCCCTTCTTGCGCTTCATTAGGAATATCGCGGCGACGATCCCGGCGACCACAAGGACGATGATTATCAGAATTGACGTCCAGTCGAGGGCGCCCGCTCCCGCACCTTCGGAGACTTTGAATGTCAGGGTCTTCTCCGTCACAAGGCCAGCGTTGTCTATCACGCGGACGACTATCGTGTGCTCTCCGGCAGTGAGGTCGACCAGGGTGACGTTCATCACAACGCCCTTCGACTGGAACGCTCCGCCGTCCAAGCTGATGAGTATATCCGCTATGCCGCTCGCCGCATCGGAGGCGGCCCAGTGTATCACGACACTATTAGGGGCGAATGAGGTCCCGTTAGCCTCGGTTATGCTCAGCAGAGGCGCGACAGTATCTATCTTGATCGTCGCGGACTTCGCGTCCTCATTGTTACCGGCAAGGTCAATTGCATGGTATTCGATGGTGTGAACTCCGTTTGCCGAGAGTTCGAAGGGCGCGGTATACGTGACCCAGTTACCTCCATCTATGCGGTACATGATCTCATCGACCCCGCTGCCAGTGTCGGTGGCATTGAGGGTCACCGTGACGGAGGATACGTACCAGCCGTTATTGCCCAATGTACCATCAAGGTCGATCGTCGTGCTCGGCTTCGTCGTGTCCGCTATCGGGGTCATTATCCACTTCGTCGTCTCGATGTTGCCCGCCTTGTCGACCGCGTAGAAGGTCACGTTGTGCGACCCGCTCGTGCCCGCGCTGAACGGGCCCGTATATGTCTGCCAGCTGCCGGAATCGATCCTGTACATTATCCTGTCGACACCGCTCCCTCCCGCGTTGTCCGATGCGGTGAGCGTGACGTTGTATCCGTATCCGGTCGCGCTCGTTGTCGGAGGAGTCTTGTCTACCTTGACGGTAATCGAATGCGTGCTCTCGATGTTACCGGCATAGTCCACAGAATAGAACTCAAGAGTATGATTTCCCTCCATGCTAATGAGGAACTGTGAGGAGTAAGTCTGCCACGAGCCGCCATCGATGCGATATCTCGTGTAGTTCACACCGCTCTGAGAGTCTATGGCGGTCAGGGTCACCATCACATCAGATAGATACCATCCATTCGACCCAGCCGTGCCCGAGAGCGATGCTGAAGTAACAGGAGGAGTCGTATCTTCTTCTCCGAGGATGACGCTTCTGGCAGCTTCGACGTTTCCTGCGTTATCGTCGGAATAGTACTCGACAGTATGACTTCCGCTCGTGCCCGCACTGAACGGTCCCGTGTACAGCTGCCAGGAGCCTCCATCTATCCGATACCACGTGTGACTCACGCCGCTCCCCGCGATGTTATCCGACGCGGTCAGCGTGACCGTATATCCAATCGCCGAGTGCGTCGTTGTCGGAGGAGTCTTGTCTACCTTAACGGTGATCGAATGCGTGCTCTCGATGTTACCGGCGTAGTCCACCGAGTAGAATTCGATGGTGTGGTTGCCTTCGGCACTTATAACGAACGGTGAGGAATAGTTCTGCCATGAGCCTCCGTCAATGCGATATATCGTGTAGTTGACACCGCTCTGAGAATCCGTTGCTGTCAATGTGACCGTCACATCGGACACGTACCAGCCTGCGAGACCCGATGTGCCAGATAGGTCGATGGACGTTGTCGGCAGAATGCTCTCCACCAGTATCGTGTGGCTTACAGAGTCCGTAAGTCCTCCCGTGTCCCTGACCTCTAGAACGACAGTGTACGAACCATCCGAGGCGAACGAATGCGTCACAATTCCGAGCGGTGCCCAAGGCGTGTCCCACGTACCATCGTTGTTCCAGTCCCATCTGCCCGCCAGTGAGGTATATGGATCCTCATTATCGCTGCTTGTGGACGGGTCGAATGTGAACATCGTGTCGGTATTTCCCATGGTGGGAATCACGACGAATGATGCCGCAGGCGCAGTATTCGCAGCTCCGGGCTCGAAATCCGTGTAGTTGTAAGGACCGGTGACATAGACGTCGTAGTCCAGCAGGTTGGACGACGCGTCCGTGAGATTCAGGAACACATTGAACGGTCCGTTCACTCCATAGGCGAAAATAACTTGTCCGGAGAATACCAGGGCGACCGCCTGCGTACCTGCGCTCAAATAGGTATAGTTGGAATCATGGTCAATCAGGTTGAAATACGCATCGAGAAGAGCCCCCTCAATCTCGTACCAGCCTGCGGTTGCAACCTCAACTATGGCCTCAACGACGAGCAGATCGAATAAGCCGTTGCTGTTCGTGTCGAGACCATAATCGCTATGCGGCGGGGAGAAAATAGCGCCTCTGTTCTCGAATTCCGTGTATGAATACGCGGAGGTGATATGAGTATCTGAATCGAGCATCGAGTAGTGCTCATCGAGCAGACTCAGGAGGACCACATAAGGACCATTAAGGCCGTTCTCATATATGGCAAGACCGGGATATCTCAGGACGACTGTGTTCAGACCGACATCGAGATGCGAGTAGTTGTAATCGAAGTCGATGTAGTTTGACAAGCCATCATAGAGGTCACCCATCACATAATACCATCCTGCCACCGAGACGTTCACTTCGACCTCGACAATGAGGTAATCGAAGAGTCCATTGCCGTTGGTCTCTATCCCATAATCGCTGTGTGGCGGATGGAAAGTCGCTCCGGGATGCTCGAACTGTGTGTAGGCATATGGCTTCGTCGGGTACATATCGTCGTCCAACAGGTTCGAGGAATAATCGAGCAGACCGAGATAGATTACATAAGGTCCGTTGACTGCGTGAGAATAGATTGCCGGACCTGAGAACACCAGTGTCACCGTCCGCAGGCCGACGTCGAGGTGCGTATAGTTCCAAGCCTCTGCTATCCAGTTCCAAGCACTGTCAAGGAGCTCGCCTATCACACGGTACCATCCTGCTACCGTGACATTGACCCTGACATCGACTACCAGGTGATCGAAGAGCCCATTGCTGTTCGTGTCCTCGCCGTGGTCGGAATGGGGCGGCGAGAGCTGTGCACCGGGATGCTCGAATTGCGTGTAGAGATATGCATTGGTCGTGTAATAGTCCACGTCCAGGAGCTGCCCGACGTCGTCGAGCAGGTCTATCTCCACGATGTATGGACCATCAATGGAGGCTTTGAAGATGTCAAGACCATAGAATCTGACATTGACCGTCTGAATTCCGGCATCGAGATACGTGTAGTTCCAATCGGATGCGATGGAGTTCCATAGACCGTCGTACAACCATGCGTCGACCTCGTACATGCCCGAGACGCTGACGTTCACCGAGACCTCGACCACGAGCCAGTCGTATAGCCCGTTCCCGCTCGTATCGACCCCATAGTCTGAGTGAGGCGGGAAGAACAGCGCTCCAGGATGCTCGAATACGGTGAACGGATACGCGCCTGTCGTGTGCGCATCGGAATCTAGGATATAGTACGTATCGTTGTAAACATAGAGATCGACATAATATGGCCCATCCACACCGTTGGAATATATCAAAATGCCGGAGAACACAATCTGGACGGTCTGTAGGCCGGCATCGAGATACGTCTGGTTGTAATCATAATCGATATATTGCCATGATCCATCCCGCAGCCAGCCTTCGATACTGTACCAACCCGCAACTGTGACGTTCACGCTGGCCTCGATCACTAACAAATCATAGAGCCCGTTCCCGTTCGTGTCGATGCCGTGATCGGTGTGCGGCGGTGAGAACATTGCATCGGGGCGCTCGAACTGAGAGAGGAGATATGATCCAGTAACATGGGTATCGTCGTCAAGCCAGCTGCCATATTCGTCGTAGAGGCTCAGGGATACGTAAAACGGGCCGTCGACGCCGTGCGAGAATATCGTGATGCCAGAGAAATGGAGAACAACTGTGTGCATGCCGATATCGAGATACGAATAGTTGCTATCAAAGGAGATAAAGACAAAGACACCATCGTATAGCGCCCCGGCAATTTCGTAGTAGCCCGGAGTCTCGATTCTCACCTCAACCTCCACGATCAGCCAATCGAACAGGCCATCTCCGTCAGTGTCGAGCCCGTTATCGCTGTGTGGCGGGGCGAACGAGTTGACCGGGTGCTCGAAATCCCAATACGAGTATGAGCTTGTCATAAAGTCATCATCGTCGAGCCAATTCGAGAATTCGTCCGAGAGGTTCATGTACACTAAATATGGCCCGTCAAATGAATGGTTGTAGATATCCGTTCCCTGGAACTGCAATGTGACGGTCTGAATGCCCGCGACGAGGTACGTATAGTTCACTTGATAATCGATGGGGTTCAACATACTATCGAGCAGATATCCCTCGACATGATACCAGCCGTCGGTTGCGACCTGAATGTAGACCTCGACAACCAGCAAATCATAGAGTCCGTTGCCGTTGGTATCGACCGCGTAATCGTTGTGAGGCGGTGAAAAGATCGCCACTCCGCTCTCGAACTGCGTGTTTAGGTATGCACCGGTCAAATGCGTGTCCGAGTCGATGAGATTCATCGAATCGTCGAACAGATAGAGGTAGACCGTGTAAGGTCCATCCACGCCGTTCTCATACAGGGCGAGCCCTGGGAACCTCAGGAACACGAGCTGCAGCCCGATGTCGAAATACAGATAGACCATGGAGTCGCCGATATAATTCGCATAGGCGTCGTAGAGCTCTCCGATGACAAGATACCAGCCAGCGCTCGTGACGTTCACCATAACCTCGACAACGAGCTCGTCGAAGAGGCTATTGTTGTTGGTGTCGACCCCGTGATCGGAATGGGGCGGCACGAAATACGAAAGCCGCTCGAAGTCCGTGTATAGATACGGGCTCGTCACATGAGTGTAGCTGTCCAGCAAGGTGCCCAGATTATCATAGAGCTCTAAGATAACCGCATATGGCCCATCGACACCGTTCTCGAAGATGTACAGTCCGTGGAAACTCAGGGCAACGGTCTGGAGACCGGCATCGAGATACGTGTAGTTACTGGCGTAATCGATGTAATCCCAAAATCCATCATAGAGATAGCCTTCCACCTCGTACCAACCTGCAACCGCGACATCGACGGTCACGTCCACCACGAGCAGATCGAATAGCCTATTGTCGTTCGTATCGATACCATGGTCGGAATGGGGCGGCGAGAGCTGTGCACCGGGATGCTCGAATTGCGTGCAGAGATATGCACCTGTCGAGTGCGAGTCCGTGTCGATCGAGTACCAGGATTGATCGAACAGCCACATCTGGACCGTGTACGGCCCATCGTATCCAGAAAGATATATCACCGCTCCCGGGAATCGGAGACCGATGATTTGAAGACCGACATCGAGATATGTGTGGTTATTTGTGCTGTCGAGGTAAGTCGCGGACCAATAGAGGTCGCCTTCAACCTCATACCAGCCGGCGACGGAGACGTTTATCGAAACCTCCACGACCAGCCAATCATACAGTCCATTGCCGTTCGTGTCGAGACCATGATCGGAATGAGGCGGCGAGAAATGCGCAGCCGGAGGCTCGAAATCGGTGTATGAATATCTGTTCGTCGTGTAGATGTCATCGTCCTGCCACTGACCGAATTCGTCGTACAGGTCCATGCTGATGTAGTAGGGTCCGTCTACGCCGTGCAAGAACAACGAGAGACCTTCGAACTCCAACGTGACGATCTGCAGACCGATATCGAGGTATGTGTAATTGTCATCGTAATCTATGAAGCTCCAAGTGAAGTCATAGAGATATCCGTCAATGGAGTACCAGCCTGCGACCGCTATCTGGACGGAGACCTCGATGACGAGAATGTCGTAATGGCCATTGCTGTTCGTGTCCTCGCCGTGGTCGGAATGAGGCGGTGCGAAGCGTGACGGCTGCTCGAACTCAGTGTAGAGATACGCGCCCGTCGTGTGAAGGTCGGTATCTAACAAGTTCCCGGAATCGTCATAGAGCCACAGCGCAACGAAATAGGGTCCGTCGACCCCGTAATTGCTTATGGTCAACCCGTTAATCATGAAGACGAGTATATGGGACCCATTATCAAGGTAATTATATGTGTATATCGAGATAATGTAGTTCATCTGGCCATCATAGAGATCACCTATGACGTCGTACCAGCCGGCGCTCGTAACATATACCGATACCTCGATGACAAGCACGTCAAACAGTCCGTTGCCGTTCATGTCCTCGCCGCGATCAGAATGTGGCGGCATGAAGACGGCACCGAGCGGCTCGAATTCATCATATAAATACACGGAAGTCGTATGATAGTCCTCATCGACAAAATAACCGAAGCTATCCCGTAACATGAGATAGACCGTGTAGGGTCCATCCATGCCGTTTCTGTATATGTCCTGACCCTGGAACTCCAACGTTATTGTCTGGAGGCCGAGATCCAGGTAGGAATAGTTGTCATCAGAGCCGATAGTGGTCGTGTAGTTGTCCAATAAGATTCCGATAACGTAGTGCCATCCCGCAGTCGTGACGTTTATCACAACATCGACGATGAGCAGATCATAGAACCCGTTGCCGTTCGTGTCTAGTGTATGGTCAGAATGCGGAGGCTCGAATTGCGACGGATGTTCGAACCAACTGCAGAGATACGGACTCGTCGTGTGCGTATCAGAATCCAACATGCTGCTCCATGCATCATAAAGCTCGATATAGACTGTGTACGGTCCGTCGACTCCGTTCGCGAAAATATCTGCGCCCGAGAATTCGAGCGTGACCGTCTGGAAACCTGCATTAAGATAGACATAGCGGGAATCCGAACCGATCAGATGTGATAAGCCGTCATAGAGATATCCCCAAACCTGGTACGATCCATCGGCCAGGACCGAAACCTCGACGTCGACACATAGAGAATCATATAGCCCATTGCCATTGTCATCGACACCATAATCGGAATGGGGCGGCGCAAGATGCGCCGAGGAGTATTCGAAATTGCTCGAAAGATATGGGCCCGTCGCATGAGTCCCGGAATCCATCAACCACCATGATTCATCTCTCAGCTCAAGGTTGACTATGAACGGTCCGTCGGCCCCGTTGTTATAGATATCGAGACCCGAGAACCAAAGGGAGACAATGTTCACGCCGGCAACGAAGCCGACATCCACATATGCGCTGTCTATTTGATGGCGGATGGCGTCGTAAAGGGTCCCGTAGACGTGGTAGATGCCGCCAATGGAGACATTGACGACCACATCAACCACGAGCCAATCATAAAGCCCGTTCCCGTCGATATCGTAGCCATGGTCCGTATGCGGCGGAGACAATAGCGCGTACTCGAAATCCGAGACGTAGTACATGCCGGTCAGATGCATATCGGAGTCGAGCTGGTACCAGGAATCGTTGGTGTACAGGCCAAGGTATGCGATGTAAGGTCCGTCCATGCCGTTCATATATATCCATTGCCAGGGGAACGATAACTCGACCGAGTTCATGCCCGACGACAGATATACGCTGACCTCGGTCCACCCTATGTAATTATTCAAGCTGTCACGGAGTTCGGCGCCGACTCTGTACCATCCGTCGCTCGATACGTACACGGTCGTGTCGATCACTAGCCGATCGTAAAGCCCGTTCATATCTGAATCCTCAGCATGGTCTGAGTACGGAGGGGAGAACGAGGCACTCTCGAATTGCGAGAGCAGGTATGCGGCCGTTATGTGTTGGTCCGTGTCGAGAACACGCCCGGATCCCCAGAGTGCAAGGTAAAGGAGGTATGGTCCCGGAAGGCCATGCCGAGATATGCTCTGCCAGCTGAACGTGAACTGGGCGACGTTTGCTCCCTCGGTCAGGAACAGATTTTTCGAATCCGAGGCGATATAGCCGCTGGCATTATCGTATAGATTTGCATCTACCCAGTACCATCCCTCGTTCGAGACGTTTATCATGACGTCGATGACGAGCTCATCAAACAGACTATTGTTGTTGGTGTCGACCCCATGATCCGCATGCGGAGGCGAGAACTTGGCGAATTCGAACTCGCTCGGATCGTAAAAGCCCGTGATATAAGTATCGGAGTCGAGCAACGACCATGTGATATCGTACAGCGAAAGCCCGACTATGAACGGCCCTGCAACCCCGTTGCTGCTGATAAATATGCCTGTGAAGTTCAATAGGACGGAGTTTGTGTCCGCCAGAAGATGCGCGTTGATGTCCACCGACTCGATCAGCGTGCTCGGATTGTCATAGAGCATCCCCCTGATCCAGAACGACCCTTCGCCCGATACGTTCACGGCCACTTCGAGCGTCAGATAGTCGTACAGCCCATCCGAGTCGATGTCATTGCCGTAATCCGAGTGAGGAGGCGCGAATGCTCCTCCCTCGAATTCCGTTGCGAGATACGCGGCCGTCAAGTGCGTGCCCGTATCGAAAACGTGTGGCATCCAAGGCAGGTTGTCGTCTAAGGCTATCTCAACCGTATAAGGCCCATCAGCGCCGTGAGCGAATATGTGCGTACCAAGGAACGATATCGTGAGGTTACTCACGCCGGGAGTAAGGTAGAACGCGCTCTCCGTGTAATCGATCCAGTTGCTTGATCCGTCGTATAGGGTGCATGTGAGCCGATACCATCTCTCGACCGAGACACTCACGAGGATGTCCACATCGAGTTGCTCATAGAACCCGTTACCATTCGTGTCAGTCCCGCGATCGGAGTGAGGAGGCGATAACATCGCGTACTCGAACTCGGTGAGGAGATATGACTTGGTCATGTGGGTGTCTGAATCCAGAAGCCGCCATACGGAATCGTAGATCCGCAGATCGACCCTGTAAGGCCCATCCACACCGTGGCAGAAGATGTCCTCCCAGTAGAACGTGATCTCGACCAAATTCGATCCTGTGTACAAGTGTATGTATGTCGTCCCGTCATCTATCCAGCTGCTCGAGTTGTCGAACAGGGAGTATTCGATAGCGTAATCACCTTCTGTCAGCACGTCGATATTGACATCGACGACGAGCTCGTTGTAGAGCCCGTTGCCATCCGTGTCGACACCGTAGTCCGAGTGCGGGGGCGCGAAACTCGCCCCGAGATGCTCGAAGTCCGAATACAGATATGCGGCCGTGAAGTGAACATCTGAGTCGCACCAACCGTGGGTATCGGATAGCTCGAGGTTCACGACATAGGGCCCGTTGACGCCGTTGACGAAGATGTCCACGCCGGAGAAGCTCAGGTCGACGATATTAATGCCCAGGAAGAGATAGACATTCATCGACGCGCTGTCTATGAATGTGCTGTTCGCGTCGTAAAGATACCCATAAACCCAGTACCAGCCTTCGACGGTTGCGCTCACGTTCACAGAAACGATGAGGCTATCGTACTGTCCGTTCGAGTTCGTGTCCACGCCATGGTCAGAATGCGGAGGCGAGAAGTGGGACAGCTGCTCGAACTGTGTGTGCAGGTATGAAGCGGTCACATGAGTGCCGGAGTTCAACAGATGTCCGTATGGCCAGTAATCGTAGATCCTCATCTCCACATAGTATGGCCCGTCCACGCCGTTATTGTAGATGTCAATGCCGTCGAACGAGAATCTGAAGCTGTTGTTGGCGCCCGCTATCAGATATACCTCATATCCCCCGTCATCGTCAATCCATGTGCCGAAACCGTCGGTAAGCCTCGCATGTACCCAGAACCAGCCAGTTATAGATGAGTCGATTACTGCATTGACAACGAGCTCATCGTACATGCCGTTGCCGTTGTTGTCCCTCCCGTAGTCCGAGTGCGGTGGCGAGTACAGAACGTGCTCGAACTCACTCAGCAGGTATGAACCAGTAATATAGGTATCGGAATCGAGCGGAACCCATGAGTCGTTCTCAAGGTACAGGTTGACGGTAAATGGCCCATCCGCCCCGTTGCTGAGTATCAGTTTCCAGTCAAAGGTGAACTGCACGCCATTCAGGCCGACCGATAGATAGACATGATTCCAGCCATCATAATCTATCCAGTGACCGAGACTGTCGTACAGCTCAGCCAAGACATAGTACCAGCCATCTTCGGTCGCGTTGATCGTCGCATCCACGACGAGGGCGTCGAAAAGCCCATTGCTGTCAGCATCGAAACCGTGATCGAAATGAGGAGGCTCGAAATGAGACGGCTGTTCGAAATCGGTGTATCGATAGGCGAAGGTCGTATGCGAATCGGTGTCCAGTGGGCTCAGGACGGCATCTGACAGATAGAGATTGACGTAATATGGCCCGTCGACACCGTTATTGAATATATCTACCCCACGGAAGTTGAGCGGTACTGCGTTCGGCCCGATGACGAGATAGACATTCGCTGATGACTGGTCTATCAGATTGCTGAGGCTATCGTACAGATAGCCTTCGATATGGTACCATCCTTCATTGGAAACGCTCACGACTGCGCTCACGACCAGATGATCATATAATCCGTTCGAGTTCGAATCCACGCCGAAGTCATTGTGCGGCGGATAGAATACGGCGTATTCGAAATCGCCGACAAGATATGAGCCCGTCACATAGACATCTGAATCGAGCAAGAGCCATGCATCGTCCCAGAGCGACATCTCGAGTCTGTACGGCCCATCCACGCCGTGGCTGGATATGCTCTCCCAGGAGAACGAGACCGGAAGGGTATTCAGCCCAGGCGTCAGGTGGACATGCATATCCCCGGTTCCTTCGATCGATCCGCCAAGGCCATCGAGGAGATCGCCCGATACCCAGTACCATCCTTCGCTTGAGACGTTGATGGCGAGATTGACGACGAGGGCCTCGTACAGTCCGTCTATATCCGAATCCTGCCCGAAATCGGAATGCGGCGGCGTGAAGAGCGCATACTCGAACTCCGTTGTCAGGTACGGAGACGTGACATGAGTATCGGAATCCAACCAATCCCATGAGTCATCATAGAGATCGAGGTCCGCAATGTATGGGCCATCAACTCCGTGAGAGGATATGCTCTGCCAAGGAATCGAAATCCCGACCGGCCCAAGACCGGAGAAGAGATAGACATGAGCCGTCGACGAGTAAACCGCGGCGCTCATGTTATCGCGAAGATCGCACAATACCCAGTACCATCCTTCGCTGGAGACGTCCACCATGACGTCGATCAATAGCTCGTCATAGTAGCCGTTGCTGTTCGTGTCGTTACCGTGATCCGAGTGAGGTGGGGAGAACATCGCGTGCTCGAAGTCCATAAACGTGTAGGAACCGGTCACATAGGTGTCCGAATCGCAAAGAGCCCAGAATGCATCGTATATATTCATATCGACGTGGTATGGACCGTTCACGCCGTTGCGACCTATGAGATATCCCGAGAACTCGAGGGTGACTTCCTGGTTGCCTGTCAGCAGGTAAACAATGGTCGATGCGGATTCGATGTTTCTCAGGAACTTGTCGTATAGACTTCCATCTACCCTGTACCAGCCTTCAGTAACCACGGTGACCGAGGCGTTCACCCGTAGTATCTCGTACAGTCCGTTCGAGTTGGTGTCGCAGCCGTAATCAGAGTGCGGTGGGGAGAATGAGGCTCCTGGAGGGATATACTCGAAATCCGTGCATAGGTATGCCGCGGTCGTATGGGAACCGGAGGCCAACAGAGTGTATGAGTCGTCCAGGATGGACATATCGACCGTATACGGTCCGTCAACGCCATGCGATCTTATGGCTATGCCATCGAATGCCAGTTGGACGACATTCTGACCCGCGCTCAGGTATATGCGGACGGATGCCGAGTCGATCCATACACCGCCTCCGTCCCTCAGGACGGCTTCGATCCTGTACCAGTCGGCGCTCGAGACATTAATAGATGCGTTCACTATTAGCTGGTCATACATCCCGTTGCTGTTGGTATCGTTACCGTAATCGGAATGGGGCGGCGCAAATTCGGCGAACTCAAACTCGCTGACAAGATAGGCGCTTGTCCAGTAAGTATCGGAATCGAGCCAGACATTCGAGTTGTCGCGCAACTCCAGCGTCACGATATATGGACCATCCGCGCCATGGGAGTATATGCTTTGCCACGGGAACTCGAAAGTGACCGAGTTCGGTCCAATATTGAGGTAGACTGTGTGAAATCCGTCTGAGTATATGTAGCCATACGAGCCATCATATAAGATCGCTTGAATCCTGTAGACTCCTTCGATCGAGGCAGAAATAGAGGCATCGACGACGAGGCTGTCATATAATCCGTTACTGTCGGAATCGATGGCATAGTCCGTATGGGGAGGAGAGAAGAGCGCCCCCGGTTGCTCGAACTCTGCGAATAGGTACGGGTTGGTCACATGGACATCCTGTGATAAAAGCGTGCCACGGTCATCGACGAGCCCTAAATAGACGTAATATGGGCCATCGACGCCGTTAAAGTAGATGTTCAGGCCTTGGAATCCCAATGATATCGTGCTGAGCCCGACGGGGAGATTGACGTGAACTGATGTGCTGCCCAGATTGCGGCTCATGCTGTCATATAAGTTGGCGTTCAGGTAGCACCATCCCTCGGCCGAGGCATTAACTGAAACATCGACAAGCAGAACGTCATATAGACCATTGCCGTTCGTGTCCTCGCCATGGTCGGAATGCGGCGGGGCGAACTTCGCATAATCGAAATCGCTTGCGTTATATGAGCTGGTGATGTATGTGTCAGAATCGAGCTCTCTCCCCGAGGAATGGCGGATAACGAGTTCGACCACAAAATACCCGTCTTCGCCATTGCTGCTTATTCGGAAGCCTGAGAATCTGAGAGGAACGGTGTTCAATCCAGCAAGAAGATGAACGTTCTCCGATGTGCCATCTATCCAGGTGGCGTTGCTGTCATAAAGGTCTCCGGAGACCCAGTACCAGCCATCACTAGTGGCGTTCAAGACCGCCTCAACGACCAGATTATCGTAAAGCCCGTTTGAGTTCGCGTCCTCCCCATAATCGGAATGCGGAGGTTCAAAGCTGACATGTTCGAAATCTGAGAAGAGGTAGGGTACCGTGGTATGGACATCGCTGTCCAATCGGATTCCTGAGTCGCTTACGAGATCCATCATAACAGTATAGGGTCCATCGACGGCGTTGCTGCTGATATATATGCCCGAGAAGCTGAGCGGGACCGTGTTCAGACCCTGAAGGAGGAAGACGTTCACAGATGTACTCTCTATCTGGCTGCCGAAAGAATCGTATATGATTCCCTGAACCGAGAACCATCCGTTTATGGAGGAATTGAAAGCCGCATTTATTATGAGACTATCATAAAGTCCGTTAGAGTTCGTATCCTGTCCATGGTCAGAATAGGGTGGTGAGAACTTCGCATATTCGAATTCGTTGACATAATACATGTTGGTGACATATGAGTCGTTGTCGAGCAGCGTTCCATGATTGTCAATGACATACATTTCGACAATATAGGGTCCATCAACGCCGTGGGCGAAGATGTTCTGCCAGGAAAATGAGAACTGAACGACATCCACACCGGTCATCAGGTAGATGTTGTAGTATCCATCGGCGGCTATAAGGATCCCTGAACCGTCATTCAGCTCACCTCTGACCCGATACCAACCGTCGGTCTCGATGATGACATTCGCGTCCACTACCAGCTTCTCGTACAGCCCGTTTCCGTCGGTATCCTCGCCGTGGTCAGAATGAGGCGGTGTAAAGGTGACACCGGGCGCCGCGCCGATGAAGGGTGCCATAACCGAAAAAGCAGATCCGATCATTATGCATGCGATTATTATCGGAATCAATCGCTGCCTTGAGCGCTCGAACACGATTGACAAGAGTCCTTTCTCGTTTTCCAACTTCTGGGCTCTAATGATATCATCCTCCGACCCAGTCATAGTATATCTTTTGGCAAAATCTCAGAACAATATTCTGTCGAGAAGCTTGCCAATGAAGTACTATGAGTTTTACCCAAACATATACACCGTCTGAGGGCTATAAAATGCTTCTCAATGGACCGATAGCTTTTCAATATCAAATTTGATTTGATGGTGAACGCTTGCCAGTGGAGCACAACCCATTCATCCTTCGAGGAGAAATTGAATACCTGTATTCCGATCGCCTCAAGCGTTATTGCAGATCGGGGTCGAAAACCATCACCATCGCACCGCGAACGTATTTCGTCAGGAACAATAATACAATGCGAGGGGCCGGATTTGAACCGGCGAACCACTTCTGGAAGAGATCTTGAGTCTCTCGCCTTTGACCTGGCTTGGCTACCCTCGCAACATCGACGAAGAGAAATGCTCACGATAAATAAATATTGCATGAGCATGAGATGATGCTTTTCGAATCGCGGTCGGAGAGAATCGTTCTCATCACAACTTTGTCTCAGCCAAACATTTAATAAGATAGAGCGATTTCTCACAATCGCGTGCAAGGGGGTGCATGCGACACAAAGGAAAGGCATCATTAACACACCTCGCCATTTCCTCCAGAATTCGAACCACCCACACAGTTTTTCTAAAAAGGAGGTGTTGTGATGCCTTTCCACCTGTTATCGATCGCTGGAGAAAACCGAGCTAGTCGCTGGTCTAAAAATAGGAATCGAGCAGCGCGCTCGGGAAATAATCATCTCGTGTAGACGATTACCTCGTCATCGAGAATCAACACTGAATGCTCGGCCTGAGAAACCATCCCCGAGGCGACTTCCGTCAAGATCGGATATCCATGTATTTTCCGATGCATCCAATTCTTTTTTAGAAGCGTTGGATAGTTCTTGTCTATGGATGCGCACCATCTTGATGCGAACGGCAAATGATCGAACTCTCTTACGAGGGCTTCGAGGAATCTGTCCGAGCCCCCGAGTATGCCATGCTCACGGACCACACGGAATATGTTTCCGTTCTTGCCATCTCCGACCTCCCCCTTTCCGTCCGTGGCGAATGGCTCTATTGCGACAGCCATACCGGGTAAGAGCTTGGAGCGATCCTTGGAAGCGATGTTCGGCACCGTAATTCCCGCGTGCAGGTTGTTGCGCTCCATGCTATGCCCTGTGAGATTCCTCACGGGCCTGAAGCCGCTTGCAAGTATAGCATTCTCTATCGCCCCTCCGATCGCGCCGACCTCGATTCCGGGGGCGATCATCTCGAGCGCCGCGTCTAACGCATCTGCCGAGGCGCGTATCAGACTGGTCCAGTTAGAAGTCGAAATTTCCACCGTCGTCGCGGTATCGGCGATGAATCCGTTCACGTTGACGCCGACATCGAGCTTGACGAGATCGCCACGCACAAACCTCAAACGGTCTCCGTCTGCAGGAGTATAATGAGCAGCCTGGCTGTTCAAGCAGATGTTGATCGGAAACGCGCATTTCGCACCCCGGGAACGTATCAACCCCTCGACCTTTTCCGCTAGCTTGAGGAGCGGATAGCCCTCCCGTGCCAGCTCTCTGGCAAGCAGGAGGGCCTCCTTTGCAATCTTCCCGGCGAGCATGTAGCTCTGAAATGCGTCATCGTCCAGAGAGGGCGTTGAAGATCTCCTCCTTGGGAATCACTCCCGATCTTACTATCTCGACGTCGCCCTCAGAGACGTCGACTATCGTCGACCCGAGCTTGTGCCGTGTCTCACCGCAATCGACATAGAGGTCTACCGCGTTCCCGAGGTCCTTCTTTGCCATCTCCACGGTCACAGGTTCTGGGTGCGAATGGAGGTTCGCGCTCGTTGTCGTGATAGGCCCTACCTTCCTTATCAGCCTGAGAGCGAACGGATGGTCAGGTATCCTGATGCCTATCTGATTCTCGCCAGAGGACAACAGGTCGGAAATGGACGGTTTCTTTGTCAGGATGATCGTCAATGGTCCTGGAAGGAAGCGTGAGACGAGCTTCTTAGCCTGGTCGTTGAGTACGGCGATGCTCTCCATCATCCTAACGTCCGCGACCGCGACTGACAGGGGCATGTCGAATGGCCTGTTCTTCGAGATGAACACCTTCTTGACTGCGGAATCGTTAAACGGGTCCGCACCGAGGCCGTAAAGGGTGTCCGTGGGATACACGACTAGCCCTCCGCCCTTGATGATCTTAGCAATGTTATCTATTTCCGTGTTCTCAAGCACGCACTCTTTGCATCTTTTGCCCCGGTTCGGACAGCTCAATAGTCTCATTAAACTCCACTCCAAACGCTGCGCAATGATTCAGATATATGCTTTGACCCTGTTCCGATAACAGCCCTACCATGCCCCGGATATAAATCTTTCACCCCGAGCCCTGATAGGCGTCTTATCGAGCTTCTGAGCATGTCGAAATCGCTGGATGGGAGATCGAACCTTCCGATCCCGCCGTCTGCGAAAACCGTATCACCGACGAAGAGCGATCGGCTCTCCTCATCCCAGAGGCCGATGCTTCCTTCCGAGTGGCCCGGCAGATGTAGTACCCTCAGGCGACCGGAGCCAGCATCGACGACCGCTCCCTCCTCGATCCCTTTCCAATCGAACGGCTCGAACGAACTACCGAAGAGGCCTGCCAATGTCACGCTGAAATCCCCCTCGGAAATCCTTTTGCCTTCGCTCGGGTGAACCAGCACCTCGGCGCCCGTGAGCTCGCTGAGGCGGCTTGCGCCGCCAGCGTGGTCGATATGTGTGTGCGTCAGGATTATCTTCGAGATCGAAACCCTGCCGTTCTCGCGAGGGAGCGAATCGATTATGCGCTCCACGTTTTGCGATGTACCGACATCGATGAGTATCGGGTTCTCACCGCCGATGTAGTATGAATTACACTCGAAACCGCGACCGGTTATCGGCTGGATCTCCATCTCGAAAAATGTGAGACCCGCTTTCCGTCTAAAACGTTTCTGTCTTACAAAGGCATATGTCATGGAATGACACGGCCCGGGGGGACTTCTGGCGAGGTAGCGTCATTCTTTGAATCGCTCGATTAGCTTCTTGCGTTCCTCGAAGTTCACCCTGGCCACGGTCTCGCTCAACGCGACTGATTCTGCGGTCATGAGCCTCTCGAGGCCGGCCAAGACGGACTTGTAGTCCGGCTTCCGTATATCGACACCCGCCTCCGAGAACTGGTGCTGGACTATCAGCATCGCCTTCTCCAGGTCCCCGTATTGAGCACAGAAGTCCTGGATTATCGCATCGACCGCCTCGACAAGGTTCTTGGGTGGACCGGGCTTTTCCTTCCTTGCCGCTTGGACTATGTCCGCGACGAGGAGCTCGCCAAGGGCCCTGAAGACTGCCTCGACGTTCTCCCCGGTTTTTGCGCTGCACAGAAACACGGGCGCACCGCGCTTCGCACCATCGGCCTCGAGGAGTTTCACGGAAGGGCTATCGGGCGAGACCAGGTCGAGCTTGTTGCCAACAAATATCGTCGGCAGATCACCGACAATCTTGGCCGCCTCGGGCAGCCAGAATTCGTTCAGTGACGTTATCGTCTCCGGCCTGCTCAAATCGCCGACTGCGATTATGCCGTTCGCGCCCGTCAGGCTGGCGCTCCGGATCTTCGAGTACTCCTTCTGGCCCAATATGTCCCATATCATGAGCCTCAGGTTGACGATCAGGTTCGGGTATATCAGTTGCAGGTCCTTTCTCGAGACTTTCGTCCCGATGGTCGCGATGTACTTGTCATCAAACTTGTTGATAACGTATCGCGCGATCATCGAGGTCTTCCCGACCCCTCCGTCCCCCAGAAGGACGATTTTCTTGACTATCTCCTTTAGCTCCATATGGCCAAAAGGGAATAGACACAGCGGAATACTTCACACTTGCGATGGAGGGAGCATCTGGGAAGCCGCGTATAATATCAGAATTATATCCTTCCCAGCAGACGTCTCATGACGTTGTCTATCGGCTGTAATTCGGAGAGATCGCCGTTCCAGTTCTTCAGCCTGTCGCCATATTGCCTCTCTATCTCCTCGGCCGCGTCCGAGAGTTTTTCCTTGAGCTTCTGCGGGTTCTTCGTCGAGATCACCGCTGCGAGCACGAGGTTGTCACTATAGGAGATTATTATATCGTAATTCTCGAACCTTATCTCGTTCAATCTCCCGCCAGCGGTGTCGAATGATTCCCGCACGAAATTCTGGACCGCGGTCAGCATACCGGCGAGTATGTCCTCGTCCCTGTCGGGTCTCAACCTGCGACTGTAATGCTTGAGGAGCACGCCCGAAGGGGTCATCACGAAGACCTCATCGACGACAGTCTTAGCGGAGTGCCAGACCATGAAGAAACCGATTATGTTCATCGCGATCAGAACGGTGTTCATAGAGACGATGAAAAGCTGAACCTCTGCGGCCAGTCCCTGTACGAGGACGAGCGTGGATATCAGGACGACGGCCACGATCGCCGTGAGCATCATGATCGTCTGATATCTTACCTCGCCGGTCGCCATTGGGCTAGTTTATGGGGCTCGTCGGGATTTATACCTTCGCCGGTGGCTGTTGGGCATTGATAAACCCTTTGGACGGAACAAAAGGCTTGTGGATGCAAATTGTCTATATCGAGAATCAGGATTCAAGCCATCCGAGGTGGATCCTGTTGAACCTCCTCGAGGCAGAAGGAAAACGCCTGTTCTCGGAATACGCCATCCCGGTCCCCGAGGGGAGGCTCATGAGCGAGCCCGATTCTCTCGAATGGATCACATACCCAGTAGTCGTGAAGGCCCAGGTGCCGACCGGTGGCAGAGGCAAGGCGGGCGGGATCAGGGTTGCCAGCACGAGGCCCGAAGCGGAGAGAGCGGTGAAGGATATCCTGGGGATGACCATCAAAGGATACCGTGTAGAACAGGTGCTCGTCGAGAGGAAAATCGACGCACAGATGGAGCTGTATCTGAGCATCGTGGTCGACAGATCCAAAAGGAGGCCTATAATTATGGCCAGCCGGATGGGGGGCGTGGACATAGAGAGCGTGCCCGACGATAAGATAGAGCGCCGTTGGGTCGATCCCTGGATAGGCCTGCAGCCATTCATCGCCAGGGACTTGTTCTTCGCTCTCGGGCTCAATCCGTCGATAATGCCGCGGTTCCAGTCGTTGCTTCTTTCTCTTTGGAGGCTGTACCAAGCGACCGATGCCGAACTGGTCGAGATAAACCCGCTCGCGTTGACTCCCGATGGGATGCTGATAGCCGTCGATGCAAAGGTCGTAATAGACGATGACGCCCTTTTCAGGCAGGAACGGTTCCAGAGAGTCGCTGGGGACATAACCCCTCTCGAGAGGAAGGCGAGGGATAGGGGGATAGCCTTCGTCCAGCTCGAGGGAGATATAGGAATAATCGCGAACGGTGCCGGGCTGACCATGGCCACCTTGGACTTTCTCACGATGCACGGCGGTCGAGGCGGGGTCTTCCTGGACTTGGGCGGGACGGACGATCCGCAGAAGGTCAAAGAGGCCCTTCTGCTTATGGCGGAAGCCCGCCAGAAGGTCATCCTGATAAATATATTCGGTGGAATAACAAAATGCGATACCGTCGCAACAGGCTTAATACAGGCATTGAAGGAGGGTCGAATCGAGACCCCGATAGTCGCCAGGATCAAGGGCGTGAACGAGAAGGAGGCGTTTCAGATGCTCAAAGATACGAACATCCGTCCCGCGCTCTCGCTCGAGGAGGCGACGGCGATGGCGGTGGAGATCGCCAGAGGTGGATGAGCATGGCCATACTCGTTGACGAAAACACGAGGGTCCTGGTACAGGGCATCACGGGGCATCAGGGTAGCTTTCACGCTCTGGCGATGAGAGAGTTCGGGACGAAAGTGGTCTCGGGAACCTCGCCCGGCAAGGGCGGACAAACAGTGAACGGTATCCCCGTGTACAACACGGTGGAGAAGGCGGTACGCGAGACCAAACCGAACACCTCTGCGATATTCGTCCCCGCGCCTTTCGTTCTCGATGCCGCGATAGAGGCGATAGACGCGGGGATAAAGATGATAGTGATAATCTCCGAGCACGTGCCCGTGCACGACGCCATGAAAATTGTCTCCTACGCGACGAAGATGGGCACGCGTATCATCGGTCCGAATTGCCCTGGTGTGGCCTCCCCTGGAAAAGGCAAGGTCGCGATAATTCCTAACCAGATATTCGCTCCCGGGGATATCGGTGTGATATCCAGGAGCGGGACGCTGACATACGAGATCGTCGATTCCCTCACCCGGGCGGGTATGGGCCAATCGACCTGCGTCGGCATAGGCGGGGACAGAGTCAGCGGCACCAGCTTCGTCGACTGCCTCGAGATGTTCCAGAACGACGAGCAGACGAAGAGGATAGTCTTAATCGGGGAGATAGGAGGCTCCGCGGAAGAGGAGGCGGCAAAGTACATCTCGGAAAACGTGAAGAAGCCCGTGGTCGCGTACATCGCAGGCAGGAGCGCACCCCCGGGGAAAAGGATGGGACATGCTGGTGCGATAATCTCGAGGGGCATGGGGACCGCTGAGGGAAAGATAAGGGCGCTCCAGGATGCAGGTGTCGTGGTCGCCTCGACGACGGCGGAGATCGCCGGACTAATCAAGCGCGGGTAAGAGGAACGTCCGGTTTTGTCCCCCGGAGGATCTCGATCTGCCATCTGTCATTCTCCATCGATAAGACAGTCATCTCGCCGTTCGAACTTTTCCAGGGCTCCAGGTCGGAGAATCTGACTCGTGTGAGCTGGCTCGCAACCATCATAGCGACGAAATCGTCGCATACTATCGCGACGTTACCGACACCGAAATTGAGCCTGAACTGATAAGTGAATTCGCGGACGCGACGCCAGCCTCTCCTGACCCTTTCGCCCGCCGGGAACTTGAATCTCCCCGGCGATGACTGCAGCTTCGCCATCAGCCTCGGTTCATCCCTGAGCAGGGATTCGAAATTCTTCCCGGACCATCGGCCGTAGTTCAAATCCCGCAGATTCTTGTCCGTCCTGACAGGCAAGTTGTGCGACGAGCTGATTATCTTCGCCGTTACCACGTGCCTTTTCATCGGTCCGGAAATTACTGCTTCGAGGACCAGCGGCTTGAGCTCGAGCGATATCTTCTCGGCCTGATTGACACCGGCAAGGCTCAGGGGCGGGTTATTGAGGCCGAGCAATTCCCCGGAACTTGAGTAATCGGTCATCCCGGGCGGTATCAAATATACCCTCAGCATGCAGTATCGATTAAGGGATTGTCCTAGTTGAATATTTCCAAAGCACGTGGTTCAGCTGCCGACGCCGGTGAGGAAATAGATCATCACCGGCACGAGGAGAAAGCCCATTAGATGAACCCTCGAGATGCTAAGTCGCAGGGCGCACAATGCGAGGAGATAGCAGGTGAACGATAGCAATAGGCCGATTGGCCCCGAGGTCAGCGCTGAGAGCGTCAGAATGAACAAGGTTATCGGCATCCTAAGACCTTTGAACCAGCTCATCTCATGTCGCCCAAGCATCCTCTCGCAGAGAAATCTGAATAGGAATATTCCGAGCACAACGGAGATCGTAGCCGACCAGGAAAGCGATAGGAATGTGACCGGCATCGACAAGGGGTCGGTCCAGACAAGGGGATCGCGAGGCAGATTCTCTTTGATCGATTCCAGGATCCCGTTCCTTGCGCGAAGAATGGTCGCGAGAGCGATTATTGACTGCAAGGAGCCGCCAATGTTCGTCGCTGAGTACGTCATGACATAGGAGCATATCGAGCCGAGACTGCGCGACTCGAACTCGTAGCTCTTCCTTGAAAGCCTGGTAGCATACGAGTTCGTTATACCCGGTATCCAGCCGACGAGCAGCATCGGGATGATGCCACGCAACAGGGCTTTCGCCTTGTGGAAGTATGGGATGAGGCCCGGGGCGTGTTTGATCCCTATCGCAGTCTCCTTTTGAGACATAAGCAGAGAGGGAAGCGCGAAAAAGCCGGAAAAGACCGGCAGGAAGTAGATGGAAGGATCCCCGACCCAGCGGCCCCCGAATATCGATTGATTGATATTCGATAGAGCATCGAATGTGAGGACAAATACGCCAATCGTGCCAGAGACGATGAACAGAGCTGCCGCGCGCAGAATCCTCCATGGCGCAGACTCCGAAAGGAGCACTGACACGGAAATCGCGAGCAGCAGGACACCGAGATAGGGCTCCAAGAGCGAATACAGCCCGCCGGGCGAACCCATGATGATCCTAATAGGATAGAACGATAACGTGAATATCAGGAGTGCTCCGAGGCTTCCAAGAATGACGCACTCCGAGATCAGGTCCGCTCTCCCCATCGAATACAGCTTCTGGACAGGCAGAAGAACCGATATCGAATCACTATCTGCGATCCCCATAGTCGATGTCGGAATCATCTCGGTTATCGAATGCGATACGAGAACCCCTATCAGGAAGCAGCCGAATAGGATCTCTGACGAATACGGGACAGACGGGAATGGAGCGGACAACAACAGGAACAGCGCGAATAGTTGCGGGAAAGCCGCGAAAAAGCTGGCCAACGAGTTCGGATGCAGCCCGGGCATCAACCCTGTAAGACTACCGACTATGGAGCCGAGGAGTGCTGAGAAGGAGCAACCTATGACCACGAACCCGAAAGCGTCCATCCGCCCGTAGGAGAAGGATAGCTCTCCGGAATCCTTGCCGTTGCAATTACATTATAGGCAGCATGAAAAGACAGGGTCGTGTCAATCCAAAATCCTGACTTCGGACTCGGTCACCTCTATCTTGACCAGAGTCTTGATCTTGATGCCGAACTCTTGCTCCAGCTGCTTCTTGCCCTCGCCCTTCTCGACGACGACGAGGACATCGACTATCTCCGCGCCTATCTTCCTCAGCCCCTCGATGACCGCTCGGAGCGTCCCACCGGTACTTACGACATCGTCGACTATGATGACCCTGTCGCCCCTCGATATGCCGTTCACATACAGGTCGGATTTCGAGTACCCCGTAGTCTGCTTGAGGTTGATTTCGCCCGGCAGGCCATACATCCTCTTTCTCACGATGTTGAACGGCTTTCCCGTCCTGAGTGTTAATGGTGCGGCATACTCTATGCCGATGGCCTCGACGGTGAGTATCACATCGCATTCGTCGAACCTGCCGATCCTGACGAACTCATCGATAATTTCCTCCAGGACCTCTTTCTCCATCCTCGGAATGCCATCCGTCGCTGGGTGGACGATGTAGTTGTACTCGCCCTTCTTGATTATCGGGGATTTGACAAGGCTCTCCTTCAGCTTCTCCAATCCGGACATCGAGATCACCTCCTTTCCTTTTCCGACCTTGAATCTTCTTGGGATATTTCAGCTACAGGGTCGACGAACTCGAACCTCTCGGCATCGAAAAGTCCACGATCTCCCAGCTTGAGTTTGGGGATCACCAATAGGCTCATGAAGGACATCGTCATGAACGGGTCTGGCAAGGTGCATCCAAGGGCCGCCGCTCTTGCCAGAAGCTTCTCAGTCTCCTCGGCTATCTCCTCCGCTGGTCGCGTGCTCATCAATCCCGCCACCGGTAGCTCCAGCCTGGAGATCCCTTTCTCGTCCGCGATTGCGAACCCTCCACGTTCGAGCGCAGCGTTTGCGGCTGCGGCAATATCCTGTTTATCGAGCCCTATCACTATGCAATTATGCGAATCATGAGCGACTGTGGAGGCGATTGCCCCGCGCTTCAGTCCGAAACCCGTAATGAACGCGTTCGATACAGGTGCTTCCATATACCTGTTCACCACCGCAATTCTGAGAATGTCCCTACTCGCATCGGGAAGTATCTCGCCGTTTACGACACGGAGCCACTCCTCAGTGGCCCCGGTGACTATCTCGTCTCGGATCGCCACTATCGTTCTCACCTTCGCGCGGCTGCCGCTCGATCTCAAGCAGAAGTCCTCCGGTCCCTTCGATATCCGCGGCAATGCGAAATCGGGCTCGAGCGGGTCAACTCTGACTTCGGTCTTTCCGTCGCTTGCGACCCTTCTGCCAGCTATCCAGGTCTCCTTCACTTTGAAGCTCTCCAGATTGTCTATCACCGCGAAATCCGCTGCTCGACCCTCCTCGAACCATCCGCCTGGCAGCCCGTAGTGCTCTGCGGGGAACAGGGTTGCCGCTCTCAGGGCGCTCAACGGATCTATCTCGAGAGAGATCGCCTCACGAATTGATTCGTCGAGATGTCCCCTCAGCAGGTCGTGCGCGCTCTTGTCGTCCGAGACGAGCATAAAAGGATGCTTCTTCGCAAAATCCGAAAGAGCCCTCAGGTTCTTGCAGGCCGTCCCGTTCCTAATCTGGATTATCATCCCGAGGTTATGTTTCTCGAGAGCCTCCTTCGAGGATGTGCACTCGTGATCGGTCCTGATACCTCTTGAGACGTACTTTGAAAGGTCGCTTCCGGAGAGCAAGGGAGCATGCCCGTCGACCGGTTTCCCAAGCTCTTTCGCAGCTTCTATCTTCCTCATCACCTCGTCATCACCAGCCACGGCGCCGGGAAAGTTCATCATCTCGCCGAGAGCGACGACCTCGGGCCAAGAGAGTATCTCGCGTACTTCGGCATGGGTTAGACACGCGCCGGATGTCTCGAACGGGGTCGCTGGAACGCATGAGGGCGCAGTGAAATAGCACCGTAGGGGAGAGCGTTTGGAATCGGATATCATGTATCTGATGCCCTCGATGCCGAGCACGTTGGCAATCTCGTGCGGGTCGGCTACGACACAGGTCGTGCCATGAGGCATCACCGCCTCCGCGAACCTCGATGGACATAGATGCGAGGATTCGATGTGTATATGGCTGTCTATCAGCCCAGGGACGATCGTATCTCCCGGACCGGATGTACGATGCTTTATCCTCGTGATGACGCCTTCGGAGAACTCGATAACCCCCGGGAATATCTCGCCCGATATGAGGTCCACAATCTGTCCTTCGATCCTGCCGCTGCCCACGCTCTCAGCCGTGAGACGGTAACGCCTATGTCATCCATAACCCTTTTCCGTGCTCGGGATGATACCACCATGAGCCGCCCGATATATCCCCGAGACGTGCTCAACAGGCTGAGATGGGAAGAAGGGAAATCACTGGAACGCGCAGAGATAGTCATCCTCCATAGGGGAGCGCCGGGAGATAGGCGAACGATCTCCGGTAGCGAGATTGTCAGAATCGGTCAGTCGTTCTTCGAAACCTCTGAGACGTCAATCCCTTATCATCGCGTCCTCGAAATAAAGTACGACGGTATGACGCTGTTCGAGAAGAAAAAGAGATGACAGAAATAATATTGCAATGGGTTTTTCTCGAGATCGTCTACGTCTTCGGCGCGCCACAGTTCGGGCAGTTCGACATGAAGGCCGGATACTGCACGTTGCAATTCTTGCACTTAACCATCTGATACTTATGCTGGTCCGAAGACTGGGGGACTGCCTGGGGGGCCGGCTGTGCCGCAGGCGCCGCCTGATACTGGGCGGGTTGATACTGCGGCTGCTGTATCGGTGGATACTGAGAAGGCTCGTACGGCTGCTGCGCCACCACTGTTCCCGGCGGGTACGGAGCGACCTGCACCTGGGGCCTCATAGCGGCATCCAAGCTCATGAACGCGAGCAGCATCAGTATGGACGGCAGGAACATGCCAGCAATCCCGATAATTATCCAGACTATCGCCGCGTTCTTCGCGTCCATGAACCTTCCATGGTCTATCTCGTCAATGACCGATCTCTTCACATAAATCCCGGAAATGCCACAGATTACAGCCATTATCATGTCGAACAAGCCCCATCCGATGCTTCCACCATTGACCGATGCGATGCCTATCGCGATAGAGGCTATGCCCAACACGAACCATATGAAGGCCATGAGCAGGAACAGTACCTGAGACCAGAATGCGAACTTCCTTGCTTCCTGAGCGTCTCGCGGCAGCCAAGGCGGAACCGTGCTGCTTGCCAAAATCCCGCTAAGTGGGGTACTCATTTGTTTTTCTCCCTCCTGACTTTCACATACCAGCCGACGGCTGGCATCATGCTTCAGCTTCGGGTAAAGCATGAAGCTCTATCCATATAATTCTTTTGCGGCCGACCACGCGTCCCAGGAATCCCCCTTAACACGTTCTGAGAAATGACCTCAGGTTTATGAACCACCTTTATCAATGTTCATATGTCAATTGATTTCGGACTAAAAACAACCAGGCTTCAATGCTTGCTTGGAATGCTTAGACCTCGAACGGTGCAACGATGAAATACGAGGAGTACAAGGAGATATACTTTAATCTCAGAAAGCCGGCGGATATCGACGCGTTAGCGAAGAGCACGGGACTCGATCGCGAGCTGCTCTTGGTGATGTACACGCAGAGGACCGTGAGGGACGCTACCAGAAGGTTCCATATCATCAGGGGGCAGACGCCACAACTGCTAAAGAAATGGCGCGCCGGGAGATCCATTGTTGCACTGGCGAACGAGCTGAACTTCCCGCCGGTGCTCTTGGCGATGATGGTATACCAGGCAGCAGGCATACCGCGCAAGACCTTTTGGAAATACATCAGGAACCCGAACGAGTGCCCCGATCAGAAACTGAGAAAGGAAATAATCCGAATAAATTCCGCAGATATTATATACTCGCCGCAGGGAATGGAGATCCAGGAGAAGAGGGGGAAATGGGGCGAGGAACAGCTGTACCAATGGCTGAACCTGCACGGCATAAAGTATAGGACTGAAGTGGACCTAAGGGGGATACACCCGAAAACGCCGGACGCGCTGCTCGACAAGCCGATCAAACTGAACGGCATAATCACGCATTGGATAGAATCCAAGGCATCATTCGGTGACGAGATCGAGCTGCGCAAGAACGTCCGGAGACAGTTGAAACCGTATACGGAACTCTTCGGGAACGGAGCCGTTGTCTACTGGTTTGGATACATTGAAGGGATAGAGCCACCCGAGGGGATCACGATTTACGGGCGCGAGTTCTCCGAGATGATGCCGATTCTGCCGCGATGATAGCTGATTGAAAAGCTCTTTTTATATCTTCTATCGTATTTCATCGGGCTAATACCCAGGCAGGATTTGAGCCCCTTGGACATAATCTCGGCAGCGGATATCGAGAAGTTCGCATACTGCCCTCTCAGCTGGTGGCTGAGCTGGAAGGACAGGAGCGCCGGCTCTCCTGAGCTGACGGAGGGTGCGCACAGGCATGAGATCATATCAAAGTCCCTTGCGGAGGCGAGGAGGCTCGAACTACTGGCGGTCACCGCGGAGAGGCTCGTGCTATGGTTCGCCGTGGTTGCCAGCGTAATCGCGATACTAGGTGTCGACCTAATGCCGTTCGATAACCCGGTGGATATATCGGAGATACTTGTAGCCTTGTCGCTACTATGGATCCTGGTGGCGCTGTTCTATCTGCGGTTGGCGTTCAGGACACCCGTCAAGGACAAACACCTACAATATGAGAAGATAATATTGATCTTTGCCATAGCAGCTGTGATAATAGCGATCAACTCGGTCTTCCTGCTTCAGACGGACAGGCAGCTCGCGGTCGTGTTCGAAGTGATATCTCTCGTATGGCTGATCGGCGCAAGCTATTTCCTGCAGCGCTCGCTCGTTTTCTCGCGTGCCGCACGGCTCCTCAAAAAGGAGATGAACGTCACCGGAGAAATCGAATATGTCGATATCGGTGCTTCGCAACTAATGGTATCGAAGAAGTACGGGATATCAGGAAAGCCAGACTACATCCTCAAGGCGGAGGGGAAATCAATCCCGGTGGAGGAAAAGACGGGCAGGGTGCCGAGAGGCCCCCTATTCTCGCACATACTTCAATTGGCGGCGTATTGCCTGATACTCGAAGAGGAGCTGGGCGAGCCCGTGCCGTACGGAATCCTGAAGTATGGTACCGACCAGCACGTGATCGAATTCGACGATATGCTCCGGAAGACCCTGCTCCAGAAAATATCGGAGATGAGGGCGATCGCGGAAGGGAAAGTGGCCCCGCACAGGAACCACAACCGCCCGGGCAAGTGCGCGCATTGCTCGAGAAACAATATCTGTCCTGAGCGGCTTGGCTGAGGATCACTCGACTGTGACTGTCTTGGCGATGTTCCTGGGCTTGTCTATCGGACAACCGCGCTCCAGGGCGAGATAGTACGCGAACAGCTGGAGCGACACAATTATCGGTATCGGCGTGAAAAGCGGCTCTATGTCCGGAACCAGGAAGACGTCTTCCGCGAACTTGTCGAGCTCGCGGTCGCCTTCGGTGCCTATCGCTATTACTGGCGCGTCGCGCGCAACCACTTCACGCACGTTCGCGAGCATCTTCTCATAGGTGTGATCTCTGACACAGATAGCCACCACGGGGGTGTCCTTGCAAAGGAGCGCGAGCGGCCCGTGCTTCAGCTCCCCCGCAGGATATCCCTCGCCATGGATGTACGAGATCTCCTTGGTCTTGAGAGCTCCCTCGAGCGAAGTCGGATAGTTTATGTGTCTTCCGATGAAGAACATCGAGTGCGCGTTCCTGTACTTCCTTGCGAGATCGTGGAGGGAATCCGCGCTGTTCAATACCCTCTGGACGATCCTGGGGAGGGAGCGCATGGATGACAATATCTCCCTGTGCTGCTCGCTCGAGAGCGACCCCTGGGTTCGACCTAGCCTGAGGCCGAGCAGATAGAGTGCGATCAGCTGCGTCACGAACGTCTTCGTCGCGGCAACACCGATCTCCGGTCCCGCTCTGGTATAAATCACAGAGTCAACCTCTCGGGTTATCGCGCTCCCCACGACGTTCGTGATCGCCACCGTTTTGCAGCCGCGCCTCCGGGCCTCCCTGGCCGCAGCGAGCGTGTCGGCGGTCTCGCCGCTTTGGGTTATGCATACTACCAGCGGGCTCGATTCCGTGACTGGTGAATAACGGTATTCCGAGGATATCTGCGCCATCGTAGGTATCCTGCTGAACTCCTCGATTATGTACTTTCCGACGAGTCCCGCATGGTAGGAGGTCCCGCAGCCGAGTATCTTGACGCTCGTGAACCTTCCCGGAGGCAGATCGATCTCATCTTCTGTACCTCCTAGTCGCCCAAGGAGCGAATCATGGATGGCCTGGGGCTGCTCGAATATCTCCTTCAACATGAAGTGCGGATAGCCTCCCCGTTCCGCTGCCTCGACACTCCAGCTGACCTTCTGAGGCTCACGCTGGACCTTCTTCCCGTCCAGCGTCATTATCTCTATCCCCGCCCGCGTGATCCTAGCGACCTCCAGGTCCTGGAGGTATACCACTTCGTTAGTGTATCTCAGGAGCGCCGTGACATCGCTCGCGACGAAGTTCTCGTCGTGCCCCAGACCTATTACTAATGGACTCTCGTTCCGAGACGCTATTATCTCGTCGTAACCACGTCCCACGACAGCAATCGCATAAGACCCCTGGACCGATTTGAGCGCGTTCCTGACCTTCTCGACCAGGCTGCCCCCTTCAGCAGATTCTATCAGATGCGCGAGTATCTCGGAGTCTGTCTCCGATCTGAACTTATGCCCTTCTCTCGCGAGGCTCTCCTTCAAAGACATATAGTTCGTGATTATGCCGTTATGGACAACCGCGATGCTGTTCGTGCAATCGACGAACGGATGGGCGTTCTCGACCGACGGCTTGCCGTGCGTCGCCCACCGAGTGTGCGCGATGCCTATCTTCCCGGGCATTCGGTCCATGATTGACTCGAGCACCGCGATCTCCCCGACAGCCTTCTTGAGCGAGATGCCCGATTCGGAAAGCAATGCGATGCCGGAAGAGTCGTACCCGCGATATTCCAGCCTCTTAAGGCTGTCGATTAGTATCTCTTGGGCTTCCTTGTCACCGACATACCCGACGATACCGCACAAGGATGACCACGTCCGTCAACTGTGTATCGCGCCTGTGGGCAAGTTCCTCGAGACGCGCGCGCCGCTAGCTATCCTACATCTCGGGCCTATGATGGTCCCGGGTTCTATCGTCACGCCGCTGCCGACCGTGCAGTCCTCGCCCATGAGCACCCCGATATTTGGCACTTTGAAGAACTCCTCCTCGAGGTTGACATATGCATCTGCAGAGGACGCCATCAGATGCGACTTGACCTGGACACCGTATCCCAGCACGCTCTGCGATATGAAGGAATGCGGTCCGATAGAGCAATCGCTCATAATGAGCGAGTTCCGTATGAACGTGAACGGTTCTATTGTCACATTGTCCCCGATGCTGGACGATGGGAATATGCTGACGTTCGGGCCGATGTCGCACCCAGAGCCAATGGCTATCGGTCCATGCAGCGTCGTTCCCGACCGGATGATACTTCCCTCGCCGATCGACACCTTGCCCTGGATCAGAACACCTTCCTCGATCTTGCCCGCGGTCTTCACGGGAGCATGGGAAAGCGCCGCGTGATTCACCTCAAGCAGATCCCACGGATACACCGCATCTATCCAGAGCCCCTGGCAGAACACCGGCTGAAGCTGCATCTTCGGCAGATGCGCCCTTATCGCCTGGCTCAAGACATGATTCCCCTCGTCGACAAACATCTCGACCGTGTCCATCACGCTTTTCGGGAGCTTGTACGCCCCTGTGAGTATTATGTTCGTCGCACCCTCGGCATGCTGATCTTTTATATCTGATATCCTGTTCCGCTCGAGGACCGCGACGCCGTATTTCGCCGGCATCGTGCCTTCTATCACAAGGGCCCCGTGTCCTGCGCCGACAGACAGAAGATCCGATATCGCCCTCGAATCCGTCAGGCTGTCCCCGGGCAACACGAGGAAATCGCCGTCTATGTGTTCCTTCGCGACGTACAACGCGTGTCCGTTACCTAGCTGCTTTTCCTGGTGAACATAAGATATCCGCGCGCCGAAATCGCTGCCGTCACCGAAATACGACATTATCCGCTCTTTCCGGTAGCCGACGACCATTACGATATCGGTTATTCGGTTCTCGACCAATGCCCTGACGACGTAGTCCATAATCGACCGGTTCGCCACCGGGATCATCACTTTCGGCTCGGAATACGTAAACGGTCTGAGCCTTTTTCCCTCACCAGCGGCCAGTATCACGGCTTTCAAATTTTCCACTCTCACCATTTTAAACCTGTATTTTGGATCCTCATAATTCCTCATCGAACTCTTCGTCCAGCTCTATATCTCCATACAGCTCGCGTTTCCTCTGCTCCTTCCTCTCCTCGGTGGCCTCCTCGAAATACTCACACTCGTACCAATATGAGGTTACGATGTCCCTCGCCGTACAGTACGCGATCCTGGGAGTAAATCCGTCCTCCGGTCTTGGATCCCAATTGATACATCTCGGACACAGCGGAACTCGCGATTCTCTCTTATCGGTCATTTGCGGATCTCTCCTGGCGGCACGGGGATGGACTATATACCGTGCGCTGTATTCGACCAACTATATTATCTATATTTTCACAAGATAATCGCTCGGTAACCCTCTCTCATCACGCCGATTGATGCGCGTCTGAGCCCGAAGCAGCCAGAGAGTGTTCAGGCTTCTTGACAGGTTCGCTCCAATACCCTTTCCCTTTCGCGACGAACTCGATCGTGCCTATGAACGCGTAATATAGCAGGCTGATTGCGGGCCCGTACCACCTGTCACTGAAGTAGTCCTTGAGTATATTCTTCCCCTGTATGGCGCCGTGCGAAAGGCATCTCTTCAGAAGCTCGATGTGCGCATCCGAGAGCTTGTACGCCCTGAACCAGTCCTCGCGTGAGAGCATGCCCATCGGCACGAAGAACATCGGCATAATGATCGACTTGAAGTCCCAGAGGTCGTCCACTAGCTCCAGCGTTCTGAGCACGTCCTCCTCCCTTTCGTCCGGAAGACCGGAGATTACGGTCATTGCGGGTATCATCCCAACGTCTTCCATGATCCCCGCGGCCTCGATTACGAGCTCTGGCCAGTGTTCGATATCGAACGGCTTTGCCTTCTGCGGCATAGTGAGCTTCGCGAGCCTGACCGAACCGGTTTCGATCCCTATCTCCGCGCCCCACCATCTCTGGCCGCCGTCCAACAAGATTTCCGAGACACGTGTCATCAGCTTATCGTCCTTTTCCCCCTTGATGATGCTCGCCACCGATGCGTGAGACCAAACGACGTGATTGAAATATCTCTTCGCCAGCCGGTTCAGCTCAAGCACCTTCTCCGCGTTTGGTATGACCCCTTTCGCATAATACATCAGAATGTCCTCAGAATGGAGCGTCGCCGATCTCACCCTCGCCTCAGCGTTCACCTTTAATTCCCGCTCTATCATATCGAGCGGGATGAACCTTAGGGGGCGGTTTGTGACCGAGCAGAATTTGCAACCTCTCGGGCAGCCACGCATTATCTCGACGAGCCCGTTCACGCTCGGGCGCATTATGCAAGGTATCTCTTCAAGCGTGGGATAATCCGAGAGAGGTGGCTCGACGAACCGTGGAAGCTTTTCTCCTCTGAGGGCTTTGCTCACCAGCTCGCCCACGATTCTCTCCCCCTCGCCCATGAAGACGCAGTCGATACCCCATGCGTCCATCAGGTTCTCCCGGAACTTCCACTGCCAGGCAGCCGGTCCGCCGGCGATTATCTTCAGCCCGCGCTTCTTCGCCCTGGCTATGGCGGGGTCGGTCATGAATTTCCTAAAGGATGCGGCGTTGACGGTCTCCCTGTTGAATATCGACGCGAAGGTCGAAGACGGGGGTCCGAATCCAAAATAGTCATGATGCGATATGAGAAGCACCTTGGCGTCCTGGAGCGCCTGGTCGAGCTTTTCAGGGACTATGATGTCTGCATCGAACCCGAGTTGTTTCAGGCGTGCCTCTATCTTCCTCATCCCGTAGGGTGCCTGCCAAGGTATGCCCTTGGCATCGCACTTCATCCTCGGCGCGAAGAGGGCGAGCCATACAATTTCCGGGAACAGGATCGGAGGACCGGTTACACCGAACCCGAGGAACTCCTTCTCATGATGGTTGCTCATGAGACCCCTGTCGGTGGATATCACTATCTCGGGCAAATGAATACCTCCAAGCACACCGAGGTTCCGGGTATGCGACCATCCCTATCTATTATCTTCCCATAAAGTAATCGTTTTCGGCATGCCAGGAGTAGCGGGGGGTCGATTTGAACGACCGATCTTCAGGTTATGAGCCTGATGGGATTTCCAGACTACCCTACCCCGCTGTTGTGGCCTCAAAACCTGGCAGGTATGGTATCAGATATCATACAGTTAGCGGATATAAATTCTTTCATGAAGCCCCGTACCGAGGTAGTCCGAATCCGCCCGTGCCTCAGAAGAATTTTCTCATTCTCAGCATATCTTCCAAACTGGCGTTTATCCTGAGCTTGCGCGTCGCAATGGCCTTCATTATTCTCATTTCCTTGCTCATCAGCTTCTCGACCGTCTCCGCATCGGTCTCGATGACTATCTCCGGGTCGGGGATCGGTTTGTCCTGGAAATCTATCGCCTGGCCTCCCGATATCCTGAAACTGAACTCTTGGCCATCCTTGAGCCTCAACAGAACCGCCCTTTCGAAACCCGCGAGCTCCTCTTTGAGCTGCGGGTCAGTTCTCGCACGCTCGTTGAACTTGTCCACTATCTGCCGAAGGAGCCCTTCAATCATCTCTCTCATCGCCTGAGAACTTGTCTATGCGCTTTATCGATTTTAAACTCATCAATCTGCTGGTAGTGTCCCAGCTCCTCCTAACGCACGGCGGCAGCTCATCGTTCCTGCTCAGCCAGGACTCTATGAAGCCGACGGTAATCGGGTCAGATGCGTATCCGCTGCCTATCGGCTCACCGATAGCCTGTTCTATCTCTGCGATGCGCATGTCCCTGCGCACCTTCGCAATGATGGATGCGGCCGAGACTACCGGATATGTCTCGTCCGCTCTATGTTGCGAGATGACGTTCACCTTGAGGTCCAGTTCCTGTAATATGTCCTGCCCGAATCTTTCGGCATCGACATCCGCAGCATCCACATACGCCACCGCGGGCGCGAGCTTCTGGATGATAGACGCGAATACCTTCACCTCGAGCTGGTTAAGAGTCATTTCCTGTCTCAGGGCGTCGATCTCCCTTGCGGAGATCTCCACTATCTCGATGCCAGAGGCCACCTTCTCAATTTTCTGAGAGAGATGTTCCCGTTTCGCCCTTGTGAGCTTCTTCGAATCCCTCACGCCCAATTGCCTAAGAATATCGTCCCTCTCGACGGTGAGACCGCAAATCACGAGCGGCCCTATGACCGGCCCCCGCCCCGCCTCGTCTATACCGCAGATCATGCCAGACGTGATAGCATCCTCAATGGTAATAATGTTAGCCATCACCGGAAGCTCATTTCCTTCGGGGATAATCATGTAGAAGGATTAATGATGGGCTACGGGTCTGTTGAAACCTGACATGGCCGAGGATTGGTTTACTGGCGGCCTGACATCGGGTCTGACGCCAGAAATGCTGTTGTTCCTTTATCTCATAGGTCTGATAATAGGCCTCATACTCGTCTTCGGAGGAAAACTGGTCTGGCGCCCGCTGATGAGCGTCGTCGGGGGGTTCGCCGGTAGCATCTTCGGGTTCATCATCGGTTATACGCTCGGCGGCGCCATCGGCGGACTGATCGGCGCACCCGTGGGCGCCATCATAGGCGGGATGATATTCGTCGCGATAGCAGAGTTCGCCGTCGCGCTCATGTCCGCGCTTCTCGCTTTCGTCCTCACGCTCATGGTCTCGGGATTCCTGATTCTGGGGCTGATAGCTGGTGCCGCGGTATTCGTGTTGTCCTCGATCTACATTGACAGGGTCATAGGAATCCTGATGGCGGTCGGAGGCGGACTGATATCCGGAGCGTGCCTGGTTGGTCTAGGACTCGATCTCTTTCTATGCGCCATCACCGCGCTCGCGCTCATGATCGCCGGGTCGGTCATACAGACGATGCTGGTCAAGACCGCCCGGGAGAAGGCGATCGAGGAGAGAAGGTCTCAAGTCCCGACCTGCATGGAATGTGGAAAGCCACTGTATCACGATCAGGCCAGAAACAGATGGTTCTGTCCGGATTGCACGCCCTCCTTGATGTGCCAGCCTAGGGACCGCCCACCTGTCAGTCCATGAGCCAATTTCAAGTAGATGGTCGAAGGCTTTTATTAGACCTCAGGAATCCTCCAGTTGCACAGATATGCCTCCGAAAGACGTCCAGAACAAGAAGATCGAGAACAGCTTCATGCTCACGCGTGTGGGAATCACGGGACTGAAGAAACCGATAACGGTGAGCAGGAAGGGGCACAGGATCCATCTGGTCGCGGATATCGACGCGTTCGTAGACCTTCCTGCGGAACAAAAGGGCTCGCATATGTCCAGGAACGTCGAGGTGATTACGGAGCTCATAGAGAGATCCGTCTCTGACAGGATCCCCTCTCTTGAGGAGCTCGGGATTGAGATTTGCGAGAACCTGCTCAAGAGACACGAATACGCCTCCTATGCAGAGGTGCACATCTCTGCCGATTACTTCCTCGAAAGAAAGACCGCGAGCGGCAGAAAGACAATCGAGGCGTACAAGCTTTTGGCCAGATCGACTGCGAGGAAGAACGGTGAGCACCGCAGGATGATAGGGGTGGAGGTCAGCGGCATGACCGCCTGCCCATGCGCGATGGAGACGGCAAAGCATATCTTGAAAAAGGAACACCCATCATACGTTCCTGCTGATGATGAGGCACCGACGATAACTCACAATCAGCGGAACCGAACACAGCTGCTGCTCGAGGTGCCGAAAAACGCCGAGGTCGAGGCTGACGACCTGATAGCAATAGTCGAATCCTCCCTGTCAAGCCCAAGCTATGGTATTTTGAAACGCGAGGATGAGGCGAGAATCGTCATCGATGCCCACAGGAACCCGAAGTTCGTCGAGGACGTCGTGAGGGAAATACTTTCGAAGATACTGCAGAAATACGCAAATCTTCCGGACGACGTGCATGTCACGGTCAGGAGCGAATCCGAGGAGTCGATACATAAGCACAACGCGTTCGCGGAAAGGGTGACGACGTTGGGCGAGCTGCGCGGGAAAAGATGATTCTCTGGTGATCGTGTTGAGCAGAACGATCAGAGCAATAGCGGTAGATGTGGATGGCACACTGACGGATACCTCGCGAAAGGTCTCATGCCCCGCGATAGAGGCGCTGAGAAGACAGGCGGATAAGGGCATCATCGTAATGCTTGTAACTGGAAACGTTCTTCCCATCGCGTACGCGCTGAGACACTATCTCGGAATGAACGGCCCGGTCATAGCGGAGAATGGCGGGATCGTGTATCATGATGAGCATGTCCACTATCTGAGTTCGAAAGACGAACCGCAGAAGGCGTTCGACCAGCTATCGAAAAGCATGAAGGTCGAAAGGATATTCAGTGACAGATGGCGCGAAACCGAGATCGCCATCAGGCCGACCTACGACATAGAGCTCATACGCAAACACGTGTGCGGGTTCGACGTCAAAGTCCTGCCCTCTGGCTGGGCGCATCACCTGATGCACAAGGACACGGACAAGGCGAAAGCGCTGAAGTGGATATGCGATAATTGGCTGAGGATAGATATGGAGCATGTCGCCGCCATTGGAGATTCAGATAACGATTATCGGATGATCGAGATCGCGGGTTTCGGGGCGACTCCTGCGAACGGCAGCCAGAAATGTAAGGAGCGCGCGGATTACGTTGCATCGAGGCCTTATGGGGATGGCATTGTCGAGATACTCCGCGTGCTCGGGCTCGAGCCGTGAGCGCTCACAGAAGCCTTTTCGCCTCTTCAGCCGTGATCCCGATGGATTTGAGGAGATACTGCAGCGCCTTTCTCTTGATGCTCTCTTCCTTCTTCTGCAGCACCTCCTTCATCTTTTCGTCCACATCCTTTCCTTCCAGGAACGCTCTCATCGAGGACGGGGCGCGTAGCGCATATTCAACCGCGAATTCCGAGAAGTAGAACGGAGCGTTGTCCGGGTCGGTCTCTGCAGCCTTGTTGTACGCGGCCTCCGCCTCCTCGAACTTGTTCTGCTCTATCAGGAATACGGCATAGCTGCTCCAGTAAAGAGGGTTCTTTGGGTCCAAGGAGAGCGCCTTTCGGTAGCACTCGAGCGTTTCCTCGGGGGATACGCTCGGGTCACCTATCGCTGCCTCGGCTTTCCCAAAATACGCCTCCGCGGAGTTCGGGTTCGCCCTGATTATCTTGTTGAACTTCCTCACGGCTCCAGCAAAGTCGCCACTGGCGATCAAATTGTGCGCTTCGCTAATCTCCTGTTCGAGATCTCCCATCTGCTCACCGGACATCGTGTTCAAGCAGCCGATTTTTCCGCTGCAGGGGTTCCATATCGCCGGTATATGATAAATCCTTCCAAGCCGAAGATTCGCGGAAAGCACGGAATCTTATATAGATGCTTTCTCGATTCGGAAACCAGAGGCCTGGTGTTCTCATGTTCCCAGGAGGAAGAGTCAGTCCGCGTCAGATGAAGGCGATGATGAAAAGGATGGGCATCTCGACCGAAGAGCTCGAAGGGGTCGAGGAGATAGTCATCCGGACAAAGACCAAGGAATACGTCTTTAACGAGGCGATGGTCACCGTGATGACCGTCCAGGGACAGAAGACCTTTCAGATAGTCGGTGAGCCGGAGGTCAGGGAACGCAAGACCGCTGTCCAGACCACAGGGATATCGAAAGAGGACATAGCCCTCGTGATGGAACAGACAGGCGCCTCGGAGGATGAGGCAAGAAAGGCCCTCGAGGAATGTGGTGGCCAGCCGGCAGATGCGATCCTGAAAATAATGTCATCCAGATAGTTCCCGTCACCTTTGCGGATTCCCGAGCTCGCCGACAATGCCGAGCGCCTTCCTCATCTCCTCCTTATCATAACCTATCAGTATCTTGCCGTCAACATCGAGCACTGGAACTCCCAACTGGCCGGACTTCTCAACGAGCTCGATCGCACCGTCTCTATCGACCGAAACGTCCACCTCGGTGAACTCGATCTTATGGTTTCTAAGGAAACGCTTGACCTTCTCGCAGAAGAGACACTCAGGAGATGTGTACAATTTCACACGCGGCATTGTCACACCTGACAACCTCATCGCACGCTCATCCATGGCTCCTAATTAGTTACTGGTCGAGACCAGTAAATACGTTTTGGTATACATGTCGCAGCTGGAGGATATCGCGGGAAGACAGGCTTTTATAAGAAGAGATGCTACGCCCTATCACGTTGTGTTGCAGGTGATTTCATAGATGAGACTCGGAGACATGAAGGCGAAATGCCGAAAATGCGGCAAGGAGCTGAAGGCGGACAGCAAGGACGACGACTTCGTCACATTCTACTGCATGGTATGCGGAATATATACGAACATACCTGTCGAGCAGTTCAAGGACGAGCCTCAGCCGGCCCCGGCAGATAAGCCCGAGAAGAAAGAATCTCAATGATGTGGCCGCCCTCTCGGCAAATCGCCCTCGCACAGGATCGCAAGGTCAGAGTGCGATTCCGAAACGATGTCTGTTCTACACAAATTAATGAAACTAAATGCTGTCCAGCGCGGACTCGAAAAGGAATAAATACGCATTCGGTCATCACATCGCCACCGCTGGCATCCAGCAGTTGAAAGCCCCGGTAGTGTAGTGGCCTATCATCCAAGCCTGTCGAGCTTGGGACTCGGGTCCGAATCCCGACCGGGGCGCCAAGCTTCTCGATGGAGATTGGAACAGCTTCGTTCCGTACCCTTGCACTGCGAGAAAACTCAGGGGATCCTTGTCCTGCAGGCCTTGAACCTGTATATCCCGATCGTTTTTTCGAGCTATCTGACGTTGCCCAAGTCAAACCCTTGGGGCGCACCGTTCTTCCGGCAGAAGGGCAGAATTTATCGTTTTATTCCGTTGGGATTGAGAGCTTAAACAAAATTACAATAATGCGCTCTTGAGGGTTCAAATTCTATACATACGGTCTAAAAAACGATAAATATGGCAGCGACAAATATCCGCATGGGATATTATGTCGATCGTTTTCGGCACGCTCGGTTATAGACCACAATCCCTGATACCGACCATCAAGGCTACCGAGAACGTCGAAAGGGTGGTCTTCTATTTCGGTGGGGACCAACAGGCATGGAAAGCGAAGGAGGAGGTAGTGAATTATTGCAAGAACCTGAGGATCCCGGTGGATGCGATAGAGCTACCGGACGTCTTCGATCTGATGGGCATCGCGAAGAGAATAAGAGCGGACATCAGGGAATGGAAGAAGCGCGGCGCGAAGATCGCCATCTTCAACATTGCAGGAGGAACGAGACCGACCTCCTCGGCAGCGCTACTTGCATGCATCCTTGAGGGTATCCCGACGGTCTACGTCCACGACGTCACATATGACGAGATAACCCTGCCATTGCTCAAGATAGAATACACGAAGGTCCTCTCGGCCAAGGAAAGGAAGATACTGGATGCGATACGAAAGGCGCAGGCGAAGAGACCTCTGTCCGAGGTCGAGCTCGCCAGGCAGTTCGGGGTCACGAAAGCCACAATGAACTATCATGTCAAACAACTACTAAAGAAGGGGGCGATCGCGATCACCCCAGACCCGGAGGACACACGCAGGAAACAGCTCACAATCGAGCCGACGATCGAGCTGCTGCTCGGAGACTGAGCATGAAGATTCTACTCTCCACTTTCGGACCGGATCCGGAGAACACTCTTGCAGCCATGAAGGCTTTGCCTTACCAGAAACTCGTCCTGATAATGTCCGAGGATTCGAAGGACACACCCGCGTTCAAGATGATTGTCGATAACGAGGCGAAGGCGAAGGGGATTGTCGAAACCCTGATTGTGGACGAATACGACCTCAAGGATTGTTTCAGGAGCATAACCGATTACATACTTGAAGAAAGGAATAAGGACAAGAAGGGGGAGAATGAGATAATCATCAACATAAGCGGCGGGTCGAAGATCCTCGGAGACGCTGCGCTTCTGGCCGCGTTCGAGATGGGCGTCCCGGCATTCCATTGCGAGAAATCGCGGACCGTAAGATTCCCGGTGCTCCGCGGGGTCACCCTAAGGGATCGGCTGACAGAATCGCAGATAGCGGTATTGAAAGAGCTCGGCACGATGGATACGATAGATGAGATAGTCGAGAGAGTGGGAGACAGGCTTACGGAAGAGACCATCCGGAAGGCCCTGCGGGAGTTACGGCAGCTGGGTGTGATACGCACTGTTCCGTCAGACGGTAAGATAACCCTCGAACTCACGGAGGCCGGCATACTTGTCTTGGAAACCATTAACAGGTTCGAGAAGATGAGAGGATGAAACCCAAGCGGGATTATGATTGTACAACGATGAATGTGACTTCTGGATGGGCAGACATGCGATAGCTGCTGCGCGTCGGAAGAAGCTGATAAAAGATTGATCAGGAGAGGTTTGCGTGAAGATTTACATAACGATGACAGGGATGAGCCGATGGGCGGAGATCAATTCGTTCTGGGCAGCCCTCAGGCATCATGAGTACATACCCGATAAGATCTATCTTTTCGAGACCGATAGGAGAGCCGGAGACGCTGCCGAACTCGTCGAGTGCTTTAAGCTGCTACTGGCCGAGTACGGTGCGAAGAACACACCGATCGTGGAGGTGCAGATCGTCGAGGGGGACTTCGCGCTCTCGGGCCGAAAAGTGTTCGAGGTGCTCGAGAAGGAGAAAGCGCTCGGAAACGAGATAGCGATAGACATCACACCGGGGAGAAGAGCGGTGATATCGTCGGCGCTCATGGCCGCCTGGAAACACGAGATCGACCACATATTCTATCTCTACCTCGATGATTTCAGAAGGCCGGACAATCCGTATCCCATGATACCCTTTCACTTCCAGCATTTCGTGGATCTGAAGAAGGAGGTCTGGCGGTGAAGGACATTCTCATGAGACGTCAGGAACTGAATGTGCTCCTGAACCATCTTCGGGAGGAAGGACAGGAGAGCGTCTGGGTGAACTACCCGTTCTTCGATCTTCCGCTTTTTAGGCTCGACCTCGGTAAACCATCGATATCGAACATTGTCACACAGGAGCAGTTCGAGACGGAGAGGATGCGCAGGAAGCCCTACGGGAGAGAACAGCTCGCTGCCAATCTCCCATACTTCAACGACCTCAGGAACTGTTTCCTGTCATCTGGCGTGGAATCATATGCGAACGAGAACAAGGTGCTCGCGCGCCTTAAGGAGCTGTACGAGGAGACTAAGGACCCCAACAAGAGGCCGAGACCTCTCTTCATAGCACTGGACACAAACATATTCTACTCGCGCTTCCTGTCTAGGCACCTGCAGACGTTCGACGAGTTTGGAAGACCCGTATTGCGCGCCGAGGGGCTGAGGTATCTGATATCGGAGATGGTCCAGCAAGAGATAGATTTCCAAATAGTCGAGAAATACCGCGGCGAGGATATAAAGGAGCTAAAGAAATCGCTCGCGGCTTCGCATTATCTCGACGAGTTCTACAATGCGAGTTGCAGAAAGGCGAGATTGGCAAAGCTCGCGCTGGCAGAGCTGGTATATGCCTTCACACAGCTGCGCGCCGTGAGGATCAAGGGCAGCCTGACGGGGGACGATTACAGCAAGAACGATATCCAGATAGCCCAATCGTACAAGGAGTACAGCAGACGCATGGATTACGACGTCCTACTTCTCACGGCGGATGAGGACATGGTATATCATGCGAACAGCGCGGAACTCATGGCGATCCAGCTCATAATCGGCAGCGGTTTACCCCAGCAAAAAGAAGTAGATCCATGGTGTCTGCAGGATCTGATCCATGACTTATCGGTAGCGTTCGGGGTCATCGAGTTCACAGGAAAGGGCATCGCGTTCCTCGGGGAATGGGGTGGGAAATCCAGCGAGGACTATAACGAAGAGAGGATAAAGGTTAGGTTTCACGATGACGGCACGGCGCGCGAGGTCGAGAAAGAGCTCATGCTGTGCAGGAAGATAAATGAAATATTGAGAGCGAAACAGTCACGATGATCGCTACTGGCTCACTTCGCATAGGACCTGACCGACGAAAGATATCCGATCACGGGTAGCATGATTGATACGAAGGCGAACCCCAACGCTCCCAAAACACCGTCTCGAATAACGACCGACCCTGTGGATACGAGCAAGCCGAGGACAACAAATCTCGTTGCGCACCCGAGCAAGCCCGCAATCACCCCTGCCTTCCGTCCTCCTTTATAGGCTGTGAAAAGCACGAGCAATATCGTCATCAAGAGGAACACAAGCGAAACCCAGTCCATTCCTGAGTAATCCGACGCGATATCGACCGTTCCCGGGACGGTGAATATGGATAGCACGATTGCAAGGATCCCGAACACGAAGACGAATCCCGCCCCGAAACCGTAAATCCTCAGATACTCCTTCGCAATCGCGTCCGCCGGTCCGAATGATAGTATGACGTCACCGGGGGGCTCGCCCGCTGCTATCCTATCGGAGAGATGCGACCTGATCTCTCTGAGTATGTCCTCCCTCGTCTTCCGGTTCATCCAGAACAGCTTCCTCTCGATCTCTGCGAGATATGATTCAACAACGTCGTTCATTTTTTCGCGCTCCTCAGCACCGCCTCTGTGCCCTTCACCATCTCTTTCCAGACCTCGATAGATTCGCTGAGCACAGCCCGACCCTTTTCGGTTATCTGATAGTATCTGCGGGGTATGCCCGACTCACGCTCGACCCACTCGCTTTTCAGATAACCTCTCTCCTCGAGCCGCCTAAGCGCCGGATACAGCGTGCCCTCTTTCAAATCGAAAAAGCCTCCAGTCATATCGCGCAGCTCGTTGATTATCTGCAGGCCGTACTTGCTGCCCTGACTCAATAAAGAAAGGAGGCAGAGCTGTATTGAGCCCCGTTTCAGCTCCGCCACCCATTCATCGGACACCTTTGCCATGCGCTCAGGGCCTGCAGGCACTAGGCGCCTATTGTTCTTTTCCTCCGCCGTAGGGGGGTGTCGGAGGCCCGACCGGGGGCTGCCTCGGTTGGTGTGGTATCGGGGGATACAGCGGTTCTTGGTGGATTACAGCCGCCGGCGGCCTCCTGTGATAGTGCTTCCTGAGGAATATTCCCAGGACTATAGCAAGGCCCAAACCTAGCAAGACCGCGATGAACTGCGCGAACACCACGATCTTCGAGAAGGGATTAGTCATGTCCTCGATGGTCAACACCGATACGGTGGATTGTATCTGCGGGTCATGCGATATCACGTTGCCTGCGGGATATATGACGGCCGCCCTGACAAGGAAGCCGAGATACAGGTGACCGTTGCTAGTGAACTCGAACGCGCCTCCGTTCTGCACCTGGAACATCATATGCTTCGTCTGACCGTCCACACTGACGTCGTTTACCCAGGAGAGATTCCCGATCTTTTCCCATTCGTTCTGGAACCTCAGCGTATCCCTAGCGAGCACAGGGCTGGCAGGTCCGCTGCCATTGTCGTTGGCGATCGGCGTCCCGTTCATCTCGCAATGCATGTGATACGCCCTTTCCCTAACCCTTTCTGCTACGGGACCATTGGCGTGCACTCCCGCGATCAGGAGTGTCTCGACAGCAAGCTTCGAGTCTTCCGATGCGAAGTCCCATCCCTCGATGTACTGATCGTACTTTATCGTCCCGTTGAGAACGTTCGCCGTATAGTTCCTGTAGCAGGCGAAGCTGTGATTGACGACCTGGTTATCCTTCACCGTGACGTTGAACCATGGGACCATCACGATAGTCTTCGGCTCCTCTCTGAGCGTGATATGCACCGTGAATGTTATCTTCTCCACGGCACCGTCAGCCGCGGTCGCCCTTTCCTGCTTCTGCATCATTCCGTATTGATGCCAGACCCAGGTGTAAGGCACGTTCGTGGCCGTCAGATCGAAAGTGACCGTCGTGACGTCCGAGCCCTCGTTAACCTCCAGGTTTCCGAGCGTCCAGGGGAGTTTCAAGGATGCTGTCTTGACGGGCATGTCCACCAACACCGTCATGTTGTTGAGGCATCTTAGATCCAACAGAGAATCGTTATCCCTGTCGATGAATTCGACTATATTCACCAATTTACCTGCGAATACGAGGTCCATCGGGATTCCCTGCATCCGTATGAGTTCCCCGTTCTCTCCGTATACATCGGCTCCGCCGACGTACCGTCTCTGATCTGTGAGGAAAATAATCTCGTTCGGATTGTCCTCGCTTCCATAGATCACACCGTACGAGATGTCTCCGGCCCTGACTGCTATCCAGTTGCCGCCGCCCATCCTCATTGTGGTGCCGGTCTCGACAGTGACCTGAAGATTCCTCTCCTGCGTAATATCCTGGGCAGCCACAACACCGGGAACGATCAACATCATTGCCGCTAACGCGATTGCCAATACGGCCGAACTCTTACCTTTCATTTTCTTTTTCACGCTCCCGACCTCTCGGGTCGCTATCTACATAGTGATGCTATGTATTATGCGATATATAATATCTTCTATCCGAAAACGGGAAAAGCAAAAAAAAGCGGGGAACAATCCACTAAAGGTATTTTTTGGGGTTCTTGTCAAACATCTTCTTGCACCCAACGGCACAGAAATAATAGGTCTTTCCTTCATAGACGGATGTAGCTGCCGCCTTTTCTCGCTCGACCTTCATCTTGCATACTGGGTCTATTTCCGACAATGCGCTCACCTCCGTTCGATATATCATAATACGCAATCCTGTTTCTTTGTATGCTTGCTATTATAATATATAGGAGCTCTACTTAACATTGTTGCATAATACTTGAAAAAGCGGTGATTCGGACGCCCGACGAGGAAAAGGTCATCTCTATCGGGGGAATGCATTGTGCGACCTGCGCGCTCAACATAGAGGAGACTCTGAAAGAACTGCCAGGGGTGAAAGTCGCCAATGTCAGCTTCGCGAGCGAGAAGGCAACGATAAGGTTCGACCCGGCCAAGGTCGACCGCTTCGCAATACAGAAAGCAATCGAAGAGTTGGGATACAAGTTCTTAGGGGAAATCGACGAGGCAAAGGCGGAAGAGGAGCGAGAAAAGGAACTCTCTACGCTTCGGAGACTGCTGATCATGAGCGCGATACTCGGCAGCGTCACGATGATTCTTATGCTATTGGACTTCGGGATGCGCGTCGGATTATCCGAAGCCGAGTTTTTCGTGATATTGTTTCTGTTGGCCACGCCTGTGCAGTTCATTGGCGGGTATAGATTCTACGTCGGCGCGTACAGGGCGCTGAGAAACAGGAAGGCAAACATGGACACGCTGATAGTCTTGGGGACTACCACGGCATGGCTATACAGCACTGCGGTCATGATCTCCCCGACGACATTTCCCGGGAGCGACGTCTACTTCGACACGTCCGCGCTGATAATCACCTTCATCCTCGCTGGCAAATATCTCGAGGCGCTTGCCAAATCCCGCGCGACAGGCGCGATTAAAAGGCTGATGGAGCTGAGACCGAAGAAAGCCGTCATCATCAGAGACGAGAAGGAGACGGAGATCGATGCCGAACAGGTAGCCGCGGGGGACATCGTCGTCGTTAGGCCTGGGGACAAGATCCCTGTCGACGGGACGATCATAGAGGGACGCACGACCGTTGACGAATCGATGATAACTGGCGAGAGCATGCCTTCCGAGAAGGAGGTCGGCTCAGAAGTTGTCGCCGGGACTATCAACAAGACGGGATACGTCAAGTTCCGCGCAACGAAGGTCGGAAAGGACACGGTTCTCTCGCAAATAATCAAGCTCGTCGAGGAAGCGCAAGGCTCGAAGGCCCCGATTCAGAGGATAGTAGACAGGGTGGCGGGGATATTCGTCCCAGCGGTCATAGTCACAGCTATAGCGGTCTTTATGTTCTGGTATTTCTTCGGCACATCCTACTTCGGCGTCCCAGGGGACCATTTCATATTCTCGTTGATCCTGTTCGTCGCGGTGCTCGTCATTGCATGTCCCTGCGCAATGGGGCTCGCGACGCCGACGGCTATTATTGTGGGCACGGGAAAAGGTGCCGAGCTCGGAATACTCATAAGGAACGCAGAGGCGCTCGAGCTGGCAGGCAGAATACAGGTGATGGTTTTCGATAAGACCGGCACACTGACGATAGGCAGGCCGATGGTCACGGACATCGTGCCTGTCAAGGACGGGATTACGCAGAATTACCTGCTTTCCATCGCGGCGGCGATCGAAAAAGGCTCGGAGCATCCGATCGCTAAGGCGATAGTCTTGGAGGCGCAGGCGAGACGCATCGCCATCCCTGATGCGGAAGGATTCGAGGCCTTGTCCGGTCTCGGAGCGAAGGCGATCGTGAGCGGCTCGAGGGCGCTCCTGGGGAACAGAATGCTGATATCCGATCTCGGATTATCAATCCGCAATGCAGAAGAGGATATCTCGAGGCTCTCATCGGCAGGAAAGACGGTTGTCCTGGTGGCATACGCAGATGAGGTCATCGGCCTCATAGCATTGGCGGACACATTGAAACCGAACGCGAGAAACGCCATCGAAGAACTGAAAAGAATGGGCATAAGATCGATGATGATCACCGGGGACAATGATGCGACCGCAAAGGCGATTGCCAGGGAGTGCGGCATTGACGAAGTGTTTTCTGAGGTCCTTCCCGGGGACAAGGCGCGCAAGATCAAGGAGCTCCAGGAGAAAGGATATTTGGTCGCAATGGTCGGCGACGGGATAAACGACGCGCCTGCACTGGTCCAGGCCGATTTGGGCATCGCCATTGGCAGCGGTACGGATATCGCGATGGAAGCCGGAGACATCATTCTGATAAGGGATGACCTGATGGATGTCGTGACAGCGGTACAGTTGAGCAGAAGGACCATACAGAAGATTAAGCAGAACCTCTTTTGGGCGTTCGGATACAACACTGCAAGCATTCCGATAGCCGCGGGAATCCTTTATCCGTTCGGCATACTCCTGAACCCCATCATCGCCGCGGCGGCGATGGCCCTTAGCAGCGTATCAGTGGTGACCAATGCTAGCCTTCTGAAGAGATTTGAACCTGTACGAGAAACACACGTACAGCAGGAGAATAGAATTTAAAAGATCACGGTCATGCGACGATATATGCGATAAAAATTGTATTATAAGCAGTTCCATACTCACATCTGTCCGATTGATATCCACAGATCGGGAGCTGGCAACGTTGAATAAAACCGAGGTACATTTCACATTCGACGGGAGAGAGCTCAATGCGCTAGAGGGAGATACGATTGCCGCAGCTCTCTGGAGGAATGGAATCAAAGTGATCACGCGGAGCATGAAATTCCATAGACCCCGTGGCCTGTATTGTGGAACCGGCGACTGCCCGAACTGCCTCGCAAACGTGAACGGGGTTCCGAATGTCCGGACCTGCATCACCCCCGTCGAAGATGGAATGATAGTGATCCCGCAGAACAGGTTTCTTTCAATGAGATTCGACCCTGTCGCGATAATGGATCGCCTGTATCCGCACGGGTTCAATTACCACCACAGATTCATCAGGCCGAGGTTCATGACCGGCATCTATCAGCGGATCATAAGAAGAATGACTGGGATCGGACGGCTGCCAACGACGCGATTGCCCGGCAAGCCGACCGTGAAGATGAACTCTGACATCGCAATAATCGGGGACGAGGCATGCGCGCTTCGCATAGCGGATATCTGCTCGAAAGAAGGGCTCAGGACCATTCTCGCAAGAACAAAGTGTGGAGATAGCGAAAACGAAGTCCGATTGAAGAACCGGGAGAACATCACCCTGATATCCGGAGCCTCTGCGATAGGGGCTTTCGACGATGGCAGTCTCGGAATCGCTACCAGGGATAGATTGTATATCAGCAAGAGCAAGGCGATATGCATAGCCGAAAAAGGAAGGGAGTTGCCGCTTAGGTTCGTGAATTGGGATCTGCCAGGTATAATTCAAAGCAGGGCTGCAATGCAGCTCATCGATATGGGTATCAAACCGGGAAGGGAAGTCGTAATAGCCGGTGAGACTGAGAGGGCAATTGCCGTTTCAGAGATGTTGTCGAAGACCGACTCGCGGATAAATGCAGTCCTATGTTACACTCCGAGAGAAAAGAAATCGACAGACCCGCCTTACCTGAAACGAGGTTGGCGCGTGATCGAAGCCTACGGGAGGAACGAGCTCAGAAAAATCAGGATATCCGACGGCGAAAGGGAGGAATTGTCGCGTTGCGATTGCCTGATCACGTGCGGTCGAATCGCGCCGAACATAGAGCTGGCAAGGCAGCTCGGATGTCATATAGAAACTGATGGGAGAAGTTTGCCCTATGTTAAAGTAAACCCAGAATTCGAGACCTCGAGGATTGCCGTGTTTGCAATTGGAAGCCCTATCGGACGAACCGATAGCAACATCACTCTGGCTGAGGTCGAAATGCTCGCGGATGCGATGATGCGAAGAGCAAGGGAGATGGGATAATAGTCTCGAGGAAGATCATCGCATGCCTGTGCGAGGATGTCACGAAGGAGGAGATCCAGAAAGCAATCTTGCTCGGCTATCGCGACATCGAATCATTGAAGAGATACATCGGCTTTGGAACAGGCCCTTGCCAGGGAAAGCAATGCGTGCAATTTGTGCGCGAGATACTTCTGGAAATGGGAATAGAGCCTGACATCGGCATGACCTCGAGACCTCCGATAACGCCAGTCCCGCTCGCGATTGCCGCACAGGAGGAGTCCGATGAAGAGAAGCTATGATTGCGTGATAGTCGGAGGTGGCATCACCGGCCTCATGACAGGATATGAGCTCTGCCGGAAAGGGATGACCGATATCCTAATAGTCGAGAGATCGTACATCGGCTCCGGGGCCAGCGGCAGGAATGGGGGCGGCGTGAGAGCGCAATGGACGACAAAGGAGAACATCCAGATTGCCAAGGAAAGCATCGAGAGATTCAAGAGACTATCGACGGAGCTGGGATACAATATCTGGTTCAGGCAGGGTGGTTACCTTTTCCTTGCGGAAAACGAGAAACAGGTCGAGATCCTTAGAAGCAACGTTAGGTTCCATAACGAGCACGGCGTCGGGACGAGGTTTGTCGAGCGTGATAATCTGAGAGATATCGTACCTGAGCTCGATTCGAGCAAATTCCTCGCCGGTGCTTTCAATCCCAAGGACGGGACGCTTTTCCCGTTCCCGTTGCTCTGGGGTCTGAGGGACAGGATAATCGAGATGGGCGGGGAGGTGGTCACCCGGACAGAGGTTAAGAGCATAGGAATCGAGAATGGACGCATCGCATGGGTCCAAACATCCGCGGGCCGTGTGGCTACGGAGAAAGTCCTGAACGCCGCGGGAAAATGGTCCTCTCTCATCGGTGAGATGGCAGGCGTCCAAATCCCGACAAGACCCTTTCGACATGAGATACTCGTCACTGAGCCGTTGGAGCCGTTCCTCGACCCGATGGTGGTCACGATGACGAACAGACTCTACATGAGCCAATCCATGCGCGGCGAGCTGATAGGAGGGATCTCAGATCCCGTGGAGATCCCGAGCGACAGCTGGGCATCATCGATCGGATTTCTGCAGCGGATGAGCAGAGAGATACTCAAACTCTTCCCGAGACTGGGAGCTGTTAATGTTCTTCGGCAGTGGGCTGGTTCTTATGACGTCTCGCCCGATAACACCCCAATATTGGGAACGGTGGACAAGCCGGAGGGCTTCTACTTCGCCTGCGGATACTCGGGCCACGGATTGATGATCTCCCCCAAGGTCGGACAGATGATGGCGGATCTTATTGCGCAAGGGCGCAAGGACCAGCTGTTAGAAAGCTTTTCCATAGATAGGTTTTCGAAATTGGGAAGCGAGAAGAAGGAGTCCCTCGTTATAGGCTAGAGATTCATTTCTTCTTGCGCTGCTTCTTGCTTTTCTTCTTTTTAATCTTCTTTGCCTTGGTCTGCGACAGTATCTTCTCTCCCTTCTTCGGATCGTCGACCGCGAAAACTACCTGAGCAGTCTTCCCATCCTTCGACAACAAATAACTTGATAATATCTCCAGACCGCCGTCTGCTAGCTTTCTCGCTATTTTTGCCCACTGGCCTGGCTTATCCTCGACCTCGGCCACTAACACCTCGCGCGTGCAATAATCAAGATCCGCTTTCATCAATGCCCTTGTGCAGGCCTCCTCATCCGAGGTCGGCAGTCGGATGCAAGCCATCCCCTCCAGTCTGTCAAGAGAGACAGTCGTAAGGTTCACACCGCTCTCAGCCAGTATCTCTGCGATCCAGAGAAGGTTCCTCGTGCTGCTTCCTGTTTTTATGACAAACTCGGTCACCAGCATTCTTCTTTCCTCCCGATCCATTGAGCTATCCGCAATGAGGCCGTGTAATGCTAGAACATAACACGGTCAGCATATTATATCAAATTTGCCTTCCTGACCACTGCACAATTATTCTTTCGCGTCAGCTGAGATGCGATTAACTAATGATGACTCTATGGAACGCGACCGGGATATGTCGAGATACGACGATATCATCGGAACACACGCTTCTTTATAGGGACAAATAACTCATTTCGTCCCCGAACGAATTCATGTCCCGTGTAGCTTGATTAGTTTCATATCGGGCGGAGAAACATCGGATTGAACGAGGGTGCCATCGGAACAGGATGTAAAGAGATGTTCGCGAGCGATAGCGAAATGATCGACTGGCAAGAACGATACAAGGATAAGGTAACCACTGCGGACAAGGCTGTTTCGGTCATTAAGCCAGGTGATAAGATCTTTATCGGTTCCGGGGCCGCGGAACCGCAGGTCCTTGTACGCGCGCTCGTGGATAAGGCATCGTCGCTCGCGGACACGAAGATCTTCCATATCATGACCCTCGGCATCGCTCCCTACACGGAGCCAAAATTCACCGACCAGTTCAGGCATAACGCGTTCTTCATCGGTGCGAACACCAGACAGGCCGTGGCGGAAGGACGCGCGGATTATACGCCGATATTCCTCTCGGAGATCCCGGCGCTTTTCAGGACCGGCAGGATCCCTATCGACGTCGCTCTCATCCAGGTCACGCCGCCTGACAAGCACGGATATTGCAGTTACGGTGTATCAGTGGACATCGTCAAATCTGCAGCGGAGAGCGCGGACATGGTCATAGCCGAGGTGAACAGCCGCGCTCCTCGGACGATGGGCGACTCATTCATACACGTGAACGACATCGATCTCATGGTACCTTCAGACGAGCCGCTCCTCTACTATAAGGCCGAGGAGCCGAGCGATATAGCGTACAATATCGGGAAGAACATCTCGAAGCTCATCGAGGACGGCTCGACTCTGCAGATGGGTATAGGCGGTATACCTGACGCGGTCCTGAAGTATCTGGCAAATAGGAAGGATCTAGGGATACACACCGAGATGTTCTCTGACGGGATAATTGAGCTTGTCGAGAAGGGCATCATCACCAACCGCAAGAAAACCATCCACAAGGACAAAATAATCGCCTCATTCTGCATGGGTAGCCAGAGACTCTACGACTTCGTCGACAACAACCCGCTTATCGAGTTTCATCCGACCGAGTATGTGAACGATCCGTTCGTGATAGCACAGAACGAGAAGATGGTCGCGATAAACGCCGCGATAGAGGTCGACCTGACAGGTCAAGTGTGCTCCGATTCCCTCGGAGAGCTCTTCTACTCGGGTATAGGCGGCCAGGTGGATTTCATCAGAGGCGCTGCACGGTCCAAGGGCGGAAAACCAATAATCGCGCTGCCGTCAACGGCGAGAAATGGCGCCGTCTCGCGGATAGTCCCTACATTGAAGCCCGGCGCAGGAGTTGTTACGTCACGGGGGACGTACATTACGTCGTCACAGAATGGGGAGTCGCGTACCTCCATGGGAAGAGCATTCGGGAAAGGGCACTGGCGCTGATCAGTATCGCTCATCCGAGGTTCCGCGCGGAGCTCCTGAGGGCAGCAAAGCAGAGAGGGCTCGTGCTGCCCGAAGAGGAGGAGAGGCCATTCTCTGGCGTGATATATCCCGAGGAACTGGAGACGGAGATGAAGCTCACGGATGGCAGGCGCATCGTGATCAGGCCGTTGAAGCCGACAGACGAGGAGGCCTGGATAGACTTCTTCCACTCGCTCTCCCCGCAGAGCATATACCACAGATTCTTTGGGATCTTGAAAGGCGTTCCATATCGCGAGGTCCAGAAATATATGGACATCGACTATAACGAGCGCATGGCGCTTGTCGCCGTTCTCCCGGGGGAGGCGTTAGATAGGATAATCGCCGTCGCAAGGTACGAGCTCGATAACCGGACGAACTTCGCCGAGTTCGCGATAGTCGTGACCGACGAGTTCCAGGAGAAGGGGATCGGAAAGCAGATGCTCCAGTATCTGGCAAAGATAGCCCGCTCCAAGGGAATAAAGGGATTCACCGCGGAGGTCATGGCGGACAACGAGCGCATGATGAACCTATTCAGGGACAGCGGGTACAGGATGGAAGCGAAGATGGAGTCTGGCATCTGGCTCGTGAAACTGTATTTCTGATAGCTATCCCCTTCTTTACAAAGTTATATCTAATACCGGGAACTCTTTTGATTGACGAATCCCCCGGGGGGTTAAGAACGATGGCTCATCCTAAAGTGAAGGCTTATACGTTGAGTACCTGCCCATATTGCCGCGCGTTCAAGATGTTCTGCGCCGAGGAAGGAATCCAATTGGACTACACAGACGTGGACCTGCTTCAGGGAGAGGAGAGAAAGGCGGTCATGAAGGAGGTCGACAGGATATGCCCCGACTGTGGCTACCCGATAATAATTGTCGGCGACCAGGTAATAGAGGGGTTTAACGAGGCGAAGCTGAGAAAGGTGCTGGGACTATGAGCTCGGATCCTGCTTGGGAAGCGGAGATACGGAAGTACACGGAGACCCTCAGGAAATTCGCCTCGAGCACAGGCCATAAGCTCAACCCGGACGAGAAGTATCTCAGGCTCGTGATCGAGGGACTGCTGATGAACAAGAAGAGGTTCGGGTACGCCAGCTGTCCATGCAGGGTTGCGGAAGGGGTTCTCGAGCTAGATAAGGACATCATCTGTCCGTGCACGTACCGGGAGCCCGACCTCGCTGAATATGGCCGGTGTCTCTGCGGGCTGTATGTGACCGATGAGTACATCTCTGGCGTAAAGGGGCACACGCCGTTTCCCGACAGAAGGAAGATACAGAAGATACCGAGGAAATGATGTTTTACCTCATAACAGATATAAACAAAATTACGGAATTACAAAATACAACCCATAATTTTTAGCATATCATAAATATTTTTCACGACCAAGAATGCAATTGAAAAACTCTTGCATGTAATAAAATAGTGCATTCAAGAGTCTCGTGATTGCCTTTTTAAATCCACCTAATTTTCAATCCTGATCAGTTCTCAAAAAATGCCAAGGAATGCAAGCTCTTTCGTAAGAATATCTTCTTGCATCGGTGACATGTTCTTGCTGCTAGATGGTTTTTAAGCATAATTAATTGTAATTCAAGTAAAGAAATAAAAGCGTTTATTACATCTTTCTATTCCGAATTATTTCCCAACTCTTCCTAATGGTGACTATCATCAATGGAAGAACCACAATGAGAACAACGATCTGGATACTGTTGTATTCCGGTATTTCATTATAGTACTCCTCCCATGAAAATAATATATATTTTCCCTCTGTAGCATTGAATATCAAATAGCCATCGTCTGAAATATTATATGGTATTTCATTATGATTATTGTCGTATATTCTGAGATCAGTATAATTTTGCCAGCCTATTCGGCTTAGATTTATTGCCAGTTCTACAGGGATAGTTTTTAGTGTTAGATTCTGGTAATCATATGTTATTTCGTATTGGTAATTACTGCTCTTGACCATAGAAGCGGTTACATAGTACGGTGCATTATATCTCGCCCACCATTCCATATATCCGATAACTTGCATACCTTTCTCATAAATGCGATTGAGCATCCATTTGAACGATTCGTTGCTGAGTTCGGGAATCCAATATCCGACTCTATGGCAATATGCTACCCATGGGCAATTTGTTTCCGTTAATCCTTTGTTTATTGCCGAGAAGTTATATTGATTAGGGTCACCAGTTCCATAAGTTAATACAAAATGCCCAGTATTACCGATAGGATGCGCCCATATAATTCTGCCGATGCTATGATAGTTCTGCCACATATAGGTAGTATAGTTCCCATGTTGCCCGTTTCCTAACGCTGTCCAAGCGAATGATTGATTTACCCAGCCTTTACTCGTCATTTTGTTGATGAGCCATGTAAGATTGGTTTTAAAGGAATTGAAAGCTGTCCATTTATTAGCCGCTCCCGCATGCCAGCCGACTTCAAAGCCGTATGATAGGAATTTGGCTATATCTGAATCATTATAACCACCGTTTCCATACGTCCCATAACTATAAAACATTGTAACCTTTGCTCCTTTCTCAGCCAACCAATCACTCAAATATCTGGTCTGGTTGTAAGGCCCGTCGAAACCCCACGCTACATATTTTTTAGTTGGGAATATGCCTTGCACATCAGATTTCGGGATTGTTATTTTCTGTGTGAAATTCTTGATATAGGCATTATACCATGTATTATATGCTCCAGCTGAGCTAACATAGTATTGGAGTGCTATATATGATTGTAACATTTCTGGTTGCGATTCGTAATACCCAGGAGTTGAGGATTTCCAAGTATCCTGTCGTGTCTTGTTCCAAATCGTCCATTCGACGTCGCCATTTTTGAGGTCGATGAAGCTTACTTTAAATGTTCGATTCTCATACCATTCGATGGTTATGCGCACAAAAATTGTATAACCCCAAACTTGGCTATTTTGGAGCGTTGATTTGGCTGTTCCTGTTTCATTATACCAGGTTAGGGAGTATTTATAATATGAGCCATAATAATTAATTCCGACTCTTATTAAATCCGAATATATCGAGACTGCATTACTAGTAGCGGTTTCTCCATTTGGAAGTATCACATCCAGAGATATAGTAGAACGAATAGATGGAGTTAGCCCACTAAGGAATATTAACCCCGATTGATTTCTTGTGCCAGATATTTTCAATGCCTTTTTTGTGGAATCATATGCGTATGTAAGATTATGTTCCGTACCATAGAAATGTGAAAAAGTAGTTAAATATGGAGCTTTGAAAACGTGATTCGTGACATCGGCAGAAGAATTAAACGATACATTCAAGGTTTTTATTGTTTCATAAGTTATTGATTGAGTTTGGTTTCTTTCTGATAAATTAAGAGTTTTATTTGAGTAAAATGATTGAATAATCCCAGAAATATTTATTAACAAAATAATTAGAGATATTGCGATCATTTTCCTCACGATTCTTCGCCCTTTCATCCTTTCGTCCCTTTGTCCGCCATATTGGATTGATTTATTTATTTCTTCTGAGAACCTGAGAGCTGCGTAGAAACTTTATGAAAAGCAACCTTCTTGGAAGATGAAAGTTGCAGCAAAATATCGTCCTCCTGGAGGTTTTCGGCTATCCAGATACCAATCAAGACAAAACCACAATCAAGAATACACCCAAAAGCCCTTACATTGACCAAAAACCACTTAGCGGAATTGCCTGAAATTTCGAGAAGTTTGTATGCAAAATCTAAAGAAGTCGAGAAGAAAATTTCATTTCAATCTTTTCTGTCTTAAGAATTTCGCCCGTGATTTTGCTCCAAAAATATATTTCACAGTAGGAGTCGATACGGCAAAAGAGGTAGATCTATTGGGATTACTGGGAGCTCACGTATCTGTCCAGGGCGGTGTGGACCTTGCACCGGGACGAGCCAGAGAGCTCGGCTGCGACGCAATGCAGATATTCACGAGGAACCAGATGCAGTGGAAGGCGCGCGTCATAGGTGACGACGAGGCTGCAAGATTCAGAGAAAATCTCAAGAAGTTCAAGATCCGCAAGACGATGTCGCACGATTCCTATCTGATAAACCTCGCTTCGAGCGATAAAAAGCTTCTCGAAATGTCCATAAATGCTTTCAAAGACGAGCTTGAAAGGGCTACAAGGCTGTCGATAGATTACCTGGTCTTTCATCCGGGGGCGCATATGGGCGCGGGCGAGAATAAAGGCATGAGGAGGATAGCTGACAACATTCGGGAGATACTCGAGAAATTCGAATCGAGCCGCGTTAGGCTTCTGTTCGAAACGACCGCCGGGCAGGGTAGCAACCTGGGATATTCGTTCGAGCAACTGGCCCAGATGCTCAATTGGGTCGGGATGGACGAGAGGACCGGCATATGCTTCGACACATGCCACGCCTATGCCGCAGGATACGACATCGCCACCGAGGAGGGATACGAGAAGACGTTTGAGCTCTTCGATGATATCATCGGGATAAGGAAGCTCTTCGCGTTTCATATAAACGATTCCAAAGGCGGTCTTGGGAGCAGGATCGACAGACACGAGAACATAGGCAAGGGTAATCTGGGAAAAAAGGCATTCGCACCGTTAATCAACGATCCGAGATTTGCGGAGCATCCGATGGTCCTGGAGACCCCGGGAGGGGATGACTGGTACCGGAAGGACCTGAAGGAACTGCGGAGCCTTATCAAGCCGTCGAAAAAGCGATGACGCACGAAACCATATTGAGCAACGTTCAGCCTATCTCTCTTCGCCGCTACAGCAACCGGTGTCCGAGGTTTTAGACATGTGCGCGGAAAAATTGTCTCCAGAGGAGATCCTCAGAGATATAAAAAGTATGAAGATCAGGGGCGCAGCCGAGATCGGGAGAAAGGTCTCACTCGCACTCAGATTATATGCCGAGAGGGAGCTCGTCTCGGACAGGGAGGAGTACATCGCAAAGCTCCGGAAGTTTGCGAAGAGGGCATTATCTACAAGACCGACGGCCGTGACGCTCTGGAGCGCGGTCACGAAGACCCTAAGGGATGTCGAAAAGGAGGAGGGGCCGAAAGACATCCTCGAGCGGGTCCGGAACAATTCCGAACAATTCATAAATGCATCGTATCGCGCGATAGAACAGATAGCAGAGATGGCAGCTAGAAGGGTCCCCAGGGACTCTGTCATAATGACGCATTGCAACTCCTCTGCTGCAGTAGCGGCGATCATAAAGGCACACGAGCAACGCAAGGTGAAGATGGTATATGCGACAGAATCCAGACCGAAACTCCAGGGGAGAATAACAGCGAAGCAATTGGCAGAGAGGAAGGTGCCTGTTACCTACATAGTCGACTCAGCGATGAGATACTTCATGAAGGACGTCGACCTCGTGATAGTCGGCGCGGATACGATCGCCTCGAACGGCGCCGTGATAAACAAGATCGGCACCTCGCAATTGGCGCTCATCGCGCATGAGAGGAGGGTACCGTTCATCGTGTGCGCGGAAACCTACAAATTCTCACCGCAGACGTTCCATGGGAGCCTTGTCACGATAGAGGAGAGGGACCCATCGGAGGTCCTGGATCGCAAGGAGTTCCCCGGGGTAAAAGTGGCAAACCCAGTCTTCGATGCGACCCCGGCGGAATACATAGATGCAATAGTGACCGAGCTCGGGGTCATCCCGCCATCAGCGGCATACGAGATAGTGGTGAGCAATTTCGGAATCGATGCGTTGAGATCCATGGACGCCAAGGAGTGGATGATAGATGACCTTGAATGATGTTCTATCAAAATATGCCGGAGACGACGTCCTTTGCGCATATAAGGTGACGACCGACCTGCCGATAAAGAAAGCCGCATCGGCAATAGCTGCCGAGCAATCGACAGGCACCTGGACAGAGATTTCCACCGGCTCGACCAAGATCGACAAGCGGCTCGCAGGGCGAGTCCTGGAGACCAGGAAAATCGGAAGGAACGAGCATCTGGTGATAATAGAATTCCCAGCGGCGGACTTCGACCCCGAAGGGGGCGGTATACCCCAGCTGCTGAGCGTGGTGGCAGGCAACCTGTTCGGGCTCGAGGCGCTGAAGGCTGTCAGGCTGGAACAGCTCTATCTCCCAAAGAAGATTGTGACCGCGTTCCCTGGCCCGAAATTCGGTGCTGAGGGGATCTACTCGAGACTCGACAAGGAAAGAGGGAGGCCATTGCTCGGGACCATAGTGAAGCCAAAGATAGGGTTGAATCCGAAGAAGACCGCGGAATACGTATACAAGGTCGGCATCGGCGGGTTGACGAACAGCAAGGACGACGAGACATTGACGGACCAGAAATTCTGTCCAATCCTGGAAAGGACCAGGGCGATTGCCGAGGCGATCGACAGGGTGAAGTCGGAGACCGGCAGGAAGATGATGCACGCGATAAACATCTCCACAAGACCGGATAGGATACTCGACCTCGCCGACAAGGTGATCGCCGCGGGCGCGACGGAGCTGATGATAGATGTGCTTACCACGGGATTTTCCGCGATACAGATAGTCGCGGAAGACCCGTCCGTGACGCTGCCGTTGCACATACACAGGACGATGCACGGTGCGATAACGCGGAACCCGCATCACGGGATAGCCATGGAGGTCTTCGCGCTTCTGACCAGGATATGCGGCGGAGACGCACTGCATGTCGGCACGTTCGGTATCGGCAAGATGCATGGCGAAAAATATGAGGACCTGCGCTCGAAGCTGATGCTGACCATGGATCTCCATGGGCGGTGTGAGGTACTGCCAGTCTGCTCAGGAGGCGTGCATCCCGGTCTGATACCGAAAATACTTTCGATCGCGGGGACTCCGTTGCAGATACAGGCAGGCGGGGGCGTCTCGGGGCATCCGAAAGGGCTGATCTCAGGCGCAAGAGCGATGAACCAGGCGGTCGATGCGTATCTCGCCGGAAAGCCCTTAAGAGAATACGCGAAGGACCATCCGGAACTCAGGCTTGCACTGGACAAATGGGGTGAGTAAATTGTTCAAGGCGAAGCCGATCGATATCGAGGCCGGCGAACCGATAGTCATCATGAACCCGCAGGACACGGCGGAGCTTGGGCTGCGCGAGATGGACAGGGTACATGTCGAGAGCATGGGGAAGAACGTCGTCGCGATTGTCCAGGAATCGAAGACGATGGTCTCCCCGGGCGAGGTCGGGGTGATACTCCAGCTCCAGAAGGACCTGAACTTGACGGACGAGATGCTGGTCGACATCAAGCCTGCCGCCAGGCCGCAATCGATAGATTTCATACGCAAGAAAATGGATGGCCTGGAGCTCACAACAGAGGAGATATACTCCCTCGTGCACGATATGGCGAACCGCATGCTCTCGAAAGTGGAAATAGCGTCGTACATCACCGCCGTGTACGTGAACGGTATGAGCATGCGGGAGACGAAGGATCTTACACTGGCTATGGTCGAGACCGGAGATACCATCAACTTCGGCGATAGGGATGTCTTCGACTTCCATTCGGTCGGAGGCTGCCCGGGGAACAAGATTACGCCCATCATCGTCCCGATAGTCGCCGCTGCCGGGCTCCTGATACCGAAGACCTTCTCCAGGGCTATCAGCAGTGCCGCGGGAACCGCAGACATCATGGAATCGATATGCAACGTCACCTTGACCGCTGAGAAGATAAAGCAAATAACGCTCGAGATAGGAGGAGTGCTCGCATGGGGCGGGGCAGTAAGGCTTGCACCGGTCGATGACATCCTGATAAACGTGGAGTACGGTCTGGCGATCGACCCACACAGCCAGGTCCTGGCATCGATAATGTCGAAGAAGAAGGCGGTCGGCGCGAAGCATCTCTTGCTGGACATACCGACTGGCATGGGCACGAAGGCCCCGACGGAGGAGATCGCGAGGAAGACCGCAAGGGACTTCATCGAGCTCGGGGAGCAGATAGGAATCAATGTGGAATGCGCGATAACGTACGGCGGACAGCCAATAGGAAGGGCCATCGGTCCCGCACTGGAGGCCGCTGAGGCTATCGCGATACTTGAGGGTGCGCCTGGCCCGAGGAGCACAGTGGAGAAGGCGCTCAGCCTCGCGGGGATAATCCTCGAGATGGGAGGCGTCACGAGAAACGGGTACGAGGAGGCGCTGGCCATTCTGAGATCCGGTAGGGCGCTCGAGAAATTCCGGCAGATCGTCGAGGCACAGGGTGGCAAGGAGAACATCACAGCTGCAGATGTGCAGATAGGGAAATTCAAGAAGGAGATAACCGCGGATAAGTCAGGATACGTGAATCAGATAGACAACAGGTCGGTCGTGAAGATCGCCCGGGAGGCAGGAGCACCATACGACAAGGGCGCAGGACTGGTCATCGCAAAGAAAGCTGGTCAGCCCGTAGAGAAGGGTGAACTGATATACACGATCTACGCGGAGCACGAGAGGAAACTCAAGGCGGCAGAGAGCATCGCTAAGAGGCTCAGACCAGTACGCGTGGAAAGCATGGTCCTGGACAGAGTGCCGACAATTAAGAAGCTGTGAGGCTCAAGCCAGGACGAATGGAAAGGATTTTCAAGTCCCATTGATTTACTCTGGACGATCAGCATGTCATCCGGTAGCGCGGAAAAGGATAAGCCGAAGCGGCTCGGCAGGAGATGCTACGTCGGAGAACACGTCGTCCCGAGCGTCAGATGGCTCGAGGGGGTCGTGTGCCCGATCTGCGGATGCTCCGATCTCATGGACGCCGATGGCATGGCGCTCTGCGTGAAATGCAACAAATTCGTCAAACCGAAGAAGACGTGACCTATATGGACAAGATCGATTCCGAAGTCATCAGCCTGCTGCAATCGCTAGAGGGGGTTGTTCATGCGGGGATAGTCACCCCTGAGCTGCGCAAGAGGCTAATGACGGAAGAAGAGAGATATTCCTCCCTGGGGCCGATCGCCGTCGAGAACCTTGGAGTAAAGACCGCTCTGGCAAGACAGAAACTATACTTCATCATCAAGGACAAAAGATTCAGGCCGCCGCCAATATCGACCGTCCAACTCATCTCGAGTGACGGTGAGGTATTAGGAGAGGAGATCATCGCGGGGAGAATGCCGAGCCGCAAGAACGGCGAGAAGGTGTTCCAGCTCGGCAGGGGTTTCGTCATCTATATCTCGAGGGCGAGGGAGAAGGGCAGGACGGCGAAATTCGTGCTACCACCGGTGCCGTTCCCGGAGATAGAGGCGCTTGGATACGCGAAGAACGTGGTGAGCGCGAGCCCCTCAACGCTCGGCGATGTCGAGATCAGGAAGTCGAACGGTCTCGAGGACGACCCGAAGCTCGCCTCCATTCTGATAGGATTCGATATCGCATAATAACGTCATATCCTCTTTCACACGGGATTTATCGATTCCCACCCCGCGCCGCGCTTCTGCGGCGCATTTCGAAAATATTTCTCGAATATATTTTTGGATTTAGTCGAGTTTTCAACGAATAGGATAGATACGCTTAAGTAGAATCTTCACAGTGGCGGTTACGGATACGAAGGAGGGTGACTGGCTACCGCGCAGCTCACCGTCCATTAGATTCGATCGCGAGAGATACCTGAAGAGGGGTCCGAATGAATCTTGCTAGCAAGATGAAGTGGCTGTTCGGTAAGAATAGCGACCTGTACCCCGCGAACATGCCTCTCGGGATGTGGTTCTGGGCCGCCCGTCGGATAACGGGCGTTGTAGTAGCGCTCTACCTATTCGCGCACCTGTATGTCCTGTCCACGTTCTGGAGCGGCCAAAGCGCCTGGTCAGGTATGATGGAAGTGATGACAAGCGACCTGTTCGTCTTCCTCGACTTCCTGCTCCTGGGCGCGGTGATAGCGCACGCGGTGACAGGTGTTGCAGTGATTTGCTTCGACTTTGGCGTGGGAATCCGAAAGCATAAGCTGGTATACTGGGTACTGGCGGCCGTCGGAATAGTGCTGCTCATCGGGGCGGCCTATGGCGCGTGGTACCTGATAACTCACTAGCGGGGTGAACAAGAATGATGAACAATCCTGGAAAGACGAAGGGCACATGGGCATGGCTCATGCAGAGAGTCACTGCCATCTTGATAATCGTATTCCTCGGGATACACATCTATCTGACTCACTTCGCGAACCTCGACATCGATCTACTGGATTGGGATAAGGTCGAGGAAAGGGTCCAGGCATTGCCGATACTCCTGGTCGACTACGGGCTGCTCGTGACGGCGATGTATCACGGCCTGAACGGGCTACGCATGGTCGCCTTCGATTTCGTTATCGCCAGGATGAAGAGACGCGCGCTGGACGTAGCGTTCTGGATCATAGGGATATTCGCGACCATCTGGGGACTGGCCATATTCGGCCCGTTCCTCGGATTCTGATGGAGGCATGATTCGGATGATATATCACGAAGCGATAGTCGTCGGTGCAGGGCTCGCGGGCCTCAGGGCTGCGGTCGAGACCGCGACCGAGCTCGATACCGCGATAATCACGCAGGTACCGCCAGTCAGGTCTCATTCGGGCGCCGCCCAGGGAGGAGTGAACGCGCCGTTGGGGAACAATCCCGACGGAAAGGACGATAGCGTGGAGAAGCACAGCTACGACACGATAAAGGGTAGCGATTTCCTGGCAGACCAGGACGCGGTCGAGCTAATGATCAGCGAGGCCGCGCCGTGCATCTACGAGCTGGAGCACTGGGGCTGCCCGTTCAGCAGGACCCCCGAGGGAAAGATCGCCCAGAGGCCGTTCGGAGGCGCCGGGTTCCCGAGGACCTGTTATGCGGCGGACAAGACCGGACTGTACATGCTCCATACGCTCTGGGAGAGAAGCGTAAAGCTCGGGATCAAGACATACGAGGAGAGGTTCGTAACGGACCTCGTCGTCGAGAACGGGGAAGCTGTCGGGGTCATCGCACTGAACATCGTAACCGGAGATTTCGAGCCGTATATGGCGGACGTGATAATCTTCTGCACCGGAGGACCTGGACAGGTGTACGGCAGGTCGACGAACGCCCTGATATCGACCGGCAGCGGGGCATATATCGCCTACCGGAGGGGCGTGCCGTTGAAGGACATGGAGTTCATCCAGTTCCACCCGACTACGCTCTTCGGGACGAACATCCTGATCACCGAAGGGGCGAGAGGGGAGGGCGGATACCTGATCAATAACAAGGGCGAGAGGTTCATGAGCAAGTACGCCCCGACCGCGATGGAGCTCGGGCCGAGGGATATCGTATCGAGAGCTATACAAACGGAGATAAACGAAGGACGCGGGTTCGAGGGCGGGTACGTCCATCTCGACCTCAGGCATCTGGGGAGGGAGAAGATACTCGAGAGGCTGCCCGGGATACGGGAGCTCGCGATAAACTTCGCAGGGGTCGACCCCATTGAGCAGCCGATACCCATTCAGCCAGGTCAGCACTATTCGATGGGCGGCATCTCGACGGACAAGACCGGCGCGACGAGCATCAAAGGGTTCTATGCGGCGGGCGAGTGCGCGTGCGTGAGCGTCCACGGGGCCAATAGGCTCGGCGGGAACTCGCTGCTCGAAACGGTTGTGTTCGGGAAGATCGCCGGAAAGCACGCGAAGGCGTACATGAAGACGAAGACCGACCGCAGAAAGGGCGAATCTGCCATCCTGAGAGCGCTCGAGGAGCAGGAGCAGGTGCGCGAGGAGCTGCTCGCGAGGAACGGGAACGAAAACCACGCGGCGATAAGGGACGAGATGAGGCAGACGATGATCGAGAAGGTCGGGATTTTCAGGAACGGCCCACAGATGAAGGAGGCCCTGGACAAGATACTGGAGCTGAAGGAGCGCTACAAGAGCATCAGGGTGATGAACAAGGGCAGGAAGTACAACTTGGACTACCTCAGGGCGTACGAGCTCTGGGGCATGCTCGAGCTGGCACACGTCATCACGCTCGGGGCTATCAAGAGGGAGGAGAGCAGGGGTTCACATTACAGACTCGACTTCCCGAAGAGGGACGATGAGAAGTTCCTGAAGCACACGATGGCCACCTGGACTCCCGAAGGCCCGAAGATATGGTACACCGACGTGAACGTGTACAAGTACAAGCCCGTGGAGAGGAAGTATTAGGGAGGTGCGAAAGATGGCGATTACCACAACTCCAGTTAAGCTGAAGATACAGAGGTTCGACCCCGACACGGACAGCGAGCCGTACTGGCGCGAGTACGAGATCCAGGCGAAGCCGGGGATGACCGTGCTTGAAGCCCTGTTCGAGGTGCTGAACAAGCTTGACGGAACGCTCTCCTTCCGGTTCTGCTGCCGGGGCGCGATCTGCGGTGCGTGCGCAATGATGATCAACGGCAAGATACGTCTGGCGTGCGAGACGCAGGTGTCCGTGATGATGAAAAAGAAACACCCGATCATGATAAGCCCCCTGCCGCACAAGAAAGTCATCAAGGACCTCGTAGTAGACATGGGACCGTTCTTCGAGCAGATCAAGTCCGTGAAGCCCTATCTGGTGGCGAAGGAGCCCTACCCCGAGAAGGAGATCTATCAATCGGAGAAGGACAGGGCGAAGCTCACGGAGCCGATCGACTGCATCCTGTGCGGCTCGTGCTCGAGCGCGTGCACGATCGCATGGTGGGACCCGAACTACCTCGGACCTGCGGCTCTGACGAAGGTCTACAGGTTCGTCGTGGACTCCAGGGACACCATCAGGGACGAGAGGCTCGACATGGTCGACAACGAGGACGGCGTTTGGCGCTGCCACACGATTTTCAACTGTGTTGACGTCTGCCCGAAGAAGATCAACCAGACGTACGCCATCCAGTATCTCAAGCGACAGATAGTGAAGAAGAAGCTCGGGTTCGACAGGTGAAACTGCACGAAGGCGAGGATGTTCCTCGCCGTGCCATCTTATTTTCCAGAATCAAGCTCTCAGGTGACCGACGAGCTCGGAGATTCCGACCTCCTTTTGCTCCCCGGAGCGCATGTCCCTGATTGTGACGACGCCTTTGAGAAGCTCCTTCTCGCCGACAATGACCGCATATCTTGCCCCGACGAGCGAAGCGTACTTCAGGGCCTTGCTCAGGCTGCGCCGCATGGAATCGAAATCCGCGGAAATCCCGCTCTCGCGCAATCTGTTGGTGATCTCGAGCGACTTCTTCCGCACGGTCTCGCCAACGGCGATCACATATGCTTCGAGAGGCGTATCCTCGATCTTGACGTCCTCCTTCTCCAACGCCAAGAGAACTCTATCGAACCCCAGCGCGAACCCCGTGGTGAAGACATCCTCCTCTCCGCCGAACAGCGGGACGAGGTCATACGACCCTCCGCCGCAGATCTGCTTCTCCGCGCCCAGCCCAGGGGCGTCGATCTCGAACACCATGCCGGTATAATAATCCAGACCGCGGATTATCCCCAGGTCTATCTGCCATCTGTCGACCCCGAGGGCCGTCAACGCATCCACAAGCTCCGCAAGATAGTCCCTGGCCGGCCCGATAGAGACCGTCTCGAGGACCTCCGGGCCACCCTTGCATTCCCTGAGGGAAAGGGTATGCTCCACCATTTTCTCCGGCACCTTGCACTTCGCTGCGAATCTCCGAAACCCGTCGACATCGCCCTTATCGAGCAGATGCAACGCGATCGCCGAATCCTGATCTGAAAGCTTCAGCCTCCTCAGCAACTCCCGGTATATCCCGATGAAGCCTATCCTGACATCGAACTTGTTGAGCCCGAGGGCGCGTAGCTGATGGTAAGCGAGCGATATCGCCTCGGCATCCGTCTCCGGGGTCTTCGAGCCGATTATTTCCGCGCCGAACTGGAAGAACTCTCGGAACCTTCCTGCCTGAGGGTTCTCATACCTGAAGCACGGGCCGAAGTAGAAAAGCTTGAGCGGCTTCGGGCGCTTGGACAGGTCGTTCACGTAGAATCTCATCACCTGCGCGGTCATCTCCGGGCGCAACGCCAGGTCCCGGCCGCCCTTGTCCTTGAACGCGTACAGCTCCTCGACTATTCCGGGACCGGACTTCTTCGTGAAAAGCTCCAGTTCCTCGAATGTCGGCAATTGGATCTCGCGAAAACCATGCCGCAGCGCGACGTTCTGAAGCACCCCTAAGGCCCATCTGCGGCCGGCCATCTCCTCGGGCGAGAAATCGCGCGTTCCTCTCGGTCTTTGGAACATACCAGTCGGAACGGTATTGTGGGAGAGAGGTATTATTGGTTTCCGATTACGAGGAATCGCTTTCCCGTATGGATTATGGATAAAGGATAAATCATAGTCTCGGGTTTGGGAAAAAGATACTCCTTATGCCCGCGAAGAGCCCGAAGGTGGCCGCACTCGAGAGCCGTATCCGGGAGACATACTCCCTAGATGCGAAGGACGAGCAGGAGAACGCCATCGAGGCGATAAACAACCTGATCGTCTTCTGCATGAACCCCAGGACAAGGCTAAACGCCATGCTGCAGGAGACGGCGAAGCTCATACACCGGTTCTTCGAGTTCAAATGCATGGCTATCGCGATGAAGGACCCCGAGGACGGACTGTTCAAGTACGTCTTCACGATGGGCTATTCCCCGTCCGTCTCCGCGGCGTATAAGGAGATTAAGTACACTGCAATGGACGTGTTCGACGATAAGTCGTACCCGTCAATCAAGATCAGCAAGATAGCCCGATTTTATATGGCGGAGGACAAGCCGTACCGGGAGGGCGAGGAGAAATGCTACAACAGGCCATCGCTGCTGACTCAGCTGAAGCGCCAGAACCCGGACGATCTCCTGGAAGCGGACTACATGAATTTCTTCATGTACGGCAGCATGGGAGAGCCTATCGGCTGGCTGGAATGCTCAGATACCAGGAGCGGGAAGCTGCCGAAGAGGGAGACGGTCAGATGGATTGAAATGATCTCCGCCATCATTTCGTCGATAATCGTCGAGAGGGGATTGGACAAGAAATGATGCAGGAACACCTGTCGCTGATCAATCGTACAAGGACAATACTGGAGAAGTATGCGACGAGCAGGGATAGCAAGGACGAGGCTGTGATGGCCGAGATCATCCACCTGCTGGATAGAGCCAAGACACCGACACAGCAGTTGGACGCTTTCCTGCACGACCTTGCGAGGACCGTGCGCAAGCTTTTCGAGTTCTCCGAGGTCTGCGTGGGCATCCGGGATACGTCCGATGGCATGTTCAGGTATAAGGTATGCCTCGGATATCGAGTCGGGGCCCAGGAGGCCCGGAAGAGGATCGTGTATTCGCCTGATGAGATGACGGACGATATGCTCTATCCCGCGGTGCAAATCGGGAGACGCACGCGGTTCTACCTTAGCGAGAACCAGGCGTTCAAGGAGACCGAAAGAGAGGCGTTCAACAGGCCGAGTATGCTGGGCAAAGAGAGGCCGTCCGATGATGTCATGGTCGAAGGGGATTACATCGATTTCTTCATGCTCGACCCCGACAGGGAGATAATCGGCTGGCTTGAGCTCTCGAATCCCAAGGATGGCAAGTGGCCGGACAAGAGGACTATCAGATGGCTCGAGCTCTTCGCGAGCATTGCAGGTGCCATTGTGTACGAGAGGGAATGGAGCGGCAGGAGAAGATAAGTATCATATCTTCATCATGAATCAGGTCCGAAAGAGGCGATTACACGGTCAAGATAGAGTATCACCTCAGGGACAGGCCGGACGACCTGATAATCGCGAACGTAATATCCGCGGCGCTCGTCTTGACGATATTCATCGCTCCCGACCTGCCGATAAGGGCGGTCCTGGGGTTGATATTCCTCCTGTTCCTGCCAGGGTACGTCGCCACGGCGGCCCTGTTCCCCGAGAAGGACCGAATAGATATCATTGAGAGAATAGCATTGAGCTTCGGGCTAAGCATCGCGATAGTCCCCCTGACGGGCCTCGCGCTGAACTATACGCCGTTCGGGATACGGCTGGACCCGATACTCGTAGTGATATCCGCGTTCATCCTCATAGTCTCGATAGTTGCCTGGCGCAGGAGGATTTACCTCCCGGAGGACGAGAGGTTTCGGGTAGACATATCGATAGATCTCAGCATGAAGGGGATGCCGCTGATAGACAAGCTGCTCACTGTAGGCATAACGGTGACATTGATAGCTACGGTGGCGCTCCTCGCATATGTCATCGCCGTCCCCAGGAGCGGCGAGTCGTTCACCCAGCTCGCGATACTCGGCCCCGACATGAAGGCGAAGGACTATCCGAGGAACCTCTCCGTCGGCCAGGAGGCGCTCGTACACGTCTCTGTCGGGTCCTTCGAGACGTCGAAGAAGAACTACAGCCTCGTGATCTGCCTCCAGCGGCAGAACTCGACGACGAACATAACGCATTGGAACGCTACCGACCCGTTCGGCGGTCCCGTCGTATTCGATGAAGGTCTGGCATATGCCAGCAATTTCTCGCTGGAGCCAGGGGAATATAATAATAAGAGCTTCAGGTTCTCGATATCCGAAACAGGGACGTTCAAGCTGCGGTTCATGCTCTTCCTCGAGGGACAGAGCCTGACGGAACAGCCCTATCGCGAGGTCTATCTTTGGCTCTTCGTGAGCTGACCGGGAAAATCTTGATAAATGAAGAAGCCGCATACATTACCCGTAGCTCAAAGGGATGGAATGCCTCCGCTCGTCTGGCGAGAGAAAATCTGGGTTTGCCCTGCATGCCTCGGCATAGTGGGTCCGGATGATTCCGTTTGCCCGTTCTGCGGCGCGGAGTTCGAGACACCGGTAGATAGGAGGGTCATGCGTGGCAGAAGGGTGTCGACGAATGAGGCGATCATCCAGGCGATAGCCGTGTCAACTTCGATTCTCGCCGGCCTATTCCTCCTGGTCGCGCTTTTCCTCTCGGATCTGCATACCTGGGTACCGCCGGTGCACGAGAACGCGCCTTCATATGCTGCCTTCCTGATAATGCTCATCCTGGTATCGACCTATTTCGAATTGAAGAACAGAAACAGGATAAGGGCCGGACACGAAATCCCCCGCGTCGCACGCGTGACGCCTCTCGCGATGATCATGATCTGCTCGGCCTCGCTGATACTCATCGCGTTCGCAAGGGAGGTCGATAGGATGCTGGTAAAAGGTATGTATTACGTCTTCATCGGGATAACCATCTCAATTGCGCTCCTTGCGCTCTCGTTCTCGAGATCCCTCACCGGTTCTCATGGCAAGAAGAGCGAAAATTGATTTATTGATGCGCGGTTATCAAGGAGGAGATGGCAGGTTCACGATGACCGATGACGACTCACCGATGATAGTCATCCGCGGATTGACAAAATCCTACAACTCCGGCGGAAAGCCGATAATCGAGAACCTCGACCTGGACATCCGGAAGGGCGAGATGGTGATCCTGATGGGGCGTTCTGGGTGTGGCAAGACGACCCTGTTGAATCTTATCGCGGGCCTCGACAGGCCGGACAAGGGGTCGATAGCGATCGACGGGACGAGGCTGGATACCATGTCCGAGGACCAGCTGGCACGCTTTCGCCTGAAGAACATCGGGTTCGTTTTCCAGGATTACAACCTCATCTCGCAGCTGACGATACTGCAGAACGTCGAGCTGCCGCTGAGGCTGGCCGGTATCAAGAATGATAAAACCGCGAGGAACCTGCTGAAAATATTCGACATCGAGAAGATCGCGGACCAGGAGGCGAACACGGTCAGCGGAGGAGAGGCGCAGAGGGCCGCGATCGCACGCGCGATGGCGAACAACCCAAAGGTCCTTCTGGCCGATGAGCCGACCGGCAACCTCGACGCCGAGAACGAAGCGGGCGTGATGAAGTATTTCAAGAAGGTGCAAGAGGAATTCGACACGACCATCCTAATCGCGACGCACAACAAGGACCTCGCGAGCTATGGCAATAGGATCATCGATTTTTCGGAATTGCAGCAATGATTACCTGACTCATCAGATATTATTATCTATTCGTCCTCTATCCCCTACCGATATCGCATGGGAGACTTTATCTCGGACTCACTTCTGTTCTCGATATGCATAGTCATAGCCATCTTTGCCTCTGGCGTGACCACGGTTCTCCTCGCGAAACCTATCATCCGCAGGATGAAAGAGAGAGGGATCGTCGGCATAGACTGGAACAAGAGGGACCGACCCGAGATAGCAGAACTGGGCGGGTTCTCGTTGCTATTCGGCTTCCCCATCGGCATCGCCATTGCGACAGGCATTCTGAAGCTCTTCAGCGTGTTCGTCGCAACAACGATTATAGCAACGATAGGCGTCATGTTCATCGCGGGGATAATCGGTATACTGGACGATATTTCGAACATTCCTCAGAGAGTAAAGGCGATAGTGGTAGCCTTCGCGGCGCTTCCACTGATCATTGCCGGAACCGCAGAATTGACAATCCCATTCCCGTTCGGATTCGAACTTGATTTCTCAGGATCGGAAGCATTGAAACTCATCTTCTGGTTGATAGTCGTTCCCATCGGGATAACCGGTGCGGCGAATGCGATCAACATGTCCGCAGGATACAATGGGTTGGAGACAGGTCAGGTCGCGATAATCTCTGTCTCATTGATGATCGCCGCTATCCTCACCCAGAGAAACGCCGACTGCATATTGATATTCGCGGCGCTCGCAGGAGCCGCGATCGGCCTGAATTATTATAACGGATACCCGGCGCTAACATTCGTCGGTGATGTGGGAACATTATCGATGGGAGCAGCAATCGGCGCAGGAGTGATAATAGGAGGAATGGAACTTGCTGGCGTGATCGCGGTGCTGCCCGCATTCTATGAGGCTTTCGCGACGTTCTACTATTCGTTAGTCAAGAAAGTCGATAGAAAGGAGGCTTGCGCAAGACCGGTGATCGATGAGGACAATAGACTGCATCCACCAGCTGGCGCTGAGAGATACACGCTTGCATATTTGATTCTACATAAGAGGGCTATGACTGAACGCGGATTAGTAAGAACAATCCTATCGCTATATGTCGCATGCGGAATAATTGCTGTAATTGTCCAAATTCTCAGCTCTTGAGCCCTTGTCCCAATCCGATCGCTCTGATACGAATGTCCTCACCCCGGACTCTTTCAGGTGAAATGACTCTTCTTCCGTCTATGATTATCTTCGAGCGCATCACGGAAAAATCCTTGTACGTGAGCTTCCTGAATGATTCGTCATCAGTCTGAATAATGCATCCGTCAGAATCCTTAAGGCACTCTCTTATCGATCCCGCTAACTTTACATCCGGCAAGAGCCTTTTGAAGTTTTTATTAGCTAGAGGATCGAATCCGACCACCGTCGCGCCTCGCTCAAGCAAGACCTTCGCGATCGGCAAGGCTCTTGTGTCCCGAACATCATCCACGCCAGCTTTAAATGCCAATCCGAGCAGAGCGATACGCTTGTTTCGCAGATCTCCAAGCTCCTCCTCCAGCATATTGATGGCACGCATTGGCTGTGTATTGTTGACTTCTTTGACCGCTTCCAAAAGTACAGGTTTCATTTCGTTCTCTTTGCAAAAGGATATCAACGCTGAGAGATCCTTTGGAAGGCAACTGCCGCCAAATCCCAGACCAGCATTCAAGAACTTATCGCCTATCCGTGGATCAAGGCCCACGCCATGCATCACATCCTTCACATCTATGCCGATTCTCTCGCAAAGATTTGCAATCTCATTGGCATAACTGATTTTCGTGGCGAGGAAGCAGTTTGAGACTAGTTTTATCATCTCCGCAGTCCGAATGTTCGTCAGGATTTTCGGAGCGCGTATCTTATCGAAAATTCGCATTACTTCTCTCGCTTTGTTCACAGTAGTAGAGCCGACGACTATCCTATTCGGCCTTAGACTGTCTTCGATCGCTCTTCCTTCTTGAAGAAACTCTGGATTCATGGAAATCGAGAAGTCCTTACGCGAGGACAGACCAGATTCTCTTTCGAGAATGGGCAGAACCACTTGCTCAGTAGTTCCTGGAAGTACGGTGCTCTTAACAATGACATGCTGACCTTTTTCCAAAAGGCGACCTATCCCCTTTGCGCTCTCTTTCAGATATTTCAAGTTTGAGACTCCGCGCTCGTCGACAGGCGTCTGGACCGCTATGAAAATATGCTTGCAATTTTCGATGCCTTTTCCGATGTCATTTGTTACCGAGATTCTCTCATTTTCTAGACCCTTGCTTAGCATCTCAGAGAGTCCAGGTTCTGCAAAGGGCGCCTTGCCCTTCTTTATGAGTGAGAGTCTGTCCTTATCTATTTCAATAAGAGAAACGTTGTGTCCCAGGTGAGCTAAAGTCACACCTGTGGTCAATCCGACAAAACCACAGCCGATAACTGCAATGTCCATCTTAGCTTTCATCCTTTGAGCCAAAGAATAAGAAAAGTGAATCACTCATATCATCCTTTCTACTTGCTATCGCTGGATGCTGATAACTGTTAAATCTGAAGTCGACAATTAACGCGCCGATGAAGGCGGTAATACCTGCAGCGGGACTCGGGATTAGATTCTTGCCCGCCACAAAGGCACAACCAAAAGAAATGCTCCCGATTGTGGATAAGCCGTGTATTCAATATGTCATCGAGGAAGCCGTTGCTGCTGGAATTACGGATATCGTCATTATCACTGGTAGAGGAAAGAGGTCTATCGAGGATCATTTCGATAGATCTATCGAATTGGAGGAACGATTGATTGGTTCAGGCCAAAAAGAAAGTGCGGAAAAGATTAGAAGGCTTGCGGAGCTCGCGGATATTTTTTTTATCCGCCAGAAAGAGCCATTAGGGCTCGGTCATGCGATTCTTTGTGCTAAGAAGCATATCGGAAATGAACCTTTTGCTGTCATGTTGGGGGATGACCTGATCATATCGGAAAAATCCGCAATTGGTCAGTTGATGGAGACTTTTGAGAAATTCGGCAGAAAATCGGTAGTAGGGATAGAGAGCGTTGACCCGATGAATGTTTCAAGATATGGTATAATATCACCCGGGAAAAAGATAGATGATATGACCTATCATATTGTTGACATGATTGAAAAACCTGAAAGAGAACATGCGCCTTCGAATCTGGCAATAATCGGAAGGTACATCTTTACATCAGATATCTTCAGATACCTCGAAATCACTGGCAAAGGATATGGAGGAGAAATTCAGCTTACAGATGCGATGAGGCTTCTTGCGAAGGATCAGGAGATGTATGGAAGAATAATTGAAGGAAGGAGATTCGACATAGGAAGTAAAGCCGACTGGATAAGAGCAAATATAGCAATTTCATTAGAAAGAAATGATTTGAGGAATGAACTAATTCCGTGGCTCAGAAAGATTATTTCAAATAATATGTTCGAGAAATAGCCAGGAGGGTCGTGACGATTTGAGGATACTATTCGATCTAGGTCACCCTGCTCATTATCATCTGTACAAGCATACGATAAGACATCTCCGAAATAAAGGAGATGAGGTTCTAATTGTCGTTCGGAACAGGGAGGATATGGTAGTTCAATTGCTCAAGGAGGACGGAGAACCATATGTCCTGTTGGGGAGAAATGTGAAAGGGCTTCTGATGAAAGCATTGTATATGATCAGAAACGATGTGAAATTGCTATTAATCGCATCTAAGTTCAAGCCGGATCTTTTCGTTAGCATGAGCTCGCCGTACTCTGCACATGTGAGCTTTCTGATGAGACGTCCTCATATTTCTTTCACGGATACGGAAATATCGAAGATCATCCTCTTCCTGCTCATCCCGTTTACCGATACAATGATAACGCCTTCGTCGTTCAAAGGCGAATTTAGATTCAGGAACCATGTGCGAGTGGACAGCTATAAAGAGCTCGCCTATCTTCATCCGAAATACTTCAAACCTGATGAGAAAGTACTCGAGATGGCTGGCATTAAGCCGTCAGAGAAATTTATCGTTGTCAGGTTCAGCGCATATGATGCGAGCCATGATGTTGGTCTGAGAGGATTGACCGATAATTTGAAAAAGATTCTTTTGCAAGAACTTACGAAAATAGCAAGAACTCTTGTTACAAGCGAAGTCCTTTTGCATAATGACATTGAAAAATTTCGTTTGAGAATCTCTCCAAGCAAGATGCACGATCTTCTGAGTTATGCGTCTCTCTATATTGGAGAAGGAGCAGTAATGGCATCGGAAGCCTCCTTGCTGGGAATACCTTCGATATTCATTAATCCGAGCAATAGAGGATACATAGATGAATTGGAGAAGAACGGTCTACTTATTCATTATAGTTGCCCAGAAAAGGAAATGGATATGATTATTGATACCTGCAAGAGAATAATCTCCGATGATAAGATATTGAATCAACAAAAAAGGAAGTCAAGAGAGTATGTTATGAAGAAGGATGATATGACTCGCAGAATCTTAGAAATTATTGATGGAAAACGAATTAAAAAAGAAGCAAATAACTGGATATCGTTAAAATACAAATAATAAATCTGAGGAGTGCAAGGTTGTAATTATTTTTATTGGGTGATTGTTTGAGAATGTCGAGCTATGCAAAGATAACCGCATCGACTGCATCATTAATTTCAATAGGTTTGACCAAATTAATTTTTTTTATTCTAGTTGGTAGAAGATTTGGTGATGCAATTCTTGGGCAATTGAGTATCTCATATGGATTAATGATGATCTTATCCACAATTATCGGTGCTGGAATGGCATCAAGCGCTACAAGAATCATTAGCAGACAATTCTATAGAGAGAGAGAAAAAGTTTCTTATACAATCGGTGGGTATTTATTGATTGTAATTCTTGAATCATTAATTATTATTGGAATATTGGCAATTTATATAGATGAACTTTCATCATTAATGAATATAGATATATTTTTTGTGCAATTTTCGCTCATCATAGCATTTTCCAGAACACTCTACCTCTTGTATAAGGGCTATTATTATGGTATTGATGCAATTAAACAATATGCAAAATTAGAATTAATTGTAGATTTTATTTTTATCTTTTCATTATTATTCATTATCATCTCATTTTCTGGTCCCGAATTCGCGCTTTTTCCATTTTTAATTATGTATACTATTTTCATTATATTATCAATTATTTTCATTAGGAAAAGAATCCATAAGATTCATTTCAAGAAAGCATTGACAAAAGACTTGATATCTTTTGGTTTAATCTTTACGATAGGAACCAGCGCTAGCACGGGAATGATGAATATGGGATTCATTGTGGGCGCATTTTTTATCACAAGTTCTATTATCGGTCAATTTTCTGCAGCATTGTCAATCGCAACCATATCATTGATGATCACGCAGATTCTCAACAGCGTATTAATGCCATTGTTTGCGCAATTACAATCCAATCACAATATGCAGCGACTTGTCGCTTTATATAAAGAAGCTGAAAGGCTTTCAATTCTTACCGGGATAATGATATGTGGCATTATTATTTTTTCTTCTGAATTAATAATAGCAATAATTTATGATAGCGGATATATTTTTTCTGCGAATATGCTTTCGATATTGGCAATTGGAACAGCATTATCGATAGCCGCATCGCCTTCTGTTAGTTTATTGACAGGATCGGGAATTTCCGATGTTACAATCTCAGCAATATCAAGCTTATTGGCGTTCTGTGTAGCATTGGTTTCTTGGATAATCCTAATACCATTAAGTAATGACATGGGTCTTCCGATCGGACTGGTTCTCGGATTAGCTACGCAATCTACAATTTCTATGACGGTAGCGCACAGAAGAATTAAAGATAACCTCAATGGAAAGAAATCTCTTAATTATTTGCTTCTCTTTCCTTCAATCTTATTCCTTATTTTCTTAGTGAACGCCTATTTGTATTCATATTCTTTAATCTTATTATTAATATTTATTATCATTATGTTAATTATATTTAGGAATGACTTCTTGAGGATTTTTCTTTCAATTAATTCATCTTTAAGAGAATTGTGTGTACTTAAAAAAAATTAATCATAAGATCAATTTCTTTTAATAAAAGTCGCAGCTTCCAATTTATTAAACAAATGAAAACCAATCATCATAATTATGAGAGATAATATCGACCAAAGAGAATAAAGACCCAGACTCATAGCAATTAGTAATGGACCAAGAAAAATTGCTAGCGCAGCACCATTCATATGATTCTTCTTAAATTTATTCCACCCATATCCAATGACAATTCCTAATGTGATGCCTTGAAAAAAAATGCCGATCCAGCCAAATTCTGCAAATGCTGGACCGAAAAGCGTGCTTCCAATACTTACCAATTTTCTAAATCCAACGAGCCATCCTATGTAATAATTTGCATAATATTCATCAGAACCTGGAATGTAACTTTCTAATGAATTTATCAAGAGATTTCCTTGATAATATCCATAAGGACCAGACTTATTAATGACAACATCGAAATAATATATATTAGACGCGACATCTGAAAATAGGATTCCAGAAATTGAATCTATTGGAGATAGATCATAACGATGATATATCTGGCTCTTGGATACAAAACCAATAATAAAAATTGATAGTATTAAGCAAAGAAAAATCAAGATTATCAGGATTAATCTCGTTTTCCAATTATTGAGTATTGATGAAAAACTATGACGCGAAATCATGAAATGCCAAAGTAAGATAAGAACTAACGGCGCAACAATCTTTAATGGATGATTTCTAGCTCCGAGCAATGCCATGAAAAAGATACTCAAACATATCGCAATAAATGAAATGTAAAATCTCTTATGTCTTAGACTATAAGTACCGTATAGCGCAATGGATAATGCAAATAGGCTAAAACATTGAAACCAAGAAATAAATAACAATCTTGCATCTATATAGGATCTTAAATTTAAATCAAACAAAGGTATACCTCCTAATTGCAAAAATATATATATATTAATAGAAAGAGAAAATATCCATATAATCATACATCCATTAAATATATTTTGCTCGTAGTCAGCCTTATTTATCTGTTCGAAATATTTCTGGCCAGTTATGATTTTAATCCGATGAAAGACCGATTTCAGCTTCTTTCCAAAATTTAATGAAAGGATCTTACTAATCGAAAAATATAGCAATATTTTTAGAAATCTAAATAATTTCATAATTTGCTTAATAATTATGTTTGATATCAAAAAACCAAAAATGAATATAATACCTCCAAAATGATAAGCAAGAACCGCAGTGAATGTAGGCTCATAAGAAGCTAATCGCGGATCCCATGTAATATAATTTCTCGGGTTGACATAATCCGCCAGTAAATAAAATGTATCAAACCATATAAAGAAATAACAAATGATAAAAAGAATTAAGGGCGAAAAGAAATTTTCTCTAATCGATGCCTCTTTTCTCTTGAGATACAAAATCAACAGTATTATGATAAGATGAATGATCAGGAAGAAAATTCCAGTCAGTAATCTATTCATTGTCTTACAATCCCTTTAATTTTTCTAAATTATGCACAGTTTAAATTAATGGCAAGCTTATTGCTTTATCTTATATTGATTTGCTTCATATATCGCTTCATATAGCTTCATATATCTCTACTGAGTCACATTAAATCATCGTAATATTTCCTTATTCTATGCCCAATAAGATTAAGGCTGTGATTATTGAGTATCCATTGTCTAGCCATATTTCCTATTGTTATTCGGCTTTGAATATCATCAATCATGTCAATTATGCCGGCTGATACGTCATCAGGAGTCTCAGCTTGAATAATAGGAGGAGCTGTTTCATAAGAATCATGATAGCGAAAATTGGCTATCACTGGCTTTGCACAACTCATTGCTTCAAGTTCGGTCATGCCGAGAGCACCAGAACTCATTTGACCGATTACAATATCTGAACGTTGAAGCAGATTTAATAACTGTTCCTTAGATAATTCAGGTATCAGAGTTGAGTCAGGAATCTCATTTCGTATTCTCTTAAGATAATGGATCTTATCGATGCCAACGGATCTAAAAATAATATTAAAATTCCGAGCGGATCTCGCCCGCTTTATTCCTTCTAAGGCAATATCTATACCTTTTTTCTTTGCAAGTCTACTTGCGACAAGAATCGAAAGTTGATGATTATCCCGATGACTTACTGGTGGTCTGAAAAATTCGGTGTCAATCGGATTTGGAATAAAGATAGAATTATCTCGAACGGTATCAATGTGCGATTTCAAGTCTGGGGTTGAATAGAAAACAGCCTTCGCTCTTTTTATCGATAGAGTCGTTATATGCTTATATCTCCAATCATAAAGATTTGATAGAATATCGGAGCCGTGGCAATGAAGAAAATATTCATGACCTGATGGCCAAACAATCGGCGCCATATATGCATAATGAACATGTATGATATCATAATTCTCGTTCCTAATTTTTCTAGAGATGCGAATAGAGTCGATAATTCGTCTCAGAAGGATTTCTCCGCGCGAGTGCTCTCTTCTGTATGGGATGTTCACGATAGGATTGATTAGTTCTACATCATCTCCCAACGCCCGCAAGGCGTTTACAAGATTTACGGTGACCCCGCTTACGTCGTTAATTTGCAAAATCTTCAATCTGCGATTATCACTCAAGGCGGGAGATTATCAATATGCTAGCTATAAAATTTTCTATCAACAAGAAATGCGTCGATTTCATAAGCATGTCCTGAGTTATCTATATGCATATGCAGCGCTTTGGTTGGATACATAGACTACTTGATCCGTGGACTTTATTATCATTCATATTGATAATTGCAGGCGCGGATCTCATTCTCCTTTCGACCAAGCTCTCTTTCATCGTCGGCATATTGCCGATTAGCATCGGCATAATAATCTTATTTTGGCGTCTTAGAGCTTTTAAAATTTTCCGAGAATGGAGAAATGGAAGCAGGATAAGAACCGAAAATGAACCCCATGAGAGAGAATATATTGCTGAAAAGATTATCCTCAAATTATCAAATCAGGGCAAATTTCTATTCTTAATTTCTCCACTCGGAGCATTTTTAATAATATTATTATTGCTATTCAATTTATATATATCTGGAAATCCTGAATTTGGGACTATTGATATCCTTGCATTCGCAGTTGGTTCTTTCTTTGTGATATACCCATTCGCAAGAAAGAAATTCAAACGTGAATCGGATTTCATTCTCCTTTTTTTTATTATCATATCGATTCTACTATTGCTGCCAATGTTGATTTTCTTCGATCCGGATAAGGCTGATACATTTGTCGAAAGCCCAATAGTATATTATTTCTTGGCATTGCCGCTCACTGGCATATTAAATGTCATAGGAATTCAAAGTCACGCATCCAATGTAGTTATTTATTTTTCCCTTCATGATGGATCAACAGCAAGCGTTGGAATCGCACTCTCATGCTCAGGGATTTATTCATTTCTTATCTTCATATCGGCTTTCATAGCGTTTGTCTTGACTGAATTTACTTGTATAAATAGAAAGGTAGCCATTCTTGCACTTGCAGGGATAATTCTTACTTATCTTGCAAATCTTTTTAGAATGACGTTAATAATTATAGCAGGATATTTAAATGGCATCGGTCCCGATACGCAGCCCTTTACGTTATTATGGACGCATAAATACGCAGGCGAAATTATTTTTATAGTCTGGATTGCAATTTTCTGGTGGTTCGCATTCAAATATCTGGGAAAAGACTCGGCGTTAACAATAAAAACGGGAAGAAATGCATCAAAGGAAGTAAGCACCGAGGTCTCCGATATTATGGAAGACAGGAAGAATCAGGAAGAAGGGGATATTAAGAAGGAAAATCATTTCGATGAGAACAAAAAGGATTGAACTCTATGAACGTATCGGTCACATCTAAAAAAAGGGGTCGAGAGAGTAGTATTTTTATTTGGATAGTAGATTCTTATTTAAAGGAATATCACTCTCATACTAATCTACTATCATATCAATTCTCTGATTTAAATATTTCATGGGAAGGAATAAGCTAATGATAATAGCTGATCCCATTGGCATCATATTCTCCGCAATTTCCATTGCGATCACGTTCCTTTACATTCATTATGTCTACTACGCTGTGAAGGGTTTCAACAAGAGGAAGGCATCCCCGAGCGTTCCGCCGCAGAAAAGATTCGCAGTTCTGATCCCCGCTCGCAACGAGGAGAAGGTCATCGCGGATGCCGTCAGAAGCGCAATGGCCAGCAATTATCCGAAAGAGCTCTTCGACGTGCATGTCATCGTCGACGACTCGAACGATCCCACTGCCGAGATAGCGAGACGCGAGGGCGCCCAGGTGCTCGTGAGGGAGAACAGCTCCCAGCCGGGACTGGGGCGAGTCCTCGAATGGACCTTGCCAAAGCTGATGCAGATGGACAGGTACGACGCGTTCGTCATCATCGGTGCGGACTGTGTCATCTCGAAGGACTACCTGCAGCTGATGAACAACGAGCTTGTCGCTGGCTACAAGGTCGTCCAGGGGCATCTCAAGAGCAAGAACCCCAAGCAGGACTGGGTGACGAAGACGATACACGCGGACTACACTGTCAGGAACAGGTTCTTCAAGCAGGCTCGGGTGGACAACAATCTGTGCGTGTTCATCGAGCCCGGAGAGTGCATCTCAGCCGACATCATCAAGAAATATGGCTGGAATTTCACGTCCGTCGCGGAAGATCTCGAGTTCACGTCGCATCTGGCATGCGAGGGAATAGCCGTCAGATGGGTGCAGGACGCGCTTGTCTACGACGAGAAACCGAACAGCCTGGCCATCGCATTGAAGCAGAGGAAAAGATGGATGACTGGCCATGCGGATGTGCTCGTGAGATACTCAAGAAAGCTCCTCTCCTCCGCGATAAGAAAAAGGAACACAATCGCACTCGACTGTCTGCTGTATCTGCTCTTCCCGATCTTTATGCTGTTGTGGTTCTTCGGTCTGATAGCGTTCGTACTGTCCGGCAGCAGGTTCACGCTCCTCGCGATCCTGCCTGAGCCTCTGCATGACCCTGCGATAGTCGCGCTGTTCAACATCTTCCTCGGCTTTTGGTGGGTCATCGTGCCATGGGTGGCGCTGTATCTGGAGGGTGAGAACGCCTCGGAGTACTGGTACACCCCAATCACGATAATGTTCCTCTCGCTCGCCCAGGCATTCCTGTTCGCATACGGTATGTTCAGGCGCAAGGACCGCAGCTGGTGGCGGACCCCGCATCACGTCTCGCTGAGCACTTCTCCTGCAACTCATATAGTTGATCCCGCCCTCGACCCGCCAGAGAAATGATCGCGTTTTCTCGCGGGGCTGCAGTTTCACCGCACCCTCTCATCCCCGGCCCTTTATAACCGCCGGACGCATAGAATAGGGTGTGATGGAAATCGAGCTTTCCAGGTCGCTCGAGATACTCCCCAGGAGCCTGAACCTCCTCGTCGCTCCCGAGACCGTCGCTGCAGGCGCCCTCGAAAGGCTTCTGGCAGAACGGAGATACCTGCTGCTCTACATCTGCGGGAACTGCTCGCGTCTCCTGAGCATGTTGAGCATCCGCAGCGCGGAGCTCGACATCCGCAGGGCGTTCACCGCGGCGCAGCTGCTGACGATAATAGAAGAGGCGCACCAGACGGTGGTCTTCGTCGAGCACGACCCGAGCCTGTTCGCCGAATCCGAGGAGCTCCTGGGATACGCCACGATGGCGTTCAAGGAGCTCTCCAGGGAATCCGCGGTCGTGATCTACTCGCCGTTCATGGACGACACGCTCAGGAGCTTCTCGAAGGTCGCGGACAGGGTGTTCTTCCTTGCCGACCTGTACGGGGAAGAGGCGCCGAGAAGGCTTTGGAGGAGAATCGGCTGGCAGGGGAAAAGGCGGGGAGAGCTCAGGAGCGGCTCGCAAAGCACGCTCGAGGTGTTCTGAGTTGGGCAGGAGCTTCGAGAGCACGCGCATGGGCGTGAAGGAGGTCTGCGAGAGATGGCTCAGGGCGAAACGCGCGCTGAGGAGAGAGGAGCAGCGATACGCCGACAGGCTCTCGGAGATGGCGAAGAGGCACTCCAGCGAGGGGTTCTACGCGTTCGACGACCCGCTCGAGGCCGCGCTGTTCTCCGTGCTCATAGAGATTCTCAAGGAGCTCGACAGGGAAGATGTGGATCCTTGATGCGACGTACAGGAACGGCGCGATCCAGCTCTGGGTCAAGTACAGCGGCACTAGGAGGCTCACGGAGGGGTTCCGCAGGAGCTTCCTGGTACACCTCCCGGACAGGCACGCGCATCACGAGCTGATAGACTCGCTCATCGACAGGTACGATGCTGAGGAGTGCACGATAATGACCATCCACGGCCCTCTCGCGGGATACCGCGTGTACGCCGGAAGGGAGGTCGCCGTAGCGATCGAGCGCCAGACGCACTTCACCGCGAAGCTGTTCAACGTCGATGTCAGGCCCGAGCAGATGTTCCTCGCACAGAGAGGGTTGTCCCCATGCGGCGGCTCGGGAGAAACGCGTTTCGAGCTCGATTTTGAGCTGCCCCTGACCGGCGTCGAAGTCGTGATCCACGGAGACCCGCGCTTCTGCAGCGAGATAGATCGGATCTCGATCTCCTCGGACGGCAGGAGATGGGATATCTCCGGGAGCGAGAGGAAGGCGCTCTCCGGCCTGATGAGGGAGCTCGAGAGCCTCGACCCGGACGTCCTCCTGTTCCGAGACGGGGATTCCTGGGCACCGGTGGTCGTCGAGAAGGCGAGGCGCTACGGCCTCTTCCCCGCGCTTAGCAGGACCGGAAGGTTCTCGAGGCTCGAGGAGAGATCCTACTGGAGCTACGGCAGGATGATGCACCGGACCGGAGCGCTCGTGCCGGAGGGGAGGATACTGATCGATACCTCCGAGAGCTTCTCGTACATCGAGGGCGGGCTGAGAGGGGTCGTACTCGCATCCAGGTTGACAGGGCTATCGCCGAACCTGACCTCGAGGTTCACTCCGGGGACGCTGATATCGAGCTACGAAGCGTACGAGGCGCTCAGGAGGGGGCTTGCCGTGCCCTTCAGGAAGAGCGACCCCGAGAGGACAAGGCGGTTCGACGAGCTGAGGTGCGCAGACAGGGGCGGGATGATGTTCCAGCCGGAGCCGGGGATATACGAGCGCGTCCACCAGCTGGACTTCACTTCGCTCTACCCGTCAATAATAGTGAAGCACAACCTGTCGCCCGAGACCGTCGGAGCGCCGGACAGGAAAGGATTCCTCGCGGAGGTGCTCTCGCCCCTGCTCGAGCTCAGGATACGCGCCAAGCGGCTGAAGAGGGAGCGAAGGGAGTATGCGAAGCTCGACTCCATCCTGAAATGGATGCTCGTCACATGCTTCGGGTACACCGGCTACAGGAACGCCAAGTTCGGGAGCATCGAGGTGCACGAGAGCATCACGCGGATCGCGCGTGAGACGCTGATCGACACGAAGCAAATAGCGGAGGACATGGGGTTCAGGGTGCTGCACGGGATAGTCGACTGCCTCTGGGTGAGCGACGGGCCGATCGCGGAGCTCAAGGAGGAGGTCGAGAGGCGCACCGGCCTTCTGACGGAGCTCGAAAGCTACGACTGGATAGTCTTCCTGCCGATGACCGACGGGAACGGGGCATACAACAGGTACTACGGGAGGCTGTCCGACGGGACGATGAAGACCAGGGGGATAGCGCTGAACAGGAAGGACTCGGCCGCATACATACAAGCGATGCAGCGGGACGCGCTCGAGATACTCCGCGAGGCGAGGACGAGAGAGGAGATATCGGCCCTGTCAGGAAGGGTCGAAGAGGTCTACACGAGATACCGTGACCTGCTGCGCCAGGCGGACGTGAGTGAGCTCGTCCTCACATCGAGGATCAGCAGGGAAGAGTACAACAGGAACTGCGCGCAAAGGGCTGCGCTCGAGGCATACAGGGAGAGGGGATTGGAGCTCTCCCCCGGGATGAACGTGAGATACGTCGTCAGGGACGCGAAAAGATGGATAGTCGACCCGGAGTTCGATGCGAGGGAGTTCGACGCGGGCTATTATCAGAAACTGCTTCAGAAGGCCTGGCAGGAGATAGAATACGCCCTCAATGCGTCGGAAGGCAGAACGGGGAAGCCGAGCTCGCCTGGCATCACTCGCCTTTCTCTTTCTTGAGCTCCTTCTTTTCTTTGGCCAGCCGGAAGGCTTCCTCTATCAATTGGTCGAGCCAAAGCTCGTTGTAATACCTTGAAATGGCATCCGTGTTCATAGAGGGTCCCCGCATCATCTATCAGACCATCTGATTTATAAAGTCACATCATCATATATCAATGCTTTTGTCAAAAAAGTGTTCATTTGACCAATATTTCCAAATAATATCGAAATGTTTCCATTCCTGACGGATTCGAGCAAAATTTGGAATAGATTTCGAAGGTATCCGTCGCAAGTTGGATATATTGCAGGATTGTTGGGAGGGGCTGCATGCCGGCCGCGGAGATAGACGATCTGGACCTGAAGATACTCAGGATACTGAACTCTGATGCCAGGAAGAGCTACCGGGATATCGCGAGAGAGCTCGACGTATCGCTCACGACGGTCTCTAAGAGGATAAAGAGGCTCGAGAGCGAAGGCGTCATCGAGGGTTACGCGCCTATCCTGAACGCGGAAAAGCTCGGGTTCGACATCCATGCCATCATCGGAGTGAAGATATTGCACGGAAAGATACTCGAGACGGAGAGGGCACTGGCGAAAGACCCGGCGGTATACGCCGTCTTCGATTCTACCGGGGACTGGGACGCGATCATCCAGGCGAGGTTCAGGACAAGGGCCGAGCTGAACGAGTTCGTCAAGAGGGTGCTAGAGCACGAGAATGTCGAGAAGACCTATACGCAGGTCGTGCTGAACGTCACGAAGGACGAGAAGAGGATACTCATATGATATCCGAATCTCATGCTCTCGGCCGGACGATTACCCTCCCGTTCACGTTCAGCCCACCGATGTAATAATCGTACACCCCCGGGGAGTTGAACACTACTGACCAATACTCTCCCGGCGCGACCATTAAGCCGCTGGCGAACAGGCCAGACGGGTGCGGTCCGGTGGAATCCACATATCCGGAGATTATCGATATCCCGGGCGGCGGCGCCCAGTCCCTGTTCCTCCAGATCACCCGGGTACCCTCCTCGATCTCTATTACGGCAGGGAACGGCGCGCCGCTCGCGATGTCTATCGCCACTTCCGGGATGCCCGGAGGCGGGAAATAGACAGGAGGTGGCGGATGATATGCTTGTTGTTGCGATGCCCCGAGCTCTGTATGCATCAGCTCACCGCCGCCTGCCACAGCTTTCGAGCGCCTGTGTGCCCTGAGGACAAATATGAGTGCTATCAGTGCTGTGAGGAACACTATAAGCAAGGCGAAGTTGAGCAGCCCGAGCTCGTCGACTATGAAATGCCTTATCGATTCTATGAGCTGGTTCAGGGGGTTTGCGGGGGCCATCACGGTCAGGGTCAATATCTGGGATTCATATGTCGTCCCGTTCACGACCGCAACCGCCTGTAAATACAGCTTGTCACCGATGTTCGGAGGCGTGACGACATCGTTCGCCGAGAACGTATGAGGCGTCCTGTTGCCGTACGCCATGCCGCTGATGTGCGTCATGCTGTCTGAGGAGTACCCCCAGCGCAGGAATGTCTGGTTTATCGGCAGCTCCCCGGCACCGCTGACCGTCCAGCTGACCGTGATGGTGGTATTGGCTCGGATGGAGCTCGGGTAGTCGGTTATCGTTGCTGCAGGCCCGGCAACCGCCATAACGGCCTTTTTGGCGTTCACCACTCCCCAGCCCGTGGTTATGTCATAGCCCGGGGATGAAATGTCCGTGGCGGTCCTGTTCAATATATTTCCCACCTCGGACGGGGTCAGAGCCGGATTGACGGACAGCATCAAGGCTGCGACCCCTGCAACGAAAGGCGTCGCGGTCGAGGTACCAGAGAGCTCTTGGTAGCTATCGCCCGCCTTGCAGGACCAGATTCTCGTGCCTGGCGCCATGATGTCCAGACCCGGACCGTAATTGCTGAAGCTCGCGCGATGGTCCAGCTGGTCGCTCGCGCCCACGGCTATGACGCTCGGATAGGCGGCAGGATACGATATCCCGTACGACCCATCATTCCCCGCAGCGGCTATGCAGACGACGTTGTTGTTCCGCGCAAAGCCGATCGCGTTGCTCAGCACCATGGTAGGTGAATCCACCCCGAGGCTCATCGTGATGATGTCCGCGCCGTTGTTCACCGCATAAACTATCCCCTCGGCGACCGTCGCGTCAGTACCTTCACCGCTGTCGTTCATGACCTTGACCGCCATCAGCTTCACCTGGGCGACCCCGGCGATCCCGATAGCGTTATTGATGACTGCACCGACGACCCCTGCAATGTGCGTCCCGTGATAGATGAACTGGTTTGGCACCCAGGTTCCGCCCTCGTAGCCGTTCACGTTGTCGTCCATCGGATCGTCATCATCATTGATGAAATCGTGACCGTAATGGTTCGACGAGTCGCGCCACATGTTCGCCGTGAGGTCGTCATGTGTATAATCGATCCCGGTATCCAGTACCGCCACGACCACGGTCGATGAGCCCCTTGTGAACTCCCAGGCACCCGGCGCGTCTATCTTCTGCAGACCCCATTGGTAGATGGAGAAATAGGGGTCGTCAGGTGTGAACAGCACTTTTGCCTTTCGCTCGGTCTCCACCGCCAAGACCCCTACGAGCCGGTTCAAAGAGCTCTTCAGGCTGCCATCCCAATTCGTGATCATGACCGTCTTGAGCTCGGGGAGATACTCCATCTCCGAGCCGTGCGATTCCACCAGGTGCCTTATCGAGGATAACACGCTGGCATCGGAGATCGAGACGATGAGCCTGTCATTCTTCGCGGGATGCCGCTCATCGGCCGGTGATGCCATGACCATCGCCGATGCCAGTATCAATGCGACCGACAGCAGGACCAAAAGCGACCTCAAGTATACGAGCTTCGACACGCTTCACACACGCCCAGTGCGAACCCGCACGGTTTTTTCGCCCGAAATCTGCTGTCCCGTTAGGCGACTTTACTATTTAGTGATTGAGCCTTGGATTTCGGCATTTCCGTGCCAGAGATCACGGTTCGCACTCGACTGATAATTCAATCAGCCAAATGATATATATTTGCCGACCGGCTTCGGAGTCGCAATGGACCTGATCGCTGCGGTGATCTTCGGGATCATACAGGGCATCACAGAATGGTTCCCTGTATCAAGCACTGGCCATCTCGTGCTCGCCCAGGAGCTCATGCACGTGCCCGCCAGCGAGAGCGTCCTGTTCGACCTCATCCTTCACGCGGCGACGCTGCTGTCCGTCACAGTGTTCCTGAGGAAGGAGCTCGCAGAGATAGTCCGCTCGATGCTGAGTAAGAAGGGGTCCCTGGACCCTTCGGGGGTAGCCTCGAGAAGGCTCGGTTGGCTCGCGTTGCTCGCGACGATACCTGCGTTGATGACAGGTCTCCTGCTCAGCAGGTACCTCGAGGAGGTATTCACCCCGGCCGCGACGGCGGTCGCGCTCCTCGTGACTGGCGTGATGCTCTGGGTCGCTGAAATGCCACGGCTGAGGAAGGAGCGTTCGGATATCGGCGTCAGGGACGCGCTCATCATCGGGCTCTTCCAGTCAGCGGCTGTTATCCCCGGGATATCCAGAAGCGGGTCGAGCATAGCCTCGGGATGCTATCTCGGGTTCCGCAGGCAGCTGGTCGCGGTGTTCTCGTTCATTTTGTCCGTACCGCTGATAATCGCCGCGCTCGCGTACGGATTTGTCTCTCTGGATAATACGCAGATCGAAATCGTGCCGACCGCAATCGCCGCTATCGTAACATTTCTCGTCGGCCTTCTTGCGCTCAAGCTGCTGTTCAGCATGATCCAGAAATTCAAGCTGCGGCTGTTCTCGATCTATTGCTGGGCTGTGGGAATCATCGTTCTTTGCCTGGTTGGCGTCCAGGGAATCGCCTGAGCATCGATTAAAAAAAAATAACCGTGAAGGAGAGAGCTTGATCACTTCTCCTTCTTTTCGAGCTCGTCGATGCCGAGAAGCGTCTTCTCGATCTCGACCGCTGCGGCTATCTTCTTCTGTTCCTCTTCCTTGCGTTTGGCCTCAATCTTGGGCCTTATTATGCCGAGATAGATAACAGCAACAATTAGTATCGCGACTATGAGGGCTATCAGCCACCAGTACTGGTCGAGGAACCCGGGCTTGTATGTGTAGGTTTTCGGGTTCGTCCCGTTCCTGTACTCCTCGAGATCCGTCCAACCGTCGCCATCGTGATCCGTGGTCGCATCTACGAGAGCAGTGCTCCCGAACCATTTCCTCTCCCACGCGTCCGCGATTCCGTCTCCGTCGTAATCGAGGGTCACGGAAACCTCGATGAGCTTCCAGCCGGTCGAGTTGTCCGGGAGCCTGGCGGTGACGTTGATCGTGTAATTGCCGACCACGTAATACATATATTTCAGGCTCGGACCCTCTGCATATAGTATCGTTCCCAGCTCGGTCTCTATCTCCCACCTGAAGTATATCTCGCTCTGATCCGGGTATGCTGGTACGGTGGCGTTATACCAGAACAGCTCCTCGGTCGCCACGAGATCCTGGAAGTTCCCGTCCGGCTTGGTGTTCTTCGGGCCAGCGACGACGATATTGACCGCACCACCCTGGATGCTCGCATCGGATCGATCGCCCAGTCCGGCATCGAAAGAGACGATAAGCACCGAGATTATCGTCCCCGCGAAAAGAGCAAATATCGCGCATGCGGCCGATTTCTTCAGCATTGCCTCCATCATATGGTCTGCCCCCGATTCGCGTATTGCCCGGATAAACCCCGTTCTCCGTTAAAAAAATTTGCTGCACTCTGTCGGGAAAAAGCCATATCGTGATGGGATGAGTCATTAGGTCATGGATAGGATTATCTACCTGGAGCAATTGAGAAAACGATACGCATGAAGGAGATATACCTTGATATGAGGCGGGGCATCGCCGGAGACATGTTCGTCTCGGCAGCGTACGCGTTCATGGATCGAACCGGTCGTGAAGCTCTCCTCACAAAGAGCTCGAGGATAGCTGACGAGCTCGGGCTCCGTTTCAGAATGGATCGGGTATCTTATCAGGGTCTGGAAGGATTCAGGATATCCGTCGATCGGCAAGGGATGGTCAAACCGATAGGCGCCACAACCGCGAAAGATACCGTCATGCGGTGTTGCGATGCTGCGGGTATTTCCGAGGCATCCAGGCTGTACGCAGAAAAGGTGATAGACGACATTATCACAGCCGAGGCCGAGGCCCACGGGGTCAGGCCTGAGGAGGTCCATCTGCACGAGATCGGAAGACCCGCCGGTCTAGCGAACATCGCCTTGGCCGCGGTGTGCATGGATATTCTCGACCTCCACACAACCCCCTTCATAGGATCCTACATCTCAATCGGCGATGGGGAGGTCGATACTGCTCATGGCAGGCTGAGCGTTCCGACACCCGCGGTTGCTATTCTACTCGAGGGGCTCAGGTTCAGGTTCGGACCGTTCGGCGGCGAGATGGCCACCCCTACCGGCATCGCGCTCGTGAAACACGCAATCAGGCATCAGGTCGATTCCCTTCCCCGGGCTTCCAGGGAGGGCATAGGGTTCGGGACCAGGAATTTCGGGAGCGAGCCCGGGTATGTGAGGATGCTCGAAAAAGACGAGGAGGGCGAGTGAATGGGCAGGCTCAAGGCGGTCCTGTTCGATCTCGGGGACACGCTGATCAAGGAGATCGAGGGCCCTGCGGACATCAATACCACGGATTTCGAGGTGCTCGATGGGGTATACGACGTCCTCGGATACCTTGAAGGAAAATACAAGCTTGCAATTGTATCGAATACGCTCACATGGGACGACGCAGCCGTGGCACAGGCTCTGAGAAGGAAAGACCTCCTGAGATACTTCGATGCTATCGTGACCTCCGTCGGCGCAAACAGCCGGAAGCCGGATTACGAGATATTCAGGAATGCCCTGTCGAGATTGGACGTGCTACCTCACGAAGCGGTCATGGTGGGAGACAGGGTCGATACCGATATCGTCGGAGCGAATCTCGCGGGCATCACGAGCATCCTGTGCAGATGGAACACGAGGTACCCGGCGGATTTCTCGGACGAGAACTCACTCCCGGACTACGTGATAGGCTCCATAAGAGAGCTACCCGCACTCCTGGATTGGCTTGATGAGGATTGAAGCCCGGGGAACCCGCTGCAGTTGCGCCTATTCCCTCCCGCTACGGGAATTTTTGAGCACTGTTATCGTATCCCTGTTAGAGATGCACATTTCCACATGCCAGGAGCTCTCGGGGTTTTAAATATTCATAGCCAGCAGATAGCCAGAAATTATTATATATTTACAATTCCATCAATTTGTCAAAGAAGGGATGCGCACATGATTAAGAAATTAATGAGTTTAGCTGCGGCTATATGCATGATAGTAACTGCGCTCATGGCGGTCAATGCGGCCGCTGCTGAGGTTTCGGGAAGCATACTCCCGCACGATCGCTCGGGAGCAGCGAAGAGCGTGTTCTTTACCGGAGAGAGGGTATATTTCAGCTTAGAATACGAGCTCGACGGGTATGACGCGGGAGACACGTGGTTCATAGTCGGCTTGGTCGATATTGTAGGAAACGACGTCGACGGCTACCGCTATGTGTACAAAGATGTGGCGGATTATTACAGCTGGGACCATGGCGTCAGCTTCCACATCCCGTGGAATCAGGAGACCGGTACCTACTACCTGAAAGCATGGTTCATGAACACGAGCCAGCTGATGTTCACCTCGCCACCGATAAAGATAATCAAACAGGGCATAGTACTGACCCCGGCACAGACCGCATATGCGCCGGGCCAGACGGTGAACATCGAGGTCACAGTGAACTACGACGACAAGATAAACGTGACGATCGAGAACAGCGAGGGGAAGATATTCAAGAAATGGTCGAACCAAGTGCTCATGGATTATATGTGGAGTGATAACTGGAGCATACCCGGTGATGCGCCCACCGGACAGTATATCATTTGGGTCAACAGAAGCGTTGATAACGTGTCGTTGCTATGGGACCCGGTTTCACTGCGCGTCGAGTACTTCACATTCTACTTATTGATGGACAAGGCTGCATATCTGCCCGGTGAGACAGCCACTGTATCATGGGTTGCCAGATCTATACCTGATCTGATCCCGATGAGCGTCGCAGTAGATTTCAATATGACATACTGGGACGCATACAATGGGCAACAGAAATGGCAGAATGCGACCTTCACGACGAACCCGTTCAATGTCGTATTGCCGGCGAATGCGAACGTCCTCAATAATATCATGGTAGATGTAACCGCACACACGACCTATAACCAGACCAGCAAGACCATCATATGGATCGAGATAGAAGGCCTGGACGTGAATATCTGGACAGATAAATGGTCCTATTTGGCTGGCGAAGACATATTGGTGACGGTCAGCACATTTGTTTCAGGCTGGTGGGGAGCACCCGTAGAAGGCGCGAACGTCTCTGTAGCTTGTTACGATGAGGAGATGAATCTCTTGAAGAACCTCTCCCTATCGAACTTGACGACGGGAATCACAGGGGTCACAAGCGGGATCATAACTATCCCGGCGGATATGAAGGCAGGTGACATCACACTTGTCGTCACTGCGAAGAAGCTGGGATACACGGTGACAGATGCGGCCATTGTGACCGTCGGCGAGAGCTTGATCATAGATGTGATTGTGCCAAAGACGTTCTATGTGGCCGGAGAGAACATTGACGTCAAGGTCAATGTCTGGAAGAACGGAGAACCGGTGATACCTGACAGCGTGGAGTATTGGCTCTCGCTGGGCATCGGCATCAGCTACCCGCACACGATCGCCTCTGGACTGAACTTCACTATCGTCGCTCCGAGCGGTGTGGATAGTCCGGCCTGGGTGAACGTCCTCATAGCCATGGATCAGAACTTATACACATCGTCTTCGACGTCATTTAGGATCGCGCCGCTGCGCATAGAGCTTGGAATAGACAAGGGATACTATTATGCCGGTGACACGCTAACATTCAGACTGGACGTCTTCGGAGACCCGTCACCGTTCTCGTTCTCGTACACCATCTGGGACGATAATTCCGTGACGGTTGCTTCCGGTCCGCTGACCGTGGATGCCACCAAGGGCTGGACGACCTTCTCGTTCAACGTCCCGAGCGACAGACCTTCGAGCTCTTACACCGCCAGAGTCCTAGCGGATGACCATGCAGGGTTCCTGCTAATGGACTCGGTTAGTGTGAATTGGATAGGCGATTACATACTCGATGTCTGGATCAAGACCGGCCCCGCGTATGCCAGTGGCGGATTCGCACCCGGGCAGAAGATAACGGTCGGCTTCGAGATCAAGAAGAGCAGCGTCGACCTGCCTGACATAGGCCCGGTATACGCAACGATTGGTCTCGCTCAGGGAGAGCCACAATACGTGAATTGGGGGTGGAGCTATGGCCCGACGGTCGCCACGGGTGAGAGCAGGGCGTTCGAGGGCATGAGCGGCGAGCTCTCGATGGTCCTGCCCAAAGAAATCTCGAGCGGCAAGTACACCCTTGTCGTCAACGTCGATGGCTGGGAGGACTGGGAAGTGATAACCGTCGCAGCCGACGGTAACGGTTGGGACTCGAGCGTGGGCGGACTATCCGCAGCCGATCTCATGATGACCATCCTCATGATAGTCATCATAGTAATGCTGCTCTGGATGATGATTAAGGGCGGAGCTGCGGCAGCGCTCGGTGCGGGCGCGAAGAAACCGGAGATGCCCAAGGAAACACCGCCAAAGCAGGAGCAGTACACGCCGAAATCGACCGTGAAATGCCCCGCGTGCGGCTCACCGATAGAGGTCGCGACCTCTAAGCGGCCAATAGAGGTAATGTGCCCCAAGTGCGGAACCAGCCAGATAATTAACTGAGGCCGTCCGCGCAAAAACCCCTTCTTCGAAACCTCTTTTCATTTTTCCGATATTTCCTTCTGCTGTAGGAGCATTATTGCAATAGGCTCATCATTAAAATATCCCGATGCAGTTTCGTCCGCAAAGCAAGAGATGATTGCTTGACTGACAGGGCTGCTGTGGTCGGGTTAGGCTATGTTGGCATCCCGCTCGCCTGCTGCTTGGCGCAATCCGGTGTCGAAGTCTCGGGCATAGACATCGATGATTCGAGAGTAGACGCTATACGGCGCGGCGAGAACCCGTTGAAAGGCGAGGAGCCGGGCCTGTCGGAGCTTCTGAGAGAGGTCGTGACAAAAAAACTCCTCGCCGCGACGAAGGATTATTCCTGCTTGGGAAACGTGGACGCGATATTCGTTTGCGTCGACACGCCGATAAACAGGAAGAAAGAACCTGTCTATGACAACCTGTTGTCCGCGGTGAAACATGTCGGGAGGAACATGAGGAAAGGGGTTCTCGTGTCCATCGAGAGCACCATCGCTCCTGCAACGATGAAGACTAAAATCCTGAAGGTGCTCGAAAAAGAGAGCGGGCTCAAGGCAGGGAAGGACTTCTACCTCGCACATTGTCCAGAGCGCGTCATGCCCGGTAAGCTGCTATACAACCTCGTCAATCTTGACAGGATAATTGGAGGGTTCGACGAGAAGAGCGCGGAGGTCGCGGAGAGGTGGTATGCGAGGTTCGTCAAGGGCAAGCTTCACAAGACTGACATGACGACCGCAGAAGTGGTCAAGACGGTCGAGAACGCCTACAGAGACGTGCAGATAGCGTTCGCGAACGAGGTGGGGCTGATATGCGAGGTGCTGGGACTGGATGCGTTCGAGGTCAGAAGGCTCGTCAACACCTCCCCGTACAGGGACATGCATCTCCCTGGTGCAGGGGTCGGCGGTCACTGTCTTCCGAAGGACCCCTGGCTGCTTGTATATGGCGGGAGGAAATCTCATCCGAGCCTTATGCCGACCGCGAGGGCGATAAACGACCGCATGCCGGTGCACATGGTCGAGCTGGTCTCCGAGGCCTTCAGGGAGGCGGGGCTCAGGATGAGCAAAGGCAAGATCGTCACGATACTCGGATACTCGTTCCTCGAGAACTCGGGCGACACGAGGAACTCGCCGGCGAAGGTGATCGTGAGGCTGCTGTCCGATAAGGTCACCCTCAGGATACATGATCCGTACGTGCTCGACACCGAGAACCTCGGGATAACAAAGGACCTCGAAGCCGCCCTGAGAGATTCTGACTGCGCCGTCCTCGTCACGAAACACCGGGCGTATTCCGAGTTCGGCCTGGGCAAAATGGCGTCGCTGATGAGGCATAGGATACTGGTCGACGGCAGGAACGCGTTCGACAAGTCCGAGGCTATCAAGCTCGGGTTCGTCTACCGCGGTATCGGAAAAGGATGATCCAGCTCTTTACCCCAGAAGCTCCATCAGCCCTTCCCGTAGCTCCTTCCGCGGCTCGTACTCGAGTATTTCCCGCGCAAGCGCGATGTCCGCGCAGCTGTGGCGTATATCTCCCGGCCTCGGGGCGACGTGCTTTATTTCCGACCTGTTACCTGCCAGGCTTCTGACAGTCTCCGCGAGCGCGTTGATCGAGCACGCCTTCCCGGAGCCGCAGTTGAACGTCCTGCCGATGGATACGTTCGCCTTCCTGATGACGAGATCTACCATCTGCAGGACGTCGCTGATGTGCACGAAATCCCTCGTCTGCTCTCCGTCCCCTTCGACCAGCAGCGGCTTGCCCTGTTTCGCCCAGCTGACGAACTTCGTTATCACCCCGGAGTAGGGGCTGTCCGGATCAGCCCGCTTCGAGTAGATATTGAACGGCCTGATTATGACCGTGCTGAGCCCGTATCCGGCTGCGAACGCCTGGACGTACTTCTCGCCGCACAGCTTGCTGGCACCGTACGGGCTCATGGGCAGGGTCGGATGCCCTTCATCTATCGGGATCCTCTGCGGGTTGCCGAATACCGCTGCGCTGCTGATATATATGAAATTCCGCACTTCATGAAGGAACGAGTTCCAGAGCATATTGAGCGTGCCGATTACGTTATTGGTCGCATCGAACATCGGGTCCTTCATCGACCGCTCGACGCTCACCTGAGCGGCGCAGTGGATAACCCAGTCCGCGTCTTTCAGGTAACTGCCCAGATCTCTTTCAAGGGCTATATCGACCAGTCTCGTGTTCTCCTTAAGCTCGGTATACGGACACGGCCTGTTATCGAGCCCGAGCACCTCGTGCTTCCTCATAAAATGCTCCAGGAGATAGGAGCCGACTTGCCCGGATGTCCCCGTGACCACTATCCTCAACGCGCTCACACTCCTGGGAGAACTTCACAGCTCTATCGCTCGTCCCAGCCTGACAGATTCCATCGCGGCCCGCGCGACGCGCAGGGTCTCTGCGGCATCGGGGCCAGTGACAAGCGGTTCAGAGCCATCAGCGCATGCTTTTAGGAAGTCCGTCAGCTCGCGTTTCAGAGGTTCCTCCTTCTTGAGTGTTATCCTCCTGGTCTGATACTCCAGGCCGAGGTCAAACAGGTTTTCGGGGTCGAACTGCCGCAGCGAAGAGGTCCATATATCGACCGACTGATCTATGAAGTTGAGCTCGACGAATTGGTCGCTGCAGGTGAGCTCGAGCCCCCTGACCTTTGTGGGCGTAAGCCAGTTGACCTCGACGGTCCCCGCGATGCCGTTCTCGAACTCCATCACAATGTCCGCATGATCCTCGAACTCCTTGTTCTTGAACTTGCCAGCCGTGGCGAACACCTTCTTGACCTTCGAGTTCGAGAGATATCTGATAACGTCGATATCGTGCACTCCGAGGTCCATTATCACTCCGACATCCCTGACCCTCAGAGGAAAACCGGACACGCGTCTCGCGTGCGCGGATATCAGTGATCCGAAATTTCCGCTCTCCAGGTTCTTCTTTGCAAAGCTGACGATCGGGTTGTGCCGCTCTATCAGTCCTATGGCAAGTATGAGCCCCTTGCTCTTCGCGAGCGAGGAGAGCTCCATGAGCTTCTCCGGATCGCCAGTCGCGGGCTTCTCGAGCATCAGGTTGACCCCTGCATCGATCGCCTTCCTTGCTATCTCGTAATGAGTGCTCGTAGGGGTGACGATCGAGACTGCGTCCAGGCCGGACGCCAACAGCTCTTCTGGCTTAGCAAAATACGTCGTCTTGAATTTCTGCGCGATTCTTGTGCCCGTCTCGACATTTGCGTCACAGACGCCTACAAGTTCGGCGATCTCGGAGAGAACGCGGACATGGTTCTGTCCCATCGATCCCGTTCCGATGACTCCTACACGCATGCCGGCAGCATCGATTATTAGGGTAATAACGATTTTCAGTTGGTTACCATGGTTCTCCATTAGAAAGATTTGATTACCAGCTAATGGAATTCTGTATCATGGCAGAAATGGACATTGAAAAGCTGAGACGTTCGAATAGACTGACCGCGTATCTTGGCATTCTGATAGCGATCGAATTCTCAGTACTATGGATAACAGCGGTAATTGTGAATGGCAACTGGCAGCTTGGGGTGAACACTCTGAGCGAGCTCGGAGGAGACGTGCCATCGAGATGGGTGTTCAACATCGCGGTGCTGATCGCTGGCTTTGCCGGCATCAGGTTCTCGTTCGGCCTTGCGAAGCTCCTTTCGGCTCAGAGGCTGGGTAGGACCGGGAGCTACGTGTTCGCCGTCGCCTCTCTCGGACTCATCTCGGTCGGTGTCTTCCCTATTGATACAGGCACGCCGCACACTGTTGCATCTATATTCTTCTTCACGGTCGCTGCGATAGCCGCGATAATCCTCCTCTACCCGTTCTATAAGCAATTTGGAGTCAGGAGCGCGCCGTTCATAACCACGGCCGCCGTGATACTCGTATCGTTCGTATCGCTCGTCACCACCCCTCTGCCGTTCGCGGAGGCGGTGACCGTTGCAGGCCTGCTGGTATGGGTCGCCGTGCTGTCGTTGCAGATTCTCTCGGATCTGAGAAAGGCTAATACCGGGACAGCGATATCATAGCGCAGAGGATAGTGAGGAGAATTGAAGAGATCCTTGATGGACATACTCGCCTGCCCGATGTGCAAGAGCCATCCTCTCGAATTGAAAGTCGATGAGGAGAACGAGAATGAGGTGCTCTCGGGCAAACTCACCTGCAAGAAGTGTGGGCTGGAATACCCAATAGAGGACGGCATACCTAACATGCTGCCGCCAGAAAGCAGGTAATAATAGCTATCATTCTCAGTCCTTGCCCTTTATCGTCGGGGATTCCAGCACCCATTTCAGCAGCTGCAGGCTTTGGGAGGCGGCTTCGCTGAAGTCCTTCTCGATGAGCTCCTTATCCTTCGCTGTTCGCACCAGCCCAGGCGGGAGCTCATATTGCAGCGAGAACGTTATGCTCGTGCCGTTAGTAGTCGGCTTGAACTCCCAGCCGCCCAGCACCTTGAGCCCCTGACGGGACCGGAGGATCAAACGCTGGTCCCTGACGAACTCCTGGACCTCCAAGGTGGTCGGGATGTTCGCCCCGCCGACCTTGAACACCGTGTCGAAAGCCGCGCCAGGACCGTATTGCACATACGTGACAGGTTCGATGTCGAGTATGTTCGACATGAAGCTCTTCAGATTACGCCAGTCGGAGATGTAATCGAACGCCTTATCGACCGGGCAGCGTATCACAATGGAACGCTTGAACTGCACGTATGGACCTCCTCTTCCAATACGAGTCCGCTCTTCGGGGGTGATTAACGTCTATTCTAATATTAAAAACCAAATTTCAAGATGACCCCACGTGATAATATCAACTCCCGCTACGATGAAATCTCGTTTTCTTATGGACAGAAATGTGCAACGCGACGCCCTGGGCAGGGGCGACGATCCAGGCATGCGAACGAAATCATCTCTCCATCAACCAAACTCACGAAGACGAAGGCTCGAAGCAGAGAGCATCGGGCTCGTAAGTGCATCATTGAAGCCCTGCTCGATGAACACAATCGTACAATGCAGGCCGCCCGGAAAACATTAGGTTCATTACTTCGGAATCGCTGACACCTACGGCCTGTCAATGGTGATAGAATGAAGATCCTCGTTGCGGACGAGATATCGGAAAAAGGCATCGCGATGCTCAGGAGCTCAGGGCATGAGGTCGATGTGAAGACCGGGCTCAAGGAAGACGAGCTTGCGAGCATAATCGCGGATTATGACGCGATGATAGTCAGGAGTGCCACGAAGGCGACCAGGAAGATAATAGAGGCATCGAAAAAGCTGAAGGTGATCGGAAGAGCCGGAGTCGGCGTTGACAACATTGACCTGGAGGCCGCCACCGAGAAGGGGATCCTGGTCATGAACGCCCCTTCGGGGAACATAATATCGACCGCTGAGCTGACCATCGGGCTGATGTTCGCGCTGGCGAGGAACATACCGCAGGCAGACAGAACGATGAAGGAGGGGAAATGGGAGAAGAAGAAACTCACCGGTAGGCAGCTGACTGGGAAGACCCTCGGGATAATCGGTCTCGGGAAGGTCGGCACCGAGGTGGCGAAGAGGGCTCAAGGCTTGGGCATGGTCGTGATAGCCTATGACCCTCTCATCTCCCCGGAACTCGCGGTGAAACTTCATGTCAGGCTCGTCAGCCTCGACATGCTCTTGGCGCAATCGGATTTCGTCACGATACACACGACGCTTACGGCGCAGACAAAGGATATGATAGGCGCGGAGCAGCTCTCAAAGATGAAGAAGAGCGCCTTCCTGATAAACACGGCGCGCGGGGGAATAGTGAACGAAGAGGCGCTCTTTAACGCGTTGAATGAGAAGAAGATAGCAGGCGCGGCGCTGGACGTCTTCGTCAAGGAGCCGCCGGATGACTGGAAGCTGGCCAAGCTCGATAACTGCATAGTCACCCCGCACATTGGAGCCTCCACAAAAGAAGCTCAGGAAGAGGTCGGCTCGGAAATTGCGGAGCAGATAGACCTCTATCTGTCAAAGGGGATAGTCAAGAACGCGGTGAACCTGCCGGCGAAGCTCGATCCGGCACTGATGCCCTATATGGAGCTCTGCAACAAGCTCGGCCTCATGGCAGTCCAGCTGGCGAAGAAGAACGTCAGCTCAATCGAGGTGAAGTGCAGCGGCGAGATAGCCCAGAAGGACACGAAGATACTCGCTGCCAGCGCGGTCGCAGGCCTACTCACCCCTCTGGTCGCAGAGGCGAGCGTGAACCTGATAAATGCGCTCCCGCTGGCGAAGGAGAGAGGGATAAACGTGGTGCACGTGACGAGCGAGGAATCCCCGAAGTACAAGAACCTGATAGAGGTCAGTGTCTCATCGGATGGCTCGAGAAGCTGTGTCGCGGGTACGGAGATCGCTGAAAAGGGCATGCGCATAGTTCAGCTGAACAACCACAGCGTCGAATTCGAGCCGAAGGGGACGTTCCTGTTTATCGAGCACATGGACAAGCCGGGGATGATAGGAGCCGTCGGCACGCTGCTCGGGAAGAACGGCATAAACATCGCGCATATGGATGTCGCGAGAGACAAGCGCGGGGGCCCCGCAGTCATGATCCTGAGCCTGGACGAACCCGCTCCGGCCGCGGTGATAGAGCAGCTTAAGGATATCCCGAACCTGAAGGACGCCACGCAAATAACGTTGTAGGAAAATGCCTCGGCTCGGGCGGAGAGGGACGGAAAGACTCTCGCCGCCCTGGCGGACATACTTACTTCATCAGTTTTTCCATGGCGGCCTTGATGCCAGCCATCCCCTTTTCCACGTCCTCGGTCGCCGTGGCGAACGATATCCTGACATGGCCTCTCCCGGCCGCACCGAACGATTCACCCGGGGTGACGACGACTCCTGCCTCTTTCATGAGATACATCGCGAACTCCTCGTCGGTCATGTCCGCATCGAACTTCATGAACGCGTAGAACGCGCCCTTTGGCTTCGGTGCGCTCACCCCTGGGGTCTCGGCGATGTATTTCGATACTATGTCCCTCCTCTTCTGGAACTCCTCGATCATCCTTCTGACCGGCTCCTGCGGGCCTTTCAGCGCGGCGACCCCGGCCTTCTGAATGAACGTGGGAGCATGGGTTATCGTGTGCTGCTGGACCTTCGATATCCCTTTCAGGAACGGCTTGTCCGCAACCAGCCAGCCGAGCCTCCAGCCGGTCATCGAGTAGGTCTTCGAGAATCCGTTTATCGTGATCGTCCGTTCGAACATTCCTGGCAGGGAAGCTATAGAGAAGTGCTTCACGCCGTCGAACACTATCTTCTCGTAGACCTCGTCGGTGATGACTATCAGATTATGGTCTATAGCGAGGTCAGCGATCCCCCTCATATCCTCCTCGGTGTTCACCGAGCCGCAGGGGTTCGAGGGGCTGTTTAGCATGATGACCTTCGTCTTCGGCGTTATCCTCTCCGCAACCTCCTCGGGTATCATCCTGAACTCGTGGTCCTCCCTGAGGGGCACGGGTATCGCCTTCCCGTCTGCCATCGTGATGAACGGCACATAGCTCACCCAGGCAGGATCAGGCACGAGCACCTCGTCCCCGGGGTTAACCGTCGCGAAGACTGCCTCAAACAGCGCGTGCTTCGTCGGCGTGACGAATACGTTCTCCGCGGTGCAGGGAATCTTGTTCTCGTTCACCGTCTTCTCGGCGATCGCCTCTCTCAGCTCCGGTAAGCCCGGGGCATCTATATACTTCGTCATTCCGGCGTTGAGAGCCTCGATGCAGGCATCGACGATATGTCTGGGGGTCTCGAAGTCCGGCTCACCGACCGTGAACGATATGACCTTCTTGCCCTCCTTCTTGAGCTGACTGGCAAGCGCTTTCATCTTCATTGTGCCCGATTCTTGTATCCTGCCTATGCGTTCCGCTAACATCGCCAGCTGGTAGTCTCTGCATCCTTTTTATTCTTTTCTCGGAATCAAGCCCTCCTCCGGAGCCCGATGGACAGAGTTGTGCAATCGATAGCCGGGAGTTGCCCCCCTCATGAAGATACACCCTTGCGATACTGGCAAGCGGCACTTATACATTCAGCAAGAAATATGTATCGAGATGGCATCGAGTGACTCATGAGTCTTCAGTCGGGCAAGCTCCCGCATCGCCTACTGCGGAAGATGATAGGATACCGCGGCGCGAAGGATGAGTCCGTCATCCTCGGCCCCAGGATCGGCGAGGATGCCGCAGTGGTCGATCTCGGGAAAGAGGTCCTAATACTCAAGACCGACCCGATATCGTATGCTACGGAGGAGATCGGCTGGTACGCCGTAAACATCAACGCGAACGACATCGCGACCATGGGTGCGAGGCCGAAATGGCTCCAGATATGCCTGCTCCTGCCGCCCGGGATGTCTCCCAAGGATGTCGAGAAGATATTCAGGCAGGTGGACATCGCCTGCAAGAGCCTCGGGATAGCCGTCACCGGAGGGCATACGGAAGTCAACCCCTGGCTGGATAGACCCATCATCGTTGGCGACATACACGGGATATGCAGAAAGGAGGATCTGGTACTGACCTCCGGTGCGAAGGTCGGGAACGCGATAGTGCTCACGAAGGGCGCAGGGATAGAGGGCACCGCAACCCTCGCGAGGGAGAAAAGGGCGCACCTACTCGGGAGATTCTCGAAGGCGTTCATCAGGAGAGCCGCGAACTACCTCTACGACCCTGGCATCTCCGTAGTCAACGAGGCACTGCTCGGGGCGAAGCTCGGGGCGACCTCCATGCACGACCCGACCGAGGGAGGGATACTCGTGGGGCTCTATGAGGTCGCCGAGGCATCGAATAAAGGCTTCCTCGTCTACGCTGATGAGATAATCGTCAGGAAGGAGACCGAGGCGCTATGCGAGTTCTTCGGCCTCGACCCGCTGGGCTTGCTGGGATCGGGCTCGCTCCTGGTAGCCCTGCCAAAGAGGAAGGTCGATGCGTATCTCGATGCCCTGAGGGAGGAGGGCATAAAGGGCTCCGAGATAGGCGAAATAAAGAGCAGAGGATACGGCAGGAAGATCGTCCGAGACGGGAAGAAGGAGCCGCTCAGATTCTCGCAGAGGGATGAGATACTCAAGGTGCTGTGATCGATTCGTAGGCCGCGACCAGCATCTCCGACGTGACCGTCCAGACACGTAGCATTTCCTTCCCGAACGACAGCTTCTCCGCTTCGAGACCAGAAAGATCACTCCTGAACTGGCCGCTCGGAAACCCGCCGATGACTATCGCCGTCCTCTCGGACGCCTTTGAGCATAGGAACTGCTTCGGCTCTGCCTGGACGCCCTCGGAATCGAGCACTATGACCCTATCGCATCTCTCAGCGCATATGACGTCTCGCAGTCTCCAACCGCTCTCAATGGTCAGGAGAGGCTCTTCCTTGGAGGGTACAACTCGGTTCTGGAACAGGCTTTCCATAAGGCCGACGAACCTGTGGTAGCTGGGCGGGAGACGCGTCTCAGGAGATACAATTATCCGCTCATCGTTCCTCGTGTGCACGATGGTCTTCAATGCTCCGGCCCTGTTCAACCTCGAGTCGAGGCAGAGCATCAGGAAAAAATGTACAATGTCAGGCCGGCCACGGCGCTCGCCGTCCTCGAGAGCTCTCATCGCGGAGTGATGATAGCTCGCGTCCAGCAGGAGGTTAGACGGCCGCTTCCTGCGTTCCCTCGCGCACGCGAGGACGGAACTGTGCGTGAGGATCTCCTTGGGAACCAACTCGAGCTCCGATTCCCCGAGCACGAACACGAACCTCTCGCGCCCCTCACGAGACGACTTCATGGAGCCGCCCCTTCTCAATGCCGAGCTTTATCTCCTGAGCTATCCGTCTGCCGGTCGAGATGCCCGGCTGGATAAGGTCAGAATACGGCGACCCTGAAATGAACGGGTTCGTGCCCGCGACTATCCGTGCGGAGACCTCGAACACGACAACGTCCAGCTGATCCGTGACGATGCTCTCGACGCAGAACGGACCTATCATCCCTCCGAACCGGTCGAACGAGCTCTCTACGATGCGCTCTCCAACCTCAAAGAATTTCGGCAGTAGCGATTCTCTGGCCACGACCGGGACGTTCCCTGTGACCACGAACGTGGGGAAGAACCCGTGGCGTTTCAGCTCCTCGACTGATCCGAGCTTGTACATCTCATCGATATTCGACTCATCCCGCCTGTCCATGGACAGCAGCTCGAGCACCCCCTTGCTCAGCTTGTATCCCTGTTCCTTGAGCGGCGAGTAAAAGAAATGCACGTAATATCTCGTCCCGAGGATGTATTCCTGGATATGGTACTTCTTGGTGTGATCGATCCCCATCTTGAATTCCGGATAATCCTTCGCGATAAAGAACCCCCTGCCGCCCTTCGCGCCGTGGTATTTCACGAGCACGGGCCTGTCGATCTTCTGAGCGTCATCTATGAGCCGGGGCATCTTGACGCCCGCAGAGGTCAGCCATTCGCGTTCCTTCTCCCTGTCGGATTCCCATTCAAGGACATACCTGTTGCCGAAGGTCGGGACCTCCCAGGCCTCGAATACCGAGGGGGTCATGTACTCGACGAAGGACCCGTGCGGGATGACTATGACGTTCCTCGCGATCAGCTCATCGGTCATGTCGAGAAGCTGTGCATAGCTATCGACGTAGAGGAACTCGTCAGGCTTGCCGAGCGGGAAGGCATCATAGATCTTCGTCTTCTGTTGGACGGATATCCCAAGAGTCCTGAAGCCCTCCTGACGCGCCCCATGGAAAATCTGGAGCGAGGAATGGCTACAGGAGGTCGCGATTGTTATCTTTGACTTGTCGTACGATTCCAAAATACGCCGTATCTTATCTCTTGAGACCATTATTCGCGCATCAGGTTTTTCGATTTAAATCTTCTTCTCATAAAACTCGCTGCCGGTGACCGGCTTCAGCTATTAGACCGTCGGATACGGAGGTAAGACCTATATATAGGTCGGAGCGTTAGAAGCGCCTAGATATGAATGGCGATCAGAAGGCCTATGCCGAAATCAGATGCTCCGGATGCGGAAAGCGCGCACACGTGATAAGCCCGATGGGCACGTGCATAAAATGCGGCGGCATCCTGTTCGCGAGATACGATCTCGAAGGATTGCGGGGATTGTCCCGGGAGGAGATTTTCTCGGGGAACGGCATCTGGCGCTACTCTCGTCTGCTGCCGGTCTCGCCGAAGGACTACCCGGTCACGTTGGGCGAAGGCGGCACCACGCTCCTTAGGTCTGAGAGGCTCGGCGAGATCCTCGGCATGAGGAAATTGTTCCTGAAGAATGAAACCACCAATCCGACAGGGTCGTTTGTTGACCGTGGGACAGCAGTCGAGATCACCCATGCCCGGAACCTCGGTCACACATTCGTATCATGCGCGTTCTCGGGAAATCTGGCAGCCTCGGTCGCGGCATACGCGGCGAGGGCGGGCATGCAGTGCGAGGCGATCCTTCTTCCGGGAACGGACATCGGTAAACTGTATCAGATAGTCGCGTACGGCGCGCGGATAATCCAGGTAAAGGACCAGGAGGAAGCGGAGGAAAAACTTGTGGGGCTCGAAAAGGAGAGGCATTGCGTGACTAGCCAGAGCCCTTTCTTCCTGGAAGGGATAAAGACCTCGGGGCTGGAGATCGCAGAGCAGTCCGGCTTCTCGCCACCGGACAGGATCATCCTGTCGATAGGCAGCGGCGCGCATCTGACGATGATCTGGAAGGCCTTGAGAGAGCTCCAGGAACTCGATGTCATCGATGCCTCCGGGACGAAGATGACGGGTGTGCAGATCGCAGGCTGCGCGCCGATAGTCGAAGCCCTCGAGAAGAAGAGGCGCGCGACGTGCGACGGGAGGATATCACTGGCAAGGGAGATCGCGATTCAGCATCCGCACCTCACCGAAAGCGTGCTCGATGCGATCAAGACGAGCGGCGGGACGGCGGTCGCGGTCGACGAGATGGAGATAGTCGATGCCGTGCAGCTGCTTGCACGCGCGGAGGGGATATTCGCCGAGCCCTCGGCAGCGGCGACGATTGCCGGCCTTAGGGCGCTGCTGGATGCAGGCGAGATAGACAGGAGCGAAAGGGTCGTCTGCGTAATAACAGGCACGGGCCTAAAGGAGCCGATCGCTCCTCCGAGGGCGATGCGGAGACTGATGGGTTCGAAGCGAGCAGCGCTGCGCATGGAACGAAGGATAGAGACGCTCGACCTCGGGAAAACGAAGGAGTGTATACTTGACCTTCTGCGGGAGAAGGACGATTACGGTTATGGCATCTGGAAGAGGCTTAGGGAAGAGAAGGGAATAGACATCAATGTGGTGAGCGTGTATCAGCACCTTTCCGAGCTCGAATTGGCGAACCTCATCAGGAAGAGCGGGATCGAGAGCTCCCCGAAGCGCAGGTCGAGGGTCTTGTATGTTCTTACCCAGAGGGGCCGATTGTATCTCTCCGAGAACCTGCGCACGAGATAAAGAACGCGTTACTCGAACCAGTCCTGTACGAGCTCGATGAACTCCTCGTCCTGGACAGGCATGAAGTCGTCATCGATGTACATGTCCAGGAGAACGGGATAGTCCAGCCTTCTGTCACCGGACTCAATAGATATCAGCATCTCCCCGCCCTCGCGCCTCATCGAGATCAGGAGCGTCTCGCCGAATCCCAGATCGTATTCGAGGACGAACTCGGCGTCCGAGAAACCGAGCTCAGGGTCCTTCCTGAGGCGGATGGACACGGGGGAGACCTCGAAGTTGCTCACGAGCGTCTCGTGCAGCTTCGCGACGAATATGAGCTCCTTATCGAGGCTGATCTCGTCCGCTTCATCGGTATCGTATCCCCTGCTGTCCCTCTGCATCCGAAGTACCGACAACCCTACGACGCACTATGCAGAAAAAGATTGCGATGGAGGAATCCTGCGGGCACATCATCTGAACAGGTCGATCCCGAAGGCCATCAGGAGCACCCAAAGGATCGCCGCCCTCGTGACACCCGCGAAGAAGTTCACGAGCCCGAACATCCTCCATTCCATCGCTGTGCCCTCCTTGTTGAATATCGAGAAGAGATAGATTGGGACGGTGTCAGTCATCAGAGGGATCGAGAGAATGATGTAGAGCGCGATGTAACCGTATCTTGCCACGAACGACTCGCACTTGTCAAGAATCCATTTGAAGCTCCTGTATTTGGACCATTTCCTGATGGCAGGCTCGACCTTCAATCCGAGAACAAACACCGCAAGGCTCCCGACCCCTTTCCCCGCCCCGAGAACCAGAGCTTTCAAGAAGTAGGGTACGGAGGGGTTCCAGATGAGCGCTATCTCGATCGGGATCGGCAGAATGATTGCGACCAGGATGGAGAAGACAAACAGTATCAGGAGATACAATACCGGGTCCGTCTGGTTCTGTTCCAGAAACGCCATCAGATCTTCGAGGAATCCCATGGAAACCTTGGGTTTCTGAATCGGGCGCTCGATACTTCAAGTTTCTTCTGTCGGCCTCGGCCTGAGAGTGGCTTTTGACGGCTTTCGCACGCGCGAATCGTGTCTTAGCCAGATAATTAAAATCCGCTCGGAATAATTACATAAGCTATTTATTCTGGTAACTTCATCACCAATCGGGATGCGCAATGGCCAAGACTGAGGGAAAGAGCGGCGATTGGTTCGCCGAACTCGACGAAGAGCTTGAGAGGAAGACGCTTGATATCATGAAAGAGGTCACGGAGCAGACCTCTCAGAGGGCGGAGCTGAACAGGACTCTGCTCGAGGATTTCTGGAAGATCTGGATAAGGTTCAACAAGATCAACGTTCACCTCACCATAGAGCCCGAGTACTCGTCATTCGCGCATTTCGAGGAGTTCCCGAACGTCTGGAAGCTGAAAGATGATTTCGACTACGCCTCGCTGAATCACATTTCGCTTACCGACAGGACGCAGGATCAGGGGAGGGTTGGAGACTCCATCAAGGTCTGGTACTATGCGGTCGACAGCAAGGTCCATCTCCGGATGGTGTTCGAGTACTGTGAAGGGGAGCATTACTACAAATACGCCGGCTGGAAACGGATATTTAGCCAATATGTGCTGTATGATTCTCCGGCAGACTCGGTCAACCTGCAGAAGCTCCACGACGTGCTCGCAGACATCGTGAAGACCTGGTACGAGAGCCACCTGAGGCGAGAGAGGGACATCATACTCAAGCACCTGAAGGATAAGTACCCGAAAGGCGAGACGTTCACGCAGTGAGCGGCACGTCAAATCCTTTTATCCCGCTTCCCCAATCGGTCAGCCGAAATTGGCGATGAGCTTCGATTTCGACAGGATAGCGGAGGATTTCGATTCCACCCGGAGCTTCGACCCGAGGCTGATAGACACGGTCGCAGACGCTATACGAGCTGTGCTCGGGCCACGCGCGAGCGTTCTCGATATCGGCTGCGGCACTGGAAGGTTCCTGCTGCCGTTCACTCGCAAGGACATAAGGGCAGTCGGCATCGATATCTCGAAGAAGATGCTCGTGAAAGCGAAAGGGAAAGGGCTCGATGATATCGTCCGAGGCGAGGCTTCGCACCTGCCCTTCAAAGATGACGGGTTCGATGCGGCGTTCATGTCGAGCGTGCTCCATCTACTGGCTGACTGGAAAGGAGCACTAAAAGAGGCTTGCAGGGTGTCGCGCAGGGCGGTTATATCGCTCGATTCTGGCATTGACAGGAATGATAATCCGCATGATATGTTCAAGGCCATCATGAGGAAAAAGGGGCTTGTCGTGCCGCAGATGGGGCCTTACGAGTCCGAGCTGTGCGATGCCTGCCATCCTGACAGGAGGATCCCCTTACTTCCGTTCGTGGAGACAAGGGACAGAGGCGAGCTGCTCGCGGCATTCGAGAAGCGGACCTTCACATATCAGGCGGGATTGACCCCCGAACAGAACAGAGAATGCCTCAGGGAGCTCTCGCGTATCCTCACGGACGAGAAGATTGATATCCGCTGGAAGCCCGCGCTGATAGTCTGGGAGCCGGAGAAGCTCGAGACCGATATCGAGAAGGCTACTTTCTGCTACCCGCACTGAACAACCTTAAAGCCGAGAAGGCAATGCACTATCCGTAATAAACAGGTCGCATTCGGCGATGAAGACCGCGACCCGAAGGAGGCGATAGAATGAACGATGAGGATCTCTCCCCGCACGTCGACGAGATAATGGAGGCTGTCGGGGACAAGGTTTCTAGAGCGGAAGTGACCGCCGAGCTGAAGAAGTACCTGACCGTCTTCAGGCTCAACCTACAGACGGCGAAGAAGACCATCGTGAAGCGGTTCGGCGGAGAATCGGAGGCATACCCGGTATCGAACCGGAAAAAGCTGGGTGCGATAGTCCCAGGCGAGATGAGCGTGAACTTCGTCGGTAAGCTCCTGAGCGTGAACGAGAAGGAGATCGACGGCAAAGGCGGTCGAAAAAAGATATACTATGGGCTGATAGGGGACGAGACCGCGGTCCTGCCGTATACAGCCTGGGAGACGGAGGGGCTCAAGCTTGAGAAGGGCTCGGTCATATCAGTCAGGAACGCGTACGCGACCGAGTATCAGTCCAAGGTCCAGCTGAACTTTGGTGCGAGGACCGGCATCAAGAAGGACGATACCACTCGGATAGAGGTGAGCGAGATACCCTCCGTGCCGGCGAGACCGGTGAAGATAGGCGATATCACGGTGGATTCTGGCAGGGTCGAGGTCACGGGCAGGATACTGTCTGTCGAGAAGAAGATAATCCCGGGCGAGGAGGGCCCCAGGGAGATATTCTCGGGCATAATAGCCGACGAGACGGGGAGGATAAGGTTCACCTGCTGGGGGGACGCCCGGCTGAAGCAGGATGACGTCGTCAAGATCTCGAGCGCCGCAGTGCGCTCATGGAAGGGGATCCCGCAGCTGAGCTTCGACGAGAGCGCCGAGATAACCAGGATAAAGGGCAGCTATCCGACCGCGAAGGAGCTCTCGACCAGGAAGTTCGTCGAGGTCTCGAAGCTCTCCGAGGGCACTGGCGCGGCGGATGTGACCGTGGCCGGGATGATACTCCAGGTCAAAGAGGGCAGCGGCCTTGTTTTCAGATGTCCTGAGTGCAAGCGCGTGCTGCAGAAAGGGACGTGCCGGATCCACGGCAAGGTCGAAGGCGTCGCGGACCTCCGGATAAAGGCCGTTCTGGACGATGGCACTGGCGCGCTCTCGGTCGTGATGAACCGCGAGATAACCGAATCGCTGCTCGGCATGAGCATCGACGAGTGCATCGAGAAGGCAAGGAGCGTCATGGACTACGATGTCATCCGCGGAATGCTCGACGAAAGGCTGACGACAAAAGAGGTGGAGGTAACTGGCAACGTGACCGTGGACGAGTATGGACCGATGATGATAGCCCGTGAGGCGAGGCTGATGGATCTGGACGTGCGGGAGAAGGCCGAGAAGCTGCTCCTGGAGCTGGAGGAGTCCGAATGAACGTCCGGGAGCCTGCCTGGCGCATGTTCTCGAAGGAGTTCAACGCGGCAACGCTTGACCTGACTTCCGGCGAGGAGAGGGCGCCGACCTACATCGTGACCCCTCTCGGCGCCAAAGTGAACAGGGTGGTCGTCGTCGGGGTGATGACCGAGATCGAGAACATTGGCACGAAGGAATCGCCGATGATGAGAGCCAGAGTGGCCGATCCTGCCGGAAGCTACTATCTCTCTGCCGGCCAGTTCCAGCCTGATAGCCTGACCTTGCTGAAGGAGCTGAGGCCCCCGGAATTCGTCGCGGTGGTCGGCAAGGCCAGGGTGTATGCCCCTGACGATAACATCAGGCTGCTGAGCATAAGGCCCGAGACGGTCAGGAGATGCGGCCCTGAGCTTCGGGATTTCTGGGTGTACGAGACTTGCGTTTCGACCCTGCGAAGGCTCGAGATGATGTCAGAGGTCATGAAGATGCACCCGCCATCCGTGGAGGAAGTACGGAAGCTCGGCTATCCGAAGCTCTGGGCAGAGGGCGCGGTGCTCGCCGCGAACTATTACAAGGATATAGATTTCGAGGCGTACGAGGCTTTAGTGCTTGCGGCACTCAGGGAGATCGCCTCCAAGAGCGTCGAGGAGATCGGAGAGATAGATGTCGAGGAGTCCGTCGTGGCCTCGGACTCAGATGAGGTCGAGGTATCGGAGCTCGAGGAGCTCGACATCTCGGAAGACGAGGAGAAGACGGTCATCCAGCTAATCAAATCCTTGGACAAGGAGGGCAAGGGTGTCGCAATCGAGGAAGTGGTTGCCGCTGCGAAAAAGAAGAATATCGACAAGGAGAGATTGGACGAGATATTCGCAGTGCTCATGGGCAAAGGCGAGCTGTTCGAACCCGTGCTTGGCAGGCTGAAGCTCGCCTGACCTCAGTCATCTCTCGATTGTTATCGATGCGTATCCGACGACGTCCCTCATCGGATGCACGTCCCCCGAAGTGGCGTATTTGAGCAGGGTCGCCTTTGTCCCCCTGACAGCCTCCATCATGATGATCGCAGGACCGAAACCGCACATCGTGATGTTGTTCGAGAAAATCGTCTCGTACAACTTCTTGCTGTCCAGGGAGAGGATAGCGTTGATCGCCTTGCCATCCAGCTCCTTGGCAACCCTCGCGGGCACATAATGCGACATGTCGCTGGATGCGATGACAAGGACATCATTCCTCCCTTGAATCGCCTTCCCGAGCTTCCTTCCCGCGTCCTTGAGCTCGTCGTAGTCATGTATGCCGACGCATATCGGGACGATCGTCGATTCCCAACCGATGTATTGGATGAACGGCAGCTGGACTTCGATCGAGTGCTCGTAGACATGCGCGACATAATCCTCCGTGAAGCCGTCGTCGACGAGCTTTGAGACCAACTCGCGGTCGGTCCTGACCACGCCGAGAGGGGTCATGAAGTCCTCCTTCGTGACTGCCAGTCCCGCACCGTAACCTGTATGGTTCGGGCCGAGGATGACGACCGTTGCCGGTCTCTCCTGGGACCAGAGCTTCCTGTAGAGATGAGCCGCGACCTGCCCGGAATAGACATATCCCGCATGTGGCGCGACCGCCCCGACTATTGTCCGCTTCTCGATCCTCTTCGGGGGCTCAGAGTCCCCCGGCCCGAGGGGACCCTTGAAGCATCTGGTGATCTCCTCGATGAGTTCGCTCTTCCTGCCCGGATAGAACTGACCTGCAACTGCCGGTTCCCGCAACTCGAACAACTCCTTCAAGGGAACTATTGATTAATGTGCAAAAGAAACTTTTGCAGGGCCTTACGGGCGGGCGACCGAATCAACCTATTAATAGCCAGAGGATGATTGGGGGTCGAAAGCGGCATATTCAGAGCAATAACGGGGGATAACATGGATTCGATACCGAGCGGCACGGCCGGCGTACCGATACCGCCAATCACGTCGTTTTCCGCGGGGTTCCATATCAGTGGTGCGAGACAGCAAATTCTGGGAGCAATAAATGCCAGGAGTCTCACGGACAGGCGCATCCCCGAGATTTGGGTGCTGCTCCCGATCGTCGTGTATCTCATTGGTTTCGTCGCACTACTCGTGATTATCGGACTGCAGTATTTCGATATCTTATCTCAGTTTTTGGCCGACCCGAACTACTCTCCGACCCAGGAGGAATTGCTCCAGAGATTCGGACCGGCAATAGATGTGGGAGTGTTGTGGTCAATCATTGCTTTCGCATTGTTTGCTGTGCTGACCTACAAGCTGATAACACGGCATAACGAGCACTTCGAGAGGGAGGCGCATCTCCGGATGGGCATACTCTCATTTCTCAGAGCTGCTGCGGGCTCCCCCGAAATGCAGGCGATGATATCATCCGAGATAGCGACAATGAACATGCTGCACAGCGACGCTTCATACAGAGAGCCCAGGCGCAATCCGATCCTCTGGGCACTCGTGATCGGCTTAATGTGGGTCCCGATCTTCGAACTCATCGCGGCAATCCTCAGCCTTTACATGTTCTACTTCCTGATGAAGGAGATTTGGGAGCACGACAATAGATTCCATGCATTCATGGCCCAAACATATTCCGCACTGCAGAAGCTCGGGTATTCTTTTTCCCCGGTCTTCGGCGCGAGACGGATTGAGAAAAGGTCGTTCGTCCTATATCTCGTGATATCGTTATTAACTATGGGACTGTTCGTCCTGTATTGGTGGTATGTGCTCGCGAAGGATCCGGGCGAGCATTATCGACAGCAATGGTCAGTCGAGGATCACCTCTTGAGCACCATCGCTCAAAAGTGACGACGGAAATCACAGAGACGCTTCGAAGTCGTCAATCGTCAGCTTGTAGTCCTCGTTGCTCTGAATCGTTCCCCGCGCCTTCAGGATCTCCCTTGCGAGAAGCCAGTAGATCATCGCGAGCGCACGTCTTCCCTTGTTGTTCGTCGGGATGACGAGGTCGACGTTTCGCGTCTCGTTGTTCGCATCGCACAGGGCTATGATGGGTATCCCTATGTTCAGCGCTTCGTGCAGGGCCTGCTCGTCCGCCGCGGGGTCGGTGGCGAGGAGAATTTCAGGCTCGACGTACTGCGGGAGGTTCGGGTTGGTCATCGTGCCGGGCACGAAACGCCCGGGAAAGACCTTCGTGCCAATTGCCTTCGCGAACACCCTCGCGGGCTTCTGACCGTACTGTCTTGCCGATACAACAAGTATCTTCTGGGAATCGTATCTCGATAGCATCTTCGAGGCGATCTTTATCCTCTCGTCGGTCTTCTTTACGTCAAGGACGTACAGACCGTCGTTCCTGACCTTGAAGATGAATTCCTTCATGTCTGCGCTTTTCTGCTGCGTGCCGATGTGGACGCCAGACGTCAGATAGTTCTCCTCTGGCACGAGCAGCTCCGCGGTTGTCTGAGACTCGTCCTCGATCGCCATCATGATTCCTCTCATGTCTCCCTCAGGACAGTTATCGGTATCACATTCTTCGAGAATTCCAGCATCGCAATCTCGACGGGATCGAACATTCCAGGCGGAATGTCTACCAAGATGGGTGCTCCGAGGCTTATTTGCAAAGCCCTGGCACCGATAATACGCGCTTTCTCGAAACGGGTATAATTCAGGCTATCACCTTGGTGTGGGTTTTCCCTTAAATTGATTCCGTTTATAAAGCTTTTGGATTGTATCTCATGTTTAAACTCTACGGAAAGCGAGATTCTGGGATGATGAAAGTTGTATCATAGTATCGCGCTTCTACAACGCCAGCGAATGTTGAAGTAATTTCTGGAATGATGAGACAGCTGGTATTTCATTCACTATTGCAATCATTTTCTTGCTTTCCTCACCTTCAACGCGAGTGAAGCGATCTGGAAAGATTATGCCACACAGGCCGTCAAGGCAATTGTTTTTCCTTTCTGAGATCCTACTTGCGGGAAGACTGGCATGATTAATCATTTCATTGTAGATTTCTCTCCAATATTCGGTGTTCCATTTTTAGTATCGTACTTCTTGCAATGGGAATATCGATTCCGTCTATCGATCCCTCTTGAGGAACCCGCGGAAGGCTCTCGCTAGCCGATTATTAGAAAAAGGATTAATCTCGGCACGAGGACCGCCGTTTCTGTGATAGAGCTGGTTAAACAGGGGAAATGGCATAAAGAAAAACCGATTCCGATTATCATCTTGGGACAGGCTCGTTATGAAAGTCCCAACATAAATCCGCGAGGATCGAAACGATTTCATTTCTGTCGAAATACGAAAAATGAGCGATCCTATCCCCGGCAAAGAAGACATGACGACGCTCCTCGGGGAAACTTTTTCTGATACTTTCGATTGCTATCTTTGAAGTTTTTGGAGATCTTCTACCCGTCCGATCGAGATTTCTGGTAGGATGATTGATCAACTGGCAGTATCATACCTCTCAAAACTGGCGTGTCGCGGGATACACCCACATGAGCGGAATACTGTCGAGCTGCATTCCGAGAATCACAAAATCGCAAGTAATTACGAAGACGATGCGTTACGAAATTAGTAACAAACGAATTTGCTTATGTGAACAGAGACTACACTGTTGCTAAGGGCGAAATCATGGCACCCAAGGTATCGAAGATATCGAAGGAGTTCCCGGGCCCGAAAGCGAAGGAGATAATAGAGCGAGATACGAAGTATCTCGTCACATCGACCAAGACCGCCCCGATAGTGGCCAAGCGGGCAAAGGGAGCCCTCATAGAGGACGTGGATGGCAACATCATAATAGACCTGTTCTCCGGCGTAGGCGTGCAGAACGTCGGCCATTGCCATCCAGAAGTCGTGAAAGCGATCAAGGACCAGGTGGACAGGTTCATACATATGGCCGGGACAGACTTTTATTACGATGTCCAGGTGAGGCTTGCAGAGAAGCTCGCCACTTCCGCTCCGGGAAGGATGGCCAGGAAGGTGTTCTTCACAAACAGCGGCACTGAATCCGTCGAAGCGGCAATCAAGGTTGCGAAGGCATACACGAAGAGGCAGACGTTCATCGGATTCATAGGCGGATTCCATGGTAGGACCATGGGGTCGCTCAGCGTGACGGCCAGCAAGCCAGTGCACAGGGAGGGGTTCTTCCCATTCATGCCGGGCGTATACCATTTACCGTACGCCTACTGCTACAGATGCAGATACAAGCTCGAATATCCGAGCTGCGGGCTCTGGTGCGCGAAGATACTAGAAGAGGTGTACTTCGACTCCTTCGTGCCACCTACTGACGTAGCGGCGGTCATAGCTGAACCGGTCCAGGGGGAAGGGGGATACATCGTTCCACCCAAAGAGTTCCTGCCATTAATCAAGAGAATAGCCGAGAAACACGGTATCCTATACATAGACGACGAGGTTCAGGCCGGGATGGGCAGGACTGGCAAGCTATGGGCAATCGAGCATTTCAACGTAATCCCAGATGTGATTGCCACGGCGAAGGCACTCGGGGGCGGTATGCCCATTGGCGCGACGATCATCGATGCAAAGCTGGACTTCGACAGGCCGGGAAGGCATTCGAACACCTTCGGCGGCAACGCCGTGGCAGCGGCGGCTGCCCTCGCAGTATTCAGGATAATCGAGAAGGAAAAGCTGCTCCAAAGAGCGCAGCGGCTAGGAAAGAAGTCCATGAAACGGCTCAAGGAGATGGAGGAAAAGTACGAGATCATCGGCGATACGAGAGGGCTCGGCCTCATGCTCGCGCACGAGTTCGTCAAGGACAAGAGAACGAGATCGCCGAACAAGGAGGCGAGAGACAGGGTAATCGAGCTGGCCTTGAAAAACGGGCTCGGGTTGCTGGGCTGTGGGAAGTCCTCGATCAGGTATCTTCCGCCGCTCGTCATAGAGGAGGATATCCTCGATATCGCATGGGACATTCTTGAGAAATCCATCAGAACTGTCTCGAAAGGCTGACATGTGCCGACTCTGTCAGGCAAAAATCATCGAATTCCTTCCTGTGTGATATTGCTTCTTTGGCACTGTTCCTGGGCCTGGGTAGACCGGACCTGTACGATGGAGCTATCCAAACCGCCTACTGGGTATGCCTATGGCAGGAATATACTTGATACCTATCCAGATCCTAAGCTGCCCTGCGCCTACGATAAGCGGAGAAAATCCTGCTTCTGGCTAAATCTGGATGACGGTCATGGCGGATATCGGAGATCAGGGGATCACAGGGGATTCATAGGCCGAAAATCCGCCCGGACCTGGCACCGGATAATGACATATATCAGTAAGTAGATTCCATTCAGGCGTTAGCCTACTCGGTAGAGGAGTGAAAAAATGGCAGAAACGATGTATTGCGTGAAGTGCAGGAAGAAAGTGAAGGTCGAAGCGAAGCCCGTGAAACTGAAGAACGGCCGGAATGCTCTGCAGGGCAAGTGTCCAAAGTGCGGCACAAAAGTCTTCAAGATGGTCGGCAAGAAGAAGAAGTAGGATCTTCCATCGTCTTCCTCGCGCTCCAAATGAGCGACCTGGTTCCACCAGAATCGGGTTGAATCCCAAAGCCTCAATTACTTTTTATTATCTCCTGATTCTTATCGCCCTTGTGCATGGGAAAAAGATATCCAGGCTGAAAGGGAAAAGTATCGACGAGCTATCGCACGAGGATATCGTACGCGCGTGCGAGGAGAATTACATCAACTACTGGAGATGCGTTGGAAGGAGCCCGAACGCTGATTTCTCGGAGGCCAACGGCATCACGAGATGTATCACCGGCATTCGCCAGGATGTGTTCAACGTCGTCCTAAGATGCGACCTCGAGGGCGAGGACATCGAGGAGAAGATAGACAGAGCAATCCAGGAGTTCAGAGCCAGACGGGTACCGCTGCTCTGGCATACCGGGTTGACATCAAGGCCTCGGGACATCGGGAAGTATCTCGAAGCGCGCGGGTTCCCGCACGATTACGACCTCGCGGCGATGGCCGTGGATTTGAGCTCGATCGGCGACTCTATGGAGACGCAGGGGAACATCTCCGTAAAGCAGGTTGAAACTGAGGCCGAGTGCGTCCATTGGGCCGAGTGCCTTGTACGCTCCTGGGAGTCGCCATCGGACACTCTGCGGTGGATGCAAGATAACGCCTGCTTCAATCTTCGGGTCGAGAAGGAGTTGGGACTGAACCTGCCCAGAAGGATGTATCTGGGATTCCTCGATGACAGGCCTGCAGGAGCGTGCATGCTCGCGTGGGACGACGAGATCGCAGGCCTCGAGATGGTCGGAACCGTGCACCAAGCAAGATACAAAGGGGTGGGCAGCGCATTAGTGTTCAAGGCGCTCCTCGACGCCGCTTCCATGGGCTTCCAGTTCGTGGTCGTGCTGGCTACGGTTGAGGGTGTCAGATTATATGAGAAATGCGGGTTCAAGAAATTCGGCAAGCTGCCTGAGCATTCCATGGACTTCTCGAAATCGTGATCCAAATCCGTTTTTCATTTCTTGAAAAGGTATCGCCGCTCGAGATCTTCCAGATCTTCAATCTCGCCCTGCGAGAGGTCATATTGCAATCCGATTTTCTTCAGGCTCTCATTGAGATTGATCGCCTCCGAACGACGAACGAGATATAGCCTCAGTAGCGAAGCGACGCGCTGGTATTCCTCAAACGAAAAGAAATGTTCGGATGCCGCACGCGCGGATATGAGATTCAATTCCTTCTTACAAGCCTCGATTTCTCTTGCGAGACTCATGATCTCCGCAGACATCTCATCATCGGTGCGCCTGGGACCGGACTCTTCGATCATCGCCTCGGCAAGCTCGACGCCGCGTTCGAACGCGATTTTCGCCGCCGCCAGGTCGGAGATGCGTCTTCTGCGCGCCAGTTTGTTGAGCATGCTCTTCAACCGATGGCTCATCTTGACCTCGACTATTGGCATACTCAGGGCCTCCTTGGTGATGCTTGCGTGCGCGCCTGATTGTCCCGAAGGACCACTTCCATCTCCGGTATTATCTTGTCGAAGAACTCGATGCCTCTGAGCAACCTTTCCGAATCCCTCTTGTAATCAGACCTGCATTTGATGCTCTGGGCAAGATTCTCGGTCGTCTGATTCAGGAGATGAGATATCGATTCCTTTGATTGGCGCATCCTTGCAAGCTCAATTGATAGAGTCGAGTCTCCTAGAAAACGCTTCGAATCAGATCGTTCACCCAATAGATCCTCCAGCCCCAAAATGAGCAGATTCTCGATCGTGACATCGATGAGTACGCCCTTGCTGGCTCTTAACTTCTCATACCTTGCATGAGTATCTGGCGTCACCTCGAAAGCGAGAAGCGAGGATCTCATCCTAACCCCTCTGATTCATCATCGATCTTGATCTCGCTCATCTCTTTGAGAATCCGCAGGCTCTCGACCGCCATGAAAGAGTACTCGAGGGTCGGCAGAGCCTGCTTCTACCTTCCGAAACCTCCTGACCTGCTGAAGCAGGAGAGCACGAACTCCCTGCAGCCCTCTGGATCAATAGGCTTGGCGGATAATCTCCTCAGACAATCCAGTGCGGACCACACATTTTCCAGATAGGAAGTCGTGCCGGGATAGAATCCGAAACCGCCGTCCGGATTCTGGGATTTCTTGACCCATGAGACGATCCCCTTCTTCTCGTAATCTATCCTGGCTATCTCGCATACCGTGATGTACTTCTGACAGGTCGAGATATGCTTCAATCCTTTTGAAAGCGAATCGCTCAACGATTCTCTCCATCTATTTTGGAGGACGAGCTCGCGCCCGGCGTCTCTGCACAAGAGCACGTAATAGTAGAGATCCGTCAGTCGGGCGATCTTCCCCGCATCGAAGGAAGATAGAACCCTGTCCGCCTTATCGATCACATTCTGAGCATGAATTATGTCCCCACTGGAGCGTAGCTGGTAAAGGTGCTTGAGAGAGGTATTCTTCCGAAGAGCGATGTTCTCAAGATAGGCGAGCGTCTTCTGATTCCTATAGTCGAAACCGAGCATATCGAGGATGGAGAGCCCGAAATATGTCTCCTCGACGGAAGCGGGCGTGCATCTTGGATAATTGAACCCTCCGGAGGGGTTCTCCATCGACAGGACGAAGCCTATGAGCAGCTCTCGCGTCTTCTCGTCGATCATATCATCATCGGTTTTCGTTTCCGCATCTTGTCTGATATTCGATTCCCACATATGGTATCAGTTGGCCCAGTAACGTCCTCAGTTGGAATACCCTTTGATAGCCTGATAATATTACCGAGGATTCCGAAATTGAGAAAAGAGAATGACGACGAAATAGCCCTTGCGAAAACCGTGGTGATTCGGGCCACATCGGACATCTTTCAACCGCCCTGGCATTTCGAGCTTATCTGTAGAGGCTATCAGCCCTGCATACGAGGGCGGTTAAAGGTGAGCCTCATCACCCTTATAGCATGAAAATTATCGCGACTATTTCAAGCTTGCAGTTTGACAATACTCTTCGACGACAATCTCAGGCGCGTCGTTGAAAAGAGGTCGATAACCGAGTCAAATAATTCCGATGCTCCGACAGAAAAACTGACATCGTCAACCGCCAGAATATCGCCGAACCGCTTTGTCAGGCCCAGGGCTTCTACTCTTGCGATAACCGTCACTCTCCCATCTTCCATCCCTCTTCCGTGAATGTGAGCTGGAGCCTCTCCTTCGGCTCGAAATAGGGGCAGGTCTCCCCCTCCTTCGGCGGCTCGAGCTCGCAATCAGGATAGAGCCTGCAGGTTCGGCAGATCGGGTTCAACCCGCACTCCCCCCTTCTGTGTTCCCCCGGGAGAGCGGTTTCCCGTCGGCTCCGTAATATCTCTTCCTGATCCAGAACGCCGCATTGACCAGGCTGATCAGTATGGGCACCTCGATCAACGGCCCGATAACCGCGGCGAACGCCACCAGCGACCCTATTCCGAACACGCCTATCGATACAGCGATGGCGAGCTCGAAGTTGTTGCTCGCCGCAGTGAAGCTCTGCGCGGTAGCGTACGGGTAATCGAACCTCAGCCTGATCGACAGCCCGAAGGACAGGAAGAACATTATCACGAAGTAGAAGACGAGCGGGATAGCGACTCTCACGACATCGAGCGGCTGGTTGATGATGTACTCCCCCTTGAAGGCGAACATGACCACGATTGTGAACAGAAGCGCGAGCAGGGACACCTTGCCGAGCACAGGCATGAGTTTCCCGTTGTACCAATCCGCCCCCTTTCTCGGCAGGAGCGTGTATCTGGTCGCTATCCCCATGGCGAAAGGTATGCCCAGGTAGATCAGGACGCTCTGCGCCACCTCCCACATGCCGATATGTATCTCCGTTCCCGAACCGGGGGATACCCAGTCAGAGGCGATTGCGACGAGGAAGTAAGCATAAAACGAGTACAGCAATATCTGGAAGACGGAGTTCAAGGCCACAAGTATCGCCGCATATTCCGGATCCCCTTCGGCGAGGCTGTTCCAGACTATCACCATCGCGATGCACCGCGCGACGCCCGTAAGTATCAGGCCGATTCTGAAATAGACGTTGTCCGGCAGGAATATCCACGCGAGTGTGAACATGAGTAGGGGACCGACGACGTAGTTGAGGGTCAACGATGTCCCGAACATCTTCTTCGCTTCGGGTTGCTTCGGTATCTCCCTGAGCTCCTCATACCTTACTCTTGCCAAGGGTGGCCACATCATGAGTATCAGGCCGATGGCGATCGGGATCGAGGTCGTCCCGATGCTCAACTGATTCAGACCCTCTGCTATCCCCGGGACTGCCGCGCCGAGGCCGACTCCCAGGAATATCGCTATGAATATCCACGCGGTCAGATACTTGTCGAGGAAAGACAGCTTCTTCTTCGCTTTCTCATCCTGTGCGCTGACATTCTTCGTTTCATCCACCATAGCATCTTCACCTTTCAGGTTGACCATACTTCGTCCTGAGCGCCCTCAGTAGCTCCCTTAGCTCTGTCAATGAAGGAAATGAAATCGCACCATCAGGGCACTGTGACTTACAGCCTGAGCACCCCACGACACATCCGTAAGGATTGACCACTCTAGCCTTGCCTTCTTTCTGTTCGTAGACCCCGTACTGACAAAAGCTGACGCAGACACCACATCCCGTGCATTTGGCTTCATCCACCTGGGGAAACCAGGGGATCTCCTCCCGCGGTATGCCCTTGAACGTCCGTTGGCTCATGCTTTCGACCTGCTTGTGGAGATAAGTTCCTTCACTTCCTCGACAGATGCCACGCGACCCGCGACGACCAGCTTTCCGTCGATTGCAAGGCCCGGCGTCGCCATAAGACCTCGCTCAACGATCGCGTCGATGTCGTCGACCTTTACTATCTCGGCGTCGATCTCGAGCTCCTTGACTGCCTTGACGACGTTCTGTTCCTGAATCTTGCATTTCATGCATCCGGTTCCGAATATCTCGATCCTCATCGTCATACACCCTTCTTTGATTCCCTGGCGTTTATGAACTCCCTCCAGACTGCCTCGGCATATTCCGCCTCGGCCGACCTGGTGACGTAATTGTATATCTTCACCTGCTCGAGCAGGAACGCTCTCAGCTCGTCATCGCTCCTGTCTTTCATTTCCAAGGCTCTCTTGATTATCAGATCGAGCTCCGCTATTCCTATTTCCAGCCCGCCTACCCGTATCTTTCTTACGTTTGCCTTACCTGGGCAACATGCACCCATCATCCTATCACCTGACGAATATTCCGAATGTCATGCCCGCGGCGATGCAGAAGACGGCCACAAGCATCACGTATGTCAACGTCTTCTTGTTCCCCATCACCCTCCTGATGACGAGGATGCTTTGAAAGGAAAGCTCGGGGTCTGCCAGCAGGTAGGCCAGCAGTGGTCCTTTCGCCATTCCCAAATCGAGCAGCATCCTCGCCACAGGGACCTCAACAAGCGTCGGGAAATACATGAATATGCCGAATGCCACCGCGATGGCGTTTGCCGACAACGTGTTGCTACCGAGATATTCGCCTATCACCTCTGGAGGAATCAGCGCGGAAGCTATTCCTGCGACGAACACCCCTATCAGCAGAAGTGGCAGTATCATCTTCGTGAAGAAGTAGGTCTCCTTCATCCATTCCAGATTGTCCTCTTTCGATATTTTCCTGAGCGCCCAAAGGACGGACAGCAGCACGAACAGCGCGACGAAGGGCAGACGCAGGATGAGATCTATCGGGAGCGTGCCCGCTATCAACACACCGATAAGGAGTATGAATAGCACGACTGCACGGTGATCCTCTGCCATATTCGCGAGCGTTCTCTTCTTCTTAGGTCCATCAGCAGGATTTTCTCCAGTGACCGGTCGGGTCAATGGGTTGTTATTGACATCCTGTTTTGACTCGGAACGTTTGACCCTACAGAACAGCCCCCATGAGCAATCCTATGACGATGCCGAAAACCATGGCGAGGATGCTCGGGCAGTGGCTATGTCCCAGCCTATGAGGCTCCCGGTATACGTTATCGCCAGGATGTTTATCGCCGGTCCGGTGAAAAGGAACGTGACTGCTGGCCCAAGCCCCGCTCCCTTCTTCCAGATGCCTGCGAACAACGGGAGTATGGTGCACGAGCATACGGCTATGAGGAGGCCTGCTATCGATGCGAGGGGATAAGATATGTACTTCGGCGTGTCTGCTCCGAGATACTTCGTTATCGCCTCTTTCTTGAAGAGAGCCGATAGGGCTCCGGCTATGAAGAACGCAGGTATCAGACAGAGCAGACCGTGCGCTGACAGATATTCGATCAGGCCGTTGACTCCCGCAAGAAGCAGGTCGACCATTATGGTTAGAGCATCCATCGATCGGGCTCCTTCATTTCAACAAAGTTTGAAATATCAGCATGAGTATATAGGGTTTGTGGTTTCAAAAAAAATCAAAATGAGCTGCTGCAAGACAGAAGAGGATGCCATCGATCTCCCGCCCGCGATCAGCCGCAGCGTCGGAAAGATCGGAGGAGTGAACGGAATCGCACGGCTGTTGCCCGATGATAAGACACTTGAAAGCATATCGCGCACGCACGAGGCACTCTCGGACACGGTCCGGTTGAAGATCCTCCTGGCCCTTTCTCTCACCAACCTCTGCCCGTGCGTCTTGAAGAGGATTGCAGACGTCACAGATTCGAAATTGTCGTACCATCTGAAATTGCTCGAGAATGCGTCCTTGATCGAATCTGCCCGTGATGGGAGATGGGTAATCTACTCAATAACCCAGAAGGGCCGAAAAGCCGTCGAGGAGATGAACATCAACCATCATTGAACAAAGCGGGCTCGGTGGGATTCGAACCCACGTCGTCGGCTCCGAAGGCCAAAAGGATATCCAAACTACCCCACGAGCCCTTTGTTGCAATGGCGATGTATGAGAACCGTATCTAAAATGGTTTGCCGTGCTGCAACAATTAGAGGTAAGCGAAGCTGAGTGATGGATGACATTATAAACGGTTCCTGAGAGGACAGTGAGATACGGCTATGCCTTTTTCTGACCTTCTTGGCCGAGCTCTGCCTTGAGGAGACTCACGAGCCCGCCAGCGGAATATATCTTCGATATTATCGGCGAGAGCTCTTTGAAACTCATCTTGCAGCTTTCATCTTTCTTGGAAAAGATCACCTTATTGTCAAGGTCTATGCAGATCTCCTCGCCGTTCTCGAAATTCTTCGAGCACCCGGGACATGAGATGACGAGCATCCCCTGGTTTATCGCGTTTCTGAAGAATATCCTGCCGAACGACTCCGCGATAACCGCCTGTATCCCTGCGGCCTTGAGAGCCACCGCGGCCTGCTCCCTGCTCGACCCTATCCCGAAGTTCCTGCCTGCGATTATCATGTCTCCCTTCTTGACGCTCGAGGAGAATGATGGGTCCACGCCTTCCATCACGTGCTTTGCCAGATACTCCGGGGAATAATTGTCAAGATATCTGCCGGGTATGATGACGTCTGTATCGATGTTGTCACCAAACTTCCAAACGCGTCCGCAGATCATGTGAGGAACCTCCTCGGGTCGGTTATCTTCCCCTCGATCGCGCTCGCAGCGACCGTCGCAGGGCTCGCGAGGAATATCTTCGCGTCCGCGGCTCCCATCCTGCCCCTGAAGTTCCTGTTGGATGACGAGATGCATACCTCCCTCTCGCCGAGGACGCCCTGATGGGCGCCCAGACACGGGCCGCATCCGGGGTTCGTGACCACAGCGCCTGCTCTCATGAGCTTCTCGATTATTCCGAGCCTCATCGCCTTGAGATAGACATCCATGGATGCCGGAGTGACTATCATCCTCGTGTTCCTGTTCACGCGTTTCTTCTCGAGGATCGATGCCGCCACCTGCAGATCATCCAGCCTGCAGTTCGTGCACGACCCGAGGAACGCCTGGTCTATCCGTGTACCCTCGATGTCTGTTACTGGGACAATGTTGTCCACGGAGTGCGGCATCGCGACCAACGGCTCGAGCCTCTTCGCATCTATCTCCAGCGTCTTGATATACCTCGCGTTCTGGTCCGGAAGAATCTCTCTCGGTGTCACCGCGCATTTCGCACCCGTCTCCGCAGCCATATTGCACAGCGTGAATCTCTCCGAGAGGGATGCTCGCTCGATATAGCTCCCATGGAACTCGATGCAGCAGTAATCCGCCCCCATAGAACCTATTTTTGACACCATCGCGAGCGCGACGTCTTTTGCGAAAACCCCCTTGCCCGTATTCCCGGTGACGATCAGCCTAATCGATTCCGGAACCTTCAGCCACAGGCTGCCCTTGGCCCATATGCACGCCATGTCAGTAGCGCCGACACCTATGCCTATCGCTCCGACGGCGCCGTACGAGGTCGAATGAGAGTCGGTGCCTATGATGAGCATTCCCGGCTTTGCCAACCCCTTCTCTACTAACACCTGATGACATATACCAATCCCAACATCGAAGAATTTCTCGATGCCGAGCTCTGCGACCATCTTCCTCACCGCGCGTTGCGTGTTCGCGGAGTTTACTGTGTTTGCGGGCACACGATGGTCGAGCACGACTACAACCGAAGAGGGATTGGCGAGCCTCGTCGCGCCCGTCTCCTTGAAGATCTGGTGCACCAGATAGGCGTTGTCGTGAGACATCGCCAGATCCGGATACGCATCCACAATTTCTCCAGGTGAGACGCATTCTCTCCTCGAGGCTCTCGCGAGCACCTTCTCGCAGACCGTCATCGAGCTCATATTCGAGAGACACATATGAGGAAGGGGGATATTCTAGATTATTGTGCAAACATGGCATGCAATGGCTTCGCAACACACTTGATATCATGCCTCACAGTAGGTTTATGTTCATACCAAGACCTATCTCGATGACGAATGAGGACGATCCTTCAGGGGAAACCCGGCACCGAGATGCTTCTCTTGGGTAACGAGGCGATCGCGCGAGGAGCGATCGAGTCGGGCATCACTGTCGCGACGACCTACCCGGGCACACCGGCATCCGAGATAGGGGATTCCATCGCGAGGATAGCCCCCGATCTGGGGATATATTTTGAATATTCCGTGAACGAGAAGGTCGCGCTCGAGGTCGCTGTCGGAGCATCCCTCGCGGGGTTGAGGACAATTTCTAGCATGAAACATGTGGGGGTAAACGTCGCTTCTGATTCTCTTCTATCATTGCCCTATATGGGGATTGTCGGCGGACTTGTTCTCGTGAGCGCTGACGACCCTTCATGTCACTCAAGCCAGAACGAGCAGGACAACAGATACTATTCGCGCTTCGCAAGCATCCCGATGCTCGAACCTTCATCTCCTGCTGAGGCATATGAGATGGTCAAATTTGCATTCGAACTGTCTGAGAAATTATCCATTCCAGTGCTTCTGAGAGAAACTACGAGGATCGCGCACTCCCGCGGGGTCGTTAAGGTCGGCGAGCCGAAGAGGAACGACAGACAGGCCCGGTTTGACAGGGAGAGGAAATTCATACTGCTACCCCAGGTGGCCAGGAGGAAGCATGCAGAGCTGCTCGAGAAGATGGGGCAGGCCGAGGCGCTCTCGGAGGAATCGCCATTCAACAGGATCGTCACGCTCGGGGAGAAATCGCTGTTCGGGATCATTGCCTCCTCGGCGGGGTTCAACTACGCGATTGACGCGTGCAAGGAACTCTCTCTGTCCGTTGACATCCTGAAGCTTGGGTTCACTCATCCTTTGCCGCGCAGAATGATATCGTCGTTCCTCAGGAGCAAGGAAAAGGTGCTCATCGTTGAGGAGCTTGAGCCGATAATGGAGAACGAAATTCGCGCGCTCGCCGAGCGCGAGGCGATAGATGTCGAGATCTACGGGAAGCATTCGGGACATCTATCACGCTTGTACGAGTATGACCAGGACATCCTATCAGAGGCAATAGGCACAATATTCCTCGGAAGCGCTCCTAAGCGGAGAGAAGAGGAGATAGCGTTCCCCGAGCTTCCCCAAAGACCACCTGTGATGTGCCCGGGATGCCCGCATGCGGTCACGTACTACGCGGTCAAGGTTGCCACGAAGGGTGCCGCCGTGTTCCCGAACGACATCGGATGTTACTCGCTTGGCGCGGTGGCTCCGTACAACATGGGAGACACGATGCTGTGCATGGGGTCGTCCATAGGGATAGCTGAGGGACTGTCAAAAGTACTTTCAGAACCAGTGATAGCGTTCATCGGAGACTCCACGTTCTTCCATGCCGGCTTGCCTGCCCTGGCAAATGCCGTCCATGGAGGGCATAAGATGATGCTCATAGTCCTGGACAACAGTACGACCGCGATGACAGGGCATCAGCCGCACCCGGGGACGAACGTTAACGCATTCGGCGAGGCCGCACCAGCTCTGCGCATAGAGAAGATAGTCGAGTCGTTCGGGATCGAAGCGCTGAGAATAATCGACCCGTACGATTTCAAGGACGCCGTGAGGGCGATCAAGGAGGAGTTCGAACAGAAGAGACTGTCCGTGATAATATCGAGGAGGACATGCGCGCTGCTCGAAATCGCGGAGAGGGGGAAGATACTCGGCAAAAGGAGAGCCATCGATCAGGCGAAGTGCAAGAAATGCGGCACGTGCGTCGATGGGCTCGGCTGTCCGGCGATAGCGAGACAGGAGAACGTCTACGAGATTAACGAGATACTGTGCGTCGGATGCGGCGTATGTGAGCAGATCTGTCCGCACGGCGCGATAGGGGTGAAGAAATGACGACGAACATATTCCTCGCAGGCGTAGGCGGCCAGGGAATACTATCGTTCGCGCGTGTCCTCGGAGAGCTTGCGATGATAAAGAAAGTGAACGTGCTCATCGGAGAAACACATGGCATGGCCCAGAGAGGCGGTTCGGTCATAGCGACAGTCAGGTACGGAGACGTCCATAGCCCTATAATCGCACGCGGCAAGTCAGATATATTGGTCGGGTTCGAGCCGCTCGAGGCCGCGAGATATGCCTACATGCTCTCTCGGACAGGGATCGCCATCGTGAACACAGAGCCGATAGTGCCGTATTCGGTTTCGGCGATGCGCACGAAATATCCGCCGGTCCAGACACTCCTGAAAATGATACATGACAGAGGAAACGTCGTCGTGTCCTTGAACGCTACGGAGATCGCTGAAAAGGTGAAGTTCCCGCTTGCGGCGAACTCCGTGATGCTCGGAGCGGTCGCCGCGACAGCTAAGATAGATGCGCAGTTGGATGAGTTCAGGCAAGCGATCAGGAAGACGGTCCCAAGGAAGATCAAGGAGAACCTGATGGCGTTCGACCTCGGCTATGAGCACGCCGTCAGAATAATTTCTGGAAAGAATCCCGAGAGCATCGGATGATTATTCAGAATCCCTATCATCCGACCGGTCAAAGTTTTATAACATGAAGTGCTCATAGGATGCCTGCTGGGCCCATGGTCTAGGGGTTATGACGGTGCCCTTACAAGGCGCAGATCACCGGTTCGAATCCGGTTGGGCCCACTCAACTCATAAACCTATTTGATATCGTACCATCTTGCTTCCATCTTCCAATAATAATAATCGAGATCCAGTCTTTGGATTAGAAATCCAAGAAGAATCCCGCCGATTGCCATCAAGAAACTTGACAGAATAACAGAAGCAAGCAAGATACTCACAGCCAAACCGATACTTAATGGCAAAGTCCTTCTGTAATAGAATTTCTTTGCGCGATCGTAACTCTCAACCAGTTTCTCAGGCGGATATTTGCTCGAAATCACAGCCATCGAGATGGCGGCGGATGAGATGCATGCCAGTGACATTATATCCTCGGGATTCCTCTGAGGAGATACCGCTCTTATCACTTGCAGCACATAGTGTGGCGAAGATACGGCGTTCCTCAGCCCTTTTTCAATTTCGTCTATCCTGATCTGCAGGTATGAGGTATCGGCTTCTCTGCCATCGTGCGATAGGCCTAAGATACCTTTTGACACGCATTTATCCTGAATGTAGTGCAATGCCCTTCCAAGATTCTTCATTGCGTAGATGTAATTGCCGTGCAAATAACACGCCCTCGCTTCCCAGATATATTTCATTATTGTCCGGGAGTCAGGATTATGATGGGAAACGCGAGCGGAATATAGCCTCCCGCGAGGGCTAATCCGCAAAGTCCAATCTGGATATTTATCTGGTTCTATTGAACCTTCTGCCAATGCCTTTTCATCTTCCTTTGCTAATCCTATGCGTTTAGCTATGGTTCTGGCGATTGCGGTATGCGTTTTCCACTTCATCTAAGCACTTAATTATCCCTAATTTGACGAAATGATTTCTATCTTATCATTATCAGAAGAATCGACGAGGACATAACTGAAATATACGAAGACACTCAGTCAACCGATTGGAATGAGCTTCAAATCGAGGATACTCGTTGGTCTGGCGAAGACGGGGTTCAACCTGCGCTTCTTCATTGCCCGTGCGACACACATAAAGCCAATAGGCAGGTTCATCGAGAAATCGTTCTTCGAGGAGGACCAGATGATCTATCTCCCGAAGGACAACATCGCGGAAAAATCACTTAAGAAGACGATGACCGTGAGCCTTGAGAGGAGCTTCGAACCTTCGAACGTCGTGCTTCCGTCGCAGATAGTCGAGCAACTCATCAGGAGCTCGAAGTACCGCTTCATCATGAACTTCTGTCTCTGCAGGGATGCCAACCAATGCAAGGACTACCCGAAGGAGCTCGGCTGCATCTTCCTCGGCAGAGGAGCATTGAACATAGACAAAAAGTTCGGAAGGCTCGTCAGCGCGGAGGAGGCGATAGAGCATATCCGAAAATGCCGTGAGGCGGGCCTGGTGCATCTCATCGGCAGGAACAAGATAGACGCCGTCGTTTTCGACACTGGCAGGAAAGAGGACCTGCTCAGCATCTGTAGCTGTTGCCCCTGCTGTTGTCTCTGGAAGATGCTGCCGGATCTGAACACCGACATAAGCAGCCGTGTGACAAAGATGCCGGGCGTCAGGATTTTCGTCAACGACGCATGTACAGGCTGTGGCCTGTGCATTGAGAAGAAGATCTGCTTCGTCGGAGCGCTGAGCATGGTCGACGGCAAGGCATGGATAGATGAGAGGAAATGCAGGGGCTGTGGCAGATGCGCAGAGCTATGTCCGATTGATGCAATCGAACTCGAGATCGAAGATGCAGACTTTTTCAGAAAAGCCATTGGGAAAATCGAGCCCCTGGTGGATATAAGGGCTGAGTAAGGATCTTATTGATTCGATGTACATCATCTACCGCTTGTCTGCCACAAGGAGAAACGCGCCGCCGAGAGACAGGATTCTCGTCTCCACATTCTCAAATCCGACAGAACGGACATCGGTCGCGATCTGCGCCGGGGTCTTGAATTGCTGATAAGTGTTCCAGAGGTCGATGTAGAGATTGCGCTCCCACTCCCGCCTCACCTTCCTGGGAATTATCAATCTCGTCAGGAACGGCACGACGTAATGGAGATGGATGCTCATGGCGTATCTCATCGGCCCGCTGTCGTAGTTCGCGATGTCCAGCAATACGAGCTTACCGCCGGTCTTCAATACCCGATAGAACTCTCCTAAGCTCTTGAGCTGGTCTCGAAGGTCCCTGTACGAGAAAGAGCAGAAGACTCTGTCGAACGAGCAATCCTCGAACGGCAGGCTCTCGGCTTGACCGCGAGCGAACTCCGCGCTTTTTCCCACGCGGTTCCTTGCGACACCCATTAACTTCTCTGAGGGGTCTATGCAGACCAATCTCCTGGCGCGCAGCAGCCTCGCAAAACTGCCCGGGCCGCAGCCTACCTCGAGCACATCGAGGTCAGGATTCGAGTATCTGGCTGCTTCCCTTCTCCATCTCTCCGCCTGAAGGAACGTCCCGATGTCGTTCATCTTGTCGTAGTATTCGACGACCTTCTCGAGAGTGTCTATCACGTCGAGCCAATCCTTCTCATCCAGTCCTGTGCGTTTCAAGCGGATATCTCCGGTCTTGCATTTGGGTTGAAGGGATTCGTCCTAACGGACAAAGAGAAAAGATACGGGTATCTCGTCTGAAGATGCTGCATGTAATCGAGCCACTGGCCAATAATGAGCGCATAGGCTCTCCTGATATCGTTCTCGAGATGTGCGACATCCTCGGGAGGAAGATTCTCGAGATCCGCTCTCGCCTCGAGCTCCTCAGCCAGATGCGATACGGCCCAGAGAAGATCGGTGAAGGATTCGTGTTCGAGAAGGTTCGGGTTCTCGAGCAGTCGCAAGATGAAGTCGCGTTTCGAAGACAGCATGTTCCTGAGGGCCAGCAGCGATCTACTTGTGCAGGATATCGAGGGCGAATACAACCCTACGGATTCCTTGGCATCCCGGAACTCGCTCTTTGTCCATTCAGAGGATATCTCCAGCTTCTTGCGGATGATATCTACGCTCCTGTCAAGGGATATAAGAGCCCTCAGCAAACCGAAACCGATGGAGAAAAAGAACGCCCCTATCACCATGTTCATCTTTTCGAGTCTGGTAACCCTTTCCCGCTTCTGCAGCAGCTGGTCGATTATCAGCGTGACGACGAGGACCTCTATCGGGATGAACCCCAACTCCTCGACCAATAGAAATAGCTCCTCCTCGGTGTTATGAAATATCAGGTAATTGAGGACAAATATGAGTGCGCTGGTGAGAATCAAGACAATCGCGAGAGCCGTTTTCCAGCCAATCCTTCTCATGAAAGGATACCCAGAAAAAACAGATTCCAAGGATGTACAAATATCTATTCTCAGACAATGATGATCTGTTCAGGCCTATTCATTTCCTTCCTTCGGAACGGGTGGATTGAAACCGAGCATGGAGCCAGTATGGAAAATCGAAGGCACGAGGAATCCGACCAACAACGGACGGCGAGAGAACGAAGCATTCGTCTCATGGATTCGTATGTCTAAAAGAGTCGCCAAACAATCTCACGATCTCTCTCGCGACCTTCTCCGCGCCGAAGAGGAGCACGTCCGTCGCAGGTACGGAGTATCTCTTCTCGTAATCCGCAATGACCTGTTCAACCTCCTCCTTCGTCATCCCCTGGTGATTTATCGTTATCGCAATGACCGGGGACTTCGCGAAAATCCTAATGAGTTCCATCTCTTCTTCAAGCGATGGCATCGGAAGATGCAGCTCTTCCTTGTGGAAGGTTCTATATTTCCTCTTCGGAGCGTGCTGCAGAATTATACCGTTCGGCGCTGAGGCGTTGACAATCGCCCTCGAGCCGGTGACATACGCGGGATGGCTAAGCGCCCCTTGGCCCTCAATGATGATGACCTTGGGATGCTCGGTTTCATATGCCCTCACTATCTCCGCCTCGAGCTCGCCGACAACATAGTCCCCGCGTATCGCATCCAGCGGTATCCCGTAATCCGCTCCCTGAAGCAGGCCTGTCTGGCCTGTCGCAACGAATGTCGCCTTCACATTCATTTCGTTGAGCGCATCGACCACGGCCCAGGCGGTCGTTCTCTTCCCGATGGCGGCATCCGTTCCGAGCACAGGTATCCTTATGCACGGCAAGTCCTTTGCAAGGTTCCGAAAGTATCTCAGCCTGTCCAACGGCGGTTCTTTGCGGATATCAATAATCGATGCGCCACTCCTGCTCGCAATGCTCCTGAACTCGGGGTCGTCTGCGAGGAACTCATGAAGCCCCGATATCACGTTGATACCCATTTCGAGCGCTTCCGCGATTGGCTTCCGGAAAGAAGCTGGCAGTCTTCCGCCTATCGTCGCGACTCCCACGATGAGATATTTCGGCATCTCACCGACAGCTCCGATGAGCTCTTTCAGATTCGAGTATACTCTGATTCCGTTCGGTTTTCCGTCAAGCAGTTGGCCCGCATCGGCCCCTGCGCATGTGCTATCAATGATGCCGACTATCCTGTACTTTCTCGATTTTCTCGCAAGGCCCGCGGCGGTCTTCCCCGGACCCTTGCCGAATGCCCCCTCGCAGAGCACTGCCGCTGTCTCCATCGCGATACCTATGCGGGGAAGACGAGTTTCCGATTATGTACTTTCGCGTTGGGAAATAGGTCCCGGCTCAGAACAGGTTCACATTCGTCGCCTTGAAGGTGAAAAATATCTCGTCACCGAGATGGATATCCAGCTCCCGGAATGCTTGCTTCGTCACGGAAGCGGTCATTTCAAGCCCGACATCCGCGGCCACGAGTATTATCGGCCCCTTTTCGGTAATGCCGATGACCCTACCTCTGAGCGAATTCCTTGCGCTGGATTTGATCTCCGATCTCGATATGATGATGTCCTCCGGCCTGATGGTCACGTGGACGTCACCCTCGATATCGACGGAGGAGGCTACCTCGACTCCCGATATGTCGACCAGCGTCACACCGTTCAATCTTCTTGCTTTCCCTCTGTAGATGTTCATCGAGCCGAGGAAGCTCGCAACGAACTCGGATTTCGGGGAGCCGAAGACTTTCTCAGGAATATCTATCTGCACTATTATCCCCTCATTCATCACCGCGATCCTATCAGCCATCTCAGCGGCTTCCGCTTGATCGTGCGTGACATAGATAACCGGTATTCTAAGCGATGCTAATATTTCCGACAACTCCCGCATCAGATTCTCCTTCATGCTCCTGTCGATCGCGCTGAACGGTTCATCGAGCAAGAGTAATTCTGGCTCTGTAACTAGAGCTCGTGCAAGCGAGACGCGCTGCTTCTCCCCGCCGCTCAGCTTGCGGACTCCCCGCATAAGAAGATGATCTATCTTCAACCTGGTCGAGATATCGCTGACCCTTTGCTGTATTTCGGCTGATTTCATGCCTGCAGATCTCAGCCCGTACGCGATATTTTCGAAGACGTCCAGATGTGGAAAAAGAAGATAATCCTGATAGAGCATGCCTATCCTGCGTTTCTCGGGCGGCAGATACGTTATCTCTTCCCCGTTCATCACGATTGATCCGGCAATAGGCGTTCGGAAGCCTGCGATTAGCTCGAGCAGGAGCGTCTTGCCTGCCCCAGTAGGCCCGAGTATCACCATCGTTTCGCCATCACTGACGCTCAGGTTCACGTCCCTTAGGCGGAAGCCCCCGGCATCACAGCACAGACCGGAGACCTCGATCACTCCATCCCCTCCATCCTGCGCTTCCAGATAGCGGTGAAGGTTCTCAGGAGGATGAAAACGCCTACACAGATGAGTATAAGCAGTGCAGCGACTGGCATCGCCTCCGAGAGCCCGGAGCGCAGGGTCTTCTCGTATATGAGCGTCGGAACTATTTTCGGGAAGTACGCGATGATGACCACTGCTCCGAACTCGCTGACCGCCCTGGCCCAGGATAGAACGATCCCCGTGACGATCGAAGGCAACGAAAGAGGTATCGTCACGGTGAAAATCGCCTCAAGCCGCGATGCGCCAAGGGATCGAGCGACACTCTCGAGACGCTCATCGACCGCCTCGAACCCGTCCCTGGATGCATTCACGATGAAGGAGGCGCTGACGAACATCATCGCGGCGATGATCCCCAGAAACTCGTCCTCGAATCTCAGGTTGAGCGCATCCATCTCTGAGGAGAACAGGCCCATACGGCCGAATACGACGAGCAGCGCGACACCTGCAATGGTATGAGGTATGACGACCGGCAGGTCGATTATCCCCTGAATGATCCCCTTCCCCGGAAAACGCGTTCTTGCCATCACATAGCCGAGCGGTATCCCGAACAGGCAGGAGATTGCAGTGGCTATCAGCGCTCCCCCGAAGCTGACAGCAATGGCGGATTGAACCTCGGGATCGGCAAGCGCAGACGCGATTGATAACGGGTCCTCGGATAAGACGGTCATCACCAACGGGAGTGCGATGAAGGCCAACAGGAGCGCCCCCATGATCGAGAACAGTACGGTTATCGCATCGGGCGATTTGCGTTTCCTTGTCATGACTCTCACCTTACAAGCTCACTCAGCCCTCTGGGTACATATGTTTTCCAGTAACCCGCATAGGACGGATTGATCGGCTCAAGGCCGGCACTTCGCAGGACCTCTTGTCCTTGCGCAGTTATCAAGAGCCTGACGAATTCAACGGCGAGAGCTTCGTGCTCCGCATTTTTCGGGATTGTCACTCCGTAAATTATCGGAGCGCCGATAACGATCCTGACTTTACTCGGATCGGGGTTATCGCAGAATTGGATCACCCTTACCGTCTCGTAATCCTCCCAGAAGGAGGTATCGTTGAAGTTGATCTGCCGCGGAAGCTCGAGATAGCGCATTCCAGATGAGCTATGCCTGATAGCAACGCTCCGGTAAATGAAGAGATAGTCGATAGAGCCCGATTCGAGGGCGCTCGTGAGCTCAACCTCGGCGCTTCTCATCATCAGCTTGCTGGTATCGGTGACGACCAGCTCAGATGGGATTGCAACAGTCATCACGCCGTCTGAGACTGTGACGTTCCTGATGTTCGTGTTCGCCATCACGAGATCATCGAATATCGCTCTGTCGTCGTAGTACCGCTCCGCGAGGAGCAGCAACATCATCGTCCTGTAGCCGCACGGATCGTTGTTCGGGTTCGAGAAGCCGAATTTCACGTCCGGCCTTCGGAGGATGTCGTACCAGTTGGACGAGTTCAATTCGCCTGCGTACATGCTCTTCGCCGTGAATGCCAAAACTAGACTGTTCCTGGCGAAGCCGATGACGAAATCAGCTGTTTTCTCGGTTACGTTTATCATCATTGAAGGGATCAACGAAAAATCGGCTGACGCGAGGACGTCGCATGGCTGACCGAGGTCCGTTATCCGCCTTATCATCTCCGCGCTTCCGCCTGAGCTGATGCGGACATCAATGTTAGGATGGGTCGACTCGAACAGGCGCTCGAGGTCATTACCGTCCGGCATGTCACCGAACGGCTCGGCCAAACTTCCTGCAACGAATACGTTGAGCGGGATCCTTTCCTGACCAGGTTGCATGAATATCAAGGTAAGGATAGAGAACACAAGGAGAATCCCGTTAAGCAGCGCGATTTGTATCTTCGTGCTTCGTCTCATTTCGTCATTCCCGTTCGATATGCTCGAACAGACATATCGATAGGACTATTTATGATTTATTCCGGGGAAAAAAACCGAAAGAATAGGGTCAATAAAGCCTGACGACAATGGACATTCCTTTTCGAGCCATCGAACCCGATGGAGGAAGGACCGCGAAGCCGTCTGCATCGACCATGCTTGTGATCGCGCTGGACTCCTTGAATGTGGGGACCGCGAGTTCGCCCTTGACGCGGACTGGCAAGATCAGCTTTCTGTCCTTGGGCAGACGCACATTGGCTGATAACCGAAGCTTCAATTCCCTGGTTGGCGAATCTGGCATCCTGCCCATCCGGAGCACCATTGGACGCAGGAAGAGATATGCATTCGAAAGACATGAGGTCGGATGTCCCGGCATGCCGAGCACGAGTGTCCGCCCTATCCTGCCCAGAAGCGTGGGCTTGCCAGGCTTTATCGCGACGCCGTGGAAGAGTATCTCTCCTTCCTTTTCGATAACCTTGGCGAGCAGATCCTTTTCTCCGACCGAGCTACCGCCTGACAGCACGATGATGTCCGCGTCGGTCTGAGAACCGATCGCCTTCGATATGCTTTCCTCGTCATCCTCTACTATCCGCGCGATGCGCGCATCCGCACCGAACGAGGATGCGGCGGAGAATATCGTGAACGTGTTCACGTCGTATATATGGCCGGATTTCAATTTCATACCAGGTCTTACGACCTCGTTCCCAGTCGGCATGACCACGATTCTCGGTCTCCTGTAAACCCTCACCGCGCTCCTCCCAATGGCCGAGAGAGCACCGATCTTTGCCGGTGAGAGGCGATCGCCCTTTCGGACGACCACTGACCCGCGCCTGATATCCGAACCGGGAAGTATCACATGTTCGCCTTTGCTTACAGGCTGCAGCACTTGGACCGAACCCTCCCGGGTCATGTCAGCTTTCGTGTGCTCGACCATCACGACCGCGTCGGCTCCTTTCGGGAGCATTCCGCCAGTTGCGATGGATACACATTCCCCCCTCGAGATGGATATCCTGGTCGCATCGCCCGCGAAGACTGACGATTTTATCCTCAAGGCGACTGGATGTTTCGGCGATGCGCTTTGGACATCGACGGACCTGACCGCGTAGCCGTCCATCGCCGACCTCGCGAAGGAGGGTACGTCGATACCGGCAGTGACATCCTCGGCGAGGACACGCGCGAGGGCCTCCTCGAGGGGGATGGACTCATCGTCCTCTATGGGGACAGAGTTCTCGATGCATATCCTGATCGCCTTCTCGAGCGATATCGGCTTCCAGAACGATTCAGGATAGCTCATCTGTTTGCCTCCGATAGCAGGTGCCCCAGCTCTGGAGCTATCAATTTCTCGGTAGCGAGCCTGACCGCCGCCGTAGAGCCGGGCAGACAGAAGACCGCCTTTCTCTCCACGATGAACGCCATAGCCCTGGACAGCATCGCCGCCGCGCCGATCTCTTCATAGCTCAGCATTCTGAAGAGCTCCCCGAACCCGGGAAGATGCTTCTCCGAAAAACTCGAGAGAGCCTCGATGGTGTTGTCCCTCGATGTTATCCCGGTGCCTCCGTTGAATATCACCGCCTGGATTTCCGGCGACTCGATGCACTGGCGCATCACAGCGCTTATCTGGGATGGTTCGTCCTTTACAATTTCATATCTCTTGACGACATGACCGTGCGCCTCGAGGATGGATATGATCTCCCTACCTGAGGTATCAGTCTCCTTGCTTCTCGAGTCGCTCACCGTTATTACCGCGCATCTCACATTCTGCAGCGCCTTTTTCCTGTGTTCCTCGGCTCCCAATCACCCACCACCTTTCTTCTTGGAAACGACTCTGATTTCGGATATCATCGTCTGGGGGTATTGCCCGTTCTTGTCCTTCTCGAGATATTTCACCATGTCCCAGACGTTCAACAGCGCTGCGGTCGTTGCGACCAGCGCCTCCATTTCGACCCCGGTCTTGTAGTTCGCGGTCACGCTCGAGCGCACGATCACGCAATCCTCCGAATTTTCGAGCTCGACGTCGATCGCTGTCAGCGGTATCTGGTGGCAGAACGGCAGGAGCTTGCTCGTCTCCTTTGCCGCCTGGATCCCCGCAAGCTGCGACGCCTCGAAGACGTCCCCCTTCTTTACCCTGCCCGTGCGTATCGCGTCGATCGATTTCTTGCTGAGGAATATCTTCCCTGTAGCGATCGCGGTCCTCTTCACGTCCTTCTTGCGGCTTACGTCAACCATTCTCGCCACGGCTCTCACCTTCCACCCATCTCTCCCCCTGGTCGAGAAACTCCTGCTTCCAGATAGGGGTTGTCTGTTTCAGCCTTTCTATGATCTCCCTGCACGCATCGAACGCCTCTTTCCTGTGCGGCGCCGAGACGGCGATGACGACTATCACATCGCCTACCCCTAGCTTCCCTGTCCGATGCTGCACGGCAATTTCTCGAACACCGTGTTTCCTCATGACATCATTCGCTATTCGCTCGAGGTCCTCGACCGCCATCAAGTCATAAGCCTCTATGTTGACGCCCCTTACAGGTCTGCCCTCAAAGTTGTCCCTCACAGTCCCCACGAAGACAGATATGCCTCCGCAGTCCGGTCTCATGACCTTCCGAATGACTTCCGATACGTCTATGTCTTCACTAGAAACCCTTATGTTCACCATTCGTTCCTCCTCCATCGGGATCACGTCCAATACGGTCTTCTCCTGTTCATGCACGACAGAAAAAGCTCAGATAGCCGATCTAGACCTGCACCTGAGCGGAGCGCGCCGAGGACGTCGAGATGCCCGTCGTTCTCATAGAGGCATCCTTTCAGCAGACCGTCGCTCGTGAGCCTTAGCCTCGTGCAGTTCGAGCAGAAGGCGGAGTTGTGCATCGATCTGACGACCTCGACAGTCGTCTCCCTGCCGTTCGAAGTCAATCTGTATTTCGCCCTCCGATGGAGCTCGTTGTAGGATATCGATGATGCTTCCGAGGCGAGCCTTGATTCCAGCTCCTCAAGTGGGTAGTGATGTCTCCTAAAGTATTCCTCATGGCACCCGGAGCGGTCGGCCGCCAATTCTATTAGCTGAAGTATCGCTCCAGTTCTCGAGGCGAACTCGATCATGTCCGGGATCTCGTCGTGATTCACGTCCCTCAGAACAACCATGTTGACCTTTATCGGCTCAAGACCGGCATCGCGCGCGACCGCTATCCCCGATTTCACCTCTTCGACGCATTCCCTGCCAACTATTTTCCTCATCGTCTCGTTCGAGAGCGAGTGCAGACTGATGTTGATCCTGTCAAGGCCCGCCTTCTTCAGGCTTCTCGCATACCTGTCCAGGAGGATGCCGTTCGTCGTCAGGGATATCTCTGCCACATGCGGCCGGATCGCCTCGACTATCTCGCAGATATCCTTCCTGAGCAGAGGCTCTCCGCCGGTGATCTTGACTTTTCTCACCCCGAGGGAGGCCGCAACCGAGACTATGGTGCCTATCTCGTCGGGCGACATCTCCGTTCTCGCGGGCAGCTGGCCTTCGCGATGGCAGTGAGGACAGTTCAGGTTGCATCTCTGGGTGACCGATACCCGGAGACCCGTGAGCACTCTACCGTAGTTATCCTGTACGGATCGCATCTCTCGTCCTCGATATGCTAGCTTAAGCGTATCGAGGGGATATAGATAGATTTTCCGTTTCGGCGAGCCCGGCATAGCGTATTTCTATTACAACCTTGATGACGATGCGATGCAGGTCGGGATAGTCGGGAAGCCGAACGTCGGCAAGTCGACGTTCTTCTCGGCGCTCACGCTGGCGCCAGCGCAGATCGCCTCATACCCGTTTACCACGATCGAGGCAAACAAGGGTGTTGGATATGTGAGAACGAAATGTCCGCACACCCTGAAGGGCGTTCCGTGCAATCCGAAAAACTCTCACTGCGAGAACGGCGTGCGGTTCGTCCCAATAGAAATACTCGATGTCGCCGGGCTTGTCCCGGACGCGCACAAGGGCAAGGGGCTCGGGAACAAGTTCCTGGACGACCTGCGTCAGGCGGACGCTCTTATACATATCGTTGATGCGAGCGGGTCGACCGACTCCGAAGGGAACGTCGTGGAGAGGGGGAGCCACGACCCGCTCCAGGACATCGAGTTCCTCGAGAAGGAGGTCTCCTATTGGATATTCAATATCATCGGGAAGGGGTTCGATAAGATCGCCCGCCAGGCGAAGCTTGCGGGTACCAAGGTCGAGCACCTCCTCCATGAGAAGCTGACAGGACTGATGATAACGGAGGCCATGGTGGTCGCCGGCATGAGGAACGCGAAGCTCGACCCGGACCCGACCCATTGGGGAGAAGAGGATCTGCTGAGGTTTTCCAGGGAGCTGCTCAAGGTCGCAAAGCCGATGATAATCGCCGCGAACAAGTGCGATATCGCGCCTCCGGAATTCGTCCAGAAGCTGATGAAGACCGGAAGATACGTCGTCCCGACTGCCTCGGACTACGAGCTGACCCTAAGGAGAGCAAGCAAGGCGGGCCTGATAGACTACTCACCGGGGGCGAGCAGCTTCACGCTGACATCGCCAGAGAAGCTGAACGAGATGCAGAAGTCTGCGCTCAAGAAGATCTCCGATTGGCTCTCCGTGCACGGGAGCACGGGCGTCCAGGAATGCCTCGAGAAGGCCGTGTTCGAGATGCTGAACCTGATTGTCGTCTACCCGGTTGAGGACGAGACGAAATGGACAGACAAGGACGGAAACGTCCTGCCGGACGCATATCTCATGCCGCGCGGAAGCACGACGAAGGACCTTGCGTTCAAGGTCCATACCGACCTCGGGAATAACTTCATAAAGGCTATCGATGCGAAGACTCACGTGACCCTCGGCGCCTCGCACGTATTGAACGATGGCGATGTGATAAAGATAGTCGCAAGGACGTGATGGCGATGCCGACTTGGGACATCAGGATCATAGGCTCATCCTACCGCCGTGAGGGCGACGAGGTCGTCGTGCAGGTGTACGGCCGCACGAAAGAGGGGACCTCGGTCACCGCCAGATATTACGGGTTCGAGCCGTACTTCTACGTCGTCGAGCCGACCGAGCAGGCGATTGCGATGCTCGAAGACGACGAGGAGAACGTGAAGCGGGTCGAGAAGGAACCTGTGATGCTCTTCCTCGACGGCAGGGAGGTGCCCTGTCGAAAGGTCGTGACAAGATACCCGTTCGTGGTCCCGCAGGTGAGAGAGAGACTGGTCAATGCGGGCTTCAAGGTGCTCGCGGCGGACATACCGTTCCATCTCAGGTTCACCTACGACCTCGACCTCGGATCGTGCGTGAGGATCCATGGCGAGCCTGAACCGGAGAAAAAGGAGGAATACACGACGGACGAGGTTGTGAGAGCGGAGAAAATCGAGAACATCGACCCGTTCTACCCGCCATTGAAGATATTGAGCTTCGATATCGAGAACTCGATACTGGACGGGCACCTGATCACCCTCTGCGGGGTTATCAAAAAAGCGGAGAACGAGCCGCTGAGGACCTTCCAGCTGGAGGGGGACGAAAGGGAGATCATCGAGGGGTTCGGAAGGGTGATAGACGAGGAGGACCCGGACATCATAACGGGATACAACATCGACGGGTACGACATACCGCAGATACTCGAACGCGCGAAGAAGCTCGGGATGCCGGAGCTCAACTGGGGTAGGACCCAGGGGAGCATGCGGCAGTTCAACAACAGGTTCTGGAACATCGACGGCAGGATAGTGGCCGACGCGTGGTGGCACGTGAAGAAGAACATAAAGCCGAAGCAGGAGACCCTGAACGCCGTCTCCCAGCTGCTGCTTGGCGAGCAGAAGCTCGACGTGGACCCTTCAAAGATAGACGAGGAATGGAAGAACGATCCCGAGAAGGTGAAAAGGTACTGCACGAAGGATGCCGAGCTCGCCCTCAGGATCTTGGAGAAGATCAAGGCCGTCAAGAAGGCGCTCGACCTCGCGACCGTGACCAAGCTGCCGCTCGCGGATGTAATGAGCGGGACCACGTCGCTCCTGATAGACTCGATACTCATCAGACGCGCGGACCGCGCGAAAGTGGGCGTGCCGATGACTCAGCGCAGGGAATACGAGGAGCAAATTGAGGGCGGATACGTGCACGTCATCGAGCCCGGGCTGTATCACAACGTTGTCGTCCTGGACTTCAAGTCGATGTACCCATCGCTGATAATCGCGAAGAACATCTGCTTCACGACGATAAGCGAGAAGGGGGAGATCGTCTCCCCGACTGGTGTGAGGTTCCTGTCGAAGGAGCAGAAGCCAGGGCTGCTACCCAGCATTCTGAGCGAGCTGATGCTCGAGCGTGACAGGCTCAAGAGGCTCATGAAAGAGGCGGCGTCGGAGGAAGAGAGGGAATACTACCGGGGATTGCAGGAAGCGGTGAAGATCCTGATGAACGCCTTTTACGGGGTGTTCGCGTCCTCCTTCTACAGATTCACGGACCAGCGGATAGGCGCGAGCATCACCGCGTTCGCCCGCGAGACCATCCAGGGGGTCATCCGGCAGCTGGAGCAGGAGGGCTACAGGGTTATCTACTCCGATACCGACTCGGTGTTTGTCCAATCGCCTCACCGGGAGCTCGAGAAGACCATCGAGTTCGGCAAGAGCCTTGCAAAGAAATTCTCCGAGGGCGGAGTCAGCCTGGAGTTCGAGAAGGTCCTCGAGCCGTTCTTCTCGCACGGCAAGAAGAAGAGGTACGTGGGGAGAATGGTCTGGCCGGAAGAAGGGATCGTCATCAGGGGATACGAGACCAGGAGGACGGACTCGTTCGACTTGCAGAGCGAGACGCTCATGGGGATATTCGAGCGGATACTCGCAGGGGACATGGAGGGGGCAGTGCAGTATGCCCGGGAGAATATCCAGAAAGTGCTCAGGGGAGAGGTCGAAACGGAGAAGCTGGTGATATCCAGGAGCGTGAAAAGCGACGAGTACTACAAGGCCCCGGACAGGATGGCGAACGTCCAGGCAGCCAGGAAGCTGGCGAAGATGGGGTACGAGTTCCAGCCCGGGATGAAGGTCTCTTGGATTGTCACGAACAGCCGGAAGACGCCGCAGGAGATCGAGCCCTATGTGGCGGGCAGGAAGTTCGAGGGGAAACCAGACTACAGGTATTACGCCGAGCGACTGGCACAGACTATCGTCAGGGTCACTGATGTCTTCGGATGGGACGAGCAGCGGCTTCTCACAGGGGCGCAGCAGTCGACCCTATTTGACGTGACTAAGCCCGAAGAGAACGTAAAGAGGTCAAAGGTCAAGAAAACCTCTAGCGATGTGAGTCTCGAGGACTTCATGTGAGGGCACACTCATCATCGCTAAACAGCGTCAAGCACGAGCTGGAATCCCGATGGGAGATAGAGATAACTAAATACAATAACGACGCTAATGTGAATGGGTATTGACGATGAAAAAACCGATATCGAGCTCCGGGTTCGATATATACTTCAGGGCGAGCTATCAGAGGGCGAAGAAGAGAGGGAGCACGCACAAAAGGCACCAGACCGGCGCGAGGAGCCATCGGCGCGAGCGAATCGCGCAGACGAGAATCGCGGACATGAAGGACGACGAGATGGCCGAGCCTCCGGTCACCCCGAAGGACGAGCGGAAGATCTGGGATTGAATCCTCCCCGTAGAAACCCTGCCCAGCGGGTGAATCCACGCGCCGGCCAGCGCGTGCCTGCATACAAACCCTTAAATATGGCATCCCTTTTGTTCAGCCGCTAAAAGCGACCGCCCATGCGGGGATGTGCGCCAGGCGTGAACCCTGTGGGCGATTTGGGATCCGGTGATCCACTATGTCAGAAAAGGAGACTGCAGTATTGGCGGACGAGGCCGAGGGAAAGAGAACCGAACCCGCCTCCCGGAACATGTACGGTTTTATCCGGGAGAAATGGAAGCGCCCGGACGCCGATGAGGACATGAAACGGCTCATGCGGGAGAGGCTCATCCAGTGGCGGGACGAGCCGAGCTTTGTCAGGATAGAAAAGCCGACCAGGCTGGACCGCGCGCGGGCGCTCGGGTATAAGGCGAAGCCCGGGTTCGTGATCGTCCGTGCGAGGGTCCGGAAGGGCGGCATGAGGAAACACACTATCAGAAAAGGCAGGAAGCCGAAGAAGAAAGGCATCGATAAGATAACGCTCCGTAAGAGCACACAGGTCATCGCCGAGGAGAGGACGGCGAGGAAGTACCCGAACATGGAGGTCCTGGCCTCCTACTGGGTCGGAGAGGACGGCAAGCACAGGTGGTACGAGGTCATCCTTGTCGACCCCATGCACCCCGTGATAAAAAGCGACCCGAACCTGAACTGGATATGCGACCCTGCCAACCGCGGCAGGGCCTTCCGAGGGCTGACCCCGGCTGGGAAGAAGAGCAGAGGGCTCGTGAGGGGCAAAGGCATCGGGTTCGAGAAGGTCCGCCCCTCGCTGAGAGCACACAAGAGGCATGGCAACTAGCCGAACAGGCTTGCCATTCTTCCTTCTATCTCCTCTTTTGTCATCCCGATTAGCGGGTAAAATACCGGTACGCCAGGCAGGAGCTTCTCCCGGCTCTCGAACTCCTCGAGGGTCCACCCGAGGGAGATACCCGCACAGTTCTTTAGCCTCAGGAGTTCCAACGGGTCCGTGCTCTCGATGAACCCGTTCCACCAGGGGTTCCAGGGCTTGAGAAGCTCTATCTCCTTCGGCGTGAGCTCCGACTGGTTCACGAGGATCGTCGTGCAGCCCCGCCGCATCATGAGCCAGGCGGCGAGGAGCGATTTCCTGTCCTCGATGATCGCGAGTACGCGGCCCTGGCTGCGAAGCGGGAGTCCTCCCGGGCCCGGTATGTTCTCTGTGAACACGAACGCCCGGTTGTTGCGCACCTCGATGAATATCTCGAAGTCGGGCTTATTGAGATCGACAGTTATCCCCAGCCCTCGGGTCGCCTCGAGAATCCTCTCTCCGACAAGGGCTGCAAGTTGCATGCTCGAATAGGCGTGCTCCCCTGTCCTGCGCGCCCTGACGGCAAAGCTCATGCCCTGCTTGAGGCGCGTCGAGGCCAGAGAGACTGCGAGCCTGGCTATCTCCTCGGGCTCGGCAGGGCACTCCTCGACCGGGCTGAAGGAGACCACCCCGAAGGTCTTCGAGAGGATCTCCATCGTCCTATCGGGCGAATCTGTACTTGCGAATATCCTTCCACGTTGCCTGTCGAAGAGGCAGCTCACGCCGGCGTTCTTGTGCGCGAGCATCATGTTCTCGACAAGAAGTTTCTCAAACCTGTATCTGACTGGCTCGCCTTTCAGACCTGTCTCGCCGTATCTTATAAGGATGTTCGTCACGCTTTCTCGAAACGGGTTAGAGCGGATTTATGGGTTTGCCTGAAACACGGGATGAAGGGTGCGCATTATTCGGAATAGTTTTCGATTTCCGGCCGACTATTTCGATTCGTTACACGTTTTCCGGGTCAGCGAAAAACCGGGCGGCCAGGAAGGGCGGGACACGGGGTGCATAGAAAGCTTATTATCGTGAGATTATTCTCGGTATAAATGCCGGGGATTCTTCGCAGTAGTAGGAGTCCCCGCAGAGGGATAGAGTGAGACTCGGAAAAATCGAACTGAAAAGAGTCGTTGATCCTCCGGGACCGAAAGCCCAGGAAATATTGAAGAGAGACCAAAAGGTGCTCGCGCCATACAACAGGCCGTTCTACTACCCGTTCGTTTGCGAATCTGGCAAGGGCGTAATCCTGACCGATGTCGACGGAAACGAATACATAGACTTCAATTGCGGCCTCGGCGTGATGTCAATCGGACACTCCAACCCAGAGGTTGCAAAGGCCGTCTACGAGCAGATGCAGCGGCTGGTGCACTACTCATACACCGACTTTTATTACAGATATGCCGTCGAGCTCGCGGAGAAACTGATCACAATCACGCCCGGGAAATTCCCGAAGAAGGTGTTCTTCAGCGGCAGCGGCGCGGAGAGCGTCGAGGCGTTCGCGAAGATAGCTCGCTGGCACACGAAGAAGCCATTCTTTATCGCGTTCACGGGCGCGTTCCATGGGCGGACCATGGGGGCGATCGCATTCACCGCCAGCTCCCCGGTGCAGAAAGCGGGCTTCTTCCCGTACATGCCCGGCGTGGAGCATGTGCCATATGCATACTGCTATAGATGCCCGTTCCACCTCGAGTTCCCCCAGTGCGACTACTGGTGCGTCGATTTCATCGAGGAATGGCTGTTCAAGAAGTTCGTGCCTCCGGAAGAGGTGGCAGCGTTTTTCATCGAGCCGATACAGGGTGAGGGCGGGATCATAGTACCCCCCAAGGATTACCACAGACGGCTGAAGAAGCTGGCAGACAAGTACGGCATCTTGTACGGCGTGGACGAGGTGCAGTCCGGCATGGGAAAGACTGGGAAGTGGTTCGCGATCGAGAACTTCGGCGTAGTGCCTGACATCCTGACATCCTCGAAGGCCATCGCGAGCGGTATATCGCTCGGCGCCACGGTATGCAGAGCCGAGGTACTGGACCTCCCGCCGGGATCGCACTGCACGACTCTGGGCGGTACTCCCGTGGCTTGCGCCGCATCGCTCGCGACGATCAGAATTTACGAGAAGCAGAAGCTTCTGCAGAACGCCGCGAAGCTCGGGCCGTACCTGACGAAGCGATTGAAAGAGATGATGGAGGAGTCGAAGATAATCGGGGACGTCAGGGGCATAGGCCTGTTCCAGTGCTTCGAGGTCGTCAGGGACAAGAAATCGAAGACCCCGATGCCGAAGGAGGCGAAGATGATCATCACGAAGGCCTGGAAGAAGGGCGTCGTCGCGGTGACCGCAGGCGAGTCATCCATAAGAATCATGCCTCCATTGATAATCACGAAGGACCAGCTGGACGCCGGTCTGGAGGCGCTCCAGGCAGCCGTGAAAGAGATGGAGAAGGAGCTGAAGTAGACTCTGGGAAAAGGAGGCGGGGATGGTGAACGATCCCCCGCCCTGATAGTTCGTTTAAGCTTGCAAAGGAGGTAGAATACGATGGCAAAGAAGTCGTCCAAGAAGAAAGCAAGGAAAGTCGAGAGGAAGCCTGGTCTGAAGAAGGGACCCTACATCAAGGTAGTCCCGCCAGGCCCAAAAGCGAAGGCCGCGCTCGAGAGGAAGAATAAGTTCGTAACGACCGGCATGAGCACGAAGCTGCCGACGAACCTCCTGAAAGGAGAAGGTCCGTATCTTTACGATACGGATGGGAACATATTCATCGACTTCTCCGCGGGGATCGGCGTGCACAACTTCGGCCACAGACCGCCATCGGTCGTGAAGGCGCTGAAGAAACAGGCGGACAAGCTTTGGCACATCTGTTACATGATCTCCCTGTATGATCCGTACACGGACCTGGCCGAAGCGATGTGGGAGATCAGTCCGAAGAAGCAGCTCACGAGGAGCATCTTTTTGAACAGCGGCTCTGAGGCGAACGAGAACGCGCTCAAGATCGCAAGGGCGTACACGAAGAAGCCCTGGATAGCGTCGTTCAAGACGTCGTTCCATGGAAGGACGATACTGGACATATCCCTGACCGCCAAGGAGAAGCCGTACAGGGACGGCTTCGGGCCGTTGCTCCCGAACGTCCTGCACCTGGATTACGCGTACTGCTACAGGTGTCATCTGGGAATGGAGTACCCCAGCTGCAACCTCGCGTGCATCGACAAGATAAAGGAGACGTTCGAGTCGCCGCAGTACAACGGCCAGATATGCGCGTTGTTCGCGGAGCCGGTCCAGGGAGAAGGAGGCTTCATGGTGCCCCCGCCCGGGTACTTCCAGAAGCTGTACAAGATCTGCAAAGACAATGGGATCGTGTTCATCGATGACGAAGTCCAGGCCGGCATGGACAGGACCGGGAAGATCTGGGCGATCGAGCACTGGGACACCGTTCCCGACATCCTGGTGTCCGGCAAGGCCATAGCTGCTGGCATGCCGCTTGCGGGTGTGACCGGCAGGGAGGAGATCATGAGCTCTCCGTATCCGGGACAGCTGGGTGGCACATACGGCGGAAACCCGCTGGCGTGCGCCGCAGCGCTCGAGTGCATCAAGCTCGCCAAGAAGAACCTCCCGAAGGTCAAGGACGTCGAGAAGGTGCTCAAGAAGCGCCTGAATGACTGGAAGCAGGAGTTCGAGGTCGTCGGGGATGTACGCGGGCTCGGCGCGATGTACGCATTCGAGCTCGTGAAGGACAAGAGCTCGAAGGAGCCGAACCCGGACCTCGCGAGCAAGATACAGAAGTACTGCTTCGAGCACGGGCTGTTCATACTCACGGCCGGAACCGTGAACCAGGTCATAAGGTTCCTGCCGCCGGTAACGACGCCAATACCGGTGCTCGAGAAGGGGCTTGATATAGTCGAGGCGGCGCTCCGAGAAGTCGGCAAGTGAGAAACACCAATCCGCAGGGGCTCATTTGCCCCTGCTAAATTGATCTTCCTTGTACTGCGATGGCTTGTTGCTGGGGCAATAGTTTTTGCCTATGAGAAGATTGGAGTAATCTTCGAGCCGCTCGTTTCTTGATTGGGCGCTCGAGTCTTGATCGGAAATGAAATCTCACAAGAAGCAATACTCATCGAAGGTTCGATTTGTCCTCCGGTTATCATCTGAATATGCAAGCAGGGATTGGCTGGTCGCGATTATTTAAAACATTTACAAATAAGTGAATGTTATTTATATTACTTCGGCACTGGTTATTATCATGGAGCCCGCATTCGAAAGGATCGCGCGATTGCTTCTCCTTGAGCCGAAGAAACATTGGACCGGCAGGGAGCTCAGCAAGCGCAGCGGATACTCGGCAGCCATGACGAGCCGCATACTCAAGCAGCTACGGCAAGACGTGGTAATTGCAAAACCCTACAAGAACAGCTTCGTATTAGTGGAGCCTATCAGGCTTCTCATGCTGTGGTCATGCAAGCGCAAGTTGCCCAAACCGATCTACGTGAGAAGCAAGAAGAATGACGATGAGTTGGATAGGATCCTGGCGAAGGCGAGAGGAGCTGCTGTCACGCTATTCAGAGCCGCGTGGCTCAGGACGCAATACATGAAGACCTCATCGTATGAGATCTACGTCGAGCCCGGCGAGGTGGGACCGCTTGTCAGGCGCCTTGGCAGGATTTCAAAATCGCCCGAGCGCATCTCGATTTACCCCGCGGAGGACATCTCGGTTTTCTTGGGCTCGGAAAGAATCCGCAATGTGCCTGTCGTGTCCCTGCCCCAGAACTTCGTCGATCTTATGAGCATCGGGGGATCCGGTCCCAGAGTTGCGCTTCAATTGGGAAACGCGACAGGATTGTTGGGGGTGTGACGACGGACATCTACGAGACATCGCAGGAGACGGTGAGGGAACTGCTCGGCTCGGGAGCGGACATCTGCATGATCGGAGGCTGGGCGATCTGGGCGTACAATCCTTACAAGTACTCCATGGACATAGATCTGGTTGTGAAGCCCGAGGATCTGTGGAAGGTGCGCGAAAGGCTCCTTGAGCTGAGGTTCAATGAAACGTCGGGCGGCCATCTGGCAAAGAAGGGGTTCAAGAAAGCGATGGAGGGCGGAGCGATCGAAGTGGACATCTACGACGGCAAGATCGGCCCGCTCAGTGCGAGGGAGGTGCTCGAAAGGAGCGTTGTCAGGGATCTATTCGGATTCAAGGCGAAGGTTGCTTCTCCAACGGACCTCGCAATACTCAAGATCCATGCTTTGACCGAAAGGCGGGAGTCAAGCAAAGGGCAGAAGGACATATCCGATCTCATTGCGCTTCTGCTCGTCGCGCTCAGGGAAATCGATGTGGACCGTGTCAGGAAGACGATTCCGAAGAAGGCTCTCAAGGATGCCGTCGCGCTCTTGACATCCAGCTACCAGCAATCTTCGAGATTCTATCCTCTCTCGATGTCCGAATACAGAAGGCTCAAGTCGCAGATTGAGAAATGGATTTAGAGTTTCATCGATCAGACATCGTGAGAAACATCTCTGAGGACCTTCTCTTCGAAGAAAATATGAAAATGTCGAGATACTTTTTCATTCAATGTGATACCATCAATACAAGGTATTCCTCAGAAGGGATTCTCACAGCACCTGAAGGTGGATATTGTTGAAATATGTGCTTGATATAAACCGAAATAGAGATTGTCCCCCTCGTAAACACTTGCATCCCCTAAATAGCGACTGTCAATAGGATTTTTCATATTCATCGCCAGTCTCCAGTTGTTTGGAATCGCTCATAAATTTCAAGAATAAGATGAGTATCGATTGTTCCCAAGAACAGGCAATTGGCAACTACTCATCTATTTGGATTCATCTTCGATGATTTGAACTCTCGCGGGACCTATTGGATAGATTTTTCCATTTCTCACATCCCACTCGCTGAGTATGCTATTCTCTGATTTTGCTATTCTTTGATCTATTACATAAGCAGCTATTGGGGCGCTGAGTTCGCTCTCAACAAAGCCATGGAGCTCCTTTTCTACATTATCTGGATTGCGAAAATCAATTATGACGAATCTTGTAGACAATTCCTTCTTCGGTCTATTCCTTTTTCTGCGAAAATTATGCCACCATTTAAAAAAAGGCGATGGAAAAGTGACTTCTTTATCAAGCTTGACAAGAAAATCGTAAGTCCTACTGGGAAATGGGTAGATCAATAGCCTTCGGATGATCTCCCCTTCAAGAATTTCCTCTATGAGACTCTTAATCTGCACCCTTTTGCCAATATATCTAGTCGGATCGAATTGCCCCTTTACGGGAGTTTCGGCGGATAATAGAATGGTATCACCCCTTTGAATGCGAAATCGCTATCCATGACTTTAAGTTCTGGGCCACCACCAGGGCGAAATCCTATTGGCGACATCTTACAGGATGACGCTGGCTTGATTACTATTTTTGTATCTGATTTTAGAACCCCGATAGCCAATCTTGAACCTGTATTCCAATCCCCAATGCCGAAATAATTCCGCGGGCCACCTTTCACGAAAGATTTGACGAAATCGGTTGCTCTCGTCCAGCCTCCTGGTTGAGTAGCAGGGCTTAATCCTGAGCTCCCACCGAACATCCTGACTGCAAATCGATCAAGCAAACCACCGGACTCGCCAGCCATGCTCCTTCCAAAGTAATTTCCTATTGCCTTTCCAACACCTCCGGCGAATGCGCCAATCCCCACGCTCAGGCCGAAATCCGCCCAGTCCCATTCGAACGTCCCCGTCTGCGCCCATTCGATCGTTCTGTCCGCCGCATACAGGCCTGCGCCTGTGCCAGCTCCAATTGCGGCTGCAGCTGCAATCCCCGAGCCCGGCAGCACGACGCTGATCGCCCCAGCTGCTGCGCCGATGGCTATCGATCTGCCGAGGTCTCCGTAGTCCCATTCTTCTCCCCAGTGAGTTGCGGCATAGGAGCCCCCTCCTATGGCTCCTCCGATGACGATTGCCGCAATAAATAACAGGAAGAAAAAGTCGCCATCCGGATCCTTCCCGTTTATCGGGTCGCAGATCGAGTAGCTGTATCTGTTAATTGTCAAGGGCGACGACAGGCTCCCCAGCACAGGGTCCTCGCTTATGAACCTCCCTATATCCCCATCATAGAAGCGCACCCCGAGACAGTATAGCCCTCCGGAGGCCCCGTCCCTGACGCGCTGTATGTACTTGAGGCTCGACTTCCAGTTGCCGGATGAGCTCCAGAGCTTCCCGTATGGTTCGTATCTCGCGGAGAACTGCGCAGTGCCCTCCTCGCCAATGATGACGCGCACGCTTCCGAGGTGGTCGAGGTGGACGTAAGCCTTGTACTGCGATGGCTTGCTGCTGGGCCCGTAGACCTTCCCGATGAAGAGACCGTCCGCGTAGACGTAGCATGTCTGATGCGTCTTTGGCGTCATCTTTTCTTCAGGATCGTACACGACGCTGTTGCCCGTGAAGACGTGCAACTTCGTCCGGTCAAACGAATCTGCCACATCATCGACATACACCCTTCGAGAGAAGGCATCGTACCTACACTTGATCAATGAGCCAGCGCTGTTCTTGACAAGGAGCCCGTCCTGCTCGTAATAATATGTCGCCGAGCCGTGCGCAGGATTGTAGATGGTGGTCGGCTGGCCTCGCGCATCGTATGTGTATGACCGTATCGTTCCGCTGGCAGACGAAGAGACCGACATTAGCCGATATGTGCCGAAATTGCCGCCCTCGCCACCAATGTCATAAGTGTACGACAGATCGTTCCTCGCACCGTTCATCGATCTGTTCATTCGCAGGATGTTCCCGAGGCCGTCGTATGTGTAGTTCCTCCAGCCATACGTGCTCGGGCTCGAGGCGTTCCACAGCCTCCCCACCGCATCGTACGCAGATGTAACGATTCGTCTCCCGCGAGAGAAGCTCTTTCAGATCCTCTCGAATCATCTGACGAACTCGAGCTCTCCCTTCTTGACCGGGCGCTCCTCTCTTCCGACTATCTGCTTCGATTTGACGCCGGTCACGACTATCATGACCTTGATCTTCTTGCTGACAGACGGGTCGACCGCCGCTCCCCAGATGATGCGCGCATTCTGGCTCACCTTCGACTGGAGCTCCTCAACGGCCCTCTCCGCCTCGCCGAGCGTCATGTCACTCCCGCCGATGACGTCGACCAGGACGCCCGTCGCCTCGCTGATGTCGACCTCCAAGAGTGGAGAATTTATTGCCTTGTTCACCGCGTCGAGCGCGAGGTCGTCCGCGTCCTCATCGCTCTCGCCGAAGCCCATCATCGCGACTCCGCTGCCCTTCATAATCGTCTTGAGATCGTTGAAGTCGAGGTTGACAAGCCCGGGACGGGTTATCATCTCGGTCAGGCCCTTGATGGACTTCATCAGGACCTCGTCGGCGACCTTGAACGCGGCGTTTAGCGATAGTTTCGGGACGAGCTCGAGGAGCTTGTCGTTCGGTATCAGGACAACGGTATCCGCGGTTTCTCTGAGCCTCTCCAGGCCCCATTCCGCGTTTTCCATCCTCATCTTCCCCTCGCCCTTGAACGGCAAGGTGCAGACAGCGATGGTCAGCGCGCCCATCTCCTTGGCTATCCGTGCGACCACGGGGGCTGCCCCCGTGCCTGTCCCACCTCCGAGCCCGCATGTGATGAAGCAGATATGCGCGTCTGCGAGAGCTTTCTTGATATCGTCCTCCGCCTCTCTGGCAGCCTCTTCTCCCACCTGCGGAAGCGCGCCTGCCCCGAGGCCTCTCGTTATCCTTCTTCCGAGCAGAATCTTGTGCGGCGCGTGGACGACGAGCAGGTGCTGCGCGTCGGTGTTCGCAGCATACAGCTCAGCACCGACTATGCCCTCATCGACGATCCTCGCAATCGTGTTGCTGCCAGCGCCCCCTAGGCCTATGATCTTGATGTTGGTCCTCAGCGCGCGGAGTATCTGCTCGAGCTCCGCATCGACCATCGCATCCTGAATGTTCCCGGGGACGTTCATGCCCGCCTCGCCCGGGCCCTCCCTTGACAGCGCATCTTCTACGAGTGACTTCATCATTTATGATCACCTTTTGAGCGTGCAGAGCCTGATAGATAATATAGGCTCTAAAGTGCATCCCGACTGACTAATTAATCAGATTTCGCGTATAAATACCTTGTCGAAACGTCACATACGCCATCTGGAATATTGGATTCGCAAAAGAGTTATTCGGGAGGATGACAATAGAAGATGCGGTGCGATGATAGTCCGACTCAGGGTAATCTTTTCCGGCAGGGTGCAGGGAGTCTTCTTCAGGGCGAACACTCAGAGGTTCGCATCCTCGCTCGGCGTGTGCGGCTGGGTGAGGAACACCGACGAGGGGGACGTAGAGGCGGTGTTCGAGGGCGAGGAGGAGGCCGTGAAGGAGGTCATACGCAAGTGCCAGTACGAGCAACCCTACGCGAGGGTCGAAAAGGTGCAGATGTTCCGGGAGGAGCCGAAGGGAGACCTGAAGGGGTTCGTCATAAGATATTGAGAATCAGACACTCGTGTCAATCCTGTATGCTCTCAGCGGCATGTCGACATGTATCTTCTGCCAGAGCTTCTCATCGATCTTTCCCTCTTCGAACAACTGCCGGGTCCTCTTCGGAACGGTCGACAGCGATAGCACCGCGCCTGGCCTGGTCGGGTCGTCGAGATAGTCCGTCTCCATCATGAAATCGCGCTCCTGCTCTATCGCCGAAAGGACGTTCTCCCTCGATGCGAGAACAGATATTGTGATCCCCTCCGCTGACCAGGCGCGCTCGAGCTTCCCGCAGAAATGCCTCACAACGCGTTCCGGCTTCAGGCCAACCTCGCGGGCAAGCTGTGATAGCCATCTCAGGTTATTCTCATCGACGCGTTCCGAGTGCACGACGACCGCGCAATCGAGGTCTCTTGCCTTCTCGAAGCAGTATCTCGCTATCTCGTTCGATTTCTCGAGGATATCTTGAGCGACGAGGAAGTGCGGTCTGCCGACCTCGCCGATGCCTATCGCCTCTTGCTCCATTACCATCTCCGCGGCCACATCGACCCCTTCCATCATGAGCTGGACACCCTTTTCAAGGCCGAGCCTCTCGGAAAGTCCGATAAGGTCCACCGGGTACGGACCGAGCACGCAGAACGTGCGAACCCCCGTATCGCGCTCCGCTTCTCTTGTCAACTCTATTGTTATCCGATATTCGTCCTTCCAATCCTCCTTTTTCAGGATCGGCTTGGACTCATACGGCATGTGAGAAATGATGAGATGCGTCCCGCCAGCATTCTTGAACTGGCGGACCGCCTCGGAACGTCTCCCCCAGGGACAGAGATGCGCATGGTCGTCGAGAATCGGGAGCATAAGGATTCGTCAGTGCAGCAATCCCGCAGCGCGTAGCTCCTCGGTGATCTTGTTCACGGCGACCTCGACGTCCTCGGGCTTCCTCGCGCCTGTGCACACGAGCTTTCCGGACCCGAAAAGCAATACGACGACCTTGGGTGAATCTATCCTGTAGACGAGTCCCGGGAACTGCTCCGGCTCGTACTCGACCTTCTCGAGCCCCAGGCTTATCGCTATCGCGTTGAGGTTGATCTCTGTCTCCAGGTCCGAAGACGCGACGATGTTCTGGACCTCGATCTTCGGTTCGATCTTGATGTGAATACCCGCAGCCTCGATCTGCTTTGCGACCTTCCCTATCGCGATCTTGACGTCCTCGAGGCTCTTCGCGCCCGTGCAAACGACCTTTCCGCTTCTGAAAAGGAGGGTCGCCGTTTTCGGCTCCTTCAATCTGTATATCAGACCCGGGAACTGCTCCGGCTCGTACTCCGCTCCTTCGAGAGCCAAAGAAATCGCCTGCAGGTCGAGTTCTCCTCCGAGAGAAGTTGATGCAACAACGTTTTCAATTCTTATCTTTGCCATGCAATCCACCCTATGGACCGGGATTGAGGGTATTTAAATAAGGATTTATAAGCGTTGTCCGAGCGGTCGGAGGGGATGGTTTAAATATCCCTGTTTTACTGGCTCGGTTTCGAGACAGAAAGCGTCAGGGGCGTCTCGAAAAACGTCGTCGGGAGCGCGATTGAGTCCTCTCCGCAAGCTCCGATCGAGCATCTGCCAACTGCGATTTTGATGAAAGAATTATACTATATTCGATTATTCTTGTCTTTAACTAAGTTTAGTAGGGCGATAAGATGCACTCGATGAGAATGGGCGCCGTTTTGATGTCCGTGCTCCTGATCTTGACCGTCTTTGCCAGTGGGAACGCCTCCGCCGGCTACGGATCGCTCGTGAAGAATTACATCCTCGATAACGGCTGGGACAGCGACGGGAACGGGTTCTATAACAAGCTCAACGTCACGATATTCGTCAACGTCACGATTCCTGGCTACTTCGGCATCCAGGCAGATCTCAAAGACTCTTCCACTGGACGAACAATCGACAACACGGGCTTTCAAGGCAATCTCGGCGCCGGGAACAATTCGGTCTTTCTGCAATTTGACGGAAAGAAAATCAGGTATAGCGCGGTTGACGGTCCTTACCAGGTCTATATAAGACTCTATAATGACACGAGTTTGAACATAATCGATACCGCACAATATCTCACATCACCATATCGTTACGTTGAATTCGAACCGTACTCGCTGGAATACACCGGGGTGCACACGGATTACGCGTTCAGCACCGATTCCGACCCCAGATTCGATATCCTGAGAGTCAACGTGTCGTTTTACGCCTGGAAAACCGGGCAGTACCAGGTGAGCGCCTATTTGAAGAGCTTTGACGGGAGAGTATCTATCGATTACTTCCTCTCGAGCATGTTCTATGTCACAATGGGTAATACGATAGTCGTGTCCCTGGATTTCAAGGGTCCGAGCATATTCTCCTCGGGATGCGACGGACAGTACCGGATCCGCATGGGATGGTATGATCAATCCGAGGCCAAATGGTATTGGAATATCCCCGAATTCATGACGAATAATGCGTACAATCACACCTGGTTCCAGTCAAATATTGAGATCACGAAGATGACCGAGCATGTCAGGGACACTGATGGCGATTCGTTCTATGACGAGCTCGCACTGGACTTCGACGTCAAGATAGTTGTACCCGGAGCGTATGGGTTGCTCGTGACGGTGAGACATGGCACTGGATATTATCTGGTCACCAATGCCGGAGACTTTGGGGACCTGTACACATCTCCCGGGAATTACACGATATCCTGCGCACTGGACATCGGATATAAGATAGACAGGCATACGGCGAACGCGAGCTTTATCGTCGACGTCACTAAGAGGCAATACTCGAACGGCGCATGGACATCGCTGAGCAAGCAGACCTTCACGACGGCTAAATCATACAATTCATCCGATTTCGCAAGGAAATTGGCACAGGCGAAGCTCGTGGGAACACCGTACTGCGAGTTCATCGATCATGACGGTGATGGGAAATTCGATTGGATAGACGCCATCGTGAACATCAGCTGCGGCGTCGAGGACTCGTTCATACTCAAGACGTACCTTAAGAACTACTCGAATTGGAAAGATGTAACCTGGGGAATGCGGGAGATCCTGACCGTTCCCGGCGTCATCCAGGCGCATGTAAGGATGCCTGCATGGCCGGTGAACGCGTCTAAGGTGAATTCGCCGTACAGGGTAGGTGTGGAATTATTCACCGCCGATTGGAATACCGAACTCTCTTTCAACTTCGATGGTGTGATATCGACACCCTATAACTCGACAGATTTCAACGGCACACCGCCGGTGGAGCTGACCCTGGTCGACGATTTCGGCATGGATTACAACGGGAATGGGAAGTACGACTTTCTTGTAGTACAGCTAAGGGCGAGGGCGACGGAGTTCAATACTGGGTCGATTATGGGGATCCTGAAAAATGGGACGACCACTATAGGCAGTTATGAATGGTTCGGCAATCTCTATGCGGACTCGGAGACGCCCGTTGTTCTGTATTATCCTGGCATCAAGATCCGGAAAGAGGGAATCGTATCACCGTATCGTCTTGAACTATCATTCACCGATTACCCTGAGTACCATAAACTAAACCTGGAACAGATAGACCTCGCACATTCCTATTCCCCGGAGATGTTCGAAGACCCCGCACAGACGCTCCTGAGGGGGCAGTTGATCGACGAGAAGACTCTGGCACCGATAGCGGATGCCAGTATCAACTGCACGAGCCACGTCTGGGGCAGCAACAGCACCACGACTAACTCGACCGGCTGGTTCTCGATGAACGTATCATCCGGGCTCGTGACATTGAGCATCGCAAAATCCGGGTATCAGCCGAGGACCGTGTATATGGAGGCCACAGGCGCCGTCACTACCCGATATTTGGGCCTAACGACGGTAAAGACGGACGACTCGATGATCAGGGGGTTCATCAAGCTCAGGGACGGAAGCCCGGTCCCGCCATTATCGACGGCTGCCGGAACCTTGCTATATCTCGGGGAGCACAGGTCCAAGGACTTCATGATAGGCCCCAACGGCTACTATGAGATTTCCGCAATCACTGGTACTGCGATCCTCTTCTTCTATAACAACAAATTGCCCGAATGCGGGTCTTTCAGGGTCGAACTGCCGACGGCCTCCGTGTACTGGAAGAACTTCACGATGAGGATCGGTAACTCGGAAAGCGATAGCCATATATACCTTCTCACGGACTGGAACCATGGGCGGTTCGAGTTTAGGTCCAGTTTCGCATCATATAACGCGCTGATCGACGCGCTGTCGGCCGACCTGTTCTGCGGAGACTCGAACGGCATAGTGTCCGCGGATGAGGCGCGCCTGTTCGCCCTGTACAAGTACAGGTCCTACAGGTATTTCGATTCCAGTCAGCGGATGATCGTGAACGATACCTGCTACTTCTTCGATAGGGACAGGATGAGCTACAATGCCGAAGATATGCTCGGCGCGCTCGAGAACATCGTTTCCGTTAGATACACGATTTCGGGTTCATTCTCGACAAGGACGAATTTGGGCTCGGAAGGACAGAAGGAGATCAAGATCCTGATGTGGTATGACTACAGGAGCTCGATTCGAACATATACCCATAACTGCCGTATCCAGCTTCCGGCCGGGTTTGGGCTCGTCGGGGTCAAGTCCTCTGCAAACGGTTCGGTATCTGGAGAATCGCTGATCTCGATAAACCCCGGTGGCCCGCTCGATAGGATCTACCCGCTCGATGCGTTTATCCTGCAGGTATCGACCTCTACGGCAGAACCGGAGAGCTGCACATTCATCGGAAGGGCTCTCCTGGCCGATAGCGAATCGCACGGAGGCATACTGATAACCATATTGGACAAGGACGGCGACACGCTCGAGTCGACCTTCACTGACGATGCGGGGAACTATTCCATGATAGGTCTTCCGTGCGAGGAGCTCGTCGTTAAGGCGACGAGAGCGGGATATCACCCTGCCGGTGCTATAGCGCGCCCGGATCGCACAGGATTGGTATCGGTACCTGACATACTCCTGCATCCTGCGACGATTATTAACTTCGTCGGCGGACTGAACTGCACGGTCATGGACGACGCGGGCAATCGTGTCAGGAATGCGACGATCATGTTGAGGTATCTAGAAAATTCGACCCTCATAGCCTCGATCGTCACCGACGAGAACGGAAGGTTTGAGATTCACGGGCTGACTCCGGGGGCTATAACGATAAACATAACCGCCGAAGGCTATCCTGCGTTCGGGTGCCTCGAGTTCGTGAACGGTCTGGAGACGATCGAGAAGACCTACGTGCTCACTTTGCCGACTGGCAGTATAACCGGCAGGATCCTAGATGACCAGGGGAACGCGCATGAGGGGATCGTTGTGAAGCTGTTCGATTCTGCAGGCAACCTGGTCATGACCACGACCACGGACGCCCAGGGATACTTCTCGTTCCAGCATGTTAAGGACGGGACGTATAATATATCGATATTCTGGCAGGACAAGGAGATCGGCAACGTGACGGACGTGGTCGTCTCCGGTGGTAACGTCACGGACATCGGGACCGTCTCAGTCCCTGCATCCGCGTTCGCCGCGCAGGTGGATATCGCGATATTCGTCATCGCTGCCGCAGCGATAATCGCGATAATCCTCGGGATACTCTGGTTCATGAGAAGACCTCCTGCGAAGAAAGAGCCCAGTAACGAACGCCGGGAGGCAAAAAAGGCCGACGTCGAAGAGAAGATCGAAAGCGAGCTGGAAGTGGAACCGAAGATCCAAAAGCCGAGGAAAGATTGACAAAAGAGAGGAAGGCCGAGCACGCCTTCCACTTTCCCTGTTCTTCCGGCCCGGCCGTCACCCCTCTGGCAGACGCGATGATAACAATTAAGAGCGCATTCGCTTTCCCAGTTGGCACATATCATGAATGCCGATGCGAGGAACGGGGCGATAGCGACCGCGAGTGCGGCGGTGCTCTGGGGGACATCCTTCCCCGCGACGAAATTGGCCCTGCCGTTCTTCGGGGATGCCCTGTTCTTCGGGGCCGTGAGGATTGCGTTCGCCGCCGTGTTGGCCGTCACGCTCCTGAGAATGCTGAAAAAACCTGACTGGGGGATGTTCCGGGACCCGCTCATCTGGGTCCTCGGATTCACGAACGCCCTGGGGATAGCGCTTCAGAATTACGGCCTGTGGTTCACGACCGCCTCCAAGACAGTATTGCTGGTCGATATTAACGTTGTGATAGTAGCTGCGCTGTCGTACTTCTTCCTGAAGGAGAGATTCGGCATCAGAAAGGCCGCGGCAGTCGTGTGCGGGATCGCGGGCGTGGTACTGCTCACCTATAACTCCGATATCGTCATCCGCCAGGAACAATTGCCCGGGGATATCCTCGTATTCCTCTCGGGGTGTTCATACGCTGTGTTCATCGTGACGACAAAGAAGGTCGTAGGCCGCATCGAGCCGTTCGATGCTTCCGTAGCAGCCATCACGACCTCCGCGATATTCATGATGATACCGTGCGCGGTTATGATATCCCTAGGCATGATGGACCCGAGGATAGATGCCGACGGGATCGCGCCGATGCTTTACCTCGGGTTGGTGTGCACGACAATGGCGTACTATTTCTGGGCGTACGGACTCAGGAGGCTGTCGGCCACCTCCTCGTCCGTGATCCTGCTGCTCGAGGTCGTCGCTGGGCTCCTGCTGTCGATCACCCTTCTCCGGGAAAGCCTGAGTGGGTTCGCGGTTCTCGGTGCGATATTCATAATCGCCGCGATCATACTCGTATCGTCGGATGAAAGACAGGTCGTTAACGAGATGAAAATCTCATGAGGACCCGGGGATATCCGCCATGCAGACAGTGTTGAGCCGAACGCCGAGGTTGTCGATATCACCAGATGATCCTGTGCGTTTTAGGCATGTTCTCGGTTTTTACGAACACGATTATGCTCATCAAAGATGTTGATCTGAGATGAGACAGGCAGGTCTCTATTAAGGAACTCTTTAACGCATCGCAAAGGGGAAAGGATCCCGAGGACAGGCCACCCTGGCCAGATGCCTAGCCAAGTAAGCAAAATCGAAAAGTAGGGAGAGGGATTACTGGACTTTGATGTCCTTCTCGCTCTCCCAGAGCCCATGAATGTTGCACATCGCCACGGCCAGCAGTTTCCCGCTCTTCTTCGTCGACATCGTGAAGACCGCCTGGTGATGCGTGTGCACAGGGCCTGCATCGGGCGCTTCGATGGCCTCCCCGTGAGCCATGAAGTCGACCCTGCCTATCTGATGGATGAACTTCTCCCCCTCGGCATGGAAATAGAGTGCGATCCAGGATATGTGATGCGCGACCGTGTTCGGGTGCGCGATCTCCTTCCCCACGCTCACCTTGACGTCGAACATCACATCCGCCTTGACGACGGAATCGCACTCTATCACGGGGACGTGTTTCTCGGTCTTCCAATCCGCCTTTCCAACACGTTCTCCGATCGGACTTATAAAAAAACCCCCCTTCACAAGCACCAAGGATTCAATCTGTAATGTTGTTAGCACTTCATTGGTATTATAAATTGCGATTGACACGGGGATCAAGCTCCCCGCAATCCGATGAGATACTTCAAGGGGTCTCCTTGCTTCTCATCTCCTGTATCGGAGGGCAAGGAACGCTGCCGTATGAGCAGAAAACGCAACAATCGCCCTCCTTAGGGGTCATGACGAAACCGCATCTCTTGCATTTGTATCGTATCAGGCACTGGTCGGTCGGCATTCTCTCGAGGGAGGAGTACCCGCATCTTGGACAGGTCAGCACGGATTCGAGCTTGATTGACACCACGCTCACCCTCTGCAGTAATATGCTTTGTCTCTGATGATCATATCCATTGAGCATATTAAGAACTCACGGTGAGTTATCTGATGACTCGAAATCCGTTCGATACGGGCTTTCGGTCAGAACATCTGATTGTGAGTTGTCTTCAGAATCTCTTTCCTTAAAGAAGAATTTCGAGATTTATGGAGGAATCGTTATGTTCGTTTCTTTCTAAACTCATCAAAACTGACGATATCTTCAATCGGTTTGCGGCTGCGCGCATGGATGAGGTAAGAGCACAATCAAAGTCTTTCCTCAGAATAAGAAATCGAAGCCTGATAGCCGGATTCGATATATATATATATATATGAAACACAATAGCGTATTTGGGACGGAGGACGGGAGGACAATGAGGCGAATTCCTGTCTTCTTTGGCATTCTTGCCATCTGTGGTCTTCTAATCTCACCAATGCTTTTTACTATTTCCGCGAGAGCTGCTGGTGGCAGTTCAGGAAGTAGTACGACTAATCATTGCGGCGCTGAGTATCTAGCCACTTGGAACGGCATATCTGGCAGAGTCAAGGCTTGTGATAATAGTGTAGGATATAAGGTAGAAAACGGAGTAGTTTTACCTTGGGATGTTTCGGATCAAATTAATGGATTTCTGAGTGATGATTACAAATCTTGGGCTCAGATTGGATATATCAAAGGATATAAATTGGATCCGAATGGAAACTTGCATTTATTTATCGAATGCTGGTTCCCAGCAACTCAAAAATATTGGTCGCCATATTTATCTGGCTCATATAACACATTATTACAAATAATTACACCGAATAGTTGGCATACTCTTGAAATACGATGTTGGCCTCAGAAAGGATATGATGCTGTTGTGTTCTCCATGGATGGAAAAATTATTAAAATATGTAATATTGGATCCAATTACCCCGTTTTAAGAAGGTTGCAAGGAGTATGTGAAATCAGTACAACTTCTGCAACGATGATGGGGGAGTGGCAATCAATGCAATATATACTCAGAACAGGAAGACAGGGCTCCACATATTTATATTATAATTGGCCATCATCTACACCATTTTATGATTACAATCCATATCCATACCCACCATATCATTGTGTGATTGACTCACAGAATTCATTTCATAATGTAGCAGGATGGTGATGACATTGAAAATTACTAAAAAAAGTATAATTGTGCCCTTCGTAATCATTAGTCTTTTTTCAATAGTGATTATTTTGGCCGCATCGACGCCCCAATTACCTCCGGCGAAAAGCACCTACGATCCTAGCTATGGTCTATTTCCTCATGGCTACTTGGATTCAGCATATGAAGGAATCCCTCTCACGCAGGGAGATATACAAAAACATATTCCAGTTGCATCGATAAATTTATTGCCATCCAATTATCAGTGCATAGCTCGTCTATACAATGCTACTCTCAATCAATATTACATCATTATATCCCCACAGCCACTCAGTGACTTCAAAATGAAAACAATCTATGAAAATGGCTGCATCGTTGTGCATATTTCAACATCAGTTGATGTTCTTAATCATGCAACACCAACAGAAGACGCCGCATTAAAGAAGTTTGTTAAAGACCTCGCGGAAGGGTCCAGCGTTGGCGAGATTTTCAGGGTTGGAACTGGTGAGCTGTTTGGTTATGGTTATATCGGTCACAGAACAGCATGGGGAGAACAAGGAATAACTTTAATTTTGAACAATGGAATTTTCATTTGGATCCAGGCATGTCTTCCGGAGGAATGGATAAGAGCCATGGCTAATAACTTATCAATATTGCCGCAAACATAAGGCATTCCTTCCGGTTTACATATCCAAGATTTCGAGAATAAACAGTTTATCGAACAATTTGACATATATAGGATTTTCATTAGAGATAACCTCAAACGAATCCTGATTGCTGGCACACGCCGGCTTCCCAATATTGATCCTCATGGATTCATTTCTCGAGAGGAGAAGATGGTCGATTCGAAACAACTGTCTGGCCGATATTTCTTTGTTTATCATTTATTGGGCGGGACATTAGATGTTGCTATAAAAAGGAGAAAACAGCAACGGTCCTCCCAGCACCTTGTAATAATAAGATTGCATTTATGAGTTTTTCCCCGAATCGCTTTCATTTGGCGAAGGATGCCAAATCATGTAGAATCGTTATGTTCGTTTCTTTCCGAACTCATCAAAACTGACGATATCTTCAATCTGTCTGCGGTTGCGCGCGCGGATGAGTTTGGACGCGATGTCGAACTTTTCTTTGGGATATCCAAGTGCCAGAAGCGCTACCACCGTGAAATTGTCCGGTACATTGAGGAGCGATTTCACAGAACCTTCATCGAAGCTCCCGACCCAGCAGGTCCCCAGGCCTTCGGCAGTGGCCATAAGGACCATGCTCTGGAGCGCGATCGTCGTATCGATGACGCACCATTTCGCTGACCGCTTCTTGTCCGCGCATCCGACGATCACGACGGGGGATTCCGAGAGGAACTTCGCGTACCTTCCTGCGGACAAGGCCTTCCGCTTCGCCGCATCTTTCACCACGATGAAGTGCCACGGCTGGAGGTTCATCGCGGAAGGGGACAGCCTGCCGGCTTCCAGTATCCTGTTAAGAATATCCTCTGGAATCTCCTTGCTCTCGTAAGATCGGATCGACCTGCGCGCTTGGATTGCTTCAAAGACTTCCATTCGGTCTCGCCTATGAGAATGCATAGTGAATTCGCATTATTGAGCGTTTCGAAAATGGATTGCATTAATCGTTCTAAGATAAGAATCTGATAGCTCGTTGATTGTCACTATCATCGGTTGTTCTCTGAGGATTAATCTACTGGCATGCTGTTGGAACGTGTCTTGCAAATCTCAGAAAGGAGTCGTAACCGAGATTATTGTCCCTCGGCCAGGTTGATCGCTATCTCTGCGAGAAGCGTGGAAAGGTCGCTGTCGGCCTGGCTTTTATGGTAGAGAGCATCGAGAGAACAGGCGGGTACTCCTCTGATATCCATTATCTCCTCAAGGCATGCCTTCGCCTTCTCCCTGAGGTTTAAGGTTCTTTCGATGCATACATTCGCCTGAGACGGATCTCATGGTAACGCGACAGAGGGTTGTAAAGGAATGACTCTGTTCGTGAGCGACGAGCTCCCTCTTCGAGTGAGAGCACAGAAAGGCAGTGTTTCCGATACTCCGCGGAAAGGTAATATCATGGATTGAAGTCGAGTCTACTGCCCTCTTACGGTGAGAGACATTATCATTATCTGAAGAAAAATAAATATATACAAGGGCTTGATTGGCCGAAAGTCAAATCGGTTCAGAGGAGGCATATGATTGAAATCCCCCGAGATTGACAGAAGTTTTTCCCCGCAGAATGTGAAGAGGAAATCTGCAATAGCTATTCTCATGGCGGTCGTGCTGGTATCATCATTAGTACTCGCGATCGCGACGACATTGACGGATTCGAACAAGAGCGGGTACGGAGAACCGGAAAAGAGGATCGAGATTACCTATACTGCGCACGATCCCATCGTTATCAATGGCAATTCAGGATTCACGAACGATAGTGGCGTCGTTTGGGGCAGCGGGACTGCGGAGGACCCGTACATAATAGAGAACTGGGAGATAGACGCCTTTTACGGACATGGCATCCTGATATCTAATGCGGACGTACATTTCATTGTGAGAAACTGCTTTATTTATCATGGCGAGACGAACTTTACCGGAATTTATCTGCTCAATTGCAAGAACGGAACGCTGCCGAACAACATCTGCTCGAACAATGCGTGCGGGATAACTATCGAACAATCCGAAGGGATCATTGTCAGCGGCAATGACTGCAGCTGGAATAATGTGAATGGCATATTGCTCTATTTCTCAAACATGAATTATCTTATGAATAACACCTTCTCGAACAACATACTAGAGGGGATATCCCTCTACTCATCACACAATAATACCATTCGGTCAAATATCTGCAGCTATAGCGATAATACGATCACCTTTGCTGTTTCCAACGACAACATCCTAGTCAACAATTCGTGCTCGAATGCCGATGTTGGGATTGACGTCAGAGACTCCTCCACGAATAACACGATCATAGGAAACAATTGCACCGCGTGCTCGGTCGCGGGCATACGCGTCTATGACTCTCGCGGCAACGTCATCGAGGGAAATGACTGCTCTGCAGAACGGACCGCGGGGATAACACTCTGGCGTGCCGTTGACAATATCGTCAGAAACAACACCTGCGAGAACGACGATTCAGGGATAAAGCTCATCCTAGGCTCTTATGGGAACAACGTTACCGGGAACACGTGCGTGAACAATTATATAGGGATCGAGGTCAGCGAGTGCCCGGATGGCAATCTGATAGCCAATAACACCTGCCGGTTTAACTCCTACAATGTTTACATCTCATATTCGAGTGCGACCTCGGTCATCAACAACGATTGCTCGAACTCAGGTGGCGTGGGCATCGGCATTTATCTCGAATATTCGAGCAGTAACGACATAAGGCTCAACAACTGCTCTGGCAATTCTGAGGGCATAGACATCTACTATACATCTAACAACAACACCGTCGCATATAACGATTGCATCTCGAACAGCATGACCGGCATATCTCTCCTGCAATCCAGTAATAACTCGATAATTGGCAATAACCTTTCTCTCAACGGCGAGGTGAGTCTCGGCGGAGGAGGAATATTCCTGATATCGTCGAGCAACAACACCGTGCGCGAGAACACCTGTTTCTCGAACATCTTTTACGGGATATATATCAGCTCATCGCTGGGGGCTGCGATGGACAACGTGATATACAACAACACGATCTCGCACAATCAGCGATACGGGGTCTACATAGATTATTCCGCGACTCATAACAGGATCTGCAACAATTCCTTCAGCTATAACAACGGCGCGAAGGATGCCTATGACCCCTCGCACGTCCAGGCGTACGATGACGGGACGGAGAACTTCTGGAACTCTTCAGGAGATCCGCACGGATTCGGGAATTACTGGAATGACTGGACCTCTCCAGATGGCAACATGGATGGCATAGTCGATTTCCCCTATGCGATAGACGGCTCAGCGGGAGCGATGGACTACTATCCGCTGACCCAGTTCCCCTACATACCTGAGTTCCCCTCGATAATCATCCCAATTGTGCTCACGCTGCTCGCGGTCGTTCTGATATCGAGCATCCGGAGAAATAAGTGACAATAGGACTCCTTGCGGAAAACCTTTCAAAGCAATCCCTAATGCGCCCAGCTGTTCCAATATTAACGAGAAGGAAGATTACCAGGAACTATTGGCGACAAGAGGGATATATCATTCTATCATCTTTATCCGGTAATCTCGCTCTTCGAGGCAGTACTCCTTTATACATAACCCCGATAGGAAGAATTTATCGGAGCGTTCTCTATCCTCGCTTCGATGGCTGAAACATCATCTGCAGGAATGAAAGTGAAAGATGCTCTCGAGGCAATCTCCTTCAGGGAATACAGGCCGACCGACCTGGAGAGGTGCCTGAGAATAACCGCAAGCACCTGGCCGGAAATCATGCTCGGCAGGCTTGATCTGGCCACTCTGGAATGGTACGGATGGCCGGCGACATGGAAAGAGGTCGCCTGCGTGTCCGACTCCGTCGTCGGTCTTCTCTGGGGAAAGATCTTCAGCGATGTCGGCTTCCTTGGCAGGCTTCGGGAGCGACTCGCTCATGCGACCGTCTATCTCAAGCTGCTCCTGGGCTTCTACGGAAAAATACCTCATCGGCTCTCGCTGGCTAAGAACGGCGTGATCGATGGCATGAGCATGGCGAAGAATTATCCCGAAGCCGATGCGGAGGTCCTGTACTTCGTGGTCGACCCGGCCTATCGCGGAAAAGGGATAGGAAAGAAACTGATGGATCGTTTTGTCGAGCACGCGAAGAGCAGGGGTGCGAAGAGGATATCCGTCTATACCGTCGACCCCGGGAGCGACCTTGGGTTCTATGAGAGATACGGGTTCAAGAGGTATAGCTCGTTCCGGGACAGGTTCATGAGCGCGATCGGAAACAGGGAAGTGAAGGGGATCATCTATGTGCTCGACCTTTGATTGCGCTCTCCTCAGATGTCAAACATCGTCACACTTGGATGATGGTCAGGGCGCATCATACTCGTAGGAACGAAGTTCGAACTGATTCATGTGAACGGGTTATCTGGCTATGTGACGCTTGAGTAAAAGATTCCGGATAAGAATTTCTGATAATTCTGTTATCGCGACATCATCCTTTATCCTGAGATATGGTCAACTTCAAATGAGTTTGCAGAACTTACAGGCGTGTGCTTAAGGACTCTTATTATCAATTGCGAGTTCGCTCAGCATCTATCGTCTCTGCAATCCTTCTTACTCTTTCTTCATCTGACGGGTGGAGGCCATCAAACAGTAGCCAATATAGGCGATATCCTATCGAATCATGTTTCTCTTTCGGCGCGAGCGCCTTCAACGTTCGGTCGACGATCTCCGAGGGCTTGCCGATGCCGTAGGAATCCCTCAATATCCTCGCGGCAAATGCATCGGCCTTGAACTCGTCTTCGTGGATGTATTTATCAAACACCTTGAGCGACGCGAGGAGGAGCCATATGTAGATCGGGAAAAGCCCCCGAAAATCCGCTGAATTATTTCACGCGGCAGAGTCGCGTTCCAGGTCACTAACAGCGTGCTTGATATTATTACAGCCATGTCTACTATTAGAATGAGGATACTGTACTGCTTTCCCCGGTGATGACCTTCCTCATGCAGTAAGGCGAACCGCAGAGAATCATCGTCGAGAGCATCGTACTTCCTGTTGTAGAAGATCGTTCTTCTGAACAGCACCCCGGCCTTGAAGTTCGCGACGAACGGGCTCCATCGGCATCTCTTCGATTTCCTGATGAACCCGTTTGAACGCAGTTCTTGAAATATTGCCTTAACGGTCATGAGTTGCCGTCCGTCTATTGAACATCGACTAGATTCTGATAGAACTGATAAGAACTTTGCCGAAGGAGATTCGGATGGGAGGATTGGATCGTCGAAAATTCCCCAAAGGGAATAGTCATTTGTGATTTTCTTGCTTCTTCAATTACTTTGTTGGCAATAAGAATCAAACCAAAAGCAAAGATGTTCTTTACATTGGCGAATGTCGCAAGAATGGGTCGATCCTCTTATCATTCATTCAGGATTTCTACACAGCACAGCTTACTCGCACACTCAAATATGGGGAATTTCTTTTATTCTCCTTATCAGATGGTCATGAATTGTGTATTGGTGTTGTTATTGACATTTCTTTATTTGCTCGATTACCAATTTAATAAGAGCTTCGGCGTCTCCTTTGGTGCTTTCGAAGCCAGAAGGATGACTTGTAAGATTTCTGAAGTTCCTGCATATATGGATAATAGCGCTTTGATCTTTTGATAGATTATGAGTATTCTCTAGTTGCTCTACAAGATTAGCGAAAGGAATCTTAGATGGATCCTTCTTCATTGTTTCTCTATAAATGTTGCGAACCAGTGATTCTAATGCGCATCCCGACATTACTATCGAGGCACGATATGCGCCAGCAGATAAACATCTGCATGACTCATCGAGATATCCTTTAGCGATAGGGTCAATGATAGATTCAATTTCCTTAACGATTTCATTTGAGATAAGGAATAAATCCTTTGCCGCTCTCTCAATTTCTTCATTTACATTTTTGAATTTTATTTTTAATGAGATTAGATTGCGATCTATAGGGGATCGGTTTTTCTCGTTTGCATATTTTTTCATATAAAATGCATGCTGATGCATTGATGATACTGAAGAAGATGGAATGCCTGCGTTAGATAGCTTTTCTTTGATAGCATTGGTAAGCTCGTAAATTCCTTCAGCATCATTTTGAAGGCTTTTCCAAGAGAAACTAGTATTTAGTGCATTTTCGAATTTCTTAATTTCAGATTCGAGATTGGTCATTAGCTCATTAAGCGTTCTGATAGCTACTTCATCTAGTGGGCAAATAGCTTTCTTTTTTACAATCTCGGTCATTTTATCAACTCTTTGTCAGGAAATAATGATTTTGATTTAATAGCTTCTCTCATATAAAACATACATGAAACTATTCGATAACTCCTGCATGCCATTATATGATGAACTGATAAAAAAATCGATTATAATATCTTAGAGCTATGTAGAAGTTATATGAAAAGCGACATTCTAGGTTAAAAGCTTGTTCGGGTAAAAGAATCAACCAAAATAGAATGAAAATTAGAAGAGGTTTGAAAGGACGAAGGCGAGCATTAGACTGCAATAATCTCTTTACAAGCAAGAGTTTAATACTGAAAACTTGGCAGCTTGTAATCTCTTTAGATCACGTAGAATTTCTGCGCGTGCAGTAAATTAAAATGGAAGAAATCTGCATGCAGAAAATAATGCGCAACGATCGTCTCTTCCTTCTCCGGATAGAACGATTCGGCTAGATGGTTTCTCATACCGTTCGTGAAAGAAGTTATCTATGACATACCACCAATCAGCGATTTCGCGGTGATTCTCTGAGGAAAGCTGAGGAGTCTCTTACGAATCTCGAAATCGGTGACATCGTCGAGGCGGAATGGCTCAACACGCACTCAACAGACAGGATCACACGCTCCCAAACAAAGGAAATCGAAGAGTTCTGGGCTAGATGTATAAGATTAAAAAAAAAGAGACCATATGATCATCCCTCAGGATAAAATTATGTAGTGAGCAGATATTAAAACAGAACGGTTGGGCTCAACACAAAGGCTATGTGAGAAAATGGGATGCAACGAACTAGGTATTGAGTTAAGTGAATTGAATCGCCCGCACTATGATATGATGTATCCAAATGGCAATTGCATAAAATCAATGAAGTGGGAAGCTCAAAGGAGATCTGGCGAAGCCCGCGAATACAGAACTCTTCTGTACAAGACAATCAACATTCTTAATAACCCATCTTCTCATTCACTCGTCTGGAGAGGATAGAATGGCAAACACGTTACCGCCTCTTATTGAGACTTGCAAGCCCCGCTGGGATATTCTCGCGGAAGACGTTATAATAGGTTCACTTGCTGTAGATCTCGATGTCATTTCTGGTGCAATAGCTGAGAAGTCGTTGTACGGAGACAGTAACACCTTTTTCGCGCTCACGTATCCCACCGCAGCTCTTCGCACCATCCCTCGGCTTATCTTCGAGAGAATCACCGGAAAGAACCCCCATGGCAAGGGTGTTTTTCTCCTCGGTACCGCTCTCGGAGGCGGAAAATCCCACGTGCTCGCGGCGCTATATCATCTGGCTCGGATCTCCGGAAAGGATATTCCTCCAATTGCGAAAGAAATGCTCGGCGATCTTTCGCTCCCGGAGATACGCGTGGTCATACTCACGCAGAACTCCGCTGCAGGTGGTACCAAGCCTCCAAAGACTCTCTGGGGGGAGATTGCAAAACAGCTCGACCAGATGAAGATAATGAAGGACTACGACGAACGGCTCCAGGCACCTTCGAAGGACGCGTTGCGCCAGCTACTTCAGGGAAAGCCTGTGCTCATTCTCATAGATGAAATGACAAGCTATCTCATAAGAGCCTCGGCAATACCTGTCGGCGAAAGCAGTCTTGCCGTTCAGACCCGTGCTTTCCTTCAGGATCTCGAAGAGGTTGTGGACCAGCTCCCGAACACCGCGCTTGTCATTTCCCAGCTTCCGGAGGAGTTCGAGCCTCAGCATTACAAAGAGATCGAGAGATATGCCAAAGGAAAGAGAGTGGCACGGGAGACCCTTGAGGAGCATGCGCGACATGAGGTCGGAGTAGCGGCGCAGCTACTCCTACGAAAGGCCGAGCCTGTAACACCTGTCAGAGACGATGACGAGCTCATGAACATCCTGCGCAGGCGCGTGTTCGAATCGATAGATGAGAAGGCTGCCGAAAAGGTCGCGGAAGAATACTTCGGATATTATTGCACTCCCGGAGTGAGGGCAGCAGTCCCCCAGAGCGCGTGCAACAGGGATTTCGAACAGAAATTGAAGCGGACATTCCCGTTCCATCCGAAGTTCATCTCGCTGCTGAGAGATAAGCTTGGCCAGGCTCCCAAGTTCATGCAGACAAGAGGCGCATTGCTGCTGACGATACACGCGGTCAGGCGCATCTATCGCGAGAGCCGGAAGGAGGCCATGATCCATCCTTTCCATATAGATCCTCGGGACATCGAGATACGCGAGGAGCTCTCGAAACGCGTGTTCGATGATACCAAGCTTGACAACGCGATGGTGACGGAATTCGTAGACGGCCCGGATGCGCGTTCCCGGGCAGGGATTATCGATGACACGTTCGGCTCCGAACTCGGCACCAGGCTTGCAACATCGATTCTTATCGAGAGCGCGCTCATAACCCATCGCGGCCCGCAGGACCCATTAGTCGGTGCTGCCGAGAGCGAGATCTATCTCGATTCCCTTGTTCCCGGAGATGATGAGACGCGTGCCCGGCAGGCGCTGATGGACGGCATACTTGAGAGGTCGTATCACATAGAGAAGGTGCGTGACAAGCTCGTATTCAGGGGAGAGGTGAACCTCAACAGATATATCGACGATAAGGCCCAGCACATTTCCGATTTCGAGGTCGAGAAAGCCATCAGGGTAAAGCTCGACACGCAGGTGCTCAAGGGCTCATCGATATTTGATAAGATTATCTGTGAGGCGACCACGCCCGAGGATATCGAGGACCGCCAGAAGCTCCGGCTGATTGTCCTACCACCGACGGACCCGTGGTGGCATTCCGCCGACGATGCGAAACCGTGCAGGGAGCTCCTGAGGCTCTATGAGAAGAAAAGCCAGTCGGGCGAGCCGCGCCAGTACAAGAACTCGCTCATATTCCTCGTTCCGGTGAGCTCCGAGAAGGAGCAGCTGTACAGCACCATCAGACGCTGGCTGGCCATCAGGACCATCAAGGAGGACGAGGGGATAATGAGCAGCCTGACCGAGGAGCAGAAGAAGAAGCTCGAAGAGGATCGCACAAAATCCGAGGGGCTTTCGATTCTCCGCATCGGAAGGTCGTATGGGCTCATGTTCTATCCCGGTGCGGAGGGGAGCTATAGGACGCCTGTGCTCCGGCCGAAGCGGATCAGCCCTAGCGAGCGTGACCTCGGATTGGACCCTGATACCTGGAAAACCGGGGATAGCCGTATGATGCGCTTGCTGACCGAAATGCTGAGAGGCGAGGAGAAGCTCCGGGAGGAATCCCCGTTCAGCCCAGACTGGATAGCCTCAAGGATATTCAGGGCAGATGCCGGTGCTGAGACGAAAAAGGATTCTCTGAAGTTTCACGAGATCGAGGCGGCGTTCTATGAGGACACCTCCTTGCCTTTCCTCTATCCGAGGGAGCTGATAAGAAGGAGCATCGAAGAAGGGGTGAAGGCCGGTAGCTTTGCTGTCCTGAGCGGTGAGAAGCTATACACCCCGGAGCTCTACTCCGAGAAACGCGAGCTGCCAACAGTACACGAAGATAGCGAGGTCGTGCTTCATGACAGCGATAGATACCAGGAGCTGCTCGAGCAATATCACGACCTGTGCGGGTTCCCGCATGCCAAATGCAAGTGCAAGAGCGTGCAGAAACCGACCGCAGCTCCGGTCGCACCCGAGATCTGCCCTAGCTGCGGCAGGCCGAAGGATGAATGCTCGTGCGAGATTGTCCACAAGGGTATCATGCTCAAGGACGTCTCTGGCGTTTTGACGGACGAGCTCCGGAAGCGAAAGCTGAAGGCGCGCGAGCTGTTCCTCGAAGCCTCCAAGCCGCTAGATGTCGGCCTGATGCTGAAGATGCATACCATGTTCGGAGGAGCACAGGCGAGCGCCGAGATAGTCGAGATAAGAGTGAATGTGCGTACTCAGGACAAGGATGGAAAACCACAGGAGGTCTCATTGACCGGGAACAAGCCGAGCGCGTTCTGGGCACTGATAAAGGGCTCTGTGGACTCGCTCCTCTCCCAGATCTCCTCCGGGAAGGCCTCGGGTGATGCTCATATAACGCTCGCCATACGTATGAAAGCGCCTGCAGACTACAGGCAGGCGGAGGAGATACTAAGGCCGCTCAACATCCCCGGCAGCGAGACCGTAAAGGTGGACCTCAAGGTCCGACCAGAGGTGGGACCTTGAGCAGCAGGAGAATCAAAAAGGCGAGGAAGGTGTCGCATCACGCAGAGGTCTGGGAGGTCGCCCCTATCAGGATACAGAGCGCCTCCGGCTGGAGTCTTTGCCAGAGAGCCCCGACAGGGCGATCGGCCGTCGATGAGAAGCCGAAGGAGCTGGCACGGATTACTGGCTGGCGCTCCGATATCGCGCTATCCCTTCTCGTCGATTGCGTTCGCCGTGCCGGATATGATCCCGAATCGATAGCCGCACGAGTCCGTCCTTATCTTCTGCCCGAGATCGAGGCGTACAGGCTCGCGCTCGCCTTCAGGCTCTGCAGGCGGACCGATTCCCCGCGCCAGGCGGAGCGGATCATCCGGGCTCTGCGGAAGTTCGAGGATGACGAGGCGTATCTCTGGTATTCCTATCTGTTACGTGCCGGTAGGAACGGCGGTGAGTCAAAGCTTGCTATGTCATTGGCAAATCTTGGAGAGGTCATAGGATGACGAATACGCAGGATTTCCCTAAGGTGTTCTTCGAAGGAGAGGCAGTCCCGACAGAAGCGGTAGGTGTGGAGTGCAGACGAGAACGTGGAGCGAGCAGCGCGTTACCGCCTTTGAACTTCCTCCACGTCTGGTGGGCGAGGCGCCCGCTTGCCGCCTCGCGGTTCGCCATCGTTGGCAGCCTGGTAGGCCCTGATTGGACTCCGGAGGATGTGCTTGAGCTGCTCGGGGTGCCGAGAGGAAAAGACCCAGCAAAACTCAGGGCAATACTCGACGCTGCGCATGCCCGAGGAGAACGTCCCAAAGAAGCTTACGGATATCCGAGGGCTTTCACTAATCCGATTCAGGAACGTATTCTCAATCGATTCTACCAGAGTTGCAATAATCTTTGGGGCACGCAGCGCCCTACGATCCTTGACATGTTCTCAGGCGGTGGAAGCATCCCATTTGAAGCAATTCGACTGGGTCTCCCGACAATCAGCCTCGAATTGAATCCTGTTGCATGTATCTCCCAGATCGCAACAGTAATCTACCCAAGAGAGTTTGGACCCGGGTTTTCTGAGGAAATCAAGAATGTCGGGTATAACATAGCAGATTCAATTGAGAAACGTTTGGGCAAATTTTTCCCCCGCAAAGAAGGTGAGGAATTCAATGATTACATCTGGGTGCGCTCCGTCCGTTGTCAGAAATGCGGGCTTGATGCACCTCTTACCCCTAATTGGTGGCTTGATCGCGAGGGAAAAGTTTGCTTCCGGGCTAAACCAGGCGATGGAAACACTCCCGAGTATGAAATCATAAAGGCAGGGAAGAATGGATTCGATCCGGATGAGGGGAGTGTTGCACGGGGCGTGGGCACATGTATCCGGTGTAAGAGTGTAATTCCCGAGGATTATATCAAACAGGAAGCGCAGGCTGGTAGGATGGGGCATCAACTAGCCGCAATCATGTTCAAACAAAAAGGCAAAAGCGGTCGTCAATTCCGCCTTCCAACAGAAGATGATCTCAAGGCGTACGAGGCTGCGAAGAAAGAGCTTGCGAGAAGATGGGAGGAATGGGAAAGGAAAGGATTGATCCCGATTGAAGAATATCCACAGATTTCAAATGACCCACGACCATTCCTTTTCGGATTACGCCGCTGGTGCGACTTTTTCAATCCTCGTCAGTTGCTTGTGCATCTGACGACTCTTGAAGAAATTCTGAATTACGATTACAGCAAACTTCCGGAAGAAAAGCAAAAGGCGCTTCGCGTGTACTTGGCATTGATCCTTGACAAGTGTTTGGATTATAATTCTGCATTGAACATATATGACACATCACGGATTATTATTAAACATGTGTTTTCGAGACATGATTTTTCGTTCAGCTGGAGCTATGGCGAAATTGATGGTGCTGGGCAACTTTTTCGGTGGGGGCTCGATCAAATCGTGGATGCATATCGTGACATAGCAGAACTCCTCCGAGGGGCTAGTGGTTCCGTAGATCTGCGCGCAGGCGATGCAAGAAATCTTTCTTGGATTCCTTCAGAAAGTGTAGATGCTGTAATAACAGATCCGCCGTATTATGCGAATGTCATGTACTCGGAGCTTTCTGATTTCTTTTACGTCTGGCTCAAGCGATCAATTGGAGATCTCTTCCCCACATGGTTCAGCTCGCCCCTGACAGATAAGGACGCCGAAGCTGTCGCCAATGTCGCTCGATTCAAGGGGCTCGCTAACAAGAGAGGAAATGCCGAAGAGCTCGCTCGGAAGGATTATGAGCTCAAGATGACTCAGGCATGGGAAGAGGCAAGACGCGTTCTCAAGCCCGGTGGCGTTCTTACAATCATGTTCAACCACAAAGAGCTCGAAGCATGGGATGCATTGGCTCAAAGCATCGTTCAGGCAGGGTTCACAATAACCGCATCTCATGCAGTCTCCACGGAAAGCGAGCACAGCCTGCACATCCGCGAGAAACAGGCTGTGCAGCGTACCATCTTCCTCGTAGCCCGAAAGCTACCGCGTGCAGGGGCCTCATGGTGGGAGGATGTGCGAAGGGAGCTGCGGCAGGAAGTACGCAAGAAGCTCCAGGGGATCAGAAAAGCCGCACCGAACGCGAGCAGAATCGATCTATTGATGTCCGCCTATGGCGAGGGTCTCCGGGTCGTGAGCAGCCATTGGCCAGTCAGAGATGCCAAGGGGGATTCAATACCGTTGAAGAGAGCGTTAGAGGAGGCCCGGGCGGCTCTTCAGGAATGGTATTTCGAAGACCGGATCGGGCGCACCCCTGCGTTTGACCCTGCGACCAAGATCGTCCTGTACGCCCTGGAGGGCTACGGCACAAGAGAGGCTAACTTCGATGATGTTCTCAATTATGGACGTGTGCTCGGTGTGGATGTTGAGGAGCTATATCAGGGACATATCGCCGAGCGTAAAGGAAGCAAGGTGCTCATCCTCGCGCCAGAAGAGAGGATAAAGAAGACCAACAGAATCGACCCGGAACGCGAGGAGTACGTATCGGTCTGGGACAAGGTACAGGCGGCTGCCCTGCAGTTCGCCAGGGTCGACTCGAAGGATTATCGCAGGTGGCTCAATAACCGCGGATTACTTGCCGATGATGCATTCCTCGATGCATGCAGGTTCCTGTCTCGAGAGGGGCCGGAGGAGCTAATCGAGACGAGAATGGCAAGGAACACTTTGGGTACGCCGAGCGATTTCGTTCCGAAAACCGGCCAGACCAAGCTGGAAGATCACTAACGAAAGTGAAATCATATGCCGTGCTTCGCAAATGAGGACATCGCAAGGGTTTATCACTCACCGAAGGATGACCTGATCAGCAGCCTCATCACACCTCTCCTTCGCAGTTCCGTTCGAATCAGAAGATCGACAGGCGATGTGCAAAGCACTGCACTGATGCTATATCATGAGGCACTCGCGGAGTTCCTAGAACGAAACCCGGTGAAAGGAGCAATCAGATGGCTCACGAGTAATCGTGTTTCGAAAAGGGATCTTAACGCGCTTCGGAATCGCGAAGCGTATCTGCTGAATGACGTTATCCAGAGCCTTCGGACAGGTCCTCCGAAGGATCGGGAGGGTGACAATAATTGGGGGCCGAGAATTATCGCAACCATGATTGAAAAGGGGTTTCTCGAGTGGAAGGTCGTTTTGCCAGACACGAAGGGGATGTATCACGAGAAAGCCGCACTTTTCGATGACCCCTGCGGCCACACCGTCCTATTATCCGGTAGCTGGAATGAGACCCTTGCGGGCTATTGTCTGAACAGCGAGCGGATCGATGTCCATAAGAGCTTCGAAGAGCCGGACAGATGCGACGAAGGGTCGATGTGGTTCGAGAAAGTCTGGAACGAAGAAATCCCGGAGCTAACTGTGATGCACATAGATGATGCAATCTCGCGAGAGATGCTGATAGAGGTGGAGAATGAACCTCCGTCAATACCGAAAAAGAGGCCATCGAGACCGGAGCTATGGACCCCTGAGCTCATGTTTCTGGCGATTCAGGATAAACTCTTGCCCGATCTCAGGGACCCCTACGTCGGCACACTGGTCGATCCTCTGCCGCATCAGTCATACATCCACGGACGGGTCTTATCACGGCAGCCACCGAGATTCCTGCTGGCAGACGAGGTCGGGCTCGGAAAGACGATAGAGGCGGGCATGATCGTCTCTACAATGGTTGCCACTGGGCATGCGAGAAGGATCCTCATACTCGCGCCGAAGAATGTCATCGACCAGTGGCATGAGGAGCTGTGGGAGAAGTTCCAGCTTACCTCCTGGAAGTACGAGAATGGCTACTGGTACGATAGCTACTCCAGGAAGCAAATCGTGACAGGCGAAGGAATATTCGATCGTCTCCCGGAACAGGAACCGAAGATACTGCTCGTAAGCCGCTCGCTGGCCATGCGAAGCGAAAGACTGGATGAGCTCAAGAGGCTGTCATGGGACATCGTCATCCTCGATGAGGCACACAAGGCGAGAAGCCGGAAGGAGGGTATACGATATCGACGCAACAATTTGCTCATCGCACTCGAGACACTCTCGGAAAAAACGGATTCGCTCCTGCTGTTGACCGCCACTCCGGTACAGCTGGAACTGCATGAGTTGTATGACCTCCTGCGACCTCTGGGATTGCCAGAGAAATGGGACAGAGAATCGTTCCGTAACTTCATCAACCTCATAAGCGGCGAGGGGGACTCAGACTGGCATCTGCTGTTCGACCTCGCTGCCGAGAGCGAGCGATTCTATAAGGAGCGATTCGGCCTGTCAGAGATAGAGTTTGATAAGGATCTCAAAGCGGGGATAGAGTTTTTCGAGGATCTTCCCCCAGAGTATGACCGGGAAGCGACATTTGCAAAACTTCTGGGCATAGTGAGGTTACGTGCATATCACAGGATCGTCGAATTATCCAAGCCGGAGCAGAGATTGCTCAAAATCGCCCTTTACCGGATGAGCCCGATTTACCAGCTGACATGCCGTACCACCCGAAATCTCCTGAGAAGATATCACGAAATGGGGGTGATTCGAGAGCGTATACCGCAAAGAAAACTTGATGAGCCCATACTTGTCGAATTTGAACAGAATGAGAAAGAGCTGTACGAGTTCATCAGGGAAGGCTATCTGAAGCCGTTCTACGAAGCCTATTCCAGGGCGGGAATTTCCAGGAACAATGTCGGGTTCGTACTTTCGATATATGCAAAACGTGCGGCATCCAGCTGGTTCGGGCTTAAGAAAAGCATTGAGCGCAGGCTCGAACGCGTCAGGCGAGCGTTGGAGAGATGGGACACGGATGGCGTCAGAGAGCTCTTCGGAAGAACCGCCGTCCAGGACCTCGCAAGCGAGGGCGCGACAGAGGCCGAAAGGGATACGGAGCTCGAGGGAGCCGAGGAGATTGAAGAAAAGCCGATCAAGAAGGTAACCAATCTCGAGGAGATTCGTAATATCGCAGAAAAGGAAAGAAATGTGCTTGAGGAGCTCGTTCAGCGGCTCGAGGAGCTCCTCACACACGGTACAGATTCGAAGAAAAACCGTGTCATAGAGGATATCCTGAAAATCGTTCAACGCAGGAGAGGGTTGATCATTTTCAGTCAGTTCAAGGATACAATAGATGACCTCGCCGATAGCCTCATACCGGAATACGGTTCCGCACTTGCGAAATATCATGGGAATGGCGGGGAAGTATGGAACGGGAGTGGCTGGGACTCGGTCGATAAGAGTACTGTCGAGACGATGGTGAAATCGAATAGAATAAGGGTCCTCGTTGCGACAGATGCCGCCTCAGAGGGACTGAATCTTCAGGCGTTCGATGCTCTCATGAATTACGATCTCCCCTGGAATCCGATGAGGATCGAGCAGCGAATCGGCAGGATAGACAGACTTAACCAGCAGTCCGAGGATGTGTCGATATACGTTGTCATCCCCCGAAATACCGTCGAAGAGGAGGTATATTCCAGATGCGTGGAACGCATCGGCCTGTTCAAGAAATCGCTGGGGCCCCTCCAGCCAATCCTGATTGAGGATTTCGTATCGCGGGCTATCTTAGAGGGCGAGGATATAGGGACAGCGATTGATAGGGCGATAGATGAATGGTCCACAGCAAGAAAACATACTGAGCTTGTGGAACAGGCTCTCGCATCGGTTATACCTGCGGATAAATGGAATATGAGCCGCGATATAGAAGAGAGCGCGTTGCAACAGTTGCTGCTCAAGCTCGGATACGAACCGAAGGGGCAGGTGTGGGTTCGCGATGGCGATAAGATATCACTTCGTAGATCGATAGAGGGAGCCGAGATTCTATCCGCAGCTGCATCGAACAGGAAATTCCAGGAGCTCATTGCGGAGCTTGGAGAAATCCCCCGAGAGCTGCGGGTGGATAATGCGGTTTATAAACTGGTTTCGGGCGGCGGATCGTTAGCACTCGTCGTAAAGCCGTCCGAAAACGATGGCTGGTATTTCGTGCGTGATCTGACGCATCTTGATGGCAGTGGCGAGAAGCAGATAGGAGTTACAGAACAGGACGTCAAACATGAACTTGAGCGACTCGCAACTCAGAGAAGGGAGAGAACAAAACAGGTGAAAAGCCTGCAACGGTTCAATCGACTTGACTCGTGGAAGGAAGATGTGAAACACAGCGTCTTGGGTCCACTAATTCGACATTTCTCTGGCGACTATCAAGCTGCAGCAAAAGAGATCGCTCATAGAGAGACTTTGTCGGAATTGATGAAAATATACATGGGCGTAAATCGAGAGGTCAACGTTGAGGAGATTGCAAATTTCCTATCGTACATAAAGGTGGAACCTCGCGGACCGAAAAGGAACTTTGGACTGATAATAGCCGAGGCGGAAAAACTTCTGAAGAAAAAGCCGTAATTTTGTCTTGACTAATTGCCTTCATTTGCTAAAATTAAATACAGATGAAGAGCGCTAAAAGCCAAACATGCAATATTTTGGAAAATTGAATATTAATAGCAAGAATAGGATAGCAACACGCATATTATCTAGGCATTAAATCGCCAAACAGTACTCAATTTAAATGCCTAATTAGATTAATTTAAATGCAAAACAATGCAATGGGAATCACGTGATTGACGAGCTTGACTTGATTTTAAGAGAAATATGCAAGCATGGGCTTGAAATGCACCATACGAACTCTACAGAGAATCAACAGCTCGCTAAAGAATTCTTGAAATTAAGTAAAGATGACCTTCGCGCTTGCTCGCTGCTATACAGGGAAGGATTGTTCGCGCTTGCAACTTATCACCTTCAACAGAGCGTAGAAAAAGCAACAAAGGCGTATATGCTCGCGATTGGCGTTGCGACCGTTAATGAAGTCAGAAAGATCGGCCACGACTCGCTAAAGGGTCACATGCTATATGCGAGAAAACTTGCATGGGTCATTTCAAGGCTAAGTAAATTTGACTCGAGCATCAATGTTGATCTTGCGGAGATTGACAAAATCCGAAAAAAAAACGCCTTGAAATTACAAGATTGGATGCATCCGAAATAAATAAAGTCATATCTAAGGCTGATGCGGTAAGCAAGTCGATAGAAATTAAATTACCACAGATTACAAGAATAACACAGGAAATTGTCATTAATTCTTTGGTCGGCGGAAAACAAGGATCTGCACAATCTAAAGAAGATGTTGTAAATATACGTCAAATAATAGAACGCATCATTTCACTCATGAAAATCCTCCCATTCCTTTTCGTAGCATCAGCTATTACATTCCCTCATGCGGAATTCACGCGGTATCCTGACGGAGTAATCAAACCGTGGGAATATGGGATGTCAATGGGAATTATTGTTCTGATGCCCGAAATGATTCGGCGAATGGATGAAACTTTTACAGCCTTGGAAAAGGTGGAAATGGATTTAGAAATGCTGTCGAAGCGAAATCATGAGAATCGGTCTGCTTCTTCCTAATTAATTATTTATTGGCTGGGAAAACAAAATCTGCCACTATTGCCTATTTAGTCTAATATGAATTATTCATTTCGAAGAAAAGATTGATTTCAAAGGTCTAGTCTAAAAGAGGAGGGGCCCTCAAATTTAATCTTAATGATATGATCTATAGTCATCTTCAATCTCTCAGCTCTTTTTGAGCGGCTTCAAAATTGGTGACAAGATTACTGAGTTCGACGCTCTTCTTAATAAGGTGTCCTTTCGATTCTACCTGTCATTGCAGGCGAGCAGATTCCTTTTAAATTCAATTCTGTCCTACTTCCAAAAGGAGGAAACGAATATACGATTAGGAATTACAGTGTTCCTTGCAATCCATCAATCTGTTGTGCAATAATATTTACAATCTCGCTATCCAGACTCTCAATTCGACGCTTCACTTCCCTAAAGCTGTCAAACCAGGGTGAGCCTGACTGGGTGTTGCGAACAGCTGGTATTAAGTGATAGTGAAATGAACCGGAACCGGTAACTGCAATTTGAGTGGAAATATCCTTTCCGAGATTTGCGAGGTTATTCCTATAGAGAGCAATAGCGTCATCTTCGGATGAATTCTGATCCAAGCATTCACTTCCTGGTCCAATGAAATCCTTTATAGTATTCCATGTCGCTTTGTCTTTCCGACCCAACACTCGGGGTAGGCCAGCAGACGGGAACAATATTATCAAATCGGAATTAGGAAAATTATTCACAAAATACTCAAGCGATGACCATTTGAGCTGAAAACCCTCTGGATCAACAAATACCAAGCAATGGTCGATATCTTTTTCAGATAAGATATCAGGAGCTCTTCTCGCAAGATTGTTCGCATCTTCTCGAATTGCATCAGCCATTTCCATTCTGAATGAATAGGAAGGGATTGAAGCATAGCATTCGAGGCGTCGCTTCAACGCGTGTATGTACTCAGTATTCGTATCACCATATAGATGAAAATCAAATCCTTTCTTTGTTTTATAATGTTCGATCGGTATTATTGCGGAACCTGGAACAGGTACCTTTCTATCTCCGATGAGATTCAACCCAGGGCCACAAAATAGATCAACATATGCTATCCGATTATTCTTGCCCAGAATGTTAATGTAGGTTGGCAAGTAATAATTCAAGCAGATGAGCTTTAGGCCAGTCCAATATCCCTTGTCATAAGTATAAAGAGGCATACTTGCTTGTAATTGGGTATCGAATTGACGTACCTTCTTTCCTATCTCCATCAGAATCCTGAGGTGCTTTTCAAGCCAGTCCCGATCAGATTTGTACTGCCGCGGCATTTTCCATCTCCTCTATTCGAGTTCGTATTATTTCTTACAGAAGCCCCTGCGACAAAATTATCCCGCTGTTCAAGAGTTTTCTCTTTAGAATGTTCGGACCACCAAACAAGTTTCAATCCTGCCTTGTTCATTATTTGTTTAAGCAAAGCTCCTGCATAACCATCAAAATCATTCATTCTGTGAATAGGCTCTCCCAGTGTCTCCTCCAATAGTTGGTAGTTATTGCCCCGAAGATGCAGACTCTCGGCAAAGATGTGGTTGGGTTTCACTTCGGATAGTAATTCGGTCAGATTTATCAAATCACTTTCAATATCTGGTCGAATGTTGAGGCGTGGAAAAATGGGAGCAATAATGACACCAATATCAATGCCAAGATCTTTGGCCTTTTTTAGGACCTCTATTCTTCTTTCCACTGATGGCACTCGCGGTTCAATCAATTGACTGAGTTTCTTGTTACTTGTCGCAATTGAGACTTGTATGCGAATCTGATCCTTAAACTCCGAGAGCAACTTGAAATCTCTCATAATATTATGGGATCGGGTTTGAATACAGAATCTGACGCCTTCCTGAAGTGCAACTTCAAGTATCTCTTTTGTTGCATCCTTGAGTTCGCAGAGATAGGGATCATGGGTTGAGGAGAGCATTACTTCTTTGTCCTTCCATCTTGACCAAGGGGTTTGCTTTATTACTTCCTCCAAATTGCTTGGCATTAAGAAATAATCTCCCCATTTCCTACGGACTATTTCTCCATAGCGGGATACCCCGAATCTCTTGTGAATGGAATCGACGTAGCAGAACGGGCAACCATGAGTGCATCCAATAGCATAATTCAGGCACCATCCTTCGGATAGGTTTTTTCCTATTCCTCCCAACTCTAAAGTTGTCAATCGAGAAGGTCGAATCAATGGAGCACTGACATGATATGAACCAATTATTATTGTTCCATTTTTCTTATTTCTACTACTTACCATCTTCATTTCCCCGGAATCGAAATCCTCAATGGTCATTGTGGGATTGCTAAGCACATCATTTACTTTTCCGTTGTGCTCTCTGAGTGATGTCGGCACAGCTAGAGCCATAAGCATTCTCCTCCAAACAGGATATCTCAATTGAAATATGAACCAAATCGAAACAGGTCAGCGAAAGTGCTCAAAGATAAGAGTAAATTCTTGTTTCTTGCTCGTGTTTTCCAATCAGAAGAGCTTTCATTACCACTAATCTGGCATTTCGCACAAATCATCGGTTTGATAGAATAGTGCTCCCGTCGGGATTTGGACCCGAGTCCCGAGCTCGAGAGGCTCGGATGATTGGCCGGACTACACTACGGGAGCATGGTCCTGATGGCCTGCGTTAGTGTATCTAGAGCATATATTTATTGATATCCTCAGAAACATAGATCCGATAAGAACAGCCAGTGACTGCAATATCCGCCCTTGAAAAGGCGTATTCCATCGACGATCAATACTCGCGCCAATCGAACCCGGGGGTCTTCAGCCCGACCTTCGGTATCAGCGGCAGGCGCCTCTTGTGCACCGATTTCCTGATCATCCCCTGTACCTTGCTCACCGTCTCGATATCGCAGCCGACCTCCTTCGCTATCCGTTCCGGAGATAAGCCGGTCTCGAGCCCGAACAGTACCTGGTCGAGGATGTCGTATGTGATGCCTATCTCCCCCTCATCCGTCTGACCCTCCCAAAGGCCCGCGGACGGCGGCTTCTCGAGTATCTCTTTTGGAATTCCGAGGCGTCTTGCCAGTTCCCGCACCTGTGTCTTGTACAGGTCGCCTATCGGCATATAGTCCGCCCCGCCGTCCCCGTACTTCGTGAAGTAGCCAATCATTATCTCCGTCTTGTTCCCGCACCCCATCACGAGCCTGTTCGTCGAGTTGGCGATATGATACAGCACTATCATCCTGCATCTCGCCTTCACGTTCGCATCGCTGAGCCTATCGCCCTTCTTCGGAGAGGACTTCAGGATTGCCTGGACCGCTTCCGTGATATCGACGACCACATGTTCTATCCCGAGCGATTTAGCTATCATAAGACCGTGGTCGAGGTCCTGCGGATTCGACCCTTTCTCTGGCATCATCACGCCCATCACCTTCTCCTTCCCGAGCGCCCTGACGCAAAGATGCGCCACCACAGCAGAATCTATCCCGCCGCTGATGCCGAGAACAACCCCCGAGGCCCCTGCCTCCTCGACCTTCATCCGGATGAACTTCTCGATTATCTCCTGAGCATCCTCTCTGAGCTTCGCGACCAACATCGAGTTCCCGGTAATGCGGTGCCGGGATAAACCAATTGCTCATCCTTCGCGAAGGCGAAACGATTAACCGGTGATAGGTAATCCACATACGCGTGAACTGATGAAGGTCCTACTGGCGCAGTGCTCAGCGGTTGTCGGGGACGTCGACAAGAACCTGGCAAAGCTGGAATCGGTCTTCTCGAAGAGCGATGCTGACCTTGCGATATTCCCCGAGCTTTTCCTGTCCGGGTACATCCCCCGGGACAGCCTCGCAACGTTGGCAGAGCCGATCGACGGCCCGACGGTCTCAAGGCTCGTCGACCTGTGCAGGGACTCAGGGAAGGCGTTGATCACTGGCATACCGCTGCGCCACCCGAGCGTGACCGGGCAGATAACGAACTCCGCAATCGCGATCGACAAGCACGGCAAGATAGGCAGGTACGACAAGTCGTACCTACCGACCTTCGGCCCGTTCGAGGAGAACCTGTACTTCACCCCTGGCGGCTCGAAGCTACTGATGGACATCTCGGGCATCAAGATAGGCGTCGTGATATGCTACGACCTCTTCTTCCCGGAGCTAACAAGACTTCTCGCGCTTCAGGGAGCGGACATGATAGTCTGCATCTCCGCCTCCCCGACCGCGACCGTGATCAACTTCAAGAGGCTGATACCTGCCAGGGCCATCGAGAACGCAACTTATCTCGCGTACGTGAACCTGGTCGGAGGACATCTCGACCTGGTATTCGGCGGCGAGAGCAGGGCGGTCGACCCAAGAGGAGAGCTTCTCGCGGAGGCGAGGCCTCTGGAAGAAGAGCTCGTGTATTGCGACATAGACCTCTCGAAGCTCGAGCTCGCCAGAAGGCTGCGGCCGACCTTGAGGGATTGCCGGAGAGAGGTGTTCGAGGCGATCCTGGACCTGAAGAAGTTCGAATGATTCCTGAACGGCTCATTCGTTCTTTAGATGCCTCTGGATATCTCTTTCCGTAGTTTTGTCCTTCGCGCGTATCTTCTCGAGCTTCTTAATCAGCCAGTCGTTATCGACACCTTTTACCAGGTCCACTCGGGGAACGTACGGTTTTATGTCCAGCACAGGCGTGCCGTCAAATATGTCTAGCCCCTTGAGCTTGAGGAACCTGCCCTCTCGCGAAAGCAGGCGAACGGTCGAGCAGCCGATATGGTTCGGCCTGGACGGGGACCGAGTGCCGAATATTCCGCGCTCCTCCTCTTCCATTAGCGGAATCGTCCTGAGCTTCGTAGCCTTCCACCTGTGCATGTAAAAAACGATGAACAGATGGCTGAAACCTTCTATCCCATCCAGGCCATCCTCGAACTCCTCGAACACCTCTATCTCGCCCTCGATATCGGACGTGAACGACTGGAAGGGTAGCTCCTTCGAGTCCTCGGTGAGGGGCGAGTGGACGATCCCTATAGGGGTCAGGACGATCTTTCCGGACTTCGATATGTAATCGATTTTCCCAAAGTTGCCCCGGTCTGTCATGACTCCTGATTATTCCGACATGTAGATAAAGCGATTCTCTGAAAATCCCGCCGAACGACAACAAGAATATTACCATGTGACGGTATATTGCGATGAGAGGGTGGGAGAGATGATAATTGCCGAGCTAAGTGTGGTCCCGATAGGCTCGGGCGTCAGCGTGAGCAAGTACGTACGGGTCGCGATAAAGGCGCTCGAGGGCAGGGGCGTGAGGGTCATACCCGGTCCGATGTCGACCGTCCTGGAATGTAAGGACATCGACCTCCTTTTCAAGGCCGTCAAGCTCGCACACAGGGCCGTCCTGGCGGCAGGCGCAGCCAGGGTGATCACGACCCTGAAGATAGACGAGAGGACCGACAAGGAGGCCACCGTGGAGTCGAAGATGAGGGCGATCACGGGGTCCTCCGTGCCCGCAGGACTGATGCGCCCCAGGACAGAATAGGACCAATAAATAACAATTAAATACGCCACTACTTGTTGGCTTTTGCGATGCTGAGGTGGCCCAGCCCGGTAAGGCGCGAGCCTGGAGCTCTCGATCGAGACCGGGTAGCTCGTGGCGGAAACGCCTCGGGAGTTCAAATCTCCCCCTCAGCGCTTCTCATGATACGAGAGCTCGTCGAACAGCGAGAAATGCAGCTTCGCGACCTTCCCGAGCTCATCAATCCCGAACTCCTCGATGAAGTGCCCAGCAGCGTACCTCGCATCATCGCCTGAGCCGCGCGGAAACTCGATATCGTACTCCTCGCTCATCCTGCGCATCGCGAACAGGAACCGGTCACGAGCGAGGATCGATGCCGCAGCGACCGCGAGATCCCTCTCGGCCTTCGGTACCTGGACGAGCTCGATCTTCCTGCCCTCGGACATGAGCGCGTCCTCGATATAAGCCCGGTTCCCGAACTGGTCGGCGACCGCGAGCTTGCACGCGTCGTTCTTTTGAAGGAGGTTCTCTATCGCCCTTGCATGAGCCCAGCCGAGTATGGAGTTGAGATTACCAAGCTTGTCGTAGAGCGCGTTGTACCTCTTCGGGCTGATCGAGATAATCTCGAACCTGTCCTTCCCGAGGAGCCTCTTGAGCGACCACGCAATCTTCGAGATGCTCTGCTCGCTCCGGATGAGCTTTGAATCTCTGACGCCCAGCTCGGGTAGACGAGATTCGATATCCGGTGTGACGAGTGACCCCGCAACCACTAGCGGCCCGAAGAAATCGCCCTTTCCGGCCTCGTCGGTCCCTATCCGTGTCTTGCCCTCGAGACCGATGTCCTGCGCGGGTTTGACAGGCTCCGCTCCGAGCTTGCTCTTCAGATACCATTCGACCTCGTTCGCGATCCTGTCCGAACCGCCGAAGGTCACCTTTCCGGACTCGTACAGGTTCACGGTGAACTTGTCGTATCTCGCAAGGAATACCTGGTATGGGCGCTTCTCGAACCTGAACCCGAGCTTCTCGAGATGCTCCTTGAACTTGCCGAACTTCTCCTTCGGGAGGACGTATACGGCGGTCATGCTCGCGAAGGAGAATGCAACTACGGATATTAATCAGAAATCGAAGCAATGGAAAGCCTTCGGCCCATTTTCTGACCGAAGGCCCGCTGTCGGTTTTCTCCTCAGAGGTCCTCGATCGACTGGCCTATCGTTATCGAGTACTGCTGTAGCCTTGCCAGAAATTCCTCCGAGTCCAGCTTCTCCGGCGGGAAGACCCCTTTCTCTTTGATCTTCCCATCAGCCCACATGATGGCCGCAACCGCACCGGGTGTGCCGACGAGGTAACCGGTGGCATGCATCCCGCTGAGCTTGTACGCGTCCTCATGCGACATCAAGGTCCACATCTTGATTCGCTTCCTCTTCTCGGCCTTCTTGCCGTGCAGCTCGACAAGAACGCAGCCGTACCCCTTCACCTTGCCTGCCAGATCGGCGGGCTTCGGCATGAAGTACGTCACCACGTCCCTCGGCGCGACCTTGCAGCCCTTGATCTCGACCGGTTTCGAGCTGGTCAGGCCGAGCTCGTGGAGCATCTTCGTGAACCTGACGAAGTCAGGGTCCAGGGCTATCTTGAAGTCGCAGTAGTTCGTCTTGATGTATCTCGGCATCAGGGCTGGCTCCTCGTGGTCGCAGAAGTATGTCTTCAGCTTGCCGATCGGCGCTGGAAACTCGTAATCCTCCTCGCCGCTGAACGGCTCCAGCCTGTCCCACTTGCCGTCCCTGTATATCAACGGCTTGCACAGCGTCTCATCTATCAGTGTGTCCGGCGAGAACAATGCGACATACTTGTAGCCGGGGACAGAGGCGTTGTCGCCGTCCCTGACGAATATCTTATCGACCTCGTCGAGCTTCTTCGACGCGCTCATCGCCATGACGTCGGTAATGCCAGGGTCCTCGCCCATTGATATGAGGGCTCCCAGGCCCTCATCTCTGAACTCGTCATCGAGCGAGAACTGGTCGAACTCGTCGCCCATGGCGAAGTCGATATAGTTCGTCCCGGCGTCGAGACAGGCACGCATCACGTTCTCGTTGAATCTCGGTATCGTGCCGTTGATGACAAGGTCGGCTCCTTTGAAGAGCTTCTTGAGACCCGCCCTGTCGCTCGCATCCGCCTTCTTGACGGTCGTCTTCTTCTCCGCTTTCAGCTCTTTCACGAGCCCGGCCGCCTTATCGGTCGATATGTCCGCGAGCACGAGCTCGTCGATCTTCTCGCTTTTCATGAGATGCCTCGCAGTGACGAGGCCTACGGCTCCACATCCTATCTGCACGACTTTCATAATTTCACCAGACAACGGTCGATAGAAAACCTTCCATCGAAAAACTGGCACCTGTGATCTTCCGCATCTCCCGTTGTCTGAGAATCTCATTGCCTAAGGGGTTATATCAGGTTTTTTCAGGAGGGGTCTTGACCTTTTCGCTCCCCCGGTTTTTCATCAGGGCGGAAATACCGAGGCGATGATTCCCCGACGAAATAACGCGTCTGCCAGATGATCCGAGAAGGGGCGGGACCCCTACAAATAGGGGTATAAAAAGCAAAGCCCTATCTCATCAGGCTCTTGAAGCCCTTCTTTTTCCTCAGCTTGGTACAGAGGTTACAGAGAATGTCGGATATCTCGTCCTCGCCGGCCTTCGCGACGATCGCTTTGGCCATCCTCTTCGCGGCCCTGTCGATATCCGGAAACTTCTTGAGCAGATATGCGTCCGCACCTCTCGCCTGTGAGAGGTAGAAGCTCACGGCAGCCTGAGTCACCCCGAGCTTCTTCGATATCTCGTATTGCTGCATCCCGTACTCGAGGGCGAGCACTCGGGCAACCCTCGCCCGCAGGACGGGGATGATGTGCTTTGCGAGAGCCTCGCACTGCGGCTTCATCTTCATGGGCATCATCCCGGAAATTAGATGGTTCGAAAATGCGCATCTATCTAATAAAATTATGCGGATAAACGTGGTTATCCAGATTGATCGCATTGAAAAATATGAGAACTATAATCCCTGCGTTATTGAAATCTTCCTTCAATTTTTGTCCCGCATTTCGGGCATTTGCTGTCTTTTATCACGTTCTTCATGACTGAAAATCCATATCTCTTGATGAGGAGCTCGCCACAAGATGGGCAGAACGTATCCTCCCGCTCCTCGCCCGGTACGTTTCCCTCATAAACGTACTTCAGCCCCGACTTCAGGCCGAGCTCCCTGGCGAGCCTGAGAGTTGAGATAGGCGTTGCGGGCACTCCGAGAAGCCTGTAATCCGGATGAAATCTGGAGACGTGCCAGGGTATCGCGGGGTCTACCGATGCGATGAACTTCGCGATCCCTTCAAGCTCCTCCTTCGAATCGTTATGTCCCGGTATCAGGAGCGTCGTTATCTCGATCCAAATCCCAAGCTCGTGATGCAGTCTTATGCTGTCCAGGACGGGCTGTAACCGGGCGCCGCATATCTTCCTGTAGAAATCGTCGGTGAACCCCTTAAGGTCGATGTTCGCCGCATCGAGATACGGCTTGATCTCGCGCAACGCGTCCTCGCCGATGTATCCGTTGGTGACGAAATTGTTGGCGAGCCCCTCTTTCTTCGCCAGCTTCGCAACCTCGTATGCGTATTCGAAGAATATCGTCGGCTCGCTGTAGGTGTACGATATGCTATCGCACCCTTCCTCTCGCGCCATCCTAACGATCTCCTCGGGAGCGATGTCTTTCCCGGGGATCTCGCCATGGTCCCGGACGATCTGCGATATTGTGTAGTTCTGGCAATGCAGGCACCGGAAGTTGCACCCAGCAGTTGCCATCGAAAGACTCAATGATCCTGGCAGGAAATGGAAAAGGGGTTTCTTCTCTATCGGGTCGACGGCGACCGAGATCGCCTTCCTGTAGACTAGGCTGTACAGCTTGCCGCCCCTGTTCTCGCGCACCTGGCATATGCCCCTCCTGCCCTCGGAGATCTTGCAGTTGTGCCTGCAGAGGCGGCACTCGACCTTGTTGCCTTCCAAGGGCGTGTAGAACATCGCCTCTCTCATCCGAATCGCTTCCGATGAGTAATCGTCTCTACAGATTATGATTATTATTCTGTTTCCGTCGCCTGCCGTTTCACCATCTTGCGCTCAGTCAGCTTTATCTGCAGAGACGATGATAGATTCTACGATGAAGACCATCAATCTGCCGTCGGACCTGGAAGAGGAGATAGAGCTGCTGGTATCTTCCGGCATGTTCCACTCGTTCCAGGCCGCCGTTGAAGAGCTAATAAGGATAGGGCTCGCCTCTATTAGAAGAGGGGTATCGAGGAGCATCCCGCCCGAGCAGATACCTCATCCCGAGAAGCCCTTCATACCGGATCCGTCCCGGGACATCCTCAAGATGTAGGCACAACGCGGGTATTCGGGATTGCCAAGGGATTCAGCTCGGCAAATTTTTAGGTATACCGAAAGATTGATTAGGCCGCAGACCTTCTTCCCAATCGTGGAAAAAGAGGTCAGGGAGCAGTATCTCAAGACGATCCAATCGCTGGAGGAGCCGGACAAGCCGGTCAAGACGAAGGACATAGCGAACGCGCTCAACATCTCACCGGCGTCCGTGACGGAAAGCCTACAGAAGCTGGCAGATGAGAAGTACATCGAGTACCAGCCGTATCACGGGGCCTCCCTGACGGATAAGGGAAGGGCTCTTGCGAATAAGGTCAGCAGGAAGCACAGGCTTCTCGAGAGGTTCCTGGCTGACGTCCTGGGAATAGAGCCGAAAAAGGTGCACAAGGAGGCCTGCGCGATGGAGCACACCCTCTCGGATGATGCGGAGGTCGCGCTGTGCAGGATGCTGAACCATCCGGACACATGTCCGGATGACGGCAAGGCGATACCGCCGTGCGACCTCGATGTCGAGAACTGCCTCGAATGCAAGAAGATGGCTCTCGAGGAGCGCAAGAAATGGGACGACCACAGCCACCTGAGACCGCTCACACAGCTGAGACCAGGAGAATCGGGAAGGATACATTTCATCCGTGGCGGGAGGGCGAGGCTAGAGAGATTGAACAATCTCGGGCTTACAAAGAACACGAGGATTGAGGTCCTGAGGGCCGCACCCCTTCATGGTCCGATCGAGATATCCGTCAGAGGCTGCAAGCTCTGCATCGGCCGAGAGATCGCGAACAATATTTTCGTCGAGAGCTGAGGTGATGTCTCTGGCCTGCCAGGAATGCAATCTGTTCCGACGGTCGGGAGAATGCATGCTCGAAGCCCAGGAGCGGAAGAAGGGGACCATATACGTGGCGCTCGTCGGCAACCCGAATGTCGGGAAGAGCGTCATATTCAACCAGCTCACCGGCGCGCATCAGATAATCGGTAACTGGCCTGGTAAGACGACCGGAGTCGCCAGAGGGCAGTTGAAGTTCGAGGATGTCGAGTACGACATCGCCGATCTCCCCGGGACATACTCGATATCGTCCGAGATCGCGGAAGAGAGAGAGGTCAGGGAGTATCTCGATAAGGCAAGGCCGGACGTGATCGTGAACATCGTCGACGCGAACTTCCTCGAGAGAAACCTCGCGCTCACGCTGGAACTCATCACTATGCGGATCCCCATGATCGTCGCCGTGAACCTCATGGACCAGGCAGAGAAGAACGGCATTTCTATAGACTTCGATGGATTGCGTGACCTGCTCGGGGTACCGGTGATACCTACCGCGGGACTGACCGGAAGAGGTATACCGGAGATGCTCAGGGAGATACGAAGGATCGCCGGGAAGGAGATCAGAAGGATCGAGAAGCCGTTTCATACGCCTGTGATCGCCGAAACGATCGAGAAGGTGAGGTCAGCGATTGAGAGGTACTTCCCCGAGTCTCCAACCCTCTGGATTGCCGAGCGACTCCTGGCAAGGGATGAAAAGCTCACGAAAATGCTCGAGACTGTAGATCCGGGCGCTTCGATGCACGTAGAGGAGCAACGAGCGGCCTTGGAGAAGAAGTTCGGGGACGATATCTACTCGATACTGGCATCTGACAGGTTCGCGATGGCATCAAGCATAGTTTCCAAGACTGTCAAGAGAACACAGGTAAAGGAGATCCCGATCGAGGACAAAATCCATAACCTGCTTACGCACAGGGTGTACGGCCTGCTCTCGTTAATAGCCATTGCTGGCTCGTCGTTTCTCGGGATATTCCTGCTCGGGGACTTCATCGCCTCTGGCCTCAGCGAGTGGTTCGACTCGCTGCAGCCGGGCTTCATCGGGCTGTTCCCGGATGCGAAGCTCGGAGAGTTTCTCTGGAACGGCCTCCTGGGCGGCATATTCTCGGTGATATCGATCGCTTTGCCGTTCCTCATACCGCTGTTCATAATACTGGCGATAATGGAGGACAGCGGCTACCTCGCCAGGGTCGCGTTCGTCATGGACGGCGCGCTGCACAGATTAGGGCTGCATGGCAAGGCGTTCATCCCTATCCTTCTAGGGTATTCCTGCAACGTCCCTGCATGCATCGGCTGCAGGATTATGGAGACCGATCGCGACAGGATACTTTCTGTATTCGCGGTCACGCTCATACCATGCGCCGCGACGACCGTCGTGATCCTGGGGCTCGTCGGGACCTTCGTGGGGATAGAATGGGTGGTCGCACTGTACGCCTTTGACATTCTGCTCCTCGCGCTCCTAGTGAGAGCCGCAAGCAGGCTAATGCCCGAGAAATCCACCGGCCTGATAATGGAGATGCCTCCTCTCAGAAGACCATCTCTGAAGATCGTCCTCAGGCAGAGCTGGTTCAGAGCTAAAGACTTCGTGTACATCGCGATACCGCTGCTCATTGTCATTGGGCTGATAGTCGGTGCGGTCCAGTATTTTGACTGGCTGGATGAGATATCAGATGCGATGAGCACGCTCACCGTCGGCTGGCTCGGCCTGCCGGCGTTCGCCGGAATACTGCTCGTGTTCGGCATACTGCGGAAGGAGCTCACGCTGGTCATGCTCGGAAGCGTTGCTGGGACGCTCGATTTCGCTTCAGTGATGACACCAGACCAGATGATAGTCTTCACGCTCGTGGTCATGCTCTATATCCCGTGCGCGGCGACCATAGCTGCGCTGATAAGGGAGATAGGTGTGAGGAAGGCGGCGATGATCACCGCGCTGGAGATCGGTCTGGCGCTGTTCATAGGCGGAATCGCGTTCAGGATCCTGACGATCATTGGCTGATCATATCACATAGTCTGGTCTCGATTCAGGCTGTTGCTGAGCGCTGCGTTTAATGGCCGCCACAATCGCGCCAAAGCGTTTTTCGAACTCCCGATGTGTGTCTAAATGATTGTTCCAATCCTTTAAAAGTGCGTACCACCAGTAAAACAGGAAATAACCATTGGTGATGATGAACAATATCGCGTAAAGGGCTCCCGATCTAAAGCGCACATCCGGTACTGCCTTATATTCGCCTCCTGAAGCGTATCCTGATTTCCATAGAGCCTGCGCCACGTTATCCGAGAACAGCTTCCAGAGGCGATGATGATTCGAGATGGTCTTCGTCAGCTTTACAGCCAGAGACAGGAAAAGTATCAGCAAAACTATGGCAAGGAGCACGAACACCGTAATGAGTATCAATCCGTAGCCGTAAGCGATCAAGAGAAACATCCCTAAAACTGGAAACTGAACTACGAAAACAAGCGCTGCCAACAGCACGGGCGAACGCTTGATGTCCAGCTCGTTCAATTCCTTGATAGCTGTGCTGATGGTCTCCTTCTCCGGGCTGATCTTGCTACCATCCGGGGAGGACTCGCTCAAGATCGAAACGAGCCTGTCCAATCTTTTCCTCAACGCGCGGTCTCTCTTGAGATGCTCATTCTGACGTGAGACAATGATATACGAGATCGCCGCCATTCCTCCAGCTACAATCGGTGAGAGATAGAGAGATAACACGAATTGATCGCTAATTAATAACCTATTGCTGAGCATCTCCATATAAAACCATCCATCGAACACGATAAACAAGATAAAGGAAGATCAGAACAATTAAAGGATTGATTGATCTCTCGTGTTTTCTCGCTTCTTTGAGAATTGTGTTGATCTCTCCAACGAGCTCTTTCGGATCGGTGATCTCAGCAAGATTTCTCAGTTTGCTTTTCTTTTTTGGCGGAATGGGACTAATAAGCACCAGCACGATGAAGAATGAGGATATGCCTATGGCCACTGCCAGTATTAACTGGATTTCCGTGAAAATGGTCGCGTAGGCCCCGATCAGAAGCACAACACTGACATGTATGCTCAAAAAATCAGACTCGCTTGGGAATATCAGCAGATAATAATCACCGGTCGAGGAAATGGAAACAGTCCTATCGATTAATTCGACCTTTTTTCCGATCGAGATATCATCATCTCTTAGGTGGAAGATACCGCTCACTCGATAATCGGAGTATGTTATTGATGAGACGAGAAAAATGCTGACGGGCTTATCGCTTCGAATGATAAATCGTACCAGATTACCCTCATCGAGGTTCAGCCTAATATGAAAATACTCCCTGCTCCCCAAAGTAAAATCGAACAGACCGTAATCGGATGTCGCTTCAACCACATCACTCGCGAACAATGGTGCAAAAAGCAAGAGAACAACAAGAACCGCTTTTGCCAGATTGGATCGAATATCTATCCCCTGCCTTTCTGAATCGAGCCGGGATTATGTAATCTTTTCTCGGGATTGGTCAGCAAGAATCCCGCTTCCTGCCCGATAAAATAGAAATAGTGGCATCTGAGTCTTGACGGCCGATGGAAAAAAACAGAAAGATCACTCTCGCGGAGGGCGCCGGCGGCGAGAAGATGCTGGCGTTCATAAGACAGTTTGTTCTCAAGAACCTCGAGAAGCCAATCGGCGAGATACCGCTCGGGATGCTGGATGATAGCGCGGTCATCGACGGGATAGTTTTCACCACCGACAGCTACGTGGTCAAGCCGCTCTTCTTCCCCGGGGGGAACATAGGCACGCTCGCCGTATCGGGAACTGTAAACGACCTGTCCGTGATGGGCGGAGAGCCGATCGCGCTCTCGTGCGCGATGATAATCTCGGACGGCTTCTCGCTCGACGATCTCGATGAGATATTGAAGTCGATGAAGGAGTATTCCGACAAAGCAGGAGTGCCGATAGTCACTGGTGACACGAAGGTCGTCGAGAAATCCGCGCTCGACGGCGTCTTCATAAACACCGCGGGAATCGCGAGACGTTCGAAATACTTGGATCGGAACATCGAGCTCGTCAGGAGGAGCAGGAAGTTCGAGTTCAACTGGCCGAATGACAGCGCAATTGCGGATGGCGACAAGATAATCGTGAGCGGCACGGTGGGGGATCACGGAATAGCGCTGTTGTCCTTCCGTGAAGGTTATGGCTTCGAGACGAACATAAAGAGCGACGCACAGCCGCTGAACAAAATGATAGAGAAGGCTCTTCAGGTCGGCGGGATAACAGCGATGAAAGACCCGACCCGCGGCGGGGTCGCGAGCGCGCTCAACGAGTGGGCCGAGAAATCGAAGATAGGCATAATCATAGAGGAGGACCAGATACCCATCAACGACGCGGTGATTTCCGCCTGCGAGATGCTCGGGATAGACCCGCTGGAGGTCGGGAACGAAGGGAAGGCGCTGATAGCCGTCGTGCCAGACCTGGCGGAGGATGTACTCAAGGCGCTCAGGAGCACCGAGGAGGGAAAGGAAGCGAGAATCATAGGCGAGGCGAGCTCGAAATACCGCGGGGTCGCGATGAAGACCTCGGTCGGCGGCACGAGGATAGTCGAGCCCCCGGTCGGCGACCCTGTGCCCCGTATCTGCTGATATCTACAGACCCTTCAACCTCGATTTTACAGTCGCTTCCAGCTGCTCGAGCGATCGCTTCGCTTCGGACGACATGTCGCTCCCGAACTCGAGCGACTTCGGCTGCACGCCGAACAACCAGGTCTCCTTGCCCGCGTTCTCGAGCAGCGCCATCAGCATCGAAAGCGGGATCTTGTGTGTGGAGATCGTCTCATCGATGCTGTCGAGTCGAAGGAGAGCAGAACTTCCTGGCTTCGACCCGAGGTCGCACGAGTCGACGAATATCACTCTCCTGATCTCCTTATCGCTCACCAACTGCAGGATCACCGACTCCAGGCCGTTCTCCTCGGAAAGGAATCTGCCCGGATCGAGCTGCTCCAGATCGTCGATGAACCTCAGGCCGAACGCGTCGTCTCCCCTGTCCCGATTACCCAGGCCCACGAATGCGGTCCGAGCATCTATCCTTCGCGACAGCTCCTCGAGAGCTCCCTTGGATGACATCTACTTCCTTACGACCTTGACAAGATGCGCGGAGCAGCTGATGCAGGGATCGTATGCCCTTGCGATCATCTCGAGCTGGAACCTTATCTCGTCATCCTTCCAGCCCTCGGCGACCATATGCTCCGCGGCCAAGCGGAAATACTTCTCGATGTCCTCGTAATTCTGCGCGGTCGGCGTGATGATGTCGACCTTGGCCATCCTGCCGTCCTTGACCTCATAGCTGTGGTATAGGGTCCCCCTCGGGGCCTCGACCGCTCCGGTACCCTTCCCCGAAGACCTCGTGGGCTTGGCCAAGGGCGGATCCTTGAGCTCTACGAGCCTATCGACGAGCTCCGGGATCTTCTCGAGCGCGTACAGGAGCTCGATCGCCTGCGCGAGGTTGTTGAACATCGGGTTCTTCTTCCAGCGCGGGCTCTTGTACTTCTCGTACATCTCCCCTGCTTCTCCCTTCAGCCTGCTGCCGAGGTTGTTTATCCTCGCCAGGGAGCCCACTGTGAACGGTGCGCCCTTGTACAGCGACCGCTTCGCGTAGCTGTGCGGGACAACCCGTTCGTTCGTTATCTTCTTGTAATCCTCGCAATCGAATTTCTGGCCGTCCGAGAGAATTATCTCATCTGCTATCAGACCGTACTCGTTATCTGGAGGGTTGCAGCAGGCGAACACCGTCTCCTTCTCGTAGAACTCGGGATACTTCATGCTTCCGAGGATGTCCACCACGTCCTTCGCGTACGGGATCAGCGTGTCGACCTGATCTTTGATAGCGTACAGCTGCTCGTTCGTCGGGTACTTGCCAAAGCCGCCTATCGTCGGGTTCTCCCCGTGCGTCGCCCTGCCCGAGCAGAGCTCCATGACGGAGTTCCCGAACTTCTTCAGCGTTAGCCCCTGGATGACCGCTTCCGGGTACTTGCCGACCATCGCGATTGCGTTCGGATAGCCCAGCAGATCTGGAAGCGCGAGCAGGTATACGTGCAGCGCATGGCTCTCGATCGCCTCCCCGGCCATCATCAGCTCGCGCATCAGATGTGCCTTCTCGGGCGCATCGACCCCCAGGCATTTCTCGAGCCCTCGTATTGAGGCGGTCTTATGTGAAAGCGTACAGATCGCGCATATCCTCGGCACGACGCTGAGGTTCTCCAGCGGGGTCTTCCCGAGCGTTATCGTCTCGAACAACCTCGGGCCTTCGAGCACCTCGAACTTGACGTTCGTGACCTTCTTGCCCTCTATCTCGACGGATATCGCCCCATGCCCCTCGACTCTCGCGAGGTGTTCCACCTTGATCTCCTTCATTTCTTCGCCCCCTTCAGCTTCACCTTGTCGAGGAGCTCGGCCATTGTCGTGCCGCCGTACATCATCGCCCTGTTCCTGACATCCTGGTAGTCGAAATTGACCCTCTTGGGGAAGTGCGGATGCTTCATGTTCACGAGCATCTCAACCTCTCCGGCGACATTGGCCTCCGTCACTGGCCCACGGCATCCGACGCAGGGGATGTTGTGGTTGATGCAGACCGAATCGCAGCCTCCAACCGTGATAGGCCCGAGGCAAATCTCGTTCTTGAACAGCAGGCACTCGTTCTCGTTATACTTGCACTCGACGCACACAGGATATCTTATTGGCTGAGGTGCGTCCCCCTTGACCAGCCGCCCGAGGGCCCTCAGGAACTCCCACTTGTCGATTGGGCATCCAGGGATCATGTAGTCGACCTGCACGTACGCGCTCAACGGCTTGGCATCCAGCGGCTCAGGTATTGATAGCTTGACGTCCCCGTAGACCTGCTTGAACCTCTCCTTGAAGTTGTTCTCCATAGCGCATGCCGCCTGAGGACCACCGTTGCACGCGCAGTTGCCAATGGCTATCAGGATCTTCGAGCGCTTCCGGATATCCTCGAGCATCGCCTTATCGCCCTGGCTGGAGACTGAGCCCTCGACAAGCGCGACGTCGAGCTCGCCCTCGACGTTGTTGCTCATTGCCATGAGGAAGGACCGGATGTCCGCGGCACCGAATATGTCCAATATCTGATCCTCGCAGTTGACTATTGTCAGCTGGTCCCCGGCGCATCCGGTGAGACCATATATGCCGACCTTCGGTAGCTGCTTCGTCTGCTTCTGCGCGTCCGGGCTCAATATATCAACTCCTTCATGTTGAGGACGTCCCAGTACGAGAACACGGGTCCGTCGATACAGGTATACACGTGCTTCACGACGCAGTGGCCGCATTTCCCGATGCCGCACTTCATGCGCCGCTCGAGGGTCATCAGAATCTGATGCTTCGGTATCTTGAGCTTCAGCAGCTCCTGGAGCACGAACTTGTACATGACCGGGGGACCGCAGATCGCCGCATACGTATTCTTGGAATCGATCTTCTTCAGTTCCTTGAACAGGGTCGTCACGAGCCCGATCTTCGCGGGCCACTTGCCCGTGTCGTCCTTATCGACCGACAGCAGGCAATGCAAATCATCGCGTTCCATCATGTCCAGGAACTCCTTTCGGAAGAGCATGTCCTTCGGGGTCTTCGCGCCATGGAGCAGGTATATCTCTCCGAAGTCGTCTCTGTTGTCGAGCGCGTACAGCAGGAGCGACCTCAACGGGGCGACTCCCATGCCGCCCATCACGATGATCAGGTCATGGCCTCTCAGGGTCTCAATCGGGAACCCGTTGCCGTACGGGCCTCTGACACCGATCATGTCGTTCTCTTTCAACCTGAAAAGCGAGTTCGTCACATGTCCCATGCGGCGTATGCAGAACTCGAGCAGGCCGGGCCTCGACGGGGTCGACGATATGCAGAACGGGGCCTCTCCGACCCCCGGGCTCGAGACCATCGCGAACGCCCCTGGCCGATAGAAGAGAGACATGGCCTTCGAGGCATCGGAAGGCCTCACCTGGAAGAACCTCACGTCGTCCGTGAGGTCGTACCGTCTCACTATCCTCATCATCTCGGGCTGGAACGGATTGGACGGATTACCGAGGCACTGATTTCCGTTGCTCATTTGAAATACCCCCCTTCTCCGCGGAGAGCTTTGGATACAGTGTAAACGTTGATGTCGACCGGGCAGGTCACGAGGCATCTGCCGCACCCGACGCAGCTCGGCTTCCCGTAGGCCCCGACGAACGCTTCCAGCTTGTGAGTGTACCAGAGCCTCATCCTGTCCGCCCTGGAGGCCCTGAAGTTGTGCCCGCCGGCGACCAACGAATACTCGTACAACGTGCACGAGTCCCAGCAGCGGTTCCTGTCACCCTTGCATTCCTTGAGGTCGACGACGTCCCTGACGTCGTAGCAGTTGCACGTGGGGCAGACCATCGAGCAGCTGCCGCAGCTGAGGCATCTCTCCCCTATCTTGTCCCAGATCTTGCTGGGCATGCTAAGCTCGCTGATGCTCGGCATCGCCATTAGGTCGATGTCCAGCTTAAACTCCTTCTGCCGGGCCTTCTTCCAATCGATGAACTTCTGCATGTCCTCAGGAGATATGTCCTCGCTGAACAGCGGCTCGGCCATCCTCATCAGGTCGTCTCCGAGGGATGAGCCGATCCATACGAGATAGAAATCCGCACCGGTCTCGCTCAGGAAGATGTCGAACCCCTCATCGACGCTGTCCGTGCCCGTCTCGTTGCAGAAACAGAACTCGTCCGGGATGCATGAGACGCCGATGATCGCAGTCCTCTTCCTCCGCTCGATCCAGTACGGGTCGGGGTAGCGCTCCGTGAAAAGCTTGTTCAGGATCGTGAAGCCCGCAAGGTCGCATGAATGAACTCCTATTACGACCCTGTTAGGGATGTTCTGGAAATCCTCCTTGTAGCCGTTTTTGTCGTACGTGAACATGCGGAACCTTGGGGGGATGAAGAACTTCTTCAACGGCAATATTGTGCGTTTGCCCTCCAGGTCAAGATGGTCAGGGTCAGTCTTTTCGAAGACATACCTCTCGCCCTTCTTCACGGGCCCCCAGAGTTCGCCGAAAGCCGAGATGCTCTCGAGGAACTTCCTCAAATCCTTCTTGGCAAGCTTCAGAATTCTCAATTCGTTCATCTCCTTTTGTGCGCGATCTATCTGTACGAGATCTTCTTCACATCAGGCAGCCCAGAGTCAAGGAGCCGCCCGCGGCGGACGATTCATCTTTCTCCGGGAACAACGGTTCGGCCGAGCGAATGACTGGCACGAATCATCGCTCCCGTTCGTTACGGAATACAGCTATCTATATAAATCGTTCTGATTCGACTGTTTTTCATAATTACGACGTGCCTTCGTCTGCGTTCATATCTTCGAAATCTGTATTCGATCCGATAGCAGATTTTCGATTCGGGAGGCGCTATCTCGAACGCGTTCCAACCGAACTTCGAAAATGACCGCTCGTAGCATCAGGACGGAGCAGTAAAACCGACCCTGGCGAGCCTCGGCTCTTGATATTTCAAATTCTCAGCAGAATCGTGATTCGTACTCATATGGCAGCAATTCTTGCGTTTTTCGTAAGAATCGTCCTGAAAATATGTCCAAATACTTCCATTTACATTCGGACAATCACGGAATCCCGGCCATCCAGTTGATCGCCCAGGTCTGATAGGATACCTGGCCTCGGCGCTCTCGAAAATCCTTCAAACATCGGAGAGGCATAATAGATGGAAGAGCCCCCGGATGCGGAGCAGGAGGAGAATTCCGACGATATCCAGGGATCGGTTCTCGTGATAGGCGGGGGCATCGCAGGATCACAGGCGGCCCTCGATCTCGCCGATTCGGGTTTTCGCGTCTATCTTGTCGAGAGCGAGCCGAGCATCGGCGGGCACATGGCGCAGCTGGACAAGACCTTCCCGACCAATGACTGCTCGATGTGCATCCTATCCCCGAAGCTGGTTGCCGTCGCGAGCCACCCGAACATCAAGATACTAACGTTATCAGAGCTCACGGAGCTTTCCGGAAAGCCAGGCAACCTCACGGCGAAGATCCTCAAGAAAGCGAGGTTCGTGGACGAATCGAAATGCACAGGGTGCAACGATTGTTCGAAGGTCTGCCCGGTGCGCGTGCCGAGCGAGTTCGATCTCGGGCTTAAGCTGAGGACGGCTGCCTACATTCCGTTCCCACAGGCAGTCCCGCGCGTGGCCGTCATTGAGCGTCGAGGCGCGGCCCCGTGCAGAAGCGCATGCCCTGCTGGCCTGAGCGCGATGGGATATGTGAACCTCATCAGGGAGGGGATGTTCAAGGAAGCCTATAACCTGATAATGAGGACAATACCTCTGCCGTCCTCCTGCGGTCGCATATGCCATCATCCGTGTGAGGACTATTGCACGAGAGGAAAGATCGACTCGCCGATCGCGATCGCGGCGCTGAAATCGTTCATCGGCGACTACGCCCTCCAGAACAAGCTCATGCCAAAGCTCAGGGGCGCGCCGAAGAGGAAGGAGAAGGTGGCCATAGTCGGCGCTGGCCCCGCCGGGCTCACCGCGGCGCTCAGGCTCACCTTGCGGGGATTTACCGTGAAGGTTTTCGAGAAGACCTCAAAACCGGGCGGGATGCTCTGGTGGGGCATTCCCGACTTCCGGCTCCCGAAGGACATACTGGAAGCGGAGATAGAGAACCTGCTGAGATTCGGGATCGAAATTCAGTACAACACGACCGTCGGGAAGGATATCACCCTCGAGGAGCTCCGGAAGGAATACCAGGCGGTCTTCCTCGCGATAGGCGCTCATCGGAGGCTCAAGATAGGCATCGAGGGCGAGGAGCTGAAGGGCGTCATACACGGGATAGACTTCCTCAAGAGGATAAGCAGCGGGGAAAACGTGGAGCTCGGAAAGAACGTGGCTGTCGTGGGTGGCGGCATAACGGCGATAGACGCCGCGAGAACCGCCCTTAGGATGGGCGCGAAAGTCACGGTGCTGTATCGTCGAGGTCTTGAGGACATGGTCGCGATGCCATACGAGGTGCGGGCCGCTCAGGAGGAAGGGGTCCAGTTCCAGTTTTACGTGGGCCCGAAAAGGATCATCGGAAAGGACGGCAGGGTCGTGGGGATAGAATGCATCCGGATGAGGCCTGGAGAGAAGGACGACACGGGGAGACCGATCCCCGTACCAATAGAGGGCTCCGAGTTCGTTCTCCCGTTCGATATGATAATACCTGCGGTCAGCCAGGCGCCCGAAGCGGATGTCCTCGGGGACGGGATTAGGCTGACCGATTGGAAGACCATCCAGGTCGACCAGAAGAGCATGCTGACGAGCCTGCCAGGGGTCTTCGCGGGCGGGGACGCAATATCTGGCCCGGCATCGGCCGTCGAGGCGTTCGCCGCGGGCAACAAGGCGGCCAGATGCATAGAGCGATATCTGAACGGCGAGGACCCGGCAGAGGAGAAAGAGGAGGAGGACAAGTTCTATCACGTCACGCTCGAAGAGATAATCGCCCGGATGGGAGGGGAGATACCGCGCAAGGAGCGGGTCGCGCGGAAGCGGCTGACGATCGAGGAGAGGATACGCAAGTTCGCCGAGGTCGAATTGGGGTATACGGAGGAGACAGCGAGGGAGGAGGCGCAGAGGTGCGTGCACTGCAGGCCGTGCGCGCTCTGCGACCAGTGCATCGAGATCTGCCAGGCGAATGCGATTGATTACTCGATGAAGAACGAGAATCTCGAACTGAAGGTCGGCTCCGTCGTGTTCGCTCCCGGGCTGGAGCCTTACAACCCGAGGAATCTCAGACAATACGGCTTCGGGAAATTCAAGAACGTCATCACGAACCTGCAATTCGAAAGGATGATGAATTCCAGCGGACCTTTCGGAGGCCACATACAGAGGCTGAACGATGGCAGGGCACCTGTCGAGATAGCATTCGCCCAATGCATCGGTTCAAGAGACGATAAGGCAGGCAGACCGTATTGCTCGACTATCTGTTGCATGGCGGCAATAAAGGCGGCCATCATCGCTAAGGAGCACGACCCGAACATCAGAGCGACGGTCTTCTACATCGATATCCGGGCGGTCGGCAAGGAGTTCGAAGATTATTACCTTCGCGCGAGAAAGCTCGGGGTCAGATTTATCAGGTCGAAGATAGCCAGCGTATCGGAACTTCCTGACGGCAGCCTGGAGGTGAAATACGATACCGACAGGGGCACTGCGAGCAAGCAGTTCGACCTTGTCGTCCTCTCGGTGGGGTTCGACCTCGGAGCGACGGCGAAAAGGACGGCAAAAGCCCTGGGCGTCGAGCTGGACGAGCACGGGTTCACGAAAGGAATCGGGTTCAACTCGATGGCGACCTCGAATCCCGGCGTCTTCGCGTGCGGGATAATAACAGGCACAAAGGATATCCCAGATACTGTCGCGCAGGCCTCGGGAGCTGCTGCACAGGCATCGGCCATTGTAGCATCAAAGAGGGGCGAGCTTGTCGTCGAGAAGGCCTACCCGATGGAGAGGGACGTCTCGCTCGAGCGACCCCGGATAGGGGTCTTCGTATGCCGCTGCGGGACGAACATCGGCGGCGTGGTGGACGTCCCCGCGGTCGTCGAGTATGCGAAGACCCTGCCGTACGTGGAGTTCGCGATGGAAAACACTTATACGTGCAGCCAGGACACGCAGAAGAAGATCGTCGAGATCATCAAAGAGAAGAGGTTGAACCGGATAGTCGTCGCCGCGTGCTCTCCGAGAACCCATGAGCCGCTCTTCAGGAACACGATAAGGGAGGCGGGGCTAAACCAGTATCTGTTCGAGATGGCGAACATACGCGACCAGTGTTCCTGGGTGCACATGAACGAGAAGGAGGCGGCGACGGAGAAGGCGAAGGATCTTGTCAGAATGTCCGTCAGCCGCGCAAAGCTGCTCGAGCCTCTGCCGAAACAGTCGTTCCAGGTAACGAAGAGAGCGCTGATAATAGGTGGCGGGATAACCGGCCTGACGGCCGCCATCGGCCTTTCCGAACAGGGCTTCCCGAGCGTCCTGGTGGAGAGCACCGACAGGCTCGGTGGCAGGCTCGCGAGGGTCAGGTACGCGATCAACGACGAGTCGCCCAAGGAGTACATCGAGGGATTGATCCGAAGGGCTGAAAGCGATCCGAATATCCGCATACTGAAGAGCTCGAGAGTCGTAGAGGTGAAGGGGTTCGTCGGCAACTTCGAATCGAAGATCGTCTCTGCTTCTGGCGAAGAGGAAACTGTATCACACGGAGTCGTCATAGTCGCCACTGGTAGCGAGGAGCTGCTACCGTCGCAATATCGCTACGGGATGGACAGGCGAGTAATCAGGCAATCCGAGCTCGAGGATCTTATAGCCGATGATAAGCTCGATGCGAGAAGGCTGGTGATGATACAGTGCGTCGGTGCGAGGTGCAGTGAGCGGACCTACTGCAGCAGGATCTGCTGCTCGGAGGCAATCAAGAACGCGATAGCACTGAAGAGGAAGTATCCAGACCGAGAGGTCACCATCCTGCACAAGGACATTAGGACGTATGGACTCCATGAGCTCAAGTATCGAGAGGCGCAGGAGCTCGGGGTCAGGTTCATACGATTCCCGGACGATAAAGAGCCTGAGCTGCTGGAATCGGAGGGCGCGTTGCGGGTACGCGTTTGCGATGCCGATCTCGAGGATGACTGGTACGAGCTCGATGCTGACGCTGTTGTGTTGAGCGTCCCCATGATACCGAACCCGACAAACCAGGATATTGCAAAGATGCTCAAGGTGCCCTTGAGCAAGGACGGATTCTTCCTGGAGGCACACATGAAGCTCAGGCCCGTCGACTTCGCGACTGATGGGATATTCATAGCGGGAAGCGCCCAATGGCCGAAATTTGCGGATGAGTGCATCGCACAAGCGTATGCTGCTGTATCTCGGGCATGTACGGTACTCTCGAAGGCCTCGATCGAAGGAGAGGGGATCGTACCCGCAGTCGACACCTATAGGTGTACCGGATGCGGGCTGTGCGCCGCGGTCTGCGTCACGAACGCGATAGACGTCTCCACAGGTGTTGCCGTAATCAACGAGGCGCTTTGCAAGGGGTGTGGCAGCTGCGTGGGGACATGTCCCTCAGGCGCAATCCAGCAGAAGCACTTAAGGGATGACCAGATAATTGAGATGATCAAATCGGCGGTGAGCGAGTAATGGCACAGGAGAATGAAGCCTACGAGCCGAAAATAATCGCGTTCCTGTGCAATTGGTGCTCGTATGCGGGCGCAGACCTCGCAGGCACCTCGAGGACACAGTACCCGCCGAACATAAGAGTTATCAGGGTCATGTGCTCCGCTCGCGTAGAACCGCTGTTCGTCCTGAAGGCGCTTCTCGAAGGCGCCGATGGAGTACTTCTGAGCGGCTGTCACATCGGTGATTGTCATTATCTGAAGGGCAATTTCGCAGCGAGAAGGCGATACGCGGTCTTCGTCGAACTCATGAAGTACGTCGGGATAGATCCTGAGAGATTCCAGATGAGCTGGGTATCCGCCTCCGAGGGCGCGAAGTTCGGCAAGGTCATGGCGGACTTTGTCGAGAGGGTCGCCAGACTCGGTCCGCGGAAGCGCCTGGAGCTCTCCGAGAGCCTCGAAAAGCTGATCGAAGGAGGGGGCACATAATGACATCGACCAGGCTCGCGGAGTTGCAGAGGGCGATCAGGGAAAGCATCGAGGCAGGCACTCTCCGAGGAGCCCTGTGCTGGGAGCAAGGGTCGAACGCGTTCAGATCGCGTCCGTTGGTGATACGAACGGTGGCGGATGCCTCGGCGGCAATCTTCTCGCCCGCCTGCTCCCCCAGTCTCGTGAGATTCCTCATCGAGGATAACAGGTATCCCATGAGCCCGGAAGAGGACAGGAGACCGCTCGGGATTGTGCTGCGGGGATGCGATGACAGGGGCGTCATTGAACTGATCAAGGAGCACCAGAAAAGACGAGAGGAGCTCATGATATTCGGGGTCGATTGCCGGGGAACGGTCGACTGGACGAAGGTCAGGAGGCTCTTGAGGAAGGGCATGCTCTCATCAGACGACCTCGACCATGGCACGGTTGCCTGGAAAGAAGACGATATAGTCCTCTTCACGGCTGACGGGAAGGAGAGGGTGCTGGACCGGAAGAGCGTCTTGCTCGATAAGTGCCTCATCTGCGAGGGGCACACGCCGAGGATATTCGACGTCATGATAGGCGAGGAGGATAAGAACAGAAAGGGAATGCCTGTCATAGACGATATCGAAAGCCTGGAGAGGAAGAGCACGGAGGAGAGATGGGAATTCTGGCAATCGGAATTCTCCAGATGCATCAGATGCTACGCCTGCAGGAACATCTGCACATACTGCTCCTGCGAGGAGTGCGCGATCGATCCTCGGACTCAGGCAATTTCGGATAAGTCTCTCGCCCGGGACAAGGCCAACCGCCCGCAATGGATCGGCCAGGACAGCATGCTGCCCTCGAACACATTCTACTTGCTGACACGGGCATATCACGGTGCCGGTCGATGCACGACGTGTGAGGAATGCGACAGGACATGCCCGATGGGGTTATCTCTGAGATTGCTCAACCGCAAGGTCAGGAAGGACGTGAAGAGGCTGTTCGAATACGAGGCCGGGAGGAGCACCGACGACGGGACCCTCTATGGCGAATCGCGCGAGGAGGACCCGGGTGATTTCATATGGTGAGCAAGGAGAGCACTCTGGAGTTTCTGCCACAGAAGAACCTTCTGGGGTTCATCAAGAAGCTGATGGAGCTCGGGGAGCTGTATGCTCCGAAAGCGGAAGGGCCCATCACGGACCTGAGAATAATCCATGACCCGATAGATGTCCTCGTCGACTTCGAACAGACGAGACAGGGGATCAGAGCGATAGCCGAGCCGCAGAACGAGATCCTGCTGACCTATGATGCGAAGGAGGGATTTCCCGCGAAGGAAACGCTCCCGGCAACAAGGAGAAGAATCGTTCTCTGGTGCCGACCATGCGATGCGCGCGCGCTGACCTTCCTGGACGATAATTTCTATGACTCGCCATATTCGGATCCATATTACGCGAGGAGAAGAGAGAACCTCGTGCTCATCGGGCTGGGATGTTCGCACCCCTTCCCGTACTGCTTCTGTGGCTCCGTCGGCGGGGACCCGTTCAGCAGGGAAAACCTGGACATGCTCATGACGCAGGTCATAGGCGGATATCTGCTGGAAACCATCACCGGGAAAGGACGAGAAATCTCCGATCGCGTGAAAGAGTTGCTGAGGGCGCCGACGGCTGATCAGGTGACCGAGGCGGAAAACATACAGCGTAACGCCGCTGCGAAGTTGCGGAGGCAGGCTCCGGATGTCTCAGGGCTCTCGGGGAAGATGTCATCGCTCTTCGAATCGCCCATCTGGAGGAAATGGGGGGAGAAATGCATAGGATGCGGGATATGCACATATCTTTGTCCGACCTGCTGGTGCTTCGACATTACCGATGTCGAGACGAAAGGCAAGGGCTACAGGATCAGGTCCTGGGACAGCTGCCAGTTCCCCCTTTTTACGCTGCACACTTCTGGACACAACCCGAGGCCGGACAAGGCGAGCAGGTTGCGACAGAGAGTGATGCACAAGTTCTGCTATCATCCGTCGAACTATCCAGGTCATATAGCCTGCGTCGGGTGCGGCAGATGTACCGAGCTCTGCCCGATGGATATCGACTTGTTAGCGATTTTGGGGGAGCTTTCGGAGGCGGGTGGGAAGGATGCCTGAGAATCCGTATCTGCCTTATCCCGCAATCGTCCGAGAGGTCAGGCAGGAGACTGTTGGCGAAAGGGCGGTCAGGACGTTCATAGTCGATTTCGAGGACGAAAAGAGGGCATCGGAGTTCAGGTATCGTCCCGGGCAGCTGGCGATGCTCTCTGTGTTCGGGAAAGGGGAGAGCATGATATCGATAGCCTCATCACCGACGATGGGTAGTTCGCTGCAGTTCACCGTGATGCGCGTCGGAAGGGTTACCTCGATCATGCATTACCTCGAAGCGGGCGAGAGGATAGGAGTAAGGGGACCGTACGGCAACGGCTTCCCGATGGACGATTGGGAGGGCAGGAACCTATTGTTCATAGGCGGCGGCATAGGCCTGCCACCGTTGAGGTCCGCCTATATGTTCGCCCTTGATAACCCGAACAGGTTCGGAGAGATAACGATAATCTACGGCGCGAGGACGTCGGCAGACCTCGTGTTCCGGAAGGAGCTCGAGGAGATCTCCCGAAGCGGAAAGGCCAAGGTCGAGCTTTCCATAGACAGACCGGAAGATGGCTGGAATGGGTTTGTCGGGTTCGTCCCGGCGAATGTCAAACGACTCGCCCCAAAACCCGAGAACACGATAGCTGTAACGTGCGGTCCGGTGATAATGATAAAGTTCGTCATAAAGGAGTTAATGGAACTCGGGTTCAAGCCAGACGCGATCTTCACGACGCTCGAGAACAAGATGAAGTGCGGCATCGGGAAATGCGGCAGGTGCAACATCGGCCCTGTACTGGTGTGCAAGAAAGGCCCTGTGTTCTCGTATGAGCAGATCCAGAAGATGCCTAAGGACTTCTAAGGATGGCTCTCGGCCCTGCTCTCGACTGCCCCGATACGCGGTTGAGATGCCGTTTACATCGGCGCAATCAGCGCGATTGTATCATGTTCTGCGCAGGCTTCAAGAACCCCTCGAGAGGCTTGATCACGGTACCCTGCTCAATTAGCTTGTCTATCAGATGCCTCGCGCGGAACTCGGGTATTCCCATCTCCCCTGCCTTTCGGACCAATACGTCCGTCTGGACACCGATGGCATGATACCCGGAGATCCTGAGTATCAGGTCCTGAAGGACCCTCATCTCGTTGGATTCGGGGGTCTCGGAAGACTTGAAGCCGTACCTGCTCCTCTCTGCTGGCTGCCACATATCAGTCCGCGGGATCCCGTATCGGCTACAGGACAGACAGATGTCTTGTCTTGATTCCACCGAGTATTTGCAGTTATTGCACCCTTTATCTTCCTCTTTTCGCATGGAGCTCACTAGCATAATAGTAAGTGTTCTAATTGTTTATTTTCTTTTCATTCATTTCTCTGTTTTGTGAGGAAATATTTCCGAAAGGGCAAGAATCAATTACGGATGGGCTGCAAATCGAGATGTTTATGATGCCATTATTTCTTACTAAAATCGCAATGCGAAATTCGCTGTGCCGAGAAAAGCCGTAAAGATAGATGATTGCTACTTCAAATTTAAATTAGTAGCCGACAAGAGGAGAGCCGCACGGAGCAACCGTTTGACAGCTCTTGTCTCGAAACAGTACAATCCTCATTACGCGAGAGAACATTTATGGGGAAAGGTTGAATGAATGGAATCTCCGAGAGACAGTCGATAATGTCGCCGAAGAAGAATTCGAAAGAGCGATAATACTTCAACTGACTGCAACGGAAAAATTATCCGTGAAGGACATCGCGAAGAAAATCGGGATACCGACGTCTCGTATCCTGGCCCACATCGTGGAGCTGAGAAGGAAGAATATGATCGAGATGCACGCCATTCGGGGCGTCGCTCCGGTATATTATGCCAAGGCATGAGAAGGCAAAAGCGGTCCCACTCCAATTGGCGATATGCACCACGACATCGGCAACGGGAGAATAGCGGCTCCAGGATCGTCAATCCCTTGTAAGCTCTCGTACTACGGTATCCACCAACAGGGGCAAGTTATCCTTCACACGCGGCGTCAGCGATTCCGAGAATGTGTCGATGTCCTCCACCTGCATAGCATAGAACACTATCTCCTTTGGCATCCTCGAAGGTGCGGTCCTCCGGCCAAGGGCTATGGCGGTCGGCAGATTGACACCGTGAGGGGAAGCCCCGTGCACCGTGTTGGCGAAATCCCTCTCCTCCAGCCTCATCATCTCCCCCGGCTTCCTGCCAGGCAGCTTTATCGCGTCGACTATCACGACCTTCTCGTAGTCGAGCATCATTTCCATGACCTCGATCCCGCTGGCGGCGATCTCCATCACATCGATCCCCGGCAGATGCAGCTTCGAGACCTCTCTGGCGACCATCACGCCTATCGCATCATCTGTCCTGATAGGGTTGCCGATACCGAGCAACAGCGTTCTGCCCTTCAACGGATCATCCTCTCAGTACAGGAATGAAAATCGATATTGGGGTAAGGGGTTTGCGGTGCTGCTTCGAAATTGTCAGAAGTTCCTCAGACTCTTCTTCAGGTTGCCCTTGCTGTCGAATATCCTCACCTCGAGCGCGAGCTGGCCATTTGGCAGCACGTGCGTCCCGCAGGAGTTGCACGGGTCGTAGCACCGGAAGCTCATCTCTATTGTGTTGAGCAGCCCGGGAGATATCTCGCCGTTCTTTATCAATGCCATCGCGTTCTTCTTGACCTCGTGCGCTATCGCCGCGTTGTTGTTCGTCGTCGCGACGATCATATTGATCATCGTGCAAATGCCGTCCTTGTCGCTCTTGTAGTGGTGTATCAGCGTGCCTCTCGGGGCTTCGACTATCCCGACCCCCTCGTTCGGCTCCCCGACCTTCCCGCGGACATCCTTGCTCGTGATCGACTTGTCGGAAGCCAGCTCGAGCATCCTCTCCGCCGCGTACTGAAGCTCGATGACCCTCATCCAGTGGTACGCGAGCGTGTAATGCACCGGACCGGTCACGCCGAGGCTCTTCATTATGCTCCTCATGTTCTCATACGCCTCTTGTGCCAGCGGGGTCGTGAAGCCTTTCGACACGTTTACCCTGCCCAACGGGCCGGTCCTGTAGATGCCGCTCGAGGCGCCGTCCACAAGGCCCTTCCAGCCGATTGGCTTGAAGTACGGCATCTTCATGTACGTCCATGGCTCGACGTGCTCTGCGATGTACTTCAGGTAGTCCTTCGGGTCGAACTTCGCAAGCTCCTTGCCGTTCGGGTCGACGACCTTCACCTTGCCTCTGTAGAAGTTGACCTTGTCGTCCTTGTCGACCAGGCCTATATAGTTCGTCGTCTGGTAGAAGACGTTACCGTTCGTCACAAGCTCCATATAGTCCTTGTTCTTCAGCACGACATCCTCGAACAGCTTCAGCGTGAACTTGCCGAACTCCACACATGATTTAGCCATCTTCTCAATCTCGGCCCGCTCCTCCTCGGTGATCGGCTTGGAAACTCCACCCGGTATGCCGAACACGGGATGGGTCGCCCGGCCGCCGATTATTTCCTGGACCTTCTGACCGTAGTGCCTGTGCTTGATCACCTCGGCACCAATCGGTACCCCGACCGCCTCGACGAGCCCCAGTATGTTCCTCTTCTCGGGGGGCGCAGCAGGACCGAGCACGAAATCGGGCGCGGCGAGAGCGTAGAAGTGGGCGATATGGCTGTGCACGAACTGCCCCATGTAGAACAGCTCCCGGAGCTTGTGCGCGGTCTCCGTCGGCTCGGCATCGAACACTGCATCCAGGGTCCTCGCGGACGCGATGTGATGCGCTGCCGGACAGACGCCGCAGAGCCTGTTGGTGAGCACGGGCAGCTCGCCGACGTGCCTTCCTATGCAGAACCTCTCGAACCCCCTGAGCTCTGGGACCTGCCAGTAAGCGTTCTTGCAGTTGCCGTTCTCGTCCAGGAAGATGTCTATCTTCCCGTGACCCTCCAGCCTCGTGACGGGATCGATCGTGATCCTCTTCTTATCCGTCTTCACCTTTTGATCCGAAATTATTGGCCCAGGCATCTCATATCACCCCTTCCTTTTCTTCTCGGTGTAAGTCCTCTTCAGCAGGGACTTCGGAAGCGTGAACGCGTAGAAGGTGCCCAGCGGATCCTTGATCTGTTCCAGGAGCCGCTCGATGTCCTCCTCGCTCAACTGGCTCTCCTTGCTTGTGATGTTGAATATCGATGCGAGCGCCGAGAGCATGCTTCCTCCTTGGTCTATCACGGCCTTGGTCGGACCCATGCATCCTCTGCAGGGCATGTTGCCGTTCGGACACATCGCCCCGCAGCCCGCCCTGGTCGCAGGCCCGATGCAGATTATCCCCTGGTCGATGAGGCACTTCTCCTGGTCAGGGAATATCTCGTACGGCTGGACGATCTTCGTTATGTTCCTGCCGCTCTCGGTCCTCTTACGCTTGCACTCGTCGCAGAGCGTCTTGTCGGATGCTATGACCGCGCCCTTTGGAGGCAACGGGGCACCCTCCTTGACGTGCTTCATGATGGCGCCGATGGCTGTCGATATCAGCTCTACCGTCGGCGGACAGCCAGGCATGAAGTAGTCCACGTCCATAATGTCATCGAGCGTAAGCACCTGGTCGTAGAGGTCCGGCAGCTCGAGCTCACCTTCAGGTACCTTGATATGCTTGGATGGGAACACGCGGTTCGGATTGTCCGTGGACGGCGTCTTGTCCGTGTAGACGGTCTCCAAAATCTCCCTTTTGTTCGTGACGTTCGCGAGCCCGGGCGTGCCCCCGAAGCACGCGCACGACCCGAAGGCTATCATTATTTGTGACTTCTGTCTGAGCAACCTGGCGATGTGCTCGTTCTCTTCGTTCCTTATCGCACCGTTGTAGAAAGATATCGTAATGCTCTTGTCCGGCATCTTCTCGATATCGCTGTACTTCGTGTCGAAGCCTATCGGCCAGAGCGTCACGTTCGCTATCCCGGCGACGTCCAGGATAGCCGCGTCTATGTCCAGCACCGCGACATCACATCCTCCGCATCCCGCACCCCAGTACAGGGCTATGTTGATCTTGTCAGCCATTTCATGCACCTTCCTTATCTGAGTTGATCTTCAATTCCCCGACGGCCACATATAGAGGGGACCTGCCCCTCAATCCCACCTGCTCGATCTTCCTCCACCGGAGCAGGGCGATTATGTTCTCGACTATCTCCCTCTTCGGCATACCCGTCAACTCGTGGAGCTCATGGACCGTCCGCGGCTCGCCGAGGTTGGCCAGAATGAGGTTCCTCCTGTATTCCACAGCGGCGGCCTTCTGCACGATGAACTCGTACCTACTTTTCTGGAGCTGCTCGCCAAAAACGTTCTTCCCCTCGGTGAGCGTCTCCTGCTTCCCGATGAGCCATCGTATCCTCTCCCCCTCCAGGGTCATCTTCGCCGCGTCCAACCTCGTCCTGAGAGCCGCCATCGGCTTCAGCCTCCCTCCTGCGCCTCCTTAATCGGGCTCGGCCCGAGTTCGGATATCGTCTTCGTGAACTCGATTATCGTCCGCTGGAATTTGTCCCCCTCTCCTGCGGATATCCATTCGAGCCTCAGCCTGTCCTTGTCCAGTCCGAACTGCTTAAGGAGCATCCTCAGGAGCGCCATCCTGCGCCTTGTCCTGTAGTTGCCGCCGATGTAATGGCAGTCTGCCGGATGGCATCCCGCGACGAGCACTCCGTCCGCGCCCTTCTGGAACGCTCTGAGGACAAACTCGGGGTCGACCCTGGCAGAGCACATCACCCGTATCGTCCTGAAGTTCGGGGGCATCTGCAGCCTGCTCACGCCCGCCAGGTCCGCGCCCGCGTACGAGCACCAGTTGCAGCAGAAGACGAGTATCTTCGGCTCCCAGGCCTTCTCGGCCGCCTGCACCGCGCCTGTTGGCTGCGCTGCTGATTCGCTCATCTCAGTTCACCTCCTCCTCGAAAGCCGCGTCTATCATCGCGAGTATCTGGTCATCCTTGAAGCCCTTCTGGGACAGGGCACCGGACGGGCACGCTCCGACACACGCGCCGCAACCCTTGCAGAGGCCGATGTTTATCACCGCGAACCTCTTCGTCGGGTCCTTCGGGTGCGGCCCGATCTCGATAGCCTTGTACTCGCAGATCGGCTGGCAGATGGAGCAGCCGTCACACAGGTCCTCATCCACCTTAGCGACTATGCCTTCCGCCTCCAGCTTGTCCTTCGAGAGTATCGTGACCGCCCTCGCGACCGCTCCGAGCGCCTGGGCGATGCTCTCATCGATGAACTTCGGGCCGTGTGCGGTCCCTGCGAGGAACACGCCTTCCGTGGCGAAGTCGACCGGCCGGAGCTTCATGTGCGCCTCGAGGTAGAACCGCTCCTTCGTCAACGGCACCTTGAGCATCGGGGCTATCGTCTCGTTATCGGGGTTCGCCCGCATGGCAGCTGCCAGCACGAGATTGTCCGGATGGAATATGAACACCTCTTTCGTGTTCGCATCCCTCACATGAACGGTCAGCTTGCCGTCCCTGTGCTCCACCTTCGGCTTGTCATCATCGGCGAACCTTATGAACAGCACGCCGAGCTCCGATGCCTTGTTGTACCATTTCTCGCGGAACCCGTACGTCCTGATGTCCCTGTACAACACGACGACCTTCGCGTTCGGGTTCTTCTCCTTGAGCTTGATCGCGTTCGTCATCGTGCTCGTGCAGCAGACACGGCTGCAGTTCGGATGGTCGCCCTCGCGGGACCCGACACACTGGATGAACACCGTGGTATCTCCCTTCACCTCGTTCTTCGAGAGCCTCTCCTCGAACTCGAGCAGGGTCTTCACCTTCGGGTCCTTGCCATAGAGGTATTCGTTCGGCTTAAGCTCCTGGGCTCCGGTCGCGACTATCACGACGCCGTGCGTGAGCACCTCCCCGGATGACAGCTTCGTCTTGAAGTTACCGACATATCCATCTATTGACGTGACCGTCGTGCCTTTGTAGACCTTTATCTTCGGGTTATTCTCGACCTCGGAGACCATCTTCCGCAGCGCCTGCTGCGGGTCGGTACCCTCCTCCGCGATGAAGTGTATCTTCCTCAGGTATCCGCCCAGCTCCTTGTCCTTCTCGACCAGGTATACCTGGAATCCCTGCTTCGCCAGCTCGAGCGCGGAGGTCATACCCGCGACCCCGCCGCCTATTACGAGCGCGGATTGCGTCACGGGTATCGTCAGCTTCTCGAGCGGTTCGAGCAGCCTCGCCTTTGCGACCGCCATGCGCACGAGGTCCTTGGCCTTCTTCGTCGCCTTCTCGGGCTCGTGCATGTGTATCCAGGAGCACTGGTCACGGATGTTCGCCATCTCGAACAGGTACGGGTTCAGGCCCGCCTCCCTTATCGTGTTCTGGAACAACGGCTCGTGCGTTCTCGGAGTGCAGGATGCGACGACCACACGGTTCAGCTTGTGCTCCTTAATCATCTCCTTGATTTTCTCCTGCGTGTCCTGTGAGCAGGTGTACAGGTTGTGTGTCGCATAGACGACGTTCGGGAGCTTCTTCGCGTACTCCGCGACCTCGGGAACGTTCACAACGCCGCCGATGTTGATACCGCAATGGCAAACGAAGACCCCTATCCTTGGCTCCTGTCCGGTGACGTCTATCTCCGGCGGGTACTCCTTCGGTGTCACCAGCGTGTTTCGCGCCTTCGCGATCACTGTGCCCGCCCTCGCCGCGGCTGCGGATGCCTCCGCGACCGTCATCGGGATGTCCTTCGGGGCCGAGAACGCCCCGCTCACGAATATCCCAGGCCTCGTGGTGTCCACCGGGGAGAAGGTCTTCGTGGCGCAGAAGCCATCAGCATTCAGCTCGACCGATCCGGCCCTGGTCGAGCTCATCACGTTCGAGAGCACCGGCGCGCTCGCCGGAGGCCTGAGGCCAACCGCGAGCACGACCAGCCCGAACTCCTCCTCCTTCGGCTCTTCTCCCTCGACATATCGCACTATCAGGTTCTTCGTTACCGGGTCTTCGGAGATGCTCGCCACCCTGGACCTCACGAACCTGACGCCGTGCTCCTTCTGCGCGCGGTTGTAATACTCATCGAACTCCTTGCCGAACGCGCGCATGTCCATGAAGAATATCGTCGGCTCGATACCGTGCGTGTGCTCCTTCGCTATCACCGCTTCCTTGATCGAGTACATGCAGCAGACGGACGAGCAGTACTCGTTGCCGACCTTCTTGTCCCTTGAACCGACGCACTGGATGAACGCGACCTTCTTCGGGATGTCACCGTCCGAGGGCCTCATGACCGTGCCGACATACGGCCCGGTCGCGCTGAGCATTCTCTCGAACTCAATGCTCGTCACGACGTTCTTGTACCTGCCGTAGCCGTACTCGGGCTTCAGCGTCGCGTCGAACTCGTCGAACCCGGGGGAGAGAATTATCGACCCCACGTTGAGCTCGATTATCTTATCCGTCTGGTCGTACTCTATCGCCTTCGCGCGGCACTCGTTCTGGCATATGCCGCAGCCGATACATAGCTCGGGGTCGATGCTGTAGACCAGCGGAACTGCCTGCGCGTAGGATACTGATATGGCCTTCCTGCGCTTGGTCTTTTCATTGTACTCGTCCTTGCCCTCGATCGGGCACTTCGATGCGCACGTGCCGCACCCAGTACATTTCTCTTCGTTGACCCTTAGCGCCTTCTTTTTCAGTGTGACCCTGAACGCCCCCTCGTTCCCCTCGACTATCGATACCTCGGCATTCGTTATTAGCTCGATGTTGTGATGTCTGCCGCATGCGACGAGCTTCGGGGCGAGGATGCACATCGCGCAGTCGTTCGTCGGAAAGGTCTTGTCCAGCTGCGCCATCGTGCCGCCTATGCTCGGCCTCCTGTCTACCAGGTAGACCTTGTATCCTGAGTCTGCGAGATCCAGCGCCGACTGTATCCCGGAGACCCCTCCTCCAACTATCAGCACTGAGCCTATTGGCTGACTCGGGACCGCCATCCTACTCACCTCCCAGGGAGAGTGTGTGGTACGTCGGCGTGAACCCTTCCACGGGGTCCATCGCGATCAGGTTCTGCTGCCTGAGCGTGACTATGTGCTCCAGCACCCTGTCCGACGGGACCTTCATCTTCGACGCGAGCTCCTTTACGGACATCCTGTTCCTCTTCGCCAACGTCAGGATCATTGCCCTCTCGAACTCCTCTTCTGCGGTCAGATGCGCGAGCTTGCGGAGTTTCTCCGCGTCCAGCTTCTCGCCGTACACGTTCCCCTTGACGTTCAGGGGGTACTCTTTAGATGTTATGGCAGTAAGCCTGAAGCTCTCCGCTGCGAGCTCCGCCGCTTCGAGCCTGAGGGCTATCTCGGCATTCGTCTTCACGGGGGTCGGACCTAGCTGGCGTATCTTCTCCGTGAACTCCGTAACGACTTTCGAAAACTTCTCCCCTTCCGAGGCCGAGACCCATTCCAGGCGTATCCTGTCGGTCTCCAGACCTGTGAGGGAGATCAGCTTGGCCGCGATGTCGAACCGCTTTTCCGTGAAGTAGTTGCCGCTTATGTAATGACAGTCACCCAGATGACAGCCGCCGATGAGCACGCCATCGGCACCTTCTCGCAAGACCCTTATGACCATCTTCGGGCTGATCCTCGTGCTGCACATGACGCGCACGACTCTCAGGCTCGGAGGGTACTGGTATCTGCTGACACCGCATAGATCCGCGCCCGCGTACGAGCACCAGTTGCACAAGAAGCCCACGATTTTCGGGTTGAACTCATCCGTCATTTCAGATCGCCTCCTTCAGGGCGGCAGTTGCCTCCGCCAATAACTGCTCGTCGGAATAGTTCGTCATGATTATCGCGGAGTTCGGGCAGGAGGCACCGCAGCATCCGCATCCCTTGCACGCAGCCGCGATGACCTCGGCGAGCCCGTTCTCGTTCTTCACAATCGCTCCGTACGGGCAGACCTCAATGCATGTGCCGCATCCCGTGCAGACCTCCTGATCCACCTGCGCCATTATCGCCTCTGCCTGGACGTAACCCCTGCTCAACGGTATCGCGGCCCTCGAGGCGGCCGCCTCGGCCTGCTCTATCGCTTCCGTAATGTCGGCCGGGCCCTTGGCTGTTCCGCACACGTATATGCCGTCCGTCGCGAAGTCCACGGGCCGCAGCTTCACGTGCGCCTCCAGGAAGAAGCCGTCCTGGCCGACAGGGACCTTGAGCATCTTCGCAAGCTGCTCCTGGCCAGGCGGCGCGATGAGCGGTGTGGAAAGTATGACGAGGTCCGCTGGCATCTCCCTCTCGACCTTTAGAGTCTCGTGGAAGTATTTTACGTAGAGCTGATCGCCCTTCATGATGACCTCCGGTCTGCGCTCAGGCGTGTACCTGATGAACCTGATGCGCTTCTCCCTTGCCTTGTTGAACCAGAGCTCGTGGTCGATGCCGTAGCTCATAATGTCCCTGTTGAATATCGTGATCTCTATCTTGTCCGATGGCCCGAGCTTCTCCTCCTCGACCGCCTCGGCCTCCTCGCCTCTCCCTCTCCGACGCCGTCTCCTCTCGGATATCTCCGGGGTCGGCGATTTGGTCTCGGCCGGCACCTCTGGTATGACCTTCCCCAGCTGTTGGGCGATCCCGAGCATGTTGTCGTAGTTGTCGGCGATGTTTATCGCGTTCTTGATCGCGACGTTGCAGCATATCCTCGAGCAGTACGACTTGTCCTGCCCTCTCGAACCGCAGCACTGTATGAACACGACGCTCTTCAGCTTCGGCAGCGTCTTGTTCTTGCACATTATCTCGAACTCTGTCAGCGTGACGACGTTCTTGTACACATTGTACCCGTAGAGCCCATCCTTCGTGTACTCTATCGCGCCTGTCGCAACTATTATCGCGCCGACCTTCAGCTTGGTCTCCTGGTCGCCCGTCTTGATCTTGATATCATAGTTTCCGACATATCCGAATACATCGCTCACCTTCGAGTTCAGGTAGACCTTTATCTTCGGATGCGAGGTAACCTCCTGTATCAATGGCTTTATTGTCTCCAAAGCGTCCTTTGTGGTCACATAGAGATTGTTCAGGTTCCTCACGAACCCTCCGAGCTCCTTCTCCTTCTCGACGAGATGCACCGGGAAGCCCATCTTGGCCAGGGATAGAGCCGCGGTCATTCCCGCGACACCTCCTCCGATGACGAGCGCGCTCTTCTCGACCGATATCCGCGGCTCCGTCTGCGGCGTGAGCAGCCTGGCTTTCGCCACGCCCATCCGTACCAGGTCCTTGGCCTTCTCGGTCGCCTTCTCCTTCTCCTTCATGTGCACCCATGAGCAGTGCTCACGGATGTTGACGAACGTGAACAGGTACTTGTTCAGCCCCGCCTCCTCACACACGGACTGGAAAAGCGGTGCGTGTGTTCTGGGCGTACAGGCGGAGACGACCACACGGTTCAGCTTGTGCTCCTTGATCGCGTTCCGGATGTTCGCCAACCCGTCCTCGGCGCACGTGTAAAGGTTTGTCGTCGCGAAAGCGACGTCCGGGAGCGTCTTCGCGTACTCGGCTACCGCCTTCACGTCGACGACCCCTGCAATGTTCGACCCGCAATGACATATGAAAACGCCTACTCTGGGTTTTTCGACCTGCTCGGCCATCTGTATCAGCCTCCTCCCGCCTGGGCTATTATCTGAAGCGCCTTGGCCGCAGCGCTCGATCCCTGGGCGACCGATTCCGGGATGTCCGCCGGACCGGCGCAGTATCCCGCGATGAATATCCCCGGGACGTTCGTCTCCCCCGGCCTCATGACGTTATCCGCCGATGCGAAGAACCCGAACTCGTCCTGCTTAATCCCGAGGATCTTCGCCAGCTCCCCCGCGTCCTTCCTCGGTATCAGGGTTGTCGCGAGCACGACGAGGTCGAACTCCTCCTCGACCGGCCGGCCGCCGACATCGTAGACCACTATTGGGTTATGATTTTCCGGATTCTCCTTCACGGTGCCGTCTGAATTTATCGTCCGGACACCGTAGTCCCTCCTGGCCCTTTCGGCGTACTCGAAGAAATTCTTCCCGCACGTCCTGAGGTCCTTGTAGAAGATCGTCGATTGGATGTCGTCATAGTGCTCCTTCGCGAGCATGGCCTCCTTCACTGAGAACATGCAGCAGACCGCGCAGCAGTATGGGTGACCCATCTGCGGGTTCCTGGACCCGACACATTGTATGAACGCCATCCGCTTGGGATGCTCGCCGTCCGACCGGCGCTTTATGTGTCCGCCAGTGGGCCCTGCAGCGTTGATCATCCTCTCGTACTCCATCGCCGTGAAGACATTCGGGTACTTGCCGTATCCGTACTCCGAAGCGACCGACGGGTCCCAGAGATCATATCCGATAGCGACGATTATTGCAGCGACCTTGAGCTCGACCAGCTCATCCTTCATCTCGTAGTCGATCGCTTCCCTCTTGCAGATCTTCTTGCAGACTCCGCACTTGCCCTCCTTTATCATCCTGCAGTTATCCCTGTCGATCGTCGCGACCCTGGGGACCGCCTGCATGAAGGGCAGGTAGATCGCCTTTCTGATGCCCAGGTTCTGCTCCCACTCGTTCGGGACTTTCACGGGGCATTTCTCTATGCATTCGCAGCAGCCAGTGCACTTCGACTCGTCGACGTATCTCGCCTTTTTCAGCACCTTCACGGTGAAATCCCCGGCCGACCCGCTGACCTCTTTGACCTCCGAATACGTCATCACATTGATGTTCGGATGCGCATAGCAGTCGGCCATCTTCGGCGCGAGTATGCAGATTGAGCAGTCGTTCGTCGGGAACGTCTTATCCAGCTGGGCCATCCGGCCGCCGATGCTTGGGCTCTTCTCGACCATATGGACCGAGATACCCTTGTCGGCAAGGTCCAGAGCCGCCTGGATGCCCGCGATTCCGCCACCAATAACCAACACCGCTTTCTCCATCAATTCACTCCCCAATCACGGTATGAGACCCCTTGATTCAGATTGCAATTGCCAGCACAGCTAGCAGTCGAGATACCGGCTCGACTCTTTCGGTATTTCGTTGTATGTTTTATTGTTTTCGAATCCGTGGCTTGCACCCCGTTTTGATTTTTCCCTCGGCCTGTTTTTTCGATTATTCGAGATTTTCAAAGGGGTTTTTGACGAATTCTGAAGGTTCATTCCGCCTTGCGGATCATTTCTTGGAGCTGCTTGTCCCCTTTCAGCTCTGTTACAGAGATTATCTGGGGCTCCTTCTTTCCGGTTATCTTTTTCGACCTCACGAATCTCTGGCAGTTCGGGTACGTGCAGGGAGAGCATTTCGCCTCCGTGCAGGATAGCTCCGTCAGGATGTATCGGTTTACGTGATGCGGGTATCCGACCTCGGACGTGCCTTTCAATTCCGATTCCCTGGAGGTGTTTATCTCGAGGGACTTGCTCGAGATCGGCTTGACGGTGGCCGCGACCTTCTTGCTCATCATCTGTTGCCTCACGTATCGTTGACAGTTCGGGTACGTGCACGGTTTGCATTGCGTCTGGTCGCAGGAGAGCTCGATCATGACATACCTATGGGTGTGCTCATCGGATCTCTTGTCCATATGTTCACTTACCTTCCAATGCCTTTGCTATCGTTATCGTGAAATCCTCCACCGGGATGTCGACCAGTGACTTCTCTACCGGGACCTTGTTGTGTGTCGCGCAGCTGAAGTGCACCTCGCACTTCGGGCAGAAGGTCAGCATCGCGTCCGCCCCGGTCTTCTTCGCCTCCATAAGCCTGTCTATCTGCATCTTCTTCCCGGTCTCGTCGCAGTTCGCCCAGGCGTTCACGCCACAGCAGCTCGCCTTCTCCCTTGACCGGGGCATCTCGATGAGCTGAGCTCCCTGGATCGCGGCCAGCACCTCCCTTGGTGGGTCGTAGACCTTCATGTGCCTTCCAAGCCTGCACGAGTCGTGGTATGTGAATTTCCGTTCCAGCTTGCCGAGTCTCAGCCTACCCTCCGTAACGGCATCGGCGACGAACTCGGAGATGTGCATCATCTCGAACGGCAGGTCGCCCGAGAAATCCTGGTAATCGATATCGAACGTCCGGTAGCATTCCGGGCAGGTGAATACGACCTTCTTCGCCCCTGTCGCCTTTATCAGCTCGATATTCCTGTCCATCAGCTTGAAGAAGCTCTCCTCGTCCCCGAGCCATAGCAAGTCGTGGCCGCAGCAGACCTCGTCCGGCATTACCACGGGAGTCACGCCCGCCGCGTTCAATATCTTGACCGCCGAGCGAGGGACCTCCTTCAGGTAATTGATCCTATCGGCATAGATCGTCCCGAGCTGATAGGCGCACCCAGTAAACAGCAGCACCTCCCCCTTGTCCTTCGTGACCTTCAGGTCGTCGGTCAGCCAGCCGAGCCTGTTCTGCCTGAGCGACTCGTTCGCCATCAGGCGCTGCATCGTGTGTATCAGCCCTCCCTGGGAGCAGATGGGCAGGTTGCCCTCCTTGAACGAGTTCGCCCTCAGCCCCTGGATGAAGCCCGAATAGTTCACCTTGTACGGACACATGGAGTTGCACATCTCGCATGTGAGGCAGATCCACATGTTCTTCTGTGTTACAGGATCGTTCTTTATGCCTTCCAGGGCCTTCACGACTATCAATCTCGGAGCGAACTCCAGGTTGAACGATGCTGCCGGGCAGACGCTGGTACATTTCCCGCACTCGACGCAGTCGAACGCTCCCGTCTCCTCGATGAGCTTATTTATGTCAACCAGATCTGCCACCCCCTTTGCCCAACGGGTTCGGTCCGAGCGACCTTATCTTCTCCGTGAACTCGCGCATCGTCTCCGCGAACTTCTGCCCCTCGGATGCGGATATCCACTCGAGCCTCATCCTCTCGTGGCCTATCCCCAGGATGTCCAGCAGCTCCGCGGTCATCTTCATCCGCTTCTCGGCCTTCTCGTTTCCCGCGATGTAATGACAGTCCCCGATATGGCAGCCGCAGACGAGAACGCCGTCGGCTCCCAGCTCGAGCGCGCGGAGGACGAACTGGGGCTCCACCCTGCCGGAGCACATCACCCTGATGATCTTCACGTTCGGGGGATACTGGAACCTGCTCACGCCTGCGAGGTCCGCGCCTGCATACGAGCACCAGTTGCAGCAGAACGCGACGATGTTCGGCTCCCAGTCCTCGCCAGAATTCGCGATCTGTCCGGCCTTCGCCTCCGTGCTCATGCCTTCGCCTCCTTGAGCATCGATTCGAGCATCTTTAGTATCTGGACTGACTTGAAGTGCTTGCTCGTTATCGCCCCGTTACAGCATGCCGCGACGCACGTCCCGCAACCCTTGCACAGTATCTCATTTATCTGTGATTTCAGGACACCTGGCCTGACCTCCGTCACCCGTGCGGCCCCGAACTCGCAAACCGACTCGCAATCGCCGCAACCGCGGCACTTCTCTTCATTGACGACCGAGACGGCGCCTTCGGACTCGACTTCGGTCTTTGTGAGAATCGTCATCGCGCGAGCCGCAGCCCCGTTGGCCATCGCGATGCTCTCGCCTATCCTTCTGGGGGAGTGCGCGAGCCCGCACAGGAAGATGCCGTCAGTGGCGAAGTCAACTGGCCGGAGCTTCATATGCGCTTCGAGGAAGAACCCATCCTTCATTCTCGGGACCTTGAGCAGCTTCGCTATGGCCTCGTTGTCAGGATTGGCCCTCACGCCCGCGTTGAGGACGAGGAGATCAGGCCTTATTTCGATCTCGTCATCGATGAATTGCTCATGGACCCTCACCACGAGCTTGCCATCCTCGACCGTAACCACCGGCGGTCGGTCGACATCCCATCGGACGAACAGCACCCCGAGCCTTGCGGCCTCGTTGTAATACTCCTCCGCGAACCCGTAGGTCCTTATGTCGCGATACAGCACGTAGACGTTCGTGTCCGGGTATTCCTTCTTTATCCTCAGCGCGTTCGCCATCGCGGTGAAGCAGCAGATCCTGCTGCAGTTCGGGCTCTCGTCATTCCTGGAGCCGACACACTGAATTATGGCGACATCCTTCGCCGAGAACTGCTTCTTGGCGAGGAGCTCGCCGAGCTCCGTCTGACGTATGACCCGCTTGTCCTTGCCGTACATGTACTCCTTTGGCTCGTACTCGATGGCTCCCGTGGCGACTATCACCACCCCGTGCCTGACCTCTGAGCCGTCGGAAAGCTTCGAGACGAAGTTTCCGAGATACCCGGACATCTCCGTGACAGTCGTGTTCAAGTGTACCGTTATCCTGTCATTCTCTTCTATCCGTCTCCTGAGATCCGCGAGGACCGCCTGCGGGTCCAAACCGGTTAGCGTGTGGTATATCCTGTTCAGATGCCCGCCGAGCCTATCGCTCTTCTCGACGAGGTGCACCCTGAAGCCCCCTTCGGCAATAGCTAGCGCCGCGGTCATTCCCGACAGACCTCCGCCCATCACGAGCGCTGCCTGCTCGACCTTGACCTTCGGTACTGGCAGGGGCTCCAGCAGCCTCGCCTTCGCGACCGCCATGCGGACGAGCGTTTTCGCCTTCTCGGTGGCCTTCTCGGGCTCCTTCATGTGCACCCAGGAGCACTGGTCACGGATGTTCGTCATCTCGAACAGGTACTGGTTCAGTCCCGCCTCCCTGACGGTGTTCCTGAACAGCGGCTCGTGCGTTCTCGGGGTGCACGATGCGACGACCACACGGTTCAGCTTGTGCTCCCGGATGACAGCCTTGATCTTCTCCTGCGTGTCCTGGGAGCAGGTATATAGGTTCTGCTCCGCGTAGACCACCCCCGGCAAGGTCTTGGCGTATTCTGTGACCGCGGGGACGTTAACGACCCCGCCAATGTTTATTCCGCAATGGCACACGAACACGCCGACGCGCGGTTCCTGGCCGCTCACGTCTATCTCTGGCGGATACTCCTTCGGGGCCACCAGCGTGTTCCTCGCATCGCCCAGGAGCGTGGCTATCTTGCCCGCGGCGCCGCTCGCCTGTGCAATCGAGTCGGGTATGTCCTTCGGGGCCGAGAACATCCCGCATACATAGATCCCTGGGACGTTCGTCTCGAGAGGCGCGAAGTCGTCCGTCTCGCAGAACCCGAACCTGTTCAGCTTTAGGCCAAGGGCTTTTGCCAGATTCCGAGCGCTCGCGGGCGGTCTCGCACCCGCGGACAGAACGACCATATCGAACTTCTCCTCGTGTATCTCCGCCTCTTCGTGATATCTCAATATCAGGTTGCCGTTCTCGTCCTGGTTGAGGTTGGATATCCTGTTATTCCTGTGCACGACCACGCCATACTCTTTTTCGGCCCTGCGCAGATAATCCTCGAACTCCTTTCCGAATGCCCTCGTGTCCATGAAGTAGATGTGCGTCTCGAGCTTCCCGGTGTGCTCCTTCGCGATGACCGCCTCCTTGAGCGCCGCCATGCAGCAGTAGCCGGAGCAGTACGTGTTCCCCGTCTGCTCGTCCCTCGAGCCGACGCACTGGATGAACGCGATCTTCTCGGGCACATCGCCATCCGAAGGCCTGATGATGTGCCCTCTGGTCGGTCCCGAGGCGCTCAGAAATCTCTCGAACTCGAGGTTCGATACCACGTTTGGAAAGGTGCCATATCCGTACTCCCGCTTCACCTTCGGATCGAATAGATCATACCCGGGCGCGAGCAGTATCGCGCCGACCTGGAGCTCCTCTACGTTCTCCCTGTTCTGCGTGTAGACGATGGCTCCTGCCTTGCAGAACTGCTTGCACTCGCCGCATCCGATGCAGAGCCCGGGGTCGATCGCGTACACCAGGGGCACAGCCTGCGGGAAGGGTATGTATATCGCCTTCCTCGGTGCCAGGTTCAGGTCGAACTCGTTCGTCCCCTCGATCGGACAATGCTCCGCGCATACCCCGCACCCGGTGCACTTCGAGCTGTCGATGTACGTGGCATATCTCTTGATCTGCACTTTGAAGTTCCCCGGCTCCCCCTTCAGACCCGTGATTTCGGCGTTCATGATCAGCTGGATGTTCGGGTGCCTCCCAGCCGCAACGAGCTTCGGTGACAGGATGCACATCGAACAATCGTTCGTCGGGAAGGTCTTGTCGAGGCGCGCCATATTGCCGCCGATCGTGGTCTTCTCGTCCAGCAGGTAAACCTTCAGACCCATGTCCGCCAGGTCCAGAGCCGCCTGGATGCCCGCGGGTCCGCCGCCCGCGACGAGGACCGCACCGACCTTGTCCGTCATTGCATCTCCTCCCCGAGCGGCCCGAGAGCCTTCAGCTCCTCGACCATCTTCCGGACAGTGGTCGCGAACTTCTCTCCTTCAGACCCTGCGATCCATTCCAGCCTGAACCGAGCCGGATCTATCCCTATCTCTTCCAGGAACGCCTTGAGAAACTCTGCGCGTGCCAGCGCCTTTCGATTGCCGTTGATGTAATGACAGTCATTGAGATGGCATCCGGCGACTATGACTCCGTCCGCTCCCTTCCTGAACGCCTCGAGGACGAACGCCGGATCTACCCTGCCAGAGCACATCACCCTGATGATCTTCACGTTTGGGGGATACTGAAACCTGCTCACGCCTGCGAGGTCGGCACCCGCGTATGAGCACCAGTTGCAGCAGAACGCGACTATTTTCGGCTCAAACGACGCACCGTCGGTCACTTCGTCATCACCCCTATCTTCGCGAGCAGCGGATTGCAAGAGATGTTATGAAGCTCGAACCCCAGCTTGGAGATGTCCGCGCCCAGCGCGATCGCCATCAGCTGGGCGACGTGTATGACAGGTATTCCGCGCTTTGTGAACGTCTTCTGCGCGTTGTCGAACTGGAGGAGACAGAACGGACACGGTGTGACTATGACATCCGCGTTCTCGTTCGAGATGTTCTTGAACTTGTCCTCGGTGAGAGCGTTCGCGAGCTCCACCACGTGACTCCTGACACCGCCACCGGCGCCGCAACATGCGAGCTTGTCCTCGTAGTCGATGCTCTCCGCTCCGACTGCCTTGACGATGTCGTCGACCTTCACGGGATCGTTCGGGTCGTCGATCGCGGTCCATTCGGTAGGTCTGAGATAGTGACAGCCGTAATGGACCGCCACCCGGAGCTTCCCGAGCGGGCGCTTGATCTTCTCCGCCAGGAGCTTCATCGATTGGTCTGTGTGGACGACATCGACGAAATGCCGTACCGAGACCGGCCGGAAGATCTTCCTGGAGCTACCTTCGACCTTCTCAGGGATTCCTGTGTACTTCATGCCTATCTTCGAGAGTATCTTGTTCGCCTGGCCCAGCCGCTTCGGCTCTGCCAGGTATTCGGTCGCCTTGAGGAGGGACCCGAAGCAGCCGTTGCAGACGGTCATGATCTCCGCCTTCTCCCTCTGCGCGAGGCACAGGTTCCTCGCTGCCAGGGCGAGCCAGGTATCACGGTCTGTGGAGTAGAATATCCCGGGTACGGGGCAGCAGGAGAACTCCGGGATGTCCATGACATCGAGATTCAGGCCCTCCTTGCCCGTCACATACCGAACCGCGTATTCTATCCCTGGATACCTGCTCGGTATGACACAGCCGAAGAAATACGCGAAGGTCATGCACCCTCCTCCTTTGCGGAGATCCCCAGAAGCCTGTCGTACTTCGTCGCCTCGATTATCGTTGCTATCTCCTTTTTCACCGATTCCCACAAGGGCAGCGTGGAGGGCGCGGTCGGCAGGCCGAGCCGCTGTCTCTCCTTTAGCATGGCGGCATCTGGCCGGACGGTGAGTCCGTACCGCAGCAGATTTGAGGCTGCGGTCTTCACGAACGGCGGTATGATCCCCTCTCGAATCGCAATATGCCTGAGGGCGATCATGACCTCTGCGGGATTGAGGTCCGCCGGGCAGTGCTCGAAGCATCTATAACAGGTGGCGCACACCCATCTCGTCCCGAGCGTGTAGTTCTTCATCCCGAACTGGCAGTACTTTATCGTCGTCCTGGTCTTGTACTCGATCTTCAGGCTAATCGGGCATACGCCGGTGCAGTTCCCGCACTGGAGACAGGTCATCACGTCCTTCCCGCCGTATCGGATGATCTCCGCGGCGAAATTGGGATCAAGGTCCGCCTCCGTGATCACCTTGTCCTCGATGAGGTTCTCCCGTAGGCCACTGATGAAGACCTTCTCGGCCTCGCCCATCACTGCACACCTCCTGGGACCTTTATCCTGCTGAGAGCGGCGGATAGCTCGCTGGTTATCTGCTGGTCCGTGAATTGCAATTGCGAGATCGCGTGCTGGGGGCAGCCTGCAGCGCACGTACCGCACCCGTGGCAAAGCGCTTCCGTGACGACCGCCTTGGTCTGACCATCCTTCTCGACGAGATCTATCGCGTGATACGCGCACAGCTCCGTGCACAGGCCGCAGCCGACACAGCGGCTCTCATCAACAGACGCGTAGAGCGGCTCGACGATGTGCTTGCCGCGCATCATAAGGGTCGCAGCCGCCGATGCCGCAGCCTTCGCCTGGGCGACCGTGTCCGGGATGTCCTTCGGTCCCTGGGCGCACCCGCATATGAACACGCCCTCGATGGCCGTCTCGACCGGCCTCAGCTTCGGATGCGATTCCATGAGAAAACCGTCATCCGATACCGGTAGACCTAACATCTTCTGGATGGGCGCAGTCGCGGGGTTCGGTATCAGACCTACGGAGAGCACTACGAGATCGAACTCCCTCTCGGTGATCTTGGCCAGGAGCGTCTCCTCAGCCCTTATCGTGATGTTCTCCGTAACGGGGTCTCGAACGAGCCTCGCAGGCCTACCCCTGATGAACTCGACACCGTACTCCTCTCTGACCCTGTGGTAGAGCTCCTCGAACCCCTTGCCGAACGCGCGAATATCATTGTAATATATCGCGATCTCCGCGTCGGGGTCGTGCTCCATGATTATCTGAGCGTTCTTGATCGCGTACATGCAGCAGACCCTGGAGCAGTACCTGTTAGCGAGCTTCAGGTTCCTCGACCCGACGCATTGTATGAAGGCAATCCTCTTGGGCGGCTGACCGTCCGAGGGCCTGACCAGGTGTCCACCGGTTGGCCCGGCCGCATTGATCAGCCGCTCGAGCTCAAGCCCGGTTATGACATTCTTGTATTCCCAGTACTTGTAGACCCCTTTACGGATCGGGGTGTATGTATCGAATCCGGTGGCGACGATTATCGTTCCGACGGTGAGCTCGATCTCCTGAGGCTGCTGCTGGTGATCGATTGCATTCATCACACACGCCTTGGCGCAAAGCTGGCACTTCCCGGTCTTGAAGTAGAGGCAATTGTCCCTGTCGATGGTGTACTTCAATGGGACCGCCTGCGGGAACGGCACGTATATCGCTTTCCGCGTGCCGAACCCGAGATCGAACTCGTTCGGCACCTTTACAGGGCACTTCTCCGCACAGACCCCGCATCCAACACATTTCTCCTCGTTGACATATCGCGGCTTCTTTCTGATCTTGACCTTGAAATTTCCGACGTACCCATCGATGCTCACGACCTCTGAGTAGGCGAGTATCTGCACGTTCCTGTTCCGCGCCACCTCGACCATCTTCGGAGCGAGTATGCATATCGCGCAATCGCCCGTCGGGAAGGTCTTGTCCAGCATCGCCATGTGCCCGCCGATGCTCGGCTCCTTCTCGACCAGGTACGTCTTGAACCCTTTCTCGCCGAGGTCCAGGGCCGCCTGAATACCCGCAATCCCCGCCCCGATGACAAGGCATGCTGGCTCAACCTCGACTTCGCGCGGCGAGAGGGGGGTGAGAAGCCTCGCTCGGTCCACACCCATCTTGACGAGCGCGACGGCCTTTTCCGTCGCCTTCTCCGGCTCCTTCATGTGAACCCAGGAGCACTGCTCTCTTATATTCACCATGTGCATGAAATAAGGATTCAGGCCCGCGCCGGCGACGCAGTTCCTGAACGTGAACTCGTGAAGCCTGGGCGAGCACGACGCGACGACGACTCTCGTCAGCCCTTTCTCCTTGATCTCCTTCCGGATCTCCTCTTGACCGAGATCGGAGCAGGCATATTTCAGGTCCCTGGCGACGACCACGCCGGGAAATTTCGAAGCGATCTCCGCGACCTTAGGGCAATCGACAACCCCGCCGATATTCGTCCCGCAATGACAAATGAATACCCCAATGGCCTCCCTTCCGGGTGTCTCCGAGCCAGTCCCCAACTCCTCAGCGGTCATCGCGATACCTCTGGTGCATCTTGGCCTTTTGTCCCGGTCTCACTACTCCCCCTATGACCGGTCATCCGGCCCGAAACAGCGCAGGGGTCGAGACCGGCCCTGCGTAGCTTTGCCAGGGAGGCCAAGAGAACGAATGATAAACATCCGTCTAAGAGGAAGCATGTAGGAACCCATAATTAATATTTCGGCGCAGTTGTGTCGAATTTAGATTCAAAGATGACGATATTGTGCGTGAGATGTTTTTCATAAGAAAAGAATCCTGAAACGACTGGCAATGTCGGAATATTAGAAAATCTCATATAGAATGAAAGTTCATAATATTTGAATTGTTCTCTAAAATACTTTTATATCGATAGGAACACCCAGTAAACGAAGACGTTCAACAGGGTTAGGGGAATGCCGACCCTGGCGAACTCGAAGAAGGTCAGAGTGGCGTTCTCTCTCTCCGCGTTCTGTATTATTATGACATTGCTCGCGGCGCCGAGAATCAACATGTTCCCCGCGATAGTGCTCCCAGCCGCCAAAGCCATCATATGTACATCTGTCGCGCCCGCGTAGGTCATGAGCGGCAGATAGAGCGCGACGAAGGGCACATTGGACACCAGCTGGCTCATCCCGACGCTGACGAGCAGGATGACCGGCACGGAAAGGACATCGACACCCTCCATTTGCTCCTGGAAGAACATCGATTGCCAGACGCTCTGCATCAGCACGAACATTGCGGCGAAGAACACCAAAGTCGCCCAATCTATCCTCTTGACCACCTCTAGTCGCTTCCTGCTGAAGAGGATGATGGGAGCGGCGGAGATGAGCGCGATGTACGTCAATCTGATCTCGATATGCACCGAAAGCAGCACGAACGATATCTTCAGCGCGATGAGCGCGATGATCAGGACGAGCGATATCTTGACGAGCGATGCCAGCTTCGGGTCTTTCACTGGCTCGTCACTGTGGTTTAGCGAGTTGTCATGAAATTCGTCCCGGAAGAATATCCTCAGCATGAGGAATGCGAGGAACAGGTTCACGACCGTGGGCAGGAGGAGGTATCTGAAGAAGGTCACGAACGGGTTTGCGATTCCTCCATTGAGCGCGATGAGCAGGTTCTGCGGGTTGCCGATGGGGCTCATCACGCTTCCGGTCGTGACCGCTATCGCGAGCGTCAGGAGCAGCAGCTTGTTTGAGATATTGTGCTTTCTCGCGAACATGAGCATGAGAGGCGTCCCGATTATGGCGAGTGTGTCGTTCATCAGGATAGCCGAGAAAAAACCGATGACGAACAGTATCGATAATATGAGCTGGTCGACGTTCTTCGCGCGCCGGAACATCTTGAACGAGAGATGTGCGAGGTATCCGCTCTGCGAGAGCGCCTCCCCTACGACAAACATCCCAAACAGGAAGAACATGACGTCGAGATTGATCGCGTAAAGCGCGTCCTGCGGGGAGATCTCCCCGAGAAGTAATACGGCAACGGCCCCTCCGAGCATTATCTGCCAGATCTTGAGCTTTACATTCCCTATTTGTCTGACCGCTATCAGGACGAACACTGCGATCAGGACTATGATGGAAGCCGGCAGGCCTGCGATCGATATCATGTCACGCCCGGTTCGGGCATCTATCGGTCATTGATAAGCAGATTGCTCCAACGCCGCTTTTCTCGCTGGATCAGACATTCGCGAGTTTCCGGTATTTATAGCTTATATTGCAGCTGCCCTCCCGGCTGACCATGCACGGCCCGACAGGGTTGTCGGGAGTGCACCTCTTGCCGAAAAGGGGGCATTCCTCAGGCACTGAGAGTCCTCTGAGCAGCTCGCCGCATTTGCATCCGGGGGGCTCCCGATAGGCGGAATAATCGACAGACCCGATGATCTCCTCATATCTCTTGCGCGCGTTCAATGAATCGAATTCCGGTCGGAAGTCGAACCTGCTGCGCGGAATCACTGGGAAACCCCGCCAGGCCACATCTGTGGTCGTGAACACGGTCCGGAGCATCTCGAGGGCTTTCCTATTCCCATCGCGACGCACAACCCGGTTGTACTCGTTCTCCACCTCCGCCCTTCCCTCGATGTTCTGCTTCGCGAGCATGTACGCGCCCATCAGAACGTCCAGGGGTTCGAACCCTGCAATGACCTGCGGGATCCTGTACTGCCTTGATAGGAACTGGTACGGCTCCGACCCGATTATCGCGCTGACATGTCCGGGCTCGATCAGGCCGTGGAGCTTCACCTCTCCCAGTTCGACAATCGCCTTCAGGGCCGGCGGGAGGACCCTATGGGTGCTGAGTATCGAGAAGTTCTCAGGGGGCTCGGAAAGCGCAACCGCGGCGGTTGTCGGGGCGGTCGTCTCGAACCCTATTGCGAAGAACACGAACTCCTTGTCCCTCTCCTTTCTCGCCATCTCGACCGCATCGTCTATGCCGTAGACTATCCTCACGTCGGCCCCCTCGCCCATCGCCTTCATCAGCGACCCGCTCGTCCCCGGGACCCTTATGGCGTCCCCGAAGACGGCTATTGTCTTCCCGGCCCGGGCGAGCGCCAGGACCTCGTCTATCTCCTGTGGGAGCGTGACGCACACCGGGCATCCAGGCCCCTGCCGCACATCTATCCCGACCTCCGTCAGCCGGTCCAGCAGGCCGAACCTGACTAATGTGTCCTGGTGCGTCCCGCAGACGTGCATGAACGTGAATTGGACATTCATCGCCGCGATTTTGGCGAGGATCATCTCCGCGATGTTCCTGTCCCTAAGCCTTAACATCTGGAACCACCAACTCGATGTCCCTGACCGTGCATCCGAGCCCTTCCCTGACCCTCGCTATTCTCCCGCATTTGGGGCACATCAGGATAGGTGCGAGGGTATGGATGTCCTCCGGTCTCTTCGGGGAACCCGAGTACCCGCAGGTGCACTCTATCGTGCCTGGCTTCGTATAGATGTCGAGCCCAGCATCCTCGGCGATAGTGCCCTTGGTCAGAATCTCAAAGGCGAACCTCAGCTGCTCCTCGCCGAGGAATGTGAACTCACCGATATCGAGATTGACGTGCTGCACCTTCTCGGCGTTCCTCTTCTTCGCCTCCGTGAGAATAAGGTCGACTATCTGGGACATTACAGAAAATTCATGCATCTAGCACATCCTCTCCGGAGAAGTCCTCGTCAAGAAGCTGCCGGAAGAGCTCCAAAGTCTCCTCCGCCTCCGCCGCGTCGAGCTTTTGAATCGCATAGCCCGCATGCACGATGACATACTCGCCGACCTTCGGGTCCTCGATCAGTGCGAGGTTCGCCTCCCGGATCGTGCCGCCGTAATCCACCTTGGCACGATCACCGTCGATCTCCAAGATCTTTGCGGGGATTGCTAGACACATGATTGCAAACAAGATTTGCCCGTTATTTTAATCCTTTCCGTCATACCTCGCGCCGACGATCGCGTTCTGGCCAGCGGATATCCCGCCGTCCCCATTAGGTATCTGGTCGTGGACGTAGAACTTCAGCTCCTGCCCCTCGACGGTCCTCTTCAGTATTTCAGTGATAACGCCATTGTACGAAACGCCGCCGCAGAACCCAACATACCCAAGCCCTTCCGCCTTGGCGACCTCGCATGCGGACAGGCCGGCCTCGACGACGAGCGCCTCGACGAACGAGCGCGCGATGTTTGCTCGTCCTCGCTCCCCCTGCCATTGCTTCTCGAACAGCTGATCGAACAACGAGACGGTATCAATGACCTTGATCCCATCTATGACATCCGAGTGTACTTCGAACTTGTAGGTCGGCTTCCCCAAATATAGCAACCTCTCGAGCTTGATCGCGGGCTCGCCCTCGTAGGTACGCCTGCAGCACACGTCGAGGATGCATGAGAGGGCGTCCAGGACCCTTCCCATACTGCTCGTCCGATGGCTCCTCGGCATCATCTTCGAGAAGACCTCGACCTCGGATGCGGGGAACTCGGTGACTTCACGCTTCAGAAGCAACTTGATGGCGGCGACTATCCTCCTGATATCCACCGCAGCCCTGTCCCCACCGAGCAGCGGTATCTTCCGGAGGCTCGCTACCCTCCTGTAGCTCTGGAAATCTGCTATCAGCGTCTCGCCACCCCAGCTGCTCCCGTCGTCACCGTAGCCCGTGCCGTCCCAGGTGATGAAAACCCCGGGCTCCCTTAGGCCGCGGTCTATCATAAGCGAAGCCGCGTGAGCATGATAGTGCTGCGTCTCGACGAACTCGCAATCGAAATACGCCGCCAGGCTTCTCGCAACGATCCTGGTGCTGTATTTCGGGTGCTTGTCCCCCGCGACCGCATCTATCTTCTTGACCCCCAGGAGGCCCTTCAGATGGTGAATTGCGGACTCGAGATATCTGAGTGTCTCGTACTTGTCCGTCTCACCGATGTATTGGGTAAGGAACAGCTCGCCGTTCCTGGATACCGAGCCCGTCACGTCCCACTGCGCCCCCACGGAGAGGATAGAGGCTTTGTGGTTCAAAGGAATCGGGGTCGGCACGAACCCCCTCGATCTCCTGATGAACGCCCTTTTCCCGCTGTTTATCCTCACGACAGAATCATCGCACCTGTTGACTATCGCACGGTTGTGCAGTAAATAGCAGTCGAGCTTCAGCTCGAACACCTTCTCGTTCTCGATTATCATCGGCTCCCCTGGCGGGTTCGCGGAGGTCATTATCACGCCGTCAACGGACAGGTTCTGGAAAAGCAGGTGATGCGCTCCCGAATACGGGAGCATGATGCCGATGTTCATCAATCCTGGGGAGACCCCCTGCAGTTTCTGAAACATCTCCGCGCGCTTCCTCACGAGGACTATTGGCCGCTGCGGAGAGGTCATGAGCTTCTCCTCCTCAGGAGAGATAACGGCGTATCTCTTCGCGGCCGAGATGTCCCTCATCATGACCGCATAGGGCTTTTCGCCGCGCCTGTAGAGCTTTCTGAGCCGCGAGGCGTTCTCGAAAGTGGCGATGATGTGCATCCCTCCCCAGCCCTTTAGGACACCGACCATCCCGGATTCTATCTTCTTCGCGAAAGTCTCGAACGGGTCCGTGGTCTTGATTTCCTGGCCGGTCTTATCGAAGAGCCTGTACTTTGGGCCGCATTGCGGACAGGACATCGTCTGTGCGTGGAACCGCCGGTCCTCGGGCGAGGAATATTCCTGCTCGCATCTCTTGCACAGAGGGAATGCGCTCATTGAGGTTCTTGCCCTATCGAACGGTACATCGGATATCACGGTGAAGCGTGCCCCGCATTCCGTGCAGTTGATGAATGGATAACGGAACCGCCTGTTCCCGGGCTCGTTGAACTCCGATAGGCATTTCTCGCATATCGCGGTGTCCGTCGGAATGAGGGAGGTCCTGTTGCCGTCAGAACTGTTCCGTATCTCGAAGTCGCCCAGCTTCTCCTCCACCTCCTCGCGCTCTATTCTGTCTATCCTCGCGAGCGGTGGGAGAGCCATCTTCAGTCGCTCGATGAACTCATCCGGCTTCTCGTTGATGTGCACCTCGACGTTCGACCCGTTATTCAACACATATCCTTTCAGCCCGAGCTCCTTGGCGACCCTGTACACGGTCGGCCGAAAACCGACCCCTTGGACTACGCCGTAGAACGTGAGCTTCATCGAGCATCGGACCTCGGACAGTTTATAGACCAAGAGCGCGCATCAGATCGTCCAGTCCCTTCTCGTGACGCGCATCGGTCAGGACGATCTTCGCCTTTGGATTTATCTTCTTCACATCGTCAACTAGCGATTGGGGATCGACCTCCATCGCATCTGAGAGATCTATCTTGTTTATTACAACGACATCGGAGAACGCGAACATCATCGGGTGCTTGCGGACCATGTCGTCACCCTCTGTGACCGAGATTACGACGATCCGCTTGTCCGTGCCCAGAGGGAAATCTATCGGGCAGACCAGGTTGCCAACGTTCTCGATGAATAGAACATCTATCTTGTCCAGCGGTAGCTTTTCCAGGGCGTGCCCCACCAGGTGGGCGTCCAGATGGCACTCCTTTCCAGTCGAGATGTTCTCGCCGATTATGCCGTGGCTCACGAACCTGTCATAATCGTCATGGCCGGAGACGTCACCTGCGATGGCCGCGACCCTGACACCCTTCTTTTTAAGCCTCTCTATCATCTTCTCTATGAGCAAAGTCTTGCCAGATCCGATGGCACCCATGAAATCGAATGAGCGTATCTTGTACTTCCTGAGAAGCTTGTGGTTCTCATTTGCGAGCTCGCGGTTCGCCTCCAGAATGTCCTTCTCCATCTCGACTGATACCGTCTTGTGCATGATTGCAGATGAACCGCCGAAGTTCCTAAAGGTTTTGGTGTAAAATAATTCGTATTTTCTGATTAAAATCTGGGATATTTAATCGATTCGCTCGACCACGCACTTTTTCCCATGTCTGCGACTCTCCGCGTATACCGCAACGGGAGCTATCGCAGGAGGCGTTACGATAATCGCAGGGATTATAATGTGGCGCAGCGTTATAGGTGATAGATATTCGATATATTTTATATCGAATCGCAAGTCCGCTCCTGCGCGGGGGGCGGAGCAGAGGGGGCAATTCGAATGAGTGATGTGATCAGAGAAAAAAGACGAGAGGCTCGAACCTTTCTTGCAATCTTCATCACGGCTGTGATGATAACGACCGCGTTCGGAGTCGTCGTGGTCGTTGCGCACTCGCATCGAGCTGAGATGCTCTCAGAGGTGCCGTTGCAATGGCAGAGGTTCGTGAATGCTGCAATCGAGCGAGGGGATATACAGGACGGTGCATCCATCCGAGAAGTCCGGAACTGGCTTGAGGGACAGATGCCTTATCTCAGCGAGAAAGTCAAGAACAGCTGGGTAAATCCGTTTGCGGCGAAGAAGGTCGCCAAGGCCGAGGCCGCAGGCGGCGGAAGCACGCCCCAGGAGCCTGTTGCGGTGACAGGTGTCGGGAAGATACTCGTTATCCTGGTCGAGTTTGCCGGTTCAGACACATATCATGGCGTGACCTACGTCGGCCCATTGCACAACCAGATACCTCCACCTTCCCCGGATAACAATGTAGATTACTGGCAAGAGGACTTTTCACGCGAGCATTATATGAACCTTCTGTTCGGGACCAAGGGAGGCACGCTGGCGAACTACCTCCTGGAGCAATCGTGCGGTCGATACACTGTCGACGGATTCGTGACTGACTGGGTCCAGATAACCGATCACTCCGAGTGGTGGTACGGGGCCGACAGCAAGACCGGAGGCGTGGGCTCGGATGACCTCAACGGGCCTGTCTGGAGGATAGCGATTGATGCCGCGAAGGCGGCTTACGACAAGTACGGGATGGCCATCCCGTGGTACGATTTTGATACTGATGGCGATGGCTGGATTGACAGCCTTATGGTCATAAGAGCAGGACAGGAACAGGAGCCCGGACCCTCATGGATGATCTGGGGCCACAGCTGGTTCGTTAACTGGCCGGAAGGATATGAAATAGTTCCCGGCCTGAAAATCGGGCCGTACACCTGCGAGGCCGAGGACGGCACGCTGGGCCTGTTCGCCCATGAGTATGCTCATCAGCTTGGCCTGCCGGATGAGTACGACACGACTTATCTGGGAGAGAGCCCCACCGGTTTCCTCACACTGATGTCCTCGGGCATGTGGTTGCCCGGTCCGACGCCGGATGGAAGGACGGCCCTAGGTGTCTCGCCGGCCCATATGGACGTCTGGGACAAGTACGTTCTCGGCTGGTTGAACGGCGCGACGGCGTACATCACTTACGACGGAAAGGGAGCGGTGAACAGTGTCGTCTCCATGTCGCAGGTCGAGGGACCCAAAGGGATCAGGGCGATAAAGGTGGAACTGCCGGCTCAGACAGCCTCTCTTCCGTTGCCGACGCCGAGGTCGGGAGGATATCAGTGGTATTCCGGATACAAGCCTGACATCACGGATGTCCTGACGGGTGCGGAGACCTCATCGTACATCCTGACCACCAAGAACCCGATACACATACCTACGGCCGGTGCTAAGCTGACCTTCTACGAATGGTACGACATTGAAGAATATTACGACTTCGGGTTCGTAGAGGTCTCCTCGGATAACGGGATGTCCTGGTCTGCGCTTCCGGGAAGATATACAACCAATGAGAACCCGTTCGGCGGGAACGCAGGGAACGGGATAACAGGAGCGAGCAAGCGGTACGTCTTGGAGACGATGGATCTGACGGCGTATGCGGGCAAGGACGTACTGATAAGGTTCAGGCTGACTCAGGACGGCGCGGTGTATGGCCTCGGTTGGACTCTGGATGACATCACGGTTACGAGCGCAACAGGCACGATACTGTTCCAGGACCTCGTGGACAGCAGCTCGGAAGCGAAGTGGGTCAAGAGCGCATCGGACGAGCTCGGGCCTGGCTGGAGCCTCGCGACGGCGAACGCCGGAGGGTCCTTCAGACATTATTACATCATGGAATGGCGGAACTTTGTCGGATTCGATGCCGCCTTGAAGACGGCCTATCAATTCATCGCGACATCGACCGTCCAGTTCTGGTCGCATACGCCCGGGCTCATGATCTGGTACAGGAACTTCGCGATGGGCGATAACGACGTCGGACTGCATCCTGGGAGGGTCGCGATAGGCCTTGTCGACGCGCATCCCGACGCGCTCCTGACGGTGGATGGCCATTTCGTGCGGCAGCGCATTCAGCTGATGGATGCGGCCTTTGGGCTCAGGCCAACAGTTGCGAATACGATAATACTCGGCGGGGTACCGACCAAGTTCCCATCCCTGCCTGCGGCTACGACGTTCGATGATAGCAATGCCTACTTCGACTATCAGTTCTACAAGGGGACCTACGAGTACTGTGGGCTCAAGATCCCGACGTACGGCCTGAAGGTCACAGTGCTGTCGGAGAAGAGAGGCCTGACAGGTGCGTCCATCTGGCTGCATTCGAGCTGAAAACAACAATCCGGGGTCGTGGATAGAAAACGCGACCCCTGACTTCGATTTTTTTTCTCATCGGACAGGCGAAGAAGGGCTCATATCCTCGACCCGATGAGGAATAGCATCGGTAGAGAGCCGACTATCGCGACCAATACTATCAGCACAAGCGCGAGGACAAACTCCATCAACACGAAAGAGACCAATATCGAAAGAGCAAGGATGACGATGACCGTTATCCAGATAGCTGTGAAAAGCGTCGCTCGAGGACCTGGCGTTCCCCCTATCCACGGAAAGTCGCTCAGAAAATCATCCTGCCCTTCCCTGCGAGCCATGTGCTGGAGCATGTGCTCGCTTGGCGGTCAAGATAGTAGCCAGGCGCCGCAATACGGACAGACATTGCCTCGGACATTGAACCCGATTCTTCGCTGGCAGCGAGGGCATCTCATCTGGAAGACTTCCGAGACATAATAGGGATGCGAGGCATTTGAACTTCTCGTTTGCTCGGTAGCCTCATTTCCCTGCTCGCGCGATTTCCTTGAAGGACTCGTCCGCCGCCTCGATGGACTTCTCGATGTCCTCGTTCGAATGGACGAGCGAGGTGAATGCGTGTCCGTCAGGATGCGGAACACCGAAGAACACTCCACGAACAACCATCCGCATGAACCAGTCCTCCCATTTCGCCCTGTCTGTCTCCTGTTCGTCCCTCCAGGTCCTCACTTCTTTGTCGGTGAAGAATATCTGTCCGAGGGATCCGATATGCTCGGACCATAGGTCAACCCCGCGGTCCTTGGCAACATCCAGGAATCCATTGAACAGGGAATCGCCTATCCTGTCGATCTTCGAATAAATCCCCGGCCTGGAGAGTATCTTCAGGGTGGCCAACCCCGCCGCAACCGACACGGGATGACCGTTGTACGTCCCGCCATGATACACGTTCATGCTTCCATCCTCCGTCGGCAGGATCTCCTCCATGATCTCCTTCTTGCCGCCGAACCCGCCGAGCTGATAGCCTCCGCCGGCGACCTTCCCGATGCACGTGATGTCTGGTCGGACACCGAACTTCTCCTGGGCGCCTCCGAACGACACTCTGAATCCCGTCAGTACCTCGTCGAATATCAGAACGATCCCGAGATCCTTTGTCAGCTTTCTGAGCTTCTTCAGATAATCGTCCCTCGGAAGGACACATCCGCCGCCGCAGTGTATGGGTTCGACGATGACAGCAGCGAGCTCATCGGCGTTCTTCGTGATGATCTCCTCGGTCTCGGGCCATTCATTGAACGGATATATGACCGTGAGGTCCGAGATGCACTTGGGCAGACCCTTGCCCCATGGGACTGCGGGCTGGCATTTCTTGTCTCTCTGATACACGCACTCGGGGATGTCCACGCTCTGCATCACGTAGTCGTAGCCGCCATGGTACGAGCCTTCTGCCTTCGCGATCTTCTCCTTACCGGTATATGCCCGCGCGATCCTGAGCGGATGCATCGTCGCTTCCGTGCCGGAATTCGTGAACCTGAACAGCTCGATAGAGGGGAGTGCCTTCCGGACGAGCTTGATGTATTCGTAGGATAGCTCGGTCGTCGCCGCTACATGCGCGTGCTTATCCACTTGAGCCTTTACCGCCTTCACGACTGCAGGATGATTGTGCCCGAGAATCAACGGGCCGAACCCCAGGGAATAATCGATGTATCTGTTCCCGTCAATATCGTATAGGTACGCGCCCTCCGCGCGTTTCACGACGAACGGATACGGATGGAAGATGCGTATGTTGCTCTCCACGCCCGCTGGAAGTGCCTTTTTCGCCTTCTCGAAATGCGCTTTCGATTTTCTCGTCTTAGCGATATATTCCCGCACATGGGCTGGCAGTTTCGTCATTCGGAATGCACCTCGCTTTTATCAAAAGGACTACCAGACAGAACCCAGCAGCCTTGAAAGCTTCAGAGAGATTTGGCCAACGTTGACAGTGCCAAAGTCCTATCGAGTCCTCTTCGGCACGATTCCGAAATATCGGGCCGTAGAAGTATTTTTCTGAAAGAGATATCCATATATCTGGAATTCTTACGAAACGATAAAGCATCGGTTGAACGATATTCCATGAGGAGAGCATGGCGACGGAAGGAAGAAAGAAGGGGCTGAGGGCGAAGCTCGAGAGAATCGCAAGGCGCGGTGGCGCGGTCGCCTTCGGAGTCGCCTCGGCCGAGGATGCGGACAGGCTGAAGAGAATCGTGATGGATGAGTATGGGCCAGTAAGGTCCGCAAAGGTCAGGGAGATAATGCCGGACGCGCAGAGCGTCATACTGTTCGCCATAGAGGTGACAGACGACGCGGACGAACTGGCAATCCGCAGGAGCAGCCGTCGTTGGGACTATCCGGGGTATTTCCCCCTGAAGCTGATAGGCATGGACATCATCGCGGCTCTCAGGAAAGAGGGGTTCAAAGCAGTGATCCCGCCTGAGACGGTGCCGCGCAAGGCGATAGCGGCTCTCACGAGCATGGGGGTCTACGGCAAGAATTCCATGATCCTTTCTGAGAAATACGGCCTATCCCTGAGGATAGAAGCCGTGATCACGAACGCTAAGCTCAGAAAGGACCGGCCGCTCAAGAAGGACCTTTGCGGTCAATGCGACAGATGCATCAGGGCCTGCCCCGCTCAGGCTATCGTGAAGCCGTACGTGCTCGATCCTCGCCGGTGCTTTGTCAGGATATCGGAGATGGGCACCGACGATGATGAGTTGAAGAAAGAATTCGAGAAACGAAGCTTTTGGCTGACGCCGAACACGTATCTAATGTGTACCATATGCCAGATAGCTTGCCCATACACATCTGAGAAGAGAAGACGCAGCACGATGAGATGACCTGATATCCCGAAATATCCAAATCGATTGCGGACTCGATCAGCCGCGCGATGCGCTCTCGACACTAGCTGTTCGTTCACTTTTAATCGATTATACTAATGAGATGATAACCGAACTGTGTTTTAACCGAGCTGCCCACGGCTTTTTTCTGTCCGTCGAACGCTGCCTTCTCGAATTCCGAGAACATCTGGCCGCGGCCAAAACATCTTAAATCCCCGACGTTCTTTCCGGCACGACACTTGGAGAATCTCCTCGCGAGCTCGCCGAAGCTTTCGCCCGAGTTTATCCTCTCGAGGAGATCGCACGCCTGGTCTTCCCACTTCACTAGAATATACGCCGCATGCACCTGCTTGAACATGCGCTTGAGATGATGCGGATAAGAAGGTTATCGGGATGGGCGAGCACGAATTACTGGCTCATCTTTCATAGGAAATTCGAAGACTCCATCGGATGATGACAGAAACTCTTATCTCGGAGACGGGTATGCTCTCATCATCCTGTTTAGGGGGGAATTCAAGCTATGCCAGCATTTGCAGACAGGTTCAAAGTGAGAAAGCCGACATCAATATTGAACGAAGAGGACAAGAGATCAATTCACGAGGCCGCGCTGGACGTCATGGCCACAGTGGGTATCAGGATACATAGCAGCATGGCGCGAGAGTCGTTGAAGAAGGCTGGAGCAATAATTGATGAGAAGACGAAGGTCGTTAGATTTCCACCTGATCTGACCGAGAGCCTTATAGCCAAGGCGCCAGAAAGAATCGTTCTTGCAGGAAGGGAGAAGGAGTTCGACCTGCCGGTCGACGGGACACACTGCTATTATACCACAGATGGCTGCGGGGTCTCCGTCTGGGAGCAGAAGACGAACAGCAGGAGGCTTTCCGTCCTGCAGGATATCACGAACACCGCGATCATCGGCGATTACCTGCCCTATTGCAGCATATATGAGCCCATGGTGGTGCCATCCGATGTTCCTGAGCACGTCCACGTCGTCACCAGCATGAGAGAGGCATTCAAGCTTACGACGAAGCACATCGAAAGCGAGTCGACCACGACTCCCGAGGAGGCGAGGCTGCAGATCGAGATGGCATCGGAGATAGTCGGAGGCATCGAGGAGCTCCGGAAGCGGCATCTCATCTCTGCGATGGTCTGCACGATGTCTCCGCTAACGCTAGATGAGCACGTGACGGACGCGGCCATGGTGTGGTCGGAAGCGCACGTCCCCGTACATATCACGGGGATGGCGATGATGGGCGTCAGCAGCCCAGCGACGATCCCTGGGACCCTTGTCGTAAACCACGCTGAGACGCTCGCGTTGGCCGCTGCGATCCAGGCGCATACGCCGGGCGCGCCCGTGATATACGGTTCCGTCCTGTCGAACATGAACCCGAGGACGGGAGCGATACAGCTGGGCTCGCCCGAGGGCACGCTCCTGTGCTCCTTGGCGCACGAGATGGCGAGATACGTAAAGATGCCCTCGGCGTGCGGTGGCATCGGCTCGAACGCGAAAACCCCGGGCATACAGAGCGCGATAGAGAACAGCATGATGGCACTGGGAAGCGCGTTCCTGGCGCAGGAGATAAACAACGGGATCGGGCTGCTCGATTGCTCGACCGTGCTATCATACGAGCAGATGATAATCGATAACGACATAGTGGCGAGATCCCTCGTCCTCGGCAGAGAGATACACGCGACCAAGGAGAACCTGTGCCTGGAGGAGATCAAGAACGTCGGGATACTCGGCATCGGGCCGAAGAAGGGCAACTTCCTCTCCGAGAGGACGACGCTCACGGAGGCGAAGAAATTCTTCATATCGGACATCTTTCCCAACGAGCCCTACGAGGATTGGGAGAGGAAGGGCAAGAAGGACGAGGTCACGGTCGCGAAGGAGAGGGCAGACTGGATCCTCAAGAACCACAAACCGGAACCGCTCGACAGGGACATCGCGAGACGATTGGACGAGATAGTGAAGAACGCCGCGAAGGTGCGCTGAGGGGACGAGTTCGGGTGGCTGACGATGGCGAAGGCGAGGTTGACATTCCTCTCAAAGGCCGAAGAAGACATCATACACGAGAAGAGCGTCGAGATGCTCGAGAAGATGGGCGTGTTCGTCCGCAGCGATGCTGTCCTCGACCTCCTCGAGGAGAACGGCGCGACTGCGGACCGGAAGAAGAAGATCGCGTACCTCCCGGAAGAGATGGTAAAGGAAGCCGTCTCATCGGCACCCAGGAATTTCCATCTGAGGGCGAGGGAGAAGGAGAACGACCTCGAGCTCCCGGCTTCTGAGCTCCCGTACATTACGACCGACGGGCTTGTGGTGAACGTCAGAGACATCGAGACCGGCAAGACGCGTCTTGCGACGAGAAGGGACTTCGCGCAGTTCGCAAGGCTTGCGGACGCTCTCGATTCGATAAGCTTCTTCTGGCCGATCGTGACGATCTCGGATGTCCCTCCAGAGCTGCACAACCTGTACGAGCTCTGGGATTCGTTCGTCAATTGCTCGATGCACGTCCAGGGGGATTGCCTCGGGCCAGATGACGCGAAGAGGCAGCTGAAGCTTGCATCCCTGATCGTCGGCGGCGAGGAGGAGCTGAGGAAGCGCCCGGTGTTCTCCACGGCGATAGATCCGATTTCGCCGCTGTCGTTCGATGGGGCAGGATTGGAGGCCCAGGTGATTTTCTCGAGAGCCGGGGTCCCGGTGATGTGCCAATCGATGTGCCTTGGAGGGGCCTCCTCGCCCGTGACCATAGCCGGGACAATCGCAATGATAAACGCTGAGAACCTAGCGAGCCTTGTCGTCTCGCAATCCGCTGCGCCTGGCTCACCGCACATCTATGCATCCTCCTCGACCCCTGCGAATATGGCCACGGGCGGGATAAACTACCTCGCACCGGAATTCTTACTCATATCGGCGGGTGCGGCACAGATGGCACGCAGATACGGCAGGCCGTGCATGGTATCGAACTGGGGAGCCGGCATGAAGGGGCTCGGAATACCGATGTCCTTCTCAGAGCTGTTCGGATACGCCGGAACCGCCCTCACTGGCAGCGACCTCGTCCCTGGGATGGGCGGGCTCGACGATGCGATGAGCTGCTCGCTCGAACAGGTAGTGATAGACTCGATGATCTGGGACAACTTCAGGGCGTTCCTGAGGTCCTTCGACGTTACGAGAGAGACGATCGCGCTCGACGTCGTGAGAGAAGTAGGGCACGGCAATAGCTTCCTCTCGCATCCGCATACGACGAAGAATTTCCGGAAGGAGCTGTTCTTCTTCGACAGGGAGAAGCTCGAGATGGAAGCGACCCTCTCGGACAGGATGGTGCCGAGAGCGAAAGAGATCGCGAAGAGGATATTGCGGGAGCACGAACCGGTGCCTCTCGATAGGGCGATAATAAGCGAAGGCGAGAAGCTGCTGAAAGAATACGCCAAAGAGCTTTAACTGAGAGAGGTGGCAACATGGCAGTCATGAGATTGAGATTCCTGGACAAGGACGAGGAAGAGGTCATTCACGACCAGACGATCGAATGCCTGGAGACGATAGGGGTCAAGGTGAGGAGCGAGAGCGTCCTGAAGATGCTTGATGAGCATGGGGCTATTGTCGATTACAGGACTCAGATCGCGAAGCTCCCGGAGGAGATGGTCAAGGAGGCGCTGATGGCGGCCCCGAAAGAGATGACCTTGCACGGCCGCGATCCGAAGAATAATATGCGCATTCCTGTGAATTCCTGGCCATATACGGGCACTCACGGCCTCGCCACCTATGTCGTCGATCTCAGGACCGGCATGAAGCGCGAGCCTACCGTGAAGGACATCGCGGAATGCATCCGGGTGGCCGACGCCCTCGATGGGATATCGTACGTCCAAACCTCGCTGACGGCGACGGACGTGCCGAGGCTCACGCACGGGCTGCACGAGCTCTGGACGGCCTTCAAGAACACGACGAAGCACGTCCAAGGGGTCGAGATACTCAACGCCGAGGACGCGAGAAAGCAGATCGAGCTGGGAGCACTGATTGCGGGCGGAAAGGAGGAGCTGCGCAAGAGACCGAGCTTCACGGTGATCCACTGCTCAATCTCACCCCTTATGTTCGAGCGCGACGCCGTCGAGGCGATGGTCGAGTTCGCAAAGGCCGGCGTGGTCGTGACAACGATGACGATGTCTCTGTCAGGCGGAACGGCACCTGTCACAATCGCCGGCACGCTTGTGAATGCGAATGCGGAGAATCTCGCCAGCTTCGTCATTGGCCAGACCGCGTGCAAGGGGGCGAGAACGGTCTATTGCTCCTCATCCACACCGGTGAACATGAACACTGGGACGATAAACTACGAGTGTGCGAACCATCCGCTAATTGCTGCGGGGCTTGCGCAAATGGCGAAGAGATACGGCCTTCCGTGCATGGTCGGCGACTGGGGATTGAACGACTCGACGGAGGTCGGGATGCCGCACACCTTCAGCGAGACGATGGGGATCGCCTTGAGCACGATGACGGGGACGGACCTGCAGGGAGGCATAGGCAGCCTCGACAGCGCGAAAGGGATGGCCATCGAACAGCAGGTGATCGACGCGTATGTCTGGGAAAACGTCCGGAAATTCATGACTCCATTTTCGATAACGAAGGAGGCGTGCGCGCTCGACGTCATAAGAGCTGTCGGGCACGGGAACACATTCCTGTCGCACATACATACGGCCAAAAATTTCAAGAAGGAAATCATCCAGAGGGACCCGGAGAAGGGGAAGTTCGAGGCGACGATGTCGAACCGCATGGCCGCCGAGGCGAGGGAGATCGCGCTCAAGATACTCGATGAGCACGAGGTGCCCGAGCTCGATAAATCGATCCTTAAGCAGGGCGACGATATCATTAGAGATCACGAAAGGGATCTGGCGAGAAGGGGACTCATCTGAAACACTGCCTTCAATAAATCCTGAATGCGATGGGAAAAAGGTATTAATCGTGATGGTAATAGAATAACTCGATGCTTGAGAAATCGGAAATCCTCGGGAAAATGCTCGACATCCTGAGAAAGGACTATCGCGGCTTCCCGAAGGATCGGGACGAGAACGCGATGATCGCGGTGGCCTCGTTTGTCACACGCTCGATCGACTCTGATTCCCCCGAGAAGATCGCGAAAGAGGCTTTGACCGTGATCCATCGCTTGTTCGATTTCCAATATGTCTACATCGCATTGAAGGACAAGGACGGGACATTCAGATATGTGGCGCAGCTGGGCTTGCCGAAGGACAGAGAAGCCGTATTGTTCAACTTGAGGTACACGAAAGAGGATGTGTTCGACGAGTCCACCTATCCATCCACGCAACTCTCGGACCTCACGAGATTTTACATGAGCGAGAGCAGGCCTTTCAGAGAAGATGAGATCGGCACCTTCGGCCGGCCAGCCAAGATAGCCGAGAGGAGACTGAGCCCGGACGAGATGATAGAGGCGGATTACTTCGATGTTTTCATAACGGATTGGAATCGGGAAACGATAGGATGGATCGAACTGAGCATGACGAGGTCAAGGAAGCTCCCGGATAGAACGACGATCGCCTGGATCGAGCTCATTGCGACCCTGATGGGTATGATAATATCGGAAAAGTCTGGTGGGGAGTAGATGCAGCCCAGGGCGAAGAACGTCGATCAGGAGAGGTTCCTACTGGAGAAGTATGCCTCCGACAGACAGGAGCCGTTCGAGAGATTCCTGAGGCGGATATTGAAATTCCTCAATGAGTCAAAATCCCCCGAAAAGGATTCTAAGGATGTTCTCACGGAAGCACTGCAGACCATCCAATCGTTCACGAAGTTCAAGGAATGCACGATTGGCCTCAAAGACCCTGATGGGTTGTATCGATTCAAAGCGATGGTCGGATTCAGAGAGGAGGCGATGAAGGCCAGGGAGGAAATCGCATACTCTTCCGATGATATGAACGACTTCGTCTCCTATAGGCCCGTGAGCATCTGCAGGTTCGCGCTGTTCCATATATCGGAAAGAAAGCCGTACAAACCCGGGATGGAGAACACGTACAACAACCCGCAACTGCTTGGTATACCTCGGAAGCGCCCTGATGACATGATCGAAGGGGACTATCTGGAGATCATCATCCGCGGTAAGAACCAGGAAATAATCGGTTGGATAGAGCTCTCCGGGACCTCGGACGGGAAGCTGCCCAGCAGGGATGAGGTTCTGAAGACCGAGTTCTTCTCGTCGTGCCTCATACCGGTCCTCGAGAGGATGATCCGCTGAGCTTTTTCCCGAAATTATCGACATCGATGAGGCCGACGATTTGTATGCGCATCTCAATCACCCCTCTTTATTAATATCAGGTGCGTGTCGAATGCAGGCGTCGAATTAAAATCGAATACTTTCACGCTTCAAAGTAATGGCAATGGAGCCAAGGGTGGCGGAAAAGTTCAAGAGGATCATGTCTGGAAAAAGCATCACGATCAACGCGCATCATGTCCGAGATTTCAGATCGAAGGAAATGCTGCCTGCAGACCTGTATGTCTTCGGATGTCCTGGCCACATCGGCAAGCCTATCTGCAGCATGCGCAGGTTTCTGAAGAATGTTCAGCTGCGAGCAGGAACGCCGTACGCGATTCTGACCGTGGAGGAAGTGCCTCAGCCCAACAAAAGACCGGAAAGATGCCCACGGAGGTAGAGCTCGCCAAGCATCAGCGAGCGAGGCCTATTATGATTGAGATATTGCAATCCGAAGGGCTGAAGAATTGAAACGAAGGTAAGGGGGACGGGAAAAACTACAATGAGTTGCCAAGCGTGACCTTCTTGCCAGTTAAGACATAAAAACGATTAAGAGCCTCATCACGTTACTCGCTTCCGATGAGGATAAGGAGAGCATTGGTGGGCGGCTTCCCGCGGCTTGACGAGGATATCGATAAGGCGATAGAAGCGTCTATACAACTGCAGCTTAGGCACGGTCTCGACATCCTTTCTGACGGCGATCAGAGAGGGGACATGATATCGTACTATTCGAGAGATATACCTGGACTGGGCATGGAAGGAGGCTTCTCAATAGTCTCCGGAAAGGTGAGACCTCCTGCGGACGTCATGGAAGTCCAGAAGGTCAAAGACGCCCTGATGCTGAGGAATAAATGCCCTGATATGAAGCTCAAGGTCTCTGTATCCGGTCCTACCACGATGGCACTCGTCTGCGGCAGCAGAAAGATAGCGGACGGTTACAACAGCTATGTCGATTTTTCGCTCGCGGCGGATATTGCCGCTGCGTTGAAGGAGATAGTGGCTTTCTTGGCCAGGATGGGATTCTTCATCCAGATCGATGAGCCCTTCCTGTCACAAGGAATAAGGGACCTGAGAGAGCGGCTCCGCCTCATAGAGGACATCTTTGAGGGATGCGAAAGCTCTCGATGCTCGGTGCATATCTGTGGCTTCCTCGGTCGGCAGCCTCTCCTGCAGGAGCTATCCAGGCTGGAGAATGTAAGTACGCTCAGCCATGCGTTCTCCATCGATCGGGACAGGGAGAAGGATAACATCGCATTGCTGCACAGGAAAATATTCGAGGATTCGGGCAAGAAATTGGCTGCGGGGATCATCTCGGTCTCTGCCAGGACGGTTAAAGACATCGAGCATCCGGAAACCGTGGCGAAAAGGCTGGAGACAATTGTGGACCGCATAGGTATCGATAATCTTGCGTATGTTACTCCTGATTGCTATCTCCGCGGCATGGACAGGGAATTGATCGAGCTCACACTAACAAGCTTCACCAAAGGGACCGATTTGTTCGAGAAAAAGATGTAGGCAAGGGACATGCGAGGCGATCCCAACATGATGATACTCCCGGTTCCGAGATTCAAGAGAAGAGGATAGAAACTGTTCAATGTGCGATCGGCGATTGAGGATATCACCGCAGGATATGTGAAAACGAACGGTTCAACGATTTTCGATTCATTGTGGTCCTTCGAATTCGGAACTCCCATCAAGAGGTATGATGCGGCGTTCGACAGATACACGCAGGACACCCTCAACGTGATCATTCAGATGCGATTCGCCCCGCCAGGGGAAACAACCGGCTGATCCAAGGAAGGGAATATTTCCGAAGGTTGAAGAAGGAGCAGTGGGGGCAGAGGGATTTGAACCCCCATCGACGGGTTTCCACCACGCGGAGAGCGACTCCGCATATTACGATCATGGGTCATTGCTCCAGTTAATCATCACTGGTCAGCAAACCCAACGTAAATCATTCCCATAACTGGAGCCCGTAAGGATACCAGGTTACCCCATACCCCCTTTCGTGCCTCTCAGCAAGCTCCAAAGCGGGATCAGCGCTTCCTCATCTTCTGCGCGCGCTTCCTGCGTCTCATGCGCTTCTTGCGCCATTTCCAGCGCATTTTTCCGCGCTTCTTCCAAGCCCTGGAGCTGCGTTTCATCGATACTCCTCGTGACCTATCTCAACGCGCTGAAAGGGATTCCCCCTTTTAAAGCCTTTTCCGGGAATACCAAAGACCTTCCTTGATTGCCTTGCCATATTCGGCGCAAGCCTGTAGCTTGAACAATCATTATACCCTTCGAAAGATGTCCGTTCCGCCGCAATGAGGAATATGGACTCCTTCCGTTATTGGCATTTTTGTCAATGTTGAACCTGACTCTCATAGTGCCTTCCATAAACGAGTTCATTGTTGTTCGATTCTCGGTCTCCGAGACCGAGGCGTCCCTCTTCGTTACCGTGGAAATGCTCGCATACATTCTTTTTGGGCTGGTCTGGGGCGCGGTATCGGACGTCAAGGGGAAAAGGAAAAGACTGATAGTGATCGGTTATCTCGGAGCGGCGGTTTGCTACAGCATAATGATAGTCACGCCGGATTTGCTCTCCCTCCTCGGCGTACGTTTCATCCAGGGCATATTTTCGGTGATGGCCTGGTCGCTTCTGATGACGATAGGCTTGGACATTGCCCGCGCTGGGACTTATGGAAAGACGATGGGGATTATCGGCATGGGGCTGATGCTGGGCGTTAGCGTAGGCGCTCCTGTCGGAGGAGTTCTTGCGGACTACGGAATGTTCTTTCCGATATATGCTGCTGCAGCCGTATCATTGATAGGAGCTATTTTGACGCTCATGTTATTGAAAGAGCCTGCGCTAGATACCCAGAGCAAAACGGAATCGCTCGGAGACGCGATGCGGACAATTATCAAAGAGCCGAAACTCGCTGCTCCCTGCATCTACAGCTTCCTCGAGAGATACAGTGCAGGATATTTCGTGTTCTTGTTCCCGCTTATGCTTCAGGATTTGCTAGGAGCACCCCCGTCTGCAAGAGGGTTCTACCTTGCGGCTTTCCTATTCCCGTTTGTGCTTCTTCAGTATCCTTTCGGAAGACTCGTGGACAGATACGGACGGGCAAGATTCCTCATCTTTGGAGGAGTAGCATACGGCGCATTATTCATGGTAATCGGCATTGTGACTGATTTCCTCTTGCCGCTCATGATCGCCTGTGGCACCTTGGCTGCATTGCTGTTTCCTGCGTGTCTCGCACTCCTGGGCGATCTGTCTCCTTCAGGAGAGAAAGAACGTTCATGGGCGCATTCAACCTCTTCGGATCTATGGAGTTCGCAGCGGGTCCATTTTTATCGGCGACGATCGCGGACGTGTACGGATATCGAAACAGCTTCCTGATAGGCGGAATCATTCTGCTGATTATGGTATTTGGTACGATTCCTATTCTGAGAAAGATTCCATATCGCGGGAAGATCGAGTAACGTGAACTTGAGCCAACTCGGTGACCCAGCTGATCATTGGAGGCTGGTTCATCCGTGCAATGAATGGCATTCCGCTTATTGATGAGAGCTCTTTGACCCTTTGAAACTCGTGACATGAATAAATTTCTTAGAGTCATCATGCCTTAAGTCCGAAAATGTGCTCTAATTCGTTTCTTATGTACGATAGATAACCCTGGGATGCTTTGAGCGGGCCGGTCGGGAATTTCGGCATGATCGCATGCATTCGAACCCGAGACCACTGGCTTGCTTCCTGCCCCTTGGGGGTTAGAAGGCCAGTGCTATATCCTGACTAAGCCACCGGCCCGCGGCGTCCGGGACAATAATGGCCCTCGGCTCTTAAAGATTGAGTGGCCGGGATCTCCTCAGGAAGGGTACGCCCCTCGCGCTAATAATTAAGTATAAAACCGTCCCATTTGGTCCATCGTGAAGGGGTACGATAATTTCGAGATCCGCGAGATCCGGAGGGTCGATTATAGGGATGCTATCCTGATCGACGGCTTCCCCAGCATAGGCCTTGTCAGCTCCATCGTATCAAACTACCTGATTGCTCTCCTCCGGCTCGAGTATGTCGGATTCATCGACTCTCCTTACTTTCCAGCGATCACGTTCATAAGGGATTCCATACCGATGGCTCCCGCGAGATTGTACGCAAGAACAGACGTGCTTCCGGGTGACCAGCAGCTCGCCATCTTCACCTCCGAGTTCCAGCCGAGCCAGAACATCACAAGGCCACTCGGGATGATGATGATAGACTGGGCGCAGCAGAACCACTGCAAGCTGATAGTCTCGGTCGGAGGACTGGTCATCGAGAGGGAGAGGAACGAGAAGAACGAGACCGCCGCAGAGGCGGACCAGGTCGCTGTATACGGCATCGCGAGCACCCGAAATGCGGAGAAGTATCTCGCTGAGGCCGATGTCGAACCGTTCGTCGAGGGGGTCATCACTGGAACGTCGGGGATGCTCCTCAGAGAAGGGAAGAAGAGAGGGTTCGATGTCGTCGTTCTACTGACGGAAGCGAGACAGAATGTAGCGGATGCGAAAGCCGCGGTGCTCCTGGCCGCGGCAATTGACGATATGGTGCTCAAGATGAACCTCGAGCTTGACCCGCTACTGAAGGAAGCGGAGAAGCTCGAACAAAAGCTGGCGGTACTGAGGCGACAGGCAGACTCGAGGACGAAGCACGTTCCCGAGAGCGGCCCCGTGGGATATCAGTGAGGAGTCAGTCGAACAACACGATGTTATCGCTGTCGATGACGACCCTATTCTTTGGATTCGTGATGCCGGCCTTTCTCTCGTTGATGCAATCCTCTTTCAGTCTCATGAGCTCGGAGGAGGAATAGTTCACGATGCCCTTGGCGAAATCGCCTATCCGGACGATATCCCCCTCCTTGAACTTCCCCTCGATGCCCTCTATCCCCCACGGCAGGAGGCTCTTGCCCTCGCGCAACGCCTTCTCCGCGCCAGAATCCACGAATATCTTCCCACGCGGGCTCCCGAAGAGTATCCAGCGCTCCTTGTTGCTGTACTTCTTCCTGGGTGTAAAGAGAGTGCCGATCTCCTCGCCGCTTACTGCCCGGAGTATGACATCCTGTAGCCTGCCGTTCGCGATTATCATGCTGCAGCCGGACTGGACCGCTATCTTCGCGGCGGCGATCTTCGTCTTCATCCCGCCCACCGAGCGCTCGTTCTTCCTCGAACCCGCCATGCGCTCGATGTCCTTCGTGATCTCGTCGACCTCAGAGATCAGCTTCGCGTCCTTGTCGAACGCCGGGTTGCGGTCGTAGAGGCCGTCAACATCCGTGAGCATCAGAAGCAGGTCGGCATCTATCTTGCTGGCCACCAGCGCGGAGAGCTTATCGTTGTCGCCGAAGCTCTCCTCGATCTCGTCCGTGGATATCACGTCGTTCTCGTTCACGATTGGAACCACACCGAGCGAGAACAGCTCTTCCATGGTTCTTCTGAGATCGAGATACCTCTTCCTGTCAGAGAACGCACCATACGTGAGAAGCACCTGGCCGACACTCTTCCCATATTTCTTGAATGCTTCGTGATACGCGAGCATGACCGTCGGTTGGCCGACCGCGGCGCAGGCCTGCTTTTGCGCGAGGGACTTCTGTTTGCCATCCAGGCCGAGCTCAGCCGAACCGGTCCCGATGGCCCCGGAGGTCACGATGATGGTCTGTATCCTTCTCTTGTCGAGCTCGACTATCTGCCTCGCGACGTCCTCGATGTACTTCTGGTCGACGGTCCCGTCGCTCTTGCAAATGATGTTCGTGCCTATCTTGACCACTATGCGCTTGGCATCTATCGCTCTCATATCAACTTCCTGTGCGTGAATCTTTTCGCGTTCTCTCCGATATAATCAGAAACGATATGCCCTCTCCCGATAAGCCTATACTTGTATATTGTCAATCCCTCGAGACCCACGGGCCCCCTTGCATGCGTTTTGTTCGTGCTTATTCCGACCTCGGCCCCAAGGCCGTACCTGTAGCCGTCGGCGAACCTCGTCGAGCAGTTCCATAGCACGGATGACGAGTCGACCGAATCGAGGAATTTTCTTGCGGTCGCCTCGTTGTTCGTCACGATCGCGTCTGTATGATGCGAGCCGTACCTGTTGATATGGTCTATCGCCTCGTCCACCGATGCGACCACCCGTATCGACAGTATCAGGTCGTTGTACTCGGTCCGCCAATCCTCTTCCGTCGCGGGCTTGCTCGGTATTATCTCACGCGTCGCATCGTCTCCCCTGAGCTCCACATTTGCGCTCCTGAATTTCTCTGCCATCCTTGGCAGGAACTCCTGTGCGATCTCCCGATGTACCAAGAGCGTCTCCATGGCGTTGCAGACCGCGGGGTACTGGCATTTCGCATCGTAACATATCGATACCGCCATCCCGATGTCCGCGTCCCTGTCGACGTATGTATGGCAAATGCCTGAGGCGTGTCCGAGCACTGGTATCCTGGTGGATTCCTTTATCGCACGGACCAGCTCGTTCGAGCCTCTCGGGATCACGAGGTCTATAAGGTCATCGAGCTGCAGGAGGCTCCCCATCTCCTCTCTCGATGAGACCAGCTGTACAGCGTTCTCGAAATCTCTGGCAACCCCTGTGATGGCATCGTAAATCGCTGATGCGAATGCCCGATTGGTCCTTTCCGCCTCCGAGCCGCCCTTCAGGATGACCGCATTGCCGGATTTTATGCACAGTGAAGATATCTGCACGAGCGCGTCCGGTCTGGACTCGAATATGACCGCTATCACGCCGATCGGCGTTGAGACCTTCTCCAGGATGAGCCCCTCGTCGAGCTCCGTCCGTGCGAGAATTCTGCCTATCGGGTCCTCGATCGAAATCAATGAGCTGATTGATCGAAGCGCCTCATCGAGCTTCTGCTGATCAAACCTCAGGCGTTTTAGCAGTACCTGTGAGAGGCCAGCCTTCTGAGCGCTCTCGATATCCAACCTATTCGCGGCGAATATCTCCTCCTTCCTCTCTGACAGGGCATCTGCAATAGCGGCTAGCGCCTTATTCCGGGTCTCGATTGACAGCCTCTGCAGCCGATAAGAAGCCTCTCTGCTCCTCTCCGCTATTTCTCGCGCGTTGTCCATTGCACCCCATAGCATTGGCGGAGACGTCATAAGGCTTTCGCTGAGCGAACGAGATGTCCGCATCTGGAGCTACCCGGTTCCCGCTATCAGGCGCACATGAAGTCGTTTGAGAAAAGTTAATATCTGGATATCAGGGTATTCATCCGGGCGTGGAACGATGGTAGACGTAAGAGACCTGGCCGCGAAGGCTGCGGCATTGAGCAAGAAAGGGTTGAGCGTGAGGGAGATAGCCCAGGAGCTTCATTTGGCCACGGAGACGATATCATATCTCCTTGAATACGGGCCCGAAGGCGTGCCCCCGACGGATGTCAAGCTCGGCTGGAGGTCCATAGGGGTCTCGGGCACGAGGATATCGCTGCTCTCAGAGATCTTCGCGGACATTATTCTCGAAGAGATGGAGAAAAGGCAGCAGGAGGCACAGGCGATAGTCGGGATTTCGCTTAACGGCGTCCCGTTCGCGACAATGATATCTGAAATACTCGGTTTGGACCTTGCCATTTATCGACCTGTCGGAGACGCCGGAGGCGGAGGCGCGTTCTCCTCCAACTACGCGAGCGTCAACGGCAAGAAGGTCGTGATATTCGACGACGTGGTCAGCACTGGCCAGACGATGCGGGGCGCGATAAACGACATAAAGGATGCCGGCGGGGAGCCCGTGCTTGTCCTTTGCATGGTCAACAAGAGCAGCGCGAACGATATTGACGGAGTGCCTCTGAGGGCGCTCGTCCGGGCGAGATCGCTGGGCGGAACGCTTCTTGGCGGCGGGCCGACAAAGGGCGGCTTGCAGTACTGATCATTCTGCAATCCTTCCGCAGATCCCGGAGAATCGGTTCGAGATCAATTCATCCTCCGCGCTGCACTCTTTAGCGCCTCTATTGCGGGCAACGGCTTCCCGAGCAAGAAGTGCTCTAGGGCTCCTCCGCCCGTGCTGATATACGAGATCTTCTTCGCGTAGCTGAACTGATTCGCCGCAGCGGTCGTGTGTCCCCCGCCAATGACGCAGAAGGCTCCATGGGATACGCTGCTCTCGAATATCGCCTTAGTGCCCTTCGCGAACTCCTCTCTCTCGAAAACCCCGACAGGGCCAGATATCAATATCGTTCTCGCCTCCGCCAGTATCTTGCTAAAACAGTCTATACTCTTCGACCCGATATCGAGCGACGGGTGCACTGGCGGGTCGTGATCGAGGACCATCTCGACCCTCGTTCCGTCCTGATCCAAGGCGACGTCCAGGGGGAGGGCTATCCTGTCTCCGAACCGCTCGAGTATCTTTCGTGCGGATCCGACATGGTCGGCAGTGAGTTCATGTTCGAGCATCTTTAGGTTTGCCTGTCCGATGTTCTTCCCGATGGCCGCGGAGTAGGCAAGGCCGACCAGTCCTCCGAGGATAATCCTGTCAGCGATGCTGCTAGCCAACAGATGTTCCACGATAGGTATGGAATCGACGAACTTGGTGCCACCAAAAACGAAAACACATGGCCTCTCGGGCGATTCAACTATCCTGGAAAGCGATTCTATCTCCTTCTGCATCAGCCGCCCGGCCGCGCTTGGGAGGACCGCGGCGAATCCAACGATTGAAGCGTGCGACCGATGGGCGCTCGCAAACGCGTCATTGACGAACAGGTCGAATAGCCCCGCAAGCTCGGATACGAGCTTCCCTTTCGCGTGTTGCTCAGGGGACATCTTTTTGTCCTCATCCTCGAAGCATCTGACGTTCTTCAAGAGCAACAGCTCGCCGCTCTTCAGGGACGATATTGCCTTTTTCGCTTGGCTGCCAAAAAGATCATCGACGTATTTCACGCGCTTTCCGAGCAGCGACGATAGCACCTCGGCATGCTTGTCTAACTCGCAATAATCCCAATGACCTCTCCTGCCCTGGTGCGCAAGTATCACGACCTTCGCGCCCTTATCCGAGAGTTCTTTTAGGGTCGGTACAGAAGAGGCGATCTTCGAATGATCCTTCAGCGCTTTAGTGTTCCTATCTAACGGAGAGTTGACGTCTATTCTCACGAGGACGGTCTTGTCTTTCACGTCGAAATCATCCAGCGTTTTGAACGACGACACGTAGAGCGCCTCCAGTTCTGACAGGAGCGCTCCGGAAAAGATATGGACCGCAATGGCGCACTTGAAAAACCGAGCCTCCCATCAGACCAGCCATTGCATTCCCGATACAAGCATGATTACTTGCTGATATTTATCATTGATGCCAGAAACACCGTCCGGCGCATTTGCAAAGTTTTAAAAGCACTGCGGCATTAACGCAAGTCACTGCACGGGTTTCCCATTGTCCGCAGTGTATATGTGTCGGGGTTGACGGTTTTGATTGAAATAAGCAGCCTGTCCATCAAAGACGTGATGACTAAAGACGTCGCTTATGTCAGCAAGGAGGATAAGATCTCCGATGTAATAGCTCGGATGAGCGCGGAGAAGGTCCACGAATTGCCCGTAGTGGAAAACGGGAACGTCGTTGGGATAGTGACATACAACACTCTTCTGAAGAAGAAATACTTCCCGCTCACCGCCAAGGCAGAGATCGTCATGCAGCATTGCCCTCCGCTGAGCGAGTTCGACCCCATCATGAAGGGCATCGAGATAATGATCAACTCCCATCTGAGCGACCTGCCAGTATCGAGAAACGGGAAGCTCGTCGGGATAGTCCGGAAGAGGGATGTCCTGAAGGCCCTATCCAAGGTGCGCGGGCTGAGGACGAGAGCTATCTCGGAGATAATGACACCCGCTCCAGAGGCGGTCAGAGAGTCGGACGATGTCCGGATGGCCCTGAGCATCATGCGCGGGCTCGACGAGAAGAACCTGCCCGTCTTGGACCGGAACGGCAAGCTCGTCGGCGTCATAGGACTGATGGATATCATGAAATTCACCTGGAAGCCGGTAAAGGGCGGAAAGAAGGAGCTCAACGGCGAGAACAAGCCGATCGAGATCTCCGTGGGCAGCATCATGAACAAGCCCCCGATCGCCATGCCCCCGACAGCGACCGTCGAGGAGGCCATAAAAACGATGATCGATAAGGATATCTCGACCCTGTTCGTGGCCGAAGACTCGAAGCTGGTGGGAGTGCTTACTCTCAGGGACGTGCTCGAGCAGGCCATGAGCCTGGAGAAGCGCCAGGAAGGGGTCTATGTCCAGCTTACAGGACTGCAGGTGGAGGACCCGGACGTCTACGATTCCCTGTACTCGGTGATACAGAAGGGATTGATCAGGATAGCAAAGATAGCCGCTCCGAAGATCCTGAATGTCCATGTGGCAACGTACAACCACGAGGGCCTGAGGAGCAAGTACACCATCCATGCGAGGCTGACCACCGTCCGCGGATTGTATTTCACCAAGACGACGGACTGGGACCTATTCAGGGCGATGAACAGCGCGCTCGAGATACTGGAAAAGGAGATCAAGAAGGAGCGGGACATAGACCTTACAAAGCGGAAGAAGAGAGCGGGTTAGCGGACCTTCGGATCATGCGAGATTCCAGTACTGCTTATGCATCTGTGCGATGGCCCTGAGGGACTCGATGTCGACACCTTTCTTGTCCCTGACCTCCACATGGGTCAGCGGAGTAAGCCTGCCCTCAAAAAGGCCAACGGTGTGCGTGATTATCTCCGCGAGGACACTGAGTTCGTATCCGCCTTCGAGGAAGAAGGCTATCCTGTTGCCGCAGTGCTCTTTCGCGAACGTCAGGAGAGAGCCGATCTCCTCAGCGTAACCCTTGCTTGACAAGGAGAGGCTGGCAAGGGGATCAAGATAGTGAGAGTCCGTTCCTATACTCACGAGCAGCATCGACGGCTTGAACTCCGAGAGGATGGGTAGGATGATCTTCTGGTATGCGAACTCGAAACTCGCATCCCCGGCACCCATGTTCATCGGGATGTTTATGGTATATCCTTCCCCATCTCCCGAGCCGTACTCGTCCGGGCTGCCGGTCCCGGGAAAGATCCATTTCTGATGGGTCGAGATGTACAGGACGTCTTTGCTGTCGTAAAATGCCTCCTGCGTCCCGTTCCCGTGATGCACGTCGATATCGACAATCGCTATCCTCTTCGCCTTTCCGAGCATTTTCTTTGCCGCTATCGCGATGTTGTTCAGATAACAGAAGCCCATCGCCCTGTCACGGACAGCATGATGCCCCGGGGGCCTGACGAGCGCGATCGCGGGTTTTCCATCTTCCCAGGCGCGCTCGGCTGCCATAATCGACCCTCCGGCAGCAAGACGAGCGATTGCGAATGTGTCCCTATGAGATATCGTATCCGGAGTCCATTCCAGATCTCCTAATCTGTCCAATGCCTGCAGATACTCTATGGAATGAATGCTCTCGATTTCCTTCGTCGTCGCATCCTTCGGCTCGAGCACGTCCTTCCAGAGACCGTGTGCCTCCAGCGAGTCTCTGATGGCGTCCAGTCTTTGCGGTGATTCTGGGTGACCTGGGTGTATTACATGGTCCTTGTACTTCTCGCTATAGACGATGGTCATGCCATATTACCCGATGCGGTTGCACAGATTGTCTCGGTTACATTAAGACTCTTCCATCCTAATCGATGCTTTTTGTAACATATCCCGTCGAAAGCGTCAATACCACTAATGTCATTCGAAATCCGATCATATCGGGGAGGCTGAGAGGGTTGAGGACCGAAATCACCTACTTTGACGAGCCGGGGAAGCAGAACACGGAGAGGACCGTCCAGCTGGCGATCAAAAGGGCCGTTGCGAGAAGGATAAGGCATATCGTCGTGGCGAGCGGGACCGGAAGGACAGGCGTGATGGTCGCCGAGAGAGCCAAGAAAAAGGGCATAAAAACGGTCGTCGTCACGTATCATTTCGGGTTCGAGAAGAAGAATGAGGGCACCATCACGCGCCAGAACCTGGAAAGGCTGAGAGAGCTGGATTGCGAGATAGTCTCCGCGACACATGCATTCTCCGGTATAGAAAGAGCTATAACGAAGAAGTTCGGGGGATTGTCAAGGGTCGAGGTCATCGCGGAGGCGTTGAGGTCGCTGTTCGGCCACGGGATGAAGGTGTGCGTGGAGATAGGCGCTATGGCTGCCGACAGCGGGTCCATACCAGTCGACGGTAAGACTGAGATCGTCGCCATAGCAGGAACGGACGAAGGAGCAGACACGGCGGTCGTCATGAGGCCTTCGAACGCGAGCAGCTTCTTCGAACTTGAAATAAGGGAGATAATCGCGATGCCCAGAAAGAGATAGCCGGGGCAAATCATTCATATGCACCTCGGCCAATCTCTGAATGCAGAGGCGATTCATTGGAGATCGGCGAGATACTGCTGATAATTATCACGCTCATCGTCCTGACCTTCGTGATATATCTTGCGGCTGGCATATCGACGAGTGACTGGGATGTACCAATAGGCATCTGGCTCAGGTTCTTCCTCGTCGCGGCCTGCGCGACCGTGCTCATCCCGTTCCTGCAGGTAGGAGCGGGTTGGGTCGGCGCTGGTGACCTCGGGCTGTTGATAGCATTCATAATCCTTATGCTCCTCGTGAGATACATCGTGATATCCGAGCTGACCGTTGTGGACGAATGGATAGCGACCGTCATGACCTCAATACTGGTCGTCGTGATACTGTACATAATAGAAAGATTGGCCGAGCTCCTGTTCGACGTGAGGCTGTTCTCTTTCGTGTAAGAGCCTGATCGTTGCCAGATCCGCCGAGAAGCTCAGCATCGTTACATGCCAGTCGTACTAATACCCTTTTTATATATCATCCACCGATTATATCGCGTGCAAGAGATAGACTTGATCAAGGTCCTGGTGGCAATCGCGTTTTTCCTATACGCCTCCCTGTCGGATTGGAAGACGAGGAGGGTGAAGGACCTCGTATGGATCATCCTCGGGTCGATTGCTTTCGTGATGCTGCTAATCGAGCTCGTGATGAGAAATGCTAGTCTTCTCGAGATATCGTTGTTGCTGCCGTTGGCGTTCATGTTCTACGACATATTCTGGGACAGGGAGCATGGCTGGAGGACGATGGAGGGAGCGCTCGCGATAGCCCTCTACGCACTTTCTTTCTCATGGCTGGTGTTCGTCGTAATGAACGCTCCGGCATATCCCGTCGGGGAGCCGTACGGCTTCCCACCGATCGTTTCACTGGTGATGATATTCGCGCTCGTGGTGCTATTCGAGCTGTTCTATATGTTCGACGTAATCAAAGGTGGGGCCGATGCCAAGGCGGTCATCTGCCTCGCCATCCTGTTTCCCTGGTATCCCGAGCTTACGGGCTCGCTCCCCGTAATCCGACCTGTGGCCGAGGCTGTTCTGACGTTCTTCCCGTTCGCGCTCTCCGTGCTGTTCGTCGCCGCGTTGATGTCGCTCTTGACACCGCTCTATTTCCTGTTCAAGAACATGTCCGCAGGAAACAGGCTATCGCTCCGCTCGCTCATGGGGTTCCAGATCCCGATCGCCGAGGTCGAGAAGAGGTTCGTTTGGCTGATGGAATGGGTCGAAGGCGGAAAGCTGAAGTTCAGTGCCCGGAAACCGAGGCCGAGCGAGAGCTTGATCGCAGACCTCGCCGCGCTCCAGGCGCTGGGGCTCAAGGAGGTCTGGGTGACCTACAAGATACCGTTCATGATCCCGATGACGATATCGATCCTCTTCGTTATTGTAGTCGGGAACCCGTTGTTCGCCCTTTACTGAAAACTCTATCTCTTCCTGAAATGCTCGTATCCTCTGTCCAGGAGCAGCTCGCTTCTCCCTTTCTTCGATTGTATTATCTCCCTACGGTCGATGACCCTGCCAATGACATAAAACTCCCTATCGAGCTCGGAGCTATAGAGGTCGCACAATTCTTTCAGGCCTTCGGGTTTCACCGTGAACAGGAGCTCGTACTCATCGCCCGAATGCAGAGCAATGCTCATCTTCTCATCCTCGCACGCGTCGAAGGCATGAAGCGAGTCGTGCAACGGGAGTTTCTCCAGATCTATCTCGAACCCGTTACCGCTTGCGCGCATCAGCTCATATAGCTCTGACGATAAACCGTCGGAGATGTCGATACAGGAGGTGACTAAGCCGGATTTCGCCAGGATCCGCCCTTCAGATATCCTCGGCCTCGGACGGCGCAGTTTCTCCTCTGCTAAGCTTATGCCAAGCCCGGACTGCATGGACCTCAGGCCGAGCGCTGCTCCTCCGAGCGGACCTGTGACGCATACGGCGTCGCCTGGCCTGGAGCCTTTCCTGAGAAGCACTTCGCTCTTGTCGACCGTGCCGATGATTGTCCCTGTCAGGGTCAGGATTCGGTGCTCTTTCGTGTCGGCTCCGACCAGGGGGGTCGAGTGCTCGGAAAGGCAGGCATCGATTCCTGCCTGGATCCGCTCGAGCTCGGCGAACGACATGTCACGCGGAAGACCGTAGGCGATCAGGAACGCTATCGGTATCCCGCCCATCGCCGCGATATCGCTCAGGTTCGCGGCGGCGATTGACCAGCCGATATCGAAAGGCGTGAACTGTGGCGGGAAATGCGTCTCCGAGACCTTCGTATCCGTCGAGAAGAGGAGTAACCTGTCATCGAACTCGATAGCCCCGCAGTCATCCCCGAGCGGCACATAGCTTCTGGAGGGGAAAGCGGAGATCAGCCTCTTGACTATCTCTCGTTCCTCGAGATCTGAAAGCGATGATCTCTCGTTTTCGCTCATCTGGAATGAAGAACGCTTCGAATACTATAAAGCCTTGTGCAAGCGTACCGTGCTAAAGAATAGCAAACTACTAATATACCCCCCTGTATTGAGCCGAGCGGGTGCATGGTTGAAGATCGAGATACCCTACGGGGATTCCTCCGAGACAGTCGAACTGGCAGACAGAAATGTCGAGGGGGTTCTTTACCCAAATCCGGTTCAATCGGGGGATGAACAGCAGGTCCTCAGGAAGGCGATAGAGAACCCGATCAACTCACCGAAGCTCGAGGAGTTTCTGAATGGCAAAAAAAGAATACTGCTGATAGTCAACGACGCCACCAGACCGACACCAACAGCGCGGATAATGGAAATAATCTATCCGCTGCTAAAAGGCAAGGATTTCAAGATACTGATTGCGACAGGAGCCCACCGGGCGCCAACCGAGGAGGAATACGATTTCATTTTCGGCAGGTTGTACCAAGAGATCAGGGATCGAATCGTCGTGCACGACGCGAAGAAGAGCGAGTGCATATCGATCGGTAAAACCCGACACGGGACCGAGATGCGCCTGAACAAGCTCGTCATCGAATCGGACGCGATTATACCAATAGGGAGCGTCGAGCCGCACTATTTCGCGGGCTATACTGGAGGTAGAAAATCTTTCCTCCCAGGCGTGGCGTCGTACGATACGATAACGGCGAATCACAGGCTGGCGATATCCCAGGATGCGCAGGCGTTGAGGCTCAAGGGGAACCCCGTAGCCGAGGAGATGGAGGATGCCGAGGCGCTTTTCCTGAAGCTCAATATATTCTCGATAATGACAGTGCTCGACAGCAATCACAAGACGTACGCGGCGGCCGCGGGGAACCTGAGGGATTCCTTCCAGGCGTTGATAAAGAAAGCCGATGAGGTCTTCTGCGTTCCCATAAAGAGACAGGCGGAAATTGTCGTGACGGTCGCGACGGAACCGACCGATATAGATCTGTATCAGTCGCAGAAGGCGTTGGACAACGGAAAATATGCGCTGAAGGACGGGGGAATAATCATACTTGTCTCCGCCTGCAGGAGCGGTATCGGCTCGCAGACGTTCCTGGACCTCCTGGGCTCGGAGAAGAGCTGCAAGGCCGTCATCGAGAAGCTGAGCAGGGAATACAAGCTCGGATACCATAAGGCGGGCAAGATGGCCGAGATAGGGCTGAGATCGCAGATGTGGGCCGTGACCCCGCTTGATCCTGAAACGATCCGGAAGGCGCACATGAGACCCTTCAGGTCAGTGTCCGAGGCCCTCGCGGAAGCATTCAAAGAGAAGGGCCCTGACGCGAAGGTCATCTTTATAATGGACGGCGGACTCACCATACCCAGGCTCACATAAAAGAACGAGGACATAGCATGGCGGAAAAGCAGAAGATCATAGAGACGAAGCATACGTGGAACCTCGAGAAGGAGATGATGACCTGCACCTACTGCGGGTTCTGCAAGGCCGTGTGCCCGGTGTTCGATATTTCGAACTGGGAAGGGGTTGGCCCTCGGGGAAAGATCATACTCGCATACGGCTTGAGGGAGAAGGAGATTCCCGCGGACGATTCCGTGCTCGAGAGGATTTATCAGTGCACGACATGCAAGAACTGCGAGAGGAGATGCCCCTCGGATATCCGCGTCGTCGATATCGTCGAGAGCATCCGGAAGGACCTCGTGTCCAACGGATTCATATATCCAGCCCATAAGCAGGTAGTGGATAGAGTGATTGCGACCGGCAACCCGTACGGCGAGACGAGGAAGGTGACATTCAAGCACGAAAACAAGCCGAAGGCGAAGGTCGGTTATTTTGTCGGATGCACCGCGAGGTACAGGCTCCCCCACATTGCGAATGCGACGATCTCGGTGCTCGAGAAGCTGGGGGAGGATTTCACGATCATCGATGAAGTCTGCTGCGGAAGCACCATCCAGAGAATAGGCTGGTCCGATGACGAGGTCAAGAAGCTGATGGAGAGGAATATTAGAAAGATCAAGGAGAAGGGCGTCGAGAAGGTGGTGTTCACGTGCGCGGGCTGCTACAAGATGTTCAAGAAATCGTACCCCAAGTTCACCGAAATAGACTTCGAGTGCAAACATATCGTCGAGGAGATAGCGGAAAGAAGCCCGAAGCTTAAGCCGCTGAAAAAGAGGATAACCTTCCACGACCCGTGCCATATGGGCAGGTATCTGCAGGTATACGAGCAGCCGAGGAAGATAATAAAGAGCATCCCTGAGGCGGAGCTCGTCGAGATGGAGCTGAACCGGTCAACCGCGCAGTGCTGCGGCGGGGGTGGCGGAGTCCGGGCAGCATTTCCGGAATGCGCCAAGGAGATCGCAGCGAGGCGCATAGACCAGGCAGAAGCCGTGAAGGCCCAGCTGCTCCTGACATCTTGTCCGTTCTGCGTGACAAATCTTTCGAACGGGAAGAGCAAGAGGAAATCGGAGATAGAAGTGAAGGACCTAATAGAGGTCATAGACCAACTTATTTAATCATCCTGCGTTCTTGCATCCAGCGAGGGAGTGCCCGAGTTGAGGGTGAGGGTGAGGTTGTTCAGGGATCTCCAGGAGGCCGAGAAGCAGATAGCCGACCTGGGGGTGGAGCCGGTATCGATCGACCTGATGGCTCCGAAAGCTCTGCATTTCAACCTGCTCGTCGAAGGTGTGCGCGCGCCAGTCGCGATAATCCTTAAGGAGAGCATGCTCGCCGTAGGTGCGGATGCTGCAATCAACAGGAACGCGATCACGGGCAAAATCGACAAATGTGATGTACTCGTGATGGCGACGAGGAAGCAGCTGCGGAAAGCCGCGGCAAGCCTGAAGATGCAGCCGTTCGGAATAGACGAGATCGCGGTCGAGATGCTCCGGGCAGCGGACAACTATTACTCGACCCCGATGCCGTGGGTGCTGCCAGATGGCTCTGAGATAGACTTCGAGTACACGAGGGTGATGGGGATCGTCAACGTCACCCCGGATTCGTTCAGTGGAGACGGTGTTGGCGATGACATCGATAGGGCCATTGAGAGGGCCCTGCAGCAGGAAAAAGATGGAGCGGATATAATCGACATCGGAGGCGAATCGACAAGGCCTGGAGCCGATCCGGTAGATGAGCAGGTCGAGATAGACAGGGTTGTCCCGGTCATCAGGGAGCTGAAGGATAAGCTGAAGGTCCCAATATCGATAGACAGCCGGAAGCCAGCCGTGGTGAAGGCTGCGATCGAGGCGGGTGCGCAGATAGTGAACGATGTCGGCGGGCTGTTCGATAGAGAGATGATCCAGATATGCGCCCGCGAGAGGGTACCTGTCATCGCAATGCACATGAAGGGCACACCGAAAACCATGCAGGATAATCCGTATTATGAAGACGTCGTCGGAGAGGTCATGCGATATCTCGCCAACCGTGTGGAGGACGCAGTGGCTGCGGGGATTGAAAAATCACAAATAGCGATAGACCCCGGGATAGGTTTCGGGAAGAGGTTGGAGGACAACCTCGACCTGATAAGGAGGCTCGGGGAGTTCAAGACCTTGGGGCAGCCGATAGTGCTCGGGGTCAGCAGGAAATCGTTCATAGGAAAGATCACCGGGCTGCCGGCCGATCAGAGGCTCGAAGGGTCCATCGCTGCCGCATGCATAGGCGCATGGAACGGTGCGGACATAATAAGATGCCATGATGTAAGGGAGACAAAACTGGCGTTGCAGGTTGCAGATGCGATAAAATATTATACAAAGCCCGATTGAGGGTATCAGGGATGAGCGGATGGGCGAGAATGTAGCATCGGTCGCGACCGTCGAAAAGCCGGAGAAGCCCGCGTTCCCGGAAAACAAGCTGTTGATTTGGATACTGGAACTCAGAGCACCATTCTTCACGGCAGCCGTACTCCCTGTCATCATCGGTGCGGCGTTCGTCTACTGGGCTTATGGAGCGTTCGATCTCGTCCTGACCCTCGTAACGATTGCAGGTACAGTATCCCTACACGCAGGAACGAACATGATCAATGATTATTTCGATTTCAAGAGCGAAGATGACATCAGGAATCGCGCGAGAACCCCGTTCAACGGCGGCTCGCCGTTCCTGGTCGAGGGCATACTCCAGCCAAGGCAGGTGTTCATCGCCGCGCTCATCGCGTTCGGCATCGGTGGCATGATAGGCCTGTATCTGGCATTGACGATTAACTGGCTCATATTGCCTCTGGGGATACTCGGCGGCCTGCTCGGATTCCTGTACGTCGCTCCTAAAGTAAATCTCGCCGGCAGGGGTCTCGGAGAGATCGCCGTAGGACTCGGGTTTGGCCCATTGATGGTGCTCGGCAGCGTGATCGTTTTTACTGGCAAGGTCGACCTCGTGTCATTCCTCGCAGGGATCCCGATCGGCCTATTGATCATGCTCGTACTGTACATCAACCAGTTCCCGGACATGGAGGCCGACGCGAGCGTGGGGAAGAATCACTGGGTCGTGAGACTCGGCAGGAAGAAGGCGTCTCTCGGATACCCGCTGATACTGGCAGGAACATATCTGTTCGTGGCAACCGCGATAGTTGCGAATTGGATTCCGATACTTTCGCTCTTGATCCTTCTCACGATACCGATCGCGATAAAAGCTTCGAAGATAGTCTTGACGAACTACGATAACGTGCGCGCTCTCGTCCCGGCTCAGGCGATGACGATACAGATACATCTAATTGGAGGACTGCTGTTCTCCCTCGGGATTGTCCTCAGCGCTTTTATCTATTAGCCATCTGCAATCGAATCGCGGAGAATGGCTCGAAAGCGAAATCGGATGAGACTCTCGTTTTCGAGCGCCCCGCGCGGCCGAACAGCGCAACGCAGCTCGAGAAGAGCCCTCGACGGTTTTCCCACGAATGGCTGTTTTCAATTTTGATAAGTCTTGGCTCTTATTGATAGCGCGTCTTTTGCACAAAAAAATACAAATATAAAAGAGATGTTGAAGCGCGCGATTTGGCCCGATACGGCCATGTTCCATGTCAAATTGTAACCAATGATTGAGAAGAAAGGAGATGTGGTAGTATTCTCGGGAAGGACATGAAAATTGAATCGCAAGAGAGGCCTACAGTTACGGTCGTAGAACAGAGACTCAAGAGATATCTGTCCGTGTTGCTCGTGACGGTGATGATTCTATCCTCGTTTTCAATCATCTCCCCGGGCGTGAGTGCCGCCAGCGCGTACTTCTCGCCTCCGCACAAAGACGCAGGCGTGGACATAAACGACAATAAACTGTACGATTTTCTCGAGGTCTACGTGAGCGTGCAGGTCGATGAGGCTGGATGGTATGGTGTTCGGGGCGACCTGCTCGATCCTGGAAAGAACCAGATTGATGTCAACTTTGCCAATGGTTATTATGACGTCGGACTGAATATCATCACGTTACGATACTCCGGGATCCTCATCAATACGCATGGGGTTGATGGGCCATATATTGTTCACTTGACTCTTCTCGACGAAAACTATACCATCATAGGAATAGACGAGCATTACACTGAAGCATATCATTACTCAGACTTTGAACCCGTAGGGGCGAAGTTCTATCCTCCACACGATGACTACGGCATTGATACGAACGCCAACGGGTATTTTGATTGGCTCGTCGTGGACGTCAATTTGAACGTGACGACAGCCGGTTGGTATTATGTCTGGGGATCTCTCAGGGATAAGCCCGGGAATTACATCTGGGAGAACTTTTCGTATTTGTATCTGTCCGAAGGGATTCAGACAGTGCAATTGGCATTCCTCGGGCTCAGCATCTATCTGCACGGTTACGATGGAACATATATCGTAGAGCTGCTGTTGTATGATGACTATGATAACCTCTTGGATACTGGCTTGCACAGTACCAACTATTCTCACACGGTATTCGAGCCGCCTGGAGCACAATTCCAACCGCCGTATTCCGAGTATGTGGAAGACACGAACGCCAACGGGTATTACGATTGGCTCGTCGTTGATGTGAATATCAATGTGACAACCCCGGGATGGTATGAGATCTGGGGAGACTTGTTGGATCGCTTCGGGTGGTATATAGATAGAAGATCGAACAGCGCGTACCTCGATGCTGGCATTCAAACGGTGACCCTGAGATTCAGCGGTTGCAAGATAAACCATCAAGGGTTCGATGGCCCATATTATCTTCATCTCTACCTCTTGGATCAGTGGTCTAATACCCTGGACACCGATGTTTACACTACCGCAGATTATTGGTATTTCGATTTCGAACCTCTGGCACAATTCTATCCTCCACACGACGACTATGGCGTCGATACGAATGGCAATGGGTATTACGATTATCTCGTCGTCGAGGCTTCGGTATATGTTGCAACCGCTGGTTGGTATACGATAAGCGGTGAGCTCAGGAGCCCGAGCTTCGAATTGATCGCCGAGAACTTGACTACTGTGTATCTATCTGCCGGACTACAACTCCAGGAATTCCGATACAATGGTACCGACATCTACAAATTCGGAGTCGATGGGCCCTACAGGGTCCTCTTGAATTTATGGGACGAGTCGCTGACTTACCTCGGGTACGATATTCATACAACTGCGGGATATGCGTATTCAGAATTCGAGCACTTAGGGGCTTACTTCTCCCCGCCGCACTCAGATTATGGCGAGGATACCAACGCGAACGATCTGTACGATTGGCTTACGGTGGATGTGAATGTCACCGTTTTGATTACGGGGACATATGAGATCGACGCTGCTCTCTGGGATAAGAATTCCAACCTGATGGATTGGACATACAAGACAGAATATCTCGATGTCGGGATACATACGGTAACCTTGAGATTCTACGGCCGGAATATTTACAATCATATGGTTGACGGTCCATACAGAATAGAACTGACGATGTATGATGAATCGTCCAATTATCTTGATGACGACACGCTGCTCACGGATGCGTATACCTACACGCAATTCGAACATTCTGACGCGAAGTTTTCATCCCCGCATACCGAAAACCCTCTGGATATTAACGGGAATGGACTGTATGACTGGCTAATCATCAATGTACTCGTAGATGTTGGCGTTAGCGGTTGGTACATATTAGATGGGGGCCTGTTTGACAAATCCGGTATGTTGATAACGGCAGCGTACAACAGATCGTATCTCGCAGCAGGCTTGCAGACTGTAGCTCTCGCTTTCCTTGGAAGCATGATTTACGACTCTGGGCTCGACGGTCCGTACAATGTCGATCTGCAGCTCTATGATGATTATATGACACCGCTTGATATCGATAACTATGCCACTGCCGACTATTCTTACTCCCAATTCGAGCACTCAGGGGCTTTCTTTTCCCCGCCGCACTCTGACTATGGCGAGGATACCAACGGGAACGGCCTGTACGATTACCTTGCGGTCAATGTCACCGTGAATGTGACGGCCCAGGGTGTGTATTACATCTACGGATATCTGTACGATCAATACTCGAAGAGGATAACCGAGGCGTCAAACTACACGTATCTCGACATCGGCCTGTCAGAGGTCGTGCTCCGGTTCTCAGGAGGAGCGATATTCATCAACGCCGAGTACGGCCCGTACACCGTCGAGCTGTACCTGTATGACTATTATTGGAACCTTCTGGATGTGGACGAATATACCACATCCGATTACTCACCGATGGATTTCGAGGGCCAGAGCGCTTTCTATCCGCCTCATCTAGACTATCTGCTGGACACTGATGGGAATGGAAAGGCGGAATGGCTCATGCTCGAGGCCACAATCCTTATCGGCGTATCCGGATGGTATCACGTCGAGGGATATCTTTACGATGGCACATATCTGATCGATAGCGATGAGAACTACACATACCTCGAGTTCGGCTACAGGAATGTCCTCCTTATGTTCTCCGGACCGGCGATATACGCGCACGGTGTCGATGGGCCTTACGATGTATTATTGATCCTCCGTGACGTATCATCATCCTGGCTTGACGACGACTGGCACATGACCACTGGTTATTCTTTCTCGCAGTTCGAGGCGTCGATATCCAACACCCCTCCGAACGCCGAGTTCACAGTCTACCCAATGATAGGTAGCATCAGCACGACTTTCCTCTTCGACCCGTCAATGAGCAACGATACAGAGGACCAGTACGCCTCGCTTGAGGGTAGATGGGACTGGGAGGGCGACGGTACTTGGGATACGGCTTGGGCGCCGTTGGGGAATGTGACGCATTCATTCCTGTCTGACGGCACGTACAGCGTGATACTGCAGGTTCGGGACACAGGCGGGTTGACCGACGTCGTTGCTCACAGCGTGATAGTAGATAGCGTACCTCCGACCACGGTGGCTTCGCTTTCCGGCAATGAAGGGCTAAATGGCTGGTACATCTCAGGCGTAAGCATCACGCTGACAGCGACAGATACCGGAGAGAGCGGCGTGGCATATTCCATGTACCGTGTAGATGGCGGTGCGTGGCAGTATTACCTATTCATGCCGATATCCGTTACTACGGACGGGATTCATACTGTAGAGTTCTATTCTGTGGATTTCGCGAACAACATGGAGAATATCCGTATTGTCAACTTCAAGATAGACATGACACCGCCGACCACGACCCATGGAATATTGGGCTATACCGTCACGCTTTCTGCATCGGATAACATCGAAGGCAGCGGCGTCAACTATACCAGATATCGCATTGACGGCAGCTTCTGGCAACTGTACACAGGGCCGTTCAGCGCAGGTTCGAGCGGAGTACACACTGTCGAATATTACTCGGTCGACCTTGCAGGAAACGCAGAGACCACAAAGAGCACCACTGTCGGACTGGCGGACACAACTGCTCCGGAGACTTCGATTTCTCTCGCCGGAACGGCAGGTCTGAACGGCTGGTACGTGTCCGATGTGACGGTCACATTGACAGCAACGGATTCTCAGAGCGGTGTCAACTACACGAGATATCGCATTGACGGAGGCTCGTGGCAGACTTACTCCTCACAGTTCCTCATTAGCGCCGAGGGAAATCATACTCTTGAGTTCTATTCTGTGGACTACGCCGGTAACAATGAGAGCACGCATTCGATCACCGTTAAGGTAGACAAGACTCCTCCGACAACGAGCGCGACCGGATACGGATACAACGTCACGCTCACCGCATCGGACAGCGCGGGAGGGAGCGGTGTCGACAGGATAATGTACAGGATCGATTCCGGCAGCTGGCAGATATATACGGGGCCGTTCAGCGCCGGCACGAGCGGGTCGCACAACGTGACCTTCTATGCGGTCGACAAGGCGGGCAACATCGAGACGACGAAGTGGATAATGACCCCGATAGCGGACACGACGAAGCCGAGCACGACGATCGACCTTGATGGTACGATGGGCAATAACGGCTGGTACGTATCCTCCGTCACGGTGACATTGAGCGCAACCGACATCGGGAGCGGCCTGAACTACACTGAGTACCGGATAGACGGCGGCAGCTGGACCAGATACACGACTCCGTTCATCATCAGTGCGAACGGGATACACACTGTCGAGTATCGGTCGGTCGATGTTGCAGGAAACGCCGAAGATGCGAAATCCGCGCAAGTCAAGATAGATACTGTCGCACCATCTTTGAGCATATCGCATGCCAACGGCACAACATTCCCAGCAGACAATGTAATAATAGAATGGAACGTCTCAGACGAGACGAGCGGCGTCGAGAACATATTCATCAGTGTCGATGGCGGGACGTTCAGATCTGTAGGGAACGTGATGAACGTAACCCTTGATGACCTGCAGGAAGGAAATCACACAATAATCGTGCGCGTCGTCGACAGGGCAGGTTTGACAACGGAGAAGACGCTCAATTTCAAAGTCTCGAAAGGTGAAGCTGGCGCAGGCGCGCTCGACTTCGCGATGATAGGCATTATCGCCGCGGTGATCGTTGCATGCATCGTCGTGGCAATCTTCCTCTTGAAGAAAAAGAAAGGCCCGACGATATCTCCGCCTTCGCCTCCTTCCGAGGAGGAACTGCCACCGCCACCTTCTGAGTGATCATGCGGGTATACCGATTCCAGGAGACAAGCGCAACTCAGTCGAAGAGACCTCGACAGAACAGCGCGGGGGCCCGATGATATATACCAGCTTTGAGATGGCTCCTGTAATTAGGATTTGCCATAAACTCAAATCTGGCACTTCTCTTTTTGTATCTTGTTAGGAGTTTTTCTGGAGCAAAACCACATGAATCGATTCGACCATCCGAATGTTGAAAAATCACAGACTTGCTGTGGAGATTAGACAGACTTGGACGATGCGACTCACGAGATTGGTGGGAATAGCAAGGTATGAGACAGGGCCAGAAGAAGAATTATAGCCACGCTGGTGCTCTGCGCGATTGCGATCTTCCTTTTGATCGAGATGTGTTTCTCGTCGGTGACTAAACCTGTCACCAGGAGGCAGATTGTAAAAAAGAAGACGAATATCCCGATTATCCCGACAACGATCATGATGTAGAAAAAGATGGCCGAGGTCGGGATCAGTAACGCACTTGCATATGCGATTGGAAGCGCAAATGCCCACGGATCCTTAAAGGACTTCGTATTAAATATCGATTCCTCGTTTCTCCCGGGGAATACGGTTCTGTTTATTAGTGGGACGATGAAGAGTGGCAAGATGCTCCCTATGGCTAAACCACTCAGGGTGCGCATGAAATTTGTCGTGGGTATCCCTCCTAAATATGAGAGAATTGCATCCAGTGCGGCAATGAAGAAGACCGCTGCAAGGAGTGCGGAAACTTTGATGCTCGGTGACGCTGATGAAAATTTCCTCTTGCCCGTCCAGAGGAATAAGGACATCGTAACGAATCCGACATATATCCCTATGCACCTCGCACAAACGGGCATTTGAAGGTCGCCGAGAGAATATGATCTCTCCGGAATTTGATGGCAGACAGCTGAACCGAGAAACATCAGCAAATTCCATGGGACGTCCATGCACTTGATGTGATGTTTAGAAAACAATTAACGTTTGCGATTATCAACTTCGATGCGGAAAAAAATCGTATATGGGAGGATTACAACACCCCCCCCCCCCCAATAGAGCTTTTGCGATTTAGTATGCCCACCAAGTGCTCGCGAGTAGGATAAAGAAGACAATGTAACATACGACGCTCAGTACGATGCTCAAAACACCTAGGATTATGCACATCTTACCGACTTCTTTCGTCGCGGGCTTTGTGTAATATATCGCACCGATGATGAAACCTACGATCGGGATGAAGAAAGAGAGCAGATACAGCAGAATTTTCATCCCGCCGCTTACTCCCTCTCCAGGCGGTTGGTACTGTGGTGCGCCATACTGCGGTGGGCCAGCTGGCGGTTGGTACGGTGGTGCACCATAGGGCGGTGGTGTCGCGGGTGGTTGATATGTCTGTGGTCCATATTGTGCCGTACCAGCCATCTGAGCCCTATAATCATGTCCGCAATAAGGACATACGTTTACATCCCAAGCAATTGCTCTTCCGCACTTGACACAGAGTCTTTGCTGTTGTCCTGGCGGAGGTCCTGCCATTACCATATTTTATCCTCTCTCCTTTAGATGGACAGGATCTTTCGAATACACCTGTCCATTGTGTGAATGGATAGAATATTCGACTATTAAAGCTTATTATCTGGTGGCCGTCGATAGACCTCATGAGAAGGCGGCGCGCTCATCGCAGATCTCGCATGATGAATCGTACGGAATCTTCTCACGCCAGAAGCACCCTCGAGCGGAGATGTATCAATTTGATTCTTCTTTCATAATACAATAATACAAGATTCGTACGATTATGCGCTAGAATCAAGAATTCATATATGGAGACAAAGAAAAAGAGGGATCGAAGCCATCTTAATCATCAAACGAAAATCAACAATAAGCGGTACGAGATCAAGAGAAACAGATAGATTCGCAATAGCGCATATCAATCTCACAATTGATAATAATCCAGACGATATTTTCAACGACTCGCTATTCTTCTCGGTCTGCATCATATTTTGAAAAGAATAAAATATCTATGTTGCACTACAGTTGGAATACAAATTGGGAGGATCGAAAGCGTGGTGATTGCCCTATCGGCGAAATGATAGCGGCATTCGATTTTTTTCCGTGAGCACAGAAAGGGAAGGGGGGATATTCTTGTTGAATCTGATGATAGTCGATGATGAGCAATCAATCCTCGACCTGTTCGATATGACGCAGGAGATTTACAATTTCCGGGTTGTCGCGACCGCAAAGGACGGCGAAGAAGCACTCCTCAAATATCCCAGGGTAATCCCGAGACCTGACATAGTTCTAATGGATCAGCACATGCCGAAGATGACCGGGATAGAATGCATGAGAAAGATTCTCCAGATAGATCCCAAGGCGAATATAGTGTTCCTTTCAGTTGACGATAGTATGAAGGAGGAAGCGCTCAAGCTCGGGGCGATAGATTTCGTGAAGAAGCCCTTCCATATGAAGGATCTCATTCATCAGCTATCCCTCATAGTCCAGGCTATGAAATAGAAGGCGGGAATAGCAATTTCATCATATGTCATGCCTCGCTTGAGAGCCTTCATCGGAACACGATGATTCCCATCAAGTCATGAAATACTTCCTTGGGGCACAAGATCGCAGAAGCAGAATCTATCATCCCTGAGTACAATTTCGCCAACCTCAAATTGAATTCTCCTCCGGAATATAGGACCGTCATAGACGAACGTGTGGAATTCTCCGTTCTCTCCGCAGGGATCCACGTTCGACGGCAGCGAGGATAAAAATGCGATGTCGAACTTCTTTCCCGCGAAGCTTCTGCTCAACATCTGGGTATCGACGCATGTGATGATGGCCCTGAATCCCAGATCGATGAATTCTCGTGCCAGTTTTTTGGTATCCTGTTTCCATAGAGGAAAGAGAATATCCGTACCTGAGCCCGAAAGCCTACTCTCTCGATATCTCCTGACATCCTCAAGAAATATGTCTCCGAATGCGATTGCTTCAATCCCTTTCTCACGTAGCCGCCCGATAGCGTCTCGCATTCTGGCATCGTATTCTTCGTTACTGCATTCTTTGGGAATCGTGACTTTCTCTATCTGAATCCCGAGGGAATCCGCCTGATGCTCCAATAGGGTTGATCTCACGCCGTGCATGCTCACGCGGTCATAGTCAGCAGTGATCGTAGTGAGCAGCGATACCACATCGTATTTCCCATCTTCCTGAAGCTTGTATAACGCAAGAGCGCAATCCTTGCCGCCGCTCCAGGCGAGCGCCACCTTCTTTGTCATCGAATCTTCACTTCGTGCAAGTGAATCATCAGGGGTGATATAAACCACTGATTTGATCCTGCAGAAAATACCGGTATGGGCCTGTCCGGATTTGAACCGGAGTCACCAGCACCCCAAGCTGGAAGGATACCAAGCTACCCCACAGGCCCCCGGAAAGATCGGAAAACGCGCGAAAAGGGGTTGTAGGAAACGGAGGGCTCAGCTGTAAGGCGCGACCTCGTCGATGAGATCCACGTGCGACAGGAGCATCCTCCTGCAGCAGTATCTCTCCACGCCTAAGGAGTCGAGCACCTCGGCTGGTTTCTCGCCCGTCTGAACCCTTCTCACGAACTCCGCGTATAGCCCTCCGATGACCTTCCCGCACGTGAAACATCTCACAGGGATTATCATGTCACATCATCACCTATACGATTTCTGCCGCTTCTTTCTCGCGCCGCGTCCCAGAGGCTTCTTCGGGAGCTTTCTTCTCGGATCGGAGACCATCAGGGAGCGGTCGTAAGCGATATATTTCCTCTTCAGCTCCTGATCGCCTGTATATGCGACTATCGCCTTCGCAATGGCCGTCCTGATGGCATCCGCCTGACCCATTACGCCTCCGCCGGACACGTTGACATCGATGTCTATCTTCTTGACGATGTCGCCCGCAAGTATCAATGGTTCCATAATCTTGTGTCTCGCGATCTCGGGCTCGTGGAACTCCAATGGCTTCGAGTTTATTCGAACCCTTCCAATGCCCTCGGTGATGCTCGCCCTCGCTATCGCTGCTTTCCGTTTTCCGCTTGCAATCGCGAACTTCATCGAACCTCACCTTTTCAGAACTTCGCTCCGAGCTCGCGTGATATCTCGCCGAGCGTCATATACCTTCTCAGATCCAGCTTCTTGGCATCCTCTATCGACTCGAACTTCGCCGTCCTCAGTTCCTCCGGTATCCCGATATACACCTTGAGACGCTTCATTGCCTCCTTGCCTTTCGGCTGTCGGTGTTTCATCATTCTTGAGACAGTTCTGCGGAGGATCCTGTCGGGCATCCTGGGATAATACGGCCCTGCCTTGGCTTTCCCCTGCGCCCGGGAGCGCTTGTATTCCTCCATGATAGCACTCTTGTTGCCCGAGACGACTGCCTTCTCGGCGTTGACAATCGTTATCTCCTCGCCGTTCAGCAGGCTTTTCGCGACCACGGAGCACATCCTACCGAGAACAAGACCATCGGCGTCAATAACCCTCATCTTTGCTCACCCCATGATCCTGACCTTGGAGCCTTTCGGGTTGATCTCCAGCAGCTCCTCGATCGACATGCTCTTGCCGCCCGCCTTGGCGATCTTCTCCTTCGCGGCTTCCGAACACTTGAACGCGGCGACCGTCACTTTCTTGCTGATGACCCCCGCGCCGAGCAGCTTGCCGGGGACGACTATGATATCGTCGGTGTCGGCATAGCGCTCTATCCTGCTCAGGTTGACCTCGGCCCAGTTACGCCTGGGCTTCATCAACCGTTCCGCGACGTCTCGCCAGACAGGAGCTTTCTGTTCGAAACTCTCCCTCTTCAGCCTCTCGACGAGGTTGATGAGGTACGGGTTCGTCTTGCGCATTTTTTTTCCCATGTCTGACTCCTCCGACTGACTACGGAAGCAACCGGTCCTAATGACAGGTTCCTTTAAAAGGTTTTGGTATAGGAAAAATATGAATAAGCTCCTTCTGGCACCGTGATGAATTCACTTCATTGCGTTTTGTTGGATATGCGAGAGCAAAACGAGTGCAAACTAGGCGGTTCTCTCACGCTCAGGCATGAACCAAACTGAGAACATCCACTCGCATGGAAACAGTTTGATATGCCGAGATTCCCCATCGAGGCCCATTACATGATCAGGATTCTGGCCAGAGACAGGTCGCTTGGAATTCCGACGGTCGTTGAAATACATATATATCTCAGGGAATAATACAAAGACAGTCCCAAAACACGGGTTGGAGTGAAAAGATGGATTTGATTGTTTGTCCCAATTGTGGGATGCAGAACCCGAGCGGCGCACAATATTGCTCCAGATGTGGCGTAAGCATCGGCCAGCTGCCACAGGTGACGCCATATGCCCAGCCACAGATGCAGCAGCAGGTACCGCCACCGGGTCAGCCGCAGATGCAGCAACCATACTACCCTCAACAGCAACCGATCATGGCACCGAGCGCTCCGCCAGCACCGCCAAAGAGCAGGACTCCTGCGATAGGCATCGTTATCGCAGTTATCGCCGTCATTGCGATAGTGATCCTCGCGGTCGTCCTCTTGGCTTTTGGTGAAAAATATCCGTTGGATGTCGGCGATTATCTTGAATACACCTATTTTGGCACATCGTTTTTCAGCTCATATTCGGGCACGGTAATGATTCAGGTCACCGGGGAGACTGAAACGACATATACCATCACCGTGAGCTATACCGGTGATTATTATGAGTCGCCAGAATCATACACATTTAGCAAGACGGAAACCATGGAAGACTCTGGAGCCTATGGAGAGTTGGGAATGAACATGGGCGCGGAGACGATCACGACGGAGATCGGGACGAGAACCTGTTATCACTATCAGAACAGCGAGGCGGGCACGGATTACCATTATTGGATAGGACAGGAGAACGGAATCCTTTATAAGATGACCATAGACACCTTGGTTGGGGATCTGATATTCGTTCTTCACGAAACGAACATAGGCTGGGTCTGACCGTTCTTCATACAAACCCTTTCCTGAGTTTACATTTTATCAATTTGTCAATTCCAAATGCGATTGTAAATTGCTGATCGACCAGCTCATTCGACCAAGAGCCTGACAGATTCATCGAAGACTTCCGTGTGGTGATCGACGTCCCTCGCTGTCGTGTAAGGAGATATCAACGCCATGTTGTGGAACGGGGTCATCAGGATACCGCGGTTCAAGGCCATCAGATGTAGCAGCTTCTCGAGCTCAGGGTCCTTCGTCTTCTCGTATTCCGAGCCGTTCTTCGGCGGTGTGGGCGAGTTGTGATACTCTATCCTCACGCCTAGCCTCGTCACATGCCAAGGGACGTCATACTTCTCGATGACTTCCTTGACGCCTTTCTCGAACCTCTCGGCCAGGGGCATCATCCTGTCGAAATTCCTCTTCGTCATAACCTTCTGAAGCGTAGCTTTCATCGCGGCAACAGAGAGCGCGTTCCCCGAGAGTGTCCCGCCGATGCCGCTCTCGTCCGTCCCATCGTCCAGTATGCTTTCCATCACCCTGTCCGCCACAAACTGGTTTATGCCATATGCCGCGGCGGGCACCCCGCACGCGAGCGGCTTTCCGAGAGTCACGATATCAGGCTTGAGACCGTACGCTGCGGTATATCCTCCTGGGCCGCAACAGATGGTATGTGTTTCATCAATCAGGAGCAAAGTCCCATATTTTGTGCAAAGCTCCCTTATGCGCTCATGGTAATCAGGCTCCGGCAGGATTATCCCATGGTTCGTCATTGCTGGCTCGAGCATTGCGCAGGCGACATCCCTCGGCCTCAGGGCCTTTTCGAATGCCTCCACGTCATTGAATTCTACTGTCTTGGTTGTCATCGCAGGGTCCACCGGAGGCCCGATATTGTCCTTTTTGGGCACCGTCTTCCCGTTCCTGAGCATGACCAACGCCTCGTCCACGGTTCCATGATAACAGCCGTTGATGACCAGGATATATTTCCGCCCGGTCGCCTTCCTTGCGAGCCTGATTGAATACCTGTTCGCATCCGTGGCCGTCATCGCGATCTGCCAGTATGGGAGGCCGAACCTCCTGGCGAGCTCCTCCCCGACCCAGATGGAATCCTCGGTCGGAAGCATCATCGTAATGCCTCTCCTGACCTGCCTGCTCACAGCCTCCACAACCGGCTTCGGTGAATGACCGAACATAGAGCCGGTATCCCCGAGGCAGAGATCCAGGTACCTGTTCCCGTCGACGTCGTAGACGTATGCGCCCGACCCTCGATCGATGAAGATCGGATACGAGCCTGCCCATCTGACCATCCAGTTCATCGGAACGCCTGCGAGCAACGAAGATTTTGCCCGCTCGAACAGTCTTTTCGATTTCCTGTGGTTCTTCTCGAAGATCCTCAATTCCGAAGCTATCAGTTCTCTTATCCTGGTTCTTTCTATCTCCCTCATGGGAAACACCCTCGTCGATGAAGATGCATGGTTCTATTGTGTATCTATACCAACCCGGATAGAAATAGATAACAGCCCGGAAATCTCCTCCGCATTTGTCAGCATAAAACAAGGGTGACAAATGTGCGGGACTTTGAGTCCTCAGAGGTGTTATATATTTCATACAACGATTCGCAAAATATCTTCCGAAAACACTTTCGGGTAGGAAAGGGGTGTTAGGTTGACCGAGGTTTTCGCGAGGAAGGCCAGTGGTTTAGTGCGTGAGGCTTCGCTTCTCGATACCTTCGGTATCGGATTTATGAACAACGGCATCGGGGTCGGAATATGGACGATGGCCAGCTGGGGCCTGTTTATCTTCCCTCACGGAAACATGGCGTGGGCGTCCGTTATCGCGACGATAATGTGCGTGTTCGGTATAGCAATAGTCTGGGGATTCCTCGGCGGCTCGATGCCGAGAAGCGGCGGGGACTATATTGCAAACTCGAGGATATTGCACCCCGCAGTTGGCATTGCGATGTCAATGACGAACGCAGGATTCGTCATGACAATGTGGATCGCCACATTGGGCCCATGGATGGCTGACCCAGGTATGACGACCTTGCTCGGCTGCTTACGGGCAGATCCCGATCTCATTGCCTGGTTCCAGGAACCGCTCGGGATATTCATAATGGCAACGGTTACGAACATCTGGGGGTTCATAATCGTCGTCATGGGGCTGAGAGTATACAATTGGAACCAACGCGTTATCATGTTTGCCGGGTTCTTCTGCTTGATTGTCGCGGGCATTGTTCTCTCAGCCGCGACTCATGACGAATTCGTCACGAAATACAATGATATGGCGGCAGCAGCGGGCTCAATGGATTATCAGACGACTATAGACACCGTCAGGAATATCGATGGCGTCGATCTCGCCAAGAGCAACGATGATTGGGACTGGTATTCGACGATAGGATTGTTCCCAGCGGTAGCGTGGGCTACTGCTTATGGCTATCAGATAACATATATCTGCGGCGAGGTCAAGCGCCCTCAGAGAAACATCGTTCTTGGTCAGGTACTCGCGGCGCTCATTCCCGGGTTCTTCCTTGTATGGTTTGCGATAGCTCTTGTCAACGTGATGGGTCAGGACTTCTTGGGCGCTATCGCATATATGGACAACATGTGGGAAGGAGCAGGCTACGAGAACTACACAATGCCCGTCGGACTCAACACATACGGACTCATATCGATTCTCACGGACAATACTGCTCTCCAGTTTATCATCGGCCTGACATTCATCCTGTTCGACATCCTATGGATGCCGATTTCGTACATCGCATTCAGTAGGGCGGCGTTCGCCTGGGGAATGGACCGTCTCGGACCCAGTTGGATGGCTGATGTCAGCCCGAGATGGCGGTCTCCGGTGAAGAACAACGTGGTAATGCTGATAATGTCCGAGATAGGAATTATCATCTATGCATACAACGCAGAATATCTGCTGGGCATCGCGATTGTCGCCCTCGAGGCTTTATCCGCTTGGGGAGTGATGGCGGTTTCTGCGCTCGTATTCCCGTACGGCAAGAGGGCAAAGACCATTTGGGAGGCTTCACCCTATAAATTCCGCATAGGGCCTGTGTACGTCCTCACCATAGCAGCAATCATTAACATCGTGTTCGTGGGGATACTGATATACTTCTTCTTCACGAACCCCAATCTCGAGGCAATAAGCGTCGGCGGAGCAATAGTCTACGTGGCCATATGGATATTCAGCGTGCTATGGTATTTCATATGGGTCAAGCATTGGAAGAAGAAGGGGATTGACCTCTCACTTGCTTGGAAAGAGCTTCCGCCAGCGTGAGAATTGCTGCTCAGAAAACCCTTCCATTTCCTCTTCATTTTCTCTTGCAATTTACTACACAGAAACGATTGCCACATACACTTTGAACTTCTGCTTGAAAAATAGCATGATCCGCGGGTTGAACGAGTCGATGATTTGAATACCGTCATAGTCATCATAGAACAATCTGATCGGAAAATCATAGGGGTCCTTCCTTGTCCTTCGAATCTCATCACGAAGAAGATCTATAAGGCGTTGGCACGCTCTTGCTATCTTTTGTACATTCTTTTCATATCTATCGATCGTTTCCTTTTCGAACTGCACAACCTTTCTACGAATGCGGTAATCCAATGCAATGGCGCCATAGGTGGTAATGACAAGTCCGAGAATGACGAAGGAAAAGAACCAGAGCTCTCTGAAAAGCCCCAGGTAGGGGCGATACGCCGGGACAAAGAAGGCGCCGACTATTATCGCGAAGAATATCAGAAAAATCCTGCTGGATATTCTGAGATAATGGTTCATTCGGATCATTGTTGGTATCCCCGGTATCTGCAAAGGCATATCGACGATGCGATCAACGTCTGGCTTGACTTCCTTCCAGATCTTGTTCGCCTGACTCGCCGCCCTGCCTTTCAATGCTCCGAACTTGTCCCCAAGAGCGACGCTGCTTCTCCTTCTGTATCCCCTGATGCTATCCATACAGGTTATGAGATCCGTCAGTCTATTGAGCTGCTCAGTCTCGGCATCGATCGGTTTTCTAAGGCGCATATCGGAGTTATACTGGCATAATTCTATTTAATCCTTGATGAGGTGCCGTCACGCTCAAATTCTTGCGAAATTCAATATGCGAAGTTAGTACGATATTTTGAAATAATGTAACAAAGGATTATGCTTTTTGTTTGCAAAGATCAAGATACGGCGGTGAAAAAGGAGAAGAACAGAATGAAGTTATTTTTCGTCACTGATGTCCATGGCTCGGAGCTATGCTTCCGGAAGTTCATCAGCGCCGTGAAGATATATGGAGTGGACGCAGCTGTCCTCCTGGGAGATCTCTCGGGCAAGATGGTCGTACCGATCATCAAGAGAGAAGATGGGAAGTACGAATGCAAGTTCCTGGGAGAATATTTCCTGCTGGAGAATGATAACAAATTGAACGAGATGATTAACAGGATAAGCTCGATCGGCTTTTATCATTATATCACTAATATGGAAGAATACGAAAGGATATCAAAGGACAAGGAAACAATCAATAAGATATTCTTCGAAGAGATGGTCAAAAGACTGAAGCATTGGATGGAGCTCGCGGACGAAAAGCTAAAAGACGTCAAGATCCCGATATTTATGGCCCCTGGCAATGACGACCCGTTCGATATTGACAAAGTCATCAACGATTCGAAGACCATCGTGAACTGCGATATGAAGAAGGTCATGATTGACGAGTATGAAATGATCACCATGTCATATTCGAACCCGACCCCTTGGGAAACCCCACGGGAGCTCCCGGAGGAGGAATTGGAGAAGAAAATCGAATCTCTGGTTTCCCAGATAACAGATATGTCAAGAGCGATATTCAACTTCCACGTCCCGCCATACGGTTCGGTCCTTGATCTCGCGCCGCTTCTGGATGACAAGATGCGACAATCAGCCGGGACGACAGTCCATGTGGGCTCCCATGCCGTTGCCAAGGCGATAGAGAAATATCAACCTCTGCTCGGCATGCACGGACATATTCATGAATCGCGCGGAATACAAAAGATTGGGAAGACATTCATTTGCAACCCTGGGAGTGAATACGGAGAAGGGATATTGAAAGGCATTATTATCGATCTCAAGGGTGCCAAGATAAAGGGCTATCAGTTCACCTCAGGGTAGGATTAGCAAGGAGGTGTGCCTTTATGTTCAGGTTACCATCAGAGATACCTTTGAGCGAATATCCGCCGCCAGAGATATTTATATCCGAAGCGGAAAGGCTCGTCACCGAAGCAGGAAAGGAAGGGCTCATTCTAAGAGTAATGGGGGGTATGGCAATCTATATGCGCTGCGCTCCGGAGTATAAGGAGCTCTGGAAAAGGTTGGGAAGGCTCGAGGGAAGAGTGTTCACCGATATCGACTTTGTCTCATACGGAAAGTACCAGAACGCCATGATAGAATTCATGAGAAAAAATGGCTACCAGATGGATCCCAGAATGCTGTTCATGATTGCAAAGAACAGGCACATATTTTTTGGCGGCAAGGTACCGATGGTAGAGGTGTTCTATGATGAGTTGAACATGAACCATCGGATAATCTATAAGGATAGGCTCGAAACCAGCGAGATCACCGTTCCCTTGGAAGAGTTGATGTTACAGAAACTAACAGATCGTGAAGATAAACGAAAAGGACCTTAAGGACCTCATGATCCTGCTTCTGAGCAGTCAGCTCGGAAAGGGCAAGGACAAGCTGGATGCAGAGTTTGTTGCTCAAGAGTACATGGCTTCCGATTGGGGCTTTTATTACACCTCTACGATGAACCTGAACAAGCTCAGAGAGTCTGCGAGGACGAATGAGATTCTGAGCGATGAGCAGAAGAAAATCATCGAGGAGAAGATAGCTTCGATACTCAATAGTTTCGAGTCCGTACCCAAGAAGATGAGCTGGAAACTCCGGGCGAAAATAGGTACTAAGAAGCAATGGTACAATGTCGTAGACGATTGGCAATAACTGCGACAATCTTCCGCCTATCGCCTTACACCCTCTGATTTCTCCACCTCAGAGATTACCTCAAGGAAAATTTCAATCCCCTTTTCTAGCTGTTCGGTCGAGATAATGAGAGGAGGTGCAATTCTGAATACATTGAACTCCATACCAGCGGTTATCATCATGAGCCCTTTCTTCCATGCAAGCTCCTGCAATTTTCTCACCGGATACGGTTCTTTGGTTTTCCGGTCCTTCACGATCTCGACACCTATCATGAGACCCTTACCTCTTACATCGCCTATCATGGGATGATGTTCCTGCTCTTCTCTGAGAATTGAGAGGGCATATTTTCCGAGATCCGCAGCGCGCTTCGGAAGTCTCTTCCCGATTATCTCCTTAAGATGCGCGTACCCTGCAGCATTGCTCAGCGCATTGCCTCCGAAGGTGCTCGAATGCGCTCCCGGGGACCAGACGCTCATTATCTCGGGCTTGCTCACAACACCGCCGAATGGAACTCCGCCGCCAGCGGCCTTTCCGATCACCATCATATCGGGCACGACATAGGAATATTCGCATGCCCAAAGCTTTCCGCTTCTCCCACAGCCGGATTGTACCTCATCGACGACAAGCAAGCATCCGAGGTCGTCGCATATCTTTCTCAGTCGCGGCAGGAATTCCTTAGGAGGAACCACATACCCGCCCTCGCCCAAAATCGGCTCGACGAAGACGGATGCAATGTCCCCAGTGGTCCCGCCGTATCCGAGGAAGGTATGCTCGAAGAAATCCATACAGAAGAGCCCGCACGACGGATATTCCTGCCCGAAGGCGCACCGATAGCAGTATGGATAGGGAGCATGATAGATCCCCGGCATCATTGGGCCGTGCCTATACTTGTATCCTTTCTTGCTCGTGAGCGTCAGTGCTGTACCTATCCTTCCGTGATAGGCGCCCATGAAGGCGATATGCTCCGATTTGCCAGTGTAATATCTCGATAGCTTAACAGCCGCTTCGACTCCTTCGGCTCCGGAATTGCCGAAGAAGGTCTTTGTGAGCGCCTTTCCGGGGGATACTCTGGCCAAAAGCTCGCCGAATTTCGCCTGGTATTCGAAATACGCATCATTGGCCAAGGAATGGATCAGATTCTCTGCCTGCTTCCTTATCATGTTGACGACTGCTGGATTGCTCCAGCCAGCGTTGACAACGGATATGCCTGACGAGAAATCGATATATATGTTACCGTCGGCGTCCATAATGCTGGCTCCGGCAGCCTTGTGCATAACGAACTTGAACAGACGGTCATAAGAAGGCGAGACATGCTTCTCGTCCAATTCGATTATCTTCATGCTTTTCGGTCCCGGTGGCGCCACCCTTATCAAAGGGGCCTGTCTCGCCCAGCTCGGAACCCAATCAGGAAGTTGATAGTTCTTCACCTTCTTGGCCATATTATAACCTCGCTGGCTTTAGCTCCACTAGGAATCCTAATTGAGCTCATGCAAGATATTCTTTCCTTTTCAGAGAAGTGTTATGAAAAGCATTTCTACTGATGGCATAGAGATTCTTGTCCCGACGAATAGACCATATCGACCCTGATTGGCCATTGGAGAGACATCGATTTGGAGTACGAACCGCATATGCTTCGAGGGGCTACCAGAGTATCATAGCTATCCGCAAAAGGCTTACTTCACGAATGTTAAATACAAGTATCGAGATAGCCCCGTGGCTTAGCTCTATCGGTGCTTTCGTATGATACGTTTTGGTCCCGCAGGGATACCGCTCTCTTGCAAAGGTAGGACGTTGAAGGACGGGATCGAGGACGTTCATAACTTGGGTTTACACGCTCTCGAGGTGCAGCTTTTCAGGACGAACATGGCGGAAAGACCTGCGGATGAGGAGGACATTGGAAAGACTCCCAAGGAGATCTCGAGCGAGCTCGTAATCGAGATTCTCAGGGAAAAGGACGGAAAGATGGAACCACTGTCAGACCTGAGCAAGCCCATCAAGAAAGGGGACGTGCTCATCAGTCTAGCATGCGGGATCGCAGGGGGATATGCTGAGCTCAGGGACCTCGGGGAGATGGCGAAAGAGCTCGACGTACAGCTGAGCGTCCATACACCATACTACATGGATCTCGTGAGCAACGAGGAAATCTGCTATCGGAGCATGGATGCAATAAGATGGGCATGCATCATCGCGAACGAGCTCCAGGCAGAGATCGTCACCACGCATATCGGGCTGTACGGTGATGTCACGCCGAAGACCGCGATGAACCGCGTCAGGACTCGACTGGACTCGATCTCGAGATGGATCACGAAGAACAAGATGATGGTCAAGATAGGAGTCGAGAACTCGGGGAAACAGGAGGTCTTCGGGAGCGTGAGCGAGATAATTAGCCTCAGCAAGAGCATAAAGAACGTCACTCCAGTAATCAACTTCGCAAGGGCGCACGCGAGAGAAGGTGGGAACCTGCGGGAGCCTGAAGACTTCAAGAAGCTTATAGATAGCATAGAGGACGTGACGAAGACCGAGATGATATACGGGCATTTCTCCGGGATCGAACACGAGGGCGGAGAAGAAAAGAGGCTAACGCCAATAAAGAAGGGCGATCTACGGTTCGAGCCGCTGGCGGAGTGCATCCTTGACAATGGATATAATATCACGATAATCTCGTCGTCACCTCTGCTCGAGCATGACGCGATGTACATGAAAGTCATCCTGGAGAGATTGCTCGCGAAACGTGTGATGAAAGAGAGCAAGACGCCTCCGGCCAAGAAGGGATGATCCCATTGAAGGACGACATCGAGCGGGCTTTAGAATATCTCACGACGAATGTCTTGATGAGCCTTAAGATGGGGGACGAGGATATACGTGGCCTGCATGAGATGGTGAACTCGCTTCTGTCGTCGAAAAAGATATTCCTGTACGGGGTCGGACGCTCGGGGTTGGTCGCGAAGGCTTTCGCCATCAGGCTAGTGCAATTGGGATTGAACGTGTTCTTCATCGGCGAAAGCAACACACCAATGGTCGAGGAGGATTCGGTCGTCATCATCGTGTCAAACACAGGACAGACGATGTCCGCGGTCCAGACGGCAAACATCACGAGGAGGATTGGCGCAAAGGTTTTCGCGATAACGTCGAACCCGCACTCGAAGCTCGCCCAGGCAGCTTCCACCTATATCACGATTGCGAGCAATGTCCCGAACGACGAGGATAGGATGAGGTACGCCCCGCTGGGCACGATATTCGAGGAGGCCGCGGCGCTGCTCCTCGACGCCGTCGTCACTGTGCTCATGAAAAGGCTAAACGAGACGGACCAGTCGATGCGGAAGAGGCACGCCATTTGGGTATGATCAAGGTGTGATCTTCTTAATTACGCGATACCTCCGCACGGACTCCTGTGGGTAAGGATTCTCAAGATCGTGCCAGTATATCGAGAAGTCGATCGGGACACACTCTCGTCCCTTCAATTTGAATGCGGCGATCTCCCTATTTATCGGGTCGATGACAACAGCCGAATGAAAACTCTCCTTAAACGCCCCCAACTGCGTGTTCAGGTCAGTCTTCGACATGAAGCAACCATACCCGGGATGCGAATGATACCATCCGACAATGACGTAGTCGAACCCGGATGAGTCGAGCTCAGAGAACAGCTCTGAGTAACTCTCACGGTCGAACCTCACCCTGTCTGCGGAGCTCAGCAACGGCCCTGTCACAATATCCCTGACCATCACGAAGCGCCTCCTTCCGGATGCGCAGACGTCCCCGAGCATGAATCCGAGAGCCTCGCGCCTGAGACGCCCAAACCTCTTCGCGTGGTTCACCATCTTCTCTGCGGCCAGCTTGGATATGTAGAGCTCGAAATACCCTTTCTCCCTGAGGCGCTTCGCGTACCTTTCCTTAGCATCCTTGCTGAGCCAGGCATGTTCCCGCGTATTCTCGATCGCGGGCGGCTCTCTATCGATTGCCGGTCGAGTTTCGGATGCGAGGATCCTCGGCTTTCTGGACATCTCCACCTCCAACCACCCGTGGCCGATGCTTTAATTCCGATGGCACACCGGGCAAGTATCTGTGCTTCCGGAAATATTCCGCAGCGCGGGTACATAAATCGTTTCCGAACGGATTGTTCGGATTCGGATTTGCCAAAAGCACCTCGATTCCCTTTATAAACGTGGTCAGGGTCGAGCGAAAATCCCAGTTCTCGAGTAGTTTCGTGCAGACGTATCCGCCGTCCTCGGGCGGCATGATATTCGGATGGAATATCGGCGTCTGCCATTTCACGATGGGCTTCTCGTAGGGATAATCCTCAGTGATTATTACTTGAACGCTATGAATGAAACGAGAAAGCACCTTGCCATCCGCGAGATATGGTCCGGGGACTCGCAGGAGCGTCAGGCTCAAGGTGATAGGGAAGGATTTCAGATAGGGGTCGGAAACCTCGATATGGTGCTTGATCTGCTTCTGGCAGGATTCGATCTCGTTTTTCAGGCGGAACCTCAGCACTTCCCTCGGGAGGGGCATTCTCCTATCCACCCTCGGGGTCCGGAATGAGTTCGAGAACGTCTCCGGAGATCAGGTTTGCATCTTTCACCGTCATGCTTCCGCTGAGGACCTTCTTGCCTCTCCTGAGCACGTATGCGCCCGGGTCCTTGTGCCAGAATGATGCCGCGCTCTCTATTATCTCGTTTATCGTGTTCTCTGCCTCGAGCTCCATATCGACCGTGGAGCCCGTTTCCGCGTTCTTCACCTTAAGGATTGTAGTCAGAGCTATCACCCCTTAGCGCCAGTGCATATCCATTTAAAAGCACTATCGGTTAATTGTAGCATCATCCTTGGTCTCTTTAGCTGTCTTTCCGGGATGGTTCGGACAGTGCGGGTCGATATCGATTTCCAAGACCTCGTACACGCTTCTCAGTCCGTCATAGTAGATCATCTGGCCGTCCAATCTTTCCGCATCCTTCGAAAGGACTCGGAGGCCTTCTCTGACGGCCAGTGCGGAGATGACGCTGGTGGTCGTTATTTCGGCCGGCACGGGGGGCAGGAAGAAGGAGACATCTCTCCCAGTGCACGAATACCTCATTGCGGCTATCTTCGAATGTGTTATGTTCGAAGCGCACTCAAGGCATGGACCATCGGGGAGGGAGACGAAGACCTTCCCCGTGGTCCCATGCATGCCGCCATCGATGTACGGCACACCTGCAGATCTCGAATGGGAGTTCGCATGCAACCGTGCGTTGAAATTGTCCAGACATCCGAAGGCGACATCGTACTCGCCGAAATCCTCCCTCTCCAGGTCCTCCACCAGGCCCACAATCGGCCTGACCGACACTTCTGGCACCAGGCGCATGGCTGCCCTTGCCAATGCCTCGGCCTTCGGGGTTCTCCCGAGCGCGTCCATCTCTGAAAAGAATACGCATCTCGAAAGGTTCGACCGCTCGACCCTGTCGAAATCGACAACTGTTATGTCCTTGACCCCTGATAGGACCAGGTTCTTAACGACCTCGTTCCCCAAAGCACCAGCACCGAGAACAAGAGCTGAGGATTCGGAAATCCTGCCAATGTCCAGCCATCCGATCCGTCTCGACCTGTCGAGTCTATCCTCCTTCTCGTACCCTATCTTGAGCACATCCGGCATTCGCCTTCACATCCGTCTAGTGCGTTCCATTTTTATCATGATCGCCTGTGCCGCAGATGCCAGAACATCCACGCAAGGAGCGACCGGGGGCGCATAAGTGGTCTCGAGCATCGCGAGATCCCATATCTTCAGTCCGCCTATCATCATCGCAGCGATGATGTCTATCCTCAGTCCGGATTCTTTTTCGCCGATGATTTGGCACGCGAGTATCCGGCCGTCCTCGGGCGATGCGGTGAGCTTCACGGTGATCTCCTTCCCGCCAGGATAATATGCAGGGAGCGTCTGGCCTTTCACCCTCGCCTGGACAAGTTTAATGCCGGCAGCGGATAATGCGGATGACAATGGCCCTACCGCGCCGATCTCCATGCCGAACAGCTTGCTCACACGCGCGTTGACGAATCCTTTCGGGAGGTAGGCGGTCCCCCCGGCCGCATTCCTGCCCGCGACCTCACCCATCTTTACAGCCAAAGAGCCCAGGCCGATCGGCCATTCGACCCCCGTGACGAAGTCGGCGTACTGAGTGCAATCACCGACCGCGAAGACCCCCTCGAGGTTCGTTTGGCATCTCCGGTCGACGATGATGTGCCCGGCCTTTCCGACCCTACAACCTATCTTCTGGGCGAGAACGCTCTGCGGTTTCTGGCCGGTCGCGAGCACGACGGTATCCACGACCTCTTCTTCGGATTTCCCGTCCTTGCGCGATACCAGCGTGGCGATAAGTCCGTTATCCGCCGGGCGAATGCTCTGGAGATATGTCGAGGACCGAAGCGAAACACCGTGTCTGGATATTTCCTGTTCGAGCAGCTGTGCCATATCCGGGTCTATCATGGTTGGCAGTACGGAATCCAGGAATTCGACAACGAGCACCTCATGCCCCTTCGTATGCATTGCCTCGGCGAGCTCGAGCCCAACCAGCCCTGCGCCGACTATCAACACGCGCCTCTTGGCTTTCTCGCACCACTCCTTCAGAGCCTTCGCGTCATCCATATCTCTGAAGAGGAATACGCCCTGAAGTAGGCCGCCTCCATCTGTGTACACGCCTTCTATCTTAGGCACGGAGGGAACCGCTCCGGTGGCGAATATCAATGAATCGTATTCGATAACCCTATTGCCACATCCTCCAGTTGCCTTAACACACTTCGTCGCAGGGTCTATCTCCGTGACGCTCGAACCGAGGCACAGGTCTATCCTGTTCCGTTGGAACCATTCCTCGGAGAACTCTATGAGGGATCGGAAATCAGGTATATGCCCTGAGAGCACATACGGCAAACCACACTTGGAGTACTGCGGGTATCGGGATGCTTCGAATACTATTATTTCAGCGTCTCTGCTCTGCTTTCTGGCAAACTGTGCAGCCGTAGCGCCAGCGGCGCCACCACCGATGATGACTATCCTCATTAGGGAAGCAAATGGGCGCAAATCTAATGAATCTTCGGTTCAGAAGGACTACAAAGCTCTAAATCCTTCGAAGAAATCAAGGTCATACGAGATCTACGGGATGGCGGTTGCAATCGGGTACGCTCGTTTTGCGGAACGGAAGGATATGAGATGCGCATCGTGATTGTGGGAAACGGTGTGGCGGGGATAACCGCGGCTAAAACGATACGCGAGCTTCGATACGATGTCGAAATAGTCGTATTCGCGGAGGAGAAATATCATTACTATTCTAGGCCTCAACTGATAGAATACCTTTCGGGCAATATCGATGAGAAGGCACTGCCCTTCTATCCCGAGGACTGGTATACGAAGAACCGGATAAAGGTGCAACTCGGCACGCCTGTCGATCAGATAGACCCGGAAGACAAGAGGGTTCTCGCTAACGGGATCTGGATAGACTATGACGCGCTAATACTTGCGACCGGCGCGAAGGCGTTTATGCCGCCGTTCAAGGGCTTGCCAAAGAAGAACGTCCTGACGCTTCGCACGCTTGATGATGCTAAGCTCATTATGTCAATTGCGCAGAAAGCACGCTCCGTCGTGATCATCGGCGGGGGATTGCTCGGCCTCGAGACCGCCCGGGCGCTCAACCAATTGAGACCCGCGTTGAGCATAAAGATACTCGAGAAGACGGACTACCTTCTCTCCAGACAGCTGGACAAAGAAGGCGGGAGAATAGTGCGCGCGCTGATAGAGGAGATGGGCATGGACGTCCTCACGAACGTGGAGGTCGAAGAGCTCCTCGGAAGAGAGTCCCTCGAGAAGGTGAGGTTGAAGGATGGAAGGGAGCTCGAGGCCGATCTGGCTATCGTCTCCGCAGGAGTGAGGCCGAACCTCGAGCTCGCCAAGAAGTCAGGGCTGAGGATAAACAAGGGTCTGATAGTCGATGCCTCCCTCTGCTGCAACCGTGATGCAAGAATATTTGCGTGCGGAGACGTCGTCGAATTCAAAGATAAGACCTGGGGAATCGTCCCAGCGGCTCTCGAGCAGGCGAGGATAGTCGCGAAGATGGTGCTCGGCATTGAGACGCCGGAGTATGAGGGCACAGTGATGTCGAACACCCTGAAGGTCATGGGAATAGATCTCACTTCAATAGGAATTGTCAACCCGCCTGAGGACGGCTCTTTCGAGGAGATACGCGCGAAATCGGACGATGGCAGGATCTACAAGAAGTTCGTTTTGAAGGAGGACAAGATCGTCGGTGCGATAATCCTCGGCAGCAGGAAAGAGGTTATGAGGGTGTCGAAACTGATCAAGGACGGTACGAGCGTCGGTGGCCTCAAAGCAAAGATGAAGCAGATCGATTTCGATTTCGCTGGTCTATAGAGAACACCTGTCCGAAGACAAGAAAAAAGAATGAGCGGCGGAAGAGTGCTCGAAAAAGCTATCTCACTTCTTCTTGCCGCTCTTCTTTGACTTCTTCGTAGTCTTCTTGTGTGACTTTCCGCAGCTCATCGGATCTCCTCCCTGAGGGATATATGGCGTTCCATATTGATAAAGCCTGATATTCGATCTTCTTTTCCCGAGAGCCGTTCGAATCTATTTTCCCGGACTTTCGAGCCTTCTCGGCGGAGCTGCTCAGGCGAGCTCTTTTTTCAGATCTCTCACGATCCTCGCGTACCTATCCCTGCCGCCTTTTCTCAAAAGCTCTGCATCGAATGTCTGAGCACTTCTCGTCATCTCCTCCGCGAGTTCCGCGGATATCGCTAGCCTGGCAGCCCTGTACAGCCCTTTCTCCTCCTCTTTGACGTGCTCGAACAGATACATCGAGAACGCCCCAGCGTATTCCACAAAAGCCTTCAACCGCTGCTCTTCCTTTGTTGCCCTCTCTATTGTCGACCATCTTCTCAGTATTGACCGGCCCTTCCGGTGGTCTTCAATCGTCTCCCAAATCGGACCTCTGTCATTCGGGTATCCGCTCTTGTTGAGCGCGGGAAGCAGGACCTGTTCTTCTTTGCTCTCGTGCCATCTGCTCACGAAGTCTCTGCAGAACTCGAGCTCCTTACTCATCGCCTCGGAGGAGATATGCATCCCCTTCTCGAGCTTTTCCACCGAGAGGTCTATGAGGTCCACCATCTCCTTTATCAATTTGTGGTCTTCCAGAAGATCGTCTATCGCACTAATTGCGCTCCTCCTCTTTTTCTATCTATTAATCTTATATTATGTCCCTCTGAGATAATTAGGGTTTTGGTGCACGGGGAGCGACAGCGCGGAATACCTGAGATCCGACTCTACTCTTATGCCCGCGCTCTTGAAGGACCTCACAGGGTGCAGCTATCTATCTCCTTCTTCAGTCTCTTTCCGAGATAAAAGTATCCCATAACAGCTACAAGGCCGAACAAGGATGGGATCGTCCAGATCAGTATCGGCTGCGATGGAAATGCATCAAGGGAAATGCCGCCTATCAGAGGGCCGAATGAGCCCCCGACGGACTCGAACAAGCCATACACTCCCATATATTCCCCACGACGTCTCGGCGGTGCCATATTACCGACGAGGGCCATCGCAGGAGGGGAGGAGATGATCTCCCCGAGTGTCACGACGGTCATTGCCAGGAGAAGCGGCTCAAAGGTACTCATGAACGCGGTGCTAAGATACCCCACGCAATACAGGAGCGTTCCCAGCGCTAAGAGCGTCGTCAGCCGATAGGATGAGAGCGCGCGTGACACCGGGAACTGCAGGAAGACTACGAGAACACCGTTGAGCGCGAACAGGCTTCCGAGCTGGGCTTCGGTTATATCGGTGTATCTGTCGGTGTATATCGAGAATGTCGAGACCATCTGCATCGCGATAACGCTCCCGAAAATCGTGAACAGCGAATAGATGAGGAAGTTCTTGTCCCTCCTAATCTCCAGGACGTCTCGGAGCTTGAACTTCCCAACAGCTCCTGTCGGCGCGGTTTCCTTGGCGTACACGAATATCAAAAGGAATACGACCGCTGAAAACAGGGCGGTCAGAAGGAATGTGAAGGAATATGATATGTACTGGGTCGAGAGTCCGCCGAAGGCCGGTCCTGCCGCCCAGCCGATATTTATTCCAACCCTGGACAGGCTGAACCCCTCGACACGCTTGCTGAATGGCACGATGTCCGTTATCATCGCGTTCGCTGCTGGATGGAACATGTTCCCGGTTATCGAGCTCGCAATCATGAGCAGGGAGAGCCACAGAAACCCCCAGCTGTATTCTACGGCTATCGCCATCAACACGAACACAACGACCCTTGCAGCCATCGAGAGCAGCATCGTGAACCTGCGGCCGATCCTATCGGCCAGCTCACCGGCAACTATCTGCGTGAGCGCACCAGAAAGAGCCGCCAACGTATACGCACTGGTGACCGCCACAGCATCGATGCCCAAGGTGCCGGACATGTACAGCGCGAGGAAGGGCATCGACAGCGCCCAGGCCATCGCGGCGAACAGCCTGCCAAAGAATATGACCTTGAACCTGGCATCATAGTCTTTGAACAGAAAGTCCTTCGTCCGATGACCCCCGGAAAGGTAATACGACCTGTGACACGCCGAGCACCTCGGTCGAGAAAAAGTTTGGCTAGTTACAAGAGATGGCTCGCATCCGCTTGACGGAAAGCGTTATAGCCCTGAAGACAACTCACTGGCGAGATATCATGGCCGAAGACTTCACGGTGACGCCGTATCAGGTTACGGGCGAGATCGACTACGATGAGCTCATCACGCGCTTTGGGACGAAGAGGATCGACCCCGCGCTCCTCGCAAGGCTGTCAAAGTATGGCGAACTGCATCCGATGCTGAGACGGCAGATCGTGTACTCTCACAGGGATCTAGATTGGATACTCGACGAGTACGACAAGGGCAACAAGTTCGTGCTCTACACGGGCCGGGGCCCCTCGGGACCGGTCCACCTCGGCCATCTCATGCCCTGGGCGTTCACAAAGTACCTTCAGGACATGTTCGACGTCAAGCTATACTTCCAGCTGACAGACGATGAGAAGTTCATGTTCTACGACCATCTGAAGCTCGAAGATGTCAGGAGATGGGCATACGAGAATGCCCTGGACGTCATCGCGCTGGGATTCAAGAAGGACAAGACGAAGATATTCCTGGACACGGAGCTAATCAAGACGATATATCCCATCGCGATAAGGGTCGCGAAGAAGATCAACTTCTCGACGGTCCGGGCGGTCTTCGGGTTCGACAACAGCTACAACATCGGCTCGATATTTTTCACAAGCATTCAGAGCGTCCCGGCGTTCCTCGAGTCATACTATCAGGGAAGGAACGTACCGTGTCTGATACCGTGCGGGATAGACCAGGACCCGCATTTCAGGATAACCAGGGACATCGCAGAGGGGCTGGGATACTACAAGCCAGCCCTGATACATGCCAAGCTGATGCCGAGCCTGAGCGGATCCGAGAAAATGTCCTCTTCGAAGACGGATACCACCATCTGGACTACGGATGGCCCAAAAGAGGTGAAGAAGAAGATAGGAAATGCGTTCACCGGAGGAGCCGTCTCCGTCGCAGAACAGAAGAAACACGGCGGAAAACCGGAGATATGCTCGGTCTTCCAGTACGACCAATACTTCTTCTTACCGGACGACAAGGCTCTCGAGGAGCTCAGGCATAAGTGCAAGACAGGGGCGATCATGTGCGGGGAGTGCAAGGCTCAGCTGGCCGAGCGCGTAATCTCGTTCCTGCAACAGCATCAGGAGAGAAGGGAGAAGGCGAAGGACATCATCGAGGAATTCATGCTCCGTGATTGAGCATCGATAAGTTTCAAATTCGGCGGAAGGATTGCGTGATCCGGATGAGTAAGGACGACATCATTAACAAGCTTAGCTACTTGGAAAAGAAGGTCCTGATAACGTTGGGGCAGTTGGGAGAAGCGACCCCCGAGGAGCTCATGGAGAAAGGCGGGTTCGAGAAACTCGTCGAGGTGATGAATGGGATATCCTGGGCACAAATGAAAGGGCTGGTCGAGGTAGACGAGAGGACCGAGAGAATTTATTATCTGAGCGACAGGGGAAGAGCCCCTCGAAAACTGGTCGAAAGACGCGTCCTCGAGGCGATTTACGATGAAGAGAAGGGCGTCTCCATCGCCGACCTTGAACAGAGGAAGATACTCGACAGGGATGAGATATCCGCCGCTGTCGGCTGGCTGAAGAAGAAGGGTTGGGCTGAAATATCGAAATCGGCCGATGGCACCGTGTTTCTGAGGATAACCGACGAAGGAAGAAGCATGATCGATAGGAAAGGCATAGACGAGAAGTTGCTTGACGAGCTTCTCGCGAGAGGAGAGATTTCCGAGGCCGATTGCGATCCGAGGGCTGTCGAGATGCTGAAGGGAAGGAAAGGTCTCCTCTCGGAAAGGCCTGTCGTGAGCAGGACCGTCAGGCTGACGGAGACAGGAAAGGAGATAGTCGATGCCGGATTGGAGCTAAAGGAGGAGATCGCGCAACTCACACCGGAGATAATCCAATCCGGCAGATGGCGAGATGTGAAAATCAGGGAATATGATATTCACGCATTCGCGCCCGCATTGTACGGAGGCAGGCCCCATCCGATTACGATACTGATAAACCAGATGCGGCAGGCATTCCTCTCGATGGGCTTCAAGGAGATACGAGGGGATTACGTCGAGAGCGCCTTCTGGAACATGGACGTCCTGTTCACCGCCCAGGATCATCCCGTCAGAGATCTGCACGATACGTTCTATCTCAAGAAGCCAGAGAAGATGGACCTATCGGAGGACGATGCGCTCGTCAGAATCATTAAGGAGATCCACGAGAACGGCTGGAGGACAGGCTCGAAGGGCTGGGGATACCGCTGGGAGATCGAAGAGGCGAGGAAGCTACTGTTACGCACCCACACGACTGTGAACACCATCAGATACCTCTCGACTCATCCCGAGCCGCCGCTTAAGGTCTTCTCGATTGGTAGAGTGTTCAGGAACGAGGAGATCGATGTGCACCATCTTCCGGAGTTCACCCAGGTCGAGGGGATAATCAGCGAGAAAGGTGCGGATTTCGACATGCTGTGCGCCGTGCTGAGGGAGTTTTACCGGAAGATGGGCATCGAGAACATCCGGATAAGGCCTGGATACTTCCCATATACCGAGCCTTCTCTCGAGGTTGACATATTGTACGATGGGAAATGGATGGAGCTCGGAGGGGCAGGGATTTTCAGACCCGAGGTCACCGCCCCGCACGGCGTGAAATACCCTGTGCTGGCCTGGGGGCTCGGCCTCGAGAGGCTAGCGATGCTGAAATGGAATCTATCGGACATCAGGGACCTGTACATAAGCGATATCGATTGGCTCAGGAAAGCCTCGATATTGTGATAGATGCAGGTGTTCCCGTGAGAGTGCTTCTGAAAAGGAAGTTGGACAGACATATACTCGTCGTAACATTAATTTTCGGAGCATGGCTGTTGATCGTAATGCTCAGCCCCTTCCTGGTGCCGAGCGGCCAACTGACAGATCTTTCTGGAGCGGTATTCAGGATCGATAACGCGCGGAAGATAGAGGGTATCAATCCGATCGCATGGCTGATCTATTCTGCAGGGGATTTCAACTGCCATCAGCTCAGAGAGAGGTCGTTCTTCCTCAACGACAACCAGATGCCCTTCTGCGCGAGGGATGTTGGCCTGTTCTTCGGGGCGGCATTGGGCTCACTTTCGTCGTTGCTCCTGGTCCTGAGATTGAAATGGCAATATGTCGCATTCGCGCTGATACCGTTCGCGTTGGACGTTGCGGCACAGGAACTGACCGCTTACGAATCCACCAACGAGCTCAGGGTCGCAACAGGATTCATAGCAGGAGCCGCGTGCGCGATATTCATCTGCCAAAAGGTCGAGATGCCTGTGGAGATTAAAGACGCCGAAGAAAGACCTTGAGACGGTTCCGGTGTGGCGGCTATCCTGTCTCGCGCATGATCATCTCTGCCATCTTTGAATGCTCCTCGGATTCCTTAGTATTGCCTTTTTCGGCCTCTATCCTCGCGAGCTCGGAATATGCCTGCGAGACGATCTCCTTCTCGCCTAAAGAAGACGAGATCTCGATGCACCTGTAACACGATTCCGCCGCTGCGCCCAGGTCGCTCGTCGATATCTTTATCCTCGATAGTTCCAACAGGGACTCCGCGAGCTCCTTCAAAAGCCCGTTCCTCTCGGCGACCTCCATCCCTGCCTCGAGGCTCTTCGTCGCCTCGTCGATCCTCTTTTTCTTGAACAATACGCTCGCGAGCAAGCGATGGTACTCCGGGCGGTATTTCCCGTCAAAGCTAGGCGCAGTCTTCGACAAAAGGTCCAAGGACTCTTCATCCCTGCCCTGGGCGATGAGGATCTTCGCGAGCAACCTGTTAAATGTCGAAACTGTCTCCGTCGAAAACGCCTGTGCGGCCATGGGAAGACCCATTGCAATGAGCCTCTCGCTCTCGGCGTATTCCCCGTCCGAGAACTTCATCGTCGCCAAAGCCAACGCGATCCTCGCCTTTTTCTCGGACGAAACCGATTCGTTCCCGAGCTCAGTCTGGAGTTCGGAGATGACACGCTCCTTGGTGCGCTTATCCAGGCTCTTCGAAGCGAGTTCGAGCAACGCCGAGATCCGCGCATCGCCCTTCTCCTCGGAGGAAATCCTGAGCAAAGACTGGACCGCGGCATCCTCGTCCCCGAGCAGTGATGACGCCCTCGCGGAGAGTATCCTAACGGAAGAGGTGTATCTGGATATCCGCTTGGGGAGTGCGTCAAGTTCCGCCAACAGGTTCTTCGGGTTCTCGGAGGCCAGCAGGTCGTCAGCTCTGTTATGAACGAGCATTTCCGCTTCCGCATATCTCCCGGCATGAATCAGATGATAGAGCCGCTCCGAGTAATTCCCCTCTGCAAGGTAATAGTCCGCGGCCCTGCTGTGCAGCTCGGCTCTTTCAGAATCCGGGATCTGGTCCTCGATGATTTTCCGTATCATCTCGTGCATCGAGAAATAGCCAGAGATCGAATAGAATATCGGCAATTGGACTATGTTCTTCGAATCCCGCGGGAGGTAGCTCATCGCGAAGGGCTTTCTGAGGATGGAGCAGGCCTCTATGGCCTTCATCTCAGAGGGCGAAACCTCTTTCAGGAGCGTCTTCTTGACGTAATTGGTCATTTCGGTCTTTGCCAATCGCTCGTCGTTGAGCGGCACTATCTCGAGCATGAGGGGATGGTTCCCCGTGAGCTCGCATAGGGCATCAAGATTCGCATCCGAGGCTCCGCGTGACCTTAGCAGTTCCTTGGCCGATTCCGTGTCAAGGCTTTCGATTCGCAGCTCCTTGACCGATTTCCCTTTTGCTGCAAGTTCGTCCAGGAGCTCGATGCGTCTCTCGGACGACATAATAATCTTGTTCGGGCCGGCACTTGTGGCAATCAGCCTCAGAAGGTTGTGCAGCCTCGGCGCCTTGTCGATATCATCGAAGACCAGCATCCGCCTGTTTTCTACCAGGGCATCAGCTATCAGGGAGGATATTTCACCGATATCGACGTTATCCGATCGGAGATAGTTCGCCAGACGCCCCTCCCCTGTCTCTTCTAGGAAGGTCGACAGCGCCTTCAAAAGCGATAATTCCGTCTCCCATTCGCTCAGCGAGAACCAGAAGACACTGGCCTTCGACTCCTTCGCGAATTTCGCGAGAAGAGTTGTCTTTCCGATACCGCCGAGCCCCGTGAGGCAGATGATCTCGACGGAATCATCGTTCGCCCATCCTGAAAGAGTCTCAAGCTCCTGTTTTCTGCCGAAGAAACGTCTCACCTGAGGTATAGCGGACAGATATCTCTTCGTTCGCTTCGCCGGTCCCGTATCCTGCGAGATCCGGCTGGGGTCGACCCCCGTTTCAATATTGTGCGCTTTCACATGCTCGACGATTTTTGCAGCCCGCGCCTTGCCTTCGGCCGTGAGGAAATACACCTTCCTTCGGCTTTTGGCTCTCTTCACATGAGACAATTTCTCGATGAGCTGATTCGACTCCTTTAGCTTCTTCAGCTCTATTGCAGCGTGCGCCCGGGAGATACCACAGGACTGCGCTATGCCATCCTGAGTCACGTCGAAAGGGGACTCGTACTTGTCCTCGAATTTCACGTAGTGAGACAGGTGGAACAGGATCCTTTCACCGACCGTAAGTCCTTGCGTCATCGTCACCTTTACCGAAAACATGATTATTTAACGGCATCTGCAACATGCAGCAGAAAAGGGAGGGGGATGGTCTTTTGCGAGCAAAGGGTGGATGGTCTTTTGCGAGCAAAGGGTATCTACGGGCCTTTGAAATTATAGCCAGATAATATATCATTCAGACGATATGATTTTTTATTTAATCATCAGCGCAGGTGTAATACACAGTAAAATGTGTTTGAAGGTCCGGGAGAAAAGCGACGATTGAGCATCAGTGCGGGTGCCTTACCACCTTTTCTACTTACCGCCTTTTCTAGATTCATAGAGCTCGCAACCGGTCTGAAACGCGTGCATGATCCGCTCCACATATTCCTTTCTCGTCGCCCCCAGGCCGCAATCGGGATGCAAGAAAGCGATGTTATCCTCGCCGACGATGCTTGCGATATTATCTATCCTGCTTGCTACACTCTCGGGTGTCTCGATATCGTAATCGTGAATCGGGGAGACGGATATCACGCCTGCTCCGAGTTTCTTCCCCGAATCCTCGAACAGGCTCTGCGAAAGAAGCTTCACGTTCTCCTTCTCCTGCAGTGCGGAGAACGCATGGCTGAGCACGGATACGTTCTCGAGCTTCGCAAGCTCTTGCAACACCGGCTGCCTCCCGAGCCACCCGCAGATATGCGTGGCACATCGCTCGGGGTCCGCACCCTCGAGCACGTAATCTATCAGGCCGATGCGCTCCCTGAGGTCCCTGAAGCCCTGGGAGAGTATCGGCTCATCTATCTGTATGTATGCTCTTGCCTTTATCAATGGCCTTGCAATCGCCTTGAGGGCCTCGGCGATGTCCTGCGTGAGCGAGAAGTCCACATAAGACCTGTAATCCTTCGAGAGGCCCTTGCTGCCACAGCTGATGGCAAGCGTTGTCGGCCCAGTGAGCGTTACCTTGAATGTCAAGTCAGGGTACTTCTTCCTCAGCGCGAAGTAGTCTGCCACCTTGTGCACCTTTTCCGGATGCTCCGGTGGGGATACCTTGCCGACGACCTTTGGCACATTGCCCTGTACCGCCAACCCAGGAATCGTCCGAGCCAGATAGACTATCATATCCCCGCGCTGCTCTCCGTCGCTCAGCAGGTCAATGCCGTACTTCCTCTGCAGGGCCACCGCCAACTCGAAGGCTTTCTCATCATCTTCTGCCAAGCGCGGAAAGCTACCGATGACCGTCCTTTTTAGCCTCATGGCAGCTGTTTTGGACAAACGCCATGCTACTTAACTCTTTGCGAGTACCGCATCTCCTCTCACAGGGGCTTTACGGCGTGCACATCGATGCTCAAAACTGAATCCGCGATCGCCGTTAAATCTTCCAGTGAGAGGTCGCCGTCGGATGAGCAGACGCAACCGCAGGCATCGCTCGTCATGCCGACGACAGGATATTGCTTTTCACTCACGACATTGATATTCACGAACCCGGCTGACCTGATGCATCGTAAATAATCCTCCTTCATGAGCGCACCAGCGATGCATGCTGTGAATGCCGAGATGGAGTTCCTCACGGATTCCGGAAGCTCATTCGCCAAGACTATGTCAGATATCATCAGTCTGCCGCCCGGTTTTAACACACGGAAGGCCTCCACGAACGCCTTCTTCTTGTCGGGCACAAGGTTGATGACGCAGTTCGAGATCACGACATCCACAGACTTGTCATCTACCGGGAGATGCTCAATATCGCCCAGTCTGAACTCGACGTTTGCATAATTCCCCTTCTTCGCATTCTTGCGCGCCCTCTGGATCATCTCGGGTGTCACGTCGACCCCTATGACCCTCCCTGTTGGCCCTACCTTGTTCGCCGCGAGAAAGCAATCGATGCCTGCACCTGAGCCGAGATCCAATACGCTCTCGCCCTCTTTCAACGAAGCGATTGCCAAAGGGTTCCCGCATCCGAGCCCGAGGAATGCGCCTTCTGGTATCGAGGAGAGCTCCTCCTCGGAATAGCCAATCAGTGATTCGAAATCGCCTGAACCGCAACAGCACGAATGCGCGTTCCTCTTCACGGGCGTCCTTGCGATTTCGCCGTATCTCTCGCGAACCGATTCTTTCATTTTATTCGGGTCTCTATCTGACATGCGGATCGAAGCAATCATCGATTCATATCATAATATAATTCTATTTTTTCAACCCGATTCGGATTAGGAAGGTCTTCACTCATCGCGCTGACAAGATGAAATGATTCTGTTAGATAGCTCATTAAACCTGTGCGATGAGATGCAGCTTCGTATCAGTCATGCGAGAAATGAAGCAGGTCATGGCGATAACGCGTGTCGTCATTAACTAGAATATTCTATCTATCGCACGTGTGATGCTTCGCGAATAACACCTGTAATGATTCCCGTCTCAGGGAATAAAGCATATACGCGTGTGTCCGTTCTTCCTCCGATGCGATTGATAGTGACTTCACGCGAGGACATCGCCTCGATGAACATCCGGAAGCACCTACTGGCGGGTTGGGAATGGAAGGAGATAGGGAGATTCGAGAGCGACCCAATACTGGAATGCCCGGGGTATATGATGGTTACCATTCCGGAGATACATCTGATCAGGGACAACATCGACAAACAGGTTACCCACGTAACCGGCAAAGAATTCCAGGTCGTCATATTCGCCTCGAGACATCGCGCGGAATCGAAACTGCCGACTTTGACGGTCCATCCGATCGGGAACTACTCAAGGGCGGAATTTGGCGGGCGTGACCGCACGCTCGTGCCAGCCTCTCCACATCTGATGACTTCGGCACTGAGGCTCCTAAAGGAGTCTTGGACTGGTGCCGGTTTCGGCATATCGTTCGAGACAACCCATCACGGGCCGTATCTCGAGACGCCCTCGTTCTTCATTGAGATCGGGAGCGACGAGACCCTCTGGACGCACGAGGAAGCCGCGGAAACGATAGCGAAGGTCATAATGAGCGTTCAGGAGAAGCGCGGTGAGGTCGTGATGTGCGTCGGCGGAGGACATTACGCCCCGAGGTTCACCGAGCTCGCGTTTGAAATCCCGGTGTCGATCGCGCATATGGCGGCGAACTACGCGGTCGACTCGCTCTACGACGATAGGGTAATGGCCGAGATGATAGAGAAGTCCGGGAAACCGAAATTCGTGTACTTCCACAGGAAGGCCATGCAGAAGCAGAAGTTCCGGGAGCTGAGCGAGAGATTCTCGACGTTCGGGATAGAGGTCGTCAGGTCCAACAGGTTCTCGGAAGGATGATCCCCCGTCAGCCCGTTATGACGGTACCGCTGACTGGCTCGCCCTCGATGGCGTTTATGAGCACCTTCAGGTTGCGTCCATTGCAGACTATCGTCTCTATCCTTGCGCGCTTCACGATCCTCGCGGCGAGCGGGTCGAAAACGACGTTCGGGCCGGCTCCCCGATCGGCCTTATCGACGATCTCGATGAGCTCATCGTAGGTCATCCTCGGTATCAGCTTCGCCTTGGGGTCCTTCTTCGGGTCCGCCGTGAATACCCCGTTGACGGATGTTGCGTTGACGAGCCTGGCTGCCCCTGCCCGCTCCGCTATCATCGCGGAGACCGCATCTGTGGTAAATCCTGGATGCAATCCGCCCATGACGACTATCTGATGCGATTTCCCCGCCTGGATCGCCTCCTCGATGGTCTTTGCGGGGACGTGATAGCAGTGATCACCTATCGCGGTTATTAGGAGACGCGCGTTCAGCCGTGTCACCTCGATGCCTATCTCGTCGAGATACGATTCTGGAGCGCCGAGTTCTCGCCCTATCCTGATGTACTCCCTGGCCATTCTGCCGCCACCGGTGACGACGAACAGCCTGTGCTTGGTCGATTGTCCGATCAGCACCTTCGCGAGTTTCCTGAGATATGTGATGTCATCCTTGTCCTGTATCAGTATCGAGCCGCCGACAGAGACCACAACGGTGTCCATTCTCATCCGCCTCTGAGCGGCCATAAGAACTTTGCCCGTAATAATCATTGTCGGAACGGGCAGATATCTCCTGGCTCGATTTATCGTACAATCTTCAAGCTTTTTAAATAATGAGTCATTATAGAAGGCAATCAAACCGGACTTGATAGAATTGGAGCTCACAGACCAGCAACGGTACGAGTTCAGAGTGGCGCTTGAGAAAGTCAAGGAGCTGCAGGGGAAAGGGACCGAGCTGATATCCCTGTACGTCCCGCCGACCAGGCAGATCTCCGACGTGGCGAACTATCTGAGGAATGAGTACTCGCAATCGTCGAACATAAAATCCTCCAGTACGAGGAAGAACGTCCAGGCGGCGATATCGTCGATCCTTGCCAGGCTCAGGGCCTACAAGCGCACCCCGGAGAACGGGCTCGTGTTCTTCATCGGGCACAGGAAGGTTGGGGCGGATCAGACCAAGATGGTGCAGTTCGTGCTGGAGCCGCCTGAGCCTGTCCCGACGTTCCTGTATAGATGCGACTCGCAGTTCTACACAGAGCCCCTAGACGAAATGCTGAAGGAGAAAGAGACGTACGGGCTGATAGTGATTGACCGGAGCGAGGCGACGGTCGGCTTCCTTCGCGGGAAGCGTATCGAGCTCGTGAGGAACGTCGAATCGCAGGTTCCGAGCAAGCACCGTATGGGAGGGCAGTCCGCGCGCCGGTTCGAGCGGCTCATAGAGGTCGCAGCACACGAATTCTACAAAAAGGTCGCGGACATCGCGAACGAGGCGTTCCTGGCGGAGAAGGATCTGAAAGGAATCTTGGTGGGAGGCCCGGGACCGACCAAGGAGTTTTTCCTCAAAGAGGGATACCTGCATCACGAGCTGCAGAAGAAGGTTCTGGACACGTTCGATACCGGATACACCGACGAGTACGGTCTCCGGGAGATGGTCGAGAAGGCGAAGGAGACGCTCGCGGACATAGACCTGATGAGGGAGAAGCGCCTGATGCAGCGTTTCATGAACGAGATCAGAAAGCCGGACGGCGGCCTTTCCTGTTACGGCGAGGAGCAGGTGAGGGACGCGATACGCGCCGGGGCGGTAGATATCCTGCTCGTCTCCGAGGCCATGAGGAAGTCAAAGGTGGACTTCAAGTGTCCGAAGTGCGGTTTCGAGACAGAGATGATCGTCAGCAAGGTCCCGGAAAGCGTGAAGTGCCAGAAATGCGGCGAGGATATGGAGCTGGTAAAAGAGGAGGACCTGGTGAAGGAGCTCTTCAAGATCGCCGAGACGGTCGGCACGAAGGTCGAGCTGATCTCCGGGGAATCGGAAGAAGGGGAGCTACTGCAGAAGGCGTTCGGCGGGTTCGCGGCGATTCTCAGATACCCCCTGAAAAGGACGTGATGGCATGCCCGATCTGATGAGGCGGTTCAGAAGGGAGGTCGAAGACAGAGTCAAGGAGGCCTTTGCGGGGCTCGGATGCGCCGACGTCGCCCCGACGATCGAGATCCCCCCGGACGAGAAGATAGGGGACCTTGCGGTGCCCTGCTTCGCACTTTCGAAAAGATTGAAGAAGAGCCCGCAGAAGATAGCCGAGGAGATCTGCTTGAGGATACGTGGAGGAGAGCTCATACACAGGGTCGAGAACAAGGGCGCATACGTCAATTTCTTCGTGGATCTGGGAAAGCTGAAGGCCGAGGTGATACGGGAAGCGATAACAAAGAACGAGAAGTTCGGACAGCTGGAAAAGAAGAACGTCAAGGTGCTGATAGAGCATACCAGCGCGAACCCAACAGGACCGTTGCACGTCGGCAGAGCGAGGAACCCGATAATAGGGGATTCTGTAGCTAGGATAATGAGGTTAGGCGGATATGACGTTGTGACCGAGTTCTACGTGAACGACGTCGGAAAGCAGGTGGTCACACTCGCATACGGCGTGAAGCACCTGACGCCGCAGGAGAAGCCCGAGCGGGAAAGGGATGACTACAGGTACGTCCTGCACTATCAGCTGGCGAGCAGGGCTATGGAGGAAGACCCTGCGGTGCTAGACGAGATAAACGGCATGCTGTACGACCTCGAGCACGGTGACCAGGAAACGATGAAGCTGGTCAGAGAAGTATGTGAACGCGTGCTGAGGGCCATAATAGAAAGCCTGGAGAACATAAACGTCAAGATAGACCAGTTTACCTGGGAGTCAAGGTTCATTGTCGAGGGGAAGGTCGCGGAAATCATCGAGAAGCTGAAGAAGTCCCCGCTATGCAAGCAGGAGGAGGACGGCGCGTACGCGCTCGATCTCGCTTCGTACGGGATCCATGGGAAGGACACGGACTTCATATTCACGCGGAGGGACGGAACCTCCTTGTACACCTCGAGAGACCTCGCGTACCATCTCGACAAGTTCGGAAGATGCGACATAGCAATAGACGTCCTCGGGGAAGACCAGAAGCTCGGTCAGATGCAGCTGTGCGCCGCTTTGGACATCCTCGGCGAGAAGAGAAGGCCAGAATACATCTTCTACGCGTTCGTCTCGCTTCCCGAAGGAAGAATGTCGACCAGGAAGGGGACCGTGGTGTATCTCGACGACTTGGTCGATGAGGCTGTCGCATTGGCGCTCGAGGAGGTAAAGAAGCGCAGGACCGAGCTCACCGAGGAGAAGATGCTGAGGATCGCCAATGACGTCGGTAAGGGCGCCGTCAGGTTCAATATCATCCGGATACAGGCGGAGAAGCAGATAGTGTTCAGATGGGAGGACGCATTGAACATCGAAGGGAACAGTGCTCCGTTCGTCCAGTACGCGCACGCGAGGGCTTGCTCGATACTCAGAAAGGCGGCGGAGGAGAACCTGACCTGGGAGGACTTCGACCCGAAGTATCTGAATAGGGACCAGGAGCTCGCCCTGGCGAAAGCCATCGCCAAGTTTCCGCTCCTGATTGAGGAATGCGCGGAATCGAGGAAGGCGCATCCGGTGGCTCAGTACGCCTTAGAGCTCGCGACCCTGTTTAACCAGTTCTATCAGTTCGTGCCTGTCCTGAAGGCTGAGAGCGATGAGAGGAAGGCGAGGCTCGCGCTCGTGGATGCGGCCCGGGTGGCGCTCAAGAACTCGCTGAACGCATTGGGCATAAACGCACCCGAGGAGATGTGAGGGAGATCACATACGCCAGGTCCATTCCTGGGTGGAGTACTTCTCTCGCATGAGTCGATTTGCGTCGTCCAATTCCCGTTGGGTGAGAGGCATCTCCTTAAGTGTGACCCCGAAGGTCTCCGAGATACCGCGTCTGAGGAACTCCTTGACGTCTTGCATATCAGGTGCTTTCCCCAGGATCTCCCGTAGGCATGTCACGCGCTTGAACGTCGCGCCTGGAGTACTGCGCTTCGCCTTCGTAGGCCTGATGACCGCCGCGAGGGTGTCCAGGTCGGTATCGACCATGACAGTCCCATGATGCAGGACTATCCCGCCTCTTCTGAGCTGCGCGCTGCCCGAGATCTTCAATCCGTCCACGACTATGTCGTTCACGGGCTTGTGCTCCGCCCTGACGCCGAGATATGAAAGCCCTCGGATTACCGCCTCGCATATCCTCCTGTACGACTCGAGGAGGTCTCCCGGGAGATAGCTGGAATCGATTATCAGTGCGAAGATCAGCTGACCAGGATCCGTATACACCGCGCTTCCGCCGGAAAACCTCCTCACGAGCCGCACGTTGCGCTTCGCGACCTCGTCGATGCAAACGGATTCCTTGAGAGGCATATTGTATCCAATTGATATGCACGGACAGTTCCTGATGTAGAAATGCAGTGTATCCGGGACGAGCTCCCTCAGACGAGCGTTCAATATCGCCTCATCTGAGGCCACGCTGAACTCCGGGGAGACAACCCCGGAATCGACCACACGCCAGACCTTATCGTTCTGCGGCATTGCGATTTGATGGTATGGCGCGCCGATTATTTGAATAGACTTGCCCGGGTTCGGGAAACAGAAAAATAGAAGAGGAAAACAATCGAAAATGGAAGGGGTTTATCGAGGTATCGAGGATCTGGGGAGATTGCGCCCTAACGGCTACTCCTTCGGCTCCTTCTCTTTCTTCTTCTCCTCCTTCTCGGGCCTCTCACGTCTCAGCCCGCCCATGGTGGCTATTCGCCTCCGGGCGACGATGATGAGCGGGATTACTATCAGGATCACGATTATCCCGACATAGAGCGCGACCTTCTTCCAGCCAGCCTCGTTGACCCCGATCGTGTTGGACTTCCAGTTGCTCTGCTTCTGGTCGGTGCAGTTCGCGATCGCCCTTATCGTGTAGTTCCCTCTCGCATCCGGCACCCATGAGAAGACCCCGTACGCCTCCTCCTCTATTCCTAGTTGGGTGACGGTCGTCCCGTTCGCATACTTGAAGGTCGTTATGGTCCCGAGCTTCTTCTGCGCCTCAGTACCCGAGTAGAGCCAGATCTCGATCGTAATGTTGCTCTTCGCGGGTGCGCTTCCGGAGTTCGTGAACCATACGGTTATCTTCCCCTCGGCACCTTCCTCGAACACCTCAGGGTCGAACGTGATGTTGAGCACCTCCAGGTTCGGTCTTGGTCCGGCGCCGATGTAGATCGTCCTTGTGAGGGTATTGTAATTCCCTGCGGAGTCAGTGACATTGAGCACGACGTCGTACTTCCCGTAAGAGGAATACGTGTGTGAGACATTCGCGAAGCTCGCGCCCTTCCCCGAGACCTTCGCGGTCCCGTCACCAAAGTCCCAGGTGAAGTTGAGGTCGTCGATGCTGTCCATATTGTCTGTCGTCTTTGACGCGTCGAAGTACACCGGCTTGCGCTCCATTAGGCTCGTGCCCCAGGTCCCGTTCATGAACTTCATCTGGACATCCGGGCCGGTCTTGTCATTCACTCGGATGGTCACAGTGGCGTTCTTCCAATTGCCGACAAGGTCGGTCGCGTTTAGGACGACCTTGATATCCCCCGCCGTCTCGAACTTGTGCGTGACGGTCATGTTCTTCGTGTCCGATGCGAGCACGGTCACCGGGGTCTCGTTGCCGAATCTCCACTCGTAATAGAGGATCTCTCCGAGGCCGTCGTTAACGGCCATGAGGTCATCCACTGTGCCGTTCGGGTTGAACTTGAGCGTATCTCCCTGGTTGATAACAATCGAGCCCGTCTGTGCTGCCATCGTCATGTTATACACGTTCAACTTAACCCTCGGGGCGAGCGAATCGACGCTCAACACGAAGGTCGTAGTATTGGTCCTCATCGTGACGTCCCTGACGGTCAAGGACACCGTGAGGTTCCTCGCTCCAGCTGTGTAGTTATGCGTGCATGTGACGTTGGAGGTCGTCAGGGTCGAGCTGTCCCCGAAGTCCCAGATATACGTCAGCGGATTTCCGTTCGGGTCCGAGCTGCCTGCGCCGCTGAACGTTATGGCGGTACCGTTCTTGACAACGTAGTACAGCAGGACGTTCGTCTTGTTCCTCTTGGCGTATGCATAGACCCCAGTCTCGACCTGCGCCTTGACTATCGGCGTTTTGGATTTCTGGATAGAGAGCGTGATGGTCTCGCTGCCTGAGGTCGATGAGAGGAGCGGGTCGACAGTGACATTCTCGTATCCCCTCACCTTCACTTTCGATGTCAGAGTCGTGTTCCCGACGAGCTCGTAGCCGTCCACGAGATCAATCTTGAAAACTCTGGACATAGATGCGGAATCGTACTTGACGACCATCTGGGCGGAATAAGCGTCATCGTCCAGCGGCAGAGAGACCTGTGTGGTATAGCTTGCGTCACTGGAATACGTGATGTTCGTCATAGAGGTCACCGGGCCAACAAAAGAACTAATTAGCTGCGAGTTGACGAGCCTATTCGCGTACTGCGTCCTGTTTGAGGGATTCGCATCATCGACGTGTAACAGCCCCGAGGTCGTGACGTAATCCGGTCCGTGAGTGCTCAGGAGGCTGGCAAACGCTGACCATTCGGAGACCGAGACGAGGCCGTCACCGTTCCCGAGCGCCAGGTCAACCTGAGCCCTCAGGGAGCCAATGTCCGAGAAGTCGAGCCCGAGATAGGTCTTATCCGCAGCCCAGATAGCCTCTATCGTGAGATCGAGGTCGTTCCATGAATCGAATGTCAGCGTTATGTTCTCGCTCGACGCTGTCTGAGGCAGAAGCGATAAGGAAAGCAACTCGCTGCCAGTGATGGTCTTGTTCATGACCATTGGACTGACATCGGAGCCATCGATGACCAGTATCCATGTACCTGGATACGCATCGAACCTGATGAAGCTGCCCGTAGATTTCAGGACCCTCTTTTCCCAGGGTATCGCTGGATCGATGTTGTACATATATGCGACGACGTTGCTCGCGATGCCTCCTCCCTGCTTGTAGGCAAATCCGGAAACGACTGACGAGGCGTTCAGAGTGACGTTGACCGTCGCGGACCCGGATATGACGCCGACGTCCGTGACGCTCATCTCGTATCCCATAGCTGTGACGACAAGGTCGAGATCGACCCCGCCGAATATCTTCAGGTTCGTATGCCCCATCGCATCGGTCGTGTTCGCGGTTATCTCCTGTCGGGCGTTGCGATCGTAAAACTTCACAGTTGCCGATACCACGGGATTACCTCCCAAGTTCTTGACGTTGACCGAGTAGGTGTACTGCATCTCTCCGAACTTGGTAAGGATTACTGGCGTGGGTCGTGTGTAATTGTCGAGGCCGGTGAACTCGAAACCGATAACATCCTTGAAGGAGTAATATCCGCTGGCCGTGACATCAAGCCTGTAGTATCCTGAAGGGGCGTTCGCCGCCCTGTAGGCGGATATAGACGAGTCGTAAGACGCGGTGAGCACGGTGCCAGTGTGCACCTCGGTGAGCCTCACAGTCGCAGTGGTGACAACATTCAACGTGTTATCCAAAACGGGTATCTCGATGTTCCTCGTCTCGCTCGCGGCTGCGACGCTCACTGCCGGTACGACGAATGTGGCGGAAAACAGCAGGATTGCCGTCAGCAGAATAGCTGCGACTCTCTCTTTCATGTTGTCAATCATCTACTGATCCTCCCGAAACCTACAGGGGCCTTTCGAGAAGCGCCCCTCTACGGGTAAGGTGTTCAGCCCAATAGCTCGGTCATTAATATACCTTTTGGGCTGCTGCGGAATTTCTGGCAGTAGCTCCAGGAGATATCACGTCACAATCTCCGCCAAGCGCCCCTCCTCGGCGGCCCGTCTTATCTCTCGTGCAAGCCGCCTGCCAGTGCTCATCGGTGCGCGCCAAAGGGCGTTCCCGTACGGATGCCCGACAGCCATGTGGACATTCGTCCCGCCGCCCGTCCTCGGCGCGACATCGTACACGTAGAAGTTCAGGTCTTTGTCGACGCACGTCTGCAAGCAGAAAGGCCCGATGATACCGGGTGGATAGTGCTCCTTAGTCGCCTTGACGTACTTCTCCGCGAGATCGAACGCCTTCTCCAGCAAGGATTCTCTCAACGTCGCGGAGTTATGCCCGCACACGGTATACTCCGGGATCCGCTGCTTCTCGTTGAGAGTGATCTGTTGCACCGCAGGAAGCCTGACATGGCCGTCGAGGGATGTTTCGAACCGCCAATCGATCCCCAGCAGCTCTATCGGATTGTACTCCTTCTCGAGTGGCGAATAGAAGAAATCGAGGTTGAACACTGGACCGATTATATATCTCTCGATCCTCGCCTGTTCGAGCGACTCGCGGTCGATCACACCCTGCCTGATGAGCGCCTCGGACTTCTCCTTGTACTCCTTGTAAGATGCCGCCGTGAAGAAACCCCTCTCGAGCTTCTTGACCTTGTGATGCAGCTTGACTATGACCAGCTCGTTAATGTCCTTCGGGTCCTTGATCTTCTCGGGAAAAGGCAGACCGGCCTTTTGCAACAGCCAGTAATAGTCCCTCTGCTCGCCCCTCTCCTCGCTCCTGAGCATGTTTCTCGAGCCGACGAGCGGGACCTCGAACCTGTCCTCGATGTCGTCGAGGCTCACATACGAGCTGAACGCCCTGTTCGGGACCATCATGACGTTCTTGTCCCTCAGCTTCTGCTGGAACTGCGGCTCCATGACCTCCTTGAACTTGCCCAGAAGGACGAACTCGTCGATCATCCCCCTCAAGGCCTTCCCGGTCTCGTCCCTTTTCGATCGGAAGTACTCCGTATAGGTCTTCTCGCGGCCTTTCTGGCAGATCGCGAGCGTCCTGAAGCCCTCCTCGACAGCACCGTCGCAGACATCGAGCGCGGAATGCGAGGCTATCACTCCGACCATGAGCTTTGAGGGGTCGTAGCTCTCAACTATCTCCCATATCCTTTTTCGATCGATCATCTGAAACACGCCTTGTCGTTCGAGCGCTATTGGTAGGGTGCATCGCAAGAGACGGTATAAGAAATTCGGTCTCAGGCGCGCGACATCGCCGTCTGATTCAATGCGACGCAGAAATCCGTGTACTCGATCTCGAACCCGTATTTCTCGTACAGCCGCCTCGCCCGAGGGTATATTGTGTTCAGGTGTATGCTCGTACAGTCCTCCGAGAGGACCGATATCGAGCCTCTTGTCAGCTCGTCACCGACACCCTTACCCTGGGCCATCGGGGAGACATAGAGGTCATGAATCATCCCTTCGGACCATCCGAGAAGCTTCAGCAGCGCGAATCCCTTTCCTCCGGGATGCAGGAGATACTTGAACTCCGGGCTACTGAGATTCCTGAGGACAGTAGATGTCGCACTGACGATATCGGTATCCTCGTACTCGCAGGTCAATCTCGACAACAGCTCGACATCTGGTTTCCCGGCCAGCCTGCAGGAATGGTCGAGCCTTCGCTTTCCGGTGAGTCTCATGTGCCAGAGCGGAAACGGATGGATCGAATCGAGATATGGCTCGTACTCGCAGCCGAGGATCATGTACCTCTTCCCCTCCTGCAACAGACGCAACGCCACGGCAAGAAGTATGATCGATGGGTCCTTGCCCTCCGCGACCAACCCGACCCCTTCCGAGCCGAACCTGTTGGCCTTTGCCCTGGCGAACCTGCCATAGTCCGATATCATCAACGTGCCAATACGGAGCCCGTTCTCCGTGACGTCGATCCTTCTGACTCTGTCACCGAACGCTGTTCGCATGCCGTCCCCGAGACCAAAATATCTCATCCCATCGACGGCATCATCGACCGATGCCGCTGCCGGCCTGCTCTCGACCCCTTTCGGCAAGCGGTACGGTTCGATCCTGGCGTATCGCAACCTCCTCAGGAGCGAGCTCAGCGAGCCAGATCTGTTGTCCTCGAACCGCACATCGCGTCCCCCGACCTCGTCGAGAAATCTCCCGAGGCGCTCGAGCACTTCCCTGTTTGGTCTGAAGGAAGGATCGGAGAACTCCTTGAACAATCTCACGTACCCGTCCTTCTCGTATGCGGCCTCGAGAGATAGCCACGATTTCCCGTGGGCATCCGGGAGGATCAGGACTGGTATTTCCTTGTTGTGCAAGTCCAGTCACCCGCCCTTCTCATGAGGTTCGAGAGGAGATGATGCGGGATACGAACGGATGTCACCTATCAAATATGTACGCTCAAGCTCGCCTCATCAAGACGAGAAATAAAACCTCACGTTGTTCTCCGCGCAGACCTTCGCCGCCGATTCGAGACGCTCGATGACCCCTTTGAGACGGTTCGCCATTTGCTTACCCTCTTTCTCGACCGCGGCTCTGAGCTTCGGTATGTCCGCCAGCAGCTCCTTGGCCTTTGAACCGTCGAAGACCGTCTTCGTCTCCGCATGCTTCGGGATATCGGCGATGAACTGGAGCCCGGCCTTTCTGGCAATCTCCGGCAACGGCGAATCGCCGCTCATCAGTGTCGCGACGCACCCGCGGCCCTTGTCCCAAGATAGGGCGCACTTGCCGCAGATCTCTCCCATCTGCTCGAACGAGAGCATGTCCCAGGAGTTCATGCTATCAGAGACGAGCCCGCTTGACATTATCTCGTCGACGACGCTCTTCGGCTGCGAGAGAAGGTCGACCCATGTAGTGACTTCCTCCCTGGTAAACGGCTTGAGAGCCTCGAGGTCGTTCTTGTCCTTTATCTTGTCGGCCTTTATCTCGCCCGTGCCGCGGACGCCGTTCCTCTTCTTTATCTCCTTCAGCTTGGCCTCCCCGAGTTTCTTGGCCGCCGCGCCGAGATCAATGAAGTAGTTCCGCTCGCAATATGCCAAAAACTTGCTGGCATCGCGCAGATTCACCCGCGCAATCGTGTTCTTCATCTCTCGACAGAGTGCCTTGTCCGATTCGAGCTCCTTCAGGAACATCGTGATGCTCATTTAATCACCTTCTGACAGTCGCATATCGAGCGCGATGAAATAGTCCTGATTTAAAAATATCGAGCACAGGCTGCGTGCCTGGAAGCACGCTCTGCTGGCTATTTCAAGCCGTCCTGGGCATCTATCAAGTGCATTGCGAAAAAAAAAACGCGCGAAAATCGTCTATCACAATCGCCGCTTGAAAAGCCTCTCGAAGTCACCTCTTGACAGGGATATCATTGTAGGCCTTCCGTGCTCGCACGTGTAGGGGTTGCTCGTCTTGAACAAATCTGAGATCAGGACGGACATCTGATGCTTCGTGAGCGGCTCGTTCGCCCTTATCGACCCATGACAAGCGACCTTCCAGATGAGCTCCTCGCCGAGCGGTCGCCTCCTGGATGCCTTGGATAAATCGTCGAGGACGGACCTCAAGGCTCGCTCGCCCTGTTCGGCCCCGAGCACGACAGGCACGCCGACCAGGCGGTACGATCCCCCGCCGAATTCTTCGACCTCGAACCCGAGCGACCCGAGATGCTCCATGTTCTCCTCGAGCGCCGACCGCTCCGCGCTCGTTAGCTCCAGGATGACCGGGCTCAGGAGCCGTTGAGAGATCCGAGCTCCCTCTTTCAGCGATTCCAGGATCCTCTCGTATGTTATCCTCTCGGCGGCCGCGTGCTGGTCGAGGATCACTATTGAATCTCCCGACCCCTGTGCCACAATGTATGTATTGAACAGCTGGAACAGGGGGATCAGCGGGGGAGAGGGGGCCTCCTCCTTCTCATCGACCACGATTTCGGATTGAGTCCTCCGCATATCAACTGCGGGCTCGATATCTGCTGGTATCTCTCCGACCTTGGTGTATTCCATGAGATCTCCCAAGCTCGGAGTCATCTCCGTCCCCCTGAAAGCCTCATCGATTGCATGCACTATTGATTCCCTGATTTTCTCGGGGTTCGAAAACCTGACCTCGCGCTTGGTCGGATGCACGTTGACGTCTATCTCTTCGGGTGATAGCTCGATCATCAGATAACCGATCGGATACTGACCCCTCATCAGCCTTGTCCCGTAGCCGTCCGCTATCGCCGACAGGAGGAGCGGGCTAGAAACAGGCCGCTTGTTGACGAATAGGTAAATAGACGATGGTGAAGAGCGCGTCACGTCGATCTTCGTGAGCGCACCGATTATTTCGATCTCATCGTTTATTGATTTAGAGAACTCCACAACCCTCTTCGCCGCTCTGGGACCTATCAGTTCCGCAAGCCTTGAGACCCTATCAGGCCCGCGGAAGGATAGCAGTTCCCTGCCATCTGATTCAAGGTCGAATGATATCTCCGGATGGGCGATTGCGTATCTAGCCACCACATCCTGCACGTGCGCTGTCTCTGCCTTGTCGGAAGAGAGATGCTTACGCCTCGCAGGGACATTTGCGAATAACCCCTCGACGATGACGGTCGTTCCTGGGGGTGCCCCAATATCTGATACGCTCGGCTCAGCACCGAACTCCGAGACCACCTGTGACCCCATGGGCTCCTCTTTCCTGCACGTCCGGATCGTTACCCGGGATACCGACACGATCGAGGCGAGCGCTTCCCCTCTGAATCCGTACGTCGATAGCCTGTTCAAATCGGATATAGTGTTCAATTTAGAAGTGGCATGACGTCGTATTGCGAGCAGGGCGTCCTCCCTGCTCATCCCCTCGCCGTCATCGATCACCTCGATCCTCCTCGCCCCGCCCTCCTCGATCCTAACCCGAACATTGAGCGCCCCGGCATCTATCGAGTTTTCAATCAGCTCCTTGACAACAGAGGCCGGCCTTTCTATGACCTCTCCTGCGGCTATCTCATTGACTGTCTGCGGATCGAGGACCCTAATCTTGCCCATCACTTGCACCTCTCGCGATCCTCTTCAGCTCCGCAAGCTTCTTTGACGCCTCCTCTGGCGATAGCTTAGATGTGTCCAGTGCTATCAGTTTTTTCCTTATGCGGTCCTCCGCAACATCCCCGAAGAGAGTCATCTGGACCGACCGCGGAGAGGATCTCTTTACCTCGAGCACGTTCTCCTCTTCGATCTTCGCCAGGACCGCCTCGGAGCGTGCCAGCACCTCCTCGGGCAATCCTGCAAGACGGGCGACATGGATTCCGTAGCTGCGGTCGGACTTCCCATCCACCACCTTCCTCAGGAACACTATCTCTTTGCCAACCTCCTGGACCGCCATGCTCTGGTTGACGACTCCGGGGAGAACATCGGCCAAGGAGGTAAGCTGGTGGTAGTGCGTCGCGAAGATCGTCTTCGCCCCGAGCTTGCTTTTGTCGGAGATGTGCTCAGCTATAGCCCAGGCAATGCTGAGGCCGTCATAGGTGCTTGTGCCGCGTCCCATCTCGTCGAGGAGAATCAGGCTCTTTCTCGTCGCGGAGTTGAGTATGTTCGCGACCTCTATCATCTCGACCATAAAGGTCGACTGTCCTCTGACGAGGTCGTCGAATGCCCCGACCCGGGTGAATATCCGATCGACCACGCCTATCTCCGCGCTTTTCGCGGGGACGAAGCTGCCCATCTGCGCCATGAGCACTATCAACGCCGTCTGGCGCATGAAGGTCGATTTCCCGGCCATGTTCGGACCCGTCAGGATAATGAATCGCCTCTTCTCATCATCGAGGAGCGCATCGTTCGGGACATAACGCCCGGGCATCATGCGCTCGACCACCGGGTGCCTCCCTTCCTTTATGGATATTCTGTTACCATCATTCACGATCGGCCTGACATACCCGTACAGCGTCGCCGCGGTCGCCAGGGACACGAAGGCATCGAGCTCGGCTATCGCGCCCGCGGTCGCGCGTAATCCGTCCGCGTGCGCAGCTATCCTTGTGCATATCCTCGAGAATATCTCGAACTCCATCGCCTGTATCTTCTCCTCGGCGCTGAGCACGAACCTCTCCTTCTCCTCCAGTTCGGGCGTGATGAACCTCTCGCAGTTGACGAGGGTTTGCTTTCGCACGTAATCCTGCGGGACCATGCGGAGGTTCGCCTTCGAGACCTCGATGAAATACCCGAAGACCTTGTTGTAGCCCACCTTCAGCGATTTGATACCCGTTCTTGCGCGCTCACGTGCCTCCAGGGAGGAAATCCATTCCCGGCTCTCCCTCACGGACGAATTGAGGTCGTCGAGATCCTTGTCGAACCCGGGCTTTATCATCTTTCCCTCTCGGGTCACCGCGGGCGCATCTTCCCTGATCGCATCGAATATCAGTTTCCTGAGTTCCGGGAAATCATCGATGCGGGAGCGGATCGATATCAATGATCCGCATCTTGCGTCGGCGAGGCATCTCTTGATATCGGGGAGAACCTCAAGGGACGATCGGAGGCTGAGGAGGTCGCGTGCATTCGCGTTCCCGTACGCTATACGCGTCACGAGTCTATCTATGTCCCGGACCTGGTCGAGCAGTTCCGAAAGCGACTGACGCTTGTCGAACCCTCTGACAAGCTCCTCGACCGCGTCGAGGCGAGCATTGATCTGTCCCGGGTCCAGCAGTGGTTCGAGTATCCATTTACGTATCAGCCGCCGACCCATGGGGGTCTTCGTGTGGTCCAATACTTCGAGCAGGGTCCCTTTCCTATCCCTTGACCTTATGTTCTCGACGAGCTCGAGGTTCCGGATCGTGGAGGAATCGAGGACCATCGTATTGCTCACTGGAACGAAGCGCGGTCTGCCGAGGAATCCCAACGGCCTCTTCTGCGTCTTCTCGAGATAGGTCACCGCCGCAGCTGCGGCCGAGGACACGACAGGCTTATCATCGAGACCTATCGGCTGAAGGCTTGGTATCCCCAAGGCCCTGGTGAGCACCGGCTCTGCTCTCTCTTCGAGGAATGCGAAAGAGGGGATGAGAGTCACGGGGTATCCCATCTCATCGAGCTGCGATTTGAGCTGCGACCCCGAGAGATCTTCTGGGAGCAGGATCTCTCTCGGGACGCGTCTGGCAAGCTCGGACAGCAGGCTCATATGATCCTTATCGCACGGCAGCTCCGTGACGATGAACTCCCCGCTCGACATGTCGACCAGGGCAAGGCCGACGGAATCCTTCGCAACCGATACCGATGCGAGATAGTTGTTCACGGACGAGTCAAGCATGGCGTCCTCGAGGACCGTGCCCGGCGTGACGATCCTAGTCACCTCTCTCTTCACGAGCCCTTTGGCAAGTCTGGGATCCTCGACCTGGTCGCAGATAGCCACCTTGTATCCTGCCGCGATCAATTTTGCAAGATAGTAATCGACCGCGTGATATGGAACGCCGCACATCGGTATGCGCTTGCCCTTCGTGTACTCGCGGCTGGTCAGGGCGATGTCGAGAATCTCCGACCCGGTTTTCGCGTCGTCGCCGAACATCTCGTAGAAATCGCCGAGCCGGAACATGAGCAGGCAGTCTGGGTTCTCCTCCTTGAGACGGAAGTACTGCTGCATCATCGGGGTAAGGCTGCCGATGCTAACTCCCCCTGGGTAAGATCAGGAGGTTTCTTGATAGCGTTTCTAGGATATCTATGATATTGCGCTGAAAGCTGGTGCGTGATTTATCAAGTAGGATATTGCAGGGCATTGGCCAGGGATGAAGGTCTTCATGAAGGAATTTATCTTCTTGATCGATTTGACGCCAAATGTATAAGGCTGCAAGATATCCGCATCTCTTGGATTAACGGAATTCTCGGATACGGTGAGACAGGGTGATCGGCAAAGGTTCGGTCAAGCAGGGGAAGAAGGGCAAGATTGTCAGCTACGCGATAAGCGCGGATAGACTTGTCAAGAGATTCGACGACCTGGTCGCCGTTTCTGATCTGAACCTCAGGATAAAGAAAGGGACTCTGTACGGCCTCATCGGCCCTAACGGCTCTGGGAAAACCACCACGATAAAAATCCTGATGGGGTTGCTGAGGCCGACTGCAGGAAGCGCGTCGATCCTGGGAGAGAAGATTCCGATCAGGAAGAACGTCACGAGGATAGGATACATGCCCCAGGAGATGGCGATCTATTCCGACATGACCGTTCATGAGAACCTTCAGCTATTCGCGGAATTGTACTCCGTGACGAATGAGATTTTCAAACGTAGGGAAGAAGAGCTACTGAAGATGATAGGCCTAGAGGATAGGAGGAATTCGCCGGTCTCGCAACTCAGCGGCGGAATGAAGCATCGCGTTTCCCTTGCGTGCGCCCTGGTACACGATCCCGATGTGCTGTTCCTGGACGAGCCGACCGTCGGAGTCGACCCCGAGCTCCGGGCTGGCTTTTGGGGATACTTCTCGAGGTTGAGGGCGGCGGGAAAGACGATAGTCTTGACCACGCACTACATGGACGAGGCGAGGAGATGCGACGTCGTCGGGATGATGAGGCAGGGAAAACTCATCGCGGAAGGCCCGCCTGATGATCTGATGGCAAGGACTTCGACAACTGACCTGGAACAGGCATTCCTCATGTTCGCAAAGGGGGAGATGCCTTGAGGCTAAACAGGATTTTGGCGATCGCGAAGAAGAACCTGAGGTCGCTCAGGCACGATAGGAGGACCGCCGGGTTCATCTTCATGGTTCCCTTCATGATGATACTGGTCTTCGGATACACGTTCGGCGGGGATGTCGAGAATATCAGCGTGTACATCGTGAACCTCGATGAAGGGTTCGGGAACCGATCGCTGGCCTGGGAGATAATAGACGAGCTGAACGAGAGCAAGACGTTGGACATCATCGAGATCTACACGGCCGAGGACGATTCGCTGCATCCTATAGACCTGACGACCCAGAAGGTCAGAAACGCGGAAGTGTGGGCGGCAATCGTCTTCGAGAAGAACTTCACGAAGGACGCCCTCTCGAACATCATCGCACTACGACAGGGAAGAGCATTCACATCGTGCAACATAACGATATATCTTGACGGTACGAACCCGAACGTCGCCACCGCAATAGTCCGAGAGGTTGCGGGCTCGTTCCAGTCATTGTTGGAAGAGGAGTACGGGATGTCCGCACCTGTATCCGTGGATACGGAGATGATATACGGTGAGGACACCGAATTCATAGACTTCTTCGCCCCGGGGGTCATGGGGCTGGCAGCCCTGCTCGTGACGTTCATGCTCACGATAGTGACGTTCGTCAGGGAGAGATCGACCTCTACACTGGAGAGATTGCTGACAACCCCTGCGACCGAATCCGAGATCGTCCTGGGATACGCGCTGTCGTTCGGGCTGGTCGCGCTCGCTCAATCGACGGTCATAATCCTGACAGGGATATTCCTGTTCGATATACAGATAATGGGGTCACCGATACTCGCGCTCCTGATAATCTACCTGCTCGGCCTCGGCAGCATGGGCATGGGGCTCATGTTTTCCTCCGTTGCGAAGAACGAGCTCCAGGCAGTGCAGTTCATCCCACTGGTGTTCATCCCGTCGATATTGCTCGCCGGAATATTCTGGCCTCTGGAAGCCATACCCGAGCCACTGCGCCCGATATCATATCTCATACCTCTCACATATGCCGTCGATGGGTGCAGATCGGTCATGATCAGGGGCTGGGGCGTGAAGGAGGTCTGGCTGCAGCTGACGATACTTGCGCTGTTCGCGCTCGCGATGCTTCTCTTAAGCACGCTGATGCTCAAGAGGAGGAGGTAGTAGTAGGATTCTCGTGCAGAAGCTGCGCATTCCTTAATAGACGATGAGAGGAATACTCGAAAGGAGCGGGGCAGATGATGAGATCCGCGTTCGCGCTGATCGCGATTTTTGCGATAACCCTATGTTCGTTCTCCGCGATTGCACACTCCCCTCTCGGGACCGGCGATGGGACGACCCTCGCGACGGCCTCTGTGATACCCGATCCTGCGAAATCCTGGGCGATCTACTCCAGTCTGGATGACGAGCACGCCGTCAGATACTACATGTTCGAAATCGAGAAAGGGGAAAGGATCTATGTCAGCCTAATAATCTCGGCAGGCGCTCGGAACGCGGGTTTCTTGCCGAGCTTCGCGCTCATGGGCCCGAACCTGACCGATGAGAACGCGGCGCTTCTTCCGTCGTATGCGGAGAGACTCCCCGATGAGGGCAATGGTATAATCGTCATCGAAGGCGAGCTGCCTGCCCAGGGAACATATGAGCCATTCAGCCCGAGCGGGTATTACGAAATAGGGGAATTGGACATCGATGCGCCCGCTTCTGGACAATACTATATTGTCGTGTTCTACGACCCCGAGGAGACCCCAGGCGGGAACTTCGCGCTCGCCGTCGGATACCTTGAGGAGTTCACGCTCGAGGAATGGCTGTTCCTGCCGTTCACGCTGATATCCGTCTATGCGTGGTCTGGAATGAGCATCTTCCTAGTCCTTGCTCCGATAGCAATCGTGCTCGTTCTCGGGATTGCATGGCTGTATTCGAGGCACAGGAACGGAAAAACTCCGAAATCCTCCGCCCAATGGATGACCGGCATCGCGGGGGTGCTCGCTCTGTCCTGGGGAGCGAACGTGGTGTTCGAGATGATCTCGGCGTTGACATATACCATGATCGGTTCAGAGATCGTCATAACGATAGGATTCGCGGGCGTCTCCGTGCTCATAGGAATGTATATGCTCAAGGTAGCCCTGGGAGACGAGCCGAAAATACCCGTTCGTAGGGGTATCCTGCTGATCGCATTCGGAGGATTGATGATCGCATTCCTCTCGGGCTTCTTGATAGGCCCAATACTCGCGATCTCTGTCGGGATTAGCACGTTCTTCGGAGAAAAGGAGCGGCAGGGACAAGCTCCGCGATAGGTTTCTGCTCTGCACGTCCCGCAGACAACGAATCATAATCCTCGGAGGGGCTCTTGAAGACCCTATCTTCCGCATGCGCGGTTGATCGCGCCGATGATATCGGACACACGACAGGGCTTCGTGAGAAACTCACAGACACCTGCGGCCATGGCGTCCTCCATAGCATCCGCATCGGCCGAGATGAAGACTACCTTTTGGGAAGAGTTCATCTTGAGTATCTCCCGCATGCACTCGATTCCCTCCATGTTCGGCATTCTCTGGTCCATCAATATCAGGTCAGGTGGAGGATCGATCTTTCCGTAAACTTCCAGAGCAGCGTCTTCGTCAAGGGCCTTGCCCACGATTTCTATGTCGTGGAAGCTCACTATCGTCTCGAGAAGCTCGATCATCAGCCTATCGTCATCGACGATCATTAACCTAATCAGAGAACCAATCCCCCTGGCCCGAAGTTTGAGAGGGCTGGGAGTTGACTCGGAGTTGTAGGCATGAATCTCCGCATCGATGAGATGAGCATCATGCGAATCCTCCCGATTTTTGGCATCCAATTGTAGTTCAATTGGAATACAAATAGCTTGTCTGATTATTAATTGCAATAATAACTGCGATAATCATTAAAGAGCGGTAATGACTATATTATTTAAAATCGGCATCGGGGGTTCGGTTTGACACGGAAAAAGAAGAGCACCGCAAAGAAAAAGAAATTATCGCGGCCTGATAACCGCGTGACCATAAAGCTGGATCCGACATTGTACCGCGCGGTCTCTTCCATAGTCGCTGACCATCCCGAATGGGGAATCACCTCGGTGTCGGATTTCGTAAGAAGAGCAATCGATCGCGAATTGACCCTTAGGAGCATGAGCACGGACAGGAAAGTAATTGAGATATCGCTCAATGAGCCTTCTCGAGAGGACAGCCAGCGCAAAGCTCCTTGAGCAGCCCCTCGACGAATATCCTTTCCACGTATTCCGCCAAGATGTTCTCGTTCAATCGGCAATCCTTCGGCAGGTTAAGCGTCAGCACGATACCCTGACTGCACGTGGTCTTTCCGCATAAATCGATCCTGTGAAGCATATCCATCACTTCGATTTCGATATGTGCATCCGAAATGGAACAACTATTAATTCAACTCAGCGCGGATCCGGGGCCCTATCATGTGAAAGCAATTAGAAACGACGGATGGAAACAAATCCCCTCCTTGCCCATGACCGTCGAATGGATCTTATGTAGCGAAAATCTCATTCGATGTTGCTTTCATGCATGCGAGGGCCGGCAGCATGAAAAGAGGGATTGAGGGAACAATGGAAGGAGCAATCAGGCACGGCTCTCGAAAGCGCCTGCACATGGAGCGGGGTTATCTGTTCTCCCTGGAGAACCACGAGTCATAGCTCGCGGGGACGATGAACGGCCAGATATACTGGGAAGGCGACTTTGACTATCAGCAGCCGTACGTGAACATGCATTGGAGAAATACCTGTCTGAAAGAAGGGAAGTCGCCCTCATAGACGCTATCTCTGTGCTCAGCGAGATCAAGATGGCCCAGTTAGTCTCATGGTTGGAAGGAGACCCGATGACGCTCGAACGGGCGCATGAAGAAGCTGCGTCGATTAATCTCGGCAGTATTACCGTGAAAGCCATAGGCTTCAAGATCGGCTCGGAGCCGTTCGATTTCTGGCACATTCTTTGCCGAGAGACCCCGGAATAACGACAGAAGGAGAGGGTCCTCTTCCTCACGCGAGCTCAACCATCAAGATGGGAGCGAAGCGGGGACCGGATATTCAGGAACGATCGGAGCCATCTCAACACCTATTATTTCCTCGAATACGCCACTGGGTCGCAATGCTATTATGGTCAATATTATTCTGTCGTCTCTAAAAGCAGTATCCCTCGAATCACTACACTTATGGATAATCATCTAGTCGCCCCCGAAAGATGCGTCTGACAAGATTCTTTAAAAATCTTCATCTGGCTCCCTCTCCTATATCACTTAACGGCATGGTACCGAAGCGTACAAAGGAGTATATACTGCAGATTGCTTCTTTAATAATATTGGGTGGAAATTGTGCATGATGCTGTAGATGAGGGATTTCATCTCTCAGAATTAATCAAGAGAATCATGACACATCGAAGAGTTAGAGCTGAATTACTGAGATATTTCTTTGTGAATCTTACTATTTTCTTTTTTATCGCTGTTATATTATTCATGCCAACCGCCAGTGCAAGCTATGGACATTTCTATGCCGCAGGCATCCTGGCAAGGAATAGTCCATTCCCAGCAGGAAACGAAGCGAATATGAAAGTCACAAACCCCACAATTGTCGCAGAATGCGTAATGGTTTGGTCGTTGGTTGCCCAGCCTAACGGGAACTTTCTAGCCATGGGCTGGTTCAAGGGATGGGGGGACAATGGTCAGTATTATTCAACGCCTACCTATGTTGCAGAAGTTGTGAAACCGCTTACACCATACCACTGGCACTATTTCGGCTCAGCGCCCGTCGATACATATCATAAGTTCAAGGTACAATGGGGGCGCGGAACGGCTTATGATTGGGTTGCATTATTGGATGGAACCATCAAGCTTGTAGAATCCGGCTATGCATATTGGTATGGGTGGGCAGAAGCATTCGGGGAGTCGCTCGATAATAGAAACACAATGACCGGAGATTCCAAAGATATGAAATGGGGATACCCATCTGGACCAGGTGGTATGCTATGGTACGCCTGGGACGGCTATAAGGCAGGTTATCCAAAGGCAGATGCTCCCTATTGGGTTGTCAAGGACAGCAATACGAAATTTCACTGGGGGACAAGCTGATGAAGCACGGAATAGAATCTAGCAATAAGAGGAATCATATGAATCTTCTGAAGGGCGGAATCACAGTATCTCTTATTGCGATCTTGGTAATACTTGCATGTTTTTCGTATTCAGAAAAGCCCAGATCAATCGGATTGCCCATCTGGGATATTGAAGGAACTCAATGTATCTCGGATGTTGAAGCTGCCAGTCTCATTTCATTTTCTCTTTCCCTCCCTAGGAATATACCCGATTCCTTGTCATCCAAAACTATTATTGTATCAGATTCCATTTATTCCTCGCAAGAAGTTGCGTGGATCATATTCGGGCCCAAGGAATATACCCAACCGATCAATGGCTGGGATGTGCTGCAGGATGGCTCGGTTATTCTTATTGAATCTCATTTCACTGCGGGAGATGCAAAGGTCTTCATTGACAATCTGTTCGATAGCGCAAAGGAGGACGGCGGTTCTCCGATGAAAGTCACGATCAATGGCGCACCCGGCGTCATGGGATCTTCGGATCTGGGGATTGGCGAAAGAAAGGAGTTGATATGGATAACAGGCGGAATTTTGATGGAATTAATCTCATTTAATATCAATCTAAGTGGATTGCTTGAGATGGCAATCTCATGTGGATAGCATTCACGGATTTTGAAGAGGTTGGTTCGAATGATAGGAGTTGGTTCGAATGATAGGAAGTAGAAGATTCCTAGCCCAGGAAATCGCGCTGGTCATATCAATCATTCTCGTGTCACCTCTAATTATGGAAAATATTATTCAAGAATACTGGATGGGGAGTCATGTTGTTCTTTCGTTTCTTCTTGTCATAGCTTTCCTGGCACTGTCCTCCCTGTATATCGTTCTATCATTGATTCCTATTGGAAGTGCAAGATCTCTGATATGCGGACGTTTAAGATTCTCCAATGGAGATATTCTCATGCTATATCTCGTTCTCATTGTTACATGGGCGACATTGATCATCTTCTGGACTGATACAAGCATCTCTAATCTTGCAATGATTCTGATATGTTTCATCGTACCAGTTCACACGACGACTATCTTTGCGATCACGTTATTAACCAAGAATCATTTGAATGAACCAAGACAATTTGAGATTAGCATGATTCTTTCGTTTCTTCTTCAGCTATTCTCATACTATGCTCCGTTTCGGCTCTTGATTCCTCTATTCTAGAGCTTGTAAGAAAATTCATGCCTCCAGAATCTCTTTTGTTTCTCGAAGGGACTCCTGACGCCTGGCTTCCGCCGATTTTGATTGGGCGTGTGATTCGTATGCCGTTATGTGCGAGCCACGATTTGACGCTCTTCACCATACTGTGAGTGTACGAACTAGCATGGTTCGAATCTTTCCACAAGGAGATGAAGTCGAGAATCAAATTGTGAAGTTCGCCCTCATCCTTCGTAAGCAGGGCTTTCGGGTCAGTTTTCATCCTCTTGCAGAAATTGTCAAGCTGTCTGAGGTAGACCTTTGCAGTGATTTTTGAGCCTTCGGATACACTGTTGTATCATCTGGCGATGTCCTTATCGACGAGAAGCCGAGCATGTCCTTCGGTATCCTTAGACAAGGGGTTTCTCACGAATTCGACATAGGTTTTAATGGTTTCAAACCTTTGGTGGAGTAGCCCCGGGAGGATTCGAACCTCCGTCGCAAGATCCAGAGTCTCGCATGATTGACCGCTACACTACGGGGCTGCTGGGACAATGATTCCGACAGCTGATATTTAAGGAGCACGGAGGGAATCGCGGGGCTCATCAGGCCGAGCTGAAAAGTCTCTCAGCCCTTTCCCTTTTGCGGGAATTTTTTGAAGTACCGCCTGTCGCCCTTGCCGCGTCTTCCCTTCCCGCGGTATCTTCTGCTCCCGTGGGACGGTTGCTCTGCTCTGGCTCGTCCGGACTGTGTACCCGGCGCCGAAACCGGTTGTGTCCTTGCAGCTGGTGCAGGAATCCTCTCTCGAGGAGCACTCGAATCCCTCAACTGAGGCCATTGCTCGAATATCGCATCCAGCAAACGATCCCCGACCTCTTCGATCGAGGCGTCGCCGTTGATGAACTTCAGCTTCCCCTTCGCCTGATAGTAGTTTATCACAGGCCTGGTCTGCTCCTCGTACGTCCTCAACCTCTTCCTGACGACGTCCTCTTTGTCATCATCCCGTTGGTAGAGCGCGCCGCCGTCCTTATCGCATATACCTGGCACCTTCGGTGGATTGTACTTTATATGGTAGACCGCCCCGCATTTCCTACACACTCGTCTCCCGGTTGCCCTCTCAACGAGTTTGTCGTAGTCGACATCTATGCAAAGAACGAGATCGATATCAGCTATCTCGTTCAATCGTTCCGCCTGCTCGATGCTTCTCGGGAAACCGTCGAGTATGAAACCTGCCTGCGAGTTGGTCGATTTCAGCTTTCCTTCCAGCAGTCCCAAGACTATCGCATCCGGGACCAATGCTCCAGTATCCATGAACTTCTTAGCCTTCCTGCCCAGAGAAGTACCTGCGGCCACGGCCTCCCGCAGGAGATCGCCCGTGGCCAGATGAAGTAGCCCGAACCGCTGCGATAGCATGGCGGCCTGGGTGCCCTTCCCCGCGCCTGGAGGGCCGAGCAATATCAATCGCATGTTATCCCGTTAACGAAAAGGCAGCTGATACATTATCCTTTGCCCGAAAGGATGGATCAGTCGTACCAGGGACATGCCCTTAGAGGAGATGTCGCGATGATGGAGTTGGCTTTTCTCACGCCATCTGTCCTCGATATCTCGTCCGAGAACTCCTGAACGGCAGCCATGTCGCCCATAAGAAGCTCGCAAATCAGGTTGTACTCTCCAATTGACCGATAGAGAGAGCAGAGCTCCGGCCGAGCAAGGAGAATCTTTGCGACATCATCGACCTTCCCGGGGTCTGCGTCGATCGCCAGATAGACCCTGACCTTTCGTCTGAGCCGGCTATGATTTATCCTCGCCACGAACCCCTTAATGATCCCCCTGTCCATCAAGGACTGGATTCGTCTCCTAACGGTGGCCTCGCTGGTCCTCAAGAGCGCGGCGATCTCGACGTTCGAGAGCCTCGCGTTGGCCTGAACGATTCGCAGTATCTCAAAGTCGATTCTATCGAGGGTGTGGTCCTCTCTGATCTCCGGGAACGCGGCCGACGCGCCATCCTCCTCGTACTCAGCGAGGCACATTTTCGTGCTGGAAGAGTGCGTTTTGAAGATCGACGGGGAGATCGAGATGAGGTGCATTTCGTCTACCGCACTGCTCAAGAACGCCGCATAGAGGAGCGCCAGGGGACAAATGATATTCCCCGCGCGGAGCCTATTATGCAGCCCGCTCCTCGAGAAGCGACAATCGGAAACCTCGAGACTGAAGATATTCTTGCCGTCGTCGTGAAAATCGAGCGAACCGAACTGATCTGATGACATGAGGAAATCCGATAGCACAGATGCGGCATCAGTAAGAGAGGGTTTCTTCGCCGCGCTCCTGAGCATCTCCCCAGGCAAGGCGTATCTCAGAATTGCCTTCAGCTCAGGAACCATCGATGAAATCTCCTGGGAGAAGGATTTTCCCATCGCGCTCTCGGATGAGAGCACCATTGCGTGGAATATCGAGAGGACCTCGCCGAGCTCGTCCCTTCCGATGGATTTTCTCACATCGATCGAGCCGCTTCCTGCCCTATGCATGCCGATTTCCCCTGAGGTCTCCTGGGGAGGAATAGTCTGCTGGACGATATAAATCAATTCCGCGATATCCTTCCGCAGACATATCGCGAGCCATCCGCTCACGTCCAATAAACCGGGAAAGGTTGACCGAAAAAGGGATGCACATATGGCTGTCCGCATAAACCACGGGAATCGCGTTGCGGGATTATAGCCTTGGCAAACCGGGTTCTCCCGATCGGAAAGATCGGAACCTCAGGGCGGTCAACCCTTCCCTCGGCTTCGGCAGTGATGGGAAGGGGAAAATGATAGACGCCTTCGGATCGGGGGATCAGTGTCATAACATATGCCCTCCCATCACCGCCTGCGAATAAGATTATGCGCGAACTGGTATATTAGAGTTGCCGATAAACGACGCGATTTGACGATTTTCGACAAAGACCGGCCCTGTCATGCTCAGGGCGAATAGACAACGAGGGATAATTGGACGTAATAGTGCGCAGGTAGCCCGAACATATCCGCCGAAATCATACCGATGTTTTCTGAGTCGGGACCCGATGGCGAATATATGGCAACATATGTCCCGTTGAGCATATTCCCCCAGATGGGATCAAACGCCATGTATTCTAACACCATCCGTCCCTTCTCCGTAATCAAAACTATATCGCCGTCGGAATAGAAGTTCGAAAAGACTCGGATCTCATGATATTGTAAAGGATCTCCCAGGCCTGTCTTCAGCGATAGCAACAGGATCCACTCGCTGTCAGTCCGAGTCAGATTCGCATAGAATGTTCCGGCGTATTCGAAGCCCCCATGGCTCTCCCCTGAGTCATTGATGTAGAAAGTGCCCAACGCGAGAAATTCGTGCCTTTCATGGCTCGGAAGGAAAATGTAGAGAGAAAGGAAGAAAAAGACGGAGATGGCGATTATCAGGACTATTATTATCGTAGCCAGAGTCCTCGTCTGTGATCGACAATCCTCCGCTCGTGTCATATCATCCTGCTTAATCTAATCGGAAGATTGGAGATTTCAGGTTTCCTCTTCTAACGGAAATACTATCTGAGACATCTGCGAAGGAAAATTGTAAGTCGCAAAAGCATCATTTATCGACTCGAGTGAATGAGTTGCTGATAGACACATCTCGACTTTTTCAAACCGCTGGAGATGGAGGACGCAGCGTTCCTGGCGAACCTCATTAATGATCCGAAAATCAGAGAGACTCTCGGGGCGTACTTGCTTGTCGCGCTTATCTAGGCCAACGCGAAACGGAATTCTGGATTTCACAGGCTAACGCGAAAGAGAGAGACGCATATGATCATCGAGATCAAGAGGGGAAAAGGCCCATAGGAATACTCTCTGTAAAGGACATCGATGGCAGGAATTCATCCGCACATCTATTTATGGCACTGGAAAGGAGTTCATGGTGTTGAAGATACGGCCCAGAAACGATAAGGGCTGTCCTATCCTTCCTCATCGAAAGGATGAACATCCATAGTATATGGCTGAGGGACGACGGGGATAACGCGCGCAATAGCGTGCTACGATATATTCGGTTCAGGCTCGAAGGACGTAGACGTAAGCACTGGTATTGTAATGAAAGATATTTCGTCGATGTCATAATTGGGGATACTCTCGGAGGAATGGCGCGAATTACATCCCGGAGCAGGAAAGCCAAGAAGCAGTTCTAACTCCTGACGGGCCCCCAAAGGCGCATGAGGAAAATAGGCATGTTATAATTTAATCAATAATTATTAAAATATTGTGCTATATTATCTATATGGATTTCGGAACAACTGGATGATGAAAAAATGTCGCTCGAAAGGATAATAAAAGACTTCCATCATAGCATTGCACGCGGATTCAATGATAGAGAATGCGTTATCCGAACTGAGGCATATAGTCGGCGATGAGTGGTGTTCGACCTCGGTAGCGGACCTGTACGACTATTCCTTCGATGCGTCGATACATGGCTATCGTCCCGACGTTGTCGTCAGACCGAGGACCGTAGAAGAGATACAGAAGATCGTGCTCCTCGCGAACGAGCGCAAGATACCGATTATCCCGAGGGCCGCGGGCACGGCGATGTGCGGACACAGCGTCCCAATAAAGGGCGGGATAATCCTCGACCTCACGCGCATGGACACGATAGAGGAGGTCAGGGTAGAGGACCTTTACTGCAGGGTTCAGCCAGGCGTCGTCTATGACAAGCTGAACAAGGTGCTCGGCAAGAAAGGTTTCTGGTTCCCGACGAGCCCGGGTAGCGGAGAGGTATGCACCATTGGAGGCATGGTCGCAACGAACGCATCTGGCATGAGGGCCATAAAGTACGGCGCAACGAGAGACCATGTGCTCGGATTGGAGGTCGTGCTGCCGACTGGCGAGTTGATCAGGACCGGAACCAGGACCCTGAAGAACGCGTCAGGCTATCAAATAGATCGCCTAATAGTGGGCAGCGAGGGAACTCTTGGGGTCATAACGGACATTACGCTCAAGCTTACTATGAAACCGCAGAAGACTGCTATGGTCATGGCGTCGTTCTACAATATATACGATGCCGGGAAATGCGTCGCCAATATAATCTCGAAGCCTTTGATACCTGCGTCGATCGAGATAATGGACGACGTCTGCATCCAGGCAGTCAACAAATGCAAGAATATCGGCCTGCCAGATGTCGAGGCCATCGTCCAGGTCGAGGTCGACGGATACCCATCGGTAGTCGAGCATGAGATGAAGGTCGTCGAGGAGATAGCGAGGCAGAGCGGGGCGCACACGGTCGAGGCATCTGACGATAAAGCGACAATGAACAGATGGACGGAGAGCAGGAAGAGCATCATGCCAGCCCTGAGCAGATACGGCGAGCAGTTCGTCTCGGTTGCGCTCGCGGACGATATGGCGGTACCGATATCGAAGGTTCCCGAAGCCGTGGTGAGGTTCCATCAGATATCGAAGGAGACGGGCATCATATTCGGGACGTACGGCCATGCCGCAGACGGGAACCTGCACACGAAGCTCCTTGTCAACCCCACATCTGCAGGGAGCTGGAAGGCGGCCGAGGAGACTGTTGGGAAGATCTTCAAGACGGTCTTAGAACTCGGGGGCACCGTTACTGGGGAGCACGGCGTATCGATAACCAAGGCTCCCTACATGATGGAGGAGCGGAAGGACTCCCTCGAGGTCATGAAGAAGATCAAGAGGGCTCTCGACCCGAACAACATCATGAACCCCGGGAAGATATTCGACTGGGAGCAGGGCTCTGTGATAAAGTACCTCAGATATCCGGTAAGAGACAAATGATCCGGACTCAGTAAATCAAATAGAACGCGCCGAACAGCAGCACCGCAATCGCGATCGAAGCGAAGTATATCGGTTTGTTCCAGAACAACACCTTCGAGCCGTCGAGGGGATAGATCGGCAGGAGGTTGAACAGTCCGAGCCATAAATTCACATAGGAAATCACATACAGCACGAGCGATGCAACCTCTGGCCAGGATGCGATCGACAGGAGCACAAAGCATATCGCCCCTATGCTCATGTTGATCGCGGGTCCCGCGATGCTTATCCTGCCGTTCTGCTCGACCGTGATTCTGCCGGAAATCACTACCGCCCCTGGAAGCGCGAAAAGGAACCCTATCAATGATGTTATTAACGCGAGGAAGAGCCCCCAGAGGCTCATCCGATATTCCGCGAAGCATCCGTACGACTGCGCAACGTATTTGTGCGCGAGCTCGTGCAACAAGAAACCGGTCACGACTGCCAGCAGGGCGGCTCCGAGGAAGAACGCGAACATGTAGGGGTTGAGAACCATATAGTGCACTCCGCCGATCATCACAAGTGCGAAGGCGAACGTTAGGACGGCGATAGATATCAATATCTGGCGTATCTCCTCTATCCCGAAACGCATACCGGACCCTGCCGGCTTGGCGACAGATCTGAGGTAATCCGGCGTCACGGAGAACTTGTACGATTGGTTCCCGTAAATATCATCATCCCGCCACATACGGGTCGGACCTGAGCATCGGGGGATATGTATAACTTTCCTGTGTGCGGGAAACAATGCGCCCCATCACTTCTTTTTGAGTTCTTCGGCGACCTCGAGTGTTGTCTTCTTCAGCGCTTGGATCCCCTTTTTGCCGAGGGCTACGGCCTCACGCGCCACAGGCTTAGTCTCATTGGCGACGACTTCTGCGACCATGATCCCCTTCTCGATGACTTCGCCCGTCTTGTTGACGACCTTCTTGGTGATCGGTTTCTCTGTCAACTCATCCACCTTGACATGAGAATCTATCCTTGGCAATCTATTTATCAGTTACTTTCACGACACCGGCAAGTTAGAAATACATGCCGCCGGATTGATATGCGATGGTCGAAGCGATAGATATCATACTGGCTATAGCGTCCTTCGGACCGGCCATTGGCCTGATGTACTTCACATTGAGGGATTACACGCATCCGAGGGTCGAAAAGCCCTTCTTCGATGACAGGAAGGTATTCGCTCTACTGACCCTCGGGATTGTCATCGGGATGATCTTCTTTTTCGTCGATACCGTCATGAGAGCCGCCATCGCGATCGAGTCTATACTCCTTATCGCGGTGGCAATCCCCCTGCTGCAGAACCTAATCAAGCTCTCGGTGTTGAACTGGCCAAGATTCCAACGGCGTGTCGATACGGCATTCTATGGACTCGCCTTCGGCTCGGGCATAGCGTCCACATACGCGTTCTCGCAGATGGAATACGCCGTCCGCGTCCCTGGGCAATTCGGCTTCGTCTCCGTAAATGCGCTCAGCATCTCGATAATCGTCATGCTCGGGGTTCAATCGGTCCTCATCCAGACCAGCACTGCCGCGATGATAGGCGTAGGGTGCACAAGAGGCGAGCAATGGGCATATTTCGCGAACGCCACGATGTACGCGCTTGTTTACAGCCTCCTGATGTACGGCTCCGCGTTCGCAGCGAAGTATCTCGGAGAGATCATGGCTCTCGCGATCATCCTCTCCGCATGGGCCGTTTGTGCACTATCATATCTGAGAATACATAGAATCGATTATCCGAAATTGATCGTCGACGCGAAAAGAGGACTGAAGAAACCGAAAAAGAAAACGCTGTAGGCAAGTAACGAAAGGTTGTTGGGTTGAATTGTTCAATCCACAGGGAAAACCTTGCACGCGGCTTTTCTGAGTGTCGAAACTAAACGGCTCTGTATTTGCCGTTTCCGACCTCCCAGATTATGCCGTTCTCCCTCATCGCGACAATCATATCCTCAGCAGATTCCTTCCCTATCAGCTCCTGGAGCTTCTCAAGATCCTCGAACGAGAAATCCCCCTTCAACTTCGTCAGCGAAGATGCGATGAAGCTCAGACGCTCCTGAGTGTCCTTGATCTCTTTCGCCTTCTCCGCAATCTTCCCGAGCTTGCTCTTGTGAGCTTTCTGCATCGGGAGCTCGATCTTCCCTTCCGCCGTCTGGGATTTCGCCAACGCGACCGCCCTCGCGACCTCGACTGGGGATGCTGATTCGAATCTCGGCTTCACCTTCAGAAGGTCAACCGTCGCGCCGCAGACACAGGTGATCGACCGCTTCCTAAGGTCTGCTCCAACAGGCGTCCCGCATATCGGACAGATGATAACACCGTATCTCCCGGGCATCTCGTACCAGGCGGAAAATGTATATCCGGGCAAAGAAGCTTGTGGATTCATCATCCCAGGGAAAGAGATGAGGACAAGGATCGCAGAGGAGCCCTCGACCGCCCCTCTTAGGCGGAAGAAGAGGATCGGCAACCTCGTCCCGGAAATCGTGCTCGTATCGGATCGAGGCCAGATCACCTTGAGGCAGCTGGAGATACTGAGAACCGTCGCGGCCGAGGGGAGTCAGAACAGAGCTGCCAGGAGACTGAAGATCTCCGCCGCGGTCCTGAACAAGCAGCTCAAGGACATGGAAAAGAAGGCAGGCAGCAAGCTCGTCTCATCGACAAAGAGGGGGTCGATCCTGACGCGAGAGGGTAACCAGCTACTGCGGGTGCTCGATGCCATGTGCAGGAGAATAAGCAGGCCGCAGGAGCTGACCATAGGATGCACGCCGATAACTCAACCGATGGTCGAAAGGATCTGCTCCAAGCTTGCCCAGAAAGGAATCGATTCGCGGATCATCGTGTCCGATGACGTGACGAACATCTCGATGAGCACTTCGGGCCTGATAGATATCGTTTTCCTTGACGACCCGCAGTTCGCATACGATTTTCCGAAAGAGAATCGCGTTCACGAGGTCGCGGAAGACGTCCTCCTGCACTGCGAGCGTGGTAGGCAATATGCGAAGCTCGTGTTCGGTCCACAGAGGATAGGCTTCGAGTCTCTCGACCGGTCGAAGAAGGATTACGAGATAAGAGCGGTTTTCTTCAGTCCAGAAGAGGTCGTCAGCTCGAGATTCAGCTTCTTCATAAGCGCGATTCTATTGACGAACAGGAGGATCGAGATCCCCTCCGATGTGAAGGTCAGCAGGATCCCATACATGATATTGGCCATCGAGACGACGGACCATGCGCATATCCGCGATTTCCTAGAGTGCATGACTCCGCAACAGTTTTACCCTATAGGATAAAACAAACCCGACTCAGCGATAACGATTAAATATTCATTCATCGAGTCCTCCTCGGGTGTTTGAATGACTCAAGTTGCAAAGCATCCCGACCCGGAATTCGCCAAGAAGGTGATCGAGGCCGGCGGAAAGACGCTCAACCTGTGCTTCCAGTGCGGCACCTGCACGGGCAGCTGCCCGTCCGGCAGGCAGACCGCTTTCAGGACAAGGAAGCTGGTCAGGAGAGCGCAGCTCGGCCTGAAGGACGACATCATGAAGAGCGATGACCTCTGGCTCTGCACCACTTGCTACACGTGCTATGAGAGATGCCCGCGCGGCGTGGAGATCGTGGACATCATCATGAGCCTCAGGAACATGGCGGTCAGAGAGGGCAATATGGCCCCACAGCACAGGAAGGTCGCAGAGCTAATTTCGACCACTGGCCACATGGTCAACCTGAGGGACGAAGACAAGGCTTTAAGGAAAAAGCTCGGCCTAATGGAGGTCCCGCCGACCGTGCTGGCCGATGCTGCGGCCCTCGACCAGGTAAAGAAGATATGCGAAATGACGGGATTTGATAAGCTAATCAAGGGGGGTTCTAAGTGAGCAAGAAGATGGGATTCTTCCTGGGATGCATAATGCCGATGAGATATCCCGGAATTGAGAGTGCCACGAGGGAGGTCCTGAAAGCCCTCGGGGTCGAGCTCGTTGAACTTAAGGGCGCGTCCTGCTGCCCTGCTCCAGGTGTGACGAGATCGTTCGACCAGGACACGTGGAGGGCTGTCGCCGCCAGGAATCTCGTGATAGCGCAGAACGCAGGCGTTGATGTCCTGACCATCTGCAACGGATGCTTCGACACGCTTTTCGAGACCGCGCACCAGCTGAACCATGACAAAGAAGCGCTGGCGAAGGTCAACAAGGTCCTGAAGGAGATAGGCATGGAATACAAGGGCGAGACGGCCGTAAGGCACTTTGTCGAGTACCTGCACAGGGAAATAGGCCTGGACGCGATAAAGAGCAAGGTGAAGGAGAACGGTGGTAAACCGCTCAAGGCCGCGGTGCATTACGGGTGCCACTTCCTGAAACCCTCCACCGTGAAGAAGATCGACAATCCCGAGAGACCGACGATATTCGACGAGATCGTCGAGGCGCTCGGAGTAGAGAGCGTCGAGTACAAGGACAAGGGGACATGCTGCGGTGCTGGTGGAGGAGTCAGGGCAAGAACCCCGGACGTCGCGTTGAAGATGACCAAGGAGAACCTGACGAACATGAAGGCCGCCGGGGTCGAGGTCATAGTCGACTGCTGCCCGTTCTGCCATCTCCAGTACGACATGGGCCAGGCAGAGCTGAAGGAGTTCCAGATACCCGTCCTGCACCTGTCGCAGCTCATGGGTCTCAGGTTCGGCCTGGACAGGGAGAAGCTCGGCCTGGAAGCGCACAAGACCCCTGTCAAGCTGCCCACATGATGTGATGGAATTGCACAGAGCAAACCTGATAGCTGTCACGCCGGTCGACTCGGTACCGGCTGACATACGCCCTTTTATTGACTTCAAAGCGGCGATCGAAAAGCTGGAACTGAAGGGGAACGAGCAGGTCGCGATCTTCCTGGTCGAAACGACAGCGTGTTACATCCCGATTTTCCTCGACAAGGGTTCGACGGTGGAGAGGATCAAGGAAGAGCTCGCCCGGCAGGATGTGGAAATCCCCATTAATCAGGAAGCGGTCATCAGGGAGCGCCTCAAGGCCCTGTTCGGCGAGAGAATCAAGTAGTAGATGCTCGAATGAGGGTGCGACATGACGGAAAGATGGATGTGCTTCTACTGCGGACGCGTGCACGACACGAAGGAGAAAGCAGTAAGATGCCATAACGCCCACGTTCAGCCGATCGTTAAGAACCCTAACCCGCCGAAGATCAGGTGGTGGGCAGGGAGATAATCTGGGGGAGACACTTTCTAGGGCGTCGTTTCGTTGGATGTCATCCGTTTCCCGCATGGCAATCTTTTAATATGGTATTCATTTATGGCACATCCCCATACTCGCGCGGAGGCTGTTGATGTCTCAAAAGGCCAAGGCGGTTTCCACAGCAAGGAAGATGAAGGATAAATGGAAAGCGAAGCAGTGGTACAGACTGCTCGCTCCCGAGATGTTCAATCTCGCCATGATAGGCGAATCACCTGCGGAGACCCCGGACCACATAATGGGGAGGACCGTCGAGGCGACCGTCCAAGACCTGACAGGGGATTTCTCGAAGATGCACATCAAGCTCAGGTTCAAGGTGCACGACATCAGAGGCCTGGACGCGCACACCCTCTTCGTCGGCCATGACCTGACCAGCGATTATGTCAGAAGGCAGACCAGAAGGAAGAGGTCGAAGACCGACGCCGTAGTGGTGGTCACGACCAAAGACGGATGGAAGCTCAAAGTGAAACCGATGGCGGTGTCCGAGCAGAGGATCCAGTCGTCCCAGAGAACCGCCATAAGACACATAATGGAAGAGGTGGTGACGAAGGTCGCCTCGGAGTGCGCCATCGGCGAGTTCGTGAAAAAAATGGTAGACGGGGATTTGGGGAAGATGATAGCCGATAGGAGCAAGTCTATCGTCCCCATGAAGAGAATCGAGATAAGGAAGAGCGAGGTGCTCGGCTTCGGCGAGATCGCCAAGACCTCAGAGGAGGCTCGGCCAGAACAGCCTTCGGAGGCTCAGCCCGTCGAGGAAGCCGACGTGGAGGAAGGCGCTCAGGAGAGCATGGCCGAGGAAGAGAAAGTCGAGGAGAGCGAGGAGCTTACCGAGGAAGAGCTGGCGAGAGAGGCGAGCGAGAAGAAGGAATGATATTTCCCATATGCGCTTCTGCAAAACGCTTTTGTGATTGTCGACGATATCAGCACTGTGCTCCGGGCATGAAGCATACCGTGTCGGGGTGGCTCAGCCTGGTGGAGCGTCGGACTCATAGGGAATCTGAGGAACGGCCAGATGCTCCCGAGATATCCGGAGGTCACGGGTTCAAAGCCCGTCCCCGACACTCTCTTCTCGATCTAATTACCGCGCCATCAGTAACAAGAAGATTCCACATCGCCTCATTGTGAAATCCTGTAAGTGGAAAACGCCCATCCGAGACTATCGATGGACATGCTGAGATACTTTTGACCTTCCGACGAGGGGTGCCCTGGTGCAGGCAATCCGACGATTGAATGGATGAAAAGCACCGAGGCAGATACCTCCAAGGACATCCCTTAGTTTCGATAGATGATCCGTCATTTACGGACACTTTCGGCGGCGCAATCGGGCTGCCAACGACCAGGGCAAACGAATCCCTAATAGTTCAAGTGACACGAACGGGATGCATCCCGATGCATATCTGATCAGTCGCTCACATAAATCCAGATATTCCCGCCGCCCAGGCCGTTCGCTCCCCAATGATACGAGGCGTCATCGGAATCGAGCCAGAGATCTATCCTGTCGACATCACCTTTGCCGCAGTCCGACACTTGCAGGTGGAAGGAAAAAACGTCCAAACTCTTCACGGTCGCGTTCCCGTACGCATGAGCCGTCCAATTTCCGTCGCCGTCATCATCCTCGAAGACGATATTCGTGAAATTCAATGAATGAACCGTCATCATTGAAGACCGCACTTGGAACACGAAGCTGCTATTCGCCAGGTCGCTCTTGTTCAGGAAAAACCCGAACGTGTTCTTGAAGCCGTCGACCACGAACCATCCGCCGCCACCTGCGGTATCGGCATCGCAGTGCGGCCCGTCATAATATTCGCGGCCGCAGGTTTCCTCGGAATCATATCCGATATCTTTCTTTGAATCGACGGTTCCCGCATTGCCGACCGTGCCAGCGACGATGCCGCTGATTGCGATTGCGGTTACTGCCAACACAAGAATGGCGATGGATATCCTCTTCATGTAATTCCCCTCACGATCTAGGCTAGCGACTGCTCGCATATGTATCTTGTCCCGCCGCACCTCAACAAGATTAAATCAAACCTGCTCATAACTTGCCGAATCGAGCAGAGACGGGAGACGTGATCCGATCAGGGTTATAATTTATACCGGTAAAGGAGGAGTCGGCAAGACCTCGGTCGCCGCGGCGACTGCGCTCAGGGCTGCGAAGCTGGGACATAAAACGATCGTCATGAGTACTGATTCTGCCCATAGCCTCTCTGATTCCCTCGGGATACCCCTGTCCGGCGATATCAAGACCGTAATGAAGAATCTGGATGCCATCGAGATCGAGGTACAGTATGAAATAGAGAGCAAGTGGGCCGAGATTCACAATTACATCGCGCACTTCCTCGAATCGCAGGGGATCGAGCCCGTGACCGCGAAGGAGCTTGCGGTTCTGCCCGGGATGGAATTCATGTCCGCCCTTTTCTACATAGAACAGTTCTACAAGGAGGGGAAGTACGATACTATAATCGTGGACACCGCGCCAACTGCGGACACTATCAGGCTGCTTTCTTACCCAGATGTGATAAACTGGTATTTCGACAAGCTGTTCGGGATCTTGAAGAACCTCATAAAGGTCGCCCGCGCGACGGTCGGACATGTGATGCGTACTCCGCTTCCGACTGATAAGGTGCTCGACGACGTCAAGTGGATGAAGACACGGTTGGAAACGGTCAAGAAAATCATGACTGACCCGGAACAGACGTCCGTGAGACTCGTGCTCAATCCCGAGAAAATGGTCATAACGGAGACCATGCGGGCCTACACCTACCTCTCACTGTACGGTTACACGGTTGAGTGCATCATCGTGAACCGCGTCTTCCCCGAGAGCTCCGGCAACGGCTATTTCAAGGAGAAGCTCGTGGAGCAGAGGAGGTATATGAAAGAGATAGAGGAGGCGTTCTCCCCTCTGAAAATGATGACCGCACAGATGTTCAGCAAGGAGGTCATCGGAATGGAATCCCTGGACCTTCTTGCCGACATGATATTCGGCGAGGAAGACCCGACCAGAATATACAGTAAAGAAAAACCGATGAGGATGTACGAGGAGAACGGGACGCGTGTGCTCGCCCTCAAGATACCGTTCACCGTAGACAGGGCTGTAGAGTTATATAGCCGCAAAGACAATTTAATCGTCACCATCGGGAGCTACAAGCGGTCCATCACTCTACCGTACACGTACGCGTCACTACCGATCAGGAACGCGAAGATGAGCGATGGATGGCTCAAGATATATTTCGAGAAGGAGAGAAAAGATGAACAGGAAATCGACCACAAAGAAAGGAGAAGAGGCGGTAAGGGAGTTCGCAGAGCACATTGAACGGCTCGCGGCGAACGTCCTCACGGGAGACGCCCCGGTCCATCTCCAGAAGGCCGGAAAAGAGATGCTCACGGCGTTAAATAGATCGATTCAGGACATGAGCTTACCCGAGGAGACGAAAAAGCATCTGCTCGCGGCCGAGAAGGAGATGCTTCTGGCGATGAAGGGGTTCATAGACGCCGCGATAAGCGAGATCGATAGGATGGAGAAGAAGCCGAAGAAGAAAGACGAGCTGAAGAAGATAAGCATCGAGTGACGCTCACACGGCTTCCTGCTGAGCGCTCTCGATTATCTCTCTCAGCCTCGCCTGAAGCTGGTCGATGTTGACCCCGATCGGCACAACGCATACGATTATCATCTTCCGTCCAGCACTTACGAGCATCATCTCGTGCTTCTCGGAGGTCACACGCATCATTTTCGGCTGGCCGATCCTGAGTTCCGAATGCGCGGTGGAGGCCGCCCCCATCATCGTCGCGCACATTATTGTGAAGGTCTCCGCGATGACCCCCTCGGGGATATCCGAGGCGATAAGAATGCCGTCCCTGGAGATTATTGCGGATGCGATTGAGCCGAACTCGGTCCGTAGGCTCTTCAATGCACGTTGCATCTCAGCGGCGTTCAATCCATCGAGACCTCCTCTATCTTGAACACGCATTGCTTGTCACCCTTGGCAACGCATTCGATCTCTTCGCAATGCAGCTGCTTATGCCTGTGCACCTCATATATCCTCTTCAGAATCCCGCGCATGCGATGACAAGTAGGCTTGCCCACCGTGTCCGGCTCGAGGGCCTCTATCGATGCGGTCACGGTCACCAGCTGGTCCTCGAACTTGACATCCTCCACCCAGCCCTTCGCCTTCAGGAGCTTCGCGCAGACCTCGAAATACTCATCGGATTCTTGCTGCGCGATCAGGGCCATCTCGTCTCCGAGGATCATCCCTTCACGGTAGAAAAGCCCGTAGCATGCCTGAGACATCACGCTCTCATACAATTTCCTGATCTGTTTGAACTCCCTCTGGGAGAGCTTTACGAACCTCATACAGGAATCTCCTTGCACTCCACGATTGCGAGAATCAGGAATTCAATTATGAATAAAAACTTTTATTGGTGATTCGCACTGGGCGAAAAACAGCATCAGACTCTGGCGTGATGCTTCAGCTCCCGAATCGAGGCTGAAGGTCGAAACGGCGCCAAAAGCGGCTCATAAGCCGTCCGCAAATCCTGAGAAGTTTATTATCCGTGAGTGTTATTCGCATGAAACCATGTCTAGATTCTCCGATTCGGATGGCGAAAAGGCGGTTCGAGCTGCGAGGACGGTAATAGAGCATCACATCTCTGGCCGGAATATCCCACGACTTGACCTGCCGGATAACTTCGAGAAGCAAGGAGGCATATTTGTCACGCTGAAGACCTATCCCGAGCACGAGTTACGAGGCTGCATAGGATTCCCAGAGCCGATACTCCCCTTGAAGAACGCGCTCATAGAGGCCGCCATCGATGCAGCCACACGGGATCCGCGTTTTTACCCCGTATCCCCGCGCGAGATGGATCACATAGTTGTCGAGGTGAGCCTGCTCACCCCACCCGAGCAGATAATAGTGTCACGGCCGTCTGAGCTTCCCGAAAAGATCAAGGTGGGCGAGGACGGGCTCATAGCGGAAAGGGGCTGGGCGAGGGGGCTGCTGCTTCCGCAGGTGCCAGTCGAACTTCATTGGGACGTGATAGAATTCCTCAGGGAGACCTGTTACAAGGCCGGCCTTCCGATGGATGCCTGGAAAGACCCTCAGACCAAGTTCTACAAGTTCCAGGCGGAGGTCTTCGGCGAAGAGGAGCCAAGGGGGAAGATAAGAAGGGAGATCCTGAGTGGTCGCGATGGATGCAGTCGTTAAGGGAAAGGCATTGCTTGATTTGGGTCTGATGGATTGCTGCATCGGTATCGACGACGGTAAAATCACCAGAATCGCGAAGGTCATCGAACGCGCGGACAGGCGATTCGACTTTTCCGGGCGCTTGATTCTGCCTGCAGGCGTAGACCTGCACGTTCACTTCAGAGAGCCCGGGATGACGCATAAGGAGGACTTCGAGACGGGCTCGATGGCTGCCGCGGCTGGGGGAGTAGCGTTCGTGCTCGACATGCCGAACACGAAGCCGCTGACGAGGACACCATCCGATATCGAAGAGAAGATCAAGATAGCCTCGAAGAAGAGCTATGTCGATTTTGGTGTTGCGGTCCTGCTAGATGAGCGCACGGACATCGCGAATACCTCGAAGCTCGCGATGGCCTTCAAGCTGTATCTGGGTGAGACCACCGGGATCGGGAGAATTGATCCCGGAAGCCTGCGGGAGCTTCTGACAAGAACGAAGGATGCCGGGATACCTACATTCATTCACGCCGAGCACATCGATCCCCTCGACGACACTGTCGAGGAGGATCTCTCAGATCACGATAGGCGTAGGTCGCAGCTCATGGAGATGAAGGCAGCAAGAGCCGTGCTTGATGCCAGGCCCGCGGGCGCAAGAGTTCATTTGTTGCACGTGACCCAGGCAAGGATACTCGAGATGATAGAAGATCACAAGGAAACGACGGCCGAGGTCACCCCGCATCACCTCTTGCTGGACAAGGACATGGAGCTCGGAACAAGGGGAAAGATCAATCCGCCATTGAGGGCGAAGGCGACAAGGCTCGCGCTCTGGGAGGCTTTCAGCAGGGGATTGAATGATACGCTGGGATCTGACCACTCCCCGCATACGATCGAAGAGAAGGAGGAGGACTTCGATGCCGCACCGAGTGGCATGCCCGAGGTGGAAACGATGATCCCTCTTATGCTCAAGCTCGTCGCGGATAGGAAAATAGATATCCGCGTCCTCTGTAGGGCGGTCGCCGAGAGACCTGCCGAGATAATCGGTGTCAGGAAAGGCGCAATACGCCCGGGATACGATGCAGATCTGATCGTAGTAGACCTAAATAAAGTGTCGAAGATCAGGGCCGATAAGCTCCATTCGAAGTGCGGCTGGACCGCGTATGAGGGGTGGGAGGCGATATTCCCCGAGTTCGTCATGATAGGGGGGAATGAGATAGCCAGATCAGGCAACATAACGGGTGAGAGATGCGGCAGAGGCCTCAGACCGGGGACTGAGAGCTGATGATTGTCGACATGTCGGAACTGGATGGGAAGAGCTTCGCCTGCATTGACGGATGCGGCATGTGCTGCCTCTGCCAGCCTGAGCTGACCGATGAGGAGCTGAGGATGTTCGAATCCGACGATTTCCTGAGAAGCGGGCTGACACGGGAGCATATAGATGGCCGGAGGAGCGCAAGACCGAACGCGATCAAGCTCCAGGGAGGACACGGAGCCTGCTATTTTCTCAAGAACAGACGTTGCACCATCAACGAGATCAAGCCGAAGTTCTGCCGCCAGTTCCCGGTCCATGTGCACGTTCTCAGGAGGATACAGCTGAACGTGAATCTGTCATGCAGGGGTGTGAAAGAGGAGAAGGAGGGTTCGATGAGGGCATATGGGAAGACACTGATCTCATCAATCCCGGAGAACCAGCTTGTCGCTGAGCTCGAAGAGGCGCGCAAAGTTGCACACGAGTTCGACGAGAGGTGCAGGAACGCGGGGATATATCAATCCCCAGAAAGGCTAAGAGCCGTCGCGACGAAGCTGCTGCCGCTGATAGAAACTCGGGATGGAATTGCGAAGCTCCTCGCGTTCGCGGATATGGAGCCCGAGATCGGCAATTTGCCGGAGGAGGAGATATTGTCGAGAATTCGGGCCACTCATCCGGCGAAGGACGTTGAGTCGCTCGCACAACAATCGAACTACGAGCTATTCGATACCGATGATATCTCGAGATTGCCCGTCTATGTGGACGAGCAACTCAGGTGGATAGTGTTCCATTCGAGGGCTGGGAAAATCGAAGTTGAAATCTTGGAAGAGAACGGCGCCCTGCAGCATCTGACGGGCTTCGACGCGGATGACATATGCCTGCTGCAGAGGACCGATGACGCAATGAGTCTTCTCTCCCGGTATGCAGCGCTCCTGATTGCAAGGGATCCGTTTATGGGAAACGTCGCGAGCGTGTGCGACCAACACGGATACAAGCATGACCTCCTCACAGTCTATATCGGAGTCCTCGGAACCGCCCTGCTCGATCTCTGGTGGCGGGCATCGCTTATAGCGACCATTAAAGGTAGAAGGAGGATAGATTACCATATCCTGCGGGAAGGCATAACTGCGTTCGATTTGGACTGCCTGGATGCTCCGACGATAGGAGCGTTCATATAGAATATCTTTTTCGGATTCATTGGTAATACTTTCAGATTTTTACCAAAAAGTTTATAACATTTACAAAATTATCTTCGAATCATGTCGGAGCAGAGCCAAGTCGCGCAATTGGACAAATATGATAAGATGATACTGCAGATACTGCAGGAGAACAGTAACACCAGCCTCAAGGAAATCGCGGAGAAGACCGGGCTTTCATCTTCGACGATACACTACAGGATCAACAGGCTGATAAAAGAGAAGATTATCGTGAATTTCGCCGCCCAGGTGGATCCGATAAAGGTCGGCAAGGACATATTAGCCGTCTCTCTCGTCAACTGCAAGTACGGTGCGGAATATTCGAGACGCCTAGGGGAGAAGCTCTCCAAGATACCCGGCGTCTGGGCTGTCTATTATCTTCTGGGGAACATCGATTTCGCGGTGCTGCTGAGAACCTCCAACAGGGACGAGCTCAGGAACGTCGTGGACTCTATAATGAAACTGGATGAAGTCGAGAAAAGCAACACGTATCTCGTGCTCGAAAGAATAAAGGAGGACCCGAGGGTTCAATTCTGATCAGCAGTATACGGGATCCGTCAGTTGCGGGTTCTCTCGAATTCCCCGATAGAGTCATCGAGGATATCCAATGCTTTCTCCAAGATCGCCTCTTCGATAAGCATTGACGGATGCAGTCTCAGGACGTTCCCGTATAGTCCTCCGCCGAGGACGATGAGCCCGTTCCTCGCGCATATCGATAGTATCTTTGCGGTCTCTTCCTTCGCCGGCTGCTTCGTGCGTCTGTCCTTTACGAACTCCAATCCCATGAGAAGACCCATACCCCGAAACTCTCCTATGAGCTCGTGCGTGTCGTACATCTCCTGGAGACGTTTTGTCATTATCTTGTTCAATATGGTTACGCGGTCCAGATTGTCTCTGACGATATCTATGACGGCAAGCGCAGCGACGCACGATAGCGGGTTTCCGCCGAAAGTGCTCCCCATACCGCCTCTCGGCGGGCAATCCATGATTTCCGCTCTGCCCGTGATCGCGGAGAGTGGCAAACCGCCGCCGATCCCCTTACCGCTGACGAGCAGATCAGGGGCAATCCCGAAATGCTCGACCGCGAACATCCGACCGGTTCTGCCAAAACCAGTCTGTATCTCGTCATCTATAAGATCTATAGAGTGATCCATTGCGATCTCCGCCACCCCTTTGATAAACTCTCTCGGGGGTACGATATATCCTCCCTCGCCCTGCATCGGCTCGAAGATTATCGAGGCTATCCTGTCCTTATTCTCGGCTTTCGAGACGAGCTCGCGCAGCGCCTCGAGGCAATCCAAGGAACATGTATCTCGATCGAGGTTACGGAAACACCTGTAGCAGTACGGATATGGCGAGTGCAGGACCTCCTGGGGGAACGGCTCGTAGCCGTTCTTGTATGGGGCATCCTTGCCCGTGAGAGCAAGAGCGTACATCGTCCTGCCGTGGAAAGAGTTGATGAAGGATATCATCTTCGGACGCTTCGTGTGATACCTCGCGAATTTCACCGAGTTCTCGACTGCCTCTGCACCCGAATTGTTCAGGTAACTTCGCTTCTCGAACGTCCCGGGAGTGATCCTCGAAAGCTCCTCGCAAAGCATGACGTATTCTTCGAATAGCACCACCCCGAAGCACAGGTGTAAGTATCTTTCCAGCTGCCTCCCAATGGCGGAAATGATTTTCTCGTGCCTATTGCCGAGTATGTTGACGCCGATCCCGCTGGCCATATCTATGAAAACATTCCCGTCAATATCCTCCAAGAATGACCCTTCTGCGCGCTCGATGAACGTAGGACAAATGGCTCCAATCGTATGGGTGACGTATCGCTCTTTCTTATCGAGCAGTTCCTTCGATTTCTCCCCTGGCAGATCGTCGATCCTTTTCACTCTCTCTAGCATATTACCCAACCTTTCTCCCATGCGAATGAAGCTCCTGGTACGATAGCGGAACTGGTTTTTATGTTTTGGCAAAATGATTGCTTTTTGGCAAAATCCGACTTCGAGCTGTTACGGTCACAAAACCTTTTTAAATGACTCCCCTTTATGGGAATCCTCGGTGATTGTCTGCAGAAACCCTTGGCAGTCTTGAACAAGGCGATAAACCAGCAGGTTATTGTCGAGCTCAAGGCGAAGCGGTCGTACAGAGGGATACTTGAAGGTTATGACCCTCATATGAACATCGTTCTGAAGAATGCCGAGGAGGTCTTCGAAGGCAATGTCGTGAGAACGCTCGAATCGACGATTGTCCGCGGAGACAACATAATTTATATATCACCATAAACGGAAGCGAGGAATATTCTTGACCAAGGGCACCCCTTCGATGGGGAAAAAATCGGCAAAGAAGACGCACATAATCTGCAGGAGATGCGGGAAGCACTCGTTCCATGTCAGGACCGGTGTCTGCGCCAGCTGCGGCTACGGCGCGAGCGCTAAACGGAGAAAATACAGCTGGGCCAAGCTGAAGTAAGGATCGGGAGTGGCACGAACAATATGTGGCATATCCCTAAATTGAAGGAAGCGTGCGGCGTTATAGGGATGTGCTCCAATAGCTCCGTTGCAGAGTACCTTTATTACGGCCTGAGGATTCTCCAGCACAGAGGACAGGAATCCGCTGGTATCGCGGTCTTCAACGAAGGAAAACACACGATAATAAAGGGCATGGGGCTCGTCCATCAGGTCATCTCGAAAGAACAGGTATCGACTCTGAAGGGGACCAAGGGGATAGGACACATACGATACTCTACGTTCGGTGCGTCCGCGCTCCAGAACGTCCAGCCGTTCGTGGTCCAGACAATTCACGGCGATGTATCGCTCGGGCATAACGGCGAAATAATCAATGCGGAGGTGATGAGGACCGAACTGAAAAAGCAGGGCTGGGCGTTCATGACCTCCTCGGATTCCGAGATAATCGTGAGGCTACTGGCGAACGAGTTGAGCGTGCACGGAGAGCCAGTGAAGGCGATCAAGAACCTCATGGGCATAATCCAAGGGTCGTATTCCCTCGCGATAATGATCGGGGACAGGGTCTTCGGAGTCCGCGACCCGTTCGCGATCCGACCGCTGTGCATAGGCCGATTGAACGACGGCTGGGCGGTCGCCTCGGAGAGCGTGGTGTTCGATAACCTGGACGGGGAGTTTGTCAGGGACGTTGAAGGTGGAGAGATCGTCGAGCTGACCTGCGACGGCCCGAAATCCTGGAAATATCCTGCGCCAAAGGAGAAGGCGCATTGCATGTTCGAGTGGGTGTATTTTGCAAGGCCCGACTCGATCATCGAAGGACAGCTGGTATATCAGGTCAGGAAGAGGATAGGCCGGAAACTGGCACAGGAGCAACCAGTAGATGCGGATGTCGTGATACCGATACCTGACTCTGGCCGGGCGCACGCGCTAGGATTCTCGGAGGCCTCCGGGATACCATACAGGGAAGGGCTGATGAAGAACCGGTACGTCGAGCGGACGTTCATCATGCCTGACCAGAGGGAAAGGGAGACCGGCGTGATGCTGAAGCTGAATGCGATAAAGAGCGAGGTCAGCGGAAAGAGGGTGGTGATACTCGATGACAGCATCATCAGGGGAACCACCATGAAGCAGATCGTCCAGATACTGCGGAGGGCGGGAGCGAAAGAGGTCCATGTCAGGATAGGTTCTCCGCCGGTCGTCGCCCCCTGCTACCTCGGGATCGATATGAAAACAAGGCATCAGTTCATCGCGTTGAACAAGAGCTTAAAGGAGATTGCAGAGGCTATCACGGCTGACAGCATCGGATACCTCAGCATCGATGGGCTGATCGAGTGCATCGGTGTCGGTGACAGGAATCTCTGTCTCGGATGCCTGACCGGGGAATATCCGATGCCTATCGAAGGCGAGAGAGTTAGATTCCAGAAGAAGATCGACGCGTACTGAGTGCCTGATAAGTCGTTCAATACAATTTATATACGCTACCCAGTCTTTCAGTCGTTGCGCGCCGGTGAGGGCCGATAGATCAGCGGAAGATCGCTCGCTTGGCATGCGAGAGGTCAGGGGTTCAAATCCCCTTCGGTCCACTTGCTCTCTTTACAGGTTCGTAGCAGCCTTCATCTCCTTGACGTGTCGGGCGACGATCTCGAGCGATTCCTTCCGGGAGAACCCGCTCTCCTCGCATATCGAGATGAGCTTTGAGCCTTCGACGATTCCGGAGGCACCTGCAATAACCGCTTCCCTCACCTGTCCAGGGGTGGATATGCCGAACCCGAGCGCGAGCGGCAAATCCGTCCTCGAAGATATCTTCTTAAGCATCGCGATGGCGGACTCGGCCAGAGTGTCCCTCACACCTGTAGTGCCGGCTACCGAGACGAGATATACGAACCCAGATGCGCGAGACAGTATAGAATCTACCCTGCCGTCATCGGAGGATGGTGCGATCAACTGGATCAGGTCTAGACCGAAATCACGTGCAACCTGATGTAGTGATTCCGATTCCTCTATGGGCATATCGACCACGAGCAATCCGTCACAACCGCTCTCAGCAAGGCGTTCGCAGAACCTCTCCTGACCGAATCGAACGATCGGGTTCAGATAACTCATCAGGACCACTGGGCATGAGAGCTCTGAGTTCTTGAATCGCTCGATCATCTCGAAAATGTGCCGGACCCTGAATCCCGCAGCGAGAGATCGGTTCATCGCCCGCTGTATCACCGCGCCGTCTGCGATCGGGTCCGAGAACGGCAGCCCGAGCTCCAGTATATCAGCCCCAGCTCTGACGAGCTCAGTCATCAAACGCAGGCTAAAGTCTCGATCCGGGTCACCGGCGCAGACATAGGGTATATACGCCGCCTGCCTCTTCGCCTTCAATTGAGCGAATCTTTCACTGATCGAACTCATCTAACGCCCTCCAGGGAGGCCACCTGCGCCACATCTTTGTCGCCGCGCCCGGATAGATTGACGATCACGATCTCATCCCTTGGCAAGCGCTTGGCCAATTCCGCCGCGAACGCGACCGCATGAGCGCTCTCGAGCGCTGGAATTATACCCTCTGTTTCGGAGAGCAGGTAGAACGCCGCGAGTGCCTTATCATCGGTCACGGAGATGTACTCCGCTCTCCCGAGCTCTTTCAGATAGGGATGCTCCGGACCAACTCCTGGGTAATCCAGCCCTGGGGCTATCGAATGTGTCTCCGATATCTGTCCGTCATCATCCTGTAATATCAGTGTTCTCGCACCGTGGAGCACACCTTCCACACCGGCCACGACGCTCGCGGAGTGCTTCCCCGTCTCAATGCCCATACCGCCGGCCTCGACGCCGTACATCTTCACTTCAGTGTCAGGTAGGAACGGATGGAACATCCCAATAGCGTTGCTGCCTCCACCGACACATGCGACGAGAGCCGCCGGCAACCTCCCGGTCTGTTCGATGATCTGTTCCTTCGTTTCCTTGCCTATGACCGCCTGGAAATCCCTGACCATGGTCGGATAGGGATGCGGCCCGACAACGCTGCCTATGAGATAATGAGTGTACTCGCTCGTCGCAGCATAATCCCTCAAGGCCTCGTTTATCGCGTCCTTCAGGGTCCTCGACCCGGATCTCACGACGTTCAGCCTTGCTCCGAGGAGTTTCATCCTGAAGCAGTTCAGCCTCTGTCGATCGGTGTCAACCTCGCCCATGAATATCTCGCACTCGAGTCCGAGGAGCGCGCAGGCCGTGGCCGTCGCGACCCCGTGCTGACCAGCCCCGGTCTCCGCAATCACTCTCCGCTTACCCATGTACTTTGCGAGCAGTGCCTGCCCGAGAGCGTTGTTTATCTTATGCGAGCCAGTATGCGCGAGATCCTCTCTCTTCAGGAATATCCTCGCTCCGCCACATTTTTCTGTCAGCCTCTTCGCGAAATAGAGAGGAGTCGGACGGCCTGCATAGGTGCTCAATAAGGAATCGAGCTCTTTCCTGAACCCGGGGTCATCCTTCAGGCGGCAATATTCTCTCTCGAGCGATTTTAGCGCACTTGCCAAGATCTCTGGTACGAAGAATCCGCCAAAACGCCCGAAATATCCGTTCGCCGTCATTCTCTGCACCTTCTGATGAATTCCGCAACCAGCTCGGGATCCTTTTTCCCGAAACTCCTCTCTACACCGCTGGACACGTCGAGGGCGTAAGGTCTGAGCGCCTTAGCGAGGTGGAGATTATCTATTGTAAGACCGCCGGCTATTATGACCCTCTTGAATTTCCCCACTGGTATCTGCGAGTAATCGTATGACTGGCCGCTCCCTGGTTTGCCGCTCTCGAACAAGATGGCGTCAACTACATCAGAGAAGCCCTGCGCCTCCGGGCTTCCATGCTCCAACGCACGAATCACCTTAAATCCATGAGACCGGATGCTCGCAATATCATTCGGCATTAGAGAATACAGTTGGAGAGTGTCCACGCCGGCCTTCTCGCCGATCGATATGGCCTCAATTGCGCTTCTGGGAGCGCAGACGAGTACCTTTGTCGTCATTGGGCCGACAGTCGAGACGATGTCCCTTATCAGATGGATTGGCAAGCTCCTCCTCCTGCCCTCATAATGCACGAATCCGAGCGCATCCGCCCCGAGGGATTCGCACATGCCGGCATCGTCTGCATTTGTGATACCGCATATTTTGACCTTCATGCCTTCGCTCCCCTGCATGCTGCCACAAGCTCGGCGACCTGTTGCTTGACATCCATTGCTCGCATCAAGAGCGAACCGACGAGAACCCCGTCGAAATCCCGAAGGCGCTTGACATCGTCCGCAGAGCCAATCCCGCTCTCGGCGATGATGACTTTGTCATCCGGCAATGCGTGTCGCAACGCGATTATCCTTTCGAGATTGGTCCTCATGATCGAAAAATCCCTGGAATTGAGACCGATGACCTTCACTGCATCGGCGGCGCGCAACTCGCGGAATTTGCGTATATCGGCCTCATCGTGAAGCTCGACGAGCGGCTCCAAACCCCTTCGGGCCGATTCCTCTATGAGAGCATCGAGTGAATCCGAACTCAGGAGTTTCGCGATCAGCAGCACCGCGTCAGCGCCTATCGTACTCGCGACTTCCAACTGCTCCTCAGACACGATGAAATCCTTGAACAGCATCGGGACTTCAAGCTGCGATCTGAACTGCGAGAACAGCTGGATACCGCCGCCGAAATAGTCAGGTTCGACGAGCACTGAAACTCCTGATACACCGGGAGTTCTGTACGCTGCTATCGCCGAATCGGGCGATGGGGCGACTGTCATAGGCGGCGAGGCGGGCGATCTGGGCTTGTATTCCGCAATGAGTCCTATGCCATCGGCTGCGCGCAGAGAATCGCTGAGCCTCCCTTCCGACCCAGGATGCCGCTCCAAGTGCTGCTCGACTATATTGTTCAGTCTGGTTATCCTGTTCAGGGCAAGAACTGTCAGCGGCGTCGGACGTTCGAGTAGTTCGTTATCGAGCGCGCCCAGGAGCTCTCGTGTCCTGCCATCTTCTCTACACTTGTCGATGAATGCGCGCGTTATCTCGGCGCATCTTTCCATCATCACGTCGATCCGAATCCTTCTGGCAATCAGTGAACGAACATCCGCCGAGCGTTGCCGTTCCTTCTCGATCTCCAGGATGCATTGAGAGAATTCCTTCATCTTCCTTAGCGCGAGCCCTTTCTCGATAGACTCACGCGCCAATTCGACCCCGTCTATTATGGATTCCGTCCTGCCGGAAGCACAGATTGCCAGACCAGCGTTTAAGAGAACGATATCAGTTCTCGGGGATCGCTCCCCGGAAAGAATGGAAAGGGCGATCCTGGCATTCTCTTCCGGTCCTCCTCCTAATATATCTTTCTGCTCTGCACGTTCGAACCCGAACATCTCCGGTCTTATTGTGAAGCTTTCAATCCTGCCATCCCGAAGCTCAATCACACGCGTCTCGTCTATGTTCGATGCTTCGTCCATCCCATTCGAGTGCACGATAAACACATGGTTCGAACCCAGCTCCCTCAATACCTTCGCGATCTTCTCGCCGATCTCGATATCATAAACTCCTATCAGCTGGTTTTTGACACCGGCAGGGTTTGTCATCGGTCCGAGGATGTTGAAGTATGACCGTATCCCGATTTCCCGTCTCGCGCTCGCTACGTTCTTCATCGAGCTATGGAAGACGGGGGCGAACATGAATCCGATACCGACAGAACTTAGGACCCTCTCGACGGACTTCGGATCAAGGTCGATCGGGAGACCAAGGGCGGAGAGCATATCCGCCGAGCCGCATCTGCTAGACACCGACCTGTTCCCGTGTTTCGCTACGGGCACGCCGGAGCCCGCTACCACGAATGATGCGACCGTGCTTACGTTGAATGTCCCGAGCCCGTCCCCGCCAGTACCACATAGGTCCACCGCGCCAGGTGGTGCTACAATCTTGCTACAGCATTCCCTCATGGCGGTCGCGAACCCGAGAAGCTCGTTTACAGTCTCGCCCTTCATCCTCATCGCGGTGATGAACGAGCCTATCTGTGCGGGCGTCGCCTCCCCTCTCATTATCTCCATCATCACGCTCTTCGCAACCGTTGTATCGAGGTCCTTTCCTTCAACAACCAGCCCTATCGCTTCTCTAATCATTTCCGGCACATCCTCAGGAAGTTCGACAGAATCCTCTTGCCATATGAGGTCATGACGGACTCCGGATGGAACTGCAGACCATAGATGTCCAAGCCTTCCACCTTTAGGGCCATTATCTCCTTCTTGTCGGTCTCCGCGATGACCCTGATGGAATCGGGTAAGCCGCTCCTCTGTACGAGAAGCGAATGATATCTAGTTGCGATGAACGGGGATGGGACTCCTTCGAATATCGGGTCCTCGAGGTGCCATATTCTGCTCAATTTGCCGTGAACCACCTCATCGGCCCTGCATATCTTGCCGCCTTTGACGAACGCTATTGCCTGGTGGCCGAGACAGATGCCCAGCACAGGCTTCGAATAACCGTCGTTTCTCAGAACATCGAGCGCGTATCGCGTCTCCCGCGGATGGCCAGGCCCCGGGGATATCGCGATACCGTCGACTTCTTGCGCAAGGGTTTCGACCTTCGGGGAATCGTTCCTCTCTACCGTGACCGAGGCACCAAGCTCCCCCAGATACTGCGCAATATTGTACACGAACGAGTCGTAATTGTCGATCAGCAGAATCCGCGTCATCGCCTGCCCTCCTCGGACGAATGCAAAGCACGGAGCATCGCCCCCATCTTGTGCTCCGTCTCCTGATATTCCCGTTCTGGAACCGAATCAGCTACGATCCCCGCGCCCGCCTGGATGCTCGCCTTGTTCCCTGAGATGACTATCGAACGGATGGCTATCGCGAAGTCGATGTTCCCCGTGAAGTCGAAATATCCCACGGCCCCCGCATAGGGCCCTCTCGGATACTTTTCGAGCTCGGAGATTATCTGCATGGCGCGTATCTTTGGCGCACCCGTGACGGTGCCCGCCGGGAAGCAGGCGCGAAGCGCATCGAACCCGTCGCAGTCATCCCTTATCTCGCTCTCGACGTTGCTCACGATATGCTGCACATGGGAGTATTTCTCGACTCCCATCAGCTCGGTGACCTTGACGCTACCGATCCTGGATACCCGTCCCATATCGTTCCTGTGTAGATCAACGAGCATCAGATGTTCAGCCCTCTCCTTCTCGTCCAAGAGCATATCGAGCTTGAGCTTCTCGTCCTCCTCGACATCTGATGACCTCGGTCTGGTTCCTGCCAGAGGGCGAGTAGTCAATCTCGTGCCCTCGAGCCTCACCAGCATCTCCGGAGATGAGCCGAGCAGCTGGACCTGGCCGTAATCGAGATAGTAGAGGTAAGGTGATGGGTTGAGTGCCCGAAGTACTCTGTACATGCAAAGGGGGTCGCCTCTGACACGAAAATCGGTCCTTCGGGAGAGGACGACCTGGAATATCTCTCCGTCCAGGATCCTCTCTTTCGCACTCAATACCATCTTTTCGAATTCATCCTGGTTCACGTCTGGTCGCGCTTCGCCGACTGAAATTGTTGAGCCTCTATCAGGGACCACCTTGGACAATGCCTCCTTCAACTCGGACAGCTTCCCGTGAGAGATGAGGAACGCCCTGGAGTTGAGATGGTCGATGCATATCAGGTGTTTGGGGAGGACGAAGTACATGTCTGGCAGATTGCCGTCCAGCGCCAAGGGCTGCGGTATCTTCTCGAAATGCCGAACCATGCCATACCCAACATACCCCACTATTCCGCCCGAGAATGGCGCGAGCTCGGACCTGCCGCATTTGATCGACCTGAAGAACGCCCGAAGCGAGGAGTAAGGGTCGTCCGCTTTCGAGGTCTCACCGTCGATCTCGACCAGATTCTCTCTGGATTTGAATGTAAGAATCGGATCGACTCCGATAAAGGAATACCTGGCCGTCCTGTTTGTCCCTTCAACCGATTCGAGGAGGAAACATTCTCCTTGGAACCGCTCCCTCAATGATGAAAAAATGGATACCGGGTCATGTCGGATATCGTTCTCAATGGCGACGCTCATCGTCAATGAGATGGCACTGTTACTCGCATCCGGCATATTCTTCTCCGCGCCGCCAAAGAAGACCACTGCCTCGGTTCACGGAAAGGCATGATGTACGATGTACTACAAATAGCTTTGCTGAACATAAATGTTCATTGATGTCACTTCCACTAGACAGCAATAAATTCGAGACGACAATCCATCTTATCATTTGGCAAAGCGTTGAACCTCATAATAGCAATCGGCATGGTGCATACGTGAGGATATTAATCCGTCCCTTGGAAGAGATAGAACCTGAAGACCGTTCTTACGGCGGCAAAGCTGTCGGCCTCGCCCATCTGATACGCGCTGGCATCAATGTCCCGAAAGGATTTGTTGTTCCTGTAGCTGCCTACGAGAATTTCATGAAGTCGAACGACCTTGAGCCGAAGATTCTGGCGCTCCTCGAGCATGTCGACTTCAAGAACGAAGCAGATCTCTGTGAATGCTCCAGGCGCATCAAGGCATTGTTCTCCGAAGCGAATATGGATTTCAGATTCGCGGAGCAGCTGAAGGATATCCTTGATGAGAAAAGACCCGGAGGCAGATGGGCTGTCAGGTCCTCTGCGGTAGCTGAGGACATGCCTGAGGCGTCGTTCGCAGGCCAGCAGGATTCATTCCTGTGCCTGTCTAGCTCCGAGGTCCCGGAGCATGTGAAGAGATGCTGGGCGTCGTATTGGAACGATCGCGCTATCGCCTATCGGCACAGCCGCGGGATACCCCAATTCATTGGAGGAATCGCCGTCGTTATCCAGGAAATGGTCGATGCCAAGGCTGCTGGCATAATCTTCACTTCTGACCCAATATCGCAGAACGAGGATGTCCTGATAATAGAATCCAGCTGGGGGCTCGGGGAAGCGATGGTCTCCGGAGGCATCACCCCAGACGGGTTCGAGTGCGACAAGAAATCCGGAAGAATCTTGAAAAGGACAATCGGCCGGAAATCGTACGGCATATTCATGGCTCCCGAGGGAAAGAGACGCAGAGAGATCGCACCCGATCTCCAGCAGATCCCCTCGATAACCGAACTGGAGGTGAAGGAGCTCATCTCACTGGGAAAAAAGATCGAGAGATATTTTGGCAAGCCACAGGACATTGAATGGGCGATAGCCGGCGACAGAATATACGTGCTTCAAACGAGGCCGATAACGACCCTGGTGAAGGAGGAAGAGGAAACACTCTGGACGAGAGCCTACGGGGACGAGTACTGGTCAGATGTCACTTCTCCGTTGTTCTTCTCACTCCTCGGGCATTACCTTTCCGAGTACGTCAACCGGGAAGGGGCGAAGATAATGGGTTACAAGAACCTGACGGATAAAGAGCTGCTGAGACTTCATAAAGCGCATATCTATTTCAACAGCGAGGTCCTCGAAGAGGTATTCACGTACAACCCCAGATTTTCGAGGACCAAGGAATTATTGAACTATTTCCCGAAAAAGGATCAGGAGAGAATAGCAAACGCGAAAACCAGGATCGTGAGGAGGCTGCTCGCGGAAATCCGGATAGCTCTCCTCGATCCGGACGGGATGATATTCAGGACGGCGAGAGCATATGACGAATGGTCGGCCAAATTCATGGAAGAGATGAAGAGATTCGATTCACTCGATTTGACGAGATTGAGCGATGACGAGCTGTTTTTCGAATTCAAGAGGATGGAGAGAGCCCTTCTCAAACACTACAGGCTGATAAGATACGGGCTCGTGACACACAGCATCGGGACGAACCTCATTTTGAAAAGATGGCTGAGCGATTGGCTGAACGACAAATCCGGGGCATTGTATTCCAAGCTGATTTCGGGGTTGCCCGGAAACAAGACCATCGAGACAAACAATGCTATCGTGCGACTTGCCAACATTGCGAGAGCGGATAAAAAGATCTCATCCCTGCTTTCCAGTCTCGACTCAGATTCGTTCCTGAAGAAATTGAATGAGGACCGCGAATTGAGCGACTTCAAGAAGGAATTCTCTCGATTCATAGCGGAGTACGGGCACCGTTCGCACACGAGGGAGATATATTTCCCAAGGTGGGCGGACGACAAAACGCTTGTCGTCGACATGCTAAAATCCCTGGTCGCATCCCCTCCATTGGACCTGGAGAGGCTGGAACGGCGCAAGATGGAAGAGAGGCTTGCTGCCGAGAAATTCGTCCTAGATTCGATAGGGAAGATGAAGTTTGGCTTAATCAGAAAGAGCATCTTCAAGATCATAATGAGATACGCCCAGGCATATCTGATGTTCAGGGAGAACCAGAGATTCTTTTTGGACCACCAGATAGCGCGTCAGAGGAGACTTTTCATGGAATATGGCAGGCGGTTCGCGGAGCGCGGCTGGATATCGCAGCAGGATGACATCTTCTTCCTATCGAAAGAGGAAATATTTGAAATGGCGAAAACTGGGCGCCCATTGGATTTCGAGATCATCAGGAGCAGGAGAGAGGATTTCGAAAGATATGCCGACGTGTTGCCCCCGAAATTCCTGAGAGGCGAAAAAGAGTTCGACGACACTATCGTGAACCCCGAAGATGCCGTGACGCTTGAGGGAGTCCCATCGAGTCCCGGGATAGTGACAGGGAAAGCCAGGGTGATAGATTCGATAGATCAAATCCCGGAGATCCGGAAAGGCGAGATATTGATAACATCGAATACCGACCCAGGATGGACCGCAGTCTTCTCCAAAATAGGAGGCCTTGTCACCGAGACCGGAGGGATATTATCCCACGGAGCGGTCGTTTCCAGAGAGTACGGGATACCGGCTGTCACCTCGGTGGGCCATGCGACCGAGATGATCGCGACAGGACAGATAATAACCGTTGACGGAAACGCCGGCGTCGTGCACATAAGGAAGGCCGACCATGGGACCGATATCATTCACGAGTTCGGGACGGATTCGAACTGGAACGAGAGCTTCTACTTCAATTTCTACGATAGGAAAGAGGACGTCTGCGGGTTCATGAGAATAGGCCTCAGGCCGAATAGGGGACAGAAGAGCATATTCTGCTATATTCTGGCACCGGGAGGGGAGGTGCTCGGCAAGAGGGGAAAAGTCGAGCTCCTGGACTACGAACTGGAAGGACACGGATTGAGATTCGAGAAAAGGGTGCCTGAGAAACAATGGAGGCTGACTTTCTCGGGCGCTATGGAGGGCACGCAGTCCCAGAAAGTCGAATTCGACCTTCTGTTCGATGCTTGCAATGATGTGTTCGATTATCGAAGTTGTGCCGGAAGTGACAGGCGGGAGATTTATGCGCCGATTCTCTCAGAACATATAGAGCAGTTCGGGAAAGTCAAAGGATATTTGGCAATCGGAAATAGAAGATACCTCATCGACGGGCTTGGAGAAAGGGATCATTCCTGGGGGATACGCGATTGGCACGCTCCGAAGATGTGGATCTGGTTGACATGCCAATTCTCCGAGACGGTCGCTTTCAATGTGACCAAGCTCGTTCGGGACAACGGGGTGATCGATGCTGGATTCATACATTTAGACGGCAGGAATATCCCGATAGTCGACGTGAGAATCGATACGAAGTACAGGGACGACGGAAGCCCGCAATCGTTAGCAATGGAAATAGTGGATGGCGAAGGCAGGGCACATTCGATAACAGCGGAAGTCATGCGCGGGACGACCCTGCCGTTCGAGAGCAAGGAGGAGAATAAGCTCTCGATCATGCATGAGACGCTCGCGAAATACAGGTACAAGAACATGATCGGCTACGGAATCGCCGAATATCTGTTCAGGAAACGGTAGAAAATCACACAATCAATCGTAGTCGATATACAATCGTGCGGTTCTGATATCCCTTGCGATAACATCAATCGATTTTGCATACGAACTTGTAGTTTTTGTATTCCTGCCAAATGGCCTCGAGATACTCTTTCTCCACCGCTTTCGGCACATAATTGTATTTCCTCATTTCCTCAAGCATGACCGCCTTGACTTCGTCCTCCGATTTATCTCTGGCATCATATCCTGCCCACATGATGAAATCGAAACCAGCGATCCCGACCTCGCTATCTCCAATCTTGACCATCTTCACTCTGCTGCGTTTGGGACAACAGGGGTTTCTCATCTGCGAACACCCCGTCAGAGCAATTTTTTCACCTTGAACGCTAGCCAGAGGAACGCCACAGCAACGGCCGTGATCGCGATTATGATCCAGAAAGCGAGGGGATCGTTCTGAAGTGGCAGGTCGACGTTCATCCCGTAAAGGCTGGCAATCAGCGTCGGGAGCATAAGTATCAGGCTGATGCTCGTGAGTATCTTCATGATGGAAGATAGGTTGTTCGCGATTGCGGACTCATGCGCCCGCAGGATGTTCTGCATTATCTCGCGATATATCGTAGTCATATCATACAATTGAGCAACGTCGTTCTCGAGGTCCTCGAGTATGTCCGCCTGATCCTCTGTGAACGATATATGTCTCGCGCGACCTATCATCGAGATAGCGTTGAAGTTCGAGAGAAGCGATGTGTTCAGCAGAATCAGTTCGCTGTTGAGGTTATAGGCCCTCTCCCCTATCTCTCCCATCTGTCTGGAAAGAACCGCCTTCTGCAGGACTGATATCTGTCCTTCCATCGGCCTGACCTTGCGGTCGATGTCACGGTTGATTTTCCGTATCAATGCCAGGAATAGATCGCCGGTGTTCTGTATCCTGGGCTTCTTCTTGAAATCGGCCATCAGATCCGAGCCCGAGAATGTCGCGATCAGCCTAACGGTGATTATATTACGGGGCGTGACAAATATGCCGATAGGCATGGTCTGCGCCGTTCCGTTCTCCTTCGCGCTCCTGATCAGGCTTCGGAGGACTAAAAGGTCATAATTATCGTCCAGCTCGATCCTCGATCTCTCGTTTGGGTCGAGACAATCAGCCACGTCCTGCAGTTGAAGCTTGAAAGTCTTGTTCAAAAGGTCGACTTCCTCATGGGAAGGAGCGATAGCATCGACCCAGAGCGCATCCTCCAGCTTCGACTGATTGCACTCGCGAAGCTCGCCGTCTACGGCGCAATAAAGCTTCAGCATGATGATCACCCATATGCGCTCTGTTCCCGGACAAACGGGAGATATGTATATACCTTTTCGTCGGATACCAGGATATTTCCAATCGTTCCTGGCGAGATCTTTACGGATTATTTCAGATATTTGCGACGATTGTCGGAGCTGCGCCGAAAGATGTCATTTCATGCTGAGGCGAATGGAGGGCGGGAAGCTCTTGTTCAACCGGGAGAAATGTTTCGGATGCGGACTATGTGTCTCGGCCTGTCCGACAGGCGCCATAGCCCTCGTCCATAGATGATGAGCGCATCATTCGAGCATCGGAAGCTTGACGACCCGCTTCCGGATAGGGTTCTCATATCTGACGGTCTTCATCTCCCACGTGCGTATTATGATGTATCCCTTGCCGCTCGACACGATGTAGTTCGGGGAGACAGCGACCTTGCCGAGTCCACCCGGGGCGTTCACGACAAAATGAGGTATCGCGAGGCCGCTCGTGTGACCTCTCAGGTTCTCGATGATTTCTATGCCCGCATCGACGCTCGTTCGATAGTGTGATATTCCCTTGACGGCCTTGCAGTGGAACAAATAGTAAGGCCGGACGCGGATCTGAAGCAGGGTCTGGCACAGCTTTCGCTGGACGGCGATATGATTGTTGACCCCCAGCGAGCAGCACTGCCTGCGGTCATGCTTCGGGGAACGGCGTATTGGAACGAAGAGCTCGGATATCTGTTCCTGAACACCACACTCATCGTCATTCTCGGCACGACGATAATCGCGACTGTTCTCACGTTCATGACGGAGAAATCCATCGACCGAGGCATCAGGAAGAAGGGTTAAGGATGCCTATGCCAAGGGTTCGTCATAAGAACGACGCTAATAGAACCAGCCCTGATATTGGCCCGTTGCAGGGCATCCCATGCATTTCTTCTCCTTGAAAGACTGACAGTCCCTGCATTTGGACAGCATCCCGCAGGGTGGCACGTCCGAACGACTCGGCGTGAGTATCGTCGGGAACACAAGGCTCCGCTGTGCAGTTATGATGATATTGAAGTCGATGTCCGAAACGGCTTCGTGTGTACGAATATGACCATTGACTATTGCCTCGAGAGTAGCTATGCTCTCGCTGAAGAAAAGGAGACACAGATTGTGTTTCCCCGAGACGGTGAAACCATTGGCAAAATAGGGGCAGTTCTTGAACATCTGCAATATATCGTTCGGTTTTGTGCACGAGACATCCACCTTTGCGAGATACAGACCGAGCTTCAAGGGGTTAATCCCGGTTTGGGTCTCGATGGCCCCGGCCCTACGCAATTTCTGAATCCTCACAGCCACCGAGGGCTGCGATAATCCCACCTTCTTCGCGATTTCCTCCTGTGACACGTCGGGATTTTGCGCAAACATCGAAATGATGATTCTGTCCTTCTCATCGATCTTCATGCCAGCGTTCTCCTCAATCTATATTTTTCGAGCTACATAGGATTCTTATTTATTTTTTATATAAATTATTCCCCAATTGCTTATTGAATATTAGAGTATTTTTAATATTCTAAAAGAACGCTGTTCTATCTTAGAGGTGCAGAAAAGTGTCGATGTTCTGTCATCAATGTGAGCAGACAGCCGGAGGAACCGGCTGCACGGTAAGAGGAGTTTGCGGCAAGGACGAAGACATCCAGAGTCTTCAGTATATGATTCTCTACGGGCTGAAGGGCATGGGGGCCTATGCCCACCACGCGAGAAGGCTCGGAAAGAGGAGTGAGGAAGTCGATGCATTCGTGCACGAAGCCCTCTTCAAGACCCTGACGAATGTCGATTTCTCGCTCGAGGATCACTTCAACGTCGTCCTTAGGCTCGGCATGATGAATCTGAAAACTATGGAAATTCTGGATGAGGCGAACACCGAGGCATTCGGAGATCCGACACCAACGACTGTGAGGACCGGGACGGTGAAGGGCCCAGGAATACTCGTCACGGGGCATGACCTGCTCGATCTGAAGGAGATCCTGGAGGCGACTGAAGGAACCGGAATCAATGTATACACGCACGGCGAGATGCTTCCCGCCCATGGCTATCCCAAGCTGAGAGCCTACAAGCATCTGGTCGGCAATTACGGCAGCTCCTGGCAAAGGCAGAGGCAAGAATTCGCGGAGTTCGGGGGACCGATAGTAGCCTCGACCAATTGCGTCCAGATACCTACGGATGCGTACAGGGACAGACTCTACACTACCGGGATAACCGCAATCACGGGCGTGAAGCACATCAAGGACAAAGCAGACCTTCAGAAGCTCGTCGAGCACGCGCTCAGGCTTGGCGATCTGCCCGAAAACCCCGGCAAGCCCCTCTCGACTGGATTTCATCATAAGGCGGTCCTGAAACTCGCACCGAAGATAATAGATGCCGTCAAGGAAGGCAGGATCCGGAGGTTCTTTCTCATCGGCGGATGCGACGGCGCGAAGCCTGGAAGGAACTATTACACCCAGCTGGCGGAAAAGATTCCGAAGGATTGCGTGATAATCACGCTGGCATGTGGCAAGTACAGGTTCAATCAGATGGATTTCGGCACTATTGATGGCATACCGAGATTGATCGATATGGGGCAGTGCAACAACTCGTATTCCGCCATTCTGCTCGCCATTGAATTGGCAAAGGCTTTCAACTGCAGTGTGAACGAACTTCCGCTCTCGTTTGTGCTCTCATGGTACGAGCAGAAAGCGGTCGCGATCCTCGAGACGTTGTTAGCCCTGGGGATAAAGAACATGAGAATTGGACCGTCATTGCCAGCATTCATCTCGCCGAACATAATGAAGATGCTCCAGGAGAGATACAACCTCATGCCGATCGGAAATCCTGATGATGACCTGAGAGCGATGCTCGGAGGATGAGAGATGCCAGTGAGAAAGATCATACGGATAGATGAGGCGAAATGCACCGGTTGCGGGAACTGTGTGACTGCCTGTCCTGAAGGCGCACTGGCGATAATCAACGGCAAGGCCAAGGTCATCAGAGAGAGCTTCTGCGATGGCCTCGGCGCGTGCATCGGCGAGTGCCCCGAGGGCGCATTGACGATAGAAGAGCGAGAGGCAGAGGAGTTCGATGAAGAAGCCGTTAAGCAGCGTCTCACGAAAAAGCGCAAGAGAGAGACACCTATATGCAGCTGCCCCTCCTCCGCCCCGATGAGCTTCGAGAGGCGGCCTCAGGAAGACACGCATGAGATCGAACAGAAGGCACATCTCGCTCATTGGCCGATACAGCTCGCTCTGATACCGCCCACTGCCCCATTTCTTAAAGGCAAGGATCTTGTCATCCTCGCGGATTGCACGGCCGTCGCATACGGAGATATCCAGAATAAGTTCGTCAAAGGCAACGCGGTGATGATATGCTGTCCGAAACTCGACGATACCGAACCTTACGAGCGTAAATTGAAGGAAATCGTGAGAACCGCAGGCATCCGGAGCATCACGGTCGTCCATATGGAAGTCCCTTGCTGTTTCGGCCTCCATGGGCTTGTCGCCAAGATCCTCACCGAGACCCGGAGCGACATACCGTACAGGCAGTTCGTGATAGGAATAAAGGGGGACATCAAGGATTATCCTCATGGAGGCGTGGGTCCTTGACCTTGTGATCGACTCTCCTCGACAGACCCTTTCCTCGGCTGTCTCCCCCTGAGAAACAGATTCATAAGCGCTATGACCGTGCCGAGGAGGATCGAAATTATGCCGAGCTGGATAAGCTCTGGAACCCCGCCAGTGTACGAAATAACAGCGTGCAGATCCGAGTTCCCAGAGAACATCATGAAGACGAGATAATACGTTCCCTCGCTGCTCGCCTTCCAAACCTGCGAGCCGTTCGAGGTATCGGTCACGAAAAGCAGGATATTTGATTCTGACGGATAGCCGGTTGCCAGGATCTCATCATACCCTTCGGGATTGGTTATGAGCAGGTTCATGTCGCCCCTGCTGAGATTGTATGATATATGAACATTGGCCGCTGCGGACGAATGGAATGAGAACGAATAGACATGCATCGGCTCAACGTCCTGGTGTATGCTCACGCTCCTGTCATATTCCAGTCCGTAAATGAAAGAAATCATGCCACATATAATGAGGAAGATCGCGAGCGCGATCCCTATCTTGACAGCGCGTTGTTGTCCTACGACGCTCATCGCATTCTCGCAAGGGAAAAACACCTTATTTATAAGTTAGGCGACTATCTATCGGGTGTGCTCCGAGGTTGCCAGACCGAGAACTGGTAACCTGCCGTTTGAATCATCAGTCCCGAAGCATGCAGCACGATTTTGACGTCCCCTCTAAAGGCGTCATTCCCCCTATTTTGAATAATATGAACAGATATCGGCTCAAACGTGCTGAGCGCTACAAGCATACTCATCGTCACGTTAATTGCAATAGTTCTGATACTGGCATTCTCGTTCACTAACGGATTCCATGATGCGAGCGCAATCGTCGCGACCATGATTGCTTGTAGGGCAGCGACACCGAAGAGCGCCGTACTTCTTGCTGGTATAATGGTGATTATAGGAGCGTTGCTCGGCGGCAGCGCGGTCGCATTCACTGTCGAAAGCCTCGTTCAGACGAATTACGAAGGGTCGTTCGTCTACGTCTTGATGTCCGCAGCCCTGGCGGCGCTCATTTGGAACCTGATTACATGGAAGTTCGGTCTTCCGTCGTCCTCCACGCAGGCATTAATAGGAGGACTGCTCGGAGCGGTCATCATATCTAGAGGCTTCGGAGGGGTGTATTGGGGAATAGACAATCTCCTGGCAGCGCCTCCCGTCCTCACAGGGGTCTCGAAGGTCGTCGTGTTTCTGCTCTGGTCGATTCTTCTCGGGCTATCGTTGGGATTCCTGACTCAGAAAATCGCGAGAGTTCTGCTGCGCAATGCGAAAAAGAGCGCGAACCGCCCAATCAGGACGATCCAATGGGCGACCGCGAGCCTCCTCGCGTTCGCTTACGGGGCGAACGACTCGCAGAAGCAGATGGGGATAATCGTGCTGACGCTTCTCGCCGGGGGATATCTTGTCACCTTGGACATACCTTTCTGGGTCAGAGTGCTCTGCGGAGCAGCGATGTTCGCCGGCGTGATCGCGGGCGGGTGGAGGATCATGAGGACGCTCGGTGGCAGGCTCTATCCGATCGAACCTCTTCACAGTTTGGATTCCCATTTGTCTTCGGCTGCATCCATCCTGAGTTCGACACTCGCTGGCGCGCCAGTCTCCTCTACGCAGATAGTCGCATCGAGCGTGCTCGGCGTCGGAGCTGCGGACAACCCGAAGATGCTCAATTGGAGCATCGGCAGGGATATGGTGATCGCATGGCTCCTGACCATCCCCGCTGCAATGGCTATATCGATAGTTTTCTATTATCCGATTCATCTCTTGCTAACATCGTAAAAGAGAGGAGATAATGTCGAGGAACGGCATCGATTTCAGAGCGATTATTGACAGGCTGTTTCCCCCGAAATACGATTTCCCGAAGATGCTTCACGAGCAGGCGTGCACCGCGCTGAAAGGTGTGGATAGACTCCTCGACTGGATGAAGAGTGATGGATCGATTAACGACGATGAGCTTATGAGGATAGATATGGCCCTGGACGATTCCAGGCACAGGATGGAAAACGCGCTGCTCGAGGCATTTACGACCCCTTTTGATAGAAGAGACATTTACAGCATCGCTCACCAGATAGGCGAAGTTTCCGACTTCGTGGTCTCGACCCAAACAGAAATGAAGGTTCTGGGGGTCACAGCCGATGAGCCGCTCATCCGGATGACAGAGACCCTGCGGACCGGGATGGCGAGATTCTCGGACGCCCTGTGCGATGTGCAGGATGACCCTGTAAAGGCCGAGCATCTCATCAGAGAAATCCGAAAAGCCGAGCACGAGATAGAGAGCATATACATCGAAGCGCTTGCAAAGGTGATGAGCAAGGAAGACGCCATCGAAGCCCTGCGCCGGAGGGAGATCTACCATCACATGAAAGATGCCAGTAGGGCGCTAGGACTGGCAGTTGATATATTGCACAGAATCATCGTCAGTATCGTGTAGCTCCGGAACAATGGACTATCACCAGATAGCCTGGGCATCCTCCCATTCGAAATATTTGACGACTCTGGGCCGTCCCGTACCACTGCAGGCTCTAACCATCATCGTTCTTGTGCTTGAGCAAGCCCTGCGTGTCCTCCGCCGTGATATATAAGGATCATCTCGCGCTCTTTCACGGCCATATATCCGAGACCGCTGGCAAGCCTCATAGATATTCTGTTCTTGAAAAGTGTCGATATATTGTTCCGACCGAGAACCGGCACAGCGGACTATATCAACGTCTTGATGATGAATGCCAAGATTATCGACGAGAAGGACAATACGGTGAGAGACGTGATGGCCAAATCCCTCCTCTGGATGGACATCATCATCGTTGCCAATATCCTCAACAGAGGGGTCGCCACCACAACGATTATGCCAAGAGAGATGATGCCCTCCGGTCTGAGGGAGACGATCGACTCCACGATTTGCTGGAGCGAGAGTTGCTCACCTATGCCCTCGGGAATTCCGAGGACCAAGAGATATCCGACCCCTAAAGAAAATAAGGCCACTGCGAGGATCACGCAATATAACAGAACCCTGCACAGAACCTGTGCCATGCCGGGCTCGCGGTCCGGTCTCACTGGCATATCACAACCAGCCTCCTGCCCTTGAGAACATCAATAGCGAGATGACAACTATAGTCGCGGCGAACACGAGCCTGAGCTTGTCGCTTTTCGTTCTGACTAGCAAACGGGTACCTATTATGGCGCCCAGGAATATTCCGATCGACGCCGCAGCGGTGATCACCGGAGCCATTAGGCCATTGGAGAGATAGACAAGCGCGCTCGCGACGGTCGTTACCCCAATGATAAAATTGCTTGTAGAGATTGCAGCTTTGATCGGTATGCCCATCATGAGATTCATCGCGGGGACGTTCACAATCCCTCCACCAACGCCTATCAGTCCAGACAAGTTCCCTGCGACGAAGCTCGCGGCCGCTCCTGGCCCGACGTTCTTGACGTCGTATTCGATCATTTCGCCCTGACAATCATCGAAAAACGCGCCGTGAAACCTCGACCGCCTCCCATCTGGTCCAGCGGTTCTCTCGGGCTTGATTGCACACGCCGTGACGTCTCTGGTCTTCCATATGTAAAGAGCGGTATATATCAGGACGATCGCGAAAAGCGCCTCGATGATATACTCGGGAAGATAGAACGCGACGACCGCTCCGATGATGCCTCCCAGAACGGCGAACAGCTCAAGAAACACGCCCAGGTTGACGTTCACCAGGCCCCCTTCGAGATATCTCGATGCGGATGTCGATGACGTGACTATTATTGTCACAAGACTGGTCGCCGCCGCGATCTTGATATCTATACCGAAGCCAAGAGTGAGTATTGGTATTAGGAATACGCCACCGCCTATCCCAAGCAGGGCTGCTATTATCCCGATAAGGGTCGAGACGAGAACGAGCAACAGGATATCGATCAGCAGCAGAGGTAGACCTCCATTATCATCGCCGCTTTTACGGCCGCGCCCCAATCGCTCTCATGCAATTTAACATGATTCATCCTCGGGTATTCTCACAGTGCCCACCGGTTAGGGGAACCTGGACCAGGAATTCCTCCAATGTCTTCACCGTAGTCCAGAACCTGCAAAGGGGCACCACGGCCACGCCGCTTACCGCGCTCTGCAGGACTGCCAGGAACTCTTGGTGCTCGATCAACTGCAAACCTCCGCTGAACCATCTCAAGAGATCACCATGCCGAACCGATTGGTCGATGCATAATTGACCTTTCGATATCGACCTTGCCCGGAAGTTCATGCTCGAGCCGCCCTTTGCCACGAAAAAGCTTTATCCCGCCGGGTTTGTCAAGTCGAGGATGCTAGAGGAAATCTGGAACGAACTGACAAACGCGATATGGTTCAAGCTCACTCTCCTGCTCACCGTGGCGATAGCCTCGAATTTCCTGTTCGCCAGGTTCGGCCAGCCGAAGATAATCGGACAGATTCTCCTGGGCATCGTTATAGGGCCGAGTGTGATCGGCCTGATAAACGTCAATCAATCAGACCCGGCTGATATCGTTGTCTCGCTAGCAAACCTCGGAGCGATCATACTTCTGTTCATGATAGGGCTTGAGTGTAAGATTAAAGAGATCTACACGAAGCGTGCGGTGGTGATAGCTCTCGGGGGTGTTTTGCTTCCATGGGCTGCGGGTTTTGCCATAGCTGAGCTGATGCTGCCTGTCCCTCCGCCACCCTTGGACAAGTTCGCACAGTCTGTCTTCGTCGGGGCCGCATTGGTCGCTACGAGCGTTGCGATAACCGCCGCGGTACTGAGAGAGATGGGAGTGCTCGGTTCTACGGTTGCGAAGACCATACTCGGTGCCGCAGTTGTCGATGACGTGCTCGGCATGATAGTGCTCGCGATATCCTCGGGAATTGCGAAAGGTGGCGGGATAGAGTTCATCGACCTGGTGCTTGTGATAATTGCCGCAGTGGCGTTTGTTGCGATAGGCGCCTTCGTCGGCTCCAGATATCTCATGAGAGTCGCGGAGCACATCGAGAAAAAGGGTATCCAGCATAATCTGCCTGAAAGCGGCTTCCTGTTTATCCTATCGATGATGTTTCTGTATTCGGTCATCGCTGAGACAATCGGCATATCTGCAATCGTGGGGGCGTTCGTTGCAGGAACATCTCTTGCAGGATGCGAGTTCAGTTCGAAGTTCATGGAAAGGACCGCTGTCCTCGAGTGGGTATTCGCGCCCGTGTTCTTCTTGTCACTCGGCATATTGGTCAACATACGTCTGCCGCTGGAACTCTGGATGTTCGCTATCGCTCTCACCGTGGTGGCATTCCTCACGAAGCTTGTCGGATGCGGTCTGCCCGCGAGATACTCGGGCATGTCGAAAAAGGATGCCATTGTCGTCGGAGTCGGAATGTCCCCGAGGATGGAGGTCGCGATGATAATCGCGCTCTACGCTCTTTCTGTACAGATAATTTCACATGATGTATATTCCATAATCGTCTTGATGGGGCTGCTCACCGCGGTCTTCACACCGTATCTTCTGAAAAAGACCATGAAGCATATCCCTGTCACTGGAGAAATCTGCGACATGAAGGAAACGAGACGCGCTGGCTGGAAGAAGATATGAAGAAGATAAACCTGCGGGAGGTGAGCGGCAGCTCACCTGAGGGAACAAAGGGGGTGGATTTCAGGCCTCTTCTCGCGGATAATATCCACGCGCCGAATTTCTACCTGAGGCATTTCGAGATAGCTCCGGGAGGATACACCCCGAAGCACTCACATGACTGGGAACACGAGATCTTCGTGATAGAGGGTACGGGGAAGTTATCGTTGAAGGACAAGGATGTGACTCTCGAGCCGGGCGATGCCGTCTTTGTCGAGCCGAACGAGCTACACCAGTTCGTCAATACCGGGAAATCCAGAATGCGACTGATTTGCGTCATCCCTAAACCGAAGCGCGACTGAGCAGAAGATTAATCTCGGCCGATGCGGTTCAGGTTCCATTGGGGATAAAAATGACAAAGATGTTGGTCTGTTATTATTCGAGATCGGGACACACGAAATCGATGGCGTACAGGATCGCAGAAGGGATCCGGTCCGCGGGCGTCGAGGTGGACGTCAGGAAATGCACCGAGGTTGAACCAGCGGACCTGCTCAAATACGATGGTATCATATTCGGCTCGCCGACCTACTACGGGGTCTGTGCAGCTGAGATGAAGTCGCTGATTGACAGGAGCATCAAGTACCATGGGAAATTGAGAGGAAAGGTAGGAGGAGCTTTTGCCTCCTGTGGCGTTCTCGGGGGCGGTTGCGAGACGACGGTCGCCCAATTACTCGAGGCGTGTCTGATACATGGAATGATCGTGATGGGCGACCCCGATGTGGCACACTACGGACCTGTATCTATAGAAAAGCCCAACAAGAAGGTCGAAAAGGTCTGCATCGATTACGGCAGGAGATTGGCAGAGCTGACAAAGAAGCTGCGGGGATGATGCCCGAAAGGTTTAAAATCACATAACAGCTTCGGAGAGACAGACAGATGGGCGTTACTGGCTCGTCTGAGAAGTCGCAATATCCCGATTCGGAGGTCCCTCGATGAAAGGTGCCGCAGATGATGTTCTACAAGGACTCGACAAAATGCCCGCGAATCCCGCAATGCCGTATAACCCTGAGGACGAAGAGCTTCAGAAAATCCTCCAGGGGTTGAAAACGAATATCAAGATAATAGGCTGCGGTGGAGGCGGCTGCAACACGATAAATAGGCTGGCCGAAACCGGCATCGTAGGGGCCGAATTGATCGCGGCGAACACCGACGCCCAGCACCTGTTAATAGTCAAGGCACATAAGAAGGTACTGCTGGGAAGAAGGGTCACAAGAGGGCTCGGAGCGGGTGCGATACCACAGATAGGAGAGGAGGCGGCCAGAGAGGCGGAGGATGAGCTGAAACAGGTACTCCAAGGGGCGGATATCGTCTTCATAACTTGCGGTCTTGGGGGAGGCACTGGTACCGGTGCGGCACCGTTCGTCGCGCAGCTCTCCAAGGAAGCAGGAATCCTGACAGTTGCGATCTGCACCTATCCGTTCAAGGCGGAAGGGCTCATCAGGATGGAAAACGCTGAGTGGGGGCTCGAAAGGCTTAGGAACTTCGCGGACACGGTGATAGTCGTCCCGAACGACAAGCTACTCGAGCTCGTCCCGAAGCTCGCGCTCAATGCTGCGTTCAAGGTCGCGGATGAGGTCCTCATGCGCGCGATCAAGGGGATCACCGAGGTCGTGACCAAGCCGGGCCTTGTCAATCTTGACTTCAACGATATCAAGACGGTCATGAAGTCGGGCGGGGTCGCCATGATCGGCCTCGGAGAATCAGATGACGAGGATGACAGAGCGGTCCAGGCGGTGACAGCGGCGATCAACTCCCCGCTCATAGATGTTGACATAAGCCAAGCGACAGCGGCCCTTGTAAACGTGACCGGCGGACCGGACATGACAATAGCCGAGGCGCAGGCAGTCGCGGAGATAATCCAGGAGCGCATCAACCCGAACGCAAGGATTATCTGGGGTGCGACTGTGGACGAGACTCTCGAGAAGATGATCAGGGTCATGGTCGTCATCACTGGCGTGAAGTCAAAGCACATTCTCGGCCCGAGCGAGCCGAAGAAGGAGCGGGAGCTCGGGCTAGAATTTATAAGATAAACCATGCTCTGCGGACGGAATGGACATGGAAATAGTCGACAAGGCATGGAGGGTGCAGCGGAAGATCGAGGACCGCTTCAAGCACATCGGCAAGGGAAAATACGGCCGAGTGCTGAAAATGGCTCGGAAGCCTACTCCCGAGGAGTACCTCAAGACCAACCAGATAACCGCCCTGGGACTGTTCCTGATTGGCGGTCTCGGGTTCCTGATATACTGGCTGTTCGAATACGGCGCCGAGCTTATAGTGGGCCTATTCAGATAGAAAGTTTAAGTAGGAAAACATGATGCAGTAAATCATCCCAATTCGTTTTTGGTGATGTTTTGGATATATTCAAAATCGAGGATAAGCAGCCCGCAAAACCTGAGCCTGCTGAGCAGAAGCAGCAGGTGCGTACCCCGACGGAGAAGAGCGGCGTCAAGCTCGAGACCAAGGGCGAGCTCAAGAGAGCGATAGCCTCTGGAGACAGCACGGAGTTCGAGGCGAAGCTGAAGGTCACAGGACCTACTCCGAAAGCCGTGGTCTTGAGACTGGACATCGTAAGCTCCGGCACCGATGAGGGATCGCCCGAATGGTTCGTGAAGGTATACGACGTCCTCGGGCTGTTGTGGGACAGCTCGTCCGGAGATGAGCCGGTCCTGGAGTTCGAGCTGCAACCGGAACAGGAAAAGACTCTTACCATCACTGTCAACTCGCCGAGCGGCGCAAGATATGGGGACAGGATAAACCTGATAGTCAGCGCCAGCCTGAAGGACGATCCCGGTGTGTCCGACTCGTTCACGATTCAGGTGACCGCCAGACAGTCGATAATGGCGGTCAAGACCTCGATAGGGCACGAGAAGGCAGTTGCGGATGCCATAGCCAGCAGGGCGAAGGCGAAGAACGTCGGGATATTCTCGATACTCGCCCCCGCGACCTTGAGAGGCTATGTGCTCATCGAGGCCATGAATACCGATGCGCTCAAGGACCTTGTCAAGGGTGTGCGCAAGACCAGGGGGATCGTAAAGGGAGAGACGTCCCTGTCGGAGATAGATCACTTCCTGACCCCGAAGCCGATCGTGTCAGGCATAATAGAGGGGGACATCGTAGAACTAATCGCAGGGCCGTTCAAGGGGGAGAAGGCCAGGGTGCAGCACATAGACGAGAATAAGGAAGAGATCACCGTGGAGCTCTTCGAGGCCATGGTGCCGATACCCGTGACGGTCAAGGGGGACCAGGTCAGAGTCATCGAGAAGGAGCGACAATAGAGGAGGGATGATGATATGCCCGAAAAGGTCGAAGTACTCGTAGATGGCGGGAAGGCGACCCCTGGGCCGCCGCTCGGCCCGGCATTAGGACCGCTAGGAGTCAATGTCGTCGAGATAGTCAAGGCGGTGAACGAGAAGACGAAGGCGTTCGCCGGGATGAAAGTGCCAGTCAAGATACTGATAGACCCGAAAACGAAGGCGTACGAGATCGAGGTCGGGACGCCTCCGACATCCGCGCTCATCCTGAAGGAGCTCGGGATAGAGAAGGGCAGCGGGTCGACAAAGGCCACGAAGGTAGGGAACCTGACAGCAGAGCAGGTGCTGAAGATCGCCGAGATGAAGAAAGATTCGTTGCTGGGCAAGACGAAGCGCGAGAGGTTCATCGAAGTCGTCGGGACATGCGTGTCGATGGGCGTCACGATAGATGGAAAAGATCCTCGACTGGTGAATAAGGAGGTCGCCGCAGGAAAATATGACAAACTGTTCTCTTGAGGACCACATGTTTCTGCCAGTCCTTTATCATGACCACTTATTGGCACTATTTCTACCGAGACTTATCTGAACTTGGCGGTACGGCCAAAAAACCGGCGAGACGTTTGATAATAATCAATATAAAATGATTTTAATCAATATGAAATGATTTGCTATACACGGGCTGCGTTTAAAAACTAAATGATAATTATCTCATTGAAAACATAACTATGAATTTCTGCCAGAAAGGGGGTGCAATATAGGATCCGCCGATCCCCAGATGCCTGCACATCGAGCGCAGGCCTACCCTCTTTTGCCGTGGAATGTTCATCTTCCCTGAAGGTCGTTTCTCACAGGAGTTATATGGGACATGATCTAGGAAAGGCTTATAAAGGGAGGCCGGTATAAGCCACCCTTACCCTGAATGTAGGAGAGCCAGAAACGCTCGTCAGAACTACACAGGAGGCATGGAATTGGTCGACCAGAATCTCGTTGAAGCCGCAAGAAAGGTGCTCAAGAACTCGCAGCAGAGGAATTTTTTGGAGAGCGTCGAACTCGCGATTAACCTCGGGGATGTCGATCTTTCCGACCCGAAGAACAGGATACAGGATGAAGTCATTCTCCCGAAAGGCAGGGGAAAACCGATCAAGGTCGGCGTGTTCGGAAGCTCGGAAATGGCGGTGAAGGTAAAGGAGGTTGCCGACCTGATAATCAAGCCCGAGGAAATCGAGGAGATAGCCGAGGACAAGAAGAAAGCGAAAAAGATGCTCGCGGAGTACGAATTCTTCGTCGCGGAGGCACCGCTTATGCCTACGATCGGTAAGCGACTCGGTGTCATCCTCGGTACCACTGGGAGAATGCCGAAGCCCGTGCCCCCTGGCTCGGACCCTTCCAATATCATCAGGAACCTGAAGAACAGCGTCAGGATAAGAACGAAGGACAAGCCAACTTTTCACGTGCCTGTCGGCACGAAGAACATGTCCCCTGAAGACATAGCGGAGAATGTAGAGGCTGTGTTGAAGAAAGTGATCTCAAAACTAGAACGCGGCAAACAGAACATCAGGTCGGTCTACATCAAGTCCACGATGGGGCCATCAGTGAGGGTGATGTGAGATGGAGACCCACCACGTATCGAAATGGAAGAGGGAGCTTGTCGGCAACCTCGTGAAGAGCATCGACAAGACACCCGTCATTGGTCTGGTCAGCGTACGTGGGGTTCCGGGGCCGCAACTGCAGAAGATGCGCGCTAAGCTGAGGGGACACATCACCATGCGGGTCATGAGGAACACGTTGCTCGAGATCGCGCTCAAGGAGGCTGCAAAGAACAAGAAGGGGCTTGAGCAGCTCATCCCGTCGATCGAAGGGCAGATGGCAATCCTCCTTTCGGATTATAACCCGTTTAAGCTCTACAAATTACTTGATGAGACGAAGACGAAGATGGCCGCGAGGGGCGGAGAGATAGCCCCGATGGACATCGAGGTGAAGGCGGGAGATACCCCGTTCAAGCCCGGCCCGATAGTGGGCGAGCTGCAGAAGGCGGGCATACCCGCGGCGATAGAGCAGGGCAAGGTCATCATCAAGAAGGACAAGCTGCTCGTCAAGGCGGGCGAGAAAATACCGAAGGACATCGCGAACGCCCTGACGAAGCTCGAGATATATCCCCTGACTGTCGGACTTGAGCTCAAGGCGGCCTATGAGGACGGGATCGTCTTCTCGCGCGAGACGCTCGCGATAGACCAATCGGCATATATGGCAAAGATTCAGGATTGCGCTAGAGCCGCGTTGAACCTGTCGGTGTTCGCGGCGATTCCCAATAAGATATCGATAAGGCCGTTGCTCGCGAAAGCGCATGCTGAGGCACTGAGCCTCGCCGTCAATTCGGAGTACCCGACAGATGAATCCATCACGCACCTCCTGGCGAAGGCAAACGCGCAGTCGCTCGCGCTCGCCTCAAGACTGCCCGCAGATGTGCTCGACGAGAAGACGAAGAGCATGCTCTCGAGCTTTGCTCAACCAGTCGGCGCTTCCGCCGGCGCGCCGGAGAAGAAGGAGGAGACAAGAGAAGAGAAAAAGGAAGAGAAGAAGATGACCGAAGAGGAGGCCGCCGCCGGCCTGTCATCGCTCTTCGGTTAACGAATTCAGGATAAAGAACAAACAAAGGAGGCAAGACAGATGGAGTATGTGTACAGTGCCCTGCTGCTCCACGCAGCTGGCAAGGAGATAAACGAGGCGAATGTGACGAGCGTGCTCACCGCCGCCGGTGTCACGGTCGACCCGGCGAGGGTGAAGGCTCTCACAGCCGCCCTGGAAGGCATAAACATCGACGAGGCCATAAAGACGGCCGTCGCGATGCCCGCGCCTGCGCCTGCAGCTGCTCCGGCGAGCGGGGAGAAGAAGGAAGAAAAGAAAGAGGAGAAGAAAGAGGAAAAGAAGGTCTCTGAGGAAGAGGCTGCAGCAGGTCTCAGCGCCCTATTCGGCTGATTCAAACCTCTTCCTTCATTTCGTTGCGCCTCTTCCTCGTGCGATCGCTCAGAGGAATCTCTGAAGATGTATAATCATAAGATTCTGATCGATGGATCTCCGCACAATCTTCTCAGGGACGAATTGTTTTTTTAACAGACGAACCAAAATGGAAGCAGCAATCCGATCATGGATATCAAAAGACATAAGCTCGCCATCATCAGCAATGATGAGCAGGACAGATCGGGCTTATTGGTCGATCCTTTTTCATAACCCCGACCTTTATTAGATCCGTCAATCTGCCACCCATCAATAGCGAAGAGCTCGATATTTCTCGAAATCAGTAATTAATTAATCCGGTCGCATATTTGATATTAAAAGCATATTCCCTCACCCCCGAAAAGAACCTTTATTCGAGAAGACCATATGCCCCCGCTCGTGGCAATCGAAGCAGGACTTGCAATGTTCGAATCTTACGGGAAGAGCGTGTTCAAGAACAGGCAGGCGCTCTCGTTCGACTACGTCCCGCCGAAGGTCGTGCATAGGGACGCCCAGCTGAAGCGCCTTGCGACCCTGTTCCGACCAGTCCTCGAATCGAACTGCTCACAGTGCGCGTTGCTTACAGGCGCTGTCGGCACCGGGAAGACCGTCACCGCCAAGAGGTTCTGCATGGACCTAAAGGAACATGCGCAGAAGCTCGGCAAGGCTATCGATTTCGTAGTCGTCAACTGCAGGCAGAGGAACAGCGATGCGGCAGTGATGTTGCATATCATCAACCACTTCCAGCCAAACTTTCCGGACAGGGGGTTTTCCATAACCGAGATGACCGAGATCCTCAGAAAGGACCTGGAGAAGAGGAAGCTGCATCTGATAATCGTGCTGGACGAGGCCGATGTGCTCTTGCGGAAGGCGGGCTCGGACATGATATATCGTTTCTCGAGGTTCGCGGAGGAAGGGATGGACGGCAGACAGATGGTCTCCCTGATACTGATTTCCCAAAAGGATATCCTCTCAATGCTTGACGCCGCCTCTATCAGCACGTTCAAGCGCTCGAACGTCATCGAGTTCGGCAAATATACCGCCTCGGAACTGAAGGACATCGCAAGCCAGAGAGCCGCCCTCGCCCTGCACGAAGGCGTGATAGATGATGAGGTGATCAGCCTGATCGCAGATGCGTCCGCAGAGTTTGGGGATGCGAGGTTCGCCATCGAGATACTCGAAAAGAGCGGGATGCTGGCCGACGAGGAGCATTCCGAGGTCATCACCGCGGAGCATGTGCGGGCAGCGAAGGCCGAGGCGGCAAGCTCGATAACGGAATCCAAGCTCGTCTCGCTCGACGAGAACCAGCGGCTTGTGCTTCTGGCGATTGCGAGAAGCCTCAGGAATAAAGCGTACACCACGACCGGGGAGGCGGAAGAGGCTTACAGGATAGCCTGCGAGGAGTTCGGTGTGAAACCGAGGGCGCACACGGCCTTCTGGGGCTACCTGAAGGACCTGGACGATCAGGGCCTGATATCCGCGCAGAGGTCGGGCGAGGGCATCCCGGGAAAGACCTCGATAATAACGATACCGGACATACCTGTTAGGATACTGGAGGAGAAGCTCTCGCAGCTGATAGGGGACGAGGACCTATAGTGCGAGGCGGAGGCTGTATTTAGAACTCGCTGTTACATGCCAAGAATCTCATGGGAAAGTTAAATTAAGCGTTCTGGGTATTTGTTTGCCAAATCCGGTTGGTGGAGGGGCATTGCAAAAGGGTAATTCGACCTCCTCGAACATCTTCCCGCTCAGGGAAGGGGCGATATACCTTATCAAGGAGCGGAAGCCCGTCCTCTCCTATAAGCTGTTCGAGAAGGCGCTCGCGGACGGTCTACCTGGTCTGTGCGTTACAAGACAGTATCCCGAGAGGCTCAAGGAGAAGTTTAACCTGCAGAACGCGCGGCTCATATGGCTCAGCCATACGCCCGGCAAGGACTCGCATAACCCGACGAACATAGGGACCTTGGCAACCCTAATAACCTCGTTCATCGAGAGATACAAGAAATCTATCACGCTCTTAGACGGGATCGAGTATCTCGTCATAAACAACGGATTCCAGCAGGTCCTGAAGCTGACTGAGCTCGTTAACGAGCAGGTTATGCAGAGCGACTCGATAGTGCTCATGCCGATAAGCGAGAGCGCTTTCAGCGAGAAGGAGCTGGCACTCCTGGAGAGGAACGTGGAGACCATCGAGAAGGGGACGCAGACGATAGACATTGAAAAGGACCTGACGGAGCTGATAGACAAGTACAGGCATTGAAAAGCTTATTTCTGCATAATGACCTCAGTGCACCTATGGCGAACCGGACCCCTCTGTACGAGATGCACGGTGCGCTGAACGCTCGCATGTTCGAGTTCGGCGGCTGGGAGATGCCCCTCTGGTACACCTCGATAGTCGATGAGCACATGACCGTCCGCAATGCCGTCGGGATATTCGACGCGTCCCATATGGGCAAACTGCTGATCTCCGGCAAGGAGTGCGTCAAGGACTTCCAATCGCTGGTCACGAGAAAACTCGAGAAATACGCTCCGGGACGGTGCGTCTACGCGCATCTCCTCGATGGAGAGGGCAGGATAATCGACGATATGATCATCACCATGATCTCGAGCGATCGGCTGTTCGTTGTCTGCAACGCGGCCACGAGGGGGAAGGTCGTCGATTGGATTTCGAGCAATAGCCCGAGGTTCGATTTGAAAGACGTCACGATGGAATACTGCTGTCTCGCGATCCAGGGACCGAGGATGGTCGAACTGCTGGACGCAGTCTTGGATAAATCAAAGGATCCTTCGCCGCTTGACATGAGGCGATATCACGCATGCCTGACGAAGCTGACGCTCCCCCGGGCGTCCCGTGAGAAGATGGACGAGTTTTCCTGGGCGAGAGGGATAGCGATCGGGTTCGATAGCCCCGGCATACCTGCCGTCGTATCAAGGACCGGATATACAGGCGAGGACGGGATCGAGATATTCGCGATGAGAGAGGATACCCTACAAGTCTGGAAATCCTTGCTCGAGCTTGGCAAGACGCATGGGATGAAGCCGATCGGCCTTGGCGCGAGGGACACGCTGAGGCTCGAGATGTGCTACCTGCTCTCGGGTCACGACTTCGACGGTAGCCAGACCCCCCTAGAAGCGGATGCGGAGTTCGCCATAGACTGGGACCACGAGTTCGTAGGCAAGGAGAGGCTTGAGGAGCAGAAACGCTCGGGCGGATATCGCAGGCTCGTCGCGTTCGAATCCGTCGGGAAAGGCATACCTAGAGAGGGTTACAGGTTGTTGTCAAGCTCCGGGAAGATAATCGGTAGCGTGACGAGTGGGACAATGTCACCGATGTTGAAGGTCGGGATAGGCATGGGCTATGTTCCCGAGGAGTTTTCAAAGCCGGGGACCGAGATAGCTTATTCCGTGGGAGAGAAGAGCATCGCCGCGAGTATCGTCAAGAAACCGTTTCTGAAGAAGCGCTGATAGACAGGAGATGACGGAAATGTTCGACATGTTGAGAGAGCTGACAGATCTTCCAGGGGTCTCGGGATACGAGACCCCGGTTAGAGAGTACATAACTGAAAGGCTGGGCATCGCGAAAGTTGCGAGGACGGACAATATCGGTAATCTTATCCTTGAGATCGGTACTGGCAGACCGCATATCGCCCTGGTTGCGCACATGGACGAGGTCGGCCTGGTCGTGACGAAGATAGAGGATGACGGCAGTTTAAGGTTCCGAAAGGTCGGCGGGGTGGATGACAGAATACTCCTTTCACGCAAGGTGAAGATCCATACGGCCAATGGCCCGGTGAACGGAGTCATAGGCATCAAGCCACCGCATCTGATGACTGACCCTGAGGAGATGAAGAAGACCGTCTCGTTCGAGAAGCTCAGGATAGATGTCGGGACGAGGTCGAGGAAGGAGACCGAAAGGCTCGGAATAAGGGTGCTCGATTCCGTGACCCTGGAGAAGGGTTTAGAACGCCTCGGCAGAGATCTGGTGGTCGGAAGAGGATTGGACGACCGCGTAGGGTGTGCGATACTGATGGAAAGCTACATGCGGCTGAAGAATGCGAAACTGCGCGGAAGACTGACCTGCGTGTGGAGCGTCCAGGAGGAGATGGGGCTGAGAGGCGCGAAGGTCATCGCGCACACACTGAATCCCGATTATGTAATAGTCCTCGACACCTGTTCCTCGGGGGATTCGCCCGGCGTCGATGAGGGGCATCTGCAACCGGCGATCCTCGGTAAGGGTCCCGCTATCAGGTTCTTCGATTCCGCATCGATAGCCTCACCTGCGCTGAGGGAGCTGGCTCGAGAGCTGGCGAAGCGCCGTAAAATCCCGGTGCAGGAAATCGTGGCCGGCGGAACCACCGACGCCACCGCCGTCCAGGAAGCCGGCTCGGCTGTTATACCGATCGGTGTAGGAATGAGGAACACGCATTCGACGACAGAGATCGTCAGCTTGAAGGATATTGAGAACGCAGTGAGGCTCGTCGTGGAGCTCGTGAAGAGCCTATCGGGCCGAGACTCAAGTTCGGAGTGATGATCGGTTGTCAGCCAATGGGAATCTCTCCCTGAGCACCGCCGAGGAACTCCTCCGGAAGCTCGTGTTGATCCCGAGCAGCAATACCGATGATAAGCACGGCATCGTGAAATTCGCTGTGAGGCATCTCGAGCATCTCGGATTCAAGTGCAGGCTGCTCGGTGGGGCCGCCGCTCCCGCAGTGCTCGCATCCAGGGGCAGCGGGGGACTGCTTCTCTCCGGCCATCTGGATACAGTTCCCATCGGTGATTCATGGTCAAAGAATCAGGGTGAAAGAAACGGTAACGTCCTTTACGGACGCGGGGCTGCGGATATGAAGGGAGGCTGCGCGGCAATCCTGATGGCGGCAGCGGAGATCTCGAGGTCGAACAATTCACTCACGATAGCGCTTACGACCGACGAGGAGACGGGCATGTCCGGTGCGGACCTATTATCCAAGGAGCCCGAGATCTCCTCGGCGGCCGCGATAGTGATCTGCGAGCCGACATCGTTGACCATAGGCCTAAGGGAGAAGGGGTTGCTCCAGTTGAGGCTTGTCACCTATGGCAAGTGCGCGCATGCGGCGATGCCACAGCAGGGAGAGAACGCGATACACAAAATGCTCTTCACCCTTGGAAAGCTGGAGCCGTTATCGAGGAACCGCATGGGAACAGCGGAGAAAATGACCCTGAGCGTAGACGTGATAAAGGGTGGCATGAAAGTGAACGTTATCCCGGACAAGTGTGAGGCAGAGATCGATGTCAGGACCCCGCCGACCATGAATACGGAGGAGGCTTTGGGCGTAATCAGGGAGAAGCTCTCAGGGGTCGAGTGCGGGCTATCCATAATCAATCGTCTCGAGCCGATCTCGATCTCTCCCGATACCAGGATTGTGAGGCTGTTGAGAAGGGTTGTGGGCAAGACCAGGACGAGCGATATTGCATACGCGACCGAGATGATAAAATTCAGGGATTACAACGAGAACCTCGTCGCGTTCGGCCCGGGTGATCCTGCGGTGGCACATAGCGCCGATGAGCACATAGACCTAGAGGAGGTCGTGACGGCGGCAAAGGTGTATGCCAGATTGGCCTCCGAGCTCTCCTGATGGCGCGATAACTCCCATGAAGGCCGGTTGTTTTTCGAGAATCCAGCCATAAATCATTAAATACAACATCGTGTATTGCGCAAAAAGGCACCGGGCCGGATAGAAGGCCTGGCGGCTTGCTCGAGGAAAACAGCATGGAAGAGTTGCTTTGCAACGTGGAGTTCCTGAAGAGCGATTCCGAGTATCTAGCTAGGGTGGAAAGCGAGCTCGGAGGGATGAGGGAATACAGGAGTAATAGCCTTATGGAAATCCTCGAACAGGTTACGATGGACCTGCAAGAAGAGTTCGAATCGGCGCAATTCTGAGGACCTATGTATATTCTCCCCTTTTGATTCGAGCTCGTACGCGGATAGCATATGCCTTATAGTACCCCGCAGGCATGACCTTTCCGCCGCTCAGAGCGGTCCAAAGCGGGGTGTTGTCAATGGACAATGATGATAGGGCGGATTTCGAGAGGTGATGGCGAGGTATTATGGCGATGAACGGGTGAAGAGCATCATACAGATAAAGGTCGATACGAAGGAGACCGACGCGATAGCCGAGAAGGTCTCTAAATTGCCCGAGATCGAGGACCTGTTCCTGGTGACGGGGGAGGCGGACCTGATAGCGAAGGTCAGGTTCGAGAACTATAATGCCCTCAAGAGGTTCATAGTTGACAAGCTTTCCAAGATAGATGGCGTTAGGGACACAAGAACCATGATGGTCGTGACGACCTTTAAGGAAGGGGGTAAGCTCAGGCCGGAAGAGGAAAAGAGCTAATAGCTCTCGGGGATATCGGTCCGACGTAAGATGAGAGGAATCCGGACGAAACTGGTGGTAGTAGGTGAGCGCCATGGACTCGGAGACGAAGCTAAAACAGGTAATCGAAATACTGGACCAGCTGTCCGAGGATACCTCGGTGCCGAGGAACATAAGGCGGGGGGCGGCGGATTCTAAGGAGAGGCTTTTGAGAACGAATGAGGCATTGGACGTAAGATGTGCGAGCGCGATATTCATTCTCGACGAGCTGGCGAACGACCCGAACATACCGATACATGCGAGGACGCTTATCTGGAACATCATCAGCCAGCTGGAGACAATAAAGTGATCGCCTCCGCGTTGCTTGCGGATGTAGTCTAGCGGTTAGGACTGGAGCTTCCCAAGCTTCAAGCCCGGGTTCAAATCCCGGCATCCGCACCTTCAGAGCTTCAGCTTGCTGCTCTTGTCGATCTCCCGGCGAATCAGCCTCGAATGATATTTGATGTCCTTCGGGATGTTCAGGCTGTTCAGTATTTTTACGTGCTTACTCTCCTTGCCAGCGTGAGGTCGCCAGGGCAGATGGATCCTTTTGACGACGAAACGCGATAGCCCGTGGCTCGTCCCTGCGGGCACAGCCTCGAGCTCCTTCGACGCCCTGGCAAACATCACAATACTGTAGACCATGTATCCGAGAAGGACGAGCAGGCTGACCGACCAGTAGATGCGCCATATGACGGCCGTCAGGTAAATCGTAGCTATCGCCCCAGCCACAAGCCCGGAAACGAGCGTTCCGACTGGCTGCTTCAGGGATGATTCGCCCACGCCGAGGTTCGAATAATTCACCTGCCGGACAATGACCATAATCTCCCTCCTGGCGTATACGGCGAACATTGCCGCGACAATGGCCCCGACAGCGACGGATAACCAGAACTGGAGGCCATCCGTGAGCAGTATCGCCATCAGCATAACGAACATTATCACGAAAGCCGCGCCAGTCTTCTTGGCCTTCCTGTATAACGGCAACGGCGTCGGCAAGATCGCCTTGCTAAGTGTCCGAGAGACGAGTGATCCCGAGAACTGGAACGAATGCGGGAGAATCTTAGACAAAAAGGAGGCTATACCTGCAGATCTGCGCATCATGATGGGGGTTAACATGCTCATTATGAAACAGAACGCCCCGGCGAATGGGACGAGCTCAGCGCCTTTCGTCGCAATCTTAACATTGCTTCCGACAGACGCATAAAGTATCGATTCCTCAGCCCTGCCAGCAATCGTGGTCCCGACAGCGGTCGCCGCGCGCGCGGAATATCCCATAAAATACGTGACGAGCGACCCGAAAATCACGTCGTTGAGCAGCACGATGGGGACAGCGATAAGAAGCATGGGAAGTATCACGGGAAAATACGAGGGGTCTATCATCATCCCGAAGGAGATGAAGAATATCGCGACGAATGTGTCCTTCAGGGATAGGAGCTTCTGTTCGAGACGCTCAGCCAGTTTGCTTTCGGAGAATATCATCCCGACAAAGAAAGCGCCTATGATAGGCGGCACGAACGAGACCTCTGCGAGTGCCGCGCACAGGAAAAGAATTCCCAGCGCGAACAATATGAAGAGCTCGTCGCTCTTGATCTTCTCGAAATGCGGGAGGACCCTGGGAACCACCCAAATCGCGATGACAAGGAAGAACGCATAGAAGGCGAGGATCCCGATGGCCATCTGCCAGAGGCTATCCGGCTGTCTGCTGCCGGAGGCCACCAGCCCTGAACCAGCCGTCAGGATGATCATAGCGACAAACGTTCCAATGACCTCGAATGCGAGTATGAGCTCCGTCTCAGGGTTGTTCATACGCTTCATGTCAAGAAGCGCTTTCGCGGCGATTGCGGTGCTGTTCATCGCGATTACGCCAGAGAGGAAGAAGGTGTCGATCAGCGGCCAGCCGAACAGCATACCTATGACGAACCCGCAGAAGATATTCATCGAGATATTCACGAACGCCAGCAGGAACGCAGGGGTCCTACTCCTCATCAGCCTGCTGAAGGAAAACTCGAGACCGACGAAGAAGAGCAGCAGTATCAGGCCGATCTTCGACATCGCCGATATGAGCTCCGAGCTTGTAATCAGCCCGTGATACTCGAAGCCGAAAAGCGAGAAGCTGAAGTAGGGACCTATGAAGATACCGACGAATATGTATCCTATCATCACGGATTGATTGATCTTCCCCGCAATGGTCGCGCCGATGAACGCCAGGAGCATGATTGCTCCGAGCTGGAACATCAGTTCTCCTTCGCTGATCATTCGGATCACTTGTCAGAGTGTCGGGCGACTTCGGGTGCTCCCGGCTTCAAGCATCCCATCCAGGAAGATTAACGCCGTCCCGAATAGATAAAACTTGCTCGCTTTCCCAAAAATGCGCGATGAGCCTCAGCCTGTTAGCTCTGGCATCGCTATAATTAGTATGATGTACAGGAAATAGAAGAGCCCCGAGAAAAGGAGGGACTTGTAGCTGAGCTCTCCGAAGACTCGCATCTCCACGTATATCAGGAATATGGCGATTATCGCGAAGAGCATGCTGGCGATATTTATCGGGGCGAGTTCCCAATCGGTGAATATTATCCCGATGCTGACCGGGATGCTGCTCTGGAAGACCATCGCACCAGTGATATTGCCAAGCGCGAGGCTGTCCTTGCCGCGCCAATACCAGAGCACACTGTTGAACTTCTCCGGGAGTTCGGTTGCTGCTGGAGCTATCAGGAACGCGAGAATTATGCTCGAAACGCCGATCTCGGCAGAGACAGACTCAATACCGCTGACGAATATCCTCGCTCCGAGGACGATCATGCCGAGGGATGCCAAGACCTGGATGGCTATCAGGAATAGCGACGGAGCACCCGTCCTCATATCGGCGAATGGCCGACAGAAATAGAGACACTCGGGCTCGTCGCATTTCTTGGATGTGTCCCCGATCATCTTTCTCAAATACCATGCGTACAGCACCAACAGGAGAACGGCGAGGGAATACCGTAATATGTGCATGATTTGGTCCGATCCCCTCAGGAAAAACGCCGCCAAGATTGCAAGCGCATATGCCCCCACGAAACTCCAGATATCCAATGAGATGTGCTCCTTCGAGACTGTCAATTTTCGGGAGCGTCTGCCCTTCTTGAAGGCCACAAGGATTGCAATCCCTCCGACGAACATCGCAAGGGTGGAAAGCATGAACGGGGCACCGAGTATCGCCCCCTCGGCTATCTCGTGCCCTTGTCCATTTGAACCGAAGAGTATCGCGATTAGTGGTATGGTCGTTTCTGGCAATGCAGTTCCGACAGCCGCGAGAACGCTGCCCGTGGCGCTCTCGGCGAGACCAAGCCTGACCCCCATCCATTCGATGCCGTTGGTGAAAAGCTCGCATCCTATCAAAATGACCAGTAACGGTAGGACGAGACTCAGGACATCCAATACCTCAATTGCCATCTGTCGTCGGGTCTAGGAAAATCGAACGGGGATAAAAACGATTGTTCCGGCCTTTCGAAATATGATGCTCTTTAGTTGATTAATTTTGAAAATTGAGCCGTTCGTATGCCCGAGAATTTGAGAATATGATAGGGTGAAGACGAAAAACAGGCATAAGCTCGCCCTGGCTGTCGAAAATATTACATGACGCGCCCCCGAAAAGAACTTATTGAATGAGTGCATACATGACCAAAGCCTTGACCATGATCGCGGTGAATCACGGGAAAAAGGTCATGGGAAGGACTTCGCCAAGGAGCTGTCCGACGGGAGGACAGAGCCAGTGATTGGGGCAAATAGAGCCATTGGAATGGAATTGTCCGAGAATGAATTTGATTTGAATAGAGGGGATCTTGGATGGACGACGGTATTGAGGTTGTGAATGAGAAGCATTCAGCCAGAAAAATCGATTTATGGGGATTGTCCGAGAGATTGTTTGCTCTCGCCGTGCTCGTGATCATGCTGGTCGCGATGGCCCAGACAGCCGTGACAAACGGAGCCGCACAGACGACCAAGGAACGCATCCTGACGCTCGCGATGGGCGAGCCGATTGACAGCCCGAACCCGTTCGTGGGAATCACGGATAATGCGTACATCTTCTACAGCCTGGTATACGATTACTTAATGGCGCCTGGTAAAGATATGATCAATTATCCTAACCTCGCGCTGAGCTGGACCCCGATAGACGGTCCTACGGCTGCTGCGGGAGGCACGACGTTTTCCAAAGGCGCAGATTTCCCCTTATACTACAATGCGAGTGACTGGCCGTTGGGGTCGATCTGGGAATATAACCTGACGGACGATGCGTACTGGAACGATGGTGTGCAGTTCACGGCGGATGACGTCGAGTGGACCTTGGAGATACAGATCGGACCAAACTTCATGACCTACTGGGCGTACCAGCCGTACACCAGATGGATAGACCACGTCGAAAAGGTGAACGACTTCAAGGTCAGGATATTCTTCTCGGATTACGATACTAAGAAGCCGACACCGGTGGCCTTCGGTGGCAACCTCTTTGTACCCATGATGCCAAAGCACGCATTCGAAGGAAAGCCATCGTCGTACATTGCGCAGCAATGGGACGGATATCCTGCGATAGGCACGGGCATGTTTCAAGGAACCGCTAAGCTGAGAGAAGAGATCATCGCGAAAGAATCTGTGACCCTGATAAGAAATAGATGGTACAATTGGACCGACGATGAGGGCGTTGCTCACGGATTGGGAGTCACCCATAAAAGAGAGATACAGGTCGACAAGCTCATCATGAAATTCTTCTCTGAAGAATCGACGCTGGCACTCGCGATAAGGACCGGGGAAGCCGATGCAGGGGAGATACTGCCTGGCACGTACCTGAGCTGGAAGGCGGATCCGTCCCTGCCGAAGAACATCATACTGCAGACAACGCTGAGCCCCACGTCATATTCCAAGGAGGTCGTCTTGAATGCCTATCCGGAATCTCCTGGCACCCTGAATGCCCTAAGACTCGACCCTGCTGTGCAGCG